>Ga0315338_1000033_pt1 | contig 814638 bp, 703 predicted proteins | sample ASW8metaG_FD_204518 | JGI IMG/M metagenome (GOLD analysis project Ga0315338, IMG submission 204518) | Ammonia-oxidizing marine archaeal communities from Monterey Bay, California, United States - ASW #8 | ecosystem: Environmental > Aquatic > Marine > Coastal | place: USA: California | collected... | reverse complement strand
CTGGATTACTAACATCAAATGGTCAACCTGGTGGATTAATGGGCGGTAATAGTACGTTGTCTGTGGTAACAAACTCTTTTTGGGATACAGATGTATCGGGTCAGTCAACAAGTGTTGGCGGCGGAACAGGTTATACAACGGCGGAAATGACTGCAGCCAATATTTATGTTAATGCAGGTTGGGATTTTGAAATAGAAACAGTTAACGGTTCAGATGATATATGGGATATGGATAATGCAAATTCAACAGTCAATAGTGGTTATCCCTTCTTTAGCTGGGAAAACGGAAGTACAGTTGTGTATGATCTTCCGGTTGTAATAACAGCTATTTCAGATATTACGACCCAGACTACCGCAGATCAGGTTATTACCATTACAGCAACGGATGCGGATGGAGGCTCAACGACTTTGGGAGCCAGTTCTTCTGATGAGACGGTAGCAACCGTCTCTGTTTCCGGAACATCTACAAGTGGTACAACAACCACAGCAACCTTAACGATTACCAATGTGGCCGAAGGAACATCAACCATTACCATTACCGCATCTAATGCAAATAGCCCAATGGGTTCTACCACGTTTATGTATCAAAATGATGTTACATCGCCAACAGCTTCATTGGCGCACACCGTTTCCGGTTCTTCAGTGGGCTCTGTGGGTGAGGGTGATGTTGTGCTGATTACAGCAACATTTAATGAAGATATTGCAGATAGTCCGGTGATGCAGATATCCGGTAGTGGACTTAATACAATTAGTGCAACAGATATGACAAAAGTGAGCGCTACATCTTATACCTATAGCTGGACAGTTGCATCAGGGTCCGGCACGCAAACATGGGCATTGGCAACAGGAACAGATTTATCAGGGAATGTGGTTGCGTCAGCACCGTCAGCTGGTAGTACGATGCCTATGTATGTTGCACCATCAGGATCGGGAACAGAAACAGATCCATATCTCATTGCTACGTTAGAAAATCTTCTTTGGTTCTCTCAAGCTAGCAGCGAATGGGGAGCAGGGAAGTATTATGAGCAAACGGCAGACATAGATGCATCGACTTCTTCTTCTTGGAATGTGGGAGACCATGATAATGATCAAAACACACCTGATTTGGCCATGGGTTTTTCAAGTATTGGTTTTTCAGGCACATATGATGGCGGGAATCATACCATTGATCAGTTAACCATATATCGCCCTCATTCAAGTTCATATTATGCTGGTTTTTTTGGAAGTACGAATAATGCGACCATTAAAGATTTGGGTTTAACGAATGTTGATATAACTGGGTATTATTTTGTAGGCGCTCTTTCTGGTTACGATAATAGCTCAACCATTACAGGTTGTTTTAGCACAGGAAGTGTTACGTCCGGTTCCAGTACGAATCTTGGTTACTATACGAGTGGTATGGTTGGGTATGCAAATACGACTACAATCAGTAATTCTTACAGTACAGCAACGGTAACAACCGGCTATTATGGAGGAGGATTAATCGGGCAAGATGCAGGTAATTCTACCATAACAAACAGTTATTATGCTGGATTACTAACATCAAATGGTCAACCTGGTGGATTAATGGGCGGTAATAGTACGTTGTCTGTGGTAACAAACTCTTTTTGGGATACAGATGTATCGGGTCAGTCAACAAGTGTTGGCGGCGGAACTGGTAAAACAACTGCAGAAATGCAGGATATTGCTACCTATACAAGTACAGCAACAACAGGGTTAAGCACAGCATGGGACTTTACCGGCACCCAAAACGATGATTCAGGTAATAATGATTATTGGGTTCTTTATCCTGAAATATATCCAATATTTACTTGGCAAAATGGAATGCCATACTTTTCTTCCGTTAGTTCATCTGCGATTAATGTAAATGGAGGTAATTATGATTCAACATATACGGTTACATTTACAGGTACAGATCCAAATGGTGAAGCGCTGTCATATAGCGCCGATTATTCGGGTTCGGGATCCGTTACTTTAAGTGTATCAGCTGGAACGCAATCAGGAAATGATACGCCAGGAACCCTTCTTGTAACACCGAGCGCAGAGGGAACCGGCACGATTACTATCTCTGCTTCAGATAGCTCAAATACCGTAGTAAAGACCATCGAATATATAGACGACAGAACGTATGATTCATTTAGGTTAGAATCTCTCGGAACCTTGGTTGCATGGTATGACGGTAACGATCCACATGGCACAGGTAACGTAAGTGTCGGCGATGAGATTGCAACATGGGTAGATAAGAGTGAAAACAACATCCATGTAACACAATCCGAATCAAGCAAACGCCCTGTGGTAGTAGCAGAAGGAAGTAAGCACTCTGTACAATTTGATGGAAACGATATGCTTGGTGTAGATAACGCCACCATGGAACAAGCCTTTGGAGAAATGACCATTATATCTGTAGTTAAATCTTCAGTGAGCGGTTATAAAAACATCATGGGGAGAGAATCTGCAGTTTGGGAATACCAATGGCATGGTTCCGCTAAACTAAATATGTATATTGCTTATTCAGAACAAGATGGTTCATCAAACACCTATCCATTTGATGATCAGGCAAGAATAGGTCTCTTTAGATATCACGATGCGAATGATGCCCTGGATCAATGGATTGATGGAACATCGACTTATACAAATAATAATAATAAAACCATTCCAAGTTCTACAAATGACTTCTACGTCGGAGCGAGAATGGGTACAAGTGAATTTTTCAACGGAGAAATGTTGGAGTTGATTGTTTTTTCCGAGTATCTCACAAACACAAACAGAGAAAGAGTCGAAAATTATTTGGCTAATAAGTGGGGACTGAATGGTGATGATTTAGAACCTGAAGATGGCGAAACGTTCGAAGTGGTAAATGTGGCACCGTCTCTTGCTACCATAGTTGATGCAAGTACGGATGAAGAAATAGCAAGTATACATTTACTCTCTGCTACAGATGTGGACGGAGATACATTAACATATTCTGTATCATCAGATACAACGGCAGTTACTGCAACGGTAAGTAATGATACACTTACCTTAACACCAGCAGTTAATTGGAATGGTACAGCAAATATTACAGTCTATGTGAGCGATGGTACATTATCAGATACAAGCTCATTTGCATTAACAGTGAATGCAGTGAATGATGCACCTGTTATTACAACACCATTAGCAGATGTTACTATAGATGAAGATGATTTTGGTGCTGTAATAATAACAGCATTAGAAGCACATTTTAATGATATTGATTTAGATGATAATCTTTCTTTTAGTGCAAATGCTTTAGGAACTGGTTTGGATTCCTTATCATTGAGTGATGATGGAATGGCAACTATGGGGCGTTTTGTTAATTATGGATCTGCAAAAATCATGACCATTAAACGATCCGTAAAAAAGAATTCACAGGCGAAAGTTTTTACATTAGTTCAGAGTGAAGATAAATCAGCTCTTATGGATATTGTATCAATTAACAATCCTGTTGAACAAGGTAGATCCTCAAGCAGATCTGATTCCACATCTTTAATCGTATATCCGACGGAAGACTTTTTCGGTAATGTAGACATTGTAATTACAGCAATAGATGATTCTGGCGAGGTTGCAATAGATACATTAAATCTAACTATTCAGAATCTCAATGATGCACCGTCTCTTGCCGAACTAGCAGATGCAAGTACTGATGAAGATACAGCGAACGAAATCGTTTTATCTGCCTCAGATGCTGATGGAGATGCATTAACGTATTCTGCATCATCAGATACAACGGCAGTGACTGCAACGGTGAGCAATGATACACTAACTTTGACACCATCAGTTAATTGGAATGGAACAGCTGATGTTATGGTTACTGTAAGTGATGGTTCATTAGCAGATACAAGCACATTTTCATTAACGGTGAATGCTGTGAATGATGCTCCGGTTGTAGTTACACCTTTAGCGGATGTAACTATAGATGAAGATGATTTTGGCGCCGTAATTGTATCAGCATTGGAAGCTCATTTTAATGATGTAGATGATATTCTTTCTTTTAGTGCGAATGCATTAGGAGCCGGTTTGGATTCTATGTCTTTGAGTGATGATGGAATGGCAGCCATGGGACGATTGGTCAATTATGGCTCCGCTAAAATTATGACCATAAAACGTTCAGTAAGGAAGAGTTCGCAAGCAAAGTCCTTTACATTTGGCCGTAGTGAAGATAAATCTTCTTTGATGGATGTGGTTACGAGTAATACTCATAACAGTCATAATCGATCTTCAAGTAGAACGGATTCCACCTCTTTAATTGTATATCCTACTGAAAACTTTGTGGGAGATGTCGCAATTGTAATAACAGCAACGGACACGTCTGGCTTAATGGCAACAGATACATTAACTCTGACCATTCAGAATATGAATGATGCACCCTATGTTTTTCAAGCCATGGCTAATATAGTAGTGGATGAAGATCATGAACCCATGCCCTTGTTAATTGGCGGTGTCTTTGATGATATGGATATTGTTTATGGCGATAGTCTAGTTATTACTGCATATTCATTGGATACATTACGGGTAACTATTCATCCAGACAGCAATGGTGTTCTACATATCCGTTTTGAAGAAAATGCATTTAGTCACACTCAAGTGATAGTAACAGCTACGGATATGGAAGGATTAAGTGTAGATGATACAGTGGATGTAATGATACACGCTGTCAACGATTCACCTAATTCCTTTGCACTTATTCAATCGGATACAATTCTAACAATCTCACTTGCTGAACTTTCCACAGGTTCCCTTGATTTTGAATGGGAAGAAGCAATAGATGTGGATGGTGATTCGATTATGTATCATTTTACATCTATTTTGACAGTTGGGACGTATACAGAGCAGTTTGATACAACAGTGGTTGATACGAGTTTTTCTCTTATGTCATATCAATCATTATATGATAATCTGTATGCATTGCAATCCACCTCATCAGAACTTGAGTGGAATGTATATGCTGATGATGGTCATGTAAGTGTATCTGCAGATAACGGTCCACTGACTTTATCCATAGATGTAAGTAATTTATCTGTAGAAGATGAAATAATTCCGGATGTATTTGCATTGCACCAGAATTATCCAAACCCATTTAATCCTGTAACCAATATTCGATTTGATGTACCGGAACACTCATTGGTGAAAATGGAAATATATAATATTCTAGGACAACGCGTAAGAACGCTGGTCAATCAAGACTTGAATGCTGGTTTTCATTCAATTCAATGGAATGGAACAAATGATCAAGGAAAACCATTGGCTTCAGGCATGTATATTTATTCGATCCAGGCAAGTGGATTTCATGCTGTAAAGAAATTGGTTTTCATGAAATAAAAATACGTGATATTGTATCACATTTAACTAACAAAAGAGGGAAGACAAATGAGTAAAACAATAAGATCAATTTGGCGACTTTTCGCCATTGCAATTCTGTTCAGTCTTTCAACTGCACTGATTGCACAAAACAGTGCACCCGTTTTCAATTCGGATCCGCCATTGTTGGCTGTACCGGATTTTGAATACAGATATGGTATTTCTGTACTCGACCCAGATGGGGATGACGTTACATTAAGTTCCTCCGGTTTGCCTACATGGTTAACGCTGGGAGAAATGTCGTCACCTGAATACATAACTACTGGACGTTATTATTCCGGATATAATTGGATAAAAATGGATTTGGGAACTGATAATAAAGTGTGGATCTGGAATGGTAATGGTCAACAACTTATTAAAATGAACCCGGATGGAACTGACGCTGAAGAAGTGAATACAAATGCTAGTATCATAGATTACATGGCTATTGGTCCTGATGGAACACTGTATATAACAGGTACTACAGGATCTGGATATGGTCTCCAACGACTCCATCCTGATTCAACCAATTTTGAAATAATGAATTATGATATTGGTTGCGGTGCTCCAATAGCAATTGCTGCAGATGGATCTGTATGGAAAGCGGATGAATGTTACAATTCTGTAAGACATTATGCAGCAGATACATCTACATTTGAACAATTTGATAATTTAGGATTATCAAACCCAAAAGGTATCGCAATTCATCCTGATGGAACACTTTGGATCACTGAAAATAATTATAATGGTGCTATTAAACAATTTGACCCAAGTGATACAACTATAACCACCATTAGTGAGAATGTAGGTGGAGAAATAAATTATGGTAGATCTATTGAGATTGATGGAAATGGTTCTGTCGTTACTTTAATGAATGGAAGAGTTTATCAATTAAATGATTCTTTAGAATTCCATAAATTATCTTCCGATTGGTATGAAAATTTATGTAGTAATCCAGTATCTGGTGAGGTCATTGCATACAATTATAGTGAAATGGAGCGCTTTACACCCATTTATGATTTTCTCTATGGAACACCATCAGCATCTAATCATGGTGAAGAAACCATCTCAATTTCTGCAGATGATGGACAAGGGAATACAAGTACTCAAGACTTTACACTAATGGTAGACTCAACGGTTGTTCATTATAGTGTAGAATTTGGATTTGATCAGATGTATAATGACAGCGTTATGACAAATCCTGCCAATTGGGATTATGTATCAGAAGGTGTTGTATTAGGATTATCAAATGAACATTGTGAATGTGATGGTTGTAATGATATTTCATTTATCAATTACCATGTAGAAACGTGCCGTACGTATGGAGATTGGGAAGCTAGGATTGGTTCACCTTTGGGTACTCTTTGGACTCGTGAATCTTCAACTGATTCAGCAACTATAAATGATTATTATCCTGGCCAATATTGGAGTTTAACTGAAGCTTCATCTGAAGGAATGACAATCTCCATGTGGGATTTGACAGAGAATAAAATGTATGATATACAACCTTTAGGTTCATGGCCAAACTCTACTAATTATGAAGGTAGTACAATAAGCTATTTTCGTATTGCTAAAGGTGATGGATATCAAGTTAAACCAAACATTGTAGCCATTACTGATGTGCCGGAAGATCAAGGCGGAAGAGTATATGTTACATTTTCTCAATCAGCTTGGGATACAGATGAATTACCTGGACGTTCCACAGAATCTTATACCATCCAACGTAAAGATGGAGATGCATGGGTTGGGTTAATGTCCATTGGTGCCTATGGCAGTGATGAATATGTAGTAGAAGTAACAACCTTAAATGATTCTGATAGTGATGGAAATAATGAAGCTGATTTCCGCGTCATAGCCAATATGGATGAAGGACTATTCGTCAGTGCTGTTGCATCTGGCTTTTCGTCTGATAATATTGCACCGGATGCACCAGATGATCTTGGTGGACAAATTGTAGAAGGTTCCGCAGAGCTCCAATGGTCAGCCTCCACTGCAAATGATCTGGCTTACTACAATGTGTATCGTGGCGAAACGGAAGATTTTGTCCATAATGATGATTCTTTCATTGGTGAAAGTGAAACATCTGATTACGTAGATGCTGCAATGGTTACAGGGGACAATTATTACATTGTTACTGCTGTAGACGTTCACGATAATGAAAGTGATGCATCTCCTGCCGTTAGCTTAACATCCATGTCTGTGGATGGCGGTGAGGGAGTTCCAGATGTATTCGCATTACATCAGAATTATCCAAATCCGTTTAACCCTATAACGAATATTCGTTTTGATGTACCAGAAAATTCAATGGTCTCAATGGCTATTTATGATCTTCTGGGACACAAGGTACGGACATTGATCAATTATGAAATGAATGCAGGTTTTCATTCCATTCAATGGAATGGAACAAATGATCATGGTAATCCATTGGCCTCCGGAATGTATATCTACCGGATTAATGCAGGTGGATTCCATGCGGTTAAGAAACTGGTTTTCATGAAATAAATACAGGTGATATTTGTATCACCTTTTATCAATTCATTTGATAGAAAATAAAAAGAAGAGGTAGTCAGTTTTTGACTGCCTCTTCTTTTTTATACATACCTTTCTTCATTAAATTCACAAGTGAAAAATAACACACCTTACTGTAATAGCTTATTTCAATACTCGCGCTTTCAAACTCGCGAAGTAGCTGTTGGCGATGTGATTATCGGTGGTGAACAGCCCATTCGTATTCAATCCATGACAACAACCGATACCATGGATACTATAGGTACAGTAGAACAATCCATTCGTATGATTGATGCCGGTTGCGAGATTGTTCGCATAACAGCTCCCAGCAAAAAAGAAGCAGAAAATTTAAGGAATATTCGGGATGAACTCCGCCGCCGCAGCTACACACAACCATTGGTGGCTGATATCCATTTTACGCCAAACGCTGCGGAGATTGCCGCACGGATTGTGGAAAAAGTGCGAATCAATCCTGGGAATTATGCCGATAAGAAAAAATTTGAAATTCTGGAGTATACTGATGGGCAATACGATGAAGAATTAGAACGCATCCGGGAACGCTTTCTGCCATTGGTCAAGATTTGTAAGGAAGAAGGAACTGCAATGCGCATTGGCACAAATCATGGTTCCCTTTCAGATCGAATTATGAATCGTTACGGCGACACTCCATTGGGTATGGTAGAATCTGCCATGGAGTTTACCCGAATCTGTATAGATGAAAATTTTCATGAAATTATTTTTTCCATGAAAGCTAGTAACCCACAAGTGATGGTTCAGGCCTATCGTTTATTAGTGGCATCCATGATGAAAGATGGGTTGAATTATCCACTCCATTTAGGTGTAACAGAAGCCGGTGAAGGAGAAGACGGTCGTATAAAATCCGCTGTGGGAATCGGGTCACTTTTAGAAGATGGACTGGGCGATACAATTCGAGTTTCATTAACGGAGGAACCGGAAGCTGAAATCCCTGTAGCGAAAGCGTTGGTTGATCGTTACTTATCAAATCGCACTAATCAAATACCTGAAATAGACGATCAATCTTTCCATCCATACGAATATCTAAAACGACAATCTTTAATCGTAAAAAATATTGGTGGAGATGAAGTTCCCAGAGTTATTATTGATTTGAGCGATTTGAAAATAATCACACCAGCAGACTTGAAGCATTGCGGACATTATTATAATGTAGATTTGGATAAGTGGACCACTGCTGATGCAGCTGCCGACTTTTTGTATGTAGGTAAAGGAAGTGTCGATTTTGAACTTCCGGGAATGGTGAGTGTGATTCAAGATGCAGATGTTTGGTCTGAAATGTCTCAAACATATCCATTGCTTACAGATGATTTTTCTAACATATCTACGGATTTAAATTTTGTATTGTGTTCTCTTGAAAATTTGGATGATATTTTTATACATGCATTGCCGGATAATTCAGTCTTGATGTTGGAAGCAAAAACGGATCATGCCATGGTAGAATTGCGAACTGCATTTCTAACATTAAAAACAGATATTCCTGTAATAATGAAACGCGAATTCAACGAATTGGACCAAGAGCACTGCCGTTTGTATGCGTCTACTGATTTTGGCGGACTTCTCATAGATGGTTTTGGAGATGGAATTTGGTTAAACTCAAATCAAGATATTGAATTTATCAATCAAACAGCATTTGGTATTTTACAAGCCACACGAACCCGTATTTCCAGGACGGAATACATTTCGTGCCCATCGTGTGGGCGAACTCTGTTTGATCTACAGGAAATAACTGCAATGATTCGCAAACGTACCGATCATTTAAAAGGCTTAAAGATTGGCATTATGGGTTGTATAGTTAATGGTCCTGGTGAAATGGCAGATGCCGATTATGGATATGTGGGAAGCGGAAAGGGTGTCATTTCTTTATATAAAGGAAAAGAAGTGGTCCGGAAGAATATTCCAGCTGAAATTGCAGTGGATGATTTAATCGAATTAATTAAGGAATATGACGACTGGGTGGATTGTTAATAGGACCATAGTGAATTCATTACAAAATTAACATATCAGAAATGAAGAAAACTATTTTTTTTACTATTTTAGGGATTATAACATTTACTACAATATGTTTGTCTTTCCTTTTAAACTTCAGACTTCATACTCCTCAACTTGAAAAATATCTTATAAATCCCACGTTAGATTATTACGTTGGACCTCTAAAAGTTCAATTTATAGGTAATACAAATATTTTAATCACCGATGGAGAAACGTCAATTCTTACCGATGGATTTTTTTCTCGTCCATCAATAAGTAAAGTTCTTTGGGGCGAATTTGAGCCAGATTATGATGTAATTGAGTATTGTTTGGAAAAAGCCGGGATTCATCAATTGGATGCAGTGATTCCGGTCCATTCCCATTATGACCATGCAATGGATTCTCCTATAGTAGCAATGAAGACAGGGGCAAAACTAATTGGGTCGGAATCCACAGCCAATATAGGAAGGGGACTGAATTTCCCAGAAGACCAAATGGTCATTGCTGAATCAGGAGTACCGCTACAAATTGGTTCCATGAAGGTGACACTCATCAAAGGAAAACATTGGCCTTATCCGGATGAAGAATTAAGGAAAAAACTATTAGATAGAGAAATTATCAATCCAATTATTCCACCAGTGAGTGCATTTGAATATTTTGAAGGATCAAGCTATACAATTATTGTTGAGCACGAAGATGCATCAATGGCCATTCATGGTAGTGCAGGATTTATCCCAAACATTCTGACAGACTATGATGTTGATATTCTTTTCCTAGGAATTGCTGGTTTAGAAACAATGGATAATGAGTACAATAACCTTTTTCAGATACATGTTATAGATGCTTTAAATCCCGAAGTCATTGTTCCCATTCATTGGGATGATTTTTTTGTACCCTTAAGAAAGGGATTGAAATCGAGAAGTTTATTGGAAAAATTGATACAGGGAATGGACGTTAAAAAATCATTTGAGATAATTGAATTAAGAAATTCAGATAAAATAATATCTGTTTTACCTCTTTGGGATAAAGTGAGTGTTTTGGGTTTGATGAATAATGTTTCACATTAGCACTTGAATACGTATACACGTGAACATTTTCCAACTTGAGCACTTTGATTTGATAGTTTTGTCTTCGTAGTTTGGACTGATAATTCGGAAACAGGTAAGCCATGAAAAAGTTAATCATATCACTATTTATAATTTCAACTATTTGGTCGCAAGACTTTGAACCGACCAATATGTCTCCCATTGTAGCCTATTGGAAAACATTAACTCCAGCGCAAAAGGAGACATATTTATTTTCATATATGACTCAAACCTATGAAACATATGAATCACTAAAGAATGAGCTTGGGTATACTGAACTAACCACGTGGTATTTTGATAATCGTGCGGAATTAGTTTTTGGAATATTTGATCAATTGGAAGATAAAGATTTGGATGAATTTGTCGGTTGGATAGATGAATTTTACAGCCATAATGATTTTGTGAATAAACCATTTTATGAAGCCATGGCCTTTGCCTTTCGTTTCCAACAAGCTGCAGGTGAAACACTTTGGGAAAAATATGAAAATGTTAAATATGGAAAAATCAAACCTCGTGAAGAATAATGTCATTTTATAAACCAACCTTTTTATCTGAATGGAATAGCATCCGCCAGGAAGGTGGATATAAGTTATTGATTAAAAAGAAAGGATGGGTTGTTGTAGCCGCATTTTTCATATTTTATCTAATTCGTGATTCATTTCTATATTTACTGATTCCCTACTTGGCATTCAAGGGTATCATTACTTGCAATTAATGCTTGCCAAGGCATTAAGCTCTGCTATTCTTGGAATTGATGCCTATATTGTTGAAGTAGAAGCACATCTCACCGGAGCAAAATTACCCAAATTTAGAACAGTAGGCCTTCCGGAAGGTGCAGTAAAAGAAAGTAAAGAGCGTGTCCGCGCTGCTATAAAAAATTCCGGTTATACATTTCCCCATAAACATGTAACCATCAACTTGGCTCCCGCTGATATTCGCAAAGAAGGCAGTGCATTTGATCTTCCCATTGCCATTGGCATCCTTGCGGCAATTGGGGAAGTAAAACATGATCATTTAGAAAAAATGTTATTGTTAGGTGAACTAGCTTTGGATGGTAAAATACGTCCTATTCGAGGTGCTTTACCAGTGGCGATTTGCGCTAGAGATAAAGGTATCAAAGGAGTTGTTTTACCAGAAGAAAATGCCAATGAAGCAGGCGTTGTAGATGGAGTAAAAGTTGTAGGCGTCAAAACGCTTGCTGATGTAATTGCTATCCTGAATGAAGAAGAATCTGCAAAGCCAATTGTAGTTGATCAAAAAGCGTTATTTAAAAATAATAAAAATTATCATGTGGACTTTTCAGATGTAAAAGGTCAAGAGCAGGTAAAGCGAGCTTTAGAAGTTGCCGCTGCAGGAAGTCATAATGTTATTATGATTGGCCCACCGGGAAGCGGAAAAACAATGATCGCTAAACGTTTACCAACTATTTTACCGGAATTGGTTTTGGATGAAGCATTAGAAACGACCAAAATTCATTCCGTGGCTGGACTATTGCCAGAAGGCCAAGGTATCATTGCCACACGTCCGTTTCGGGCACCACACCATACCATCAGTGACGCTGGGTTAATCGGAGGCGGTACAATCCCCAGACCGGGAGAAGTTAGTTTATCTCATAATGGTGTTCTTTTTTTAGATGAACTTCCAGAATTCAAAAAGAATGTATTAGAAGTTATGCGACAACCTTTAGAAAATGGCGAAGTCACCATTGCCCGTGCATCCATGTCATTAAGTTATCCATCGAGATTTATGCTGGTTTCAGCCATGAATCCTTGTCCGTGCGGATATGCCACCGATCCTCAAAATGAATGCACCTGTAACCCCCAATTAATCCAAAAATACATGAGCCGTATTTCCGGTCCGCTGATGGATAGAATCGATATTCATATCGAAGTTCCGGCTGTGCCATTCGCAGATCTTGCTGGAAAAGAAGCAGGTGAAAAATCTGAAGCAATTCGTGAAAGAGTTCAAATGACACGGCTAGTACAACTGGATCGTTATAAGTCAACGGCAGGAATGTTTAGTAATGCACAAATGGAAACGGGTGATTTGAATATGTACTGTAAGCTAGATATAGAAGCAGCTGGTTTATTAAAGCAAGCAATGGAAAAATTGGGTTTATCTGCACGCGCTTATGACAGAATATTGAAAGTATCACGAACCATTGCAGACTTGGAAGGTGAACCCCATATTGAGTCAGAACATGTTAGCGAAGCAATTCAATATAGAAGTTTAGACAGACAACTTTGGCTAGAGTAAATTCACAACCCATATGAGATAGAAGAGTATGCATTTAATTATATCCACCAGTTTACGTTCTGGATGCAGGACAATGACACTAGCTGAAAAAGCATTTTCATTTTTTAAAGAAAAAAATGCAAATGCTGAAGTCATTAATTTGCAAGCTATTAATCTCCCCTTTTGTGATGGTGGAGAATGTTATAAAGATCAGGCTGTTATTGATTTGACCAAAAAAATAAAGGATGCAGATTCATTGATTATTGCAAGTCCAGTATATAATTATTACCTAAATGCAGTAGCAAAGAACTTATTGGAACTCACTGGAAGCGGGTGGAATGATAAAGTAGTCGGATTTATTTGCAATGCTGGCGGGAAAAGTAGCTATATGTCTTCTATGACTTTCGCAAATAGCATTATGTTGGATTACAGATGTAACGTTATTCCCAAGTTCGTTTATGCCACAGGTGATTCATTCGAAGGTAATGAAGTTATTGACCCTAAAATGATAGAAAGAATTAGAGAATTAGTTGATTCAATTATTACGACTGTTTAGATATGTGTGACTGAACACGTTTTTCTCCATTCTTTATACCAAGTAGCAAATCGCCACCATTCCCAAAACGTATCTTTTTTAATAGCAGCAAACGTACGACGTTGATATTCCAATGATTGTTCAGGTGTCATGCGATACGTACGTCTCGGATCCCCATGAAGTCCCTCGACAACTATCCATTGTCCCTTTACGTAGATAAGCGTATGTTTATTTGCTTTACCTCCAGATGGGTTTAGTAAATAAACATGAATTAAATCCTCAACGCCTGCCAGTTTCCTACGCCAGTTAATGGCAAGTGTCGGAACTTTTAATGTTTCATACGTCAGTGGAGTAAATAAAACGGATAGAATTCTCCAGGATTCTTCTGGACTAATGCTGCCATCCTTGGAGTGACTAATCATGTTGAGAATATTCTGTATTTTCAAGGGAACGAGGAAATCAATATCATCATCAATTCCTTTTGAAAAAGTGATTTTATCACCTTGATGGTAGACGGTGAATTTATCATCCATTCCTTCTACAGTTATACCCAACTTATCAAAAACGCCATGAAAATATTCGACAATTTCCGGAGTCTGCATAATACTATTCCATGCAGCCATTGCAGATTCAAGTTCTTGCGCAAAGATATTACTGATTATAGCACAATAGAGGGTTAGATGTTTCATATGTCCTCCTTATTGGTTAGAAGAATTTGTGAATAGTATAATTATTAGTCAATATAATTCCCAACCCTAATCTTAATCCTAATCTTAATCCAATTATATTAATTAGATTCTACAGATGAATAAAATCATTCCTTTAATAATTACGCTCTTAATATATAGTTGCGCACCCGTTTCGGTGGTCATGGATCGTTATGATAATCATAAGGAGAAATCGGTTGCCGTTATGAAAGTACAAAAAAAGGATGGAGCAAAAGATTCAACCATCGTACAATTACTCACATATCACCTCAATGGACAATTGGCATCTACTACAGATATGAAACGCAATGCTCGCCATGGAAAACATGTAGCATATTCTCCATCAGGTGAAGTGACCGAAAAAGGAAATTTCGATAATAATCGCAAAAGCAGTAAATGGTCTTGGTTTGGAAGCGATGGTAAACCGGATTCTTTAAGGACTTTCGATAAAGGAATGCTTTCTGGTAAAAGTGTTAATTATTCTGAAACTGGAAATAAAATTAATGAAATGTCGTATCAAAATCACAAATATCATGGGAAATCTATTCATTATAATTCCAATGGTAAAAAGTCCTTAATAGGCGAGTACAGGTTTGGCATTCCTAATGGTAAATGGACGTGGTTTAGCAAAGCGGGTAAGAAAGAACGTATCGTGACTTATAAAAATGGTATTAAAGACGGGCCTCTTACCATTTGGAATGACCAGGGGAAAAAGGTCATGACCGGCAGCTATTTAAATGATAAAAAAAATGGAGAATGGAAATGGCGAAATGAAACGAAAGGATTGGATTCCCTAATTCAATATTCAAATAATCAGTATATGGGTAAATACAAAGTCTGGCATGTAAATGGTGAAAAATCGGTAGTAGGAAAATATCAAAATGGATTTAAAACGGGCGATTGGAAATGGTATTCTATTAATGGCAATTTGGATTCTGTAATAACATATTTATCTGATATATATAATGGTACTGTTAAAAAATATTACCGTAATGGTTCACTTCGAAATGAAGCAACATATGCTCATGGAAAAATAGATGGAGAGCAAAACACATATTATGAAAATGGAATGATGAAATCATTTTATACATATAATAAAGGTGTTCGTACTGGCTCTTATACAGTATGGAATACAAATGGTTTTAAACGGCAAAGTGGAACCTATTTAAATGATAAACTAAATGGTATCAACTTTCGTAGATATCATCACGGTGAATATTCCACAATTACTATGTATTCCAATGGTCAGATACACGGCATTATACGTATGTATAGCCCTAGTGGTATAATCAAAAAAGAGGAGTATTATTATTTAGGCCAACTTCAATGTTCACTAGAATACTTTGACAATACTAGACTAAAAGAAATTATTGTTTATAGAAATCTAGAAGTTGTTTTTCAAAAAAATTGGAATAATCTTGGGTTAGAAACAACACGTGAAAATTTAAAAAAAGGTGTTACAACTAATACTGAACGCTTTGATTCTGGAAACCTACGAACTGAAACTTCATTGAAAGGAAATGAATTACATGGTTTGTCTTGGGCATTTCTTGAAGATAATTCGTTGGAGTATTTATCTTTATATATAGAAGGCAAACACGTTTTTCGAAGACAATATTTTCTAGATGTGGTTGGACATGAAGATTATCTTTTTCCAGCGAGTGAATTGCAAGTTATAGTAAAAATAGAATTAGAGGAGATTTAAACCAATACGTTGTAATTTCGCAGCCTTATGATTGATCAAATACTAGAACTTTACACAATATGGGCCCCGCCTGTCTTAACAATTGCAGTGGGTATAATCTCTGGCTGGATTTTTAAACGATTTATCCATAGCCGTATCAAAAAAATAACATCCAAGACATCTTGGAAAGGTGATGATATTATTTTTGGTGCAATTGAAAAATATATTGTTTATTGGTTTTTCCTAGTGGCAGTTTATATGGCAGCCGGAAGTCTCGAAATTGGAGCGCCGTTTAATCAGTATACTGCGAAACTGGCAATGACGCTGCTTATGTTGTCCATTACTATGACAGCATCAACTATGGCGATAGATTTACTCAATGAATGGTCGGCCAGCAAAGGATCACGATTTCCTTCGACGGCTATTTTTTCCAATCTGGCTCGTATTACAATTCTTGCAATTGGCTTAATGATTATTCTTCAGTCTTTTGGTATCTCCATTGCACCTATTTTAACTGCTTTGGGTGTGGGAGGTCTTGCCATATCGTTAGCATTAAAAGATACATTATCAGATTTTTTCGCAGGGTTGCATATTTTATTATCCCAAAAAGTCAGGATTGGTGATTTTGTCGAACTGGATAGTGGTCAAAAGGGATATATAACCAATATTACGTGGCGTAATACGACTATGGTGGAACGAGCCAATAATGTAATCAGCATTCCCAATAATAAATTATCTCAAGCCATTACTAAAGATTATGATTTAAAAGATACAAGCTATTCAGTCAAAATTGCAGTAGGTGTTGCGTATGATAGTGATTTAGAACAAGTAGAACGTGTAACTACAGAAGTAGCTCAAGCCGTCATTGATGATTTAGATGTGGCTAGTAAGGATTATACACCAATTTTACGTTTTCAAGTTTTTGCTGATTCCAGTATAAATTTTACAGTTTACATGCGCGCCGGTAAATATGGTGATCATCATCCAATGGTTCATGAATTTATCAAACGGCTTCATAAACGCTTTGATGAAGAAGGTATCGAAATTCCATTTCCCATGCGTACTGTTGTTCAAAAAAAATCTTCTGAATGAAATCCATCATAATAATCGGTTCAATTTTGGCCGGTCTTGCTGTTTTATTGGGTGCTTTTGGAGCTCACAGTCTCAAAGCAAAAGTTTCACCTGAAGAACTATTGATTTTTGAAACAGGTGTAAAATATCATATGTATCATGCTTTAGGTTTGATATTAATTGGTATTTTAGGATTTTATTTTCCAAAGGATGTTATCCATCTTTCATCCGTTTTATTGTTGATTGGAATTATTATCTTTTCTGGCAGTTTGTACGTTCTGGTCATAAGTAATGTGCGTTGGTTAGGAGCCATAACACCTATTGGTGGCCTTGCTCTTATTTCCGGTTGGCTATTGCTAGCCTACAAATTATACCGCGCATAATCCTTTTTTAAATGTTAGAAAATTCAACCTCAAACCGTCACATATCCATGTGGACGGCTTCTTCATTTGTAATAGCATCTATGATAGGTACAGGTGTTTTTACGAGCCTCGGTTTTCAACTAAATGAAATTCAATCTATTTTTCCACTCATTATGTTATGGATTGTGGGAGGTGTTGTTGCTTTATGCGGTGCACTTTCTTATAGTGAATTGGGCGCTGCTTTACCCCGATCCGGTGGTGAATATCATCTCTTAAGCCGTATTATCCATCCTTCTATTGGTTTTGCCGGTGGTTTTGTTTCTGCCACTGTAGGTTTTTCTGCTCCCGCTGTCTTGGCAGCTATGGCATTAGGCAAGTATTTTACAGCAATATTTCCAGTTTTCGATTCAATATGGATTGCGTGTTTTATGATTATTATTTTCCACATTCTTCATGCATTCAGTTTAAAATGGGGGACGTTGTTTCAAGGCTGGTCAACGGGAATTAAAATTATTCTTATTTTCATTTTTATTATTGCCGGTTTTATGATGAGCAATCATCAGGTTATTTCAATTCTTCCAAAATCTGGAGATAGTCAATTAATAATGAGTTCAGGATTTGCTGTAAGTCTTGTTTGGGTGTATTATGCGTATACTGGCTGGAATTCCACTATATATTTTGCCGGAGAAGTAAGAAACCCCCAAAAGAATTTACCCCGTTCGTTACTTTTAGGTACATCATTTGTAATGGTACTATATGTACTATTAAACTATATCTTTTTATATACAACGCCTTTGTCTGAAATGCTTGGTCAGGTGGAAGTGGGATACATTTCCGGAGTGAGAATTTTCGGTCAAACTGGAGCTGGAATTATCGGCATAGGGATTTCTTTTTTACTTTTATCCACCATAAGCAGTTATGTATTCATTGGTCCTCGTATCATGGAAACAATGGGTGAAGATTACAGCTATATTAGAATTTTGTCAAAAAAAAATAGTCAAGGAATTCCTATTTACTCTTTCATACTGCAACTATTTATTTGCTTATTGTTTATTTTCACTTCGTCATTTGAACAGGTATTGATGTACACAGGTATTGCCCTCATCATTACAAATTCGGCAACAGTCGCAGCTGTGTTTGTTTTGCGAAAACGTGAACCGGAATTGCCAAGACCTTATAAAGTGTGGGGTTATCCCTGGACACCCGCTTTATTTTTGGCGGTAAATGTTTGGATTTTATTTTATACGTTTATAGAACAAACTGTTGAATCAATTATAGGAGTTTCATTATTTCTAGCAAGTATACTTCTATATTACTTTGGAAAAAAGTTTGAACAAAATACATAATTCTAAACCGCTGGTTTTAGATGGTGCAATGGGTACCGAATTAGTTCGAAAAGGTGTTGATCTACCTTTACCTATTTGGTCTGCAGACGCAAACTTGACTCATCCTGAAATTGTATTAAATATTCATCAAGAATATGCTTCAGCAGGAGCGGATATTATTACAACGAATACATTTCGCACTACAACATATACGTATCGTAAAGCAGGCTATTCAAAAGAAAGGGCTCAAGAAAGAGCGCGGGACAGTTTAATGTCTGCAGTAGATTTGGCTCGTAAAGCGACTGTCGATACTATGAAAGTTGCAGGTTCAATTACGTCAATAGACGACTGCTATTCTCCGGATTTATTTCCAGGGAAGGGTGCGGCTGAAGATACGTTTGGAGAATTGGTAGAATGGTTTAATGAAGCGGGTGTTCATCTGTTATTATTCGAAACGATGGGTCATTTAGACGAAATTCAGATTGCTCTTGAAGCGAGTCGTCATGTTGAACCAACATGTTGGGTTAGTTTAATATTAAAAGATGGCAAACATATTCTTGATGGTCATTCATTGGATGAAACTATCAATTTAATTAAAACATTTCCAGTCTCATGTTTAATGCTCAATTGCAATAAAATTGAAACAACTCAAAGCGCGCTTGATTTATTTTTATCTCTTTGGACAGATAATTGGGGTGTGTATTCTAATTTGGGCGTAACGGATTATGATAATAATTATTTTAATACTATAAATGATTCTAACTTTAAAGAGAGTATATCATTGTATTTAGAGTCGAATCCTACCATCATCGGTGCTTGCTGTGGGTCTACTCCAAAACACATTGAAATGATAAAAAACTTGATAATATAAGCAAACAAACTTTTATATAGGATAATTAATGCATTTAAAAATTAAACCATTCAACACGACTGTAAATCAATTATACGAAAATCATGGCCATTTCCATGATGGAGATGCCGGTATTGATTTATATGTTGTAACCGAACAAACGATTATGTCAGGTGACTCCACTTTGATACATTTGCAGATTGCTTGTGAAAATACAGATAATAGGCCTTATCTATTGATGCCCCGTTCCAGTATTGCTAAAACGCCGTTACGTTTGAGTAATTCCATTGGTTTGATCGATGGCGGTTATCGCGGTGAAATCATGGCAGCTGTAGATAATATTAAAACAGAAGATTATACAGTTGAGCCGGGTCAGAGATTATTCCAATTGGTTGCCATGGACGGTGCACCTATCCATTTTGAATTAGTCGATGAATTATCTGACACATCCCGTGGAAGTGGAGGTTTCGGTAGTACAGGAAAGTAAATTAGCACTCTATTAAAAGAGTGCTAAAATGTATTGTATTCAATCTAAAATAACATATAATTTCCGCGCTGCCTAAAGGCATTCTACTAAAAGATTAACAATAAATAATAACATAACTAAAAATAGGAGTTAAATGATGGCTCTAAACATCAAACCATTGGCTGATCGTGTTGTAGTGGAAGCTGATGCTGCTGAGGAAAAATCCTCCGGCGGTATCATTCTTCCTGACACTGCACAGGAAAAGCCCCAACAAGGAACAGTTGCAGCAGTCGGTCCTGGCAAAGCCAGCGATGCCGGTACAATTGTTGAAATGACTGTTAATGCAGGTGACACAGTGCTTTATGGAAAATATTCCGGCACAGAAGTTACCCATGACGGAAAAGAATATTTAATCATGCGCGAGAGTGATATTCTCGCTATTCTGTAAGGAGGATAGAAGCAATGGCTAAAGAAATAACCTATAGTCTTGAAGCGCGTAACGCCTTAAAAGCAGGTGTGGATAAACTGGCTGATGCAGTCAAAGTTACACTGGGCCCTAAAGGACGTAACGTCGTTATTGAAAAGAAATTTGGCGCACCTACTGTCACCAAAGATGGTGTAACAGTTGCCAAAGAAGTTGAAGTTGCAGACAAACTGGAAAACGTTGGCGCTCAGATGGTAAAGGAAGTTGCTTCCAAAACTTCTGACATTGCCGGTGACGGTACAACAACCGCTACAGTATTAGCTCAAGCTCTTGTGGCTGAAGGTCTAAAAAATGTGACAGCCGGTGCAAACCCAATGTCCATTAAACGTGGCATTGATGCAGGACGTGCAACAGTTGTAGATGCATTGAAGGCACAAAGTAAAGATCTTCCTGACAGTGAGCAAATTGCTAATATAGCGACCATTTCAGCAAATGATGATCGTGAAATTGGTGATAAAATATCTGAAGCTATGGAAAAAGTAGGTAAAGATGGTGTAATCACAGTTGAAGAAAGCAAAACAGCAGAAACATTCCTCGAATTCGTGGAAGGTATGCAGTTTGACCGTGGATATCTCTCACCTTATTTCGTTACCAATTCTGAATCAATGGAAGCGGAAATGGATGATGCCTATATCTTGATTTATGATAAAAAGCTCAGCAATATGAAAGACTTACTTCCTTTATTGGAAAAAGTAGTTCAAACCGGTAAGCAAATTATGATAATCGCTGAAGATGTCGAAGGTGAAGCTTTGGCAACTCTCGTGGTGAATAAACTGCGTGGTACATTTAAAGTATTAGCAGTGAAAGCACCAGGATTTGGTGATCGCCGTAAAGCAATGTTAGAAGATATTGCCGTTTTAACAGGCGGAACAGTTGTATCTGAAGATGCCGGTTATAAACTGGAAAATGCGACCGTCGAATATCTTGGAACTGCTAAACGAATTGTGTCAGATAAAGACAATACAACAATCGTAGATGGCGGTGGTACGAAAGATGCCATTATGGCTCGTATCAATGAGATTAAAGTTCAGATTGATAAAACATCATCTGATTATGATCGTGAAAAGCTCCAAGAACGTTTGGCTAAACTTTCTGGTGGTGTAGCTGTAATCAATGTGGGTGCAGCTACAGAAGTTGAAATGAAAGAAAAGAAAGCACGTGTAGAAGATGCTCTACATGCAACTCGCGCTGCAGTGGAAGAAGGAATTATTCCCGGTGGTGGTGTCGCACTGTTGAGAGCACAGGATGCACTAGATAAGTTGTCGCTTGAAGGCGGACAATCAGTAGGTGTCGCAATATTACGTCGTGCCCTTGAAGCACCCATTCGCCAGATTTGTGAAAATGCAGGTGTTGAAGCGTCAATCATTGTACAAAACATACGTGATAAAAAAGGTGCGAATGGTTTCGATGCTCGTAATGAAAGTTATGTTGATATGTTCGAAGCTGGAATTATCGATCCTACAAAAGTTGCCCGTGTGGCAGTAGAAAATGCTTGCTCAATTGCCGGCATGGTTCTTACCACTGAAGCAGCTGTAACAGAGATCCCTGAAAAGGATCCGCCAATGCCTCCAATGGATCCAGGAATGGGTGGCATGGGTGGAATGATGTAATTCTAATCATCAATCTTAAAAGCCCTCCCGTTTTCGGGAGGGCTTTTTTATTTCTACCCGTTGACTAAAGAGTAAAACGAAGAGTAACTTTATTTTTACTATGGGTATCATTCGTATAAAAAACATGCAGTTTTATGGCTACCACGGCGTTAATGAATTCGAAAAAGAGCAAGGGGGTCAATTCGAAGTGGATGTGGAAATGGCTACAAATTTAAAAGAAGCATGCCTTTCAGATAACTTCGAAAAAACGGTTGATTATGAAGCTGTGTTTAAAACAGTGGAAAAATGTGTATTAGAAACAAAATTTAATTTGATTGAAGCGTTGGCTGAATTTATTGCCAATGAAACATTATCGAAGTTTGATATATCAGAAATAACTGTGCGGGTTCGTAAACCTGAAGCTCCAATTAACGGAATCTTTGAAACAGTGGAAGTAGAGATTTTACGTCAAAAGGAAGCCAATGCCTGATTCCGGCTTTTTATCATTAGGATCAAATATTGGCGATCGTGAATCAAATCTTGCCAGTGCAATAACAGCACTTGCCACATTTCATGAAATTAATGGAATTAAAAGTGCTTCGTATTATAATAGTCAACCACTTTTTAATACTGAACAACCGGAGTTTTTGAATACGGTTATTTTTTATATAACAAACTTTACAGCATTCGATCTGTTTGATGCGTGTCAAAATGTAGAACAACTATTAGGCCGTACTGATAAACGAGAAAAAAATTCACCACGAACTATTGACATTGATATACTAACATACGGAAGTTCATATTTGGAAACAGAGCAATTAACCATCCCACACACTGATTTGGCAAACCGTAAATTTGTATTAATCCCTTGGGCGGAACTTGCGCCGGACTTCAATGTCCCAATTTTTAATTTATCAGTGAGTCGTTTATTAAGTATCTGTCCAGATTCTTCTAATGTAACAAAACATGTTATGGAAAAAAACGCATGAGAAATTTGTATTATGTAGCGATTGAAGGACCCATTGGTGTGGGGAAAACAAGTTTAGCTAAACTGCTATCTGACCGATTGGGCGCTCGACTTATACAGGAAGGGTTTGAAGAAAATCCATTTCTTTCTGAATTCTATGATGAACCGGAACGATATGCATTTCAAACGCAGTTATTCTTTTTATTGCAACGTTATCAACAACAACAGGAATTACGTCAAGTTGATATGTTTCATAATTTGCTAATTGCTGACTATATGTTTGTAAAAGATAGACTTTTTGCATCTTTAAATTTAGATGAGAAAGAAATGACGTTATATGATACGGTAGCCAAATTGTTAGAAAAGAATGTTATTAATCCTGATTTAGTTATTTATTTACAAGCGGATACAGATACACTAATGAGAAACATCGCTCGTCGGGGACGTGAAATGGAGCAAAATATTTCTGAAGAATATATTGATGCTTTAAACCAGCTTTATACTGAATATTTTTTCCGTTATCAAGATACTCCACTTGTAATAATAAATACGAATAATATTGATTTTGTCCGTAATGAAAAAGATTTAGATGAAGTAATTAATTACATTCGTCAGCCAGTAACAGGTACTAAATTTTTCAACCCTGTTTCACAATAAAATATGTTTAAAGCTTTATTAATGATAGTATTGGTTTTTGCTGGTATCCGATTTGTAAAGAATATACTCTTGATGCAAAAATCGCAGAGTAAAAAAGATAAAACGAACTATCAAGAAATGGACATTCAAGATGCAGAATATAAGGAAATTAATAATGATTGAAACGTTAAAGAAATGTTGTAACGATTGTCGTAACTGTCGCAAATACGGTTTATTTGTTTTAAGAATTGGAATTGGTTATTTATTGCTAACGAATCATGGCTGGGATAAACTTATGGGTGACCCCGAAGGTTGGGCAGGTTTAGGTGTATTTGGAATGCAACATCTCGGAATTACATTTTTACCCATTTTTTGGGGATTCATGGCAGCATTTTCAGAATCGATTGGTGCAATCATGGTCGCTTTAGGGCTGTGTACACGTTTAGGCGCAGGTTTAATAATGATTACCATGCTTGTGGCTGCAAATATGCATTTGACTACAGGTAAAGGGAATCCTGAAATGGCTCTCCTATATGCTTTTGCCAGTGCTGCAATTATGCTGACAGGCCCCGGTGATTTAAGTTTGGATAAAAAACTATGTTCTAAAGAAAAATGAAAGCAGTCCGAATACATGAGCACGGAGGGAAAGAAGTCCTTGTTGTAGATGAAATTCCAATCCCAGATCCCGGCCCCGGACACATTCGCATTCATTTAAAAACATCCGCACTTAATCACCTAGATATTTGGGTACGAAACGGAATTCCCGGAACAACATTACCACTCATTTTGGGTAGTGACGGTTCCGGCCGTGTATGTGAACTGGGAGAAGGTGTCACTCAATTTAAAGAAGGTGATGACGTTTTAATTAATCCATTGGTTTTTTGTGGTGAGTGTCGCCATTGTCAATCCGGCAATGAAAATGTATGTGATAAAATGGGCATTTTGGGTGAATCCGCAAATGGCACTAACTGTGAATTCATTATCGTAAATGCAAATCAGGTTCATCCAAAGCCTAAACATATTACCTTTGCAGAAGCGGCTGCGTTTCCATTAGTTGGTCAAACAGCGTATCAAATGATTATAAATAGAGCAAAAATTAAACCAGGCGAAAATATTTTAGTATGGGGCGCTGGTTCAGGTGTGGGGCACATGGCGGTGCAAATAGCTAAAATGGTCGAATGTAATGTTATTGCCACAGCTGGCTCCGATGAAAAATGTATATTTGCAAATGAACTGGGTGCTGATTTGGTCATTAATCATTATAGTGATAATGTTGCAGATAAAGTCAAAGCGTATTGCGGAAAAGTAGATGTTGTTTTTGAACATGTGGGAGCATCAACGTGGGCGATATCTATGAATGTATTAGCAAAAGGAGGTCGAGTGGTAACATGTGGAGCAACTACGGGGCAAAAAGCGAATATTGATTTACGTCATTTATTTTTTAAGCAGCAGACCATTATGGGGTCAACTATGGGAAATGTAGATGCATTTTCACAGGTTATTAAATGTGTTGAAGAAGGTAAATTAAAACCCAGAGTTGATAAAATATTTCCCTTGGATGATATAGCAATTGGGCATGAATATCTGGAAAACAGTGAACAGTTTGGAAAAGTAGTTATAGATATATGAAAACAAAAATAATAGCAGCTTTCGTTTTATTTCAATCGTTACTTTTAGCAAGTGAAGGTTTTAAGGGATTTGGTTTGCAAGTTGGTGAACAGGGAACCGGTGTATTTTATCATTATACTTGGCGATCTACAACTAAATTGCAATGGTTATTCCATGGCAGAATTTTTGATGTAAAAGGCGATGAACAAATGATGATCTACGATTATTATACAGGCCAATATCGTTCTGTAGGAGATAAATATATCTTTATTGTTCCTTTATTTGGTGGCGGAAAATACTTTCCTTTTGCAGATCAAATTGCTAACAATTTTGCTCCATATATTTCAGCACAACTTGGTCCCGTTTTAACCATTGATGGAGTAGAAAGTGATACTTTCTCAACTCGCTGGGGAAAATCGAAGGGACTTTGGTCTGTAGGTGGATATGCCGGAGTTGGAATTGATTTTCTAATGATGAATGGAATGATGGTATCGGTGGGTGCCGGAATGGACATTTTCCCTATGAATGGTATTGTAGATGGAGAAAAGCATTACAATGGTGCCGTTATTCATGTGGGATTTAATTGGCTTAGATAATGGCCAACGAACACTTTTTTTATATCTCTCCCAATCATATTACGAAAAACAGCTTCAAGCTTGATAATGAAGAAGCTCATCATGCTACCCATGTTTTACGTCTAAATGTGGATGATGAAATATGGTTATTGGATGGAGAAGGGATTGCTTACAAAGGTATCATAAAACAAAATGGCCAAAATGTTTCTGGTGAAATTATTGAAGAAATTCACAATTTTTCAGAAACGAATATAAAAATGCATATTGCTGTTGGACTTATCAAAAAAGATCGATTTGAATGGTTATTGGAAAAAGCAGTAGAATGCGGTGCCGTGTCAATCACTCCATTACTTTTGGACAGATGTGTCAAAAAAACATTGAATATGGAACGGTCGCAAAAAATTGTTCGTACTGCAGCTAAACAATCTGGGCGCAGTCAATTTCCACTCATCAATCAACCCATGTCATTATTTCAATATTTAGATAATAATAGTAAACACATAGTGTGTCTAAATAGTCATGGCGAACAATCGTTAATATCTTGGCAAAAAAGAATTCAGCCAAGTGAAGTTGCTTTGTTAATTGGCCCGGAAGGGGACTTTTCTGAAAATGAAATAACTGTAATTCGAGAGAAAAATATTTCCATCATTTCTTTAGGAAGTAGACGCTTGCGAACAGAAACTGCAGTTATGACAGCTTTGAATATTATTGAATATGGAGGTTTGAATGAATGATTGTTTATTCTGCAAAATAATAGCTGGAGAAATTCCATCTGATACAGTGTATGAAAATGAATCTGTATTCGCTTTCCGAGATATTGAACCAAAAGCACCCATACATATTCTTATTATTCCAAAAGAGCATATTACGACTACGAATGATATTGATGAATCCCATAAAACACTTATGGGTGAAATAATACTAGCCGCTAATATAATTGCAGAACAGGAGGGAATTGCAGACTCAGGATATCGTACGGTGTTTAATTGTAATCAAGACGGCGGACAGGCTGTATACCATATTCATCTCCATTTATTAGGTGGTAGACAAATGATGTGGCCGCCGGGTTAACATGTAGCATTCTCCTCTAAAAATACATAAATTCCACCACCACAAATCACCCAAACCAGTATAAGTGTATATATCAGATCTAAACATTCACGGATTTAAATCATTTGCCAAAAAGGATACCCTAAAATTTGGCGAAGGAATAACAGCAATCGTAGGTCCTAACGGTTGTGGAAAAACGAACATTGTTGATGCAATACGCTGGGTTCTAGGCGAACAAAAGCAGAGTGTTTTGCGCAGCAGTAAAATGGAAGATGTTATTTTTAGTGGTTCTGACTCTTTAAAACCTTTAAGCGTCTGCGAAGTATCTCTTACTGTTCATAATAATAAAGGTAAGCTACCCGTCGAGTATAATGATGTTGAAGTTGGGCGTCGAGTATTTCGCAATGGCGATAGTGAATATTTTATTAACCGCACGCCATGCCGTTTAAAGGATATTCAAGAATTGTTCATTGACACAGGCATGGGAGCCGATGCCTATTCCGTTATCGAACTTAAAATGATTGAACAAATTTTGTCCGAAACAAACGATGATCGCAAACGGATGTTTGAAGAAGCAGCTGGTATAAATAAATATAAAAAACAGCGAAAGTCAGCACTACGTAAATTTGAAGCTGTCCGCACAGATTTAGAACGAGTGCAAGATATTATAGCAGAAGTGGAAGCAAAAGTTAAAGCATTAGCGTTACAGCTCAAACGCTTCGAACGGCACGAAAAATTATCCCATGAACTTCGTCAGCGAGAAATTGCATTAGCATTTATTAAAATAAAAGAATTTGAAGAGGCCGCCACACCTTTAAAGCAAAAGATACAGGATTTCAAACATCTCCGTGAATCCACTGCTACAGAAACATCCATTCATGAAAAAGAACTGGATAATTTAAAATCCGTTTATAAAGATCAGCAAAACGAGCTTGAAGACATGCGAATTGATATTTCCACAGTAGCAGAAAAACGGGATGTGTTACAGCGAGAATCGCTTGTTTCTGCTGAACAAAAACGGAGCGCCGAATCAACGGTTGAACGATTGGAGCGTGAAAAATTAGCTAATGAAAATCGCGTTAGTCAACTTCAACAGCATATAGACGATTATGACAAAGAAACGAATGACCTTTTACCTAAAATAGATAATCAATTAGTTGTTTACAAAAACGAAAAAGCTGCGTTTGAAGAAATTGATATTAAATATAAACAATCTCAAACGGCTGTGGATTCATTGCAAAATAAACGTTGGGACGAACAACGAAAATTGGTAGATCAAGAATCACTTTTTAAACGTACTGAAGATATGCTTCAAGATAAGCAAGTACAATTTGATGCATTGAATACGAGAGAAAAAAGTTTAAAAGAAAGTATTGCAGAAGCTGAAAAAGAATCTACAAATAAAGAACAAAAGCTAACAGGTCTTCAAGAAAAGATTGTTTTGGCACACAAAAAACTTGAAAAAATAAAATCCCACGCTAAAACATTAAAGATAGATGAGTATGATATAATTCGAAGACAGCATAGTTTAAGTGCAACGATGGAAGGATTGCAAAATCAAATACAATTCTATGAAAATTTATTAGAATCGAAGGAGGGATTCGCTGGTGGAGTAAAACATGTTCTAAATAATTCTAAAGATTTCCCCGGTGTTCTTGGCGTTTTAGCTGAATTAATAGATATTGATAAAAAATTCCAATCATCTATTGAAAATGTACTGGGTGAAACGGCAGGTTGTTTAATCGCCAAGAATAGAACCATTGCCCTAAAAACGTTACAAATGTTGAAAAATCACAATCACGGCAGTGCATCAATATTACCTTTAAAGGAATTGTCAGCATTAAAATCTACTATTGATAAAACACCGAAAAGTGATTTAGTGATTTCAAGAGCGTTAGATAACGTAAAAGCAGATAAAAAATATGATAAACTTTTAAATGTTTTATTGGGCAATGTGTTAATAGTAAACGATATGTTTAAAGCATTGAAGGATGAAAAGTTGTCAGGATGGGATTTGATAGATTTGGAAGGAACATATTCCGGAGTTAATTTGATTTTATCCCAAGGGAAAAAAGGAAAAGGTCTTGTTGGGCGCCAAGAAAAATTAGAATTATTATTGTTAAAACTAAAGGAAAACGAAAAAGATCAACTATTGGTTCAAAAGAATTTAAAAGAGAATGGGGAGCGTTTAACTCACGCTACATCTGAACAAAATAAAATGTCAACATCACTCGAAAGCCTCAAAGGCGATACGTCATTTCTCGAAAATGAATGTTTGCAATATAAAATACGAAACGAGCAGCAACATGAATTGTTAACAACAATATCTGATAATATGGATGAAGCAACTGCCTCCATTGTATCTTTGAAAGCTTCGTTGAAAAAATTATCACCATCGGCTGAAAAAGGTGAAAAAGTTATACAGAAACTTGCCGATGAACTAACAAATGCAAACGATGAATTATTGGCGATACGAAAAGAGCGTGATGAATATCACCAGCGAGTACAAGATTTACGTATTGAAGTTCTCAATCTTGAGAATCAACGTGACAATATTGTTTTTCAAAAACGTACTGCTGCAGATTCTGTTAATGAACTAATCGGAAGGCAAGCTGATATAGAAAGTGAAATCAAGAATTTGATGACGCGACAAAAAGAATTGGATGATAAGATCAAATCATGTGAGAATGAGTTGGTAAAAGCAAATGCAGTTGTAACTAAAAAACGATCTATACTTGATCTGAAAAAAGAGACTTATCAAGAAACATATACAGAAATTGAAATAATTCAAGCGAAGATTCGTGAAGAACAGCATAACCGTGAAAATTTATTAGAAGATTTAAAATCTGCTGAACTGGCGATTGCCAATTATGACCAAAGTATTAAATTGGTTATAGAGCGTATCAAGGATAGGTATGATACATCCATTCCAAAGAGCATGGTTGTAGAAGAATCGTTATTTATCCTTGAAGAACGAATTGAAAAAATTGTACGCAGTATTGAAAATATCGGTCCCATCAATATGGCTGTAAAAGATGAGCATGATACAGAATGTGAACGACTAGATCTTTTGTCAGATCAAAAAGAAGATTTAAATGAATCTGAAGAAAATCTTCGTGAAACGATTAAAAAAATTGACAAAGAAGCGCGTGAACTGTTTACAATTACATTTGATGAAATAAAGGTCAATTTTGAAAAATTATTTTCTATGTTTTTTGAAGGAGGAAAAGGATCATTATCATTGGTAGGTGATCCAGATCCACTTGAAGCTGACATTGCAATTCAGGCGCAACCGCCAGGAAAGAAAAATAATTCATTACGCATGTTATCGGCCGGTGAAAAATCTTTAACAGCCATTGCATTATTATTTTCAATCTACCAATATAAGCCAAGTCCATATTGTATTTTAGATGAAGTGGATGCACCATTGGATGATGTGAATATCCGTAAATTCACAAAAGTGTTAGAAGCATTTTCGGATGATACGCAATTTATTGTTGTTACACATAATAAACTTACTATGGAAGCGGCTAAATATTTGTTCGGTGTTACCATGGAACAGAAGGGCGTTTCCAAGTTAGTATCTGTCAAATTTGACGCATAATCCAACCGTTTATAAATTTATTCTATTTTATTGATTCCCTAAAGAGAATCAGTTAATTTTGTTGGCTTTATTCGAACCGAATATTTATGTTTGAACAAATAACTGATAGATTTGATACAATATTCCGCCGCTTACGAGGTCTGGGTAAAATTACAGATAGTAATATCCAAGAGACGTCGCGAGAGATTCGCCGCGTCCTGTTGGAAGCGGATGTGAATTTACAAGTGGCACGTGACTTTATAGCTCATGTCCAAGTGAAAGCTGAAGGGACTAAAGTTCTGAAATCGATTAAGCCGGGTGAGCAATTTATAAAAATTATTTATGAAGAATTAGTTCATGTACTTGGAGATGAAACGGCTGAAATAGATTTAAAGGGAAAACCATCCGTCTTATTGATGGCAGGACTTCAAGGATCGGGAAAAACAACAACGTGTGCAAAATTAGCCAATATGTTTACCAAGCAAAATAAAAAAGTGTTATTGGCTGCAGCAGATGTATATCGTCCAGCAGCTATTGAACAACTACAATCTTTGGGTCAGCAAATTGACGTTCCTGTTTATGATGAGGGCGTTGGAGATCCGGTGGCAATTTGTGTGAATGCTGTTGCCAAAGCAAAAAGTGAAAAAGTAGATGTTATTATTCTTGATACTGCCGGTCGCCTCCACATTGACGGTGAAATGATGAATGAGATTCAGCGCATTTCGGATGAAGTAAAACCGAATGAAATACTTTTTGTTGCAGATAGCATGACGGGCCAAGATGCTGTTACATCTGCGAAAGCTTTTTCAGAAGCATTGCCATTGACGGGTACCATTCTAACAAAGTTGGATGGAGATGCTCGAGGAGGAGCGGCTGTTTCAATTCGGCAAGTGACTGGAATGCCCATTAAATTTGCAGGTGTTTCGGAAAAAATAGATGGGTTGGAACCATTTAATCCTAAACAAATGGCAGATCGGATTTTGGGATTTGGAGATGTAATTTCACTGGTAGAAAAAGCGGAACTGGTTACAGACGAAATAGAAGTTGCCAAGCTGGAAAAGAAAATGCGCGGTAATGAATTTAATTTAGAAGATTTTCAGCAGCAGTTAATGCAGCTAAAAAAAATGGGATCACTACAACAATTAGTTGGAATGATGCCCGGCATGAATCGCAAAATGTTGAAGGGGATGGATATGGATGATCGTCAACTTTTATGGACGGAAGCCATTATTAGTTCCATGACACCAGAAGAACGCAAAAAACCTAGTTTGATTGATGGGAGCAGGCGGAAACGTATCGCTCTTGGGTCTGGTCGTTCTTTGCAAGAAGTGAATCAGTTGTTGAAACAATTTGTGCAAATGAAAAAAATGATGAAACAATTTGGAAAAATGAAACCCGGCAAGATGCCAATGGGTAATTTTATGGGAATAAGCTAAAAGGAGACTATCTTGGCTACGAAAATAAGACTGAAACGAATTGGACGCAGAAACAGACCTTTTTATCGCTTGGTGGTGATGGATGAACGTTCACGCCGCGATGGAGCTGCCATTGAGCAATTGGGCTGGTTTAATCCACTTGAAAAAAATGATGAAAAAAATTATGCACTTAACGATGAGCGAATTATACATTGGCTAAAGGATGGTGCGCAAACAACAGAAACGGCTCACAATCTATTAAAACGCACTGGATTAGCGTATCGCTGGCACTTAATTCGTCAGGGGCTGGATGAGAAAGCAGTTGAAAAAGAAATGAAGAAATGGTCACTTGAGCGGGAAGAAGTTGAAAAACGTCGAACTGAAAAAATAGCTAATAAATCAGAAGCAAAACAAAAAGCGGCTGAAAAAGATGCTGAATCGACTGCAGTTGAGGAAGTTGAAGAAACTAAAGCTGTAACTGAAGAAGCATCAACTGAATCTACAGATGGTGAAGAAACAAAAGATGAATCAGCAACGGAAGACAGTACTAAAGTAGAAGAGGTTGAAGAAGCTACCACAGAAGAAAAAGTAGAAGAAGTTGAGGAAGTTGAAGCACCTGTAGAAGAGGAAGCACCTGCCGAAGTTGTAGAAGATAAAGATGAACCTGAAGCAAATGTAGAAGAAGAAGCATCGGCTGAAGAGACGGAACCATCTGAAGATTCTACCGAGGAATCACCTGTTGAGGAGGTTGTTGCTGAAGAAGTAGTCGAAGATGTAAAAGAGGATGCTCCAACTGAAGAAACCAAACTTGAAGAAGACGTAGCTGAAAAAGTAGACGAAGAAGAAACGCCTGCTGAAGCTGTAGAAGAAAAAGATGAATCTGAAGCTGAACCAATTGTAGAAGAAGAAACACCGGTTGCTGAAGAAAAAGTAGATGAGGAAACACCGGCTAAAGAATCTGAAGAAGTCACCACAGAAGAAAAAGCTGAACCAGTAGAAGAAACAGATGAATCATCTGATGAAGATAAGGAAAACAAAAGCGACGAATAAAGTTGCGAGGAGATTATCATGCAGGAAATGATCGAATTAATTGTTAAAAAGTTAGTGGATAAACCTGACGAAGTTCAGGTAAATGCAGTTGAAACTGAACAGCAAATCATTTTTGAATTGACCGTCGGTGATGGCGATTGTGGAAAAGTAATTGGAAAGCGAGGTCGCAATATTTCTGCGATTCGCACACTTGTTTTTGCTGTAAATGCTAAAGAAGGCGGTAAACGTGCTCGACTGGACGTTATTGACTGATATGCCTAAAAAAGTTCATCCAATAGCAAGAATAACGCGCGTTAGCGGATTGCGAGGTGAAGTTCGTCTTCAACCGTTATCACGATATTTTGATGAATATATTGAAACACGTGAACTTCGCATTGGTTTTGATACGGATATGGTTCAAGATATCAAATTATCCAATGCTATAGGGCAAGGGAAAAAAAGACGCTTTTCTTTTGAAGGGTTTAAGACAAGAGACTCAGCTGAAACTCTTATTGGTCAAACACTCTTTGCTGAAAGTCGATCAGGAGATAATGCTGATCTTATTTCCAAAGATTTATTGGGATATAGTATGATTACTGAATCCGGTGATGTTGTTGGAAAATTAACGGATATTCTTTGGCTTCCGTCAAATGATGTTTATGTCATTAATGATGGAAAAGATGAAAAACTTATTCCAGTTATTAAAGAAATTGTTATTGGTGTAGATCATTTGTTAAAAATTATTATGATTTCACCCATGGAAGGGTTAGTGTGAAGAAGATTGCAATTATAACGCCCGTCCCAGAAATGGTCAATATTATTATTGAACAAAGTATATTACGAAAAGCGGTTGAAGAAAAAGTAGCTGAATATAATGTTGTAGATTTACGGAAATTTGGCAAAGGAAATTATCGTCAAATTGACGATACACCCTTTGGGGGTGGTAGTGGAATGGTTATGATGGCGGAACCGCTAGTTAACGCTATTAAATCTGCATTAGAATGGATTGGTGGCAAGGATGTTCGCATTGTTTTTCCTTCTCCTCAAGGAATTACCTGGAATCATAAAACAGCTGAAACATTTAGTGAATATGAACACGTTATTTTTATATGCGGGCATTATAAAGGAATTGATCAACGAGTGATTGAAAAATATGTAACAGATGAATTTTCAATCGGTGATTTTGTAGTATCCAGTGGAGAAATTCCAGCAATGATAATGGTTGATTCAATTGTGCGGCTCATTCCCGGAGTGTTGAATTCAAGAGAATCCGCCGAAACGGATTCGTTTTATGGAGATTTACTGGACAATCCCCATTTTACAAAACCTCGTGAAATAGACGGTATGAATGTTCCCGATGTTCTGGTAAGCGGGCATCATAAAGATATTGAAGATTGGAGACAATCTAAACGAAAAGATATAACGCAAGAAAAACGCCCGGATTTGTGGCATCAATATTTGAAAAATAGTGAAATAGTGGAGTAAATGATGAATAAATTAAATGAAGCAGTAAAAGATCAATTAAAAACGGATTTACCTGTATTTAGTTCTGGTGATACAGTTGAATTGGATGTCCGCGTTGTCGAAGGAGGCAAAGAGCGAATTCAGAAATATCAGGGAGTCGTTATTGGTCGAAAAGGCGGTGGAATTGAAGAAACCATGACCGTTCGAAAAATTTCAAATGGAGTTGGAGTTGAAAGAATATTTCCAATTCATTCACCTATGCTGGCAAATATTAATGTACTTCGCCGTGGAAAGGTTCGTAGAGCTAAACTCAATTATTTGAGAAAACTTTCCGGGAAAGCAACACGTATTGTCGAAAAGAGATAAGATTAATATAAATTATGTAATTAAACCCTCATTGGTTTGTCAATGAGGGTTTTTTTATATAATATCTAATGACATCCTGAAGCCTATACGTAGTGTGAGGTGAAGGATCTCAAACATTATATATATAACGCCCTTGAGATTCTTCTCCCGAAAAGTCGGTATCAGAATGACATAAAAAGTATATGAGCAAATTTGAAAAAATAGTATTGAGCATCACAGGTGGAAGTCATTTATCCGTCCATGCATTAATGCTAACGCTCCCGAGTTTAATTCCCATTCTCCGAAATGAATTTAATATTGGGCTGGACACGCTTGGACTCGTCGCCACCATCAGTGCATTCATGTTCGGTGTAGGAGCAATCCCCGCTGGTTGGGCAGAACGAAAATTAGGCGGAAGAATGTTATTAATATTGTATCTCGTCGGATCCGGTTTTTCTGCGCTCTTAGTTTCAGTGTCCAACTCATTTTTTATTATGGTGGTTGGTTTGGGATTTATGGGATTTTTCTGCAGCATTTATCATCCAGCCGGGCTTACGCTCATTTCTCATCGTATCAATTCCCTCACCGAAGGAATGGCCGTCCACGGTATTTTTGGTACAGTCGGTTCTGCGGCAGGACCCATTATGGCTACAGCATTGGCAGCGCTTATTTCCTGGCGGGCATCCTACGCATTTTTGGGCATATTTAACATACTTCTGGCGTTGATTACCCTTATTGCTATTCCAAAGCGTAATCAAGAAGCTGAAGAAATAAAAACGGAGAATAAAGTAGATAAAACAAATCGACCTGCATTAATTTATTTTTATATTACAAATATGCTTATGGGAATGGCGTATTACGGATTTACCACATTTATGCCCACACATTTTGCCGAGAATACGAACAACTTTATGCCCTTGATTTCAACCACTATGAAAGCAGGAATATTCCCCTCAATGGTATTTTTGGCCGGAATTATCGGTCAACTCATTGGCGGACGGCTGGGCAGTCTCTATAATCGCCCCAAAATGCTTTTCCTCATTGTGGCTGTGAATATTCCATTTTTATTGCTTATGGGGTATAGTTCCGACCTTATGCTGGTTGTGTTCAGTATCTTCATGGGCATGGCTTATTTTTCTAACCAGCCAATCAGCAATACCCTCATTGCTGAATTCACCCATAGTGCCAACAGGGGACTGGGGTACGGTATCAGCTTTTTTTTGAGTTTTGGTATCGGTTCATTGGCGGCTGGATTTGGTGGATTTATTGCGGAAAGCCAGGGCGTGGCCGCTGTATTTCCCATCATGGGCTTTTTATTAATCCCGGCACTATTTACCAGTTATATGATTATCAAAAAATCATGATAGTTGTTTTATCTGTTAATGTTCATCAATTTCCACTAATGATATGAGTCAAAAGCAACTCAAAGAACTACCTTCAGTATCTGAAGTATTACTTGAAGTAAATAAGGGTACGCAGCATCATATTAATTATATAAGCAAAATTATTAAGTCTGGAATAAATCGATATCGAGCAGATGCTAAAGCAGGAAAATTAAAGCTCAAACGAAATGAAATTGTAAATGCAATTATATATGAAATTAACCGATTAGCTAAACCATCCATGAAAAATATTATCAACGGTACAGGTGTTGTTCTGCATACAGGTTTTGGTCGAGCTCCATTGTCGAAGAAGGTCATTGTCAATGCGGCTAAAAAACTGGAAGGATACGTAAATCTGGAATTCGACCTTGACTCCGGCAAACGCGGCGAACGACAAAATCATATTAATGAATTACTTTCTGCCATATGCGGTTCAGAAAAAAGTTTAATCGTCAATAACAACGCCGCAGCAGTACTTATTGCATTAAATACATTTGCTGAAGGGAAGGACGTTATCGTTTCACGGGGACAGGAAGTAGAAATCGGCGGTTCATTCCGCATTCCTGACGTGGTGCGGAAAAGTAATTGCAATCTGGTGGAAGTGGGCACCACAAACAGAACTCATCTAAAAGATTACGAAAAAGCTATTACTAAAAATACCGGCGCTATTCTTTGGGCGCACACCAGCAATTATGTGGTGCAAGGATTCACGAAAGAAGTATCTCTCACAGAATTGGCTGCATTGGCGAAAAAGAAACGCTTTCCTCTGGTAGCGGATCTCGGTTCCGGCGCCTTGGTAGATATGGCAAAAATTGGGCTCCCACCGGAAGAATTGGTGGCCGACGTGGTAAAAACCGGCGCTGATATAATCACATTCTCCGGGGATAAGCTTTTGGGAGGACCTCAGTCCGGGCTCATTGTAGGAAAGAAGAAGTTCGTGACTGGAATCCACAAGAATGCACTTTATCGAACATACCGTTGTGACAAGTGGACCATTGCACTTATGGAAGAAACATTGCGGACGTATGCTTCAGATGAAAAGGTCAGCGGTGATAATCTTTCACTCAAACTCCTGACCACATCCCGAAACACCCTCCTGAAAAGGGGAGAGAAAATTTTGACAGATATTCCTAAAAAGAAAATCAAAGAACTGGCGATTTCATTGGTGGAATCCAAAGTGGAAGCTGGAAGCGGTTCTCTGCCGGTAGAGACTATCCCCAGCGCCGCATTGCAATTCAAGCCCAAAACCATGTCTGTTTCAAAATTGGCCAAGGCATTTCGCACGGGAATAACTCCAGTAGTTGGATACACCAAGGGGAATACATTTTATATCGACCTGAAAGCGGTTCTACAAAATCAAATCCCCAGATTGACCCAAGCAATTCAGGACGTCTAATGGTCCAAGTTGTCATCGGCACTGCTGGGCATATTGATCACGGTAAGACTGCATTGGTCAAAGCACTCACCGGCACGGATACCGACCGCTTGGCGGAAGAAAAAGCCCGGGGTATGACCATCGACCTGGGATTTGCATTTTTAAACGAGTCAGTCACCATTATTGACGTTCCCGGTCATGAGAAATTTATCCGCAATATGGTGGCAGGAGTGTCTACCATTAACATTGCCTTACTTGTCGTAGCGGCCGACGACGGCATCATGCCTCAAACACGAGAACATCTGCACATTCTGAAACTGCTGAATATTCCCCAATGCGTAGTGGCTCTCTCCAAAATCGACTTGGCGGAAGATGGAGAATGGCTGGACTTGGTCGAGCTGGAGATCCGGGAATTGACAGAAGGAATTTTTGATAGTGTAGATGTGATCCAGACTTCCGTGAAAACCAATGAGGGAATTGATGAATTAAAACAATGCCTGGAAACAAAAGCGGCTGCTATTCAGATGTCACAAGATGAGAGCTTTTTTCGACTTCAGGCAGACCGTGTTTTTTCCATGACAGGCTTTGGCACTGTCGTAACAGGAACGGTTATTTCAGGGAAATTGAAAAAAGGCGATTCTGTGGATGTTTTGCCGGGAAATATTTCAGTAAAAGTTCGGGGAATTCAATCACACGGAGCTGAAGTGGAATTCGTGCAGCGTGGCGATCGAGCAGCAGTGAACCTTTCTGGAGTAGAAGCGGAAAAAGTATTTCGCGGATCAGAACTGTCGGCTACTGGGAAGTTGCAAGCGGTATCGAAATTCATAGCCCATTTACAACTTACGGCGGACATGAAAAAAGAATTGAAACACCGTCAGCGAGTGAGGGTCCATTTGGGCACGGCGGAAGTTATGGCGAGAGTGTTTTTGACATCGAATAAGAAAATGACCGCCGGCATTACGGCAAATGTTATTATTGTATTGGAAGAGCCGGCTGTTATGGCCAGCGAAGATCGCTTTGTTATGCGTTCTTATTCTCCAATGCATACAATCGGCGGCGGAACGGTATTAACCACATTTATTCCCAAAGGAGTAAAGATAAAAGAATGGGTGTCTGAATTGGAGTTGGATCTGGAGAAGCGATTTGGGCAATTGGTTAATACATTTAAACTGGAACCCAAGACAGCATTTGAGTGGGGGAATGCTCTCCAATTGACCGAAAAATCTGTACGGGAATTACTGAAAAAAACAGGATTGAAATCATCCTGGCGCAGTTTTATTTATTCTGACGGAAATATACAAGATTGTTCCGAATTGATCGGTAAACGTTTAGAACAGTTCCATGAGGAAAACCCACTGCGGAAAGCCATGTCTGCAGATGTATTACAGCAGGAAACAAGATTGAGTGAAAAATGGTTGGCTGAAATGCTGGGCATAATGGAAAAAGAGGCATCCATTCGTTCCGCCGGAACGGGAGTAGCATTGGCGAGTCATAAAGTGAAATTGGCAGGTGGAACGGCAGAGTTATCACGTAAGATGGAAGATGAGATAATGGGAAATGGATTTACTCCTTTGACGACTGAAGAATTGTCCAAAAAATTGAATACAAGTCATAAAGAAATTCTGGAGATTCTACACGTTCTAAAAGGGAATGAAACTGTGGTGGAAATCGAAAACGGTATCTGGATGCACAGCCAAAACATGGCTAAACTCCGCCAAGCAATGAAAGACCATTTTAACACCCAAAACGAAATGAATGTAGCAGACTTCAAACGCATGAGCGGTTTAACGCGGAAATTCGCCATTTCTGTGCTTGAATACTGTGATAAGCAGGGTTGGGCCGAACGCGATGGAAATGTGCGGTTGAAGGGGGAAGGCTTGTGAGTAAAAAGCCACCTGCCCAAGGCACACCCTTAATGCGTCAGTACGAGGAAGTGAAGCGCCAGTACAGCGATGCCATCGTCCTCTTCCGCATGGGCGATTTCTACGAAACATTCAGCGATGATGCCGTGACCACGGCGAAAGTGTTGGGCATCGTGCTCACCAAGCGTTCCAACGGCGCAGCAGGCAAAGTGCCCTTGGCGGGATTCCCCTATCACGCCATCGATAATTATTTACACAAATTGGTGAACGCCGGCCACCGTGTGGCTATATGCGAACAGGTGGAAGATCCCAAGTTGGCGAAAGGAATTGTCAAGCGGGAAGTGGTGGAAGTGGTAACGCCCGGGACCATCACCAGCGAGGCGGCTTTGAATGAGAAATCGAATCAATTCTTGGCGTGCGTCCACTATCATCGAGACCAAGCCGGTTACGCCGTACTGGATCAATCCACAGGAGAATTGTTTATAGGAGAATGTCCATCAGTTGGTCTGACGGAAGCACTGCGGAAATTCGCTCCCCGAGAAGTACTGTTGGCGGAAAATATAGTTTACTCCACAGCAGAATGGTACCGAGAACTGAAGCCATTTGTGTCCACAGTGGAAGATTGGGTTTTATCTTTCGATCAGGGCGAGCGCACACTTACCGAACATTTCAGCGTACGGACGCTGAAAGGATTTGGCTGCGGTCATATGGAACTGGGCATCACGGCAGCAGGAGCGATTTTTTACCACGTGAAAAATGCATTGAATGGTTCCTTATCTCACATTACGACTCTAAACCCCATTGCCGATGATGGCATTATGGGTCTGGACGGATTTACCATTCGCAATTTGGAAGTATTTAAGTCCTTGGCGACACAAGGCACCCACGGTACTCTAGTAGATTTATTGGATGAGACGGTAACCAACGGTGGTGGACGTTTATTGAAACAATGGTTAACTCAACCGCTGACGAATATTGAAAAACTGAATGAACGGCTGGATATTGTAGGTGGATTTGTAAAAAATAAACGTCTGCTGAAAAAGGTTAGAACTACACTAGATGAAGTATTGGATATAGAACGAATTCTTGGTAAAATCAGCCAGACTAAAGCCAATCCTCGTGATATAATTGGATTAAAGGAAAGCTTGAAGTGTCTACCAAAACTACAAGAACTACTTCAGTCATCAGATATTGAACAATTGAATTCAGCCGCCGATTCATTTGCTGACACCTCTCCGGTTGTAGAGTTAATTTCAGAAAAATTGAATGTGGAAGTGCCCGTCCAACTACAACAAGGTCATGTCATTCGTGACGGAATAAATAAGGAATTAGATGAATTGCGGAAATTGGCCAGAGGCGGCAAACAATGGATTGCAGACATGCAGGAGTCGGAACGAGAAAAAACAGGTATAAGCAAACTGAAAGTGGGTTTTAATAAGGTATTCGGATATTACCTGGAAATTTCCAAGATAAATCAGGATAAAGTGCCCGAATCATATATCCGAAAGCAGACGTTGGTAAACGCCGAGCGCTATATTACCGAAGAGCTAAAGGAATATGAGGAAAAGATTCTTTCTGCCGAAGAAGATATCTTGGCTATCGAATCAGAATTATTTGCCGAATGCTGCCAGAAAATCCTTGATCGAGCGGACCGTATTCAGATTAATGCGAAATTGTTGAACAGGCTCGATGTATTATCCACTTTTTCCCAATTAACGATTCAGAAGAAATATTGTAAACCGACACTTGTTTCAGATGCAGTTCTCGATATTAAAGACGGTCGTCACTCTGTGGTGGAAAATTTATTGCAAGCGTCTGACCGATTTGTGGGAAATGATTTGAAGATGAATGTAAACAAAAATCAGATCCATCTCATCACCGGGCCCAATATGGCCGGTAAATCCACGTATTTACGTCAAGTCGGGCTGATTGTCCTCATGGCACAGATTGGGTGTTATGTGCCTGCGAAAAAGGCCACGATCGGTATGGTAGACCGTTTATTCACTCGTGTGGGTGCCAGTGACAACTTGGCTGGTGGTGAAAGTACATTTTTGGTGGAAATGATCGAAGCGGCGAATATTTTAAATAATGCCACCTCTCAAAGTTTAATTCTTCTGGATGAAATTGGTCGAGGGACTGCAACATTTGATGGTTTATCATTGGCGTGGGCTATTACGGAATACCTGCACAATCATGAAGCAGTTGCGGCACGAACTTTATTTGCCACACATTATCATGAATTAACGGAACTCGAGCATTCTCTTAAACGACTAGAGAATCATCATGCCGCCGTGAAGGAATTTGGCGATGAAATCGTCTTTTTAAAAAAGATCATGCCTGGCCCGGGAGATAGGAGTTACGGAATTCATGTGGCGCAAATGGCCGGATTACCAACAAGTGTAATTTCTCGAGCGAAGGATATTTTAAGTCATCACCTAGAATCGTCGGAGCAATCGGGAACATCTTCTCCGCCACCGGCGTCAAAACAGATATCCATGTTCGAAATACAGGAAGCCAAATTCAAAAAAGACCTCGATGAAATGGATGTGAATTCCTTGACGCCCATCCAGGCATTGCAAAAACTGGATGAACTCAAAAAGAAACATGGACTGTGATAGAGTATGGAAGATGGGAAATAAATTCAAAATTGATTTAACCCCACCCCTAAATCCCCTCCTCGTATTAGGAGGAGTCTCGCCTGCCAGCCGAAAGTACGCAGGCTGATGGGGAGGTGAAGAAATACTGAAGAAATCTAAAAATTGAATGATTAATTAAATATGATCTCTCGTCAAATATTAAAATTTTTAACTTTTGTAATTATTTTAAATACTCTTTCAGCAGAATCCTATTGGGTACGGTATGGTTGGCAAGCGTTTAAGAATACAGGAGATGCTCAGTCTTTAGCTCTGGGACAAACACAAACGGCAGCGTTTGGTGGAGCAGCGTCAGTCTTGCAAAATCCGGCTCATGCCAAAAATCCATTTGATCAATATTTGTATGCCCATCAAAATCGTTTTGCCGGTTTGGTAAACAGCGACCTTATTGCTTTTCCCACTCTGAAGCGGTTACGTAATCCGGTGAAAATGGTCCTTTTCCACGAAGGTGTTAGCCAAATTCCTGATACACGCGATATTCTTTTGGATTGGGGTTTAGATGGCATTCCAGGGACGAGTGACGCAGGTGAGAATAATGGTCAATTGGACGAGGGTGAGCGTTTGGATGCAGAAAAGGTCCGTTATTTTCGTCAATCACAGTGGGGAGTACATTTAAGCACTACTTGGCAATTGAATCGCTGGACTATTGGTGTGGGAATGAAAGGGTTTTTTCACGCACTAGCAGAACATTTTGCGTCAGGAATTGGAATTGATGTAGGTGCAACATCATCATTTTGGAAAGGAAATACAATTGGACTTGTTTTAACAGATGCAACCACATCTTTACTCGTTTGGGATAATGGTACTGTTGAAAGATTTTCACCCGAACTATTCGCAGGTATTGCTCAGGAAGTTGGATTTGACAAAATTCCACTGAGATTCAAATTCATGGCCGATATTGCACTGGATCCGTTTGGACGAAGTGTGGATGATGATCTTCAATTGGGTAATATGGGCGGTCGATACCGCGCCGGTCTTGAAATACAGTATAATAAAATAGCGTTACGGTTTGGTCGTGGATTGAATGCTCTCACCAGCGCAGGGCTCGGTTTGGATTGGGGACAGGCAGCCATTCATTATGCATTTACCTCATCTTCTCAATCTTCAATGTTGGGCGATTCTCATTTGATTTCTTTTAGTCTTGACCCAAAATGGTTGGCCGCACAAGTAGCAAAAATATTATAATAGGTTTTTAACGTGTTCCTTTAGGATTCTTACTCATATAATTACCAAATGGAAATGTATTAGGAGAAACTAATGTTCCGGATGTAAACGTGAATGGAATGTCGGATTCAGGATTAAAAGTAATTTCAAGAAGGCCTGCTCTATATCCATTTTCCGGTGGAATAATTTTTACTGCATAACGACCGTCAGCAGACTTTGGTATATCTATTGAAGTCCAGCTTCGCCCAATAACATCTACTCGGAAATCCCGTGTTTCATTATTGACTGCTTCCCATTGTTTAATTGAATAATCAGCATTGAGTGAATGGTCAACATTCAGATAAATGGAATCGTTGCTGACGTGCCAGTTATACTGAGGTTTGTCAGAATCTGTAATGACAGCATTGTAAAATGCCGTAAGGCTTTTCATATTATATTCGCCTTCATGATTTTCCAATCCATGATTCGCATTTGGAATATATTGTAAATATTTTTCACCTTGAAGATCATCCCAGTAAAACTGCCACGAGTCCGTAACAAAAAATTCATCGCCAGTGGCGTTTATGAGAAATTTAGGCAACGTTAATTGGTCACGAAATGAGAAGGGTTCTACAATTTCATTGATGCGATCATACTCTTTGGAACCCATCCAATCCATAACACCTTCGTTAACGTAGCTATCAATAGCATGTGACCATTCTCCGTAACATTTCCAATGATGATTAAACGATGGCTCAACATTTAGCATATCGATGACGATTGGAATTATAGCCATAATTCGATCGTCTGCAATTGCCGTACACCATGTGGTCCAGCCACGTTTAGATCCGCCGGCAGTTACAAAGCGATCAACCGGTTTGTTTTCCAATTTTGATATTTCCTGAATAACATCCATACCTCTGACTACAGCTTTTGTCATGGGTAAATGGGCTAGCCATTCTGCATCCTGATCTTTTGCGCCATTTTCAACAAAATATCTCCAACCGAATGCAATAATATCATCTTCATACCGTTCACCAAAATCATCATTTTTAAAGATGAGAGACTGAAAAGGAATATTTGAAATATCAGCAATGATGGATTTTGTTGCCAGTGCCATCAATACTAACGCAGGCTCAGCAGATTCCGGAGTTTTGCTTTTATGACTTCCACCACCTATAAAAAATAAAGCTTCTGATTCTTCAACTTCATTGGGTACTACGATTCTTACCCAATGCCACCATTCGGTTTCTTCAACATCATTTGATGTAAGCCATTTTTGAGATACCATTTTAATAATGTATTCCTTCCATGAGTCACCTTCAATAATATTTTTAATTTCATAACGAAATGCATCATCCTCTTTTTGAACAAAATCTTTGAGCAACGTGTTTTGTTTCTCGCATGAAAAAAGAATGAAAATAGATAGGATAAAGATATGTAAATGTTTCATAGTTGATTTGGTCCTGAATTTTATTAGATTAAAAATATAGTTTTACGTGCTAGAAGTTAATGTATTCAACATGTATTAAGCTGAATGAAAAAATCGAAATAAGAAAAAGATGATTATTATACCCAAAAACAATTTTGATTTATTCAAAGAATGTAGAGTGGACACCTTCCGCGCAAGTGGAAAAGGCGGTCAACATGTGAATAAAACAGATAGCGCGGTTCGTTTAACTCATATTCCAACAGGTATTGTCGTTACGTGTCAGGATGAACGTAGTCAGCATAGAAATAAAGAAATTGCTGTTAATCGATTACGTGAAAAAATTGAAAAATTAAATATAACACGCAAAAAGCGAATTAAAACAAGAACACCCAGATCGGCTCACGAAAAACGAATAAGATCAAAAAAACAACACAGTGCAAAAAAGAAAAAACGTCAAAAACCTGATGCGGATGACTAAAAAATATTATCATAAAAATACATAAAACCTTATTTGGGGGAGATAGAATAAAACATGTAAATTCCCCGACTTTTCTGGAATAAAAATAATCACATTATGTTAATAAGTATGACAGGTTTTGGGAAGGGTGTAGTTGGTGACGGTGAAAATGGACTTCACGTATTAATCCGCACTTATAACGCGCGCTTTCTGGAAATAAAAATTCGAGGTTTAACTCTCGTGCCCGAAATTGAAGCGGCAGTCCGTGACAAAATCAATAAAACATTGGTTCGCGGAACTGTACACGTAACAATTGAAAAAAGCCAAGATGTTAAACAAGTGAAATTATCATTCAATCGCCAGCGGTTCGAGGCAGTTGAAAATATTCTTCTTAATATTCAAAAGGATTATGGGCGATCTTTGGATATAAGTTCTTTACTTTCAATTGAAGATCTTTTTATAAATGGAGAAAAAAATGAGTTTGATCAAAAATCGGTTGTGGAAGCTGTTGACAATGCATTAGATCAAGTAAAAACTATGCGCTCAAAAGAAGGGGAAGTTATTCATGAAGATACAGTGCAACGAATCAAACATCTTTCAAAGCAAATAAGCAAAATTGAAACTATTTCAAAAGGATTAGTCCTTAAACACAAAGAAAAATTACATAAACGTATTTCTGATCTTATGGACAGGGCGAACATTGATGAACAACGATTTGCACAGGAAGTAGCAATTTTAGTTGATCGATCAGATATTTCAGAAGAGTTGGTACGAATGGGCAGTCACCTAAATCAGTTTAATTCATTTCTGTCCATGGAAGAGCCCACAGGAAAAAGACTTTCATTTTTATTGCAGGAATTAGGCCGAGAAATCAATACAGTTGGTTCAAAAAGTGGTACGGGAGATATTATAAGTATTGTTGTTGATTTTAAAAATCAATTAGAAAAAATTCGCGAGCAGATTCAAAACGTATTATGAGAAATTTAATTACTATATCAGCTCCTTCTGGAGCAGGGAAGACGACTTTATGTCGAGCAATTCAAGAACAAACAGAAATGAAATTTTCTGTTTCATGTACAACGCGAAATCAGAGAAATTATGAAGTGGATGGAGTTGACTATTATTTTATTACAGATGAAGAATTTCAAAAGCGGTTGTCAAATGATGAATTTGCTGAAACGGAAGATGTCCATGGTTGTATGTATGGTACAATAAAGGAAACGATTGATCTTGCAATATCAACAACTGAAATTTTATTATTTGAAGTAGATGTAAAAGGATCCATGTCTATCAGAGAATTATATCCGGATCATACCATGACTATTTTTGTATTACCACCGAGTTTAGAAGATCTCCGAGCTCGATTGATAAAACGTGGAACTGATTCTGAAGATCGAATTGCCAAACGATTAAGCAGATTAGAAATAGAAATAGGCTTTAAGGAAAAATTTGATTTTACAGTAATCAATGATGATGTTCAGCGAGCAACGACTGAAATCATAACAATAATTAACAAAAAAAACAAAGGAGTATTATATGGCAGTTAAACCATTATCCATTCGTGTAATGGAAGAGAGAGCAGAAGATATTTACGAAACAGTTGTTGTTATGTCGAAAAGGGCAAAACAGATAACACAAAATCGGTTTATGGACCAGGCAATGAAAGATGCAGAAGAATTCGATATGGGTGCATTGGATGAACTTCCCCCTGAACCCAAAGAAGATTATGAAGAAGAAATCAAGTCAACGACTCAAGCTATGGGTGAGTTTATGGAAGGTGAATTAGAATGGCAGATATTACCTGAAGAAGATAATTAACAATGCTCCCTCGAGCAGATGATGTAAGTCGATATTTACGACAAACAAAGGAGCTGTTCGGGGATGAGCTTTATCTAAATATAAGCTCACAACCAACTATATCAAATTTGGACGGCGGTTTTGGCACTAACCTTTCTTCATTTGAGACGGAAATTTGTCAATGTCAAAAATGTCCATTAGGAGAATCAAGAAATAAATTCGTATTTGGTGTAGGTGACTCAAATGCGAGCTTACTGCTTGTAGGCGAAGCTCCCGGTGCTGAAGAAGATAAACTCGGTGAACCGTTCATCGGTCGTGCAGGTAAACTATTAGATAAAATTCTCACTGCAATCGGGCGAAACCGTCAAAAAGATGTATATATCTGTAATATATTGAAATGTCGCCCACCCAATAACCGTGATCCTTTACAAATTGAAGTAGATCAATGTGAACCGTATTTACTTCATCAAATTCATTTGATAAAACCAAAGCTCATTGTAGCTTTGGGGCGAGTCGCCGGACAGACACTTTTGAATGTGGATAAATCGTTGAAAAGTCTTCGAAATACATTTCATGACTATCATGGGACACCGTTAATGGTTACCTATCATCCGGCTGCATTATTAAGAAACCAGGATTTGAAACGACCTACGTGGGAAGATTTCAAAACCATAAAAGATTTTTTAGATTCGAGTAAATAAATGGCTAATGAATTACAACAACCTTTAAATGTTCAACCTCAATCATCTGAAGCTGAACAAGCAGTATTGGGTGCAATGCTTTCAAACAAAGAAGCAGTGAGTAAAGCGTTACAATGGCTTACAGCAGATCAATTTTATAAACAATCCCATAGTAAAATTTTTAGCAGTATGGCGCAATTATTTAATGAAGGGCAGGAAATTGATACTGTTTCAATTGTCAATCAGCTCAAAAAGAATAAAAAGTTGGAAAGTGTTGGCGGCGCCTATTATATCACTGGGCTAGTCGATTCAGTTCCATCAGTGGCAAATGTTGAGAATTACGCAAAAATTGTATTAGAGAAAGCAATGTTGCGTCAATTAATTATGATTTCTCATGGCCTTTCAAAGGATGCGTATGATGATTCTCAAGGTGTGGATGAATTATTAGATCAAGCAGAACAATCTATTTTTTCAATTTCACAGCGCAGATTAAGAGGTGGCTTTCAACATATTGATCCAATTCTGCACGAAACATTTGAAAAGCTCGATCAAATTCATTCGCGTTCTGGAGATGTAACGGGAATCGCTTCTGGATTAGTAGATCTGGATGAGTTGACTTCCGGCTTTCAACCGGGGGAATTAATAATAATTGCTGGACGTCCAGCCATGGGAAAAACAGCACTAGCTTTATCGATGGCCCGAAATGCTGCAGTGGATTATGGTCATGCAGTGGGTATTTTTAGTCTAGAAATGGCAAATCACCAATTAGCTTTGCGTTTACTCTGTGCTGAAGCAAGAGTCGATAGTCATTTAGTCCGAACTGGTAAATTGCCCAAAAAGCAATGGCAAAATTTAAGTGTTTCCGTAGGTACATTAGCAGAAGCATCCATTCATTTGGATGATACACCAGCTATCAGCGTTTTGGAATTACGTGCAAAAGCTCGACGATTGAAAGCGGAACATAATATTGATATTCTTATTGTGGATTATTTACAGCTTATGTCAGGTCCGAAAGGTGTAGAAAGTAGACAGCAGGAAATCTCCACAATTTCTCGTTCTTTAAAAGCATTATCAAAAGAACTGGATATTCCAGTTATTGCTCTTTCACAGTTATCTCGTGCTGTAGAACAACGATCGGAACATCGTCCTCAATTATCAGATTTGCGAGAAAGTGGTGCCATTGAACAGGATGCGGATTTGGTCATTTTTCTTTATCGAGAGTGGATATATTCCCAAGAAGACGAAGATAGAGGTAAGGCGCAGATTATAGTGGCTAAACATCGAAATGGACCGACAGGAACATTAGATGCAGCTTTTATAGATCGTTTTGCTCGATTTGAAAATTATTCTGCAATTATTGATGAATCGGGGACCAAGGTACCTTTCTAATGCAAAATCCTTTATCTAGATTTGTCCCACAACTTGTGGGCGAATATCCCAAACAATTCATGGAATTGTACAAACAGGTAAACAATGATTTAGATGATGATAATGACACTATAAAACGTCTCCTTTGGGAGGCGTATGATTTTGGGATAACACAACATGAAGGTCAAAAGCGGAAGTCTGGAGAGCCATACTTTAATCATTGTGTGGAAGTAGCCAAAATATTGGCTGAGTGGAAAATGGATCATAATACAATTATTGGTGGATTACTCCATGATTCTGTTGAAGATACGGGTGTCTCTCTTGCTGACATAAGAGAAAAGTTTGGCGAGGATATTACAAACCTGGTGGATGGTGTAACAAAATTAGGTGGAATAAAATTTTCCAGTCGAGCAGAAGAACAAGCTGGGAATTTTATGAAGATGCTTTTATCTGTAGCAAAAGATCTTCGTGTTATTATAATTAAATTTGCTGATCGATTACATAATATGCAAACTATCCAACATTTATCCAGAATAAAACAACATCGAATTTCTGTGGAAACTCGAGATGTTTTTGTTCCACTAGCTCATCGTCTTGGAATGGCAAATGTTAAATCTAATTTAGAAGACTTGGTGTTTAAAACATTGAAACCAAAAGAATATAAAGACTTGAATTCGAAAATTAATTCCAGTAAAAAAGAACGTGAAAAATATATAAAAGCATTATCAGATCCACTCCAAAAAGAATTAAATAAATTAAATTTATCTGCACATATTTATGGTCGTGTTAAATCACATGCATCTATTTATGGTAAAATGGTTAAACGAGATAAAACATTTACAGAAATCTATGATCACTTAGCAATTCGAATAATTGTTGAAAAAATTGAAGATTGCTATTTAACTCTAGGTATAATACATAATCAGTTTATACCCGTTCAAGATCGATTTAAGGATTTTATCGCATCGCCTAAATCCAATGCGTATCAATCAATTCATACGACTGTTGTTGGCCCAGATGGAAAATTGATGGAAATTCAAATCCGAACAAATGAAATGGAAGCTACTGCTGAAATAGGTGTAGCAGCTCACTGGCAATATAAAGAGGGAAATGCCACAATAAAAGATGTTGACTCCAATGTAAAATGGCTACGGGAATTAGTGGAAATTCTTCAGTCTGAATCGTCTGATCCAAAAGAATTTATGAATCTATTGAAAATTGATTTATTTAGTGATGAGATTTTTGTATTCACTCCCAATGGCGATTTGAAACAATTACCTCTCGATTCTACACCCATAGATTTTGCATTTGATGTACACACAGAAGTTGGATTACATTGTCTTGGTGCAAAAATAAATCATAATATTGTTCCTTTAAATACGAAACTCAAAAATGGTGATTCCATAGAAATCATAACGAGTAAAACGCAAAAACCTAGTTTTGGTTGGTTGAATTTTGTTGTAACAACCAAAGCAAGAACTCATATCAAAAAAGCGTTGGTTAATCAGCAATTTGAAGAAAGTGTAGAACTTGGTAAAGAAATTTTAACAAAAACATTACGTCGAATGAAAATGATAAATAAGTATAAAGAAATAGAAAGGTCATATCAAAAATTTGATTTTAATAAAATTGAACAATTATTAGAAGCAATTGGAAAAGGTGATTTAATTATTCGAGATATTTTGCAAAAAATAAATCCAGAGCATGAAGAATCGATAGATCAAGATACTCCAGAAGCAGAAACAAGCTTTTTTGATTTTGCTCGTTCGAAAACAAAGGGAATAAAATTGCAAGGAATATCCAATTTGATGGTTTCATTTGGTAAATGTTGTAATCCAATTCCAGGTGATGAAATGATTGGATTTGTAACAAGAGGTAGAGGAATTACTGTCCATAAAACAGACTGCAGTAGTTTGCCTTTATTGAATAAAGAATCGGATAGGCTCATTCCAGTTGAGTGGGATGTTGACAAAAAAGATTTATTCAATGTACGGTTAAAAGTTGTAGGTGAAGATCGAAAAGGACTTCTGAATGATTTGACGGATTGTATACAAAAACTTGATTTAAATATAATTAGTTTAGATACGAAAGTAAAAGATGCACTCGCACAATTTTATTTAATAATTCAAATTAATAATGTACGTCAACTGGATAGGCTATTCAAAAAAATAGCTAAAATTAAGGGTGTTGATTTTATCCAACGGACTGGCCAGTCCGCATAAAGAATAGTTTTATCAATGATGCAACGCGTATTAGCAATTGATTATGGGGAAAAACGTGTTGGATTAGCCCTTTCGGATCTAATGCAAATTATCGGATCTCCTTATAAAACAATTCCAAATAATCCCGAATTAATTGCAGACATTCAATCCATTATAATTAAAAAAGAAGTTGGATGTGTTATTGTTGGATTGCCAAAAGGGATGAAAGGGCAGATGACTGCTCAAACTGAACATGTGTTAAACTTTGTAGAAAAACTTAAAGAAAAAAATATAAAAGTTGAATTAATTGACGAACGGTTATCTTCAGTAAGTGCTACGAAAGCATTAATAGAACAAGGAATAAAGACAGGCCATAATAAAGGCCTTATTGACCAAACGGCCGCAGCTATATTCCTACAACAATTTCTAGACAGTCAATCCAAATGATGTGGAAAAAATATCCTGATTGGGTATTAGCAACCGTTTCAGGCATCAGTGTGGGTGTTGCGTATTTACCCTTGAATACTGGTTTTTTAATATATATAGGGTTTGTACCCTTGTTTCGAATTTGGCTAAACAAAAGTATTAAAACCAGTGCAGCAATGTCGTATTTAGCTGCAATTACTTCACATTTTATTGCCTATTTCTGGATGGGTTTGAATCAAGGCGCATCTCCAATTATTGCATTTTTATCTTTATCAGCAGCAGTCTTTTATCTGGGTTTATTTTGGGTTTTGGCTGGTATTTCAATTTCTTATTTACAGAAGCGATTCAAAATAGGTTTAATCATTTTTCCTTTTGTTTGGATTACCATGGAAATGCTTCGCAGTTTTGGTCCAATGGGTTTTTCTTGGGGAGATCTTGCCTTAACTCAAGTATCTATTTTACCTATGATTCAATCAGTTGATATAGCAGGGACAGCAGGAATTACTTTATTTATCTGCATCTTAAACGGATTATTATATTTAGCTCTGATAACAGATGAACGAAGACAGTTTATTATTGGAGCAATCGGATTATGGGTTTTGGTATTCATTCTCGGATCATGGCGGATAAATGTTGTAGAGGAAAATGCCAATTCATCTAATTTTTCTGTTGCTGTCATTCAGCCAAATGTAAACCCTGTGCAAAAATGGGATAGATCATTCCGGGCAGAATTAATTTCATTGATGGACACATTAACGGTCCAAGCAATGGAACTGAAGCCGGATCTTATTTTATGGCCGGAATCAGCATTACCGACTTATCTCCGTACTTCACCGATACGTTCAACTATTCAAACGTATGTATCAGAATATAATATCCCTTTATTGGCAGGTACTATAGACAAAAATGTTGATGAAAATGGTAAACATTATTATAATGGCTCTATTTTATTGAAAGCTGATGGCTCATATAAAATGTATCACAAAATTCACTTGGTACCATTTGCAGAATATATTCCTCTATCTAATAGATTCCCCAAATTGAAAAATTTGAATTTTGGCCAAGGGAACTTTGATCAGGGAGAGGAATACACATTATTTAATGTTCGCTCTAAACGCTTTGGTAATATGATTTGCTATGAATCGAGTTTTCCTAGAATTGCAAAAAAATATGTTGATTCAGGCGCAGAATTTTTGACCATTCAGACAAATGACGCGTGGTCTGGTGATGCTCCAGGGGCCTATCAGCATTTTTCAGTAGCTCAATTAAGAGCTGTGGAGAATAGAGTCCCTGTTGTACGGAGTGCAAATACGGGTATTTCAGGAATCATTTCTCCTTCGGGACAAATAGAACAAAAGCTCGAATTTTATGATCAAGGAATTATTTTTGGTTCACTAACATTTATGGCTGATAAAAAACATTATCCTGGTGGTGACGTATTTGCATTGCTGTGTATTTTCTTTGGATTAAGTATGATCGTTTGGGAATGGACAAGAAAAAACTCATAATAATTACTCTGTTTTGCAGCATTACGTTTGGCCAAAACAACAAAGGCTTAAGTCCGGTTGTAAAATCCTTTTTACTTCCCGGTTGGGGAGAATATAGTTTAAATAGGATTGATAGAGGTCGCATTTTTACTCTTTCGGAAACTGCATTATGGACTTCATTTGCAGGAGCATTGGTGGTTAGCAATAATTATTCAAAATTATTTCAAGCGTTTGCTGCTGATTATGCTGGAGTTGAAACCAGTGGTAAGGACAGACAGTTTTGGGTGGATGTAGGCAATTATGAATCAATGAATGGTCATAATGAAGAGCATCTACGGTTTCGGGATTATAATGCACTTTATCCAGCAGGCGGCGATTGGGATTGGGAATGGTCATCGGACTCAAAACGCAAGCAATACCGTAAATATCGAGTGTCCAGTGATACATGGGCTTTAGGCGCAAAATTTATTGCCGGGAGTATCGTGATTAATCATATCGTTTCCGCAATTGATGCACTTTATCTACAGCGGATATCCCAAATAGAAGGCGTTTCTGTAACTCCCATAATAAATACGTATGGCAGTTATTTCGGATTGTCCCTTTCAATTCAGTTATAAGAAATGTTTATACTTTTTAAGCAGCCGTTAATCAGACTCTGGCTGTATTTATCGTTTTCGACTGCTGTTTTATTTAGTCCAACCATATATCATTGGCTGGGGTATTTATTAATATTTAATCTTTTTATCAAGTTGGAAAAAGTTGCCATCATTCGCATTCTGAAATCACTACAGTCTTTCATCTATTTTCTCCCAATTATGGTTGGATTTTATTTTCTAATTTCAATCATTATGAGTGAGTCTACGTTTATACAAATTTTTGTAGAAATTGGTTCTGCAATGATGAAATTTATATTAGTCATGGCCATCATGAATATGTATACAATGCAATCTGGGTCCAATTCAGTATTTCATGGAATGCGTAGTATTTGGGTGCAATTCAACAAACCATGGCAAAAAGTGGAAGACTTGTTTCTATTTATGGAAATGACATTACGATTTTATCCATCGCTACAGCGTGATTGGAGTCGCTGGCAGGGAATTCATAAAGCATTAGGTTTGAATGTTGCAAAGAACAGTATCCAGCGATGGAAGGAAACGGCGAATCAATTGCCGGGAATGATTATGATTCATTTAAATCAAGCGGATGATATTGCAAATTCAATGATACTGCGGGGTTATGGTAAACAGATCCCTCGAGGAGTCGCCCAGCCTATTCCGTTTACAATTGGACATTTTAGCATGCTACTGATTATAACATTTATATTTTATACACTTCATAACATTGCCCAGATTTAAAATTCAAATCCAATACGACGGTTCTGCCTATCATGGATGGCAAAAACAAAAGTCTGACCGATCTATACAAGAAACATTGGAAGGAGTATTGACCACACTTAGCAAAGGTAAAAAAATCAATATCTTTGGTTCTGGTCGGACGGATAGTGGTGTTCACGCTTTGGAGCAAGTCGCACATTTTGATTGGGATACTGTTATGGCTACATGTGATATTATACCTGCTATGAATGGTAATTTACCTGAAGATATTCGTATTCATAAATGTGAAGTTGTACCCGAGGATTTTCATGCACGATTTTCTGCTGTTAAACGGCACTATATTTATTATTGTCGGACGAATCAATATCTAATAGATAGAAATTCTGTTTGGCAAACTGGATCGTTAGACTTAAATCAATTAAATGCATTGGCAAAAACGCTTTTGGGCGAACATGATTTTACTTCTTTTTCAAAATACAATCCGGAAGTTGAAAACAGGATTTGCACAATCTATTTATCTGAATGGTCAATTAACGGCGGAATCGTAAATTACAGAGTAGTTGCCAATCGATTTTTACACCATATGGTTCGCTACCTCGTTGGTACAATGGTAAATGTAACGAAAAATAAAATGACTAATTCAGTATTTGAAACATTATTAAATAATGCCCAGGAAGATGTTCAGGTTTTCAGGGCACCTGCTCAAGGACTATTTTTAGAAAAAGTGGAATACGATCGTGCGGATATTTTCTAGTCTACTTTTTGCAATAACAATACTGAATGGTCAGTGGGGAGTGGATGATTCTCGACAAACGGCCATTACTCGGGCCATTGAATCAGTCGAACCTGCAGTGGCATCCATAAGTGTCGTTCAGGTTAGAGATGTTTACACACCTTTCAGTAAAGGGAGAGATCCTTTCTTTGACTTTTTCTTTCCGGAACGCAGTCGAAAAAAGGAAGTTCGTAGTTCAGGTTCCGGGGTTGTTATTAGTCCTGACGGTTATGTATTGACAAATTTTCATGTTATTGAAAATGCATCGGAAGTTATGGTGACACTTCCCGGTGGAGAAGAATTTGAAGCAGAAATTGTTGGTACAGATTTTATAACAGATTTAGCTTTGTTAAAGTTAAGCGGGCGCAAATTTCCGTATGCTGTTTTAGGGGATTCCGATGATTTAATTATTGGTGAATGGGCCATAGCAATCGGAAATCCATTTGGACTATTTGATATTAGTAAGCAGCCTACAGCTACAGCTGGAATTATCAGTGCAATGGATATGAATTTTGGTTTTCAGTCTGGGAAAATTTATAAAGATATGATACAAACCGATGCAGCCATCAACCGGGGAAATAGTGGAGGTCCGTTGGTGAATAGTCTTGGAGAGGTTATTGGTATCAATACATTTATTTATACAGCGTCGCAATTTACTGAAGGCTCAATTGGTATTGGTTTTGCCATTCCCATTAATTTGGCGAAAGATATAGCTGAAGAATTAAAATTATCCGGAAAAGTAGACCGCAGTTTTTCCACTGGTTTATCAGTAGAAAGATTAACGGAAGAAGTGGCTGAATATTTGAATGTTCCTTTATCCCAAGGTGTGATTGTTGTGGAAGTTGAAAAAGGGAGTAATGCACAAAAAATAGGCGTTGAAGTAGGTGATATTATATCTGCTGTTAATGATCAAAATATTCGATCATCTCGAGAAATTTTAAAGATTATTAAAGAAAGTGATTTGCGTTCTGGTAATAAAATTAAACTGAAAATTTATAGAGATGGTAAAACGTTGAATAAATATTTAATACTGGCTCGTGTGAAATAAGTATGGCTCCTGAAGGAAGAAAAATACTTTTTGGGCTTTTGCTTTTGTCAATCCTGTGTGGAATTGCAGCCTTTTGTTATGAAATCTCTGTCCTCAAAATTTTCTTCTATATATTCAGTATTTTCTTTCTTTTCAGCCTCAATTTTTTTCGAGATCCTATCCGCATAACTCCACAAGGTGAAAATCTCCTCATATCACCTGCTGACGGCAAAGTTGTTTTAATAAAAGATGTAGAAGATGAATCAGTGGGGAATGCCGTACAAATATCAATTTTTCTAAATGTGTTTAATGTGCATTCAAATAAAATGCCTATTGATGGTATAGTCGAAAGTGTGGATTATAAAAAAGGCAAATTCAAAGCTGCGTTTGATCATAGCGCCAGCGATGTAAACGAACAGGCGATTGTGGTATTGTCACGAGGAAGTATAAAAATTAAAATCAAGCAAATTGCCGGACTTATCGCCCGGAGGATTCATTGCTATGCAGGCGTGGGGTCTTCTGTTAAGCCGGGTGAACGATTTGGCTTTATTATGTTTGGCTCACGTACCGATCTCATTGTACCTTCTAATTCTGTAGTCAATGTGAAGGTTGGCGAAAAAGTAAAAGGAGGCATGACCGTTCTCGGTCAGCTCACGACATGAAAATGAAACAAAAAGGTAATAAACGCAGATTTATCCCCAATCTCATAACAGTGATGAATATGTTTTTAGGATTCATGGGAATTGTAATGATGATAAAGGGTGACCCCATTCGTGGCGGTTGGCTGATTTTATTTGCCGGTTTATGTGACGTTGCTGATGGTAAACTAGCGCGTATGTTAGGAATTCCATCGAAATTTGGAGTGGAATTTGATTCCTTTGCCGATACAGTGTCTTTTTGCGCCGCACCTTCGTTATTGATCTATACTGTCTATGTTGATGGACTTCCACCTTTATTCGGTGGATTAATCGCATTTACGCCTTTGTTGTTTGGAACCATTCGGCTGGCCCGATTCAATATTATCCAGGAAGATGATCCTAAATCGTTTTTTACTGGTTTACCCACACCTGTAAATGCGATTATAATTGTCAGTTATATGCTGTTCAATCACCAAATGTTTGGTGATATGGGTGATCCTAGAATTGCGTTACCTATGATTGTAACATTGGGATTTATGATGGTAAGTCCGGTCCGTTTTTCAAAATTTCCTTTATTATCATTTAAAAAAGGTAAATCCAATACGCTTCAACTTATAGGCGTTGTTTTGCTTATTTCCAGCGCCATTTTATGGAAGGGGATTGTATTATTCCCACTTATGTCATTTTATGTTGTTTGGAGTACCGTAAAGTGGATGATTGACCACGACCGTTTTGAAGAAGAAGTTACCATACAAAAATAATGACTAAACGATCTATAGCGCTTGTTGCAATTACATTATTTGTCGGTGCCATGGCCGGTACCCTTGCAGGAGAACTATTGGTATGGATACTACCGGAAGGTGTTGTTAAAGATTTTTTCCTAACAAGCGTTACGTTTGATTTAGCCGGATTAGTTGGAAATGAAAGTGGCGTCATTGTATTAGACCTTATTATGTTTACCTTGAAATTCGGCCTTGCACTTAAGATAAATTTCACCAGTATTATCGGATTAGCTAGCGCATACTACTTTCTGCGATATTTCCGATGAGCGTTGTAACTTTCATGTACACTATTTATTAAAAGCGGAGAATTATATGGAATACACATTAATACACGCAGCCTTTGGTTATTGGGAATTACTACTCATCCTTCTGGTTGTTCTACTGCTTTTCGGCGCTAAAAAACTGCCGGAATTGGCACGGTCTTTGGGCAAAGCTTCGAAGGAATTCAAAGCAGGCGCCGATGAAGTGAAGCGGGAAATCGAAGATGCCGCTTCTTCTGTTGAAGACGAAAGCTAGAGCAGTCGCTTAAAATTGTACAGCGGGCATCCGTCCGTTTTTTAATATCAGAAACAAATTTAAACTATTTGCGTATAGAATGCTATAATGGTACGCGTAACAGGAATATATGATATTTTTTGAACATCCGTGGGTTCTGTTGGGATTACTCTTTGTCCCGGCTTATTTACTCTGGAAAAAGCGTTTTGGACAAGGCAAGGAAGGTACCATGCGTGTGTCATCATTGCAGTTAATCCCAGATACATTTCGAAAACGTGGAAATGCCAAAACCCTTCTTATTAATATTCTTAAGGTTATAACTGTATCCCTCATTATAATTGCACTTGCACGCCCTAGAATTGTTGAAAGCATCCAGGAAAAGAATGTGCAGGTTGTGGATATGGTTATGGTATTAGATATTTCCAGTTCCATGCTGGCAGAGGATTTTAATCCCAATCGACTTGAAGCGGTGAAGCGAACTGCAAAAACGTTCATACAAAATCGCGAGGAAGACCGAATCGGGCTTTTGGTCTTTGCCGGAGAATCATTTATTCAATGTCCTCTCACGGTGGATAAGAATGTATTACAGAATTTGCTCAAGGATGTACGCATTGCTGACAGAGAAGTAGACGGAACTGCCATAGGCATGGCCATCGCCAACGCCACCAATCGTCTCCGTTTTAGTGAGGCCGAGAGTAAGGTTATGATTCTTCTATCCGACGGCAGTAATAATGCCGGAGAATTAGATCCTCTCACTGCTGCAGATTTAGCCAGCCAGTTTGATATTCGTATTTATACCATCGGTGCCGGGACGAATCAGTCCGTGTCATTTATTCCCAATCGGGGTTATATCCGGAATGAAATCGACGAGAAGACATTGAGAGCCATTGCCGAGCGAACTGGTGGGAAATATTTCCGTGCCACCGATGAGAATATGCTGGTAAATATTTATGATGAAATTGATGAATTGGAAAAAACAGAAATCCAAGTGAAAGAATATACTCAATACAAAGAACTCTTCGGCTGGCTGCTTATTCCCGCTATGATGCTGGGACTCTGCTATGAGACTTTGGACCGATCAGTTTTTCGGAGACGGACATGATCCATTTTCGATTTCCATTCATTCTATTTCTTTATGTACCGCTCATACTCATGTGGCTTACATGGACAATCCGTGCCCGAAAAACAAAAGTTGTATTTGCTAAAAGTGATAGTGCTCTAGAGGAGAATTTATTCCAACGTGTGGATTTTAGTCGAATCCGCTGGCAAAAGCGTTTAGGTGTGGTTGGGCTAATGTTATTGGTCTTTGCCGCTTCCGGACCCCAGATAGGCACACGTTTGGCCCCTGTGGAACGGAAAGGTGTGGATCTTGTTTTTGCCATTGATGTATCCAAAAGTATGGATGCTGAAGATGTAAAACCCAACCGACTGGAAAAAGCCAAGTTTGAGATTAGCCAGATGATTCGTAAGCTAAAAGGAGACCGAGTGGCGTTGGCGGTGTTTGCAGGTTCCAGTTATCTATATTTACCTCTCACCACTGATTATGAAGCGGCCCAATTATTTTTAGATGGTATCGATACAAAATTGATCCCTACTCAAGGCACGGACTTGAGTACCGCTATCCAAACAGGTCTTTCTGCATTTACCGAAGAAAGTGAGAATTATAAAGTGTTTGTTTTGGTGACCGATGGAGAAGATCACGAGGGTGCCGCTATCGATTTGGCGGAAACGGCCAGTAATCAGGGCATGATTATCCATACCGTGGGTGTGGGAACGGAAACAGGTTCATTGATTCCTATAATTGAAAAAGATGATTCACGGGAATATAAGCGGGATCGCCAAGGAATTCTTGTTACATCAGTATTGAACGAAGCCTTGCTCCGGGACATTGCCCGTGCCGGTGATGGTGTATTTGTCCGTTTTGACAATCGCGCCGCAAGCCATCGTGAAATCATGACTGCCATTGATACCATGGAAAAACGCACTATTCAGTCCCATGTTTATGCCGAATTTGAAGATCGCTATCAAACATTTGCATTTTTATCATTCCTTTTTTTGGGTGTGAGTATGGTCTTGCCCACGCGGAAAAAAGAAGAAAGCACTTGGAGGGGGCGGATTGTTTAGAGTAGCCACAAAGGCACAGGATATCAAAAATTGCTATTGGATTATAATATTTGTTATATCTTCATTATTGATAGGGCAAGAAACTGAAACAGAAAATTCAATTTATCCAAAACGAACTATTGTTGAACCATATGATTTAGATAAGGGATGGTTTTTTTATGATGATAGTCTTTTTATAAATCATGTATTAGAAGATATACTAAATAATTTAGATCCAAGATTCTTCAATTCAGGTTTTATATCTGGAGGATTATTGTATGAAGAAACTGATAAAACAATTAAAAAAATACCAGTTGAATTATTTGCTGACAAAAATAATTGGAAAGTTATTAGTTTATTCGAAATAGATGTTGACACAGATAGGATTATTCATGGAGTATTTCTAGTGACTTTTAAAGGAGACTTAATGAAATACTTAAATAAAATATATATAATGAGTTTTGTAAAACCAACTAATACAAATGAAAAAGAGGGTTTTTCTATAATTATAGAATACGAAACTCCTAAAGCTGAAAACTCATGGGGAAATTTAATTAATCAAATTTGTAGAAATTGTAAATGAAATATATAGCGATAACTAATAATACTGATTTTGATAAGTCTGGTAATTATAATCTGAAATAAATAAATTGGTACGAATGTTTAACAAAGTTAATAATTGTTTTGAAGAAGTTTATATGAAAACGATAACACAGCTGCTAAAAACAGCCATTATATTTATAAGCCTTTTTTTTATTACCTGTAATAATTCCAAAGAGGGTAATTCACATCAAATCCCCAAAACAACGTCTAAAACTGAATTTAGAAAACCATTTACTGCAGACATGGTAAAAACGTCTAATGGTATTATTGTTAATAATGATGGAAGTTTAATTCATATTGGTGAAGGAGATGTAACTTTAATCAGTAGAATTATGCAACCTTCATTTTCTACTTTTCATACCGGAGCAATGGTATATATAATAAATGAAAAAGCGAAACATGTAGAACTACGTGAAAGATTGAAAATTAACTTTAGATTAACGATGGATGGAGGGGAAACATGGACAAGGTGGAATGATGACGAATTCACTTTACTTTCAACTGAAAGCAAGATGTTGGATGAAGAGCCTGATTCATTATTCGTTTTTTTATTATCTGGATCTAAACCAGAAAATTTATATAATGGTTTAGAAATAAAAATAATATCAAACGTTATAAATAAAGGTAAAATTATTGTTGATGTATTAGATTTTGATTTTTACAGAAAATCTACTGAATGGTTTGATTTGATGAAAGGAAATAGAGAAGCTGCAGAACGTAAAAAAAACAGCAAAAATAATTCAACATAATTATCCTGAAATCAAAAGTAGGAGGGAATGGGGATTAACAGAACAAGAAGAAATTAATAGGGAATTATGGCCACCGGAAGATAGAAATAATCACTATTTTGATAATCCAAGCGTAACACATGTTTTTTTACATGCCACTAGAGATAAGAATGCCTACAACAATTTCTATATTAATGCAGGAGGTGATTGGGAACAATATATTAACAATCAAATCTGGGTGTCAGTATGATTCTGCCCACGCGGAAAAAAGAAGAAAGAACATGGAGGGGACGAATTGTTTAGAATAGCCATAAAGCCACAAAGACTCGAAGAAAATAAATTAATGGTAACTTTTATTTTATCAATTTCAATTTTATTTGGTCAAAATTTTACCGCTAATAATTCTCCATATCCTAAAAGAACTATTATTGAATCATTTGATGATAGTATAGGATGGTTTTTATATACTGATCCTGTATTTATTTATGATCTTTTTCAAAATATTTTAGATAATTTGGATTCTGATGCTGTGAATCGAGTTGATTTTGGGATGATAACTATTAAAGATGATAAAAAACGAGATGCAATAAATAGTGAGCCTATTTCATATTATTTAAATATAAATAATTGGGAATTATTTGAATTATTTGAATGGGATGTTAATGAAGATAGAATTACTAGTGGTGTTTTTCTAGCAAAAGTAAAAAATGAAGATATAATCCAAGGTAAAGTTTTTTTATTTTTTGATACTAGACGAAATATTTCAAAAACTAGATTCGTTATCTATATTACAGCAACTGCTCCAGAAAGTGAAAAACTGTGGAATGGTTATAAAAAAAAATTATGTAGGAATTGCAATTAATGGGATTGTTAATCATTACATTACTTATGGGACTTCTAATGGCCCAAGATGATGGACTAAAAGCCTATCAAAGTGGCGACTACGACAACGCCCGTAAGTATTATGAATCCATTTTGAACGAAAAGGATGAAGATGCAGCCGCTCAATTTGGACTGGGTACAACCGCTTTTCAACAGCAGGATTTGAAGGGAGCGTTGGATGCGTTTCAACGGGCGCTGGAAACGGACAATAAGGAACTGCAGTATAAGGCATATTATAATATGGCCAATCTCATGGCATCCCAGCAGAAGAATGAAGAAGCATTGGTATTTTATCGCAAAGCATTGGAATTAAATCCTACGGATAAAGATGCAAAACACAATTATGAAATAATTCGTTATCAGCAGAAACAGGATCAACAAAAACAGGATCAGCAAGGCGAAAACGACGAAAACCAGGAGCAGCAGCAGAATCAAGATCAGCAACAAGATCAAAATGGCGAAAAGAAAGAAGACCAACAAAACCAAGAAGATCAAAAAAACAACGAAGAAGAGCAAGGACAAAACAAGCAAAATGAACAAGGTCGGGAAGAGGAGAAATCCCAGGAAGAAAAAGAACAGGAACAGCAACAAGCTCAAGATGATCAGGAAAAACAACAGGATTTACAAAATGCTCAAGCTATTTTAGATGCCTTGAAAAAGGATGAAAAAGTGAATCAAAAGCGACAAATGGTCAAAGCGCGCTCCAAAAAAATGGAGAAAGATTGGTAATGCGACTTTTAGTACCAATTATTTTATTATTACACATTGTATCAGGGCAGTCTATAACAGCGTCTGTAGATGCAAATCAATTGGCGGTAAACGAAACCTTTACTTTTAAAATCGAAGCTAAAGGTTCAGATAATATGCCCCGCATAAATTTGGCACCTTTGGAGAAAAATTTCACTATTGTTAGTGGCCCTGCCCAGCAAACTAGCTACCAATGGATCAATGGAAAAGCTACTTCAAGCAAAACGCTTACTTGGACGTTGGTTCCGAATAAAAAAGGACAATTAACTATACCTGTTTTAACTGTGACTTTGGATGGCAAAAAGCTGAAAACAAAGCCTATACGTATGAATGTAAAAGATAGTGGGCAAGTTGTTAATAAAGATGAATTATTTTTATTGGCAGAAATTGATCAGGATGACGTATATGTAGGTGAACAAGTAACAGTAACCTATAAATTATATACACGAGTGCAGATGAGTTTGGAAGATATAAAATATCCTGAAAGCGTGGGTTTTTGGGCAGAAGAATTATCCATGCCGCGGCCTCCTCGGTTTAACCAAACAACAATTAGCGGTGTTGTGTATAATGTTGCAACATTATACAAAGTGGCTCTATTTCCTACAAAAATAGGTGAATTGGAATTATCACCTATGACAGTTCGTGTTAATGTTCAACTTAAGAAAAAGCGGAAAAAACAACGCAGTGTATTTGACGATCCATTTTTTAATAGCTTTTTCAATGAAACAGTACAAAAAGTACTTCGTACTGAAGCACGAAGAATTAATGTAAAACCATATCCTGCGGGGCAGCCAGCGAACTTCACTGGCGCTGTGGGGGAATTTAAGCTGACAGCTTCTGTTGATACGGATAAGGTTAAGGCTAACGAAGCAGTTACGTATTATGTGGAATTACAAGGTACGGGGAATTTGAATATGTTCAGCCTGCCAAAGTTGAATTTCCCGGAGACGATGGAAGTGTTTCCGCCCACGGCATCATTCGAGCAAAAACAGCTTTGGGATCAATTTACCGGCAACATGAAATGGGAATACATTTTAATTCCGCGTCAGGCAGGAAGAGTATTTTTACCGCGCATTGAATTAACATATTTTAATCCAAAGGATGAACAATTTCATTCCATCAGTTCCCAATCAGTTGAATTGAATATTTCACCGGCAAAAGATCAATTAACATCCGGTTCATCAGGATTCACCAAAGAAGAAATTGCACTTTTGGGTCAAGATATACACTATAACGTTTCTTCATCTCCAGCATGGGTTGAACGTGGTAGCAGGGGAATTCCCATTTGGGTGTGGACAAGTTATATTTTAGCGGCCGGATTGTTTTTGGCTCCAGTAACATTAACCCGATACCAGCAACAGCGCATTGCCACCGCCGGACATCGCATGTCCCATCGTGCATTGAAACGTGCATTAAAATCACTCCAAACGCAATCGAACATTGAGACTGTTTCGTCGACGGTTTATATATATTTAAAAGAACGGTGGCAACTACAAACAGATAAGATGGATCCACTTTATGTAGAACAGGAATTAAGTGGAATTATTCCACCTGAAGAATTAGAGGAATTAATACAACTTTTAAAGGATTGCGATGCAGAGCGTTATGCTCCCGGAACAATGATGAATCAAGATATCGCCGGAACGGCGGGAGTATTGCTTAAAAAAGTGGATAGCTACGCATGAGAATTTTGTATTTAGCACTGATGTTTTCTAACCTCATTGCATCCAATGCGGATAGTTTGTTTGTTCGGGGGAATTATTATTTTGATGATGAAAAATATGTTCAGGCAGCTCGGAGTTACGAGCGGTTGCTGAACTCGGTAGAGCACGGAGATTTGTATTATAATTTGGGAAATGCGTATTACCGAATGGGTGAAATTGGACATGCTGTGTGGGCCTATGAAAAGGGTCTGCAGTTTGAACCACGAAATCGGGATATTAAACATAATTTGGAGATTACCAATACTCGCGTGAAGGATCGAATTGATTTTCCGGATGGCTTTGTTTTGCTGGATGTGTATAATGCTTATAAAAATTCCCAAACAGTAAATGATTTCCTTATGTGGGGAAGTGTATTTCTTTTATTGGTTGGACTGGTTTATGCGTTGGGGAAATTTAGATTTTTAGGTCGACGAATAACAGCTAGATTACAAACGACTTTTGTTATTCTAACCATTTTAACTCATGGAGTTTGTTTAGATAAATATTGGGATGTAACTGGAAAACCAGAAGGTGTGATTATTTCATCAACTGTAAATGTGTATTCTGTTCCAGCAGTTCGGGATGAAATGATTGTATTTAAGATTCACGAAGGATTGAAAGCAGAAATTACCCAAAATCAGGATAATTGGGTTGAGATTATTTTACTCGATGGTAAAAAGGGTTGGATCCCTTCGAATGTCATTAGGCCCCTATCATGATTACTTGCCACAAAGGCACGAAGACACAAAGCATTATAAGGTTTTGCCAAATGTATAAATATTTTTTCATTTTTGTAGTATCTATTCTTTATAGTCAAGAGATAGATCTGAAGAAGATTTATGATCCTAATGAGCACCGCGATATCCAACCTAAATGGCCGATGATCATTAATAATGTGTTACCAGGAGAAAACCCAATTGATTCGATATTTTCGGCAGATACTGTCCATTGGGTTACGGATGGATTCCGGGTACAGATTCTGGCGTCAAAATCTATGACAAAAGCGGATTCCTTGAGTCTGTTATTGAACACTGCTTTGGAAGATTCAGCGTATGTTATTTATGAAACGCCCAATTATAAAGTTCGTATCGGTGATTACGTCGTTCGGGAGGACGCTGACAAAATGCGCCAGAAATTACAGAATATGGGCTACCGTTCAGCCTGGGTCATCCGTACACAGATAACTCCTCAGCGGACGGGGTTGATGATCAGAATGAAATAAGAAGTATAAAGGAATAAGTAATAAGTATTTTCTTAATCCATTCACCTTAACATCATATTGTCATTCTGATCGAGCATAGCGAGAGAAGAATCTCAAGGACTAAAACTTATAATATGCGCTTGAGATCTTTCACTTCGTTCAAGATGACATTATTCATTTTTTGTTATTACATTCTTTCAACTTTATAGGAAAGAAATTGGGTGAGTAGTAAAAGTATAAATAATTGGCGCACATATAAGGATTCCTTAAAGAATCTATCCAATAAAGAAAAAGGCGATTCATTTGAACGTCTATCAAAGCATTATCTCACTAATGATCCCAAGTATGCAACAATACTAAAACACATCTGGTTGCTTACTGAAGTTCCTCAAAAAATCCATAAAAAACTAAATTTGCCAAAGCAAGATCAAGGTATTGATCTCATTTGTGAAACCAACGATGGTGAATTCTGGGCAGTCCAGTGCAAATATCATACTGATGAAACCACGAATCAAACATGGAAATCTCTTTCCACTTTTACCGGCTTGGCATTTGGTGTTTGTAAGAATATTTCTTTCGGATTGGTATGTACAACAGCTGAACGATTCACAAAAACATTAAAAGATCAAAATAATATCAGTTTTTGTGCAGGGGAAGTCTGGCGCAACCTTGATGAAGATTTTTTCAATTCTTTTCTGAAAAAGAAAAAGCCCAAAAGACTCAAACCATTACCACCATATCCCCACCAAAAAAGAGCCATCAAAAACGCCCATGAACATTTTGTAAATAATAAAGAATCCCGGGGCAAAATGATTATGCCCTGTGGGACGGGGAAAAGTCTTACAGCTTTTTGGATTGCCGAAAAACTGGATTCTAAACGAATATTGATTGCCGTACCGTCGCTTTCACTGATCCGGCAAACTTTGCAGGTATGGTTGAGAGAAAGCTTTGCTAAAGGCTGGAATGTGGATTGGATCACAGTCTGTAGTGATAAAACTGTAAGCAAAGTTGAAAAGGACGATCTGTCTGTTTTAACTCAAGATTTAGGTATTCCGGCATGGACGGATCCAGAAAAAATTGCCAAATGGCTCCGTAAAAAACATACGGGTAAAACGGTCGTTTTTACCACTTATCAAAGTGGAAAAGCAATTGCAGAAGCAGCTAAACTGGCTCATCGAAAATTTGATATTGGTATAATGGACGAAGCCCATAAAACAGTTGGCACCAGAGATAAATCATTCGCTCATCTTTTATTCGATGAAAATATAAAAATCAATAAGCGTGTATTCATGACGGCAACTGAACGGCGTTATGCAGGGAAAAAAGATGAAGTAATCAGCATGGATGATATGAATATTTATGGTGATACATTTGAGTTTCTCTCATTCAAAGAGGCATTGGATGAAAACCCACCAATCTTGAGTGACTATAAGATTGTAACCATGATGATTAGTAAAGATGAGGTCGCTGAATTGGTGAAGAAACGAGCATTTGTTAAACCGACAAAAGGCAAATGGAATGAGGAGATAGAAGCGGATATGCTGGCTTCTATGATCGCATTAAGGAAAGCTATCCGACGATTCAAAATAAAACACGCCATTACTTTCCACAGCAGTATTGCCAAAGCAAAGACATTTGGAGAAAATCAGGACATATTTAGTGACCTTTTCCCACAATACTGGAAAACGGACAATTTTCATGTCTCCGGTAAAATGCCAACTTCTGTAAGAGATAGACATTTGAAAGAATTTAAAACTTCTAAAAGAGCTATCATGACCAATGCCAGATGCTTGACAGAAGGAGTGGATGTACCAGACATAGATTGTGTGCTTTTTGCCGATCCAAAAAAAAGCACTATTGATATTGTCCAGGCAGTGGGTCGTGCATTAAGGCTTAGCGAGGGTAAGAAATTTGGCTATGTGATCGTACCTGTGATTATTGAGGATGAGGGGAAATTTGATGAAAGCGATGCCTTTCAATCCATCCTGATGACACTGCGGGCACTGGCTTCCAATGATGAACGGATCATTGATTATTTCCGTGCCAAATCACAAAACAAACGATCTTATACCAATATTCAGATCGAAGTTGATGAGCGTATTGCTGAAAGAATAGATGTAAAAGATTTCACCAGAGAACTGGAATTAGTAGTTTGGAATAAACTGGCGAAATTAAGTTGGAGGCCGTTTGAGGAAGCGAAGAAATTTGTTCATTCATTAAAATTAAATGGCGATAAAGATTGGAGAAATTATTGTATTAATAAAATAAAAAATCTCCCAGAAAAACCTTTTGATATACCAACTGCTCCTTGGAGTGTTTATAAAAATGAATGGATTGATAGTGGTGATTGGTTTGGAACTGGCTTTATAGCAGTTTCAAAAAGAAATTATTATAATTATGAAGACGCAAAACAATATGTTCAAAAATTAGGGTTGAAGAATCAAAAAGAATGGTATCAATATTGTAAAGGAAATATTAAAGGTTTACCTCAAAGACCAATATTTATTCCTGCCAATCCTGCATCTTTTTATAAGAATAAAGGATGGAAAAGTTTTAACGATTGGTTAGGGACAGATTTTATAGCTTGGCAAAAAAGACAGTGGCTCACGTTTAAAGACGCAAAGAAATTTGTTCATAAATTAAAATTATCTGGAGAAAAAGAATGGCGACTCTATTGTGCAAATAAACTACATGGTTTATCAGATAAACCAAAAAATATCCCATCTAACCCAAAAGTAGTGTATAAAGAATTTATTAACATCGGGGATTGGCTTGGCACCAAGACTATAGCAACTTACAATAGAAACTATAAAACCTATGAAGAAGCAAAAAAATATGTGCATAAACTAAAATTAAAGAATGTAAGAGAATGGGAAAAATATTGTAAAGGCGAATTTATTAATTTGAAGCCAAAGCCTGATGATATACCTCAAAATGTTCGTAGTGTTTATAAAAAAACCGGGTGGAAAAATTGGGGTAAGTTTCTTGGAACATATAATATAAGTACCATTAAAAAAATTATATCATTTAAGGAAGCTAAAAGATTTGTCAAAAGTTTAAAATTAAAAAACTCAATAGAATGGCAAGCATATTGCAAATCTGGGAAGAGACCTGATGATATACCAGCCGCTCCTCACTCGACTTACAAAAACAAGGGCTGGGTTTCTTGGTCAGATTTCCTTGGTTATGAGTCAAAGCGGAAAAAGAAATGAAAATAGTATTTATAGACACATCAATTTTTATTAATGCTGAAAAACCTATGTCTAAATCCCAAGACTCTTCTGGAAATAGACATATTTATTCAAAAGAATTATTAAACTTTTTGAAAAATAATACAATGCATTTTGTTGTATACTATGATCCAAGAGTTGAGAAAGAAGTAGTTGAAAATAAAGAAATAATAAAAAAATTTAGGAAATCAAACTCATACATTCTTAATGATACATATGATCAAGTTGATTATGCATTTTGGGAAGAAATAGAATCAAAATGGGGTTATGATAAAGAAAATAAATTAGCAGATGAAATTGAGATCATTACTCCAGAAGATAAAAATAGATTTGATAGAAATATATATACCTCTGCTGTTTATCAAAAGTGTAAAGTTTTTATACATGATGATAAAGGTTTTAGATCATTCAATAATCATGCAAAATCGAATAATATTAAAATGTTACATTTAAGAGATTATTTGTTGAAATCAATAGAAGAATTATTAGGGAATTTAAAGTAAGGATTTTATTTAATTTTTGTTAAAAATCTCTGTCTAAAAACTATTCTTTATAGATACCATAAATAGTACTAAATTCAGTACATATTATGGAGCTAATATGAAAACAATCACTGCCCAGGAAATAAAACGCCGTGGGATTTCCGCTGTAGATGAAGACCTGAAAGAGGGCCCTGTTCACGTGATCAAAAATAATAAACCTCAATATGTTGTCATGGATGAAGAAAGCTATTCAGAATTGATCTCCGAAAATGAAACAGCCTATGAAACAAGGCTTAAAACTGCTTTGGATGAGATTGGAAAGGGTGAATTACAGTCTCATAAATCTGTGAATGATTTGATGGCTGCGATTGAATCAGAATAATATTAATTGTACACCATAAAAACACCACCGGCGTTTTTAAGAACGGCCAAAAAGTTTTTCAAAATACATCCGGAGTTAAAAGACAGGTTTCAATCCATTATTGAACTATTGAGAAATGACCCTAAAAATACATCTTTAAGAATTCACCGTTTGGGAGGAAAGCTGAAGGGACTCCACGCAATCAGCCTAACGTATAAATATCGCATTACGCTCATAATACGTTTTACAGAAAAAACCATCATCCTGGTTGACATCGGCAGTCATGATGAGGTGTACAGGAAATAGGAGGAGGATAAAGAAAATTATAAAACACCCAAACACATGAACACTATTTTTCTATATCTTAATCTAAATCCTCATTCCATTTATCACTATAAACGGTGTAATTTTTCAATTCAATTTTAACTATAGTTCAGGGGAAATATGTCCGGTCATAGTAAGTGGGCGACCATCAAACGCAAGAAAGCAGTCACCGATGCCAAGCGCGGTAAAATATTTACCACTATTATTAAAGAAATTACGATTGCTGCCAGAGATGGTGGTGGTGAAATAGATAGTAATCCAAGATTACGTCAAGCTGTTTCCAATGCAAAATCAGCTAATATGCCTTCAGACAATATTACTCGAGCTATCAAAAAAGGTACGGGTGAACTCCCGGGTGTGACGTATGAAGAAGTTAGCTATGAAGGATATGGCCCTGCTGGTGTTGCCATTTTTATGGAATGTTTAACGGATAATAAACAACGTACAGTTGCAGAAATTCGTCATTTAATAAGCAAATACGGTGGAAATTTGGGTGAAAATGGATCTGTTTCATGGATGTTTGATAAGAAAGGGCAGATTACACTAAAAGCAAATGGGCATGAAGAAGACGTTGTTTTTGAAGTAGCTCTGGAAGCAGGTGCGGAAGACTTTGAAGCGGCTGATAATGTTTTTATAATTTCTACTGGTTCATCCGAAATAATGTCTGTACGTGATGCATTAGATTCACAGGGATACGAAGTAGAATCTGCAAATATTGATATGGTACCCAAAAATTTACATAATGTTGATAGTGGTAAAGAACAATCTGTTATTACGCTATTGGAAGCGCTGGAAGATCATGATGACATTAAATCAGTTTATACAAATTTTGATTCGGAAGACTAATGCGTGTCATTGGATTTGATCCTGGAATGAATGTGACCGGATTTGGTATATTGGATTACAATAAGCGTAATGCTAAAGCACATGGATATGGAATAATCAAACCACCTAAAACCAAATCGTTGGCTGAACGTTTACATTATCTACATGAAGAAACGATGAAATTATTAATAGAATTTGCACCGGATGTTGTAGCAGTGGAAGATACATTTTATCATAAAAATTTTAAATCAGCACTCATGCTTGGCCAGGCTAGAGGTGTTATTATTTTAGCAGCTGCCAGGAATAATATTTCGTGCACTGAATTTGCACCCAAAAAAGTAAAACAATCGGTGGTGGGCAACGGAAATGCCACAAAAGAACAAGTACAGTTTATGGTAAAAAATATATTGAAGTTAAAAGAAACGCCGACACCATTAGACTCTTCAGATGCGTTGGCGGTCGGTTTGTGTTATATTAATCAACATCGATTTGTCCAATGATAGATTCCATTAAAGGAAAGCTTTTCTATAAGGAACCTTCAAATGTTGTGTTGGATATGAACGGCATCCGTTTAAAAATATCCATAACAACTTCTACCTATAATACTTTGCCAGAAAAAGGGTTTGATGCAGAATTATTAACCTACTTTAATGTCCGGGAAGACTTAATGGAATTATATGGTTTTGGTAATGCTGAAGAACGAAATATGTTTACCTTGCTGAATTCAATCAGCGGAATTGGTCCGCGTTCGGCAATGAATATCCTTTCCGGGTCGAACCCTCATGAATTCAAAAAGAACATAATTGCAGGTGATGTTAAATCACTAACTACAATTTCCGGTATCGGCCCCAAAACTGCCAAGCGAATGATTGTAGAATTAAAAGAAAAGTATGTAGATGAAGATGATGACAATATGGATTTTATGAATGCTGAAGAAGGTGGGTTAGCAAAAGATGCGGTTATTGGATTAATGGCATTGGGATATAAAAGAGGGCATGCAAACCACGCCATACGCGAATTGGAAGCAGCTGGGGATCTAAACGGTAGCATTGAAGCTATTATTAAAAAAGCTCTGACTAAACTTTAGAACCTTTATGAATGTAATCACCCTTTATTTGTCTTTTACAAAATTAGACGAATTCAATTGAACGAAAGATGCAAACGCCACTATACCAAAAACATATCAATTTAAATGCTCGAATGGTTGATTTCGCTGGTTATAAGCTACCAGTTCAATACTCTGGTGTAATTCAAGAACATTTGGCTGTACGCAATTCCTGTGGAATGTTTGATGTGTGCCATATGGGTGAATTAATAGTAAAGGGAGTTGGGTCAGAAGATTTTTTAAATTATATAACGGTCAATGATGTTAAAAACATGTCAGTGGGTGATGCTCAATATTCGGCAATGTGTTATGAGAACGGCGGAATTATTGATGATATATTAATTTATAAATATGCAGATAAATATATGCTTGTGGTGAATGCGTCTAATTTAGAAAAAGACTTAAGTTGGCTGAAAAAATACAAACGAGACAATGTAGAGTTAATTGATATCAGTACTGAAATAGGTCTTATTGCATTACAAGGTCCTGATTCGAGAAAGATATTACAAAAATGTGTTGAATCAGATATTACGGATATTTCATTTTATACATTTATAGAAAGCCATTTTGGAGAATTAAAGGCAACCATTGCTCGAACGGGATACACAGGTGAATTGGGATTTGAAATTTATGCTGATAATGATGATATCGGACAAATTTGGGATTTCATTATGGAATCGGATGATGTTACACCTTGTGGATTAGCCTGCCGTGACACCCTTAGAATGGAAATGAAATATTGCTTATATGGTAATGATATTGATGATACTACGAATCCGATTGAAGCGGGTTTGGGGTGGATTACAAAATGTGAAAAAGAAAAATTTATTGGAAAAAATTCGTTACTAGACGCGAAAGAAAATCGTACTCGACATTTAATTTCATTTAAGATGGAAGAAAGAGCCGTCCCCAGAAAAGGATATGCAATTTTTGCTAATGGGATTGAAGTAGGAATTGTAACAAGTGGAACGCAATCTCCGTCCTTGCAAAAAGGGATTGGTCTTGGCTATGTTCAATATGGTAGACACAAATCTGGAATGGAATTGGATTTAAATATAAGAGGAATGATGAAAAAAGCGACTATTGTAAAACCACCATTTTATAAAGAAGGAACTGCTCAATTATGAGTGCTGTTTTAGTGACTGGGGGTTGTGGGTTTATTGGTTCTCATCTAGTTGATTCATTATTGAGCCAGCGTAAACACGTTATTTGTATTGATAATTTAAATGACTTTTATAATCCTGATATTAAGTTAATCAATCAAAAACGACATTTAGATTATAAACGTTATTCATTTTATGAAGGTGATATTCGTGATAGATCCTTTTTGAAAAGTGTTTTTTCATCAAATTCCATTGATACTGTGATTCATTTAGCAGCCATGGCAGGCGTTAGGCCTTCTTTGGATGACCCGTTATATTATACTGATGTTAATATTAATGGTACCCAAAATATTTTGGAAGAAATGAAGAAAGTTGAAATTAAAAAATTCATTTTTGCATCGTCTTCATCGGTATATGGAAATAATGATAAAATTCCATTTTCAGAAATGGATATGGTGGATCAGCAAATATCTCCTTATGGTACCACTAAAAAAATGGGAGAAGAACTTTGCTTTACTTATTCTCATCTGTACGAAATACCAACTATATGTTTAAGATTCTTCACTGTTTACGGTCCTCGTCAACGGCCGGAAATGGCAATCCATAAATTTGTTCGCCTTTTGTTGAATGATACTCCAATTCCTTTTTTCGGTGATGGTTCTACAGCACGAGATTATACTTACATTGATGACATCATTAGTGGTATACTTGCGACGTTGAAGTCAACAGATGATTTCATGATATATAACCTCGGAAACTCTGAACCTGTAAAATTGGCTGATCTGGTGTCCACAATCAGTGACGTTACGGGAAAGGCACCCGTGCTCGATGAGTACGATCTCCCTTCCGGCGATGTTCAACGCACATATGCTGATATATCTCGAGCAGAATCTCGACTTGATTATACTCCATCCACTCATTTTTATGATGGTATTGTACAATTTGTGGATTGGTTCAGAATGGTGAAAACAAAATATCCCCAGCTGTTTTGAAAGACAGACGATTAGAAATACTTGGTATTCTTACCTTAACAACTTCGTTGTTGGTACTAATCAGCTTAATTGGATATAATTCCAGTGAAGATTTAGGTATTTCCCCAAATGTACAAGTTGAAAATCCCTTGGGAATCCTCGGAGTATATCTTTCATATTTCTTTATCAAGTTTTTGTTTGGCTATCCCTCATTATTATTTCCCATATTAGGTTTAATCTGGGGTTGGCTATGTTTTAGTCAGAAAGAATTAAAATCTTTCAATCGAATTGCCGGCTATGTTGTGGGTGTTAGTATTCTATTATCTGTATCCATAGGCCTTGTTGAAATTGGTTTACATAATCGTTCAGGTTTGGACTTTACAGCTAGCGGACTTGTTGGTGGAAACCTTGCCAATTTCATGTATAGTTTTTTGGGAATAATAGGCACGACGATTTTGCTCGTCGCTTTATGGTTGGTTTTGATACGCGGATATTTTGAGTTCAGTTTATATGAACCTTTAGAAAAACTAGGAATCTCATTTAAGAAAAAACGACAAGATCAAAAACTAAAAAAAGAAATTGAAGCAACTGATGAAGCTAAACGAAAGCACACTCAGGATTTACTAAATAAAATTGATGCTCAACAAGATGAAGAAGAAACTATCCTTATTCCAGAAGAAGATGAACAAAATGAAGAAGATAGTGAGCTAAATAGCGAAGACGAAGACTCCACTGAAGTAGTTCCAACTACATCAAAAATGACCCCCGATGAGGTTGAAGAGCGTTTAGAAGAATTAGTAGAGAGTGATAAGGCAGAAAACAATTTAGAAGAACTTGAAGATGAAGAAGAAAAACAGTCGATTGAATCAGATAAACAATCAAAAATATCTCAAGAAAGTGTAGATGAAAAAATTGAAGTGGGTGAAATGATTGAGGAAGATGAGGTAAATCTTGATGAAATTGGTGAAAGGCAGCAGCCAAAACGTGAATATCAATTACCCTCGTCTGATTTGTTAGCTACTCCTGTAACAGTTTCTGATACAATGAGTCGTGATGAACTTGTAGAGCGTGCTAATTTTTTAACACAATCATTGTTAACATTTGGCGTGAAAGGGAAGGTTGTAAATGTAAGTCCTGGACCAATTATTACGTTATTTGAAGTAGAGCCAGACGAAGGTGTTCGTGTTAATAAATTTGTCCAACTTTCAGATGATCTTGCCAGAGTGATGGAAGCAAGCCGTGTTCGCGTTATTGCGCCAATTCCCGGGAAATCATCTGTAGGTATTGAAATTCCTAATCGAAACCCTGCCACTGTTTATTTCAAATCAGTTATCAATTCAGAAAAATTTGCCAATTCTGAATCCAAGTTAAATTTAGCAATCGGAAAAAATACAACGGGTGAGATCGCAACTCTTGATTTGGCTGATATGCCACATTTGCTTATTGCAGGAACAACAGGTTCAGGGAAATCTGTCTGTTTAAATTCAATTATATGCAGTTTGTTATACAGTGCAGCTCCCGATGAATTGAAGTTTGTTATTGTGGATCCCAAAAAAGTTGAAATGTCATTATATCGTGCATTGGAAGGTTATCATCTATTATCAATGGAAGATATTGATGAGCCCATAGTTACAAATGGAGATAATGCTGTTTATGCATTACGCGCTGTTGAAAGAGAAATGGGTCGTCGTTATGATGTGTTAGCAGATGCAGTTGTACGAAACATTGATGAATACAATAAAAAATTGAAGGAAAAGGGTGAGCCGATTATGCCCTATATTGTTGTAGTTGTGGATGAATTAGCGGATTTAATGATGCTGAATGCCCGTGAAGTGGAAGCGCCTATTGCTCGTCTGGCTCAATTAGCAAGAGCTGTGGGAATCCATTTAGTTATAGCTACTCAACGTCCTTCTGTAGATGTAATCACTGGTTTAATAAAAGCTAACTTTCCGTCAAGAATAGCATTTCAAGTCGCGAGTAAAATCGACTCCCGAACTATTATTGATATGATGGGGGCAGAAAAATTAATTGGCAGAGGAGATATGCTTTACCTAGGTTCAGGTTCATCTGACCCGATTAGATTGCACAATGCATTTTTATCGCTGGAAGAAATTGAAGCACTTATGGAACATATTCAAGAACAACCAAAAGCGACAGAATTAATTCTTCCTAGTATTCGTGAAGGTCAACTTCTTGATGGAAATGCGACAAAAGGTGTGGGAGACAATGATCAAGATGAATTATTATATGAAGCTATTCGTTTAGTCGTTACTCACCAGCAAGGTTCTATATCACTCATACAACGTCGCCTAAAAGTTGGATATTCGCGCGCAGCACGACTCATCGACCAAATGGAACAGATTGCAGTTGTCGGACCCTTTACCGGTAGTAAAGCTCGTGAAGTTTTGGTGGATGAAACTTACTTGCTCCATTTAGAAGATTAAAGTTATGCGGTTCCGTTTGCCTATTTACGGGCTATTATTTTTTTCATTTTTGCAGGGAACTCCTTCATCAGATCTTGATTCTTTAAAGAGAGGGTTGGAGTTTTTTAAATGGAAAAAAATAGAAATTGAATTAAATCAATTTCAATATGGCCAAACCTATAATTCAAATTTATCCGTTTCATTCATTGATTCATTGAGTTATTTAATTGAATCCAGCGAACAAGATATATTTATTTCAAACAAAATTATCAAAACATTAAATAAGTCTACTAAACAGCTTATTATAGATGAACGATTATCAGTAGATAAAGATATTTTTTCAATTATTTTAGGTGATTTTTCCGGAATTTCTATTTCAAATAAACGGAACGAAAGTGGATTAATTACGTTTTCATTTGAAATGAAAGATATCGAAATGAATGGAACAATTTCTGTAAATAAAGAAAATTGGCAATTTGAGAATTTGAATGTTGATTATGATAAGGATAATTGGATTAGCTTAAAGGTGTCAGCATGGCAGATTTTAAGAGGTACTCTCTCGTTTTCTACATTTGGAATGGAAGCAGTAGAAGTAATTGATTTACGTGAATAAAAATCTAAAATTAACAATTGGAATTTTAATTAGTGCTGCCGGTCTTTGGTATGCATTTCGTGAAATGAATTTCATGGATCTGATGGAAAATTTATCACAAACTCATATGTCATATGTATTTTTATCAATGATTATTATGGTGATAAGCGTTGCATTACGTGCATATAGATGGCAGCTAATATTAAATCCAATTCATATGTTTACATTTAATCCTTTATTTAGTTCAACCATGATCGGTTATTTTGGAAATGGAGTTTTACCTTTTAGGTTGGGAGAGTTATTACGTGCCTACGCCATTTCTCAATCTAGATTTATAACTGCTTCAGCTGCATTTGGAACTATTATATTAGAACGATTGCTTGATATGATTGGTTTAGTGGCATTGATGATATTTTTCGCATTTTTTACTCCTTTAATGGAGTGGAGCGGTAATGTATTAGTAGGCCTATTAATACTTACAATCGGATGTCTATTATTCATTTTATGGTTAGGTAAAAGCGACTCAAAATTTCATAATAAAGTAGTTCATTGGAAAATATTTAAAAAACCTTCAGGACAAAAATTGTTGAAAAGTTTACAACAAGTATTGGAAGGATTAATCTCAATAAAAGATACGAAACATACTGGTCAACTTATTGTACTCACGGTAGTTTTATGGGTTTTATATTATATGTGTACTGCACTTATCGTTATTGCGACTGGGATAGAATTAACATGGTTTGCAGCGGGTATTGTTTTAATCGCGACGACTTTAGCAATTGCAGTTCCATCAGCGCCAGGGTTTGTTGGGACATATCATGCAGCAGCTGTGTATGTTTTAGTGAATATTTTTAATGCCGGTTTAACAGAATCTCAAGCTTTTTCTGTCATAATTCATGCTGTTGGATTCGTTCCAATGGTCATAATTGGTTTTGTATATTTCCTTCGTAGTTCAATCCATTATAAAGATATTAAATCAAAAGAAATAACAGTATGAATACAAAAATAGCCGTATTAATGGGTGGACCATCATCTGAAAGGGATGTGTCATTAAAAACTGGTGAAGCGATGTTATTGGCAAGTAAATCGCTCGGATATGATACAACTAAAGTGGAATTTTTAGATGATGTTATGAGTCATTTAGGCACACTTAAAAATGTAGATGTCGTTTTAATTGCGCTTCATGGTGGTATGGGAGAAAATGGGCGAATTCAAGGTATGTTTGAAAGTTTTGGAATTCGCTACACTGGTTCAAATGCATTGTCTTCAGCGATGAGCATGGATAAACATATCAGTAAATTGTTAGCTAAAGATGTTGGTATTAAAACTCCGAAATGGAAAAGAATTAAAAAAGGTCAACTTATTGATATGAAAGAAATTGAATATCCATGTGTTGTTAAACCTAACAGTGAGGGAAGCACAATAGGGCTTTCTATAGTACAAGATGAAAATTCTTTTGATGAAGCTTTTGCCTATGCATTCAAATATGATAATGAAATACTCACTGAAAAATTCATTAGTGGTAGAGAAATTGCTGTATCAATTGTAGGAAAAGAAATATTGCCAATTATTGAAATTAAACCAAAGCATAATTTATATGACTATGAATGTAAATATACTGAAGGTATGACGGATTATATTTGTCCTGCTGAATTAGATAAAGGGCTGACAAAAAGAATACAGGAAACTGCATTGAAAATATACAACCTATTAAAATGCCGACATTATGCTCGAGTTGATTTTCGTTTGGATAATAATAATCAACACTGGTTTTTGGAATTGAATACACTTCCAGGTATGACAAATACGAGTTTATTGCCAAAAGCTGCCAAGAAAAGTGGCATTTCTTTTGAAGATTTAGTAGATAAGCTAATTAAACAGGCATTGGAAAATTAATGAATATTCAATTCTATAATACTCTTACAAGAAAAAAGGAAAAATTAAATCCAATTAAAATGGGTGAAGTTTCTATTTATACTTGCGGACCTACGGTCTATAAAAGGTCCCACATTGGAAATTTCCGTACATTTATTTTCGAAGATGTATTAAAACGGGTATTGCTGTTAGTGGGTTATAAAGTTAAACACGTTATGAACATTACAGACATTGATGATAAGACAATTAAAAAGGCAAATGAAGAAAATAAAAGCTTACAGAGCATTACGTCAAAATACACTTCTGAATTTATGGATGACTTGAACACATTAAAAATATTATCTGCAAATAAATACCCCGCAGCAACGGACCATATTCAAGAAATGATTGCAATGATTACATCTCTAATTGAAAAAGGGAATGCGTACGTAACAGATGATGGTTCTGTCTATTTTTCAATAAGTTCATACGAAAATTATGGCAAGCTCGCAAAGTTAGATATGAGTAATCAAAAGCAAACAAATAGAGTTGCTTTTGATGAGTATACTAAAGATAATATTCAAGATTTTGTGTTATGGAAATCTTGGAAAAAGGAAGATGGTGACATATCATGGGTTTCACCATGGGGAGATGGAAGGCCTGGATGGCATATAGAATGTTCGGTCATGTCAACACAGTATTTAGGTGACCATTTTGATATTCACTGTGGGGGCGTTGATAATATTTTTCCCCACCATGAAAATGAAATCGCTCAATCATGCTCTGCTTTAGAAACTAAATTTGTTAATATATGGATGCATAGTGAGCATTTAAATATGGCTGATGAAAAAATGAGTAAATCATTAGGAAATATTAAAACAATTCCTGAATTATTAAATGATGGACATTCAGCGGAAAGTTTAAGATATGCTTTAATAAGTAGTCATTATCGATCTAAACTTGCTTTTTCAATTAAGAAGCTTGATGGAGCTAAAAAAGCTGTACATAGATTAAATGATGTATTTGAAAAATTAAATAGTAGAAAAATAGATAATGATTTGTTGCCAGAGGAATACAGCAAATTTATTGAATCATTATCGGATGATTTAAATACTCCAAAAGCATTGGGTATTCTTTTTAATTATGTAAGAGTTTTGAATCGAAAAATTTCAAAAAATAAGTTATCAGATAAAGAAGCAAGTATGGGGATAAATTTTATAAATAAAGCGGATAAAGTTTTTTCATTGTTGATTGATAAAATAAAAATTCCAAGTGATATCTCTCAATTAATATCAAAAAGAGAAAAAGCTCGTGAAGAGAAGCAATGGGCATTATCTGATTTTTTGAGAGATGAATTAAAAAGTAAAGGTTGGATAGTAGAAGATACACCAGAGGGAAGTAAGTGCTATCCAGTCCAATAGTTTAATTAGTTTACTCTTATATATAAAATAATTCTTAAATCTTATAAAACAGTCTTGCAGGGTATTATTTATTATATCTAATTTTGAAGGCTTTGCATTTCCTGATTTTCGTCTTATCATAATTAATTGATTTCTCGACGGTCAGGTTTGCCTGAACCAATAAGGTTCGAAGAATGAAATAAGAATACCCGGCATGCCACCGTAGCTCAGTTGGTAGAGCAACTGATTTGTAATCAGTAGGTCGGGGGTTCGAGTCCCTTCGGTGGCTCACGCTTTTTAAAAATGAAAATAGTCTGTTGGGGAGATGGCCGAGCGGTCAATGGCAGCAGACTGTAAATCTGCCGGCGTACGCCTACGGAGGTTCGAATCCTTCTCTCCCCACAATTATGCGGGTGTAGCTCAGCTGGTAGAGCATCAGCCTTCCAAGCTGAGGGTCGCGAGTTCGAATCTCGTCGCCCGCTCAAGCAGGTTGATGCTGAAACGATAGGCAAGCGTGGGTTTGTGTATGCCTACGTAGCTCAGTCGGTAGAGCACTTCCTTGGTAAGGAAGAGGTCACCGGTTCAAGTCCGGTCGTAGGCTCAATGTAAAGTAGTGATTGAATAATTAAATAAAAGTAAGGAGATCGTAAGATGTCTAAAGTAAAATTTGAACGAACGAAGCCCCATGTAAACATTGGAACGATAGGTCACGTGGATCATGGTAAGACGACATTGACAGCAGCAATAACGTTGGTACAGTCGGCCCGTGGAATGGCGGAGACTCGTTCATTCGACAGTATTGACAATGCGCCTGAGGAGCGTGAGCGTGGTATTACGATACAGACGGCTCATGTAGAGTATGAGACGGAGAATCGTCATTATGCGCACGTAGATTGTCCAGGTCACGCAGATTATATTAAGAACATGATAACCGGAGCTGCTCAGATGGATGGAGCTATATTGGTAGTAAGTGCAGCGGATGGTCCTATGCCTCAAACGCGCGAACATGTTTTGTTGGCTCGTCAGGTAAATGTTCCAAGTGTATTGGTATTTATGAATAAGACGGATCAGGTGGATGATCCGGAGCTTATAGAGTTGGTAGAGATGGAATTAAGGGATTTGCTTAATGAATATGAATTCCCAGGTGATGATACGCCGATTATACAGGGTAGTGCTTTAAATGCATTGAATAATCCGAGTGATGAAGCGGCTAATGCGTGTATAGTAGAGTTAATGGAATCGTGTGACAGTTTTATACCAGAGCCGAAGCGTGATGTTGACAAACCTTTTTTAATGCCAGTGGAAGATGTATTTTCAATTACAGGTCGCGGTACAGTGGGTACAGGTCGAATTGAGCGTGGAATTGTTAAGGTAGGCGATGAAATCGAAATGATTGGTATGGGTGAGCAGAAGAAGACCACGGTTACCGGTGTAGAGATGTTTCGCAAGTTATTAGATGAGGGTCAGGCGGGTGATAACGCAGGTCTTTTATTGCGTGGTGTGGATAAAGAGGAATTGAAGCGTGGGATGGTATTGGCCGTTCCTGGTTCAATAACACCTCATACCAAGTTTAAGGCGAATGTATATGTATTGAAGAAGGAAGAAGGCGGGCGTCATACTCCATTTTTCAATGGATATCGTCCCCAGTTTTATTTTAGGACAACAGATGTAACAGGAATTGTCACATTGCCGGCGGGTACAGAGATGGTAATGCCGGGAGATAATATTGTAGTAGATATATCCCTGATTACGTCAATAGCAATGGATACAGAGCTTCGCTTTGCAATACGTGAGGGTGGACGGACTGTTGGTGCTGGCGTTGTAACGGAGATTGTTGAGTAAGCCATGGCTGGAAACAGTAAAAGAGATATTATTCATATTGAAAGCACAGCTGGAACAGGCTATCGTTATACTATTACGAAAAGTAGGCGATTGCATCCGGATCGTGTTGAGTTTAAAAAATACGATCCTGTAGTAAGAAAACACGTGATCTTCAAAGAGACGAAGTAGCGCGTCCGGTTTAAAGTGAAAAATTCAATCACACATAGGAGTGTAGCTCAATTGGTAGAGCACCGGTCTCCAACACCGGGGGTTGCGGGTTCAATTCCTGCCACTCCTGCAATGATAATTTGTGCTATAAATAAAATTATATGATTAAGAAAGCACGTCAATTTTTCAGCGATGTTCAGTTCGAAATGGGTAAGGTTTCGTGGCCAACATGGGATGAATTAAAGGGATCTACATATGTTGTTATTTCTGTGGCAATTCTAATTGGTGTTTTCTTGTTTTTTATTGATATAGTTCTTTCTAGAATATTGAATGTGATTCTATAATTATGGAATGGTATACATTAAGAGTTATTTCTGGAAAAGAAAGAAAAATTCGTGAAAATATTCTTTATGAAATTTCTACAAATGGATTTGAAGATCAGGTTACAGATATTCTTGTCCCCTCTGAAAATATCATTGAAATGAAAGATGGAAAAAAGAAAATACGAAACAAAGTTTTTTTCCCAGGATACCTTTTAGTTCAAATGGATATGAATAAAGAATCACGTTATTTGGTTGAGAATGTAACTGGAGTAATGAAATTCGTTGGGAGTAAAAGTAATCCGGAGCCAATCAAGGCAGAAGAAATTAACCGAATTATTGGCGTTGTAGAAAGTGGTGAAGCAAGAGAAATAATTAAAACATTGTACCGCGTTGGTGACCATGTAAAGGTAACTGATGGTCCATTTATTGAATTTAATGGTTATGTTCAGGAAGTTAATGATGATAAGCAAAAATTGAAAGTATCAGTTAGCATTTTTGGTCGTCCAACTCCTGTAGAATTGAATTATTTGCAAGTAGAACTCGAAAAGTAGGAACTGTCAATAATGGCAAAAAAACAAATAGGTTTTATTAAATTACAAATTTCAGCAGGGCAAGCTAATCCTGCTCCGCCAGTGGGTCCAGCATTGGGGCAGCATGGTGTAAATATTATGGAATTCTGTAAAGCGTTTAATGCGGCTACGCAAGATCAGCCGGGAATGATCATTCCGGTTGAAATAAATGTGTTCGCTGATCGAAGTTTTACTTTTATTACTAAAACTCCACCTGCTGCAGTTTTGTTAAAAAAAGCTGCAAAAATTGAAAAAGGTTCATCTGAGCCAAACAGAGAAAAAGTAGGGAAAGTTTCGGATCAAGATTTAAAAAATATTGCTGAAATAAAAATGAATGACCTCAATGCTAATACAATAGAGCAAGCAATGGAAATGATTCGAGGCACGGCTCGCAGTATGGGTTTGGAGGTACAATAAAGATATGAAAAAAACAAAACAGAAAAAATCTGCAGAAGAGCTTTATGATGTATCTAAAGAGTATTCATTGGAAGATGCAATGGATATTATTGAGAAATTAAAATTTGTTAAATTTGATGAAACGGTTGATCTTGCAATAAATCTTGGTGTTGATCCTCGACATGCTGAAGAAAATATTCGTGTGACTACAAGTCTTCCAAATGGTACGGGTAAGGAAGTTAAGCTGTTGGTGTTAACTCGAGGTCCAAAGGAAAAAGAAGCAATAGAAGCTGGCGCTGATTTTGTTGGCAATGATGATTTTCTTGTTAAAATAAAAAATGGCTGGTCTGATATAGATAAAATAGTAGCAACACCTGATATGATGGCTGATTTAGGTAGGTTGGGTAAAGTTTTAGGTCCAAAAGGATTAATGCCAAATCCTAAAAGCGGTACAGTAACAATGGATGTTGGTAAAGCTGTCAAAGAGATAAAGGCGGGTAAGGTTGAATTGCGGGTCGATAAAAATGGTATTATTCATACTATTTGTGGCAAAACATCATTTGATAATAATCATCTAGTGGAAAATATTCGTGTTATTTATGATACGGTTATTAAAGCGCGTCCTTCATCTGTTAAGGGTACATATTTTAAGAAAATGACCTTGTCTTCAACAATGGGGCCTGGAATTAAAGTAGATTTATCAACCATAAGGTAGAGCAATGCCAAGTACAAAAAATATTGATGCAGTATCTGAATTAAGCGAAAAATTAAGTCGTGCAAAATCTATTTATTTTACAGATTATATTGGTTTGGATGTAAGCAGTCTCACTGAATTGCGTAATCAATTTTTTCAAGCTGATGTTGAATATGCAGTAGCCAAAAACACACTGTTAAAAATTGCAGCAAATGAAAATAAAATTGAAGGATTGGATGAATTTTTATCCGGTCCAACGGCTATTGCTATTTCTTACGATGAGCCAACATCTCCAGCAAAAGTAATAAAGTCATTTACTAAAGAACATGATAAACCAAAAGTTAAAGGTATATTATTTGATGGCATTGTTCTTAATGGAGCAGAGTTTAAGCGATTGGCTGATATGCCAAGTAAGCCAGAATTATTATCTATGTTGGCTGCATTATTACAAAGTCCAATGATAAAATTGGCAAATACATTAAATGCGCCATTAACAAATGTGGCGAATGTGTTAAATAATTTAAAAGAACAGAAATCTTAATATTAAATAAGGAGTGAAAAACATGGCTGAAGTCAAAAGAGCTGATGTATTAAATTATCTCGAAACTGCAAACATGGTAGAAATATCAGAATTGATTACTGATATTGAAGAAAAATTTGGTGTAACTGCAGCTGCTCCGGTAGCTGTTGCCGCAGCTGCTCCGGTAGCTGGAGACGCTGGTGCCGAAGAGAAAGATGCCTTCGATGTGGTTATTGCTGAAGTGGGTCAATCTAAAATCAGTGTCATTAAAGTCGTTCGCGCTGTAACAGATTTGGGATTAAAAGAAGCCAAAGAATTGGTTGATGCAGCCCCCAAAGCTGTCAAGGAAGGTGTTCCTCAAGCTGAAGCGGATGAATTGAAAGCCAAGCTGGAAGAAGCTGGCGCCACTATCGAATTGAAATAATTCATATAGATATTAGTAAAATCATCGATTCTTCAATTTTAACAAAGGAGGCTTAATTGGGAGCCGCAACTAAGCGTACGTCCGATCGTATTTCGTTTTCGCAAATAAATTCATTTGTAGATATGCCAGATTTACTGTCATTGCAAAAAGATTCTTTTCAGGAGTTTCTGCAAGAGAATGTTGCAGAAGATGAAAGAATTCATATTGGACTTGAAAGTGTTTTTAGAAATGTATTTCCTCTGGAAGATACACATCGTAACTATGTACTTGAATACAGTAATTATTTTTTAGGTCAGCCAAAATATACACCTGAAGAATGTATTGATAGGGGTGTGACATATTCTGTTCCATTAAAAGTTCGTCTTGTATTGCATATTACCGATGAAGATGATAAAAGTACATTTGCCCAAAGTATCGAACAGGAAGTTTATTTTGGCAATATTCCTTATATGACAGATAAAGGTACATTTGTTATAAATGGTGCTGAGCGTGTTATCGTTTCTCAATTGCAGCGATCTCCGGGTGTGTTTTTTGATGAAAGTATTCACCCGAATGGCACAAAACTTTTTCAGGCTAGAATTATTCCATTTCGAGGATCATGGGTAGATTTTACAACTGATATTAACGATTGTTTATTTGCAATTATTGATCGCCGAAGAAAATTTCCGGTAACAATGTTATTGCGAGCGCTAGGTTATTCGACAAATCGCGATATATTTGAAGCGTTTGGTTCTGTGAAATCTTTTGGTTTATCCGATAAAAAAATTGATAAATCATTTGGTCATACATTGGTAGAAGATATCATTGATGAGCTAACGGGTGAAATTTTCTATGAAGGTGGAACTGAAGTTAATCAAGAAGTTGTGGATACTTTAAAAGAAGCGGGAATTAAATCCATAGAAGTTGTGGATGGTAATAAAAGTTTCGCTTCCATGCTTCTTTTGAATACTATGGAAAAAGATCCTACTCAAAACACTGAGCAAGCGTTAAGTGTTGTATATCAACTTTTGCGATCAGGTGATCCGCCAAATCTTGAAACAGCACAAAAATTTATTGAACGAATTTTCTTTAGTCCTAAAAAATATGATTTAGGCGAAGTGGGTCGTTATAGATTAAATCAGCAGTTTGACCTTGATGTTCCAGTGGAAAATACTGTTTTAACTATGGATGATATAATTCAAGTATTACAGTTTCTAGTGGAAATGCGAAAAGGAGAACGTGGGCCTGATGATATTGATCATTTAGGAAATCGTAGAGTTAAAACAATTGGTGAACAGTTAACGAATCAATTCAGTGTTGCATTGAGTCGAATGCTACGAACTATTTACGAGCGAATGAATCTTAGGGAGCAAGAGTCAATTACTCCTCAAGATTTAATCAATTCTCGTGTAGTTACAACCGTTATTAATACATTTTTTGGTACGAGTCAATTGTCACAGTTCGGTGACCAGACAAATCCATTGGCCGAAATAACGCACAAACGTCGTATTTCTGCTCTTGGCCCAGGCGGTTTAACAAGAGAAAGAGCTGGTTTTGAAGTACGCGATGTTCATTATACTCATTATGGTAGATTGTGTCCCATCGAAACTCCTGAGGGGCCAAATATTGGTCTGATTTCTTCTTTAGCATTGTTTGCAATTGTAAATAAGCATGGGTTTATTGAGGCGCCTTATCGTGTTCTTACAAAAAAAGGAAAAAATTCCTTTGGTTCCAAAAAAGTGAAATATTTATCAGCAGATGATGAAGATCGAGTAATGATTGCTCAATCAAATACTGCTATGGATAAAAACAGTCGTTTAATTGATGAAGTTGTTCGAGCGCGTATCCGAGGCGATTTCCCAATGGTTCCTCCAGCAGATGTCAACTTTATGGATGTAGCGCCAAATCAAATCCTTAGTGTGGCTGCTGCTTTAATTCCATTTTTAGAGCATGATGATGCCAACAGGGCTTTAATGGGCTCAAATATGCAGCGTCAATCAGTGCCGTTAATGATGCCTAAAAGACCCATTGTTGGAACAGGATTGGAATCTAAAGTTGCAAAGGATTCTCGTACGGCAGTTGTGTCTCCCGTTTCAGGTGTAGTTGATTATGTTGATGCTGAAAGAATTCTGATACGTTCAAGTGAAGTACCAGATGAATTAGCATTGACAGAGCATACAAATATTGTAGAAATTCCTTTAAAAAAATATCAAAGGACAAATCAAAATTCTTCACAAAATCAACGACCACTTGTACGTGTTAAGCAAAAAGTGAAAGCAGGTGAAGTTGTTGCAGATGGGGCATCCAGCAATGATGGTGAATTAGCCCTTGGCCGTAATGTCATGGTGGCATTTATGCCTTGGCGTGGATATAACTTTGAAGATGCAATTGTTATCAGTGAACGTTTAGTTAAAAGTGATGTTTTTAGTAGTATTCATATTAATGAAATTGATTTAGAAGTTAGGGATACGAAACGAGGTGAAGAGGAGCTAACAGCTGAAATTCCAAACGTAAGTGAAGATGCTACTCGTCAATTAGATGAGCGTGGTATAATACGAATTGGAGCAAAAGTAAAACAGGGAGATATTCTTATTGGAAAAGTAACGCCGAAAGGTGAAACGGATCCGACTCCTGAAGAAAAACTTCTCCGAGCCATTTTTGGTGAGAAAGCTGGAGAAGTAAAAGATGCTTCTAAAACAGCTGATCCTGGAATTAAGGGAGTTGTAATAAATACCAAGCTTTTTGAAAAGAAAAAGAAAATTTCTAAAAAGGATTTAAGAGAAGCAACGATTAATTATCAAAGGGAGACAATGGGTAGAAAGCAGTCTCTCAAAAAAGAACGTGATGAAAAATTATTCACCCTTCTTAAAGGTCAAATTTCCAGCGGTATTCGAGATCGATCGACCGGAAAGACGCTTATTAAAAAATCCACAAAACTGACTATCAAACGTATTAAAAGTTACGATTTAGAACGTTTTGCGCACGATGCGCCTTGGGTTGAAGACAGAGAAGCGTGGAAAAAAATCAAAACGGTTTGGCGTTCCTATCGTAAGGAATGGCAGGCGATTGAGGATTATTTGGAAAGAGAAGTGTTTAAGCTACGCATTGGAGATGAATTGCAGCCTGGTATTTTGCAATTAGCAAAAGTATATATTGCTAATAAACGTAAAATTCAAGTGGGCGATAAAATGGCTGGGCGACATGGTAATAAAGGTGTTGTAGCAACAATCGTTCCTGAAGAAGATATGCCTTTTATGGAAGACGGTACTCCAATTGACATAATTTTAAATCCATTAGGTGTTCCATCTCGAATGAATTTGGGTCAGTTATATGAAACAATGTTAGGCTGGGCGGGTGATGTATTAGGTTGTAAATACGAAACACCAGTATTTGATGGAGCAACCCCAGAACAAGTTGAGGAAGAGTTAAAAAAAGCCAACTTACCTGTTACGGGTAAAACAACATTGGTTGATGGGCGAACGGGTGAAGAATTTGAAAATCCAATTACTGTTGGCATGATTTATATGATGAAATTAAGTCATATGATTGAAGATAAAATGCATGCACGATCTACTGGTCCTTATTCTCTAATAACTCAACAGCCATTAGGGGGTAAAGCACAATTTGGTGGACAGAGGTTTGGTGAAATGGAATGCTGGGCTTTAGAAGCGTATGGTGCAGCAAGTACACTTCAAGAAATATTAACAGTTAAGTCTGATGATGTTGAAGGAAGATCAAAAGTGTATAATGCCATTGTGCGTGGTGAAGATTTGCCAAAATTTGGTTCACCAGAATCATTTAGCGTGTTGATCAAAGAGCTGCAAGGTCTTGGTCTAGATATTGAACTTGAATAAAGGGAGGATGACGGTTTGACGTTCATTCAATCTACAAAAATAGATACATCGAAAGATTATAACTCAATCACTATTAGTTTGGCTTCGCCAGAAATGATTCTGACGAGATCTTACGGTGAAGTGATAAAGCCAGAAACTATCAATTACCGCTCATATAAACCGGAAAAAGATGGTCTTTTCTGTGAAAAGATTTTTGGACCGGTTAAAGATTATGAATGCCATTGTGGTAAATATAAAGGTATACGGTATCGTGGAATTATTTGTGACCGTTGTGGGGTTGAAGTAACTCGAAAACGTGTTCGTCGCGAGCGGATGGGCCACATTACGTTAGCTGTTCCTGTAATTCATATTTGGTATTTGCGATCGATCCCTAGCAAGCTGAGTTATCTACTTGGCTTAAGTACAAAAAATCTTGAGCGTATTATATATTATGAAGTTTATGTGATTATTGAACCGGGTGCAAGTGGTCGTGAAAGCAAAGAGCTCATCGATGAGGATGAATTCCTTGAGCTGGATACAAAATATGGTTTTTATGCAGCGACAGAAGAAGAGCGTGATAATGATGACTTTTTCTATGCTTCGATGGGTGGTGAAGCCCTTCGAGAAATGCTATCTAGATTGAATATGGTTGAGCTGAAAAATACTTTTATCGATACTATTAATACATCTAAATCAAAGCAAAAAAGAGAAGATGCTCTAAAAAGACTAAAAGTAGTTAAAGCCTTTTTACCAACACCTGAAAAGAAAAAAGTAAATAATCCTGAGTGGATGGTTATATCTGTATTGCCTGTAATGCCTCCAGAGCTTAGACCTCTTGTCCCTCTTGATGGTGGACGTTTTGCAGCTAGTGATTTAAATGATCTTTATAGAAGGATTATTATTCGTAATAATCGGTTGACGCAATTGATGGAAATCAAGGCTCCGGATGTCATTTTGCGTAATGAAAAACGTATGCTTCAGGAATCGGTTGACGCCATTTTTGATAACAATAGAAGAAAAACCGCTATTCGATCTGGGACTCGTCGTCCATTGAAATCAATTTCGGACATGCTTAGAGGTAAAACAGGCCGATTTAGGCAGAATCTACTTGGGAAGCGTGTCGATTATTCAGGTCGTTCAGTCATTGTTGTAGGTCCAGAATTAAAATTAAATGAGTGTGGATTGCCAAAACAAATGGGTTTGGAGTTATTTAAACCTCATATGATTAATGAGTTAATAAAGCGTGGTTATGCAACTACACCTCGTGGTGCAAAACTAATGATTGAGAATAGTGATCCTATTGTTTTTAAAGTCCTTGAATATGTTGTCATGGACCATCCTGTTCTATTGAATCGTGCCCCAACATTACATAGATTGGGCGTTCAGGCATTTCAACCGGTATTAGTCAATGGAAAAGCAATTAAAATTCATCCATTAGTATGCGCTGCGTTTAATGCTGACTTCGATGGTGATCAGATGGCTGTACATGTTCCTCTTTCAGTTCAGTCTCAATTAGAAGCTCGAGTTTTAATGCTTTCCAGTCATAATATTTTACATCCTGCGAATGGTAAGCCAATTGCAATTCCTTCACAAGATATGGTGCTTGGTTGTCATTATCTAACTCGACCTCGTACAAATGCAAAAGGTGAAGGAAGGAGCTTTGGTTCATTTGATGAGGTTATCATTGCTTATGAAAATAAAGTTGTTGATATGAACGCAATTATCAACGTTCGCCACAAAGGCCATTGGCAAAAGGATACAACGGTAGGCCGAGTTATTTTCAATGCAATTATGCCTGAAGAGCTCGATTACTTTAATGATATTATAGATAAGAAATCTCTTCAAGAAATTGTAAATGATGCTTATTTGCTTTCCGGTAATTATGCAACAGTAGATTTTTTAGATAAATTAAAAGATTTGGGATTTAAGGTTGCGACTAAGTGCGGTAGTTCAATTTCAATAAGTGATATTTTAATACCTGATCAAAAAGATGAAATTATTGATGCTGCTTCAAAAGAAGTGGCTTCGATCCAAAGTAAATTTGATAGACATATACTAACTGAAGGTGAACGATATAATAAAATCATTGATATTTGGACGCATGCAACAAATCGTGTAGCTGCTACAATGATGGAAAACCTGAAAAAAGTTGACCAAGGTTTTAACCCGGTTTACATGATGGCAGATTCAGGCGCACGTGGTAGTCAGGATCAGATAAAGCAGCTTGCCGGAATGCGTGGTTTAATGGCAAAACCACAAAAATCAATGACGGGGGGTAAGGGGGAAATTATTGAATCTCCGATTACATCCAATTTTAAAGAAGGGTTATCTGTGCTGGAGTATTTTATTTCCACTCATGGTGCACGAAAAGGGTTGGCTGACACAGCTTTAAAAACAGCAGATGCTGGTTATCTAACTCGAAGATTGGTTGATGTGGCGCAAGATGTAGTGATTTATGATGAGGATTGCGGAACGATTAATGGAATAGTTATTTCTGACCTTAAAGAAGGTGAAGAAATAATAGAACCATTATCAGATCGTGTTCTTGGTCGTACTATTCTTGATAACTTTATCGTTGATGGTAAAAAGAAAATTAAAGCTGGGCAATTGATAAGTGAAGTTGAAGCTGATATTATTTCTGATAGTAATGTAGAGAATGTTCGTTTAAGAACTGTATTAACCTGTGAATCTTTACGTGGTGTATGCGCTAAGTGTTATGGATGGAATTTATCAACTCATAACTTGGTGAATAGAGGCACTGCTGTGGGTATTCAAGCCGCTCAAAGTATCGGCGAGCCTGGGACTCAGCTAACTTTACGTACTTTTCACATCGGTGGTACTGCAACTCGTATTATTGAACAGTCTGAAATGACTACAAAATACTCTGGTACTATTCAATTTTCTGAAAGCATGGAAATTGCATCAACAAAAGATGAAGATGGAAATAAGGTAAATCGTTGTATGGTCCGAAATGCAAAGATTGTTATAGTTGATGGTAAGGGCAAGGAAATAAATGATTATAATGTGCCTTATGGATCTGATGTCGTTGTGACTGACAATCAAAAAGTTAAGGGTGGACAGGTTTTATTTCAATGGGATCCTTATACAGATCTTATATTAGCTCGTCAAACTGGTAAAATACAGTGTAAAGATTTTATCGAAGGTGAAACGTATCATATTGAATCTGTTGAGGGTGGTAAAAAACAGATGGTTATTGTTGAAGCTAAAGATAGAAACTTAAGCCCTCACATTGACATTATTGACAAGAATGATATGGTGCTTGCTGGTGGTACTATCTTACCTGTAAAAGCTTCGCTTGTTGTTCGTGATGGTCAAAAAGTACAGCGTGGTCAAACATTGGTAAAAATACCAAAAGATATTGGTAAAACAAGAGATATTACAGGTGGTTTGCCGCGTGTCGCTGAATTATTTGAAGCAAGAAAACCAAAAAATCCTTCTGTTGTAAGTGAAATTGATGGTACAGTACAGTTCGGAGATGTAAAACGAGGTATTCGAAAAATTCATGTAATTGGCGATGACGATGTAGTTAAAAAATATTCCATTCCATATGGTAAGCATATTATTGTTCATGAAGGTGATCATATTATAGCAGGAACTGAACTATGCGAAGGTTCTATATCGCCTAGTGATATTTTAAATATTCTTGGGTCGGGTAAAGTGCGCGAATATTTGGTGAATGAAATTCAAGAAGTGTATCGATTACAAGGTGTTAAAATCAATGATAAGCATATAGAAGTAATCGTCCGTCAGATGATGCAAAAAGTAAACGTGATTGATCCAGGGGATAGTGTTTTTATGCCTGGCGATCGTGTAAATAAAAGCCAATTTTTTGAAGCGAATCGTATTTTGTTAAAAATGGCTGTAATTGCAAGTCCTGGTGATACTGATTTTGAAGAAGGTGCATTAGTTGATAAAAAGGAATTACTAGAAATCAATAAATCGATTAAAGAAGATGGAAAAACTCCAGCTAAATCGCGTAAACCAAAGCCACCGACTTTTAAACCTCTGCTTATGGGTATAACGCAAGCATCATTGAATACAGAAAGTTTTATTTCTGCAGCCTCTTTTCAGGAGACGACTAGGATTTTAACAAATGCAGCCGTCGAGTGTAAAACAGATTATCTGCTGGGGTTAAAAGAAAATATAGCTGTGGGTCGATTAATTCCTGCTGGAACAGGTACGCCTGGTTTGCAAGATATACTTGTTGCTGACCCCGATTCCCTGATTGAAGAAGACCCATTATCTAAAGCTGTAAGCTAAATAATTCTTCTAAATAAAAATAACTAAAAACAATTGACTGAGAATCATAAAGTATGGTAATTTTATTGGCTTTTATGGAACTGTTATGCCGACGATAAATCAATTAATAAGAAAAGGTCGCAAGCGAGTAGGGAAAAAAACGTCTACTCCTGCACTTGCGGGCAATCCTCAGAAGAGAGGTGTGTGTACACGCGTGTACACAACAACGCCAAAGAAACCTAATTCTGCATTGAGGAAAGTTGCTCGTGTTCGCTTAACTAACGGACGCGAAGTTAACGCATACATTCCTGGGGAAGGTCATAACCTTCAGGAACATTCAATCGTGCTAATTGAAGGTGGCCGGGTAAAAGATTTACCTGGTGTTCGATACCATATAGTTCGTGGATCGTTGGATACCGCAGGAGTGTCTGATAGAAAAACAAGCCGCTCACGATACGGCGCTAAAAAACCGAAATAAATTATTATGAGACGTAGAAGACCTGAAAAAAGAAAAATTTTACCAGATCCCGTATATAATGATCTCTCTGTCGCAAAATTCATTAATTATTTAATGAAAAAAGGTAAGAAAGGCATTTCTGAACAGATTTTTTATTCTGCTATGGAATCAATAAAATCTAAAACAAAAACGGATGGTATAAAAATATTTGAGAAGGCGATTGAGAAAACATCGCCAACGGTTGAAGTCAAATCTCGAAGAATTGGTGGCGCTACATACCAAGTCCCAATTGAAGTTGCAACTCATCGCCGTTTTTATCTGGCATCACAATGGATTATAAAGGCAGCGACTGGTAGGAAGGGAAAACCAATGGCGGATAGACTAGCATTGGAATTGATAGCTGCTGCTAATGAAGAAGGTGGAGCAATTAAGAAAAAAGATGATACGCATCGTATGGCAGAAGCGAATAAAGCATTCGCTCATTTTCGTTAAGATTTTTAAAACATGAAACACATTTCACTAGATAAGGTTCGCAATATTGGCATCATGGCACATATTGATGCAGGTAAGACAACATTAACCGAACGAATTCTTTTTTATACTGGTCGTACTCACCGTATTGGTGAGGTTCATGATGGTGGTGCTACTATGGATTGGATGGAGCAAGAAAAAGAACGCGGAATTACCATTACATCTGCAGCTACCACAGCAATTTGGGACGATCATCGAATTAATATAATTGATACACCTGGACACGTCGACTTCACAGTTGAGGTTGAACGGTCGCTCCGTGTTTTAGACGGATCTGTGGCTGTATTTTGTGCAGTAGGCGGTGTAGAGCCTCAAAGTGAAACTGTTTGGAGACAAGCAGACAAATATGATGTTCCGAGAATTGCTTTTGTAAATAAAATGGATCGTGTTGGTGGAGATTATTATAATGTTATTACCATGATGAAAGAACGGCTTGGGGCTAATCCTTTGCCTATTGTTATTCCTATTGGTAGCGGTGAAATGTTTACAGGAATTGTTGACTTACTTTCAATGAAAGCTATTTTATATAACGATTCTTCTTTGGGGGCTCATTTTGAGTATTCAGATATTCCTCAAGACATGTTAGAAGAAGCTGAAAAATGGCGTCATCATTTGATTGAAGAAACGGCAACGTATGATGAACATTTGATGGAAAAATATCTTGAAGAAGAGGATATTACCGTTGACGAGTTAAAAGTAGCGATTCGCAAGGGTTGTTTGGATAATACATTTATTCCCACATTGTGTGGATCTGCGTTTAAAAATAAAGGTGTTCAACGACTTTTAGATGCAGTGATTGATTTTATGCCGTCCCCTGATAATTTAGAAGCTATTATAGGATTAGACCCTCGTGATTCAGATATTGAATTAAAACGTGATGTAAGTCTAGATGCGCCTTTTAGCGCATTAGCATTTAAAATTATGACAGACCCCTATGTGGGTAAATTAACATATATACGCGTTTATTCGGGCTCTCTCAACAAAGGGTCATATATCTATAATCCAAATTCTGGAAAAAGAGAAAGAATTAGTAGAATTCTTTTAATGCATGCGAATAAACGAGAAGAATTAGAATCAGTATCAGCTGGAGAAATCGTAGCAGCAGTCGGATTAAAGAAGACACATACAGGTCATACCTTGTGTGATGAAAAAAATCCAATTCTTTTAGAATCAATGGATTTCCCGGAACCTGTTGTTGAAGTTTCTGTAGAGCCTGCTTCAAAAGCAGATCAGGAAAATTTATCAAAAGCTTTGGTGAAACTGGGAGAAGAAGATCCTACTTTTAAAGTTTCAATTAATCATGATACAGGTCAGACGATTATTGCTGGTATGGGAGAATTGCATTTGGAAATTCTTGTTGATAGATTATTTCGTGAATTTAAGGTGCAGGCTTTTGTTGGAAAACCGCAAGTGGCTTATACCGAAGCTATCACCAAGCGCGTTGAAAATATAGAAACTAAATTTGTAAGACAGTCAGGCGGTCGCGGCCAATATGGCCATGTTGTTATTAATCTTGAACCAAATGAATCCGGTAAAGGTTATCATTTTGAAAATAAAATCGTTGGGGGTGCTATTCCGCGTGAATATATATCTTCAGTGAGTAAAGGCATGGAAGAAGCGATTAAAAATGGTGTCATTGCAGGTTACCCTATTGAAGATGTCCGCGCTGAATTAATTGATGGCTCATATCATGATGTTGATTCTTCAGAGATGGCGTTTAAAATTGCTGGGTCAATGGCAATTCAGGAAGCGTGTAGAAAAGCTAAACCAGTATTAATGGAGCCCATTATGAAGGTTGAAGTGATTGTTCCTGATGAATACTTAGGCGATGTTATGGGTGATATTAATTCTCGTCGTGGAAATGTGCTTGGTATGAACCAGCGTAAAGATGCTCAAGTTATTAATGCCAATGTGCCATTAAGTAAAATGTTTGGTTATGTTACAGATTTAAGATCACTTACGCAGGGTAGAGCTGTTTTTCATATGGAGTTTGGTGAATTCAAGAGAGTTCCCGCTAGCGTGGAAACAGAAATTATAGAAAAAGTGCACGGTAAAGCATCATAATGAAAGTAGTGGAGTAAAAGATGTCTAAAGTAAAATTTGAACGAACGAAGCCCCATGTAAACATTGGAACGATAGGTCACGTGGATCATGGTAAGACGACATTGACAGCAGCAATAACGTTGGTACAGTCGGCCCGTGGAATGGCGGAGACTCGTTCATTCGACAGTATTGACAATGCGCCTGAGGAGCGTGAGCGTGGTATTACGATACAGACGGCTCATGTAGAGTATGAGACGGAGAATCGTCATTATGCGCACGTAGATTGTCCAGGTCACGCAGATTATATTAAGAACATGATAACCGGAGCTGCTCAGATGGATGGAGCTATATTGGTAGTAAGTGCAGCGGATGGTCCTATGCCTCAAACGCGCGAACATGTTTTGTTGGCTCGTCAGGTAAATGTTCCAAGTGTATTGGTATTTATGAATAAGACGGATCAGGTGGATGATCCGGAGCTTATAGAGTTGGTAGAGATGGAATTAAGGGATTTGCTTAATGAATATGAATTCCCAGGTGATGATACGCCGATTATACAGGGTAGTGCTTTAAATGCATTGAATAATCCGAGTGATGAAGCGGCTAATGCGTGTATAGTAGAGTTAATGGAATCGTGTGACAGTTTTATACCAGAGCCGAAGCGTGATGTTGACAAACCTTTTTTAATGCCAGTGGAAGATGTATTTTCAATTACAGGTCGCGGTACAGTGGGTACAGGTCGAATTGAGCGTGGAATTGTTAAGGTAGGCGATGAAATCGAAATGATTGGTATGGGTGAGCAGAAGAAGACCACGGTTACCGGTGTAGAGATGTTTCGCAAGTTATTAGATGAGGGTCAGGCGGGTGATAACGCAGGTCTTTTATTGCGTGGTGTGGATAAAGAGGAATTGAAGCGTGGGATGGTATTGGCCGTTCCTGGTTCAATAACACCTCATACCAAGTTTAAGGCGAATGTATATGTATTGAAGAAGGAAGAAGGCGGGCGTCATACTCCATTTTTCAATGGATATCGTCCCCAGTTTTATTTTAGGACAACAGATGTAACAGGAATTGTCACATTGCCGGCGGGTACAGAGATGGTAATGCCGGGAGATAATATTGTAGTAGATATATCCCTGATTACGTCAATAGCAATGGATACAGAGCTTCGCTTTGCAATACGTGAGGGTGGACGGACTGTTGGTGCTGGCGTTGTAACGGAGATTGTTGAGTAAGGATACTAATTGTGGCTAATCAAACTATACGAATAAGTTTAAAAGCATATGATCACCATCTGTTGGATAAGTCAACGGAAAAAATTGTTAAGACTGCTAAGTCCACTGGCGCAGTTATTTCAGGTCCTATTCCATTGCCAACAAGGCGAACTGTTTACACAGTTCTAAGATCACCATTTGTAGATAAAAAATCGAGAGAACAGTTTCAAACAAAAATACATAAACGAGTTGTTGATATATTGAATTCTACACCAAAAACAGTTGAAGCATTGATGAAGTTGGATTTACCTGCTGGCGTTGATATTCAAATTAAGGTTTAATGATGCGCGGCTTAATTGGAAAAAAAATAGGTATGACGCAAGTTTTTGGAGCCCATGGTATTATGATACCGGTAACAGTTGTTGATGCTGGTCCTTGCGTTGTGACGCAAGTAAAAACAGAGTCCATGGATGGGTATTCTGCGATACAGCTTGGTTTTGGTGAGCGTAAAGAAAAACATACCAACAAACCTATGAAGGGTACGTTTGATAAGGCAAAAACAACTCCAAAGCGCGTTTTGTCTGAATTTGCACCAATACAGGGATTTGATTATAAAGTTGGGCAGGAATTTGGAGCCTCAATTTTTAAAGAAGGTGATATTGTTAATGTTGTAGGCACTTCAAAAGGTAAAGGATTTGCCGGTGTAATGAAAAGACATGGTTTTGCAGGCGGTCCTAAAACGCATGGGCAGCGCGAATATGATCGAGCGCCCGGGTCAATTGGGCAGGGTTCTGACCCTTCTCGTGTATATAAAGGCATGCGAATGGCTGGTCATATGGGTGTTGATAAGGTAACTGTGAAAAACCTAGAAATTGTAGGTGTGGATAGTGGGAAAAATCAACTTCTCATTAAAGGAGCAGTCCCAGGCGTTCAAAACAGTTATGTCTTGATTAAGAAATAATTATGAATTTGAAAGTATATAAAACCGATGGAAATGAAGCATCAAAATTGAAGCTTAACGAATCTGTATTCGGCATTGAGCCCAATGAAGATGTTGTTTTTCGTGCAGTTCAGTCAGAATTAACAAATAGTCGTCAAGGAACTCATTCTTCTAAAAATAGAAGTAAAGTCAGAGGCGGAGGTCGTAAGCCTTTTAAGCAGAAAGGTCGAGGTGTCGCTAGAGCTGGATCGACTCGTTCTCCTCTGTGGAAAGGTGGTGGTACAGTTTTTGGGCCTGAACCACATAGTTATTCTTATAAATTGCCTAAAAAGATGAGATCATTGGCTCGTCGGTCAGTCTTATCTCATAAAGCAAAAAATAATGAAGTTGTGGTGGTGGATGAGTTGAGTGTAGCAGTTCCAAAAACAAAAGAATTTGTAAAAATGTTGAGTGATTTAAATATATTAAATAAAAAAGTAACTATTTTATTAGGAGAAAGTAAATCAGCGGTTTTTATGGCTGGTAGAAATCTCCAAAATGTTGCCATTTTGGAAGCAGCTCATGCAAGCACATATGATCTAATTGATTGCGAAGTTATTTTAATTGAAAAAAGTGGCGTTGAAGTTTTAACAGAGCAATTGATGGTGAAATAATGTCAACTAGAGAAATTATCATTAAACCATTATTCACAGAAAAAATGAGTCAGTTGGAAGATACTCAATTGAAATATGCATTTCAGGTGGATAGTTCTGCTAATAAAATTGAAATTAAAGTAGCTGTAGAAAAAAGATTTGACGTAAAAGTTTTAAAAGTAGCAACAATGAATAGATTGGGAAAATCCAAGCAAATGACAGTCCGTAGCGGTGGTCGTACCATCCGAACATCTGGTAATCGTTCAGATTGGAAAAAAGCAATCATTACTTTAAAAGAAGGATCTGTGATTGATTTAGTTAAAGGGGATGCGGCATAATGGGTATTCGTATCATAAAGCCAACAACACCTGGAAATCGTTTTGCTACGCGGTCTGACTTTTCAGAAATTACGAAAAGTACTCCTGAAAAAAGTTTAACAACTGCCAAGCGAAAAACAGGCGGTAGAAATAATAATGGTCGAATTACAAGTCGTCATAGAGGTGGTGGCCATAAGCAGCGATATCGTATTATAGATTTTAAAAGAAACAAGCATAGTATTCCCGCAAAGGTATTTGGAATTGAATATGATCCAAATCGATCTGCAAATATTGCATTGTTGCATTATGCAGATGGTGAAAAGCGATATATTTTATCACCCTTTGGTATAAAAGTTGGAGATACTGTTTTGTCTGGTGAAGATGCTCCTTTAAAAATTGGAAATGCATTACCACTTTTAAAAATACCTACAGGTATGTTTGTTCATAATGTTGAAATGAATCCTGGTAATGGTGGACAAATGGTGCGCAGTGCTGGAGCAGCCGCTCAGGTTATGGCTCGTGACGGTGGTTTTACAACCTTGAAATTGCCATCCGGTGAGATTCGTTTGGTGCGTGATGAATGTTTTGCAACTTTAGGTGAGGTAGGCAATAAATCTCATGAACAAATAGTTTCTGGTAAAGCTGGAAGAAGTAGGTGGTTAGGAATCAGACCGAGAGTTCGTGGAGTTGCAATGAATCCTGTCGATCACCCAATGGGTGGAGGTGAAGGTAAAACATCTGGTGGAGGCCATCCAAAAACACCATGGGGTAAGCCAACAAAAGGTTATAAAACCAGAAAAAAGAATAAAAAGTCGAATGATTATATTGTGAAGAGGAGAAAGTAGGATGGCAAGATCCTTAAAAAAAGGGCCCTACGTGGATGAAAAGCTCCAGAAAAAAGTTCAGGGTATGAATGATGGTGGTAAGAAAAAAGTTATAAAAACATGGTCTCGGCGTTCAATGATAACTCCAGACTTTGTTGGTCATACCTTTGCCGTTCATAATGGAAATAAATTTATTCCAGTATTTATTTCAGAAAATATGGTTGGACATAAATTGGGAGAATTTGCCCCAACAAGAATTTTTAGAATGCATTCAGGGGACCGTAAATAATTATGGAAGCTCAAGCTTGTAGCCGTTACGTAAGACAGTCACCGCGAAAAATACGCATAGTGATAGATGAAGTACGTGGTAAAAAAGTGGGTGATGCGTTGAATTATTTACATTTTTCTCCTAAAAAAGGATCAGAGGTGATAGAGAAGACATTGCGATCTGCTGTGAGTAATTTGTTGCAGAAAGCTGATGATACAAATATTGATCCAGACGGATTAATTGTATCAAAAGCATTTGTTAATGGTGGGCCTCATATGAAACGGTTTCGACCTGCGTCTATGGGTCGAATTTCACGATTAAATAAACCAACAAGTCATGTGACTGTTGTTGTGTGTGAAGAGTAAGGAGATAATTTGGGTCAAAAAACACATCCAATAGGTTTTCGTTTATCAGTCAAAAGGAATTGGCGTTCAAATTGGTTTGCTGATAAATCATTTGCCGCAAAATTGGAAGAGGATGTCAAAATTCGTAAATATATTAAGCAGCGGTTGCCTAATGCGGGTATATCACTTGTTGAAATAAGCCGTACTTCAAAGGTAGTTACTGTAGCAATTCATACAGCTAGACCAGGAATTGTAATTGGTAAAGGCGGTGAAGAAGTAAATCGATTGAAAGAAGAAATTAATCAGCTAACGGAAAAAGATGTTCAGATTAATATTTCCGAGGTAAAGCGGCCTGAATTAGATGCTGCTTTAGTTGGTTCAAATATAGCTCATCAATTGGTAAAAAAGATTTCATATAGACGAGTTGTTAATAAGGCAATGCAGTCAACAATGCGCATGGGCGCACAAGGAATTAGAATCAATGTTGCTGGTAGATTGGGTGGAACGGAAATAGCCCGAAGTGAAAAATTTCATGAAGGATCTGTACCATTGCACACATTACGTGCAGATATAGATTATGCTTTGACAGAAGCCCATACGTCATATGGGATAATTGGAATTAAAGTTTGGATTTGTAACGGATAGATAGGTTTAATAAACGTTATGTTAGAACCCAGAAAAGTAAAATTTCGTCGTCATCATCGTGGTAACCGTCGCGGAATGGCAATGCGTGGTGCTGAAGTATCTTTTGGTACATATGGTTTAAAAGCAATTGAGCCAGGTTGGGTAACTGCTCGCCAGATAGAAGCTGCGCGTATCACTATTTCAAGAGTAGTGCGGAAGACGGGTAAAATGTGGATTCGTATTTTTCCGGATAAACCTATTACAAAAAAACCTGCCGAAACTCGAATGGGTAAAGGTAAAGGTACTCCAGAGTATTGGGTAGCTGTTGTAAAGCCAGGTCGTATTATATTTGAAGTGGAAGGTGTGAGTAGAGAAGATGTAGAATTGGCATTTACAAATGCGTCACATAAATTGCCTTTAAAAACTAAAATTGTTGAACGGAGAAATATTTAATGAAATGTTCTGAATTAAATGAAATGACATTGGTTGAATTAGATGTTAAGCTCAATGATGATGTAGAGGCATTGCAAAACCTTCGTTTTCAAAAATCTTTACAGCAAATAGAAAACCCATTACAAATTAAACATTTAAGAAAAGAAATTGCCCAAATTAAAACTGTGATGCATGAATATAAATTGGGCGTTAGAGAAGAAAAAGGTTCAAAATAACTATGGAACGAAAAAGACACTCTCTTACAGGTGAAGTAATAAGTACAAAAATGGACAAAACGGTTGTTGTTAAAGTCGTTCGTCGTATTCAACATAAAGTGTATAAAAAAATTATAAATAGTTCAAGAAAGTATATGGTTCATGTTGCCAGTATAGAACCAAAAGAAGGTGATATTGTTCGCATTACTTCTATAAGGCCAATTAGTAAAAGAAAGCGTTGGCAGGTGAGTGAAATAATTCGTGAATCGGTAAAAATTGGATAAAATAGAGTGATTCAGCAAGAAACAAGACTAAAAGTTGCAGATAACACAGGAGCTAAAGAAATACTGTGTTTTAAAATTATTGGTGGTTCCAATCGACGTTATGCAACAGTCGGTGACGTTATTGTGATTACTGTTAAAAATGCTATTCCAAATGGAATGGTAAAAAAGGGTGACGTGTCTCGGGCAGTTGTTGTACGTACAAGAAAAGAAATCCGTCGAAATGATGGTTCATATATTCGTTTCGATGATAATGCAGCAGTGTTATTAAATAGTGCAGGTGAACCGCGTGGAACGCGAATTTTTGGACCTGTTGCAAGAGAATTGCGTGATGTGGGTTATATGAAAATTATTTCTATGGCTCCGGAGGTTTTATAATGCATATTAAAAAAGGGATGTCAGTTCGTATCATCAGTGGGAACCATAAAGGTTCCGAAGGAAAGGTTCTTCATATTTTTCCTGAATCTGATCGAGTTATCATTGAAGGTGTTAATTTAATTAAAAGAGCTACGCGCCCAACGCAAGAAAATCCTGCTGGGGGTTTTGTTGAAAAAGAAGGTCCAATACATATTTCAAATATGTTACCTGTACATAAAGGTAATACTACGCGTGTTGGATATAAAATTTTAGATAATGGTCGCAAAGTTCGTATAGCTGCCAAAACAGGTGAAGAATTAGAGTAGAATTATGGCAAAGAAAGAAGCAATCGAAACGCCAGTAAAGAAAAAAACAGCATTAAAAAAGACTGCTGTTAAAAAAAGCGTACCTAAAAAAGTTGCTGTTAAAAAAACGACATCAAAAAAGAGTTCGTCAAAAAATGCAACATATATTCCAAATTTGAAAAAGAAGTATAAGGAAGAAATAGTTTTCACATTGATGAAGCGTTTTAATTTTAGTAATGTTATGGAAGTGCCGCATATTTCTGTTATTTCAATTAATATGGGAATAGGTGATGCGAAACTTAATCCGAAGGCGCTTGAAAATGCGGTTGAAGAATTAACATCTATTACAGGTCAAAAAACAGTAGTAACACGTTCAAGAAAAGATATTTCTAACTTTAAAATTCGTAAGGGGTTTCCAGTTGGATGTAAAGTAACATTGCGAGGAAATCGTATGTATGAATTTCTTGAAAGACTTATATCGATTGCACTTCCTAGAACGCGTGATTTTAGAGGACTCTCTTTCAAATCGTTTGATAGGAAAGGGAATTATTCATTTGGAGTTAAAGAACAAATTGTATTTACTGAAATAGACTATGATAAGATTCATTCAATTCGTGGTATGGATATTACAATTGCTACATCATCAAATTCGGATGATGAAGCATATTGGTTATTAAAAGAATTTGGTTTTCCATTAAGGGAAAAACCTGTAAAAAATGATGAAATAGTTGAGGCTGCTTAATGGCAAAAAAATCACTGATTATTAAGGCAAAAAGAAAACCAAAGTTTTCATCTCGAGGATATAATCGTTGTTTTAACTGCGGGCGCCCTGATGGTTATTTGCGTAAATTTGGATTATGTCGAATTTGTTTTCGCGAAATGGCCTTAAAAGGTGAAATCCCTGGCATTACAAAAGCAAGCTGGTAAGGAGAATAGATTAAATGAGTATGACAGATCCAATTGCTGATTTACTGACACGAGTTCGTAATGGATTGCGTGCTGGCAAGCGATGGGTGGATATTCCATCTTCTAATGAAAAAAAACGTATTGTTTTTATTTTAAAAGAAGAAAAATATATCGAAGATTTTATTTTGATTGATGATAGCGGCCGAAAACAAATTCGTGTTTTTCTTAAGTATGATTACCAGGGAAAACCGGTTATATCAGTTATTGAAAGAGTAAGTAAGCCTGGTTTGCGAGTGTATAAAGGGAAAAAAGAACTTCCACGTGTACTCGATGGGTTGGGTATTTCAATTATGTCTACATCAAAGGGTGTCATCTCAAACAAAATGGCAAAAAAGTTTGGTGTAGGTGGCGAAGTCATTTGCAACGTTTGGTAAAAATATGTCAAGAATAGGTAAACAACCCATCATAATACCTGAAAGTATCACTGTTGATATTCAACAAGGATTTTTAAAGGTAAAAGGTCCAAAGGGTGAACTTCAAGTAAATGTGCACCCACGTGTTAAGGTTGAACAAAATGATGGCAAGATTGAAGTGACTCGATCAGCGGATAATAAACTAGATCGATCTGTCCACGGTACTATACGTATGTTAATTGCTAATGCTGTGCATGGAGTTTCTGATGGATTTACAAAAGATTTAGAATTAAGAGGCGTTGGTTATCAAGCCAATATGCAAGGTGGTAGATTGAAATTGGTTTTAGGGTATTCCCATGAAATTTATTTCGATCCTCCAGAAGGTATTGAAATTAAGACAAATAGAACAGAAATAACTGTTTCCGGAATTGATAAGCAACTCGTTGGTGAGGTATCTGCAAAAATTCGTTCATTTAGAAAGCCTGAACCATATAAAGGAAAAGGTATTCGATATAAGGATGAATATGTACGCTCTAAACAAGGAAAAACAATTGCCACAGGTGGTTAATAAATGAGTAAAATTTCAGATAAAAAAATACGTTATGAGCGCAGGCGAAATCGTAGTAAAAGACAAAACCGGTTTCATGCAGAGCGTTATCGCCTAGTCGTTTCACGCAGTTTGAAAAATATTTCTGCTCAAATTATTGATGATTTGCAAGATGCTACACTAGTATCAGCTTCTACATTAGATAAAAATCTTCAAACGAATTTGAAGAAGGCAGAAAGCAAAGTTGCTCAAAGCAAATTAGTTGGCGAGAGTATAGCAAAAAAAGCAAAAGTGAAAGATATTGAAAAAGTAGTATTTGATAGAAATGGTTTCCCTTATCACGGTCGTGTAAAAGCATTAGCTGATGGTGCCCGTGAAGGCGGATTGGTTTTTTAAAGGAGTTTTCATTGGCAATTATAAATCCAGCAGAATTAGATCTTAAAGAAGAAGCAGTCGTTCGAATTAATCGAGTTGCTAAAGTTACTTCCCGTGGAAAACGTTTTCGTTTTTCAGCATTAGTGGTAGTCGGTGACGGAAAAGGACATGTTGGCGTTGGTTTAGGTAAGGCAAATGATGTTATGGGCTGTATTTCCAAAGCCAAGGACGATGCAAAAAGAAATATTTTTAGAGCATCAATCTTAAATGGTACAATCCCTCATAAGATTACGGGTAAGCATGGAGCAAGTAGAGTAATGTTGAAACCTGCGTCTCCTGGTACAGGAATTATTGCTGGTGCAGCTGTCCGACATGTAATGGAGCAAGTGGGAGTACATAATATTTTAACAAAGCGTTATGGTTCTAACAATATTTTGAATGTTGTTAGGGCAACAATAAATGCTCTTCAAAATTTGCAAGATGCAGTCACAGTTGCAAATAAACGAGGAATAACCATTAAAGAAGTATTCAGTTAATTTATGGCAAAAGCAAAAACACTTCGAATTACACAAGTCCGCAGTAGAATTGGTAGACGGCCGTATCAAAAGGCTACGTTAGATGCTTTGGGTTTGAAAAAAATAAATCAAACTGTTGAACATAGCAATTCTGATATTATTCGTGGTATGATTAATACAGTAAGCTTTTTGGTAAAAGTAGAGGAAGCTTAATGAAACTTGGTGAAATTAAACCAACAAATGGTGCAGTGAAAAATACAAAACGTCGTGGACGTGGACCTGGAACAGGTTTGGGTCGCACGGGTGGTCGAGGTGAAAAGGGTTATCATTCTCGAAGTGGTAGTAAATCATTGTCTTGGTTTGAAGGTGGACAAATGCAATTACAACGTCGATTACCCAAAAGAGGTTTTTCAAATTATTTGTTTAAAAAAACATACCAAGTTGTAAACTTGACTGCAATTGAAAAATTAAAAGATAAAAATATCGATGGCCAAGTATTGCTGGATAATGGTTTAGTGCGATCAGCTTTACAGCCAATTAAAATATTAGCAAATGGTAATCTTTCACGTAAAGTGAATATTACAGCAAGTGCTTGTAGTGAAGTTGCAAAAGAAAAAATTGAAAAAGCAGGCGGTTCAGTAACAGTTCAATGATTGATAAGATTAAAAACGTTTTTAGTATTCCTGAACTTCGGAAGAGAATTCTATTTACTTTTGGAATTTTAGTGGTAGTCCGTCTTGGGGCTCATATTCCAATTACAGGTGTAAATGGAGATGCTCTTCGTGCTGCTTTTGAGAGTATGCAGAATACGCTTTTTGGATTATTTGATATGTTTGCAGGTGGAGCATTTCAAAAAGCAACTTTGTTTGCTCTTGGAATTATGCCATATATTTCTGCTTCTATTATGATCCAGCTTATGGGAACAGTTGTTCCTTATTTTCAGCGCTTACAAAAAGAAGGTGAAGCGGGTCGTAAAAAAATTACACAGATTACACGCTATGGAACGGTTCTCATTGCAATATTTCAAGCTTACAGTGTAACGATTTTTCTAGAATCAATGACTGCAAATTCAGCAGCTGGCACAATTGCTGTTGTAACTAATCCAGGTTTTGGATTCAAATTTGTAGCTATCGTTACAATTGTGACAGGTACAATGCTTTTAATGTGGTTAGGCGAGCGAATTACCGAGCGTGGTATAGGGAATGGAATTTCCTTAATAATTATGATTGGAATTATGTCCCGACTCCCCACTGTAATTATAAGTGAAATTTCATTAATTAATGAAGGTGTAAGAAATTTACTGTCAGAAATGATACTTTTGGGTATCATGTTTGTTATTATTGCTTTTGTGGTTTTACTAACGCAAGGTACACGTAAAATTCCTGTTCAATATGCAAAACGTGTCGTTGGTCGAAAAGTATATGGAGGTCAATCAACCCATATTCCCCTACGAGTTAATACGGCGGGTGTTATGCCAATAATTTTTGCACAATCAATCATGTTTTTACCAAGTACAATAGCTATGTTTTTTGTTGATAGTGAATTCATGCAAGGCGTTATGCGTTGGTTCTCTTTTGACCATCCGTTTTATTGGTTTGTTTTTGGAACTTTGATTGTATTCTTCACTTATTTTTATACAGCTATAGCTTTTGATCCAGTTCAAGTTTCAACACAAATGAAACAACACGGTGGCTTTATTCCTGGAATAAGACCTGGAAAAAAGACAGCTGATTATATTGATAATATTTTAACGAGGGTTACATTACCGGGCTCTTTCTTTTTGGCATTTGTTGCTATTTTCCCTTATATCCTTATGAATGCAATGGATGTAGGATATGATTTAGCTTCATTTTTTGGGGGAACAAGTTTATTAATAATTGTAGGAGTAGCATTGGATACTCTCCAGCAAGTTGAATCACATTTACTCATGAGACACTATGATGGATTTTTATCCAAAGGTAAAATTCGTGGACGGAGGCGTATGTAATGGTTCGTGTTCGTACTGAAAGAGAAATTGAGTTAATTGCAGAAAGTTGCCAAATTGTTGCTGATACTTTAGATATGCTAACTCGTTATGTTAAACCTGGAATTGATTTGTTAGAATTAGATTCTATGGCAGAAGATTTTATACGCTCAAAAGGAGCGCGTCCCGCTTTTAAGGGATATATGGGTTTTCCAGCAACACTTTGTATTTCAATTGATGAAGAAGTGGTACATGGCATTCCTTCAAAGAGATCATTGGAAGATGGACAAATTGTGGGTATTGATTGTGGTGCAGAAAAGAAAGGCTATTTTGGCGATTCAGCCAGAACATTTGCCGTTGGAAATATAAGTTCAGAAAAAATGAGACTGATGAAAATTACTCGTGAATCTCTGATGAAGGGCATTGAAGAAGCAAAGCCGGGAAATTATGTATCTGATATTGGTCATTCTATTCAAGCATTTGTTGAGGCTGAAGGATATTCAGTTGTTCGTGAATTGGTTGGTCATGGAATTGGAACTGCTCTACATGAAGAACCACAAGTACCTAATTATGGTTTTCCGAAACAAGGCGCTCAATTACAAGAAGGAATGTGTTTAGCAATTGAACCGATGATTAACTTGGGTACAAAGGAAATTTATACTGAATCAGATGGTTGGACGATTAAAACCAAAGATGGCAAATCGTCTGCTCATTTTGAACATACAATTGCTATTCTTTCTGATGGTCCAAAAATCCTAACTATGGGTAAGGCATAATGGCTAAAGAACAACCCATAACAATAGATGGTATTGTTAAAGAAACATTACCTAATGCAACATTCAGAGTTGAGATTGAAATTGGAGAACAGAAACATATTGTTTTGGCTCACGTGAGTGGAAAAATGCGCATGCATTATATAAAAATATTACCAGGTGATGTTGTCACATTAGAAGTATCGCCATATGATTTAAATAGAGGTAGGATTATTTACCGTCAAAAGTAGGAATTATGAAAGTACGTCCATCAGTTAAAAAAATATGTACAAAGTGCAAGATTATTCGCCGCAAAGGTGTGGTGTTAGTAATCTGTGAAAACCCTAAACACAAACAGAGACAAGGTTAGGAGTAGAATTTGGCTCGTATTGCCGGTATCGATATTCCTCGCGATAAAAAAGTCGCATTTTCCCTGTGTTACATTTATGGGATTGGTTTAACCAAAGCGAAAGCTATTTGTGCTGAAGCGAAGGTTGATGAGAATATTCGTGTAAAAGATTTAAAAGAAAAACAAGTTATTGCTATTCGCGATGCTATTACCAAAATGGAAATTAAAATTGAAGGTGAAGCTCGCTCTGAAATGGCAATGAATATAAAGCGTCTGAAAGATGTTGGATCATATAAAGGTATTCGTCATCGTCGGGGATTACCGGTAAATGGACAACGAACAAAAACCAATGCTCGTACGCGTAAAGGTAAAAAACGAACAATTGGATTAGGTAAAGGTAAGGAATAATTTAATGGCTAATCAAAAGTCTAGTAAGAAGAAATCTAAAAAGAAATCCGTTGAACCAAATGGCATCGCTCATATTAAAGCAACGTTTAATAACACACACATTACGTTATCTGACAGTTACGGAAATGTAATTGCATGGTCAACAGCTGGAACATCAGGTTTTAAAGGTTCTCGTAAAAGTACAGCTTATGCTGCTACTATGGCTGCAGATAAAGTGGGAATAGAAGGAAAAAATATGGGATTATTAAGAATTGATGTGCGAGTTAAAGGTCCTGGTTCTGGTCGAGAATCAGCCATTCGTGCTTTAGCCGCTGCAGGTTTGGAAATTCTTTCAATTAAGGATGTGACACCTTTGCCTCATAATGGTTGTCGTCCTCCTAAAAAGCGTCGTGTTTAGGATAAGGGTAGAATAATGGCAAAATTAAAAACAGCTAAAGGAAAACTCGTTCGTAAATTTGGTGAAAATATTTTTGGTAATCCAAAATATGACCGAATTTTGAATCGTAAACCATATGGACCTGGACAACACGGTCAATCCAGACGTCGAAGATTATCCAATTATGGAACTCAGTTAAGAGAAAAACAAAAAATCAAAATATTGTATGGTGTGCTAGAAAAGCAGTTCCGTAATTATTTTGAAAAAGCGGATAAAATGACGGGAGAAACAGGTACTAATTTGATGCAGCTTTTAGAACAACGATTAGATAATATTGTTTATCGATTAGGATTTGCTTCTACTAGAGCTGCCGCAAGACAATTGGTAAATCACGGACATTTACTTGTAAATAATCGAAAGGTTAATATTGCTTCATTTTCTGTTAAACCTGGAGATGAAATTCAAGTACGTGATCGAAGTAAAAAAATAGATGTTATCCTTGATTCCATGAAACGTATTAAAGGTGATATTGATTTACCTTGGTTGGAATTGGATAAAGCAAAAATGACCGGAAGTATGATTGCAATTCCAGAACGTGATGATATTCAAGTTCTGGTGAATGAGCAAATGGTCGTCGAATTATATTCTAAATAATTAAAATAAGGGCATTATATAAATGGCTAACAAACTGAATATTCAAGTAAAAATAGATGAACAAAATCTAACAGATACTAATGGTACGTTTACATTACAACCTCTTGAAAGAGGATATGGAATTACATTGGGTAATTCATTGCGTCGTATTCTGTTAACATGCATCCCCGGCGCTGCGATTACAAACATTCGGATTGACGGTGTTCAGCATGCATTTTCAACAAAAAATGGTGTACGTGAAGATGTGTCTGATATTATTCAAAATTTGAAAGGTGTCAGATTTAAATTGATGGAAAATGATCCTGATAAAGTGACGCTTTCTATTAAAGGGCCGGGAAAATTCACTGCAAAGGATATACAAAAAGCCAGTAACCAATTCAAAATACTTAATAAAGGTCATTATATCACAGAGTTGACTAAAGATTCAACATTAGATATTGAATTACGAATAGGTATTGGTAAAGGATATGTCCCTTCTGAAGATAATGAATTGCCTAATGCTCCTGTCGGAACATTAGCGATTGATAGTATTTTTAATCCTGTAACAAAAGTAACCTACGATGTAAGTCCGGTTCCAGGTGCAAAAGACCCTATTGAAATTCTAACAATTTCAGTTGAAACAGATGGTTCAATAACGCCGCAAGATGCCATCAGTCATTCTGCATCCGTTTTATCTGAACATTTATTATTCGTTGAAGCAATTGCAAATCCTGAAGTATTAGAAGTATCTCAAGGAGTTAGCGAAGAGGATTTACAAGTCAGAACATTGCTTAAACGTACTATTGACGAAATGGAACTGTCTGTTCGGAGTCACAATTGTCTCCAAGCAGCTGGAATTAAATTCATTTATGAAATGGTAAAGAAAGAAGAAAGCGAAATGCTGAAGTACAAAAACTTTGGTCGAAAATCTCTAACTGAACTTGTTGAAAAATTGGATGAAATGGGTCTACACTTTGGAATGGATGTAGATGCATATTTAAAGGATCCTGCGTAAAAATGGCAAAAAATAATCGACATCGTAAATTGGGTGTTAACCCATCTCATCGCCGATCTATGCTTATGAATTTGGCTGAAAATTTGATAAAACATAAACGTATCAAAACGACAGATTCTAGAGCGAAAGCATTGCGCGAATATATAGAACCACTTGTTACAAAAGCGAAAAAGGGAGATTTGACTTCCCGACGTATGGTGTTGAGAAAATTACATAAAGATGCAACTCAAACATTGTTTGATGAAATCGGACCAGCTGTTGCTGACAGACCTGGTGGATATACGCGAATAATTAAACTCGGTTTTCGAGCAAGTGATAGCGCCGCAGTTTCGCTGATAGAATTCGTTGATTTTGAAGGTGGTGGAGAAGCTGTTGTATCAAAAAATGAAGAAGTAGAATCAACTGATTAATTATATTGCTTAAACATATTAAACATTCCTTAAGGGCAGTCATTTTGACTGCCCTTCTTTTTTTATCTGTAAACCCTTTATTTGGAAATATTAATTCATTTGAAGAACGATGTCTTTGGGTTGTTCGGAATTCACTGAAAAATGAACATTCTATTGATGAAATGATAGAATTTGCTAAAAAAAATGGTTTTAATAATTTATTAGTCCAAGTTCGAGGTAGAGGGGATGCATATTATAACTCGCAACTAGTCCCCAAGAGTGAATTTTTACAGGATTCTGAATTTGATCCATTGGCATATGTAATTAAAAAAGGACACGAACGAGATTTAACTATACATGCTTGGGTTAATGTCTATTTTGTTTGGGCATCTGATAAACCTCCACGCGCATTACATCATTTATTTAATAGATATCCAAATTGGATAGATACGAATGGTAAAAATGATGATTCTTCAGATAATGATGAAAATGAAAATAAGGGAGAAGGATATTTTTTAGCACCTCATCATCCACAAGTTCAAAAGCATTTATTAGCCGTTTTTAGAGAATTAACAGCTTTATATAATATTGATGGTTTGCACTTGGATTATATTCGATTCCAAGATTCTGAATATGGTAATAATGATTTTGCAACATCATATTATACTAAAAATAATATTTCGTTAGAATGGAATAACTATCGTAGATCTGCTATTACTAATCTCGTAAAAGAAACGAAAGAAATGTTATTGGATGTACGTCCGAATTGCAAACTATCTGCTGCAGTAAAACCAAATTTACTTTTGGCAAAAAACCGCTTTTACCAAGAATGGGATGTGTGGTTAGCTGCGGGTTATTTGGATTGGGTTATGCCCATGAATTATACACCTGACTTACGTGACTTTGCAGGAAATATTGATATAATGTATGATCATCTACCTAAAAAATATAGGCATAAAATAATGATGGGCATTGCATTATACAATCAACCTCCGATGGATGCAATTGATAAAATTAATTATTCAGAAATCACACGTTTCAGAGGTATATCTATCTTTTCATATAATGTCTTTAAAGAAGTTTCAGGCTATTCCAAAGACTTATTCAATCCATGATATTAAGAGTCTAATTGTAATAATAATTTTCGCCCACGACTCGTCATTGCTGGGGAACCAATCTTCATAATATTTTTAATAATCAAATACGCTTCAGATTTCATTTCTGCATCATTTTCTGCTAAATCAACCATTGCCTGCATGGCGAACGTGACAACTATTCGGCTTTTATCTGTTAAGTAAACTTTAAAATCTTCAGTTAATGCAATCCGTTCCTTCAGTGAAAGTGATAATCGAGGAATTATTTGGCATAAATGCCAGCGTATTTCCTTTTGTTTTTCATTTTTGACTAATTTCATTAATGTATTTTTATATGGCTGCAACCATTCAGGATTATCACTAGTTAGTTTTTCTATTGCATCTGCAGATCGCATGGCAATCAATTCACTTTCATTAGTGAGACCGTGGATAAGAATAGGGAAGAGGCTGTTATCTTGTTTTATATTATTCACCACTTCTTTAACGCCTAGAATCATTCGTTTATCTCCGTGGGAAAGTAAATCCAATAAGTAGTGTGACTTCATTTTCCTGTTAACTCATAAGCTTTATAAATCCATGAAAGAAGTTGACAGTCCATGTCTAATTTATTTTGAATTTTTAAAAGATCGCCCACAATCGGAGCATATCCATTTTTCATCTTTTGTCATAAGCCAAAACTTTTTCTGTTTATTATATAATCCAATAATTACCTTCTTTGAGTGTTGTGAAGATAAATAAAAATTAACAACTTGTTTAAGAAGAAAAAATGCCCCAAAGAAAGGTTTCTTTTTTCAATCTTGAATGGGTTTATAATTAAAAGGAAGTTGATCGCCCATACGTTCCCAGCCCATATATTCCTGCTGTTCAATCATAAATTTCTCAAAATACCGACCATTCTTATCGAAAACTACAGAATCCTTTCCCAATTTTAAAAAGGACGTTTGGTAAATTTTTGGTTTAGAATAACTCTCTAATGTAAAAAATTGATAATTTATTTCTTCTCCTTCTTCAATGTACCGAACCATCAATTTATTTTTAAATGAAATCATGAGTTCATTATCATTTTCTGAAATCCACACCAAGCTATCATTCATCAATTCCCTATAATTATATTCTTTTCTATATTTTTCTGCTGGATATACTTCGAATCCTTCTTTAACCAATGGATCATTTTTAGATCCAGAAATCAATGGCCAGTCAATTCTTTCTTTAGGAAGTTCCCCTAGCATTTTATATCGCCAATCGAAGCGTTCTCCCATTGTCGTCAAAAAATGACGCAATGATCCATTATATGCAGTGCGACGATTCCGAATCCACCTTTGTTTTTGTTTTTCAGATTGAGGTTCCATTTCAGTAAAAAATGATTCACCTGAATACCGAGTGAATTTTGTACTTAATATAAAGATAGATTTAAAAAATGATTCAACATCATAACGGAGAAATATATTATTTGTGGCAAATTCTTCTAAATAGTATGTAATTACATATCCAAGTCGTTTATTTTCAATTATTAACGGTTTTTGTGCTGACGCCGAAATAATATTTTCCCCACGATTAAAAGACAAAACATATTCATTTATAATTTTACAAGATTTACCATTTTTACTGTTACCTAAAAAGACATTCTTAAAAACCTTATAATCTTTTTTCCATTGTTTATTTGATTTTTTTGTGACCAGAATCTCCTTCATGTTAATGGCCTCAGGGGTTAACCCAATATCCAACTTTATCTTTTCGCTGCCAAATAGGTTTAACGTCTTTTTTTCCATTGAATAACCAATCATTGATACCACCAGTTCGTATCGTCCGTTCGAAATATTTTTTATTGTATATAACCCATCTTTATCTGTGGTTGCCCCTACGGACGTTTTTGAAAAAAATACATTAACACCAATGAGTGGGATACCTGTTTCTTTATCTATAATTTGCCCATCAATACGAGTTTGACCTGATGATACAGTTATTGTCAGTAGAATGACAAATAGTCTCATCAATGGGTTATAATTCCAGTTAACGAAGCATCTATAAAAAATCATTATAGCAGAATATAATTACAAAACCTCTTAATTTCGTATTCAATAACGCCATCAATATTTTAAATGGTAACACCGAAATCTCCAATGAATTGTCATGTCTCTGGCAAAACACATCCCCAAAGACGAAAGTTGATAGTTTGATAACGTTAAATAATTATTTTGATATAAGTAGTGACTTCATTTGATTTATATGGTACGAGATAATGAGACATAGTTTTAGCGTCAGATAAAAATGCCATAACGGCTAGATGATCATCATAATCTAATTCTCTTAATATCAATCTATTTGTTTTCAAGACTATTATCTTGCTATACCGTCTTTGAGCATATGAGATATTAGTATAAATTCGTATCGAAATTCAGGAGAAAAAATGTCTAGAACAGTTCATGCTCCAAGAGGGAGTAAGCTTACGTGTAAAAATTGGCAGATTGAAGCGCCTTATAGAATGATTCAGCATAATCTGGATCCGGATGTGGCAGAAAATCCAGATGAATTAATTGTATATGGTGGAAAAGGAAAAGCAGCACGGAATTGGGAATGCTTTGAGGCAATTCTCGAAACATTAAAAAGACTCGAACCTGACGAAACACTTTTAGTGCAATCCGGAAAACCGGTAGGCGTTATTCGAACACATACCACATCTCCCAGAGTGCTGATTGCAAATTCGAATCTCGTTCCAGAATGGGCAAATTGGGAACATTTCAACGAGTTGGATCAAAAAGGTCTCATGATGTACGGTCAAATGACAGCCGGGTCTTGGATTTATATTGGCACTCAAGGCATTTTGCAGGGAACATACGAAACATTTGCCGCCGCAGCGAAACAACATTACAATAGCGACCTCACAGGAAAATTCGTACTTACTGCTGGATTAGGAGGAATGGGTGGCGCACAACCACTTTCCATAACCATGAATAATGGCGTTGTTATCTGTATTGAAATTGATCCCCATCGCATTCAGCGTCGTTTGGAAACGAAATATCTAGATGTAGGGACAGAATCGCTGGAGGACGCTCTTACGTTAGCCAGAAACGCCGCCGCAAAGGGTGAACCGCTATCAATTGGTTTATTAGGAAATGCGGCCGATATTGTACCAGAAATTGCAAAAATGGGTATAGTTCCGGACATGGTGACCGATCAAACATCCGCCCACGACGAACTGGACGGATATGTTCCCAATGGAATGACGTATCAGAAAGCACTCGATTTACGTAAATCTGATCCGAAGAAATATATAAGAGAAAGTTTTCGATCCATGGCAGAACATTGCCATGGAATGCTTGACTTGCAGAAAATGGGAGCCATTACGTTTGATTATGGGAATAATCTTCGGGGACAAGCAAAAAAAGCAGGAGTAGAAAATGCATTCGATTTTCCGGGATTCGTCCCGGCGTATGTGCGACCATTATTCTGTGATGGAAGAGGACCGTTTCGTTGGGTGGCATTATCAGGAGACCCAGAGGATATATATAAAACAGATGATAAAATATTAGAAATGTTTCCGAATGATGAAACGCAAACGCGTTGGATCAAGTTAGCACGGGAAAAAGTGCAGTTTCAGGGATTGCCTTCGAGGATCTGCTGGCTAGACTATACTCAAAGAGCGCAATTCGGAGTCGAGTTAAACAGAATGGTTGCCAGTGGAGAATTATCTGCTCCAATTGTCATTGGTCGGGATCATCTGGATACAGGTTCTGTTGCTTCACCTTATAGAGAGACTGAAACTATGAAAGATAGTTCAGATGCAGTGGCTGACTGGCCTTTACTTAATGCATTGGCAAATACTGCCAGTGGTGCAACGTGGGTTTCTATCCATCAAGGTGGTGGCGTAGGAATGGGATTAGCCATTCATTCGGGGCAAGTGATTTGTGCTGATGGTACACCGGAGATGGAAGATCGTATTCTCCGAGTACTCACTACAGATCCTGGAACTGGTTTGTTTCGTCATGCTGATGCTGGATATGAGCGGGCGATTGATAATGCTAAAAAGTGGAATGTTGATATTCCAATGATGAAATGATTTTAGAAAATATAGGAAATTTAACAACTTTCAACTCCGGTTCAGGAGAAGTCGAGACAACATCAAATACTGCACTGGCAATTGAGGATGGAATCATTGTCGAAAATGGCAAGGGCGTGACCATAGACTGTGGCGGTTGTCTTGTGACTCCCGGTTTTGTAGATCCTCACACTCATCCGGTATTTTTAGATTTAAGAGTTGACGAAGTAGCCATGCGAAAGGCTGGTGCAACCTATGAGGAAATTGCAGCAAAGGGCGGAGGCATTAATTCCAGCATCAATGGCGTGCGAAATGCATCGGAAGATGAGCTGATTGAACTCGTTTCTAATCACATGGATCAGTTCTTAAAATTGGGCACAACTACTGTTGAATGTAAATCAGGATATGGTTTGAATACCGAGTCAGAACTAAAATCACTTAAAGTTATACATGAAGTAAATATACGCCATGAAATGGACATGATTCCCACATTTTTGGGTGCCCATGCATTTCCTCCGGAGTTTGTTAATGATCATGATAGGTATGTGGATCTAATTTGTTCAGATATGATACCGGCCGTTGTGGAACAGGGGTTTGCAGTCTATTGTGATGTATTCTGTGAGAATGGATATTTCAATGTGGAACAATCTAGACGAATTTTAAATACAGCCAAAGAACACGGTTTAATTCCACGACTACATGCTGATGAATTTGAAGATTCTGGAGCAGCGGAACTGGCGGCAGATATTGGTGCAATTTCAGCTGATCACCTTATGGCAGTGAGTGAGCGTGGAATACAAAAATTAGTGGACAAAAATATAATAGCCACATTGTTACCGGGAACGACATATTTCCTCGACAAAGACACCTATGCTCCGGCTCAAACATTAATGGAAATGGGTATCGAGGTTGCCTTGGCCACAGACTTTAATCCCGGGAGCTGTCACATTCAATCCATGCCGTTTATTATTTCATTGGCGATCAAACATCTGGGTATGACAGTAGAACAGGCATTCGCATCGGCTACTTATTTTTCAGCCAAATCATTGAATTTAGAAAAAGAAGTTGGTTCAGTTACCATTGGTAGGAAGGCCGATATTATAGTATGGGACGTAGAAAAACTAAAGGATATTCCATTTCATGAATCTGTCTTGCCCATTAAAATGATAATCAAAAATGGAAAAGCAATTGACTCATGATTCTGATTCGTGTAAACTTGCGCCTGTCTAATTGACATTATGATGATGAAACGCTCCAAATCACTTTTACTGGCTGTCATCCTGATACTCGGTATCGAAGGACTTTGGGCCAATTATGCTTTTTACCGTACCGTTACGAATACGTGTAAATCATATCGTATCGAAACACAAGCAGGTGAAATGTATTTTGGCAAGGAAGAAGCATCGAAAGATAAATTCTACCTTTCAGTAAAAAGTAATCGAAATAACTTTGAAATGGCTCTCATTGTCGCTTTTGTGTCTGTCGGACAAGCGGTGAAACATCAACGTTACATGGTCAAGAAAGGGTTGATTAAAACATCAACCGAACCAAATACGATTCATGTGACGGTGAATGTACCGATTACACGGGATGATATGGTCATCTCCGCAAGCGCCACGGCAGAACAAGCAGTGCAACTGGCAGACGGAAAGATAGATTCTGCCGAGTTTATGCGTTTAATCAAAAATTCAATGGTTACACTATAGGAGGTCTCCATGGATCCATTTGGAATTGAATCAACCTTATTGAACTACTTACGAGCTATTGGCTGGTCTATCGCAGCAGCGATTGGTTTTTCCTTTGGCGTCGGTTTAGCTATTAAGGTCTTCGATTGGCTATCCACCGATATTGATGAATGGGAAGAAATTAAAAAAGGAAATATGGGCGTAGCCCTGATCTTTGTTTCTCTCATCGTTATGGTGGGCGTTCTCGTTTATAAAGTTATTTAAAATATCGAGAGCAAAATTAACACGTTACTTTAACGGGGATTGGTCCGTCCAATTCCCGTTTTTTGTTTTATAAGAATTTTAGCCTTACATTTCACAAATGATTCGCACCTGTATTATATCCATATTTATTACAACAACCACATTTGCTACTGTAATCAATGTTCCTGCTGATTCTAGTACGATCCAGGGAGGAATTAATGGAGCGAATGATGGAGATACTGTTTTAGTTGCGTTTGGGACTTATAATGAGAGTATCAACTACACAGGGAAAAATATCATTGTTGGGTCGCTGTATTTGACCACGCTGGATACCTCATATATATCTTCTACTATTATTGGTGGTGACAGTAGCGGTTCTATTGTGGTATTTGAAAACTTTGAGGATTCAACAGCAGTTTTAATTGGATTCACTTTTAAAGATATTAGTTTGAATTCAGAAAATGGACCGCAGGTTATAATTTATATAGAAGATGCTTCTCCCAAAATTATCAATAATCGATTTGACAATCCCTATTTATTCCAAGGTGTTGAGTCGGCTGTTATTTATTGCCAAAATTCAAATTCATTGATTATGAATAATATGTTCACTAATGGTATCATTGGAAATGGTAATGTATTGGGTGGTTTTATTTTGAGCAAAAACTCAAATGTAACTATTAAAAATAACCGATTTGAAAATGGGTATGTAGGATTTGCAGAACCAGCTGGATTTATTGTATCAGTCAATTCAGAAAATATTATTGAATCAAATATCATGAATAATCCAACTATGGGTTATTGCTATACATGTGCTGCCATTTCCGTGCTTGACGGAAGTGATTGTATTATCCGCAATAATCTGATTATTCAAGTAGTTGGTGATGGCTATGGTGTGGTAGTTGCAAGTGAGAGCCAGTATGTGTCACACAATAATACTTTTGTTTCCAATAGTGTTGGGTATGCGAACTTGTCCAGTACTGGCATAGTAAATAATGATATAATTTATGGATCAAGCAATGCAGTTTATATAGATAGCAATTCAACTATTCAAGTATCCTTTAGCGATATAGAAGGCGGTTGGGAAGGTGAAGGCAATATTGATACGGATCCTCTATTTTGTAATCCAGACAGTGGTGACTACACTTTAGCAGAAAACTCCCCTTGTGTAGGGACAGGTGAAAATGGAACAAACATGGGCTCTTTTGATGTGGGTTGTGAAGAGATGGATATAGAGTATATTTCTGGTTTACCAAACAGATTTTCTCTGTTTCAAAACTATCCCAACCCCTTCAATCCAACAACTACACTACGCTACGACTTGCCGGAAAACAGTTTTGTGAATATTAATATTTATGATATGCTGGGTAGAGAGGTGAAAAAAATAGTTAGCGGTGAACGGGTGAGTGGTTATCACCAGGCAGTTTGGGATGGGACCGACAGTTTCGGAAAGAAGGTGAGCGCAGGAGTGTATTTATTTCAGATTCGAGCCCGTCCCAATCAGGCCGGGAGGGCTGGAGAATTTGTGCAGACCAGAAAAATGGTACTGTTGAAATAATTTGGGAAAGAACCTTTCAAAGGTTTAAAAACTTTGAAAGGTTAATAAAATGATCATCGCTCCCACGATCGTATTCACAAAATTCACGCCATCATTATCCAGCCACTTAAAGCCTTTCGTGTGATTAGTGTCCATTTGACAATGTATTCTTTTTTCAGTTTGTTTTCCACACGCAGAACAGATGAATTTTGCTTGAATACTTCCCCCAAGAATTGAATCGACTAGACTTCCCGAAAATCCTGCTATTATCACAAGACCGCTAGCCACAAATCCTCCAATCCATGCGATGACTGCAGCTCCCAATAATGAACCAATAGTTCCAAAAAGTGTAATACCTCCAGATGTTCCTTTTTCCACAGAACTAAAATTCAAAATATGTCTGGGTTTACGTATACTGAAAAACCCAATCTCGGTGGCCCATGTATCCGCTGTCGCTGCGGCAATAGCTCCCAGAAACATGACATACGCCAAATCAAAGGGCTGGAAGAAATGTACTATGGCAATAATCATGGGCACTCCGCCATTGGCTAATACCTGTAAGACATCCCGATTCGAGCCCTTATGTGTGGATTCAGCAGACTTTTTTCCCAATTTCGACAGAATGGACGATAAAACAAAAAATGTCAGAATAGGAACAATCCACTGGAGTCCGCCAGTACCAAAAATGAAAATACCCATAACAAATGCTGCAACAGCACCGCCATCATTCAGAGAACGTAGTTTATACGCACCATAAAAGATGATTGCAGAACCCAGTGTCCATAACAATAATGTGGGCAATGAACCGTGGGTATAATTGATGAGAAATATTTCGTATGCAATTGCAGTAACCAAAGGAACTGAAAGATTATCGGAACCTTTTGAACTGGTGGCTTCAGCGAGTGTGGCGGCTAATCCGGTGAAAGCTGCACAGTAAATAAGTATTTCCAATGGCAGAAAAAATGCAGCTCCAAACATCCATGCAAAAAAGTCTGTTCCCACATAAATAATCATCGTTGAGGATAGAAACATAGCTGCACTTCCATGGAGAGATTTTTCGTCGTTCCAAAGACTAAATTTAAAGGGGTGTTTTTCATGCTCACCAACAATAGAAGCCAATGTATCTGCTAAAGTCATCACCAACATTGAAAGTATAAGTGTTATGGGTTTTTCCCAGAAAAATGCAGCCATAATTAGAAACGCAAATGGAAAATACACAGTGCCGTAAGTTGTGCGCTCTGTGGCATGCATGCTTTTAAAGGCGTTTGATTTTAGGGTGATTGTGTTCACAACGATAAAAATCGCTGCTAGCGTCATGGGTTGTAAGTTGGATGTGAAAATCAGTGGACAAAGTGTCACCATAAGTCCCACGATTACATGGACCATTTTGCGACTGGCTTCCGGCCCCCATTTAAATTGGGACCGCAGAAATTCGGCAATGCCGATTAAAATAAAAATGGCTACAAAAAATGCGCCGAATGTGAACCATGTGTTTTCGAAAGGATAAAAGAAGGGTAATTTCATATGAGAAAATATTTGCAAAAGTTGTTATGTAGAGCAATAAATTTATATACATTATTTTAGACGAAAATGGGCACACACGAATACATATTAGACAAACGCAACGAAAAAATCCTCATTTATGTGAATGGAGATATCGTTCCACGTAATGACGCAAAAGTATCGGTTTTTGACAGCGGATTTCTTTTAGGCGATGGTGTCTGGGAAGGGATTCGTTACCATAACAAGCAATTGGTACACAAGGACCAGCATTTTCGTAGACTTTTTGAAAGTGCAGTCGCTATCGGAATGGATATCGGTAAAACAGAAACAGAACTTGAAGAAATTATCATTTCAATATTGGAAGCCAATAATATGGAATCTGATATTCATATTCGCTTTATTGTCTCTCGGGGATTAAAAAAGACGCCGTACCAACATCCCAAAGTGAATGTAGGTGGACCGACGATAGTTGTGATTCCAGAGTACAAGGTTGCTAGTGAAGAAGTGAAAAAGGCAGGCATACGATTGGGAACTGTCAGTGTCCGAAGGGGGACATCAAAAACACAAGATCCAAAATGGAATACGTTGAGTAAATTAAATTGTATTGTGGCATGTATTGAAGCAGATCTACTGGGATTTGACGAAGGACTAATGCTAGATGTGAATGGTTATGTTACCACATGTAATTCCACTAATTTTTTCATTGTTCGCCAAGGTGAAGTATGGACATCCACGGGTGAATATTGCCTGAATGGCGTTACGCGCGGAAGCATTATTCGTTTGTGTAGAGAAAATGACATTCCTGTTTTTGAACGAAATTTTCATGTGGAAGAGTGTCATTCTGCCGATGAAGTATTTGTGACAGGTACCTTCGCTGGAGTTATTCCTGTCGTGGAAATTGATGGACATAAAATTTCCGGCGGAAACAGAGGAGAATTATCAAAACGTCTCCAAAACATTTATAAAAAAGACATCGATACACTATACCCGCTCAATGACTAAACATATCGCAATGTGGTCTGGGCCGAGGAATATTTCCACGGCTCTGATGCGTTCCTTTGAGAATAGACCGGATACATTCGTATCCGATGAACCTTTTTACGGATATTATTTGAAAAATACGGATATAGATCATCCAGGTAAAAAAGAGGTTTTGCAATCTATGGAAACAGACTGGGATAAGGTTGCGACTACGATTATAGGGGTACCGCCCAATGAAGAAAAGGTATGGTATCAAAAACACATGACTCAACACAATTTGCCGGGAGTGGATTTGTCTTGGACTAGCCTGGTAACAAATTGTTTTCTGATCCGAGATCCCAAAGAAGTTATTTTATCCTACAGTAAAAAATATGATGTTACCCATGCTAATCTTTTGGGCTACCCACAACAAGTTGAATTATATCGTTTACTAACAGAAGAAAATCGTGTCGAACCTGCAATCGTGGATGCAAAAGATATTCTTAATAATCCGAGAGTAATTCTTACTCAACTTTGTTCTGTTTTAGGAATTCCTTTCAGTAATGATATGTTAACTTGGCCAGCAGGACCGAGAAATACCGATGGTATTTGGTCCAAGTATTGGTACAGTAGTGTTGAAGCGTCTACCGGTTATCAACCGTACACTCCGTCAATTGAAGAATTGCCTAATGAACTGGAAGATATTTATGAAGAATGTCTCGTATATTATGATACTCTCCATCGTAAAAGGATTTGTTAAAACATGACTAAAAAAATTGACTCAAAAGCAGTTGGGCTTGATATTGGATTACTTATTGGCAGATTTTTTATGGATACAGAAGATTTGCACTACGGCTATTGGCCCGATGATAAAATAGCCACAGCTCAAAATTTTGCAGAAGCACAGCATCGACATTCACAACTCATAATTGACAATATTCCGGAAGGGGTAAAGTCAATTTTGGATGTGGGAAGTGGCTCGGGAAATTTAGCGAAGAAATTACTCGACCTTGACTATGAAGTGGATTGCGTTCTGCCCAGTGAGTTTCTCGCGGAGAATATAAGTAAAAAGCTGGGGAATCAATCAACGGTACATGTATGTGGCTTCGAGGAATTGAATACTGATAAGACCTATGACATGATCCTATTCAGCGAAAGTTTTCAATATGTAAAATTGGGATTTTCCATCGATAAAATTGTGGAAATGCTTCCAGACAACGGTCATCTTCTCATTTGCGATTTTTTCAGAAAAGAAATTTCGGGAAAAAGTCCATTAGGCGGTGGACATAAATGGGTATTATTTGATAAGAAAATATTATCATCGCCTTTAACAAAGCTCACCGATATTGATATTACTGAAGAAACAGCGCCCACAAATGATCTGTTGGACAAATTTGTAACTCAAGTTCTCGGTCCAATCAAAAGTATGTCCGGCAATTATTTGGAAAGCAATTATCCTAAACTCTCTGGATTCATGAAATGGAAATATGAAAAACGTCTTAAAAAAATCAACCGTGTTTATTTTACAGGACAGCTCACAGGTGCTAATTTTATCAAATATAAAACCTACCGCTTACTGCTTTTTAAAAAATAATTTAAAGGAATTTTTATGATTAAGAACGTAAACAGACGAAATTTTATCAAAACAACCGCATTGGCTGGGGCAGCAGCGACGCTCTTGCCGAATACACTTTTTTCATCTGTAACGAGCAAGCGTGTAAAAATGGGATTCATCGGGACTGGTATGCGTGGACAATGGGTTCTGTCGTTGGCATCAAATTACCCGGAAGTAGATATTTCTGCTATTTGTGATATTGATGATGGTATGCTAAATAGTGCGTTAAATATTCTGAAAGATGCAGGAAAACCAGAACCTCGAGTTTATAATAATGGGGATGAAGATTTTCTCAATATGGTGGCTAATGAGGAATTGGATGGTGTATATATTGCCACGCCTTGGGAATGGCATCATCCCATGGCAATTGCAGCCATGAAAAATGGAATTCACGTGGGAACGGAAGTTCCGGCAGCTTTAACAGTAAGAGATTGCTGGGATTTAGTGAACACATCCGAGAGAACAGGAAAACTTTGCATGATCATGGAAAATGTCTGCTATCGCCGGGATGTCATGGCTGTCCTGAATATGGTTCGAAAGGGATTGTTTGGTGAATTGCTTCATTGCCAAGGCGGTTACCAGCATGATCTTCGCCATGTAAAATTCAATGATGGAAAACAGCCTTATGGTGGTGGAGTGGAATTTGGTGAGAAAGGTTTCTCCGAAGCTAAATGGAGGACGCAACATTCAGTAGACCGCAATGGTGATTTATATCCAACACATGGATTAGGTCCAGTAAGTACCATGCTAGACATTAATCGTGGAAATCGAATGCTATATCTTACTTCCACTGCCACCCAAAGTCGGGGTCTTCATAAATATATTGTGGACCAAGGTGGACCAAATCATCTCAATGCAGACGTAGAATTTAAATTGGGAGATATTGTTACTACGGTCATTAAGTGCGCAAATGGTCAAACTATCATGTTGAGTCACGACACAAATTCTCCACGTCCTTACAGTCTAAATTTTCGTGTACAGGGAACAAAAGGAATTTGGATGAAAGATAATAAATCTATTTATATTGAAGGAATGAGCCCAGAGTCTCACCGTTGGGAATCGGAAGATATGTATTTGAATAAATATGATCATCCGCTTTGGAAACGGTTTTCAGATGCGAAAAATACAATTAGCCAAACAGGCCATGGTGGGATGGATTTCTTCATCGTCCGGGCCTTTGTGGAAGCACTAAAAGGTGCGGATCCCGTGATTGATGTTTACGATGCTGTAAGTATGAGTGTTATTAGTCCGTTATCTGAAAAATCCATTAAAAATAATAGTTCATCAGTGAAAATTCCAGATTTCACTCGAGGAAAATGGAAAATGAATCAACCAATATTTGGGCTCACGAAATCGCATTAAATGCTATTATCTATATTAGACTGGACAATTATTGGCGCTTATTTCGCCCTCTCGCTTGCTGTGGGAATTTGGGCATCCAAACAAGCTGGTAAGGACACAAAATCCTTCTTTCTCGCTGGACGCAATATGCCTTGGTGGCTTTTGGGCGTCAGTATGGTGGCCACAACTTTTTCAACGGATACACCAAATTTGGTCACCGACCTTGTTCGGCAGAATGGTGTTTCAGGTAACTGGGTTTGGTGGGCTTTTTTGCTCACCGGCATGCTCACCGTTTTTGTGTATGCCAAGCTCTGGCGGCGCTCCGGTGTTCTGACGGATATCGAATTTTATGAACTGCGATATAGTGGAAAAGCTGCGGCATTTTTACGCGGATTCCGCGCTTTATATTTGGGACTGGTTTTCAATGTATTGGTCATGGGCGCCGTGAGTTTGGCGGCTGTGAAATTTGGTGAAATTGTTTTGGGAATGCCCGGCTGGTTAACCTTAACCATCGCCGGATCCATCACGCTGGCGTATTCAATGTTAGGCGGACTCAAAGCTGTCATTATCACAGACTTTGTTCAATTTACTTTGGCCATGATTGGTTCGATTTGGGGAATGTTTTACATTTTAGGATTACCGGAAATAGGCGGACTTTCAAACTTAATAACTCACGCCAATGTTTCTGATAAACTGGCATTGATTCCCGATATGTCCGATCCAAATATATGGGTTCCGGTTTTGTTGGTGCCTTTGGCTGTCCAGTGGTGGGCCAGTTATTATCCCGGTGCTGAACCAGGTGGAGGCGGTTACATCGCCCAAAGAATGTTCTCCGCTAAAGATGAACAAAACGCCGTGGGCGCTACTTTTTTATTCAATGTAGCACACTATGCTTTGCGTCCCTGGCCTTGGATTCTAATAGCTTTGGCATCTCTTATTGTGTTTCCGGAATTATCAGATTTACGAGATGCTTTCCCAAATCTTCCTGAAGATAAATTGGGGCATGATGTTGCTTATCCAGCGATGCTCACTTTACTTCCATCCGGTCTTTTGGGATTGGTAGCCGCTTCGCTCATTGCCGCATTTATGAGTACCATGTCCACCCAACTCAATTTAGGCGCCAGTTATTTGGTGAATGATTTTTATCACAGATTCATTAAACCCAATGCATCTGAAAAAGAACTGGTTTTAGCTGGAAGATTATTTACCATTATCTCACTTATCCTCGGTGCAGGACTAGGACTCATGCTCACCAGTGCGGGGCAAGCATTTAATCTTTTACTCATGATTGGTGCGGGAACGGGGCTCATTTATATCCTGCGCTGGTTCTGGTGGCGGATCAATGCTTATACCGAAATAGTTGCCATGGTCAGTTCAATTATTATTGCTGGGTATTTCAATTTTGGAGATTCATCATTGGATGGATGGCAAAAAATTGTTATTGGCGCATTCCTGACAACTTTAGTTTGGTTTGTAGCCACTTATGTTACACCGCCAGATGATGAAGAAACACTCCGTAATTTTGTGAAGAAAGTGAATCCCGGCGGTCCCGGTTGGAAGAAATATTCAGAGGGCATATCCACAAAACCTTGGCCAGTTCCTAATGGAATACTTTCTATGGTATTGGGCTGTGTGGCTGTGTATGGATTTCTGTTAGGTGTGGGACAACTTATTTATGGATATAAAGAAAGCGGATTAATGATATGTGGACTTGGCGTTATTGCTTCATTTGGATTATTTAAAGTATGGAAAAGATAAGTTTATTCGAAATATTTAAAATTGGAATTGGTCCGTCTAGTTCTCATGCTATGGGTCCTTGGAAAGCCGCCGGTGATTTTTTAAAAAAATATTATAAACATCATGGCTCTTTTGAAAATGTAGTGGGCTTAAAAGTAGAATTATTTGGATCTTTGGCTAAAACAGGAACAGGCCATGGCACAGATAAAGCAATTATTATGGGATTAACGGGTGCTGAAATAAGTACGTTTGATTCCCGCCAATTAATTCCATCTATTGAAAAAATTAATTCTGATAAAAAAATATTTTTATTAGGGGAACATGAAATTGATTTTGATCCAAAATTGGATATTCTATTTAACAGAGAAACACCTCGTCAATCTCATCCCAACACGATGGATTTCACACTTATATTGGCCAGTGGAAAACAAGAAAAAGCAACCTATTATTCTATTGGGGGTGGATTTATAAAGCGAAAAGGGGAATTTAAAAAATCAGTTGAAAAAGCAGTTATACCATATCCGATTCAAACTGCGGAAGAAATGATTAAATGGTGTGAGACAGAAAAAAAATCATTGGATGAAATTTCTATGGCCAACGAATTATGTTGGCATACGGATGATGAAATCCATTCCTATCTTGGAAGTATTTGGGAAGTAATGGAAGATTCAATTTATCAAGGATGTCATTCATCTGGGGAATTGCCCGGTGGTCTTCATGTACAGCGAAGAGCGAGTATCTTGAATAATAATTTATTTTCCGAAAAATCCTATGAGTCTAAAACAGAATGGTTGGCTTTATTAAAAAAACAATCTCGATCTATGGATATTGTAACTAATTGGGTTAGTTGCTTTGCATTATCTGTGAATGAAGTCAATGCATCTTATGGCCGAATTGTAACCGCACCAACCAATGGATCAGCGGGTGTTATTCCAGCAGTCATTATGTATTTATTATGTTTTCATGATAATATTTCGAAAAAAGATGTAAAGAAGTTTTTATTGGTATCGAGCGAAATTGGAATGCTGTTTAAAAAAGGCGCCACTATTTCTGCGGCAGCTGGTGGATGCCAAGCCGAAATTGGTGTTTCAAGTGCCATGGCTGCAGGTGCTTTAACTTTTTCCCTCGGTGGAAACATTCGTCAAATATTAATGGCAGCAGAAATTGCCATGGAACATCACTTGGGATTAACATGCGATCCCATCGGCGGCTTGGTTCAAATTCCGTGTATAGAAAGAAATACTATGGGTGCTATGAAAGCAATTACAGCTGCACAATTGGCATTACATAGTGATCCAAATTCTGCTAAAGTAAGTTTAGATGATGTAATAAAAACCATGTGGGAAACTGCAAAAGATATGGGAATGAAATATAAAGAAACTTCGGAAGGTGGTTTAGCTGTCCAGGTATCTTTAGGCATTCCTGAATGTTAAAATGAATGTTTCCACGCCAGGCCGAATTTGTCTTTTTGGAGAGCATCAGGATTATTTGGGTTTACCAGTTATTTCAATGGCAATTTCACTTCGAGTTAATTTAAAAGGAGAAAATAGACAGGATAAAAAAGTTATTATCCATAAACCCGATTTGGGAGAAACTGAATTCTTTTCGCTTGATGATCTAACTTATACAAAATTCCGAGATTATTTCAAAAGCGGAATCAAAGTTTGCCAAAATGCAGGGCTCACTTTTTCATCAGGATTCGAGTGTGAAATTACCAGTGATATTCCCATCCGCGCCGGGACCAGCAGTTCATCAGCCATATCCGTAAGCTGGATTCATTTTTTATCTCAAATGGCTCATGAACCATCCAAATGGGATCAGCAAAAAATTGGTGAATTGGCTTATAAAACAGAAGTGGCAGAATTCAATGAACCGGGTGGTATGATGGATCAGTATTCTACGGCGATGGGACAGTTAATTTATTTACAGTCCGAACCCGATATTGCCATTGAATCTCTAAATCCAAAACTAGGCACTTTTGTTTTAGGCGATTCGTGCGAACCTAAAGATACTCTGAAGATTTTGAGTCGTTGCCGGGATGTGAGACTTGAAATAATTGAAAAATTAAAAGTCAATATTCCTAACCTAAACATTCATACCTGCCGGGCAGATGTAGATTTATCTGATTTAAATGAGGATGAAAAAAACCTTTTTAAAGGCACCCTTCAAAACAGGAATATTTTAAATACTGCTTTATTGGAATTAAAAAAGAGTCAGCCAAATCATGAAAAGGTCGGGAATCTACTTTCACAACATCATATAATTTTAAGAGATGTTTTAAAGGTAAGCACCCCAAAGATCGAATCCATGTTAGATGCAGCATTAAATGCCGGTGCGTTTGGGGGCAAGATCAACGGTTCCGGCGGCGGTGGGTGTATGTTTGCTTATGCACCTGACAATCCTGACCAAGTTGCTGAAGCCATTGAAAAAGTAGGGGGCAGGGCATATGTTATTCAGTCGGATAGTGGAACGAGAATTGATTAACTTCTTCAATTATTGAAGGATAATTTATTTATGAAAAATATTACACTATTAGTTATGGCTGCCGGAATGGGCTCACGATATGGAGGTCTTAAGCAATTAGATACTATTGGGCCAAATGGTGAAACAATTATTGATTATTCAGTTTATGATGCCATTAAAGCTGGTTTTAGTAAAGTTGTAATTATTATTCGTAGAGAATTTGAAAATGATTTCAGAAATAAGATAACCAATAAATATGCTGGAAAAATTCAGGTGAAATTTGCATTCCAAGAATTAGATGCATTGCCTAACGGTTTTGATTGTCCAGATGAACGTATAAAACCGTGGGGAACAGGGCATGCAATTTTATCAGCAATTGATTTAATTAACGAACCATTTGTTGTGATTAATGGGGATGACTATTATGGTAGAGAATCATTTAAGGTTATTGCAGATTATTATAATAATGGAGCAAATACATTTTCAATGGTCGCATTTCGTTTAGATAAAACTTTATCATCTTTTGGAGGTGTTACACGTGGTTTATGCACAGTTTATAATGATAAACTCGACACAGTTGTAGAAACATCAGATCTTCAAAAAACAGTTAATGGTGTTTCATCTAATCGAAATATTGAATTAAATGGGACAGAGCCTGTCTCCATGAATATGTGGGGTTATACACCCAAACTCTTTAATTATTTACAAGAAATGTTTGTTGAGTTTTTAATAGAGGAAGGGAGTGAATTAAAAAGTGAATTTTTGATTCCATCTGTTATAAATGATCTCATTCAGAGGAATAGGGAAGAGGTGATTGTTTTACGAAGTGAGTCATCTTGGTTTGGAGTTACTTACAAAGAAGACAAATCTTTTGTTCAAGGAGAAATTCAAAAATTGATTGATAATAATGTGTATCCTAAAATTATATTTTGAAAATATAAATGGCTGAAAAAAGGAAACTCGGGTATTTGGAACATTTTAACCTTTTCATCAAGATGGATGAACGAACTATGATGGAAATGGATAAAATAAGTAGAATGAGAATGGCAAATAAAAAAGAGATAATTTTCTTTCCAGATGAACCAAATCATCTTGTATATTTTTTAAAAAAAGGTAAAGTAAAACTCTCACGAATAGCAGAAGATGGTCGTACAACAACTATTCAACTTATTGGCCCAGGAGTATGTTGTGAGGGCTGTGGATACGATAGATGCTCGATGCCGGAAGAAGTTAAGATTTGAAATAATTTGATAAATTCAATATTTTTTTGATAAATAAATGTAATATTTGCAAAAATGAATTATTAATTAAATGTATGCTTGTATTTAGATAATTCAATAAATTCCAAACAGTTAAGATAGTTGTTTTAAGAAACTTGGTTTAAAAGAATAATATTTACCACGGATAACAACAATCGTGGTATTTTTTTTAGTTAAGTTTAGAAACATATCTTTTATTTGAAAATAAAATGAAAGGTACTTTAAATGGTACAAGGTAAAGTAAAGTGGTTTAATGACAAAAAAGGATTCGGCTTTGTCACTTCAAACGAAGATGATAAAGATGTATTCGTACATTTCAGCGCGCTAAACGGAGACGGTTTTAAATCTCTCAATGAAGGCGATGAAGTAGAGTATGAAATAGTATCCGGTCCCAAAGGTGATCAAGCTGCTAATGTTACTAAACTGAATTAATTTTAGTTATATAGTAATACATAAAAGCCTCATCCGGTTTATCTGGATGAGGCTTTTTTTGTTTGTAGCGGCGCAGGGACTCGAACCCCGGACACCCGGATTATGATTCCGGTGCTCTAACCAGCTGAGCTACGCCGCCATTATAATAATTTTACTAATAAATGAAGCCCGCAAAATTAGATTCACACGTTAGGAAAACCAAAGGCAAAAGTCAGTAAAATATTGATTGTTCAATATGTTTAGCTCCGTAATTTCCGCTGAAATTTTGAAAAATAAATGGAGTATTTATGTATACATCAGTAAATGATTTCATGAACACAGTTGTATCTCGTAGTCCTGGTGAAAAAGAATTTCATCAAGCTGTCGAGGAAGTCACCAGTAGCATTTGGGAATTTATTTCAGAAAACCCTCAATATATTCACGCACGAATCTTGGATAGAATAATTGAACCTGAACGTGTTATTATTTTTCGAGTTCCTTGGAGAAACGACAGAGGTGAAGTTGAAGTGAATCGCGGATTCAGAGTTGAATTTAATTCAGCAATTGGTCCTTATAAAGGTGGACTACGTTTTCATCCATCAGTTAATTTAAGTATTTTGAAATTTTTAGGATTTGAACAAGTATTTAAAAATAGTCTAACAACATTACCCATGGGTGGTGGAAAAGGCGGTTCTGATTTTGACCCCAAAGGAAAATCAGATAATGAAGTGATGAGTTTTTGTCAATCATTTATGACAGAACTTTGCCGACACATAGGCCCTGATACAGATGTACCAGCGGGTGATATCGGTGTTGGTGGACGAGAAATCGGTTATATGTTTGGTCAATATAAACGCATCAGAAATGAATTTACAGGTGTACTAACAGGAAAGGGGCTTAACTGGGGTGGAAGTTTGATTCGACCTGAAGCGACGGGATATGGCAATGTGTATTTTGCTCAGGAAATGCTTTTGGCTTCAGGAAACTCTTTTGATGGTAAAACAGTTGCTATTTCCGGATCAGGAAATGTGGCCCAGTATTCAGTTGAAAAGATCATTGAATTAGGTGGAAAAATTGTCACTCTTTCTGACTCAAGCGGAAGTATTCATGATCCGGATGGAATTGATGCTGAAAAACTTGCTTATGTTATGGAATTAAAAAATGTTAAACGCGGTCGCATTAGTGAATATGCAAAAGAATATAATTGTACATATATAGAAGATCAGCGTCCATGGTCTGTAGCTTGCGATGTAGCACTGCCATCAGCAACTCAAAATGAGATTAGTAGTGAAGAAGCAAAAGAACTTGTAAAAAATGGCTGTATTTGTGTTTCAGAAGGTGCAAATATGCCAACAGAACCTGAAGCAGTTGATGTTTTTATCGAAAATAAAATACTGTTTGGCCCGGGAAAAGCAGCTAACGCAGGAGGGGTTGCAACATCTGGTCTGGAAATGAGCCAGAACAGCATGCGTCTGAATTGGAGCAGGGAAGAAGTGGATTTCAAACTTCATGAAATTATGAAAAATATCCATGCTTCTTGTGTTGAGCATGGCAGTGATGGAACATTTACGAATTATGTAAAAGGTGCAAATATTGCTGGATTTATTAAAATTGCGGATGCCATGTTAGATCAAGGTGTTGTGTAATTAAAATTAAGTCATTCTTATAAAAAAAGGGCTTACGCCCTTTTTTTATATTCCGGATGTTTCATGTTCATTCATGGATTCCGGAATTTCAGGTTGTGGTTTCAGTATATGACCTTCTCCTGAATGTCCATTAATAATGACGGACAACGGATCTTCAGTTTGTATCCATTGAGTGAATTTTAATTCTTGAACAATTGTTTGATCTTTCAACCAGTCAGTATCCATAAAATCTTCTTTCGATTTGTGATTGACCGTAAAATATCCTAAACGCATTGATGTAACATTTTGAAAAAAGTGACTGCCAAATGAAGGATCGACTGGAAAATCAGGCATTCCAACTTCTAATATTATTTTCGCACCACTTATTTGCTGCCATTTCACAGGAATACCCAACCAAGGATCAGCGGTTCCCCAGCGTCCGGGCCCAATAAGTATATATGGTTTTTTTGAGTTGAGTTGTGCCGTCAATAATTCAATCTCTTTAGCAATCTCTTTACTTTGGGCTGATTTGAATTTTACAGGATCCACAAATATAATATCTTTTATATTATTAAATCGACCATTTCCAAGAGTCAAAGAGCTATGACAGAAAACATTTTCTTTGGTTAATTCTGTATCGTGAATTAAATCTTCAGATACACCCAACACCATTGGTTTAATTTGCAAAATACAAAATTCAGGTTTTTTGTTTTTATCTTTAAAAAGATTTACAGCAAATTCAATTTCAACTTCACACCCTAAAGATCGTTTTCCAATTTCTAGGAGTCTTTTCAAAATGTCGGCAAGAGGAAACAGACCAAATTTTAAAATAGATGCAAACGTTATAACTCTAGTGCCGTTGTGTTTAAGTGAATGTCTTAATACATTATCTTCATTTGAAATAACGCTCCCTAACCAAGGTAATACTGAATCATTTTCGGCTACTTGAAGATCATATAGATTGAGATTCTCCGTTTCACCATATAGAAGAGATTTGGCGTTTTTAGCCAAATCCAATGCATAGAATGAATTCTGTGAATTTGCCAAAGTTGATTTTATTGAAAAATATTGAGGAAGAATTGCTGGATATTTAGGTGAAAAACGAAGTGACTTTTCACCTTCTGCAACGGTTCTCCCTAGCCCCATAGCTACATATGCGATACCTTCTTCTCGCTGCATATAAGAAACGGGATAATAATTAAAACTCTGGGTAGTCCCACTAAATGTTGGATAAAAACGATTATTAAATGATTGCCCAATTAATTCCATTATGATAACGGCCATTTTTTCTTGCTCTAATGAATGTACAGATGAATCAATTAATGCAATGGCTTCTTTATGAAACATGGATGCATACACTTTCTTAATCGCTGCGCAAAGTTGTTTGAAGCGTACGTTTGATTTAGAATCACTATTGGGCAACATATATGTGGAATATGCTCCTGAAAGTGGTTGATATTGTGAATCTTCTAACAAACTTGATGATCGTACAGCAATCGGGTGTTTTATTTCGCTTATGATTGCTTGTAAAGCATTTTGTATCGATTTAGATAGTTGTGCTTTTTGAAATAAAGAATCAATTATTTTATTTGTTTTTGCGTTAACAGCTTTTTCCCAAAGATTGTTATCAAGCATAAATGAATCATATTCTGAAGTGGCAATAACGTACGATTTTGGAACTCGAATGGTTACATTCGGAAATTCATTTTTAAAATTACGTTCACTTAATAATGAGTTAGAAAATGCTATTCCTCGTGCTTTCCCACCCAATGATCCAGAACATATTCGCATAAAATTTTTATTTGAATCAAAATTGGCTGGTTCAAATTCTACAACATGTGATTCTTTATTTAAGGCTAATGCTTCTTCTACTAATTCAATTAATAATCTTCGATGTTTGATAGAGTCTGTTGACTCACGGAAATTTAAAGGTCTGATTTTAGAAGCCAAGATGAATTCGCCTCTTGCAGCTAACCAATTAGAAAAATGATGGTTACCAGCATGAAATTCAAGTGATTCTTCTGGGATTGTTTCTATAGCTTTTTTTAATCCCTTTAAGTCAGTTACATGATCAATTACTTTTCCATCTGGTGTTTTAAAAATAAAATCTCCAAAACCAAAATTTGAAACAATAAAATCACGTAATTCTTGCAATAATGTTTTAGACTTTTTATGAACAAAGTTAACATTGAGATCTTTAGCTAATTGTTTATTGATTTTATATGTAGATTGCAAAAGTATTGGAATCGAAGGGTCTTTTGATCGTGCCCAACGAACGAAAGATTTACCTGCTTCTGGATCATGAATTCCATCTTTGGGATAACGTATATCAGAAATTATCCCCAATGTATTCCTTTTATATTTATTGAAATAATCTTGAGCTTCTTCATACGTTGTGGCTAATAGGATTTTAGGTCGAGCTCGCATATGAAGAAGTCGTTCAGTATCGTTTAAGCTTTTATCCATTAATCGTTTAATGTTTCGTGTTATTTCTTTATAAATCAAAGGTAGGATTGTAGAATAAAATCTAGGGCCATCTTCGATTAAAATAATGCACCGAACATCGCCGAGTTGAATATCTCTTTCCATATTTAGCTTATCTTCAAGCTGTTTTACAATTGCAATAAATACATTCGCATTTCCTGACCAAATAAATACTTGATCAATGGCTGTGCCAAGTAAGTTTTCTGGAAGTTGCTTCAATTCAGATTCGTCAAATGCCAATAAAATAATGGGTATTGAACTATTGAATTCTTTTATTTGAATTGCAATAGATTTAGGATCCATGTCTGAGATTCTCATCATAACAATAACAAGGTCAAATTGCGTTTCATTTAGCATTTGCATTGCATCAGCTGCTGTTTCAGCTCTCCAAATTCTTGGAGCATTTCCAAAGCTCATACCCATATACTCATGAAGAACCTGTTCAGTTAATCCACCATCTTCTTCCATAACAAATGCATCATATGCACTGGCAATGAGTAATATTTCATGAACTCTATGACGGATTAAATCTTGTAGAGTATGCTTATCGGCAGGTGTTCCCATTCTTACTTCCATGATGTTAAAAATTAACCTGAAAATTGTTTACATAGCATAGAAAATGATAAAATTATAATGTAAGTTTAACCGATATGAATTTATTGAAGAGTTTATTTTATTTCTGTCTAGGTTTGGTTTATCCGCACACGTGTATAATATGCAATCAATTTATGAAAAATCAGACAAAGTCGTTTTGTACAGATTGTAAAGAAAATTTCAATCCAATTGTAAAATCAAACAGATTAAATAAATTATTAAATGCTGATGGTTTGGACACAGCGTATTCAGGTTGGTATTTTTCGAATGGATTAGATGATCTTATTCATTCCTTGAAATATAATGATAGAGCTAAATTAGGGTTAGAATTGGGTCGACATTTAGGTCAATTGATATCACCTGATATATTTGGACAGGTTGATATTTTAACCGCTGTACCTTTGCATCGAGTAAAATTACGTGATCGTGGTTATAATCAAGCAGAATGGATTGGTAAAGGTGTGGCTGAAATATGGAATATCCCTTTTAAAAAACAAATTATAAAACGTAACCGTTTTACTGTTTCACAAACAACACTAAATAAAAAAGAACGCATAACGAATATGGCTAATGCCTTTTCCATTATAAGAAATGTATCTAATTTATCCATTGTGATTTTTGATGATGTATTGACGACAGGTTCTACAATGTCTGCGTGTGCACTTTCATTGAAACAAGCGGGTGCAGCATCTGTTAATGCATTAACAGTCTCAACGCCAATGGACAAGTAATGATTAAACCTCTACATACTTTTGATTTAAAAAATAAACGTATTTTAATGCGAGTGGATTATAATGCTCCAATGAATAATGGACGAGTCATCGATGATTTTAGAATTCAATCAACTATACCCACGATTGAGCATTGTTTAGAGCAAGGTGCTGCTATAGTATTAATGTCACATTTAGGAAGACCTAATGGTCAAGTTGATTCTGATTTAAGTTTAATGCCAGTTGGAGAAACATTAGCAGATATGTTAGAAATGCCCATCAAATTTTCTAAAGACTGTATTAGTGAAGATGCTCTAGATACTTCTTTAGGAATCAGTTCTGGTGAAGTCCATTTATTAGAAAACCTTCGATTTCATAATGAAGAAATTTCAAATGATCCATATTTTTCAATGTTATTAGCAAAACATGGAGAAATTTACATAAATGATGCTTTTGGAACAGCGCACCGTGCCCATGCATCAAATGTGGGTGTTGTAAAACATTTCAAACAAAAAGGTATTGGATTTTTAATGGAAAAAGAATTGGAATATTTGAAGGAATCATTTGATCGCCCACATCGACCGGTAACTCTTATTTTAGGTGGTGCTAAAATTGGTTCTAAAATTTCCTTAATCCAGCGTTTTTTGACTAAAGCAGACAATATCATTATTAGCGGAGGAATGGTTTTTACATTCCTTAAAGCAAAAGGCGAGGAAATAGGAAAATCTCTGATTGATGAGAGAATGCTTCCGATTGCTAAACAGATTTTAAATGAATCAAGAAACCAGAAAGCAGAATTAATTTTTCCATCAGATTTTGTATGCTCAAAAAATATTGAAAGTGAACCAAAAGGAGTTTATTCACGAAGAGAAATTCCAAAAGGATTAATGGGATTAGATATTGGAGAAAAATCAATCAAACGGTTTAACAAAATACTCTCATCATCAAATACAATTTTATGGAATGGTCCAATGGGTGTATTTGAAAATGAAAATTATTTTATGGGTACAATTTCAATTGCTGAAAAGTTAGTTGAATTAACAGAGTCGGGTCAAATCACTATTATTGGTGGTGGAGATACAGCTGCAGCTATTCGATCTTTCGGTTTTCAAAGAGCTGTAACACATGTCTCTACAGGAGGAGGGTCCTCTTTGGAGTTACTATGTGGAGAATCATTGCCAGCTTTTTCAGTATTGGATTAATTAATGAAAAATAAATATTTTATAGCCGCAAATTGGAAGATGAATAAAACTCTCAATGAATGCAGTGAATTCATTGAAAAATTCACGAATTTGCTTTTGGAAATCCCCGAGTCAAAAGTTATATTCTGCCCGCCTTCTTCAGCGCTCTTTACTATGAAGAGTTTACTTCACGAGACTCCTTATGCTTTGGGTGCACAAAATATATTTTGGGAAGAAAGAGGTGCTTATACAGGAGAAATATCTGCAGAGATGTTACTTTCTTGTAATGTAACACATGTTATTGTTGGACATTCGGAGCGTCGACATATTTTCGGCGAATCAGATGAATCGGTGAATAAACGTGTGTTAAGAGCATTAGCAAGTGAATTAATACCCATTTTATGCATTGGTGAAACTATTGAACAAAGAAATAATAATGAAACGTTAACTATTTTGGAGACTCAATTGAAAATTGGTTTAAATGGGGTATCAAGCAAGGACATCAATAAAATGATATTTGCTTATGAACCTGTTTGGGCAATTGGAACAGGAGAACGAGCAATGCCAGACCAAATTGCTGAAGCTCATTTATCAATACGAAATTATATTGCTAAAGCAAGTATGCATGATGCAGGAGATATTCCCATATTATATGGGGGTTCAGTTAACAGTAACAATGTAAATGAACTGCTCAATATAAAAGATGTTAATGGATATTTAATCGGAGGTGCAAGTTTAAAAGCTGAAGAATTTGTATCCATAATTCAACAGACAGAGAATTATATAAAGGAATAAAAATGATCGGATTTTTAATTACTATACATACGTTAATTTGTATCTTATTGGTCAGTGTTATTTTAATGCAGGCTAGTCAAGGTGGTGGATTATCTGGAACAATTGGTGGTGGAACATCTAATGCTATTTTTGGCGGTAGAGGTGCAGCAACAATTTTAAGTAAAATGACCTTGTGGCTTGCAACTGCTTATATGTTGTTAGCGCTATTTATTGGACTTTTCAGTTCACCTGCTGATATACAAACAGAATCTATTTTGAAAAGAGATTCTGAAGAACGCGTTCTTGATTTATCCTTACCTGCCTCACAGGAAATTGATGATCTTAAATAAAATAAGCCGAAGTGGTGGAACTGGTAGACACGCTGTCTTGAGGGGGCAGTGTCCTAACGGACGTGCCGGTTCGAGTCCGGCTTTCGGCACTTAAACAAATAGAAGGAACTATGCAAAAATATCTAATACAACTCATACTTTTATCATTCATTTCTGCCCAAACACCTGATGTGCTATTACAGAATGGTTTAGAAATGATTAAAACTGGAGATCTTATAAGTGCTCAAACTTCTTTAGAAGATGCACTGAAAGCAGATCCAACATTTGCTCCTGCAATGATTGCATTATCAAAAGTTTATTTACGTAATGGTGATATGCAGAAAACACAGGAATATATTCGTAAAGCTATTGATTCAGATCCTGAAAATCTGGAATTTCGTGAAGAGTTTGAACGTTTAAATGAAATTAATACTTTGATGGCTGAAGGTCAGCGAAATATGCAATCTGGGGATTTGTCTGCAGCATATGAATCTTATAGAGTTGTTTTAGAAAAATTTCCATTTTTTGCTGAAGCAGCATATAGTATGGGTCTAGTGAAATTTCGTGAACAGGATTTTAGCAGTGCAGTAGAAAATTTTAAACAAGCATTAGCTTTAAATCAATCACATGAAAATTCCAGAACAGCGATAGCAAATGTTGCTAAAAAGAAATTCAATGATGGTAATAATTCATATCGACGCCGTGATCTTGAAGGTGCTTTAGATGCATATGATGAAGTTTTAATCATAGATGATACATTTTATCAAGCTCATTATCAAATTGGAGTAATTCAATCAAAAATGGGAGATAAAGAAGCTGCGATTAAGCATTATAATAAAGCATTAGAAATCGCTCCTGATTTTTATAAAGGGTATTATGCCAAATCATTATCTCAAAAATCAATTGGAGATAATGATGGCGCTTTATTATCTCTTGAGTTAGCTGTAGAAATTCATCCTGGCTACGATAAAGCATATGGAGCTATGGGTGATATATATATAAATAAAAAAGAATTTGATAAAGCCGAATCCATGTTAAATATAGCTATACAGGTTAATCCTAATTATGCAAAAGGGTATTTGAGTTTAGGTATTGTTTATTCAGAACAAGAACAGTTTGATCTTGCTATTCCAAATCTTGAAATGGCTACTACACTTGATAAGAAAAAATATATGAGCTGGTATCGTTTAGCTGTTGCTTATAATGCTCAAGGTGACTGCGAAAATGCCAAGCGAGCAGCACGTGAATGTACGGATAAAAAATCAAGTTTCGGTGGTGGTTGGCTGGAATTAGGTGTAGCGGAATGGTGTGAGGGTCGAGGAAGCAAACGGGCAGCAGAAAATGCACTAGAAAAAGCTCGAATAGATCGCTCATGGCGAAAAAGTGCAGAATACGAGTTAGATAAAGTTCGTAACCCTGCAAAATATCAGAAGTAATTAAACCACCTACATTTTGTGTAAATTGACATAATGATTAACGCTGTCATATTTGATCTTGATAATACTCTTTTAGATTTTATGAAAATGAAGGAGTTTGCTGTAAAAGCAGCAATCACTGGAATGAAAGAAGCAGGATTGGACATTGATCCAGACGTAGCTTATGATCGTATAATTGAAATGTATAATGAAAAAGGCTGGGAGAATCAGCAAATATTTGATTTATATCTTACAGAAAAAATAGGTTTTGTAGATAATAAACTTCTAGCTGCAGGCATAGTTTCATATAGGCGGGCTAGAGAAGCAAATCTCCAAGTATATCCAAATGTAAATAATACCTTAAGCCAATTGATGAAAATGAATATCAAATTGGCTGTCATCTCTGATGCTCCAAGCAGAGAAGCGTGGATGAGGTTATATTATTTAAACTTACATCATATTTTTGATGTTGTACTTACATTTGATGATACAGGTGCTCGCAAACCATCACCCATTCCCTTCAAAATGGCTTTAAATAAATTAAATAGTGCTGCTGAAAATACATTAATGATTGGGGATTGGCCTGAAAGAGATGTAGAAGGAGCAAAACAATTAGGAATAAAAACGATATTTGCTCGATATGGTGACACATTTGGAACAACTGATTCTGGAGCTGACTGGGATGTAGATGATATTCATCAAATTGTCGACATTGTTTCCAACCTGAATGCCGCCTGAAATTTATATTGGAACCGATATTGTAGATATCTCCCGAATTAGGGAATTAATAACTAAACATCCAAATCGATTTATTAATCGAACGTACTCAACCAAAGAACAACTATATTGTAAAAGTAAGGCAGATCCTATAATTCATTATGCCGGACGGTTTGCTGCTAAAGAATCTATAAAAAAAGCATTGATGACTTCCGGTATTAAGTCCGCAATTTCATGGGTAGATATGGAAATTATTTCTAGACAAGATGGGGAGCCAATTGTGCAATTGCATGGAGAATTATTTTTAGGATTATCGTGTAAAGTGTCAATTTCTCATACTCAAGAAATTGCTATTGCATCCGCCATAATAGTTAAATAAATATGAGAATCATTACTGCTGTTCAAGCTGCAGAACTAGATAAAAAGTCAATTGAGGAATATGGTATTTCCGGAATTGATTTAATGGGTGCAGCCGGAAAAATAATCGCAGAAAATGTAAAAACAATTGTTGCAGAAATTCATGACCCCAGAATTGTTATCATCTGTGGAAAAGGGAATAATGGAGGTGATGGGTTTGCAACTGCTACATTTTTAGAAAATTATTCCGTTCAAATATTTACGAGTGTTGATAAAAATCTAATAAAGGGTGATTCCACTCATTTTCATAATGTATGTGTCGAAAAAGAAATAACAATTTATTATAATCCAACTCCGCCCATTGATATTGAATGTGATTTAATTATTGATGCACTACTCGGGACTGGATGTTATGGCGAATTAAACGAAGACATATTGAAATGGACAGTATGGATGAATGACTTATCCTGTTCTGTGATGTCCATTGATTCACCCACTGGAATTAATGGTAATAATGGAGTTGCAGCATCTGATTCCATCAGAGCAACAAAAACAATTACAATGGGCTATCTTAAATTGGGTCTTATGATGAAGCAAGGCCAAGATTATACAGGTGAAATAAAAACAGTGGATATTGGTTTTCCAAATATTATTGACCATTTGTCAGGCTTAAAGTGGAGCAGGTTTGAAGAATTAAATATTTCGAACTTACTTTCAACGATTGAAACAGATACCTACAAGCATAAACAAGGAAAAGTATTATTAATCGCAGGATCTAAAGGAATGACAGGTGCAGCTGTTTTAAGTACCTTTGGTTCATTGAGATCTGGCGCAGGGTTAACAATCACTTGCGCTCCTGAATCCATAGAAGATATTTATGAAAAATCCATTATTGAAGGAATGACAATTGGTTGCCCTGATGATGGGAACGGATTTTTAATTTCAGATAGTTTTGAAATTATCAAAGAAAGAATCCAATGGTGCGATGCAATTGTTATTGGTCCAGGTTTAGGTCGTTCCCAAAGTACTCTTCAATTGGTTGAAAAAGTAGTGTTAAATGCCACTAAGCCACTCATAATTGATGCAGACGCATTATGTTATTTTCAGGGGAAACTGGAATATTTTAATAAAATAAAAACGCCATTTATTATAACACCTCATGAAGGCGAATTTTGTAACCTATTGAATATAACTCGTGAAGAATATGTTGAAAATTTTCCGGATATTGTTGAAAAATTTATGGTTAATTTTCCTGGTGTACTTGTATTAAAAAATGGACCAACTATTACATATAATAATGATATAGCAATTTTGAACTCAAGTGGAAATCCTGGTATGGCAACAGCAGGAATGGGTGATGTTTTAGCTGGAATATTGGGTACATTTATTTCACAAGGAATGGATTGTTTTGAAGCAGCTAAAGCGGGCGTATATATTCATGGAAAAGCTGCTGATAATAAAGTAATAGAAAAAGGTCAACGTGGATTAATAGCTTCAGATTTGTTAGATGAGCTTCCAAAGGTTTTAAATGCATTTGAATAAAAACCATTACAGAATAGGAATGGGATTATATATTTTGACTATACTTGTTGCTTCAACTATCCCTGGAAAATCCTTACCTAAATTAATTATACTTTCACCAGATAAACTTTTACATATGGCGGAATATGGCATTTTAGGATTTTTAGCTTATAAGAGTTTTGGGAAAGTATCTCTCCCTGTTATTATTGGACTGATATTTTTTGCAATTTTCGATGAATTTTGGCAATCGTTTGTACCAGGTCGATTCCCCAGCGTTTTTGATGTTATTGCTGACATAATTGGGTTTTCATTGGTTATTGGAACGATGTATTATCGATTAAGGATAAACAATGATAAATAATATTGCAATTAAAAATTTTGCTATTCTAGATGAATATGAATTACAACTATTTAATGGGTTAACTGTAATTACAGGTGAAACAGGAGCTGGTAAATCTATATTTCTTCAAGCGATTCGTTCATCTTTGGGTGGTAAAGTAAAAGGAACCATCGTTCACAGTGGAGAAGATAAAGCAATAATTGAAATGGATGTTTCTCTAAATAATGAACAAAATATTTGCAGAAGAATAATATATAAATCCGGACGAAGTAGATCATTTTTAAATGATGAACCCTACAAAGAAAAGGATTATTCAGAAAAGGTAAAATCTTTTGCTGACTTTCATGGTCAACACGAACAGCAATTTATTATGAATAAAGAAACACATATTGATTTTCTTGACACATTTGCCAACCTGAATTCGGAAGTGACTAAATTAGATGAAGTATATAGAGATCAGATGAAAGCAAAAAATGATCTAGTGGAGGCGATGACAAAACAAAATCAGGCATCAGATCGAAAAGAATTGCTTCTCTTTCAATTAAAGGAAATTGAAATGATAGATCCTCAACAAGGTGAAGACGATGTTATTACAGCAGAATTCAAAATTTTAAAAAATGCTGGAAAATTAGTATCTACAGCAAATGATTTAAACGTACGTTTAACTGAAAAAGATAATTCACTTTATAATGAGTTAGCTGAAATAAACAAAGATTTAGAAAATTTGAGTTCGATTGATAAAAAAATAAAACCCCATTTAATATCATTAGAAGACGCATTAACTGCTCTTATGGACACTTCAGAAGGATTGAGAAGATATGCATCTCAAATTGAACATGACCCATCTCAATTAGAAAAAGTAGAATCACGGCTCCAAGATATTGAAAGTTTAAAGCGTAGATATGGTGGCACTATGCAATCAGTTCTATCATATCGTGATAAGATTAAAAATGAAATTGCATCATTTAAATCTTTAGGAGACGAAATTGATAATTTAAAAGATTACATAAACGCATATCGAAATGACTATCAACATATTTCATTAAAGTTGCATGAAATGCGTTCAAAAAACGTTCAAGGATTATGTACAAAAATTGAAAATGAATTGGATAATTTAAATATTCCCAAAGCAAAATTTGAAGTTAAAATAGAATTAACTCCTTTAGATTCATCTGATATAGAATTAAATGGTCAACGAGTTAAATATGGTCCAAAAGGGTTTGACCAAATTGAGTTTTATTTAAGTGCGAATCCAGGTGAAGCAACTAAACCTTTAACGGATGTTGCTTCAGGAGGTGAAGTCTCTAGAATTATGCTAGCTATTAAAACTATTTTTCAAGAAGTGGATCCTGTTGACACATTGGTCTTTGATGAAATTGATTCTGGTATTTCGGGTATTGCTGCAGAAAAAGTTGGCGAAGCATTATTAAAACTTTCTAAATCTAAACAAATAATTTGCGTATCACATCTGCCACAAATTGCAGCTAAAGCAAATAATCATATTCATATTTCAAAAATACAAAAAGATGGTAGAACGATTGTCAAGATTTTCTATCTGAACAATGATGAAAAAATACATATTATTGCACAGTTATTTAGCGGTGAATCTATAACACCGGTGTCCATTGCTTCTGCAGAAGCAATGATGGGGGGTGTCCGTGGATAAATTCATTATTCAGGGCAATAATCCATTAAAAGGCGAAGTTGATATAAGTGGAGCAAAAAATGCGGTTCTGCCAATGATGACAGCCGCATTACTAGCGAATGGTGTTACAACAATTCATAAAGTGCCGGATTTACGTGATACTCGAACAATGATCAGATTACTTAAAATGATTGGGGCTGAAGTTGAATTTGAAAATGGTACATTAAAGATTGATGGTTCAACAGTCAATAAACTTGAAGCACCATATGAACTTGTTAAAACTATGAGAGCTTCTTTTTATGTCATGGGACCATTATTGGGTCGATTTGGGGAAGTGAAAGTTTCATTACCAGGCGGTTGTGCTTGGGGTCCCCGTCCGGTTGATTTTCATTTAATGGGTATGGAAAAACTTGGAGCAGATGTAACGTTGAATCAAGGATATATATTAGCGACAGGATCATCCTTGAATGGTGCACATATTCGATTTGAATATTCATCCGTAGGTGCCACAGGAAATGTTGTGATGGCGGCTGTGCTTGCAAAAGGTACAACCGTTATTGAAAATGCAGCTCGTGAACCGGACATTGTACAATTGTGTGAAATGTTAAATATGATGGGTGCAAAAATAACAGGTATGAATTCAAATATTTTAACAATTGATGGAGTAACTGAACTCCATCCAACGGAAATTACAGTTATCCCGGATCGAATTGAAGCGGGAACTTTTCTAATGGCTGGAGCTGCTTTAGGTGATATAACATTAAATCATGCTGAACCAAGCCATCTTCAAACTGTATTAGACAAACTTGAAGAATGTGGTGCTCGCTATTCAACAGAACCTGGGAAAATTCATATAAAGAAAGCGGATGAAATACTTGCAATTAATGTAACGACTGAAGTCTATCCAGGATTTCCGACTGATTTACAAGCTCAATGGATGGCTTTAATGTGTTCTGCAATTGGAGAATCAGTCGTAACTGATACTGTTTATCATGACCGTTTCACTCATATTCCTGAATTAAATAGATTAGGTGCAAAAATTTCATTGCTTGATAATGTGGCTACAATAAAAGGAGTTAAATCATTAAAAGGTGCACAAGTGATGTCTACAGATATTCGAGCAAGTGCTTCTTTAATTTTGGCAGGGCTTATGGCTGATGGGCAAACAGATGTTAGCCGTATCTATCATATTGATAGAGGTTATGAAAAAATTGAAGATAAATTTGGCGCATTAAACGGGAAAATAATTCGTGTATCTGTCTAACGAAAATTCTTTTTTCTTATATTATTAACTGTATACATTCTCACTTGGCACTAATAATAATAGCCTGATGAAGATAGTATTAATAGGAGCAGGTGAAGTGGGTTTCCACGTCGCTAAAGCTCTCAGCGAAGACGGTCACGATATTACTGCAGTGGATATTAATCCCGAGAAATGTCGTCGAATTACCGAAAACCTCGATGCAATTGATGTCGAGGGTAACGGTGCCAGCCCCAAAATACTCCATAAAGCACGCGTCGAAGATGCTAACTATGTACTATGTTTAACTCGTATAGATGAAGTGAATCTTATCGCCGCCCAGCAAGCTCATGAACTAGGTGCTAAACATATAATTGCTCGCTTGCGAAATCAACAGTATAGTGATAGAGATTCAATCATTAAACCTGAAAAGTTTGGTGTTGATCTCGTTATTCATCCCGAACGTGAAGCGTGTCAGGAAATCGTCAGGTTGGTTCGTCATCCATATGCGACTCAAGTGATGGATTTCGAAGATGGTCGGCTGAAAATGCTTGGTATAAGATTAGATAAAAGATGTTCTCAAATTATTGATAAAACAGTAAAAGAAATTTGCGAACAAACAAACGATTATAAATTTGGTGTTATTGCAGTTTTACGCAATACAAAAACATTAGTACCCTGGTCCGATTTTGAATTTCAAGATGGAGATATTGTTTATTTTATTATTCGTACTGAACATGTTAACCAATTAATTACTTTGTTGGGTAAAAATAGTGAGTATTCCAAACGTGTCATGATTATTGGTGGTAGCAAAATAGGAAGGTCTTTAGCTGAAACTTTACAATCAGACATGAATGTGCGATTAGTAGAAGGAAACAGAGAAAAAGCAGAACATATTGCAAATCATATTGATAATATATTGGTTATTAATGCAGATGGAACGGATATGGAATTTTTAACATCTGAAAACATTCAAGAAATTGATAGCTTTATTACAGTGACGGAAAATGAACAAACCAATATATTGGCTGGCCTTTTAGCACATCATTTCGGTGTGAAACAATCAATAATTCATGTTAGTAATACAGAATTTTTACCCATTATTCAAGAATTGGGGATTGGACCCATTATTAGTAAAAATATGTCTACAGTAAATACTATTTTACGAAAAATTCGAAGTGATTTATCTGATACATCTGTATTTACATTTGATGAAATTGATGTTGATGTTTTGGAGCTCCAGCCCGAGCCGGGTAGTCGTGTAACACAAATGGAATTATCTGAATTATCATTTCCAAAGGGAAGTATTGTAGGAGTAATAAACCATCATGGTCATTTAAGTATTGCTCGCGGAAATTCCCGATTGACAGCTGAAGATACTGCATTAGTTTTTGCAAAAAATAATGCCTTCAACGCTGTCCGCAAGCTCTTCCGATCCTGATGAATATTCGTACAATTTTAAATATTTTAAGTGCCTTGTTGGTGATTCTAGGCATTTCAATGATGATTCCTTCAGCAATCGCTTATGGTTATAGTGAAAACGATCTCGATGGTTTTTTGTGGTCGATACTTATTTGTTTTTTGATTGGCATTCCTATTTGGTTAACAACTCGCAAAAACAGAAAATTAACCAACAAAGATGGGTTTGCTATTGTATCCTTTACGTGGGTGACAACAGCATTGATTGGCGCCCTTCCATTTTATATTTCTGGAATTATTCCCAGTTTTACGGATGCATTTTTTGAATCTATGTCTGGAGTCACTACAACAGGTGCATCTATAATTGGGAGTTCTATTACGTTACCTCATCTACCCAATGGAATTGAAAGTTTACCTCATGCTACTTTATTTTGGCGATCTTTTATCCAATGGATTGGCGGAATGGGTATTATTTTATTTTATATTGCCATTTTACCTCTATTAGGTGTTGGTGGAGTGCAATTGTTTAAGGCAGAAGTACCAGGACCTGTTTCCGATAAGATTCGACCTCGGGTTAGAGAAACAGCTAAACTCTTATGGATGATTTATCTTGGTATCACAACTTTGCAAATAGTGTTATTAGTTATAAGCGGAATGCCTTGGTTTGATTCGATTTGCCATTCCTTTACAACCATGCCAACGGGCGGTTTTTCTATTAAAAATTCAAGTATTGGTTATTATAATAGTGCTTTAATTCAATATATAATCATTTTCTTTATGTTTTTAGCCGGTGTCAATTTTTCACTTCATTTTCATGCAATTACTGGTAATATGAAATCATATTTCAGAGATAAAGAATTTTTAACTTATTTTGGAATTATTTCCATAGTTACTTTGATGATTTTCTCTAGCATTTCAACGGGTGTTGACGAATGGTCTGAACAACATTTTCGTGATTCTTTATTCCAAACTGTTTCCATTTTAACTACGACAGGTTTCGGTACATCAGATTATGAATTATGGTCATTTTTTGCACAATTTATGATTCTTTTCATGATGATTGTTGGTGGAATGGGTGGGTCTACAGGTGGAGGTATGAAAATTGTACGATTAATGCTTTTGTTTAAATATGCTGCAAAGGAAACACGTCGCATGCTTCATCTAAAGGCAATCATTCCTATTCGAATTGGCAGTCGTTACATTTCCGAGGATGTTATCCGTAATACATTGGGATTTTTCCTATTTTACGTTTCTATTTTTGCTATTACAACTATGGTTCTTACTGCAATGAACATTGACCTTGAATCCGCTATGGGTGCCGCAGCATCTGCTATTGGCAATATCGGCCCTGGACTGGGGGCGTTTGGTCCAACAGATAATTATGCTCTATTACCAGACTTCGGTAAGTGGATGTTAAGTTTTTGTATGTTATTAGGTCGGCTTGAAATTTTTACAATAATGGTTCTGTTTAGCAGAACTTTTTGGAAATAATATTTAAATAATTATGAAATATATATTAATTGAAAAATCAGATGGAATGGGAGTTATCACAATTAACAGACCTGATGCAATGAATGCCATGAAAGCTGAAGTTGTATCTGAATTATCGACGTCTGTTTCAGACTGTATTCAAGATGATGAAGTGGGTGTTATTATATTAACAGGAAGTGGAGAAAAAGCATTTGTAGCTGGAGCAGATATTAAAGCAATGCAACAGATGGATTCCCAAGGTGCATTGAACTTTGGGAAGGCCGGGCAAGAAATGACATTAACCATCGAAAAATCTCCTAAGCCAGTTATTGCTGCTGTTAATGGTTTTGCTCTGGGTGGCGGCTGTGAAATTGCGTTAGCGTGTCATATTCGAATTGCAAGTGAAAATGCCGTTTTTGGTCAACCAGAAGTTTTATTAGGAATTATCCCAGGTTGGGGAGGAACTCAACGTTTGCCAAAGATTGTGGGAACAGGAATCGCTAATGAATTAATCATTACTGGAAGCCACATATCTGCAGATGAAGCGCATCGTATTGGGTTAGTGAATTATGTAGTAGCTCAAAATGAGCTTTTGGACACATGTAAAGCGATTGGCAAAAAAATTCTTAAAAATGGTCCAAAAGCTATTGCCATTTCATTGCAATGTATTTACGAAAGTTTTGACAAATCAATTCAAGATGGTTTAGCTGTTGAAGTTGACGCATTTGCAGAATTATTTAGCACGGATGAAGCAAAAGAAGGTATGACAGCATTTGTAGAAAAGCGGAAAGCCAATTTCCGTTCTTAAATAATTTATTAAATAATGAAATTAAGTTTTACACAATATGATGTGCGCTGTACACATCCATTTGGAATTGCACGCAGTTCACACAAATTTTACCCTGAAATTTTTGTTTATTTAGAGCAAGATGGCTTAATTGGCCGAGGGGAAGCATCACCTTCGGAACGATATGGCGAATCAGCTGAACTCATATTGAATACGATTGAAAATGGAATTGATTTACCTTCACACATTGAATCCCCTGAACTATTTGAAAAAAATGTTTTATATCAATGTGGTGGATTAAAAGCACTGGAAGTCGCTTTTAGTATGGCATATTTAGACTGGTGGACTCAATCACAAAATATGGCAATGAAAGATTATTTTGGAGTGAATGAAAATGTTGGGCCACTAACATCATTTACAATTGCTATCGGAAATATGGATCTGATTGCTCAAAAAGTAGAAGAAGCTGATCCATATAAGATATTAAAGGTTAAGCTGGGTACGGATTATGATAAAGAAATTATACACTCTATTCGAAAGGAAACGGATAAGGTGATTCGTGTAGATGCAAATGAAGGCTGGGATTTGGAAACTGGAGTGGAAATGTGTTCATGGTTAGCTGAAAAAAATGTTGAATTTGTGGAACAACCATTGCCAGCTGAAAAAGTGCATGATACGGCAGAATTAAAGAAAAAGTCACCCTTACCATTAATTGCGGATGAAAATTGCCTCTATCCTGAAAATATCCCTGAAATTGCCCATGCATTTGATGGAATCAACATTAAACTCATGAAATGCGGAAGTATGTTGAAAGCAAAAGAAATGATTGATTTAGCTCGTGAACGGGATTTGCAGATTATGTTGGGGTGTATGGTAGAATCCTCAATTGGTATAACAGCTGCTACACATTTATCGCCATTAGTGGATTACGTAGACTTGGATGGGAATCTATTAATTGATAATGATCCATATATAGGTGTAAAGATTGACAAAGGAAAAGTTGTAATCCCGGATGGAAATGGGTTAGGTTTGCAATTAAATTCAACTGTTAAAGGATTAAAATAAATTGTCATTCTGAAAGAGCGAAGCGAATGAAGGATCTCAAACTATACACTTTAAAACTGCACTTGAGATTTTCCCCCTCACTTCATTCGTCATCTGAATGACATAAGACTATTATGAAGATCAAAGGAATTGAACATATCGGAATTGCTGTCAACTCATTGGCTGAAAATGCTCCATTCTGGAAGCATGTTTTAGGGCTGAATCATTCCGGTACTGAAACAGTGGAATCTGAAAAAGTGACCACGGATATTTATAATACTGGCCAAGGGAAAATAGAATTATTAGAAGTCATGAATGCAGACTCCAGCATTGCGAAGTTTATAGAAAAACGTGGAGCGGGTGTTCATCATATTTGCTTCGAAGTAGACGATATCCACAAGACAATTTCAGAATTGATCAAAAAAGATATCGAAGTGATCTACGAAGATCCCAAAGTTGGGGCGGAGGGGTTTTTAGTAACGTTTATTCATCCAAAAAGCACGGGAGGAGTTCTGGTGGAATTAGCAGAAAAGATAAATAATTAAAACATCTTTCCAATTTTTAATAATTCTATATCAATAATTGCATTGCTGTCTGCAGCACCAGCGCCAGTAATAGAGAGCTCTTTATCCGTAAAATATCTGCCTCCAAACAAACTAGTTCCCCAATACCAACCATTCGATCCAAACCGTCGGTATCCAATACCAAATGTTAATCCAATTTTTGAAATGTTTATTATTTTTCCTGGCTCATCCCAAGTAAATCCCCAGAAGTCAAGACCTTCTCTTCCTTCTAAAAATGTATATCTTAATCCAGTGCTAAAGTAAAAGCCATTTCGATGTTTTCCTGTAAAAAATCTGTAATGACTATCAATGTGAAAAATCTTTAAATCATCTTCACCTTTAGAAAAATATATAGGAAACGCTATTTCGGCTTTTTTAGAAATAGAAAAAAGTGTAAAGCTCCCCGATAAAACAAATCCTTCATTTGATGCTGATGACATCAGAAAATAAGCTGGATTGAACTCTATTCCGTATTTCATATTCAATAATGGATCTACATACACAACTTCACTTAAAATCTTTTGTTGGTTAGAAAGCATTTTTTCTTGATTAGTGAGCAGTGTGTCGATCGTTACCTCTCCTTGAGAATAGAGGAGAGAGGAAATAATAATAGTAGATATAAATAGTTTCATAATAAGCTCCTTTTTTATTCTTCAATAATATAAATATTTATTATTTACTCAACGGAAAAAGTAACCGGCGTGAAATTTATGGATTTAAACATTGGATAGCTTTGGAACATTATTACCGGATCATTTCTACAGAATTGACGCTTCCATCATCTCACGTCCGGTTGACTGGTTGTTGGGCGGAAACTAACAATATCATTCAACAATAAAAGAGTTTGAAATAATTGAATCATTTATTGATGTAAACAATGGTTCTATACCATATGGTAAAATTAGTTGATATGTACCTGGATCAGATATTTGAAACAGATCTTGGTAAGTATAATTTGGTTGAAGTTCATTGGGAGTAGCATCACAAAAAGTGATGCATAGCATATTAACATCACCTATTCTAGCCCAAAGCTCATTTTCTTTTTTATCAATCCAAAAAGCAAAAGAGCCACAACAGTGTTGTAGAAAAAAAGAAGAATCAGATTGATTTTGAATTGTGTAAACAACTGTATCTGAGATAGAATAAACGGTTTTTTCTGTTATGAATATTATAGACTCGTCACCATTTAATTCAGATTCTTCCTTACTGTTGGTACAAGTGTAAAGAAATAATATGATGAGTATTAAAATGTGTCTATTGATCATATTTGTATTTTTAGTCTTAATTTAGTTTACGCCCAAGTACTTACTATACAGCACATATTCAATATAGTACGCTTATTATGTGCGTTATTTAACATTATGATAAAGTTACAACCCTAATATTATATTTTTCAACTTCTAGTAAAATTCTTCAAATATTCCGGTAATTCAATTCCGTCCTTTAATTGTGGATCATTTTTTGGTTCACCGTATGATTGTTCAATGGGAATAACACCTGCCCAGTAATCTAATGCATAATCTTCCGTTTCATCTTCAGGGAACATTGAACTGATTTTAGCTGATGCGTCGTCAATTGGCATTTTCAAAACAGCTGTTTGCTTCAATTCTATTTCATTGGGCTGGCGAGCATCGTTCCAACGACCGGGAGCAATATGTTCTGTAATCGCTTCGAAAGCGTCCATGCGTTCCTTTTTATCAGTAATAATTTCTCCTTGACCAAAAAGCACGACAGATCGATAATTCATTGAAGAATTAAAGTGCGATCGCGCCAGAACAAGACCGTCCATTAATGTTATGGTAACACACATATCAGTGTTATTGGATGATTTTATTAATCTGCTGGCGCCGGATCCGTGAAAAATAAGATCATTCCCCAATCGTGCATGAATTGTGGGTATAACCACTGGTTTACCATTATGTATAATTCCGAGATGACAAAATAATGCTTCATCAATAATGGTGTGTATAGTTTCTTTACTGTAGTCTGCTTTTTTAGAAATTCGTTTTACTTTATTTTGATTAGTAATTTTATATGATTCCATTGATTCCTCTAGATTTAATTATAAAATTACAATAAAAATCATATTCATACGGTGCTTTCCGAGAGTATTATGATTAATTTCATATTCTAATGGCGACCAAAAAATCCCAACGTAAACGACTTTTCCTTATTGATGGCTATGCCTTACTATTTCGTGCACACTACGCCATGATACGAAATCCACTCATAACAACGTCAGGTCAGCACACTAGTGCACTATTCGGTTTCATTAATATGGTCTTCCGACTCATACGCAAAGAAAATCCTGATTATATCGCCACAGCTTTTGATCGCAAAGAAAAGACATTTAGGCATGAGCGATATCCGGAATACAAAGCAAATCGCGATGAAATGCCCCAGGAATTACAGGATCAATTGGATCTCCTTTGGAAAATATTAGACGCTATGAATCTTCCAAATATCAGTAAAGCTGGTTTTGAAGCTGACGATGTGATTGGTACATTGGCTAAAGAGGGCGAAGCGGAAGGACTCGATGTATATATTTTCAGTGGTGATAAAGATTTCGCACAATTAATTACGGATCACGTTTTCCTCTATACTCCCATAATTCGTTCAACAGATATTAAAATAATTGATTCTGAAGGAGTCAAGGAAAAATGGGGAGTTCCGCCGGATAAGTTTATAGACTTTTTAGGCCTCATGGGTGATTCATCTGATAATATTCCTGGCGTAATGGGTGTAGGAAAGAAAACAGCCGCTAAATTGGTTAATGAATATGGTTCTTTAGAGAAATCACTAGAAAATGCCGAAAATGTATCTAATAAACGAGCGCGTGAAGGATTGCTTAATGGAGTTGAGAATGCCCATTTAAGTAAGGAGTTAGTTACCATTATTACTGATATGGATTTGGACTGTAACATATCAGAATTTGAACGTAAAGATTTTGATTTAGATGCACTGACAAATCTATTCGTTGAATTGGAATTCAATGCTCTCATAAAGCAATTGGAAGGATTTGGCGGCAGTCCAATTGTAGAAGAAAGAAAAGATGATAAGAATTATAATACAATAACTAACAGCGATGAGTTAAAGTTATACTTTAAAATATTATCTAAATCAAAACTCGTTTCATTTGATCTTGAAACAGACTCTGTTTCTCCTATGCAAACAGCATTGGTTGGAATGAGCTTTTCTACTGCAAAAAATGAGGGTGTGTATATACCCGTTCAATATGGTGATAAGTCTAAAAACAATTATGGTAGCGATGATTTAAAAATTGTATTAGATCTTGCAAAACCAATACTTGAAAATCCCAAAATCAAAAAAACGGGACAAAATATTAAGTTTGATGCACTGGTTATGAAAAATCATGGTATTAATGTTGAAGGTATTGATTTCGACACTATGCTGGCTGCGCATCTCATTAAGCCTGAAGGTCGTTCATATAAAATGGATAACTTGAGTCTAGATTATCTCAATTATAGAATGGTTCCCATTGAAGATTTGATTGGGAAAGGAAAAAATCAAATTTCAATGAGTGATGTTAATTTAGAGCAAACATCATTTTATGCTGCAGAAGATGCTGATATTGCATTGCAGTTAACTGAAATATTTCAAGAAAAACTCAAAAATGAAAATCTATCAGAATTTTACAATTCTGTTGAATTGCCGTTGGTACCGGTTTTGGTTGATATGGAATATGATGGTGTATATGTAGATGAAAAACAATTGTTAGATAAATCAGCAGAACTTGGAAAAAAACTGGATGGTTTATCAGGAGAAATCCTTCAACAAGCCGGGACAGAGTTCAATATTAATTCCACTCAGCAATTAGCTAATATTTTATTTGATATGTTAGGATTACCACAAATTAAAAAAAGATCTACTGCAGAAGATGTTTTGGAAAGGTTACGGGATGAACATCCATTGCCAGGGCTTATGCTCCAATATCGGAAATTGAATAAATTGAAAAACACATATCTAGATTCTATTCCTCAACATATTCATCCGGAGACTCATCGCATTCATAGTTCCTTCAATCAAACAATCGCTGCTACTGGACGACTTTCTTCTAGTAATCCCAATTTCCAAAATATTCCCATCCGCACTGAAGAAGGTAGGGAAATTCGAAAAGCATTCACGCCCCAGAATAAAAATAGCATTATTTTATCTGCTGATTATTCACAGGTTGAATTACGCGTCATGGCTCATTTAAGTGGAGACAAAGGTTTGCAATCTGCTTTTGCCAATGGTGAAGATATTCATGCTCGCACAGCCAGCGATATTTATGGTGTTCCCATTGATGATGTTTTACCGGAAATGCGACGAGTGGCCAAGATTGTAAATTTTGGTATTATGTACGGTGCTGGGCCATTTCGCATGAGCCAAGAATTAGGGATACCCAGAGCAGAATCTCAATCCATTATTGATCGTTATTTCGAACGATTTGCAGGAATTCGTGATTATATAGAATCGACTGTCAATAAAGCAGAAAATGACAAATATGTGGAAACAATGTTAGGACGGCGAAGACCGGTTTGGAATATTAATAGCGATAATCATATGCATCGTGAAGCCGCAAAGCGAATGGCAATAAATATGCCTATACAAGGAACAGCAGCGGAAATGATAAAATTGGCCATGATCTCCATTCATAAACGATTGAAAAGTGAAAAAATGAAATCAAAGTTAGTTTTGCAAATCCACGATGAATTATTATTTGAAGCGCCAAATGACGAATTGGCCGATTTACAAGCAATGGTGGTGGAAGAAATGGAAGGAGCCCTTAAACTGGACGTACCTTTGATTGTTGATTCCGGTGTTGGCGAATCATGGTTTGAAGCGCATTAATATTTATGACAACCCTTTGAACTCTATAGCTAAATAAAATGGAAGCAAGTATAACACTCAAAAAAGTTGGCAAACTCGCCGGGAATAAGACTGTACTCGCTGGGTTAACCTTTGGAATAGAAAAAGGATCCATTGTGGCAATGGTTGGTGATAATGATGCAGGTAAATCCACAATGCTTCGTTTAATTGCTGGACTGGAAAACCCAAATTTTGGTGCTGTGTTTCTTCATGGACTTGATACGGAAAAACGCCGCATTGAAACTCGCCAAACAGTTGCATTTATTCCACATGATATTGATTTGGATCCATGGCTAACGTTGGAACAGAATATTCAATTTGATGCACGATTATATGGCGAACATAAAGACAAAATTCAATCTCGTATAAATGATTATAGTCATGCATTGGAATTAGGTGACATTTTATATTCAATGGCTGGACGTGTTCCTCAAGGCATTCAGAAAAAGGCTATGATAATCAGAGCACTTGCACATGATCCTTCCATACTAATTATGGATGAACCAACAGCATTTATGGACGCAGAATCGAGACGTCTCACTTGGGATCTCATGCGAAGACTCCGAGGAGAAAAAACAATCGTTTATACCAGTCAATTTTTGCCGGAAATTGAAGCAGTTAATGATCGAATCATGGTGATTCATAATGGAAGCGTTTTATTGGATGGCAGTTTGGATAAACTTTTAGAAAGCACTTTGGAATATCATCAGTTTGCAATTGAATTTGAAGATTTAAATGATAGTTTATTTAAAACATTATGTGGAGTAACCACTGTTGTTAATCCAACTAAAGTAGGAAGCACATTTCATTTTTATGGACGTTCTCGCAAAGTATTTTTTGAAGTATTGAATGCATGTGCAGGCGCATTAATGAAAGATTTATCTATAGAAAAATTATCTTTACAAGATCTTTTGGATTCAGCATTTGCTCAAAAAGGAATGGACGGATGAGTGCGTTTATCATTCGACGATGGTGGCTAATTCGCAACCGCTTATTATCATCTATTTCTCTCGCATTTATTGTTCCAATTATTTTATCAATTGTAACCGTATTTGGTACTCGAAATATCATTACGCATAGTATTAACGGTCATCTTTATGAAGTATGGGTGTTACCGGGATTGATGATGTTTATGTCGGCTGTTTTAATAACGCCATTGATTTATAGAGATTTCTTTGATCTTCGTATTCACAATAAAGCATTGATTCCAATGACATTGGCACCCATTAGAAAATCAGCCATTATTTTGGGCATTCTTTTTAGTGCTATGTTAGAAGTTATCGTAATCATAGCTATTGGCCTTGGAATATATAGTTTTATTTTTCCTGATTCTGTAGCACTGGAACATGTTGGATATATTCTTATATATTCCATTATTTTTTCTCTACTTTATGGAAATATTATAATTTTAATCTCATTATTTACCGAACGTATTTCAGTATTTATGTCAGCACTTTTAACCACAATAATTTCCATAATGTTTGTGTGTGGATTATTTATAGAATTTCCATTTTTTCCAGATACAATGAGCACAACTTTTCAATATTTTCCATTAAGCATGGTTTCTATTGCCTGTCGATCAATCATTTTTATAGGCCAAATCGATGTAATAAATACAGTTACTCCACTATCTATAACACTAATATTAATTGTGATTAATAGTTCTTTATTGACAAGGAAGATGAAACAATGATTGTTTACTTAAGCGGTGCAATGGAACAAGCTGTCAATGAAGGAGCTCAATGGAGGTCTGAAATAACTGAATGGCTTAATACGGAATTGGGTCACAATGTTATTGACCCAGTCATTTCATCTCAATTATTGGTTGATGAATATAAAGCTCAAGATTATCGTAGTTGGAAATTTTCTGACCCAAAGCGCTTTGTTGATTTTATTCGTAAAGCTATAAATCTAGATATAGACAATGTAATCAATAAATGTGACTATATTATTTGTTTATGGGATTATAATGTTATGAAGGGTGGAGGTACTCACGGTGAAGTCACAATGGCATATTATAAAAATGTTCCTGTTTATCTTGTAAATCAAGTTTCCATGGAAGATTTAAGTGGATGGATTATGTCCTGTTCAACTGAAATTTTTAATACATTTGATAAATTAAAATCTCATCTAATTAAAACATACTCTTCGTGATATTTCTGAACTATTAATGGTTGGACCTAAAGCATATATTCATCTTGATCGTCTGATTCATAATTACCGCGTAATTCAAAAAAGAATTGGTGGAATCCCGATTATGGGTATTGTAAAAGCAGATGGGTATGGTCATGGCGCAGTTGAATGCTCTCAAGCACTGATTAAAGAAGGATGTGAATTTTTAGCAGTATTCGCTTTTGACGAAGCAATAGCCCTCCGTCATTCAGGTGTTAAAAAAGAAATCATGATTTTCTCCCGTATGCAGAAAGAGTTCCTGCCATACGCTGTTGAAAACAATATTGCGTTAAATTTATCTGGAGTTAACGACATTGCGATGCTGGAAGAATTTGAAAAAAAATCCGGTACGTGTCCTAAATTTCATTTAAAAGTGGATACAGGAATGAATCGACTCGGAGTTCCATTTGATAAAGCAGATGATTTATTGAGAAAAATAAGTGCTAATCCGCAGCTTAATTGCGAAGGTGTATACAGTCATTATGCAACAGCTGATGAGGGTGACTTATCTTATGCAGAATGGCAATTAGAACAATTTAAACTAGTATTATCATTGGCAAATGAAATTGGGCTCAAGTTCAAATATCGCCATTTCTCAAATAGTGGAACAGTTATCAATATGAAAGAATCCAATTTTGATATTGTTCGGGTAGGTATGTTGTTATACGGAGCGTTTCCATCTGATGAAGTGCCAACTGATTTAGATATTAAACCTGTCATGGAATTCCGTGGTCCCATTGTGAGTTTGCGCAGAGTTACAGCTGGGACAAAAGTATCGTATGGAGGTGTTTGGGAATCAGGAAAAGATACAACCATTGGTGTCATACAAACAGGTTTTGCTGACGGTTTTCCTCGAAATTGGTATAAAAGTGGTTATGTGGTTTATAAAGGAAAACCTTATCCCATTGCTGGTCGAGTATGTATGGATCAATTCATGGTTGATTTTGGTGATGATAGAGCTGAAATAGGTGAAGAAGTGTTGTTGTTTGGAGAAAAGGGTAAAGATTCATTACATATGGAAGAAATTGCTCAACAAATCAATTCTACTCCCTACGTTTTATCTACCGGCATCCACGGCAGAACAGAACGGGTTTATCTGCCTTAAATAGTATCATGAATGTTTTCCCTTTTTGAAATAAAAGAGGGGGCGATAGATTAAACCATCTAGTTTGACCTCTTCAGGGATTTTAAGAATATGAAGAGTAGGTGATAAAATCATAATAAACCTTGCAAAAGGCAACTGTGTTAAGGGCTTTCTTTGTCAGCGTAAAATTAACCCCGGAAAAAACGCGGAATGCAAGCACAATGTTAATTCAGTCCAAATTAGAATAAATTACTCTGTTGGCTCGCTGCCGGCGCTCCATTCGGAGAAGTGGGGAAGTCCATCATCCATTTTTACCCAGTGAATGCGTTTTCTATCCCAAATATGTTTGGATGGTTTAACGGAATTGGGATTATCCATCGTTCCAACAGTAATGTCAATTGATTCTCCATCTCGATTAAAATAACTAATAGAAGAACCGCACTTACCGCAAAAACCGCGCTCTACTTTTTCATCCGTAACATGAATTGCCGGCTGTTCGCCAATATGATTAAGATCATTCATGGGAATAACAGCCCAAGAGACAAAAGAGCTACCTACTGATCGTTTACAATTATCGCAATGACAATGGACCACCGTAGGTTCAGTGGCCATTTCATAGCGGATGTGCCCACAATAACATCCACCCGTTAACATTATTCAGAATCCTTATCGGGATTTCTCACCCATGATCGCCGTTCGCTGAAAACGCGTTTCTTTAAGTCAGCCCATTCATTAATAATATATTTTAAGTGAATTCCATCATCGGCGTCAGCATCTAATTTAGCCTCGATCAACTGATTCATTTCATTTCGGGTGTTATCAATATCACTATGGCTTTTTATTTCTTCTTTTGACCATGAATCCTTTTCAGCTTGAAATCCCTCTTTATCCAATGCTGCTTGCGATACTTGCTCCTTTCGACCAAAAAGAAACACAAGTAAAAATAAAATTAAAACAATTACAGTGATTATTATTTCATTCATAAAAACCTCATTCCAGGAAAACGGGAATTCTTAAAATTCCCGACCAATATAACGAAACCATGGCAGCCATTACAGCCAAAGCTATAGGCCATGCGAACATTGCCAAGCGGATAAAATCCTTTGCTTCCAACATACCAGCTGCATACACAATTGAACTGGCAGGTGTTCCGATAACAAGCCAAAAAGCAAGAGATGTAGCAATAGCTAATGCAACACCAACCAATAAGGGATTTGTTCCGGAACTTTGGGCCATATCCAATACGACTGGACCAATTACCGCCACCGTTGCTCCAGCGCTCATTAAGTTTGTAAGGCTTGCTCCAATAGCAACGACCAATAAAATCAACGCTATTCCCGAATCAATCCCTAATGGAGCTAATACATTTATAATACTATCAGCCAGCCAGCCGGCAGCACCGGACGCTCGAAAAACAGTTCCAAGACTGATGGCTCCGGCATAAAGAATAATGACTCCCCAACTGACATTTTCTTCATAATCCTTCCAGGATGTTAATCCCAAAAGCATATAAAGCACAGCGCCGGAAATGGCAACACCGCCGAGGCCCAGGGAAAACCCCAGTAAATTCTTTGTGACAGATTTGTCTGTAATCCACATGAAAACAACCAACAGCATTATTCCAGCAACGAGATATTGTTTTGCATTCATTTTGCCATGTTTTTCCAGGTCGGACTTTAATGTGGATACCGCTTCTGAAAGATCACTGACTTCCGGTTTAAAGACTATTGGTAGTATAAAGGACATTAATATGGACATGGCGAACGTGTAGAAAACACCCATGGACATCCATTGAAAAAAGGACACTTCAACACCAATATTAGACAAAAATCCAATCATAATTGCATTCCGTGCACCGCCGGAAGGACTCATGGGTGCGCCAATCATACAGCCCACAGCGATGGACATCATTAGCAATTTCCCAAGATTAGGCGCCGGAATCGTTTTATTGGTAAGTGTGTACAATGCTAAAGCGATGGGAACATACATGGGCGCAATGGATGCTTCATTAATAAAGGCAGATGGAATGGCGGTTCCCAGCAGAAGTCCAACAACTATCATGCGCGTTTTAGAGCCAGACATTTTCATCACCAGCATACCGATTCGCTTATCCAGTCCGTATTTTACCAGCGTAGCGCCGATGGCCAACGATCCTGCAATAAACCAAACGGCATCGTGAGCATAGGTAGAAACTATTTTTGATGGATCAGTTATTCCAAAAAATAATTGGACAAGTCCGATCAGTAATGCCACCGCCGGCATGGGAATAGCTTCCGTGGCAAAAAAGATAGTACACGCTGCCAGCAGTGCGATGATAATTTGGATATGCGTTGCTTTAACGGCCACGTCATCGGTTGATAAGTCGGAAAAAACAGATGCCGCCTTCTCGGACATGGATGCAGGCAGTGGCATGACAAAGCCGATAAGAATGAAGAGCGCAAAGCCCACGGCCAACCACTTGAAATTGGTCGTTTTGGAAAAACCGCCTGAAGAATTCTGTTCCTGGTCTGCCATAGCTAATTGAAAAGTGGGGCTAGATCCGGTATCGATTCAAGTAAAAAAAGTAATTCAATTAATATTAGATGGTTCATGTAATTTTCCTGCTTAAAATATGATGAAGGTGAATAGATGCAGACATTAGATTTAATAATTATAGTTGGTTTCTTGGCTCTCACCATTGGTTGGGGAGTGTGGCAGGGCAGGCAAAATAAATCAGCTCAAGACTATTTCCTAGCTGGCCGATCCCAGCACTGGGTGATGGTCATGTTTTCCATCGTTGCTACGGAAACGTCTGTATTGACATTCGTAAGTATTCCAGGATTAGCCTACAGGGGCGATTGGTTTTTCCTTCAGCTAGCTATGGGATATATCATCGGCAGAATCCTCGTGAGTATTTTTCTGCTTCCTGCTTTCTTCGATACCGGAATAGTATCTATTTATGAAGTATTAGGGAAACGATTTGGTTCTGAAATTCAAAAACTGGCTTCTGGTATCTTTTTGGTTACACGAATTTTAGCAGATGGTATTCGCTTTTTGGCTACGGCGGTTATTGTTCAGGTTTTAACGGGATGGTCATTACCTGCTGCCGTATTGGTCATCGGTATCGTCACATTGATATATACAGTTTCAGGCGGTATACGAACCGTTGTGTGGGTGGACAGTTTTCAATTTGTTTTATACTTGCTGGGCGGAGTCATTATCATTGTGCATATTTTTTCCCAGGTAGATGTTATTCCAACAGGCTTTATTGCCGATTTATTGCATGATGGTAAATTAAATATTTTCCGCTTTGGCGGCAACCTGGCCACAAATCCTTGGTTATTTTGGTCTGCATTCATTGGTGGTATATTTTTATCATTTGCATCCCACGGCGCAGATTATATGATGGTACAGCGCACACTCACGTGCAAAGATCTGAAGTCAGCAAAAAAAGCCATGATCGGTAGTGGTTTTTTTGTATTTCTACAGTTTACACTTTTTCTCCTTGCCGGTTCACTGATTTACGTTTCGTTAGGTGGAATAGAATTGCCAAAAGACCGGGAGTTCGCTTATTACATTATTAATGAATTGCCCGTAGGATTAAGGGGATTATTGCTGGCCGGCGTTCTCTCGGCAGCAATGTCCACATTAAGTTCGTCTATCAATTCCCTAGCGTCATCTACATTACGTGATTGGTTTAATAAAGATGTTGATTTAAAAACAGCTCAAAAAACGAGTGTTGTGTGGGCTGCGGTTCTCATTGGTATTGCTATGATTTTTGATGAAAGCGATAAAGCCATTGTAGAAATGGGATTGCAGATAGCGTCTTATACGTATGGTGGACTTTTGTCTCTATTTATTATTAGCAAACTTAAGCGACCGTTTCAACCAATTAGTTTAATAATCGGTCTAATATCAAGTTTGCTCACTGTGTACATCGCCCAACAAAACGGTATTGCCTGGACGTGGTTCATCTTATTGGCTGTCTGTGTAAATATATCCGTGGTATTTGTATTGCAATCCGTATTTTCCCGGCGACAAGATGCGTAAGATATTTTTAATATTAGCCCTTTTTGGCGCCGATACATTTGCCAATGACTTTCAACATAGTAATGTAGAAGCTGTACCTGATTTGTCATTCATGCCCCATGTTTACTCCGGTTTGGATGTACTTGAACAAATGGATTTCAAACCTCTAAAAGGCAAAACAATTGCTGTCTATTGTAATCAAACAGCTATGAATCGCAACGGCCGCCATCTTCTAGATATTTTGAAAGATCAGAAGGACATTTATACGTACGTGATTTTGACTCCTCAATATGGTTTATTTGGCGACCAAGAAAACAAGACTAAAATATTGGGTAAAGTTGAGAAAGATCCCAATACCGGCGCTCGTATAGTCAATTTACTAGATCGTTTTGTTAAACCACCGGAATGGACTATCCGTGATGTAGATGTCGTTTTAGTGGATTTCCAGGATACGGGTGTAAGATATACAACTTATATGACCACGTTAACTAAAATATTTGAAGTGGCCAGCGAACTCCATAAACCGGTGATTGTTCTGGATAGACCAAATCCCATTCGGGGAGATCGCATGGATGGTCCAGTAGTGCGTTCAGCTTATCAGTCATTCGAAGGATATCATTTAGTTCCTATTCGTCATGGACTTACAATTGGTGAATATGCGCTCATGGTGAATGAAATGGGCTGGGTGAAAGATTTGAAACGAGCAGAATTGACTGTGATTCCCATGGCTAATTGGACGCGTTCCATGTGGGCAGATGAGGTTGATTTACCTTTTATATCGCTAGCGCCTGGTTTAGTTGATGTTGATGCTTGTCTTGCTTATACAGGAATGAATTTGCTGAAAGGCACCAATTTGAACTGGGGGCAAGGAACGACGAAACCCTATTTCCGAGCAGGAGCACCTTGGATTTCTGGACGTGTTTTTTATGAGAAAATAAAGAACGTGAATTTACCGGGAGTAATATTCAAGCATATTCAATATACACCCACACAAACAAAGGGAGATGGATCAGTACCCTTATATTACCAGGAAAAATGCAGTGGTATAGAATTTGAAATTACCGACCGGGAAATATTTGATCCTTTAGCCACTTCAACAGCGATTATGATTTTGGCTTATCAGCTTTATCCCCGTCAGTTTGAGTGGATTCATGATGATTATATCAATAAATTATTTGGACACAATTTATTGACAGCATTTGCAGCACAGGGAAAAACACCGGAATATCTACCGCCACAATGGGTGATGGATGTGATTCGCTTCAGTAAATTTAGAGAACGGTTTCTAATCTACAAATGAGAACAGTAAAATCCTTTTTCACTACTTCCTTCTTCCTTCTTTCTTCATACTTATTTTCACAAACTCATTTTACTGTACCTGAAAATGTATGGCGAATTAGTGTAAAGCCATCATTTACTGTCGGAAGTTATGTAGGTCCAGGCGGAGTAAAGGGTATCCCGAATATGTCATTTAATTTGGCAAATTATGGTAAAAAATATTTTGATCATAGTTATGTAGTGAATGGGTATTATGCGAGTGAAAATGATCTCCATAATTTGGATACTCTCGGGTTTAATTCTAATTATTCGGTCGGTGAGTACATTAGATATTATAATTCTATTTATAATGATTCTATTCCTGATTTTAGTACTGATTTCTTTGGTAATGATTCAATATCTGTTGGAGGTAGTCTGGATCAGGAAATAAGTAAAACTTCCTGGGGAATGGACTTCAAAATAGAATACGGATTGTCAAATAAGTTAACCTTTGAAATGAGCATCCCCTATTTTTCTTACGTATCCCAAAACAGGACATCCAAATTGAAATCGGATGAAATTGAAGGATTAGATGCTTTTGGTGAATATCATCAAGGAGCAATGGCCGCTATGGATTCTGCTTTGGCCAATAATTATGATATAAATCTTCAATTAATACGAAATCGTTTTTATGGTTGGCAGGGAAGTAATTCATTGCGCTGGGCTATGAATGGCGACCCGTTCGTCAATGGTATTTACGGATCAGAATTCAATCCTTTTACAACAAATGACACAACTTCAGTCAGTATGGATGATTTACTTAATTATTATTATCCATCCAATCTTAAAACATCCGGTTTAGGTAATGTGGAACTTGGATTAAAATTTTTATTGCTTGGTAATCCGGCATGGAGTGAATCAGGAAATTTTTCGTTATATACGGGGTTATCCGTTTTATTGGGATCTGCAGATAGATTACATGAGTATACATACAGTAGCGCTATCCCCGCCGCTCAATCTCATTTTAAGACGTTACCTTTAGGCGATGGTGTCTCACGATATACTATTTCCTTTTTTGGAGAATTATTTAAAACTATTCTTCGCCGACAGGTCAATATAAATTGGTTAGTTCGTTCAGGTATTTATAGTCAGACTCGAGTGAATTCATCCATCTCCTTTGTGAATTTCAATACGTTTAATCCGGATAGTATTGCCGCCTTAATCGGTGTAAAGCATACAATCAAAAAAGGAAATGAATTATTTGCCATGGCTCAAGGAAAATTGGAACTCATTCCTGATTGGTTAACTGTTTCAGGCGGTGCATCATTTTATATTAAAGGTCGGGATGCATTTTATTCCAATAACGAGGATTGGGATAAATGGATGAGTTATCGTAAGGATTATTATGATTCAAAAAAGACTGTTGTAAAACAATTCGCTGAGATAGCGTTTCATAATGTTAATCCATTAAAACGAATTGGCCCAATTCCATTTGAAATAAGGGGTGGTTATTCAGTGCCTCTTTTATCACGGAATACTTTTAGCGAATTTTCAACTTGGATTCATTTAGTCGTTTATGCTCAAGCGTGGTAGATTTATAAGACTATTTTATGACTTCTGAACGAAAAAGAATATTAAGCTGGTCCATGTATGATTGGGCAAATTCAGCATTTTCGACAACAGTTGTAGCTGGGTTTTTCCCCATATTTTTCGAAAAATATTGGTCTAATCCAGACGATGTTATCCAAAGCACGTATCAATTGGGTTGGGCAAACTCATTGGCTTCCGTTTTAATAGCAGCATTAGCTCCTTTTCTAGGAGCAATTGCAGATAAAGGATCTGCTAAGAAGAAATTTCTCATTTTCTTTTGTTATATGGGTGTCATTATGACGTGTGGATTGTATATGGTTAATCAGGGGCAATGGCAATTTGCCTTAATGCTTTATATTGCAGCATCAGTTGGATTTATGGGTGCAAATATATTTTATGATTCATTAATGCCGTCTCTTGCTCCGAGAGAAAAAATGGATTATGTGTCGTCGTTTGGTTTTGCTCTCGGTTATATTGGCGGAGGTTTGCTTTTTTTGGTTAATGTTCTTATGTATTTGAACCCTCATTGGTTCGGCATTGCTGACCCATCAACTGCTATTAAACTGTCATTTCTTTCTGTCGCAGTTTGGTGGGGAGTTTTTACCATTCCTCTTATTTTATTTGTGCCAGAACCGGAAGTGGAAAATAAGGTTCCTTTGTCTAAAGCTGTTACTGCAGGTTATCACCAATTACGACAAACATTTAACCATATTCGTGAATTAAAAGTTATCGGTGTCTTTTTAATGGCATATTGGCTTTATATCGATGGAGTGGATACAATTATCAGAATGTCAGTAAAAATGGGCTCATCCCTTGGATTTGAAGCTGGAGATTTGATTACAGCTTTACTCATGGTTCAATTTATTGCTTTTCCATCTGCATTAGTGTATAACTGGTTTGCGTCCAAGATTGGAGCCAAGAAAGCTGTATTGATTGCAATTGCTGGTTATGGGTTGGTTACATTGTTGGCATATTTCATGACAAATAAGAATCATTTTTTCATGTTAGCTGCTTTGGTTGGGCTTTTTCAAGGCGGTATTCAAGCGTTGAGCAGAAGTTTGTTTGCACGATTAATACCGAGAGGAAAAGAGGCGGAATTTTTCGGATTTTTTAATATGTTGGGAAAATTTGCTGCTGTAATTGGACCAGTCATGATGGGATGGGTTACACTTACAACTGGAAATGTTCGTCTAGGTATTTTATCAATTCTAATTCTATTTATAGCCGGAGCATTCTTTTTAACAAAAGTAGATTTCGAAGAAGGTGAAAGGTTAGCTCTAGAATTTTCCAGTGATAAAAGTGCTGAATAAAAAAAGTATTGATTTCAACATGCATTATCCTATAATATTTCATCAGCCCCGCAGGTGTGGCGTGCTCTTCAGAGAAAAAGATTTTCTCGAGGGTAACATTGCGGGGCTTTACTTTAATATAAAACAATATAACAGAAAGACTTAAAGTTAAATATGAAGTACACAGCTAAATATTCACAACTGGTAATGCCGGATAATATTAATGTAATTGGTACATTGTTCGGCGGGCAAATGATTTCTTGGATGGATTTGGCAGCCGCAAAAGTAACCTACCGTTTTTTAAAAGGAACGGGCTCTAATGGCGCCGTAACTCGGGCAATTGAAAAAGTGGAATTCAAAGAGCCGGTGTATAAAGGAGAATGGGTTAATTTTGAAAGTACTGTTATTAAAGCAGGTAGAAGCTCATTTCAGGTTCTTGTAGAAGCGTATGCTGAAGGTCGAGAACATGATAAACGATTAGCGTGCACTGCATTAATAACCATGGTTGCAGTTGTACAAAATGAAACGGGTGAATACGAAAAGTTAGAACATGGTAAAATGTGTGATTAAAAATAAAATAAAATGTATGATAATATTTCTGGTACACCTCCAATTTTGGGGGTGTTCTTATTTACAGACAATTACATATCCAAACCCTATTCTGATAGAGGATAATGAACACGTTCATGTTCGATACCAATTTAATGAAATCCGAATAATAGGATCTGTAGATGCTGGGTATTACGATTCGCAAGCATATATTTTTGCTGTTTATCACCGAGCTGCTCTCGATGCGCCAATTATACAGAAAATGTTTTTACCGGGGGATACTCTTGAATTCATGATTGCTGAAAACCATTTAAACGCAGCTCCACATGGAAATTTAGCTGTTTTAAGAACATTGGGCGGTGATTTTCAACAAGAGGAAATTTCTTTTTCCTATGAAGGTGATGATGAAATTATTCTTCCCCAATTCCATTTAAATAAAGTGCCTTATTATTATGAAAACCAATTTATTCAGTTAGCGGAAGAATTTTCTGATTCTTCAAGAGTGGATAGTGGGGGAATTGGTTTATGGGGTTTAGTCGAAGGATTAAATATTGCCAAAATACCCACAAGAGGTAATGAAAGAAATATATCATCAGTTATCGATTCAATTGATATTACTGCAATGCCTCAATTAAAAAATATAAAGTCTTTTATTTTTAGTACACCAGATGAAGCTGAATTATATATCGATGGGCAGTTAAGAGGAGAAACTCCAATCGGTATTTTGAATTTGTCAATTGGTAATCATTCTTTTAAATTGCTAAAAGAAGGATATGCTCCTTTGGAAAAGAGATTGGATATTCAATCTGCAAAAAAAGTAAACATAGAATTTCGATTAAACCGTTTGAATGTTCTCCACTTTACAACGAAAGAGGAAGGATTGAAGTTTGCTATGGATGATGAACATGAATGGTGGGATAAAAATATAAAGCTTCATGTTGAATCAGGAAATCACGTATTGAAAGTATACAAACGAGGTGAAATTGTAGATGAACAAGTCTTGAAAATCGATTGGAACAGACCTTTTGAATATTTCCTACCAGATACCATTGCAGCAGCGACAGATTCAACCTAATTTTACTCCCCCAAAATTAACATTTAATTTTCATTACAAGAGGATATAATGGCTCATTTATCAAAACTGAATTTCATCTCTGACGCACTAGACAGTATTAATTCGGATGCAATTTCCATTGGAATTTATGAAGATGGATCTATGACTAAAAATGGCATAGCAATCGATGCATTAATTGATAATCAAATTATGAATGCACATGATCGAGGTGATATCAAAGGTATACATTGTGAAACAAACATTTTTTATAGCAAGCATGGTCCTGTGATTGTAATCGGACTTGGTAAAGCTGATGAATTTGAAACAGAATGCCTCCGCAAAGTTGGTGGTGCATTAGCCAAAAAAGCTATAGCGAAAAAATATGCCCATGTAGCATGCGAAAATTTTGGTGGAAAAGGAACAGCAGATTTTGGCCAGGCATTGGCAGAGGGATTGATTATGGGCAGTTATCAGTTCAACGATTATTTAACCAAAAAGAAGGATGAGTTATTTGAATTGGAGAAAGTGACTGTTTCTGGCGGATCGAAGGTAGGGTTGGAGAAAGGGGCGATGACGGCGAATGGCGTCTGTTTTGCACGTGATTTGGGCAATCATCCGGGAAATGTGAGTACGCCTACTCGATTGGCAAATGATGCGAAGAAGATTGGTCGTAAGGGCAAAATGAAAGTATCTGTCTTTGATCGTGAAAAATTTACAGAAATGGGAATGGGTGGTTTGGCCGGAGTAGCCGCTGGAACCGATGAACCACCAAAATTCATCCTTATGGAATATTGGGGAACAAAAAAGTCTGTTAAACCGAAAGTGTTGGTGGGAAAAGGTTTGACTTTTGACTCTGGTGGAATTTCAATAAAACCTGCTGCAAAAATGGATGAAATGAAATTTGACATGTGCGGGTCTGCTGTTGTATTAGGATGTATGCATGCAATTGCAGCATTAAAACCCAAAATCAATGTTGTAGCGGCCATCGCTTCCACAGAAAATATGAGTGGTTCAAAAGCCTATAAACCAGGTGATATTCTTACTGCATATAACGGAAAAACAATTGAAGTGTTGAATACGGATGCGGAAGGCCGGTTAATTTTGGCAGATGCTTTGAGTTATGTGAGTAAACATTATGACCCAGCATTCATTTTTGATTTTGCCACTCTGACTGGTGCAGTTCTTGTTGCTTTGGGACATATTGCTACGGGTATCATGGGCACTGATGAAAAGCTAATTAATCGTGTGAAAAAGTCTTCAGCAAAAACAGGTGAAAAAGTATGGGAATTTCCTTTGTGGGAAGAATACTGCGAACATGTACAGTCTAAAATTGCAGATGTAAAAAATACAGGAGCACCCATGCAAGCTGGAACCATTGCTGCAGGCGCATTTTTAAAAGAATTCGTTGGCGAAAATATTCCCTGGTGCCATTTCGACATTGCCGGAACTGCTTGGGGTGAAAAGGAAAAATCCTACGGTCCGAAATCTGGTGCTACAGGAAATACGATTAGACTTGTTCTTGATGTACTTGGTATCTAACAGTCGTGTTTATTTTGAATTTTTCCTCATTATTAAGACTCAATCAATTAATATAGTTTATTAGTTTCAACCATGACTTTCACCACTGGAATCTTATTATTACTTCTTGGCATTTCCATAGGTGTAATCGTTTTATTACTGTTGAAAAAAGATAACAGCCAAGATCAACAGCAAATTAAAGATGCATTTGGAAATTTGTCTAAAGAAGCATTAGATCAAAACATAGAAACATTCATGAAAATTGCCGAGAGTAAATTTGGTGATCTAATGAAAAGCAGCGGTGCCCAACTGGATGAAAAGAAAAAACTTATCGATTCTAGTTTAGTCGAAATGAAAAAACAGCTTGAGGGACTGAATAAACAAACCACAGAGCTCACCGGCCAAATGGAAGCGTCCAAAATAGGCATTTCTGAACTATCTGATACAACTTCTCAATTACGCCAAATATTATCAAGCTCCCAAGCTCGAGGTCAATGGGGTGAGCGCATGGTGGAGGATATACTGGCATTTATTGGTTTGACTGAAGGTATAAACTACGAAAAGCAATCCCAGGAAGGTTCAGATCGTCCGGATTTCAAATTCAATCTCCCCGATGGAAAACACATTAACATGGATGTGAAATTTCCTTTAAGCCATTATGAAAATTATATTTCATCAGAAAATGAAGCAGAACAGGCATCCGAGAAAAAAGCATTTTTAAAGGATGTCCGGAATCATGTAAAAGAAATCTCCGGACGTTCTTATATAGACCCTAATGCTGGTACGGTAGATTATGTAATGATGTTTATTCCCAATGAAAGTATTTATTCCTTTTTAAATCAGGAAGACCATGAGCTCATTGATTTTTCTTTGGGTAAAAAAATTCTATTGTGTTCACCGGTAACGTTATACGCAATTCTATCTCTGATACGTCAAGCTGTTTCCAATTTTCATATGGAAGAAAAAGCAGGGGAGATGCAAAAATTAGTCGTTACATTTCGTGAACAATGGGAAAAATTCATAGATAAATTAGACGCACTAGGAAAAACATTGGGAACAGTTTCGAATCATTATGATGAACTTGCCGGGACTCGCCGTAGAGCATTAGAAAAGCCCATGGATAAAATAGCGGATTTACAAATGGGGCAGGGTGAAGATATAAAACAAATTGAGGATGATGAATGAAGCAGGTGATAAGTAGCTTGTTATTGGTAACTAGTATTTTTGTTGGATGGAATTGTGTAGGTCCTGAAGATCCCATTGATGGTTTACTTGATGACTTGCCGGCAGTAGTTAATACAACTGATGCGTTTACATTTAATCTAAAGGGAAATAATTATTCTTTTGAAGAAGAATATTCCTTAACAATGAAACCGGATTCTAATTCTGTATTAACAACATCATTAATTGTAACTAACTGGACGGGAAATGACACTTCAAGAATTTTTATGATGAATTCAGGAGATACGACATTTGCATGGTTTCAGATGACTGGAAATTTGACCTATACATCTACCGATTCCTTATCAACGGATACTCAATATTATCCCACAAAACTGCTGTTTGATGGGTCGAATTTTTCCGGAACGATGCAATTTTCGTTATTTAAGAAATAGTATAATTTTAATCGTGTAATCCATTAATCTGTTTCGTTTTCGTTCGGAACTACGACTAAAATTCAAACTTCCCACGCAGGGCAAATGAGGTGTTTATAATCGCACCAATCGCAATGTCTGCCCGTTTTTGCATCAAATTCTTTCTTTCGTATTCTTGAAGCGACATCGTTTATTTTTTCTTCTGTTTTTTCCAATTCTTCATGTGTGAAAGAATGGGCTCTAACCGGTTTTTCATTATCACGGAGAAACAATAAAGATGCGCTGGCCGGCAGTCCGCCAAATTCTTCTGAATCGGATTGAGATAAGAACATGCTGTAAATGGCTAATTGCAGATTCGATTTGGCTGGCGATGCCGTTTTACTTGTTTTGTAATCAACAATATGAACACCGCTTTCATTTTTGTCAAGTCTGTCAATAGCGCCATTTATTGTAATTTCATCTAGTTCAAAAGAAAATCGTTCTTCCCGGGCAATGACATTTGGTGGATTGTTCTTGATTGAATTGACGTAACGAACCAACATTTCTTGTCCTTGTTCATAGAATTTTTCTTCTCGAACAGTATAATCAAATTCCCCTTTTTTCCATTCATCACCTAGTAATTTCAAAATGCGTTCTTCAGATAACTCTTGTCCCGGTTCGTGAAATTGCTGTAAAACACTGTGGATAATTGTACCGAAAAGTAATTGTGGTTTACTCGCCGTTTGGGGAATGCCGTCTATTCGTCCGAATCTGAATTTTAAAGGGCATTGCTTAAATGTTTCAATAGCGCTGGCAGATAAATATAATTTTTCATTAACCGCTGGTTCAAAATCCTGTTCTAATTCCAAAGTTAAATTTGTTTCCCAATCACTGGATCCCAAATCGACCGCTTCGCCATTTTCAAATAGCTTTATGGCTTCCAATGCGCTGGTAAGGTCACGGATGTGATCAAATTGATCATTCGCCAATGCTTTTTGGATTTTCTGTTCATATTTGATTCGTAAGTCTGAATAAGATTTTGTGTATTTAATGTCGTCTTTCATGACGGTTTTCTCCATAATATGTTGGGGTAATTCCTTAATAAACTTGGATGTTGCTTTGGGCGGTGCCAATATGTATAATTTTTCCTGTGCTCGAGTGACAGCTACATAAAATAATCTACGTTCTTCTTCATAATGATGATCTTTGGGAGTATTGGTTGCAGATTGCTCATAGGCCAGCCATTCGTCCGGAGGGCTTGATATCATTACATTTGATCTAAAATTCAACGGGAAACTTCCAGATCGTTGGAAGGGTAAAAATACAATAGGGAATTCACCACCCTTTACGCTATGAACCGTAGATACACGAATTCCGTTTAATTTATTGTATTCTCTGGGAACGATAGTTTGCAATCCACCCGAAACCATAATGGCTTCCATATATAGATTAAATGCAGCTAAACCATGATCTTCGGGATTCCGTTGTGAAAAGTTTTGCGCTCGTTTTAGAAAATCTCCCACATTCAGCATGGCAAGACGATCATCCAGTGAATAATGCGTTGAATGTTTTCGTAATAGTTGAGTTTTTTCACATATGTCCCAAATCATTTCACCAGCAGATCGTTTTTGAATTACATGCTGAAATGTTACTATTTGCTTCATCAATGAAACGATTGCTGGAAATTCAGCAAGAATACGATTATCTTCTTTAATCAATTGAAGGCGTGGTGTTTCATTTTTGCGCTGCCATATATTAAATATTAAGTGTGCAGTTTCTTCATTAGCATCATTCTTTATAAGTCGAAAAAGTGCATTATCTTGATATTTTCCTCCCGCAACTACTTGACACCATGAATTTAGGTCTAAAAGGGCGGGAATACTGAAATAAGAGGGAATGCGAGCTTGAACAGGAATTCCCGATTTTAATAATGATTCTGCAACTGTGTTTGCCTGTCCATGTGTTCTGCACAATACTGCGATTGAATGAAAATCATTTCCTTGGTCTATCAACTCAGATATTTCGTTTGATAAATAAACCAACTGATCAGCTTTTTCTCCCCAGAAAATTTTTGGTAATAAACCGTAAGATCCGTTTTGGGCAAACAGACTCGTTTCTGTCCGTTCAGTATTGTGCTTGATGGATTCATTGGCAATATCCAAAATAGATTGAGTAGAACGAAAATTTTCTTCCAAGGCGATGGGGTCACCGCCAAAACGATTTTTAAAAGCAGATATATTATATGAATTGGCTCCACGAAAACTGTAGATCACCTGATCCTCATCTCCCACAACAGTGATTTGACGATGTTCTTTAGCTATAAGTCCAATGATTTCATTTAAGGCGAAATTGTTATCCTGGAATTCATCAACAATAATATGCTGAAATTTATCTTGAACATTTCTTAATACAGTTGAGTTGTCCTTCAAAAGATTATATGCCAAAAATATCATGTCGCCATAATCAACCACATTCATTTCTCGTTTCCACATTTGGAATATGGGAAAAATACGTTTTAGGTCATCAATCTGGGCGACAGTTTCAGCTTTAAATAATGTAGCATCTATTTCAGGCGTTGGCTTTTCCGCAACATTGACTAACTCATCTCTTGAACGATTAAAAAAAGGAATAAAACTATCTATAACAGCTTTTGCCGGATTGAGTGGAAATTCATCTGACTGAAAAGGACCTAATTCATCAAAGCGTTCCAAAAGCATGTGTATTGCTTCACTCTCTTCCAGAAGTTGGGGAAGTTGATCTGAACCGTAATCTCGTAATAATTGATAACAAAATGAATGAAAAGTGCAGATGGTCATTCCATGGGCTGATTTACCTACTTTTTTTAATATACGTTCTTTAAGCTCTCGTGCCGCTTTTTCAGTATATGTTATTGTTAAAATATTAGCTGGGTTCACTTTATAATGTTTAATTAGATATATGATACGGTGTTCTAGGGTAAACGTTTTGCCCGTTCCGGCGCCGGCAAGAATCATCAACGGTGCAGGTGGATGCTCGATTGCTTTGCGCTGTTGTTTGTTTGGAGTAATATCTGCCATAGGTAAAATTAATGAATATGAGTTATTTAAACTCGATTCAAGTTTATTCTTTTAAAATAAGTAAAATATTTTTTAACCTTTACATTATCTATCGAGTCTTACGGTGCAAATGAATGAAAACTGATCATGAACTTATACAACAATTTCAAAACGGCGACAATTCTGCATTTGACGAATTGGTTAAGCGACATTTGGATCCTGTTTTCCAATTTTTCGTTCGTATTACTATTGATGAAATGGAAGCAGAAGATTTGTCACAATCTGTATTTATTAAATTATTCAAGAGTCTTAAAAAATTCCGTTTTGATGCAGCATTTACAACATATTTATACAGAGCAAAAATCAATACAGCTAATTCCTATCTTACAAGAAATAAATGGAGAAATTTTCTACACCTCGATCAAACAGCCGAGCAATCGTATTCACATGAGGAGCCGCGTATTAGCAAATCAGAAATTTGGACTTACGTTGCAAAACTCCCTAGAAAACAACGGAATGTGGTTATGTTACGTTTGAATCAAGAGTTACCATTTAAAGATATTGGTTTAATGCTAAATATGTCCGAAGGAACAGCAAAAGTGAATTATCATCATGGAATTAATAAATTACGTGTATGGTTGAAAGATATTTATGAAATTTGAAGACCAATTACATAATGCTATAAAAACTAATGTTTCTGCAATTGATGAAGAAAAATTCATCGGTAGGTTACATGCTCTACAACACCAATTAGAGTTGAAAAGAACACGCTTGCAAAGCAGTATATCAACTGCCGCATTTCTTCTGATATTCGGATGGGCGTCATATTCACAATTAAACGATTCAATTTTTGATACTCAATTCGTTGAATATTATAGTTATGAAGATAGTTATGAATATTTTAGTGAAATTGATTCGAGTGATTATGATATGTTTGTAGCGGATATGGCACTTTATTTATTGGATGATGATGATGTGTGGGCTGTATTAGAATTTTTTGAAGATGAAGAATATGAATATGCATTTAATAAAAATGAAAAGGAGATAAAGTTATGAAGAAAATATTCACAACTTTTATAGTGTTAGTCCCCATGATGATAATCATGGCACAACCGCCGCGTGGTGATTGGGACAAAGGTGATAAAAAAAATATGAAAACAATGAACATTTGGAAATTAACAGAAGAACTTGAATTATCTGAAGAGCAAGCAGAGAAATTTTTTCCTAAATTTCGAGCTCAACAAGATAAAATGGAAAAGCTTCGAGAAGAAGGTAAAGAATCGCTCAAACCTATTTTTGAATCATTAAAAGAGGGTAAAGATATTTCAGAAAGTGTTCTGAATGATGCATTAATGACGTTTGAAAGATTGGAACAACAAAAAATAAATGATAAAATTGCATTTATTAAAAGTTTAGATGTAACATTAACAAATACACAAAGAGCTAAACTAATGCTCGCACCTCATAAAATGCGTGGTGAGGCAAAAGCTAATATTAAGAAACATAAAAAATCAAAACAGCGACGTCATAAAAGAGATCGTTGGTAAAGCTTTAATTAAAGGAAAAATATGATGAAAAAATATATACCTATTTTGATAGCAGTTAGCTTGATATGGATGTCGTGTGCTGATATTCACGATCAAGAAAAAGATGATATTTCACAACTGATGAGATTAATTGAAAATGATGTAATTCTCAATACAGATTTACTCAATACAGAAGGCGCGATGGATGAAGAATATTCAGATGGATTAGATATTGATGGCGGAATGAAAACCTTGGCGGACACACTCTGGCCTAATTTTGGTTATCGGTTACGTATGGGAAGACATATTACGGATCATGAACGTTCCTTTTCTTTTGATGTTCAGGATGATACAGCATATGCTGGATTACATCGCTCCATGAGTGGAAACTTTTTTGTGGTTGCGTTCGATTCTAACCATACAATGGTGGATTCATTCGTCAAGGCATTTTCAGAAGAGTTTGAACGTCGTGTTCGATTCGTTCGCACAGACAGTAACAGTCAACGTACCTGGAGAATTGAAGGAATTACATTGGGAAGTGGCGGAGCTGGTTCAAAAGTAAGAATTACTGATTTGTCTTTTTATACTCTATACGGAACAGATGCGCTCTTTAATTATACAGACGATAATGCAAGTGAAGTATTTATTCCCAGGAATAATCTTCCTGCTTTTAATCCCGGAGATACACTTCGCATTGAACTAACAGTGGAAAATGATAATCCTGTTTTCGACATGGGAAATTTAGATAGTGGCGAAAGAGTCGCATTGCATTATGGTCGAGGACGTGGAGAACGAGCTCGAAGGCGGTTAAATGATGCAGGCGTTTTTGGTGATACAGTAGTTAATGATAATGTATTTACAAGACTTTGGCAAGCTCACAATATTCGCCCGAATCAACAATCCCGAGTTTTCAATATGCACTATGATTTAATTGATAATGCCACATTGTTCATAAGTGACGGGGGATATAATACGGCTGTGTGGTCTCTTCCATATCGAATAATTAGACCGTAAAGTTTCATTTATAGCGTTTAAATAATGCCTCAACAATTTTTTGTTGGGGCATTTTTGTTTTATAATGTAGTATAAAAGGCGATTAATTTCTAATCAAATGGAAATGCAAAAAATATACAACTTCAGTGCGGGGCCGGCAGAATTGGCAGAAGACGTTCTGAAACAGGCAGCCGAAGCAGTTGTGAATTATAATGGGCATGGATTAAGCATTCTGGAAATGAGTCATCGCTCAGCTCACATTGTTGACATGGTAACTGAAACACGTCAACTGATTTGCAAATTGTTGAATATTCCTGAAAATTACAAAATCTTATTTTTGCAAGGCGGAGCCAGTCTCCAGTTTTCTATGATTCCCATGAATATTCTCAAAGATGGAGAAACGGTTGATTATATTGACACAGGTGTTTGGTCGACAAAAGCTATAAAAGAAGCCCACCGTTATGGAAATGTAAATGTGATAAGTTCTTCTAAAGAATCAGTTTATAATTATATTCCAAAAGATTTTGAACAGAGTCAAAATCAAGTTTATCTGCACGTAACATCTAATAATACTATTTACGGTACACAATGGAAAAAATTTCCGGATGCAAATGGTTTTTTGGTTGGAGATATGAGCTCGGATATTTTCAGCCGCCCAATAGATGTAAGCCAGTTTGGAGTCATCTATGCTGGCGCACAGAAGAATATGGGTCCTGCCGGTGTTACGATGGTTATAGTACGTGAAGATCTTATAGGTAGGTCCAGACGTGATCTCCCAGCCATGCTGGATTTTGCCATTCACGCAGAAAAAGATTCCATGTTTAATACACCGCCGGTATTTGCAATTTACGTTGTTAACAGAACATTACACTGGCTGATGGCATTAGGCGGAGTTGAAGCAATCCATGAGCAAAACAAGTCCAAAGCGAAACTCCTTTATGATGAAATTGAACGAAATCATCTTTTTACGAGTCCAATTGAAGAGGAAGATCGTTCTCTGATGAATGTACCGTTTATTTTCACTGAAAAAGGAGATGAACCACGCTTCTTGAATTATTGCGCTGAACGAGGATTGGTTACATTAAAAGGTCATCGTTCCGTGGGTGGATTTAGAGCGTCTATTTATAATGCCATGCCAAAAGAAGGCGTGGAAGTATTGGTGGATGCAATGCAAAATTATACATGAGGATATTTTATTTTTTTTGTTTAATCGTCCATTTATCAGCTCAAGGTTCTGTTATGCTTGTTGGCGGCAATGCTGAAAGTTATGGTGGTTGGTCAGACGATCCTTATGGCTGGTTTGTGCAGCAGGCTGATTCAGGAAAAATAGTTAACATTGACGTATCCGCAGCCAGTGACTGGTATCCGGCATATTTTATCAATCTGGGAGCAGATACGTCCAGTCATGAATTACAAATTCCCAATATATTTTCGGCAAACAGTCAGAATGTATATCATGATTTGGTTACTGCAGATGGCATATTTATTGAAGGTGGAAACCAGTGGGATTATGTACAGACATGGAAAGGGACTTTAGTTGATTCTGCCATTCATGTGGTTTTCAATAATGGCGGAGTGATTGGTGGAACGAGCGCCGGATTGGCTATTCTAGGAGAAGTTGTATTTGATGCGCAGAATGGTTCATTAACGTCGGACCAAGCCATTGCAAATCCCTATCATCCTCGCATTTCATTTACAGACGATTTTTTAAATATACTTCCCGGAGTTCTTACTGATTCACATTTTAATGACCGCGGACGACTGGGAAGATTGGTTACGATGGTTGCCAGGAGGGCCAAAGATCAAAATGAAGATATTCTTGGTTTAGGCATGGGCATTAAAACTGCATTTTGTATCGGGCAGGATAAAATCGGTACTGTCTATGGTAAAATGATGACGGTCCTTCACCAGACGGATGAAACTGAATTATACTGCGAAGCGGCTGAACCATTGCGTTTTACATATTTGGCATTTCATCAACTGTTACATGGCGCAGTGTATGATATTGACAATCGCATTTTGGTAAGTCCAGGTGAAAATATGGCTTATTATGAAATGCCATACGAATATGTATACAATTATTCTGATTTAACAATTAATGGATCAAATCAAAGTAGTGAAAATTATGGTGAAATTGTTGTTACAGGGATAACGGGAGATTCGGACAATTGGTGGTATGGCGGGTTAGGTACGACTGTCGGAGACTCGAGTGTTCCCGATGCGGTCTTTATACCCAAAATGTGGAATGATTATTATTATTTTCCCAATCGCATCATCGGCGGACTGTACGGAATTGTTTCTGATCCTCCAAAATTCGGGTTTTATCTTGACGATAATTGTTCAGTATCCATTAATGAAAATGGTTTATTGATTGTTTCAAATTATGCTCATATTTTAGATGCATTCCCCGATGGATACGCAGGTTATTTAGACGGAATTTTACCCGGAATTTCTCATGCGACTTTACACTATTTTACAGAAGGTGATACGTTTGATTTATCCGCATATTATGCTGTGGAATCCATTAATGATCAATTAAATAACCCAACATCTTTCACAATTCAATCTCTATTTCCTAATCCGTTTAATCCCCAAACTACTTTACGTTATTCAATAATGAAGCAGGGTAATGTAAAAGTGAACGTTTTTAACATTAGGGGTGAAAGGATAGTTGAAGTAGTGAACGATATTCAAACTCCCGGAGAATATTCAATTGCGTGGTCTGGAGAAAATGTTTCTTCGGGGATTTACTATTTTAAAATGCAGTTTGGTAATGAAGTAAAAGTTGTAAAAGGAGTTTTGATCAAATAATGTTCGTTATGAAAAATAGCAATTTTAACATTATTTTATTTTTATTGTTTATTGCTTTTGCTTATCCTCAAGACATAAATCCAAATACTGCATTTGATGTGAGGGTTTCTTCGATTTCTGCCATTGATTGGTTGCAATCTGATAATGTAGATGTGCACGATATGATTTACAATTATCAGCCACAAATCGAATATGCCCTTGTATGGCGTATTCGTGCTGTCCGCACGTATTCAGCATTAAGCGAGAAAGATGTATTGAAAGCATCGGATATCAATTACCTGAATTATGCAGCCAATAGGTATAAGGATTTGCGGGAAACGTTACTCGAAGGTATTGCCCGATTTGCTCCATTAACCAATGAAAATGTTGAACTAATCATTAACGATTCTACTCCTTCAATTTTCTATCAAAAGAAAAAAGTGAGACAGTTGTTTGGTGGAAAATCAATGGAGATTCTTCAGATCAATCCTAGAGATGAGCTCGGTCAGTCAGTGATTAAAAAAGTAAAATTGGGATTAACATTTGCATTATTATTATACGATAATTATCTTGTAGCTGTTGCACCATTTGAAGAACACAATAAACTGCGTTATATTATCAATGAATCCGGGATTGATCCGGAAGTGGAAGGCTATTTGCGTGTTGTTTCAGAAAGCTATACGGATAAGAAAAAGATGCAGCGCTTAATTAAAGCAATCGAATTCATTTCCAAAATCGAACAGTGGGAAAATAATCATCCAAATTCTGATTTACTGCAGAATGATCCGGATAACCAATATTTGAATATGATGATCTATGGTAGTCCCTCTTATGCAGAAATTAGAAAGAACAGTTTTCTGGAAACTGAATCAATGTTTTCAATTAACAGAATCAATATTTTTAAAAATAAAATTGAAGACAATATTCGATTAATCAGCAGTGACGCGACCAATCAAGTGAGTAAAATGTTCGGTAATGCTGCCGGTATTATTGTCGCCCGAAGAGGTAAGATGGATGATTTACCTAAAGAGGAACAATCTAAAATAATTGCAAATCTGCAACCGCTGGATATTTTGCTGGAAAAAGCACCTTTTCGATTAACAGATCATTTAATTCCCGGTTACTGGTCACATGTGGCACTTTGGTCAGGAACAGAGGAAGAATTGAGCAAATTAGGTGTGTGGGATGAATTGCCTGCAATATACAATGAAGCGAAATCAAAATACAATTATACAGGTCCTAGTTTTCAAGAGTCTATTCTAAATGGGCATTTGATTATAGAAGCTTTACGACCGGGAGTACAGATAAATACTTTACAGCATTTTCTTAATATTGACGATTTGGGTGTCATCCGTTATAGTGAATTAACATTAGAAAATAAGCGATCATATTTACTAAATGCATTCTCGCAAATTGGCAAAAGCTATGATTTTAATTTTGATGTAGAATCCAAAAATGAAATTGTTTGTTCAGAGCTTATTTACGTTTCATTTGACAATCTAGATTGGAAAACGTCTAAAGCTGTTGGGCGTTATACAATTTCTCCGGATAATGTAGTTCAAAATCTGGCTAACGATTCATTTAAAGCAATTATGCTTTATCTTGACGGAATAGAAGTTGCTGATAAAATAAATGAAGTTTTCCCAGTAGAATGAATTTAAAAGAAAAACTTAAACATATTCCCACCAAACCTGGTGTGTATCAGTTTAAAAATATGGATGGGGAAATTATATATATCGGTAAGGCTAAAAATCTTCGTATCCGTGTCCGATCGTATTTCCAGAAGAATAAATACCAAACGCCCAAAAATCAATCTATGATAAAGCGAATAGTGGATGTGGAATGGATAATTGTAAGATCGAGTGTGGAAGCATTGCTAACAGAAGCTAATATGGTAAAGGAAATTCAACCCAAGTACAATATTGATTTAAAAGATGATAAATCATTTCCTTTTATTCGAATTACAAACGAACCCTACCCGCAAGTGTTACTCACACGAAAGATTGTAAAGGACGGTTCAAAATATTTTGGTCCTTATACTGATGTCAAAAGTCTTCGTTATTCTTTGAAGGCACTACATAAAATTTTCCCAGTACGTAGCTGTAGTTTTTATATGGATGATGAATCAGTAGCTGCCAAAAAAGTGAAATTGTGTCTGGATTATCATATCAATAAATGTGAAGGCCCGTGCGAAGGTCTTGTTAAAAGGGATCATTATAATGCTATGATTAGCAGAGTTATAAAATTTTTGCAAGGTGAAACCAAGGAAACGGAGGAGTATGTACGCAAACAAATGGACATTGCGGCTGCAGATCTTCGTTATGAAGATGCAGCTATGTACCGAGACCAATATAATGCTGTTAAACGATTTAAAGAACGCCAACGAAAAGTAACAGCTGATTTCGAAGATAGAGATATTTATGCATTAGCACGTAAAGATGATATTGGAGTTATGACGATTATTCGAGTTAGAAATGGACGTATTTTCGGCCGGGAAAAAGTGTCTCTACAAAATCTAGATGAACATGAATCGCCCATATTCGCTTCAGTAATATCTCGTTTCTATATGGATTCGGATTTTCTACCAAAAAAAATTACAGTATCGGTTTTACCAGATGGTCAAAATGAATTAGAAGAATGGCTTTCAAAAAAGAAGGGAAGCAGAGTGGTCATTCGTCAACCGAAACGTGGCGAAAAAGCTAGGGAAGTCCGCATGTCGTATCAAAACGCCAAGCTGCTTTTAGGTGAATGGCTAATCAATCGGAAGAAACGTAGAGAACTTGTTCCTAAAATGGTGAATCAACTCCAAGAAGATTTACAATTAAAAGCACCACCAAGACGGATAGAAGCATTTGATATTTCACATTTAGGCGGAACAAATACAGTCGCGTCAATGGTATGTTTTGTAGATGGGAAAGTGCGGAAATCTGAATATCGGAAATTCATAATTAAGACTGTAGTTGGTATTGATGATTTCGCTGCCATGCGGGAAGTGGTTCACAGACGTTATTTACGTGTAAAAAAAGAGAAGGGTAGTTTGCCTGATCTCATTTTAATAGATGGAGGGAAAGGTCAGTTAAGTATGGCCGTTTCAGCATTAAGAGAACTTGGATTGGACTATATACCCATTGTGGGTTTAGCCAAACGATTAGAGGAAGTATTCGTACCGGGCATTTCAGATCCGCAATCAATTCATAAGCAATCACCTGGGTTGATCCTTTTACGGCGTATTCGCGATGAAGCACATCGATTTGCAATTACCTTTCAACGCAGTAAACGCAAAGATAGCCTATTATCCATATTTAACGACATTAAAGGTATGGGCCCCAAACGAGTAGAGATGCTTTTAAAATCTTTCGACACTACAGAATTGATTGCCAAATCAAATCAAAAAGATATTTCCGCTAAAACGGGTATTCCGGATAAACTTGCTGAAGAAATTATTCAAAAAGCTTTATCTATATTTAAGTAATCCTCGCTCAAGAATCGTTTCTTGAATGAGTCCCAAATCAAACTTTACAATACACACTAAACTTTAAATTAAGACTATAATGCGAATATTAATCATCATATTATCTGTACTGTCCGTATTGATTGCCCAAGATTACGATCCAAATTATGTTTTGGTGAAACTGGATCGAGATGTAAAAAAGAGCGAATTCAGAGCTGTGCTTGATCCAGCTAAATATGCTATCGATAAAACAGTCGTAAAACGATTAGGCATTTACAAAATTCGTATTTTGAATACTCAATTCACCGCCCAAATGGCAGTAGAAGAATTACGAAATAACCCTTGGGTAGAAAAAGTACAATTAGATCATAAAGTAACGCAACGTCAAACGTTTCCAGATGATAATGAATTTTCCAGTCAATGGTCAAAACATAATACGGGCCAAAGTGGCGGTACTCCAGATGCGGATATTGATGCACCGGAAGCTTGGGATATTACAACGGGTGGTTTAAATGCATTGGGCGATACAATTGTGGTGGCAGTTGTGGATGGCGGTATGATGCTAACACATCCTGATCTTGCTCCAAACCTTTGGACGAATTATAATGAAATTCCCGGTAACAATATTGACGATGATAATAATGGTTATGTAGATGATATCCACGGCTGGGATGCATATAATAGTGATGGATCTATTCCAAGCGATGGTCACGGAACACATGTCGCAGGCATTATTGGAGCAAAAGGAAATAACGGAAGTCAAGTTGCCGGAGTGAATTGGGATGTAAAAATTATGGCAATTGGTGGCTCTACCGGAACGACGTCCATTGTGTTGGAAGCATACGGTTACGTATTAGACCAACGAGCGTTATATGATTCTACAAATGGAGCTTTAGGTGCATTTGTTGTGGCAACTAATAGCAGTTTTGGTGTAAATAATGCCGATTGCAATTCTGCCAATTATTCCCTGTGGAATGATATGTATGATGCTATGGGCGAATATGGAATTTTAAGTGCAGCAGCTACTATGAATAGTAATTCGAACGTTGATAATACAGGAGATGTACCTACAGGTTGCAGCAGTGATTATATGATAGCTGTAACAAATACGACACGTAATGATACTAAAAATTCTGGAGCTGCGTACGGAGCAACGATGATAGATCTGGGCGCTCCAGGAACTAGTATACTTTCTACGTATACTGGTGGAGGAACGAGTAATTTGTCCGGTACTTCAATGGCATCGCCACAAGTAGCAGGTGCAGTCGGTTTTATGCATGCTGCTATGAGTTCTGGATTTGCAAATTATTTTAAAAATAACAGTGCAGATGCTGGTGTAATCATTAAACAAATGATTATGGACGGCACGGATCCGTTGGCATCTTTGAACGGAATTACCGTAAGTGGTGGACGATTAAATATTTATAATACAGCTGTAATAGTTCAAGCATATTTAGCGTCAGATTCATTAGATCCAAATCCTGTTTCCAATTTGCACGCAAATACGGATGTGTGGTATGAAGCAATATTAACATGGGATGATCCTACTACATTGTTTGGTGGCGATTCCATTTCAGATTATACAATTGAGATTAGTCGAGATGGCTTATTTTACACTAGTCTTCCTGCTGGTCTAGAGTCATTTACTGATTATGGTCTATTGAGTGGAAATCCATATCAGTATTCTTTTGTGACACAATTAACAGGGAATGATTCAACATCTGCTCCAGCCAATATTACAGTAATCCCAATTGGTGGTGATTGTATGCTTGGTGATGTTACTGGAGATCAGATTATAAATTTATTAGATGTGATAAATATTTTATTATTTGCATTAGAATATGAAGAATACACTGAAGTTGATCTTTGCTCTGCCGATGTGGATTATGATGGAATAATTACAATCGCAGATGTATTACGTTTAGTGGACATCGTTTTGGGTCGACCTTAAATCATATTTTAATTATTTTAATTAATTCAAAGCCCTGGCAAATTTTGTTGGGGCTTTTTTTACATCATGTTTATAGTGTAAAATTTATACATGTGGATCAGAATCATGATAGTTTTCACAGTTGTTTATTTTTCATGCGAAAAACAACCCTCTCGTTCAGATCTGAAAAATTACTTACAGGGCGAATGGGGAGTATCTTATACGGTTTACAGTGATATTCCTGCAGATACAATTTGGGACAATAAAACATTTCTGTATATTTTTAAATGTGACACTTTAATTACTGGATCTGCTGATAAAATAAATATAAAAGAGAAGATTCCGTATCATGTGAAAAAAAGCAAGGTGGTGTATAAAAGTGATAAAATTCACTATTCATATGATGGAAAGCTGGGTCCTCCCCTTAAGATTAATATTATTTCACCGAGCAAATGTGAGTGGATCGCCCGGGAAGGCGATTTAGCTATTACGACAGGGTTGGAACGTACCAAAGAAAACGAATAAATTAATTTCGACTTTTAATCAGTCGTTAGAAATAGTATCATCATTTACGAGTTCATCAATCTTGGCAATCATAGATTTAAATTCTTTTTCTTCAAATAATCGTGTCAGGAAAACAATTTTCCCTGTTTTATCCAATACAATATTCCGTGTTATGCCTGATTCACGATGAGCAAATAAAGCAAAAATATCCGCTCCAGGGTCCAGTGCAATGGGGTAGGTGACTTTCATTTCTTCAATGAATTTTTTAACCACATCCAACGGTTCATCACGGTCGATTCCAATTAATATAAACTCTTTATCTTTAAACTTTAACCAAACATCTTTTTCCAAGTGGGGCATTTCTTTTCGACATACAGAGCACCAACTGGCTGTAAACTGCAATACAGCAATTTTACCTTTTAAATCTTTCTTTGAAATGCTTGTTCCATCCATCATTGGTAAAATGAAATCGGGACATTCATCTCCAACTTTAACGATATATCCTCTGTCAGTTGATTCTTCCGCACCTAAAAGTGAAAAAATGGATAATATTAAAATTAGTTGTCTCATTCTAAAAACCCGTTCTCTTTCATCCACTCATCCGACAAAAATTTAGATAAATAATTTCTGACACCATCGGGTAGTAAAACCAGGCATTTTTGTCCGGCTTTTAGATGTATTGCTTTGTCCAAAGCTGCAGACATGGCTGATCCACTGGAACCACCGCAGAGTAATCCTTCTTCTCTAATCAATCGTCTAGCTATATTAAAGGAATCTTTATCTTTCGTTTTAACATATCCATCCACGAGATTGTTATCCAACACATCCGGAAAAAAGTCATAACCGATTCCTTCCACCTGATAAGGATAAATTTCTTCACCACCGCCTAAAATGGAGCCAAAGGGATCCGCACCTATAATTTTTATTGACGGAATTTTTTCTTTTAATTTTTTAGCTACACCGGTGATAGTTCCACCTGTGCCTACACCCATGACGCACATATCTAAATCTGTTCCAAAATCTGCTAATATTTCTTCTGCAGTTCCTTCATAATGAGCATCGGGATTATCTGGATTAGCGTACTGATCCAAAATATGTGAATTGGGAATTTCTTCATTTAGTTTCTTCGAAACGCCAATATGGCTTTCAGGATCATCCCAAGCAGCTGCAGTTGGAGTACGTACAATTTCTGCGCCCAATGCTTCTAATACGACTTGTTTTTCCATGCTCATTTTTTTAGGCATTACGATGATACAACGATAGCCTTTTACTGCGGCTGATAACGCCAGTCCAATACCCGTATTTCCCGAGGTTGGTTCAATAATAGTGTCTCCTGGTTTAATGCGCCCAGACTTTTCAGCTTCTTCTAGCATACGTCGTCCGATTCTGTCTTTTACTGAACCTCCTGCATTAAGGAATTCGCATTTTGCATAGAGTTCACAATTAAGCTCTTTGCCAACGCTATTAAGCTTTACTGTGGGTGTATTTCCGATTGCCTGTAAAATTGTATTTAAAATCATTGGAGTCCTTTCAATAAGTCCATCAAAACGGGTAAATTAACATATCAAAACTTAATGTTTATTTTATGGAGAATGGAATGAATCTATTAAAAGATAAAATATGTATTGTAACCGGTGGCGGTCGTGGTATCGGCAGAGCGACTGCAGAAAAATTTATCGATGAAGGTGCCGTGGTCATTATTGCAGATTTCGATGAATCTACAGGAAGCGCTACTGCCGATGACTTTGGCGAGCAATGTTCATATATAAAAACAGACGTTAGCAATTCGGATAGTGTCAAATCCTTAATCGATACTGTAAAAGCAGATTATGGTCAAATTGATGTGATTGTTAACAATGCCGGGATTCTGCAAGATCAAACATTGGAAAAAATGAACGAGGATCAATTTGATAAGGTTATTCAAGTGAATATGTGTGGTGTATACTTATGTACGAAATATGCAGCTGAAGTTATGCGCGAGCAGGGTAGTGGAGTCATTCTGAATGCTTCTTCGGTAGTAGCTCGATTTGGCAATTTTGGCCAAACAAATTATGTTGCAGCAAAAGCCGGTTTAGAAGGAATGACAAAAGTATGGGCTCGAGAATTAGGGAAACATGGAATTCGTGTCAATGCAGTAGCACCGGGATTTATCCAAACAGAAATGACAGCCGGAATGCCGGAGAAAATAATTTCAATGATGGGAGAAAAAGTACCTTTAAAACGCTGGGGACAACCAGAAGATGTGGCAAATCTGTATTGTTTTTTAGCCAGCGAAGAAGCAAGCTATATAAGTGGCGCTATTTTACCAATTGATGGTGGAGTGGTAATTTAAAATAACTTTGCATAAAAAAGCCCTCATGAGTAATCAAGAGGGCTTTTTTGTAAAGAAGAAAACGATTACGAAATTTTGATTTCGTGACTTTTTGGTTTTACTTCTTCTGCTTTTGGCACGTCTACTGAAAGTATTCCATCTTTAAAACTGGCGGTAATTTTTTCTTCCAACACAATTTCAGGTAAATGAAATGAGCGATTAAAGCTGCCGTAACTGCGTTCTTGTCGATGATATGAACCATTTTCTTTTTTATTTTCAAAAATGCGTTCTCCGGTGATTTCCAGTTTTCCATCTTTTACATTTACATTTACATCTTTCTTTTTTAATCCAGGAAGATCTGCAATAATTGTAAATGCATTATCTGTTTCCCAAATATCGACTGATGGTTGCCAGTGTGTATCTTGGGTGACTGCTGGAACATTCCAGCCATCGTTGAAAAAGTCATCCAACATGCGGTCAACGCCAGTTAAGAAATGTCTATTTGGGTTCCATTTTACAAGTGTCATATTTGACTCCTTTTTTGTTAGTTAATTTTCACTTCAGTAAGCTCAATCACCATGCCAAAGTGAAACTATTGCCATATTGATCGCATCGAATGACCATATGTCAGACCCAATGGAACCAATGTCATACTGGTCTGTAAATATTGCAGATACTTATACCAAAACAGTAATTACTTGAGGAGTGGAAACTCTTTTGTTCATCATATGAATAAGGATGTAATATTGAATTCAATTTTTAATGAGAAAGTATAACATATGAGTAAATTAGCAATATTTGGTGGAAATCCTGTTCGCACGGATCCGTTCCCAGAATGGCCTCGGCCTACATCCGAATTGGGTGAAAGTGTCTTAAAGACCTTACAGAATGAAAACTGGGGAGTAGGTAGCGATGCAATTTCACGCTTTGAGGATGCATTTGCAGCATTTCATGATGCAAAGTATTGTATAAGTACTAGTTCTGGTACAACTGCTTTGTGGGTGGCGTTAAAGGCTGCTGGTGTTAAAGCTGGGGATGAAGTCATCATTCCTGCATATACATTTATTGCGACCGCTTCAGCTGTCCTTATGGCGAATGCAGTACCTGTCTTTGTGGATATTGATGAAAAAACATTAAATATTGATCCGGAATTGATCGCAGCAGCAATTACACAAAAAACAAAAGCCATCATGCCGGTGCATATTGCAGGAAATCCAGCCGACTTGGATAAAATATGTGCTATTGGAAAGCAGCATGATATTGCTATTGTCGAAGATGCAGCTCAAGCGCACGGTGCAGAATGGAAGGGTAAAAAAGTGGGTGCAATTGGACGCGGCGGTATTTTTAGTTTTCAGACGTCAAAAAATATGTCCGCTGGAGAAGGTGGTGCTATTATAACAAATGATGATGACTTTAAAGAAGCATGCTATTCTTATCATAATTGCGGTCGTGTGAGTGGCGGAGAATGGTATGAGCATCAGCATTTGGGTGGAAATTTTCGTTTAAATGCGTTGGCGGCGTCCATGTTAATTCCTCAACTGGATTCAATTGGCGAAGATATGAATCTCCGTGATAAAAATAAGCAAAAGCTTGATGATGCATTAGGAGAAATAGATGGCATTGAATTGGTTGGTTCCTATGAACAAACGACACGATCTGCTCAACATTTATATATAGTGAAGTATAATAAAGATGCTTTCAACGGCCTTCACAGGGATGTTTTCTTTAAAGCAATGCAAGCTGAAGGTGTCTATACGTATGCAGGTTACAGTCCACTGTATCGAGAAAAATTGTTTGTGACTGACCCTGAAGAATATCCATGGTTGAAGAATCATGACTATGCATCGGTATCTCTTCCGATTACAGAACGAATTTGCGATGAAGAATCTGTTTGGCTACAACAACCTCATCTACTGGGGAATAATGATGATAATCAGGATATCATCGATTCGTTTATAAAAGTAACAAACGCATTAAAAAATGAACCGGAGTTGTTTAGATAAACGATTCAAAAAGTTCGTCATATACAGTCAACATTTGACTCCAATCATATTGTTCAGCAACGGTACTCAATTTCTTATTTCTAATTTCACCAATATTAGAAATGCACTCATTTAATTTTTCATATAAATCTTTATCATGCTCATAAATATGATTATCATGATATTCAGTAGGAAGTAATTCTGGATAAGTGAGTCTATTAGGCAATAACGGATATGTATTGCAATAAACCGCTTCCATAATACTTATACCAAAAAAATCCTGAATGTTAGTTACAGGTAGAATATCTGCTTTCCATAACCATTGTGCATATTCAGAAAAACTTTCACAATATCCAAAACGCACAATCTTATCCTTTAATTTTATTTTTGCTTCATCGAAAATAGAGGGTGACATTTTAAAATTTTCACCTAATACAACTAATTTGAAATCAACGCCGTTTTTATCGAGTTTAAATAATGTTTCAAAAAAGATTTCTGGGTTTTTATCGTATTCCCAACGATGATTCCATAGAAGAAGTGGTGTTCCGTCATAATTCGTTTTATGTGCATCGAATGCTTGCAAATCAAGACCCAGTGGCAATACATTGCTTTTGTCTTTAATTACCTGAATTGAATCCAGTTCATTATTGTCTGGGAAATGCTTTAACAGTTTATCTGATTCTTCTATAAACGACTTTTGATGATAACGAGAATTAAATAACACATAATCTGCAGTGAGAGCGGAGCTATAGTTAATAAATCCATACTGTTTATTACGATCCTTCTGAACATCTCTATCTGTAGGGGACCAAGGATATGATAACTGATTTTCATGAAAATATAAAGTAGCAGGAATGTGCGAAGTTCGATTACGAGTTAAACTTAAAAAAGTAGTCAAATCTAACATGTCTGTGGCCAGAATCAAGTCTGGATTTAAATTTGACTGATTAAATAGCCTTGCCAATGTTACAGCGCCGCCATGCATTCGCCATTTCCAAAATTGACCTTTCAACTCTAAAATGTCAATAGTATGTCGACTATTCTTTTGATAGTTTATTGCCCATGATTTATGAGAACCGGTAAAATAAGGGTCTATGAGGAGGATTTTCATATTATATGTAATTAATTTAAAACAAGCATCGTAATCGTTTAACATTTTACGATACTTGTGCCCGAGACTGGAGTCCCTGCCCGCCGGCAGGCAGGGAACCAGCATTCAAATGCCTTGTGAATCTAGCCATTCTCTACCTATTCCAGTTTTTAAGAATCGTTCTCTAGCAATTGCTTCGTCACGAGTGTTAATTTTTTCATAATGAGCCATATGCCACGGTTTAAACGCTTTAGTTGATTTTACTTTACCATAATTATGATCATTCATTCGGGCTGGTATATTCTCACAATGTCCTATATAACGATTGAAATTTACTTGGTTTCGAAGGACATAAACATAATACATGAAAGTAGTGCCCGAGACTGGAGTCGAACCAGCATGCCTGTTAGAGCACACGGACCTGAACCGTGCGTGTCTACCAATTTCACCACCCGGGCATAAATAATACTTTGCAGTTTAAATGTATCTTTTAATTTTTTGCAAGGTTTAAACTTGTAAAGCCATAAGTAAATATCCTATTTTAACCGTCGAAATTTGGACATGGATATCAAGGTTGTTGCACGAAATAAAAAAGCATTCCACGATTACCACATTATTGATCGCTTCGAAGCGGGAATTGAATTACTTGGAAGTGAAGTAAAAAGCCTGCGTGAAGGCAGTGCAAACATTAAGGAATCATTTGTGACTATTCGGGGAGGCGAAGCGTTTCTTATGGGAATGCATATTGCTCCCTATTCTCATACGGGAATAGAAGGGCATGATCCTCTGCGCAAACGTAGATTACTGTTGCATAAACGCGAAATTAGTAAATTACATAGCGGTACAGCTGAAAAAGGACATACCATTGTACCATTGTCTTTATATTTCGATAAAAATGGAAGAGCAAAGATTGAAATATCTACCGTAAAAGGTAAAAAACAATATGACAAACGAGAAACAATCAAAGCGCGAGAAGTTAAACGTGATACCGAAAGAGAATTGAGCAGAAAAAGATGAGTTTTGATTCTGTAAATAAACAAATGGAGTTAATCCGTCGTGGGGCGGAAGAGATTATTCCAGAAAATGAACTTCTAAAAAAGCTGGAAAAATCCATTGGCCAGGATAAACCACTCACCATAAAACTTGGGTGCGATCCCAGTCGTCCTGATTTACACATTGGACATGGCGTTGTATTGCGGAAATTGCGTCATTTCCAAGATTTAGGTCACCAAGCAGTCCTTATTATTGGTGATTTTACAGCAATGATAGGTGACCCGTCCGGGCGAAACAAAACACGGCCAAATTTGACGCTGGATGAAGCAAAAGCGAATGCTAAATCTTACATTGAACAATCTAAAGTTATACTTGATATAGATTCGCTTAAAGTCGTATATAATTCTGAATGGCTAAATGCTATGAACTTTAGTGATGTCGTTGAATTGACAAGTAAGTATACGGTCGCTCGCATGCTGGAAAGAGATGATTTTACGAAACGATATCAGTCAGAAATGCCAATTTCGCTCCATGAATTTTTATATCCATTGGCTCAAGGAATGGATTCTGTTCAATTAAATGCGGATGTTGAATTAGGTGGAACAGATCAGAAATTTAATCTTCTTGTAGGACGCGATTTACAAAGAGAATATGGTCAGAAACCTCAATGTATTATTACTTTGCCCTTACTAGAGGGGACGGATGGGGTTGAAAAGATGTCTAAATCATACGGAAATGATATTGGATTAATTGATTCTCCTGAAGATAAATATGGAAAAACCATGTCAATCTCTGATGATATGATTGTCAAATATTTTAAATTAGCTGCCGATGTAGATGAAGAAAAAGTTAAATCGGTTGAAATGCTTCTTGCTGATGGCAAAACGAATCCTCGTGACGTAAAACGGGAGTTAGGTAAAGCCATTGTTGAATTATATCATGGAGCAGAAGCGGCCCAAGCTGCTGAACAGCATTTTGACTCGGTAATTGTGCAAAAAAATATACCAGATGAAATGGATGAAGTTGAATTGGATTCCGATCTATTATTGGTTGATATAATCGCCAATACTGGATTAACCAAAAGTAAGGGTGAAGCTCGCAGATTAATCAAACAAAATGCTGTTAAATTAGATGGAGAAACATGCACCGATATCAATCATAGGTTATCTGTGGGAGAAGAGGTGGTAATTAAAGTAGGTAAACGACGATTTTTAAAGGTTAAATAATGAAACAGTATTTATGGCTGCCTATGGTAGCTTTTTTATTTTATAGTTGTACAGGTCCAACTTTTCCAGAAAACCCTCGTCTAGTCGTGTTTATGGTTGTGGATCAGTTGCCTAGTGAATTGATGCATCGTATAGAATCGGAATTCACAGGTGGATTTAAGTGGTTATTGGATCATGGAGTTGATTTTCGTAATGCTCATCATGAACATGCCTATACAGTCACTGGCACTGGGTACTTTACTATCGGTTCAGGTAGATACCCTGGTCCGGCAGGCGTTTTGGGAAATTCTTGGTATGATCGAGAATTAAATAAAACGGTGAATTGCGTTGAAGATTCCACAGCTAAACCTATTGGTGGTTTGGGAAAGGCTCGTTCCTATAATCAAACTGATGCTACGGCTATCGGCGATTGGATGAAGAAACGTAATCCAGAATCAAAAGTGTATACTGTATCCGCAAAAGATAGAGCATCAGTGTTTCTTGGTGGGAAAAATGCAGATTTGCCTATTTATTATAATTGGAACGGTACCTTCTTAACATCTGATTATTATACGGATAAATTACCTGTGTGGTTATCAGAAATAAATCAATTATTGGATGTGAATGCTTATAGAGATTCTGTTTGGAGCCATTTAAGGGAAATGGACATCTATGATCGACTTTGTACAGATGATGATTTTTTTGGAGAAGTAGATTCATTTAACAAGGAATATTCACCTACTTTACCCAAAAGTTTAAGCAGTATAGATTTAGAAAAAACCGGAGATTATTTGGTTTCTATGCCTTGGTATGAAAAAATAATTTTAAATATTGCTACAACTGCAATAGAAAAAGAAGAGTTAGGCAAAGATGAAATTGTTGATCTTTTAGGAATTGGGTTTTCAAGTGCTGACTGGATTGGTCATAATCATGGACCAAATTCTCATGAAGTTCTGGATTACTTTTTACGATTGGATCAATATTTAATGAAATTCATCAATAATCTCGACAAAAGCATTGGTCTAGAAAATGTCCTTTTTGTATTGAGTTCGGATCATGGAGTTGGGCCATTGCCGGAATATTTACGTACACAGGGAATTGATTCTGATCGCTTGGATCGGCCAGCTTTCAAGGAAAAAATCGAGAATATTAAAAAATGGTCCAAAAATGCTATCAACTATTCAGGCGTTGGGTTTTATTTTCCAGTTGATTATTCTAATGAGCAAAAATCTGCAGCGTTAATAAAGATCAAAGAGGAATTAGCGGATATTAAAGCAATCGAAAAAGTAATGACAAGAACAGATATAATAGCATTAACAGGAAATGATTCCTTCTCCCGGCGCATGCGCAATATGATTCACCCAGAAAAAAGTCCCGATGTCATTATTGTTATAAGAGAATATTATTCAGAAAGATATCCAGCTGGTGCAACGCACGGAACACCTTACGATTACGATACACATGTTCCCATTATTTTTTCCCATGAATCAATACAATCTCAAAAAGTTAATCGTGCAGTTGCTACGGTTGATATTGCACCAACCATTGCCCGAATAGTCAGTGTTCAAATCCCTTCAGATGTTGATGGGTTGATTTTACCTGAAGTAATAAAATGATTCAGCTCAAATCAATCAGCAAATATTTTGAAAAAGTCACTGCTGTCGAGCACATTTCATTAGAGTTAGAAAAAGGGGATATTTATGGTTTGCTGGGACCAAACGGTGCCGGTAAAACCACTACTATCCGTATGATGATGGGTATCCTTAAACCCGATGAGGGCGAGATTAGGTGGAACGGACATTCCATCAACCGCGATAATAGGGTGAAATTTGGATATTTGCCTGAAGAACGTGGTTTGTATCAAAAGCAAAAATTAAAAGAAACACTGCAGTATTTTGGTCGATTGAGAGGTATAAACGAAAAAGTGTTGAATTTCGAAATTGATTTGTGGCTGGAACGGTTTGATTTTACCGATTCCGCAAACCGAAAGATAGAAGAATTATCCAAAGGGAATCAACAGAAAGTGCAGTTCATTTTGGCACTTTTGCATAAACCTGAATTCATCATTTTAGATGAACCGTTTACTGGGTTAGATCCAATTAATCAGATTTTACTAAAAGATATTATTCAGGAACAGTGCGATGAGGGAGTTACGTTTATTTTTTCTACACACCAGATGGAACAAGTAGAGCGATTGTGCACTAATATTTGTCTGATTGATAAAGGTAGAATTTTGATTGAAGGCCCTTTATCCGAAGTGAAAGAAAAACACCGTAAATATTCTGTTACAGTAAAATATGAAGGTGATTTAAATAAAGATGGATTAGAATATTTCATTCCGGAATATCAACTCGAGAATGGTGAATTAACAGGTGTATTAAAAGCGCATACGACTGAATTCCTGGATTGGCTGAATCAGCGAGTGGAAATCATCTCTTTCGCCCAAAGCACACCCTCACTGGAACAAATATTTATCGAAGAGGTTCGTTCCGCATCATGAGCCGTATTCTAAACATAATTAAATGGGAATTCATGGTACGTTTTCGCTCTAAAATCTTTCTCATATCACTATTTATGCCACTGATAATTATGGCGTTTAGCATTATACCTGCGATGCTCATGGAAAAAGGCGGAGATACAGAAGTTAAGGTTGGCATTGTTAATCATGCAGGACAGATAACCGTCGATTTCAAGGAAAATATTGAGCGCAAATATCCATTGGCTGATGAAAAGCCCAAATACTGGTTTTTTGATTATGAAAATTTTGAAGAAGCAAAATCAGCACTACAAGTAAAAACAATTGATGCAATTATAGTGATTCCAGTTGGAATTATGGATACATCAAAATCTGAATATTATGCTCGATCGTTAAGCAACTTTAAAGTTATAGATGAATTGAGAAATACACTGTCCCATACGATTATTTTGCAACGTATGGCTGAACAGGGTGTAGCTGTAGAATTAGCTGAATCCATCAGTAAGCGAGTCAGGATGGATACATTTGAAATAAATAAGGAAGGTGAATTAACAGAAGGTAATGAATTAATGGTTTTATTAGGTCCATTCTTTTTTGTTTTTCTGTTAGTGATGGCAGTTTTTATCAACGGTCAATTACTCCTCCGCAGTGTGATGGAAGAGCGTACCAATCGTATGGTGGAAATTTTATTATCTACTGTATCTGCGAAAGAATTGATGATCGGAAAGATTATGGGATTGGGATTTTTGGGTATGGTACAGATTCTCTTTTATTTGGCTATAGGTGTTGTTTTAGGAATTTACAAAGGGATTGAAATCGTCCGTTTTGACGAATTGCCAATTTTATTTATATATTTTTTAACGGGATATTTTTTCTTTGCTTCTATTTATGCAACGTTAGGAACATTATTTGATAACGAGCAGGATGCCCAGCAGTCCATGGGTATTGTTACTATTATAGCAATGGTGCCACTCATGGGATCATTTTATTTCATGGCTAATCCAACTGCTCTTGTAACAAAAATTTTATCCTTCGTTCCGCCAATGACACCATTTATGATGATTTTACGAATCAGTAGTGATGCAGCAGAACCTTGGGAAATAATAGCAACAATTTTGCTGATGATAGTTTCAGTTTGGGGCATGATGACCCTCGCTGGGAAGATCTTTCGCACCGCATTACTTATGTATGGTAAGCGAGCAACTCTGCCAGAAATCTGGCGCTGGATACGTTCGTAAAAATATTATTATCTTATAATTAGTAAAAATTTATTTATACGCAATTCAAAATTGCTCTAAATTGTATTGCTTTATTTTTAATAATTAAGATTCATTTGGAGTAAAAATGTCAGATAGTTTACACGAATTTACAGATTCAAATTTTGATGCAGAGGTAGTACAATCCGACCAACCCGTTTTAGTAGATTTCTGGGCGGCATGGTGCGGTCCCTGCAAAATGATAGGACCGGTAGTCGAAGAGATTGCTGGGGAATATGCTGGTAAAGTTAAAGTCGGTAAAGTAGATGTGGATGCCAATAATCAAGTGTCCATGCAATATCGAATTACAAGCATTCCAAACCTGCTTATTTTCAAAAACGGCGGCGTGGTTGATTCCATTGTTGGCGCTGTACCCAAGCAGGAAATAACAAAACGATTAGACGCAGTTCTTTAACCAGAAGGCTGTGCAAATCACTCATGTTTAAAGAAAAAAGAAATAAAATTTGTCTGATTGAGGCGCTAAATGAAATCGATAGTGGAACTATGGATAAGTTTTCCAACGAAAAACAGACGGGTTTTAGACTTTTTAATTTTCACAGTATGATTTTTAAAGCCTTCTAATTAATAGTTATATGAATCGTAAGGTCATCATCATCGGATCCGGACCCGCCGGACTCACGGCAGCAGTCTATGCTGCAAGGGCTAACCTAGAACCTCTTGTGTTTGAAGGTAGTCAGCCAGGCGGACAGTTAACAATTACCACTGATGTGGAAAATTATCCTGGATTCCCTGATGGTATTATGGGTCCTGAACTTATGGACCTTTTTCGCAAACAGGCTCAGCGTTTTGGCGCTGAATGCCACTTCAAGCACGTTTCAAATGTAGACTTTAGCCAACGTCCATATAAAGTATGGGTAGGGGATGAAGAATATTCTACTGATACAGTCATTATTGCCACTGGAGCAACCGCCAGATTATTAGGTCTCGAAGCTGAAAAAAGGCTCATGGGCCGCGGCGTTTCAGCTTGCGCTACATGTGACGGATTTTTCTATAAAGATAAGAAAGTGCTAATAGTTGGCGGCGGTGATTCTGCAATGGAGGAAGCAACATTTTTGACCAAGTTTGCTTCTGAAGTTTGGATTGTTCACCGCAGAGAAGAACTTCGCGCTTCCAAGATTATGCAGCAGCGAGCTTTTGATAATCCCAAGATTCACTTTCATTGGAATTCGACTATTTCGGAAATCCATGGCACAGTTGAATCTGGGGTCTCTGGTGTCACACTGCTAGATACGACTAACAATGAAACGCGTGAAGAAACATGTGATGGAGTTTTTATGGCAATTGGGCACGTTCCCAACACAAGCCTGTTTGAAGATAAAATGGAGTTAGACAAGAATAAATATATTGTCACTAAAAACGGTAGTACAGCTACTGAGCATTCAGGCATTTTCGCTTGCGGAGATGTGCAAGATTCTTATTATCGCCAAGCTGTGACTGCTGCAGGTACAGGCTGCATGGCAGCCATCGATGCTGAACGTTTCCTTGAAGATGAGGAACACTCCTAAACATAGACCTACGATTCATTACTCAAACAAAAGGAAAGAGTGATGAATAGAAAAACGCTTATTTTTGAAGTAGAAAACCTTAAAAAGGTTTATAATCAACGAAACATCCTGCAGATTGGAAGACTGCAAATTCATAGAGGAACAATTTATGGATTTGTGGGCCCAGTAGGATCAGGAAAATCCTCATTATTAAAACAACTTTCTGGATTAGAAAAGCCAACAGATGGAAAACTTCTCTATGATGAAAGTGAATTTAAAACATCCATTTTAGGTAAAATAAAAACACCCGATGATATCATATTTGTTTCGTTAACTGGCGAAAGAAATAGTGACAGTGTTTCTAAATATTTTAAGAGTCGTCATAATAAACGATTCGAGGAAATTAGAAAACTGTATTTCAATAATGGTTTTAAACGTTACATGTGGGATCAATCCATGGACACCTTGTCTCAAGGCGAAATAGTGTGGATTAAATTAGTGGATGCTGTGGAAAGTGATCCTCGAGTATTAATTATCGATAACTACGGTGAAATGCTCGATGATGAACTTGAGAAGGACATAAGTCGCCGTTTAAGACGAATGAATCGAAATTTAGGAACAACTATTATTTTGTCTGCAACGAACCCAGCGAATATTCAAAAATTGGTATCAGTTATGATATTTTTAGATAAAGGACATATAGCTAAAATTTGGTCCGGAAATCAAAATAGAAATCCAAAGCGTAAACAAGGTCGTCCTCAAAATAATCGACAACAACATCGTCGAAAGAATCAAAATTGATGGTTTGTGTTAATGCGTCCTAAAAAGATAGTAAATTAATCTTATCATGAAACGAATAGTTCGATCAAGAAAAGACAGAATCATAGCTGGAGTTTGTGGTGGTTTTGCCGATTATTTTAATTTGGATCCATCATTGATTCGATTGGGTTGGATATTCTTCACATTATTTGGTGGTTCTGGAATTTTAGCTTATTTTTTAGCCATGGTTGTTCTTCCAGATCAATATTCAATTTCTTCAAATGATCGTGATGATATTTCAAATACGCATAATGATAAAACGATACTTTGGGGTGCATTATTGGTTTTTGTAGGTCTTATTTTATTTTTTATGCATAATGATCTCTTATTTTTAGTTTGGACTCGATTTTGGGATAGTGGAATTAATTTAATTTTAGCATTTATTATTTTGGGATTTGGGCTCTATTTACTTTATACGAAACGAGCTGATTTAGCATCGATGATTAATGATGGTACAGGACTCCCATTGCATTTATCTCAAAACGATTCTAAAGTCGCTGGCGTCTGCGGAGGTATTGCAGAATCCATACAGATAGATGGCGCTTTGATTCGCTTTCTTTGGGTATTTGGTACGTTTATGAGTGCGGGTATTGGCATATTGCTTTATCTTGTTTTAGCGTTGATTCTACCTTCAGAACCTACCAATCAAACAAATAGCAGTTAACCTTAAATAAATTGATTAGCATTTTGAATAAGTATTTGATTTGACAATTAATCACAACCCTCTTTTTAAATTTATAAGAGCCATATGTTTAATAAATCACTTTTTATTTTTTTGATGTTGACGGTTTCTAGTCAAATCAAACCCCAGCCTGATAACCGTTACGATCCATTTGATTGGATTATGTATAGGCAACTGGGACAAATTACGTCGATAAGCGAAGGCTTTACCTACATCTATATCGGAACAGAAAATGGCGGTGTCGTACGTCTTCAGAAAATTGGATATAATGTTGAATATTCTCTCACTACTGCTCAAGGATTAAAAAGTAACCACATTTCGGCTGTGTATTTTGATCATCATACAGGGAATCTTTGGGTTTCTGCTGGTAATTTCATTCATTCCAGTCATAGTCGAGAAGGTAATTGGTTTATAAATCATATTGATGAATGGGGATTGCCATTGCAGACTAAAATTATTCGCATGGGTTCTTCATCGAACTATATTTGGATACATACGGGAAGTGGTTATGTAAAACTTGATCATATTTCAGGTATTTATCTAGGAACATATACGTATCCAGATAATGAAAAAATACAATGGAATAGCAGTTCACATTTTCCTGATTATGAAATGGATCAATTAAATGAATATTCTTTATCTGGAGGATGGATGGCTATTGGTGGTGGCGCAGTAAATCCATACGGAAGAGAAAGTAGAGTGGATGTTTTTTACACTGGCAGTGATGGTGATGTAATTCTAGGGTTATCGGATGGAACTATCTTTGTTGGCGATAACCAACTGAAATATTTAGATCCAGTAACGGCTGGATTGGGAAACAATGATATTCAGTTTATACTTGATGAAGAGACGTTTATTATGGGTGGGCGATACAACGAAAATTCGCAAGGTTTTACTTATTTAAATCCAAGAAGAGAGTCTATTGAAATTGATGTATTTAATGATAATATTAATTTAACAGCAGGCCCCTATTATTGTGCTGTTCGTGCCGGTGATGAAATATGGTTTGGCGGAAATGAAATGATTTCTGTTTATGATGAAAAAGATGACTTTTGGAGAACCTTTGATGAAGCCAGAGGATTTAGCGGTTCAATTATTACAGATTTAGAATCAGATAGTGAATTTGTTTGGGTTGCCTCATCTTCTGGAATATCAAGACTAAATCAACATAATAAAAGAGAAAATCCTCTTGGGTTTGAAAAAATATTCAATTATGTCTATATTCAAGATATTGAACTTGTAAATAATCAATTATGGATTGCATCACACTATGAATTAAATATTGTTGATTTAAGTGAAGAAAGAGTAATTAATTTTAAACATTTGGGTTCGCTGGGAGATATGAACGGAATTGAGGATTTACTTACAGGGTTCAATGTGTTGGAATTATTTAAAAATGAAATTATGGTAAGTACAAAGCAAGGTATATGGAGTTTTAATTTTAATACGCAATCATGGAATGAACTGGTAAATGCTTCAGTTTTTGTTGGACGAGAAATTTTAGCCATGACTAGATATAAAAAATATATTTTTATGGCAACTAATGAAGGTTTTATTCGTTACGATTTAAAAGATAAATTCATCCGTGATTATGAATATGCTTTTATGGGTGAAATCCATGATATGAAAGTGGATAAAAAAAATCTTTGGCTTGGTACATCAAACGGTTTAATTAAATTTAAATGGACAAACGATTGAAGAATTATAAAATAATAATAATTATGTGTTTAGCATTAACATGTGTTAATGCTCAAAAACAAATGCGTGGTAAAAAAGATTTGAAAGTATCCAATATTGAAAAATTCCATTTAATGGTTTCCCCACAAGCATCGTCACAAAAAGGAAAAATAAAACTGAATACATATATCATGATTCCAAGTTATGCATTACAGTTTGTTAAAGAGAATGGTGGTTTTAAATCAAGCTTTGAAGCCCGTATTACACTGTTGGACGAAGAGGGTAAACAACTGGATAATAAATCTATAAATGAAACACTGATGGCTATGGATTATTTGGAAACAATTCGCAAATCCAATTGGTATTTTGTTGAGTATGATTTCCATGTGATACCAGGTAAATATACTATTGTAAGTGAAGTAATGGATATTGATACGCGTAATAGTGGAGTTCGTGAAAAAAACGTTGATGTATCAAATTATACAGATGATTTTTTATTATTTCCTCCTCAAGTGATGATAGATTATACTGGCTCTTGGCAAGGCGTTAGTAAACGAATGCCTAGTTATCAAAATGAAATTAGTTTTCAACAATCTTTTGTTCCCATTTATATTACCGGGAATGTTAAAAATGAAAATTATTCCTTAAAACTAGTATTGAAAGATATGGAAGGAATCTCTGTTTCAGAGCTTGATACTACATTTTCTAATGTAGAATATTCATTTTCTCATCAATTAAAAATGCCTGTTACAGAGGTTGGGGGTTTGCGAGTAGAATTATATGTCGAACTACAGCAAGGTGTACAGTCTGACGAAGATGTTATTGAATTAAAAATAACAAGACCTGGTATTTCAGCTTATATACGTGATGTGGATGAAGCCATAGATCAAATGAGATATATTTTAACCAATGAGGAACGTTCAAAACTAACTAAGGCAAAGAGAAAAGATAAGGAAGAATTATTTTATTTATATTGGAAAGAAAGAGATCCAACTCCAGAAACAAACAATAATGAACTTATGGACCAATATTATTCTCGAGTTCGATACTCAATTGATCATTTTACATCATTTACACCAGGATGGAGAACAGATATGGGAATGATTTATATACTTTTTGGTCCGCCTGATGATATTGAACGCATTTATATGAATAGTGATCGAAATGCTCATCAAAACTGGCATTATTATCGAATCAATCGCAGTTTTACTTTTTTTGATGAAAATGGATTTGGTGATTATCGTTTATCAACACCCTATATTTATGGTCGTACATGGTGAGTGTGTTAGAGAGATTTTCTTATAGTGGGCTCGAATCATTTAAAAAATGTCCAGCTCAATTCAAATTTCGTTATATAGATAAAATTCGTAAAACAGATGAAGGAATTGAAGCTTTTACAGGAAAGCGCGTGCATGAAGCATTGGAATTCCTGTATAATGAAGTTCAATCAGGTCGTTTACCTTTTATTGATAACATTTTAGATCATTATGAACAATTATGGAAAAATAATTGGCATAACAGAATTGCAATAGCTAAACGAGGTGAAAGTAGAGAAGATTATTATCGTTTAGGCGAACAATGTATTGCCAGGTTTTATAGAAACAATCAACCTTTTTCAGAGGAAGTTGAAGGAATTGAATTAGAAATAGATTTTATGCTTGATGATGATGAATCATATCGCATGAAAGGGATTATGGATCGTTTGGATCATGTTGGAAATGGACATTTCGAAATTCATGATTATAAAACAGGAAAACGTGCTATGAGCCAGGGGCAAGCCGATAAAGATGGGCAATTAGCTTTGTATCAAATTGCACTTGAACAAAGTCGAGAAAATGTTAAAAGTGTAACGTTGGTGTGGCATTTTGTTCGCTATGGAATTGTAATAAAATCGAAACGAACAAAAGAGCAATTGAAAGATTTAACAAGAATAATGAAAAATAGAATTGATGAAATACGATTAAAAGAAAAACAAGGTGAAGAGTTCCCACCTAAACCAATGATCCTTTGTAATTGGTGTTATTATTGGGAAGAATGTCCAGCGCAGAATAGGCCAAATCCTTATATTAGATAAAGGAGTTTTGTATTGGAATTAAGTCGAATTTATTTATATTCATGAAATTAAAATATTATATATTTTTCTTTTTATTTATTACTCATGGATGTAACTCGATAGATAAATATCCCATGTTTTATAAAGGGAATTTACATACTCACACTTTGTGGAGCGATGGTGATGCACCTCCCGAAACAGTTGTGAATTGGTATTTCCAAAATGGATACTCTTTTTTGGCTATTTCTGATCATAATATTTTATCTGAAGGTGAAAAATGGATAGAAGTACTTGATAGTGCAGATACTGAAAAATGGCCTCCTCCTTTCACTATTAGTAAACTTGAAAAATTAAAAAATGAATTCGGAGATGATTGGCCTGTTTTACGTTATATGAATGACACACTTCAAATGCGATTAAAAACGCTTACAGAATTGCGAGAGAAATTTGAAATACCAGGTGAATTTATTTTAATACAAGCAGAAGAAATTACGGATGCGTTTGATAATTACCCGGTTCATTTAAATGCTACAAATCTCGAGTCATTTATTTCACCACAAGGTGGTAGCAGTGTTTATGATGTAATGCAACGCAATATTGATGCAGTCATTAAACAGCGGGATGAAACCAACCGTCCAATGTTTGCTCATGTAAATCATCCAAACTATGGTTGGGGAATTGTTGCAGAAGATTTGATGAAATTAACAGGCGATCCTTTTTTTGAAGTCTATAATGGTCATCCTGGTGTTAGAAATTTGGGTGATGATACTCATCCAGGGACTGAAAGAATGTGGGACATTATCCTTACAAAACGTTTCTATCAAAAAATGAGTACATTTTATGGTTTGGCTACTGACGATGCACATTCTTATTATGATATTAGAGTTGGAGAATCAAATGCTGGTAGAGGCTGGGTTATGGTGAAAGCTGAATTTTTAAATGCTGAAACAATAACTAAAGCTCTTTTGAATGGTAACTTTTATTCAAGTGCAGGCGTTATTTTAAACAATATTGAAGAAAATGAATATCACGTAAAAATATCTATTCAATCTGAATCAAATGTTTCGTATTTGACGCAATTTATTGGAACAACGTTGTCGGCAGATACATCATCAATTTTAATTTTAAATGATGAAGAGCTTTTAATGAATACGATGCGTAAATATAGTAAAGACATTGGGAATGTTCTATATGAAACATCGAATAATCCGGCAATTTATAAATTCAATGGTGATGAATTATATGTTAGAGTTAAAGTTGTTTCTAGTAATAAACATCCTAATCCATATGCAGAAGGTGATTATGAAATGGCCTGGACACAGCCAATTGTGCTATCTGTAAAAAAATGACTTATTTACGAAATCTCATATCGTTTCCATTAATTAACCGTTTTATTTTCAACCCCTTAATATGAAACTAAAAAAAAACGAAATATCTGCAATAAAGGATTTATTGGCTTCAGCTGAAAATCGTTCTAATCAAACTTTAGAAGCATTGCATCGTAAACTATCATCAGATGATGTTATAGAGCTATATATTGATGGTGCTGCAGACCTCCATTCAAAAACATCTGGAATAGGTGGTGTATTTTTTCAAAATGGAAATGAAATTGATTCCTTTTCTGAATTTTTAGGTGATGCAACTAATAATGAAGCTGAATACAGTGCATTAATCCGTGGTTTGCAAGTAGCTAAAGAATTGAATATTTCTAATATTTGCATCTTTGCGGATAGTTTATTAGTTGTAAATCAAGTAAATGGTGAGTTTAGGGTAAAACATGAAAATATGATTCCATTACATGCTAAAGCCACAGATCTTTTAGATGATTTTGATGCATGGACATTAAAGCATGTTTTACGTGATAAAAATACTGTTGCAGACAAATTGAGTAAAGCTGGCATGATGAGCGGACGATGAACATTGAAACTTATTTAATTGTTAAATAGAAGGATTATTATATAAATGAAAGCATTAATAACTGCAGGTGGACATGGGACGCGTTTAAGGCCCATAACACATACACAGAATAAACATCTAATCCCCATTGCGAATAAGAAGATGTTGGCTTATGCTTTGGAATATGCTAAAGATGCCGGTATAAATGAAGCTGGAATTATTATTAATGCCGGTGATACATCTATTTCAGATGCATTTGGTGATGGAAAAACTTTCGGTTTAAAAATTACATATATTGAACAGTCTGCACCATTAGGTTTAGGACATGTTGTAAAAATAGCAGAACCGTTCATCGGGAAAGAACCTTTTATTTTCTATTTAGGTGATAATATACTTGTCGGCGGAGTGAATAAATTTATTGAAGATTTTCAATCTAAAGGATCTAATTGCCACCTAGTTTTAAGTAAAGTATTGGATCCAAATAGGTTCGGTGTTGCAGATGTAAAGGATGGAAGAATTATTGGGATTGAAGAAAAACCTGATAATCCAAAAAGTGATTTAGCTGTAACAGGAATTTATTTATATGATAGTCATATTTTTGAAGCTGTTAATAATATTAAACCATCTGCTAGGGGAGAATTGGAAATTTCCGATGCTCACCAATATCTTTTGGATAAAGAATACAAAGTCTCGTTTTCAGAAATTACGGGCTGGTGGAAAGATACGGGTAAACCATCAGATCTTTTGGAAGCAAATCGTTTAGTGTTGGACAATATTAAAGATAGTCGAAAAGGAACGATTGATAAATCTTCAAATGTAAGCGGAAGAGTTGTAATTGGAAAAAATTCAACAATTATAAATTCAAATGTACGAGGTCCAGCAATAATTGGAGATAATGTAGTAATCGATAATGCATATATAGGTCCCTATAGTGCTATTGGTGATGATTGTTCAATAGTGAATAGTGAAATTGAATATTCTATTTTAATGAATAATTGCAGTATTTCAAATATTTCACGAAGAATTGAATCATCATTGTTAGGAAATGATGTGGAAATGTTACGAAGTAGATCAAAGCCTGTCACGCATCGATTTATTCTTGGAGATCAAAGTAGGATTGAAATTGACTAATATTCTTTCGCAAATATGAATAAATGGTTTATCTTGAAAAAGCAATAATATTTAAGGAATATCGTTGATAATTGGTTTAACTTTGTTATTCTATTTAGAATCAATAAATAATCCGAGCGTAAATTAAATGGGAATATTTTCCGCACTAAATAATTCATTTTCATGGATATCTGGCGATATTGCCATTGATCTTGGAACTGCAAATACCTTGTTATGGATTAAAGGTAAAGGTGTAATGATTAATGAGCCTTCAATTGTTGCTCGATCTGTTCATGATGGAAAAATTGTCGCAGTAGGAAAAGAAGCGAAGGCTATGATGGGTCGAACTCACCGGGAATTAGAAACGATTCGTCCATTGCAAGATGGTGTTATTGCAGATTTTGATATGACAGATGGTATGCTTCAAGGGTTTATTAAAAAAATTAATATTAATCGATTAGCAAGACCACGTATGGTTATTTGTGTACCATCAGGAGTAACAGAAGTTGAACGACGCGCTGTAAAAGATTCAGGTGAAAGAGCAAATGCAAGAGAAGTTTTTTTAATTGAAGAACCTGTCGCTGCTGCTATTGGTATTGGGCTGGATATTAGTCAACCTGTGGGCAATATAATTGTTGATATTGGTGGTGGAACTACAGAAATAGCCGTTATAGCACTAAATGGTGTTGTTACAAAAGAAACAATTCGGATTGCTGGCGATGAAATGGATGAAGCTATTGTACAATGGTTTCGAAATGAGCATAAGTTAGATATAGGTTTGCCTACGGGTGAAGCGATTAAAAAATCTGTTGGTTCTGCTATGCGAATGCGAACAGAAACAATTTCTGTAAAAGGTCGTGATTTAGTTAGTGGAATACCAAAAACAATCGAAGTATCATCAGATGAAATTCGTCAAGCTTTAAAGGAAACTGTAAATAGTATTGTCGAAGCAGTTAAAAAAGCATTAGAAAGAACTCCGCCTGAATTAGCATCAGATATATTAGACAGAGGAATTATTATGACTGGTGGTGGAAGTATGCTTAAGGGTATTGACCAAATTATAAGAGAGCGCACTAATGTGCCTGTTAATTGCGCAGAAGATCCTTTATTGTCTGTAGTTAAAGGAACAGGAATGGTTTTGGATAATATCCGTAAATATGAGCCAGTGTTGATTTAATATGTAATGAGGAATATTTACCTCGCCTTAATTCGGCAACGTGATCATGTTGCCTTTATCCTTGCAATACTTATATCATTTTCATTAATACTTTCTAACGATACACCAGATGTTATCATTCTCCAAGGCAAGGCAAATGATATATTTTCATTTTTATATAAACCAGTAGCTTGGTTACGTTCAATGGCAGTTATTGAAGATGAAGCAGCTGTCCTCCGTGAAAAAAATATTCAATTAAAATTACAAATTGAATCAATGTTGAACCTAGCGTCTGAAAATGATCATTTAAAAAATCTGCTTAAATATAAGCGGGAAAGTCAGTTAACACTATTACCAGCAAAAGTAATAAATAAAGGTGTAACATCAAATTTGAATACGATTACCATTGATGTTGGCACTAACCAAAATGTTGGACTTAATGCATCAGTTTTAACACCAAATGGTGTAATTGGGAAAACGGTATCTGTAGGTAAAAACAGTGCAATCGTTCAAATAATTAGCGATGTCAATTTTCGTTTAAGTGTTCAGGTAATGCCGTCAGGATCAAGAGGTATAATGCGTTGGGTATATGGTGATTTATGTGAAATAAGGGAAGTTCAGAAAAATTCAGAAATTAATATTGGTGATCGAGTATTAACTTCTGGCTTTAGTGATATTTTCCCTAAAAACTTACCCGTTGGTATTGTTGCTGGAATCCGAGAAGAGAGAGGTAGTTTTCAGAAAATTGTTTCTGTGCGTATTGCTGAAAACCTTGGGTCGTTAATTAATATTTTTGTAATAACGGAACAAAAAGATGCAAATAAGTAAATTTATTTTTATGATGATTGGAGTATTCTTCTTGCAGTTTTACTTGTCAGAATTTATGTCAATAAATATGATACGCCCTGACTTCATGACTATCTTTGTGTTATATACTGCCATTAAATATGGTCGATTTTATGGTGTTATTGCCGGATTTACACTTGGTATATTAACTGATTTTGCAGGTGTCAGTTCTTATTTTGGTCTTTCATCATTAACATATTCATTTAGTGGCTATCTAGCAGGTTATCTTAAAAATCAATATAACCGACTTATACCACTTTATTTTCATTTATCATGGGTGAGCATTATATTATTTCAGTTTCTTGTATACTGCTTTGTTCGATATCAATATTTGTATGAAACTAATTTGTTTCAATTTATGATAAAATGGTTTTTAACCATGGGTTATTCAATGGGTTTTATTCTTGTATTGCAATTAATTTTCCCTTTTAAAATTTATACTCATGCTGAAAGCAGCTAACTTAATACCTCAAAAACGCCTCGTAGTCGTTAGTGGTGTTGTCTTATTTCTTATGTTTTCTTTGGTGTTAAGGTTTTTTTATTTACAAATATATTTGCACGAGAAATATAAGCAGAAAGCAGAAGTGAATCGAATTCGCGCTATTCCACTGAATGCGCCTAGGGGATTGATTTTAGACCGTACAGGTGAAATTATAGTAGATAATTATCCAATGTACATACTAACTGCAATCCCCGGAGAAATGGTAGATAAGGGGAAGAATTTCCAAATTGTAAGCAAATGCACTGGAATTGATAGCTCTATACTTGAAATAAATTATAAAAAATATTATCGTGGTAGGTTTTTACCATCAAGAATTGCTAAAGATCTCACATTTGACCAATTAAGTCGTATTGAAGAACATAAACAGGAATTAACAGGAATTAATTATAATCAATTTCCTGAACGATATTATACTAGTGAAATAAATGCATCTCACTTGCTTGGATACGTTAAAGAAGTAGATCAGGCACTTTTGAACAATTTAAATGTGGAAGATAATTACCTATATGGTGATTTGATTGGTTGGCGCGGTTTGGAAAAAAAATATGAAAAACATCTACGAGGTGATAAAGGAGTCTATTTTGTTAATGTAGATGCCTTTGGTCGTGAAATGGGCCAGTCGCTAGATCATCAAAAAGTTAATCCTGTTCCGGGGAATGATTTACACACTTCCTTATTGATTCCATTACAAAAAATGTTAGAAAAATACCTCGATGGAAAGCAAGCCGTCGTCGTTGTATCTGCGCCAAAAACAGGTGAAATATTGGCTATGGTTAGCAAACCAGATTATTCTCCAGACTTATTTACTGGAAATACAACTGTTTCAGAATGGCAGACTATTATTAGTCATCCTGGTAAACCTTTATTAAACAGAATAACCCATGGATTATACCCACCTGGTTCAACATTAAAAATGGTTACTGCTATGGCTTTAATGGAAAAGGGTAAAATAAATTATGCAGAAATAATCAACTGTAATGGAATTTATGAACTAGGAAATAGACAATTTCGTTGTTGGAAAGAGGGAGGTCATGGTAATGTAAATATTGAACAAGCAGTAGCTCAATCTTGTAATATTTATTTTTATAATATTGTTCAACGATTATCATTGGATGAATGGGCGGAATCGTGCAAAGTATTTGGATTTGGTAACTTTACAGGTATTGATTTGTTTTCTGAGGGGAAAGGTCTTGTCCCAAACTCTTCATACATGAATAAACTATATGGAAGATGGGGTTGGTCAAAAGGTCATTTATTAAATTTATCTTTAGGGCAAGGTGAGCTTGTTGTTACACCATTACAAATACTACAATATATTAATATGTTTGCAATGAAGGGTAAAGCTCCAATTCTACATGTAATTAAAGATGCTAAAATCGAAACAAAATATATTAATAATTTTTCACGTAATACATGGAACCGTATGGAAGTATATATGCAAAATGTTATTACATCTGTTTTTGGTACCGGTAAAAGAGCCAACCCTAGAATTCCTGGTTTAACAATTGCTGGAAAAACTGGAACTGCTCAAAATCCACATGGCGAACCTCATGCATGGTTTATTGGATATGGAAATAAAAATGATGAAATGGTTTCTGTGGTGGTATTAATTGAGAATGGAGGACATGGAGGTGAAACAGCAGCTCCAATTGCAGGACGTGTTTTTGATTTTCTTTTTTCTTCCAAAGAATCAATGAAATTAGCATTTGCATTATGATTCAACTTTTTATACAAAAATTTAAAAATTCTTCATTAAGTATTTTATCAATTTCATTACTTCTTACTTGTGCAGGATTAATAACGTTAAAAAGTATTAATTCAGGTTCTGAAATTAGTTTTTTTCAACAATCATTTTATAAACAGATCATATTCATGGTTCCTGCAATTATTTCATTTTTTATAGCTTTTTTCATACCGAGGCATACAATACATCGATATATATATATGGCATATGGAATTATGATTATTTTAATATTAGTTCCTTTTTTAGGTGAAAAGATTGCTTCAACCTATCGATGGATTGATATTGGATTGCCATTTGGTTTTCAACCATCTGAATTGGCAAAATGGATAGTTGTTATATCTTTAGCTCGATATTTATCAGACCATAATTTAGAAATGAATCATTTTTCTTCAAGTTTTTTACCAACTCTAATCGTTTTGATACCTGCAGGTATTGTTTTAAATCAGCCTGATTTAGGGGCAGCTATAATTATATTAGTCCCCGTATTGCCTATGTTGTATTGGATTGGCGCTAGGCCTTTTCATCTTTTTTTAATGGTTTCGCCTTTGTTAAGTATTTTAACTGCTTTTCACTGGTTGTCATTTACAATTTGGGCAATAATATTAATGTTTGTCATTTTCAAGGCTAGACCTAATTTAGGATTTAGTGTCTCTACATTTTTTGGAAATATATTTTTGGGTTTACTTTCACCTGTTTTATGGGGTTTGCTTCAAGGTTATCAACAAAAACGTATTTTAACATTATTTAACCCGGAAATAGATCCTCTTGGTGCTGCGTATCAAATAATACAAAGTAAGACAGCGATTGGTGCAGGAGGTCTGTTTGGGAAAGGCTGGGGGCAAGGAACACAAACGCATTTAAAGTTTTTACCCGTCCAAGAATCAGACTTCATTATTTCTGTAGTCGGAGAAGAATTCGGCTTTATAGCTATACTAATTTTAATTGTATTATTTTCAGTATTAATTTTAAAAACAATGCGTCTAGCTTTTGTTATAGATGATCGTTTTTCTAGCCTTGTATTAGTTGGTTTGGGCACAATAATAACTGCACATGTTTTCGTAAATTTTGCCATGACGGTTGGTATGATTCCTGTCAAAGGGTTACCTTTGCCATTTGTTTCTTATGGTGGATCATTTTTACTTACTAGCTACATAATGACAGCACTTATTATGAACGTTAGTAGTGATCTTAAGGATTATTAAAAAGTAAGATGTACATAATAAGAATCCTCGGTAAATTCACGGCCTGTTTATTTTAAAAAAAAGAAAAAGAGATATGTTAAAACGTTCACTTAAAATTGTTATTCTATGTTGCATCACAATTATTTCTGAAAAACTGATAGCTCAATCTGATTCTAAACAGATTAAAAGATTAAGTGATAAAATTGTGCAGCAAAATAATCGCATTGATGAATTGGAAACAAAGCTGATTATTTTATTACCTGAATTGCAAAGAACCCTTAAAGCGACAGTAGCGTCAAAAGAACAAACAGATTCTGTCTCCATTCTGATTATCAACCGAATAAATATGATTCAAAATAAAATCAGATTATTAGAAGATAAAGCTGCATATTCTGATAGTACAAATTTTGAAGTATTAGCTCAATTGGTTATGATCGAAAACAAAATCATTACGTTGGCTAATAGTTTTACTGAATTATATAAAGTTCGAAATGACCAAACGCCAGCTTCTCCAAGTTCAAAAATCAGCCCTACAGAGTATAAAAGACTTTACATCGAAAGTTTAAGTAATTTTCAAAATGGAATGTATGGATTATCTATAAAAGGTTTTTCTAAACTTGTTGTTAGTGATCCACAGAACACACTTGCTGACAACAGTCAATATTGGTTGGCAGAATGTTATTATTCTCAAAAAAACTTTAAAAGAGCAATTATTGAATTTGAAAAAGTATTCACATTCTCTGGAACAGATAAAGATGATGATGCTCAATTAAAACTGGGTCTATCTTACCAAAGTATGGGGAATTTAGAAAAAGCCCGAGAAGAATTTCAACGACTAGTTGACTATTTTCCTGGAAGCGAATTTTATGACAGATCAAATGAAGTCCTTAAACAATTAACTATAAAATAAAGAAAAAATAATTATGAGTAAACTTTTTTATATGACAACGGAAATTATTCCATTTGCAAACACTTCAAGTTTGGCTCCTTTTTCGACAAGGGTTCCTTTACTATTGCAAGATAAAGGACACGATATTAGAACTATTATCCCAAAATATGGATATGTAAGTGAACGTAAATATATTTTAAGGGAAGTCATTAGACTTAGAGAAATTCCATTTGAATATGATGGTGAAGAAAAAACACTTTCAGCTAAAAGTGCATTTATCCCTAAAACACGTGTTCAAATTTATTTCGTTGAAGACAATGATTGGTTTAAACCACAAACTAATCTTGTTTATAAATCAAAGAATGGGCGTATTTTAGCTAATAATGATGAACGAACAGCGATATTTTGTAAAGCAACTTTAGCAACGCTTCCACACTTATTTTGGAAACCGGATATTTTTTTATGTAATGGTTGGCAATCATCTTTACTTCCAGCTATGTATAAGGAAGAATATGCAAGTAAAGATTTTTATGAAAATATTAAAACTGTCTTATTAATTCATAATATGGACGATGAGTATATTGATTTTGGGCAGACGGTTTTTGAAAAATCAGGCCTATCAATTCCTTCAGCTATGAAAAAAGGAACTGTCAATGCTTATGAAGCAGCAGCTGATTCTGCTGATTTAATTATTGCATTAGAATCACCTTCAAATAATATTACGAAAAATTTACTCAAACTTGCCGCTGTGAAAGCCAATAAGAAAAAGTTAGTTACTGTTAAAGTTCCTGAAGGAGATATGTTGGATTACCAACCTGTCGCTGATAAGCTTGATGAAGTCCTTGGGAAACTTATTAGCTAGTTTTACGTATTATAACCCTCCGAATGAAATCATCCGTAATATTCAAGATCCTTTGGATTGGTCTAATCTACGCTTTCCTAGTTGGTTGCATGGAGGATCCTTTGTTTGTCGACTTAAGTGAGAATGGATTAGAGTTAGAAACCAGAGAATTATTTGATATAGAAGGTATCACTTATCAGGTCCCTCCATCTATAGGCAGTAAAACAAAACTTCATTTAGGAAATGATGATGATTATTTTTATAAAGCACTATTATTTAAATCATCTTTTATTTCTTATGAATCAAATTCATTGACGCTTTTTTCATTTTTAGATTCATCTATAGTTATTGATAGTGCTTATTTTGTAGTCGGTGTAGCAAAAGATACATTAATTTCTCCAGAAACTTTTTCAATGTATTATTTTCCTCTTAATGGGCTTGATTCAATTTTTAATGAATCAGAATCTCATTATTTAAATTTTACAGATACAGAAATTAACGCTGGAGAATTTGTTTCCAGCGCGAAAGAAGAAAGTGTTGAATTAGATACTGTTACAACTATTCATAGAATTAGATTTCCTGCTGAAAATTTATTTGACTCTACATTCGCTGATACTTCATTAAATTATACATTATTGATAAAACTTGAAAATCCAAGTGATGAATTACATGCATTTTATAGTAGGGAATATGATTACACAAATGAATTAACAGCAAAATTAGAAGTTTATTTTCGTCAATTCACTTATCCAGATTCATCTGATACATCTCAAGATATATCAATTGATACTTTAAAAAGTTCATTTTTAACTACTCAAGATTTAAGTATTATGATGCCTCCTGCAATTACTGATCAAGATACATCATTTATTACAATTGGTCGTGGAAAAGGACTACGTAGCTTGATAAAATTAGATTTTTTAGATACACTTCAGCTACCAAATCAAACTACATTTGATAAAGCAGAGTTAACACTTCATATTGTACCCGATACAAATATATCGTCATTTAGTATTTGGGCTGTTGCTTTAAAAGACACATTTGAATTATCTAATTTTGAATCATTGGAGAAAGACGAGTATTCTGTTCATGGATCACTTTATTCCAGTGGATCAGTACTTAATAGTAAAGTTGTTTTTAATATAAAGAATTTTTTACAAAATCAATATTTTGAAAACGTAAATAATTTGGGGCTAAAACTTTACGCAAATATTAATAATAATTTACAAACTGAAGTTCATTTTTACTCTGCAAATCATGATTCATTGTTTCCAAAACTATTTATTCAATATGTTGCACCGTAAATTCATCTTATTCTCAATATTGTCTATTGTTTATGGACAATCAATTCATAATGCGTATGGACTTGGGTTAATTTCCTTTAGTCATAATGCTGCAGCATCAGCTATGTCTAGTCGAGGAATCGTTCCTTCTTTTAATCAAAATATCTCACTTTCAAACCCGGTTACCTGGAATAACTTAAAATTTGCTTATTTATCTGGAAATTATAAAGGAGATAAATTTACGAGAGATTCAAATGAAAATGGTTTAACAGGAATTAGCAGTGCTCAATTTGCAGTTTCAATTGGCGAGAATTACGCCTGGGGATTTGGTTTGAAACCTCTTTTTAACCAACAATATTTGATCAATGATAATCAAACTGAATTCTATGTCGATGATGATACTCTTTTAACACAGCGATCAGTTGATGGATCAGGTGGTGTATCAGCTTTATATACTGCTTTTCAATTTCCTGTAACTGATAATGAAAATATGGCACTTGAATTTGATATATTATTTGGTTCGTTACGTAAAGATTCGAAATTTTCTATAGATCAACGTTCTTATCATCAATTTCATAGACAAATATATACAGGTACTCTTTATAAAATATTTATGTCATCTGATAGATTTGAGAATAAAAATCTACCATTAAATTTGTATTTTATGTTTGGCGGATCAATCAATCCTTTAAAAATCAAACATCATTCATTTCAGCCGTTTGAAGATGTCAATTTAAATGGATTTTATGATAGTGCTGATTCACCAACGCCTTCAAGTGTTCCAATTGCAGATCTCAATATTTATAATAATGCATTTAATCCAACTGAGTTAGGTTTTGGATTAGACATGCGTATGAAAAATAATGTACACCTAATGTTTGAAGTACATAGCTGGAAAGATAAAGGTGTGAAACCAGGCGCTGTTTTTCCATTAATCTCATATTATGTAAATCAATCTGATCAATTTTCATTGGGTTTTGCAAAATTTTCACCAGCAGTAGCGTTTCAACTTTCTCAAAAGTTTCAGTATAGAGGTAGTGTGTATTTTCGTAAAGATGTTATAGATGCTAGTAATCTTGTAATAGATGAAATGGGTATTGCCATAGGGATAGGGGTAAAGTTTGGATTTACAAATAATCAAATTGACTTTGCATATAAGTATGGTATTCGTACTAGCGAAATAATTCCTAAAGAAAAAATTCAACATTTCACAATCGGCCTTCAATTGGGGGATTTGTGGTTTGTTAAAAGAAGACCAAATTGAGGTAAAATAAATGAAATTATTTCTTTCAAAAAAGATATTAACCATTTCAACTGCTACATTATTTTTAACAATGTGTGTTCCACCGGAAGATGGACAAGGAAATGAAGATGCTGCTTATGATGTATATCTAGATTCTTTGCGTGAGGTTAGATGTCCAAGGTTATTGAGTAGTGCTGCCGAATATTATAAAAATAGAGATTGGCAATCTACGATTAATGTTTATAGAGAAATTATTGATCTAGGATGCGATCGTGAGGATCCTCAAGAAGTATATCAATATTATGCCATTGCATATGAATATTTAGGTCAATATGATAGTTCTGAATTTGTTTTGGTAAAGGGTTTGCAACAATTGCCAAATAATGTTCAATTGCGTAAACGTTTGGTATATGCATATTCAAAGCAAAATAAAATAGATCTTCAGATTGCAGAGTTAAATAGATTGATTGATTTAGTACCGGATGAGTTGGATTATATAATGGATTTATCTGAATTGTATGGTGAACAAGGTTTATATGAGGATCAAATAGATTTTCTTGAACAGGTTTTGGAAAAAGATCCTAGTAATGAAAAAGCACAAAGTGAAATTGCTTTAGTCTATGAAAAGACTGGAAGAGACCCATTGGATGTGTATAGAAAACGTTTCGAAAAAAATTCGGAGAATGTTTCATATGGACTTGATCTAGCGGAACGACTACTTTCAAACGATGAAGCAGATGAAGCAGTTGATATTTTAGAGAAAGTAATTCAGTTAGATAAAACGAGTAAATTGGCTTATAGAAAATTAGGTCAAGCATATTTTAGTGCTGATAATTTGAATGAATCCTCAAACGCATATGAAGAATTATTTGAGTTAAATCCACGTGATATAAACATCGCATTAAAAATATGTGATGTAAATATTGCTAATCAAAAATATGCAAAAGCATTGCGCTGGGCTGACAAAGCAATTTCAATTGATAGAAATAAAGGTGAATCCTACGGTAGAAAAGGTAATGTATATTATAAATCATTTCAGGATTGTAGAAACCCTTCTATTTCATTGGATGATAGAGTAGTAGCAACTTTTGCATATAGAAATTTTGATAAAGCAAATGATCTTGGCTACAGTCGTTTTAATAATACTAATAATTGGTTTAGTGAAAATGAAGTTTTATTTAAGAAAATACACTGGTTTATGCTTGATGATGATGTAAAGAATCAAGGATATGTTACAACTCAAAATAGTTGTTATAGCTGGATAAATGAAAAGCTTAAAAAAGATTCAAAGTGGTAGAAGAATTGCAGGGTTAAGTTTTGATTTATCTTAAAGATACTGATCCCGAATTATATAATATATTAATGCGCGAAGTGGAGCGTGAAACAGCTACGCTGGAATTGATTGCGTCAGAAAATTTCGTAAGTTATCCCGTATTGGAAATGGCTGGAGGTGTCATGACCAATAAATATGCAGAAGGATATCCTGGAAGAAGATATTATGGTGGGTGTGAGCATGTGGATGAAGCCGAAAATTTAGCAAGAGATCGAGCTAAAAAACTGTTTAATGCAGATTATGTAAATGTTCAACCTCATTCTGGTTCACAAGCCAATATGGCTGCCTTACTTACGTTTTTAAAGACGGGTGATACAATCATGGGATTAGATTTAGCACATGGTGGACATTTAACTCATGGTAGCCCTGTAAATTTTTCAGGAAAATTATTTAATGTTGTTTCTTATCAAGTTGATAGGAAAACAGGACGGGTAAATTTTGATGAAGTTAGAAAATTAGCTAAAGAACATAAGCCAAAGTTGATTATCTGCGGCGGAAGTGCTTATCCAAGATGTATTGAGTTTGAGGATTTTAAAATTATAGCTGATGAGATTGGTGCTTTTCTAATGGCTGATATTGCTCATCCAGCAGGATTGATAGCTACAGGTCTTCATCCATCCCCTATGCCATATTGTGATGTTGTAACAACAACTACTCATAAAACATTACGCGGACCTCGCGGTGGTATGATTATGATGGGTAAAGATAAGGAAAATCAATTCGGAGTAGTAGCACCTAAATCTGGACGAGTCAAACATATGTCTGAATTAATAGATTCAATGGTAATGCCAGGTATTCAAGGTGGTCCATTGATGCATATTATAGCGGCAAAAGCAGTTGCTTTTGGTGAAGCATTGCAACCATCATTTAAAGAATATACTATTCAAATTGTCAAAAATGCTCATTCACTAGCGGATGCTTTTTTAAAAAAAGATTATCATTTGGTTTCAGGCGGGACGGATACCCATGTTATTTTAATTGATTTAACAAATAAAGGTATTACTGGAAAAGTGGCTGAAAATGCATTAGAAAAAGCTGGAATTACTGTGAATAAAAATATGGTTCCATTTGATGGGCGTAGCCCTTTTGTGACGAGTGGAATTCGTATAGGCACACCTGCGGTAACAACTCGCGGTTTAAAAGAAGAACAAATGTTTATTATTTGCGACTTGATAGATCAAATAATTGTTGATCCGGAAAATGATGATGTTATCACATATGTGAATGCAACAGTTAAAGAATTGTGTGAATCTTTTCCTCTCTATGACGATTTATTGAATTAATCATTCACCTTTATTTTTAATAAAACCTCTAAATTCAACCCTATGTTAGTTTATCGACATCTACATAAGATTATTATTTTATGCATATGCTTATGGTTTACATCTTGTTCTACGGCTTATTATTTAGATAATTTTCCTGATTATGCAAATGATGTATTTTATCATAAAGTTATTAAAGCAGAAAATAATCTCGATGGAATCAATGAAACTCTTTACTTAAATGCTGCAAAACTTCGTACGCAATACACATTTGCTTTTATAATAGAAGAAGCTGACCGTTTGATTGAAAATGATTATGATTCTGGGAAGAAAATGTATTTAAAAGCATTAAAAAGTTTTGAACTAGCTATCATCAATGGGGAAAAAGCTATACAACTTCGTTATCCTGAATTACGTAATAAGATGGATTGGGCAACAGAAGACATTTCTTTTACTAAAGATGACGTTCCTTATTTGTTTTGGCTCGGTGCTGCTTATGGTGGAGCAATTAGTTCAAGTAGAGGAAAAGCAAAATGGGTAATCCAACTACCTTTGGTAGGTTATTTATTAGAAGAAGCACTTGAGGTTTATCCTTCTTGGAATTATGGTGCTATTCATTCAGCCTTAATTTCGTACACAATGGCACGAACTGATTTAATGGATAATAAGATTGAAAATGCAAAATTACATTATAAACAAGCTATGTTATTTTCAAGTAATCAAGATGCTGGAGCTAAAGTTTCATTTGCGGAAAATGTACTCGTATCCATACAAGAGAAAGACAAATTTAAAATATTGTTAAATGAAGTAATCATAATGGATTTAGAAAAGAATAAGGAATTATCTTTGGGGAATTTGATTGCCCGAGAGCGAGCAATTTGGTTACTTTCAAAGACAGATGAGCTCTTTTACTAAATGAATGCATTATATCGCATAGTATTTTGTTTATTGCTATTGGGTGAAGCCAGTGCCAAGAAAACGATTATTAAAATGGCTACATTAGTTCCTGAAGGTACTGACTGGCATGGAATGTTAGTTGAAATGGGACAGCGATGGAAAGATGCAACGAATGGTCAAATTGTTTTACGTATATATCCTGGTGGAGTTGTTGGCGATGAAAGAGATATGATTCGAAAAATGCGTATAGGTCAAATTCATGCTGCAGCAATATCATCTGAAGGGTTATCTGAAGTTAATCCAGATGTTACAGGATTTGTTCTGCCATTGATTTTTAATGATTACGACGACGTAGATTGGTTGAGGGATAAAATGGCTTCTCATCTTGAAGAAGGAATAAGAGAGAATGGATTTGAAGTATTACTTTGGGCTGATGTTGGTTGGGCAAAATGGTTTACTTCAGAACCTATAGTTTTTCTAGACGATCTTAAAGATAAGAAGATTTTTACGTGGGCTGGTGACTATCGTACACAAAATTTATGGGAAAGTGCCGGATTTCAATCTGTTCCATTGGCATCAATTGATGTTCTATCTGGATTTCAAACTGGACTCATAAATGCAATTGCAACAACGCCATTATATGCTTTATCTCAACAATGGTTTTCAAGTGCCAATTATATGCTTGATATAAACTGGGGTCTGTTAACAGCAGGCGTAATTATTGATAGAAAAATATGGAATCGAATTTCTACAGAAAATCAAGAAAAAATGAAATCCATTTCTCGTGATATTGGCATTATGCATCAGCAAAAAACCCGTCATATGGATAGTGAAGCTATAAAAGTAATGCAAGATTATGGACTAACGGTTTATAAGCCAACAGCCAAAGAAAAAGATAATTGGAAAAATTATTTAAAAGACTGGTATCCGGAATTAAGAGGAAAATATGTGTCAGAAGAAATTTTTGACAAAGTTATAGGTCTCATGGCTGAAAAAGATTCATTAGATGCTTTGATTCAACCATCTAAATAATGACTGATCAAAGAAAACCTATAACTCAACGTCTCCAAGGCGGTGAGGATATTCTTGCACTATCTGTGTTTTTTCTACTAGCATTTCTTCCTGCATTTGAAACATTAGCTCGTTTGTTTGGTAAATCAGGAGTACCAGCATCGCCTATTCTGGTACAACACATGACACTTTGGGTCGGATTTGTTGGAGCTGTCCTGGCCACACGTCAAAATAAATTATTGGCATTGACATCAAATCCTTTATTTCAATCAGATGAGGATTTTCATTTTGGAAGATGGCTAGCGAAGAATATTTCGTTTATTGTCATTATATCTTTAATGTGGGGTAGTTGGAGTTTAATTAGAGTTGAATTTCTATATCCATTTGATATTGCACCAAATATACCACGTTGGTTCGCCCAATCGATAATGCCTGTAGGATTCACACTGATGGCGATTCAAGTTTTTTACAGTAGTTTTAACAGTCGTATTCTTCGTAGTTCAATGTTGATAATGGCATTAATGTGGATGTTTATTGCATTTTCTGATGCCTTTAATGAAAATACGTTCATCCTTATTATTGGCAGTTTGGCAATTTTAATTTCATTGTTTTATGGTGCGCCTATTTTCGTAGGATTAGGCGGAATCGCCGGTTTATTATTTTGGAGTGAATATGTACCTATAGCTGCTATACCTGCAGAAGCTTATCGCATTGTAGTTTCACCTTCATTGCCTACTATACCCTTATTCACTTTGGCAGGATATATATTAGCTGAAAGCGGTTCTTCGCAAAGAATGTTCAATGTATTTAGGGTATTATTTGGTTGGATTCCTGGAGGTACACCAATTGTCATTGTTTTCCTCAGTGGGTTTTTTACTGCACTTACTGGTGGATCTGGAGTAACGATATTAGCATTAGGTGGTTTACTTTATCCATTATTGAGAAAAGAAGGATATAATGAACTATTTTCTTTGGGATTAATAACAGTAGCTGGTTCTTTAGGATTACTTTTTCCTCCAAGTTTGCCAGTAATTCTTTTTGGAGTTACAGCAGGGGTGTCGATTAAAGATATTTTTATCGCTGGTTTTATTCCTGGAATTATACTTGTTTTGGCTGTAGCAAGTTGGGCTATCTTTCAAGATAAAAAGCAAAACCATATTACTGAACCATTTAAAATAAAAAATATTAGTTCTGCGTTATGGGAAGCAAAATGGGAAATGTTAATACCATTTTTAGTACTATTCGGTGTTTTTGGTGGATTTACTACTTTGGTGGAAACGGCTGCTATTATGGTTTTTTATACTTTTGTTATAGAAGTATTTGTGTATAAAGATTTAAAAATGAGTGATTTTCCACAAATCGTTTTGAGTTGCGCTACATTGATAGGTGGTGTATTAATTATTTTAGGTGTTGCCATGGGATTAACGAGTTATCTTGTTGATGCAGAGATACCCAGCCAATTACTTGCATGGGTTAAAGAAACTATTTCTTCAAAATTTTTGTTTTTATTAATGCTGAATATCCTACTTTTAGCTGTAGGATGTCTTATGGATATTTTTTCAGCTATTATTGTTATTGTTCCTCTCATTATGCCATTAGGAATTCATTTCGGAATTGATCCAGTACATTTAGCTATTATTTTTATTGCAAATCTTGAACTAGGGTTTTTAACTCCACCTGTTGGAATAAATCTTTTTTTGTCAGCCTATCGATTTAATAAGGATATGCCAACAATTTATAAAGCAACTTTACCGTTTTTTATTGTTCGATTTATTGCAGTTTTGTTAATTACATATGTTCCAATCATTTCACTTGGGTTACTAAAGTAAAAGTGGGAACAATCATACGAATTATTCATTTCTTGACTATAGATACATACGCGAGATATATTCGCCGGCGTTAAAAAGGAGCAAAATCGAAACAAAATCGTTATTATTAATTAATAGAATAATAAGACGGGTATACCGTCAAAACAGGAGAACATACTGATGAAACGATTGATCATGGTCACAACCATGGCCTTTTTAGCATTTTCGCGTCCTTTATATGGCCAAAGTGAAGCTGGAGCTATCTTTTTACTTATTTCACCCGGTGCTCGTGCTGGGGGAATGGGCGAAGCACAAGTTGCCGTTGCGGATGATGCTTATGCAAGCTTTTGGAATCCAGCCGGATTAGCCTTTCTAAAAGGATCAGAAATGGCCCTAATGCACGTAAACTGGCTACCCAATTTAGCTGATGATATGTATTACGAATTTTTTGCTTATCGCAAACATTTTCCATATTTAGGTACACTGGGTGGACATCTTATTTACTTAAACCTAGGTGAACAAATTCGCATGGGTGAATCTGCGGAAGATTATCTGGGTACATTTACCAGTTATATGATGGCGTTCACTTTGTCTTATAGTTCGTTATTATCTCCAAAATCATCATTGGGAATCAATGCAAAGGTTTCTTATCAGCACCTTACTGAATTTGGCGCAGGTGGGGAGAAGGGTAAAGGAACATCTACAGACTTTGGATTTGATATTGGATATTTAAGAAAAGAGTTTCTTTCTCCAAATCTTACTATTGGGTTAACCATTACAAATATTGGACCCAAAGTGTCATTTATCGATCCTGCTCAAGCAGATCCGCAACCAACTAATTTTACACTTGGATTTAACTATGCATTAGTCAATTCAGAGTTCAACAAACTTTATTTAGTGTATGATGTAGATAAATTGTTGGTAGCAGCTTATCCTGATATGGATTGGGATGGGGATGGTTATATTGGTGGTTATGATGATGAAGGTCATAAATCTGATAAAAATGCTGAGTATAACAGTGATGGCCAACATGAAACTGCTCACTCTGATCCAATTTATATTGGAATTTTTACATCATGGGTAGATGATTGGTTGCTTGGAGGTGATTTGGATATGACCAGAACATCTAGCGATGAATATGACCATATTATTGGTGGTTATCGTTGGGATGATTTAAATAGTAATGGGGAAATAGATGTTGCGGAAGGAGAAATGTTTGCTACTGAAGGAGAACCTGGAGATGATGGATGGGGTGCATATAATGAATATGGCCAAAAGGAAGTTGGTAGTGCAAAAAAACGTACAATCATGAATGAACTTGATAAACTCGTACACAATGTTGGAATGGAATATTGGTATGGAAAATATTTTGCATTGCGCGCTGGCTATTATTATGATAAAACTGGAAAAATTATGAATCCAACGTTTGGAGTTGGTCTACGATTTGCAAATTACGGGTTTGACTTTGGATATACTTCTGGAGAGCCAGATCATCCTCTAGCTAATACAATGCGTTTTTCTTTGAATATGGAATTTTAATATTCCATATTATATTTTAAAAATATATCCAAAATGAAACGACTTTTATCTTTATTCATCATATTGATGATATATAATACGCTATCTGCAGAAATAACTGGAGATAGCGTAATTAAAATTATTCGAGTTTCATTTGAAAATGATGAATTGGATGGAACGACAGGAAACGGTGATTTTCTTTATACATCTGATTTGGATATGTGCAATGAATACACAATTGATCCATTACCACACGATAAATCTTATTTTGAATCCCAATTAAAAGCAGTGAATCATTATTTTAGAGATGTATCGTATGGAAGATTTGGGTTAGACCTTGATAATTCTGAAGTATATCCGAATGACAATCAGTCTAGTTATGTTCTCTCTAATACTATGGATTACTACCATCCCTATGGTGAAGATAATATTTTTGAACAAAGATTGACTGAACTATTTAAGGAGAGTGTTGAATTAGCTTTTTCAATAGATGGAATAGAAATTTCAAATGATGAAATTGTCATCATAATCCATGCAGGTATTGGACAAGATTTTTCTCTCCCATTTTTAGATCCAACTCCAGAAGACATTCCGTCAACATATGTTGATGCTGAAATGCTGCAAACATACAATAATGGCCCCATTACCATTGGTAATTCTACAGTGGAACATGGAATCATTTTACCCGAAACACAAAATCATCTACTTTACAACATTGCAGAATCTATGTTCGCCGGGTCTGAAGTTCCATGTGAATATCAATTTGGTTTAACCGGCACATTTACTCTCATGTTAGGTTTTGCCATCGGGTTGCCGCCATTATGGAATACGGAATCTGGTCAAAGCGGAATTGGTGTTTTTGGTCTCATGGATCAAGGATCCAACAACGGTAGAGGATTGGTGCCATCTCCGCCCGATGCATGGACACGGAAATTTGCCAGTTGGGAAGAGCCGACTATAGTTAAACCGGGAACACATGTACAATTAGCCAGTCGATCGGAAGATAATCTTATTCAAGTGGAAATCAATACTGATGAATATTTTCTCATTGAAAATCGAACCAATTGGTTTCGAGATAGCGTCTCAATCGATTCAGCTCGATACCTCATGTATGAACAAAGTGGAAAAGATCGCTATCCGCCGTTCGTAGAAGTGCTATTTGACTCAGTAGCAATCGAAAAGGATGAGAACGGTGTTGTCACATCAATTCCTAATTATGATATTAGTTTGCCTGCTTCCGGGCTTTTGGTCTGGCACATTGACGAAAGTCGTATCAATTCAGGCTTATCTAATTATTCTGTGAATGGAGATAGGGAAAATCGCGGCGTAGACCTGGAAGAAGCCGATGGGGCGCAGGATATTGGTTATCCCAACATTTTCCTCTTTGCTGACCCCACAGGCGGCTATTTTGGGGATATGTGGTTCCAGGGTAATCCTGAATATGAGGCCCTTTATCCCGATAAAGAGGGGCAACCGCTAGAATTTGGACCATTTACATATCCAAATACGAAAAGCAATGACGGCGCCACAACCTATTTGAGCATCACCAATATTGGACTGCCCAAAGATACCATGTCATTTTCGATCACCAATGCTATACTGGCAGATGGTTTTCCCGATACATCATTACACATTGGTTTGATACATGATTTTGATAATGATGGTGTTATGGAAATCGTTGGTGGGAAAGATAGTTTATGGGTTGTACAAGAAGGGGACATATCAAATAAGTTATATTTTCATTCCTCTACAAGAGAGATTTATGATTTGTCAGTTGGAAGTTTTGATGGAACTGATCGTTTGATTATTTTAGAAAAAGATAGTTCAAATACATTCATCAGTTATTTCGTCTACAATACGGTTCAACATACTTTAGATCTTATTTCTCTGGATACATTGAATTTTACAAATGCTGTATTTGTAAGTGATTATTCGGGGGGGCATCAATTTAGACAATCTTCAGATGATTTCTTTTTTAAAGCTTTTGTACAAAATAATGATGGCTCAATTGATAGTGTGCAAGGACCTGCATCTATGGCTGATTTGGATCTAGATGGAAACGCAGAATATGTTTATGAAAATCGAGTAATTTCTTTCGATCCTATATTAATTATTCAAATTGAAGCAAAACATCTTAATGGAATAAATGTATCCGGATTCCCATTGGATACCTTGACAAATGGTGAAGCGCCATTAATCAAAAATCTTTTTGGTGATGAGCATCCCGAGATTGTTGTCCAAGATTTTGACAATGAGATCATGATCATTAATTGGAAGGGTCAACTTGAATATCGTTTAACGAATTACGGAAAAATTGTCTGCTTGAGTGAATATGAAGGCCGCAATGCTATTGTAACAGAATCAGCTATATGGCTATTTGATGAAATCAGTGAGAATCATGGAAACGAGTGGACATCTTCTCATCATGATTTTGGAAATTCGCGAACACTAAATCTAAATATTTCCAAACGAATTCCCGAATCTGCATTGATGGACAAAGATAAAACCTATGCCTATCCAAACCCGGTTTATGATGGAAGCGTTAAATTACGTATTGCAGTTGAGTCAGCAGAAAAAGTAGAAATTATGATATACGATTTTGCTGGATATTTTGTAGAAAAATTCTCGATGGATAATTTGACTCAAGGTATGATTTACGAGGAATGGTGGAATATCGAGGATGTTGAATCCGGTGTGTATTTTGCGAATATTACAGCCACGAGCGGTACAAAAAGTGAATCAGAGATTTTGAAGATCGGTGTTATAAAATAGTTGATGCAGCGAATAAAATTCATTTGCTCTATGGTCGTACTATCGGCCACGCTTTTTGGTCAATTTCGTTACAACCATCCTGAAATTGATTGGCAGACGTTTGATACAGAGCATTTCCAGATCCACTTTTATGACGGCACGGAAAGCACAGCTCGTGAAGGTGCATACGTTGCAGAGCAAATTTTCCCTCACATTACAGGACTTTATGATTACGAGCCGCAAACCAAGACTGACATCATTTTTACCGATGTGGATGATATTTCAAATGGAGCTGCATATTACTACGACAATAAGATTATTATCTGGGCGTCACCATTGGACTTTGAATTACGGGGCAGCCACCGCTGGCTTCAAAATGTGATTACCCATGAATTTGCTCATATCGTCTCTCTGCAGAAAGCAATGAAAGCGGGACTCAAATTTCCAGGGGCGTATTTTCAGTGGATGGATTATGAAGATGAAAAACGGCAGGATGTACTTTATGGCTTTCCACAAAAATTGGTAAGCTATCCATTGCCTGGAACTGTTGTTCCACCGTGGCTCGCAGAAGGTTCCGCCCAGTATATGTTTGAAGGAGCAAATTGGGATAATTGGGATTCCCATCGTGATATGATTCTTCGCGATAGAGCATTAAATAACAATTTATTATCATTCACAGAAATGAATACATTTGGAAAAAAAGGTATCGGCAATGAATCAACGTATAATTCCGGTTTTGCTCTTTGCAGTTTTATAGCTGATAATTATGGCGCGGATGCATTGAAGCAAATCATGATTGAATTATCAAATCCACTTCAATTTTCTATTGATAAAGCAATTGAGAAAGCTACAGGAGTAATAGGTAATCAAATATATGATGATTTTAAAATTTCAATTGAAACTAAATACAATGAATTAACTAAATCCATTCGCTCAAATGAGATTAAAGGTGAAGTTCTAATTAAAAAAGGAACTACCAACCTTCATCCTAAATGGTCACCTGATGGAAAGAAGATTGCATATATTTCGAATAAGGAAAATGATTATTTCGGTCAAACAGATTTATTTTTATATGATTCAGAAAAGCGGAAAAGTGAAAAATTGGATGGTGGTGCATTGTTTGCGCCATCATGGCATTCGTCAGGAAAATATATTTATTATACTAAAAAACCAACGGTTCCAAATAAGTATGGTTCACGTTATTTTGATATTTATGTGTATGATTTGGAAAAGAAAAAAGATGAACGTATTACAAAGCATGAACGTGCATTTAATCCTGTTTTTATTTCCAGTGACAGCTCACTTGCATTTTTATCATCCAATGACGGCAGTCAAAATGTTTATCATTTGAATTTGAAAACAGACACGATAACTCAATTAACAGATTTCGATGATCATTCAATATTGCGTGGATTGAGTTTTGACAAGAAAAATCATCGATTGTTATTCAATAGAACACAACATCATTATCGCGATATTTATTCTTATACATTGATGGATTCAACGACAGACGTTATAATCGCAAATGAACTCTGGGATGAACGTGATGCACATTTTTCAAATGGTCAAATGATTCATGCAGATGATCGGTCTGGAGTTTATAACTTACGTATAAATGATGATGATTATGTCACCAACGTAACTGGTGGCGCATTTATGCCAGATGTAAATAATGATGGTGAAATAGTGTATTCATTGTATGAAAATGGGCAATATAAAATTGCTCTATTAAAAAATCCTCAAAATATTGAAAATGATAGCATTGGGTACAGTACGGATTATTTCATGCAAAATTTTGAACATTCTGATCCAATGGTTGACCGCGATCAGTCAATCGCTAGAATGTATATAGATGATTTTACAACTATGTTTATTTTGCCGAGATTGATGTTTGACTATAACACAGTAAAGCCCGGTTTTTATTTTTATTCGTCAGAAGTTCTGGAAAGATTAAATGTATTTGGCGGTGCTACAATCAATGATGTAAAAGATGTCGATTTATTTTTTATTTTTGAATTCAAAAGATTTTATCCAACTTTATTTGCTGAAGTATTTTATATAACGCGGAACATTCAGCAAACAAACTTTTATTCATCCTATAAATTGGATGATAATTTGAAATTTCGATTAACACAATTTAATGCCGGGATGCGTTTTCCGTTATTTGGTATTTCACAAATGGAATTAATATCAACTTGGCAAGTTTATAGAGCATTTGTAAAAGAAACGATTCAACAGGAAAATTTGATGGCTGGTGTTGCCTATGATTATTACAAAGGATGGATAAATGGTATTAAGTGGCAGTTGAACAATGTTAAAAGATTGGCTGATAGAAATATCAATCCATCAAATGGATATTCGGCAAATGTATCAGCTATGCATGAGCAAAATGACTTTATAACTGGTTTAAATTTATCAGATGCAGGAACATTGTTAGCAGAATATGGTGATAACGATACTTGGCGTATAAATGTAAATGGATCTTACCATTTTTCTATTCCCAAAACAAATCGATGGACCGTATCTTTAGGGACGCAATTGGGTTGGCTTTCAAATGATGATATAGATCCATTTTTTAATTTCTTTGGCGGTGGTATGATTGGCATGAAAGGATATCCCTTTTACAGTATTGAAGGAACACGTCAACTAATTAATGATATTACTATTCGAATTCCAATATTTACTCAAAAACATATTCAATTGGGTTGGTTTATTTTGCAAAACAGTGTATTAGGTATCGTTTATCAAAACGGGAATGCATGGAAAGGTGATTTTGACTCATCAAAATTAATTCGCTCTACTGGAATTCAATGGAGGTTTAATGGCTTTTCCTTTTATAATTTCCCAACCGCTATAGAGCTTGAAATGCACCGGGGACTGGATATAATTAATAAAGAAGTAAATGATGAGCTTTATACGTATGGTGATGAAGATCGATTTTATTTCAAACTCTTATTTGGATTTTGATTATGAATAAAACAATACTAATATTATTATTGAGTTCAATGCTGACAGCTGGTGATCTATATTTATTTGATAACCGTTTCCAACCATCGCTTAATTTAAATATAACAGAATCTATTTTATATGATACAACAGAGAATGCTGTAGCTGATTCTGTTGAGTTAGTTAATTATCCAGCAAAACCTATGCTGTATTCACTTATTTTACCTGGATTAGGCCAAATTAAAAATGGAGATCCATTATGGAAACCAGCTATATTTATTGGTATTGAAGTAGCATCAATAGTTGGTATGTTACAATGGAATAAACAGGCGGAAGATATTCGCAAACAATATGAGCTCTTCGGGGATAGCCATTGGTCTATTCTCAATTGGGTTGAAAATACTTTGTTAAACCCTATCACAGGGCTTATTCAATATGAGGATTTTAAAATTGATGGAACTCATAAACTTGAATTGATTTTATCAGGGTCGTTAGCTGACGCTTTTGGTGAGTTCGTTTCTTCTGATTCATTAGTGGCTCACCCAGAGTGGATTTATAGTGATGAATTATCTATTTTTCAAGATCAGCATTTTTATGAAAATATAGGCAAATACGATCAATTTGTTGGTGGGTGGGACGATATATCTGATTATTATATAGAAAATAAAACAGTGGAAGACACTATCGAAATCATTCTTATGACCCCCAATAAAAATGATTATAACAATGATCGAGCCCGGAGCAATGATTTATTAACAATGGCAAATTATGCAATTACAGCTATAATGTTTAACCATGTTATAAGTGGCATAGAGGCTGTACTTACGAATCAACGCAAAGCAAGAAGCAATGCAGAACAATCAAAAACGGATTTGGGATTATATTTTGACCCACGGAATAAATATGGAATTGGAGGTGTAACCATTTCTTACAAATGGTGATAAAATGAAAAAACAATATTTTTTAATAATTATAACATCTTTTTTAATCTCTTCATGTTCATCTACAAAAGCTATAGATGAAGACCTACAAGTGCAATTTGATCGTGCTATGAGCTATCTTGAAAAGAAGCGTTATCTAAGAGCTCAAGAGGAATTTAATAATATTGCAATTCGCGGTTTACACACAGATTTAGGCGATGATGCCCAATTTTATCTAGGTGAATCATATTATTTAAATAAAGAATATATTTTAGCTATAGCTGAATACGATCGATTGATTCGACGTATGGGGTTTAGTGACTTTGTACAAAAAGCGAGATGGCGTATTTGTCAATCGTATGTAGAGCAATCACCGAAGTATTATCATGAACAGTCATCGACGGAACGTGCCTTGAGTAAATTACAGGAATTTTTGGATGATTATCCAAATACCGAATTTCATGAAGATGCACTTCAAACAATTACTGAAATGCGCAATAAGCTTTCTACAAAATTATTCGAATCAGCTCGACTATATATTAAAATGGAAGAGTATGAATCAGCAATAATTACCTATGAAGATTTGTTAGCTAATTATTACGACACTGAATGGGTTGATGATGCTCATTTTCAAATTGTGAAATGTCATATTTTATCTGGTGATTTAGATGAAGCGAAAGAATATTTTGAAAATCATAGAAATCAAATTGCAGATAGCGAGTTTTTAGCAGAAGCTGAAAATTTAATCAATAAAAATAAAAACAATTAATCAGATATGAAAAAAGTTTGCCTCTTCGGTGGTACATTTGATCCTCCTCATATTGGTCATTTACTCGTTGCTCAAACTGTAGCAGAAGCTGAAGAGTTTGAAAAAATAATTTTTATTCTTGCAAATAGACCGCCATTGAAAAGTGATTTTTCTAAAGTGAATCATAGACTTTCAATGTTAAAAATGGCCGTAGCTGGTAACCCTAAATTTGATATATCAGAAATAGACATAGATCGAGGTGGCATTTCATTCACAATAGATACAATTAAAGCGTACAAAAAACTTGGAAAACTTAACTCAAATGAAATTTATTATTTAATTGGCAGTGATTCATTGATGACTTTTCATAAATGGGAAGAAGCAAAGGATATATTAAAAGAATGTCAAATTTTGGTTGCTATTCGACCGGGTTTTAAGCCTAGCTCTGTTCCTAGTTGGGTTTTAAAGCAAATTCAATTTGCTAATATTCCTCGTTTTGAAATCTCATCTACTACCATTCGTAATCGTTGGGCTGAAGATAAAACTATTAGATATATGGTAACTCAACCAGTTTGGGAATATGTTAACGCCCATAATCTATATTCAAAATGATTTTAAGCATTATATTATTAATAACAGGTGGTTTGCTTCTATATTTTGGCGCTGATAAAATAGTTCGAGGTGGTTCACATATGGCTTCTCGTTTAGGGCTGTCTCCATTGGTGATAGGTCTAACTATAGTTGCTTTCGGTACATCGTTGCCGGAAATGGTAGTGAGCTTAGCTGCAGCAGCGAAGGAATCATCTTCAATTGCAATTGGTAATGTGATTGGATCCAACATTGCTAATGTAGGGTTAGTATTAGGAATAAGTGCGATAATCTTTCCTATAACAATTACATATGTCAATATTCGCAAGGATCTTTTCATTTATTTAATATCCGCTTTAGTCTTTACATACTTTTGTTCTGACGGTTTAATTAATAGTGGGGAAGGTGCTGTTCTATTTATTGGCATTATTGTATATACATGGTATGCCATCACTCATCCTCGCCATCGAGTAGAAAAAGATATCGATGGTAAAGATTCTATGTCTAAATGTTTTTTTTATTTACTAGTAGGGTCCATGTTCCTCTATGTTGGTTCAAAACTTTTTGTTGAAGGTGCCGTTTCTCTTGCTGAATTACTTGGAGTAAGCAAAATGGTTATAGGAATGTCAATAGTCGCTTTGGGAACTTCGTTGCCGGAATTGGCAACATCAATAGTTGCTGCTTTTCATAAGGAGAGCGGAATATCGGTTGGAAATATTATTGGTTCAAATTTGTTCAATATTTTATCTGTTATTGGAATGGTGAGTTTATTGTACCCTTTACAAGCTCCAACCGAGATTATGCAAATGGAAATTCCGTTTATGTTAGCTTTTGGAGTTATACTCTTTCCAATCGCTTTAATGAAACAACCTATTAATAAAATTACGTCCAGTATTTTAATTTTTGGCTATTTAACGTTCATTGTTTTATTATTTAATTAGCCATAGTCCATTGTTGTCTTTACATAAACTCCGTTAATAGATTAAGCTGATGATTCAATTAGAAAATGTATCATATTCGTATCGTAAAGGGTTTGGTCTTGCGAATATAGATTTAACAATCGATGATGGTGAATTTGTATTTCTTATCGGACCAACAGGGTCTGGTAAAACGACTTTATTAAATTTAATGTATATGGATTTATTCCCGAGTAGCGGAAAGGTCAGTATAGGAAAATATGATTCGGACTCGATTAAAAAGCGAAAAATACCTGCATTACGAAGATCGGTTGGTATCATTTCGCAAAATTACCATTTATTAAATGATCGAAATTTATTTGATAATATAGCGTTACCATTACATGTAATAGGACACAGTCAAAATGATATTGCTGGCACTGTTGATGAAATGTTAGACGAAGTTGGACTTTCCGGATTGGAAGATCATTATCCCCAGGAATTATCTGGAGGTGAACAGCAACGTGCATGTTTAGCTCGAGCATTGATTAAAGATCCTGATATTATTCTTGCAGATGAGCCAACGGGTAATCTGGATCCTGTTACATCATTTGATTTGATAAAATTATTAGAAGAAGTTAATAGTGAAGGAACAACTGTATTTATGGCGTCTCATAATTATAGTTTAATAAAAAGCCGTAATCATCGAATTGTTGAAATTCATAATGGAAAACTTCGTAGCAAATAATGGATAAATTTATTTTCCTAGTTAGTGAAGGATTTAAAAATTTATGTCGACATAAATTAACTGTTTTTACTGCTGTATTTTCTGTATTCCTATCACTTTCTACAATAGGAGTTCTCTTTATAGCCGAGCAAAATACTCACAAGCTAATTGAATACATGCGGACTAAATATAAGATTGAAGTCTTTTTTGATGGATCAGTCTCGAACGAGCAAGCTGAAAAATTTGTTGAAGAAATAAAATTAATCCCTGGAGTTTATTCTACAACATTAATAACAAAAGAAGAGTCTCTTGATATATACAAATCATTATTTGGTGATGATTTAACTCAATTTCTAGACTATAATCCTTTACCAATTAGCTGTGTGGTAAATGTAAAAAGAAAATATGATGGTTATTTATACCTAACTCCTATTTTAAAACAGATTGAAAAAATTGATGGTGTAGATTTAGTTAAGCATCAAGGACGGCTCATTAACAGAATTGAAACATTTTATGAAAAAGGGTTATTGGGATTATCTGGAATCGCATTTGCAATCATTTTAGTTACAGTTATGATTATTTCAAACACAATCAAATTGACAATTTATTCGAATAAAAATTTACTGAAAGCATTAAAAATGATTGGTGCAACAAATACATTTATCCGAATGCCATTTATTCTTGAAGGAATGTTTCAAGCTATTTTGGGAGCTTTTTTAGCGTCAGCAATACTCTATGGTTCCGTCTATGGTGTTAATGAAATGTTAAGTCAAGTAACTACCTATTCAATAAATGTAGATTGGATGTTTTTAAGCTGGTTATTTCTAATAGCTATTGTTATTAGTTTATTTGGAAGTAGCAGAGCAATTTCTAGGTTCATTAAGTAATAATTAATGGGAATAGTATATTGTTTCACAATTTGGAAACTTTTTAAATTTTAAACTTATTATGCATTTAAAAAAATCAGAAATCTCTATCAGAGAACAGAAAGTTCTTAAAGCAATCGTTGAAGATTATATTATAAACCATGCCCCAATCGGATCTAATGTGCTTAAAAAGAGACATCCTTTTGATTGTAGTTCAGCCACATTGAGAAATGCCATGGCTCGATTAGAAAAAAAGAAATTGATGATGCATACATATACATCTTCTGGAAGAATTCCAACTGATTTAGGGTATCGTTATTATGTGGATCATTTAATGCAGAAGTCTGAAGAATCAATTAGAAACGTCAATGCAATTGAAACTGAACTGACCGTATCTTCAAACAATGTAGACGCTTTATTAAAAACAACAGCAATAATGCTTTCAAAGATTAGTCATCTTTTTGGTGTGGCCATGATTTTACAATATGACCGAAGTATACTAAATGAAATTGAATTAGTACATTTATCGTCAGATCGAGTAATGGTTGTATTAGGTATGAAATCTGGATTAGTACGATCGATAGTACTAAATATGGATGTTTCAGTTAGTGAAAATGAAATATTGAATATTACAGCGCTATTAAAAGAAAAATTGCTTGGGCTGACTCTTAAAGAAATTCAAAATACTATTGCTGAACGAATGCAGGATTCAGTTTTTGCTAATCATGAAATAATTCAAATTCTTTTACATAATCCTGAAGACCATTTTATTATCCCTGATAATGAATTGGTTTTTACTTCATCAAATAGAGAACTTTTAGATCAGCCGGAATATCAACATGTGGAAATTCTTCAGAAAACGCTTGTTGCAATCGATAATGATAATGTGATTCAATATTTCAAAACACATTTAAATAAACAAAATAATTACATGCTTATCGGAAATGAAAATCTTGAAACTATATATAATGATTGCACAGTAATGACACATGTTTTTGACGGATCTTCTTTTCAAGGCCAAATTGGAATAATAGGCCCTACGCGAATACCTTATGCTAATGTATTAAAAATATTAAACAATTTTACGGAGATTATGAATCGTGTCTGTTAAAACAGATAAACAAAAAAAATCAAAAGCAAAGAAAACTAAAACGAGTAAAAATCATAAGCTTGAAAAAAATATTGAAGAATTAACACTTCAATTAAGTCAAGTTGAGGATAAACATCTTCGTTTAAAAGCTGAATTCGATAATTTTCGAAAACGCAAAGAACAGGAAGTCATAAACCTCATTCGCTATGAAGGTTCAGATGTTATAAAAAATATGCTTTCCATCGCAGATGATTTAGATCGCATGAAAAGTGCATTGGAGCATCCTGAGCATAATGATAGTTCTGACTCGATTAAAAAAGGAATAGATTTAATCTTACAAAAAATATATAAAGTATTTGAAGAAAGGGGTATCGAATCTTTTTGCGAGGTGGGAGATCTGCACGATTCTGAATTACATGATGCCTTATTGGTCAAGGAAGAGCAAGGTAAAAAAGAGAATGAGATTCTTGAAGTGTTTGAAAAAGGGTATAAATATAAAGATCGTATAATTCGTCATGCAAAAGTTGTGGTAAACAAAGTATGAAAGATTTATATGATATTTTAGGCGTCAGTAAAAATGCCTCAAACGATGAAATAAAAAAATCATATCGGAAAATTGCTTTAAAATTTCATCCGGATAAAAATCCTGATAATATTGAAGCTGAAACTAAATTTAAAGAAGCAGCAGAGGCGTATAGTGTTTTAAGCGATAAACAAAAACGTCAACAATATGATCAATTTGGTCACGCCGGTGTAGGGATGGACAATCAATCTCAAGGTTTTGGAGGCGGCGGTTTTCATCATATGTCTATGGATGATATTTTCAGTCAATTTGGCGACGTGTTTGGTGGAGATATTTTTGGAAGTATTTTTGGGGGTCAACGTGGTGGCCAAACTGTCCGTCGAGGAAAAGATTTGCGAGCAACTCTTAAGCTTACCTTTAATGAAATATTAAATGGTGTTGAAAAAACAATAAATATTAAACGCCTTGAGCAATGTGATACATGTTCAGGAAGTGGAGCTGCTCCCGGTGTTACTCCAACAACATGCCAGCAATGCGGAGGCGCAGGCCGTATTCGACAAATGTCTCAATCATTTATTTTTCAGTCTGTTGTTGAACGAGAATGTCCAATTTGTAAAGGAAATGGAAATGTAATTACAAAACCCTGTAAAAGTTGTAGTTTTGGTTTAGTTAGAAAAATAGCTTCAGTAAAAGTAAAAGTGCCCGCTGGAGTAGAATCTGGTAATTATATGCGACTTCAAGAACAGGGAAATAAAGGGGAATCTAGACAACCAGCAGGCGACCTTGTCGTATTTTTTGAAGAAGAAAATCATCCTTATTTTGTACGAGATGGTGAAAATGTATTTTTAGAAGCTGTAGTTTCTTATAGTATGGCTGCTTTGGGAACGGCAATTGAAGTGCCTACAATTGATGGTGGAAAAGTTAGTTTAAAAATTCCATCTGGCATTCAATCCGGACAAATTTTAAGAATGCGTAAAAAAGGATTTCCTGCATTGCGAGGTTCTTCACGAGGCGACCAATTAGTGCGTATTCATGTAGAAACACCATCTGGTTTAAATAAAAAACAAAAATCTCTTTTTGAAGAATTAGAGTCAAAAGGAAATAAAATAAAAAACCCTTTTAGAAAGATTAAATTGTAATGACAATTTTTACTCAAAAAGAGCGACTGATTTTTCAATTTTTAATTGTATCTGTCATTGTTGGAATAGGGGTAGGAACATTACGAAAAAGGTATTCAAAACCTGATTTTACAGAACATATAAATAATTCAATCACTGAATTCAATTCAATGAGCAAAAATATAGAAAAAGCTAAAATGATTAATACTCAAGAAATTTTATCAAAAACGGATAACTTTAAACCCCAGAATACCGTAAAATCGCTGGATATTAATACAGCTATTAAGAGTGATTTGATTCTACTGCCTAAAATTGGTCCTGTTACAGCTGAAAGAATTATTAAATATCGAAATGATAATGGCTCATTCAAATCGATTGAAGATTTAATAAACATTAAAGGGATTGGGTCAAAAACATTAAAAAAACTAAAACCATACATACACATTAAATAATATGATTAAAAAAATAAGTAACCGACAATTTCGTTCAGATTTATTAGAGCTCTTTATAATCCTTGGATTCTTATTCATGATTATCACTATTTATGTACCTAAAGCAATTTGGGAAGAAGAAGCTCATGCAGAAGAACAAAGCAGATCAAATATTCAAAATGTATTTGATGTTGAATCATTTTATAATATGCTTACAGATACTTTTAATACGGATGGATTATGGGCAATAAGCCTAATTAATGCTGTTAGAGATTCAATTATGGCTGACTCCACATATTTGGAAGATAGAGTTCTTACTCTTGATGGTAAAGAATATGCTGTTAATATTCCAAAGGGCTTTGATGTCGACTATGATACAACATTTGGTTTTCCAAGGGTTCGCCGTGATACTATTATAGATACAACTCATACTATTGTTATGTACATTGAAGAATTGAGTAAAAATGACACTATATTTGTTCATCATAAAAAATTATCTGAATTTGAAGCAAAGTCTAATTTTGTTTCTATGATTGCTACAGAATCAAAAGAACGTTCAGAGTTGACTAATTATTATGATTCGTATCAACCTGATTCTTCGATGCTCCACTGTCCGTTAACACAGGAACTTTACAAAATTACCATTTCAGATAATCAAAGTAGTGTAAGAGTTGCCAGTCCCATCATGGATCTTTATAAAGAAAATCGTTATTTAATATTTTCATTCAAGGCAAATAGTCACGGTTATATTAACGATGGTTTCCGCAGTTGGGATTAGAATCTCTCTGTGATTTATCTTTCTTTTAATGAATCTTCTCTTCTGTGTTCTGTTTGGTCACAGAAAGACGATAAATCAATACTAACACAATTATCTCAAATTTCACTTACAGGAAATTTAGATTCTGCTCGTGAAAATGATAAATTATTTAATGCAATTTTGGAACAATCCTTTAAATCGCTTGCTAGTGAAATTCAAATAGATGGGCATGATGCATATGTAACTTTTCCAGACTATTGGGTTTATCATGATTTTACTGAAGTTGATGCTAGTATGGGGACAGATGATAGTTGGGAATACATCCTCTGGCAAAAAGAACAAAGATTGGGAAAAAAACAGAGTGACTTACTTACCTACGCAGAAAATATTCAAGGAACTTTAAAACATGTAATCCATGTTCCTACTCTTCTTGTTTCTGATATAAAACTTACTATTAGTGAATACGGTGCTAATCCTGTTTGGCTCGGCACAGAATCCATGGTTTTTACGGGACCAACAAAACGAACCTATGGTGTTATAAGTGAATCTGGAAATGGTTATGACTTATTCATTGTAAAAAGGCAGAATCTTTTTGCTGGTAGTGTTCGATCAGTTAAGGGTGATTGGAAAGTGTCTAAATCGTTTGGATTTAAATCTGAAATTGAAGCATTATTAAACATTAATAAAAAATCTTCCAAAAAAATGATAAGTCCTATATATTCGTTGGATTCATTATCAAATAAAAAACAAAAACATTGGTCAAATACAACACTTAAACAAATAAAGCCATTCTCTAATGGTGGTATCGAAAACACAATTGAGTTGAAAAATATATCGGACCATTTAATATCTATTCAAAGTTTATGTGTGGATAATAAAATTAATAAATCTAAAATGAATTTGTTTTCTGCCTCGGGTTTAATTGAAAAAATTGAATCTCCGCAGATTGCTAACAAAGAAAATGAAAAAAAGAAACCTAAAAAGATTCATGAAAAGAAACTCGGCGATTTAAAGAAAAATAATAAACAGGATTATTTAGAAAAAGCTGTTATTTTTCTTACAACAGTCATAATTATTTTAGCTTTTTCTATGTCTATTTATTTGAAAAATAATGGAAACGATTTAACCTCAAATAATGAAGTTATGGAACAGCCTATTTCATCTTCAATTGAAGTATTGATTCCAGTAAATCAACATATCCATAAATATCCACAACAACTTGTGAATATTATGCAGTATTCAATATCCATGATGAATGGGTTTAAATATATTTATGAATCATTACCATATAATTCTGTAACGTTTCTTTCTATGAGTGAACGGGATTTGCAGTTAGAAATAGTTACCGGAGAAGAATTAGATGCAGATTTGTTACCATTAGGATCAATGGTGAATTACAATGTTCAAGGTGTAGAATGTTGTGGTGGATTTAAACATTTTTATGATTTTGTAATGCCATTATCATCTGACGTATTGCCATTTGAAATGGTCAACGCTGAATATTTACAAGCATCCTTTTCAAATCTAGATGTAGAAATTGAAAAATTACAGAAAATAGAAAATGGTCATTACCCCCAGATTCCTTTTATCATTAAAGTAAACAGTGAAGAACAAATGAAAGCTGCATTTTCAGTTTTGTTGAAAATGAATCACAATATTGTATTTAGAAAAGTTGTTGTAAAGACGGATCCTGAATCTGGAGAATCGCAATCCGTATTTTATATTTCAGTTTTTGAGCTCGAAGGTGATTGATGCGCATTATAGCCGGCCAATTTAAGGGCCGTACTATTAAAACTATTTCGCCATCTTCTTATCGTCCAACCCAGTCTCGAATTCGTAAAAGTTTATTTGATATTCTTGGAAGTTTGAATGGTAAATCTTTTCTCGACCTTTATTCTGGAAGTGGTATAGTTGGTTTTGAATCTGCAAGCAGAGGCGCTACTAAAATAACATTTATTGAAAATGATTCTACTTCATTTAAACTTTTACATGAAAATGCGCAACAATTTGAAAAAAATATGTTTACTATTAAAAAGAAAAATGCACTCAAATTTTTAAAAACATCTGATGTATTTGACGTTATTTTTGCTGATCCTCCTTATAACAGTAATGAATTACCGGAACTTGTTAAATTAGGGTGTGAACATATTACAGATACGGGCATATTTATATTGGAATCACGTACAGGTATTGAATTAAAAAATGTTTCAGATAAAAGAATATATGGCGATACACAACTAAATTTTTGGAAATCATGAAAAGAATAATTTACCCTGGAACATTTGACCCTATAACCAATGGTCATTTAGATATTGCTGAACGAGCATCAAAGTTATTTGATGAACTTATTTTTGTTGTTGCAAATAATCCGGACAAAAACCAGCTCTTTTCCGTTGAAGAACGTATGGAAATGATACACATATCAACAGGCCATTTATCTAATGTAAAAGTTGATTCGACTAAAATTTTGACAGTTGATTTTGCTAAGGATAATTCGGCACTTGCTATAATTAGAGGATTAAGACACGTTAGTGATTTTGAATTTGAGTTTCAAATGGCCATGATGAATTATCATTTATCTCCAGAAATAACCACTATTTTTATGATGCCCAGTGAAAAATATGTCCATTTGAATTCGACTGTAATTAAGGATATTGCAAAATTGGAAGGTGATATATCCGAATATGTTCCAAAGCATGTATTGGAACAATTACATTTAAAATTAAATGACTGAAATAGTGTAAACTTCACATCTAAAATACACTTTTAAACATTCATATAATAAAATGCCAACATACGAATACATATGTAAAAAATGTGAACATATGTTTGAGCTTTTTCAATCAATGAATGACGAGCCTTGTAAAACTTGTCCCGAATGCAAAGGGTCTGTCAGGCGATTAGTAAGCGGAGGAACGGGCCTTATATTTAAAGGATCCGGTTTTTATTTGACTGATTATAAAAATAAAAAATCTTCAAAAATTGATAAAACCCAAAAGAAGAAAAAAATATCATCTAAAAAATTAAAGAAAGAAAAATAATGACAACTGAAAATTTACATTATAATATTCCTGTAGATGGAAAAAGAATAACACGTAACAATGGAAAATTGATCATTCCAAACAATCCTATTATCCCTTTCATTGTAGGCGATGGTATTGGGCCCGACATATGGAATGCTACTGAAATGGTGATTAATGCTGCAGTAAAAAAGGCATTTAATGGTAATCGTAAAATTCACTGGATGGAAATTTTTGCGGGAGAAAAATCATATAATGACTATGGGAAATGGCTCCCTGATGAAACTTCAGTAGCAATTAAAAAATATCATATTGCTATCAAAGGACCGCTAACCACTCCAGTGGGTGGAGGTATTAGAAGTTTAAATGTATCTTTAAGACAAATATTGGATTTGTATGCTTGTATTCGCCCAGTGAGACATTTTGAAGGAGTCCCTAGTCCAGTTGCAAAACCCGGCTTTCTAAATGTTGTAATATTTAGAGAAAATACAGAGGATGTATATGCTGGAATTGAATGGGAAAGTGGCTCTGACATTGCGAATCGTATTATTAAAATGATTAAAGAAGATTATGACAAAAATATCAAAGAAAATTCAGGAATTGGTATAAAAGCCATAAGCCCATTTGCTACAAAGAGACTGGTTAGAAAAGCAATTCAATACGCTATTAAAAACAAAAAAGAAAATATTACACTTGTTCATAAAGGAAATATCATGAAATATACTGAAGGTGCATTTCGTGATTGGGGGTATGAATTGGCAAGGGACGAATTTTCTGATTCAACTATTACTGAAGAAGTTTTTTGGGATGAATTTGCTGGTATGGAAAGAGAAAAAGTAATAATTAAGGATAGAATTGCAGATGCAATGTTTCAACAAATATTACTCCGCCCTGAAGAATATAGTGTTATTGCTACATCCAATTTAAATGGTGATTATTTATCTGATGCGTGTGCAGCGCAAGTCGGTGGATTAGGTATGGCTCCTGGAGCAAACTTATCTGATGAAGCCGCATTATTTGAAGCAACACATGGAACGGCCCCCAAATATACGAATCAGGATAAAGTAAATCCCGGTTCACTCATTTTATCTGCAGTCATGATGCTGGATCATATGGGTTGGCGTGAAGCTGGTAGCATTATAATAGATTCTATCCGTGAAACAATTCTTCAAAAGAAAGTCACCTACGATCTGGAAAGACAGATGGATGGTGCGACTAAATTATCTACTTCAGGTTTCGCTGAAGCTATTATTAGCAATATGTAATTTTTACAAATCACAATATGTGAATAAAAGGTGCGTCTAATTCGCACCTTTTTTGTTTTAAATTTTGTACTTATGTTTATCGATTATACAGTCATCAAGTGTATGTCCGGCAAAGGCGGCCATGGAGCTGTAACGTTTCGCCGAGAGAAATATATACCCAAAGGTGGACCGAATGGAGGAGACGGTGGAAAAGGTGGTGATGTCATATTTATTGCAGATAAGCAATTACATACTCTCCAGGATATTCGTTATAAAAAAACGTACTCATCGGGAAATGGCCAACAAGGATCTACCAATAATAGAACGGGTAAAAATGGTGAAAATGCAATAATCCGTGTTCCTTTAGGAACCGCTATTAAAGAAATGGAATCAGGGAATGTGGTTGCAGATTTAGTTGAAAATAAAGAACAGTTTGTTGCATTGAATGGTGGAAAAGGTGGTAGAGGAAACGCGCGCTTCAAAAAACCAACTCACCAAACTCCTCGATATGCACAGCCGGGAATTGAAGGTCAAGTAAAAACGTATGCTCTAGAATTAAAAGTATTGGCAGATGTTGGACTTGTCGGTTTACCCAATGCAGGAAAATCAACATTACTATCAGTTGTATCTGCTGCGCGGCCTAAAATTGCCGATTATCCTTTCACAACATTGGAGCCAAATTTGGGTATAGTTAAATACGGCGATTACAAATCCTTTGTTATGGCAGATATACCTGGTTTAATAGAGGGTGCAGCTGCCGGAAAAGGGTTAGGTCATCAGTTTTTGAAACATGTGGAGAGGACACAGGTTTTGTTATACATGATTGATTGTACTGAAGAGAATCCAGAATCCGTATATAAAACATTATCCTCGGAGCTAAAAACGTACAATCCTGATTTAGATAAAAAACCTCAATTAATTATTAGGACAAAAACAGATTTATTAAATGATGAAAATGAAGAAAAATGGAAACCATTTGAAAAATATATCGATATTTCATCTGTGACAAATAGTGGATTGAATCAATTAATATCACACATTACAGCATTGCTTCATGAATCAGACTAATTTAATACAATTAATTAACCTTTTGAATGTTCCTAAACTAGGACCGCAAAGAGTGCGTAATCTTTTAACTCATTTTGAAAATGGCAATGATGTTTTTAATGCATCCAAAAAAGAGTTATGCCAACGATCTGGAATTGATATTGGATTGGCAGAAAACATTTTGAAATACAAGGATTTTGGTTTTGGAAATAATCAACTAGAAATAGCTGAAAAAAAGAATGTTAAAATCTATTCAATTTGGGATGATGAATATCCAATGTTATTAAAGAAAATTTATGATCCACCCGTTATTTTATATACAAAAGGTCAGCCGCTTAAAAAGAAAGAAGATACAGTTGCAATTGTAGGTACACGAAAATTCACACCTTATGGAAGTAGCATGGCAAAATCTATTGCGAAAGTATTGAACAATGCCCGAATAACAGTGGTTAGTGGATTGGCTCGCGGCATTGACACGATCGCCCATAAGGAAACAGTCAGAAACAAGTGTCGAACGATTGCTGTGTTGGGTAGTGGCATTGATGTTATTTATCCAGCTGAAAATAGAAATTTATTTCAAGGTATTTGCGAAAAGGGAACTGTCATATCTGAATTCAAACTCGGCACAAAACCGGATGGTACTAACTTCCCCCAGCGTAACCGTATTATCAGCGGATTATCCCACGCAACAGTTGTGATAGAGGCAGGGCATAAGAGTGGCGCAATCTTAACAGCATTTAATGCCATTGATCAGAATCGCGATGTATTTGCAGTGCCGGGCAGGGCAACAGATCCACAAAGCAAGGGCACAAACAGACTCATACGCAATGGTGCATTTCCATTGGAACGGGGCAAGCAGATTATTGAACAAATTCAGCGCCGTATGTTTAATCCGCATCAGCCAATGCAGGAGACAATAAATCTCCATTTATCAGATGATGAACGAACACTTTTAACGCATCTCAATCACCAACCACTACATATCGACGATATTGTATCTACGTCGGGTGTTACGCTGACGAAAACGCTTACATTATTATTAGGAATGGAATTAAAAGGAGCTGTGATACAATTGAGTGGGAAACAGTTTGTCCGCGCCTAATGCTTGAATTAATTTCATCGCCGTTAAACATAACAAATTAAAACACTTGGAGAGGTGGCCGAGCTGGCTGAAGGCGCTCGCCTGCTAAGTGAGTAACTGGGGATAACCTGGTTCGAGAGTTCGAATCTCTCCCTCTCCGCTCATCTACATTCGCTTTGCTCGTTACGATGAGCAAGCGAGTGTTTAAAGGGTTAATAATGTGGCATATCTATGTGATTAAATCAAAAGAGGGTAAAATTTATATAGGAATGTCTCAAGATATTCAAAAACGTATACAAAACCATAATTCACAAAAAAACTATACAACTAAACGAGGATCAAACTGGAAATTAGTTTATTTTGAAAAATGTGATTCACCCAATCATGCTAGGGAAAGAGAAAAATATTTTAAAAATACTTCCGGCAAAGAATGGTTAAAAAGAAGGAATATTATTTAAGGATCTCGTACTCCTTGTTCATTGTAATCCCAAAGAGGTGAAAATGAATCCGCTCATCTACATTCGCTTTGCTCGTTACGATGAGCATACGAGTGCAAAACCCTGCATTTGCAGGGTTTTTTATATCATCAATACATGATAAAATACATCATGAATTTAAAAACATACAGCTTGGTTTCGGGATTGTTATTTGGACTGGTCTGCCTTATGTATTTGTCCACACTTTTAGGGAGAAATAATATTGTTATTAGCGGTTATGAATTACCTCAAAGTGCGCGCACAATTGCCACATTGTTGACCGGTTTTATGTCCTATAGTGGACTGCGGCTTTTTAATAAAAACTAATACTTTTGTCATTCTGACCCGCCGGCTGGCGGGGAAGAATTTCAAACAATAGTTTTTCTGTTAACACACGCTTGAGATCCTTCTTCCTTACGCTTAAGCGTTCGTCATCAGGATGACAACATAATAAATTCCTGCGTAATATCATCTATGGATGATATACGCTTAAACAAGATTTCAGAATCAGATGAGTTGGAGTTTTATTCCGCAGAAACTGCAACGGATCTAAAAATTCCGCTATTTGAATCCGGGGTCAGTGCCGGATTTCCTTCACCGGCAGATGATTATTTAGATTTGCCCATCGACCTTAACGAATTTCTTATTAAACATCCGGCGGCCACATTTTATGTCCGTGTGAAAGGAAACTCCATGGAAGGAGCTGGAATTAAAAACGGTGACCTGCTCATCGTAGATCGTGCCGAAGAACCCCGCAGTAATAGCATTATCCTGGGCGTTATTGATGGTGATTTCACTGTGAAACGCATTCGGAAAAAAGGTAGCGAGTTATACCTGTTGCCTGATAACCCGGATTACAAACCAATCAAGATTGATGACAATATGGACTTCCAAGTTTGGGGTGTGGTAACCTACGTCGTCCATAAGCCGGAATAACCATGTTCGCCCTCGTTGACTGCAATAATTTTTACGCCTCCTGCGAGCGGGTTTTTGATCCCCGGCTGGAGGGGCGGCCCATTGTGGTCCTGTCCAATAACGACGGCTGTGTCATTATCAGTTTAATTAGGTATGACCCTTCAATTTATATCAAAATGCACCTTCCACTTAAACACAATTATTTTCAAAATGTTTTGGCGATAAACATCTATGAGAAATTACATGACAATAATTAAACGGATTATTTCTCATTTGAACGAAAAACTCAAGATTGCAAAAAGCTATATGTACATCAAAGACATTTACACTATTATGATTTTATGAAATGAATATGTTTAAATATAAATATAGTTCATTGTTGCTGCTAATAATTATCACAGGGAGTTTGATCCAGGCCGCAAATTCTGAATGGGGAATTAAACTTTACATTCCTTATAATAATTTGAATTCATTCAAAATGGATAATTATAATTTGACGCTAAATAGTAGTTATTTCTCATATTACCCTTTACCTCAACAATTTTCAATTGGTTATGGATTTTTTTATAATAGGAATGAATTAATTAGTTTTGGGGTTAACCACGAAATTTGGAATATTAATATTGGTTTTAAAGATATAGGGCATGATGCTGCCTCATATAATAGATTAGATAATTCAATTTGGTCATTATTCATAAATTATAATTTATTTAGTTTGAATAATAAATTAAGTATTGTAAGTACAGGAAATATTAATTACAGTAAAGGAATTGTAGGAAATTATGGACTTGGTGGTAGAAAACTCTTTTTCGACCATCAAGTTATTACCTATGACAATTCTCTAGGCTTTTCATATGGCATGGGACTTCAATATATTATTAACAACAATTTAAAACTTGGATTAAATATTATTAATACTAACCATAAACTTTCTGATGGAAAGACAGAATCAGTAATTCTGAAAAAAATTGTGTCTTCAAATATTACTCTAAATCGTTTCAGTGTAATATTTATAATGTACTTTCGCATATTTCCATTCGACCACAAAATATGAGTGTAGCATGAAACAATTTAGTATAATGATCTGCATTAGTATAACAATATCATTTTTTACTGAAATATTAGCAGAAGAAAAATTGAGTAAAACTTTTAAAGGAAAACCTATAATCGAACGATTAATTGACGGAAAAACAAAGAGGTTTCTTGATGGAGAAGTACTGATTATTTTAAAAGATGTTTCGTTTTCCAATGAATTTAAAAGAAAATTAAAAACATTATTTCCAAACTATTCAATTATTAGGGAGTTTGATCAACTCGGTTTTGGGATTATAAAAGTTTCATCTAATTGGGATATTTTAGAGGTAGCAAATAATATTATAGAACTAGACTTTGTGAAGTATGTAAGTCCACATTTTATACTACGTGAGGCCGCAACGCCCAATGATGTTTATTTTCAAAATTACCAGAATGAAGATTTTTCTCTAATGAATTTCCCATTAGCTTGGGAAATCGAAAAAGGTAGTGATAATATCAAAATAGGGATAATTGATAGTGGTATAGATTTAGATCATCCAGACTTGGAGAATATTATATTAGGGAATGATCATATTGAAAATGATAATATTCCACAAGATGATCGTGGTCATGGGACTGCAGTTATTGGAGTTATTGGTGCGATTACAAATAATAGTTTTGGAATGGCTTCAACATTGTGGGATAAAACTATAATTGTTGAGAAAATTGTAGATTCTGATGGTGATTTATCCCCATCGGATTATTACGATGCAGTACAAAATTTGATAAATAATCATCAGGTAAGAATTATTAATGCAAGTATTCAAGACCTTGATAACGCCGGATTAGAAGATTTTTATAATAACATAGCAGATTTTGCTGCTTTAAATAATTGCTTATTGATTCTTGCAGCCGGAAATGAAGGTCAGATATCTTATATGGCACGGTCCGATGAAGTATTGGCTGTTGGCGTGTCGAATTTGGATGATCCTGCTTATAGTCATGGTTTACAAATGGATATTTCAGCACATGGGAAGCAAATATTTTCTACATATTATGATGGTGGTTATGCTGATTACTATAGAACTAATAAATATAATTCTGGTACTTCATTTTCTACTCCATTTATAACTGGAGTTGCTGGATTGGTTTTATCACAAAACCCAAGTTTAACATATATTGATTTAAAACAAATAATGATTGAATCAACAGATGATATACAAAGTACTGACATTTTTGGAAACTGGATTTATGAACCAGGTTGGGATGAATATACAGGTTACGGAAAGGTTAATTCTTTTAAAGCTGTCACAGGTCTACGGTATAATACGACAGCGAGTAGTGCTAACCTTTTAATTGAAAATCTATTAGTTGGCGATTATATTGATTTTTATACTACGAGCTTAGAATATGTTGGCAGAGTAGATATTTCTAGTAATAATATATTAAATGGCAAATTTGCTTGGAATGGATTAATGAATGATGGTAAAAAAGTAGCTACTACGTTATATCTTTATAAAAAGAATGGGAGTGGAAATTTTATAGGTATAGGATTACTAGGTGACACACAACCTCCATCAGCATCGAATATTGAAATTAATTCAGATAAAAGTTTGCAATTTGAATTATCGGACCCAGATGAAATGGCAAGAGTTTCAGTTTTTATATTTAATGAAAATGAAGATTTTCTAAATAAAGATATTGATAATGTGTTATCACCAACTGGAACAAATAATTTTACTCTAACCACAGATTTAGCATATAATTATTCTTTTAAACTCGTGCTTATCGATATTGCAGGAAATGTTTCTATGTATATTAGGACTTATGATAGGCCTATGACCCCTCATATCGCTTTAAGTAATTATTTTCATAAACATTGTTCAAATTGTGTTAGACATATTCACCCTCGAATAAGGATATTTGATTATAATTCATCAATTTTAGATCATTTTAAAATTTATCGTAGAATAAATTCAGGGAATTGGCAATTACTTGCAGAAACAAGTTCTGATGAATATTTAGATTTATCAATAGAAGTTTTTCCAAGAGGAGAAGAATTGGTGGAGTATAGAGTTGAAACTGTATCAATTTTCCAAACAACATCTTTTCCATCTAATATTGTTAATACTTGGTTTGATAATCAATCCAAAACAGTACATGAATTAATTCCTTCTATATATTCTTTGAATTTTAATTATCCAAACCCATTTAACCCGGTTACACAAATCAAGTTTGGTTTACCTGAAAAGAGCAATATTCAACTTGTAGTTTATGATTTGCTCGGCAGGGAAATAGTCACATTAAAAAGCGGTACAACAGACGCAGGATGGCATTCTATACAATGGGGAGGGTATAATAATCATGGCATAAAAGTCCCCTCGGGAATTTACATTTATACATTAACCGCTGAATCCCTTGAAAGTGACAAAACCTTTGTAGAAACAAAGAAGATGGTCCTGCTGAAATAACCATGCACGCCCTCGTTGACTGCAATAATTTTTACGCCTCCTGCGAGCGGTGGTAACTTATGTAAAGGAAAACACATTATTTGAAACCATGCTAAATTCATGCAATGAACATGGAAGGAAAAACAAGAATTTATCGATTTTTAACATCTGTATTTGGAGGGAGTTTAATACTATTTGTCTTTTTTTCATTTGTCGCCTGCCCCGACCTACCTGACACCAAACCCGAATTAGCCGATTGCCCTGTTGGCCAAAGCCCCTGTGAAGATGATACCTCGTCCTGCTGCTGGGATACCACCAGCCATAATTTTACATGGGAGATTGACACATTAGGAATTTCCGGCACATTGCGAGATGTGCAGATCATTGATGAGAATAATATATGGGTGGTGGGAGAAATTGAGACCGATACAGCTACATATAATGCAGCTCGTTGGGATGGTAATGATTGGGAATATATTGAAATAGTAAGTGGATCAATCGAATTGTATAGTATTTTGTATTTTAATGAAAATGATATTTGGGTTTGTTCAGGAATCCCAATGCATTGGGATGGACTAGAATGGACATATTATCATTTATGGGATATGGGAATACTGGGACCTGATGATGGAGGAGTCGAATACATTTGGGGTACGTCATCTTCAGACCTTTATTTCGTGGGTAGGAAGGGAAGTATAGTCTACTACGATGGCACAACATTTACAAAGATGAATAGTCCCACAACCCAGGATTTAGATGGTATTGTAGGTGTGGTTGATGCCGAGACAGGCGAAAAGCGCATCTGGGCTTATGGTTGGACAGATTATCCAAACAGGGGATTGCTGTTACAGTCTGATGGAACAGAATGGGAAATAGTCTGGGATGAACATGATCCATTTTTTGAAGATGAGCAATATGTAGAACCAATTTTATGGGTAAACGAACAACATTTCGTTGCCGTTGTTGCTGGGTCAAATGACAGTCAAATATCAATTCATTCAACATCCAATATCCAAGATTATAAAATAATACATAACGATACAGAAGGTTGGACACAAACAATGAGTGGAATAAATGAAAACAATTTATTCTTTGCAGGACAGTTTGGAAATATTTTCCATTTTAATGGAAGTACAATAGAATATTATTCAATTCCAGAAATTTCAGATGATTTTTATTTTTTAGGATCTGACATGAATAATGATATGGTTCTTATAGTTTCTTTATCCAATTATATATTAAAAGGGTATCGTGTTAATTAGAAAAAAGTGAGGATAAAATTAGAAATCTAATAATTATTTTTGTCGTAGTGTGTATCCACATTTGTCATGCATCAGAATTTAATGGAAAAATCACAATGATCGTTAACGGGCACGAATACTATTTAGATGATGCTATAGGAAAAGGATTTATTGATTTATGGGTTGAAAACAGAGATACTTTGAGAAAAGTATTGGAGCAAGATGCAGACATCCAAGAAGTAAGATTGCCAATCAATCCTTCATATATTGAATACAAAATGGATCAAGATTATTCAAATAGGATTACTGTAGCACTTGGTGTGAAGAATATTTTCCTGAATATAAAATTATTAGATTTGAAATGGTGGGAAATGCTTGGTGTCGGTGCTATGTGTCCTTTAAGCGCTGGAAATATGAAAATTGATATTGAAACTAAGGCTAGATATGATTTAGTTGTAAATACAAGTGGAGTCCATTTAAAGAGAGTAGGTGTTGATACGTATATTACAAGAGTAGGTTGTAATTTGGGAAATTCCATTATACAAGGATTTATGGATTTAATATCTAACATATGGAATGATTTTTGGGGGTTTATTATAGAATTTTTTGGAAGCCCGGATGTGAATGGACCTGTACCAAATAAATTTCCTAAGATTATAACATTAATACCATTAGACGCTTTTGCATCTTCAGGCTATGGAATTGTCGTAGCTGACACAACTGCTGAAATTGAAAGTTTAATTAACAGTTTCCCAATTGCTGTCTCATTCAGTGAAAAGACAATACCCCTAAATACAAATGTATATACAGGACAACATATTAAATATAACTCTCTTAATGTTGAATTATCACTAATGCCCGGCTATGGAGATAATCTCTCCTTGTATGCAAACGGAACCCCGGATTTACCCCATGATCCTGTTTTAAACTTAAGCGGTATTGCAATGAATGGAGATAAATACGGCAATTATCCATACAACAATGCAAATACCTGGCAAGATCAAATATCCGGTGTTCATGATATTATTCAAAATGAATTAGGATTGACACATGTCAGGGTAGAAGCAATGTGGAAATATATTTGCCCAGTACTACCTTCTGTAAATGAAAATGAAATAATTAGTTCTTTTGATGAAGGGTTTCCAAATGTAACGGAGCAAACAATTATTAATTTTAATAACTATATTGATGATATTAATCAAACATATCCACAATTACCGGAAGGTATTTCTGAAGAAAAAACAGGATGGCAGTGGCTGGATATTGTTATCAATGATATTGTTGATAAAGATTTAACTCCTTTATTAATAGTCGGTCAGGGTTTATCCACATCTGTACCGTATGCAGAAAATGAAAATGGACAATATAAAATAATAGCCCCGAATACTGTCCGTGGGGATTCAATAGTAAATTATATTAACATATCAAGAGAAGTATATCTTTACTGGCTGGAAGTATATGCAACTGCTGTAGTACAAAGATATGCGAATCTAGTCCAATACTGGGAAGCAGAGGATGAGTTAAACGCCGCCCGTTATACAGAATCCTTTGACTGGTGGCGTAAAGGGTCTGCCTGGCATGATGACACACAAGGAGGTTTTCTTGATCAAGTTGCCAATTTGTTATATAATACTATACATAACAATGACCCAGTTTCTTCAACAAAAGTGGTACATGCCTTTCATATGTTTGAAATGGCCAGATGTTTGGATCAATGGTCAGATTATTATGACATTGCAGGAATAAACTTCTATCCCAATGAATTACACGCTTATCCGGTGTTTGGTTTTCTGGTGGGTGAAATGGTGTATTCTACAAAACGGGCTTTAGATGCCTTAAATTTAGGAGATAGAGAAGTCTGGGTGCTGGAAACCAGCTATTCGGATTATTGTAATGAGGATGATTGGGATTGTAGTGATCCTAATAATAAACCTGTATTTTCAGGAGATAATTTGTATAACTGGACTGAAGAACGTCAGGCACAATATTTACAGGAAGCATTGGAAACGTCTGGCAGATATGGTGCTGATGTTTTCAATTGGTTTAATGTAGTCACGAGCAATGATCATATACCCGGAGAAGGAGCCGGTGGGACGTATTCATTTATTAATAATTATGGCGGTTTGTATAATCCAGATGGTAGCAAAAGATTAGCATTTGATCGTTATTATGACGTATTCAATCAGACGAGCGAAATGGACTGGGTAACTTTTGAAACGAAATACAAGGATATTCAGGATTTACCTGAAGGGTCATTTACAGTTAAGAATGTATCCAGTGGTATCATGTCAGGCCAGAAAATACGTTTGAATGAAAATATTGAATATAAAGCAACGGTTATGAAACCTGTGCTCATAAGGGAAATTATACCTGATACCATACCTGTTTCTCATCATAACTGGAATGGAGTAAATAGTGAGTATAAAATTACACACCTCTTTACACCCAATAATTTTACTAATAAGCATCAAAATGCTATCTATGATGACCAGGAAAACGTAACATTTAGATCAAATCCTGAATTTCCAGATTTTCATAAATCAATAAAGTTTGCCGATCCATGGCGTTTGGATGCTCAAAACCAGCAGCCCAATTTATTATTAACTTTGGAGGACACCAATGTGTACAATGTGTTTCTTCTTCAAAATGAACAATTCCATCCTGACAAACCAATTTATAAACTGAAAGCTCCAAACCTTTTTTCCTCTCAATATGGAATATATGAGTTTACAAATTGGAGTGGTTCTGATGTGTCATTTGAAAATCAGGATAATCGAGAGACTGCTGTAGCGTTTTTGGAAGCCGGCGCCACTGCCACCGCTTCCTACACCCTTGTCAGCAACCAGGCTTCTGGAGTAGAAGCGGTTATACCTTTTGGAGAAGAATTAATTATTCCTGCCGGAGCCAATTTCACCTGTGCGGATGCGTTTACTTTACGAGTGGAAGGAGAATTGATCATTGCCGGTGCATTGGATGAACCGGTGGAAATAGTTACAGAATTTGATACCTTTTCTCCCAATGAACTGGCATTTATTGATGTTGTGAACGGTGGCACTTTGTATGCCTCTGGTTTACAGTTAACAGGTATAGACGATATAGGATTTTCTCCACCCCTGATTAAAGCACAGCCCGGTTCCATCGTTCATTTAGGCCATTCCACATTTAATACCAATGGTACCGGAATCAGAGTAGAGGATGCCCATGTAGAATTAACTCGCTGTGTTATACATACCGATGATTCACCTGAAGAACATACAAAAGGGGTTGACATTGAATTAAATGAAGATACCCATGAATCTTGGGCTGAAACCAATAATGTCTTCAACCAGGTTTTGTTGGAAAATTGTACAATTCGAGGAATGGATAAAGGAATTGATATTGATATAAACATTAACTCAAGCGGATACTGGAAAGGTCTTTATGTCCATAACAGCATATTGACAGAAAATAACACAGGAATAAAAGGAGAAGGGTATTTAAACAGTAATATTGAGTTTGAATATGTAAATATGTCTAATAATACGAATTATGAGATAGAAGAAAATATCATAACCAGCTATATCCAAACAGCAGATCCTCTGTTAGATAATAACCATTATCCCACAAATAATAGTCCTGTAATAGATTGGGGTGATCCAAGTTCACCATTTGACCCTGATGGTACCATCATTGATTTAGGAGCTTACTACAAACATCAACGACCATCCACACCAACGAATTTTAAAATCAGAGGAATTCCTGACAACAGTCCCCGCTTAACATATAACAGCAATGAAGATCATGTACATACGTGGCATATTTTACGTAAACTGGGAAATCAGAACGATTTTACTTTATTGGCAGTCGTGCATGAAACACAATATATAGATAATACTGTAACAATAGCTGCAGATAAAAAATTCAGTCAGGATGCGTGTTATAAAGTAGTGGCTGTTGATGATCTTGGTTATGAGTCAAATCCTACAAGTTCAAAATGCAAGGCTGTAGAAGGAAATCAGGATAAGTTATTAAATGTACCTAATGAATTTGCTTTACACCATGCTTTCCCCAACCCATTCAATCCTGAAACCACAATCAAATACAACCTGCCTGAACAAAGCCAAGTTCAACTAACTATATTTGACCTTTTAGGCAGAAATATCAACACACTCAAAAACCAAATGCAGGAAGCAGGGTATTTTTCCAAGAAATGGAATGGAAGAGATGAGAATGGACTATCGGTATCATCAGGTGTGTATATTGTTAATATTTCTGCTCAATCGCTTGAGAGTGATGAAGTATTTACTCAATCCCAAAAAGTAGTTCTGTTGAAATAACCATGTACGCCCTCGTTGACTGCAATAATTTTTACGCCTCCTGCGAGCGGGTCTTTGATCCCCGCCTGGAGGGGCGGCCCATTGTGGTTCTGTCCAATAACGACGGCTGTGTCATCGCCCGGTCCAACGAGGCCAAGGCATTGGGCATTGCCATGGGCGAGCCGGCCTTTAAGAAGGAGGATGTCTACGCCAGGCACAACGTGGCCGTCTTTTCCTCCAATTTCGCCCTCTACGGCGATATGTCCCAGCGGGTCATGCGCACCCTGGCACAACACAGCGCCGCCATGGAGATCTATTCCATTGATGAGGCGTTTCTGGATTGCGGCGGCCTCACGGCCGATGACCTTGATCGGTTTGCGTCCCATCTGCGCAAGACAGTGAAACAGTGGACGGGCATTCCCGTGTCCATCGGCGTGGCGCCTACTAAAACATTAGCCAAAGTAGCCAACCATATCGCCAAACGCCTCCCGGACAATTCCGGTGTCTGTGTTTTGGAAAAAGAGGAAACCATTGAATATTGTCTGAAAAAACTCCCTGTTGAAAAACTCTGGGGTGTGGGGCGGAGGTATGCTCTTTTTCTGCGGTCCTGGGGCATCAATACAGCCTGGGACCTGCGATGTATGCCCGAAGGCTGGGTAAAGAATAATATGACCGTAGTTGGTTTACGTTTACAGAAAGAATTGAAGGGCGAACCCTGCATTCCCATGGAACATAATCCTCAAAAGAAAAAAGAAATTTGTACGTCTCGTTCCTTTGGAACTATGGTAACGGAATTGGACGAACTGAAACAGGCTGTGTCCATGTATGCCACCCGCTGCGCCGAAAAGCTCCGCACGCAAAATTCCTGTACTAATCTCGTGGAAGTGTTTCTCCATACCAATCCATTCCGCCCGGATCTGCCGCAATACAAAAATGTCCGCTTCGTGCGCCTGCCGGTGGCGTCAAATAGTACCTTGAGTATCGTCCAAGCAGCTCTGCGGGGATTGCGGTCCATTTACAGGGCAGGATATCATTATAAAAAAGCCGGTGTTATTGTCAGCGGATTGGTCCCCTCCAATACGATACAGTATAATTTATTTCATTCCACGGACGAGGACCGCCACATGCGCCTCATGAGTGCCATGGACAAGGTGAACGACAGGGAAGGCCGGGACGTATTGCGTGTGGCAGAACAGGGATTTGCCCGGCGCTGGACACTCCGTCAGGAACGGCTCTCCCCGTGCTACACCACCCGCTGGGCTGACTTCATGACTATTGCTGTTTAAATGTTAATTTCTCCAGTAAAAATGATTCATAATAAATATAATCCAACATTAATCATCAATAATTAATTATCAATAATTATGTGCGGACGCTTTTCAATAAGTAAAGAAAAAGATGAGATCGAGGAACGGTTCGAGATTCATATCGATCCGGCCATGTTCACCAAGAACTATAATGCAGCTCCGTCCCAAATATTGCCCGTCATTACCAATGAAGATCCGGAACAGGCATCATTCCATAAATGGGGCTTGATTCCTTATTGGGCAAAAGATGAAAGTATCGGTAATAAACTCATCAATGCTCGGGGCGAGACTATCGCCGAAAAGCCCTCATTTCGCGATGCTGCAGAAAAAAGACGTTGTTTAGTAGTCACAGATGGATTTTATGAATGGCAGCGTTCAGGGAGTGAAAAACAGCCTTATCGCATAACACTGAATGATGAAAGTCTGTTTTCCTTTGCCGGATTATGGGAATCTTGGGGTGCGCCTGACGGGAGGGATGTACGAACGTTCACCATTATTACCACAGAACCCAATAAACTTATGAAGCCCATCCATAACCGGATGCCTGTCATGTTAACTCCAGAGAATGAACGTGTGTGGCTTTCAGACGAACCACTAGAAGACATTCTGCATTTACTCAAACCATATAAAGAAAATAAAATGAATGCCTATCCCGTTTCTAAACGAGTAAATTCACCGAAGAACAATGATATTTCAATCTTAAACATTGATCAGCAAACACTATTTTAATCATATGAAAAAACATATTTACTTATTAATCATTTTATTAACTGTGGTTTCTGCACAATTACCTCAAATAGTCAATGACCCTAAAAAGGATACACCTATGCTAATTGGGATAAGCCAGCGCAGTGATTATGAAAAGCGAAAAGAGTTCAAGGAATGGTTTAAAGAAGAGTATGAATCATATGTAATAGATGAAGAAACGCTGGAGTTAATTTCTGCTATTGAAGACGAAATAAAGATTGAGTGCTATATGGGAACGTGGTGCGGAGACAGCCGAAGAGAAGTGCCTAGAATGTATAAAATATTAGATCAAATTGAATTCAATGATAAACATTTAAAAATTGTAAGCGTAGATAGAGATAGAGTGAGTCCGGGAAGTGAGCAAAAAGGGAAGAATATTCATCATGTTCCCACAATTATATTTTACAATAAAGGCAAAGAAATAGGCAGAATTATTGAATCTCCTGTTGGGTCATTGGAAGAAGATTTTACAGATATATTCATGGGAATGCCTCCGGAACCTAATTATGCTGACTGGAAACCAGAGGAGAAAAAATAAAACTAATCTTCCAACGTTATTTTAATCCCCAATTCTTTTTCAATATCTTCTACCATTTCCTTTTCTGAAGAAAAAACCATTCCATCCGATTCGACTAAAGCAGCAACCTGGGGTCCAAACTTATTTTGTAAATCATCATCAGAGAAATGTGCTCTAATCATTGAGCAAAGTCCGATTGCATAATTTCGTCTGCCAAAACTGTCCATCATCAAAATCGTCCGGGATGCGTCTTGCATAAAATTTACGGCTCGTCCTTCAGAATGATCAGGAAACAATTCTGTAATTGCATCGGCCCAAGATTCACGCTCTTCAAAATCCATTCTGCCGTCAGCAAGAATCAGACATGTAAATAAATGAGTGACAGCTTCCATTGGCGTCATTTCCTGTAGATTATCCATCTGAATTTCCTTTCAAATTATTCCATTCTTCCAGTGTATATGTTTTCATACTGAAGGCGTGTATTTCCTTCTTGATCAAATCATTCAACGCTTCATATACTTTTTTATGGCGTTTTAACAAATTTAATCCTTCAAAACTCGATGAAATGATAACGGCACTTAAATGAGCTCCACCATCAAAGTTCTTATGATGGATATGACGTCCAGTATCATCTTTTATATCCATTTGATCAATATCTAAATGTTCATGGAGTCGTTTTTCAATTTCATTATATAAATTCATAATCGTACCAAGTTTATTCCCTAAAGTTTAATAAATTTAAACATGGAAACACACCCAGAAGATTTCAAATTAACGAAAGAAGATATTCAAAAAACAGAACGTAAAATTGCAGAATTTGATTTATCTAGAGAACAGTATGTTTTATCTGTCATTCCAAAAAAACTTGAACAATTGATTAAATCTGACCTGAATAATTATACGGTTGAATTAATCAATGACGTGTCCAGGCTATATAATGTCATTATGTCACTACGTAATTTAGACGAAAATTTAAAGAAACAAATTTTATACGCTTTAGATTATTTCGTTGATAAAGATGATGAAATTCCAGATGAAATCCCCGAACTAGGCTATTTAGATGATCTGATAATTGTAAGATATGTGGTGGATCAAATTATATCGGATAATTCCGATATGTTTCAAGCGTGATCTAATTCTTCTTGAGAAAATTGCCATTGGCATTTTGGACACCACCATGGTTTTCCAAAATATGTTTCATCATTTGCATTTAATTGCATGTCCGTTTCACATTTAGGGCAATTTTGTTTTGAACCTTTTTCAGGCCATGGGTAATCATCCCGAAATTTAATTGCGGGGTCGTAAGTCGTAAACTTATCCATACCAAAAATTAAGGAATTAATTCTATTAAGTGTAAGCGCTTATTGCTGAAGTTAGCCAAAATGTGACAAATGGAATTTAATTATTCAGAAATAATAAGTTGTTTTAAGAACCAGTCAGCCATTATAGCGACTTCCTCATGAATCGTAGGCCAGGGGTGACCGCCGCCGGGTTTAATGATCAACTCAACCGAAATATTTTTCTTTTTTAATGCAGTAACCATTGCCTCTGATTGCTGCAGCGGCACGTCAGGATCTGCGTCTCCATGTATTAACAAAAACGGAGGTGCGTGTTCTGTGACTAATTGTGCTGGAGAGATGGCTGATAATTTGTCATTGACTTCAATATCACTCTTACCATTTATGCCGTCCGGAAAAACCAGTTGGCGGATTAATGGTGAGATGGGTTCTATTCTTTCTTTACCAAAATGAAGAAAATCCGTCACAGGGAAAAAGACAGCAGTCGCTTTGACGCGTGTTGCGTCATTGGCTGTTACTGCTGCCAAAGAGGCTAGATGTCCTCCGGCAGATGCGCCCATTAATCCCAATTCATCCGCAACGATGCCGTAATCATCTGCATGTTTTTTTATCCACCGTATTCCAGTATTGAGATTTTCCAGCATTTCCAAAGCAGTGAACTTTGTAATCGATCCCGGTCGTAATGCGAAAACAGTAAATCCTTGGCGGCACATCAGTTCAAAGATTTGTGATTTGCGATGATCCTGAATCTTGTCACGATCTGAATACCATGCTCCACTAGCTACATCCACAATTCCGTGGCCGTTATTTTCCCAACCATTGGGAATGAAGATATCCATAATTAACCCCACGCCGTGGACTTCTCCAAAAACGATATTTTTATATTGAGTGTATGATTCCTCTGCTTCAACAATCCCAATTATCGTTAGCTGTAATCCAAAAATTGTTAGCAAAAAATAATGATTATACATTTTTTTCATCTTTATTTCTTATTTATACATTAACCTGAAATTCGCCATAATAGATACAGCGCAGAAACTGCCATCATTATTCCAATATATTGAGTTATCCTATTTTCAGACCTAATTGCTTTGAATTCAGTGTATTCCTGATCAAAATACAACGCAACATTAACTGTATCACCAATGGGAACGTAGATACGTTTAATTGCTTGATGTAAACGAGCTTTAACGTAATCATTTTTAATTTCGGGTGGAGCATAACCAATTTCATGGAAACCGGCTAAAACAGGCACGGGATGGCGCAGAGGAGATACACCTATTTGTATACCATCCACAAAAAGAGCAATTCCCAAACTATCGCATGTGGGAAAAATATAACCGGTTTCTTGGATCTTTTTTGTAGAATCAGAAGTAAATGCACTCAAAATGGAGAAAAAGAGTAAAGTGGCTAAAATGTGTTTAGAGCGGAAAAACATACCTATGAAAATTATTATTCAATCTAAATCATTTCAACAAGTTAATTTATTGTATTTGAACTGAAAGTCTGCGAATTTTACGCTTGTAAAATGACCGCTAAACTAAATATCAACACCTCATTCCGCTTAATCATTGCGATTTCGCTTTTTCTGTTTTCATCCTGTGCGTATTTCAATACGTTTTATAATGCACAGGAATATTTTGAAAAAGCAGAAAAGCAACGATTGGAAAAAGCAGGAGAGTCTATTCCACCAAGCGCAATTGATGCTTATGGTAAAGTGATTGATAAATCTCAATTTGTTATTGATAAATATCCCGATTCAAAATATGTTCAAGATGCAAAGCTGCTTATTGGCAAATCTCGATTTCATCGAAAAGAATACAGAATTGCTGAAACAGTATTCAAACAATATATCGAAGCAAATTCGAAAGAAGTTGAAAATGCTGAATTTTGGTTAGCGTTATGTAAGTGGAAGTTGGGTAAATCTCAACCGGCGTTAGATGTATTGAACTCGATGGTAGATAATATTTCAGATAATGAATTTATTTCTTCAATTCATTTTTCCATAGCTGAAATTTATTTAGATATAGAAAATCCTCCCATGGCTCTTGAACATTTAATTTTAGCAGCTGAAACCAATAATGATAGAAATGAACGTAGTCAGATTTATTTTAGAATAGCTGGATTGGCGTTCGATGCGGAAAAATATGATCAAGCTTTAACAGCCAATACCGAAGTAATAAAGAATACAACATCCAAAAAACGGAAAGAAGAAGCCAACCTTCAAATCGTTCGGATTCATCGCCTGCTAGGAAATTGGAGTAAAGTGAAAAGTCTTATTAAATCTATGTTGCTCGATGATATATATACATCAATTCACGGTGATCTTGAATTAGAATTAGTCAAACTATATCAAATGGATAAACAGATTGATGAAGCAATTACTCGAATCGAATCGATAAAAGAAAATTATAAAAATTCCAAAACGTCTGCAGAAGCGTATTATATACATGGCGAAATTGCTCTATATGACCATTGGAATTTAGAAGATGCTGATAAATATTTTAGTCAAGTCACGCGCGAATTCAGGCAATCAGAATTTACAGCTACAGCTAATCTACGGGCACGAGAAATATCAAAATACCAAGAATCCGAAAATGAAATAAATACATTGCATGAAAATGTTTTACAAATCACCGCAGAATTAGATACACTAAATAATGATTCTTTAAAGACAATCCGTTATAATGAAATCAGAGAAGTTCAAACATCTATATCTAATCATTTATATAATCTTGGAGAATTAGAAGCATTTCACTTCAAACGTCAAGATTCATCATTAGTCCATTTTCAAAAAATTGTTGATGATTTTTCTGAATCCGAATACTACTCCAAAGCACTTTTTGTATTATACTATATTAACTATACAAAGAACAATATGGAGTTGGCTGATATTTTAAGTAATCGAATCTTGGATGAATTACCCACTTCCGAATATGCAGATTATTTACGTAAGTCCTTGGATTTACCTGTAGATGAAGGATCGGTGCAAGCTCTCCTTCGACAAGGTGAACTGGAATGGCTTATAAATCCAAGCAATGCATTAACATATTACAAAAAAATAATTCTGAAGGATAGTCAAAGTGAGACAGCTTCTCGGGCAGCATATTTTTTAGCATATAATTATGATTATACGTTTTATGAGCCTGACAGTGCATATAAATATTATACATGGCTTAATGAACATCATGGAAGTTCTGAACAAACAAAAGCAAGTAAAATTCGTTTTGAAATATTGCAGCAAACATTCATAGATGTAGAGGAAGATTCTCTTGGTCATTGAACATGCGAGTATAGTTAATAATGAACAAATTGCTCATGGAATTTGGCGTATGTCAATGGAAGCTCCACGTGTTGCGGATGCTTATGCTGGACCGGGACAATTTATTAATTTGTTAGCAGATGAGAACTGGGATCACCTCGTTCGCCGACCTATGAGCATTGCCAATGTAAAAGAAGATAAGGTAGATATCATTTATAAAGTATTTGGTAATGTAACGGATAATTTTACAAGAAAACATTCCGGTGACTCAATGAATATTCTGGGACCCCTAGGAAATATTTTCACTGATTTTAACTCTGAATTTGTTAAACCAATTTTAATTGGTGGCGGTGTAGGACTTGCTCCAATTCTTAATTTATATGATTCATGCAACAAGGCAACTATGATAATTGGAGCCCGAAAAGCAAATGAACATTTTATAGAACATAATCCCAAAAAGTATATTTATTTAACTACTGAAGATGGATCTTCAGGAATGAAAGGAAATGTACTGTCAGCTTTAAATAATATGGAGTTAAATGAAAATACTATTTTATATGCATGTGGACCTGAACCAATGTTAATGGCGGTGAAAAATTTTGCGATTAAAAACAACATAAGAGCTCAACTATCTGTAGAAAGCTATATGGGCTGTGGAATCGGTTTGTGTCAAGGGTGTGTTATAAAAAGGCACAATGGCCATGTGGATAAACATAGTTACCATGAAAAATATTCACTGGTGTGTTTAGACGGTCCTGTATATGAATCCAATGAGGTCCATTTTGGCTGATCTTTCTATTAAAATCAATCATGTGACATTTAAGAATCCGATTTTTGTTGCATCAGGAACATTCGGATATGGTACTGAAAACCCTGAATTAGTAGATGTATCTAAAATTGGAGCTATCGTTACAAAATCCATTACGTTGCATCCCAGAGAAGGTAATCCGCCACCACGCATTGTAGAAACGCCATCCGGAATGATTAACTCCATTGGGCTAGCAAATATTGGTGTTGAAAAATATATCAGTAATATGTTACCCAAATATGAAAAAATTGGTTGTCCCATAATTATGAATATTGCAGGTTCATCATTGAATGAATATGTAGACGTTTTGGAGAAAATGGAAGCTGTTTCATCCAATATTGTTGGATATGAAATAAATATTTCCTGTCCGAATGTAAAAAAAGGTGGTATGGAATTTGGTGTCGATTGTGAAATGACTGAAAAATTAACACATTCCTTACGATCCCGAACTGAACGATTATTAATTATGAAATTAAGTCCGAATGTGACTGATATTACTGCAATCGCTAAATCATCTGAAAACGGCGGTGCCGATGCCGTCTCTGCCATCAACACTATAGTTGGAATGAGCATCGACTATAAAACGAAAAAAAGTAATATTTATACAACGTATGGTGGACTCTCCGGCCCAGCTATAAAACCTGTTGGTTTGGCATGTGTACATAAAGTATTTAATGCAGTAAAAATCCCTGTCATTGGTATAGGTGGAATGGTTGACAGCCAAGATGCTATTGAGTATATTTTAGCTGGGGCAATCGCTGTGCAAATAGGTACCGCTAACTATCGTAATCCAGGAATTGCCGAAAAATCAATAGATGATCTAAATGAATATTTAGAAGAACAAAATTTAAGTTCAATATCGAGCTTAATCGGAGCTGTAAAAACTCATGTTTAAGTGGATAGTCATTTTATCATTATTTTTAGTTTCCTGTTCGAATTCACCTCGATATCGAACAGGCAGTTTACCTGCAAAAAAAGGACGTATTCCTTTAGCTACAAAGGGGAAACATGCAAAAATATTATATGGCGTCAGTTCTTATTATGGTGAAGACTTTCATGGAAAATTAACTGCAAACGGTGAAGTATATGATATGTATGGTGTAACTGCAGCTCATAAAACTCTTCCTTTGAATACAGTTGCTCGTGTGACTAATATGGAAAATGATAAATCAATCATTCTACGTATTAATGATCGGGGTCCATATGTTGCAGGTAGGATTCTGGATTGTTCCTATGGTGCGGCCAAAAAACTAGATTTTATTATACAAGGTACGACCAAAGTAAAAATTGAAATTATTGAATTTGGAGATAATAAATATATGAAGCATAAAACTTAATATGTCTAAATATATTTTAGCTGTAAATCCCCACGGTGGTCTCAAAAAAGGATTAGGTATTTTAGATAAGGTAAATCCTGTATTTGATAGTGTAAATGCTGAAATAACAGTTATAGAAACTGAATATGCAGGTCATGCACGAAATATAGCCAGAACTATTGATTTTGAAGATTATGATGGTTTTTGTGCAATTGGTGGTGATGGTACGATGCATGAAGTCATCAATGGAATGATGAAAAGGGAAGATGGTAAAAAATTGCCTATTGGACTTGTAACAGGAGGGACGGGAAATTCATTTATGCATGATCTCGATTGTCTGGATCCTGTTAATGCAGCAAAACGTATCGTTACCAATCGAAAACGTCCAATTGATATAATTCGAGTAAATGCCAATGGTGAAATTTTGTATGCATTTAATATTGTCGGTTGGGGTATGCCTACAGATATTAATGTGATTGCAGAAAAAATGCGCTGGCTCGGAGGGCAAAGATATAATGTTGCTTCCCTTATAGAAATTATTGCTTTTCGGGAAAGATTGGCCACGTTAGTTATCGAAGGTAATCGTAAAGTTGGAGACTTCGGGTTTATATTGGGATGTAATACAATCCATACAGGAAAAGGAATGCAGATGGCTCCTTTGGCACAACTAAATGATGGATATATAGATCTTATTGTAGCACATAAGGCAAGTCGCTGGAAATTATTTAAAATGTTTCCAAAAGTTTTTTCTGGGAAACACATTGCCGATCCAATTGTAGAGTATCGACAAGTAAAGTCATTTTCGATTATTCCTAAAGAAGATAATATTCTTAATATTGACGGTGAAATGATTGGAAGTACACCTATTGATGTTGAAGTAGTTCCTTCCGCAATAGATGTGCTTGTATAATTGTTGATTCATCGTTGGAAAACACGCTTCATTTTCTTTACCTTCTCAACCTTATTTTTCTCATTTAATGTCTGATATTTCACCAAAAGGAAGAAAACTCATAAATATCCTGGGTATACCCGGCATTTTATTAATGATTTGGCTGGGTGGAGTCTATTTTTCAATCTTTATTACTGTTGTTGTTGTACTAGCATTAAAAGAATTTTATAATTTGTATAACAGTAAGGGTATTTATGCTTCATTATCTATGGGATTAGTTGGATCTGTATTTTTTATTTGGTTTTATCATTTTGAACCATATTTAAATATGCTTGCAGTCATTCAATTAGCGATAGCATTTGTAATACTTTTATTAGTATTTGAATTATTTAGTAAAAAGAAAAACCCTGCATCGAATCTGGCATATACACTTTTTGGTATTGCATATATTCCCATGTTATTGGGTACTTTAATAGCTCTACGCCAAATTGATATGTCCTACGGTACTTATTATACAGTTGCTGTAATTGTTTCTGTATGGATTTGCGATTCTGCTGCGTTTGGTTTTGGCGTGAAATGGGGTAAAAAGAAAATTTTCCCACGCACGAGTCCAAATAAGTCAATAGTGGGAAGTATAGCTGGATTTATTAGTGTATTAATATTTTTTCATATTCTAGCATATTTCCATTTACCATCAACAGATTTCACTTTTCAGGACATTATAATATTTTCAATTATTTCAGGTGTATTTGGGCAATTAGGCGATTTTGTTGAATCTTTATTTAAGCGAGATGTAGGTGTTAAAGATTCGAGCACATTTCTCATGGGGCATGGCGGCGTTTTAGATAGATTTGATTCATTAATTTTTGCGGCACCTTTAACTTACTTTTACCTGAATTTTTAATCTCATTTGAAAAATTAAGCTATTATGGAATTAAGATCAATATTGGCAACGGATTGCGGAAGTACAACTACAAAAGCAATTTTGATAGAAAAAATTGACGGAGAATATCGCCTTGCCTTTCGAGGTGAAGCACCTACTACAGTTGAAGCTCCTTTTGAAGATGTCACTAAAGGCGTATTGAATGCTGTAATGGAAGTCGAAGAATTAGCTGGTAGAAAATTAATTGATGGTGATAATATTATGACTCCACGAAATGATGATGAAGGTGTTGATATCTATATTTCGACAAGTTCGGCGGGAGGCGGATTACAAATGATGGTGGCTGGAGTTGTAAAAGGTATGACGGGTGAATCTGCTCAAAGAGCAGCATTGGGAGCCGGTTCTATTGTTATGGATGTTTTAGCATCAAACGATGGTCGTAAACCTCATGAAAAAATTACGCGTATTCGCCAATTAAGACCTGATATGATTTTATTATCTGGAGGCATCGATGGCGGAACAACAAAACATGTAGTTGAACTTGCAGAAATATTAGCCGCTGCAAATCCAAAACCTAGACTGGGTTCAAATTATAAACTTCCTATTATTTATGCTGGAAATAAAAATGCAGCTGATAAAATTAAAAATACGTTAGGAGAAATTACAGACCTTGATATTACGGAAAATATTCGACCTGTTTTAGAGCGGGAAAACCTTAAACCTTCTCGAGATAAAATTCATGATCTTTTTATGGAGCATGTTATGCAGCAAGCACCAGGATATAAGAAATTAATGTCCTGGACAGATGCTCCGATTATGCCAACACCCGGCGCAGTGGGTGCTCTGATTGAAATGGTTGCAAAAAAAGAAAATATTTCTGTGGTAGGTGTTGATATAGGTGGTGCTACAACTGACATATTTTCTGTATTCCAAAAACAATTTAACCGTACTGTAAGTGCAAATCTTGGAATGAGTTATTCTATCTGTAATGTATTAGCTGAAGCGGGATTGAAAAATGTTCTACGTTGGGTGCCATTTGATATTGATGAAAAAGAATTGACCAATCGAATTGGTAATAAAATGATTCGTCCAACAACTGTACCACAAAGTATGGAGGAGTTGGTTATTGAACAGGCTATTGCCCGCGAAGCATTAAGGTTGTCATTTATACAACATAAATCATTTGCAGTGAATTTGAAAGGTGTCCAAAAAGAACGGACTATTTCTGATGCATTTGAACAATCAGATTCAGGTGAATCTCTTGTGGATATGATGGAACTGGATTTATTAGTTGGTTCTGGAGGTGTTTTATCGCATGCACCTCGCCGTGAACAGTCAGCACGAATGCTTATTGACAGTTTTTTACCAGAAGGTATTACTCAATTAGCTGTTGATTCCATTTTTATGATGCCTCAACTAGGAGTCATGGCCAATATACAAAAAGAAGAATTAGCTGAAGCAGCACGTGCGGCAGCAATTGAAGTATTTGAAAAAGATTGTTTAATTAGACTCGGGACTTGTTTAGCTCCAGTTGGACAATCAAAAGTCGGCGCAACTGTCTTGAGTGCAGAATTGACTCTATCTAATGGAGAAACTCAAACGTATGATATTAAATCTGGTGAAATTATTAGAATTGAAATTCCTTATGAACCGATTAAAGCCAAATTGACTCCTGCTAAAGGAATGGATATTGGTGCTGGAAAAAATGAAGTTATAGAAACAACAATTTATGGTGGAATTGTTGGAGTTATTTTTGATGGTCGTGGTAGACCTCTTGAAATTTCTTCTGATTCCAAAACACGGATTTCTGATTTGTCAAAGTGGTCCAACGCTATAAACGAATACCCAAATCTTAATGTTAAAATCGATAAATAATTATGGCTCACGCATATACACCCGGACTTAAAGTTTTACACGAAACAAAAATTGAAAAAGAAAGACGTCTTCCTTTAAAAGGAACTGTAACAGTTGAGAAGGGGAAAGTTGTAATTCCAGATGATATTGTTGCCAAAACAGATCTTCCGGGAAACGTTCAAATGGTAAATGTAGCCAATCAGCTTAATATCGATGCTGAAGATGTGAATGATGCTATGATTACTAAAGTAGGTTCTGCCGTAAATAAAGGTGATATGATAGCTGAAACGAAGGGCTTATTTGGAATGTTCAAGTCAAATGCAACAGCACCAGTTGATGGGACGATAGAAGTTATTTCTGATACAACTGGTCAAGTGGTAATTCGTGAAGCGCCCATTCCGGTTGAGATTGATGCATATATGAGCGGTTCAATTAAAGAAGTTATACCCAAAGAAGGAGTCGTCATTGAATCTGAAGGTGTCTTTATCCAAGGTATCTTTGGTATTGGCGGAGAAAGTAGAGGAAACCTTGGAGTTGTAGCAAATAACAGAGAAGATGAAATTACTGAAGAAATGATTACTTCGGAATTAGCAGGAAAAATTATCGTCGGCGGTTCGTTCGTCAGTTTGAAAGCATATAAGAAAGCAATTCAAATGAAAGTAGCAGCCGTTGTAGTAGGTGGTTTTAATTATTTTGATTTAGAAGAAATACTGGGTTATACATTAGGCGTAGCAATTACAGGATCAGAAGATTTGGTTACATCTTTAATTGTAACTGAAGGATATGGAAAAATTCGAATGGGTTCTCAAACGTTTGATTTGCTAAAAGAACATGATGGTAAGTTTGCATCCGTCAATGGTGCGACTCAAATTCGTGCAGGCGTTATTCGTCCAGAAATTGTTATACCTCTCTCTGGCGATGAGCTAAAAGGTGATCATAAAGATGCACATGCATCAGAGGGGATTCAAGCCGGAAGTTTGGTACGAGTGATCCGAGCTCCATATTTTGGGCGAATGGGAAAAGTAGTTGATTTGCCATCAGAATTAAGAAAAATGGAATCAGAAACTATGGTGCGAGTTGCCATAATTGAAATTGATGGTGAGAATATTGATATACCTCGGGCAAATCTTGAAATGATTGAGACTGATTGATGGGTGAAGCGGTGATTAATAGTAAAGCGCAATCAACTTTGACTAAAAAGGATAAGGCATTCATAACTCGTTTAGCTAAACGAATTCAGCAATCAGGCTTTATTACTCCAGCTATATTTTTTCTTGAAATGACAAAACCATTAGCTTTGTTAGGAAGTCACGCAATGGTATTTTTTGGTCCTATTGTTAATTCATTTATTCAAGCAGACGGTTATTATCGAGCCGCTGAACTTTTTGAAGAACCAGAAACTGTTGAATTTCTACTGGATGAGATTGAACGTCTGGATAAAGAAAATTCTGTAACGGAAGGAGATCCCATTGAAAGATAAACAATTTTGGATAGTTCTGGGCAGCATTACGGTTGCATTCCTTATTTTTTGGTCGCTAGGACACCCCATGTTTAATGAAAATCGTGTGGTAATGTTTATAGCTATTGTCGCCATTGGAGCAACATTATTATACAATATTCGCATGGCAGAACGTGGAGAAGCATTTTATTTACGACCTATACCGGGATTAAAAGCTGTAGAAGAAGCTGTAGGACGTTCCACTGAAATGGGTAAACCCGTTTTGTATGTTCCTGGTATTATGGATATGGACCAAGTTGAAACTGTTGCAGGAGTTATTGTATTAGGGCATGTTGCTAAAATGACAGCTCGCTATGAAACAACATTGAATGTACCTGTTTCAAGATCTATTGTTATGAAAGCTGCACGGGAAGCCTGCCGCGAATCGTATATGATGGAAGGGCGTCCGGATATGTTTCATGATGATATGGTGCATTATTTAACAGACGATCAATTTGCCTATGCTGCTGGTGTAAATGGAATTATGGTAAGAGAAAAACCAGCTGCATGTTTATATATGGGGAAATTTTATGCAGAATCTTTAATTTTAGCTGAAACGGGTAATTCCATCGGCGCCATACAAATCGCTGGAACAGCTTCACAAGCACAGATACCATTCTTTGTTACAGCATGTGATTACACACTCATAGGTGAAGAATTTTTCGCAGCCAGTGCATACCTTTCTCAAAAACCTGAATTAATCGGTGGCGTGCGCGGACAAGATATGGTAAAAGCAGGTGTTGTAACTGTAATCATTTTATCCACAATTCTTCGATTCATACATGAAACGTGGGATGTAGGTTTTGATATAATTAAACTTTTAACGGTTCAGTAGGAGAGCCTTATGATTTGGAAAAGACAGATACCTATTTTAATTGTTGCATTTATTGGTGCATTAACGTTGTTCGGTTGGTTTGTTGACGAACCTGTTATCGAAGCATTTGTCAATGATGATGCGACCCAATGGTATGATATTTTAGCAAGTTTTGCCATTATTCTTGGCGCTCTAAATCTAATGAAACTACAAATACAGAAAGTGGCCAAACAGAAAAAAGGATGGCCCTATAGTATTGTGGCTATTTTTGGATTCTTATTCGCAATTTCTGCAGGTTTTTTTATTAAAGGTGTGGATGATTCAGTCGCAGTATGGGGTGCTCATGTAACAACTGAAGGAACACTTTTTAAATGGATGTTCGATTACATGTTTACGCCTATGTCCGCAACTATGTTTTCTTTACTTGCATTTTTTGTGGCATCAGCGTCCTATCGCGCATTCCGTATTCGAAATTTTGAAGCGTCACTTTTACTGATAGCGGGAATTATAATCATGGTAGGACGTGTTCCCATCGGAAGTGTTATCTCTTCTTGGGTAATTATGTATATCATTGTTTTAGCTTTGGGTATTGGTATTAATACTTGGAAAAAAGATAAAAAGATTACTTTCGGTGTAGTAGGAGTGGGAGTTTTAATTGTTACAGTTGCTGGAGTAATGACCGGCTGGCCTTTGGATAAACCTGCAATATTTTATTTGCCGATCATCCAGGAGTGGATTTATTACTATCCAAATGTGGCAGGTACTCGATCAATTATGATTGGAATCGGTTTGGGTATTTTTGCCACATCGATTCGTTATATCCTCGGAATTGAAAAATCATATATTGGAGAATAACATAATGAAAACATTAGAAGATTTAATTTTAAAAATTGGTAAAGTGGATAGACGCTGGATATTTCTGGTTCTTGCAATCGTTGTATTCATTCCAATAATGTATCCTATAGGAATGCCAATTCGAGCAACGAAAACGACTAAAGTTGTTTATGATGCAATCGAAAATTTACCAGAAAATTCAAAAGTACTTGTTTCTGTAGAATATAGCCCCAGTACTAAACCTGAAAATCATCCTATGACTATCAGTATTTTAAGGCATTTATTCAGAAATAATCATAAAGTGTTTGTTACGTGTCTATGGCCCGATGGACAATTCATGGCTCAAGATGCGTTGAAGCAAGTAGCTGAAGAAGAATTTGGCAAGGTCTATGGAGTAGATTATGTATTCCTTGGGTTTCGTCCAGGGAACGAAGCTGTTGTTAAAGGAATTGTGAGTAATATACGTAAACTATACACCGTTGACGTATATCAAACAAAGATTGATGAAATCCCTTTAATGGATGGTATAATAAACTTTAAAGATTTCGCCTTCCTTTTCTCATCATCTGCTGGCTATCCAGGAACCATAGAATGGGTACAATACGCAGCAGATCCAACGGGAGTGCCCATGAGTTCCGGTGTAACATCCATTCAAGTGAATGAGGTTATGCCTTACGTACAAGCAGGTCAAATGCAAGGTGTATTAGCAGGCATGCCTGGAGCAGCTGAATATGAAGCGCTCGTTGGTCAAAAAGGATTTGCTACAAGCGGTATGGATGCTCAGTCCATTGCTCATTTGGTTATTGTATTATTTATCATTTTAGGGAATGCTGCTTATTTCATAGAACGCAAGCGTTCCAGAAAGTATTAAGGAGTCAGAATTATGGACATGACAGTTATACTCGGAGCATGGATTGCAGTGTTTCTTACATTGGGAATCTTCTCTTATTTATATAAAGATAATCCTTTTTATAAAACGGCAGAGCACCTCTTTGTTGGTATTTCAGCAGGATATTGGACATCCATTTTCTTTTGGACGCAGATTCAGCCTAATTTATTTGGTCGCCTGTGGCCGTCTTCAGAATTTAGTGCGGAATCATTGTGGTATATGATTTATAATGGATTAAGTTTTATATCAACATCTGTTTTTCCAGCAGGTGGAATCGATAAAGGGCATGATATGCATTTAAGTTATCTTCTTCCATTTACCTTGGGTATTATGATGTTGTTAAGTCTCATTCCTAAAATTAACTGGTTTGCCAGATGGGGGATTGCTTACACGGTTGGAATGGCAGCAGGTTTAAGAGCTTATGGCTATTTGAATTCAAACGTTATTGGACAAATCAAAGGAACTGCAGCAAGTTTCGCTGATCCTAATTTGCCGTTTTTTAGTTTAACATCTCCCTCTATATTCAATAGCATTGTGATTTTAGTAGGGACCATAACCGGGTTATTATATTTCTATTTTTCCAAAGAGCATAAGGGATTATTGGGTAAAGCATCTAAAGTGGGTATTTACTTTTTGATGATTAGTTTTGGCGCATCCTTTGGATTTGCAGTCATGGGCCGTATTTCATTACTAATCGGACGTTTTGTAGACTTGATTAAATATTCAGCGGCTGATTATAATAACGCAACACTTTGGGTATTAGTGATTATGCTCATTATTTTGGGTTACGACGCATTTAAAGGACGTAAAACACCTCCGGTAAATGAGGAAGTTGTATAAGTATATTTTGTAGTAAATAGAACATTGTAAATAAAAAGCCCGGTTCTTTTGTAAGTCGGGTTTTTTATTTATTCATATTTAAATAATCTACTTTCCCATATAGGAAAACATGCATCAATACATGTAATTTTGCCAGCATTTTTCACTAGATAATAGATAAATATTAGAACATATAATTTAATACTAGGATAAATAATGGATTTCTTAAAAGAACTGGGAATTGAAAGCGAAAATTACGGCGCCTGCATTGGAGGAGAAGATTGGATAAAATCGGAGGAATCTAAAAAATCAGATTCCATCAATCCAGCAACGGGAGACGTAATTGCTACAGTATTCCAGGCCACAGTTGATGATTATGAAAAAGTCATGCTTGCTTCTGATGTAGCATTTAATGATTGGAAAAAAGTTCCGGCTCCGATTCGCGGACAACTAATTCTGGAGATAGGCAATGCATTACGAGAAAAGAAAGATGCTTTAGGCAGTTTAGTTTCACTTGAAATGGGAAAAATTAAGCAAGAGGGAGATGGTGAGGTTCAGGAAATGATCGATATTGCTGATTTTGCAGTGGGTCAGTCCCGAATGCTATATGGCAAGACCATGCACTCCGAACGTCAAAACCATCGTATGTACGAACAATGGCATCCATTGGGAAATGTAGGCGTTATTACAGCATTTAATTTTCCTGTAGCCGTTTGGGCGTGGAATGCCTGTTTGGCCGCTATATGCGGGGATGTGACCATTTGGAAACCATCCTCTTCAACACCTTTATGTGCAGTTGCAGTTCAGAACATTTGCAATGAAGTTCTTGAATCACGTGGTTACAAAGGTATTTTCAATACGATCATCGGCAGTGGTTCTATCGTGGGTGAACGGATGTTAAATGATAAGCGTGTTCAGCTTGTATCATTCACAGGTTCGACAAGAATGGGACGTCATGTATCAAAAATAGTGTCTGAACGGTTTGGTAAAACGATTTTAGAATTAGGTGGAAATAATGCCATCATTGTTGATGAAACTGCAGATATGAATATGGTTATTCCTGCCATTGCTTTTGGCGCAGTTGGAACAGCCGGGCAACGCTGCACCAGTACACGCAGAATTATTGTTCAAGAATCTCGTTTTGATGAACTTGTTAAGCGATTGATTAGAGCCTATGAACAAGTCAATATTGGTGATCCATTAGATAAAAACACACTTATGGGTCCATTGGTAAATCAAAATTCAGTTTCTGACTATAAGAATGCATTAGAAAAAGTAAAAGAGGTTGGGGGTGAAATTCTTTATGGCGGTGAAGTACTTGAAGGAAATTTTGTCCAGCCAACTATCGTGAAAGGAGAGAATCACTGGGATATAGTTCAGGAAGAAACATTTGCACCGATCTTATACATAATCTCTTACAAAACTCTGGAAGACGCTATTGCCTTTCATAATGATGTCCCTCAAGGACTTTCCTCCTCTATGTTTACTCTTAATATTCAAAATGCAGAAACATTTTTATCGTCCGTTGGCAGCGATTGTGGAATAGCCAATATCAATATCGGTACATCCGGTGCTGAAATCGGAGGAGCTTTCGGGGGCGAAAAAGAAACGGGAGGTGGAAGAGAATCTGGTTCTGATTCTTGGAAACAGTATATGCGCCGTCAAACAAACACAATTAATTGGAGCAAGGATTTGCCTCTTGCCCAGGGAATAACGTTCGATCTTTCATAATTTTAGGAGACACAATGTCAATTATACCCACTAAAGTGCACGAAACTATTGCCAAACATATGCTGGCAGATGGTATGGAACAGGTTATTGACCTAAAAAAGAGCCATGGATCTTGGATGGTAGATGCCAGAGATGGAAAAGAATATTTGGATTTATTTTCTATGTTTGCTTCATTGTCTGTAGGATATAATCATTCATATGTAATTGAAAATCAAAATAGATTAACGACAGCAGCTTTAAATAAAGTAACAAATTCTGATATTTATTCTCAAGAAATGGCAGAATTTGTTGAAACTATGGGCCGTATTGCTCAACCAGATTATTTACCTTATGCCTTTTATGTTGAGGGAGGAGCACTGGCAGTTGAAAATGCACTGAAAGTCGCATTTGACTGGAAAGTTCGAAAAAATATTTCAGCTGGAAAGGGTGAAAAGGGAACAAAGGTTATTCATTTTAAAGAATGTTTTCACGGTCGAACGGGATACACAATGTCACTTACCGATTCTCCTGACCCACGTAAAACATTATATTTCCCAAAATTTGACTGGCCACGTGTATCCAATCCTAAAATGACATTTCCTCTAAATGAATCCGCTGTTGTAGAAGCAGAAGCCAACTCAATTGCTGAAATAAATGCTGCGATCGCTTCGAATCCCGATGATATTGCAGCTATGATACTTGAACCTATTCAAGGGGAAGGTGGTGATAATCATTTCCGTGAAGAATATTTTCGTGAATTGAGAAAAATATGTGATAAAAATGACATTATGCTGATTTATGATGAAGTACAAACTGGTATTGGTATTACGGGTAAAATGTGGGCCCATCAACATTATGGAGAAGATTGCCGTCCAGATATTATAAGTTTTGGTAAAAAAACCCAGATTTGTGGCATTTTCGTTTCAAATCGCGTGGATGAAGTGGATAATAATGTATTTCATGAGTCCAGCCGGTTGAATTCCACTTGGGGTGGAAATATAGCTGATATGGTTAGAATTACTCTTTACCTAATTATCATAGAACGAGAAGGTCTTGTTCAAAAAGCGGCTGAAAACGGTGAATATGTCATTAGTAAACTCCAGAGACTCCAAGATGATTTCAGTAACATTATATCAAATTCTCGAGGTAAAGGACTATTCTGCGCATTTGATTTACCCAATGGCGATATGCGAGATAAGTTAATTTCCTTAATAACAGACGAAGGTGCACTTATGCTGGGATGTGGAAATCAATCCATTCGTTTTCGCCCTCATTTGAATATAAGCAAAGATGAAATTGATATTGGATTTGAAATGATAAAGAGAGCAATTGCCAACCTGTGATATCAGAAAACAATGCCGGCGTTTTATTCATTGTAGCAACTCCCATTGGAAACTTAAAGGATTTTACTTTTCGTGCAGTAGAAACGTTACAAAAGGTCAATCTAATTGCAGCAGAAGACACTCGTCACTCTAGAGTGCTTCTCCAACATTATAAAATCAATACACCGACCATTAGTTACTTCGAGCATAATAGATTTACACGAATTCCAAAAATTATTGAAACATTACAAAACGGTGCAGATGTTGCTGTTATCACCGATGCTGGAACACCGGGCGTAAGTGACCCTGCATACAAACTTGTGCGTGCTGCAATTGAAGTGGGAATAAAAGTTGAGTCTATCCCAGGGAGTTCAGCAGTGTTATCAGCGTTGGTATCATCAGGATTGCCGACTGACAGATTTCTCTTTGAAGGTTTTATTCCTTCTAAAAAAGGACGTAAAAAACGATTGAAAGCTGTTCAACATGAAAATGCAACATTGGTATTTTTTGAAAATCCAAAACGTTTATTACGTACGCTAAAAGATATATATGAAGTAATTGGTGATAGACCAGCCGTATTAGCTCGTGAATTAACCAAAATGCATGAAGAAATTATCCGTGGAACTGTTTCGGAATTAATGTCGTATTTTTCAGCGAAGTCTCCACGAGGAGAATGTGTATTAATGATTGGTAAAGATGACGAAAATGTCTATTTCAACTAAAGCAAGGTTTATTACATTTGAAGGTATAGATGGATGTGGAAAGTCCACACAAGCAAAGCATATTTTGAACAAATTAAATGAAGAAGGATGTAAATCTATTCTTGTTCGCGAACCGGGCGGTACGCGAATCTCCGAAGCGGTGCGTGAAATATTATTAACCAAGGGAATGGATGAGTTACAGAATAGGACAGAGGCGTTACTTATGACCGCTAGCAGAGCCCAGTTAACCGATGAAGTCATTTTGCCCAATCTTCAGAAAGGAAATTGGGTTGTTGCAGATCGCTACACAGATTCCACATTAGCGTATCAAGGTGGCGGAAGAGAATTAGATATAGACTGGTTGATCCAATTAAACTCTTTTGCAACAGACGAATTAATTCCAGATATGACTGTTATTGTTGATATTGTTCCAGAAGAAGGTCAGCGGAGAAGAGAATCTGATAATCCTGATCGCATTGAAAAAGCAGGAATAGATTTTCAACAAAATGTTCGCAAAATGTATTTAGAAATTGCTAAACGTTTTCCGGATAGAATTTTTGTAATAGACGGTCATGAAACAATTGAAAATATTCATAGTAAAATTTGGTACGAAATGAAAAGGAGATTTTTAATATAATGGTTATTTTCAAACAAAAAAGAAAAAATATATTAGTCAGTCTGTTTCTAGCTGGTATCATATTTATTTTTATAGGAGCCTCAAATTCCGAAACCTATCGAAGTATTGCCAGGTCACAACGAATTATTAATGAAGTATATAAGCACTTAATTGTTAACTATGCAGATGAACTGAATACGGATGAGTTTACCAAAACCAGTATCAATAATATGCTATCAGACTTGGATCCTTACACTGTGTATATGGAATCTGAAGAGCGAGACAATCTGGATATGCTTACTCATGGTAAATATGGAGGTGTTGGAATTCAACTTGGTAAACGAGACAATCGCTTGACTGTTATTTCCCCTATGGAAGATTCGCCTGCAATGCGAGCCGGAATATTAAGCGGAGATATAATTAGCAAAATTGATGATGAAGAGGTGAAAGATATTTCACTAAATGATGCGGCAAAACTTATTCGCGGAAATAAAGGGACGTCTGTTGTTCTAACTATTATTCGAATTAATGAAGAGGAATCCATAGAGTTTCATTTAACGCGAACAGATATTATGGTTCAGGATGTTCCTTATGCAGAAATAATTAATGATAATATCGGCTATATTGTATTAACACGTTTTTCCAAAAATGCTCCCAAAGAAATAGAAAAAGCGTTACGAGGTTTAATGGGTCAGGGTATGAATAATTTAATTCTGGATTTACGCAATAATCCCGGCGGCTTATTATCTGCTGCAATTGACATTTTAGACATGCTTGTTCCTAAAGGAGAAAATCTACTTTGGACTAAAGGCCGCACCAAAGAATCCAATCGTGAATTTATTTCTCGAAATAATCCACTTTTAGATAGTAAAATAAAAATTGCTGTTTTAATTAATGAAGGAAGTGCATCTGCAAGCGAAATAGTTTCAGGGGCAATCCAAGATTTAGATAGAGGAATAGTTATTGGGAATAAATCCTTTGGCAAAGGATTGGTTCAGTCCATTTACGGTATTGATCAAAAGCGATCATTAAAAGTGACAACTGCCAAATATTATATACCAAGCGGTAGGCTTATTCAAAAGCCTAATTATTTAAACGAAAAAGTGATTAAGAGTGTACAAACGAAAGATAGTGTTTTTACGACAAAAGGTGGACGGAATGTAAAAGGCGGAGGTGGAATAACGCCTGATTACATTATTGAAGTTGATCAAGTTGGCCCCTTAACTCGCGAATGCTGGAGAAAGAGTTATTTCTTTTCTTTCGCACGTGAATACAAAAATAGTTATGATTCAATTGATGATGTGCTGAATGATGATAAACTAATGGAAACATTTTCTGATTATTTATTAAATCATGAATTAGATATAAAAATTGATGGTCAATCTCTATTTGAACAGAGTAAGGATAAGTTGCGAAAATACAAAGACGAAGATGCTAAACTAAATTATGCATTTAAAATAATTGATGATTTCATTATTGATACAGAAAAATCATTATTTAAAAGAGAATATAGTGATTTGGAAAAAGGTATTTATGCAAATTTTGCACAAATCTTTAATGGGAATAGGGGAAGAATTCAATTTAATATAAATCATGACAATGTTATTGATAAAGCACGTCAATTGCTTCAAGATCAAATTGCTTATTCAGAAACTTTATCAGCAGTTTCAAATAATTAAAAATTGCATAAAACCACTCTATTATTCTGGATTATAAGCATTAAATTCCACGACTTTTTTAGGGGCGTTTAGCTCAGTTGGTTAGAGTGCTTGCTTGACATGCAAGAGGTCGGCAGTTCAAGTCTGCCATCGCCCACAGTTAATAAATAAATGTATTTTGTGAAAAAAAATCAAACATAAACAACATTATCATGGATATTTTTCCATATTTGCCTTTGCGCGTCCGTACAGCATCCTGATTTGTATATTCCATTATTTTTACTATGAGTGATATAACTATAACATTTCCTGATCAATCTTCACGGTCTTTCGCAGCAGGCATTTCTTCAATGGAAATTGCTAAAAGTATTGGACCTGGACTTGCAAAAGCTGCTATAGCTACCCGGATTGATGGATTGTTAACTGATTTAACTCAGTCAATTGATAAAGATTCTGATGTTGAAATTATTACAGAGGATTCTAAATCCGGTCACGATGTTTTATTACATAGCACAGCGCACCTTATGGCCCACGCAGTAAAGATACTTTTTCCTGAAGCAAAAGTGACAATTGGTCCTGCGATTGAGAATCGTTTTTATTATGATTTTGAAATTTCTGGGACATTCTCTGATGATGATTTAGAAAATATTGAAGAAAAAATGAAAGAATTATCTGAAAATAATTATGAAGTAAATCGATTGGAATTAAGTCGAAACGACGCATTGAAAAAATTTAGTGATATGGGTGAAGATTATAAAGTAGAAATTATTGAACAGATTAATGAAAGTGATATTATATCAGCATATTCTCAAGATGATTTCATTGACCTCTGCAGAGGTCCTCATGTGCAATCAACAGGTAAAATAAAATATTTTAAACTTCTTTCTACATCTGGAGCTTATTGGCGTGGTGATGAAAATAATAAAATGCTGCAACGCATCTATGGTACAGTGTTTAGTTCTAAAAAAGGGTTGAAAAAGTATCTTCATTATTTGGAGGAAGCGAAAAAGCGAGATCATCGTAAGCTTGGTAAAGAATTGGATTTATTTTTCTTCCATCAATTATCACCGGCTAGTCCATTTTTTACTGATAAAGGTGCTGTGGTTTATAATAATCTCGTTGACTATATTCGTAGCTTATATAACGAATATGGCTACAATGAAGTGATTAGTCCCCAGATTTATGATATGGAGTTGTGGAAGCAATCTGGACATTACGATATGTTTATCGATAATATGTTTAGCATGGAGATGGGGGATAGGGAATTTGGGTTGAAACCCATGAATTGCCCCGGGCATACATTGATTTATTCCCACGGACTTCATTCATATAGAGATTTACCTATACGAATGGCAGATTTTGGTCGTTTACATAGATTTGAAAAAGCGGGTGTTCTATCAGGATTAACACGCGTCCGCAGCATGTCTCAGGATGATGCTCATATTTTTTGCACACCAAAGCAAATAGGCGATGAAATCACAGCTTTGTTTGAAATGGTGCAAAAAGTGTATAAAACATTTAGTTTTGAAGATTTAACCATTACGTTGAGCACTCGTCCGGACAAAGCACTAGGTGATATAAAATTATGGGATAAAGCTGAATCAACATTGAAAGATGTATTAGAAGTGTCGCCTTTTGATTTTACTATCGATGAAGGTGAAGGTGCATTTTATGGTCCCAAAATTGATTTTCATATTAAGGACGCATTACAGCGCAGTCATCAACTAGCCACGATTCAATTGGATTTTGTTTTACCAGAACGTTTTAAATTGAAATATATAGCTGAAGATGGAAATGAAGCGCGGCCCGTAATGATACATCGTGCAATATTAGGGTCATTGGAACGTTTTTTTGGAGTCTATTTGGAGCATTGCGGTGGCGATTTTCCATTGTGGTTAGCACCTGTACAAATAGTCGTTTTACCCATATCAGAAAAAGTGAAAGAATATGCAAAAAAACTTACAAAAGATTTAAAAAACTCTGGTTTTAGAGCACAATTAGATGATAAATCTGATAAAATCGGAGCTAAAATTCGCCAAGCAGAATTGAGTAAAATTAATATAATGCTTATTGTGGGTGAAAAAGAAGCAGAAGCCGGTACAGTTTCTGTACGCCGCCGACATCAAGGTGATCTTGGTGTAATGGACGTTGCAGAATTGACCGTGCTTTTAATTAAAGAAATAAAACAAAGGAGTTCATAATCGGAAAAAGTCGTAAACCACGTATAAATGAAAAAATAGCTGTCAAAGAAGTCAGATTGATTTCTGAAACTGGTGAACAGCTTGGTGTCGTAAAAATTGATGATGCTATAATAAAAGCAAAAGATGCAGGATTAGACTTGGTGGAAGTTGCTCCAAATTCAAATCCTCCTGTTTGTAAAATACTTAATTATGGTAAAATTAAATATGAGGCAAAGAAGAAGCTTCAAAGTAGTAGAAAAAAACAACACGTAATTAAAATTAAAGAAGTACGTGTGCGACCCGGAATTGGTGAAAATGATTTAAATACGAAAATGAACATGGGAAGAAAATTTCTAACAGATGGTTGTAAATTAAAGGTGACAATAATGTTTCGTGGAAGAGAATTGAGTCGCGCTAAAGAAATGGGCGATGCGATTCTTGAACGTATTACAGCAATGCTGGAAGACATTTCGGAACCAGAAACGCAATCAGAATTGGAAGGACGGAGAGTTTCCGTCATGTTTACTGCAAAGTAGGAGAACCAAATGCCTAAGATGAAAACACGTCGAAGCGCTGCAAAGCGGTTCAAATTAACAGGGACCGGACGTATTCGACGCAATAAAGCAAACCATAGACACATGCTCATCAGGCGGAGCAATAGTGCGAAACGAAAAATGCGTAATGCAGGACTTGTTTCTAGCGCTGAAGAGAAACGCGTCCGCAAGATGCTTGGAATCTAAAGGAGTATAAGAGATGCCAAGAGCAAATAGTTCTGTGCCAAGACACAGACGTCATCGTAAGGTAATAAAGCAGGCCAAAGGCTACTATGGTGCCCGGAGCCGCAATTTCAAAGCTGCGAAAGATGCAGTTTGGAAAGCAGGGCAATATGCCTATCGTGATCGCCGTCAACGGAAACGTTTTTTCCGTAGACTGTGGATTATGCGCATTAATGCGGCTGTACGGCAACATGGTTTAACTTATTCTGCATTTATTGCCGGATTGAAAGAAAAAGAGATTGAACTGGATCGCAAGATCCTGGCTGATATGGCTATGAACAATCCTGATTCTTTCGCCGAGTTAGTCAGTTCTGTTAAGAACTAACGATGACCATCAATGAGTTCATAGAGTCGGTTCGAAAATCATTTCGAACCGACCTTGACTCATTTCCTTCTAATCAGAAGGAAATCGATTCACTGCGTTCTGTATATTTTGGACGTAAAGGATTAATTGCAGGTTTATATACATCACTTGCTGATTTACCAAATAATGAAAAACCAGCAGCAGGGCAATCCATTAACAATTTCAAAAAAGAGCTTCTATCTGAATTTGATAAAAAAGTGTCCACTGTAATTAAAAGTGGAAATGTATCCAAAAGTAGCACTCTTGATTTAACACTCCCGGGCTTTCCAATCACCAATGGATCCATTCATCCACTTCAACAAACCTTGGATGAGATAAAAAACATTTTCAAATCGGTTGGATTTAAAGTTGCTTACGGTCCGGAGATTGAAGATGATTATCACAATTTTGAAGCATTAAATATACCAAAACATCATCCAGCTCGAGATATGCAGGATACGTTTTTTGTAGAAGATAATATGGTATTGCGGACTCATACTTCAAACGTGCAAATACATCTAATGGAAGAGCAAGATCCTCCATTACGTTATATTATACCCGGCCGTGTATATCGCAATGAAGCTGTTAGTTATAAAAGTTACTGTTTATTCCACCAAATAGAAGGATTATTCGTTGACAAAAATGTTTCAATGGCTGATTTAAAAGGAATCCTAGACTATTTTGTAAAACTATTTTTTGGCGAAGGTACACTTATGCGATTTCGTCCCAGTTTTTTCCCTTTTACCGAACCAAGTGCTGAAGTAGATATATGGGATAAGAAACGTAGTAAATGGATGGAAATACTTGGCTGCGGTATGATTGATCCCAATGTATTTGAAAATGTAGGATATGATTCAAGTGTATGGCATGGATATGCATTTGGTATGGGCATAGAGCGCATGACAATGTTAAAGTATGGAATTGATGACATTCGCCTATTCTATCAAAATGATGTCAGATTTTTGGAACAATTTTGATGCAGGTTTCAATTCCATGGCTTAAGAAATTTGTTAAAATAACGCAGTCGACAGCAGAGATGGCTGATATGCTTTCCATGCTAGGGTTAGAAACTGAAAAACCCGAAAGTGCATCGTTCTCCGGTATTGTTATCGGTAAAGTTATTAAAGCTGAAAAACATCCCAATGCAGATCGATTAAAACTGTGTATAGTTTCTGATGGTATTGAAGAGTTCCAAGTTGTATGTGGAGCCCCGAATGTTTCAGCTAATCAAAAAGTGCCTTTTGCAAAAATAGGTGCAATCTTGGGTGATGATTTTACTATAAAAAAAGCGAAAATACGTGGTGAACGTAGCTTTGGAATGATTTGCTCTGAAAGGGAATTGGGCCTTTCTGATGAGCATGAAGGAATTATGGTTCTGAATGATAGTGCGAAAATTGGTTCTGATTTTACAGAATATCAGAATACAAATTTAGATTATCTAGAAATAGATTTAACTCCAAATCGACCCGATTGCATGTCCCATGTAGGAGTTGCCCGTGAAATTGCAGTAAAAATGGATCAAAAATTAAATTTTGTAAATGCGAAAAAGAGAAATGTTAAAAAGAATGAAGCTGCTGAATTACTTTCTATTAAAATTGATGATAAAAATGATTGCCCTCGATATGTAGCAGGAATTGTTAAAAATATAACTGTCAAGCCTTCTCCTGAATGGATGCAGGTTTTGCTGGCGTCTGCAGGACAGCGAAGTATAAATAATATAGTGGATATTTCCAATTATGTTCTCCTTGAAATGGGTCATCCCACACATATATTTGATTTTGATAAACTTCCATCAAATATTGTTGGTATTCGCAAAGCAAATAAGGGTGAAAGTGTAACGACTCTTGATGAAGTAAAAAGAGAATTATCAAATCAATTGGTTATTACTGATGGGAAAACTCCCATTGCAATAGCCGGTGTAATGGGTGGGCTAGAATCTGCAGTGGCGGAAAATACACGTAATGTTTTAATTGAAAGCGCATATTTCAACCCTATTACTATCCGTAGTGGCGCAAAGTCGTTAGGTATGTCTACAGAAGCATCTAAACGCTTTGAGCGCGGTGCTGACCCTAATGGTGCAGAGCATGCTTTTTGGCGTGTTGTTGAACTGCTGGAAGAATTAGCAGGGGGAAAGTGGGTACCTGGAATTATTGATGAATATCCTAAAATAATTAATCAGAACACAATTACACTTACTCGGGAAAAGATTGATATTTTATCAGGGTGTGAATTATCAGACACATGTGTTATGGATACATTGTCACAATTAGAGATTGAAGTGAAAAAAGACGGCAAAGATAAATGGATATGTATTCCACCATCATTTCGTCCCGATTTAGAAAGAGAAGTGGACTTGATTGAAGAATGCTGTCGAATGTATGGTTACGACAAAATTAACTCTAGCTTTCATTATGGTGGACTATACGATCTTGCTGAAGTGGATTTGGAAGATATATTAAGCACCATCGCAAATACAATGTCGGGACTTGGCTTTAGGCAATGTTATTTAAATTCTCTAATTGATGAAAAAACATCTGGTTTATTGGACGCACATTCAGTTTCAATGAAAAATCCCTTGAATTCTTCTATGTCACATTTACGAACATCTTTATTCCCCGGTCTCCTTGAAACAATAAATTATAACTTCCGTAATGGTACTGAAAATTTGAATCTATTTGAAATTGGAAAAGAATACACATCTGATAAAACATATAATGAAGCGTATCACCTTACGGGCGTTATGCACGGTGAATGGATGAATAAAAGTGTTCATAATGAGAATCAACATCAATCAATTTTTTCTTTAAAAGGAATAATTAATTCACTATTCAAAAGATTAAATGTGGAAAATATTTCATTTTTGACATGTGAAAATAATCTTTATGAGTTTGGATTAACTATAAAACTAAATGAAACAGTTGTTGGTCATTGTGGTAAAATAAAAAAATCATTTCTAGATTCGTTGAATGTAGATTTTCAAGATGTTTATGGATTTGATATTGAGTTGAATTCTATTACAAACGCAATTAAGAGCATTGCGAAATATGTACCCATAGTTCATTATCCTAAAGTAGATAGAGATATTAATTTTGTTTTGGGGAATCACATTAATGCAGGCGATGTTGTAAATGCTATTATGAATGCGGGGAATCAGTTATTGATTAATGTAAATCCCATTAATATATTTCAACATGAAACACTTGGTGATAATAAGAAAAGTATTACGTTTCACCTTGAATTTCAAAGTACTATTAAAACACTTGAGGAAGTAGAGATAAATACAGCAATGAATGATATTACAGCTATTATAACGAATCAATTTGATGCTAAATTGAGAGACTATAATTTTTAAACAGGATTGAACTATGGATAATAATGACAGTTTAGCACGTGTGTCCATTTTTGGGCACGAATACACAGTAAAAGCTCCGGCAGATTCAACATATATCAATAATATTGCCGAATATGTTGATACTAAAATGCGTGAAGTCCAAGAAGGAATGCCCGATATACAATCGACTGAACGTATAGCAATTCTTGCTGCAATGAACATTTCTGATGAATTATTTACAAATAACAAAAATAGTGAAAATTTAACATCAGAAGTGGAAAATAAAGTTCAATCATTGATAGAAATTATTGACGAAAATATTTAAGAGTTTTACCGTCAATTTTCATGACTGACACTATAATTCTATCGGGGAAAACGGTTAGTCAAAGCGTTTATAATTCCCTCCAAACTCGTATAAATTCTCTTAAATCTTTAGGGTGTACACCTGGATTAGCTGCAATCCTCGTGGGTGATGATCCAGCTTCTAGTGTTTATGTTAATAGTAAAGCGCGACGTTTCAATAAATTAGGTCTTTTATCTGAAACTATCCGTCTTCCTGAAAACATCAGTGAAGAAAAGATTCTATCCAACATAAACGATCTGAATAACGATAATAGATTTCATGGTATACTTGTTCAAATGCCCTTACCAAAACATTTGAATGAGGCTATTATTGTTAAAGCTGTAAACCCTTTAAAAGATGTGGATGGATTTCATCCAGAAAACTTGGGGCTACTTACAGCTGGGCGTCCCAGGTTTTTGCCCTGCACGCCAAAAGGAATTATGAGCATATTGGAATATTATAGCATTGACCCTTCAGGACAGCATGTGGTGATTTTAGGTCGAAGCAATATTGTGGGTAGACCCATATCAATTCTCATGAGTTTAAAGCAAAATTTTTCGAACGCTACTACAACAATTTGCCATTCTGGAACGACCGATATTGCCTATCATACACAACAAGCTGATATTCTCATTTCAGCTATGGGAGTTCCGGAATTTGTAACATCTTCACATATTAAAGATGGAGCTGTGATTATTGACGTGGGGATTAACAGGGTAGAGGACGATTCAGAAAAAGGATACGTATTAGTTGGTGATGTAGATTTTAATGAGATAGATGGAAAAGCAGCAGCCATAACTCCTGTTCCTGGTGGCGTAGGTCCTATGACAATTGCAATGTTGGTGCAAAATACCATAGAAGCTGCTGAAAGTTTCATCTATTAATATTAACGTCTGTAGTTTCTCTAAATGTTAGACAGGTAGCTTCGCTGTAAACTTCGATGTTTGAAAATAAAAAATGCGCCCGTAGCTCAGCTGGATAGAGCGTTGGATTCCGGTTCCAAAGGTCGTGGGTTCGACTCCCTCCGGGCGTACACCAATAATAAGTTAAATATGAACAATTCACTTTCATTAGCACAACTTCGAATCATAGTTCTTATAACAATATTAATATTCATTATCGGATTTAGTATAAATAAGAAAAATGAGTTGCCAAAAGCAAAACATATTATCTTGATTGGTATTGATGGCTTGACAGTAGAAGGATTGCAATTTGCGCATACTCCAAATATTAATCGCTTAATTAATGAGGGAGCTGTTTCATTACAAGCTCGTGCCGTTTTTCCTACTATAAGTGCTCCCAATTGGACATCCATTCTAACCGGTGTAGGGCCCGAACAACATGGAATTACACTTAATAAAGGTTTACATGATCCGCATACTATAACACCTATACTAAAAGATGAAGATGGTTTTTTTCCATCTATATTTAATATTATACGAGATCAAATTCCAAATGCTGAAACAGCAATATATCATGACTGGACATATTTAGAAAATCTTATAAATAAGTCAAAAGTAAATAAATTTGAGTTTAGTGATAATTATGAGCTCTCTTTCACAAAAGCTATTTCATATTTTCTAAAGCAAGAGCCGGTATTTACATTTATATATATAGGTGAAGTAGATCATGTAGGTCACGAGTCTAGGTTTGGTTCAGCTAAATATTTAAAAGAGATTGAAAAGGTTGATTATCAAATAGGTCTTTTGATGGACGAACTGATACAAGCTGAAAAAATGGATGAAATTTATATTATTATTACATCTGATCATGGCGGTTTTGGTCAGAACCATAGTGGAGAAAGTATCATAGAAATTGAAGTCCCTTGGATAATCTATGGTCCTGGAATTATTCGGAATAAATTGATTAATCAATCATTAAATACCATGGATACAATGCCAACAATTGCGTATTTATTACAACTTAAGCTTCCTCATGAATGTATAGGTCGGCCAGTATTATCTGCATTTGAAATAAATTCCCATGAAGATACACATAGTTATATTGCTGCACCTCATATAACTCCCTCACCATCCCAAATATTTGTAAACAAAACTATAAAATGCATTTTATCTTCTGATACAGAAGGAGTAAGTATTCACTATACGACTGACAATAGTGAACCAACTATAAACTCACCTTTTTATGAAGGTCCAATATTTATTTCTGAAAGTCTACATATAAATGCAAAAGCTTTCGATAATAAAAATAACTCTAGTAGTACTATACATGCTTATTATAATATTTTACAAAGTAAGGATGGAACTGCGACAGGGAAAATATATAAAAGATGATTTATTGTTCTAGATTGAAATTTATAATACATATTTTATTTGTTAGCTTGATTATTATATCTGACTTATTCTTAAAGCCTATTCAAAAATTGCCAATTCTGGATTCCAGCATTTTTCCAAGTCCAACAGAAATTATACAGTATAAAAAGGATAATAAAGAATTCAAAAAACATCGTAATGAATATATACGTCAAATGCATAAAGCAGACCCAGATACAGATTGGGAAGGAATGGATAAAGCTACTCGCGATGAACGTAGTAAAGATGTTGCTGAAAAGCGTAGAGGTTTAATAAAAAATGGAATGCTTTCAATAGAAAATAGATTGTTGCCATCATCGATAATTACAACACGTAATGTACCTGGGGACTGGTTCGAGCGTGGTAGCAATAATCAAGCAGGGAGAATTCGTGTGGCAGAAGTTGATCTTGTGAATAATTGGATTTTTATTGCGTCCTCGGGAGGTAATTTATGGAAAGGAAATTTGGATGGAACAGGGTGGATATCATTAACTGACTATCGCCAATTAAAAGGTGTGCATTTTTTACGATTATTAAATAATATTGGTACACCTAGATTATGTTTTTCAAATAGTAAGGGATTCTACTATACAGAGGATGAAGGATTAACCATTGACGATGCGACAGGATTAAATTCATTCCAAAGTTGGGGATATATTTACAGAGCAGTTGTACTTCCTGATAATGAAAATATTATTTACCTTGGTGTTATTGAATGGGACTATACCAATTGGGAGATGATTTCCACTGTGTATAAATCCACAAATATGGGTCAATCATTCGCGCAAATACTAAATGTAAGAGCTAGCGATGGGTTTGTCATGAACGGAAACGCATTTGAAATGTGGGCTCCACGATATGAAAGTGGGGGAGTATATCTACAAAATGATGGCAATATTTTTGAAATACATACAAATGATACTTATTCATTAGTTGGTTCCTTTTCACCAACAAGCAGTGGAAATAATAATTTATCAGGTGGAGTTACAAATGGAATTGAATTTCTTTATGCACGTGTTGATAATGAATTGTTTCGCTCTTTGGACGGTGGAGCAACTTGGACTAATCAAGGTGATTTACCCACGGGAACTTTCATGAGTAATAGCATGAACAGTTCTAATGTGTACCCAGATAAAATTGCCATTGGGTCTGTAGATGCTTATGAAAGCAGTGATGGCGGTCAAAGTTGGGAACTCATAAACAACTGGTATCAATATTATGGAAACCCGTCTATTTTTCTTCACGCAGACATTCCAGAAATACGATATTTTAATGACGAAAACGGTGATGAATTTCAACTCATTAGTACCGATGGTGGTCTCTATATTTCATACAATGATTTAAATACAGTTTCAAATCTCTCATTAAATGGACTAGGAGTCAGCCAATATTATTCAACCTATACCAGTCGTTTTGATCCTTATCATATTTATGTTGGCAGTCAAGATCAAGGATTTCAACGCCATTTAGGTATTGATGATGGTGGTTCGCTGGATTTTGAACAAGTAATTAGCGGAGATTATGGACATATTATATCTAGTAATGGAGGCCAAAGTATTTGGATGGATTATCCCGGATTTGCAATATATTATGATGACATAGCAAATAGTTCAAATTATGTTACTTGGGATTTTACTAGTTCTGGCCAATTATGGTTACCACCATTGATGAATGATCCAATTAGTGAAAATATCGCTTATCTAGGAGGAGGAGGATTAAATGGCGGTAATCATTTGATTAAAATGACAGTGTTGGGTGGAGGTATATCTATTCAGGAATTGCCGTTTAATTTTGATGGCACAATATCTGCAATGGCCTATTCCCCCATTGATCATTCATACTGGTATGTTCTAACAACAAATGGAAAATTTTATGCCAGTACAAATGGGGGTAACAATTGGACATTCTCCAGTAATTTTACTGGTCCCGAATCACATTATTTTTACGGAGCAACGATTCATCCATCAAATAAACATCTGGAAACGGTTGTTATCGGCGGAAGTGGTTATTCAAATCCACCTGTATTTAAAACAACAGATAATGGGTTAACTTTTAGTTCTATGCGCAATGGATTACCAAGTACACTTGTATTTGATATTGAAGGACTTCCCGATGAATCATTGCTTTTTGCTGCAACTGAAGTTGGGCCGTATATTTATTCAACAGAGGATAATTCATGGAGTGATATGAGTGAAATGGTAGCTCCAGATCAGTCATATTGGTCAGTAGAATACATTCAGGATATTTATACAGTTAGATTTGGTACTTACGGTCGGGGTATTTGGGACTACACATTTGAATCTAACCCAGTTCTAATTTACGGTGATATGAATGCAGATGGTATTGTTAATTATCAGGATCTAATTGAAATGTTATTATTGATTATTAATGAAAATTTGCTTTCAGATTACCAAGAGCAGGTTATGGATATAAATCATGATAATCTATATGATATTTTTGATGTATTATTATTGACGGAAATCATTATAGGATAATGCAAATTAAAACACGTTTTAGATTTTTTATCTATTTCAGTTTGGTCATTTTCATCGGATCTTTGGGCTTTTATAGCTTGGGTGATAATTGGTCAGTGCTGGAAAGTATATATATGACCATCATAACGCTATCTACAGTTGGTTTTGGTGAAACACAGCCTCTAACGGATGCTGGGAAAATTTGGACCATAATCGTCATATTATTTGGCGTTTCAGGCGTTGCTTACTTATTTACAGAATTCAGCAAGGAATTGTTTCGTTTAGACTATTATCGGAGAAATAAAATGCTTAAAACAGTCAAAAAATTACATAATCATTATATCATTTGTGGGTATGGCAGGATGGGAGCAGTTATCGCCAATGAATTACACGAAAAAAGGAGATCTTTTGTAATTATCGATAAAAATCCTGAAAAAATACGTAAAATAGATGAAAAAGGATTTCTTTTTATTGAAGGTGACGCAACATTGGAAGAAACATTGATTGAAGCAGGAGTTGAACGTGCTGGTGGGTTAGTTGTTGTATTAAATACAGATCAGGATAATTTATTTGTTAGCATGTCTATTCGAACACTTAACAATAAAGCGTTTCTTGTTTCACGTTGTAGTGTGGATGATACAAGCGCAAAATTAAGAAGGGCAGGTGTTGATAAAGTTGTTAACCCATATGTAGCTGGAGGACATAAAATGTCCGAATTGCTAATTTCTCCCCAATTAGAAGATAGCGTTACCATTAATTCTCCCCAACACTCATCTGTTGAATTTGGAATAGATGAATTGAATTTAAGTGAATTAGATCAATTTGATGGAATGATGATTAAAGATTGTCAATTAAGAGAAAAATATGAGCTGTTAATAGTAGGTATTATAGACAAAAATGGTCATGTTCAAGTAAACCCAGGTTCTGATCAAATATTACACAGGGATCAAACAATAATGGTTATAGGGAAGAAAGAGAATTTAAACAGATTGAAGGAATCTATTTAGAAATGGCGTATAATATATATTATGTATAATACGATATTAGTGTAATCGTTCATACCACAACAAAATTAACTAATCTGCCTGGTATATATATTTCCTTTATAACGTTTCCTTTAGATAAATAAGATTTAATTTTATCAATATTTCGAGATTTTGATAATATAGTATCCTTATTTGTATTTAAATCAACTTCTATATTAGCTCGTAATTTTCCATTAACCTGAATGGCAATGTTTATTAAATCTTCTTTTGCAATGTTTATATCATATTCTGGCCATTTTTCATACGTTAAGGAATGAACTTGACCTAATCGTTGCCATATTTCTTCTGCTGCATGCGGAATAAATGGACCTAACAATTGAACAAATATTTTTACAACTTCTTTATTTATAGTTTTTAGAGTTATTAAATGATTTGTGAAAATCATCATTTGAGATATTGCAGTATTAAAACGCATATTTTCAATGTCATCGCCAACTTTTTTAATGGTTTGATGTAATAATTTTATTGTTTGATCATTTGCTTTATCTGTTGTTATACAATCACTTAAACACTCACGCGAACATACTTTATCCCATAATTTATTTATAAATCGTGAACAGCCCTGTAATCCTGCAGTATTCCAAGGCTTTGACTTATCCAAAGGCCCCATAAACATTTCATACAAGCGCATAGAGTCTGCACCAAATTCATCCACAACATCATCTGGATTGATTACATTACCGCGTGATTTGCTCATTTTTGAACCATCTTCACCGAGAATCATTCCTTGATTAAACAGCTTTTGAAAGGGTTCTTTAGTTGAAAGATAGCCTAAATCATATAAAACATGATGCCAAAATCGTGCATAGAGTAAATGAAGAACAGCATGCTCTGCCCCACCCACGTACAAATCAACCGGCATCCAATATGATTCTTTCATTTTATCCCATGCTTTTTCACTATTTTGAGGATCAATATAGCGTAGATAGTACCAGCAGGATCCTGCCCATTGAGGCATTGTATTTGTTTCCCTCAAACCAATCACTTTTCCGTTATTATTTTTGACTTCGACCCAGTCTTTTATATTTGCCAAAGGAGATTCCCCAGTACCTGTAGGTTCGAATTTTTCTACATCAGGTAATTCCAATGGTAAGTCACCTTCGTTTAATGTTCTTATACCATCATTAAAATGTATAATCGGCATGGGCTCACCCCAATATCTCTGTCGAGAAAATAGCCAATCACGTAATTTGTATTGGATTGCTCCTTTTCCTTTATTTTCTTCCTCAAGCCAAGAAATAATGTTTGTTTTTGCATCGTCAATAAACAATCCGTTTAGAAAATCACTATTTATTGCAGGTCCATCTCCAATAAATGCTTCGCCTTCAAAACGATCAGGATGTTGAACTGTTCGAATAATTGGCAAATCAAATTTCATTGCAAAATCCCAATCCCGCTGATCTTGACCAGGGACAGCCATAATAGCCCCTGTTCCATAACTCATGAGCACATAATCTGCTATCCATATGGGAATTTCTTTACCATTAACAGGATTAATAGCATAGCAACCTGTAAAAACACCCGACTTTTCTTTATTGAGCTCTCCCCTTTCTAACTCTGATTTCCTTTCTGCTCTTTCTTGGTATTCTTTAACGGATTCTTTTAACTCATCCGTTGTAAAAAGCTCAACGAATGGATGCTCTGGACTTAGAACCATATAAGTAGCTCCAAATAACGTATCAGGACGTGTTGTAAATACAGTAATGACTTCTTCCCTGCCCACAACATTAAAATCAACATCAGCGCCTTCTGATCGGCCAATCCAGTTTCGTTGTAATTCTTTTACACTGTTGGGCCAATCCAAATCATCTAATCCAGCTAATAATGATTCAGCATAATCAGTAATTTTCAACATCCATTGACGCATGGGGACACGATGAACGGGGTGTCCACCGATTTCAGATTTTCCATCTACAACTTCTTCATTGGCTAATACTGCTTTTAATTCAGGGCACCAATTCACAGGTTTATCAGCTTCATAGGCTAATCCTTTATTGTAAAGTTGCAAAAATATCCATTGTGTCCATTTTACATAACCAGTATCAGTTGTATTTATTTCTCTATCCCAATCGTATGAAAATCCGAGCATTTTAATTTGACGTCGAAAATTATCAATATTATTTTTAGTCGTTTTACGAGGGTGCGTACCTGTCTTGATTGCATATTGTTCAGCTGGTAGACCAAATGCATCCCAACCCATAGGATGAAGAACGTTAAAACCTTTCATTCGTTTATATCGTGCTATAATGTCCGTAGCAACATATCCAAGAGGATGTCCAACATGCAATCCGGCACCTGATGGATAAGGAAACATATCTAAAACGTAGTATTTAGGCTTGTCAGGATTTTCTACAACTTTAAATGTTTTGTTTTCATCCCAGTAGTCCTGCCACTTTTGATCTATTTTTTTAAATTCGTAGTTCATTTCATTTATCAGTTAGTAATCATTTTTAATAATTTACTGTATGTCGGGGTGAGAGGATTTGAACCTCCGACCTCGTCGTCCCGAACGACGCGCGCTAACCGGGCTGCGCTACACCCCGAATTGAACATGTAATTTAAATTTATTCTATAATTGAAATTGTGATAATTCATTAAATAATATATTTAATAAGTATAAATCCGCCGATTAAAAGGATGGTGAAAATAGTTGATAACACATTAAAGTATTTGTTTATAAAATCTTTAATCGGATTACCAAACTTCCAAATTAATCCCGCGACTAGAAAAAACCTTGCTGATCGACTTATTGCTGACGCAATTATAAATAGGGGTAAGTTTATATTAAATGCTCCGGCTGAAATTGTAAATATTTTATATGGAATTGGCGTAAATCCTGCAGTAAAAATGATCATAAAACCATATTCAGAATATTGATGTTGTATTGATGTAAAAATGCCCTCATTAAATCCCGGAATATTGTTGAAAAAGAAATGTGCAATTGTTGAATAAGCTCCTCCATTCCACCATAAATAATGACCAATGCTATAACCCAATAATCCGCCAGCTATACTCGCCAAACTACATATTAATGCAAATTGAAATGATTTTTTTCTAGCACCTAATGCTAATGCGATTAACAACACGTCAGGAGGAATTGGAAAGAAAGATGATTCTGAAAAAGCAAGTACAAATAATGCTAATGGACCATATTTTGATTCAGACCATTTCAATACCCAATCATATAATTTCCGAATAGATTTCATGTCCAGAGAAAACTCATAAACCACATTTTTATAAATTTGATTGTATCGCTAACATTACTCATCGCTGACGGTTCATTATTATAAATTGTTGGTATTTTAATATGATCCAATTTCCAACCAACTAAGGATGCTTTTATAAGAAACTCACTCTCAAATTGAAACCCGTTCTCATAACAGTGAATTTTCGTAAAAACATTGGTGTTAAAAGAACGATATCCACATTGGGAATCTTTAATGATGGCACACGAACGAACAGATATTAAAAGACTTGTAATAAAATTCGAAAATTGACGCAACAATGGCATATTTTGACGCTTATTACGATATCCTAATCGTATAGTTTTATTTGGCACATTACTAAAATAATCTAACATTTCTGGCGGATGTTGGAGGTCAATATCTATAGTTATAACACTTTTTCCTTCATGTTTATTTATCCAATTTACTGCAGTCATTATAGCAGCACCTTTACCCAAATTATATTCGTGAATAAGAGTATTATAACTATTTTCATTTAATTGACTTATTAAATCATCTGTACTGCCATCGTCAACAAATACGAGCTGTTTTAACCATTTTGGGTGTAAACAATTTATAAAACCTTTTAACGATGCAGCTCCATTATAAACAGGTATTATTATATAAGGTAACATTTTAGTCAGTATATACGGCAATTGCTGAAATAACTTCACGCTGTGTAGAAAAACCAGCTGGTTTATTTAATAATGTTCCATTTACTACCATTGAACTCGAGCCACCTCCGTCTAGATTGATAGCTTCTACACAATTTAAGTCATACATTAAAATGGATAATTCGTCCAAGTCTACTCCCCTACTGTCCGGCTGGCGCCCATCAACAACTAATAAAATGTATTCTCTGTTCTTTGTGTAACCAGCAGCTGTTCTGGGATGTACATCAGGTATTTTTGACCAAAAAAATACTTCTTCTACATCCGTTACATTTTTACGACCATTTGAAACAATGACGGGACCTGCTTGCATCGCATCATACATGTTCCAATACGTACCCATTTTATAATTAAGTTCTGTTACTGGATGATCAGGTTTATTTAATGCAGGATTCATCCATTCAAATATGGAATCATTATGACTTGCAATCCAGGCTATATCCATTTGTCCAGAATTATCGAAACCGAGTGCGCTTCGAGTTAAATAATATCGTTTTTCTCTTTTCAACGTTGATCGCAATGTATTAGAAATAATCACATCATTATCTTTTAATAAGCCCACATGTTCAGTTGGATTTTTATGCATAAGAAAATAACCTCCATTTACAACGATATTCGCATTTAACCTCTCTGCAAATTGGCTTGGACTCTCTCTTCCATCATTGTCATTAGAAACAACGATATCAGTATTTAAATGTGGATTTTTACCGTCAATAATAACATACCAGGCATTGATGGGTAATTGCTTGTTACGACCTTCAAAAACACGAATACCCTCTGGTAACTCTTCAAAACGACTTGAAATGTTTTTCCATCCCATGGGAATACTTCGAAATGAACGTATTTCTCCACAAGAGAAAAATATAAGGCTAAATAATAAAATGAGCGTTCTCATAACTCTGGCAGTTCGTTTATTATTTTAAAATGAATTGTATCCAATGCAGTTTGAGTTAATTCATCCTTAATCACTACATACCATTCGCCAATTTGAGAATCCATAATAGTTTTATATGTCCAGGAACGCCAATGAACAGATCGACCAATTTTAATGGGAATTGAGTCTATATAATTTCCTTCAAAATACCATTCATAAAGAATGGTTCTATCGCTTAATGCATTTCTAATGCCTGAATAACAATAAATACGATCCAATTTTACTGAAAATTCTTCACCGGAATTAATTGGTTTACGAAGGCTATCAATTACGAATTCACACATAAGTAATGAATTAACAAGTAAATCCGGGAGATTAGGTTTCACAACTTCTCTTTCTGAATCAGGTTCTTCGTTAGAGTTTAGGAGAGTATCTAGTGATAAAGGTTTTATCATCTCTTCAATCTTTATTACTGTCGAAGTATCGCTTTTTACTTCTACTTCTTCTAAAATTATTGAAGGATTTTCTTTCTTCTTTTCCTCATGAGCAGGTAAACCAGTAAATATCGAATAGACTAAATACATTAAAACTAAAGGAATGATAAAACGATCTATTTTTTGCCAAATTGCGAAAACAACAAATAATATAAATGTAATAGTTATCGGCAAAAATGCAGAATCATTGAATAGTCTTTCAAACATTTGAGTAATTTAAATGAGATTAGTACAGATATAAAACAGACTTATTTCTGTTTGAGAATACGATTATTAAAATAACCAACAAATACAAAACCAAGAATTAAAGAAATAGTTATTATTTTTTGTGAAATAACATTTGCATAATGCACATCATTAAAAATCAATGAAATCAGTTTAAAATCTGACAAAAGAATATAAACTCCATTAGAAAATGCAATAAGAAAATATCCGATTGAGAGTGAAAAAGTTGATTTATTTATTTTATAAAAAGCAATAAATAATAGAAATGAACATCCAAAAAGAAACCTAAACAACCATTCAGCATAAATGATATGATCATTCAAATTAACGTCTGCGGGTGTAATCGCCACTCCCAAAAAGCACAAACTGAAGCATAATCCAAAAAATGAACCAAGTTTAAATGTGCTACTATTTATCGAGTATTTATTTTTGTAAAATCTGTAATTGTTATAAAAATATAAGAAAAATGAAAAAGACATTATTAATAAAGCAATAATGAAAATAAATACAGATGGAACATTTTTAACACCTGATGGTGTCTCAACTCTGCCTAGATCACTAATATAATTTTCTGAAAATATATATCTAATTGTTTCAGGGTTATTTACAGTTCCACCTGGATAAAATGTTGACGCACATATGAGTAATAATATAAAACTCCCAATGGCTATCAAAGGGAAATGCAAAAGTGTAAACCTAGGATTGTTAAAAGTATTTTTCATTATATTTTTATTAGATTAATAATGTTAAAAAAGCCTTGCTCAATTAGATGAAGGCTTTGTTTGTTGTCGGAGCGACAGGATTTGAACCTGCGACCCCTGCAACCCCATTGCAGTGCGCTACCGGGCTACGCCACGCTCCGATTAATGACTATGTAAATAATCTAAAATTGATTCGAGTTCCTGTTTTACTTTAACCAATGTTTCAACACGTGTATCATTTGATTCAGACTTTGAATTACTATTTACTTGTTCTTCAACTTGGTCTCCAGATTTTAATAAAGTCCTAGCTCCTTTAATTGTGAATTTTCTAGTATATAGTAAATCTTTAATCAACGAAATAGTGTCTATATCTTTCTGACGATAGGTTCTATTCCCAGCTCTGTTTTTAGGAGGAGCAAGTTGCTTGAACTCTGTTTCCCAATAACGAAGAACATACGGTTTTAAATCAGTTAGTTTACTTACTTCTCCGATTGAGTAATATAATTTTTTTATCTGTTTTGGATTGGTTCCCATAGGATATCTACTTAAAGCGATACTTTAAATTAGTTAATTCCAACTACTCCGTCAAGAAAAATGAATAAAAAGGTTATTTATTACAATAATTATTATATAGTTCAAATAGCAGTTTTGGCACTTTTTTGATTAAATGTTTAGGCTCAACCATTGCTAATCGCAATTGCGTTCTGCCTTTTTCTGGGTCAGAATAAAATCCACTCATGGGAGCTAATAATAACGTAAAAAGATTATTATCTATTTTTATTGTTCCCATCTCGGCACAATATTGAACGAAATCGCCACTATCAAAATTATTATCACACATATTTCTAAAATCAATAATAAGATATATAGCTGCTTCTGGATTCGTAATAATTAAATCGGGAAGTTGTTTTTGTAATTCGCTTCTTAATGGAAGCATAATTGAACGATAGTAATCTCTTTGAGTTTTATACCAAGACTGAAGAGATTCATGTGATTCATAAGCTAATACACCAAAGATTTCTTGTCCAATAGCATTTGCGCATAAATTTGCGGTGTATTCAGAAACCGATTTAGTATGGAATTCTACATTATCCGTAACAAGCCCGCCTATTCGCAGACCACAGGCATTCCAAACTTTAGATGCCGACTCTATACTTATTCGTGAACCTATAATTCCAGGTGCATCAATCTCTGATATATTCCAAATACTCGAAGATGTATCATCTCCATAGTATAATTGACGATATGCCTCATCGCTAACAAACCAAATATTATTTTTTACACATATTTTTGCAAGCTCATTTAAATCTGATTGATTGATGAATTGACCTGTGGGATTATCTGAAGGGATAACCAGTAAAGATGCAGGATTACATTGTTCAATGAGATTATTAATAGCATTAAAATCGAGTGGAGTAAATGATCCATCATCTGATATCTTTCTTTCGCTGGAAACAATAGGTATGGATAACCTTTTTCCAAATTCAATATAATTTGTATACGCTGGGTCTAATAGCATTAAAGGGCGATTTGATGAGGGGCCACAAACTCCAAGCATCATTAGCTCCATTGCTTGTGACCCACCATCCGTAATCATGCTATTGAGGTGAGATACATCTATTCCTTCAGAGCCGATAATATTGAGCATTGCATTTCGAGCATCGTCCGTTCCTACACTGGGTGTATATTTAACAATACCATCTAAAAATTGTTGATTTGCATCACCCAAATTTTTCATACGCTTTTGCATTGCAGGATGCATAGGTAGAGAAACATTTCCAATCGCCAAATTGACAACATGAATTAAGTCTTTATCTTTTCGCTGCGAAAATATAATTTGCGCCTGACGTATTGCAGAAGGCAATCTTTGAGAAAAATGATTTGATATGTGTGGAGTCATTAGATTATGAGTACAATTTACACATCAATTATTCATAAAACAAAAACGGTGGAAAAGTTAAAGTTTGAACAATTCCACCGTTTAGATTTATCAAATTAATGATATTTAGAAGCGACGTTTTTTAAACGGTTTTCTGCCTCCAGATCTATTGTCACGACGTTCTCTTGGTGGTCGCTCCACAAATCCTTCCGGTTTAGGAAGAAGTGCTTTACGGCTGAAATCCAAACGACCTTGATCGTCGACTTTGATGAGTTTAACGCGAATGTCATCACCTGATTTCACCACATCTTCAACTTTCTCTGTACGTTCCCAGTTTAATTCAGAAATATGAACTAATCCTTCACGTCCAGGAACGAATTCCACAAATGCACCAAATGTCATTAATCGAGTAACAATTCCATCAAACTCTTGACCAACTTCTGGTTCAAATGTGAGCGCCTTTACAAGTTCAATCGCATCATTACATTTATCTGCATTGGCACCAGCAATAGTCACATTTCCATCATCATCAACATTGATTTCACATTCTGTGTCTTCAATGATTTTTTTGATGTTTTTACCACCGGGTCCAATTAGTGCTCCAATTTTTTCAGGATTAATTGTAATCGAAAAAATCCGTGGTGCATATTGCGATATTTCGTTCGCTTCTGGTAATGCTTCATTCATAAGATTCAGAATATGCAATCGACCTTCACGAGCTTGCTCTAGTGCTTGCTCCATCAATTCGAAGGAAATACCTTCTATTTTCAGGTCTAATTGAATCGCATTAATCCCATCAGCTGTTCCAGCGATTTTAAAATCCATATCGCCAAGATGATCTTCAGCTCCAAGTATATCACTCAAAATTGCATTTCTTTTTCCATCCGTAATTAAACCCATTGCAATTCCAGCAACGTGGCCTTTTAACGGAGCACCAGCATTCATTAATGATAATGAGCCACCACAAACAGATGCCATTGAAGACGATCCATTTGATTCCATTATTTCAGAAACAATGCGAATCGTATATGGAAAATCATCATAGGCCGGAAGCACAGGTTTTATTGCTCGCTGAGCTAAATTTCCATGACCAATTTCACGACGACTTGTAAATCCAATTCGTCCAACTTCACCCACGCAATATGGAGGGAAGTTGTAATGAAGATAATAATTCTTTTTATAATCTTCATCCATGCTATCAATAATCATTTCTGAACTTTTAGATCCTAACGTTGTGACGACCAGCGCCTGTGTTTCACCACGAGTGAATAAGGCCGATCCATGAGTTCGGTTTAAAATGCCAGGCTCAATAGAGATTGGGCGTATTTCTGTCGTAGATCTACCATCGCTTCTTTTACCTGTAGCAAGCACTTGTTCGCGAAATGCATCTTTAAAACGATCGCCAATTATGGACTTAATTGATTTTTCTTCTTCAGGAAACGCTTCCTCTAATGATTCAAGAATAGAATCAGTCATAGACTCTTTAGCATCTGATCTTTCATGTTTATCAGCAATAGAAATAATTTCAGAAATTTGATTTCCTATTTTTTCATCTATTACTTTAACCATGTCACCTTCCGGTTCTGGACAATTAAATTCAACTTTTTGCACATCCATTTCGGATAGTAATTCATTTTGAAGATCTATAATCTCTTTAATGACTCCATGAGCATATTTTAATGCATCCAATATTTCAGATTCTGTTGCTTCTTCTGCTTCACCTTCAACCATGACGACTGTAGCCTGATTTCCTGAAACAATCATTTCAATATCAGAACTCAATAAATCATTCCGAGTTGGATTAATAACAAATTCGCCATCAATTCTTCCAACACGAACGGTTGCAATAGGACCATTCCATGGTATGGTGGATGTTATTAATGCTGCAGAAGCGCCTATACCTGAAAGTGTATCTGCCATATTTTCGCCATCACTCTGCAAAACAGTTACCATGACTTGGACTTCATTTTTATATCCTTTAGGAAATAAAGGCCGAATAGGTCTGTCGGTCAAACGACTTGTTAATACCTCATGTTCTGCAGGCCTTGCTTCTCTTTTGAAAAAACCACCGGGAATTTTTCCACCCGCGTAATGTTTTTCTCTATATTCTACTTGTAATGGAAAATAGTCAATACCTTCTCTTGGTCCTTTAGACGCATTTACTGTAGCTAATATAGTTGTTTCTCCATAGGTTACCATTACGGAACCATTACTTTGTCGAGCAACTTTGCCCGTTTCTAATCGCATTATTTTTCCTGCGATTTCTCTTTCTTTACTTATCATCTTCTCTTCTTATCCTCTTATCTTTAGTTCTTTCACCAGTCCAACATATCCTTCAGGATTGCTGCGGCGAAGATACTTCATTAGTTTCTTTCTTCTAGATACTAGCATGACCAATCCTCTTCGTGAGTGATGGTCTTTTTTATGTTGTTTTGCATGTTCCGTTAGTTCACGGATACGCTTTGTTAACAATGCAATTTGGGTATTTGCAGAACCCGTATCGGATTCATGTTGACCAAATTGATCAAGTATCTCTTTTTTTTCTTCTTTTGTTATTGACATAATTTCTCCTAAATATATTTCTTCATTAATTGTTTACAATAACTTTTGTCTTTTTTCAATTGCTGAATCAAATAATCAGCATTTTCAAACTTTTGTTCATCTCGAATACGTTCCAAGAATTCTATTTCTATCTCTAAATCATATAGATTATTGATGTCTTCTATAAAAAAATGAATTTCTGCTACAAAATCCTTTTCATCAAACGTTGGACGAACGCCTAAATTACACATTCCGTACAATGTATTACTATTAATCCTTCCCCTGCAAAAGTAGACACCATTTTTTGGGAAAATCTGGTTTTTTTCAATTGGAATGAAATTAGCTGTAGGAAAAGTCATTCCCTTACCTCTTCCTGCACCATGAATAACTTTAGCTTTAAAACCATACACCCAACCCAATTCAAACGATGCTCGTCTAACAAATCCTTCATGAATTAGTTTTCTAATATGAGAACTGGAAAGCACAACATCCTCATCAGAGACTGGCTCAACAATTTCGCAAGAGAAATCATAATTAGCACTAAAGTTGACTAAATATTGAGGCGAACCTTCTCTATTAAAACCAAAATGATGATCATGCCCTATTACTACATGTTCTGGTTTAAAATTATTAATGACAATTTTTTCCATAAACAATTGAGCAGATATTTTTGAAAATTCTTCTGTGAATGGTATTACCAATACCGTATCAACATGTAATCCATCTAATAATGCCATTTTTTTTTCAAGGGAAATTAATAGAGGCAATTTACTTCCTTTTTCTAGAATATGGCGAGGATGAGGGTCGAATGTAATAACCACAGATTGATAATTCTGCATTTGAGCTTGTGAGACAACTTTTTTCACAATTTCCTGATGACCTCTATGCAAACCATCAAAAGAACCAATAGTCAGAATAGACTTACCTTCAATTTCAATATTGTCAAGCGTTGATAATATATTCACTTTGTTCTAATTCGCTTATTTGTATTGCTTTATCTAATGGAAAGTCTCCAACTCTTATTCGCTTTAATGCAGTTAAGTGCCCCACTGTACATAGTTTTTCTGCGATATCACTACCTAAAACACGAATATATGTTCCTTTTGAACATTGTACCTTAAACTTTAACACTGGAGAATTATAATTGATTAACTCAATTTCATATATATTGATTCTACATGGATCACGTTTAATTTCAATATTTTTTCTTGCCAATTTATATAATCGTTGTCCATTTACTTTTTTAGCTGAATACATTGGAGGCATTTGTAATTGTTCACCAAGAAATGAATTCAAAACTGCATCAATATTTTCAAACTTTATATTTGGAACATCTTTTGTTTCAATCACTTTTCCTTCAAGATCAAATGTGTCCGTTTTAGATCCTAGCGTTAGCGTCGCTTCATATTCTTTTACTAATCCGGAAATAGCTGTTAAATTTTTTGTATCTAATCCAGTCCCTAAAATAAGCACCCCTTCAGCGAAAGGGTCTAATGTTCCTGCATGGCCAACTTTTTTTTCTTTTAGGATACCTCGAACTTTTTTAACGACATCAAATGATGTCCATCCTTTAGGTTTATATATGTTAATAATCATGATTTTCCGGAATCCAAATTTTTTAATATTTTCAACATATGTTCTTCATGTTTTTTATCTACATCTAAAAAAAACTTTATTTCTGGTGTATTTTTCATTCGGATAGTTTGTCCTAAATATTTTCGAAATGCTTTTGCCAGTTTGTTTAATTCTGTACAAATATAATCGTCTGATTTCTTATTGTTTATTATACTGTAGAAAACTTTACTATGCCTTAAATCTGGTGAAATTTCAACACGTGTAAAGGTGACAAACCCCAAATGTGAGATATCAATATATTTTGTAGTTATTTCGCCAAGAGTTTGTTTAATCTGCTGGCTAACGCGATCTGTGCGTTTATAGGGTCTTTCAAATGTCAAGCTGTTTCAAGAGTCCGTTTTACATGCTGGATTTCATAAACGATAATTTCATCATCCTCTTTAAATTTTGAAAATTCTTCAACTCCGATTCCACATTCCATACCATCTTTTACTTCTTTTACATCATCTTTAAATCGTTTAAGAGAGCTTACTTTTCCCTCATGAATTACTTCATCATCACGAATGACGCGAGCAAACTGTCCACGCTTAATTAGACCTTCTTTAACCTTACTTCCAGCAATAAAACCAAGTTTTGGAACTTTAAATAATTCTAACACAGAAGCACGACCTATGATATTTTCAACTTCCTCTGGTTCCAGAAGCCCTTCTAAAGCCAGTTTCACTTCTTCAACTGCATTATAAATCACTGTATAAGATCGAATTTCAACTCCTTCTTTACTAGCAAGAAGCTTTGCATTTGCACTGATTTTTACATGAAACCCAATAACAACAGCATTAGACGCTGAAGCTAATAAAATATCCGATTCGGTTACCATACCAACCGCTTTATGAATTACTTTAACACCCACTTCTTCATGTGTGATTTTTTCCAAGGATTCTGCTAACACTTCAATTGAACCATCTACATCACCTTTAATAACTAATGGTAGTGTTTTAATTGTACCATCTTTAATAAGGGCAGACATTGCATCAAGTGATTGAGTACCAATTTTTTTCTGTTGAATCTCCCGCATCATTCGTTGTCTTTCTGAAGCAATACGTTTTAAATCTTTTTCATTATCAAATACTGCAAAAACATCAGCTGCTTGAGGTACCTTTTCGAACCCAAAAATCTGTATAGCTTCCGATGGTCCGGCAGATTGAATACGTTGATTACGTTCATTCATCATTGCTCTTACTTTGCCAGAATAATTACTACAAATAAATGGATCACCTACCTTCAAAGTACCTTTCTGAATAAGTATAGTTGCCATTGCGCCATAACCTTTGTCTAATTTTGAATCTATAATTGTTCCTCGAGCCTGTGTTTCTTTGTTGGCTGTAAGTTCCAATACTTCCGACTCCAATAGAATTGAGCTCATAATGGCATCGATTCCATCACCCGTTTTTGCAGAAACTGGGACAGCTTGCACCTTACCTCCCCAATCTTCTACTAAAACTCCATGTTCAGATAACTCTCTTTTAACTTTATCAGAATCTGCCTCAGGTAGGTCCATTTTATTGATGGCAACAATAATTGGAACATCAGCTGCTTTAGCATGATCAATCGCCTCTATTGTTTGAGGCATTACACCATCATTTGCTGCAACAACTATGACGACAATATCAGTAATTTGGGAGCCTCTAGCTCGCATTGCAGTAAAGGCTTCATGTCCTGGAGTATCTAAAAATGTAATTTCATTTCCATCATCTAAATGTACTTTATATGCACCTATGTGTTGTGTTATACCACCAGACTCACCGGCAACAACATTCTCTTTCCTAATATAATCTAATATTGATGTTTTACCATGATCAACATGACCCATAATGGTAACAACAGGAGGACGTTGGGTAGCATTTTCTTTATCCTCATCCGTTTCTTCTAGTGTAAATAATTCTTCACCTACATCAGTAAATTTCTCAACGATAAATCCATATACATCAGCGAGAAATTCAATTATTTCCCAATCCAATCTTTGATTAATTGTTACTAGTTTTCCTAAACCAAGACACTCTTGAATAATTTCACTGGAACTGACACTAAAAACCTTGCTTAATTCATCAACACTTGAAAATTCCCCTGCCTTAACAGTTTGCTTAACTCCATCGTCAACCTCTTCAGGCTTATCCTTTTTATATTGTTTTTTCTTTGATTTTGTATCTATTTTAGATAGAGTTTGCCTAACGGCATCTTTAACACTTTTTTGAACTTTTACTTCTTTCTTTTCAGGTATTTTTTTCTTAAAACGTGATGTTTGTCCAATTTGAGATTCTATTTCAGAAATATCAATTTTACGCAAACGTTGCTTCTTAGGCTTTTCTTCTTTTTTAGTCGCTATTACTTCAGGCTTTTTAACTGCTAATTTTTTGAGTTTTTCCTCTTCCTTTTGCTTGGCAAGCTTAATCGACTTTTCCTTTTCCTCAACTTCCAATTTTCGCTGATCATCAAGAGATAAAAGACTTAATTTTTTTGTTACTTTTTGTTGTTCAGAAATTCGAGTATGATGAATTTCCCTTCTTACTTGTTCTTTTCTGTATCTATCAACATTTTCTTTATCTCTAGCAAACTCTATCTCAATTAAAGAGAATAACTCATCATCTATTGGAGACATATGACTAGAAACAACTATTCCTTTTTCCTTGAGAAAATTCAAAATATCCGTATGAGAAATATTGAATACTTTTGCTATTTGAAATATTCGCTTGGGTCGATTAAGCATATCTTTAGCCCTCTTTTACCTGTGCATTATCTTCAACAGGCTCTTTAGAATTCTCATCAATCGATTCGTCGTCGTCTGCGTTAGTATTCACTTCCATTTCAGCATCGGTTGCAGCATTAACTTCTTCTAGAATTTCTTTAATTTCTAAATCTTCTTCTTCAATTTCTTCTTCTTCTATACGCTCTATAAAGGCCTGAACAACTAAATAACATTGCTCCAAATATTCATCATTCATTTCACTTATTGTCAATAATTCCTCTTCATCTGCTTTCAACAAATCTTTAACCGTATTAATGCCGAAACCATTAAGTGGGGTCACTAATTTTTCTAAAAATTCAGGTACGTCTGACAATGAAGTTGCTTGATCATTTTGTTCTCGTTCATATTGATTTTTACCAAAAGCATCTATTCTAAAACCAGTCACACGTGATGCAAGGTTAACATTAACACCGCCACGGCCAATAGCAAATTCAAGTTCATCATCATTAAATAATGCAACACAATATTTGCGATCATCATCAATATAGAGATCAATCGGTTTAGCAGGAGACAATGCTCTGGAGATTAAAATTTCAGCTTGCTCACTTTGGTTTATAATATCAATCTTTTCATTACTTAATTCTCTTACAATCGCTTGGATTCTACTACCACGCATTCCGACACATGCACCGACAGGATCTATCCTACGGTCTTGTGATTTAACAATTATTTTTGCTCTTTCACCTGGATGACGTGCAATTGCAAGTATTTCAATAATTCCATCATCAATTTCTGGTACTTCCATTTCAAATAATTTAAAAAGAAAATGGTTGTCACTTCGAGAAACAATAATTTCAGGACCTCGGGGACTTACTTCAACGGATTTAATAACAACTCTAATCGTATCGCCTCTGCGATAACGTTCTGAATTAATTTGCTCACTCTTAGGTAACCGTAATTCAGCTTGCTCGATATTAATAAATACATTATCGCGCTGAACTTGATGAACAACTCCAATTACGATTTCCCCTACTCGTTGAGAATAATCCTCATAAATATATTGTTTTTCAATATCTTGCAATCGTTGACTAAAAAATTGTTTTGCAGTATTAATCATCCTACGCCCGAATATTATTGGGTCTATTACTTCAACAAAAATATCTCCTATTTCGAAGTCTTCTTCAGGCATTTCTTTTTTAGCTTCATCTAGGAGTATTTCTAATACTGGATCTTCTAAATCATCTACGATTTCTTTTTCTGCATAAATTTCAATTTCACCTTTATCGATATTAACGATAACACTGCAATTAGAATTTTCACCACGTTCTTTTTCAATTATATACATAAATAATTGCTCTATTATATTACCTAGTTCAGAGCGGTCTATATTTTTTTCACGTGCTATTTCTGAAAAAACCTCTATCAATCCTCGATTAATCAAAATCCCTCCGTATTAATTAAATTTAACAATTACTTTTGCTTGTAAAATATTTTCTAATGCCAATTCAAATTGGCCTTTATGTTCATTTTTAAGAAAAAGAATATTGTCATTAAAACCGACTAATTCTGCTTCTGTATGTTTTCTATAATTTTTAGAACTATATGTCAAATTCAAATATCTACCGACATTTTTTTTATATTGAAAAGAATGAGTTAATGGTTCTGTAACACCCAATGTTGTTACTTCTAATAATGCTCCTTCAGGATAATATTGATCCAAAAGTCCAGAATGTTGAATTGATTTTACAATTTTTGATGTTTGTCCTAATGATATTGAAGTTTCACCATCAACAAAACATCGCACCATTCCTCTGTGAGGATCTTCATTTAAATCCATCAAAAAGACTCCTTCGGGGAGTAAGTTTTCTATGTCTTGTCTTAATTTATCCATGTCTAAACAAACGAAAAGTGGGCCAACAACCCACTTTTCGGCGGCAAAAATAAGACTTATCAGCGATGTTTACAAGATTATTGTTCGTCGGAAGAGACTGTGTGTATGTGACCTAGTATTTCTTGAGCTTTATTGTATAAATCAGATTGTCTATCATATTTTTCCAAAATGGGCTCAATCAATGACAGTGTTTCTTGAAACTGACCCATATTCATATAGTGTTTAGCGAGGATAATTGAAAAATTATCCCTGTCCGATTCATTGGAAGAATAATTGATGGCATGTTTTAAATATTTTTCCTCACCATCAAAATTTCCATTTATTTTTTCTAAATCAGCCATCATAATTAATGCGCCAACATGAAATTCTTCTGTAGGATCATCTAGAAAATCTAAAAGATAAGATTCAGCTGTTAAATAGTCTTTCTGCTCATAATACAATCTAGCTAAAATAAATGTGCTTCTTTGAGCTGCTTCTAATCCTGAATAATCATCTATAATAAGCTCTAATTGTAATAAACCGTTTTCTCTATCACCTGAACTTAAATTTACTAATGCCATACCTAATGATGATTCAGATGCATCTCGCTTTGAATTCAAATTATTGTTAAAAAATACTCCGATTATTATAATGGCTAATACACCTAATAGCGCACGAATTATTAAATTTTTATTCTCATTAAAATAATTTTTTACTGTATTTATCGATTCTAAAAAAGGGTCATGAGCTATTTCTTTTTTACTAATGTGCTTCCTTGCTTTAATCATGAATATTTGTTCTCCATTTTATTAATTCTGTTGGTGCCCACAAGAGGATTCGAACCTCTGGCCTACTGCTTAGGAGGCAGTCGCTCTATCCTGCTGAGCTATGTGGGCGATATTTTAGATGGCGAAATTACACTGAATGTGTTGATGGTAAAAGTTCGAATTCTATTCAGATACTAGATCCCTATTCATAAGCTGTATGACTGACTCCTTGGGATCTTTTTCCTGATAAAGAATGTCGTAAACAGTGTTTGAAATAGGCATTTCTACATTGTGTATTTTACATAATCGAAAAACTGCTTTTGTGGTCTTAACTCCTTCAGCGACCATATTCATATTATTTAGTATTTTGTTTATTTTTCGGCCTTTTCCTATTTCTTCTCCCACAAAACGGTTTCGACTATGTTTGCTAGAACATGTAACAAATAAATCGCCTATACCACTTAAACCAGCAAAGGTTTTTTCATTGGCGCCCATTGCGACTCCCAATCGAGTTATTTCAGCAATCCCTCTGGTTAAAATTGCAGCTTTTGTATTATCACCAAATCCTATTCCATCGCAAATGCCCGCAGCAATAGCAATTACATTTTTTAATGATCCACCAAGTTCTACTCCTAAAATATCTGAATTTGTATAAACCCGAAGTACATTAGATGAAAATATTTTCTGAACTAATTTAGATGCATCTTCATCTTTAGAAGCAGCAACTAAGGTTGTTGGAATTTTCTTACACACTTCCTCAGCATGACTGGGACCATATAACGAAACGATGAATGTGTTTTTACCCTCTATTTCTTGGGAAATAACTGAACTCATCGTTAATAAAGAATCAACTTCTAATCCTTTAGAAATATTAACTATAATTGCATCATTCGAAATATATTTAGCAGATTTCGACATAAGTTCGCGAACACTGTGCGATGGAACTGCTATAACTATTATGTGTGCCCCACTGATAGATGGTCTCAGCTTCGAAGAGAATTCTATATTTTTAGAAAATGAAAAATCTGCGATAAATGGATGCTTCCTTTCTATGGACATAGAATTTGCTTTTAGAGAATCCCTTTGCCACATTTTAACTTCATTGCCATTTATTGCTAATGAATCACCTATTGCAGATCCCCAACTTCCGGTACCTAAAATTGTAATTTTACTCATAAATTAATAAAATATTGAATTTTATAAATTGATCTTATGTTATGCTTTATACATGCTATCAATTAATTCTGCGTATTTTTCTTCAATTACTTTACGTTTTACTTTAAGTGTAGGAGTTAACTCATTTGTTTCAACTGACCATTCGTCAGAAATCAATTTAAATTTCTTAACTGTTTCGTAATGAGCAAACCCTTCCATTGCTTTACTTACTTCATCTTCAAATAATTTTACCGTTCGCTCATCTTGAATAATATCACCCTTTATACCCTGTTTGTCGGCCCATTCTTGCAACGGTTCTTCAGCTGCAACAATCAACGCAGAAATAAAATTCCTTCTATCTCCTAAAACGACGACTTGTTCAACGTATTTAGATGAAATCATAGATATCTCCATGGGTGCAGGTGCAATATTTTTCCCTCCAGAAGTAACTATAATATTCTTTTTTCTATCGGTAATTTTTAAAAACCCATCCTTATCGAATTCACCAATATCTCCAGTATGAAACCAACCATCATCATCTATAGCTTCTTTTGTCGCAACTTCATCATTATAATATCCAATCATTACATTATCACCACGACAAATAATTTCTCCATCATTTGCTATTTTAACTTCTACTCCATCAATTGGTTGACCTACAGTTCCAAACTTCACATGTTCGATTCTATTATTTGATATGACAGGACTTGTTTCAGTTAAACCATAACCTTCAAGAATTATGATGTTTGCAGCTGCAAAAAATTCCGCTATTTCCTGGGATAATGGCGCGCCACCAGAAACGAAGAATCTCAATCGCCCACCGACTCGTTCCTTAATTTTAGAAAAAACAAGTTTTTCTGCTAGTGAAAATTTGAAACCTAGCCATCCACTTGGACGACTATTTTTACAAATATATGGCATAGATTCTTTTCCGACCCCAATTGCCCACCAAAATATTTTTTGACGTATGGGAGGATCATTGCTTACTTTATCAATGATTTTTGCATACATTTTCTCGTAGAGTCTTGGAACGCTGGCCATAATGGTTGGTTTAACTTCACCCATATTTTCGGCTACTTTATCAATGTTTTCAGCATAGTACACAGATCCTCCAGCAGATAAACCAGTAAAATGCCCTACCATTCGCTCAAAAACATGGCTTAAAGGCAAAAATGACAACAAAACATCGCTTTCATCTACTTCAATTGATTTCTTTCCGCTAATTATGTTAGAAACCAAATTCTTATGAGATAACATTGCGCCCTTTGGATTACCAGTTGTTCCACTTGTATAAATCAATGTCAACAAATCACTTGGGCTGATAGAATTTGAAATTTCTTTCAAGTCAAAATGTGTACTTTGTCTATACTCTTTACCTTTTTCCAAAAGTGAACTAAAATTAATCACATTATTTGTATTATCACCAGAATCATCCATTAATATAAAAGCCTTCATTTGCTCACAATCTTGAATAAGAGAATTAACTTTATCTAGTTGATCCTCATTTTCAACAAAAGCATAAATAGATTCCGAATCATCAAATATGTATTTTACTTGCAGGTTCGTTAATGTTGGATAAACGGTAACTGTTACACCTCCAATTCCTATAATTGCATAATCTGCCAAAGCCCATCTTGAACAATTCGTAGATAAAATAGCTATTTTATTTCCTTTTTGCACACCTAACGAAGCGAGTCCGCTTGCAAGATCTTCAACTATACTACCCGCTTCTTTATATGTCTTACATTGCCACTGACCCTCTATTTTATCATAGAATGCCGGGTTATTTCCAAATTTATCTACCGACTTTAAAAACATGTCTGCTATTGTATTAAAGCTCATTCGTATTAATCTCCTTTAAAAATGTGTATAAATATATTGATATTATTTTAATAAATAGTCTAATTTTATTACTTGATATTTTGCCGGGGTGGCGGAACTGGTAGACGCGTTGGTCTCAAACACCAATGAGGTAACCCTCGTGCCGGTTCGATTCCGGCCCTCGGCACTTTTCATTTATAATTTTCTTGCATATTTCTAATTAAACTTTTACTTTAAGGTTGAAGGTGCTGGTTTGGTACCTTTGGTATGTGGAAGGGGTAGATTTTCATTTTGCACCGAGGTCATTATGAAATCTACCCCACTTTTTTTTATATAATATCCATTCCTTCTGTTAAATCTCTTATTTTCTATACAGTTAAAGGTTCGATATTATTCTTATTCACTTCAACTACTTCTTTAAGCAAAATATTCAATTCAGGTAATTAATCCAAACCTTCATACTCTACTTTAATGTTAATAATATACAGTTATATTGATAAAAAAAAGGGCTTTTAAGAACCCTTTTTTTATTAGAAAACAAATTGCGTTATTTCTTTTTCTTTTTCTCTTTTTCAGCTAATTTTTCTTTTAGTTCATTTAAATCAGTTTGCAACACTGTAATAGATTGCTGTATTTCGGATAGTTTTTGACTTGTTTTACGTCTGTTACTATTTAAATCATCTTCAAGGTCAGCAATATCCGTTTCTACATCACCAAAACGTTTACTCGTTTCGCGATCTAATTCATCTAGATTAAATTGCACTTCAGAAATCATATCAGCGAGTGAATCAGCAGTAGCAATAATTAAATTCGTATTTGATACAATATCTTGCTGTGCTTTTTGTAAATGCTTTCCCCGTCCAATAAATTGAAGATTCAATGTTCTTAAATCTTCACGAAATTCATTATGAACTACGTCTACATGTTCTTTATCATTGGTGTTTAATTCATCCATGCGTATAACCATATTACTGGACATATATTGAAAATACCCTCCAGCAATCACCAAAACAGCAAGAACTCCAAATATAATTTTATCTTTGACTGACATTTTATCTCCTCATCTTAACTTTTCTAGTCTTTTTTCCCATTCACTTACATCTTTTATTTCATCAGCAGAATCAGCGTTAGGTTCAACAGAGGTTTCTTCAGCTTTACCTAATTTGATGTCTGCCATCAATTTTTCTTTTAAAGCAGCATTTTCCTTTAGTTCATTCATCAATGCATCTACTTCATCATTAAAATCAGCAATAGTCTCTTTTAACCGGGCAATTAATTCATTAGTTAATAATGTTCCATATTGGCCGTGAATATCTTGCATTAAACTATTCAGTTTTTCGCTTATAATTACATTGTTACTCATAATAAGAAAGTGATTTTAGCTATTTAAAAGCCGTTGAAATTGATACACACTGCCCATAAAGACCAAATGCTATTTTAAGCAATTTTAGAATTTATTTGATTAAGGTGTAATTCACTGACATTCTGAAACTCATTCATATCAAATTTTGAAAATTCATCAATAAGTGGCCAAAATATTTTTTGCTGCAAAGAGTAAGGCAACCAATCGACTGCGTCTTTTTCAGTGATTGACTTACCACCGCCAATACTTGTCTCTGACCCTCGCTTAAATACATGTTTTTGAGCAATTATAAATACCTGTATATAATCTTCAATTAAAATAGCTATTGAATAATCATATCGACGTAAATCTTTTTTTACTGGGGAAACAGATGTTTTTATTAAAAAACTTTCTTTCGTGTAGAATTCAATATTATATCCAAGATTTTCTAATACTTTGCGACTATTTTCCATTGCTTTTAATTGAGAAGAATTATATTGAAAAGACTTTACCATCCGAGGCGGCGTTGGACAGAATGAAAATTGTACACTTAAAATAATTATACATATCGTGCGTGTAAAAATCATTATTAATATATATCAAATATGGATGGCAGTTCCTGATCTTGAGATTGCCTATCTTCGGAAATCATATAATCAGGATTATAATACACCAATTTTAAGAAACTTAATTCTCCTTCGATAATACTATTATTAGTTGTTGGTTGCTGAATCAAACTATTCAAAATCAATAATATTTTCGCAGGTGAGACATTCCATGAAGATCTATAAAATGAACGTGAATATTTAATATTCAATGCATTGTTATATGAGTTAGAAGGTCCATTTTGAGTTTGTTCAGTTGAAATTGGATTTCCATAGATTTCTGATATATTCTTTTCTATCCGAATAAATGTATTTATATGATCGTCTAAATCATTAGCATTTAATTTAAAATCAATTTCGACTTTCCAAAAACCACTATCGCTGTACACATAATTTACATCAACAGAATCCATACCTAATAATCCGGATAGGACTGCCGAAGTTTCATTGGAAGATATTTGAGCAACTGAAAAATTATACAAATTTGGTATAGTCGAAATAAAACTCCCCCATTTATAATCTTTATATCCAAATTCTAATCCTGAATTATTAATCGCACTTTCTTCAAGATTTGTAGAATCAACAACACTATCTAATGAATCTGCATTGACTTCAGTTATTTCATCTTGTGCATTAATAAATGTAAAAATGAAAAGTGTAAGTATTAAACGGTTCATGTGACTCCCTTACCTCGTTATTATTGATTGCCCTAGTATGAGAAAAATACGCACTAGGCAATGAGAGAACAAATTGAATTTTTATCTTAAAATATTGCCAATTCGGTCAAATCGTGGAATCCATGTATCTAAATCCAATGACATGTATGCAAACAATGCTTCACCTAACATATATTTTTCCGGCACAAACCCCCAGAATCTTGAATCGAGACTATTGTCACGATTATCACCCATTGCCCAATAATAGTTTTGCTTTACTTCATATTCTTGCAAATCCATAATGGGCTGTCCGTCAAATAGAAGTTCCCCTCGCGGCATATTACGTGACCAGGGATTTAACAAATTACCATTTGGATAATAATCATCAAAAACATCGTATGTACCTTTACGACGATATAAATCTGTTGGATCTATCATGGTGAAAAGAAATTCACCCTCTTTATTCTTTAATGTTAATTCGTGATTGTCCATTAACATTAACTGCATAACCAACAATGCTGATTCCGGACCAATGGGAATTCTATCACCTTTTTTGGGAATGATAGTTTGAGCAAAATTATCTTTATTACCTTTATCCATAAAAATATTTTGATCTTTTTGGTTCTTTGGCATCAAGGGTAAAATAAATCTGCCATGTTCAGGAAGTTCGTATTCAGAACCATTTATAAATACGCTTCGATTTATGATTTCCAATGTATCACCCGGTTCACCGATACATCGTTTTACATATTTATAATGAGGATCACGAGGATATTTAAAAATAATTACATCCCCTTGTTTTGGTTCTCTGAATTTAGGAAAACGAAAATAAGGAATATCAACTCCAATATCAGTATACGGAATTCCAATCCAGTCAGGTGTACGCATTCCATAGACAAATCGATTACCAATTAAAAAGTCACCAATCATTATTGTTTTTTCCATACTGCCCGTTGGAACAATATATGCTTCAATTAATGTAACCTTTAATAAAAAAGCTACAAGAATTATCATAAAAAGTGAACGTGTTTCCTGAATTACTTTATTTTTATTCATAGTTGAAATTAGTCATTAATGAAAATACGATAAATCAATTATTCAAGTTCAATTCCCTTAAAATGTTTCAATGAAGGACCATTCTTTCCAATCCTAACAGCAAATACATCCAAACGAATGTCCTTTTCTATTTCATTATCCATTAAATATTTATCAATTGCGTCACTTAATCGCTGCAATTTTACTTCATCCACTTGGTCTTCTATTCCACCCAACGTTTTACCGGCGGCGGTCTTTACTTCTACAAAAACAATTTCATCGTCCCTTTCAACAATAATATCAATTTCACCATGAGGAGCGCAATGTTGATTCAATGCAAGGATTTTGTATCCATTTTTAAAATATTCCAGTGCAGCCAATCGCTCGCCCCATTGTCCTATTTTTCGATTTTTCTGCAGCCACATAATTGTTGGCAAATTTTCCTTTACTGGCCTGAATGATCGTCTATGAATGGGTGAAGCTTTATATTCATATAAATTATCAAGGTGCTCTTTTGTGCCATAACCCTTATGTTTTGCAAATCCATATTCAGGGAAAATAATATCATATTCTTCCATCATTTTATCGCGTGTTACTTTTGCAATGATTGATGCTGCACGAATACAATCAATTTTATCATCTCCTTTTATGATTCCTTCATTGGGAATTATCTGGTTCGGAAGCGTAAAACCATCAATCAATGCATTACTCGGTTTTGGTTTTAGTGATCCTAATGCTTTGAACATCGCTTTGTATGTCGCCTGCAAAATATTGTCTTTATCAATTTCATTTATATCTACAATTCCAATACCAACACTCATTGCTTTTTTATTTATTTCTTCAAATAATTTTTCCCTTCGTTTTGCAGTCAATTTTTTAGAATCGGCTAAACCAGCAATTGGATTTTGCTCATCTAAAATGACTGCAGCGGCAGTTACGGGTCCTGCTAACGGACCACGCCCTGCTTCATCTACTCCGGCAATTATTTCCATTTCTCTTCTCTGAAATTTTCACCATCGGACTTCAACCATAATGCTCCTTCGTAATCTGTACGATGGATTTGAATATGTCTTTCTTTCAAACGATCCATTACAATGGCGGACGGATGTTTAAATTTATTTTTCCACCCAACGGATACAACCGCTAAATACGGTTGTATGTAATCCAATAAAGCTTTAGTTGTACTTGTAATCGAACCGTGATGGGCCACTTTTAAAACATCTGTTTTTAACATGTGTTCGTAGGGAAGCAAAAACTGATCACCTTCATGTTCGAGATCTCCAGTAAATAATATACTCGTTTTACCATATGATAATTTAAAAACGATACTGGCATTATTCACATTATGCTCTGAAACTGCAAAGGCTGAATCCGGTGCAAAAAATTCTACTAATACATTTTCCGATAATTTCAATATTTGTCCTTGATGAGGGCGAATAATTTCGATTTCTTTTTTAACAGCAGTTTCAATAATATTTTTATACGTCCACGATGAATAAGAAATAAATGAATCCCACATTGTATCAATTTTCACTTCCTTTAAAATAGAAATGATTCCGCCAATATGGTCACTATGAGGATGGCTCATGACCACCCAATCCAATTTATTAATACTAAAATGCTTTAAAACAGGGAGAACAACTTCTTCTCCATAATCTTCATGTCTATTACGCTGACCTGCATCAATAAGCATCACTTTTTCATTGGGGAGCATAATTAATGTAGCATCGCCCTGTCCTACATCTAAAAATATTACATCTAAATCATCTTCCTCAAATGCCCCATTCCAAATAATGATATTTGACACAATAAGTAAAATGAAAATGCCATATTTTCTTCGAACAACATCAAATAGTAAAACAATCGCAAATAAAATCATAAAATATTGAGCAACATTAAATAGGCTAAAACTCATATTTATTGTTGAAAATGTGAAGTTTGAAAATGTTTGCGTTAAAAATGTAATTATTTTTGATACAAGCCAGGCAGCATTCCCTAACGCAAAACCCATCCCTGGAATCCAACTCAAAAACAATAAAAAGAACCCAATCCCTACCAGAACACCGATTAAAGGAACAATCAATATATTGGCTATTAAAGCGACTAATGGCACTTTTCCAAAGATATGGCTTGTCATAGGGAGTGTCCCAATTTGAGCCGCAAATGATACTAAAAATAATCCCCAAAAGAATTGGACCACTTTATTATTTATTTTACTTACTTTTATATTTTCCGGTAGAACGTTTTCAAACCACTCATAAAAATAAATAATTGATGCAACAGATAAGAAACTTAATTGAAAACCAAGATCATATAAATCCATGGGTCGGAAACATAATATTGCAAACGCAGCTCCACCGATAATATTCCAAATGTTTGCCGTTCGATTGAAAACAGGAGACAAAACATATAGACCTGCCATAATAGATGCTCGAATAACGCTGGCCTTCCCTCCTGTTAAAATTACAAATAATACTAATCCAAGAATGACCACAATTCGGTCATAGCCCCATGGCAAACTAAACACATTTTTTATGAGTAATAAAATGATTAGCACATAACCCACATGCAAACCTGAAACAGCCAACACGTGGATAACACCCGTTTTTGCAAATGATTCTTTGATGTCTGGAGTCACATCAGACTTATCACCCAAAATTAATGCACTTAATAATCCACCTGCGTCACCTTCAGCGTTTGTATTAAATAATTGCCTAATCGTTTGTTGAAGTTCGTGGATAAATCGCCCAAAATGCCAATTAGCATTTTTTGAAACTGATATTTGTTCATATTTATCAGGAAATATCCAGCCATATAAATTTTGCCGACTATAGAATGATTTGAAATCAAATTCTCCGGGATTTCTTACGTGTGCTATGTGTTGAAATTCGCCATTACCTTCAAGCGTATCACCCAATTTACATTCCATTTTTGTTTTCTGAAAAACCCACGTTTCAAATTCATCAATCTCTGTAAGCTGAAGTCTATATTTAAATCCTTTTTCTGTTGATTTAATATCAACAACTATTCCCTCAAAATCGATCGTCTCTTCGTGAAATTTACTTGCAATTTCACCACGCAATTGCTGTTCAGCCATTGCTGATTGCATGTTAAACATTCCAAACGAAGCAACACACACCCATATTCCAATTGTAAAAGATGAATTATTTTTGAAAAATAATAATGAAAAACCAATGACAAGCAAAATGATCGAAAACAGTTTTGAATCGACGATAGTGCCAAGTATTAGGCCTGTTATGAATGCGAGCGCTAGATACACTAATGGTGATTTTTTGAATAATTTAACTAAATTCATTTTTGTTAAACTTATTGAAATGTCAATTGCGAGTCTACTATCACTCACGTAAACTTGGCTTCAATTTTTAATCAAATTAAGGTAACTATGGACAGATCAAAAGCAGGAATTATTTCATTCGCACTCATTTTACTTATTTTAGCCATTTTCGGCGTCGAGTTTTATGAGGGAATTTGGTCATTTCCTTCCTTCTCTCCTGTGCCACTTATGGTTATCGCTTTGGTGGGAACCGGAATATTTGTCACAATAAAACTGGGTTTTCCTCAATTAAAATATTTTAAACACGGTGTCAATGTTACCCGCGGTATTTATGACAATCCTGAAGATGAAGGCGATTTAAATCATTTTAAGGCATTAACAACAGCACTATCTGCTACAGTAGGAATCGGAAATATCGCTGGTGTAGCAACAGCATTATATTACGGAGGACCGGGAGCAATCTTTTGGATGTGGCTTACGGCTTTTTTTGGTACAACATTGAAGTTTGCAGAAAGTTCACTGGCGTTAAAATATCGTGAAATCGGTAGCGACGGTTTAACCGCCGGCGGACCCATGTATACAATCGAGTCCGGGTTGGGCCGCAATTGGCGCTGGATGGCTGTGGCGTTTGCTTCTTTTGCAATCATCTGTTCTTTTGCCACAGGAAATGCCATTCAAGCATTCACCGTTTCAGATCAAATTTATTCAGAAGTAACTCAAGTGTTAGGCACACAACATTTCCTCACACTAAAACATCATGTATGGAGCGGATTTGAATTATCCGTTCAGCAAGTAATTAATGGTGTTATTCTTGTGGGAATCATCGGTATGGTTATTATTGGCGGTATTAAACGTATCGGTAATGTTACCGGCTTTCTCGCTCCTATTATGGGTGTTATTTACGTCCTTTTTGCTTTAGTTATCGTTTTGGTCAATTTTGATAAAATTGGCTCAAGCTTTGCATTAATCTTCAAAATGGCATTTAATCCACCTGCAACCATCGCCGGAACCGGTGGCGGAATCTTACTCACCATGTTGTGGGGAATTAAACGAGGTTTATACTCTAATGAAGCCGGGCAAGGCAGTGCGGCGATTGCCCACTCCACAGCAAAAACAAAATATCCCATTCGTGAAGGATCTGTTGCTATGCTAGGGCCCTTTATTGATACAATTATTATTTGCACACTAACAGGTCTCGTCATTATTACAACAGGCGCTTGGCAGCATACGCAGTTCTATATGAATATTACTGATCCCAATCTGCCACATGTTAAAGATATACTTGATGTGGGACTATTTAACAGCAGTCTTTTAACGTCATACGCATTTAAAGAAGGGTTGAGTTTTCTTTTTAATTATGGAGATAAGATAGTCACATTATCCGTATTACTTTTTGCTGTTTCCACTGCAATCAGCTGGTCTTTCTACGGCGATCGTTCTGCGGTATACTTATTTGGACAGAGAGCCATTATGCCGTATAAACTGGTTTTCCTCCTGTTTGTATTTATTGGTGCCATTGCAGAATTGGAAGCGATTTGGGCTTTTGGAGATGCTGCTTTGGGATTCATGACATTTCCAAATTTGATTGCTGTCATTTTACTTTCGACAGCGTTAAAGAAAATGACGGAATCGTATTTCTCCAAAACGCATACACCGTATAAATAATAATGCATGATTTAAACCACATCCTCGATGTGGCTGTTCGCGGGGGAAAATCTGCCGCTGAATTAATAGTGTCTGCCCTGGACACACCCAGAGTACCGGATTATAAAGGTAAAACAGATCTTGTAACCAAAACGGATAAAGAATCAGAACACTTAATTTGTAATCTCATTCATGAACAATTTCCCGAACATGGAATTCTGGCTGAAGAATCGGGATCTTCGCTCCCTCGTGCAGATTATCAATGGATAATTGATCCATTAGACGGTACAACGAATTTTGTACACAATTATCCCGCATTTGCTGTTTCCATCGGAGTTTATTACAAAAACAACCCTTTGGTTGCATGCATCGTGGAACTCCCTGCATTTAACGTTTATACAGCAATGAATGGGTGTGGAGCTTTTTGTAATGATACTCCTACTTCTGTTTCAACTGTTAATGAGCTGGAGAAATCCCTCCTTGTGACGGGATTCGGCTATACTCACGATGATGCGTGGTACAAGAATATGGAATTATACAAACAATTCACCGGATTAACGCAAGGTGTACGGCGCTTGGGTGCGGCAGCTGTAGATTTATGTCACGTGGCCAGTGGAAAAGTGGATGGCTTTTGGGAATATAATTTGCATCCCTGGGATTCTGCTGCTGGAATTCTTATTGCGAAAGAAGCCGGAGCCACCATTTCTAAAATGAATGGTTCAAACTATTCTATTTTTGACAGCGAATTGTTAGTCTCAAATTCGCACATTCACACGGAAATGAGTAATTTAATAACTACATTTGATAATACTTGAATAAGATGGTGTACATTAATTGCTTTTGATGAATGGAAAATAATGCGCTGCACCGGACACACTATGATGATGGATTATGGATGAATTCTTTTTTAATCTATGATTAAATTATAACCGCATGTTCCAACTTCCCCATCCATTTTCAAAGCGAGTTGCCCTTCTCTTACTTTCTGTATTTTTCATTTTTGCCGGTGTGAACCATTTTCTTAATCCTGATTTCTACATTGCTATAATGCCTCCATATCTTCCATTCCATGGTGAACTAAATATTGTATGCGGTTTCTTTGAAATCCTTGGGGGAATCATGGTATTGACGTCTCGTTTCCGTGCAAAAGCCGGCATGGGACTTGTTGCATTACTATTGGCCGTTTTTCCCGCCAATATTCATATGGCACTTCATCCTGAATTATTTCAAGATTTAAGCACATGTGCGTTATATACTCGGTTGCCCTTTCAAATTATTTTTATTATTTGGGCATACTGGGCGACTCACGATTCAAAAAAAATAACTTTATCATGATGAAAGAAAAGACAATTTCATTTAATCACTTAGGCGTTTTGTCCATTGATACACCGATAGCAAAATTGTTTGCTGTATTGATAGGATCACTCGTTATTGCCACTCTTGCGCAGATATCCATTCAGGTTCCTTTTAGTCCGGTGCCCATTACCGGACAAACAATCGGCGTCATTTTGGTTGGCGGGATTCTCGGTGCAAAGCGTGGTGCATTCGCTGTAATGACGTATTTAGTTGAGGGCGCAATTGGACTTTCCGTCTTTGCTGATTTCAAAGCCGGCACTCAAGTTCTGGTTGGGCCAACAGCGGGATATTTATGGGCATTTATCCCAGCAGCGTATTTAACCGGTTACGCCACAGAAAAAGGATTTACCATTAAACCAGTAACCTGTTTCCTAACTTGTTTTACTTTCACAACCTTAATTCTTGTGTCAGGTACAGCTTTCCTTATTTTATTCAATTTCGGTTTTAAAGAAGCGCTGATAATGGGCTTCTATCCTTTTCTTGTTGGTGATGTTGTAAAATCAGCAGTGTGTGCAGTACTGTTTACTGGCATTCGAAAGGCCGTCTGACTATTTCATCAGCACCAATTTTTGTATTGCTGTGAATTCGGATGTACAGATTCGGTAAAATAACATTTCAGCTTTATTCCAGCGTCTCTAATATCTTCTGCGCATGCGGTCTCTCAACTCTTAACTAAAACTATCTCTATCAATTTTCACTACGTCATTAAATTTGAATTGATTATCAGTAGTTACCCTTCCAATAGTTGTTGACGGCACACCAATGGTCATACAAATTCGCTCAAATTCCATAAGATCTTTTTCACCAATGGAAACAACAACCATTCCTTGAGTTTCGCCAAAAAGCATTTCATCTTCTCTTAATTTACGTGAAAGATGAATCCGTGCACCGATACCCTTTTCAGCATTCTGAAGTGATTTAACCAGCGACACAGCCAAACCACCATTGGTCACATTCACGGCAGTTTTAATTAATCCTGTTTGAATTCCCTGCAATACTGTTTCCTGAACACGCGTTTCCATCTGTAAATCGACAGAAGGAATTAGTGATGATTTCTGTTTTTGAATTTCATTTTGAAAAACACTGCTGTTTAATTCTCCGCGGTGACTTCCTAACATAGTAATAAAATCATTTTCACTTACGAATGAATCACTTACATCCGTTTTTTTAGCATATTTTTTTCCAATAACACATAATTCTAAACTGGGATGAAGTTTATTATCTGTAGTCACAACAGGACGAAATAATTCAATTTGCATTAACTGGCACGCTTCAGTCACTCCCATGAACAATTCACGTACGTTCCAAATATTGTCATTTTCAGTCATTGAGCCGCCGTGGATAATAAGTGCCGCCCCCAATGGCTTAAATCCATTACACACCAATTGCCTAGCAGCATTCGAAATTGCACTACGATTGGCTGTTTTAAAGTCTTTAGAAATAAAGTGCATATTGTCGGGAAAACTAACGGCAAAATCATTATTTCCGGAAATAATTGCAAATGAACCAACTGCAGCTATTTTCGGCTTAAAATGATTCCATTTTTTCTTATTTACAATTTTATATGTTTCCAAAACGTGTTTTGAATAATTTTTCAATTCCTTAAACGATTTCAGTTTACTTGCTTTTAATGATTTAGGAATCGCTGGAACGATGGATATTTTGGGTGGTTCAGCAATATTCAATGCTGATAAAGGCATATTCACCTTTGTTTTATTACGTACAGAGATAGACAGAAATTGGACCGCCTTTAAGTTACCTAGGAACAGACATGGTTGTTTATGTTTCTTACATATTCCTTTAATTTTTGTAGATAATGTTTGATCTGCAACAATGAGCACACCATGTGATGATGTGTCAGAAAGAGTTGAAATTTGACCTGCGGATGAAAGATGAAGATCCATTCCAAATTTATTATTTGATAGTAAATTTAAACTATATCCAAGCGAAGATGGATTAATTTGCTTAATGATAATAGAAAACAATTGGAGAATATCGTTACACGCAGAAACAAGTTCTTTGCTATCCTGCAGGAAGAATAATGCTTCACGACCTGTAATAGATTGAGGTTGTGGAATTGAATGATGACTAACAACGAATGAAATTTTGGACTGCTTACTTTTGTAAGCCAGTTTGGGTTTTGTCCCTTGCACCGTACTGGCCCTAACAGCGGATGATGATATGATTGATCCTTTACTTTCCAGACCGACAGCTAATTGAGTCGTTTCATCGATCCAAAGTGTATTTTCACCATGGTTAATGATTTTATTGATTTCGGGAATTGGATTATTCAAATACTGTGAATAATAGAAATGTTTTAATACAACCCATTCAAATTCGTTGGGATTTCGCCCAACGGTCGATTTTACAGTTTTTTCGTCTAAAGAGAATTCTTTATAATTTTTCAGCATAGTGTTAACTCCTGTGTGTGTTATTTATACGCTAACAGGTTCCATGGGAAAATAAATTTAGAATTTTACTATGTTTAAAGCATCCACTTGTTTAAAACACTATTAATCACTCCCCATGTGTGTCCTCTTCTTTGTAGAAAGTTTATGAGTCTGTTTTTCTCTTTTTGAGTCAGCTTCTGCCCTTCGTTGATTCTCCGTTTCAGCAATAGACGTTCTACCAATTCAATTTCAGGCGTTTCTTCATAGGCTTTCAATAAGAGTTTTTCAATTAATTCATTATCTAATTTGTGAGGAAATAATTCACGGCGCAAGGCAACCGGCCCAAGTAAGCGATTATTGATTTTATCATTTATAAAAGCTCGTGCGAATGTTTCATCATTCAAAAATTTCTTTTCATTAAGCTTTTCTATGACACGGTCAATGGTGTCATGATAATATTCTTTTTGTATTAATCGCTTGCGCAATTCCGCTGTGCTGCGCATTCGATAATTCAATAATGTTAATGCACTGTAAAACGCTTTACGATCATTTTCTTTTTGTTCAAGATCAACTAGATAGAGTTCGTCAACTTCATTTCCCACAGCAAGATTAGCAGAAACAAAAACGTCTTCGGACATTTCGAAGACGTTTTTATCTGAAAATATAATTAACCGTTTAGGATGTTTCTGTCCTTTACGTTTTATGGCGACTATTTTACGCTTCAGCTTCTTCCTCTACTTCATCTAGTCCCACAAAAACACGAACATTGGCTACGAGTTTTTCTAGTACATCAGGATTTTCCTGCAAATACGTTTTTGCATTTTCTCTTCCCTGACCAATTTTTTCATCATTGTACGCATACCAAGCACCTGTTTTTTGGATAATTTCGCCTTCAACAGCAAGATCGATAATATCACCCACATAGGAGATTCCTTCTCCATACATAATGTCAAATTCAGTTGATTTAAACGGCGGAGCAACTTTGTTTTTTACTATTTTAACGCGTACCCTTGAACCGACAAAATCCGTACCTTCTTTCACGGCTGTTACACGCCGAATTTCCATACGCAATGATGAATAAAATTTGAGCGCACGTCCACCGGTAGTTGTTTCCGGATTACCAAACATAACGCCAATTTTTTCTCTAATTTGATTGATGAAAATAAGACTGGTGTCCGTTTTTTTAACTGTACCTGTTAACTTGCGCATAGCTTGGGACATGAGCCGTGCATGAAGCCCAACAAAGTGGTCACCCATTTCACCATCCAATTCAGCTTTTGGAACCAATGCAGCAACGGAATCTATGACGATTAAATCAAGCGAATTACTTCGAATAAGGGTGTCTGTCATATCAAGAGCTTGCTCACCAAATGAAGGTTGCGATACAATAAGTTCAGATGTATTAACGCCTAGTTTCTTCATGTATTCAGTATCCAAAGCATGCTCCATATCGATATATGCAGCAAGACCGCCGGCTTTTTGCGCTTCGGCAACTATGTGCAGGGCCAAAGTTGTTTTTCCGGATCCTTCCGGTCCATAAAGCTCAATAATGCGACCTTTGGGAATGCCGCCAACTCCTAAAGCTAAATCTAAAGATAAGCAACCCGTAGAGATTACATTATCACGAACTTTGAATGAATCACTTTCCAATTGGACGAATAATTCTTCACCTCGATATTGTTTTTCAATTTGTGCTTTGGCTAATTCTAGTGCTTTGGTACGTTTGTCACTCATAAATAAAACTCACTTATATGTTGAATTATGTTAAAAAATGTGTGTCTAAAATAGTATATACTGAACCATTAAAAAAGAGTTCACTTCGCATGAAGTGAATTTTATTTATATGTAATTTAATTGGATCATATTTTGCATCAAGAAATGATGAAATGTCGGGAGTATGTTTTTGAGGATATCTTATTCGTGCCAATGTTAAATGAGGAACATACTCTTTTTCTTCTTTGGGATATCCCAACGGATCTAATGCACAATTTATATTTTTCACTAATGCTTGAAGAGGATTTAAATTACCAATAATTCCGAGCCATAAAACTCTCGGACGTTCTTTTTTAGGAAAACATCCAGAACCAGATATTTTAAGATTAATTGCTGATGCAGATGTTATAATATTTTTTATGGAGCTACTGACTCTATCTACATCATTTTCAGGAATATCGCCAACAAATTTCAATGTTAAATGAATATTCCCTTTACGAATCCATCCAATTTTAGAACCGTTTGATTTAACAGTATTTTGCAGTGTATCCATTAAAGAATGGACTTCTCCCGGAATAGGAATAGATAGAAATGTTCTGATTAAACGTCTACTCATTTAGTAAATATAACCGAACCATATTCAATGCTACTTGGGCACTGGCATTTTTATTCAGCAAACGGTCAGTAATAAATCTAAATTCTTTAACTCGAGTTTCATTTCCGTCAGCAAGTGCAATATACGTTAAGCCAACCGGTTTATCATCTGTTCCACCGCCAGGACCGGCAATACCTGTAATTGAAATGCCCAAATCAGAACCCAATTTTGACCTAATATTTTCAGCCATTTCTTTAGCTGTTTCAGCACTGACAGCACCCAATTTTTCTAATGTTGTTTTCTTGATGCCGAGAGTGTTTTCTTTTACATTATTGCTATACGAAATTATTCCACCCAAGTAATAATCCGAACTGCCGGGAATATTGGTTAAACGATGCCCAACTAAACCGCCCGTGCACGATTCAGCCGTTGCCAATGTCAAATTTTTTTCTTTCAGCATTTGACCAATTATTTCCTCAAGTCGATCTTTATCATGTCCATAAATGTATTTGCTGACTTGGGATTTAATGTCATTTACTATTTCTTCAACTGCAGTTTTATCTGTTCCGGATACTCGAATATCCACTCCAGTGAATTGTGGTAAAAATGCAATTTTGATATTCTCATCTAATTCATTTACAATATGTCCCATTTTTTCTGCTAAACCAGATTCCATAATACCGGTTGTTCGAATAGTTTTAATGGTTAACGTCTGGGAACTTTGCATTTTTATCCATGGCAATATGGTTGCAGTCATCATTTTTTTCATTTCTCTTGGAACACCGGGTAAAGCTATAATTGTCTGATTTTCAACACAGTATTTTAATCCTCTTGCAGAACCTACAGGATTGGGGATTATTTTACCATTTCCAGGCTTCATGGCCTGATTTCGATTTATGTCTGGAAGTTTTAAATTGCGTTTAGATAATTTTCCTTGAAGAAATGTCCAATACTCTTCATCAAATACAGGTGTGTCATCAGCAAATTCATAAAGAGCATGGGCTGTTACATCGTCGTGCGTAGGACCCAATCCTCCAGTTATAATTACAGTTTGTACTCCTTTCGGCACTTGATTCAATGATGCATGAATTTCTTCCAATGAATCGCCGATTGTTTGATGCCAAATAATATTTCCGCCACACTGAATAACATGATTCCCTATCCATGCCGCATTTGTATCCACCGTAAATCCAGACAATAATTCATTACCGATTGTTATGAGAGCAATATTCATACGATATGCATGTAAAGTTGTAAAATTCCACAGGTAAGTATTCCTGCGCCTATATCGTCAAGCATGACTCCCCATCCACGTGGAAATTTTTCTAGTTGTTTAATGGGAAACGGTTTTGCAATATCAAAAATTCTAAAAATGATTAATGCTGCAAAAGCAAAACCGATAGAATGCGGTATTCCTAATAAAGCCAGCCATTGACCGGCTAGTTCATCTATCACCACTTCTGACGGATCATCTTTCCCAGAATCCTCAATATACTGGTTGGATGTAAATACGCCTAAAATTGTTACAATTATAATAATAAGGGAAAAGTTTGGTACTGAAATGTCTACTAATAAAAAATACCAAACTACTACTGCAAATAAACTACACCATGTTCCTGGAGCGAGTGGTAAAAATCCGATCCGGAATACAGTTGCAATCCAGTTGGAGATAATACTCAATTGATAATTACGATAAATATTTTCGAATGACAGAACGATTATCATAGATATATGATAATCCGGTATAAACAGTAAAGACTGTTATTAACAGTGTAAAGTAATAAATCAACTCATATTCGCGTATTATTTGAATATATTCACCTAACCAGTTAAATGGTAATTGTGTCGAGCCTAGAAAAAGGAGAATGGAAAGAATTATCAATATTTGTAAAGATGTTTTCGCTTTTGCAATTTTACTGGTAACCATCTGAAATCCCTTATTATCCATAGCAACACGTAAACCAGTTATAAATAAATCCCTAAAAACGATTAAGCCCACCATCCAATAGGGAATAATTTCTAATACGGCGAAAGAAATAAGTGCTGATAGTACAAGTATCTTATCTGCAAGAGGATCGAGAAAACGTCCATGATCTGTTACTTGATTATGTTTGCGAGCATAATAACCATCAAGAGCATCAGTAATGCCAGCAATTAGAAATACAAGCAGTGCCCACAAATTCGCATATGGATGATCATAAAATAAAAATAAAATAAAAACAGGTGTTAATGCAATACGGAGAAGAGTTAACGAATTGGGAATATTTAAAATCATAAGGAAATACGCCCTTCTATGGCTCTAATTAATGTAGCTTCATCAATATATTCCAATAAACCACCCACAGGAATGCCTCGAGCCAAACGACTGGATTTTACTCCTTTTTCTTTCAAAAGTTTGCTGATATATAATGCAGTTGCTTCCCCTTCAATACTGGGGTTTGTAGCGAGTATTACTTCCATATTTTCGTTCACACGGCTCATAAGATTATCAATTGTTAAATCATCTGGGCCCACACCGTCAAGCGGTGATAAAACACCACCAAGAACGTGATATTTTCCACGATAACTATTTGTTTTTTCAAACGCATAAATATCACTTGATTCTTCGACGATGCATAATAAATTTTCCTGACGTTTTGTGTCCGAACAAATCGCACATGGATCATCGACAGTTATACCACCACAAATTGTACATGATAAAATTTTTGATTTAACATCCATCACTGCTTCGGCCAATTGCACCGCTTGTTGATTATTTGATTTTAAAACAAAAAATGCCATACGCTGAGCTGTTTTTTTACCAATTCCTGGGAATTTAGCAAATGCTTCTATTAATTTTTCTACTGGCTGTGGTACAAAACCCATTACATTCCCGGAAGATTTAATCCGCCCAGCATGTTACCAGTAACGGCATTCATTCGCGATTGAGCTTCATCTTGAGCTTTAGTTATTGCTTTATTTACTGTAGCTAAAATAACGTCTTCCAGTATGTCTTTATCTTCATTCAATGCAACATCAGATAAACTAACATCAAGTAAATCTAATTTTGCATTCATTTTAATCGTAATTAAATCACCTGCAGATTCTTCAATAATGACATCTTCTAACTCGTCTTGTACTTTGGCCATATTATCCTGCAAAGCTTTAGCCTGTTTTAACATTTTGTTCATTTTACCTTGATTAAACATACTAAATCCTTATCTTAAAATTTCACCATCAAATACTTCAATCACTCGATTAACAACAGGGTTCCCTTTTGTCGGTATACTTGGAGTTTCAGTGGTTTCATGCTTGATTTCGTCTTGACTTTCTTCTTTATAAATAAATATTATTCTGACCGTTTGTTTAAAAATTTCTTCAAATGTAGATTCAATTAATTGCTGATTTTTTTCCAATCGATTAAAACTGAAACGAGGTTGATTGATAACAGCAACATCCAGTTTTTTATTTTTTAACTCAATAGGCATTGTATGCTCCAACACCATTGCAACAGATGTTTTTATAGTTCCTATTTTCGTTATCATTTGGTGCCAATTTGATTCGATATTTTTCAAATCAAGAGTTGATTTTTCATTTACATCTTTTTTGGGTTGAACCGTTTCTTCTTTTGGACTGTCTTCTACTAAATCATTTTCATTGAGCGACTTTTCTTTAATTGACACTTCTAAAGGTGCTTCTTTTTTTGATTCTAATTTTACTGGCGGTTCATCTTTTACCACTACATCTTTGGTTTCTTTTTTTATATTTTTTTCAGATACGATTGAAGTCGGTTTAGGTGATTGCACTTCAGGTACTTTATATTTAACTGGTTTGGATTTGATTTTATTTTCACCCGGATTATTCAGCATATTTTCTATAGAAACAGATTGGTCCATTTCTAACATTTTAAGCACATTTAATTCTAAAAGAATTTGCGGTTGTGCTGCTCTGCGTAATTCTGGTTCCAGTTTACTGAATACGTGAGAAAAACGCATTAAATCACGTCTATCCCATTCACTAGCTTCATTTGCATATTTTTCTTGAAGTTCGGGATTAACATCCAAGGATGATACAGCCCCAGATACAGTACCAATGAGTAAATTACGCAAATGCTGATTCAATCCATTTACCACATCTTCCAATGGAGAACCTAATGATCGAATGTTATTGAGAACCTGAACAAGATTTTCAGCGTTTTTGTCCTTTATAGCTGTCGTTAAATCAAAAAATAAATCATACGGTATAAGCCCTAAAATACTTGAAATTTGATCAAATTCAATTTTTTCTCCTGCAAAAGCAATCACTTGATCCAGAATACTTAACGCATCACGCATACTTCCATCTGCTTTTAAGCTGATTGCTGATAACGATTCAGAATCATATTTGATTTTTTCCTCGTCTAAAATGTATTTCATTCGATCTGTAATTGTTGATGAACTAATGCGATTAAAATCAAATCGTTGACAACGGGAAATAATCGTTGCCGGCATTTTATGAATATCGGTCGTACACATAATAAACTTTCCATGAGGAGGCGGCTCTTCTAATGTACGCAATAAGGCATTAAATGCCTGCGTGGTGAGCATATGAACTTCATCTATGATGTACACCTTATATTTTGAATTCATGGGCGGAAATTTGATATTTTCTCTCAAATTCCGAATTTCATCTATTCCACGATTGGATGCTCCATCAATTTCCAACACATCCATACTTCGGCTTTCAGTTACTTCTGAACACGATGAACATGAATTGCATGGTTCATAATCTACTGGATTTTGACAGTTTAATCCTTTTGCCATGAGCCGAGCCATTGTTGTTTTGCCTACACCTCGCGGTCCAGTAAAAACATATCCCTGACCAATACGATCTTTGGCAAAAGCATTTTTCAATGTTTGTGTAACATGGTCCTGACCTACAACATCCATGAAGGTTTGTGGTCGCCATTTTAATGATAGTACTTGATATGTCATAATTTCAATTTAATATTGGCCGTGCACCATAGCTTGTCTTATCTGGATACAGCATCCAAGCAGCAGTTAACTCCAATCCAATAATCCATCGGCACATGAAAGCGACACCTACCGCTGCTACCTTCCGGTCCTGACGGAGTTAAGTGGGCATCCATTGCGATGGGTTGAAACTTCAACATCACTTACTTCTTTTCTGCCGCACAGCATAAGCCGCACTATGGCGATTGATCCTGCTTTAGCGGATTGCAGGTTACAGGGCACCGCTAATTCCCCATCTAGCACGACCACATTTTCAAAAAACGTTCTGTTCGCTCATCAAAGAAAAGCGTAGAGGTGTGGAGCCGAGGAGAATCGAACTCCTGGCCTCAGCATTGCGAACGCTGCGCTCTCCCAACTGAGCTACGGCCCCAAAATTTAGGCAATGAATTTAACGGTGGTTTATGACGTCAGGCAATCTGACAATGAGATATAAAAGAGATAAAATGTGTATGGGAAAAAATATTACTCTTTTTTCTTCTTATTTCTTTTGAAAAAACCAAATTTCTTCTTTTTAGGTTTTTCTTCAGCTTTTTCTTTTGACTTTGCTTCTTTTTTAGACGTTTTTTCTTCAGTGCCTTCTTTGGATTCTATTCGTTTTTCCCAATCACTGGAATCAACAGGTGTTTCTTCACTTGAGTCTGATACTGGTTTAGCTGTTTGTTCATCAGAACGGTGTTCCCATATTTTTTTAAGCTCTCCTCGTCGTTCTTCAGATTTTGTCTTCAAATTCTCAATCATATCAGCTGCATCTGTATGAAAATCATTCACTGTATTTTCCAAACGGTCAGCTAATTCCTGCTGCATAGGTTCTCCGAGTCCTTCAGTAACTTTTTCAAGTAATGCGTCCACTTTATCTTTCACGAATTGTTCTTCCGGTGTTAATTCTTCTATTTGTTTGGGTGCTTCAGCCATTTAAATCTCCTGGTTACATACTGATTAGTGTAAAATTTTAAATAAAAACTTTCTACCAATAATATTATTACGACTACAAACTACATTAATTGTAAAATTCTTCTATGATGTTTTTCTAAACGTTCAAAAATATTTCACTACTTCAACAATACAACTCCTTTTTGTGTTTCCGTCACTATCTAAATACCAGTTTCCATACTCATACTACACACTGTTAGGATGATATTTGACAAAAAATGTATAATACCCTCTTACCCAACTGCCTTGAGGCCAAAAATTAGACGTTGAAAAAGTAGGCGGATAAACAGAATCTATTGGCGCTTCTATTTTAGCTCCTGCATAGAGAATCTCACTTAATTCATGCTGAATATCAAAAACACTGTAAATATATTCTGTATTTGCTGTTAAGTTTGAGTCTGTAAACATTGTATCTGAACTGAATACTAATACTGATTGGATTTCATCTGCATTTCTATGTAATGAATACATCCAATCAGTTAGTGTATCGCCGGTAGCAATTCGAAATTGTGCTGTATATGTGTTTGCGCTTAATAATTCTAGATTTATCGAATTATTCGGTGGCGGGTCTGGCGATGGTTTGTCTTCCGGGGGGTCAGGGTAGGCGGTGAAAAGTATTAAAATAATTATGCAGTAATGGATTTTTACCAAATCCATATGAAGATACTCGCTATATAATTTTTATGAAACATAATTAATCCATTACTTGAAAACCTTTATAAAAAAATAAAAACAACCTATTTAATGAAAATTTTGTAATAATTGCTTCCTGTTTACTCTTTTAATCTATCCATTTCTTCCGGTGTTAGTGCAAAATATGTCTTAGGAGAAGTTAACACATTAAATGTTTGAAATGCTTCACTTCCTGCTAATAATCCTGCCATAGATCCTAAAAATCGATTGTACCACACACTATCAATATGTGGGCGAGTTTGTTCGTTCCAACTTTCTGCTAATATTAATCCTGCCAATGCTGAAAATGCATATAAAGGAAATTTCCAATTGGAATGATAATTAATACCTTCCCTGTATGATATGGACTCCATATCCCAAATAGGAATTTTCTCCAGAGAAACGGGTGTTTGAATTGCTAGTATTTTTTCACCATATGATTTCAGTGTGCCGCTTATTCTCCTACCGCTACGGTGATGAATTATTATATATTGATCTTCTTTAATTGTGCTTAAAATATCATCCGTTCGCAAATATGTTAAATTTTCATTCACTAGTAATCTATCTTCAGCTGTAATGATAGGTTGAACGTCTACAGCTTCTTTCATACGCAAAAAATCTATCATTTTATATTTACGTTTCGATGTTTTCTGCTGGCTGTATTGTACGTAGGAAAACCGGGCAATAACCGTTTTGGTATTTACTTCATAAAATTGAGCACTTTCAAAGCCATCAATATCTGAAATTACATTATAAAATAAATTTTCTTCAGCATCAAGAGTTAAGCCAACTTTATGACTTAAAGGTATAATTTCACCTTCCTGTCCAAATACAATTGCACAAAAAATGGCATGTAGAATGAAATTAGCTATTTTCAATAAGTGTGACAATTTCACCATCATCCGGGAATCGATCGAGTTTCTTTTTAGAAAAAATCAATATGTTATCCTTGGTTATTTCATATACACCGCCACCTGATGGCTGCATAGTTAAATGGGAAATTTGTGTTCCATACTTTTCCAAGAGTTCGCTAGCCAGACCGGCCGCTCGTGGTAAGTAATTTCAAACTGTACAGTATTCAATAATTAAGTTCATTGTATTCCTTCAAAATTAGAAAACCAAATGATGGCTACAACAACCATTCCTGCTGCAAGGGTAAATAAAAGAATTGCTGCACTTTTAAACGTTTTGGCACTGGCATCATATCGATATACCGTTTTATCGCCATCTTCAATTGTTACTTTACCCATTAAAAATCAAATGCAGTTTCAATAGTCGTTTGCATAATAGGTTCAAGTTCACCGGTACCGTTATCACGATAGAATTGACGATAATCCCAAATAACGCTCACTCCTTTACTTACTGAATATCCCAGCCTATACCCTAATACTGTATTGAGCGATGGATTGGCAAAGTCAAATGGATTCAAATCATTATTACGCTGATAGTATGCAGTTGCCACACTCAATTTTGGAATTTTATCCGCATTGAGATTTAACGCAGCCATGAAACTTTGAACTGTATCTGATTCAGATGTCATATTTGCAAAGGATCCGCTAATACTTGCAAATCCAAAGAGATCAGCGCTTAAAGATCCGAAATAACCGCTTAAATTTTCATTCATGGTCGAATCAGCAAACAGCATCATATCTTTTGTTAATATATATGTTTGATCATCAATATAAATGGGAGTTACACGTGTTATATCATACGATTGATCAAAAAACTGCGGTACGTAATAACCACTCTTAATTCTGTATTCAAAACTCACATTCAAGAATTTAAATAGACTCATACGTACTCCTGGAACAGAAAAACCACTTCCGCTTCTTGCTTCTCTGTAAAATTCAGTCCCTTCTTCTCCTGCTTCAGGAATATTCAAAAAGTTGAATTCAGCATATACATTCAGTGAAATCATTTTATTACTGAAGACTGGATACCCAATATCAAAACCATAACCCGTTGCAGATGCGGTATTATTTTCAATACTGAAAGGAGTTCCCTTTAGTCCAAGATCTGATTCATTGGCATCAAATATGTTGTTGCCATTGGCATCAATATCCCACGTGGTTGAATCAACGCCGGAATGTGGATCGGGAATTCCGTCACCATCGGTATCATTCCACAATGATTTATCATCAGGAAAATCATCAAAAATATCTGGATAAGAATCTTCATCCTTATCTTTCAAACCACTGAATTGATTAACGTCCGTTACAAAATTAGCTCCAATTGTTAGAGGGAATGTTTTAGAAACTTTATATGTTCCTCGTAAACCTAATAATGTTCCTCCTCTGGAAAAATCTTTCAGGTTAGACATAAATAATTCCGTACCGAAATTTCCAAAATTCATACCCGTGTTTAAACCTAACTGCCGGACGGATGGGAATTCCATCATGTTGGAATAACCCATGAGCAATCCTCCATAGCCAAGAGTCACATTGTCCAGAGAACCAAATTTAACCCAAAACAGATCTTCTTTTTGCCCCCAGCGGAGATATAAAATTTTATCCATAATGACGGATGGATCATTTTTCATATCCCATTCATTTGGACGCACATTACCTTCATTATCAATATAAACAACAAGATCCAAACCTATGCCAAGTTTACCAATATTGAATTCAGGACGAAGTGCTAATTGATTATATAGCATTCCATCTATCGTTACAGATCCAATACCCAATCCCATATTAAACGGCTTTTCGGCTTCTGGAGTTGATTCAGGTGCTTCTGATTCTTCTTCCAGTTCGGGCTCATTTTCTTCTGGCTCTGGTTCTTCTTCGGCGTCTTCTACTTCTTCCTCTGTTTCAGATTCAGTTTCATCCGCATCCGGTTCTTCTTCTGCATCTCCTTCAGGTTCTTCCGTTTCTTCTTCAATATCTTCAACATCCGCATCCGGTTCTTCAGGATAATCTTCTGGAGTAAACGGTTGCTCTGTTAAAGTACCTAATGCATTTGAAATTGCTTGCTGTCCCGGCTGAACATTTATTGTTTGACCGCTAACTGAATTATATACATCAAAATTACCTTCCTGACAGAAAAATTGATCCATACCTGCAGGGTCAGAAACTACAGCAAAATCGGTTCCTTTTACGGACGCCACCGAAACAGGTGTTTCAACTCTAAACGTTTTATCTCGTTGTTTAGATACTTTATTGAAAATAGTTCCTTGTTCAATATCGATTGTTCGTGTACTTGGCGAATCAATAAATTGAAATTCAGTATTTTCACGAATTTTAATTATCGATTTGTCATCAATAAAAATAACAACTGCAAAACCAGTTTCACCCACACGAATTGCATCTCCATTACTAATGCCTTGGCCCGGTTTAGCTTGAGTGTTAAATGATGTCTTTCCAAGAGACTTTAGCAAAACATCACCATTGGATTTCATAACCCTAGCAATTGCTTCAGCATTTGTAAAACTGCTTAAACTCATTAGTGTAATAATTATTAATGTATAAACTCGTTTCATAATCTTTTCCATTTTGATGTGGTTAAATATTGATGAAATTTACCCAATTTGTATAATAGTTCAAGTGATCTAGTTCTCATTATTTTTTGAAAATTGATTGATGAATAAATTCGATAATCGAATGAAAAGGAACTTGAGTCGTTTTTGACATGGACATTTCACACATTTTACTTGACGAAACACCCACAGCATTATTCGATAATTCAGGATAAGTATTGGCACAATTTTCAGAAGCACTCTTGGCTAATTCAGGAAAAAGCAATCCCCTATCACCAGCAAAACCACAACATCCATTTACATGAGGCGTTACGACATTTCCAGCTAATGAACGAACAACATTCTCTAACAAATTTTCCTGATGCATTTTTTGGCCTGAACATGTATGATGAATCACCACTTCTTTACTTGCATCATAATAAGGATTCATAATATCAATTTTATCATGAAAAAACTCGGTTATATCTTTAAACTGAAGAAATTGTAATTTATCATTATTTACGTTTTGTATATGATAACTACATGGACTCATATCCATTAATATAGGGATTTGTCCACTTTTACTTAATGAATATAATTCATCGAATGTTTTTGTATTTATTATAGTATGAGCACCATCAAATCCTTTAGAGGCAAAAGGCATTCCGCAGCAAAGAGAATGTATGTTATCTGGTATAATAAGCTCAACGTCCAATTGTGGCGCCAATTCCATTAACATATTAATCACTGATTCAGGACCCATTGTACGATGTAAACATGAAGGAAAATAAATATATTCTTGACCTACACCATTTGAATATGATGATATTTTAGGGCTTTGCTTTGATAATTGAGAATTCCATAATGGAACACTTTTAAATACTAGTTTTCGTATAAAATGAGTCATTAATTTCATGAATCCAGCACCTAAAATATTTCCAATTACAAAACTACTTCGAACTGCACTTTGGATAAACGCAAAGTGTTTTGCACTAAAATTGGCAAAATATTGTCCCAAAAATGAATGTTCACGAGAGCGAATATCTTTTATATATGATCCTGTATCAATATTTACTGGACATTCCAGTTCACATAAACCATCCGTTGCGCACGAATCGTTGCCAGAATATTGAAAGTCTTTACTCAATTCTGCTAGTTCTGATGATGTTCGTTCAGCTAATTGCATTTCTCTTGAAATTATAATTCGTTGTCTCGGTGTCATTGTTAAATATTTAGATGGGCAAACCGATTCACAAAAACCGCATTCCACACATAAATCAATTTTTTCATTTACTAATGGTAATGGTTTTAGATCTTCTATGTGAGCATTTTTATTTTTATTTAAAAGAACGCCCGGATTTAAAATATGATTTGGATCTGCAAGTGTTTTAATGGTCCACATAATTTCGTATAATTCACTTCCCCATTCCGTTTCTACAAAAGGAGCCATATTTCGACCTGTCCCGTGTTCAGCCTTAAGAGACCCATTAAATTTCCCCACAGTAATTGACACTAAATCGTACATCATACCATCGAGTTGCTTAATACCATTTTTATCATTCAAATCTATTGAAGAAGCGAAATGAAGATTCCCATCTTTAGCATGACCGAAAACGACAGCATCGTCATAATTCCATGATTTAAAAACCTTATGTAATTCGTCTACAGCTTTAGGCAAATCCATGTAATTGACACAAATATCTTCTGCTATTACACTTGTTCCTGATTTTCGAAGAGCGCCAACAGTTGGATACAAACCTTTACGCACTTTCCATAAATTTTCTCGGATGTGATTATCTGTACTAAATGGATTAACTAAACGTCCACCCATCCTTTCTAATTCTATTGTTGCATTTCGTACAGAATTAGCAAGAAGAACCTCATCATCACTCTGAAACTCACACAATATACCCGCATGATTTGGCTGTAGTATTTTTGTATCGTACGGTTGTGATTTTAAATATTTAACCGTCGCTAAAGATGCATAATCCATCAATTCTAAGGCATTGGCATTTTGATTACTTAAATATTCAATCGTTGAGCATGCAGTTGAAATATCTTCAAAAAGAATCAGACCAGTTGATTTTAATGGAGGATCTGGAACTGTATCTAAAACAACTTCTGAAATAAATCCCAGTGTTCCTTCTGATCCTACAAGTAAATGTGCAAATATATCCAAAGGATGTTCGTAATCCAGTAAAGCATTTACTGAATAACCCATGGTATTTTTGATTTTATATTTTCCTCTAATTTTCGAAGATAAGTCTGGATTTTCAATAACGTTTCTTTTGCACAGCTCTAATCCGTCTGCTAAAGATTTCTGCTCAATTAAAAACCGATTATAATCTTCAGTTTTATTTGTATCATATGTTTGTCCATCGGATGTAATAAACCGAATATAGCGTAAAGTGTGATAGGCATTATTTTTAACACCACATACCATTCCAGAAGAATTATTGGCTATTATTCCGCCTATCATACAGGAATTAATTGATGCGGGATCCGGACCTATTTTGCGATTGTAGTTAGATAAAAATAAATTTGCATGACCTCCAATGACACCAGGCTGTAGTTGAATTGCTTCTCCATTTTCAAGAATAGTCCATTTTTTCCAATCACGAACTGTTTCTGCAATTATGCCACTTCCAACAGCTTGACCTGATAAAGATGTGCCTGCCGTTCTAAATGTAATGGGTGTTTTAGTATCATTCCCATAACGAAGTAACGATATAATATCATCTTCATTTTTTGGTCGTAAAACTGCGTCTGGGACGACTCTATATAAACTTGCATCGTGAGCAAATGCCAGACGATCAATTAAACGTGTGGTATAGATTTCCGATGATACATTTGGTAAAATGTTCACTGACCTTTGTGGAGATTTTCTCGTATAATTTGAGGAACGTTTACTGATGTCTGATTTTTATAGTCGAATGAAATAATTTTAAATAATCCTGTACAAACTGGAAAATCTTTTCCTTCTTCATAAATTGCTCCCAAAAAATCAAAACTTTTTTGTCCAACTCGATTAATTCGATGGCATATAGAAAGAGTTGCCGGGTGGGAAACTTGAGATAAATATTCAATACTCATTCCGCCTAAAATGATACTTGGATTTTGCTTTTGCCGAAGATCTCCAAATCCAAATGAAGAATAATATATGACTCGAGCATTTTCCATATACGTCAAATATTTTGCATGATTTACATGACCAAGCGCATCCATGTCCCCCCACCGTGTTTCCATAGTGATCTCGTGGTCAAAATCTGCTTTTGTTAATTTTCTAAAATTGTCCATTCTTCAATGATCTGTTTCGGGAGCGGATAATTCAAGTATTTTTTCTTTATATCATCATCCATCTGATTGGCATTTTCTTGGAGTTGGATGTAGGCTTTTTCTAAATCTGATCTCTCTTCAAAAAGTTGATAGAGTCTAAAGTTTAATTCATAATCGATCTCATCTGTTTTTTCCATGAATCCGTGTATGGCTTCCCTGTCATAGGATTTACCCAGACGCTTATTGGAAAGAGCTATATAAACGATAGGCAAAATCAAATCATTAGGGCCAAGGCCAATTTCCATTATAATATTATATGACTTCTCAAATAGGGTTGCTGCATTTTCAAATTCACCATTATAAAAGTCAACGGCCCCTAAATTTAAAAAAACCACTCCGACACCAAGTTTATACCCTATTTCTTGTGATATTTCAAGTGACCGATTAAAGTAAACTGATGCGTTGATAAGGTCTCCTATATTTGCATACAATCCACCAATATTAATAGAAACAATTCCAACTTGACGTTTAGCGCCGAGCTCATCATAAATTGCTAGTGCACTCATGTAATAATCCAATGCAGTGTCATAGTCACCTTTGTATGAAAAGACTCCCCCAATAAGAGAAAGACTATTTCCAATACCACCTTTATTATCCAGTTCCTCAAATATGGCAAGTGCTTTCTTATGATTGCTTAATGATGTACTGTCAGAATTCAGGTTACCTATGTTGTTTAAAAGCAATGCTATCATTGATTTATCATCAAGCGATACAAATATTTCAAGTGACTCCTTATAATATTCTGAGGCTTTTTCATTATCATAATCGGCAGCAAAACTCCCAAGATTATTGAGAATCAATCCTATCGAACTCTTATCATCAATCTCTTCAAAAATGGCAAGTGCCTTATGATAGTGATCCAATTCCTTTTTATAGTCACCTAAATAATAGTGCAATAATCCAATACTTAATAAACTTCGGCCCATAATATCTCTCTTACCGAGATTTTCTGCTTCTTTGAGTGTGGACGAATATATTTTCATCGCCTCTTTATAATTTCCGTCAGAAGTGTGAGTGTCACCAAGCAGACTTTTTGCTTCGAGTAAATTCTCATCGAGTGAGATGGCTTTTTCTAACAAACCTCTAGCAATTTCAGTATCTGTTTTATTTTGCAGCTTATCAAGTTTATGCTTCGCTCGTAAATAATATTCATATGCCTCAGGGTTTGAAACCATTGCATTATCGTTTCCACTGGAGTGCACTTCAACTTTCAGCAATTCTAAAATATTTTTGGAAAGATCATCTTTAATGGTGGCCAGCTTTTCCCATTCTGTCTGCCACCGTTTGGTATAGATCACTTTCGATAATTGTGTATCGAAAATTTCCAGTGAAAGTTGAAACATATTGCCCAATTTCCAGAGGGTGCCCTGGGATACATAACGGACGAACAATTTCTTGGCCAATTGAATATTCTCAAGATTTTGATAATCCAGTTTTTCTATATCATTTAAACTTGCCACACGGATAAGCCCGGCACCGGCTACATCCGAGATGAGGTCAGCACTGATTCCAAAGGCATAAAACTCATCCTCCGGCGCTCCTTTATTTTTAAAAGGTAAAATTGCGATAGATGGTGTTTCTTTCTTTTTTTCAGTCTCGAGGTCCAAAAGCTTTTTTGCTGATACATTTATGCCTTTGGTCATAAGGTCCATTATATCGCCCATGTGGTCATGACTGATGGACTTCTGGATCTGTGCTGTCTTCATATCGATAAGTCGAGCGTTGATGCTGAAAAGAGTGCCTACTTTAGAGATAGAACCGGTGACAATGAATTGCGCACCTAATGCTACACCCATCTTCACTGCGTCATCAGAAGAAACGATCCCGGCTTGCTGAAAGCCTTTTTCCTTCAATATCTGGTCCATATGCTGGCGTTCAACTAGGGTGTATTTTCCTGAAGAAAGTGACCTGAATTCTGTGCCAAAACGATTTGAAAGGGCCCTGGCTTCATCCTTGGAAATTCCAATACCTTCAAAGTCCAGGACGGCCACCACTTGTTGGGCGAATAAAGATGCACCCATGATGAAGATAAGGATTTTCTGGAAATGCCTCATGGATAAATTTACAAAGAAATTATAAATAAAATGTGAAACACAAATGTCTACCATTTACATTCTCGCTCTTCGTTTTAAGCCAAGCGAATGTAGTTTAGCGGAGAGGGAGGGATTCGAACCCCCGATGATCTAGGACCATACTGCATTTCGAGTGCAGCGCATTCAGCCAGGCTCTGCCACCTCTCCTTTTTATTTAAGTTAAAGAGATTGGATGCAAAAAAGATCTATTTCAAACGAACGTAAAATTACGTATTAACCTTCTAATTATTATACTTTACGTTTCGATAAAAAGAATTTTTGAATCAGTTCTAGTGAATCGTCTGCTAATACTCCACCCTTTACGGCTATTTTCTGTCCTAATCGCGGATCTCCACATAATTGATACAATGAGCCACAGCAACCTCTTTCTTCATCATAACAGCCAAAAACAACCATTTTAAAACGAGCCATAACAATTGCGCCGGCACACATAGGACACGGTTCTTTTGTTACATAAAGGGTACATTCATTCAATCGCCAATCTTCTAATGTATTTGCTGCAGCTGTTATTGCTAAAATTTCTGCATGAGCAGTAGGATCATGTAAATGTTCGCGCTGATTATATCCTCGGCCAATGATTATATTTTCATGGACAATAATTGCACCAATGGGTACTTCATCTAATTGATATGCTTTTTGAGCTTGCTGTAAAGCGTGAGTCATCCAGCGACGATGAGCATTTTCCATATGCAAAATAGTTTTATTATCGATTTGATAATATTGTCTGTAAGGAATCAATCCAAACAGCTAATTCTGCGCGACCACTGACTAAACTCACATCAGGGTTGAAAGTAGTAGGACCAGATAATTCAGTTAAGATAGACTGCATGTGATTTATACTTTTATTGAATTCACCTACAGCAAAATTAGATGCAGCCATTGTAATTCGTAAATCAAGATGGTTAATTTTATTATTACTACTCACATTATTATGTGAAAAGTTCCATTTATTAATAGTTAATCCTGAAGAAAGTTCATCTATTAAACTATCTCCCCACTTTAATGCAATCACATCAAGTCCTTTTGCATTGTTTGCAAAACATAATCCAGCCCATAACTCATAACGTACATTCGTTGTATCAAATATATTGGGTGAAAATTTTAAACCTCTTTCAAAATAATAAATACTACTGTCAATATCCGTTAATATTCCATAAGTCCAACCCAGACCGTTATATCCATCCATATACGTTGAATCTTCATTAACAGATTCAGTGAACCATTTTTTACTATCTATATAATCCAAATTACCAATAGCTTTTTCAAATAATAACCAACCGTAATCTGCCATATCTTGCTCTGTTGCCTCATACTGTTTTCGACAAGAATTAAGACTGAATACCATTCCGATTGCAAAAATAATAATAAGTATTTTTTTCATAATCGACATTATCGAACCAACATCATTTTTTTTGTATTAACTCTTCCCATATTATTTACCATTCTAATAAAATATAATCCGCTTGATACGGATACATTATTTTTATCTCGTCCGTCCCAGCGTACTGTATATCTACCAATGTCCTTATGTTCATTAACGAGAGTGCGCACATGTTGACCCAAAAGATTATACACAACGATATTTATTCGCTGTTGCGGTCCTTCATTAAAACCAACATCATATATAATATTGGTTACTGGGTTAAATGGATTTGGGTAATTCTGATGCAAGCTTGTTTCACCTGGAACAATGATTGTTTTAGGTCCCAATCGAAAGTAACCCATTCCGTCAGTATAAGCTTTAATTTTACCATACTTTGAAATGGATGGTAATTCAACCCATTCAACACCATTTCTCCGCTGATAAATGGCATAAATTTCACTATTGGATGAAATGGACACTTCTACTGGTGAATTAAATTTAAATGATTCGTTACCCAAACGATAGGACGCACGGTCATGAAAATATTTTTTGAACATAGTTGAATCAACAATCAAAAGCGATTGATCAAATGGCACTGATCCGCTCGAACCAAACACATTAAAATTCCCATCAGGACTAGAGCCAGACCAGTCATTGAATGCTTTTGCTAATGCCATATTTACAGATCGCGTTATTGTTGTATCCCCAACAATTCCCCATGCTTTGATATAAAATGAATATATGCCAGGATTATCGAAAGAATAATGACCAACATACGTAAAACTGGCGACAGTATCTAATTTAATCCGTTGACCTTGAAGTGTCAGGAACAAACTATCTGTTTTTGAAATAGTATCTGTTACTATCACTTCAAAGAAATTAGTAAAGGCATTATTTTGAATTACTTCAAGGGATAAATGCGGCCTGGGAACACGCAAAATATCGATAACAAATGTTTTACTTGCACGAGCGTTTTGAGCATCTAGCACAGATACATGAATTAGTGCAGTATCAGACCATTCAATCGCGGGAGTAAATAAAACTGAATCTCCTAACGAATTCATTGTGTATTGAATAGAGTCATTCACTGTTGTTGCAGAGAAGGAAGAAGATGAAATGGACATTTGATCGCTATATGTCAACGCTGCTACTCGTACTGTTAACGTTGTATCATCCACATCTGTTATGTATTCAGAAAGATCAATTTTCGCGAACTGGTTTTCTATAATCTCAAATCGTGGAATTGTATTAATTCTCGGGGTGTCATTTTCTGGGGTGATAGTCAATAATGAAGTGTCATTTGCTGTCGCACTTGCTATATCACTCAAAAAGAAAATAATCCTGTGATTGTTACCAAAATAATTTGAATCAACCTTTATTTCTGCCCACCAGCGCCCTGTAGTATCTGTAAATACAATATTGATATAGGATTGAGCAGTAGATATTTTTTTAAATAAATTATTTTTTTCATCAATATCATCAAATGATTTATCCAGTTGAATTGGAAATAAAGTTTCCATTTGCTTATTAATTGATTCAATTCCCGGATTGTAACGTTTCAATAAAGCATTTTTCACTTCATCTGGCGTACCATCTCCAAAAAACAGAGTTGCAGATGTAGGAAATCCAGGTTTTTTACTAGTATCCAAAACAGCTGCCTGCCAAGTATGTTGAGTGCTATCATTATCTACATCATTACCATATTGAGTCAAATAAAATTTTACTTTTGTCGTCTGATCTTCTGCCATGGTTATGTCTAAATAAGGTGCAAGAATCGCAACAGAAGGAGTGTCATTCACTGCATTCATCATTAACGAGTACGTAATCGTATCAGAAAAACTCCAGTTATCATCTATAATTACTCGAACAGTATATAAACCAGTATCTAATTGCGTAGGTGTCCAGCTGATTACATTTTGCCCGGATAGAAAAACAGCAGTATCAACAGGTACATATCCATATTGATGACTGGTTTTCAATTTATACGTAAACTGATCACTCAAAATAGTAGCCGTATCTATATCACTAAATTGAATGGCTTGTGTAAACGCAATATCCTCATATGCCTGAACTGTTTCTGTAATTTCTGTAATTATAGGAGCTGAATTGATGCGGCGAATTGTATCAGTCGAGACTGAGTTAGAAATATTGCCTGCTACATCAACTGCTCTGATCAAGGCAGCGTATAGATGTTGATGTTGTATACCAAGTGTATCAACACTTAACTGTTCGTTAAGCGAAACACTTGACCATTCAATCAGGTCATCAACATATATACCAGATGAATCAAAATGTAAAATCTTATAATCATACCTTGCTAACCCTGAACCATTAATTAATTGATAAATAGAATCATCAAATGTGGTCCAATTAGCTGAAACCAAATCAGATGATATAATAATTGTATCAGCGGTAAATATACCACCTGAAATTTGACCAAGATTTGTTGGGAATGGATCGTATACCAATTCGCTTATGCTTGAGTCACCATATGTTGGGTTTCCTACTCGATCGTATAGAACAGCACGACTCATTAATGAGTCACCTTGTAGTAAATCAATATTAGGAGGTAATGCAGACGTAATCTCTCCAAAAGTACGGAAAAATTGAATTGCGCTTCCAGATCCTGTTAAACTATCTGCTACACCAATGGTCTGCCATGAAACTCCTCGAGTTTTGTTATAAATCTGGATACCTAATTCACCACCCAAAAATAGAGATGGATCTGAAGATGGTGTTGGGATGGGAACTAAAATTTGAATGCTATCTGTAATTCCATTCAACCAACCAATAACTGGGTTTATTCCTAATGTTGAAATTATACCAGTAGCAAAATCAATCGGTGGAGTATTATCAACTGTAAAATTTTGATTATTATTAAATACTGTAACCAAATTCCCGGCTCTATCTTTTGCACTCATACTAACTGTCATCGTACCCGTATTTTTTAAACTATCTGGTAAAGTGACTTGATAAACCCAAACAGAATCATTATTAGATGAACTGACTGAAGCCATGTTAACAAACGAATCATCTGTTGAATCAGCATATTCAATATTCAAAGTCGGAAGCTGTTCATTACTAGCTTTTTCAGTGAATAGTGCTGATATGGATATAACATCCTGATACTTCCCTTCATTGGATAAATTTACTTGGGTAATATTTGTGTATGATAGTGTAATGGAAGGATTTGTATTATCAACTTCCAATGTATCGGTGAAAGTTACATCTTCTATGCGTAAAGCATTCGATGCCATATCTATTGTAGTTAATGAAACGCTTGCTACTCCATTATTGGCTTCTCCTGCTGGTATGGTAGCAGCATATGTCCATATGGTGGAATCTGCACCAATGGTCATATTTGTGGCTGCTATATCGTCACCTACACCTGCATAATCGATCGCTATTTGGGGTGTCGGTAATGCGCGCTCATTGAACGTCGCTGTAATAGTCACCACAGAATCTTCACTCGCAAAATACCTGCTGTAAGTTAAGGATGCTGTGGGGGAAGTTGTATCAAAATGAACTGGAGTTGAAATAAAATCATTGGATACATTTCCCGCTGAATCTGTAGCTGACCAGGTTATAGAGTAGTTTGCACCGGAAACTAGTGTTGTTGGATCACTGACCAATGTATAATCTGAATAAGTGGATAACCCTACCAACTCAGTTGCATCCAACGCTTGAACATGGGGCGATCCGGCATCATCGACTCCACTTAAACGTGTCCAGGTAACCGTGCCGCTGAATACATTTTCACTTAACCGATAACTGATATTGCGATGATTTACATATGCTCCACTGTCTGGAGCAGTTAGACTGACTACAGGTGGAGTATTATCAACAAGAAATATATTATTATTCGTAAATGTTAAAACTGGGTTTCCAGCTCTATCTTTAGCCGTTAAGGATGCTGTCAAATACCCAGTGTCATCAGTCCCAGCCGGTAGAGTGATTTGAAATACCCATGTACTATCATTATTACTTGTTGAAAAAGCAGCTTCACTACGTAATGAATCCACCACATAATCAATATTTAAGACGGGTGCATCATTTGTATTAGCCGGTTCGCTGAATTGAGCAGTGACTTCAATCAGATCACCTTCTTTACCTTTATTGATCACTGTCGGTTGCGTCAAATTGGAATAACTAAATGTGACTGTAGGAAAAGAATTATCCACAATAAGCGTGTCTGATGGTGTTACTTCTACTGCCCGTAAACTATTGCTGGCTAAATCTGTCCCTGATATACTTATTGCAGCGATACCATTATTGGCTTCTCCTGCTGGTATGGTAGCAGCATATGTCCATATGGTGGAATCTGCACCAATGGTCATATTTGTGGCTGCTATATCGTCACCTACACCTGCATAATCGATCGCTATTTGGGGTGTCGGTAATGCGCGCTCATTGAACGTCGCTGTAATAGTCACCACAGAATCTTCACTCGCAAAATACCTGCTGTAAGTTAAGGATGCTGTGGGGGAAGTTGTATCAAAATGAACTGGAGTTGAAATAAAATCATTGGATACATTTCCCGCTGAATCTGTAGCTGACCAGGTTATAGAGTAGTTTGCACCGGAAACTAGTGTTGTTGGATCACTGACCAATGTATAATCTGTAAATGTGGTTGCTTCATCCAATTCTAATGCTGCTAGCGTGACATTATGCGGAGAATTTGCGTCAACAATACCCCCAGTTCGCGTCCAGGTGATGGTACCTGAAAACGAGGTTTCGCTTAATTTATACCCTACATTTCTACTATTAACATAATTTCCATTGTCCGGTGACAAAAAAGTAAATATCGGATGTGTATTATCAACTCGCATCAGGGAACGATTAGTGGTATTGGCGTTCGTTAATACATTTTCTGCAATATCTGTCCCGATAATGGAAACTGTCGCCGCGCCATCGTTTCCATCGGGAATGGTTATATTATTATAAGCCCAGACAGTATCATTCACCTGGGACATGTTTGTTGTGTCTAGTTCATCCGTTCCGGTATAATCAATGGCAATTTGGGGAGTACTAGCCATGGCGGCATCAAAGGTGACTGTAATATTAACTATATCGTTTTCTTTAACAAGTTCATCCGTATACGCTATGCTTGCTGTAGGCGCATCTGTATCCACTATAATATCTTTATTATCGCCCAAAGAACCGCTGCCGCCAGGTGTAGGTAGTGTCAACACCAATTCGTTTCCGGCATCATCATAAATTGTACCGCTATTCAATGATAAAGCATTGATATTTTTTGCATCGAGATCGGATGAAGTATGGCCGTCATCAACCGTATACACAAACGTAATTGTTTTTGTAGTTGTTCCGCTTGAATAGTCAACCGTAGCATCCGTAACACCTGTTTCTAGGGTAATTTGGGGTGTATCCGTTACATTCAATACTTCTAAAGATGAAACGTCAATATTGATAGACTCACCTGATTTATAACTACCATTGTCGGAAGATGATGAAACAGAGCTGACAGTCGGACTTGTTTGATCAATAATAATGTCTGTTGCACTCTCACTACCGGTACGCTGATTCCCGGCTACATCCCAGAGAATTGCACTGAAATACAGATTTTCATTTTCAGCAAAACCGGTTAATTCAACCAAATCCGTGCTGTCTGTACCGGCTGAATCAACAGTAACAGTTTTAAACCCTGCTGTAAAATCCGTACCCAGCACTGTATTAAAATCAGCAACACTTACCGATGTATTGGCGCCTGCTTTTGCCTGCAGCCTTATCTTTCCACCAGTCAAGGTGTTATCTGTAGATTCAAGGGGAATTTTGACTTCAACACCCGTGTTGACGCCATTATAATATCCAGCATTTTCTACATTACCATCGGGGCTTACAGTGGAAACAGTAAAAGTAGAAGGTAATGTTTCATCAATCGTCAGTGTGGTTGAACTTTCTGTACCTGTTGTAGAGTTTGTAGCTTCATCTGTAATGACAGCAGTTATAGTAACAATACCATCATCGGCAAAATTGGTGAGGGCTTCCAATTGCGCTGCAGTAATCGAAATAGTTTTATTACCATCTAAATCATCAGCGGAAATTGTTTCTGAAGAACCTATGTTTTCATTTGCTTCTGCACCTACTTTACCGCGGATTTGAACATTGCCATCTGTCAAGCTGGCATCATTGGCAATCGGAACTACAACATCTATTCCCGTATTTGTAGAGTTCCAATATCCTGCATAGACATTCCCACCTGTAGTTGTCACACTGCTAACGGTGAAATCATCAGGGTCAATACCATCAATTTCAATATCTTTAGGAGTATCCATATTTGTGGGGATATTTAAATCAATCATAGGATTGCCCGCCACATCTATCAAATAACCTCCTGTTACAGACAGCGTTTTTACATACAGATCCGCATTGCTGTCACCGCTTTGAACCGTATAGTTTGCTGTTGCTGAATTTGAATTTGTTAAAGAAGTAATTGATATGGAATTATCGACCGATCCTGATTCCATAGTTATATCAAATGAACCACCATCGGTTAGGGTTATATTATCGTCAAAGGATATATCTACGGCAATTAAATCACCAGTGTTGTATATACCGTTGTCTGTAGATGACGTTATGCCAGTAACAGTGGCTGCAATTTGATCTACTGTGATGGTAGTGGTACTGGCAGTACCTGTGGTACTGTTCCCAGCAAGATCAGTAATGATCGAATTAAACGTGATTACACCACCATCATCAAAACCAGTCAATTCCTCAATGTCGGTATTGCCTGATGCTGATTCATCGATACGGACATCCAGTGTGCCATTGGTCACATCAGAAGACTGTATTGTTTCAGCCACGCCAACGTTTACATAAGTATTTGCATCTACTTTTGCTAGAACTTGTACAGTTCCTCCCACTAGGCTGTTATCATTCGCTATAGGTATTGTAATATCCACGTCTGTATTATTTTCATTCCAATAGTCTGATACAACAAATGTACTTACTAATGCAACTGTCGTTGCGGTGCCTGTAGTGAAAGCAGTCGGATCAGTTCCGTCAATGACTAGCTCTTCAAAATCGCTGATATCATTGTCGGTAGGAATAGAAAAATCTGCCATGGTATTGCTGTTCGCATCTGTAATGCTTCCAGCTGAAAGGGCGATTGATTTAACAGCAAGATCAGAACTTTCATCTCCGGGTTGCACGATATAAGTTGCCGAAGCAGATCCCGCGGCAGAAATTGAGGGAATTGTAACCGTTTGATCCGTAGTGCCCGTTTCGAGTGTAACAACCAAATTTCCGCCGGCTAATGTGACTACTTCACTAAAATAAACGGTAACATTTACTTCATCACCCACGCCATATGAACCATCAGCAGTCGTAGAAGTAACTTTACTTATCGTAGGCGCATTGCCATCAATAACAATATTGTGCGCTGCTTCAAGCAAAGCGGCGGGCGTGAAATTTGTTAAATCATTCGGAGAATTTCCTACAACATCTTTAAGTGTTGCTCCAGTCGCTAATGCAATACTGCTCATAGTTAATTGGTTTGTGGTATCCCCTGCTTGTACTGTATAGGTTGCTGAAGCTGAATTTGAATTCGTAAAAGCAGCTATATTTAGTGTTTGATCTGTAGAACCAGTTTCAAAAGTAACGTCAAGAGTACCGCCTGCTAATGTAACAGCTTCGCTGAATTGCAGAGTGATATTAACATCATCCCCAATATTGTATGTTCCATCAGAAGTTGTAGATGTCATTGATGTTATGGTTGGTCGTGTCGCTTCAATCACAATATCCGAAGCATCATCCAAGTTGCCTCCATCAGGTATCGCAGGTGCTGCTCCTAACTCATTGCCTGCAGCATCTGAAATTGTTCCGCCGGTAACAGCAACTGCTGATATTTCAAGGTCAGAACTGGCATCATCTTCCTGGACTGTATAGGTAAACGTAGCTGTATTGTCATCGGAAACAGCAGCATCAGAAGCAGTTCGGTCAGTTGCACCCGTCTCCAACGTAATGTCCAGACTACCCGCACTTAAAGTAACATCTTCATTGGCTCCACCAGTACCATTCGTAAAACTCACAGTTACATTTATTGCAGCTCCTATGCCATAAGTACCATCGGCTGTTGTAGAAGTAAAAGTTCCGATTACCGGTGCAGTGGTTTCTAGCACTATGGCATGAGCAGCATCAAGATTCGTTGCAATTGCAAAAGAGGTCAAGGCATTACCAGCTGCATCAGTCATTGTACCGCCGCCCGTTAATGATATGCTTTTAACGGCTAAATCAATGGAAACATCACCAGCGACCACTGTATATGTACCAATAGCTGTTTGTGTGGATACTATATCAGCAGCTGCAACATTAAGGGTATTGTCAGTATCTCCAGTTTCCAGTGTAATGAGCAGGTTACCTGTGCTCAATGTTACATTTTCTGAAAAATTAACAGTGATATTGATAGTTTCATCTGCACTATAACTGGCATCTACTGAAGAGGATGTAACGCTGGCGATTGTTGGTCTAATCCCATCTAATTCTAAAGCAACATTATCGTTAATATTCGCTGATCCAAAATCAGTTATTGGCAGGGTAGTTGAATTAGGAGTGATTAGATTTGTTGAAACAGAAGAGGTTCTATCGTACAAATTCCCAGCGCTGATGGCTAATGATTTAACCTCTAGTTGAGTAACTTCATCACCCTCTGTAACGGTATAAGTCCCGCCCCAATGTGTGCTCCAACTACTCCAATGACCAGAGATCCGGCTGGAAACATTTGCCGTATTATCCGTAACTCCAGTCTCAAATGTTGCTACTAAAGTTCCGCCAGATGGTAAAACATGCTCATCAAATTCAACTGTAAAATCTATTTCATCTCCAATCTTATATGTCCCAGCGGTCTCATCGCTGGTTATACCTACCAAAGTTGCCGACGTAAGGTCACAGGTTATGTTAGATCGTGTAGTGCTAGATCGATTCCAAGCATTGTCAAATATCTGTACCTGGTTAGAATAGACAACGCCTTCAACTAGTGTAATATTATCTGCATCGAGATAATTCCATTGATTTAGATTTAAAGATGTTGTGATTACTTCTGTTTGTGTTGAAGCGTCATTTCCAGTCCAGATAACGACTAGAGAATCGGTCGCCTCATCGGGATATATTCTGAATGATGCATCTTTAGTATATTCATTATCAGTTGGCTCATAATAAAATAATCCAGGATAATCCTGATCGACATCAAGACTTGATGCACCTCCAGCTAAAACAACATCTTCATCAATAGAGTTAGCTAGGTCACTGTCTCTAAATTGAATCTGAAAATCAACAGTACCAGGATCTCCCGGCCAACCAGTGCTCCCTTCAATATTATCATCAGTTATTTCAAATGTGAAAGTCCCCGGGGTAGCATTCATTTGAGTTAAGGTACTATGGTTGAGAATTGTGCCAGCAGAACCACTGCTAAATATTACTTTAGGTTGATAATAACCACTTGCATACGTTGTTGCATCGTCCCCAGATACCGCCACAGTAAATACAAATTCAGTCGTATGGACATTCATATAACCTGCTTTTTGAAAGGAGCCGTTTTTTGTTACAGTAACAGTTATATCATCGCCGTTAGCAGCAAAAATATGAACTGATAATGCTTGTATTAATACAAAAGCGAAAAAAGGCTTAAAGTGCAATTTCATTTCCGAGGGAAAATGAGTTTAGAGGTTAAACCCGAGCATGATTAAACCATCCAGCCAACTAGCCAAACCTATATCATTTTTTTTATTATCTTCTACACCAAAAGCGCTTGTATAGCGAACACCTCCTCTAATTTCCAATGTATTACCAATTGAAAAACCATACGTAGATTCACCCGTTATACCGAACGTATTTCCCACCAAACCCGCACCGATTTTCAATTTTCCTGGTCCGGCAGGAAATGCTAATAACCCCATGGCTGTCATGCCTGAAAATTCCCCACCAATGGGTAAGTAATTTTGAAAACCAAAATTCCCAAGTTCAGCTCCAAATCGAAACCGTACACCTATCAATTGCATTAGCAATGGAAATTCAACGCTTAAACGAAAATTAACTTGAGGGTTGTTGTTGTAGGAATTCATATCATGATTAACAAAGCCAGGTGATGATCCAGATATATTTAAAGAATAACCGATACTCTTGGCCTCATCAGCTAATGCTGTTTCAGAAAGATCTCCCTCTTCTTCAAATTCACTATCATTTTCATCAGATTCATCCTCTTCGTAATATTCTTCGTCATCATAAAATTCTTCATCATCATAAAATTCATCATCTTCGTAATAATCGGAAGAATCTTCTTCATAAAATTCATCATCTTCATATGAATCATCTTCCTCCTCATCATCGCCCCAGAATACTTCCGTAGGATCTTCATAATCCTCATCTTGAGCATTTAAACTTGATATAGGTATTAATATAGTAATAAAAACAACGACTAGCCATTTCAAGTTTAAAGAAGATTTTGACGTTTTTGTAAGAGTTGTTTGCATAGTTACCTCAATATGATTTTCAACAAAATGTACTCATTTGGTAAAACCCCTTACCTCTGGGGATATTTTTCGACGGTATAATATATAATTCAGAGTGAATGCAAATCAATCTCATTAATAAGAATATTAATTTATTATATCTATAGAAAAACGCTTTAACAATTAGATTAATTATTACAATAATCAAATTATTATTTTGTAGCCCGTACGGAAATCCAAACCTTCCCCATTTGAAATATACTGAGAGTGTCTGGTAGGAATCCAGTATTACTAACTTGTAAGGGCGACGTCCAAATCTCTATACTAACGGATATTATGAATTATTTACTCCCATAATTCCCAATAGAAATCCATTCTAAATATTCAACCATATTTAATTAATTACTATCTATAAGGCGTTTTCATTTACGACTAAATCAAATTGATTACTTAAATATAATTATCCAATTCTATGTAGAGATGTATATGTTTTTTAGCATCCAATCGTTCATGTTTCACAAATGAATTTAATGAAAAAGATATGTATAAAGAAGAAGAGGCAGTCAAAAACTGACTACCTCTTCACTTGGTAATTTTATCAAATTAATTGATAAATAGTGATCTAAATATCACCTGTATTTATTTCATGAAAACCAGTTTCTTAACCGCATGGAATCCACCTGCATTAATTCGGTATATATACATACCGGATGCCAATGGATTACCATGATCATTTGTTTCATTCCATTGAATGGAATGAAAACCTGCATTCATTTCATAATTGATCAATGTCCGTACCTTATGTCCCAAGAGATCATAAATAGCCATTGTAACCATTGAATTCTCTGGCTCATCAAAACGAATATTCGTTATAGGGTTAAACGGATTTGGATAGCCGTGACGGTGGAGCTCATCTCGAATATACCTTAAATTTTCTGCTTCTTTCTTGCTGGGGGCTGCTGTTATACGAACAATTTCACAATCGGCCTCAATCATGCGGATGGACTGCTCCACAGTGCCTCTGGTATCCATGGTATCGGTCGTTGTCATAGATTGGATCCGAATGGGCTGATCGCCTCCGATAATAACATCACCCACAGATACGTGTCGTGTTTGAAAACGGGAGGATTGAAACAGGCTATTACAATAAAGTGTATTGTTTTTCACTAGGAGAATTTAATCAAGAAATAATGATTTGATGATTTGAATCATGGATTGAGATTTTATATAATTAAGAATTTGGAATATTAATTATTTTAATCCAAAATCCAAATCTATACTTGTACGCCCGGGAGGATTCGAACCCCCAATCCCCTGGTCCGTAGCCAGGTGCTCTATCCAATTAAGCCACGGGCGCATATTTTTCTCTTCTGCTGGGGCGCAGGGATTCGAACCCCAACTCCCAGGACCAGAACCTGGTGTCCTGCCATTAGACGACGCCCCATATTTCTAGTCGTCTTTGCTAAAAAAAGAGGGGGCAAATTTATGCCCCCTACATTGAAGTCTGAAAATGTTTTTAGATATTTATTTAATTAAATATGCTTTACGCACATCTGTACCATCTGGAGTTTCTATTCGTACAAAATAAATTCCAGATGCAAATGATTCAGCATTCCAATTAATAATATGACTTCCGGCTGTCATATGATCATTATTTAATAATGTTTCAACAAGTCTACCCTGAACATCATACACCAAAATTTGTGTCGACATTTCATTGGCCAAAGTTATGGGAATTGAAATTTCTGGGTTAAATGGGTTCGGATATAACTTACCCAACGTAAACGATTGAGCAATTTCAATTCGTTCCGAGGATGAAGAATCATTAAATTTAATCTGCTGTCCCGTTGGACAACATGCGCTAATTGCATCAATTGAATTCACATTGCATGTAATTGATATTTTTATTTCATTCTGTGAATTTTGACCAGTTAGATCAATTCCTACTACACGTAAACGTTTTCCAATTTGATGTGCTTTAATCACCCAACCTTCAGGGATAGTTAATTGATCCAAATCTGCAATATCATCTAATTCTAATTCAAGTTGAAAACCACTAATCTGTTGATTATTAGATAATATAATGACAGTATTTTCTTCAATGCGTTTCAATTCAAGTCGGCCTTCCCCACCATCAAATCCACTTGCGTTTAAACCACCAGGGTCCAAGATATCTTGAACAAGATAAATCGCATCTAAATAATTAACAACTCCATCACCCGTATAATCAGCTGCTTCACCAGAACAACCAGGATAATTATCTGTCAAAACTAAATCCAATAAATATAAAACGTCAAATAAGTCTAATACTGGTTCATTATTCTCAACATCTCCGGTTACGTTGCCCAAAACGTAAACATTTGCATTATCACAGGCATCACACGCATCTCCAGCGCCATCAAAATCAATATCATCTTGAACCGGATTATACGTATTTGGACAATTATCATCAGCATTTGCAACGCCATCTTCATCCACATCATTATTCATTTCATTCACACGACCTTGTTCAGCTTGATAGACTTCCTTGGATGTATAATTCTGAACAAAAACGACAATGTTGAGATTTTCGATGTCCCACGTAGTGCTATTATTATTTGGCCAGTTGGAATCCATCGTCCATTCATAATTCAACACTACATCATTGGATCCGTCCAAAGTAATTTCATCTCCAGAATTAGAGGTAAGCATTTCAATTATTGTTCCATGATGATGCAATAATCCGTTTGGACCTGCATAATACACTGAATCCATAGTTGCTGCTATAAATAAACGAGTGGATTCAGATGATAAATCAGATTCACTTGATATAAGTACACTTATATCTACATCATAACCATCAATACCGCCACTTAATTCAATTGTAACGGGAGTTTCAGTTCCAATCATATTTAGTGCATGAGATCGCCATGTAGAAGGCCCTGAACCGGAGTCACCGCCACCTGTAAACATATGAGGAGTATAATTATTTCCATAATAATTATTACGAGCTTGGTTTAATGCTGTATTATATAAATAAAAAGGATCATTACCTGCTCCGGGCCACCAAACATGGTACCTTATCTGACACCAATTTTCAACAACATCTTCTCCAACGAAAGAAGAATGATCAGAATCTGTATAATTGTCTAGCTGTTGCTCCGCAGCAGCACAAGATGGTCACGTAGTAGATGTGATTAATTCACTTAACGCTTTTTTACTTCCTCCAAAAAGAAGTGAAGAAATAACTAGAAAGAAAAATACTGATTTTTTGTACATAATTTTTTCCCTAATATCTTATTAATTAATGTTAAAATTTACCATATTTCTTTCATTATTCAAATGTAAGATAATTCTGATTAAAATGCTGCTGTTATGCCCACTTTAAATCCATTATCAAATGGTTCAATAATTCTGCATACTCCATTTGCGCACAGTAAGCCACCTTTAAGTGAACCATACATTAATGATACTCTTAATGATGAGGTTACATTATACACAAATTCAATATTTGCCCAATTCCTTTTCCGATCTAATCCGAGTATACTTTCTAATGAATTAGAAGAATCATTTACTTCGTCCAATCCAAATGATGGTTCAGATGTAGATATCTTATCCAAAGTAAATGACATAGTCCAATTAGGAGATTTACCGATACTAACACTTAAGAATGTATTCCGTTGAAAATCAATTGGGTTTCCACTTTCACTATAAAACTCACTCATTAAACTATCAGCAATAATATTACCATTTATTTCTTCATACCGCCAAAACCCCTTCTTTAGCCATTGAGTTTCAAACGTTGCATCGATGCTCCAACCATTTGAAAATGTATAACTTGTATGAAAGGGTATTGTTTTCGCTAATTGATATGTATAAAAAATACTTTTACTTGTATCTGTTTTAGTATAAAATGTAAGCTCAATCATATCTTCAGTAAATGAGTAACCGAGTTTTGTATGTAAAGAATAATCAAGAAAGTAGCCGGATAATTCACCATAAAAAGCATTATAAGGTGTAGCTGCTGGATCAGAGCTTGGCAAAAAGATACTATTTCCTTCTTTTTCCCATTCAAATTCTTCATTTATAAACCATCCATTAGATCTACTGGAACGTGAAAGAAAACCAAAATATTCATAATAATCTTTAAACGTGCCCATGATTTCTATTTTATAACCCACCTCATTATTAAAATCAGTTTGATGAGATGTTCGATTCATAAGAGTTGTAGAACCAACTACAACTGCAATTGGAGAATTTTGATAATGTTGAATCATTCCATATTTATCAACATTGTTCCATCTGTTTAAAGGGTCTAATGTTCCATAACGATAATGTATATATTCAATATTTATTGAAAATAGTGGTAAATAAAGGTTCAGATTACCGTACAGTCCTCTACCATCCAGATGATTGTCATAATTACTACTTTCTTCATTTAAAACAGTAGACCAGTTTTTCACATATTCTACATAAAAATCTAAAAGGGAATTATTATATATATAATGAGTCCCTAATAATCGATTTTTTAAATCAAGTGTGTCTACTGGAAATGTATTTACAGGATGGCCTTCTTTAGATTGTAAAAAAGTAAAACCACCAATATGTTTATTTAACTGCCATTCTGTATTTACGCCATATAAATTGTGAGTGGTTGTATAATTTGGTACGCGACTATCATACCCAGGTGAATAAATTGTACTCATTGAATAATCACTATTTCCTGTAATGAAATGAATATTAAACACATCCGTTTCATATAAAATACCCAGACCACGTATTCCGGAATCCCTATCAATTGATTGATCATCTAAAGAATTCAGGATGAGTCCTCGCCCCCAAATTTCATACATATCACCTAGCTTTATTTGCAATGGACCATTCAAATATTCAAGACGGAGTTTACGTAATCCATTATATTTTCTTCCTAATTCTGGTGGATCACTAAATTCAAATTGTAACCAATTATTAAATCGACCCATTTGAATCTGGGTATTAATTAGGGATTCATTAAAATAATATCCATTTCTGCTTTCACCTAAACGAGATATAACATTCCCAGATAAAGAAGTTTGGCCCGAAATAAGAGAAATGAATGCAATGAATACAATGAATGCAATAAAATATCTCAATCTGTCGTATCTACTGAATTTTGAGCATTCAAAGCGGATAAAATTTGTTTTTCAATTTCTTTTTCATCACCTGGTATATATCCTTGATGAAACCAAATTATTTTACCCTCTTTATTAATGAGTAAGGCGGTAGGTAGCAATGTAGCATTTAATTTTTGCGCTATCTGCTGATTTGGGTCTAATGCAACATTAAATGTGTATTTTTTTGAACGGATATAACTTTTCACTTTCGCCATACTTTTTGGGCTATCTGTGCTTATTGCTAATATTTTAAAACCATCTTTATTGTATTTTTTGTGAAATCGTTCAAGATGCACCATTTCTTTTTTGCAAGGCCCGCACCACGTTGCCCAAAAATCGATTAAGACTGGACCGTCCACTAATAGTTCTTCTAGTGACGTTTTTCCTCCATCCAATAATTTAAATGTTAAATTTGGCAATGTTGTTTCCATTGAAGGATTCGCATGTAGCAAAACTCCAAAAAGAATACTTATTAAATACAATTTTTTTATCATCTTCTAATTTCTTTCTTTCTTGATTATTTAACCAATGGGGATATACTTAATGAACGAGTATAATTAAATAGTTACTTACAGTATTGACTGTAAGTATGAAGACAGTTCTGCTTCCGAAACAAACTTCAAACTGATTCGTCGGATACTATCTGCTGTTTCAATGGGCAGAATAAATGAATACGTAACAGGTATTTTTACCGATTCTATTGCAACTTGCATTGACCATCCGCCGATGGTAAAGTCGATTAATGGTGAAAACTTATGATCTGTTATATAATGAACATTTCTCGATTCAAGTCGATGTATTGCAGCTTCGGGCGAATCTACAATCAAGACTGCTGGTTTATTAAATTCATTTAGAAAGGATATGACAGGTACTGCTCTATATTTTCCAAAACGAATTTTTTCACGTATAACATCTGAAAAGTTAAATTTCTCTTTATTAAAATCAAAAATCATTAGCGTGCCATTTTGCTTCAAACCTGTATACGGTAACGATTTTAACATATCAGCTATAATATGTTCTTTGAGTGAATATTCAATTTGAATACTCACATTCATATTATCTACATTATCTACATCAAATTCAAAGTCTGGCTTTTGGATAATAATATAATACGGACTGGACATTAAATCATCTAGCACATTAAGTAGCATCAGAGAATTAGCATCATTTTCCGGATTATAGGTTGGTTGAGAGCTACTACCTAAATCTAATACCCATTCAGCTCCCTCTTTGAATGATTCATCTTTAGAAGGTATACCTCGTGCTCCAATAACTAAATCCATGCTTTTTTCAAGTTTATCAATTGCAAAATCAATATTTTTACTAACATCTTTAGTCTCAGTATAAATTGAGGAATTTTTGGATAACGGTTTATCAATACTGAATTCAGGATATATAGATTTTTTCTCCTTTTCTATTGGTATAAATGGCGCCAACATTGCTTCTACAGTTGTATTTAATTTCATATTCAATTCAGAAACTTTATTGTAGTTACCTGTTAATGTTCGCCGATCAGCCTCATCCCATGTAGCAATATCCACTAGTTGAAGACTAATCTCAACATTGTCCAACTTTCGTTCAAATTTGCCAAGCAAAAGAAAATTACGCGATCCTCTGGGTTGATGAAGTAAAAGAGAACGATTGTTCATGATAGATTCAAGGTCTTCTTGTCCTTGTAAACGCAATTTTGAAACATCTGTAAGCTTGGAGTTGAGCATATCGACAAACCCTTGACCAAGCCAATCAATAGAAGATTCCTGCGTTACATTATCAAATTGAATTATATATAAATAGACAGCCGGACTTGCCTGAAGTACAGAAAATAGGATAAAACTAGAAATGATTGTATGAATTAGCTTCCGCATGAGTATTTAAATTAGGTGGATTTTTCCCTTTTTACCAATGCTAATTCTTTTGATTGTTTTGCTGCTTTTCCAACTTTGCCCATGTATTTCTTAACGGCACAGTTCTGTTGAATACAGGCAATTCATTTGTTGAGTCGGTGTCCTTATAAAAATATCCTAATCGCTCAAATTGTATATGCTCTTCTAATTCAATCTTTGACAAAGAAGATTCAAGTTTACATTTATTTAAAACTATTAACGAATTAGGATTTAATGCATCTTCCATATTTTCTGTTGATGCCGGATCAGAAATAGTAAATAACCTGTCATATAAACGCACTTCTGCATTTATAGATTTATTAGCTGACACCCAATGTATAGTCCCTTTTACTTTTCTGCCATCGGGCGAAGTACCACCTTTTGTCGCAGGATCGTATGTACACTGCAATTCAATAATATTACCTATCTCATCTTTTATGACGTCATTGCATGTTATAAAATATGCATATCGTAATCGGACTTCCCTCCCAGGACCTAAACGAAAAAACTTATTGGGTGGATCTTCCATAAAATCATCTTGTTCAATATATAATTCGCGTTCAAATGGTACTTTTCTTTTTCCAGCAGATTCATCTTCCGGATTATTAATCGCATCCAATTCTTCTATTTTTTCTTCAGGATAATTCGTTATTATAACTTTTAAGGGATTTAATACTGCCATTCTACGTTCCGCACTTTTGTTTAAATCGTCACGCAATTTTGCTTCCAATTTAGCAATTTCCATGACGTTTTCCCGTTTGGCAATTCCTACCTCATTCATAAATTCACGAATAGACTCTGGTGTATAACCTCTCCTTCGCATTCCAGATAGTGTAGGCATCCGTGGATCATCCCATCCGTCAACAAAGCCTCCCTCGACTAATCGCTTAAGCATGCGTTTGGACATGACAGTATAACTCAAATTCAATCTGGCAAACTCAATTTGTTGGGGATGATAAACGTCCAACATATCCAAATACCAATCATAAATAGGTCGATGATCTTCAAATTCTATTGAACAAAGTGAATGAGTAACACCTTCGATTGAATCCTCCAGTCCATGAGCCCAATCATACATAGGATAGATACACCATGTGTCTCCCGTATTATGATGATTGGCATGGAGAATTCGATAAATCACAGGATCCCGCATGTTAAGATTTGGATGATTCATGTCAATTTTTGCACGTAATGTTTTGTTGCCATTAGGATATACACCGTTTTTCATTCTATGAAATAAATCCAAATTTTCTTCAATAGAACGATTGCGAAATGGACTATTCTTCCCTGCTTCTTTAAGTGTTCCGCGCGAATTTTTAATTTCTTCACCGTTCAAGTCGCACACATATGCATTCCCTTGTTTAATTAATTGAACTGCATAATCGTACATTTGTTGAAAATAATTTGATGCGAAACACAAATTATCCCAATCAAAACCCAACCATTGAACATCATTCTGAATCGCATCTACATATTTTTCTTCTTCTGCAATTGGATTTGTGTCATCAAATCGTAAATTGCATTTTCCTCCGTATTCTTCTGCTATTCCAAAAACTAAACAAATAGCTTTCGCATGACCAATATGCAAATGACCATTCGGTTCCGGTGGAAAACGTGTATGAACTCGATTATCAAATTTACCCGTTACATTATCCTCATCAATAATGCGCTGTATAAAATGGCGATGTTTAATTTCAGTCATGATTGTGGAAATATTTCCAATGAATTACTTAGTCTGCGAATACACACATCCTTGCCCAAGACTTCCAACATTGAAAATAATGATGGACCACTCGAAACTCCACTTATGGCTAATCGTGTTGGATGAATTAATTTTCCAGTTGAAATTTTATTTTCTTCTGCAATGTTTCTCAAAGATGATTGAATTTCATCTGCATTCCAATTTTCAACTTTCTCTAAAGAATTCATAAAATCACTTATATACGTATTTGTAATATCATTTTTCCAATTTTTACGTGATGATTTTTCATCAAATGTTTTTGGATCGCTGAAATAATATAACGATTGGTCTATAAAATCTCTCAATGATTTAGATCGTTGTTTCAGTTGATCTAGGACTGAATATAAATAATGTACTTCATATCCTTGACCCCATTCTGGATTAATTTCATGAATTCCTTCTAAAATAGTAGCAGTTCCCATGCGCATCATATGCTGACCACTTATCCAAGAAAGTTTTAACTCATCGTAAACAGCGCCCTTTTTATGGACATTTTCAATTTCAAATAACGAAATTAATTCATCAAGAGTAAATATTTCATTTTCCGAACCTGGATTCCAGCCAAGTAATGCCAGATAGTTCAATAAGGCGTCTGGTAAATAGCCATCATCTTTAAATTGTTGAATTCCTGGAGAGCCGTGACGTTTGCTTAATCGTTTTTTATCTGGTCCTAAAATCATGGGTAGATGGGCAAATTTTGGAATAGAAAAACCCATTGTATTGTATATTAATATCTGCTTTGGAGTATTGCTAATATGATCTTCTCCTCGAATGACATGTGTAATTTCCATTTCATGGTCGTCCACCACAACAACCAAATTATACGTAGGATTACCATCAGATCGAGCAATTATAAAATCATCAATTTCCTGATGATCTACTTGAACAGATCCGTAAATCATATCTTCAAATTGTGTATTTCCCTTCGGAACATACATTCTAACTACAAATCCTTCTCCTGAGTTCAAATGTTTCTTGATATCTTCTTCAGACAGATTTCGACATGTTCCTGAATATTGGAATGAACCTTCATTCCTCGCTACTTCTAAAACTTCTTTTGAACAAAAACATCTATAAGCAGAATCAGTCTCTAGTAATGATTTTATGGCATGTTGATATACATCAAGTCGTGAGGATTGAAACAAAGGTTCACCGTCCCAATTCAATCCTAACCAACGCATGAACGAACATATTTGATCTACATATTCCTGTTTGGACCTTTGTAAATCTGTATCTTCAATACGCATATAAAATTGTCCATTTGTATGTTTTGCAAATAGATAATTAAAAAGTGCAGTACGAGCACTACCTAAATGTAATTGCCCTGTGGGACTTGGAGCGAAGCGGACTTTTATATTTTTTACGTTAGACATATATAGAAAAGCTAATCAATTCAAGCATTTAAAAAAAACAGAATAGCTTCACCTTTTATTAATTTACAAAGTGTATTCGATCGATAGTAGAAATGGTTTGCGGAGGCGAGAGGATTCGAACCTCTGAAGGGTATAAACCCTTGCTGGTTTTCAAGACCAGTGCATTCAACCGCTCTGCCACGCCTCCTGGTCTCTATTTATTTTGAAGCGGAGAGGGAGAGATTCGAACTCTCGGTACGCGTAAACGCACACACGCTTTCCAAGCGTGCTCCTTAAGCCACTCGGACACCTCTCCAAAAATTAATCCTCAACTTTTTTGTCTGTCGCTTCCTCTTCAGATTTATCTTCAGCAACGTCTTCTGTTGATTCAGTTGCTTCATCTTCACTTGATAATTTATTATCAGAATCTTCAGATTCTGATTTTTCTTCAGTAGATTCATTATTAGCATTTTCTGATGAAGTTTCATCTTCTTCAACTTCTTCTTGTTTTACATCAACTGATTCCACTACTGGTTCTTCAACAGTTTCATTACTTTCTTCGACTGCAGCTTCTGTTTCAACTACATCCTCTTTAGCAACTACTTCTTTTTTTACTTCTTCAGGTTTAGGCATTTCAATATCCAATGCAAGCGATTCACCATGAATCCTTTTTAAGGCAGCGTCTAAATTTTCATTGCTGTTTAAACCGATTATTTGTTCATTAAATCGCCAATGACCTGTTTTTTCTGATTTTATGCTTTTGACATATTTGACAAAGGTTTGACCTTTATCCTTCTTACCTTTTGCTTTGTCTGCAAATGATGATCCTTTTGCCATTATTTTAATTCCTTATATAAATCTTGTTCTAAATAAGCCGGCGAATTTACCGCAGATGAAACACTTGAACAATGTATAGATTAACGATATTCATACAACATTACTTCACCGTCGGACCAATTCTTTGGTTTTTTTCTATCTCTCGTGACAACTCTTAAATGATTTTCGTCTTGAAATTCAAAAATACTAATTCTACTTTTACTTGATTTATCCATTGTCCAACGAAGTGTCCAAGGCTTTGATGAATAATCAATTTCATAGCGTCCGTATTCTTGATTACTGATTTTTGTACCCAATTGTATCCCTTGGAAAAAGGTACCTATTCTTCCATCACTTTCAGGATCTTCTTCAAATCCCCATACAACAGTCATGATTGCTCCTTGAAAAAACCAATTTCCATTCAATGATCGAATATGTTCTATGTCTCGTACTGAAATTGGTAAACTAGTATTTCCAGCAGTATCCGATCCTTTCATTGTTAATGAATAGATAGTACTTACGTTTAATCTGGATTGATTGGCTAGTTGCAAATTGACATGTTCGCCCAATTTCTTTTCTTCAACATTAAACTGAATTATATGAGGAGCTAATGGATCAGGTTTGCCACCTTCCCTTGACCAAATTGCTGTACCTGTTTTTATAGTTTCACTTAATGAATAACTGATATTCGATCCTACATACACATCATCACCCTCTGGTAGAAAAATAGAGATAACTGGTTTTGAAACATCATAATTAATATCGTTTATTTCTTTTGACTCACCATAATTTCCTGCAAAATCTATTCCAATCAACTTAATCGAATATGTAGAACCATCTTTTAAATTTAATGGGATTGTTAATGGATCTTCAATCATAACAAGAATATTTAATTCATTTTCTGATAAATAATGATTAGAGACTTTTCCATTTTCATCTGTATAAATTATTTCTCCACTTTGAATTGGTTCCGATACTGTAAAATTAAAATTGAGATGATTTATAAATGATAAATCTTCAGGTGAATCAATAGTCAAGACTGGAGGAGCTGTATCATAAAAAAATATTCGTTTACTTGATACTGTAGATTTATTTCCTGCTAAATCAACACCTGATAGTTCTATTTCATACTTCGCTCCATGCACTAATGGTAAATCAGGTAATTCTGAATTAGAATGTTGACCTTTGTTTAATAATTCATCTGATAAATCAATACGATGTATTGTAGGATCATTTGAGCCAAATATTCGTTTCCAAATCAATATAGCTGATTTCATGTTTTCATCAAGATTATATTCCAAGTTATCATGATTTAAAAATGAATCATTGGTAGGCGAAAGTAAGTCCACTAATGGAGGAGAAATATCATATCTGATATTTTCAAACAAAACAGATAATTGTAAATTACCCGCTAGATCAATCCCTTCTATAGATAGATCATAAATTGTTCCATCATTTAATGGTTTTTGATTAATTAACTGATTAGATGATAACATTCCATTTGTTAATTCTTCACCAACTAATTCAACTGATTGTGGACTTTGAGGATCAATCGATCCTCCGCTTGCTTTCCAAATAACTCTTCCTGATTGCAATGGTTCATTTGTACTAAACTGAATATTTGGTTCATTTACATATGATTCAGGAAATGGGCTTAAACCAGTAAATATTGGCGGAGTATCATCAAATTCTATTCCTTCAATAACTGTCTCTGTTTGATTCTCTGCTAAATCAATTCCTGATAATATTATTGAATATGTGTTACCACTTATTAATTCAGGTGGTATTTTTAACACAACTTGATCAAATCGATCGGGAGAATAATATTTTTCCGGCAAATCTAATTTCGATTCATTTCCATTTTCATCAATCCAAGAAACATTTAATGACTGTAACATTTCTCCAACGCTAAATGCCAATTTAGTATGATTCACTTTTGATAATGCGGTAGGAGATATCAAGTCTAACACCGGTGGCTCAATATCATAAACCAATTGACCGATTTCTAAACTAGCCGAAGAATTCCCAGCACGATCTTGGCCAAATATTTGCACTGAATATTCTGCACCACTTATAAAAGAAGCAGTCTCTAAAATATTCACTTGGTGTTGGCTTGGTTGAAGATTGTTATCGGTCAATTGAATTAAATGTGGACTATTCGGATCATGTGTACCCAATGTTTGAGTAATTTTTATTTGTCCCATAACTAATTGTTCATTTATACTAAAAATTACATTCATATTTCGAAGGTATGAATTTGCCAATGGAGCTATCGTTTCAATAACAGGTACAGTTATATCATAAAATATATTACTTACAGAAACAGGAATTGAAATATTTCCCGCTGGGTCAAGGGCGTTAAATGTAATAGTATATTCACTTCCATCTTGTAGAATTACATCATTTGCAAGACTGATTTGGTCAAAACGACCTTCACTATTAAATGGGGGAAGCATTAACACATCATGAGGACTATTAATATCTGGATTTCCTCCAGTACGAGTAAATGTTAATGTACCTTCTGCTAACTTTTCATTCATTTCAAAACTGACAATAGGCTCATTTATTGATGATCCATTTATGGGCTCATGAATGGCTAAATTGGGCGGAAGAACATCAAATAAGACATTTTTTACGGATGAAATTTGAGATTCATTACCCGCTCTATCCCAGCCTTGGATAGATACTTTATATCGTGCACCATCAGATAACAAATCCATCAATTGCATGTCAATATTTTGTTGGAAACCTTGCTTTAGTTGAGATCCAGAAAGTTCCACAATATGAGGCGATACTAAATCAGTTGTTCCCCCAACATGTTCGAACGTAACCAATCCTTTGGACAAATTATCCGAAAGCATATAACTGATATCAGTTGTTTTAATTTGTTCTGTATCTATCGGTTTGATCAGTGATACAACTGGAGCTTCATTATCAAATAATACGTTTTCAACTTTTGAAGATTGCACTTCGTTTCCAGCATAATCTTTACCTGAAAATTCGAAAGAATAGATTGATCCATTTACCATTCTGGGACCATTCGTAAAAAAAACATCTTCATAATTTCCTAATTTTAATTCTTGTTGAAGCAATGGGATTCTCTGTGGCGATCGACTATCAAATACACCTCCAGTTTGAGTAGCAATTAAAAATCCTTCAGCTAAATCTTCATTGATACTATAAGAAATAAATGATTGTTTTATAGCTGAATCAGAAATTGGATTAGTAATAATAATTATTGGATGAGTTGTATCATATTTTACATTTTCAATTTTATGAGGTATAGACATATTCCCTGCAGCATCATGTCCAGATAATTCAAAGTTTAACGTAACACTATCATTTAGTTTGGTAATTTCATCAGGAATGAATTGAGTATATTCACCCTGCATCCGTTGGGAGTCATCTAATAAAATAATAATTTCATTACTATTATCAATCGTAATTTTTATTTGACCATCCACCATATCCTCACCAATTAAATAACCCAAATCAAGAATATTAGTGTTGATATTATTTGTAGGTGATTTAATAAACACAACAGGCGCTTCATCATCATACGAAATATTGCTAATTTTGGTTTCAGCAGACACGTTTCCAGCTAAATCTTCGCCGAAAAATTCGATATCATAAATAGATCCATTAATTAATTCAACTACTTCTTTGGGAAGAATTCCACCACCCTCACCTTTTTTCAAACGACTACCTGATAAATGAACGATATGTGGACTATTGATATCTTGAGTACCTTCAATTTGTGTAAAAACAATTCTACCTTTAGCTAAATCCTCATTCAAAACAAATCCCAGATTAACTGTATTTACTAGCAATCCAGAAGACGGAGCTAACTGAGTGAATTCTGGAGGTGATGAATCATATGTATAAGATTGAACTGGGACCGCTTCATTGGAATTACCCGCTAAATCTGACCCTTCTAATCGAATCATATATGACGCCCCACCAATCAATTCAGGAATTTTATTTAATGTTGCGTCAAGATGTTCACCAGCTAACAATTCATTATCATTTAAAATAACTTCATGAATTAATTTTTCATCTAGGCCACTTAAATCCTGCCAAATCATTTTACCTTCAAGCAAGCGTTCACTTAACGTATAACTAACTCTATCATGGTTGACAGTTGATCCATCTAATGGAGCTACAATTTCAATTTCAGGATTTGTTACATCATAAATAACATTTTCAATTGAAATGGATTGCCCAATATTTCCGGCTCTGTCCACACCTTGTATATAAACTGAATAAGAAATATTTTCTTCAATTTCCATTCTATATTCTAATTGATGTTCTCCATTATTGAGATGTTCTTCCAACAAATTTTTATGGACCAATTCTCCTGTTAAAGGTTCCCAAATGATTTGCCCTCTAAATAAAGGTTCATTCACCATGAGATCCATAGTCATTTCATTAATATAAGAATCTGTAATTGGAGCTGTTACTTCAAGTTTTGGTGGTGATATATCATAGATTAAATTTTTAATTGATACTGTATCAGATACATTACCAGCAAAGTCAGTTCCTATAAATTTGACAGAATAATTTGAACCATCTATCCATTGTGGTTGAGATAAAATAGTTTGCAATGGATGGTCGCCAGCAATCAATTCCTGCCTAATTAAATCAATTTTCTGTTCTTCTTTGTTACTTTTAAGAATTATAAGTCCACTTTCAAGATTTTCATTTAATACATAACCAACATAATCCTTATTAACGAATGAACTATCTTTTGGCAACAATGAGCTGAATATAGGTTTGGTTCGATCAACAGTATATTGACTAATTTGAACTGGTTGAGCTTTGTTACCAGCAGGATCTTGTCCTGAAAATGTTATTGTATAAATTCTTCCATCAATCAGTTCTGGATTGTAGAAGTCATTTAAATCATATATTCCTTTCTTTAAAATATCATTATTTAATTTCCATAATGAAACATAAATAGTTTCATTTACGTCTCGACCTGACCAAGAGATCAAACCACTTTCAAGGTTTTCTGAATGTGAAAATGTTAGTTCTGAACCATTTGTAAAATAATTATTACCTGGAGATATAATATTCAAAATCGGTGGGGAAATATCATACACTACCCCTGACATACTAATCATTTCACTTTGATTGCCGGCAAAATCTGTACCCTTAAATGAAATGTCATATATGGCTCCATCTGTTAGATAAGGCGCATTTGAAAGAATAAAATTTTCATCAATTCCTTTTTGCAATTCACTTTCATTTAAAATAACTCTATGTGGAGAAGATGAATCAAGGCGTCCCTCTTTTCGACTCCATATTATTGTCCCACTAGCCAAGTCTTCATTTTTAGAAAATGTTATATGATTGTGATTAACTGACAATGAGGAGTCAGAAGTTTGAATAGTTAAAATTGGAGGAGTTGCATCATAAATTACTCCAGATACGATAGCCACTTCTGCCTCATTACCAGCTCGGTCATTCCCAATAATAGAAATAGTGTATACACTGCCTTCCTTTAAATCTGGGCCATCATCCATTAATACATTATTATGTTCACCTTTTTGTCGCAGTACAAAACCCATTTCAATTTCGTATGGAGCATTTGGATCTGGCGTTCCGCCTATATGATTGTATATTATTTTTCCCTGATAGAGTTTTTCGTTTAAAGTATACGTTATTGCTGGTGTGGACACATACGAACGAGCCATAGGATGACTCAAATCAATTTCTGGTGCAGTTATATCATATTTAATATTATGTGCAATAGGGATATTGGATTCATTACCGGCTCTATCTTTTCCAGAAATAGAAATTGAGTAAACAGCTCCATCTTTTAAGTTAGGAGAATTTAAAATATACGTTTTCATATGAACACCATTTAATAATTCACCCTCTAATAGTGATTGCATATGTATTCGTTTCGAATCCGCAGTACCACCCGTACGTTCCCACGTAATTGCACCTTCTTTTAAGATTTCACTTAAATCATAACTTATATACATATAGTTAATATCTGTACTGTCTGGTAGACTTAATAGAGATAGTTCTGGTGGAGTGAAATCATATTGAATCCCAGGTAAAGATATAGGAGCGGTAAAATTTCCTGCTCTATCACGACCTGTAAATGATAATTTATATATAGATCCTTCTACCACATCAGGCATTGTTAGCAAAAATACATTTTTATGTTTACCGCCTGATTTTTCTTGAGTCGTTAAGGGAATTTCATAGGGAGATTTGGGGTCATTTTTTCCACCCTTTCGTTCAAGAAAGAATGTTCCAACATTAATTGTTTCTGACAAAGTGTAACTAAAATTCTTATCACGTAAAAATGACATTCCAGTAGGAAAAAATAATGACATTATAGGAGATGTAAAATCATACAAAACATTTTCAACTAAAATTGATTCAGCAATATTACCTGCACGGTCAGCAGCATTAAATTCTATATTGTAAATACCTCCATCGACAAGTGGTGGATTCATGGTTAAAAGTAGCGAATCATGGACACCTCCATTATCTTCAGAATTTTTGAATGGTGAAATATGTGGTGAATCATTATCTTTAATACCATCAACCCATGTCCATGTAACAGAACCTGTTTTCACTTTTTCTGAAAGTGTATAAGAAATATGTTGGTGATTTAATGCGGATCCAGAAATAGGAAAAACATTAGTAAACTCCGGAGGAACAGCATCAAATAATATATCAGTATTTGGCAAGATAGGTCCTACATTTCCTGCACGATCCATACCAGTAATCATTAATGTATATACTGCACCATCCGTTAATGCTGTTTGGTTAAACAATTCTACTTGAATGTGGTCTCCATCACGTAATTCATCATTGATTAACGGAATAATATGTGGAGCTGATGAATCCATGGTGCCCTCTGTCTGCTCCCAGCGGAATTCACCAGCTCTCAACGGTTCATTAATATTATAAGATATGTTAGTGACATTGATTGATGATCCAGTTTCCGGATATATTGTTGTTATCAACGGCGGTGTGATATCATACGTAACTGAATCTACTTCAAATACAATCGATGTGTTTCCGGCACGATCAATTACAGACAATTCAAAGCGGTACACCGTACCATCATTCAATTGAAATTCATCAGATAACTCTTTAAACATTGGAACATTTGAATATAAAGATGAATCGCTTTGAAAAGAATGAGGAGCATTTATATCCGGTGTTCCTGTAATTGATTTTATATCAATTTTCCAAGATTGAATTGGTTCACTCATTATCCAATCTATTGAGGTATAATTTCTGTATTCTGAATTTAGAGGTGAAATAAATTCAACTTTTGGTGGTTGAATATCAAACATAATTGAATCAATAAATGTTGGTATTGATATATTTCCAGCATAATCAGTCCCATAAATATAAATGCGATAAAAAACGCTATCTTCCAAAGGTAATTGATTTGTTGGTTTAAATAATTCACCACCAAATTTCAATAAATCACTCGAATCGAATTCTACAGAAATTATTGATGAAGAATCATGGATTGCGTGCCACTCAATATGTGCAGCAGTTAGAGATTCCGATTGATTATAAGAAATTTTAGGCTCATTAATAAACGACTTGGCAAATAAGTCCATAACGGGAGGTGAAATGTCAAATGTAACACCCAATATTTTACGCTGTGTAGCATTATATCCACTTTTTCCTATTCCTTTGAAAACTATATCATATTGAGCACTATCCACCAAAACAGAATCAATACTCAAATTCGATTCGAAATTTCCTTTATTCAAAAACTTTTTAGAAAATAAATAATCAACAGAATCTACATACACGCCAGCGGAATCCACTTTATACCAAATTATTTTTCCCCACTTCAAATTACTTTCATTCTTAAAAGATAAATTGGTATGTTTTATTTTTGCCGAATCTTCCAAACTTGTGAACCAAAATATTGATTCTGTTCCATCTGGACTTAAGCGAAAATCCTGAACCAATACACCATTGGAGTCATATTCCATAATGCGGGTTAGATGCGTAACAGGATCAAAATAATGATTCCACCATCGCATCGTTTTTCCTGAAGGTTGGCGAATCCATTCTTCTTTTGATAAATATCCAAGAGAATCATATTCATAATGTGCATTGCCATATAGAAACGCATTCACATCGAAAAAGGCATGATTTGTTAATTGGTTCAATTCATTATAATCAAGTATTGAAAAGCGATCAGTCCAATCTTTTACTGTATCGACACCATAAACATATTCAATATAATCAACTGCTTTGGATTCTAAACCAAATAACATTTTTTGCTCAAGGAAATTTTCTGATAAATAAATGTCTTTACTTTTTAAAATACCTAAAGAATCGTATGAAAATATTTCTATTTGTTTAATGTCACCCTTTGAATCAACATTAAACTTTTTGAAAATGTTATTATTTTCATCATAATCAGCGCTGATATGTGGTTTAAATCGAGTGGATGATTCTGGAACTGGATGATTACTCATAAAATCTAATTCTGATAAGAAGAAACGAGTAGTTACGGTTGAAGCAGACGCAATAAGGCCAATAAGCAGCACGGAGAAGACAGAGAGGGCACGCTTCATAGCCCTTAATTTAGTTTAATTGTTTTCTAGAGGAAATGGAGAGTTTAATCTATTTCATTTTTTAAATATTGAAGAATTTCTTTCTTTTGATCCAAGCATAATAAAACTAATAAGTCACCCTTTTCTGCAATTTCTAGAGTTTTTTTAACTCCTTCCAACATATTATTAGTATATATCATAGCCTTTTCAGAAAGGCCATTATGCTTAAAATTTCGACTAATTAACGCTGGCACCTCTCCAAGTTCTCGACCTCTTAAATAATTTGGAATTTCAGAAATTATTACTTTATCAGGGTTAATTTTTGCAGAAGAATTGACAAGATTAGTTATATCATCATTACTACGATCACCCGCTTGTCCAATCAATAACATCACACGTTTTGAGGATATATTGTTTACAAGTGTGGCCAATGCATCCATACCATGAGGATTGTGGGCAAAATCCATCAATATTTTAATACCATTTTTATTATAAATATTCGCTCGTCCAGGATTATCATCATTCGAAATTCCAAATTCACTTAAACTTTTGATAATATGTTCATCATCAATATCCAATGCTTTTGCAAGAGCGACTGCACCTAACGAATTTTCAATATTATAAACTGCTGCACCATTCATTGTTAATGGAATCTGATGATAATTTATTATTACGGATTTTTTTCCTTTGGTATAATAAACAATTTGTTCATCTTCAATAACACATGCTCTATTACCCTTGTTTATATGATCTACAATTATTCGGTTAGAGGAATCCAAACTAAACCAGCATATTTCATGAGTGACGCATTGTGCATATTTCACTATTTTATTATCATCTGCATTCAACACTAGAATACCATCTTTTGACAATCCATAGCGAATGACAAATTTAGTTGCAACCATATCTTCAATTGAATTAACTCCATAATCACCAAAATGATCTACCGCAACATTGGTAATTATAGCAGCTTGCACATTCATGACAGGCAACCCCCTGCGCAGTATTCCACCTCGTGCAACTTCTAGGATAGCTGTTTCAACATCATTATTTCGCAATGTTGCCCTTGCTCCTTCCGGACCAGAGTAATCACCCGTTTCAACAGTTTCCAAGTTAATACGTATTCCATCTGTTGACGATGCGCCGGACTTTATTCCTGCTTGAACCATGATTGATTCCATTAACCGCACTGTGGTTGATTTTCCATTGGTCCCAGTAATTAGGACAACTCTAACATCGTGGACACTATTCCAATCAATTTCTGCAATTGATGGAATATTTTCTACAATAAACTGTTGTGATCCAGTACCTGTACCAACAGATACAATATCATCCGATTGTAAAAAACGAATATTGTGTAAGTCAGCAGCATTATTTAGTTCGATTAAAACTGGATTCAGTTCATCAGATATTTCTTTCTTTAATTCTGTAAATTTTCCTGAATCAAGATAGAGTTCTCCTCCATTTAAAACTAAAAGCGCTAACTCAAAAGCAGTTTCATTTACAGCGCACGCTGAATAAAGAGCATCAATTGGAGCAGATATAAATAAGCTCAAACCACCCTCAAAGTGTCGTGTGCTTGTGGATTCTTTACTCCAACCAACACCACTTAATACGTATTGTATACTTTGATGCCAAACTTGGAGAAATTCATCTTGTCGAATATTAGGAATATCAATATCCAGCATTGCACCAGAATTATTTGTGAATAAACTCGGCCCGGTAATCCGGCGAGTATCAACTATTTTCATTAGTCAGATTCTTCTTTGGCTAGGCGCACACCTCGATTATCCTGGATGATTTTTTGACCTTCATCTATTTCAAATTGAAAATCCTCGACAGCTGAAATTCCAGTATGAGCTTTAGTTGGCTTTATTGCAGGAGCAGTATTTTCTGAATTAAAATGAACAATCTGTTTCCAGCACCGTGTTATATCATCTCCAAGTATTAATAATAAATCTCCTTCTTTCGCTATTTTTAACGCTGCGTCTACAGCATGAGCTTCATCCGGAATAACATCAATTTTTGCATTATCAACTTTATTATCAATCAACGCATTATATTGTAATTGTGGGATTTCATCATCCTCTCTGCCTCTACGATTATCGTCTGCTTTACAAATGAAATGATCAAAATACGGTGCAGCTATTACAGCAATTTCTTTTATATCTGCATCTCTTCGATCACCTGGAGCGGAAATAACAGCAATACGTTTACCGCTTACTTCCAACTTACTGCATAATTCAGAAATCGCACGAACAGCTGCAGGATTATGAGCATAATCCAACATCACTTTAAATGGGTGTTCTTCAAAAATATTCATTTTGCCTGGTGCTTGGAAAAAAGTCTGGGTAAAAGTCTGTAGACCATGGCGTATATCATCCAATTCTTTGTCCATATTATATGCAAGTGCAGCTGCAAACATGGCATTTTGAACATTATGCACTGCTTTCCCTTCCAATGTTGCAGGGATTAAATGAGTCCATATTAAGGGAATATGTGCACCATTATCATATAAAGTGATCATATCACCATTAATTCCTTTTTCAAGAACAACAGCTTTGCCTCCAGCTTGAATATGCTGCTTTACTAATTCATGCCCCGGATTCATCGTTATATAACAAAGATGATCTGCTTTGGAATAATCAGCCATACGTAAACAATATTCATCATCTGCATTCAAAACAGCTGTATCTGTCGCAGTTTCAACTACCACCCGTTTTACTTCTGCTAGTTGATCCAAAGTATCGATACCTCTTAATCCAAGATGATCAGATGATACATTTAAACATGCAGCAACATTGCTTCGTTCATATCCAAGGCCGCTGCGAACAATTCCACCTCTTGCTGTTTCGAGGACAGCCATATCAACATCAGGATCACGTAATACCATTTGAGCGCTCTTGGGTCCGGTCATATCACCTTTCATAGTGAGATGTCCATCAATATATACACCGTCAGTTGTGGTAAAACCAACTGTATGTCTGGCTGTTTTCATAATATGCGCCAATATACGAGTAGTCGTTGTTTTACCATTCGTCCCCGTTATAGCTGCAATGGGAATTCTACTGGAAGATGCATTTGGAAATAGCATATCTATGACCGGTCCTGCAACGTCACGTGGTTCACCTTCACTTGGAGCAACATGCATTCTAAAACCGGGCGCTGCATTTACTTCCACGATTGCACCGCCAATTTCACGATATGATCTAGTTATATCATCCGTCAGAAAATCCACTCCGCCAACGTCAAGACCGATTGCTTTTACGGCACGTTCCGCCATGGAACGATTATCGGGGTGTACTACATCCGTCAGATCTATGGATGTACCGCCCGTTGATAAATTGGCAGTAGAACGCAGGAATAATTTTTCATCTTTTTCTAACACAGTGTCTAATTTATAACTTTTGGCTATCATTAATCTTTCCGCTTGATGGTCAACTTGGATTTTTGTCAATACTTTCTCATGCCCAATTCCTCGATTAGGATCAGAATTAACAATATCGATTAATTCTTGAATTGAATGTTTTCCATCCCCAACTACATGCCCTGGAACTCGCTTGGCAACTGCAATGAGTTTCCCATCTACAACTAACATACGATGATCTAAACCGGTGATAAAACTTTCTACAAGAACACTTCTGGACGACCCACGCTCTCGAGCCATCTTAAATGCTGTACGCACTTGCTCATCTTCTGTCAAATTAATGGATACGCCCCGACCGTGATTTGCATTAAGTGGTTTTAATACGACGGGATAACCAATATGGTTTGCCATTCGGACTGCTGCATTATCATTATATACTAACTTTTGAATTGGTACTGGTAACCCCAAATCATTCAGCAGAGAATTTGTATCATCCTTATCACTGGCAATTTCAACTGCAATATGTTTTGTTTCATTCGTAATAGTAGCTTGAATTCGTTTTTGATATTTTCCCTGACCAAATTGTACCAAGCTGTATTGGTTCAAGCGCATTGCAGGAATATCACGTTCTTTTGCAGCATCAAGTAATGAGGCAGTACTGGGACCATATTCAAATCGCTGGGCAAAGCGGATAAAATCATCACGTTCATTTTCAAAATTGAATTCTGTATCAATATTCTTGATCTTATTTTTTATATCTTCTGGTAATAAATCAATTAATATTTGTTGTGATAACTTGCTAGCAGCTAAACCAACATCACGCTGTAAATACTGGAATACCATATTATATTGGCCTTTGATATCAGTAGATCTTGTTTTACCAAACGTAACTTTTGAACCGGCAATATTTTGTAACTCAATTGCTACATGTTCCATTACATGACCCAACCAAGTTCCTTCATCCTCGTTTAAACGACGAATAAATCCTCCAGGTTCTTGATAAGAACAACCATGTTCGGACAATCCGGGCAATCGTTCAATCAGACTCTCAATATATTCATCCCCTAATTTTGCTGTTGGCCAATCCTCCAAAATTCCAAGATCTAAAACATGTCGAATGACTGGGAATCGGGCATAAATATTTGGTCCAACGTAAATGTTTGTTGATAAAATATTCATATTATTCTCCAATCATATCAATTATTTATTAAGTGATAGTGTTACAAAATCAGAATCAATTACTTTTGCGGTATGTGTATTAAGATTATATGTTGAACCGGCAGCCAGAACGTGTAACTTAACATTTGAGATACTGATAGCTTCACTATGGTCTGCCATGCTCGCTGAAGTTGCTTTCATTTCACTGGGGTCCACTACAGTTACAGCACCACTACCAAAAACAGTAAACGTATCATTGGGGTCAATGAATGCAGCAGTATTTTCATCAATACCAATTCCAGTCAGAAATGGACTATAAGCGATAGCTGCTAAAAGTCGGCCTAATCGATTTCGTTGGCGAAAATGCTGATCAATAACAATACTGTTCGTTAAACCTAATCCGGGACTTAATGAAACGCTCCTAGGGGTTGGGGTACTTCCACTACGACCACCGGATATCATATGTTCCGGCATAATAGCAGCTCCGGCAGATGTACCGGCGATATGAGCGCCATCGGCATTCAGTCTGCGAATCAATTTAGCTACAGGTGTACCACCTATAATTGTTGAAAGACGTAATTGATTTCCGCCAGAAATAAAAATACCAGTTGAATCCTCCAATTGTGATAAATAATCATCTCTACTGCAATCTGTTCGTTTGTTAATATTTAAACTATATACTTTGTCTGCACCCATTTCTGAAAACAATTCTGTATATATTCTCCCATTTTCTTCTTCTTTTGTTGCAGTTGGAATAACAGCTATGACAGAATTTCTTCCGCCGCAAATGTCTATAAATTTCTCTAGAATTATTGGATTACTGCGTTTCTTTACTGCACCGCCAATGGGAACAATATATCCTCGTTTTGCATCAGTTTGACCACGTGATGGTGTCATTTATATTTTCTCTAATCTATTCATATTATTTATAATTTTTATCTCTATTTATTCTAATATTTTCGGTTCAAAAAAAGCCAGAAAAATTACAAAACTTTAATCCTGTAAATCATAAAAAAAGTGCAATATATATAAATATTTTTTTAAAAGTACTATTTATGCGAACGACCTTTACTAACAGCCAATTTTCTCATATCAACCACTGAATCAGTTTCATCCACAATCTCTACACCTAATAATGTTTCAATGGCATCTTCCATAGTAATAATTCCTGCAAATTGGCCAAATTCATCTTTTACTATAAATAAATGTTCACGCCGTCGAACAAATTCATCAAGAATTGTTCCAACAGAATCGCTCTCCAAAACAACATGCACAGGATTAGCTAACATTTCCATGGTTATATCAAAATTATCTTCAGCTTTACTGTTTAGGAGATTATCCCGACGAACTAATCCAGTTATATTATCCAGATCTTTATCATATACGGGAATCCTGGAAAAAATAATATTATCATATTCATCTAATGCTTGTCGCACTGTCAAATCTTTTTGCAAAGCATAAACAACTGATCGCGGTGTTAATACTTCTTCAGCTGTAATATTATCTAAACGAAGGAGATTTTCTATAATAGTACTTTCATCTTCTTCAATCGTACCTTCATCTTCACCAATTTCTGCCATAGCAATCACATCTTCTTTAGTCACAGTATCTTGTTTAACAACTGGTTTAAGCCAATTCGACAGCACTTCAAGTAAAACAACAAATGGATACATAATAACGATTAAACCACGAATTATATATCCAGATGTAACAGCTAGCTTTTTCCAATAATGTGCACCAATCGTTTTGGGAATTATTTCTGAAAAAATCAGAATTGACAGTGTTAAAATTCCTGACATAATTGCCACCCATTTACTGCCCATCAAATTGTATGTAACAGCTCCCACTCCGGCAGCTCCAACCGTATTGGCAATGGTATTGAGGGATAGAATAGCAGCTAATGGACGATTAATATTATCTTTCAATCTTTCCAATGATTTTCCAGAAGTTGGATGTTTTTTAATTAGAATATTTATAAATGATGGACTCAAGGAAAGTAAAACGGATTCAAGAAGTGAACATAAAAATGAAATGCCTAGAGCCAAGAAAAAATACAAAAATAATGTTGTCATATGCTTTGAATTTATACTTTGCTATAATCAGACTGCAATGTCATTCGACGTAAATATATCATTGGCAAATACATGAATACACTCAAAAGAAAACCAACTAATTCAACATTGATTATATACCAAGGCCATTCACCGAATACCAATGGACTTTCTGTTGGTGGCCGTTCCATGAGATACATATAATTAGCACCCACCAACCAATTAACCACCCAAACAGGCCAGATAACTATATTAGTCAGAATCATCATGCGCTTAATTGCACCTTTTCTACAGCGATATCCATCAATAACGGCCAACCAAATACATACCAAAATAATCATAGCATGATGTGCATTAAATAAAAATACGGCAAGGTAATTATCAAAATCCGTCATGTCTGGAGCTAACATAGTCTGTAAGGCGGCAACTAATCCCCAGAAATAAGTAATCTCATATAAATAATTATTAGGCTTTATTAATAAGTAAACTGAAAATATTAATGAAATATGACAAAAGTGTAACGGCAAGTCTAACACCAAATTTAAATCACGGAACTGTGCACGATTCCAATAATCAAGGGCCTCTTGTCCAATCATAAAAATAATCATAGACCAGACGATTATTTTACGTTGATCTTTATTTAGGAATTGCTTACCAATAAGTGGGACAACAATCCAAATAACTAGCCACGTAAGTAAATAGCTTACGTGGAGGCTATCAAATAGCTGGAGTCCCTGAAGTTTTTGATGTATGTCGATATTTTAGTCCAAAAGGTAAATAAACAATTGCAAAATGTAATAGTCCCGCAATCTCTAAACCAATCAAATGTTCCGGAAAATCGCCCATAACGAATGGATTATTAACAATCGGAGGAGCACAGATATACATATAATTAGCATCAATTAACCAATTAAAACCACCAACTATTGGTAAAAGCAATTGTGTCCATAGAAAGATTTTCCACCAAGATCCTTTTCGTGGAGAGAAGCCTAAATACAATGTGTAGAATAATGCGGACAAAATGATACCGCCATGGGCAATATAATATTCCATAAACAAGAGCCCTTCTGTTCCTAGGGTAAATTCCGGAGTTATAAACGAATGAAACGCTCCAGGAATCCCCCAGAAATAAAGGCATTCATACAACCATTGCTTACGATAGAACATGATGATACCTGAAATGATAGCGGACAGACCGCATAAATGCAGCGGAAGATTATTATAGATATCCCACCCTTTTAATTGAGCTACATATGGATGGACTAAAATGGATCTTGTAATAAGGATTATTCCAATCACTTTGGCTAATAATTCAAGCTGATCCTTATTTAATTTTTTTGCTAATAATAATATTCCTCCAATGATGACCGTTAGCCAGACAATGGTCTGCCACCAGATGGCACTTAATGGTTCGAGTATTTCGTGGGGAGATGTCAATTATGGATCAATTATTATTGATTTATATTGTCAACCTGAACCGATGGTGAAGGATCTCAAGCATTCGTTTAATTATTTCAGTCTGTTAGAGATTCTTCATTCGCTTCGCTCTTTCAGAATGACTGTATTGGTTGTATTGATGTGAATATTCATATTTTCAACTGACCTTTTCCAAGGCGGCCAAGCTTCTCTCCTTGAGTTCTACAAAACTACACAAGAGTCGCGATATAAATCAAATTAAGGATTTTAAGGTTTTTGAAGTACGTACCGCAAATAAACGGCTGAATCATCCTTGAAAGCATTGTATATCTTGCTGTCCTTTACACCTGCAAAATCCCTAAAGGTTGATTGAATCATAGAAGGTACATTATCTTCAATCATTTTCATTTTACGTTCATGAATTAGGTCAAGCGCATTTAATACTTGAGGTGTAATTACTCCCTCCTGTTTTATTTCAAAACCAGCAGAATTGAAAATAGAAGACAATTGCTTACCCTCTTCTGTACTTCGTAAATCCGCCCAAGAAAAATATCCGCCTTGTTTGAGGACTCGATATACTTCATTTACAAATTGTTGCATATTTCCATAACAGTGAGATGATTCCACATTCAACACAACATCATAAGAGTCATCTTCAAATGGAAGTTCCTCAGCATCACCTTCAATAAATGATAAAGTTGAGTTTGCATTATGTTTGTTGGAAAATTTCACTGCATTTGCAGAATAATCCAAACCTATCATTTCGATTGGTTCTAACGTATTAGCAATATAACTGGCACCTCCTCCTCGACCTGATCCCACTTCTAAAACGTTTTTCCCATCTATATCCACAGCAGTTGCAACAAAGTGATACAGTTGAATAAAATATCTATCCCTTTCAGAATAGGATTGTAAATCAAGTTGTGAACCATCCAATTCAGCATAACCATAATTCATGAAAGTCCAATCTTGAAGCTGGTATTTTTTTGCCATAATTTGATACCACTTTCGCCATAAGGATCTCTTTAGTTTTGGTGAAAGAGTTATAAGAAATTTAAAAATGTGTGAAATCATAATGTGGTGGAGATCACAGAAAGTTATAGAAAAAATAGATTAGTTTATTCATGTGGGAGGTGGACTGATCTCCTTGGTTGTCGAATTCACGATCCTAATCGTCTGCCTCCCCATTTTTTTCATTGATAACTTCCTTTTCTTCAGTATGTATTTCTTCGATTGAATGTATGGGAACAGTCCAAATTTTATTTTTTACTTCCAAACGATAGCGAGTGGGGAAATGTACAATTGCATCTACAATACATTCAGTACCGGCGGATAGTTCCCTACCGACTTCATGATGATCTTTAATTAGCTTCACTTTTGTTCCAGCAGATATACCACCGTGTTCAGTTGAATGTTTAAAAAATAACTTTTCCATATATTTTCAAAATGTTGTTTGTTCAACTACATTTTTATCTACATCATGTTTATAAAATAAAATTGGACGTAGTTTTTTATCTGAATACAATTGCAATTGGTCTATTCTGTGAGGCGACCCAGGTTGACTAAAATTTCCATATCCCAAAACTCCATTTGCTCTAATCGTATCTCCAAATTCAATTGCGGCAACATATGTATCACCGGCTATTAATTTTTGCTGATTATTATCATCAGGGCTGAAATAAGATGTTCTAAAAACTCCATACGGATCACCGGGAGCACCATTGGCTGGAAGATTAAGGCTATCTCGCTTTAATCGAAACACCTCTCCCCAAAAAACGTCTAATCGACCGTATTTTTCTTTTACTTCCTTTGCTGCACCAAATAATCGATGTACAGCCATAGAACGATCCTTAAGACCATCCGGTCGTTGCGTTGGACTACGCTCATTCCACTTAAGAGCAAAATCTTCAGGGAAATTCATATCATCCACCCACGTTTTGAATAATACACTTCCCCTGCTAGCATTGTCTGCTGTACGATCCCAGCTCTCTAATACATGAACAGCATCTTTAATTTCTTTGTCTCTAGTTATGGAGGCAGCATCTATTAAATCGTCCAATAAACGATCTGCTAATTCCATGTGCGTGGAAAATTTATACTCCACAAGTTCTTCATAGGATATGCTGTCATCTTCCTCCAGCATTCTAACTGACCGTTGGGCGCGAAACCCCATTTCCCGCGTAGCCATATAATTGGGAAAATTATTTGCATCAATTTCTTGGGGAAATGTAGTTGACCACGGAGGATCGTTGGCATTTTGCAGCCAACCACTTACCGGATTAAAAATACGTGGTAATTCTTCGTATGGATGATAATCGTTCCATAAAGTGGCAGATGTATTTCCTGGAAGTATGCCAGACCAGTCATAATCGCCAGTAGGTCGTTTTGGGGTTTGACCGCCAAAGAGGTGCATGATATTACCCTTTTTGTCAGCATACATGACTGTAAACATGGGAGTCTGAAGACTTTTTAAACTGGATTCAAACTCATCCAAGTTTGTTGCAGTTGCCATTTCCCATCTTTCTTTAAAAATTTGACTGGCATCCAAAGCGACAACTTTTAGTGCCAATGCATTCCCATTGTCTTCTTTAACAACGGGACCATGGATTGAACGTTTCACTTCAAATAACTCTATTCTTAATGAATCATCAGATTTTATTTTTAATTCAATTGTTTGAATATCAAATTGTTTTACAGCTCCATCAAATTCGTAGCCGCCTTCAACAAGTGTTAATTCAAATAAGTCACCACCATCATGTGTATTGACTGTGTGTGTAAAACCAAGATGGTCATTAAAAATAATTCCCAACGCCGGTGTTCCAACTAAACTGGCACCATAAATATTGGCATCAGGTAAATTTAAATGAACTTCAAACCATGTATAAATATCCCCCCAATACAAATGAGGATTCGCTAACAACATTGGCTTCTTTGATGCAGATCTACTTGGAGCGATTGCCCAAGCATTTGATCCATTCACATTATTCCATTTTTCTTCTGCAGTTTTCAAATCACCTTGATCAAAAACAAAAGTAAAATGCAAAACACGTTGAACATGAGACATAACATCTTCAATCTTTATTGGCAGAACGATAGAATATTTTTCATCAATTTTATCTGGATTTTGAGCAGCATATTCATTAATTCCAGCAACATAATTGTCTAACATACTTTTATATGGCTCTACTTGTTCTTTTGCCCATCTTATTGATCTATCCGGTACACCATTCACCCACATCCATTTGTCACTATTTACATAATTTTCACCCCAGTATTCAGCTGCTCTTCCACGTGCTTGTCCATAGAGTCTTAATAATAAGTTGCCATGTGCGTGAGTTTGAGCCCATCCATAGGCATAAAAAAGGTCATTCTGGTTTTGGGAATAAATATGAGGTATTCCGTATTGATCCCAAAGAATTTCTACTTCCTTTGGTGATTTTCCACATGAAGTAAAAATGAGATTAAATGAAATGAATAATATTGAAATTCGCATAGTCATCAGAATTTAAAATAACCTATATGTACAATAACTGTTTTTTATTCATATACATATACGTTGAGAAATGTTGTGATATTTATAAAAAGAAATAAAGTACTAGAATGAAATATTGAGGGAATATCCGCCTACACTTTGCAATACACCAAAGTCGCGAATTACATAATCAAGTTGAATGCGAGGCCCTCGTGGTATTTTATAATTTAAACCAGCTCCAATGGTGAATTGATTTTTTAATTCTTCAGACGTGTCCCCCTCTTCTAAAAATAAATATGATTGGCCCGCTCTGAAAGAGCCAATTCCCATAAATGTATATTCCATACCAAGATTTACATATTCATAATTATTATTGGGATGAATCGCATCTCCGGCCAACGTTAGTTTATGCATTTTGCTATTTAACACATCTTTGCTAATTCCCGCTCGGAAAATTAGAGGAAGCGGCCAGCCTTGAGTATCTAAATGAGCATCGATACGATCATTATTACCGTAAATATTTTCATCTATATCAAAATCACGCTCTGTATCAAAACCTTCCATTTTCATTTTACTTCCGAAATTGGATATGCTCATACCAATGCGAATTCCGCGATTCTTTGTAATAAATAAACATCCTATATCTGCTGCAATTGTGTTGGCATTCATATGCCAAATTTTTTCCTGAATAAATTTTAAATTAACGCCAAAAGAAAAACGATCCGTTAATTTTTTAGCATACGTTGTGGATAAAGCTAAATTGTTTACTTCAAAAAGTTCACCGGTTCCTTCAGGAACTGATACGGTACGAACTTTCATTTCCTCCATGGAAATGGATGTAATAGCAATTCCTATCGATCCCATACGTCCCATAGGAACGACAGCTGCTCCGTGTGTAAAATCAATATCAACAAACCATGGTGCATAATAAAAATGAGTTGATGGCTGCGTTACGCCTGTTATTCCAGCAGGGTTCCAGTAAAGAGCGGTTGCATCATCTGCTACAGCTGTAAATGCGCTACCCATAGCAAGAGATCGTGCTCCGATACCCATATCTAAAAATGATGCCGCAGTTGTTCCAACATTACTTTGACCGACCACTAAAGTAGACATCATTATTAAGATTAAATAATTCTGATGGCGTATTTTCATTTAATTAACGCAAACTTTCCAGTGAATTCGCCAATATCATCAGCTTCAACATGATAAATGTAAAGACCATACGCAATTTCTAATCCATCCTTGGAAAGCATATTCCAAGAATACGCACCATTTTCATTTGGATTTGAATGGTGTAATGTATTCACAAGATAACCCGACAATGTAAAAATCTTAATTGTACATTCAGTTGGGAGATTAATAAAATCAATTTTTCTGGGACCACGCCCTGATTCAAATTGATGCTGTGGCTCCCAAGATGCAGTAACAACATATGGGTTTGGGACAACAGCAATATCTTCCATTTCAGATTTAGCCAAATCGGTACTAATTCTAGAAGAAATTGTTGTAAAATGGTATGTATCACTTTCTGCAAAAGGAATATTTATGTCAATCCTAAATACATCACCACTTTCAATATCAACTATATCTTCAAATGCAGTGTCTAAAACGGTTGTATCTCCAGTATTAATAAGTGTTGTAACTGAATCATACGGATCAAATACAACAAACATATAAGGCGTTATTTCACCTTCATAAGGCAGAATCAATATAGCTTCTTCTCTATCCCATTCACCATCATGGTCCTGATCAAAAACCCTGAATCCCATGGTATCACCATCTGTAACATTTTCAATAAAAAACGGAACAGCAATATTATAATTATCTGCGTTTAAAGAATCACCAATTTCACCTGCAAAGGTTATTTCAAAATTTGCTGGATATACACGTGAATCAATAATTTCCCACGCATAATTACTGCTACCAATACGAAAGCCAGAATTATCAAGATTAACCCCTAAAGGAGCATCATTAACTCTAATCTGCATCCCATCAAATATTTTGTTATCTTCTTCACCATCAAGATATCTGCTGTTAAAAATAGGAAAATATTTATATGAAACTGCATATTCAACTTCTTCAACAAGCGTACTTGCAGAATCTATAGCAAAAATACCACTGACATAATCCACACTATAATCGCTTGTATCTGAATAAACAACTGTGCCGTCCATATTCGTTAAGAGAATTGATGCTGAATCAATATTTATATAGCTTACATTTGCCATTCCACTTAAGAAAATGATCTTTTCCTCAATTATCGTTTCATCAAGAACATTATATTGAATTTTAGGATTGACATTTATTTTTTCAAATTCTACAGAATAGGTACGATTTTCAGGAATGTCATCAAAAATAATTGTTTCCAATTTAATCGATCCTGTTGCATTTCCTGAATCGTGTATTACAAAGTCTTCACCACTTTCTAAAGTATTCGGAGGTATATATCCTGCTGAAGGTGCATTCGGTACAACAGTACCTGCATTTTCGCTCATATTGACAACATTACCTTTTCGGTCAAGGTCCACTATAATTGAACATTCTGAAGGAGCAATGGGTAGCAGATTTGCTGCATGACTAAAACCCAAATCGTAGAAATCTAAATCATAACCTTTATCGTATGCAGTGACAGCATAATAGTACGTTTGGCCATTTATCAGATTCGAATCCACATATAAATATTCCAAACCGCTATCTTTACCCATGTCAAACTGTACACCATTAAATCCAATGGGATGAGGACCTTTTAAACTGTCAATTAAATCAAAAGTAGCTATTGGTTTTTTAAATGTGATATTTCCGTATGTGTCTGTTACAATATATGAATCTATAAAACCGGGATCTGTACTACGATAAATTCGATATCCTTCAAAATCACTACCATAAATTGGATCTAACGAATTTTCTGATAAATCATCCCAAGACAAAATAACCTTCTTATCACCTGCAGTAATATTTACGTTTGGTTTAAGAGGTGGTTTTGCAAAACTATAATCATTATCATAAATATTCTGCATTGTGACGGTATTACGTAAAATATCATCAAAATCATTTCCAAAAACCATGGCAACAGCAAATTTTTTCTGTTCACCCGGTTCTAGTGTAATAAATGCAGAACCATATAAATAGGTCTGATCAATATTCTGTGAAGGAACATCAAACCTGCCTGGCTGCATTTGACTCCACATAATTTCATCATTATCAGGTTGGATACTTGGATATGGAGCTGAATAAAAACTCGTTAATCCGATTTGATCTGATTCATCATTATCTGTATACTCAAAATTTGGTTCACCTAAATCAGGTATTCCATTTCCTTCAGTTCCATCTCCATCGGGTCCTGGATAACCATAATGATATTCACCTAAACCGTCAGCGCCAATGTCATCTCGTTCTGCCAGCCAATCACCATCATTATCGATACCATCATACTGACTTTCATCAATCATACCATCACCATCATTATCAATACCATCAGTGGAATTGCCGGGAGACTCTAAAAAACTCCATCCAAAATAAACAGGGCTAAAACCACCGTACGAATTACTATAGCCATCATGATCCCACTGATACACAATATCATTATCAATATCAAACCAGGCGTCATCATCGCTAAAACTACTGGGTCCACCCACATCGGCGTCACCATACATTCCAAAGATAACACTGTCTAGAGTTGATGTACCTACATTTTCAATCCAGTATGTAAAAATAATAATATCTTCGGCTGCTGGATGATTCCATTGATATCCACGAACCTGTAATTCAATTCCTAAACCGGCTCTTCGTTCAGGTTGACCAGCATCATTGTCATCGGGATGAAAAGCAAATTCATCATTATAATAATCATCCATCACAAAAAACGTTTCTTGATCTGCGCGAACATATTTACCATATTGACCATTCCATACACCATTCCAGGTCTCATCCCTATTGGGCCATGATTCAGGCCAAGAATCTTCATTTGTACTTAATGCAAAAATTTCCTGGTTTGGATTCGCATACCCAGTCAATGGTTCAAAACCCCATTGATATCCCTCTGGTGAATTATCCGATAATCCTACAGCTCCATCTGATACAATATGAACTCTATATCCATTTTCATCCACCACACTGGCTGCAATGACAGGAGTAAATTCATAAAAATATGAATAACTTGTACCAATAGGATAAACGCCTGAAACATTATTGCTCAAAGCACCAATTCCGCCAAAATTGTATATTCGACAAAGAACACGATTGCCATTATGATCAGCATATTTTCTATCCGTCACATCCATCATTTCATTTAGCTTATTACTTCTTTCAATAATTGCATTACCATACTTTGGCAACGCTTGCCCAAATGCGCTACTGATTAAAATTAATGCTATAAATAAATGATTCATCATTAAAAACTTACACTCATACCAAATTTAATTTGTCGGGGACTTGAGAAATCATTAGGGCTCATGAGGTATTGATCCAACGTATTATATCCAGGGCCACTAATTTGTGGAGTATATGTCGGTGTTAATGTATACGTTGCTCGTCCTGTATCACTAAAAACTGACAATTCGTTACGAATGTCAAAAAGATTATATACATTTAAATGAAGTGCAATTCTAATTCCGCTGATATTTAAATTATAAAAACTTCGCATATCCACATTCATAGTACTGGGTTTTCGTGCATTATTCTCAAACGAAGTGCGAACACCTGCAAATTGCGACGTATAAGGCAATCCGCTACCATAATTATAAATGATGCTAATACCGGAATTTTTAACAGGATGGTATGTTAATGACACATTAAGTGTATGGCGTTGATCCCAATCCAAAGGAACGAGTAATTTTTCAGGTTCAACGTTAGATTGCTCATCTAAAAATGCAGCATCCGGATCAGAAGCAACACCTTCAGAAATTGAAAATGTATAATCAATATTACCAGACACTGCCCCAGAAGGACGTTTAGACAAAGCAAATGTGATTCCTTTAGAATTGGCATGATCTCGATTTATAAATAGTCCATATTTATCACCGCCAATAAATGAATTAATAATTTTTGTTGAATTCAAATTGCGTATATCTTTGTAATAACCAGTGACTTCAATACCTATATCTGAACCAATCTGCTGTGAAAAACCAACTTCATATTGTGTAGTTCGCTCAGGTTTCATGTCAGCATTACCCATGGTTGTACCAGCTCCACTTCCAGGTGTAACTTCAAATTCAGGATTTGTAAATAAATAGCTATAATTAGGCATTTGGAAAAAATGTCCATAGGAGAAATGGAGAAAACCTGTATCCGTTATGGGAAAGGCCAAAGCAAAACGAGGACTTATTTGCTCTTTAGCTTTTACTTGTTTAAACCATGGGTCACCAAATGCATTTCCATTAAGTCGATCATTTACATCTTTTCTATTATCAAATGTCATCTCCCATTCAGAAATGGCATCATCTCCATCTAAATCAAAGAATTGGTTTATAGGCTTAACTGGATTATTAATATTAGGGTCAGAACCATCATTTAATGTTTTCCAATCAGGATCAAAGGAATCCCATCGAACACCAATATTAACAACCATATCATCAAACTCAATTTTGTCCTGAATATAAGCACCATATTCAAAGGGATTACGTCCATCGTTTCCATACGTATCATGATTAACACCATTCGTACCGGGAACAATTGCATTGTTACCCGTAAAGCTTGCTAGCAAAATAGTTAAATCCTGCATTTCAATATTTGTCTGTCTGTATTCCAGTCCTGCTTTTACATGATGGAATCGATTAAGTTGACTCGTGCCCTCAATTTTAAATGTATTAATCGTAGATGTGCGGTTATAATAGTCCATATTTTCACCACCCACTTCAAAATTATTTCCCGGTGTATAATTTCCGATTGTAGGATCAACATTATAAATATCAGTATCTAATACTTCGGATGTATCGTAAAAAGTATATCCGTAGAACGAAAGTGTATCAATCACTAATTTTGTTTTTAAATCAAAATTTTCGTCCCCACTTAAATGAGTTTTATAATTCTTAATTGATTGAGAAACCATAGCATTCAAATATGTGGATGCATTTATACTATAGTCTAGACGTAATGTATGGCTCGTCTGCCTAGTAAAGCTATTAGAGCGCCCATCGGGATTCCATAAATATGTTTTTGAATATCCCTGTGAAGCAGTTTTACTGCCCATGAAATTATATGCCAATTTGATTAAAGGTGAAATTTTCCATGATAATTTTAATTGACCAGATGATTGCTCAGACCAATTCATACGCACCAAAGCTGAATCAGCAGGAGATCCACCTACTTGATCCCAATATCCACCCGTTGTATCATCGGCAGCTGTCATTAAATCATAATCATTTGTTAATGGATTCCATACGTGTGATTCAGGAACAAATAGTCGCTGACCAAAGATATATCCTTGATTGCTTTTATATCGTCCTGAAGCAAAGACAGACATTTTTCCAGGCCAAATCGGTCCACTAATATTGCCTTGAAAATCTGAAATTGTATTGGGTTCAAAGGAATTAAGGTGTGGAAACAAATTCATAGTTGAATCTTCTGTTAAAGCACCTTGAGAATTCAAAAGATCCACATCCATCATATGTCCATCTGTAAAATAACTACCTCCATTAACTGAAACATTTCCACTGTAATTATTATAGTCACCATCTTTGGTTACAATGTTGATAATTCCAGACATGGCTGAACCATACTCTGCATTAAATGTACCGCTGATAAACTGCAATTCTTGAATAGCGTTATTTTCAATCTCTACGGCCATACCTGCATTGAATGGATCTGTAACAGTAACGCCATCAATCATATAAGCAATTTCACCGCCGCGACCGCCGCGGACATGCATATCTCCATCGGATTGAACAACTCCGGCCTGTAAAGCAATAACATCTTCAAATTCTTCTACAGGTAGCATATTTATCTCATCGCTACTAATATTGGATTGAGAATAAGTTACATCTACTTGAACCATAGGGCGATCAGCAGTGACATCCACTGCATCCATGCCGATAACACCTTGATCTAGTTCCGTATTAATTGTCGTCGTCAAGTCAACACGAATTCGGACATTGTGCATAATAACGTCTTGATAACCAATCATTGTATAACGAATATTATATTCACCCGGAGGTATTTGTAGAATGAAATATCTCCCATCAAGATCTGTGGCAGTGCCTATACCTGTACCTTCTAAAATAACATTGGCGCCAATAAGAGGTTCACCATCTACTTTGCTCTTTACGAGACCAACCAGTTTACCGGTAGTTCCGGCAATAGCTATTTGAGCTGCAAAACAAAAAAGCAAGATGTTAAATAAAATGTGTTTTGTTGAATGATTTGTCATTAAATAGAGGGAATTATGGCTCGGAATGTATTATCGAGGATTAGTTTGTACAAACTTCTTTTATTGAATAAATATTGACTAAAAATTATATTCACTTTCATCCGTAAAAATAATGACATCCAAAAAAATAGAGCTATGGATTTTTATCAATTTTAGATCATCCATTTCAACAATATAATATCGTCCGTTGGGAAGTTCAAATTCACCTATAACAATGCCCTTTTTTTCAGCCAATTCTTCCCACATATATTGCTGTCTTCCACTTATAGATGTTACTTTTAAAACAGTATCGTTACCAATAATCCGAATAGGTTTTCCATCATATAGTGGATAGTCATCCGAAACTATTTTTACTTCGTTCGGAATATTATTATCAGATATATATAAAGGTGAACAGGTTATAATTAAAAAACATAAAGCTAGAATAATTCTAATCATGAAAAATTATAATATATAAAAAACACTATTTGAAAGCCATGCTTCAAATTGATCGATTTTTTTCGTATGTACCAAACATGTTATTTCATCGTCTTTTTGGATTTCAGTTAGATGGCCTAAAGGAACCACTCTTCTTTTTCGTGTAGATGTTAACGGAATTAAAACGCCTTCCGTTTCTTTGCCAAGAACATTGTCGGCTTTTACATCTTCCTCTGAATTACACTTTATAATCAATGTTTGAACTTGATTACGACGTATCCAAACGGACCATTTTTCTAAATCACGTGCGCGGACAAAAGGTATATTTCCACCCACTTTTGCAACCATTTCTGCCGTTACTCCTTCATTCTCTCTTTTGATACCTATAAATGTTTCCGGTACTTTACCTTCTTCTTTAGAGCGTTGGGCAAAGAGAATATTCACTTCTTCATTTTCTGATAAACCGATTACTCCTTTGCGTATATCAATTTCAGCTCGTAATAGAACACTTTCCTCAAGCCCATTTCCGTAAATGACTTTTAATCCATCACTCTCAGCCAATCGACATAAACTTGGATTATTGTCGATTAAAACCACAGCTTCACCACCATTTGTTAATGATTTTGCTAATGCACGGCCAACTGCATTGGCTCCAAGAATGACCCAACCGTGTTCACTTTGGCGCTTCAGTCCTAATAGTTTTGCTACAAAACCACCTGTTAATCCGGCGGATAAAACTGTGACAGCGATGAGTAAAAAAACCATTGCACGTAACTGGGATCCATCCATTCCGTGTTTGTCCAATTCGATAGCAAAATAAGATGCTACAGCCGCAGCAACAATTCCACGTGGAGCAATCCAAGCCAATAAAACTTTCTGTTTAACCTTTAAATTAGAATTGAATGTTCCAAAGAAAATATTAAGCGGGCGAACGACAAACATCAAAATTAACACCGTATAAAAACCACCCATACCTAAAGACATAACTGCACTTAAACGAACATCTGCAGCCAAAAGAATGAACAGCATACCAATGAGCATAACTGTTAATTGTTCTTTGAATTCCATCAATTCTCTTTGGACGATGGATTTCCGATTCCCCACAACCATTCCTGCAATGGTGACTGCTACAATACCACTTTCATGGCTTAATGCATTCGAAATCTGAAATAATGCAAATACCAGAGAAAGAGTAAATACATTTTCCAAACCTTCCGGAACAAGTTTGCGTATTCCCAATAACCAAGCCATGATAAAACCGCCGACAATACCCAACAAACTGCCAACTAAAAGCCGGCCTAAAATCATAAATGGACTTGCCAACAATGTATACCCAGATGGACTCACAACCACTTCTAGCGCAACAACAGCAACAATAGCACCAATGGCATCGAGTAAGATTCCTTCTGCTTCCAGAACGGTTGCAACTGATTGTCGAAGTTTGATTCTGCGCAATAAAGGTGTAATAACTGTGGGTCCTGTTACAATTATTAAAATGCCAAATAAAATGGCTGTATTCCAATCCCAACTCATGAGAAATTTGGCCGTTAATGTTCCACCAATGGCTGTTACCAATGCACCCACAGATATGAGTTGTCGTAGAGTCCGCCCTTCTCTCTGCAAGCGGGCAATACGTAGATTCATCCCGCCTTCAAAAAGAATGACAGCTACAGCAAAACCAACCAGAAGCGGCAATGCTTCTCCCAAAAGCGCAGGTCGAATAATATTAGCACCGTCAGGACCAAGAATAACACCGACTGCCAATAATAAAACAATACCTGGAATTTTTATATGACGGGCCACTGCTTGGGCAATCATACCCATTGCCAATGCAATGGAAATAGTAAATGCGGGAGAATTCATTAATTATGTATGTTCATATATATGTTTGCTATCTCATAGAAAAGAATAGACTGAATATTATATTATAACCTCGAGGGCTAACTCGCAGAGTCCCATTAAAAATTATAATTGTCATATTCAATTGTGACATACAGCCATTTAAAAGATGATAAACTTATTACTTTAAAAGTACCAATTTTCTAGTTTGAATATTTTGGCCAGCTCGTATTTGATACAAATATACTCCTGCACTTACTTGTTGGCTATTTTCATTTGATGCGTCCCAAACTACTGATTTAATACCGGCAGTTTGATATTCATTTACTAGAGATTTTATTTCACGACCCATTAGATCATAAATCATAATTTCAACATGAAACTGTTCATGGAGGTTATAATGCAAGGTCGTTTCTGGATTAAATGGATTGGGATAATTAGGAAATAACGTAAATATTTCCGGATGGTGTGTTTCATTTTCATTACCAAGGACTCCATAAGCATCTATCTGAACTTGTAATGGTCCATTCGATGAAGAAATTGTTTCTTGACCATCTGTTACAGTTACATTCCAAATAATATTGGTTTCTGATTCAGATGCCGTTCCTAATTGTTCTGCAAACCAAATGTATGTCACTTCGTATAAAACAGATGATGTTTCAAATGAGTGAGTTCCAATCTCCTCACTAGACAACGTTAAAGTATACGTTAAATCGTCACCATTAGGATCTTCGGAAGTTCCCCAAAAGAATGTTGCAACATCTGTAGCAAGATTATCTGTTGTTATTGTTACATCAGAACTATCTGAAGGAATAATCAATGTAAAATCTCCCGGCGGTTCATTGGTAATTTCGCCATAAAGTAGTGGTCGATACGTACTTAATGCCCATTCCATTCTATCTAACTGACCTTGCGTAAAGTGATTAAGACAGCCGTCATCCATATAATCCATAAAATTACCGACATCATCGTAGCTACCGCAAGAATACGGAGAAGATGGGCAACCATAATTCGGTTCAGATTGACTCGGCGTATCATCTACTTCATCGCCTGGATTAGCACATCCATTCTCAAATGTATGGTATAATCCAAAATAGTGACCAACCTCATGAACTCCAGTATGACCAAGATCCAACCCAGTATCTCCCCCAGGAATTGTATAATTTCCACAAAATAATCCATGTTTGGGATCATCCTCATCAAATGACCATGGATATACACCCAATCCAGACGTAAATCGAGCACCTGTCCAATAAAAATTAATACTTGTAGATGGATTGAATCCCATAGCTTGAGCCATTATTAAATATTGATCATCATTATTCCATTGTCCTGTGTCAAATTTGTGACTGTCAGTCGCATAATACCATCCGGAATTGTTGGCGCTATCAATATTGGCCGTATAAAAATAATATCCATATTGATTATATTGATTATTCAAAACAGTTGTTTGACTTTCTATCTGTGCATTTGTTAATAACCCGTCAGTATAATTTCCTTCCGGTGCAGTGAATTGCAAAAATGTATAATAACTGTACGATCCACCATTCAGAGTTGCCAAAACAGTTCCATCACTTGTAGTGACATTACCACTTACACCGCCCGAACCAAAATCGTCATAAATAAATAAAGCATAATTACCTGGAGTTAAAACACCACCTAGTGAGTACGAATGTCCCGGGTAATCCCAACCAAAACCAGGATAAAGTAAAAACGTATTATTGTCATAGCTCCAAATATCCCACATACAATGTTCATAGGGTTGATTATCCACTTGGAGATTCATATAAACACTATCTCCACCGACATAAATAAGGTGATAGTTAATAGGAATACTAATCGAGTCCGGTAAGTTTGTTCTATTTATTTGAGGATTATAATTATTTAAAGGTGCCGTTGGAAGGTTGTTCGGATTTCCATATGTATTGCATATTGCTTTATTTTTCTGTTCAGCACGTAATGCTTTGAGCCGTAAGAAATGTTCAGAAACAGTTGCTTCATCCGGTAACGAATATTCAGAAGCCATTAACATTGAAAATATTAAAAGTGGTGAAATTTTCTTTAACATTTGAAATCCTCTTATGGTTAGACTTAATGAATCTAAACAATAAAGAAATAAAAAAACCCCCATTTTCATGGAGGTTTTCTTTAGTACCCGGGGCCGGACTCGAACCGGCACGGCCATTCAGCCAACAGATTTTAAGTCTGTAGTGTCTACCAATTCCACCACCCGGGCTAAAATCCTATTGAGGCGTCGATCGGATTCGAACCGATGAATGACAGTTTTGCAAACTGCTCCCTTGGACCACTTGGGTACGACGCCATAATTAAATTTATTTATGAAAAAAAGCCTGCAAATTTAATGTCCTTTTTTAAACAAATCTGAATAATAATTCACGAATTGCTTCTACTTTTATTTCCAATGCTTGGATAACTTGATTTTGCAACCAAAGTTGTATGGATAAAGATAAAAATCCGGCAATCATTATGATATAGAGATATTTGATATGTTTTTCCATGAAAGCTCCTTTATGTTAATTAATCTTTGCCGTAGTTTACGATATGGATTTAGTCAAATTAAACATGTATCAACGTTTAAGGGATTTTGAAATACCCGCTCCAATTCTTGATGAAATTTTTGCCGATGAGAGCGATTTAGACGTATTAAAATCCAATTGGGAAGAATTGGAAAATAATGGCATGAATGGCGATGAAATAGCGGCTGAAATTGCAAAAATGATTTTTGAGCAGCTCGATTACACTCCGAATCAATTCACCGATGAAAATGAATAATTTGTAACTCTACTCTTATTCATCTTTTCTGGTAAAATTAATATCTTTTTCTTTTGACTATTTCGAAACTCCTTCAATACACTTTTTCCTGCATTTAATAGATTTTTTTCATATACGTGAGAATGTAATAATACCTCATTCAAATTATCATTTTCATTTCGAAGAGTCTGCAGTTCAGAACTGCGTATATCTTCCATCATATAATATTCATTATCATATTTAATCATCCATTCTGTTCGTATACACAAAATATTGAATCGATCTAATATATCTTGATCAACTAAATTATCCTTGGATATAAGGCTCACAACTAAAGCAATCCAAACGAAAATGATTCTCTTCATTCAAGTCCCATACTTCTCATAAATGCATCAGAATTTGAATCTCTACCCAGAAATTCCTTAACCAATGTTAAAGGTTCTTCTGTACCGCCTTTTTCCAAAATAATTTTACGATAGCGCATACCCTGTTCCGCATTCATAGTTCCCTTTTCTTCAAAGATGGAGAACATATCCTGTGCATACACTTCAGACCATTTATAACCGTAATATGCTGCACCATATCCATTTAAATGTCCAAATGCAGCTTCCATATGTGTACCATCTTGATATGGATAAAATGTAATCTCATTCTGTAATTGAGCAACAATTTCTGTGGTTGAAATATCACCATCTGGATTATAACCATCATGAAGAGTAAAGTCTAATACACCGTAAAAAACTTGCTGCAATGATTTGGTACCAGAATTCACATTTTTAGCAGCAATCATTTTATCCAATAATGCATCTGGAATTACGTCACCCGTTTCATAATGTTTAGCAAAAAGAGATAATGATTCTTTCTGCCATACCCAATTTTCTAACATTTGCGATGGCGCTTCTACAAAATCTCTTGCGACTGATGTACCTGCATAACTCATAAGCGTTGCTTGCGTTAAAACACCGTGAACTAAATGACCGAATTCATGAAAATATGTTTCAACATTGTCATGAGTAAGTAATGATGGTTGAAATTCGGATGGTTTCGGAAAATTGCACACCAAAGCAGTCGCTGGAAGCTGATAACCATTAGCTGTCATTTTACCCATGATTACCGAGAAGGCTGCTGCATGTCCGTATTTATTTGCACGAGGAAACATATCTAAATAAAAGCGTCCGATCATTTCCCTGCTTGACCTATCATAAACTTCATACATGAGTACATCTTCATGCCACACAGATGGATTTTCTACTTTCTTAAATTTGACATTAAACAAATGCTGGTAAACAGTAAATAATCCTTCAGTTACATTATTGAATTCAAAATATTGCCGGACTTCTTCCGGATCAAGATTAAAATTTTCCTTGAGAACCAAGTTTTCATAGAAACCAGCTTCCCATACATGAATGACATCCGCATTTAAACCGATTCTGTTGGATTTTATTTTCAACATTTCAGCAATATCCATCTCTCCTTTAGCACGCAGTTTATCACTCAAGTCATTTTCAAAATCCCACACATTTTGCGGATTTTTAGCCATTCGATCTTCCGTTCGATATTCTGCATATGAATTGTAACCAAGAACATTTACCAATTCACGACGCTTTCGAATAATGTTTTTTAAAACATCTAAATTTGAATCCACAGCACGATTATTGTATTTGAATTTCAACTTTTTCCGTACATCGCCTGAAATTGCGTAATCCATAAAGGGTACATATGATGGATAGGACATATCAATAGCATATGTACCATCATTCTGGAGCCGCTCTTTTTGATAGTTTTCCGGCAGTCCTTCTATCTCGTCTGCAGACACAAAAAGAGTATCCTGATATTCAGAAATATTTTTACTAAACGCTAAACCCAAGTCTGCTAATTCATTAAATATTATTTTTACTTTATCACGTTTATCTTTTGGCAGTCCAAAACCACTCCGTTTATAATCAAGAAGAGTATCATCCATAAATTTCTTTTTATAACCTGATAGTTGTTGCGCTTTTTTAGATTTTGAAAAAGCAACAACAGCATTATATAAATCTTCATTTAGAGATAAATCAGTCATGTACTTTTGGATTGTTTGACTGGAAGCGAGACCTTCTTCACGAATATCTTTATTTGTATGTGTTGATCCCATGAGATAACCCGGGCTCCAAACACTTTCAATAGCCACATAAATATCATCCACTTTTACCATTGTATTATCAAAGGATCTCTCACTTTTTGAAATAGAAAGAATTTCTTCCAAAATAGCATCTGCTGATTCAATAGCAAATTTAGTTGCTCGTTTAATATGCCCCGGTCGTAGGTTTGCAAAATCATGTACATCATTAAATTCCACAACCAAAGGATTTGAAAATGGTTTTCGTACTTGAGGATTATCCATTCGTTGTACAACCAAACAAACAATAAGAACAATAAAACCAATTGAGATTATATTTCGATTCATCATTTTTCCTTTTTTTTTAGAATTCTTTGATAAACCATTTGTGTGAAGAAAAAAGAATTAAAATTTTCCTGATTAATGCAGGAAACATAGCCAATAACAGCGCTATGGGCAAGTTTTCTAACGAAAAGCAGGTGAATTTTAAACTTTTTAATTTGGGCAATTGGTTTATCATAGGATTCATTTAATTAATTACCAGATAATTTAAACATGTAAAAGATCAAAACAGACGCTGCTGAACAATAAGCACATGTTGCAGTAAACCCAACAAATTCTTCAGATGTTTTATAATCATTTACATATGTTTTTTCATTTATTCTATTAAATATATTTTTACTACTTTTTTCTTTGCGACACCTCCAAAGTTCAATTATATATTGCGGTAATTCAGATACTTTAATTGATCTTAAGCCATCTTTTTTGGCTTTAATTATCAATGTAGATTGACATGCATTTTCAATTTCTGGTGCTTCTTGGCTGATCAAAACTGAACAGAATAAAAATGTAGTAAAAAAGAATTTTACCATCCGTAAATCAAACCAATTGTAAATAAGGGTAAATCTTCAATATCGATGTTTGGACCATTTATATCCTTATCCTGGAATGACCAATTATCCTTTGAATAATAATTTTCCATAAAGCCAATTTGAGTTTCTAATGCCAAATATGGTTTTAAATAATAGCGAATTCCCACAGAACTTGTAATCCCAAAGAATGTAGTTGTCATTTCATCTGATAATGAAAGATCCACTTCTGAATTATCAAATTCATTTATCAAATTATCCCATGCTTCAATTGTTTGTTTTGTCGTTAATGAAATACGTCCTGAATTGATCAAGGGTCCTATTGTGAAATTCACTTCTAATTTCTTCCTTGGATAAAAATAAGTTTCAATAAACACTGCCCTATAATTAAATGAACGACTGAAATCTTCACCTTCATATTTATCACTTGTGAATGAAAACCACTGACTATAACCAATCCTCGCATTTGAATATACTTGATAGGTAAATGAAAAATTTAACATCATATTTTCAAAAGTCCCTTTTTTGGGAAATGGACTTTCAGCAAATGTTTTGTAATCAGGTGATGTATAACCTATTCCAATTCTTCCACTTATCTTTGGCTGGGCAATGATAAATGATGTTAATATCAGGTAGGCTAATAAATGATATCTGCAGCGCATAACAGACAAGAATTTAACTCGCAAAGTGGGCATATTTGTAAAAGAATGATTCATTTTTTCTCTTCATTCTTTATTTTTATTTCAATTTCATTCAGTCAAGATGATGTAAAACATATTGTCATGAATTTAGACGGAACTTCCATTGTTGGATTAGTGGATTCAATGTCGTTAGAAAATGTTTACATTAGTCCAGAAAATGACGAAAAACAAATCAATGTAAAAATAAATGATATATACTATATCTATAACTCCTTTGGCAAACTATACTATATCAGTCCCAATTATGAAGATCGATTAAATCTAATTGAGGAACGCAGTGGATTTCTTATTACAACATCGAGGGATACGCTTAATTATACAACAATCGAAATCGATCGGAGAATGGACGAACCCTACGTTTACCTTGCTTCTTCGGAGAATGATTTGGCCCACAAAATAAGTATCTTCGATGTTCATTTAATTCGTATCGATGCTTCCTATATGGAACATTCAGTACGTCGTGGCTGCATTACCGGCGCGTGTCTTATACTGACCGGGTTAGGATTGCAAACATTATCTTATTATGGTGATCGAAGTGAAAATCACCCAGATGATGCTTCTTTATTTCAAAAAGCAATAACCATGGGCGGTGCATTGAGTTCAAGTATCATGAATTTCATTCCTGGTTTATCTGCTGCCGGTCAACAATATCAATCATTAACTTTGTTTTTTCCTGTTTCAAGTATCGGCTGGATGGTATACGATCATTATTTTGATAAACGTACTCACTATTTTCGACCATTGATCAGAGAAGAATCATTCCCCTATTCTATGTATTGGCTTAATCTAGGACGGATTGTTAAAAATAAAGTAAAAGAAAAATTAGATCCAATTAGTAAAAAATTGAAACCAATCTTGGATAAACTGCCATTTTAGTTAGGCGCTTTAATTCTTCCAAATCCTTCATACGTCAAACTACCTAAGTATAAATAACCTTCATGTTCTTCTACACTTGTGATGGGAGAAAATGATTCTGGGCTGGGGTCTTGAAAATTATGAATTACATTCCCTTCACTATCAATTCCAATAATAAATCCATATCTGTCCGGAGCCGGCTGCATAGATTCCGGTAAACGCATAACCATTTTCCGCACAAAAGGTTTCCTAGCTAAATTATCAATAATCTCTTTACGCTTGGACGGAAATGCTACCCAAAATATACCTTTTCCATTTGATGAAATTCCATCTGGTATTCCCGGTAGATTATCCATCAATATTTCTGATTGACCTGCTTTTTCTCCACTAATCCATACTTTTTGAATTCTGTATTCAGATGTTTCATTTATTAATACAAATGATTGATCGGGACTTACGGCTACACCATTTGCAAAATACAATTCATCTAATATAACTGTCGATTTTTTCGTATGAGGATTATAAGCTATTAATCGACCATATGGAACGTGTTCTATTATATCAGATCTGTAATCTTTAATTGCCCAACGATACGATGCATCCGAAAAGTAAATAATACCATCAGCAGCAATGTCCACATCATCCGTAAAACCAAATGGAACATCATTTGCTTCTGTAGTCAGCGTTGTTAATTGACCTTCCGGACTTATAGATAAAAGTCCTTTAATGCCATCACAAACAATCAAATTTCCATCTGTATCAAATTCTAAACCTAAAGGCCGACCGCCGGTATTAACAAATAATTCTGGATTTTTTCCATTATCATCATAGCGAAGAATACCACCTTCATAAGGAGCATATATTCGACCTTCGCTATCTACATCTATATCTTCCGGGCCAATTCCATCACCCATGCCATAAATTTCTATATCTGACAAAAGTGAATTTGGTGCATAAACTCCTTTCAATCCGGAATCGATAGGAGGATCCCAAGAAACCGGTTCAATTGCAACGGGCCAACAACATAAATAAAGGACGATGGCTGAAATCACAATTCCAATTGATTTTAAGATTTTCATTTTTTTATCCTTTTTTTGCTTAATTCCGGTACTCCAAATTTGCGAACGACTGTATCACCAAAGACAGGAGATATTTGACCTATCGCCAACAGCGGTTTGATAGGACCGCTATTCACAATAATTTCGGCACTGTTATTTTTAATCGCTTTCACTACAGCGTCTGCCACAGCTTGTGGTTTAGATGCACCCAATAAAGCCGGCGGATCCACATGACCATCAAAGAACATACCTGCATCAGATATATACCCGGGGCAAATGACCGAAATTCCAACTTTACTACCTCTCAATTCCTGACGCATTCCATCTGTCCACATAATCAATCCAGCTTTACTAGCAGAATAAGGAGTATTATACGCCACTCCTTTTTTTCCGGCGAGCGAAGCAACAGTTACAATATGTCCGCCTCGCTCCAACATATCCGACAATAGTATACGTGTTAATTCCATGGGAGCATGAAGGTTAATATTTAATACATCACTAATTTGAGATGCTGAATAATGTTGATATTTACTATAAGTTTCAATTCCGGCATTATTAACTAAAACATCAATGCTTCCATTCATTTCTTTGGCTTGATTAACTAGATTTGACAATTCACTTATATTATTTATATCAAAAGGCAATGATTGAAATGTGCCTCCATACTTTTCAACTTCATTTTTTGTTTTATTTAATCCCTCATCTGAACGAGCGACTCCAATAACATTTGCTCCTTCGTTTGCTAATGTTTTAGCAATAAATACACCGATTCCTCTTGATGCACCTGTTAGTAAAATTGTTTTATTTTTAATGTCCATTATCGTGGTAACCTTTCGTCCATATCTGCTACAACATAAGCCATGATAGCCATCGTTGCCACACATCGATTAAATTCATCTTTATCTAGTTTGTCTATGGCATCTGCATTGGTATGATGATACCAAAAATATTTTGATCCATCCACATTCAATCCCATTCCCGGGACACCTTCACGCATAATGGGTCCAATATCGGCTCCGCCTCCACTTTTTCCGATATTATTTGACCCGATAGGTTCCAGTAAATGTGCAATATCTTTTATTATTTTGCGTGCTGCATCAGAACCGGTAAAACCAAATCCTACCGGACTAAAAACACCGGCATCGGATTCAATCGCCAAAATGTGATCATCTAATTCATGGTTATGTGCATCACGATACGCATTTCCGCCTCGTGTTCCATTTTCTTCATTTGTCCACAACACAACCCGAATTGTTCGTTTAGGTTGCAATCCCAAATTTTTAATTATTCGTAAAGCTTCCCAAGCGGCGACACATCCTCCGCCATCATCCATAGCACCTTGCCCCACATCCCAGGAATCGATGTGCCCGCCCATGACCACCACTTCATCGGGAAATTCTGAACCACGCAATTCTGCCACTACATTCCTACTCCAACCATCAGGTAAATAATGAGCGTCCATCTTCAATTTTATAGCAATATTACCACCCCGATCCTGAATGCGCTGAAACATGGATGCATCTTCCAATGTGATTGCAACATGGGGAATTTTCCGCACTCCATCTTCATAACTCATATTCCCGGTATGAGGTGTATTCATGGAAAAAGGACCAACAGATCGTATCAGACTGGCCAATGCACCCACTTTAGAAGCAGCAATGGCTCCATTTCGACGGTATTGAACCGTTTCTCTGTAGGTCGTAAAGGGTATATTGAAAAGAACAATCTTCCCTTTTGCTTTGTCAGCATTGGCTTCAAGGTTATCAAAACTGCTCACCACAAATACATCTCCCTTGATTCCTTTTTTAGGTGTTCCTACACTTCCGCCTAAACTTAAAATATGCATTTCTTTTTTATGGGGAGTAAGCAACTCAAGTGATTCATTTCCACGGACCCAGCGTGGCACCTTCACTTTTTCTCCATGAACATTCGTAAAATCATCTTCCTCCATCTTTCTTAGAATCCAGTCAATGGCATCTTCCAGGTTTTGCGATCCGGTAAATCGAGGTCCAAATGTATCGCAAAGTTCTGCTAGTCGTTCAAACCCCTCGTCACTTTCTAATGCAGCAACAATTATTTGATCAGTATCGGATTTAAATATGTCTGCTATTTCTCCGGCAAAAGAAAAAGAAGCTATAATTATTAGGGCAGTTAGTATTCGTTTCATAGTCCTTGGATATGTTTGTGAGTCAAAAAGAGGAGAGGAATATAATCAATAATAAAAAACCTTCCCGAAAATAATAGGAATGCTTTTGTTGAGCGAGAAACGAGGTTTCCCGACTTGTCGGGACGACATCCACGTTAGTTTAATTTATTATTTTTCCAATTTTCAATTAAATCCACTACCAGTTTTTTGTTTTTCCAACCTTTTACCTTCAATTCCCTTTTGATAGCTTCACTTTTAGTTGAATATTTTTCAAAGTACACTAATTCCCAAGGTATTCCGGATTTTGTTGATTTGGACCAACCTTCATTATGTCGTACAAGACGAATATCAACATCTGATGTATGTCCATAATAGTAGCGATCTCTTTTTTCAGAATAAAGTATGTAGAAGCAATACATAACAAAACCAATCTAAATATCTTATAATTAAAAACCCCACATTTCTGTAGGGTTTTTTGAGCGAGAGACGAGGTTCGAACTCGCGACATCCACCTTGGCAAGGTGGTGCTCTACCAGCTGAGCTACTCTCGCATAAATTCAGGGCGCAAAATTACAGTTATAAAATTGACCTATCAATCTGATTTTGGCAGGAATTCAAACTTTCTTTCCTGGCGATTCAAAACGATATAACTCATCATAAAAAATATGATATCACGAATGATGGTATCCAATCCAAATTTGTCACTGTGTGCACTCACTTTAAAACAGCCACAGGTAATATCGATGCCTCGTAACATTGCTTGAGAAATGGCTAAAATAAATACTAACATCATAATAATGCTCAATAATGCGGCACCATCTACTAATAAACCGGCGATCAAACAAATACCCACAATCAATTCCGTCCAAGGAAGTATAATACCTAACAGATTTTCTAGACCAAAAGGAAGAACTTTATAATAACCAATTTGCTTGGCGAATTCTTCAGGATGGGCAATTTTATCCAGACTAGCATAAATGAACATAATCCCCAATATTACACGACAAATCAAAACGAGCATATTTTTCATTTCTTTACTCATTCAACGGGATATCCAGCTTCATTCCACTCCAACCATCCACCTTTAAATACATATAATTTTGTAAAACCTTCATTATATAAATCATTCGCTAATTCTTCACTTGAGCCGCATTCATCATCGCTACAGTATAAAACAACTGGACCTAACTTTGTTTGTGCTGAATCCAATTTATATATTAATTCCATAAAAAAACCACTGTTCCATGCATTTTGTATATGACCATCAGCAAAATATTCTTCTCCCCGAGCATCCACAAATACGACACCTTTATCAAACAGCGTTTTAGCCTGTAACAATGAAATTGCAACAGGTTCGCCCAAAATTTCATCGAGATCCTCGGTTATGGACATTTCTTTTGCAAAAAGTGGAATACTATCTGAACGAATACTATTTACAAAAAAACCGACAACTAACGAAAGGATGAGTATCGCTAGTAATTGGTTCAGAGGAACGCGTAGCATAATTAATTAATGCTGATTTTCTTTTTGAGAGGGCCTGATTTAGGCTTAATAATGTTTTTAGATGCTTTAATGTTTTTTTTACGTAAAGCTGAGCATGTAGCTAATGTTTCATCTACGAATGCAAGTAGTTCGGCATCTTCACCCACAACATTGCTTAAGGGGATACTCTCATATTGAGTCGTATTGATTGCATCTGCCATGATGGTTTCGTATTTAACCAATTGCTGACGATAATCGCTTACGAGTTTTAGCACATTCGGTTTATCAGCATATAATTCTTCAATTGTCCTATCAGGATCTTTTTTCTGTAGTCTTTCAATACGTTGTGTAATGGATGATATTTTCCCTTTAGCAGTTGAAATATCTATAATAGGCTGACGTACATCATTTAATGAAATATTCACTACAGTGACGTATTTACTCTGAACTCCACTTGAATATAAATATGGGCCACCATCAACTTGCTTAACAGCAGGTCGAGTTCGTTGCGTGTCGCGGCTGATAAAAATATAATCAGCATCTGGGAATTTTTCTGCCAAACTGTTCACTTTTTTGCGCTCAATGTTTGCAAGTAATACAACAAAGTCTACCTGTGACTCAATATCTGAAATAACTTTATTGATTGCTTCAACATAGGGTCGTTTATTGACATCATTAACATGAGCGGGGATAAGATTACTGAATCCTGTTACTCCAATCTTAAAACCATTGTTTTCAATAATAATATGAGAAGGAAATAATAGATTATCATTTGAATCTGTCAAATTTGCTGAAATGAATGGGATTGACGAACCATGAGCGAGTGACATTAAAAAGTCTTTTCCAGCTGCAATATCAAAACCACCAACATTCAGTGCATCACAACCAATTTTTTCATAGCCTTGCAACAATCCTTTTGCTTGAAGCTTATCGCCATCCGCATTTTGACTAGCTAAAACTGCTGATGAAAAAAATGTATCACCCGCATCCAAAATAATGGGGTCAATTCCATTTTCTTTGCGAAAATTATTTATATAAACTGACTTTCTGGACAGACCGCCCAGAGGATTCTTTTTTCAGCCACAGGGGTCAAGCTGACCCCGAACATTTGCAGTGACCATCATAGTAACACTGCCGGTTTTTTCCGATTTTCCGCAACTCACCAAATTTAAGATTAGAGACAATAATATTGTATTTTTAAGTATATTCATGATTTGAATTTAAATTGATTTATAATTACGCTGGAAGAATCTTATTAGCCTCCACTTAATTTTACTTTATATCCATTTTTATTCAGAAAGTTCACAATTTTATCCCGATGGTCACCCTGAATAAGGATTTCACCATTCTTTACTGTGCCGCCTGAACTGCATTTCATCTTTAATAATTTACCCAATGATTGCAAATCTTCTTCTGTACCAACATATTCTTTTACCACCGTTAGCAATCTTCCTCCTCCCAACCGTTTTAACCAAATACGTAATAGTTGTTGGTCGTTAGGTAAAGTATCTACTGATTTAATTTTCTCTTCGTGAAAATCAGGATTAGTTGAAAACACAACTTTAGTTTTTTTACACATTATAATAATTCATATTTTTAATAGAGAAATGCCTCTAATACTGGTACCCCTTCCCAACATTCAGGCTTATCAATAGTGAGAATATAAGCTAGGGTTGCAGCTGTATCGAACGTATTTACGTTAATTCCTAGTTCTCCCGCTTTTATATTAGGACCTGTCAGTATCCATGGGATTAATCGTTCTTCAGGGCTATCATCACCGTGTCCTGTGCCGATACCTCCATGATCTGATGTAATAAGAATATGGGTTTTATTTGCTTTACCGGAACGCTCTATACCATGTATTAAGCGTTTTATAAGATTATCAGCTTCATGCACAGCATCATAATACTGATGTGTACCATATCCGAATTCATGTCCGGCATGATCTACATGATCCAGATGAACAAACATAAGATTTGGTGATTTTTTTTTGAAGTATCGGGACGCTTTTCTAGTCACATTAAAATGACCTTTATTAAATGCACTTGATAACAATCCCGAACGACGATGTTTTGTAAGAATTCCTTTTTCGATTAATCTGTCAAAACCCCACCAATTATTAAAACAGGCAATTTTGCTAAGTGGATCCTGTCTACGTAACTCACCAAAAATTGTAGGCCACATTTGGCTATTACGCCCTTTTCCATCTCTACCTGTACATTCTAAATCAATATTAGGATCATCAGGTTCCCAGTCATTGGATGTTACACCATGTTTAATTGGACTCGCCCCCATAATCATGCTAGCCCAATTTGGAGAACTACTCGTAGGTAATACTGCCTGACAAGAGAATGTATATGCTGCATGTAATAATAGACTGTCTATTGTTGGTGTATTTGCATTATGTATTCCATCAGAGGTTAATCCATCAATCCCAATAACTATAATATGATTCGAAAAACGATTATCATTTTGTCCAATGACATTTTGAACACTAACTAAAATGAATAATACAAAGAATATAAAATATGTCAATTCTCGAATTGAATGCATTATGTTGTATTAAAATGATTATTGATTATTTAACTAATATTGCTTTTTTAAATCCGGAAGAGTGTCCATCAAATATCAATCCATAGAGATAAATTCCTGAGCTTAACCCAACACCATTAAACATTGCTGTATACGTCCCTTGAATCTGATTTTCGTTAACAATTGTTTCTACTAGTTGTCCCTTTATATTATAAACAACAAGTTTGACAACTCCTGATGATGGAATATAATATTCTATTTTTGTTGTAGGATTAAATGGATTAGGATAGGGCGCAGAAATTTTAATTGTTGTTGGTATTATGGACGAGCCAATTCCCACATTATCCGGAATTTTAATATCCATCACTCTTGGTGAATGATCCGATGAATTATAACTGTCCATTTCGTCTAATCCATAATTTGCCAGAGAAGCAGAATCCATTGTCATTGTTTGAAGTACAAAATGTTTGCTCGTATCTAGAACACTATCCGTATATAAAATATAATCCAATTTACCCGGGCTAAATGAGCTATTATCTTCTCGCCAGGTATAACTCATTCGTTTGTGAGAATGTCTGGAAAATAAATCTTCAATGGGTGACCCATCCCAATCAAGTGTAAAATCATAACCAAAAAAACTTTCATCTTCAATATCCCCTTCGGTCAGTGTAGTCAACTGTTGTCGATATCCTACTAAATTAAAATCACCCACATGAACAAACGGTGTATTATCAGTTAGTGTAAATGGGCCATTTCCATTTTCCCGCCAATTTCTCCAATTAGATACAAATTCATCTGCATCATACTGTCTACTTTCATTATTTCCACAACAAGAAAGATGTGAGTTAAAAATCATTAAATTTTTACCTAATTCGTCTTCTGTATTTAATAATGCAACCATTGTGCGGTCTGATGAAGTAAAATAACTTTGTTCTAAAACTGGATATTTTGAAATGATGATATTATCCCGGAATTGACTGCTTACATACCATTGCTCATCCGGAAACCAGGCATTGAATAAACTGTGTAACTGATTCGTATTCTCATACATTTCCTGTAGTGCTACAATATCTGGATTTAACGCTTGATAAATTCGTCGAAAGTGTTCTTGATAATTAGGATCCATCAAACTGGAATTCCACACATTGTGCGTCACCAGCCGAATATCGGATTCATTCCGTTTGGCAAATGAATTGGGTGTCGCTGGTTGAATATCATCCTCACCTATGGAAAAACTGATCCCGCCATATTCACTGGGGATTTGATCCGCATTCTGTCCTGTATCAGTCAGGATAACTTTTCCTTCTACTAAAATGTTAGCCCCTCCCATAGTTAAAACACTGCTGTTTCTTGAAATACATATTTCAAATTCATTATCGGTTATCGTGGGTGCCATGCGCAGAGTTATATCATTTTGGTAAATGGTACTCCCCCCATAATATACATAATGTACGCCCGACCTATCACCGAACACCCATTCAAATTCTGCGCCAATACCATTAACAAAATAACCAGTGACACTATCATTATCTGCGTCTATAAACAAATGAAATTCATTCCAATCTTGTAATAAATATTCTCCATCGTGGACATTGAAATAAATAAAGAGGAATTCATTATCGTAAGTAATCTTAATATCGGCAAAATCTGCTCCCGATCCATCTCCTAAAGCATCAGAATAATTTAGATCAACTTCCGCCCAATCATCAAACAATCCATCAATAGTTATGGGATGGCCGGCAAATATAAAGGTGAAAACAAAGACCTCAAAAAATGCAGTTTTGGAAATCATTTTAAAGGTATGTCACCTTTATATGACCATTTAATTAGGTCTTCTGATACGTACGATTTTCCAATTTCTGTAATGGCCATATAAAAATGTTTCTGTCCTTCACCGCCAGATAAAAAAGAAAGCGATACAAAATCTTCATGTTCAGCTACTCGCACAAGAAATTCAAAATTATCACCTATTGTTACAGGATTTTTATTTTTTAATTGATATATATTGCCAAGATTGGTCATAATTGCGAATCCCATAGATGGAGGAGCAATTCCAAAAGAAAAATGGACAGATGCAGTTACAACTTCTTTTAATTCTTCAGTAAGACCACCATTTAATGCATCTTCTAATTTTTGAATTAATTCAGGATCCACTTTCCCTGGAGCCCCTGCCTTTCCCGACTCCCCAGGAGGTCCTTGTTTGCCCAGTAAACCTTGATTTCCCGGTGCTCCAAGTTCACCAGGCGGCCCAGGAGGTCCTTGAGGTCCTGTTGTTGAACAGCTCATTAAAAATAGAGCTAATATTAGTACATAATTTTTCATTAACCGGGAAATAAAAATGGTAATGCTCTGCCCCAAGCCATTGACATAATAATAAATAATTCAGACATTATTGCCACAGCAAAAAATATAATCGCATTTTTTAATGCTTTATTTTTATATGAATTGATTTTCCCCAAAGCGAATACTTGAGTTGCAAACATATTATATGTTTTCGTTTCATCTTCGGCAATTTCTGACAAATATGTTGCGTATTCTTCAGCAGTTGCAAATTGACTTATTCCACCAAAAAATGTAGCATTTATTTCTGGATTTTCTTCTTTTACTTTATCAGATCGAACTCTAGGAACTATAACTAGGACTAAGTAAACAATCGCCATAAATGCAGCAACAAAATAAACTATAACCAAAATAAAACGTAGCCAGTCCATTTGAATTTTTAAAAAGTGAATTATAAAAAAGACCATAAATACTCCCAAAATTGAAAGGAGTGTGAATGCTTTTTGGTCCGTACGCAAGAGAATTTGTTGTTCACTGCTCAATACTTGAAAAAGTGCTTTAAAATTATTACTATTCATTTCTGTCATCCATGATTTATGTTAAAGTTACATAAACAAAAAAATTAATTACTAATGCTAATTTCTGAACTTGGCAATAAATCATTATTCTCATTTTTTATAATTAAATATTCCCAGTCTTTGATTTCTACTGTAGCATATTTCGAAATATCTATTGATTGAACATTATCAGATGGATAAATCCTTACTTCCTTTTTGTTCACTAATAAATTAATGGGCATATCAAAACCATCGATAGCGTTTAACCATTTATAATAGAATTGATCATTATCTTGTGCAAATTCAAACGTTGGAGTCATTCGATTAAATAAATATTGATCAAAAAATTTAGTTAAGTCTATTTTAGCCTTTTCAGAAAAGTAATCTCGAACATCTTCAGTGCAAACGATTCCTTTTGCATTATCAACTGCAAACCCTTTCAATATGGGAAAAAATAGTTTATCATCATCAATCACATTTCTCAATGTATGGATAATCCAAGCGCCTTTCATATATGCATCACTAAATCCCCAGTAATTTTGATTCCTTGGACCAACAATCGCTTTTTTGTTTCCGATGTATTTGCGTTTTTGTAAAAGAAAATCAATACTTAAATCATAGCCCATTAGATATTCCACATATAAAACTTCAGAATATGTGCCGAATCCTTCATGGATCCATACATCTGCAGGATCACAAGCTGTAATGCTATTCCCCCACCATTCGTGAGCAGTTTCGTGGAGAGTTATATAATCAATAAATCCATAAATATTTCGGGATTTAGATTTATCGTAAATACGAAAACCATTACCATACGTAACTGCTGTTTGATGCTCCATTCCTAGGTAAGGCGCTTGAACTAATTTATATCCATCATCCCACCATTGATATGGACCGAAATAATGCTCCAAAGCTCTGATGACAGTTCGTGCTTCCTTGAAATGTTCACGAGCCACAACTTCATTATAATCCAGAACATAATAGGTCGCATCTCTGATTTCTCCAAGAGAATGAATCGTATCATTAATAACAACATAATGGCCAATATTGACTGAAACATTGTAATTGTTTATGGGATTGTTCACGAACCAGCGATATTCAGTTTTTCCATTCCCAAGATCATTTGTCTCTTTTAATTGACCACTGGAAATACACATTAATTCAGATGGCACTGTTATATTGATTGACATACTATTTGGCTCATCAGAAATATGATCTTTACATGGCCACCAATGGCTGGCTCCTAGTCCTTCACTTGTTACAGCAATAAAATCTCTACCTGCTTTATCTTTGCGCCAAACAAAGCCATCATCCCAAGGTGGATGAGGTGCTACTTTAGTCGTACCATTATAGTAGATAGTAAATGAAAATTCAGTTCCGGATGAAATTGATGGAAATTCAATAAATACGGCATCTTCTTTACGTGAATACAATAATTGTTTCCCATTATAACGAATACTATCAATAATCATTTCTGTACCTAAATCAATTTGCAGTTTTGAAAAATCACTAATAGCTAATGCTGTTATAGTATTGTACCCGGAAATGGCTTTGTTTTCCACATCAATATCCAGATTTAGATTATAACTGCTAACGTTGTAACAAGTACGTTCAGAAAATAATTGACCCATAAAACGATTTCGTTCAGTTAATTCTGGGTAGGATTCATCTTCCACTGGATTGGATAAACCTTTACTCATTGCATGCTTAACTACCTCAACCTCTACTGGTTTAAGAGAAGCACAACGAAAGGAAAATAATGATATGATAAATAAAGTTAATAGACGATTCATAAGTATAATATGAGTATTAATAATTGTGGAGCCAGACGGGATCGAACCGACGACCTTCCCGATATCCATCGGGACGCTCTAAATATTATTGAGAAATTAACCATGTGATGTATTTGCGACTTTTTTTGGATTTAATTTATATTCTCTTTTAATTGCTTCACCACGAGTCTCAAATTCTTCCATATATTTTAATTCCCACGGTATTCCTGATTTTGTTGATAACTCATAACCAGAGTTATGTTTCTTTAATCGATTTGGCATGTCTTTCGTTTGTCCGGTATAATATTTTTCTAGCGATTTACTATACATGATATAAACATGATATATCATTTTGTGGAGCCAGACGGGATCGAACCGACGACCTCCTGAATGCCATTCAGGCGCTCTCCCAACTGAGCTATGGCCCCAATAATTTTAAATGAACCGACAAACTTCCCGATATCCATCGGGACGCTCCAATGGTAATGAGCTATGGCCCCAATAATTCATTAAAAAGAGGCGTGAATTTAATCAGATACTGAAATATTGAAACCGGCTTTTTTCAACCGATCAGCGATTACGGTTCCCATCGCAATAGCTGTTGTAATAACACCAAATTCTTTCGGTGTATCATTTTTGTTCAATGCTAAACATAATGCTGATTCCGCTAGCATGATGGATGTACTTCCATATCCTGGATCATTAGAATCCCCTATTTCTACTTCTACCCTGTTTTCTTCATTTGCATTTTGTCCCACAAGTTTCACTTTGAAATATCCCTCTTCTCTGAATTTTTTGTCTGGACCTTCACCCGGTTTTGGTAAAAACATTTTGTACAAAAAACTACGAGTAATTGACCACGACATTAATTGAATAAATACTCCAATGCCAGCCATAAGAAGATTACCTCTTATTTTACCTTTCATGCCATATCCAACTGCCAATCCTTCATCATATACAAAATCTCTACCATATGCATAATGATTTAGGTCATTCGTTCTAAATACGATTCGTGAATTAAATCGTGCCATAATAAATGGTGCTGTCCATTTTTCAATTCGAGGATCATACCATGTAAAATTTTGTATTTTTTGATTTGGCATATTTTCATTTACATCATAACATAAAATATATGGATCACTTTGAATTTGTCGTTTGGATGGATCTTTTGATTCTTTCATCAAATTCATCATACTAGCGATTGTACCACCACTAACCTTACCCTTTGTGCCCATAACAAATAATTTCACATTGGATGAAGGTTCACCATACTTTTCAATTGATCTATTTTGCAGGAGTAAACAACCAATATCAGATGGAATTGAATCATAACCGCATGAGTGTACAATCTTGACTCTATTTTCTTTTGCTTTTTCATGAAACGTATCAATAGAGTCCTTCACAAATGGAATTTCACCTGTTAGGTCACAATAATCCGTTTTTGTTTCTACACACGCTCCAACTAATGCTTTACCATAGATTAAATACGGCCCAACAGTAGAAATAATAACGTCAGTTTTAGATGTAATTGCTTTCAACGATTCTTCATCAAAACTATCACCCACTAAACAATCTACATTTTCTTTTAACTGAAGTTTGGTTTTTACAGACTGAAGTTTTTCAATGTTTCTCCCTGCAATGGCCCAGCTAAGATTGGCTCCATAATTTTTATGCAAATATTCAGCAACAATCTGCCCGGTGAAACCAGTGGCGCCCCAGACTATAATTTGAAAATCACGTTCCATTAATGGGTAACTCCTTTAATAATTTTAACATCATATCCTTATTCAATCGACCCGTATTCACATTCCTAGGGCTTGGATGATACGACCCTTTTAGAATAATTCCATTTGGCAATGTATACGTAACATTGTGCCCAAATGGATAATCTTTCATTTTTAAATCGTAAAATTGACGATAATATTTTAAACATCCATCGAACCCAATTTTACCCAAAGCTAAAATAACTTTCACATTTTTTAATAATTCCAACTCTTGGCTAAAATATTTTGAACAAGTCCGTAATTCTTCTGCCGTAGGTTTATCTTGTGGTGGTACACATTTCAACACGGTTGTCATATATGCATTATACAACTCCAATCCATCATCCAATGAATCAGAATTAGGTTGGTTAGCTAAACCGGACTCATGTAAACACATAATTAAAAAATCTGCAGATTTGTCTCCTGTAAATACTCGAGCAGTACGATTGCCACCATGAGCTGCAGGAGCTAAACCAACTAATAACAATTCACCATTAATATCACCATAACCCGGAATTCCTTTTCCCCAATATGTCCATTCCATGAACTGCTTCCGCTTTTCATTTGCTACTTTTGTTCTAAAATCTACTATTCGTTGGCATGAATTGCAGGAGATAACTTGGCGATATAATGACGTTAACCCATTATTGCCCTGCAATAATGGATGCATTGCACTCGTTGGATGTTTACTGTTCATCAATTTTTTTATATGTATAAATAACGTTTAGCAAAGATTTATCTGTCTTATACTATTTGTACTATAAAGTTTACTGCGCTATAATTCATGTCGGTAGTGCTTTGTTTCCTTTCTTAAGAAAATTAAATTCGCCGGCTTCTAAAACTAAATATTAAGTTTTTTACATTAGAATAATAATGAAAACAGGAAAATTATGGCTTTAATGACAACAATGCGAAATCGCATGCACATTGTTTTGTGGATGCTTCTTATTTTATTCTTATTGAGTATGACTATCGGCGGTTTAGTCGGTGGCGTTAACATCATTGACGAAATTTTCGGACGTGTTAATCCTGCCGATGCAATAGGCGTGGTTGATGGAACCCGAATTACGCCCGATGAATTTATGCGTGCTGTAAACCAGCGCATTGGTCAATACCGTTCAGATGGTCAGGAATTAGATGAAAGACAAATGCATGATATTCGAAATGAAATATGGGATAATTATGTGCAGGATATACTACTTTATCAAAAAATTGATGAATTGGAATTAACCGCTTCTGATGATGAAGTTCTTTACCACCTTCGAAATAATCCACCCCAGTTTCTATTACAAGATCCTACATTTTTAACAGAAGGTGTTTTCGATCGAACCAAGTATGATCAGGCAATAAATAATCCACAAGGTAATGAATGGGTTCAGATTGAACAGTTTATGAAAAACACTTATGTACCCAATTATAAACTTCAACAATTCATTGCTTCAGGTGTAATTGTAACCAACAGCGAAGTAAAGGAAAACTATATTAAAGAAAATGTAGACTATACAATTGAAGGAATACATGTTATCGGATTAAAACTGAAGGATGATTTTGCTGAACCGACTGATGAGGAAATTCAGTTAGCGTATTCTGCCGACCTTGAATCATTTTCTAAAGATGAAACACGGAATATTCGTTATGTAAGTTGGAGAAAAGGTCCTACAAAATCAGATACATCCAGAGTGAATGAAGAAGCACAAGAAATAATTGCAGAATTAAATTCAGGAGCAGACTTTTCTAAACTAGCTGATCAATTAACTGAAGATCCAGGTAATCAAGTCACCCCAGATTCAGGGCGAGGTGGAAACCTTGGCTGGTTTGGTAAAGGACAAATGGTTCCGCAATTCGAAGAGGCAGCTTTTGCAGCAAACACTGGAGATATAGTTGGACCAGTATTAAGCCGTTTTGGATATCATATCATAAATGTTCATGAAAAGCGGCAGAATAATGGTAAAGATGAATTAAATGCATCTCATATACTTTTGAAAATTAATATGGGTTCTCAAACACGAGAATCACTACGTAGACACGCTACTCGATTTAGTTACGATGCTGAAGATTATGGTTTTGAAGCTGCGCTAGATACTCATAATGTGGAAGCTCAAAAAGCAATTCATTTAGAATCATTATCTATTTCGGTTCCGGGGATTGGATTTCTACGCGATGTTGTTCAATTTGCATTTAATGATCAAACTGAAATTGGCAGTGTTTCTGACAGATTAGAAAATGATAACTTTTACATAGTAGCTGTTTTGGATTCAATTATACCTCCCGGTATAAAATCATTAGAAGATGTTAAAACACAATTAATAAGGAATGTGTCAATAGAGAATCAAAAAATAGCTGCTCTTGATTTAGCAACAGATATCAAATCTAAAGTAGATAATGGAGCATCATTCACTGATCTTGTTTCTGATGATAGAAAATTAGAGCTTGTAGCTACGGATAAGAAAAAATTAGCTCGAGGTTTTAATTCAATTGGCCGAAGTCACTCACTTATTGGTGCGTTAATGAATAGTAAAATAGGAGATATTGTAGGTCCATTAGAAACAGCTCGTGGATATGCCGTTATTAAATTATTAGCAGTAGCCTCATTTGATTCTACTGCTTTTCAAAACAAAGAAGCCAGCATCTATTCAACATTAATCAACAATGCTCAAGGAGAAGCATTCAATACATGGTTAACCGAATTGAAAGCTGGGGCAGAGATTATTGATAATAGAAAGTATTTTTATTGATATTGATTTATCACTTATTAAAAAGGGTGCTGATGGTGCCCTTTTTTATTACTTGATAATCATTACAGTAAACAGCAAATTATACCTATGGGTTTAATATATATTTTATGATGAGCATATGAGTTATCAAACATTACAGATAAGCATAAATAATGAAATAGCTACCGTTTCAATGAATCGCCCCGAAGTTCATAATGCTATGAATACTACCATGATTCAAGAAATCACAAATGTATTTACAGATTTAAACAAAGATCCAGATATTCGAATTATCATTCTAAATGGAAATGGACCATCCTTTTCAGCGGGTGTTGATATAGGTAATATGAAAGATATGGGACAAATGGATTGGAATGAAAATGTAGCTGCAGGAACAAATCTGTTAAACATGTTTTCTGCTGTGGATAATTGTTCCAAACCCATTATTGGTAAAGTGCATGGTTATGCTTATGGTGGCGGTTTTGGATTATGCACTGTTTGTGATATTGTTGTTGCTGCTGAAAATACTTCATTTTCTTTAAGTGAAATTCTTATTGGTATTATTCCAGCAGTAATTGGACCTTATACAGTTAATAAAATTGGCAATTCCCATTTCCGTTCTTTGGGTATTTCAGGAGAAAAGTTTGATGGTGAATACGCTTGTCAAATAGGCCTTGTTCATTATTCAGTAAAAGAAAGTGAAATGGACGAATTAGTAGAATCCGTCATTCAACAATTATTTAAAGCCAGCCCTCAAGCTATATTAAAATTTAAAGATTATTGCCATAATATGGAGGATACTCATTCAGCTGAATTGATTGCTGATATACGAGCAACAGAAGAAGCGCAAGAAGGGTTAAATGCTTTTCTTGAAAAAAGGCCACCTAGATGGGTAAAGTAGATTGAGCTCCCTCCCTCCTGAAATTCGTATTGTGGAAGTGGGTCCACGCGATGGTTTGCAAAGTATTGATCAACATATACCCACCAATGCAAAAATCCAATTTATTAACACACTTTCTGAAGCAAAATTTACAGAGATAGAAGTGACGAGTTTTGTCTCATCTAATTGGGTACCCCAATTAGCAGACGCACAAGAAGTATCATTTAAAATTATACAAAATCCAAATATTATCTATACTGCTTTAGTACCAAATGTGAATGGATTAAATCAGGCCTTAAATGCAGATTATTCATCCGTTGCTATTTTTACGGCAGCAAGTGAATCATTCTCACAAAATAACACAAATTGTAGTATAATTGAAAGTATCGATCGAATCAAAGAAATGGAATCATCATTTCAAAATAATTCATTACGAGTGCGGGGCTATATTTCTACCGTTTGGGTGTGCCCATACGAAGGAAAAATATCTGCTGAAACTGTATTACCAATTATTAATTCACTTTTTGATCTGGGCGTTGAAGAAATTTCATTGGGTGATACAATTGGTAAAGCAACTCCAGATGATGTAAAGAAAACACTCGAAATCATTTTATCAATACATAAAGCAAATCGATTTGCGTTACATTTCCATGATACATTCAATCATGCTTTGGAAAACATCAAAGTAGGTTTAGAATATGGTATTACTACATTTGATTCAAGCGCTGGTGGAATTGGCGGCTGTCCCTTTGCCCCTGGATCTTCTGGAAATGTAAGTACAAACTCAGTAGTTAAACTGTGCAAAGAATTAGGTATTGAAACGGGTATTAATGAAGAAAAATTATCTGATGCTTCCAAATTCATTAAAACATATTTAAATTAATTTATGAGTATAATTAAATCAAAAATAAAAACAGATTCAGATCAATATAAAAAACGATCTTCCTTTCAAGCGAATTTATCTTTAAAACTGATTTCATTGTTAGAAAATATCCGAAAAATGGGTCCACCGAAACGAATCGAAAAACATCATAAACGTGGAAAACTAACAGCCCGTAAACGTATAGATTTATTGAAGGATAAAGATTCATTCTTCCTCGAATTTTCTGAACTAGCTGCTCATGAAGTATATAATGACTATGTCCCTGCTGCGGGTATTATTACCGGTCTAATATTGGTTCAAGGAATGCAATGCATTGTGGTTGCCAATGACGCAACTGTAAAAGGCGGCACATATTATCCCCTTACAGTTAAAAAACATCTTCGCGCTCAAGAAATTGCATTTGAAAACAATCTACCCTGCATTTATCTAGTTGATAGTGGTGGAGCATTTTTACCCAAACAAGATGACGTATTTCCGGATAAAGAACATTTTGGACGCATTTTTTACAATCAAGCTCGCATGAGTGCTAAAGGTATTCCGCAAATTGCAGTAGTGATGGGTTCTTGCACAGCAGGTGGTGCCTATGTTCCTGCAATGAGCGATGAAGCTATTATTGTTAATAAAACAGGAACAATCTTTTTAGGTGGGCCACCATTGGTTAAAGCAGCCATTGGTCAGGATGCTACACCGGAAGAACTTGGTGGAGCAAAAATGCATACTCGCATTAGTGGCGTTGCTGACCATTTTGCAGAAAATGATGAAGAAGCATTATCTATTTGTCGAAATATTATTAATCATTTCCCAAATAAAGAAAAAGTGTTAATTGAGTCGTTTTCAGAGCCAAAATATGATAAACAGGAAATCATGGGAATCCTTACAAAGGACCACCGTACACCATTTGACGTTCACGAAATTATTGCTCGAATTGTGGATGGTTCTGAATTTCAGGAATTCAAAGCAGATTATGGAAAAACACTTGTAACTGGATTTGCAAAAATTGAAGGAATGCCATTGGGTATTATTGCCAACAATGGAGTTCTATTTAGTGAAACATCCTTAAAAGGTGCCCATTTTGTGGAATTATGCTGCCAACGAAAGTTGCCAATTTTATTCCTGCAAAATATTACAGGTTTTATGGTAGGTAAAAATGCAGAACAAGGCGGAATTGCCAAAGATGGTGCAAAGTTAGTTCAAGCAGTGGCAACAGCAAATATACCAAAATTGACAGTCATAATCGGAGGTAGTTTTGGTGCAGGAAATTACGCTATGGCTGGAAGAGCATATCAACCTAGATTCCTTTGGATGTGGCCCAATGCCCGTATTTCAGTAATGGGCGGCGAGCAAGCTGCTGATGTGTTAGCAACCGTTAAAAAAGAACAATTTATATCAACAGGTAAAGAAATGAGTTCTGAAGAATGGGATAATATTCGCAAACCTATTCTTGAAAAATATGAAAATGAAGGTCATCCTTATTATGCCAGCGCAAGACTTTGGGATGATGGTGTAATATTACCAACTGAAACACGACATATACTTGCTACAACTTTAAAAGCGGTTGCAAATGCACCAATCCCAGATCACAATTTTCCTGTTTTCAGGATGTGATTTCCACTTTTATTTTTTAAATGAACACCCATAATACCAAACTTTATTTTTTAACATTAATCGCTATGGCAGTTTGGGGCTTATCTTGGACAAATGCTAAAATTTTGGGATTTTATGGTGATGCACAACTCATGATGTTTTGGCGATTCGCAATCGCTACTATTTCCTTCGCTCCCATTGTTTATTTTACTAAAAACACTTTTACCATAAATAGAAAAAGTATACGACTGATAGCTTTGAATGCAGTATTTATGACTTCTTATAATTATTTTTATTTTAAGGGAACACAAGTGGGTCTAGCGGGAGCTGGTGGAGTATTAGTTACAACATTAAATCCAATTAATACTGCAATATTAGCTGCGATTATTTTCAATATTCCTTTGTATAAAAAAGATATTGCTGGAATGGTCATTGGATTTATTGGAGGTGGTTTAATTATCGAAATCTGGCGAATGGATATGGCTCAACTTTTACAAAGTGGAAATATTCATTTTTTAATGGCATCAATTTCGTGGGCTTCTGTTACATTAATTACTTCAAGATCTAAAGATATCATACCATTTATTCCTTATAGTTTTTGGTGTTTTGCAATTTCTACTTTTTTGAGTCTTTTGTTTGCCTTTAATCAACCTTTACTATCAGTCTTTCAATTTGATTGGGTTTTCTGGATAAATATGATATTGTTAGCAGTCGGTGCAATGGCATTCGGCACTTCTATATATTTCCTAGCATCTAGAGAGTTTGGTGCTCAAAAAGCGAGTGCTTTTATATTCACAGTTCCAGTGACTGCTATGCTATTTGCAATTATTTTCTTAAATGAAGTTTTAACTGTTTCCATAGCAATAGGAAGTTCATTTGCAATGTTTGCTGTTTATTTAATTAATAAGAAATAATCATGAATCACGAAAATCATAGTGAACCAATTTGGGATGAGAAAAATGCAAAATGGTATGCTGAAAAATATGGTAACCATATTTCTAATGCCATGACTATCCAAAATGCAGACTTAAAAAAAGATGATTTTTTTCTTGATATTGGCTGTGGAACAGGTACAGCTTGTAGAGAAGCTGCAAAAATCATTACTAACGGAACTATTATTGGAATGGATCCAACTCCAACCATGATTCGAATCTCAAAAGAACAAACGTCACATACATTTAAAAATGTTGAATTCATTTTAGGCGCTTCTGAAAATATACCCATTGACAACAATTCAATAACGATCTGCACTGCTATCAACTCACTTCATCATTGGTCTGATTATAAAAAAGGTTTCGAGGAAATATTGCGTGTGATTAAATCGCAAGGAAGACTAATAATAAGTGATGAAATTGTTTCCGGTAATTCCTGTGGTCATGGAGAAGGACCAATATCGAATCCAAAAAAAGTTATTGAAGAATTAAAAAATGCCAGCTTCACTAATGTTATTATGAAAACATGTGAAGTAAATGGTGATGGTATTTATTTATTTAGCGCTGAAAAATGTTAGAAATATTTCTGCATTACCTGTTGAAATGATTTCGGAGGGCGTTTGGCTTTACCATGATGATCAGTAAAACCATGATGAGTGTATCCGGTTATTATTACTTTATTAATTTTTAAAACTTCATATTCAATCTTCAAGCGAGCTTTAGGCATTTCATTTATAGATGTTCGAATAATTATTTCATCTTCGAACTTGGCACCCTCTTTATAATCACAATGCGCTGATACGACTGGAAGAAAAAAACCTTCATTTTCAATATCTGTAACAAAAACGCCTATGGAGTTTAGTAATTCTGTTCGAGCAGCTTCAAAATATTCCAAATATCGTGTATAATAAACAACACCCATTTGATCGATATCTTTATAATACACTTTGGTTGAATAATCGAAAGATATCACGTTGTTTCTTTATAAACACCCATCTTTTCGTAACGTGCAATACGCTTATCTAAAAATAAATCAGAGTCAGTTTGTTTTAGTTCATCAATTTCCTCACATATGACAGATTTTAATAATTCTGCCATTACATTCGGTTGGCGATGAGCGCCACCCAGTGGTTCTTTCACTATTCGGTCGCAAATTCCAATTTCTAATAAATCATTTGGTGCCACTTTCATGGCATCTGCTGCATCCGATGCTTGACTTGCATCTCTCCACAAAATTGAAGCACACCCTTCGGGGCTAATAACAGAATACCACGTATTTTCCAGCATGAGCATGCGATCACATACGCCAATTCCCAAGGCACCACCGCTGGCACCTTCACCAATGATAATAACCAAAATGGGAACTTTCAATCTTGACATTTCTAACAAGTTTTTGGCAATAGCTTCCCCTTGACCTCTTTCTTCTGCGCCTAATCCAGGATAAGCTCCGGGAGTATCAATTAACGATACAACAGGTACATTAAATTTTTCTGCCAATTTCATCAAGCGATACGCTTTACGATATCCTTCCGGGCGCATCATTCCAAAATTACGAAAAAGGTTTTCTTTGGTGTTGCGACCTTTTTGTTGACCTATAAACATAACTGTTTGTCCATCTATTGAACCCAATCCCCCTACTAAAGCTGGATCATCTCCAAAATATCGATCACCATGAAGTTCTACAAAATCAGGTGATATTATATTAATATAGTCCAAGCTGAATGGTCTCTGTGGATGGCGAGCTAATTGAACACGTTGCCATCGAGAAATATTAGAAAATATTTTTTCTAATTCGGTTCTTCGTTTTTGAATTAAGTTATCAATTTTAGATCGATGAGAATCAGGATCATCACTTGTTTCCAATTCAATAATCTGCTCATCGATTTGCTTTAAAGATTTCTCAAATTCTAAATAATATTCAGACATTATCCGTTAAATACCGTTTTTACTAAAATTTCTATATCAAATGATAAACTTTGGTTCTGAACATAATAATGGTCCAATAACCGTCTATCTTGTTCAGTGAATTTAACATTTCTCAACCGTTCAAGCCCAGTAAGTCCTGGCATACAAATTAAATCCGGATCTTGTTCATCTGTTAATATCAATGATGAACCTACCAAACTCATTTTTCCCATCACAATTGACCAAAGTAATGGAAGATCATGAATAAAAGTATATTTACTATTAAAAACACGTCCGTAAAAGCGACTATTATCTTGACCCCAAAATTCAACTTTTTTCGGCAAACTACCAAAACTTCTTAATAGAATAAACGGCAAAAATAATACCAATAATGCGGATGAAATTAACGTATCAAACAAACGTTTAGTAATTGCATGTATACGATTGAATAATGTGTATTCAATATTGACGAATGAATATTCTCCAATTTCCTCGATGGATGCCTTTCCTAATAAAATGTCTTGATGACGTGGAACCATTCGATACGTTAGCCTCATTTGTTTTGTTGTATCCATAATACTGAGTATTTCTTCATTGGAAAATGCTGTATTTGAAAAAATCAATTCTCGTATTGAATATGTTTTTACAATTCCCTTTAATTCTGAAAGATTACCCAAAAATTGCAAAGGTAAATCCTCATTTCTAGGGCGAGTATCTACAAAACCCACCACATCAAGACCAGCATCAAATCGCTTTAAAATATGGTTTGCAATGCGCATTCCTTCAAGATCAGAACCAATAACAAGTGTTTTGCGAGTGAATAAAATATTATGCTTTTCCTTTATGGGGCGTAAAAATCCTCGAGACATAAGATAATGAACCATTACACGCCAACCAGGAATACATAGTGTTATTATCACTGTTGCCAAGACTATAACTAACCTAGAAAATGCATATTGTTTAAAGAAATACGTAAATGCTACTGCCAGAAAAAAACCAGTTAAAGACGATAAAATTGCACGGGTATATGATAAAATATAACGTGAATATAATTGAAATAATGATCCAACTGAAATCCAAAATAGGATATATACACCTGGAACAAGGCCACCACTCATAACGATTGGCTCAAAATGATCAAACTTAAAAGGAATAGCAATTAAAAAAGCTCCCAATACAACTAGACTATCCAATAGTATTGATAAAATTTGCGATTTTAATTCACTAACTAATGTTACAAATTTTCTAATTGAAATTCCAAAACGAATTGCTGATTTAGTTAAGAATCCCTGACTCGTTGAAAAATGTTTATCAGCAAAAAGTATCATAGCACTGTAAAATGCATTAATACTATCGAATGGAGCTGATTTTACGGATTCACCTTGATAGTGTATAATTTGAGTCGTTGGTAAATAATGAATTTCAAATCCGGCTTGCCAAATTCGAAAACAAATGTCCAAATCTTCACCAAACATAAAAAATGTCTCATCAAATCCCCGTAAGTCTTGAAATAACTCCTTACGAATAAACATGCATGAACCACTAATAGCATCTACTTTATTAATCTGATCGGGATCAAGATAGGAAAGATTATATTTACCAGCCCATTTGGAATTTGGAAATAATACATCTAAACCGAGTAATTTAGGAACAGCCACTTTCAATGTGGGAAAAGATCGTTTACAAGCAGCCTGTAATGTACCATCAGAATTAAGAATTTTAGGACCAACCATACCTACATTTTCATTCTGTTCCATGTAATTCAGCAATGTTTCAATCGTATTTTCCTGAATAACTGTATCTGGGTTTAAAATTAAATAATAATCTCCATTAGCAACTTTTTCTGCTTGATTGATTGCTTTTCCAAATCCAATATTTTCTTGGTTTGCGATGACGTTAACTTCGGGATGATACTGTTCTATATATTCAACTGTACCATCAAAAGAATGATTATCAACAACAATTATTTCATAATTATCAATGCTTGAGCGTAAGATAGAATCGATAGCATGATTTACGTATTCTTTTACGTTGTAACTGACAATTAAAACTGACACTTTTTTTGTCATTGCACATATCCTAGCATACCAACTACCGCTCTACCTCTAACCAACTTCACTTATGCCAACCAAATATTTTCCAAATCCGTAATCTCCAAACCATCAAAATTGCTTCAATCATTATTGCTTTGGACATTTTGGATTCGCCTACTGTACGATCAATAAAAATGATAGGATGTTCACCAATTGAAAATCCTTTTTGCCAAGCTCTAAAATTCATTTCTATTTGAAAGGAATACCCTTGCGATCTGACAGAATCTATATCAATACTTGCCAACACTTCACGCTTCCATGCTTTGAAACCACCTGTTGCGTCATTCACGGGTAATCCAGTTATAATCCTCGAATAAACATTAGCTCCATAACTTAAAATTAGACGACGAATAGGCCAATTCACGACACTAACTCCATGTATATAACGACTTCCAATAATTACATCTACTTCTTCAAGGCACTTAATCATATTTGGAATCTCTTTGGTATCGTGTGACCCATCTGCATCCATCTGCACAATCATATCATAATCACGTTCTAACGCCCACTTGAATCCATATTTATAGGCAGTTCCTAGGCCCGCTTTCCCCGGACGTTTAGCCAAATGTAAATTTTTATATTCTTGTTGGAGATTTTCAACGTAATCACCTGTACCATCAGGCGAATTATCATCAACAATCAGTAAGTGATAGTTTTCATTCTGGGCAAAAACATGTTTTACTAAGCTCGTTATATTTTTACTTTCATTATATGTGGGTGAAATAATAAGTGTCTTCATAATTCTATTTTACTCTTTGCTAATTTTATGTCTAATAATGTTTTTGATGGTTTAAAATTAAAATCATTTTCTAACTTTTTTGTTATTAAACCACATTTTAATGGTCTTTGTGCAGTTTGATTCAATTCTTTTGTAGTAATGGGTTCAATCAATGATGCGTTCAATTCATACACATTAGCAATCATACATGCAAAATCATAGCGATTTATCACGTGTGAACTTCCGTGATGGTAAAGACCCATTCCGTTACACTCTATCAATATTTCAATCACATGTCCTAATTCGACGGTCCATGCAGGATTATTCCATTGATCAGCGACAATTCGAATTGGTTTGTTATTTTTTAATTCATCCACAACCCAATCGGCAAAACTAGCCGTAAAATTTCCACCAATATTCCAAACAACATTTGTTCGTAAAATGACCCAATCATTTGATAGGACTCTCACACTGTCTTCGCCTTTCAACTTTGTTTTACCGTATACATTTATTGGATTAACAGTATCATCTTCACTGTAAGGTCCATCCTCTCCATCAAAAACATAATCTGAAGAAACGAAAATAAATTTACCCGCAAAATGATTTAATAGATTTTCAGTCCCTTTAACATTAATTAGGTGTGCTAGGTCTGGATTACGTTCACAACCATCTACATTTGTCATGGCAGCCAAATGAACAATTACATCCGGCTTTGCTTCCTCCAGTAGTTTTTTTACTTGGGATTCATTTGTTATATCAAGAATCGTGAAATTGTTTTGATTATTTTGCTGAATAACATCCGTACGAATTACATCATAATCATTCAGTTGGAGCGATGCCCCTAATTGACCAGAAGCGCCCGTAATTAATACTTTTTTCATGACGTTTCTTCCACATAGAATGTATTCGCAATAATATCTAATTGTCTTAAAAGTAAATATTTATCTTCACCTGGATTATAAATTAAAACGTGGACATAATATGTTCTGTCAGTTATACCGTCATAAAAGGTATAAGCAATAAAAGGCCCACCTTGTGCTTCTTCCAAGGATTCCCACAATCCTGTTATACGCCACCCAGACCAATCGTTAAACAATGTTGGCTCTATATTAAATTTGTAATCTATATACTTGATATGACCAAAAATCTTTTGAGGAATTTCGCGAGAGAATCTTTCAGCATCATTTATATCTTTAATAACCATTCCATCTTTCCAATGAACAACTAACCAGCGAAATGGTTCCTCTCTTCCAATCCAAAATGTACTGGTTTCAACACTATCCTGAACCAGTGTAAATCCCCAAGGAATTTGTAAACTAAATCCATGTTTTTTGAGAGCATTTTTTTCCATTTCTTCTTTTCGAGCACGTTTAAATAAAAATCTGCTTTGCCTATCAATAAATTGTTGATCAAACTTTTTATAAATAGTTTGACCATGAATTTTTGCTGCTGCTACAATCGAATCTGTTGAACTTCCATTAATGACTAACATAGTCTGCAATGATGAATAAGGTTCATCGGTTAAAATAAACGGATTGCTATTTTTTGAATTAATGTACGTTTTTTTAGTCAACATTTTTTTCACTAAACGCGTTGCCGGGTTTGTCAAATCATTATTAATTGAAATAGCAATGATATTTGGATGATGTCTTACATGTTCCATTTCGCTTGGCTTAATAAATTTAGCCTTATAATAGGCTTCAGGAGCAGGAGTAAAAAGAGTATCACTGAAGATTTTTGTTAATATCTTTCGAGCAGCAATTCTGTCTTCGACTGCCGCTAAAACAATCAATTCATCATCCGCTCCTTTTGACATTGGCTTTCCACAGCTCACGACTAAAAGAAATATTCCTGCGCTTAATATGTATAATGATCGTCTCATTTTATCAATCTAACAAACTTGTAAATTTAACATGAACTTTTCCCCCAGAAAAAGCTTCATCCGTGGGAAAACCAAAACTCACTTCCATAACAGAATTTGCCGAACGTTGACGTAAACCGACTCCTATTGACATTGGAATGATGGGAATGGAAAAATCACCAAAGGCAAATAGTTGAAAGTGTTTAGTTGGTGTATATAATGCATCAAGACTCATAATATTGATAAAATCACTGACAAACATATCTTCCTGATAACCACGAAATGTATTCATACCTCCATAACGAATTTTCTGGCCTATATGTATATCCGTATCTTTATCCAACACAAGTCCATTCCAAAACTTGAATCGTAAAGCGACTCTTTCGGAAATAGATAAAAATTCTTCAATGTGAAACTGAAGTCGAGCAACTAAATTATCATTTTGATTGGATGCATTTTCTATTCCAGTCTGTGATTTCATATTCAGGAAAAATCCACTCGTTGGCAGCCACCTGTCATTTCGTCCATCACTAAAATACTCGACATTAAACGTTCGCACTTCTAATGATTCAACCCACAACGAATCACCCAATACAGTTGGTTTGATGGATTCTTTTCCACCGCCAAAATACCATTTTCCTCTTCGTCCCAATTGTAGTGAAAAAGCACCGCTGGAATGCGTATGGATATATTCCCTATTTCTCAAATCTTGTATCAATTCGAGTTTTACTCCAAACGGCAAGCCTGATATATATGGTTCCTCGTGTCTAAAGAGAATATATTGTAATTCTTCTCCATTGCGCTTCCAAATCAAATCCATCATATTTGCAGTTTTCCACGTATTCTCCAAGTGAACGTCAATTTCACCGGCAATTTTCCACCCGCGATCTTCTTGACGGGCGGCACCTGCAATTCCAGAAAAATGACTGTTGAATTCCGGCTCAAATTTTACTAAAACACCCAACCTGTTATTTTCCATTAAACCGTAAACTAGATGCATATCTTTTGGAATAAAGGGATAACCTGTACGCAATTCATTCACAATTGTTTTGGCAGATGCATAGGAATTTGCTTTTGTTAAATTGGAGAACATTTGCTGTAAAACATGTATATTTACTTCCGGTTCTTTTTGAAAGTATATTTCATCGATTGTTTTGCGATAAGTTTGAATTTCATAATTAAGCAATTTTTCTGAAGATGAGTCTATATTGATTTCCGTTAAAATACCTCCAAATTCGCCATTTCCCACAAGTATCGAATCTAACTGTGAAATTATAGAAGTTTGCCCGTCGTTGGGCACTATTTCGCCATCTACTGTTAAAACAGCATCCTGACAGAAAGCACAACTTACAGCTATGATAAGTATGTATTTAGAAATACGCACGAACTTCTCCGTTAAAGGTCAGAAAATTTTCATAGCGCTGATCAGAAATATAATTCATGGAAATATTGAGTGAAAAACCCCTGCCCATCATCCACTGGCCCTGGATATTTGAACGTAACGTGATACCCTCGGCTAACCCGTTTAACGCTTCCGGCGGCAGATAATGCAGATACCCTGAAACTTCTGTGTGAAACCATTCAAATCTGGATTGAATTCGCCCTCGAGTTCCAACAAATTTCAAAATATTTGCATTTAAATTTACCGCATCAGCATCAAATTCCTGCTCACGTATAAAACCATGATCAATGCCATATTTCAACCCCATATCAAATTGCCACTGATCTACCCTGACTTTTGCCGTGCCCTCGATCCAATGACCACTCACACTACGCTCGCGTAATTCAGATACAGTCGATTCTATTTTATCGTTATGATACGTCCAGCGATATTCAACTGTAAAATGATCAACAATTGTTTTTCTGTATTCTACACCAGTTTCATCGTTTTGTTTTAAATCCTGTCCCCTGCTATCCAGGCCGTCGAGATTTCTAAATTTCTTATGCCATACTTTAATCATTTTTTTCATTTTATTTGGTTTATATACTAATTCATTACTCAATGACCATTTTGATCTAGAAATAGCCGTATCTCCAAGAACTGGATTTATAAATGAATTAGCTGACCAAATGTATCCTTCAATCGTCGATCTTAATTCTGATCTTAACGAAAAATCCTTGAGTGATTGAAAATGTGTTTTACTAAAATCAATTTCTACTAATTGCAGTCCATCTAGTTTAGTTGTGGGATGTCGATCGCCTGTAAAGATCGTATAGGCAATAAAATCGCCATTGGGATCGCTAACATATTCATTGAATTGTTCATCATATCGATAATCACCCAAACCGATACCGACTGAATCGTAGACCAACGCCCGCGTTTCAGTGAATGTTTCTTCTATGGTCGTTTTCATATCCCATCGGATTGGATGCGTCTGTCTGCGAAAGGACGATCGAAATCTTGCTAATGTAAAATTATAATCATTGTTGTTTTGAATGTCATTTTTAATTCGCCTGCGCACAGTAATCTCTTGTGTCCAACCACTTTTTGTTCTTCCTTTTATGTCCAAAGAACCAAAAATACCTTCAGCTGATAATTCTAACCCGGCATTCGATGAATCAGTTTCTGAAAAGTCAAAACGTTCTCCTACTCCCAATGATGATTCCCACCGATTTTTTGCATATTTTACACCTACTGTTTGATGATCAAATCGATGATGATTTTCCTGTTCTTCATAATCAAAAATATAAAAAGGATGCACATTTCCAGGTAAAAGATCAAATTTAAATGTTCGCTGTTTGAAATATCCTTTATGCGTTGAAATATCATTAATGACTGCACTTACAAATGGTAAATAACCGTTGCCTCCTGTGAAAGAACTCATTAAACGGTTAAATGATTGTTCTCCGTAATTGTAACGAGATACAGTCATAATACCTTTACCCAAATTTTCGACATTTACACCCGCTTCAATGGCATGATGATTTTCAGTTACATTAAGCAGCGGTTGTACATTCCAATCTTGATAAAACGTAGCCGATCGATCACGCTGCAACGCTTCGAAGCGACCGTCATGCTGCCAACTTGATAATGAATACCGCATATTCACATTCTCTGAAATATCAATTTTAGGATTCGATAACTCTAAGGAGTAGGCCAAACCGCTATTATTATTATCATTTTTTGAAGATAAACGATTTTGATCAATATCAGAAACAGCTGTAGAAAAATCCAATACTGTATTGTTAGATAATTGATAATCGCCGGATATTTCAAAAAGTTGATGCCCTTTGGGGCTGGCAATCTGTTTCATGGGGCTATAAAGATCATTGAAATGTCCTCTTTCAATTAATTGAACAAATTCATAATAAATTTCGCCCGTTTGTGTAATTAAACGCCGGTATTCCCCCGAATCATTATTATTGGTGAATGTTATGGAATAGCGTTCACCTGGAATCGTTTTATCAGGTGTATATTCATAATATTCCCTGCCTACATAAATATATTCTCCGTCTGCATTATACACAGCACCCGATATGAATGCAATTTCATCCCCAGAAGAATTTAATAGCTCAATTTCATCGTCAGATAAATTCAGTACTGAATTTTGAATTTGATCCGTTTCGCTCAACCACGAAAACGAAATAGCTCCATTTTCTCCAATATGTCGATCCATGCTTCCTCCGGCAACACGTTGAGAATACTGAAAATCAGTATACTGGTATTCAATTAAAATATCGGTATCTGAATGAATCAAATGAACAGGAGTAAAATGAACTTCTGCTGTGGAATAATCGATAATGTAATCATAGTTTTCTCCTCGAGTCAGTTTTTCACCATTCAACCAAACTCTTTCCGTACCGGACTGGACAATAATATTTCTGTTCCCTGATTCTGAATCAAGAATATAAGGTCCTTGTTTACCATCACTTCCTTTGATCTCTATTTGTCGATACTGACCTTTTGAACGTGCATAAACAGCTGAACCTGTCCATTCACCTATATTAAAGTTATTCTTTAAGCCAATCAGTCTTTTGCTTATATTCATATATTTACCACTTTGATAACTCAAATCAATATCACCCGCATTCATTTGAAATAGAGGATGGGAAATTTGTAGATACACTTGATCAATTTCTTCTAATGATTGTGTATTTCCTTCTGGTTGGATTGGCGATGATTCATCCGAGAGTATTCCACTCACTTGCATAGATTCACTAATCTGACCTTGAATTTGCATACGCAAACCACCGGTAAATTCAGATCCACCCAACGGTGAAATAGAAAACGATCGATAAACAGACCCCGTGGACAGTACTTGATTATTCGTATAGTTTTGAGGTAATTCTTTTTTGAGTAACGTAGTATCTTTTTCTGAAAAAAGAAGTGAATCCATTTTGGGGAAATGCAAATATAGAGGACCATATACACTTGGAAATGAATGTTTAACAATATCTTGATCAAACACCAATGAATCTCTTTTTACTTCGTTTTGACCGAGAAGAAAGCATGAAGTCAAAAGAATGATACCAAAATAATATTTCATTACTATCTTCACTTCAAAAGGGTTTAAAACACCTCAATTACAGTTTTTCCCCATAACCCCATCAGAGTTTTTCGGAACAAACTCATTAATATTTTAACACTAAAATTCGTTGGTCTGTCAAAAGGATGATATATTTAAAATATACATCCGTATCCACTACTGTTTCATTTTCACGAATAGGCAAAACCTCAATATGCCCATCAATTGATTCCATTTCTCCCTTACTATTGATAGCAACCCAATTATTTAACCAAGTGAGAATTTGAATGGGATCTTTAATATTGATAATGGACGTTTTAGATTTTCTCCCAAATCGATTAAATATGGTTATTTTATTTTCGCAGTTTAAAAGTGCTATATTTCCTGCATTATCGGTTTTTAAATCACTGATACAACTTCCATCCATTCCATATTGATTTAAATCGATGATGGATTGGAATGGGTTATCCAAAGACAACAGTTGACCATATTGACGTGATAAAACAAGAATATTTCCAAATGGATCAGGTGCAATGAAATCCGGTAAAAATGAATTATTCTCATTAAAATCAATATTATTTACACCCAAGAAATTGAGCTTATGGTCAAATAGCTTTACTGAATTCTCATAACGATCACACACCCAAATTTGCAAATTATGAGCAATCACATCTACCGGTTCTGTAAATGATTCTCCACTCTGACCAAAACCGCCAGTGCGTCGAATAATTTCTCCGTCGCTGATGAGTACAAGTTCATTTGAATTTTGATCGACTAAAACAAAACGATCATCGCCCAATACAGCTAATCGCTGCGGCGTAAAATCTTTATCCAAAATTTGGGATAGATTAAAATCCTTTACTACGAATATAGGGTCTTGGGCCAAACACGCCGCCAACAACCCAAGACAGGCGAGCAAGCGTTTCATTAATCGCTTATGAAGTTGATGCTGATGTATTGAAAGGCCGAATCAAAGCAGTTGTACCAATTATGATCATAATGACCGAAATCAATTGTGATCCGGTAAGATCAAACAAATAATGGTCATTTGTACGGATGAATTCGATCACAAAACGCTCAATCCCAGCCAAAATAAGGTATGTAAAGAACAAACTGCCTACCACCTTAACATGTTTTCGCCTATTCCATAAATATGTGAAAATAGCGAGTCCCATGGCGACTTCATACAATTGCGTTGGGTGCACCATTAGTAACCCCGGTTCAAACCCTGTTAAGTCAATCCAGGGATAATACAAATCAAATACACGATAGGTTGAAGGCGGAAGTCCATTTTCGAATGCGACTCCCCAAGGTAAATGAGTCGGAATGCCATAATCATCCCCCACAAGAAAACAGCCAATCCTTCCAATAGAATATCCTAAAATTAACAATGGAGCTACAATGTCTGCGAATTTGAACCAGGGTAAACTATTTTTCCGTAAAACAAGCGTAACTCCAAGTGTGCCTCCCATAAGTCCACCAAGAAAAACCAATCCGGATCCACTGAATATCATTCCAAAAGGATCATCAATTACACGATCAAAGTTTTCTAATAAATAATATAATTTCGATCCAAGAATCCCACCTAACGCGGCAGCGAAAACCATATCGGATGCTATTTGGACTTCATACCCTAAGCGTTTCATATCTTTTTGCAGTAAATAGAAACAACTATAAAACGCAACAACCAGCATAAATCCGAATGAATATATTTTTATGGGGCCTAATTCAAATAATACAGGAATCATTAAATTTTTTCTCCACAGTTTGAACAAAATTTGTCATTATTTTTCAGTTGACTTCCGCAACGACTGCAGAAGTTCTTATTCCCTTTCGGGCGACCCACTTCTTTGTTTGATGAATAATACATAATACCAATGATGATGGATAAAACACCTAGAATGACCAACGGTTCCCATAAGAGAAGTTTGTGTCTTTTTGGTTTGACATTTTCCACAACAGGTTGTGGATTTTGATCCTGTGGCTGTTCTAATTGAGCTCGTAGATTTTCCATTGTTGTTTTACCGCTAGAATTATAATACGATACATCAATCGTCTCTACTGATTTAGCTCGAATTTCACCTATATGGATACTTTTAAATAAAATTCCATGCTGATCTCTTTCTTCAGAAGAAACATCTCTCGATACCACAAATTGTTCGGCCATCACAGGAACTTGTACCGCTAAATGAACATTTTTCATGGAGACGTTTGAGCCCATAGACCATTGGAAATATTTATCATGACCACTATTAAACGGATTATAAAACACAAAGAGCCTGAACTTTTCATGTTCAGCAGTAAACTCAACATGAGAATTTGGTTCATCATTTAAAATAGTTAATGGAATAACTTCACTGTTGGGATTTGGAATTCCACCAATAAAAAATACTGAGTCTGCTTCAACTGGCAATGATAATGAAATGATATCCGACTTTGAGTCTGCAATTATATCAGCTTCCATTTCGACCATAACACCTGAATAATAATATTCTGGAAATACATTTACATTTACAGAATCAAGATATTGATCTGCAATTATTAATGAGGAAATAGATACAAAAAGACTAATTATTTTTTTCATGCATCACTTGTGGTTATAACCGTTAATACAACTAAATCATACATTGCATGAGTATATGCAGCAATTCCAAATCCTCGAAATGCATACACCAATCCCAATAATATTCCTGCAAGAAAACGAATCGCAAACAAATTCAATGAATAATTATCTCCAAATTCCCCCACAAAATGAAACATGGAGAAAATACCTGCAGCGATTAAAATTCCACCAGCATATTTGGCCGTTTCTTTCCATTGAAATATAAATCCCAATAAAGAAGCAATTCCAGTTATCATGACAACTCTAAAAACAAATTCTTCATAAATACCAGCGCCCAATGATAAAATAATTTGCTGAAATAAGTGTTTCGTTCCAGGTGACATTAATAGTGTTTGAAAAAAACCAAGTAATACAAATAACAATGCACTGTATAAAACACTTTCAAAAAACATGGTTAATAAATATTCACCTCGAATAACCATAGACTTTAAATTCTTTTTTTGACGTAAAAATGCGATTGTAAATCCAATCATGAATGTAGCGCTGAAACCATACGTTCCATACACTCCAAACACACCCATAACTTGTCTCATAAGAACATCAGCGCCGTTGCGTAAAACAATAATGTCTTCGGTTGATAAAAATAACATCCCAAATTCATATAAAATGAATAAAGGGAGCGTAAATACAAAACTGTATAAGGGTGAATGTGTATCAGACCAGTAAGTAGTATCTTGTTTGGACATAAAAAGTTAATCGTTATCAATTTGTAAAACAGCCAATAATGCTTCCTGTGGTATATCCACTTTTCCTACTTTTTTCATCCGTTTCTTTCCCTGTTTTTGCTTTTCCCACAATTTTCGTTTACGAGTAATATCACCTCCATAACATTTGGCTGTTACATTTTTACGCAATGCTTTAACGGTTGATCTTGAAATAATCTTGGTTCCCAACGATGCTTGAATGGCTACTTCAAACAATTGCTGGGGAATCAATTCCTTTAGTTTTGAACATAATGCTTGTCCCCGTTGAAAGGCATCGTCAGCATGGGTAATAATTGATAAAGCGTCTACGGGCTCCCCGGACAGTAGTATATCCAGCTTTTTCAAATTTCCAGAGCGATAATCTAAAAAAGTATAATCCAGAGATGCATAACCTTTGGAAACTGATTTCAGTTTATCGAAAAAATCGAATATGATTTCTGCGAGAGGAAGTTGATAATGGAGTTGTGCCTTATCTTTTGTTAAATAATCTGTATTGATATAAATACCTCGTTTCTTCTGGCACAGTTTCATCAAACTGCCAATGAATTCTTTGGGCGTAATGATTTCTGCAGAAACAAATGGTTCATTTATATCCAGTATTCTCCCACTTTCAGGCATATCAGCTGGAGTGTGTACTTCTAATTCTTTTCCATCTTTCAACACCAACTTATAACTAACATTTGGAGATGTGGTGACTAAAGCCAAATCAAATTCTCTCTCCAGGCGCTCCTGGATAATTTCCATATGCAACAGTCCTAAAAATCCACAGCGGAATCCAAACCCCAACGCCTCGCTCGTTTCAGGTTCATACACAAGAGATGCATCATTCAATTTGAGTTTATCAAGTGCTGTACGGAGTTGTTCATAGTCGTCGCTTTCTGATGGATATAATCCTGAAAATACCATGGGCTGAATTTGCTTATAGCCAGACAAAGCGTCCGTTGCTGCATTTTCCTTTGTAGTCAACGTATCTCCAGGGCGAACATGATCCACATCTCGAATACTTGCCAATACATAACCCACGTCACCGGAGCGCAATTCATTGGCTTTTACCTGATTTAATACAAAATGCCCTACCTCTGAAACATCATATTCATTACCGTGAGCAAAAAACTTTGCACGGGAACCGGGTTTCAATACGCCATCGATTACTCGAATGTAAGGAATTGCACCTTTGTAATTGTCATATACTGAATCAAAAATCAATGCTCGGAGCGGAGCATCATCATTATTTTCAGGTGCTGGTATCTGATCTATAATTGCCTGAAAAATATCATCTATTCCGCTTCCATCTTTGGCGCTTACCTTAATAACATCATCAGGGCTGCAACCGACTAGTTCCACTAATTGATCGGTTACTTCATCAACACGTGCGCTAGGCAAATCAATCTTGTTTATGACGGGTATAAGAGCTAAATCATTATCAATCGCCAAATACGTATTACTCACCGTTTGCGCTTCCACGCCTTGAGCGGCATCCACAAGTAGCAATGCTCCTTCGCACGCAGCTAACGAACGGCTGACTTCGTAGGAAAAATCTACATGCCCGGGAGTGTCAATTAAATTAAAAATATATTCCTTTCCATCTGTATGATTGTAGTGCATCTGGATGGGATGGCTTTTGATGGTAATCCCCCGCTCACGCTCAAGGTCCATACTGTCAAGTACTTGCGCTTTCATCTGCTTTTTGGAAAGGGTATGCGTTTCTTCTAATAATCGATCGGCAAGGGTAGACTTGCCATGATCAATGTGAGCAATGATACAAAAATTACGTAAATGGTCTGTGGACATGGGGCGGAAATTACGGAGTATTGAATTAGGAGTTTGTATTTGGATTGGGAAAATGAAAAATTATTTTTTCCTTTGTGCTTTGATAAGATAGAGATTTGCTTTTTTATCTTTTTCATCTTGGACCATTGACACGATGCGAATGGCTTCAATCACAGGTATATTTGCATTATCTGAATTGGAGTAAAATGCATCCATTGCTTTGGCAATAATATCGATTTTTCCCTCGACATTTCTTGAAATATGTTCATCAACAATTTCGTAATAACGATCGATAAAATACGGACGTATCCAATTATCATTTCCTAGATATTGTTCTTTTACTTGGCGCTGGTGATGCATTTTCATAGCAGAAACAGCAGAATATGCACCATTAACAAAAGATACTTTTTCTGATTTTTCCATGCCGTACCAAAAATCTGCCGGCGTTCTTTCTTGGGGAAAAACAAATCCGATTAATAATATAAAAATGAATTTTTTCACGATTTTTTTCCTTCATAATGATTCACAATGGGCATACGCCGGCCGGTGCCGAATGCTTTTTTGGTTACGCGAATTCCCGGAGCTGCCTGGCGGCGTTTATATTCGTTAATTCTAATTTTCTGATATAAATCTTCCACTAAATCCTTTTCATATCCATCAGCTATCAATTGAGCAGGTGATTTGCGATCTTCCACAATTGCATCCACCAATGGACTCACCACATCATAATCAAAGGGATCCACTTGATCGGGGGCCAATTCTGCAGACGGTGGTTTTGAAATACAGTTTTGCGGAATGCGTTCAAAAGCGGCGTTTTTATTCACCCATTTTGATAAACTGTATACATCCGTTTTAGACAAATCCGAAATCACCGCAAGCCCGCCGCTCATATCACCGTATAATGTGCAATATCCCAACGCCAATTCAGTCTTATTCCCCGTGGACAGTACCATCCAATGATGTTTATTCGACAACGCCATGAGCAAATCCCCCCGAACTCGCGCCTGTATATTTTCTTCCGCCACATTCCGGTCCGTATTTTCAAAATGAGATTGGAGCGTTTTTTCATATTCATCCACAATGTCGCGAATAGGAATTGTTTGGTAATCAATTTCTAGATTTTCAGCCAATTTTTGTGCATCATCTTTACTGTGTTCACTGGAAAATACCGACGGCATGGATACGCCATGGACATTTTCTTTGCCTAGAGCATCTACTGCAATACACCCCGCCAAAGATGAATCAATTCCACCACTCAAACCAATAACGGCTGATTTATGACCTGTTTTTCTGAAATAATCTTTTACGCCCAAAACGAGCGCATTATACATTTCCCCTTCTCTATCTTCATCAGGGAATTCAATTTTAGTCGATGATTCTGTATCAACATAAATTATTTCATCTGTAAATATTTTACCTAACCCAATCAAATCGCCATTATCATTCATGGCCAACGACTGCCCATCGAAAATGAGTTCATCCTGGGCGCCGACAAGATTGCAGTAATAAAACGGAATATTGGTTTCCTGTACTTTCCTTCGAATAAGTTCCAACCGCTCGTTCAAACGCAATTCATGGTAAGGAGATGCAGAAATATTGATAATGCATTCAGCGCCAGCTCTTTTCAATTCTGACGACACGTTGAAATCGTATTCATCATCCCATAAATCTTCACAAATTTCCAATCCTAGCTTGATTGTTTCCCCGTTAATTTCAACTTCGCACAAACCCAGATCAGTTCCGGCTGTGAAATAGCGGTGTTCGTCAAAGACATCATACGTGGGTAATAATAATTTGTCGTATCGGTACATTTGTTTTCCATTTGCACACACAGCAGCGGAATTATACAAACGTCCGTTTTCACCGTGAATATATCCTAATATCAATGGTACTGTCGCTTTTTCAGCAATCTCACCTAAAACAGCCATATTATCTTCTACAAAACCATCTTCGTACAATAGGTCTGCAATGGGATAACCTGTAATAACCATTTCAGGAAATAGGACTAGTTCTGCGCCATCGTTCACAGCTTTAGTGTAATGTTCAAGGATAAGCTCTTTATTTGAGCTAAAAGCACCTACAGTTGGATTAACTTGACAGAGAGATATTTTCATTAATGTATTACTTTATATATTCTCTTTAATATATTGAATAACTTCACTTGGTGTATTTACATTATCTAAATTTTCCAAATCCCAACTATGGAGTCCCACTACCGGTTTTTCCAATTGCATGGCAAAAGCAATTTCAGATAATGTACCATATTTTCCACTGACTGCCACTGCCGCATCACAATTATATGCCAATAATGCATTTCTTGTAATACCCAAATTGGTCGACATGGGAATCGTAATATAATCATTCATTTCTTCCAATGTGTCGCCTTTCAATATTCCTACAATCGTTCCGCCGTTTTCATTAACTCCCTTGGACACTGCTTCCATGACACCATTGCCGCCGCCGCAATAAACAAGGTAATCTTCTTTTGCCAAGAGTTTTCCCAATTCATAAGCATCATTATAAATACTATCGGTAATGTCCCGGCCGCCAAAAACGGAAATGCGTGTTTTATTAAAAGCCAATTACGGCTCCAACCTTGCCAATGTACGTGGGAATGGAATGGTCTCCCGGATATGTTTACTGCCGGTGATCCAGGCCACGGTGCGCTCGATTCCAAGTCCAAAACCGGAATGGGGAACTGAACCATATTTCCGTAAGTCCAAATACCAACTGAAGTCCTTCATATCCAATTCGTGTTCTTCGATGCGTCCTTCCAAAATGGCCAGATCATCTTCACGCTGACCGCCGCCAATAATTTCACCATAGCCTTCCGGTGCCAGCATATCCACACCGAGAGCCAGATTTTCGTTGTCGGCATCACGTTTCATGTAAAATGCTTTAATTTCCGCCGGCCAACGATGAACCATCACCGGTCGGTCAAACTGCTCGGAAATGATTGTTTCATCCGTTCCGCCAAAATCCGAACCGTACGTAAAGTCTGCTCCGTTATCTGATAAGATTTTTGCAGCTTCATCGTACGTAACGCGAGGAAAGGGCGCTTTTACATTTTCCAATTTGGACGTATCCCGTTCGAGTATTTCCAGCTCTTCCTTGCAATGTTCTAAACACCACTGAACTACATATTCCACAAACTGCTCGGCTAAATCCATATTTTCATCCAGGTTGCAATAGGCCATTTCCGGCTCCACCATCCAGAATTCCGTCAAATGCCGTCGAGTTTTAGACTTCTCCGCTCGAAAGGTGGGACCGAAACAATAGACTTTTCCCAAGGCCATTGCCGTCGCTTCGGAATACAGTTGACCGCTCTGGGTTAAAAATGCCGAACGCTCAAAATAATCCACTGCAAACAAATTGGAAGTTCCTTCGCAGGCGTTGGCAGTGAAAATGGGTGTATCCACCAGCGTAAAACCATTATTATCAAAGAAATCCCGCGTTGCCTTAATTATTTGGTGTCTCACCTTCAAAATGGCCGTTTGCCGTTTGGATCGAAGCCAAAGGTGACGATTGTCCATGAGAAAAGAAGTACCGTGCTCTTTGGGCGAAATTGGATAATCTTTAGCGATTTGATGTGCTTCCACATGTGTTACTCCAATTTCATAACCGCCCACGGATCGTGGCTCTTCTTTTACTAATCCCGTTACGGATACAGACGATTCTTGGGTAAGTGATTGTTCCAGATCAAAAATGTCATCTGCTACTTCACCTTTGACCATTACGCATTGAGCCATTCCGCTGCCATCACGAAGAATGAGAAACCAAACTTTCCCTATAGAACGTTTGTTATACATCCAGCCATTGAGCGTCACTTCTTCGCCCACGTGGTTTTTTAAATTTTCTATTCTTACTTTGTTCATGTTATCCTTTCTATTTTTAGCCACAAAGGCTCCAAGTCACGAAGAAAATAAACGATTTATATTATTTTTCTTCAAAATTCTTTGCGTCCCTGTAACAAATTTTTACCATGATGTTAAAATATCGTTCAAAACATCTTCTGCAATTTTTTCTACAGCCACTTTTGTGGCAAATTCTCTAGGATCGCCAATTTCATCAATATCATCACCGTCAATGGCGCCATCTCCGTCGTTATCAATACCATCCGTGCTAATGTCGCCGCTCAAACCGTAAGCACCCCAACCAGAATATTGTTTAGTCAGAAGCACCTTATCATTAGCCACATCCAGCCATTCCAATTTCATACTCACCGTAAATCGGTATTCCGTTACCGCTTCTTCTTTACTGAATGTATACGGCCCGTCATCCACCTTCAAAATTACACCTTTCATAATAGAATCAGCACTCTTCTCATCCGTCACACGTAAAATATTTTCTTTCGTAAACTTGGAGACCAAATTGTCCGTTACTGTTTCCGCCATAGCAAATTCCGCCGTTTGATTTTCCACCAATGGAATGGCGATACTTTTTATATGGGGCGGAATTGATCCAGCCATGGAATAAAACATGCATCCCGTTATAAGAAAGAAGGATAAAGTAAGAAGTAAGAAGTGTCGGTATTGATTGTATTTTTTCATTTTAACCATTATTCCCATTCGCCCGTTTAATCTTCCGTCCCAGATCATATTGATCAATTTTCCGATAGAGTGTCCGTTCGCTCATTCCTAAAGATTTCGCTGCAGCACGACGGTTATTATTGAAATGCTGTAATGTTCGTGAAATGGCTTCTTTTTCCAGTTCTTCCAAATTCATATCCCCAATAGAAGCATTGCGAATGCTGTGGTGACTATTTTCATCAATTTGCATTTCTTTAGGTAATTCGCTCACATCTCCACCTTGATAAAATGGCACCGGCTGAACAGTTGCTCCGCCCTGCCCCATCATTGCTTTGATTGTTTCCACATCCTGGCGGAGTAATAAAAGTTGGCGAAGGATCAATTCGCGTTCTGCTTGCTCCGGAGATTGCTGAATAAGCATGGGTAAATTCTGGTTTTGGCTCATAGGTTGAGACATTCCCAATTTATACTCTACCATGACCACTGTTATGCGTTCACCTTTTTCCATAACCAGAATACTTTCCACAAAATTCTTTAATTCACGTACATTTCCCGGCCAGTCATAGTGCTTCATTCGACGAATGGCATCAGGCATAAATCCCCGATAGGGTATATCATTACTCCGGGTGAATTCCAGTGCAAAACGCTCTACCAAAAGCGATAAATCTTCGATTCGCTGACGTAAAGGCGGCATATTTACCGTCACCGTTTTTAATCGAAAATACAAGTCCTGGCGAAATTTTCCCTGTTGGACCAATTCACCTAAATCTTTATTGGTCGCTGCCAAAATACGAACGTCCGTCCGTCGAGTTTGAGATTCCCCCACACGCATGAATTCTCCTGACTCCAGCACCCGGAGCAGTTTCACCTGTGTTTCCAGCGGCATTTCACCAATCTCATCTAAAAATATCGTCCCTTTGTCCGCCGTTTCGAAATAGCCTTTTCTGTCATCACCAGCGCCCGTATAGGCACCTTTTTTATGTCCGAATAATTCACTTTCTATAATGCCGGCTGGAATGGCTCCGCAGTTGACAGTAACCATTTCATGCTTTGCCCGTTTACTGAATTTATGGAGCCCTTTGGCTACCATTTCCTTGCCCGTGCCGGACTCGCCTGTAACCAATACGGAAATATCCACCGGTGCTACTTGGCCCATCATTTCAAGAGCTTGTCTTATGACATCGGAATTACCGATAATGCCAGATGTTTTTTGCAATCGATCCAGATCAATCATGTTTTTCCTTCGGATTGTATACGTTCCACATACTTTTTAATTCCATTACTTCAACAACACTACTTTTTGAGCTTTGGTAAATAATTCGTCACTTTCCATTGACTTGGCTGTCAACTGAATGATATACATACCTGAAGATAATGGCTTTTCTGTTTTATTTCTTCCGTCCCAACTAATTTTGTGATATCCTGCTTCTTCCATTTGGTTTTTAAGTGTAGCAACTCTTCTGCCGGTTATATCATACACATGTATTACCACTGTGGATAAATCTGGTAATGCGTACGGCAAAGTAATTGCTGGATTAAAAGGATTGGGAAATCCTTGGGATAGATCATATTTCTCCGGAAATAGTTCTTCAGCCATTTCTTTTGGATTTGGTGCTCTTATCACTCTGGCCATAATTTCATTTGAGGGTGGACTGTTATGGCTTGCTTCATCTCTGGCAATAATCGAATAATAAATTTCTATTACTTCCTGTTCCGGTGGAGCCTGCTCGTTTTTTCGTACCTTTACCCGTCTGTCATTTCCACCGTTTCCACCTTCTTCTATTTCAGCTACGATATATCTGATATCCATATATGACGTTGTTTGAGTCGTAGCCAAAAAACCAAGTGTCCCAAAATTCTGTCCATGATAATAAATATCATAATACACAACACCTCCTCCAACATTTACTGGTGTCCACTCAAACATGGGGAAATCCCCCACTTGCATATTAGGGCTGAATGATAAACTTGTAGAGGGCAATTGATAATAATATGCACCCATTTCTAAAGGAGAGCCATCGGGATCTAAATCCGCAGCTCCATCAAGGTCATAGTCCATTGCAGTGCCACTATCGATTGCCGGACTGCCGGGTGATAAGTGATAATTATTATCACCAATAAACATAGGATCACCCTCTAAAATATTGGTTGCATAATCAACGTAAAGGTCACTACCGGGAGCATCATAATTATCTGTATTTTCATAAAATATTGTATTATCCACAATCATTGTGTAACAGTTTACACGATTGCCTTCATTTGATATCAGAGCTTTTATACCTAAACTATTATTTACAATTGTTTCATTGCCAATAATATGACTGTGTAATGTACAGGTTTCATTAGTTGGCGGTTCAGTATATGCTGTTAAATCAATAGCTGTTGTATTTGGAGAGTTACCGCCGTCATATAAATTATGATGAGTTAACAGCAATACATCACCATCTACTTTTAATGCAGTTTCATAATCATAAAACCGATTATATGATATTATGTTCTTTAAAGCATATTCAGGATCATAATCATCATTCCACTCTTGGGGTTCAGGAACTACTAAAGTCGGGTACCAATAATACGGCCCTATGCTTGTAGATGTAATAGATACCGGATAGTTACAATTTGAAAAATAGTTATAGCTAATATCCGAAGACGCATAAAAATCATTTGGGAAATCCGTAAGTCCATTGATATCAATGCCTTGTTCCGAAATAATAAATTTGCAATTATGTATTGCAAGTTTACCTAATTGTATAAATCCATTGTCATAGCCAAAATATGGATCAGCCTGCCAACGAATGGCAGTATTGTTTATGCCGCCAAATTCACAATTATTTATTGTTAATGGAGTTAATTCAGCACCTTCTTCAAGATCGGCAGGAGAAAATAAAGTTCCGGTTTTAATATCAATACCGTAATTTGAATTGCTTACGATTAAATTAGAAATATGATGATCAATTATATTATCAAGACTGTTTACATCCAGTAATAAAGCTGTTTCAACATTTGAAATAACTACATTATCTAATTTGATTTGACCCGTTCCGTTTACTTGTATTCCTGACCAAGGTTGATTTGTATTTCCGTTTAAAGTAATACGCGAATTTCCGCCATCCATAATTATTGTTCCATCCACTTCTATTTTAAATCCTTCTGCTAAATCAATATTTGCACCCGGCGGTATGATCAGTTCATCGTCTTCAGGGACTTGATACACGGCGGGCTGGTCATTTACAACAATATATTCTGCTGTTACCCAAGCATTTTCATGAGTAAATACAACATTAGTTATTCTTTCATCAGTTTCTGGATCTCCATCAATATTGAATTTGATATTGTTTCCATGCCATCCTGTAAACTCATAAATAGCATTCTCTGTTGCGTAGAGATTTGGGGCTTTTAAGCGGTAGATAGGATATGCTGTATTAAATTGGTCGTTTTGATTCAAAAAAATCTGAAGGATTCCGTTACCATCGTCTTGGTCGCTTAATGGACGAAATTCATCAAGTTGTGTTTGGGTAGTTTCGTCGTAGTACCAGGGATCGTGGATTTCAAAATTAATACCAACAGGATTTGAATTTAGACTGATTACAGATAATTGACTATAAATGGCATCCATATTTAACTCGAAATAAGATGGATAGAAATTCGTTGATAACAAATATTTTTCATTATCTGTATCCCAATGATGGTGTTGATAGTCATCAACAGCGCCATTATAATTATAATCATCATATCGTCTTGGTAATGTTTCTATGCTATAATTATCACCGAAAGTAAGAGAACGTTGTGTCCCGGAGATGTCCGTCTGCGATGTACCGGTTGTATTATTGGTTAATTCCAAATTACCGCCTGCATCTTCGTCAATAACCATATTTCGAAAAGTATATGGTGTACTATTTTGGAAACCGATTTCATATAATCGTACATCCGTGTTATTATCTGAACCGAAGTATACAGATGAAACGTATAACGTAGTAGAGGTACCACCGGATTTTACCTTGGAGTGGATTGGGTGTCCTTTGTATGATATATAGCCGCCATCGTCCAGTTCACCGACATCTATTTCTATTGGATTATTTCCAAAATTCCCTTCTGTTTCAGAGTACCCAAGAATATTTAAATAAACATGGTTTGACGAATTGGAATCATCAAAGGAATAATAAGACAAGAAAAAATTACCACTGTTAATATCGGCAGATAAGTAAGGATAGGTCATTTGAACAGTATTGTTAAATACCTTTTCAGGGTTTGACCAAGTGGAACCGGCATTATCCCAAATGCTATAAAACAGACTCCATAAACCTGTAGCATTATCATAATCAGAAAAAGCTATCATTAAAATACCTGAGTTTCCGTTATAAGCAATTGTAGGTGGCGCCATTTTTCGCATTTTTCGATTCCACGTACCGTAATCTTCAGTTAATGTTGCTACTGTAACGGGATTTTCACCATATTCCCGGGCTATTAAATTATTTCCTTCTCGATAGCAGAAATATGGAGTGTCCCCATCACCTATAGTCAGGTCGAAATAAGCTCCTTGATATACATTATTAGAAGAAACTACCGTATATCCGCTATTGGGTGTATACGTTCCGTTTGAATTACGTTTGAAATACCGCAATTCTCTTGTTCCATAGTAGTTCGACATACTAAGAAAGTGTATTTCATCGGAACCGTTTGCAATATCCATATAAGAAGTATGTGCAAAAGAAGAAACTTCAGAATTTTCTTCCTGCCAGCTTCCTGTATTTGGATCAAGGAATGTAGACCAACCACCCTCTAAAATGTAGTTGTTGGGTTCAAATTCACTATGGTACCGAAAGGATAATATTCTGTTTGAGCCTATATAGTACATTTGAGCTTCAAGATATTCTTCTGAATCATAGGGGTAAATATCTTCGTGTGTCCAAAACATATTACCTTGCACTTCATAAGCATATTTTATTGTTGGACCGAACATGTTATTATTACCTAACCTGGTGTAACAAAGTCCTAAATTGTTGTTGTTATCGATAACAATAAAGGGATCTACTTCATCGCCCGTTACTTGTGAATCCTCAAAAAGTGAACTTTCGTATTTCAATAGCGGTGTTTGAGGATAAAGGATTGTAAGGGTAATTACTACAAAAATTAGATTCTTTATTGTTTTGACTCTCATGACATCCTACTTTTTGTTTTGGTCCAGCCATGAATGTATACTTTATCATGGCAGATGATCAGTTTTTGGTTGTTTGTTCTATGGGGCTTGCTGTTGACATTCTAATTATAGCAAGCCCCCTCTTGATCAAGTTTATTATTTACATTATCTATATCCCCTCATAACAAATGCCTTTGACAAAAACCCGGTATTGTCTATTCCTGCTAAAACAGCAAAGTCTGATTGAATATCTACGTTTATAAACCTTGTATTGGGTGTATAAAATGTTTCATACCAATGCCAACTGATACCATTAAAGTGAAAAAGGGATGAGTTTTCACAAGCTACTAAAATATCATTTTCTCCATTACCACGGATTTTCCAGGGAAACGAGAAATAACCAACTGCATTTTCTATATCAATATATGTGTATGCAGTCGGTTCAAATTTGTCATTCAATGTATATACACCCCAACCTCCGGCAACCCATAATACATCTGTATTTTCACTAGTCCATACTGTTGATGTTTTTGGCGTAAAATAAAATTCGCCATCAATTGTATTTCCGCCACCGTTTGGATAACGTTCATAAACAGTTTTCCATTCTCCATTATCCAAAGTTAATACAATTGAACGATCAGGATTATCATCATCACCACATACCCAAATATTTATCTTTTCTGTTGTTTCATTCACAACTCCCCATATGTCTTTTAAATCAATATCCGTACCACTCTCCATCTTAACAAATTCTGTTCCGTCATAATGGACAATGCTGCCATTTTTGCCTACAAAATAGATGTTGGTGGTGGAGGTTCCCCATAAATGTTCGACACTAACATTTAGCCCCATATTCTGTAGATGATATAATGTCCATTCCTCACCATTCCAATGGATAGGAAACCCGGAAGTCACCCAAATATCATTCTCTGAAAAATACATTATCCCTTTATTTGCAGTATAACCACTTAATACTTTGATAAACTTCCACTCGCTCCCGTCCCAATGGGCAGCGTTGTAGGTGGCCGTATCCGTTTCAATCTTCCCCACCACCCAAATATTATTATCATCTACAATCCAAACATCCTTTAATACACTACCATATTCTCCAAGAGTATCTATCACCCACGTAAAGTTATGGCTGGTGGTGTCCATGGTTTGGGCTGTTACGTTTAAACTGGTATCCACTGCAATGCCGTCCTCCAGCCATCGGGCTTGGTAAGTGTATTCCGTGCCGGGGTTTAAACCGTAGTCTGTAAATGTGGTGTCGCTGTTATACACCGTTGCTGTTAAAACATCTTCACCATTGCGGGTTAAACCAAACGTCCATTCTGCCGAAGTGTCTGCCACGGAAATATGTAGTCTTGCTGTTGTGGTGAAGGTGCTTAATACTTCAAGGTGAATTGTGGTATCACTTTTGGGTGGAGCCGTTGGCAGGTCAGGGCAGGCTTGTATAAGGAGAAAGGTTAAAGGAAGAAGAAATAAAGGAACAAGCCTTTTGATGTTAACAATATTATTCATGATTTCAACATATCCATGTTTGCAGATCAATCATGTTTTACCTCCGGATTGTAAACGTTCCACATGCTTTTTAAAATGGTATTCAAGTCTGAATTTTTCGCTTCCCAGTTCAACAGTTCATTCGCCTGTTTGGATGTGGCAATAAGTTCCGCGGGATCTCCCGGTCGGCGGTCAACAATAGTATAATTAATTGCATGACCGGAAATGGCTTCCGCTTCCTTAATCACGTCCATAACGGAATAACCTTCACCCGTAGCGAGATTGACCGTAAATGAATCATTTTCCTGCAAATATTCCAGTGCACTCACATGAGCAGATGCTAGGTCATTCACATGGATATAATCCCGAATTCCGGTGCCATCATTTGTTTCATAATCATTTCCGAAAACATTCATTGATTTTCGTACACCTGAAGCAACTTCCATAACAATAGGCAGCAAATTCTGTGGATTTTTTTCCAATCCAGATAATGTTCCATTTACATCATAACCGGCAGCGTTGAAATATCGGAGGGCGGCATATTTCAATCCTTTTAACTCACCGTACCATTTTAGCATATCTTCAATGGCTAGTTTAGTATATCCATAATAATTGATAGGTTTTAATGGATGCGCTTCATCAACAGGTAAATATTCAGGATAACCATACACTGCTGCCGTAGATGAAAAAACAAAAGTCATTACATTATGTTTCATCATGGCATTCAATACATTCGTAGCGCCATTGAGATTATTTCTGGAATATTTCTCCGGATTCGTCATGGATTCTCCAGCAGCTTTGAATGCGGCCAAGTGCACAACAGCATCAATGTTCTTGACTAACACTCCATCCAGCATTTCTTCGTCAAGCGTACTTCCTTCAATGAATTCAGCTTCTGAATGAATATTTTCCACACAACCTAAAGACATATCGTCTAAAATAACGACATTATACCCAGCGTTAATTAAATCTAACACAACATGAGATCCAATATATCCTGCTCCACCAGTAACTAAAACTTTCATCAGAAACTCTTCTCCAATTCTTTTTCCATTTTATCAATTTCATCCCGTAAATGGGCCGCTTTTTCAAATTCCAAATTTTCCGCAGCTTCCAGCATTTCCTGGCGCATAATCTCTACTGCCATCTGCTTGTCCAACTCGTCAAAATCTGACCCTTTACGCTTAAATTTCGTATCATATCTTTGTTCAGAATAATTGTCAGCAACAGCCGTGGTCTGCATAATATTGTCCACTGATTTGTAAATGGTTTTGGGTGTAATACCGTGCTTCTTGTTAAATGTTTCCTGGACTTTTCGACGTCGCGTTGTTTCTGTAATCAAATACTTCATTGCATCTGTCACTTTATCACCATATAAAATCACTTCGCCACCTTCATGCCTAGCGGCACGGCCAGCCACTTGCATCAACGAACTCTTTGAGCGTAAAAAACCTTGTTTATCCGCATCCAACACAGCCACCAACGAAACTTCAGGCAAATCCAATCCTTCACGTAAAAGATTTATTCCTACCAATACATCAAATTCTCCTAATCGTAAATCACGCAAAATCTGGACACGCTCCAATGTGGCAACATCACTGTGTAAATAACGAACTCGAATATTCAATCCACGCAAATATTCAGTCAAATCTTCTGCCATGCGTTTGGTAATGGTTGTGACCAACACACGTTCATTCTTTTTGGCACGATAACGAATTTCTCCAATAAGATCATCAATTTGCCCCACCGTTCCACGTACATTCACAATGGGATCCAGCAGTCCTGTGGGACGAATGACCTGTTCCACAACTACTCCTTTACATAATTCCAATTCACGGTCGGCTGGAGTGGCAGACGCAAAAACGATTTGATTTTGTAATTCCATAAATTCTTCAATTTTCAACGGACGATTATCCAAAGCGCTGGGCAGCCGAAATCCATGCTCAACCAACACCGTTTTCCGTCCACGATCTCCATTATACATACCTTTTATTTGCGGCAGACTTACATGAGACTCGTCTAAAATGGTTAAAAAATTGTCCGGGAAAAAATCTATCAGTGTAAACGGACGCTCACCGGGTTTTCGTCCGGCAAAATAACGGGAATAATTTTCAATGCCGGAGCAATAACCAATTTCCACCATCATTTCTAAATCAAAATTAGTACGCTGTTCCAATCGCTGTGCTTCCAATAGTTTATCGTGGGAACGTAAAAATTCCAGCCGTACGTGGAGTTCCTTGCGAATATCCACAACAATGCGGTTTATTGTTTGCTGATCCGTAACAAAATGTTTTCCGGGATAAATAAAGTCCGCATCCATTTCTCGGATGATTTCGCCTGTCAATGGAACAAATCGAGTAATTTTTTCCACTTCAGTGCCAAACATTTCAATACGTATACCCACATCCTCATACGCCAAGTGGACTTCTACAACATCGCCATGAACTCTAAATGTACTACGCTCAAAGGTTGTATCGTTTCTGGCGTAATGAATATTGACCAGATTTTTCAAAAACGCTTTACGGTTAAGTTGATCACCTCGTTTTAAATGAACTACTTGATCTTTATAGTCATCTGGAGAACCCAATCCATAAATACATGAAACAGAACTCACAACGATCACATCATTTCGTTCCATGAGTGCGCCTGTGGTTCGCAACCGAAGTTTATCGATTTCTTCATTCACAGACATATCTTTTTCAATGAATGTATCCGTCACCGGCATATAGGCTTCCGGCTGATAGTAATCGTAATAACTGATAAAGAATTCCACTGCATTATCAGGAAACAGTGATTTGAATTCACCATAAAGCTGGGCGGCCAATGTTTTGTTATGGGAAATGATCAGCGTTGGTCTTTGCACTTCTTCAATAACTTTAGCCATGGTATAGGTTTTACCACTACCGGTAACGCCCAAAAGTGTTTGATGCGGATCGTTTCGGTTCAATCCCTCAACCAAACTGGCGATTGCCTGGGGCTGATCACCTTGCGGTGTAAACTCTGAATGAACTTTAAACTCTGCCATAACGGCAAATTTACCTCTATTAATAAATACAGAGCAATGGCAGAGAGTGACGTTTTTTCCTTAATGGATTTTATAGATTTATTAAATATATTGTGTACCCACATTTGAAGAAAATAGGAGATTTAATGATAATTCGAACAATATTTATACTTATAATATTTTACTTAACCGCTTGTGAGCAAAACCAATTTGCCGATAAGATTTTTTTTAACGGTAAAATCTGGACTGGAAATCCAAACCGGCCGAGTGCTGAATTCATTGCTGTAAAAGGAAATGAAATATTAGCCGTAGGAATTCATTATTCATCACTCCAAAGTCCCAAAACTGAAATGATCGATTTAAAGGGTGAATTTGTTATGCCAGGATTCATAGATAATCATACTCATTTTATGAGTGGCGGATTTCAGATTATGAGTATCAATTTGCGGGATGTTTCCAGTAAAAATGATTTTATCAATCGTGTAAGGGAATATGTTCAAACTATTTCACCCGGACAATGGGTTCAAGGCGGAGACTGGGACCATGAAATGTGGGGCGGCGAATTACCCACAAAAGAATGGATCGATGCTTTCACGAGTGATATTCCTGTTTTTATAGGACGACTGGATGGACATATGGCTTTGGCAAATTCCAAAGTGCTGGAGTTAGCCGGAATTACAAATAAAACTCCGAATCCTCCCGGTGGATTGATTGAGAAAGATGAAAATGGTAAAACGACTGGTATATTACGGGATGAAGCTATGGGATTGGTGAGGCCATTTATTCCTGAAAATTCCCACGAAGAATTAGATGTAGCAATGCAAAAAGCCATGGAATATGCTGCGTCCATTGGTGTAACACAAATCCATGATATGTGTTCTTGGGAGGATTTGAAAACGTATGCACGAAATAAAGAAAAACTTACCCTTCGCATATATGCTCTTCCATGGTACACGAATTGGAAAAATATTATTAAATACAATAATGATAATGGTTCTGGAGATGATATGCTACGCTGGAATGGCATGAAAGCAATGATGGACGGAACTTTAGGTTCCCGAACTGCGTGGATGCACACACCATATAAAGATGATCCAAATTCAAACGGATTAGTGGTTGCTGCTGATACGGTTGAATTTCGAAAAATTCTCCGCGAAGTGGATAAAGCAAATATTCAGATTGCCGTTCATGCAATCGGTACGCGAGCTAATGAATGGATTTTAGATGAATTTGATGCAATCAAAAATGAGCATGGTGAACGAGATCGTCGCCCCAGAGTTGAGCATGCCCAGCATTTGACACCTAAAGATATGAAACGCTTCAACGCTGATGGCATAATAGCATCTATGCAGCCAACCAGTATTTATGATGATGCTGCTTGGGCTTATAAGCGCGTGGATGACAGCATATTGGAAGGGACGTACATTTTCAGATCATTGCTTGAAGATGGAGCCACGCTTACATTTGGGTCTGACTGGACTGTAACAACATTGGATCCATTGATGGGTATTTATACTGCTGTTACACGGCGGTCCCGTGATGGACTCAATCCTGATGGCTGGTATCCCGATGAAAAGATCACCGTAGAAGACGCATTACGATGCTATACCATCAATAGTGCTTATGCCGGATTTCAAGAAGATAAACTGGGTTCATTGGAAACGGGGAAACTGGCGGATTTTGTTGTTTTATCTAAAGACCTTCGAGTCATTAATCCAGATGATATTTTGAATACAAAAGTGGTTAGGACTGTGGTGGATGGAAAAGATGTTTTTATTAATAAATAACATGTCATTCTGATTACCATTTCAACGGTGAGAAGAATCTCAAGTACCAATATAATAACACGCTTGATATCTTTTACGCTAACATAAATGTCAAGATTCAAGATGACAGTGTTTATTTAAGTAAAACCATTTTCCCAGTCTGCATTTCATTCCCTACGGTTACTGAGTAAAAATACACTCCGGCTGAAACAGGTTGACCCACATCATTCGTTCCATTCCAAATTATTTCATGTTTGCCACTTAACAGTTCATCGCTCATCAAAGTCTTTACTTCCCTTCCTAGCATGTCAAAAATACTAACTCGAACAAAGTTTCTTTTCGGTAAAGTATAGCTAATAGTTGTGGTTGGATTGAAAGGATTCGGGTAATTTTGGTTTAATATAAATTCAGCAGGAAATTGGTCTGTAATTATTTCCGTTGATAAAAAATCTGATAGTTTATAATTCATAAAGAAATCAATCAATTCCCCATTTGTATTTATTTCATGATTACTGTATCCTATTGAATTAATGATCCAATCCCAATCAGCAATACTGGAACCAAACCATTGATGTCCGCCGCCAATCACTTTGAAATGAACAAATTGTGTTAATGTAGTCGAATTATAATAAGTATACTTTTCAACAGTTGTACTGTCAGATGGATCTGAGTCCGGAAATACTTCAATTAATTCATAGTCGAGATTATTAACATTCCGCCAATAGTTTATAGATTCCCCCACATACATAGACAAATCCCAAGAGTATGTATATGGAACTATCAAATCATCCGTCCCATGTAAATGAATAAAAGGGATATCTCTGTCAGCATTACATGATTGATCTGAATTGATCATAAAGTTGCCTGTCACGGAACCAAATGCAGCAATTTTATCTGAAAGTTCACAGGCCAGTTCATAGGCCATATAACCGCCGTTCGACATACCACAGGCATACACTCGGTCAAGGTCAATATTAAAGTTTTCTGCTACAGAATCAATTAATGCACTAATGAATCCGATATCATCTGCATTGGACACATCCCAGTAAGCACCCACATTCCAGGCATTGTTAATTCCTTCAGGATAAACAACAGCTATATTTTGATCTAATGCATACAAATCCATTTCAGAATATGATTGCTGTTCCTCTGCATTACTACCAAATCCATGCATATTTATAACCAGTGGGCAGGGTTCTGTTGCACTGTCAGGATACGAAATATAATATTCCCTGATTATACCATCATGCGTCAATGTTAGTTGACCAAAGCAAACGGAAATTAATAGTAGAAATATTTTTACTTTATTCATTTAAAATTCGCATAATTCATTATATAGATTACTTCAAATTGTAGACTCATCGAAATCATTTTATTTCTTCCAAAACTAAAAAGAATATCCATATTGTAAACCTATAATATTTGTAACCTCAATTTCTGACTTGACAAACTCACCTTTATATAAGCAATAGATTTCAAGAGATTTATCTTCATTGATTTCATATTCCATTCCAAGCCCAATCCGAAATTTATTATAGGATAAAGATTCATCTTTTAGAATATGAAAAAACTCATAGGATATATAGGGTGTAAACTGCTTTATTAAAGGATATCCAAGTGTAAATTTGTTCCTTAATTCCATATCTTCCGGCGGTTCATTCCTCTCAAATTCCCGTTGTAATCTAAACCGATAACTTGTTAAAAAATAATTGGTTTCAAGATCAATTTTACTCCCTAAACTTATTCGGGATTTTACCTTATCTTCATAAACAATGTAACGGTATTTACCTGTAAGTTTAACAATCGGCGAAACTTTATAAGATAGTGAAAAATCTGTGAACGTTTTATGAAACTGTGAAAAATGCTCTTTCAGTCTAAGTTGTTGTTCTACTTTCAATTTTATTGTAGATGATATTTTCTTTTTCAGTTCAATTCCTGTCCATAATTCGTCATCAATTGATTTTGAATGAACCAGCGAAAGAAGGGGAATGAAAAGAAAAAGGCAAAGATACCTTTTAGATTGAACGAGGACAGATTGTAATTCTGCAGTTTCATTCATAACCCCGGCACCCGACTTCCGGAAAATTATACTGATGAAGGGTGTTTTATTAAACATTCCCGATTTAATCTTTGTAATAAACCCTGATACGTGCTGTATCCCTTAAAAAATTCATTCTACGGAATTCGAAACTTTGAATATTCAAGCCGGTTCTCTCTTTTAAATCCGCGAGTAATGCATCACGATTTTCCGGTTTAATATTTTCAATCTTCTCATATTCTATTGTAATACGAGCCAGCAAATTCTTTTGCCAATATGTTTCAAGGAAATAAGTTAATGAAACCAATGCAATATTCGTAAATAACAGTGCCGCATAAGACACTTCAGAATTACTTAATGCATTGATGACCCCGATGGTGATCACGATAAACAGATAAGTCATTTCCTTGATGGGAATGGGATTTGTCCTGTAACGGAGAATGGCAAAAACAGCAAACATTCCGAAAGCAAAACCAATATTGATGGTGATTTTACCCAAAAGAAAGGCGAAAAAGAAAATGAGGGAATTGAACATAAAATAGGTAAACAAAAAATCATTGTTGGTATGATTACGATGATAAATCAGTTTTATAATGATAAAAGCGATTGACAGGTTAAATCCAAAGCGGATGATTAAATTCATTAATTCAGATGATAAGTCCATTAATTTTTCCTTTTATTTACACTTGAGTTAGAATCTTATTTATTTGTAATAATTTCGGTTTAAAACGGTTGTATTTAATTCCCTTATAAACGTGTAATATACCCATGCAATATTTACTGATCCTCATTTCCGGAATTTTCAAATCCCGCATAGTCCGTATAAAATCTGAACTTGGATTGTACTTTTTTTGTTTGACTTCTGAAATCACCAGCTGATCAAAAATTTTACTACAGGTTCCATTTTTAGCGGAAAGGTTGGTATCGATGGTCAGGCGTTCATTAAAACTGTGATTAGTCAGGGTGATACGTGAAAATTCTATTTCCAGTTTTGGAGTAAGTTGATCGGGTGGAAGACCAATTATTTTTGAGACTAATCTTCTCTCCGGTTCTCCAAGACTACCGTTCCTCTCATTCACTTGGAGTCGTTTTTTGATTGTACGATCTTTATTGTTTTTAGTTTTTATTTCAAAGTATAATCCAATGTTGCTGCTGTATTTTCTATAACGGACTTTAAAACGTTTTCTGTTTTCATTATGATGCTGCTTATAAAACAGGAAATCGTCACTATCAAAGTAGGTGTTATCATATACAAAAGTTTGCATACCATCGATTTCCAGAACCTGGTAAAATAGTTTCAACTTATCCAGCAGCTGGGGCAGGCTATTCTGGTTGAAAACAAATTTTGTATCCTGTCGATCCCTAAGTTTTACCTTATTTAAGTCCTCCAGAGAAATAATGTTAAAACCCGCTAAATTGAAACTGACTGTTTTCATTTCAGCAGCACCATCTTTTTCGTCTGCCTGAACTCGCCAGCTTGAATTAAATTAAAATACACACCGGCACCCACTGACCTCCCAAAGTTGTCTTTCCCATCCCAAATTATCTCATGAAAACCACTCACCAGTTCACCACTCAACAAAACTTTCACCTCCCTGCCCAGTACGTCGTATATGATAATATTAACGAAGCTGTTTTTTGGCAGTTCGTAGCTAATGGTGGTGGTTGGGTTAAAGGGATTGGGGAAGTTATTATATACGATAAACTCTGTCGGCTGTATAAAATCTTCATCATCATTTATAAGATAGGATGTATTGATCGCTCCCGGCGAACCATTTCCTGTTGATGCTGACCAGCTTTCAGCCAAGGTATTATCTAATCTTGGATTAATAAGTTCAAGAGTCGGTCCGTTACCATCGGCTGCTTCGGGCCATGGCGAAGAATCATCATATTCAACGGCATCCACCAACTCACCATCAACATCAAACAAGCGGATCAGTTCGCCGCCGCCGCTCAATCCAAAACCCAGGTCGCCCACATAATTAGATACATCTGGAAACAATGCTGTAAAAACAGCTCCGTCTTTGCAGAGTACCAAATATTGATCCGGTGCAAGCAATGTATTTTCGGGAATTGTAAAAATATGGTCATCAGCCTCATCCTTGAACATCCAGTTACCAATGTCCAGCGTTTCGTTCGTAGGGTTATACAGTTCCACCCAGTCATCCGGGTCAAATTCATCGGCTGAATTGTAATTAATTTCATTGATGACCACCGTGGAGTCCTGGGCGTCCGAACCAATAGTATATTCGTAAAATTCCTGTTCCGCCTTGCGGGGATTGAGAATTAACGCATCAGCATTGCTGGCACGGATATAATATTTTATATGATCTCCACTCTCATAAAATGGAATAACTGCTCCGTAAACAGCATCATTTGCATCTCCATCATTATGCTGACCATCATCATACATAGGTACGGATGCAAATTGAGCATTGAAGTCATTTGTGGTGACCATTAACTCAACTTCTGTCGCGCCGGAAACCAATGATTGAATAACGACATCGTCTCCATGCAAAGGGTTTTCATTTTCTTGGATAATATTAATTATTACAGGGGCTGTTTTTGCGATTTCGCTATGGCTTAACAAGTAGGGCAATCTGCCAGCTATGGTTGATGTAATACCGCACCAATGGGAGCCGTCGGGCGTTATGAGGTAATTATCTACATTATATCGAAAATAATCAGCAAAAGTAAATGGTGGAAAAAGATTGGGGTCATCATCCGCATAAGTCTCAATTGAATCCTGCATACCATAAGCAAGATCCTGAATATAATTCACATTGTAAATATCATCGATAATTGTACGCATATGAGCGGTATAAATCTTTTTATATAACGGAATATTTATGAGTTCACTGAAAAAAGGCCGATCATCATCATTTTCAAACAAAAATGGATCCCAATCGTAAATCCAGGAAACATCGCCGCCTAAGGAGATTGCTGTATTTATCATTGCTCCGCCAAATGTTTGATCCTTATCCCAAGGAATAACTTCAAACTGTCCACTGCTCGTATTGCGGTATAAATAATAATTATGCATGTAAAAACCATTATATGCGTCCAGATCCGGCATGACCTGTGAGGCGGCAAAAAACCACAACGCCCGGTCCACATTCAAAATGGTCTCGATGCTGTCAATCTCAAAATTTAATGTATAAATTAAATCCAATAAATCAGCCCAGCCCGATTCCGATTTTAACTCATAGCCCATTTGATATTCGTAGACCGTAGAATCGTCCCCATACCAACGCAGATCTGGCCATGTATCATACGCTTCCCCGAAGTGAAACTGGGGCTCGCACTTAAAAAATGTACCTTCATTATTATCAAAGTGTTTGGTCAAAAAAGGCTTATTGACCGATTCTACAGAAACGTACAATCCTATAAGCGTACCATTTATAAATACATTCATGTACCCCACTTCCGAAGTGGAGAGATAATATCCTTCAGTCAAATAACCGATTGATTCCCTTACAAACGTGGCATCAAATATGGAATTTGATAATTTAACTTTATTGTAACCCAGAAGATCCTGGTCTTCATAAATCAAATCAAAGTCTATATTCAGAGGAAATTTGGGACTGTTTACTATTTGTGCAAAATAAAAAGTTGAATTGCCTTTATAGCGGACTCCAACACTATCTAATGTATCTCCGTTAAAAATAACCGTGGCCAGTTCATAGGTCTTGTCATCCACATCCCAGCGATTCTGTAAAATCTGATCATAATCAGGATTAAAAAATTCTATTTCCAAGGTGTGGACCTGATAGGGGTCAAACAGTTCTTGGCTAAATAGAGCTGTACTTGAGATTATTAAAGTTAGTAAATAATTATATTTCATTATTATTTTTCCAATTAATTGAGAGTGTATATTTCCTGAAAGTACAACATAACATACTTATTTCCATCCCCAAAACGGATCAGCAATTGGATGAGTCATTCGCCAAGAACCTGTTTTATAAGCATGTACAGTCAACCAACGAGATTTGCTGGATTGGACTACTTTAATTGAATCTAATTTATTCTCATATATGACGACAGGATGAATTTTTCTTAAATCACTTAATCTATTTTCCAATCTTTCATGCATTGTTTGACGATTAACTTTCTGTCCATTTGCAAGTTCAGCACGAATGTCTTCATATACCCATTTATCCATCCAAAGAGATAATTCACGTATTAATTTGGGACTTTCATTTATGCCTAACTTTACCGCATCCTGAATTAAATATCCATCCCGTAAATGTTTAGCAATTTCCATATTTAAGTCATTTCTCAACTCTTTTAGAGAATCATATTTAGTTTTTAATCGACCAAAATTAAAGGAATGAATAAACTCATTGATTGAAATGGTTCCTTCAGAATGTTGAATCATTGGCGATTCAGATTTTTCATTTAACGTACGTACAAATGAGTTACGTTTACTGCCAGATTTTAAAAATTCTAAAAAATCAATCGTATGTAAACTTTCGTACTGTGTCCATTCCCAATATGCATCCGCAATAATAATTAATGATTTTGATTTTGTAACAATTTCCTTTGGCATCATTAATGCTTCAACATAGTCAACAATACCTTCCTGAAGCTTTTGGTGATATAGAATTTTTCTAAATGATGCAGATTTTGAATTGTATTCCGAATCAAGAATTCCCGAGCGTCTAATATCCATTACTTGAAAAATCCAATAATTTCCATCTATTTCACTTGGTTCAGATATTTTATCAATTGCTAATCCCTTTACTTCATTTAAAAATATGTCTGGAATCGTTTCCCAAGACACATATCCAGTTTCAAATTGGTCTGATTCAAGAGTAAATAATGAATTTTGAACGTTATATTCATCTATAAATTCACTAAATCCTCTTTGATCTATTTCTAATTTTGCTTGGTGTGCTTTTTCTCTGGTTTCTTCCACCCAATATCGAATATTGAATTCAACTTTACTTTTGTTGATTGCTTCTATTATTTCATCCGATGTTACTGCAATATTTGCTTTAATTTTTTCCTCTATTAAATGTTCAATCAACAATTCATCCATGAGAATTTGTTTTTTTGTTTGAATATTATCACGTTTATCTAACCCATTTTCATATCCATCTATCGCCAATAATTTTTCATTAATCATATACTTCAAATAGTGTTTTTTAGAATTATTAATTGGTTTTAAATGGGCAAAACCATATTCATAATTATTGCGGAATTCATCTATAGTTATTACCCATGAGCCAACCTTCGCTAAAATCTGTTCATCTTCCTCTTTTTCAGATAGTGCTTTTTTGCACTGTAAACTAAACAGCAGTAAAATAAGTAATAAAGTCCCCCGATTAATTAACATATTTACATTCCAGATTTCGACATTGATTTAATCCACTCTCTCACCAAATTCGCACCTTCAATGTGAGTTAATCTACGACCCAATTCTGGCATCATAATTCCAGGATCGGTAGAACGGATGCGATAAAGCATGATGGATTTTTCAGGTTCACCCGGAACAATTGTATATTTGAATTTACTTGTACCTCTTCCAGCTGCAATGGGTGGTTTCATTACGCCTAATGCTCGAAGACTTTTCTGTTCATATTCGAGAAATAATCCAGATGTTTCTGCCGGTCCACCTTGTCGGTGACAATGGGCACAGTTTATGTCCATCCAAGCTCTGGCTCTGTCATTTAAAGATTCATGATGATTATTCGCATTTGCAGTTCGAGGTAACATTTCAATCGGAGGCAAAGATCTGAGCAATCCGGCTGATTCCCATTTAATCAATTGATTCATCGATCCTTGGGAGTAAGAATAATCTATATTTAAATTTCTGATTATTGGTCCGATAGGAACAAATTTATTTTCGTACACATGGCATCCTTTACATTGATTAACATTTGGAACACTGTATAGAACATTCTTCATTTCTCCATGATTATTTTTCCACGTAATGGGCATGCGATCACCTGCAATTGCTAATACTGCTTCTGTTTGATCTTCATTCCATACATAGGGAAAGGCCACCCAACCATCGGTGGTTTTAATAAGTAATCGCGTTTCAATTAGTTGACGTCCTAATTCAGGTTGACGCTTATCTGAATAATAATAAAATGTTTTTATAAGAGTCGTTCCAACAGGAAATAATAATGAATTATTTGTTTGAACTATAATGGCAGTATCTGCCGGAACTTGAATGAAGCGGAGTTTTTCAGCATAATCAGAAAATAATTCAGTCGCAATACTATAAGGGAAAATTCCAGTTACCGGTTCTTGATTTTTCATTGGATGTGTGAAGAATCCAAAATCAGATAATTTCGGTTTTGCATATTCCATAATCCCACTCCCCGCCCAAAGGCTGGAAATGAGAATTACACTTATAATCGAACGAAAAACCACCAAAGTTAGTTGATTATATCAAGTTTAACTGTAGAAATAGGTTCTTGAGTGCAATTACACTCATCTATATCTGTTGAGAATGTTGCAAAGAATGGACTATACCATTGACTGAAGTTTTTTGAAATATCAAGATTCACATATTTGGCATTCGTGTTATTCTCAAGACAAAGTCCTCGGTCAGTTGGAATTCGTCCATCAACATCAGCATAGCGCGGATCAGGCATACCATCGTAAATAATGTCGGGCACATGACGTCTGAATCGAATAGCCAATAAAATACCTATATCATGATTAAAAGTTGGAAATTCCGTTTTCCGTTCATATATATTATCATGTATATAAATGGAGGATGTATATGGATTATAAAGTGAATCCTTTATGGTTTCTTCCGTTATAAAATAACTTACAATAGTTGTTCCAGCTGTTTTGTTATTACGAATTGTATTCTTAAATACTTCCACCTTTTCCACTGCCATAACCATTATACCTGTTCCCGGTGGAACTTGGCCTACAATATTTCCTTCCGGTGCAAAATTATCTAGATTATTATGTTCAACTCTGTTGTTAAAAATCCTAACATTTTTTCCCGATTTCTGTATTAAATCCGGTAAATCGAATACCAAAATTCCACCCGTATTATGATGAGCATAATTATTATATACATCTGCATTTATGGAATTTTCAATCTCTATTCCAGCCACATTATGATATACTTCGGAATTTCGCACAATAATATTTTGTGATTGCCCTACATATAAACCAGCATCAGAAGCTCCAACAGACTTTGAATATTCTATAAGTACATTGCTGCATTGTACCGGATATAACCCATACGCACCATTTGTTTCTTTTGGACCGTCGGTCCATTCTGCTTTTACATGTCGAAATACAATTCCATCGGTATATTGTACTTTAATTCCATCGCCAATTGTATTTTGTATTGTGAAATGTTCCAAGATGATACCTTTACAGTTTGTTATGCTCAACCCCTGCGCTCCTTCGATTTGATTGGCAAATGATAAAATAGTCTGATCCATTCCTGCTCCGCGTATGACTATATTTTCTTTCCCCTCCATAGAAAGAGTTCCCAATATTTCAAATTGCCCTTTTTCTAACGTAATGGTGTCTCCAGGCTCTGCCAAAATAAGTTGTGTTTGGAACTCTTTTTCAAAATCTGCAAAGACTGTTGAAATAAAGATGTTAATACATATTATAAATGGTATTGCGCCTTTGTTCATTTTGAATCTCCAATATCAGTTTTCATAGCTGAAATTAACTGACATATTAAGAATTAGAGTACTATAAAAAATAATAAGGTTTCTTCATTTTTCCCCTTTGCAAAGGCAGTTTGTTTGCATTAATTTTGCGTCCTGTTTTTAACCCAAAGAATTAATGATCGCGGGGTAGAGCAGTCTGGTAGCTCGTCGGGCTCATAACCCGGAGGTCACAGGTTCAAATCCTGTCCCCGCTACAACGAAAAGCCTTCCAAGTTTATTGGGAGGCTTTTTAATTTTCAATAATGTATAAAGTGTACGCACTCAACTCACCTAAATATGAAAAATTAATATTGGTTATTCATCAGATTTAGATAAGCGACTGGTTTCTCATAATGAACTAGGTACAAAAGGTTGGACTATAAAATACTGACCTTGGAAAATAGTTTATACCAAATCATTTGAAATAAAGAAAGAAGCTATGAAACGTGAAAAACAGTTGAAAAGTGCAAAAGGTCGTGAATTCATTTGGAAACTTATAAAAAATTTAAAAATGATGATAGTTTGTCGGGCTCATATCCGCCGTCTGGCGGACACAAATTCAAATGTGTCTAACATTCGGCTGCCCCTGTCCCCTCTACATTTATTTGTAAATATTTAATTAAAATGTTACTATTCTAAAATTGTATTTTTATTACTTAATAATTAACTCTTAAAGAAAAACTATCCTCATAAGGTAATTGATAAAATTTTATGATTAAATCAAACAAGAAGAAAATGTGGATTACTATAGTTGTTGTAATTATCATTACACTATCCATCATTATAAAATCACTCATTCCCAACGGACCTATTTTAGACCCCGTTCCTAATCCCATTTCTGACAAAACTCGTTCAAATAAGGCAGAAGCTGAACGTCAATTAAAACCCAATAAGTTTCGAAATGTATATTTTGGTGATTTACACGTGCATACGTCCATTTCGTTGGATGCTTATATTGGCGGAGTTCTTGCAACTGCCGAAGATGCATATAAATTTGCTTTGGGTGAAACAATTGAAGTATTAGGCAAACCGGTAAAAATTGACCGTCCACTCGATTTTACTGCAGTGACAGATCATGCAGAAGCTATGGGTGAAATAATGACCATAACCAATCCGGATGACCCTGCATATAAAGCAATAATGCCGCGATTATTTCGATCCATCCATAATCCGGATGAACCGATGCATCCCATAAATGAACCAGACATTTCTGTACACGTGGATACATCACTTATGAGAAGACTTTTTAACACAGCATTACATAACACGGCTGACCATGATCCCAGTCATCCTCGATTCTTCAGAGGTTTTGATACTATGGCAAAAGCATGGAATATTATTCTTGATGCTACAGAAAAATATTATCAACCAGGAAAATTCACCACTTTTGCCGGATATGAATGGTCCCAAACAAAAGGGCGCGCTCATTTGCATCGTAATATCCTTTTTCGAGATATGATGGTACCGGATTACCCCATGAGTTCGTTCGAATTGAAACATGAAGAAGCACTTTGGAAATGGCTCGAGCAGATTACCAATAATGGCGCAACTGTTATGGCGATTCCACATAATTCAAATTTAGCGGATGGCGGTGCATTTTCTGATCGAGATGCATCAGGGAATCCCATTACAACAGACTATGCGCAATTGCGGCAAGATTTTGAACCATTAGTAGAAATCCACCAAGCGAAAGGTGCGTCTGAAGTTCATGCTGCTTTCTGGAAAAATGACGAATTTGCAGATTTTGAAAATTATGCTCATAACCCTCCCATGGAAAATAATTATGTACGATGGGCGCTAAAAAAAGGATTGGAGCATGAACAAAATCTCGGTGTTAATCCATTTAAATTTGGCATTATCGGCAGTACAGATTCCCATACCGCCACTCCGGGAAATGTATCCGAAAAAAGTACGACCGGAAATAATGCTATTGCAGATTTTTACCCGGAAGCACGCGCTTTTCAACGTTGGGCTCTTGATGATGATCTTCCAGTGTATGAAGCAGTCAACCCTGGCGGTTTAGTTGCTGTTTGGGCTGAAGAAAATTCCCGTGGATATTTATATGATGCGCTCAATCGTAAGGAGTGCTACGCCACCAGCGGTAGCCGAATTCAATTACGCTTTTTTGGCGGTAATGGGTTTAAAAATAATTATAGTTCAAATAAAGAATTAGTCCAAGATGGATATGCAAATGGTCTTCCCATGGGCAGTGATCTTTCGAGCGAAAATACACAAAATGCTGAATTTTTGATTTGGGCCAAAAAAGATTCTATCGGTGCAAATCTTGATCGGATACAAGTCGTCAAAGGATGGCATAAAGATGGTCAGCTACACGAAAAGATTTTTAACGTTATACTATCTGATGGCAGAAAAGTAGCAACGGATGGTTCCGTTCCAGACAATGGAGCAACGGTAGATTTAAAAACGGGTACATTTTCGACTGATGTGGGTGATGAAGAACTCATGGTTGTTTGGTTTGATCCTGAATTCGATCCGAAAGCAAAAGCATTCTATTATGTTCGTGTTATTGAAATTCCCACAGCCAGTTGGCGACTTTGGGATCAAATCAGATACAATACCCAATATCCAAATGATATTTCATTGACTGTCCGGGAGCGGGCTTGGTCCTCCCCTATTTGGTATTCGCCAGCGATTACAGATTAATAAATTTTTTATTCAGAAACGTTCAGTATATCCACATACACCGCCAAATGATCTGAATATCCGCCAAGTAATCGATTTCCTGCCCAGAATCGAAATGGATAATGGGTATAATCACCTTCTTGCTGTCGATAAAATGGTTTATCTAATATCTGTGCTTTACCGGCAAATAAGCCCTTGTTATCGCGCAGTCCATTACTAATGATCATCTGGTCCAAAAAAAAGTCTACACCTTTATAAACATACGTACCGATTTTGGGTTGTCCCATCATAGCTTCCATCATACTTGTCATATTAACTGATTTCAGGATTCGCACATTTTCATCCGTTGGATCTTCATTGAAATCACCCATGAGTAAAATTTCAGCAGCAGGATCCTCGGACAATAATGTTGAAACTTCATTTGCCAATAATCGTGCGGTGGCACGGCGTTTAGGAATCGCTTTTTCCTTTCCGCCATAGTTTGATGGCCAGTGGTTTACAAAAATATGTAGTATGTGTCCGGCGTATTCACCTTTCACGTATAAAATATCTCGAGTTGGATTACCGCCAGGAAGATTATTTTTGATAGGGGAACTTTCTAAAACGTTAAATACATTTTGATCATATAAAAGTGCATTATCAATTCCACGACTATCTGGAGAATCATAATGTATAATTGTATAATCTCTACCTTCATAGGCGCTATTCAATTCATCCAAAACGAAATAATTTTCTACTTCGCACAATCCTAGAACATCTGCATTTAAATCAGCTAAAACGTATGAACAGTTGTTCAACTTAAGATTATAAATATCTTGAGTAACATTTTTTCGTCCACCTAAGGCAAATTCCTCATCTCGAGTGGTGGGATCATCTTCTAAGTCAAACAAGTTTTCTACATTCCAAAAACCAACCCGGAGAGATTGGCCCCATACGAGCGAAAGAAGACAAAGCAGTGTTATGAAATATTTACGATACATTTTAGAATCCTTTGATAAAACTTGTGTGTGATGAAAAAAGAATTAAAATTTGTCTGATTAAGACGGAAAACTTATCCAATAGCAACACTATTGGCAAGTTTTTCAACGAAAAGTAGGCAAATTTTAAACCTTTTAATTTATGGATGAGTTTAAACTTTTGGAAACTTTTTGATAGGAGCGGCATTTATGTCTTTGAAGCGGGCACAGTTTATTACCCTTATTCCCTCCTTGTTACCTCCTTGGTTTGGTTGTGTCCGCTTCTCTTTTTTACGTACACACCCAGAATGTTTAACTCATTTACGTCTGTTTTAACAGAAATTTCAATTTCCCATTTCAATTGCTCCGATGATAAGTCATTGATACGCTTCCCATTATGTTGATTTAACCAATAATCAATTTTTCCAGCCTGGCTAAAATTACCAGTTATGAAATAGACTTCTTTCTGAATATAGTTTTTCCACTTAACGTTTCTGCACACTGTTTCCGCTGCAGATCCATATGCATTGATTAATCCCTTTTTACCCAATTTAACACCACCAAAATATCGGACAACTATAATGGCTGTTTGAACAGCATTGTGACTCCGCAATGCATTTAAGATGGGAATTCCGGCTGAGCCTGATGGTTCTCCACTATCAGATGAATTTTCAATAATGTCTACTTCAGATAACCGATACGCCCAACATAAATGCCGAGCATTATGAAATTCTTTACGGATTTGTTTTAAAAAATGCTGAAAATCATCTTGTGTTTCAACAGAGTGTAAAACAGCCTTGAATTCAGACCGTTTTACTTTGAGAACAGCACGGGCTGTTCTCACTGGAATCTTGTTCAAGATTTTCTGAATGAAAAGCGAATGGGAACACCTTCAAAATTAAAGGCTTCTCTTAATTGATTTTCCATAAATCGCTTATAATGAGTGGGAATCAATTTGGGATAGTTAGAATAACATGCAAACAGCGGCGGAGATGAATTCACTTGTTTAATAAATTTCATACGAATCATTTTCCCTTTTTCAGCCGGAACACTTCGAGTTTTAATTGCATTCTCAAGAAACGTATTTAATTTATGTGTAGAAATTTCTTGCTGATAATTTTCGTAGACGGAAAACGCATCTTTCAAAATGCCTGATACACGCTGTTTTGTAAGAGCAGATACAAATAAAATTGGAAAATCATTCAATAAAGGAAATTGAGAACGAATGGACTCTTTTGTTTCATCCATGGTATGAGTATCTTTTTCAACCAAGTCCCATTTGTTAACAATAACAACAATACCTTTCCCTGCTTTTATCACATGGTCGATAATGGACCTATCTTGCTTGTTAAACCCTTTTTCTGCATCAATGAGTACCAATGCAACATTGCATTGGTCTACGGAGCGTTTTGTACGTACAGTACTGTAAAATTCAATATCATCATTTACTTTGCTTTTTTTGCGTAAACCGGCTGTATCTACAAGAATAACATCTTTACCGTACCATTTCATTTTTGTATCAACAGAATCGCGCGTTGTACCGGCAATGGGTGTAACAATAGTTTGTTCTTTTTGCAGTAGTGCATTCACTAACGAAGATTTACCTACGTTGGGCATGCCCACGATTGCCAAATGTAAATCAGTCTTTTCTTCCTCCACATCAATCCATTCGCTTAAATTTAATGTTTCATAAACAGCTTGAAGAATATCACCTGAATAACGACCTGATAAAGCAGATAGGGGTAAAACAGGATCCAAACCTAATTCATGAAAATTGTAAACTTGGTTGTCCTGATTCAAATTATCACACTTATTCACAATGAGAATATGAGGTTTACCACTTTCTCGGACTGCTTGAGCTAACACTTGGTCGCTTGAAGTTAAATTTGCCTGTCCGTCTACCATTAATAAAACCATATCCGCTTCACCCATGGCTAATTTAGATTGCTCTCGAACAGCTGCATTAAATATATCTACATCTTCCGGAATAAATCCACCCGTATCGATAAAACTCATTCGCTTACCGGACCATTCAGTTTCACCGTACACTCTGTCCCGGGTGATTCCTTCCTGGGGGTCAACAATCGCTTTGCGCTGACGTAAAACACGATTAAAAAACGTAGATTTCCCTACATTTGGGCGACCGACGATGGCTATAACTGGAGCAGACATACTTTTTTATCCGCGGAAATCTGTGGCTAGTACTTTAAAAAAATCTTCTGGGGAGTCGCCCACTACTTCTAGTGGAACTTTAAGTGATTTACTTATATCTAATAATGTTTGATCATCTAATGTTATAGTTCCTTCATCATTTAGTATGCGATTGCTAAAAAGAACTTTATCTCCCAAATCAACATCTTTCATTTGTTCTATAATATCTTGAGCTGTCAGCAGACCTGTGACAGTTACTTCATCTTTCCCATAAAAGTTATTTTCTATTGCCATATAATTAACAGTTAGGTTTGGAATCTCATTCAGTTTAGGAATAAACCAATTGCGAAATGTGTCCGATATAAGTTTTCCGGATCCGATTGTAATTTGTGTTTCTTTTTCAATTATTGGAATCTCAAAATCTGTCCACTTTTCCTTGAAATCACGTACTTGCCCCACACCATTTTCTTCTAAATCCAAATTATCATAATAATCACTATCAGGGACATCTTTTCCTACTCGCAAAAACCATTCATCGCTTAATACTACAAAACGGCTGCCATCCGCATGTTTAAATCGTTTATCAAAATCTTCATACAGAGATATGGTTTTTTCTGCATACTCTGTAGTAATCGCAGGAATAAACGGCAACCCATCGCGGTGTTTCGTCAATCCAGCCGGAACAATGGACATGCTCCGAGTCATAGGTGAATACTGATGAATATCTGCTATTGTTTTCTCCAGAAAAATGCCATCATTCCATGTGGGGCATAATACAATCTGCGAATGTAATTCGATGCCATTTTCAGTCAAATATTCGAATTTGGATAAAAGATTATCATCCTTACCATATAGAAATAATTCCAAACGCTTATCTGGATCCGTCACATGAACAGAAATATATAATGGAGTCAATCGTTGTTCCACCACTCGTTTTAATTCTTTCCATCCCATGTTCGTTAATGTAATGTAGTGACCGTGGAGAAACGACATTCTGAAATCACCGTCGCGGAAATACATTCCGCTACGCATTCCAGGCGGATTTTGGTCCACAAAACAAAATACACAATCATTGGCACATTTTCGAATGCGCATATCTTCAAATTCCAAGCCCAAATCATCATCTTCTTCTTTTTCCAGATCGTACTCCACCAATTCACCATTTTGACGAACTTTCAGTCGAATTTGATCATCGGTAACTTTAAACTTATAATCAAGTATATCCCTTACTCTGGAATTATCGATTGCTTCGATTTTATCACCGGGTTGAAGGCCTAATTCGGCACCCAAGCTGTTTTCATGTACTAATTTGATCTTCATAAGCGACGGAAATTACACATATTGACCCATGGCTTTTCAGTCAGACTTGAAATAAAGTTTGTTGCAAAAATGGATTGAAATAGTGGTTAATTAATTTGAAGAATAACTTTTTTTATTTTGTATTCGTATATAGAAAATATAAAGATTGCTTCAGTATTTATTTTGGCCACTTATCTTCCAACCAAGCCAACCCATGGGTAAATAAGCCAGTAAAAGATCTGCTGCAATAAACCAAACAGGAGCCGGCAAAATAAAGACCATAGATATTCCTCCTAATAGAAAAAATAGTCCTATACACATTGCCAAAACTATGTGATAACTGGCTGAAAATTTTGAAGCCACATATGCACCTGTTAATGTTCCAACAGCATGTGCAAGAAATGGAAAGATAAAATATTTTAACTCCCACACTGTTGCATTCATTGGATTCATTCCATCACCAAATGGAACAAGCTGATATCAAGTCATTATTAAGCCCATATTTACAACCATACCGATTAATCCACCTGCTAGAATGGCTAATATATTTTTTAATATTGGGTTCATTAGTTAGTTTCTCCTCATGTGTAAATTATTTCAACAAAAGCATTTTCTTTGTAGCTGTAAACGATTCAGTAAAAATAGTATAGAAATATACTCCTGATGGAACAGGGTTATTTTGATCATTTTTGGAATCCCAAACAACGGATTTTAATCCAGCCGTTTGACGTTGATTTATAAGTGTTTTTATTTTTCGACCCAGCATATTATACACACTAATTTTCACATTACTATTTTCAGATAAATCATAAAAAATCGTTGTGGTTGGATTAAATGGATTTGGAATATTTTGATATAATTCAAATTCACTTGGAATTAATTCATTTTCTACACTTAACGATTGTCTGTAACATGAATCATAATAGCGAATTTCCGGCGTATAATCATATCCATATGTATCGGTACATACATGAGTATGATAACGGTTGATAAAATGAGTAACCCCAGCCTCGTCCACTAAATCGTGTAAGTGTCCGTTCTGGGCATCAAAATCGCTGTTATCGGGGCTACTGCCATCTAATTCAGTGCAACCTAATACAATTGTTCCGTCACACATAATTCCATACACTTCAATTTCTGCCAATCCTGGGATTGTGTTTGATACCAAACCTAGATTTTCCAGCACTTCCAACGGTCCTTTCGTTGATGTATGATAATGATACATTCCATTATTCGTAGGATGAGCGCTATAATAATCAAATGAATATTGCTCTTCAGCAATATCGTGTCCCGGAGCAGCCAACGGATTAAATAACGCAACACCATCCAAAGCAATTCCGGCTAATCCCATAGGATACTCATAATTACTGGAATTCACATAGCCATCCACAAGAGATTCATCAATCGTAATTCCCAAAGCAATCGGATTGTGTGGAATGGACATTTTGAAATCATGTTCCGCAATGGTATTCGGGTTTTGATAATAATTGTTTCCCTGGGAAACATAGGCGATATGATTGGGATGGCTGCTTTGATAATACCAGCTCTGGTGCGGAGGTAAACCATCTGTATGGAGAACAATATAACTTTCATTGACGGTAATATCAGAACAATCAAAGTATTTTTGAAAAAAAGTCGGAGCGTTTGAATTCACCCAGGAATCACACGATTCTAATGTGATTTCTTGAGCATAAATATGAGATAAACTGATTAATATTAAATAGAAAATTATTTTTTGCTTCATTATGTAAAATCCCATGGTTTGATTTTATTTAATTAACTGACACTCTATGGATGAAAAAGTTACATGGAGCGGGCGATGAGAATCGAACTCACGTCACGAGCTTGGGAAGCTCGGGTAATAACCATTATACGACGCCCGCAATGACGTAAAAAAATTTACTGGTTATTCATGTAGAGTAAAACAAGAAATAATTCAATTAACTAATCATTAATTATACCAAACACCAAAGCCTTGGCTACGTAGCTTTTCTCCCAGCATTTCTTCTATATCTTCGGCATCTTTCCGGGTGGGAATTGGATTATATTTTTCATAGAGATCCGGTCGAAGTTTAATACCGTGTACCTTTGCATATTTATTGGACTTATACCCTTCTTTATGTTGCTCGAACCTTAAAGCAGGTTTTCGTGACGATTGTCCCACGTAGATGCAGCAATCTCCTCGCATATATTTTGGATTTTTATTACGAAATTTCCTATTATCTGCTACAGCAGAGTCCAATTCTATTACATAAACATAGTAGCGTTTCATGACGAAAATATACACAACATAAATCACCTAATCTGTGTGAAAGGCAAAAATAAATTCAACACTGCCATAAATCTCCCTTTCTAAAAGATAATTCTATAGGATAAATTCCCGTATGAGCTTCTATATAAAATCATTATTTATAGCTGTTCCCATATTTATAACACTTATACTTCTAGAAGAAATTATTGCACGACGAAAAGGAATCGTCGTTAACCGGGCAGCCGATGTGATTTCAAGTTTGAGCTCGGGGTCCACCAATACAATCCGCGATGTATTAGGAATCGGCATATCTATCATCAGTTATTCCTGGCTTGTGAAACATATAACACTCTTTAAACTGGAACCACTTTGGCTTGCTGTTTTTATTGCTTTCCTTGTGGAAGATTTTTCCGGATATTGGATCCATCGTCTCAATCATCGTGTTAATATTCTATGGAATAGGCATATTATTCACCACAGCAGCGAAGATTTTAACTTATCCTGCGCTTTGCGACAGTCCATTTCAGATACACTTCGATTTGGAGCTATATTTATGATACCGGGTGCTTTGCTAGGGATTCCTACATCCATCTTTGCCATTTTGGGACCCATTCACTTATTTTTACAATTTTGGTATCATACACAAGTAATCGACAAAATGGGAGTGCTAGAATATATTTTGGTCACTCCCTCCCATCATCGAGTTCATCACGCAATCAATCCTGAATATATTGACAAAAACTATAGTCAAATTTTTATTATCTGGGACAAACTTTTTGGCACTTTTCAACCGGAATTGAATGCCGTAAAACCTGTATACGGCACATTAAAACAGATGGGAACGTGGAATCCGGTTATTATAAATTTTAAACATATGTGGAATATTGCCACTGATGCATGGCGGACAGAACGACTAATGGATAAATTACGTATCTGGTTTATGCCCACAGGATGGCGACCTGAAGATGTTAAAGAAACATTTCCCTTAATGACAATTACGGATCCGAATAATCAGAAAAAATATTCAACACAAAATTCATCAGCTCTCGTTGCATGGTCATGGATTCAACTGGCATTAACAAATGCATTTATGTTTCATTTTTTCTATATATTATCAGATTTCAGCTCAACCATGACGTTTCTCTACGCCGGAATGATTATTATCCATATTTTTTCATATACATCCACATTGGACCAAAAATACTATGCACTGACGGCAGAAATGTTAAAGATCAGTGTGGGGTTAACACTATTTTATTTACAACAGTTTAGTTGGTTTGGATTAAATGATGTATTATCCTCTGGAATCGCCTTCTACTTTATTGCATCATTTTTAATAACAGTTTACTTCCGCAATGATCTAGCTAGACAATCACCTTCGCTAAAATCTGCATAGCTGTCTTTTCATTTTGCAGAAGGCACCCCTTTTAGTCTAATTGAAATAATAAGGAATATTTAATTCAATTATAGAATTTGAGATACGTCTTCATCAACCTTCGGTTAATTTATCAGTAAGACAAAAACTATTAAAGAGAATCGACGATTCTCTGGAAGGAAAAAGTGACCTTTACTTTGGTATTATTTCCATCGAGTTCAAATACAGGATATGCTAAAAAATTGATAGGACCTGAATCAGGGCCAGGTTCAAATACTAAATCGCGGCCACGGCTAAATTCGATCCGATTTGCTGGATGATGACCAAAATAATAAGTGGAAAGAGCCGAACATTTATCGCCCTCGCTAATATCAACGGGCCACCATTTTCCATCGGTGTAAAATTCTGCCCAACAATGATATCCATCTATTCCGCCTTCATTTCGTGCAGACGGAATGGACGCGCCAATAGCAAATCGTGCTGGAATATCTACGGACCTAGCCAATGCAATAAAATAAGAGTGAAAATCGGTACAGTTTCCCGTTCGGGAATCACAAGCATATACCGCATCTCCTTTTCCCCAGCCATCGCCATATTTCATGTAACTCATACGATCAATGGTATGATCATATAACGCACGTGCTTGAGCCAATTTTCCCAACTTACCTTGTATCACTTCTTCGGCAATTTGATTGAATGATTCTAATTCGGGTACAAGACGATTCGGTTGGAGAAAATCCTTTGGATTACGACTTTTATCCTCATACACACCTCTTTCATAATGGCTCACACGATAGGATATATCTATCGTTTTTCCGCTATGTTCCGGGTTGAAATCCATATAAAACACTTTATTACCATTGATATTTTCTTTCAATATTTGGTAATCTACTGGAGAGTGTATGTGATTTAATTCTACCGTCTGAAAACGATCTGTCATGGGAAAAGGAATCCACATGCGACCTTCCTCTTTCATTTCTGGGAGAGTAACATGGTAGAAAAAATCAAACGTATCTTTATCTTTCAAGACACCGAGTAAGTCAGGTGTTGCACCATCGGCGGGGAGACGAAACCACGTTTTATCTTCCCTTTGCTTCCACACATATATAGGCTGACCGTTTGTTTTATGAACAGTTGTTTCTGTCACATCCATTTCGCCAACATCGCCGGAAAGGAAAAAATCCACATCATACACGTGTCCATCCGTGCTGGCAAGATCTACACAGGCAAAATGGCGATTAGGAGCAAGATGAGCCAAATATTCTGTATGAACTCTAACTAACTTTAATTCGAGATCATTCCCTTCATGGAGTAAATTAAAAAAGCCTCCGCCCAACTTGGATTGCACATCTATATGTTTTTCAATACCTGCTTGAATATCGGATGTAACAACATCGGGACTTTCCTTGCTGGATGAAAAAGCTTCACTGTACGCAAAGAATAGAACGAGAATAATACCCAAGGTTCCGAATGATTTTCGCCCAGCCTCCAAAATGGAGGACGCCCTAAATGATTTGATTAAACTAGTCTCCTGTTGGGTGTTCGCCAGATGGATGTTCACCTTTAGGGTGTTCGCTCTTGGCTGATTCTTCTGTAGCCGTTTCTTTTGACGCTGCTTCTGGTGTTTTGCATGTTTTGCAGCAGCAACCGGAAAGATTGAGTGCAAACAGAGCCACAATGGCAAGAGATAGGGTTCGTTTTAGAATTGATTTTATATTCATTGTATTTTCCTTGTGACGTAGTTAGTATTATTAAATTTCTATAATGTACACTTTATCTTGAGCTATAAATTATAACAAATAAGATAAAGCTTTAACTGACAAATTTTCTCTCACCATCTCCAAAATATAATAACTAAAAAGATGATTTGAACATTCTAGTCATCAGAGGGATGTTCACCTTTTGGGTGTTCACTTTTTGGGTGTTCGTTAGAGGGGTGTTCGCCAGAAGGATGCTCTTTAGACGGATGCTCATTTGAAGCTTTCTTTTTGGATGGATGTTCATTGGATGTTTTTTTGCTGCCGGCATATTTGCATGTTGAATTTTCGCACGTACCTTTAAAGTCGGCTGAATGTTTGCACGCATCTTTTTTACTGGCAGAATATTCGCACGTTGAATTTTCGCAGGTTCCTTCGAAGTCTGCCGAATGTTTGCACTCTGCTTTTTTGCTTGATGGATGTTCACCTTTTGGGTGTTCGTTGGATGGATGTTCATTTTTTAATGCTTTATCGGATACTTTTTCTTGGCTGGCACTTTCAGTATTTTGATCTGATTGACCATAGACGTTTGTGCTCGATAAAAACAGAGCTATGAGAGCGAAAGAAAGGGATTGTTTTATGATTGATTGTATATTCATTATATCATTCCTTTTGAAGTAGTGAGTGTTTTTTAATTTATATAATTTACACTTTTTCTTGGAATATTTATTATAACAAAATAACCTTGTCATCTTGAACATGAGCGAAGCAAGTGGAAACCTGCCTGCCGGCAGGCAGGGATCTCAAGCTTGTTCAAATAAAAATGCTTAAGATTCTTCTTCATCAACCTTCGGTTGCTTCATCAGAATGACACATATGTGTTATGTGGCTGCAATCCTCGCAAATTTCCACGTTGTTTTCAACTAACACCCGAAAACAAAAATGACTCCCGGGCCGGAGTCATTTCCTTCCCGGTTTTGCAGTTTCTTTTGAGCCGCCTGCAAGTTGGGTTAAAGCACGGCCATAACGTTGGTAAAAGTTATTCTGATCCTAGTTATATATCAATGATTATTCTCAAATGTTTTGAATCGACTAGCTGAATGTAATAACCTTAAATCCTTCATCACTCAAATCCTCTTGTAATAATTCTAAATTATTTACTTTTAAAAATTTGATATTTTACATCTAAAAAGTTTTTATTGGGTTTATTTGAGTCTAAATCGGGTAAAATTATTGATATATTATGTAAATCTTTTAAACCATGCTGAAGCATTGGTCCATCAATTTCTTCTAAAATGTCTTTTCTTATAATGATTTTGTAATCTGGAGAAATACCTATAAAAAAATTATCATAAGCTGAATGATGTATTTTACATAAAGAAATTCCATTATCTACTGTAGGTTGACTATCTGGTTCACTATCAGGTATTATATGTGCAGCGTCAAGTAGTTCCTTATGTTTTAATCTACAAAGTGAACATTGTGTTTTATATGCATGCAAAACTCTCTCCCTAAAACTCTTTTGATGAAGCCTTTTTCTAACAGAGGATGTTATGTAAGCTCTTCTGGGATTTGGATCTTCGGAAATATTGTATGAATCATTATTGATATACATCATATCATCGAAAGCAACTTTAAATGTTAATTCATTTTTTAGATCATTTATAATATATGCAGGCCATTCCAATAAATATTTGTTTGGCATTATAGACTTTATATAAATGAGTGGCACATTATTTTCCATTGCTTTTCTCAAGCCAACATTATCTCTATGATTGATATCTTCTCCTCTGTATTTATAATGTATATAACCGCTCTTTTCTCTATCATCGTATGGGCCATTTGTAATTGAAGAAATAGACAAAGGTAATTCCATTATTCTAGGTGTAAATATTCCATTTGGAGCCACTAATGGAACCCTATCATTTTTATATTTAAATCCTGTTTGAAGAACATTTCTTGGTAAAATACCACCATATATATCAACTTGTTGCTCTAACCAAGCAAATGCAGCAATTCTAATTTCTAAATCAATCATTATTTTCAGTAAAACTCATAAATAAAAACTTATAACACTCCTAAAAGATAAATCACCACCAACTTTATATGTACATTTTTTTTCTAAACTAACTTACTTTTACTCTACATTACTTGCGCAGCGAAATCCCTGAACATCCTGCCACCATTTTACATCAGGTGGATTACTCCCGCGATTGTATACCCGGAGTCCTTTATGCCAGCTATACCAATGTCCGCCTCGTGTGACTCGCGTATCGCCCGTTTCCGGCCCTTTGGGATTCTCCAATAGAGACATTGAATAATAATCTTCATGATACCAATCGCTGCACCATTCAGCTGCATTGCCTGCCATGTCATACAGTCCAAATCCATTGGGCGCAAAACTGCCCACAGGCGCTGTACTATATTTCCACGTATCTTTTCCTTTCATAGAACTCTGTTCAAATTCATCATCTTCCTTCCAATATTTATGGAAATTTGCATCATTCTTTGTAATAAAATTCCCCCAGGGATACCGCTGACCGTCTAATCCGCCTCGAGCAGCATATTCCCATTCTGCTTCTGTGGGTAAACGCTTTCCGGCCCAGTGTACAAATAAATTTGCTTCATACCAATTCACGCCAACCATGGGATAAGTATCTTTTGGCGATACATGATATTTCTCCCACAAGCTCCAGTTAAAGTCATAACCGGTATCATCTAAAAATTGTTTAAACTGTCCCACCGTAACTTCATACTTATCCATATAAAAGCTGTCAATTTTTACTGTATGAACAGGCACATTATCATCATGTGATTTTCCGTCCGCTCGGCCCATTTGAAATGTTCCGCCGGGGATGAGAACCATTTCGCCTCCTTTTCGGACGTTGGATCCCGATTCAGGGAAAAGGAAAGAACCAATGAGAATCATTCCAAACAAAAACTGGGAAGTACATTTTTTATTCATTTAGCGATTAAAACAATTAAACGATGGTTTGCAGTTTCCGATGGATGATACATAAAAATATCCTTCTTTTGATCCGTATTTATATCAAACAACCACGTATGCATTTCATTGCCGGGAACTGTGGATGAAATGCTGTAGGGATCTTGAGATAATGTATTCAGTTTTGGATTCCATGCATAAATGTGCAATTCTTCAGGATTAACAGTCATAACCACTTCCTTTCTTCCATCACCATTCACATCTCCAATTTTTATGGATGGATAAAAACCTTCATCCCAATCGAACTTTATACTCCACTTCCCCTTTACACTTGAATGGGTTGAAAATGTATTATTTTCCATTTGATGATATTCATAATTCATAGAAATCGTTTTCATTACAAATATACGAAACATGGCACCCAAATTCATTTTTACATCGTATCGAAAAATGTCATTTTGATTGTCTCCGTTGAAATCTTTAAAGAAATGTGACGAATAACCGCCGCTGGCTGCACCGCCGCCTTTTCCCGATGGAAAAACACTTGTTCCTGCATTTTTCGAAAATTGAATTCCATCATCTGTTGATTGTCCAAAATAGATTTTATACTGACTTTTCATTTTAAAAAAACTGCGGCCGCTTAATGTATGTGTAACTAAATCGGCAATTCCATCTCCATTCATATCGTTTATATCTTCTAAAATTGTATGACTTGATCTTTTTCTCAATCCGGTCAAAAGTGAAAATGTGCCATCATTACTGAATTGAAATATGAATGAATACATACCATCTAAATCAAAAGGAATATCCGTTGAAAAAGAATGGGCTGTTGCATCAAACTGTCCTGATTCAGACTGAAAATGCACATCAAAATGATTTTCATTCCAAAATACAATGTCATTTCGTCCATCCAGATTATGATCATAAAAATGGACACGTCTTAAATACCAGGGAATAGTCATGGGATTTAAACCTACTTCCCTATACGAACGAGTATCATCCAGAGCACAGGCATCTAAATGTGGTTCGGGAGGTCCCATGTGTACCGGAACTGCAAATGTGCCGTCACTTTTTTGTATAAAAACTGAAAATCCGTCCATAGAAGGAATAATGAAATCGTCTAATGAATCGTTATTTAAATCAAATGTCATATTCACCCAGGGAATTCGCCCCTTTGATGATCCTTTATAATTAAACGATGTTGAAAATAAATCAATACTTATCATTTTTTCAGGTTCGAAATATGAGAAATGTCCATTTTCATAAACAATTAATCTGTCTCGACCTGCGATGATTGCAATATCAACAAACAAAATGTCATGCGAAAGTTCAGATTCTACTGATTTTTTCCACGTGTCGTTTTCAAAGGAATAAATGGAAAGAGATATGTTTCCGGATGAATCTTTTGTTGTGACTGAAATGTCCGAATGTGAATCACCTATAAGATTACCGGATAAAATAATTTGGAATTTTTCATTGCCTAAATCGATTTCATATTGATCAAAAGCAAAGGGTGGAATAGTTTCAACACTTGGATCTGCGAATATGAAAGGTGTTACAATGAAAAGGAATATGAAATTCTGAATAGCGTTTTTCAACATTACTCAATTCTCCAGTTTGCATTAATAGAAGGAACCCAATACATTTTTGGTGATGAAGTATTCTCTTCTAAAGTTGAATTAATCCCTAAATTAACATATAATTTTCCAGTCAGTTTTTTTTCTATTCCCAGAGACATAAAAGGCTTTCCTTTCAACATATCCTTAAAATAAAATCCATGAATCGCTAAAACAGAATATGCTTTAATCGGTGTATCATTAAAATAATATTTCCAGCCAGCCGCTACGCTAGACATGGCAATTAAAGTACCGCCGCCCACAAATAATTCATTGTTGTTATTTTGCATAATCGTATGAGCGTATCCAACCCAGCTAAATCCTATTTTATGATCTAGAATTCCCGCAGCAAAATAGTGAGTTGGACTTTTATCAGTTTGTCCATACATAATGCTAATTTGAAAACATAAGGTGAGAATAAGAGATAAATATTTTTTCATTTTCATATCCAAGAATATGACTATTTATAGACTCAATTACGAATAAAATTATATTTTCTTCAGTTGTTCATTTAATAAATTAAAAAAACCGTCATCATCTACGTCGTAAGCCCACATTACGTTTGGCTTCTTTCCTGTTACATTCCAAAAATCAGCCACTGTTTCACCGCGAGTTAATTCACCTTGCGTTTCAATGGTTACATTAATGTTTTTCAGTTTAAATAAATCCGGTTTCAAAAGATAGGCAATGGTACAAGGATCATGGAGAGGTCCTCCATCCGTATGATATTTTTCTTCATCATACCGTTCATAAAATGCAATTAAATCAGTCATCATTTTCGCCGGTTTTGTTCCAATCGCTCGAATACGATTCAATCGCTTTCGGCTGGTCAATACCTGATGCGTTACGTCCAAACTTAATACCACAATAGGCCGGCCACATTTAAAGACGATGTCCGCTGCTTCCGGATCCACATAAATATTAAATTCAGCTGACGGTGTAACATTCCCCCCTTCATTTGCTGCGCCACCCATAAGTATAATTTCGTTAATTTTGGATAAAATATTCGGTTCCCTCGCAATAGCTGTGCCTATATTTGTTAAGGGACCTGTGGGAATAAGTGTAATTGAATTGTCATCTGCAGCCATAAGAGTTTCAATAATAAAATCAACAGCATGCGTTTTTTCCAGTGGATGTTCAGGTTCATAAATATCAATACCGTCTAATCCACTTTTGCCATGAACATATTCTGCTGTAACCAATTCCTGTACCATAGGTTTGTTGCAGCCGGCATAGATTTTTACATCACTACGATTACATATTTCACACACAAGACGAGCATTTCTTTGGGTCAGATTCAATGGTACATTTCCTGCAACAGTGGTAATGCCCAAAATGTCAAAAATCTCCGGCGCAGAAAACGCTAACGCAAGTGCTAGAGCATCGTCCTGTCCCGGATCACAATCAATAATAACAGGTAATGGATTATTCATTTATTTAAATACATATTTATGAAATGGAAATTAGTGATTTCAAAACATATAAATGGATAGAGACATGTGCAGTTAAGATTCCCAGTTATGCACTATACATATTTATAACTAAATTTTTACAGATTGTTGAATACTTTAAAGGAATTATAATGCGCCAATTAAACATATTGACCTTTTTCATCTTTACTATTTCATTCGCCACAAGTACTGGGTGGCATGAAACATTTAATACCGATGTAACCGCAGACAGCGTCACTGGAGAATTGCCTTCCGATTATACGTGGTATTGGTGGACATGGGGAATGTGCTATACTGAAAACGGACAACTCGTTTTACAAGGAGAAGCACCTAATCCCATGAATGCAGAACGCTCTACTGTTTGGCTTCAAACGGATGACGGCGATATTACGCCTGACAGCGCTACTATGTATATTAAAATGAAAGCGGAATCGTCAAGCACAGATTCAGCTCATGCATTTTTTGATCAAATTCATATTCCCGTTGCTGCAGATCCCTTATTTCTCGCAAATAGAAAAGCATACACAGTTGTTGTTGCACCCTGGAATGGTGTCATTGCAGATTATTATTTTGAAACGGAAGTTTTTAACAGTAGCCCAGCACCCGGCGTTGGATATGGCGAATGGTTTTGGCTTAAAATTGAATCCATTGGACAAACTGTTTCGGTCTGGACCTACGCCCATGGTGACGAACCTTCAGTAAATCCAAATCATTCATTTACGACAGCAAATGTTACATCCTATGCTGCATTGCAGTTTATCATTGCTGTCACCAATGCTGATTCTACTACATGGCTAATTGATGATTTTTATTATAACATGGATCCATCTGTTTCCACAGGAGATGAAACAATATTGCCAAGTGATTTTAAATTAAATCAGAATTTCCCCAATCCGTTTAATCCTGCTACATCCATTCAGTTTAGTCTATTGCAGGATCAACATGTTCGGTTAAGCATTTTCGATTTGAAAGGTGAAGTAGTTGCAGAATTGATGAATGAAACTGTTTCTGCTGGAAATCATGACGTAATGTTTAATGGCAACTATTTGCCGTCTGGTGTTTATTTTTACCGCCTTGAAACAGATAATGGCAGTATGACTAAAAAAATGCTGCTACTGAAATAGAATATAAATTCACCTCCCCTAATAACATTTGTCATCCTGAACATGAGCGAAGCAAATGGAAGGATCTCAAACGGTTGATAAACCATTATGTTTGAGATACTTCTTCACCAATCTGCGATTGTCTTATCTGTATGACACAAAGAGTGTTTATTAAAAAAAAGAGTGGTACTAGGGTGAGAAAAATTAATTGTTATCGATATTCTATAAATGTTGTTCGACGAAAAGTATCCAGTTTATCATATTCAGAAAAATCTTTCATAACCAATCGATTAAGAATTATTCCTTTTTGACTGGACGCATATGCAACAGGAATACCTGCTGTATTGTTTTTATCCCTCGTAATTAAAAATTCAAATCGATCACCTTCAATTTCCGTATTCGAAATTTTATAAAAAGCATCCGTATTCCGATTGTGAGTATGAATAGACCAATAACGATCATCTGGAGGAACTGGAGTTGATACAAATAAATCTCCTTGACTTAAATCGTAAGGAATAAAGAAATATAAAAAATCAGGATTGGGCTTTCGGGCCGATTGTTTATTTGACAAACATGATGGATTAATATAAAACACACCATCTACCCATCGTTCACCACATTCACTGCTGAATACTTTAGCTGCTTCTAAATCGCTATCCAACTTGCGCATAACAATCTCTGGACCTGCCCAAATCAAAAGACCATGAGTAAGTAGAGTTGTACCGAGAAATTTTAAAATCCAATTAGCCATTCGGTCTCACCTTCGTAATGTTGCCAACCGGGATAGAATTTTTATTTTCATAATAATTAAGATTCGGGCCATAAATACGCATAATAATTGTAAAATCTTTTCCGCCATGATTTATAATCTGTTTACCAAAATATTCGTCAGGATGTGATGTAAGTATAATTTCGTATTCACCATTATCCTTGATTAGTGTCCGATATGAATTAGCCACAGTTTCCTCAAATGGCTCTATTAGGCTATTTTTATAATCATAAATCACGAAGCTCCAATAACGACTTTTGGGTGGAATACCACTTAATACATAATCATTTTCTCCAGACATTTTGATTCCATCATTATCATTCATTGCTTCGAGATAAATAACTTCAGGACGTATACTTCCTAATAATCCAATAAATGCAATATAATTACGTAACCATGGATTTTGGTTTTCCATAGATAAATCAAAATGTGTTACCCATTGATTTCGTTTAATTCCTCCTATAAAACCCATTGAAATTGAATTTGTAAATGTAAAAGGATAAAAAGTGGCTATACCTAGGATTATACCAAGGACGATTGGTAATAGAGTTTTTTTAAACAAGGGAATATTAGATCTTATCAAATGCTTTTAATTTTATGGCATAAAATGACCACAGAATAAAAAAGCCTAGAAATATAAATGCAAAGACCCAGCCCCAATTATGATTTACCTGGGTTGCGGACCAAAAGAGTCCAACGGTCGCCGTTCCTGCCCATACAACTGCCCAGCGTAACTTATATCGCATTTTTTCTAAATCAAATTTTGCAGCTATGAGTGAACTATACCCAATTCCAAAAAGTGCAGCGGCGGCAATTCGTGCTGATAATGGATCCATAGGTGCGTAGCTGAGTATTTCTGCCAGTTGAATTGGGAAAAAGAAAAACGGGATGGCAAATGCGTAATCCACATAAAAGTGGATCACCATCCATTTGCGTAATGAATTTGGAACGTCCATATATATATTAAATTACATATATTTATTTTTGTTTAACACGAAATTCCTTTAATTCCATTATACTATTGCAATACAAAAAGTCATATAAGATAACATATGAGTATATTTACGAAATTAAAAATGAAATTCGGATTAACGCTTTTGATGGCAAAATCCAAATGGAGTAAAGTCAAGATGAATGATACAGATCCAATTTATATGCTAAATGCACTCTGGTTTAAACCTGATGGCGGTTATGATACGTATAAGCAATATATGACAGCTGTAGAGCCGTTATTAAAAAAATACAATGGTCGGGTTCATTCCAACTTTTATGTGCCTCAAAATGAAATTATAGGCAAATTTGATGCTGATTTGGTGTTTTTTGTTAAATGGCCAAGTTGGGATGTATTTAACCAATTTGTAAGCGATACCGATTATCAGGATATAATGCAAATTCGGGAAGATGCTATTACCAACTCCCTCCTCATTCGCTGCGCAAAAATGTAATGTAATGTCCGTTCAAACTCATTACAGAAGCTGTAATTTATGCGAGGCCATTTGCGGTTTGGAAATCCAAACCGATAACGGCTCAATTGTTGATATAAAAGGAGACGCTCAAGATCCCTTGAGTCGAGGACATATTTGTCCAAAAGCATTTGCATTAAAAGATCTTCATGAAGATTCCGATCGACTGCAATTTCCCGTTCGTAAAACGGATAGCGGATGGCAGAAAATTTCATGGAAAGAAGCGCTTGATAATGTGGCCGAAAAACTCTGTTCCATACAGGATAAATACGGACAAAATGCAGTGGGAATTTATTTGGGCAATCCAAATGTTCATAATCTCGGTTCCATGTCGTTGATGCCCATGATGATTAAATCACTAAAAACAAAAAATAAATTTTCGGCAACATCCGTTGACCAACTTCCTCACATGTTTGCTTCATATTTTATGTTTGGCCACCAATTTTTGATTCCCATTCCAGATATAGACAGAACGAACTATATGCTTATTTTGGGAGCCAATCCATTGGTGTCAAATGGTAGCCTTATGACCGTTCCTGATGTTCGAAATCGTTTGAAAAATATTATGAATGAAGGTGGAAAAGTAGTTGTCATTGATCCGCGCAAAACTGAAACAGCCAAAATAGCATCTGACCACTGTTTCATCCAACCCGGTACAGATGTGTATTTTTTACTCTCTATTTTATATCAAATAATAAATGTTCATAAAATGTCACCTGGACGCCTTAAAGAATTCACCCATAACCTGGACGAATTGGAATCGATTGTAAAACCATTTCCTCCGGAAGCCACTGCCCACATTACCGGAATTGATGCAGCAACTGTTAAAACGATAGCGGCAGAATTTTGCAATGCTGAATCAGCTGTCTGTTATGGACGTATCGGTGTTTGCACACAGGAATTTGGCGGAACGGTCCATTGGTTAATTAATGTAATCAATATTGTAACAGGCAATTTTGATCGTGAAGGCGGCGCTATGTTTACGTCTCCGGCTGTTGATATTCTACAACAACCATCAAGTATCGGTCACTTTGATATATGGAGAAGTCGTGTAAAAAATCTTCCTGAATTTGGCGGAGAATTGCCCGCTGTCACGTTAGCAGACGAAATTCTAACCGAAGGTGACGGACAAATCAAAGCTATGTTAACTGTCGCTGGTAATCCGGTTTTATCCGTGCCAAACGGAGGCAAGCTAACCCCAGCATTAAAGAATTTGGATTTTATGGTGTCTATCGATTTTTATGTGAATGAAACAACACGCCATGCAGATATTATACTCCCTCCTGTTCAAAATTTGTTTTCTAGTCATTATGATCTTATTTTTCATACACTTGCAGTTAGAAACACAGCAAATTATTCCAAACCGTTATTTAAGAAAGATCCAGGTACAAAATTTGATTGGGAAATTTATTTAGGACTCGCCAAACGAATATCCAAAATACGAAAACGCCCACTAAACAAAATGATGTATTATATGTCCAAATTGTTTGGACCTGAATGGATGATTGCAGCCGGTTTAAAACGAGGATCCTCTAAACTTTCATTGAGTAAATTAAAGAAAAATCCTCATGGAATTGACCTCGGTCCTTTGCAACCTTCCTTTCCACATCGATTATTTACAAAAGATAAAAAAATAAATCTCCTACCTGAAATTCTTCTGGGAGACTTAAAACGTGTTCAGAAAACGATGAACAATCGATCCAACCCTAATGGTAAATTGATACTCATAGGCAGACGGCAATTAAGAAGTAATAATTCATGGATGCATAACTGTGATTCACTCATGTCGGGACGTAATCGATTTAATGTATTAATGAATCATGTGGATGCTGAAAATAGACACATTCAGGATGGTCAAAATGTTCGCGTTTCCAGTCCACATTTTCAATTTGATTTAACAGCAAAATTAACCGATGAAATGATGCCCGGCGTTATCAGCATTCCCCACGGCTGGGGACATGATTCAGACGGAATTCAATTATCCACAGCATCTTCACAGCCCGGTGGAAATATAAATAATCTTGCCAGTGGCGAGAATATTGACTTATTGACGGGCAATGCGGATCTCCATGTTCGCGATATTGACATTTCACTTATATAAAGATTTTATTTGAAACCGATTATAACCAAACTCATACTCATAATATGTGTATCCAGTTCTGCTATAACTCAAATCAGAATTTCAGGAACTGTCACTGATGCAACTTCAGGTGGACCACTGCCTGGAGCGAATATTATTGTTGTTGGCACTGATGTTGGATCTGCTACAAATACAGACGGTTTATTCTCTTTAACTCTCTCCCCCGGCAACTATACATTATCTGCCACCGTAATTGGATATAAAACTGAAACATCTTCAGTTTCACTCATTAGTCAGGGCATAATACTGAATTTTTCGTTGGAAGTTGAAGCCATATATCTTGAAGATGATATTATTGTAACTGCATCACGTAAAGCAGAAAAGATACTAGAATCACCCTCATCCATTTCCGTATTAAGTCAACGTGTGTTGGAAAAAGATGTTGTATCTAATGCAGTCAGTTCCTTGCGAAATATTCCAGGAGCAGAAGTGGTTCAGACTGGCTTGGCAAATTATCAAGTTGCTCTCCGAGGATTTAATTCTAATTTCAATTCGCCCACGTATACATTGGTTGATTACAGAAATGCTGCTTTAGTGGGATTTTCATTTAACCCATTTGCAGCCATGCCCATCGATCCCATTGATCTGGATAGAATTGAAATCGTTCGCGGCCCGGCATCTGCTCTATATGGAGCAGGTGTTGAAACAGGTGTGATTCATTTTTTAACGAGAGATCCGTTCCAATATCCAGGCACAACCATGAGTTTGCGTGCGGGAGAAAGAGAAACGGCTGCTGTTACATTACGCCATGCCAAAATACTTAACGACCGTTTGGCATTCAAAATTGTCTCATCATTCGGTACGGCCACCGATTGGGAATTGGATTCCACCGATGCTCGAGACAAAGAGCATCTGGAGGCCTATGTGGATTCCGTTTTCAGTGGAATAAATGATCAATTCCTTTTTTCGACTGGAGGCAAACGAGATAGTGAAGTTAAATACGGTTATGTGACGGGAGCTCTACATTATAAATTACCCAACAAAGCTACGATTATTTCCAATTCAGGTTATTCAACATTAAAAACAGTCTTTTTGACGAATCAGGGCGAAGGTCAATCCGACGGTCCTGGAGTTGCCTTTACGCAATTACGATATCAGCATAATCTCTTCTTTGCTCAAGTTTTCTTTAATCAAATGATTAATGATGAAAAAATATATTTATTGCGAAACGGCAATGCAACTTATTCCACATCCACACAAATAGATGGGCAAGTCCAACAAAACATTGAATTCATGAAAGGTAAAGTATCTTTAACACTCGGTGCAGATTTTAGTCAGTTATCTCCTCAATCAAAAGAAACTGTTTTTGGACGAAATGAATATCAAGATAATATAAATGAAATGGGGACGTATTTTCAAGCACAGTACCAAGTTTCATCTCATGTGGATGCATTCATAGCTGGCAGAGCTGATTATCATTCTGTGTTTGATAAAGTTGAATTTTCACCTCGTTTAGCATTTGTTTGGATGCCTACTCCTATGCATTCGTTACGCCTTACCGCAAATAGAGCCATTAATTTTGGTGATCCGGTTTATTTCTTCACAGATATTGTTGTACAGGAATCTGATTTTTTTAAAGTCAGAGTTCGTGGAAGTACAAATGCCTGGACCTATGAACAACCTACACAAATTACCAGTTTATTTGACGGCGAACGATCAAACGATATTGGAATTCCTTTTTCTACTGCATACGTATTTACAGTAAATCGCTTACTGGAATTGGGATGGATTTCTTCAACAGCACAAACATTTTTACTATCTAGAGCAGATCAAGTAGAAGGATTCGCTGATGGCTCATTTGTATATCCGGACTTGACGTGTATTGAATGTGTTGAAAATGATAGAGCAGTCACCGACGTACCCGATAGAAAGCCATTAATGCCTACCGTGACAAATTCAGTTGAATTAGGATATAAAGGGCAAATTGCCAAAGGTATCATGGCAAATATTGATTTATATTATGTACGGAGACAAAATTTTATTTCCGACGCTCAATTAATCACACCCATGGTTCGCATTGGCGCCATTACAACCGATTTGCTAGCTGCAGCGACTTCTGTGGTTACAGATACCGAATTACGGCAATACGGTCTGGATATGTTTCGCTTTTCAAATTTATTTGCATCAGCAGGAGCACAGCTAGATAGTAATTTTGTCGCAATTGCAGAAACGAATGAAAATTATGATGAAAATACACCACCAGAAATTATGCTGTCATTTGTAAATTTTGGACAGGTTGATTATTATGGAATTGATGTTGGTATAAAATATATTTTAAATAATAATGTCTACGGTTTTGCCAATTTTTCATGGATAAGTGATGATTATTTTAATGATGAAGACTTGGGGGAAAAAGGAACTGGTCAAGCACTATCTATGAATGGACCCAAATTGAAATATGCATTTGGAATTAACTATACAAGCCAACACATGTTTTCCTTTAACTGCACGTATCGCTTTAAAGACAAATTTGAAACACTGGCTGGACTATTCTCTGGACCGGTACCTGAATCTCATATAGTTGATGTAGGTATGGGATTAGATTTTGATCGATATATTACAGGACTTCAATTAAACATTACTGCTCAAAATGTTTTAGGGGAAAAATATCGTAGTTGGTATGGGACACCGGCGATTGGTCGTATGATTATGGGCCGTTTAATATATTCCTTCTAATGGATTTCAATTTGTGGTCAAAAAAAGGTTACTATGAAAATATAAATGGAAAGAATATTTTTATCATTGATGAAGTGACTAGTGATAATACGATTGTAATCCTACATGGCTTTCCCTCTTGCAGTTTTGACTACTGGAAAGTACTGCCGATACTTTCCGAAAAATTCAGAGTTATCATACACGACCATATTGGTTTTGGTCTTTCAGATAAACCAAAAGAATACTCTTATTCCCTTTTTGAGCAAGCGGATACTGCTTTGGAAATTTGGAAAAAACTCGGTCTAAAAAATGCAACACTCGTTGCCCATGATTACGGTTGCAGTATCGCTACAGAAATAATTGCCAGAGCCAATGAAGGGTCCCTCCCGCTCAATTTTCAATCTGCTATTCTTGGAAATGGAAGCATATTAATTGATATGGCAAAACTGCAACTTATTCAAAAGTTGTTGCGCAATCAGACCATTGGACCTTTAGTGTCCAAATTAAGTACAAAATGGCTTTTTGAGCATAGCATGAACAAATTATGGTCAGACAAATCAAAAATTGAAAATAATGATTTTGATAATTTATGGAAAATGATACAATTTAAAGACGGCATGAATCGTGCTTCACAAATTTCCCAGTATTTAAGGGAAAGGGTTCAATTTAAAGACCGTTGGATAAGTGCATTGCAGCAATCAGAAATACCTATTCATTTTGTTTGGGGCGAAGATGATCCAATTGCAATTTTAGATATGGCTGAAACATTACACCAACTCGTTCCAAAAAGTACGCTGACCACTCTTTCAAACGTGGGCCATTATCCCATGCTGGAAGCACCAAAAAGATGGAGTTCAGCTGTTTTAACTGTATCAAATAATTTATTTATTAAATAAATGCTAGATATATCTTTAGAGATGGATTCCAAGATAAAACATTTCTACAATAGTGGAATCCAGAAAATTAATAATAAAATTAAAACAATTATTTTTTAATAATTCAAAAATATTTACTAATATTATTTCAGTAATATCATTTTATTAACTTTTACATACTGAGAGGTTTCGAACTTGTAAAAATACATGCCAGCACTGACTTTTTGACCATAATTATTTCGCCCATTCCAACGAATTGATTGATATCCTGCCTTTTCTTTATTATTGAGTAGTGTTTTTACTTCCCGGCCAAGTAAATCATAAATAACAAGGTTTACATGTGATTCTTGAGGTAGATCATATTGGATGGTTGTAACCGGATTAAATGGATTAGGATAATTTTGATGCAATGCAAATTCATCGGGTACAGCAATAACTTTTTGAGAAATGAATCCTTGAGCTATAATATTATTATGTCGATCTAAAAAGATATATTGAATTGAAATAAATGCATCTTCCTTCACAAATGAATGTGTTTCCAAAGAAATATGCTTTTCTTCTACTTCAGCCAAATACGCCTTTTCTATAAGTAGATTTCCTACTTCTTTACTGTGATTTTTTAGTAATAAAATGTTTTGGCTAAATTGATCAACAGTATTTTCAACTTCCAGTTTTGTCTGATCATATATAACTAAAACTTGTCCGGATGCAACATCATCAGTTAGAACTATATCTAGTATTTTACCCGATTGTTTTATATCAAGTGGAGGTCCAAATTGATTTATATCTGCTAGCAATAATGCCGGAGTATTATTCGACCAATGCCACATGCGAGTAAATGCCATAACATCCCTTAAATCAAAAACACTATTGATATTTGGTATATAATTAGGTATGACTCCAGTTACAGGTCCAGTTTCAAAACTGTAGTCTTGATTTTGCCAACCAATTACAAACTGATTCAAATCTAAAATATCAACACTATTGTCGGTATTATAATCACCAATCATTGGAGTCTTGTAAAAGTAATATTGGGTATCTGCTTCAAACCCAAGTAAGTCAGTAAGGTCATGGATTCCAAAAGTAACTGTATCCAATGCTGCAAAGGGCCCTACTAATGTAAGTTGAATTTGAGGAGGATCAGCAGTATACACTGTATCAATTGTATACCCACTTTCAATCATGGCAGAAATGCTTACATCATAGTTTTGAATAGGTTCAGATAGTTGCAAATCTATTACTGTATTAAGAGATGAACTAATCCAAGAACCGGGCTCTATACTTATACTTTCTATTACAGGAGGCCCGAGGAATTCATCTAAAGTAATTCCATTTGATGAAATTGGTGAGGATATATTCCCAACGACATCAAAGGCTCGCACTGATATGTAATAAGTTTGTGTATGCTCTAATGATAGCGTATTGTCAGAAATGAGTGTGTCGTTTTCCGTCAAACTCCAATCTTTTACATCAGTATTTAATTCTGAAGTGCCCACGGAATATTCATACCGATCAATACCACTTAGGGTATCATTAAAACCGGATATGAACGCGCTTAAGGTTGATATGGAATTGGTTATATCCTGATCCTCAAAAATACTTAAATCTGTGAGGTCAATCACAGTTCCCGATGATGGTGGAGTTGCATCTATAATAACACCATCTCCCTCCAAGATATTTAAATTCCCCGCTTGATCAATGACTCGCACCTGGCCGTAGTAAGTACTACCATTATTCAATACAAGCTGATCAAAGATTACGCTGGAATTTTCAGACGTAAATGTGGTCCAATCTACAACATCGCTATCACCTACAGTTGAACCTACAGCAAACTTATATAAATTGATACCCGACAAATTATCATTAGCATTACAATACAATGAAAGTGAGTCGTCACTGGCTTGATATATTGGATTACTTGGTGATCCTTCAGTTAACTGATTAATTATAGGCAACTCTGTATCCAGTGTGATACCGTTACTGTATATAGTTTGTGAAACATTGTTTGCTTCATCATAAGCGTGAAGATTGAAAAAGTATGTAGTTCCATGGGCTAGACTCAAACTGTCTTGTGTAATTGTGATTAACGAGCCAGAAATAAGTGTCCACTGCGTAATATTCTCGCTACCTACCGAAGTACCAATGCTATATTCATAATTTGCTATACTACTGGTTGCATCACTAAATCCAGACCAGTTTGCTGACAGGGTACTGTCATTGTTCGTCCAATCCAAATCAACAGTCTGTCCATCAAATACCGTTCCAGCCACCGGCGAGTCAAGGTCTACCCCAAAACCGTCTGAACTGACGGTGGCGCTGACATTGCCTACAGCGTCAATCGCATAAGCATTTACATAATAGGTTGGACCCGGCGTCAGTTCGACTACGTACGCAAAGGATGTATTAGATCCATTCGATGTCCAATCAAGAACCTGTGTTAGCCCCGGGCTGAGTCCAATGGAGACCCAGTATTCAGCGACTCCACTTAATGAATCAGAAAATCCTACTAAAAAGGCTAGGATCTGATAATCAATAGCAGTCCAGTCAACATCATCCAATTCAAAATCTGCAATTAAACCTGCATCAGGTACAGTCTGGTCAACCGTAATTCCATCCCCACTCATCGCCCCGGATATGTTACCGGCCTGATCGAATGCTTTAACATTAGCAAAATATGTACTATCCGGTTCCAGATTCAAATTATCAAACACATGGTTCAGATTACTGCTTACATCCACCCAGTTTACAATATCTTCGAGCCCCGGCGCACTCCCAAGAGATACTAAAAATTTTGAAATTTCCCTGCTATCAGATCCTCCCCAGGCAACAGACAGGCTAGAATTGTCATACTGGAAATCAAGATCATTACCAAAAGAACCCTCATATATATAGATAATAACAGGGGCAATCGTATCCACTGTTACTCCATCTGACATTGCCTCAAGGGAGAGATTATTCGCTCCATCTGTAGCTCGTACATTTACAAAATATTGCATACCGGTCTCAAAACTCAAAGACGTATCCACTACAAACGTATCCACGCCCACACTGGTCCATGGTACTATTGTATTTAATGATTCTTCTGTAATCATATATTCATATTGACTGATACCACTAATTATATCATCGAAACCTGTCCAGAATGCGGAGACAAAATCATCTATATTGGACCAATCAATATCATTACCAGATTCTGAACCATCGTAAACCTGTCCAGTTGCAGGAATAGAAATATCATATGTAAATATACTACTCCCCGATTCAAGCTGCTGATTTCCGGCCAAATCAAACGCTTTTGAATATATATTATAACTGACACTGTCGATTAAATTGTTTTCCGTAAATTGAAAATACCAGGTTTCCATACCGAGGGGATGTTGCCATAGCTCAAACGGTTGCCATTGAGTGCCATCAAACCATTGATTATCACTCAACCTCTCTACAGCGACTAAAACTGAATCGATACCAGAAATGCTATCCATTGCTGTACCCGTGATGCTTGAATCGACATTCCAGCTCAAATCATTGTAAAACTCCTGTTCAATCTGTACAAATGATTCCGGTAATGATGAATCATAAACCAAACTATCCAACGTATGTGTAGGATCTTTATTTCCAGCACTATCCACTGCATGAGCATATACCCGGTATAATTGACCATTTCCAAGATTAGACAATGTGAATTGATAATTCCAGGAAGTATCACCGGTAGCCTTAACCCAGTTTGAATCTAAAGTCCAACCTCCTTCAGACCAGAAAAAATTATCTTCCTTACGTATAATCATTATTTCTATTGATTGAACACCAGATAAATCATCATCAGCAGTTCCAACCAATGGATTCTCATTATTCCAACGATCCGGACCAATGTAATAATTCTCTAAATTCATAAATGTACTGGGAGCAGCAAGATCAATTGTAATTCCATTAGACGAAACAACAGTTCCTTCATTACCCACTGAATCATTGGCAATAATATTAAAATAATAAGTTATTGTCTCTGCAAGTTCAAGACCATCAAAAGTAGCAGTTGAATCAGAATCCACACTTGTCCATGCCATTACATCTTCCAGACCGACATTTGTCCCGATTGAAATAGTATAATCTTTTACACCACTTAATTCATCAGAAAAGCCAGTCCAGAAAACGGTTAGTGATGTATCTTGGTTATACCAATTCAAATCGGTAAATGACCCATCATTGACAAATCCTTGACCTGGAGGTTCAGTATCTACTATAAGTCCATTGCTTGAAACTATAGAAGAAATGTTACCGGCGTAATCAACAGCTCGTATTGAAATGTAATAAGTCTCACCACTGTACAGTTCCATCCCTGTCACATTTACAAATGTATCAATAACTCCTGAAGTCCAGTACAACACGTCTGATCCTAAAACAGAATTTCCAATTGCATACTCATAATAATCAATTCCAGAAAGACTATCGTCAAATGAGCTCCAGTGGGCATTTACGGTTGAATCAGATCCGCTGTAAGAAATGTCATCTTCCATGCCATCGAAAACCAAACCAGATGTCGGTGAAGTATAATCAATCAAAAAACCGTCTCCTGTTCCGATTGAAGAAACGTTACCTGCTATGTCAATTGATCTGACCATGAAATAATAGGTCTCCCCTTCAATAAAAGCAAAAGTATCAATAACTGCAGTAGTATCTATACCAGCAGAAGACCAGTCCATAATAAGGGAATCTGATAAACCCAGAGCGTATTCATAAAAATCCAATCCAGATTCATTATCATTGCCGGACCACGTAAAATTTAGGTTTGTACTATCGTTAAAGAAATCCATGTCAATATCTGTCTTCACTTCAATGATATTGGTTACTGTAGGTGGTACAAAATCAAACACAAATCCATTACTTGTCGTTGTATCCGACATTTGATTATCTATATCCAATCCACGGACGCTTACATAATAATTAACTCCTGATGTTACACTTGTAAGATTCATTGTAAAAAAAGTATCCTGTTCTGCATTCGTCCAACTGAACACGTTTTCCAGTGAGTCACTATGAGTGCCTACAGAAATTTGATAACTTACGGTACTATCATCGATAAAAGATTCCCAGTGTGCAATTATAGTTGAATCTGAAAACCAGTCTAGATCGACCGGACCTCCATCAAAAACCGCACCTGACTTTGGCCTTTGACTAGCAAGTGTACTTTCGATTGCTCCTAAATCTGGATTTGATCCTATGGGATTAGGACGTAAGCTACCGTATAAATCGGAGATTAACCCTAGGTCATTAAATCCTTTACCCATAAGTGATGAAAAATCAGACAAGCTAAAATCATTGTTACTTCTCGAATAAAATGGGTTTTCGACAAAATCAAAATTGTGAGATCCCCACTCCACATTACCATTAATAATCTGGATATCCGTCTCACCCCCGGCAATATTTGAATAGTCAATCTGAATGGAGCCGGGTTCAGTTGATGAGCCAACGGCAACTTCATTGGAATCATTATCACTTATAATACAGTTAATAACCTGAACCACACTGTTATCAGTACAATAAATACCACCGCCTGTATTGCTGGCGATATTACCATTTATGGTAGAGTTCCAGACCGAAACATCAGCCCATCCCTCTGTGGCCAAGCCAGCACCGTTCAAGGCGCTGTTATCCACGAACAGCATATTACTTAATATGCCTCCTAATCCTTGGATAAACACACCGCCACCACTGACAGAAGCGTTGTTTCCCGAAATAATCAGCCTATCCAGGTTTACCGATACCTCTTCAACAAAAATACCACCACCTTTCTCACTATTTCCATTAGTGATTGTCATGTTTTCCACGGCAACACTTATTCCGGAAAAGTTTAAATCAACAATATTCACAACGGTTCCGGCCTGGTTGCCATCAATAATAATGTTCTCCGGGTTTCCCAATCCGCTTAGGACTATACTTTTACCATCGATAATAATATTTTCCATATAGGTCCCGGGTACCACCATAACGGTATCGTCATCACTCGCATAATCAATTGCATATTCAATGGTTAAAAACGGGTCTGTTATATATCCTATATTGTTATTATCACCATCATTACTTACATACCACACAGGTCCTGCATAAGGTGTAGAGCTGACAATTGTACTATATTCACTTTCGTTTAAAAACGTATCCACCGCTGTTACAGAAAAATGATAAGTTGTTTTATTCTGTAGATTTGACAGAAAGATCTCTGTATCCTGGGCATCACTAATCGGATCATCGGTTATGATTGTTGAGTCTATGACAGTGAAGGAAGAATCCTGCGCCATAACATATAGTCGGTAATTTAAAAAATCACTTACATTATATAACGGATCCCAAGACAGAGATATCTCAGAGTCTCCAGGTACAGCTGTAAGTCCTGAAGGTGCTGGTGGCGGTGTTTGGTCATAAGGGGTTGCGCTGGCTACTGGAGAAAATAGGCTCCTATTGCCCAGCTGATCCACTGCTTTCAAACTGTAAAAATACTCAATATTATTTTCTAGGGAGGAATCCACAAATGTATTGTATGCAAATCCAACACTGTCATACAACTGGACATTTTCAGCAGTTAGGCCTTTATAAATCACATATCGGGATAAGTCGTTCTCTGGGTTCGTATCCCAACTCATAATCACCCTCTCATCACCAGGGTTAGCAATAAAATTGGACGGGATTGACGGCGGAATTGTATCCAGTTCTCCTATCAGGTACAAGTAGTTATCACTAGAACCAATATAGACATTGCCATTCGGGCCGATTGCTGCAGATGAAGTTAGAATTTGGTCAGTAGTCGTATAATTCCAGGCAAGATTACCGTTTTGATCTACTGCGTAAATCTTTTTGTCTGTAGATCCAAAGTAAATGTTACCATTTGCCGTTACAGCGGGAGAATTGCGTATATCACCACTGGTAGAGTATTTCCAGCGCAGGCTACCATCAGATCGGTTGACGCTGTGAAGCTTATTGTCATTAGAACCAATATAGATATCATTGTCCGTCCCAAAGGCAGGAGAGGAATACAAGATTGCACCACTGGTGGAATATGTCCACTTCAGTGTCCCATTCGGATTTATGGCATACAGTTTCCTATCGTAAGAACTAGCATAGATTACTCCGTCCTCATCCACGGCCATTGAACTGAGGATATATCCGTTTGTACTATAGTTCCACTGTTCTTCACCTGTCAATACATCCAGAGCATAAACCTTCTTATCATGCCCGCCTACATATAAAGTACTGTCATCCGGAGAAAGAGCCGGTGAAGAATAAATACGGTTGCCTACCGATACTTCCCAGTACAGGGTACCAAATTCGCTGTCCAGACAAGTTAAATTGCCATCCTGGTCACCAAAGAAAAGACGGCCATTGTCATTAATTACTGCCGAAGAAAAAATCTCGTCGCTGGCTGTATAGGTCCAAATCGTGTCTCCTGTCGTCCGATTAAAACAATAGAATACACCGCTTTTGCTGCCCACGTACAAGCGGTCCATGGAAGTAACCACGGGAGCTGCGTTGACTCCGTAACCGGTGTCATAGCTCCATTTGAGAGTTCCATCCACATTCAATGCATAAACGAAGCCGTCTTCTGAACCAAAATAAACATCCCCGCGGTCATCCAGTACAGGCGAACTGTTAACAGCATCGCCAGTCTCATAGGACCAAACTACTGTACTTAAATCGGTACCGTTGATTGGTGATCTCCCAGTATTCTGGTTATCATAATGAAATTTTCCCCACAGGGATGTGCTCAACAGCGTAGGAGTTTCCGCTGTCTCCTGAAAAACCATGTTCGATATGGCAGACTCATTGCCGGTGCTGTCAATCGCTTTTACGGCAAAGAAATAAAGCGTGTTTGGGTCCAGGCCTGTAACAGTTATATCCTCTAATGTACCGGGAACTCCCGGGTTGGGTACATTTGTAGTAACAGAATCTGCCTCATCAAAATTTGCTTCCGACAGTGCCTGTAATGAAAATCTCATGTCGTAGGCATTGGCTTTCCCAATTATACTATCTCCTCCTGTGGCGGTCCACTGCAGTTGTATGGTGTTGGAGGTGAAATTTACCACTTCCAAATCTAATATTGTTGCCGGTGGTGTCAGGTCCGTGGGTGTACCTGTGAGCAGTTCGCTGGCAGCACTTTCATTACCAGTCGTATCTATGGCTGTTAAAAGATAATAATAGCTATAGCCATTGCTTAATCCCGTATCGGTATAGGTCACAGCAGATGGGGTTATCGAGGCCAGGAGATCTGAAGAAGTGGGTACAAAAGATGAGTCTGAATTCCGGTAGAGATGGTATCTATCCAAGTCCGGTTCAGTATTCTCCGACCATGTCAGGGTCACTTGCTTTTCACCGTTCAGTAACACAATATCCTGGGGAGTTAGTGGCGCTGTCAAATCCACAGGTGCCCCAAAAACCAGATCACTAATCAGGCTTGTATTGCCGCCGAGATCATAGGACGACAAGCGGTAATAATAGGTAAGGCCGGTAACCAGCCCGCTATCTACATAAGATATTTCCGGCAATAGTACGACAGCGATGGAATCGTCACGCGTAGGCACAAAAGTAGAGTCATTACTGCGATAGATTATATGACCGACCAGGTCATATTCAGAACCAATTAACCAGTTTAACGTAATGCGGCCATCACCGATAACTGCGGCAAATTCGGTGGGTGCTGCTGGAGGTAAGTCTATGGGTGTACCAATCACGGCATCACTGGCTGGTCCAATATTGTGCCCCAAATCCCCAGCTTTAAGACGATAGTAATATGTAACACCATTGGTAACGCTGGTATCCCTAAAGCTGGTGCTAATTTTTGAGACCGAGGTTAGGCTGTCATGTGATTCGGCCTCAAAATCTTCCAACTCACTGCGGTAAATGATATAATAAGATAAGTCATACTCAACATTAGATATCCAAGTCAAATCTACAAAATGGTCTCCACTTTCAGTCGCCAGACCTGTAGGTGCAGCCGGCGGTGTCTGGTCTACGGGTGTACCGATAATCAGTCTGCTGGCAGCGCTCTCATTACCGGTTGTATCTAATGCTGTTATAAGATAATAGTAGATAAAGCCGTTGATCAGTCCAGTATCGGTATAGGCCACAGCAGGTGCTGATATCGAGGCTAGCAAATCTGAAGAAGTGGGTATGAAAGATGAGTCCGTATTCAGGTAGAGTTGATAGAGGTCAAGATCTGACTCCGTATTTCCTATCCAAGTCAAAGTCACTTGTCCATCCCCATGCTGCACCACAATCCCTTCAGGAGACGATGGGGCTGTTAAATCCAGGGGAACACTCAATACTTGATCGCTGAACAGGCTCACATTCCCGCTGGTATCATAAGCCGCCAGTTGGTAATAATACGCAACGCCGGTGACCAGCCCGCTATCCACAAAAGATATTTCCGGCAGCGGTATGGTGGCAATGGAATCCTCACTTGTGGGCACAAAAGTAGAATCGGTATTTCGGTAAATTATATGACCAGCAAGGTCATACTCAGCACCCGCTGTCCAGTTTAACGTAATGCGGCTATCACCTGCATCAGCAGCTAACTCGGTGGGTACTGCCGGGGGTAAGTCGGTGGGCGTACCTACCACCTCTGCACTAGCCAAGCTAAAATTGCCAGTGATATCTATGGCTTTCATGCGGTAGTAATAGGTTACCCCATTCATTACAGCTGAATCAGTATAACTCGTTGTTGTCTTCCAGGCTTGAGTTAAACTATCTGATGGACTCGGATCAAAACCAGCTACCACACTACGATAAATATTATAATAAGACATATCGGGCTCTTCATTGGCAGACCAAGACAAAATAACATTGTGATCACTACTAACGGTTGATAATTCAGCTGGTGTAATAGGTGGAATAGTATCCCCTACACCATAGGAATACAATCGATTATCATGTGTTCCAATATAAATGATTCCGCCAGCACCAATACCTACCGAAGACGTTTGAATCTGATCTCCAAATTGAACACTCGAAACCAATGACCCACTTGTATCCACTTGATACAATGAATTATCCATAGATCCAAAATAAATATAGCCATTAGCTGCTACAGCAGGAGAATTGCGAATATCTCCATTCGTTGTATAGGTCCAACGTAGAGTACCGTCAGAACGATTGACACTGTATAGTTTATTATCATCAGAACCAATATAAACATCATTGTCTGTTCCCAGCGCTGGTGAGGAATACCAGATAGCTCCGCCGGTGGTATATGACCACTTAAGGGAGCCGTCTGGGTTGAGGGCATATAGTTTCCTATCGGAAGAACTGATATAAATAACCCCATCCTCATCTACTGCCATGGAACTGAGTATATATCCACTGGTTGCGTAATTCCACAGTACCGATCCTGTAGCCGCATCCAGGGCGTAAACATTTTTATCAAAACCACCCACGTATATAATACTCCCATTCGGTGAAAAGGCCGGAGTAGAATAAATGCGGTTCCCAACTGTCGTTTGCCAGTGCAATGTCCCAAATTCACTGTCCAGGCAGTAAACTTGACCATCCAGGTCAGCAAAGAAAAGACGACCGCTGCTGTCTATTGTCGCCGATGAATAAATCTGATCATTTGCCTGGTAGGTCCAGATCGTATCTCCTGTACTCCGGTTTAAACAGTAGAAAATACTATTCTTGCTGCCTACGTACAGGCGATCCAGGGTAGATGCCAGCGGCGCAGCGGTAACGCCCCCGCCTGTGTCATAGCTCCACTTAAGGGTCCCGTCAACTTTCAAAGCATAGACAGAACCATCCTCGGAACCAAAATATATTTCTCCGCGGTCATCAATGACAGGCGGGCTGTTTATCTCACCGTTGGTTTCATAGTACCATAATAGGGTATCAAGTGAGGCACCATCGTAGCTGGTGTAACCGCTGTTGAGCAGATTGTTATGAAATTTACCCCAGTAAGCATTCAAGTCAGTCAACGGTACCGGCAAAGTGGACTGATTAATTATGTTGGAAATCAGGGACTGGTTACCGGCATCATCCGTAGTCTTTATGGCAAAATAATATTCTGTCTGCGGTTCCAGGTTTACGATCCCCATAGATTGCAGCTGCCCGCTGCTATCCGGGAGCAGTACACTGTCTGTCACTAAAATAGCGTTTGTGAAATTTTCAGAGGTTATCGACTCCAATGAATAGCGAATTTCGTAGGATACGGCCATTCCAGCCAGGCCATTATCACCGGGTGCAGACCATTGCAGAATCATGGACTTGGAGAGGGCGCTATCTACTGCCAGATCGGTTACCGCTGCAGGAGACACAACATCGCCTACATACACCTGGAAGGAGCGTGATTCAGCAGCCTGAGCAGTAAATAGTATCTCAGTATCCTGATTCAAGGGCTGTTCTTCCCCGGTCTCAAGATCAACCACTTTCGCGGGAAAACCAGGGTAATCGTAGAATGAAAAATTTAAGCTGACATCTGCTGCAGCTGCAGAAATAACGTCAAACGTCCAGGCATGACTGGTATCATCCAGGGCAATCAAGGACCGAATATCCTGGTCGAAGTAAGCACTACTGTCCGGCAGCCAGTCTGAATGTTCGAAGTATACTGAAAGTTCATTTTCATCATCAACCAGCTGCTCAAAATCGGGGTCGTGGCCAACCGTCGCCTGGGCCGCAACGCCAATAAAATTATTGTTATTCTCCGCAGAGTCATTCGCTGCAGAAATACGGACAGCCCACTGTACAAAAGCCAAGTTGAAGGTGTCTGCGGTGGTGAGCTGACCATCGGTGCTGGTGACAATAATCTCCTCCACGCTGCCAATGTCCGCCAACAGGTTCACCGAAAGCCTGGTGCCTTGAATAATGGTTGTCACAGAATCGGAGCCTGCACTTACATTAAAGAAGAGTTGGTCATTTTCCTTATCTATAAACACGGATGTCAAGTCATTAACCAGCATGTGGATACCCGTACTGCGGTAGATCCTCTTGTCGGGAATTGGCGAAACAATAAACGGGGCATCGTTGATAGGCAAAATCACCACCTGAAAGGTATCGCTGCCAACGGCAGAACTGTCATCCATGGCCGTAACCTCGATCAAGAATGTCCCTGCAGAATCTGGCGTGGCGGCCACGGACATGATATGGGTTGAATCATTGATGGTAATTACTGCATTGCTTTCTATTCCGGAAAGTACCTGGCTTGTATAAGTGATCTCTGATGAATCGTTATCCACATCAATAGTGTACCTGTCCAGGTCAAAGGTGAAACTCTCATCCTCGTTTAACACACTATCAGGGATACTGGCCACAACGGGGGCATCATTGACCGGGGAAATAGTGACAGCAATAGTATCGTAGGCATAAAAGTAACCGTCGAACGCTCCAATAATCAAGTTGGTGGTGCCAAACCAGTCCTGCTGGGGAGTAATGGTCAACGTTGTACTGGTGCCGTTGGTGGTGCCGATGACAGCGCTGGAATCAATAGATATGGGCACAAATTCAAGTGGATCAAAAGGATGGATAAAATAATTATTGAAGGAGATCGAAAAATCGTTTGGACCGCTGTCCTCTACTACCGCCAGATCAGACAAGGTGGTAATCCGGGTGGGATATATCGATTCTGTGCTGCTGCTGGTGACCTCCACAACGGAGAAAGGCTGGGTGCCAAAATTACCGTCCCCTGTCAGGGCAATATGGCTGGCCTCGTAAATCGTTGCAACATTATCGCGCCGGGCAAAATAGCGGAATGACAAAGGGTTGCCCGGTGTGAATCCGTTCAGGCTGTTATCAGGATCAGCCTGCCAGGCATTTCCGTTGTAGTCACCTTTGTCTAAAACGCTTATCCTGGTCAATTCAGGAATATCTGTTATCCAGGTTCCCCCTTCGTGATTGGTGTTATTATCATTACCGCTTCTATCATAAAGAATTTCACCCGAACCTTCTTCAAAATCCCAGTAGCCAACCAAACCATATTCTGTGCCTGGATTGATCATCGAATTCATATTAATTTGAACTTCATCAGCAGAGAGAGCCCTGTTCCATATTGCAATCTCATCAACCGAACCATCAAAATAGCTTGAGCTATTTGTCCATTGAGCAATATTAAAACGTGTTCCGCTGGTAGTGTTTATAGCATCGTTATCAGATCCGACTTCTACTCCATCTAAGTACAACCTCCGAAAGCTGGACTCATCATGGGTAATAGCAGCGTGGTGCCATTGGTCATCGTTTACCCATATACTAGAATTTATATCATTACCCCATGCAGAAAATCTAAATTCTCCCCCTGATACAAAAAGCCCAAAAGAATAATTACCACCGGGACTGCCGTAGCTAGCCATAAAACCCTCACCCCCTTGTGTGGTCCTAAACCACAAGCTCATTGTCCTTGGTTCGTTGCCTACAGGAAGACCAGTATTATTATCTGTAGTGGCATAATCCGATTGAAAATACATTGCAGAGGTGTTTGATTCAGTGGCTGTCATATTGTCAATAACAACATTCCCCACACATATACTGCCGTCAAAGATGCCAATCTCATCGCCTGCCTGGATGGAGTCCAGTGGCCCTACTAAACTATCCACTACAACAGTATAGGGCAATCCTGTGGGTTCTACCACATTGAAAAATCCTTCATAACCGGTGCCATAAACATATCTGTTGGCTGCCGGCGAAATTTGTGAATCGGTATAAAACAAGAGGATGGTCTGATTGCTGCCAACGGTGTCCGGTGTAAATTGCAGTGTTAGATTATGGGTGACTCCCGAGCTGATGATAAAGCTCGAATTGGCAGCGGAAAAAGTGTTGTTTTGCAGGCTGACAGAATCCACCACCAAGGCCCCGGATCCAGAATTAAAGAGCGGTACTGTTACAGTACTGGTTTCGCCAATTACGGTAGCTGGAAAATTAACAGATGCACTTGGTACAAACAACTCCCCGGCGGTGACCGGCAGGCCCTGGCCCAGCAGGGCAATGGTCTTGGTGGGATTGTCCGGATCATCGGAAGTAATGGTCAGGACATCGTTGTAGGGCATGGCTTCCGTGGGTGTAAAGAAAACGGGCAGAGCAAAGGATGACTCGGCTGCGATGGTAAAACTGCTTTGGCCGACGCTGAAAGACGACCCTGTTTCTATCGCGGCACTGCTCACCACCAGGGCCGAAAGGCCGTCATTATATATATATACTGTGTCCACCGCAGTTTCGTTGACCAGAATTGTCGGGAAGACCATACTGGTCTGGTCCAGGCGAATGATGGGATCCACCCCGCTAAGTGCGGCGAGCTGCACAACTGTGAACTGGCCGGTGCCAAAATTTTCATCCCCCACAAGCAAGGTCACGTCCGGGATCATTTCCATCATGGAATCATAGACAGCAGCGTAGATCTTAAAGGACATGGGCGAACCGGCGGTAAACCCTTCCAGGAGGCCGTTGTCCGGGTCTGCTTCCCAGGCGGTAATAGACAAAGAGCTTCCTATGGCAGATGAACCCATATAGGGTACACAGGAAAAATTGTCGATGCCCCAGCTCTCATTATCAATACTCTCATTAGGATAACCCGTAAAAGACACTGTTATATCATTTGCAGAATGGGGTACTATATATTCAAGTCGGTAGATATTATCTGACCATCCCCCAAACCCAAGGTCCCCATTATATATACTGCCTTCGCCCGGTTCATTATAACGGAAAGCACGTGATATAATCAGCTCTCCATCCACATACATATTCCACGTTTCCCAATCCCAGCTATCCAAAATATATAGATCAAATGAGACATGTATATTATCTTGACTTCCAAGCCCGCTTATAGAGTATTCAATGGTCTCGCTTCCAAAGCGGCCCAGGAATTCATTTCCTGTATTGTCCACATCTGTATTGCTAACAGACCAATGTGCATCCCCAGTAAATCCTGTAAAATTATTAACCGAAGAAATACCACTAATACCTGTATAAACCGCAGATCCCACCGCCATTTCAGTATCGTTACTCTCATCATATTCAAAGACTGCGACCTGGTCACCAATGGATAACGAATGATCATCCACCACAATGCTGTCTACCACAATGGTATAGGGCAGGCCCGTAGGCGCCACCGGGTTAAAGTAGTCATCATAGCCATAGCCGCTTAAGGAAACATATGACTGGGACACATTTTCAGCATTGCTGTTCAGAATCAGCTGCCCGGATAATGTGCCTGCATCCTGAGGAGCAAACGTAATCGGGAAGGTGGTTTCGCTGCCGGGTTCGACGCTGAACCCCGTCGTATCAACCATTGAGAACGCATCACCTGTCACGCTCATGTTTGTTACATTAAGAGTTGCCGAACCGGTATTAAAAACCTGCAGCTGCAGTTCCTGGGAACCACCTGTTTCCACGGTCCCAAAATCCAGGGATGATGGAATAGATATACCCGCCACCGGCATGGGCAGGCCCTGGCCAATGAGCTGTAAAGTTTCTATAGGGCTCGACGGATCATCAGAAAAAATGGTTAACTGGGCATTGGCCGACATTGCTTCTGTAGGCGTGTAGGTAACAGTAATGGTCGTACTCGCACCACTCGTTAATACATTGCTGCTAAAGCCACTAATTGAAAACTGGCTGTCGCTGGTGGTTACCAGGCTGACGTCCAGGGGCGCGGTGCCTGTATTTGTTACAGATACGTACTGGCTGGAATTGTTGCCCAACATCAGGGCGCCAAAATCAATGCTGGCCGGTGATACGGCTATAACTGGGAAATCGGTGGTGCTGGCATCCAGGCTAATCACCGCATAGGAGTCTGTGCCGAAATTGCCGTCGCCCACCACCGCAGCTGTCGCGGCGTCCAGGGTCAGCCAGGTACCATAGACCTGGGAACGGACCTTGGCCGTAATGGGATTGCCTGCTGTAAAGCCCTGAATGTAGGGATCTGTATTTCCTTCCCAGGCAGTAACGGATATAGATGGGGTTGGGTCTACAGGGCGCACCAACGTATTTGGTGTGCTAATATATCCATTTAAATCCCAATCAAGATAATTCCACATGGCGTTGCTGTTAGATGCAAAGTGTACTTCTATACTATGAAATCCTTTTACAAGAGCAATGGTTACATATTCGTAATTATTGCCATTGTTCCAGCGATCAACAAGTTGTATGCCATCAACATATAACCTCATACCGCCTGCAGAAGACTGATAAAATTGAAAGTTGCGTGTAGTGGGCGCATAGATAGACCCAGTCCATTTTATCTGAAACTGATCAGAGATATCACTGGGTAAGTCCATCTCTTCCGAACCATTAAACCCAACTACAGAATCTTGGCGGGTAAGAACCAATTCACCAAACTGATCAGAATAAACTCCGCCTGGCGGGGCAGAATAATATTCGCCTGTAAATGTTCCCGGGGCAGTATTGTTATATATAGTAGCGCCCACGCAGAGCTCACCGTCAAAGAGGGCCACTTCGGTTCCCAAATTCACCGCCGTGTTGTTGATCTCCAGGTCCGCCACCACGTGGTAGGGCAGGCCTGTGGGTGCTACGGGGCTGAAGAATTCCGGCAGTGCGGTCTGCTGGGGCGTATCCAGGGTCCAGTCCGTGCCGTTGTAAAGAGTAATATGGTTGGCGTTGGATGTCAGATCGTAGGCGATACCGCCCTGGCCCTCATCAAAATCCCAGTGGCCGATAAGACCATCAGTTTCGGTGGCATAATCCACATCCAGATGGGCCTGCACCTCCCAGGGGGTCAGGGCCCGGTTCCAAACGCGGAATTCAGCTAATTTCTGCTCCGCATAAAAATTATCAAAACTGTTAGCGCCAATTTCCACCACGCCCATAGTGGAATTACTGATTTTTGACCAGGCTGCATGTTGAAGAGAACCAATAAAATTACCATCTACATAAAAATCGAATTTTTTCTCTGTTCCATTAAAAACCATTACGATATAATAATAAGTATCTTGTTCCAATGGATAAGACAAATTTTGTGCATTATCCCCGTTATTATTACCGGCATTGTACAGGTGAAAACCGCCATTGACAGATTGATTACTACCGTGCATAGTTTGTGACGTTTGTGTATAATTCAGGAAAAAGCCACGGGTGCCGCCATCCCAACTCTCCTGACCCAGTAATGCAAGGTCAGTGCTGTTGTTACCGGTTTTGACGTACCAGGCAAATGTAGCTTCGGTCAGATTTCCGTAAAGATCGGAGCTCACGCGGGCATAATCATCCTGACCATCAAAGCTAAATGCGTAGGTGGGAATAATGGTTTCGTCCTGGTTAAAGAAATAGGAGCCCATATCCAGGCGGGTCATGTCCGGATCGCGGTCGTCGTAGTCTGTTTCCCAGGTGATGCTGTCCCCATCGGCATCGGGGTCGCCGGCATCGATGCACTGCGATCCCGCAAGCAGACTGTAGTCACCATTGGCTGTGTCCGCAAAGAAGGGGTCTACATCAATATTTCCCGGGGCCCAGTAAAGGCTGTCGTTTGAATCTGAAAACACCACCGAATCCTGGCCGCCGCTGATATTCGAGTAGAAAACATTAATAGTGTTTGTTCCTCCATTATATTGGAATTCCTGCGGGCTGTTATTAAAAAAGATACTGTTTTCTACATCTATGACAGAGTTACAACATGTAGCAAGACCACCACCGCTACTGTTTGCTGTGTTGTCAGATATTGTTATATGATTTAATGTCAAATTGGTTGTTTGCGAATAAAGCCCGCCGCCATATGATGCGGAAGTATTGTCTGTTATTTCTACATGATCCATCTTCAGAATACCGCCAACTCCATAAAAACCACCACCTTGTGTACCACCGGGTATTGAAGTGGTATTCCCGCTAATAGTTGTATATGAAACATTAACAGTACATCCATAATTGCCGATGCCACCACCAGAAGAGGCTGAATTGTTGGATATGGTAGAAGAGTGTATCGTTAATACTGGACTACCATTGTCATGAGTTACCCAGATCCCGCCACCCTGACCGGATGCTGAATTATTACTGATAACCATATTGTTCATTAAGGGGTCCGAGTTCGAACCGGAAATCCAGACACCACCACCATCGGAACCTGCTGTGTTATCGGTAATCTGAACGTTTTCAAATATTGGGTCGGATTCAATGTTAATATATGCACCGCCACCATCAACATTTGTTGTGTTATCGGTTATTTGTACGTTATCAAAAGTTGGGTTGGATCGTTCTCTGGTATACACACCGCCGCCGTCACCTGTAGCGGTATTGTTGGATATAATAGTGTTTTTAATTTCTGGATTGGACCAATTACTAACATACAGTCCTCCACCATAGGCGGTTGAATTTTGATTTATTGTTACATTATCTAATAATGGATCACTATAATTATCAATGGTTACGCCGCCGCCGTGATCATTAGCATGATTACTCGTGACAGTAAGGTTCCGCAGGGTTGGGCTGGAGTATTCATTAATTAAAATACCGCCGCCATCATCGCTGTAGGGCCAGCTGCCATTATTAGCATTTCCATTTGTAATTGTAAAATTTTGCAATAAAGCGGACCGTGTCTCACCGTTGCGGAACATTACCACACTCAAACCGTCGGTGCTGTCGCCATCGATAATGGTGGTTGCCTGGTCGGCGCCAATTACAGAAATGTTTTTACCGTTGAAATTGATATTTTCCACATAGGTGCCGGCGGCCACCTGTACAGTTTGTCCATCAATCGCGGCGTTGATAGCAGACTGGATTGTGCTGTATTCATCGGGCACATTAAGGATGCCGTCCACATCTATGGTAAAAACACTGTCGCTCCAGGCTGCTCCATACACTGTCCCGTTATTGCTGTTAAAAGATCTGTCAACTACGGTGCTTCCGCTTCCTTCATTGAAGTTCCAGTAGGCAGCCACCGTCTGGTCCACGGTTATGCCATTGCTTATAATCTGCTGGATCTGTTCCTGGGTTAGTTCAACATTATACAGTGCAACATCATCAATAAAACCATTTGTCCAGCAGCAGCCATTATTGGGGTCGCTGTTGCCGGAGAAGCTTCCAATCCACAAAGATTCCGTATTGCTCTCTATACGGTTTATGCCCCCGTCCGTGGTTACATCGACACCATTAAAGTAAATCTTTGCCTGCCAATTATCGAATGTTGCGGCAATATGAACCCACCCATCCTGGTGCAAAAGAGTTCCTTCAGCCATATTGCCATCACCAGCGATAAGGCTAATTACATTAGAATATGGGTTAACCTGAAGCTCAAAACCTTCTGGATCGTCCCAAGAGGTTTTCTTGGATACAATCCGGGGCCAGTCATCTTCAGTCAGGTTGGAATAATTCAGGTTGACCCAGGCCATTACAGAACCATAGTACTGATCTCCGGTTTGACTGATATCCAGGGAGCTGTTGTGGGGCACCTCTATATAATCATCGCCACCGTCAAACTCTAGTGAGTAAGGTACTTCCTCAATTTCTGTTGCACCATAAAATTGAACAGCTGCAAGCTGCATTTTACCAAAATTACCACCAAGTTCTGCCCCAAAATTACCTCTAAAACTCAAACGAAGATATTGACCCGTAAAAGGCGTATCTGAAATATCGAGACTATAATGATCTAGATTTGTTGGAGAACATGCAGTTGGTATATCAGATTCATCAAGTGTTACCTCAGAACCAACTTCCGTCCAGCCTGTAGTATCTCCATAAGTTCCACCCTGCATCACCTGTATTCTTTTGGGGAATCTTTCTGCATTTTGGTTTCGATATAATCGTATTTCTGTAACTGTTTGCGGGAAACCTAAATCAAAATAAACCGATTCTTCTGTGGTACTACCTGCAGCTATGTAATTATTTCCTGTCCACAATCCTTGACCTTGAGCTCCAACTTCAAAAATGGTTGAATATGTCAGCCAACTATTATTCCAACCGGGTCCATCATAAGGGATAACTAAATTAGATGGCTGTCTTTCAGGGGAAGGCATACCTTCCCATAAACCTGTAGCATCATCAACCTCTAACAGTGTTTGAGAAAAGCCAAGCCCAACGAAAACCAAGAAAAATGATGTTAATTTTCTCATTTTATCAATACTATTTTTCTGGTTATGAGAACATTCCCCAATGAAAAAACACAAGTGTATAAACCGCTGGCCAGGCCGGCAGCATCCAGTACAAAATTGTACTGACCGGGTGGCTTTATGCCTTCATTATGTTCCAGAATCATTCTGCCCGTCATATCAAAGACCTTGACCTGTAGCCCTGCCGCAGTAGCCAGCTCATAGGCAAATGTGGTTGTCGGGTTGAACGGGTTGGGATAATTCTCTGACACTGCAAACACCGTCGGCATTTTTGGTTCATCAATACCAAGCTCAACGGATGTGCGACTGTAGGAAAAACCGCCACCGGTATTGCCGCCGCTGTAGGACAGGAAAGTCACGTCAAAATAGAGCCCGTCCTGAGGCAGGTACATAGACACTGTATCACCAATGAGCGACTGGGGTCCGCCGCCGTGCATAGCTACAAAATTGGTATAACTTGCTGACTCTGCTGCCGCTGTTGTGGTGTCGGCCCAGAGTGTACCCACCGGGGAACCATTATTGCCGGAATAACCTTCCTCCTGGGCAATGTTAAAAATGCTTTGAACATGCGTACGCGTGATCCAGACATTATCAGTAATCCTGTCCTGGTTCTCTTCCAGAGTCCAATCGGCAGAATCGGGTTTTGTAAATACAACTGTGTCTGCTGATACATCACCCAAGCTCAATACCAGGCAGGTGCATATATAAAAAATATATTTTTGAGTTATAATGTATTTCATGTTTAATACTCCTTTCATTATTTCATAAATATCATTTTTTTGGTGGCCGAAAAAGATGTGCTATTCAACTGAAAGAAATATAAACCGGTGCTCACCGGCGCACCCAAATCATTGGTGCCGTTCCATATAACCTGATACGAGCCTGCCTCCTGCCGGCCATTTTTCATAGTGGCTACGAGTTGGCCCAAAATATCATAAATAACTAATTCCACGCGTGCTGCTTCCGGTAAATCATAGGATATGATTGTTGTCGGATTAAATGGATTTGGGTAGTTCTGGTACAGGGCAAATGTCATGGGTAACAGATCATCTTCTATTCCCAGGATACCATGGATATCCACCACCGCAACAGCCGGTCCGTTAGCAGACCAGGTACTATCCATTCCATCCGTGGCAATAACATCCCACTCCAATTCGGCATTGACAAGTCCTTGCCCATCAATTAAATCCACCAGCAGACCGTAGGCAATGTGTGCTAGGCTCGCTGTTAGGGTGATACCCATATTATAAAGCACAGCGCCGCCGGCGCTCGATAAGGCCCGCAATTCGGCTGTGACGAAGTATGTAATGGTATCATCCTCCACATCTATAGCAGCAGCCCATGCCAGGGACAGGGAATCGGTCTCAACATTTTCCAGATCGATAAACACCGTGTCCACAGTCTCCAGCGCAAAAGTTTCGGGAGGGTCGTTCACGCCCTGGACTGTAACCTGCACTGTATCATAAACAATAAAGTAGCCGTTTGTGGCGCCCACGTAGATATTGACCGCGCCAAACCAGTTGGACATTGGCTCCATCACCAAGGCCTCCCCACCTACTGTCATCGCCTCTAGAGCATTGGTATCGCTGCTTATTGCAAAAAATGTTAAGGGACTGTAGTTGTCCGTAAAATATTCATTGAGCGCAACCAGGAGAGTGTCCGGACCGCTGTCTTCCAGCATCACGATATCCGGTAATGGTTGGATAACCACAGGTGGCGGAGGTATGCCCTGGCCGCTCACTTGTATCAAAAGAACAGGCTGATCCGGGTCGTTAGATTCAATCACGATATGACCTGTTACCATTATTATGTCAATGGGTGTAAACGTTATTGTTAGGTCGACAGTATCGCCTGCCGCTACCTGCCCGCTGTAATCGGGAATCATGAACAGCCCCGTGTCCGAGGTAACTGAATACACAGTTAAAGGAACATTGCCCTCGTTCTGAAAGGTAATCTGCGCAGTAGTGGAATCTCCGATCTGTACCGAATCCAGGGTTACAGTATCAGTAATAGCAGTAATATCCGGGACCAGGCCAGAGACGGCGGACAAGGCAACCGCGCTGTATGAGCCATAACCGAATAGACCGTCTCCGGTCTCAAAGGTCAGGTCAGCAACCATAAGCACCTCTGTGTCATAAACACTCCCATACAATTGAGCACTTATGGGGTTCCCTGCCGTGAAACCCGGCAGATCGGGGTTGGAACTGCCTTCCCAGGTAACAATGTCAATATTGTCACTGTATGAGGTAACCGTATCTACTCCCACACAAAGAGTATCGTCAAATATACCGATCACTGTTCCAACCGCCGCAGGCACACTATCAATCAACACAGCAGTGATGACCACATGGTATGGTAAGCCCGTGGGTTGCACAGGGTCGAATTGAGCTGCAAGCTTTGTTACTGACATTGTAACAACCAGGAACCAAAAAAAAGGATGGCAGGTTTGCTTCACGTTTATCTATTTGTTTAGTTATTATTCCGGCCCTTCTTATTTCAGTAGTATCATTTTCCGTGTTTCAGAAAATCCACTACTATACATATGGACCAGGTATACTCCGGCACTCACCTTTTTACCATATTGATTTGTGCCTTGCCAGATAATTGAGTATTTACCGGGTGCATGCACCTTATTATTAAGCATGCGTACAACTTCCTGGCCTATGATGTTGTATATCACCATGGTTACGGGTGCATCGTCAGCAACATCATAACGTATAGTTGTAGCCGGGTTGAATGGATTGGGATAATTTTGTCTTAAGGCATACTCTTCTGGTATCAGTCCCGGGTAACCTTTAAGTGCTACTCTTGAATAGGATGATCCTTCAAATGCCCCCTCGGTTTCGTCTGGAAAACTTGCATCGACAATCACATTTTCCTTAAACCTTTTTTTATAGATTTGAAACGTCATGTCGTGGCCAGGAATATAGCCGGGCAGTTCCAGGTCATCATCGCCTTTCCAGGCTGTTAAAATGTTAATTGATTTCGAATTCCAAACCACAGCGCCTACACAATAATTATCGTCAAAGACTGCCACTTCATCACCATCTTCCAGATTATAATCATCAACAAGCGCTGCTTGGAGCACGATCGTATAGGGCATTCCCGTTTTTCTAAATGTATAGAATTTCGGCTGCGGTTTCTCTATTGACTGCAAGGTTTTACCCGAAGGTGCCACATAGGGAGCATAGGTGAAAGTCACTGCCGTATCCACAGTGGTGAATACCTGGTAACCCTTACCGACAGCCATATTACCCATGTCTACACTTAATTCAGGAATCCAGGCATTGCCGGCGTCATCCTGAACAATATCGATCACGTCGGCGATATCAGCCAGGGCCGCTTCGGCATTCATAGGCCCGGAATGGAGGAAAGCCATGGAATTAAATTGGTTGGGCTGCAGGGTGATCGACCAGTTTGCCGGGTCAATAGTCATCCCGGATACGGTGAGCGTCTGGTCTCCGCCAGCGGTATACAGATGGTAGCCCTCAACCATATCCACATTACCGATGGTATTAATACCGTAATCAGGAATGTAGGCAGCACCATTATCCTCGTAGACGATCATGAGCCCGGCAATGCCTCCAAAAAAAGTGCCGGCAGACGGAAACTGCGGATAAAGATACGTTGAAAGCAGGTTGAACGACCCGCTGATTATAGCTATATCATGAGTGTAAAAAATAGTACCGGTAAGTTCGGCAGCACTAAAACCTCCGGAAGAAAACGTACTGCTGCCGCCAGTTCGGTCGGCGGCCATGGTTGCAATCCTGGATTCGCCGAAATCCCAGGCCTTGACCGTAATGGAATCGCCATCAGCAAAGCCGGTTTGGTCGGCACCGTAGGCTCGCACCAAGAATGGTATAGTGCCATTGAACATACCGGCGCCAACGCAGAGGTCACCGCTGAACAGGGCAATTTCGTCGCCGGTCTGCAGCGCCTGGCCATCGATGGTCGCGAACTGCACTACGTAGTAAAAAACCTCCCCGGTGGTGTCCACGGGGCTGAAGCGGACCGCAGGTAAACTCGCTTGGGGCCCGACAATATTTAATGTATAAATGCTGTCCAGGGGAGTAGCCGGATCATCGGATGATACAGCAATGTTGCCCACGTGCAGTCCTGCTTGCCCGCCACTGAATTCCTTGGTACGGGTGACTGATCCGCCCGGTTCAATTACTGTAGATAATGGGTCCCCCAATCCCAAAGGATTTCCAAATTGATCCACCCAGGTTCTGGTATAGGAAAAACCGCCGCCGCCGCCACTCTGTGACCAGCTGTGCCAGGTAACATCGTAGTAAAGGTCATCCTCAATCAGGTGCAGGGAAACTGTATAATCATTATTGTACATCGTATGATGGTTACTGGTACCAATGTCATTAATAGACTTAAGCTGATACCAAGTATCGTAAATTTGGGAGCCGGTGGTAGGTCCCCAGGCCCATTCGGTTCCCGCGGGTGCCTGGCGACTGTTACTTCCGTCACGGTCATATTCGCTTTCACTAAAAATGTTAAATATTCCCCGGGTATCCTGCCGTGTGATCCAGACATTATCGGAAATACGGTCCTGGTTTACAGCTTGTGTCCAATCTGCGTAATTCGACTTGCTGAAGGTTACCGTACCAAAATCCGTGGGTAAATCGATGGTTACCGTCAGGTTCCTGGAGCCGGGGTTGGATACTGTATAATCACCTGTCACAGTACCGCCCACATCCTGGCTTACAATCAGGTGTTTCGGCGACAAGGTCATAGTGGTTACCCCGGGGCGCTCCTGGAGCACCGGCGAGCGGTTGCTGACGGTCGAGCCGGAGTTATATTCGGCTGTGACCGCAAAATCGTAGAGTGTGTTGTTGGTCAGCCCGCTAAAAGTGGTACTAGTTTCCGATGTAGCTGCTGTGGGGTCGTAAAGCCAGGTCTCGCTATCAGCTTCTTTGTAATAGGGCTGGTAGCCGGTAAGTGAATCGGTTTCTACAATGTCCCAGCTGATGGAAACGGTCCCGCTTTGGATATCCGTTGCCGCCAGGTTCATGGGCGCGTAACCGAAGTTATAGAACTCCCGGCCGATATCCGCCAAGGTACCGTCCAGGTCCAGTACCGCCGATGCTCCGGCATCTACCAGGGGCGAGTTGATGGTGGGCCGGTAATCCCCGGCAGCACGATCTTCAAAAAGCGGATCCAGGAATATGTTGCCGTAGATGTCCGCGGCGTCACCATTTACATTAAAATAGTTGGCAGCTCCCAAATCAGACCCGATGCCGTTCCCGCTCAAATGAACGCTGTTATTGTAGAACGAGTTGGAATACAGGCTGGGTGTAGACACTGCGCTGAGGCCCGTGGAAAAGCCGTCCACCACGCTGCTGTTCATATTCAGGGTGACTCCATCTTCCATATCCAGGCCGGTAGCAGCGCCGCCGCCGATCAGTGTCAGGCGCTCAATATTGAGATTCGCGCTGGAGTTTGTCGCTGTAATACCATCATCGCCAATAGAGACAATGGTTGTGTTTTTAATTGTTCCGGATGTACCTGTAAAATAGACTGGGTATCGCATCCCTGTTATGGTGACATTATCCATACTAAGCGAGCCTGAAGCATACACTGCTTTAAAATATTCGGTTTGATATGAGTTCGAATTACTGATAACCGTTCCTGACATATTCAGGTCAACTGCATGAATCCCCGCGGTGTTCTTAGCCGTGATCAGCGTATCATTTGTGCTTGTTACCTGGCCATATCCATATACACAAGAACTATGCAATCCTCTATTATCATCATCGTTCTCGCTCCAATTGTTGTAATAATTATAGACAGCAACCTTATTGCCTTCCAGGACCGCGTTTTCGCCCAGGTAAGCAAAGCCGCGGTTGTTATGAGCGCTATTATCGTCATAAGGAATACCAATTGTTACGCTGTTGCGCACATATGTATTGTCGCGACCGTTAGAATCCCCGTGAAAACCATAAAAATCATGTGTCCTGCGATAACCTTGGCCGTCATTGTCGGCGCCCTGGGGGCCGTTATTGGTATTGATAACATTTCCAGAAATATAATTATTCCATGAATAGTCGTGGAGATAAAAAGCAACATGACTGTCATCATGATCGCAGTGCCAGTCTCTTGTAACAATGTTTTGCGTTACCGTATCATTTCTGGCGTGGTGCATATTAATGCCAGTTCCTTTACTGTTTCTTATTTCATTGCCATGAATTGTTGTATAAAAATTATATCCTATTGATATCCCGGTATCATACCAGTCAAATTCATTTTCCGGCATTATCAGGTTATTGCTGTAGCTTGAGTATTGAGAATTATAGTTTTGAATGCCTACACTCCCTTGATCTTTGAGTAGAATGGTGTTGCTGTCTACCCGGGCATTGTAGGTGCCGTATATGCGTATACCGGTATATGCATAGATGGTATTGCCCACAATTTCACAGCCACCGGTAGAATTGGTCGAATTACCGTCGTTGCTCGTATTTCCGCTCACTTTATGAATGCCATAGCCCGAGTTAGCTCTAATAGTATTTTCACGGATGGTAAAGTACTTTAAATTATCATTTATACGGATCCCATCCGCAGTGGAAGAATTATTACTTATGAGACAATTATTGATTGTGACTGTATCGATTGCTCCTGCATAAATGGTTGAGGATGAATAGTGGATATCGGCATATGAAACCCGCGAGCCGGACTTATTGATGATGATGCCGCCCCAATCACCAGTCGCTTTTACCAGGTTACCTGATGTGAATACAACCCGGTTGCTCGCCGAGCCGTTCACCAGCAGTTTACCATTGGCCGTCAAGCTGTAATCGCCCTGGAACAATACCTGGGCCCCGGCCGCGATGGTAAGTGTTTCCCCGCTGGGCACAGTCAAATCGTCGCTAACGTAGTAAAGGGTGTCGCCGGCCAGGGTGCCGCTGATATTCCCGGAGATTGTGGCCATACCCCCGGCTGCGATGGTCACCGTGTCCAACACCACGTTGGCTGCCATGTAAACGCCTCCTATGGTTTGGTTTTGGTAGCCGTCCTTGGAAAAATAAATGTTGTAGAGCCCGTTATTCAAAATAATGTCAATTTCCCCAGTAATACCCGTAATCATGCTGTCGCTCTGGGCCGAGGGTGAGGCAGCACTGAAGAGCGCCTTGATCCCGGAATGGTCCGGCGCATCGCTGGAGGCGTCTGACAGATGAGCCACTCCCCGCAGGCGCATAATGGTAGAAGAATTACTGAGCCCTGAAGCTTCGGGGCCGATAAGGCTTTCACTGCCGTCATTGATCACGCCCACCACCTTGTAGTAGTACGTATGGCCTTCTACAACATCGCTGTCCGTATAGCCCGTGGCGGTTGCATCCAGATCCTCAACCAGCAGGTTGGCGGATGTTAGCTGCACGTTAGCTTCATCATCCCTGTAGACCTTGAGCTCGGTCAGAGTGCCGGAAATGGGCGTCGGCGTGCTCCAGGCCAAGGTCAGGCCGCCGTCAATATCTGAAGCGACAGACATAGCAGAAAAATTGGAAAACAGGTTTACATAAAACTCATAGCCGCCGTCGGATATATTGCGGGGCAGATTGGCTGTATGGGTGCCGTCGGAGCCGGTTAAATAGTACTGTACACGGGTGTTCAAGGCCTGGGCCGGAATATCTGCGCTGAACGCATCGTTGGTTCCTGCGGTCATAGCCAGCGTAGTTGCGGCACCGCCGTTCAGGGAGTAAGTAAGGTTCGCCGTCACTGCGGCGTCTGAAGTACTGCTTACCGTGGCGTTCACCGTGTATGCCGTAGCGGTATTATTGGTGGACTCCAGCGGTGTATGTGACAAGACCACGTAAATGTGATAATACAGGGCACCAATATCCGACACGGATCCGTCCGGATCTGTGTCGCTAGCGTCACCGGCATTGATCAGCGTTGAAGACGCCTGGAGGTTATAATTGTTCGTGTCCGGGTATACAAAGAGCGGGTCCTGGCTGATATTGCTGTAAATATCCGACGTGGTGCCGTTGGCATTCACGTCGATCATGTTGCCGATGGAAGGCGGCAGACCGGTGCCGCTGTAGGGCGCAGATGTATCCCAGGTATTGTTGTGGGCAATGTCGAAATTCATGGTGGTGTTTTCATTATAGACAGAAGAAGTAAAACCCACCAGGTTATTGTTCTTGATTGAAACTTCGGAATCTGTCAGGTGCAAGCCATAGTCCCCGCTGGTAGAAATGATTGTATTGTTATAAATAGATCCGCTGGCATCATTGTACAGTACAAGGCCCTTGCCGGTTTCGGTTTTTACTACGTTGCCGTAAAAAGTCAGATCTGTCGCGTCTGCGTTCATGAAACTGTGTTCGTATCCGGTTACCAAGAACGTATTGTTGTATATCTTTACATTAGCACCTCCTCCGCAATAGACAGTCTCATAATTCCAACCAAAGGTTGAACCTTGATAAGTAACTGTATTTCCGGAAAAGTCAATATTATTTCCGCTAAATCGGATAACATCGTCTCGAATAGCGTTATTACCGACAGTGATTGTGTTATTTCTTACTTTCCTATTACTGTTAATATATAACACATAGTGGGGCGGGGCATCTTTACCGTCGTTGTTGTAAACCGATATTGTATTATTGCTGAATATGCTTGTGTCTCCATCACTGTCATTCAATTGCACCACATAACGAGTGTGACTATCATAATCATAGGAATAGTAAGTCAACGTGTTCCTGGTGATATCTGAACTGTGATCATAGATTAAGTAAAGCTCATGCTGGCGTCTTTTTCCATTTAGGGTAATAAAATTAGAATCTACTTCAGATTCATATGAAACGATCCCGTACAAACCTCCAATATCGTTACTGCTTGATGTGGTTTCCGGATCATTAATGATCGTGTTGCCTTTTATGGTTGAGCCCTCCGCATAATTCGCATCAATCCCGCGCCAATCAGGGCAGCAAGAATTGTACAGCTCTGTGCGTTCTATGCGGTTAAAGGATATATTTGCGCTATCGGCTTCATAGGCATAAATACCATAATATCTGATAGCGCCCGTAATTGTATTATTTTTAATGGTGATGTCTTCAGCGTAATCAGCTTGAATTCCTGTTTGTGCAGCAACGATCGTGTTTCCGGTAATATTTTCACCTCCATCAACATCATGGATGTATATACCATATCCGGCTGTAATAGTGTTATTTGTAATCGTTGTTGACTCGCTGCTACTGTTATATATGCCCCAGTTACTACTAGATACAGTTATATTATTGTTGGTAACAGATTCGCCACCACCATCGTATAAATATATCCCATAAGCATCCGGTCCCATATAAGCGAAATAACCATTATCGATGGTGGTGTTGTTAGCGGCGCTGCTGCCGTCCACCCGCAGGCTGTTGGCGGCGTAGAGATAATCAAAATAGCTCATCTGGTTGTTGGTGCCTTTCAGGTAGATACGGTCCCAGTCACCGGCGGCCGGGACGGACTCCCGCGACGTAAACACAATGCGGCTGCTTGAGGTGCCGTTGGCAATGAGCGTTCCGTTCACTTCCATACCCTTACCGCTGGAGAATTTGACACGCACGCCGGCGTTGATGGTTAATGTGTTTCCCGATGGTATTGTACAGTTGCCGGTCACATAGTAGACATAACTTGTGGTCCATGTAGTCGTGTTGATGGTACCGGATACTTCTGATACAGATCCGGGGATCAATTCCACGTCATCCAAAACGGTGTTTGCTGTCAGCACCAAGCCACCCAGCTCCCAGGGTACGTAGCCGGTCTTGGTCCATTCCACTAAATAATATCCCGGGGAAATGTTGATGGAATATGCGCCGGTGGACAAGGATGTGGTGGAATCTTCTGCCACCATGGACGGCAGGTTATAAAATTTTACCTTAACGCCGCTGTGATCAGCGCTGGCGCCGGTTTGGTCTTCCAGCTCTACAACTCCGCTTACGTTGTATGTGACCTGGGCCGATACAACAGTAAATAAAGCAGTTATGGAAATAATGATATTCTTAACATTCATGAATTTCATAGTTATTACTCCATGTGAAATTAATTGTATAATTTTGGGTGTTAAATTTTTCATGTATTTTTCAAATTAAATCAGTTTATGGTAATTGATACTTCTCCGAAACCTTTGATTTCCAGGGCTTCATCATCGGGGTTAACCATTTCACACTGGTTACCGAAAATTATTGTTGAAGCACCCGTGGCAACGGTTGAGAATGTAAGTTGTGCTATACTGCCTGTCATGTCAATGGCAGTAGAATCGCTCCCTAGGAACGAGGTGGTAATTTTGATCAAGCCGGCATCGTTATCCAACTCCGTGAAGAAAATCGGCTCATTTTGTGAGTCTACAAAAATATCGCCCTTTATTGCCGAGGAAACCTGGATTCGATTCTTATCAAACTCAACCCAGATGCTGGACCCGGCCAAGTCTTCAAACATAAATCCATAAACAAATACAGTAAATGTTTCTCCGGAATTGACCGTGATTACATCAGGGAAGAAAACCAAGGCAGGTAGCTCAATTCCTCTGTCATTTGCAGCTTCTACATCAAGGGGGCTTTCGTAGGATTCCGTGGGAATTTCACAGGCTATCAACAGCAACAAGGTAATGTGGACAATTTTTTTCATTTTCTAGTCTAGGGGAATTGAAAGGGCAAATTGAACTTGGTTTGTGTATTGATCATACGCCAGTTTTACAGGCATTTCATGGAAAACGGTTTCGTTTGATTTCGGTCCGACAATATATGCGTGCATAGCACTTGCAATATGAACTGTACCTAATATAGCAATCATGATGGTCATACTTGAATTGGCATTCTCCATATCTGCGTGGCTGGACTCGGACTGACCTCTAATCTTGGCGATCTGTACAGGGTCTGTCTCAATAACATATTGATTTTGATATGAATTATAATCACTAAATGCGGTATTATAATTGCTGTAACTCAAATAAATCAACCCACCGATGACAGCTTCAGTCGCTATCCAACCGTAACCCCACATTTTTTTATCTGAATAAAATTGCCCCAAACCAGGTATAAATAATGACCGCATCATAGCACCGACTTGAGTTTTAGGGGCTTGTTTTGCTTCTTGCGCCAAAAATGCAGAGGTACCCAGCCGTTTTTTCTGTAGTAGTTTTTTAGGTGGATCTAGTCCCAGAATAGTCCAACCCAGGATCTCGATTTCTGTAATAAGGCCGTCCACTTTTCCTTGGTAAGTGACACTTTGCATATTTTCTGCAGCACCAGTGGCCACTTTAAACATTTTTATATCTATAGTATATGTATCTCCCAGTTTACCGATGGCGCCACTGACCATAAACTCTACACCCAACATGGCACCCACTTCCGCAGCACATTCATCACTAGTGCATGAACCGGTTTCAAAACCTTGTTCATATAATACATCCGTCATGGTCCCTCGTTCTACCATGAGCACTTTTTTAGTTGTTCCCATAGATGTATTGAAGCGGTCTGTTAATGTTTGAGCTTCTAATACTGATATACCCCGTCCTTCAAAATCCATCACAGCGACCGTAACCTTATCATCTTCGCCACTACGTTTCAGTTTTAGACGAGTCGGCGCTTCCATTCCGACAATTTCCCATGCCAAAATTTCCATTTCAATTAGTAATCCGGAAATATCGCCTTCATAAGAAACACTTTTTGTCAATATTGTTTCTCCGGTTTCTACAGTGAACATTTTGGCATCTATCGTGAACGTTTCGCCCATAAGTCCAATAGCACCACTTATCATATATTGCACACCCAATAACTGTCCCACTTCCGATGCACATTCATCCGTGGTACAGCCTGACTGCTGGAAACCTTGTTCTTCCATAATTTTATCCACGGCTTTTCGTTCGATTAAACGCACGGCATTGGTATTGCCGATTTCTGTACGCATACGTTCAGATAGGGTCTGCACTTCTTGGGGACTTACCCCACGCCCTTCAAAATCAAGAATAGCTATAGTGGGCTTACTTGAACCTGTATTTGTAGTGAACTGACCAAATAGATTAGGAGTAAAAAGTAAAATAAGTAAAATATTTTTTACTGAAGAAGGCATATAAATTCCACTCAATTGATAAATACCAATTGAAAATTATTATTAAAAAGCAACTTTTTGTAACGGTTCATAAATCACCCTGTATCCTCATTGTTATATCTTTAAGCACTAACGAAGTTATATCATCTAACTATTAATTTAAAGATGAAATTTGACATTATATAGACATGTGATTTGTTTCACATTGCTTGTTTTTAAATATGTTTTTAATAGTCGACGAGAGTCCCCAATTGCAATCCAGCTATTCAAGAATGAAACAGAGACTCACATTCTCTTAATCAAATAAAAATAAATTATTATATCTATATAATTCGTTTTCATATTTAACACTGCTTATGTTGAAGCACCAAAAAGATGGAGTTCAGCTGTTTTAACACATTTATAAAGTTCACATTCCTAAACTACATAATATTTAGACATTTCTCGAGGAGAAACCATTATTCTTATCCAACTAGATTCGTCAGAATGTCTTTACCTATATCAACGTTTTATCGAGAATAGTTGTGGATAAATTGTGGAAAAGTCTATGTTGCTAATATATTTCTCGACGGTAAACATGTTTATTTAACTTTTATCCTTGACGGTTTAATGTTCGGGAAATATATTAGATGTGCCAACCCAAGTGACTTATTCACTTTTTGTATGCTAGCCTGCTTTTTATCAATTAATTATTAATACCACATACCATTAGGAAAAGTAAATGGCTGAAGCAATGAAACTTGACCTGACCAATCCATTAAAAGGTCAGCAAGAAATAACGCCGGAAATTTTAGACACTGTCCTTGAAATACAAAACGAGGCCAACGGTCAGCTGGATAAAGATTCAGTACCGGAAAAATATCTTTTAGAAAATTATTACTCCGAAGACTCTCTCGGTGCAGATGTACTAAAAAACAAGTATTTAGCACCTTGGGAATCTCATCCTTGGCAAATTTGGCAACGCCAAGCAAAAGCCATGGCATCCATGGAAAAAACAAAAAAATCACAGGATAAATGGGAGAAAAATTTCTTTACTGTCCTTGAGGATTTTAAATTTGTTCCGGGCGGACGTATCATGCACGGTGCCGGACGAGAAGATATTACGACAACCCTAAATAATTGTTATGTTGTTGCTGTAAGAGAAGATTCCATAAAAGCCATTTACGACACCATCATAAATGAAGCACTCACCTATAAATATGGTGGCGGTTGTGGGCACGATCTTTCTGCCTTGCGCCCTGCAGGCGATGCTATCAATGGCACCGGAGGAGAATCTTGTGGACCCACTGGATTCATGAATCTTTTTTCTGAAAATACAAATACCATTGCTCAACATGGTCGTCGAGGTGCGAATATGCAAACACTACGTATTGACCATCCAGACATTGAAAAATTTATTGAAATCAAAACAGGCAATGTTGATATGGTTAAATATTCCAACATATCTGTTCTACTTACACATGATTTCATGGATGCGGTCGACAATGATAAAGATTTTGATTTGACATATGATAATAAAGTATATAAAACAATCAATGCTAGAAATCTATGGAATCGCATTATTGAGCATGCACATGCCAGTGCAGAACCCGGATTGCTGTTTTGGGACACTATGAAAGATTATCATAATGCAGAATACTGTAGTCCATTAGTTTCAACAAATCCATGCGCTGAACAACCGTTACCCGATGGAGGTTGCTGTAATCTTGGTGCTGTAAACCTGGAACGTTTTGTAGACGAAAATGGCAATTTTATGATTGATGAATTCAAGAATACAGTCGCTGTTGGTACACGTTTTTTGGACAATGTTGTTGATTATAATATGAATCGACATGCATTAGATGATCAAAAACAAAATGCGACTAACGATCGCCGTGTTGGATTAGGAATCCTTGGATTAGGTGATATGCTTGTTCGAATGGGTATCAAATATGACAGTGAAGATGCACTGCAAACTGTTGACCAAATAATGAAAATTTTCCGTGATATTACCTATGAAACCAGTGTTGAGTTGGCTCAGGAAAAAGGATCGTTTCCAAATTTTGACTGGAAAGGATATAGCAAAAGTAAATTTGTGAAAAACCTACCCAAGTCAATCCGTGATAAAATCAGCGCAAGTGGAATTAGAAACTCAACGTTAACCACAGTTGCTCCTACAGGTAGTGGCGCAATTGTTTCACGAGTCACATCCGGAGTTGAACCTATTTTTGCCACCTCTTATAAACGCCGTGTAAAAAGAAATGACAGCTACGGCCGTTCATTTGATGAATATAAAGTTGTCCATCCTGTCATTAATCAATTATTTGGTAGTGATGAAGATTTACCTGATTATGTAATTACGTCCCATAATATAGATCCGTACTTCAGAGTAAAGATGCAGAGTGTGATTCAGAAATATATCGACAGTTCTATATCTTCAACAGTGAATTTGGCTGAAGATATTACAGTGGATACCATTGCTGATATTTACATGAAAGCGTACAAAACTGGATTAAAGGGAATTACAGTCTATCGCGAAGGTAGTCGTGAAGGAATTCTCATTACTGATAAACCAGCAAAAAAGAAAATATTAGACGAAAACATAAAAACGGAAGCCAATGTTACAAACGAGTCCGAAACACCAAAATCTGTTCTTACAAAAGCACCACGTTCTCGTCCGGTTTTAACATCTGGCGCTACGCGTCGTATCCGCACGGGTGAAGGATCCCTTTACATTACAATCAATGAAGATGAAAATGGCTTATGTGAAATATTTACCACAATAGGAAAAGCAGGTGGAAATGCAGCTGCTCAATCTGAAGCTATCAGCCGACTAATATCACTCGCATTACGATCCGGTATAGATCCCTATGCCATTGTTAAACAGTTGAAAGGGATAAGTGGCCCCAACCCCACATGGGAAGATGGTAGATTAATATTGTCAACGCCCGATGCTATTGGTAAAGCTCTTGATGATTATTTAAAAAACTGTGAAGAAAATGGTTCGAATGAACAAAATGTTCAATTCACAATGGCATCATCTAGAGAATCAGAACATAAGGAAATTGCAGATTTCACATTAAAAAATATTTCCACATGTCCTGACTGCGGTAGCACGGTACAGCATCAAAGCGGATGCGTTACCTGCCCTAGTTGCGGATTTTCTAAATGTGATTGATTTACAATTAAGCATAAAAAAAAGCCCCGAGTAAATTCGGGGCTTTTTTTTATTAAACATTATTTAAAAACTAAAATTCCATTAATTCCTTTTCTTTATGTTCCATTATTTCATTTAAATATTTTATATGTGTATCTGTTAAGTCTTGAATTTCTTGCTCGGCTCGTTTGATTTCATCTTCAGAAATATGTCCTTCATCCTTAACCATTTTAATATGTTGATTCGCATCTTTACGAACATTTCGAACCGACACACGTCCTTCTTCCACTAGTTGATGTACAAGTTTAGCTAAATCTTTTCTACGTTCTTCGGATAATGGTGGAATGGGTATAAGAATTAATTCACCATTGTTATTGGGAGTTAAGCCCAAATTACTCTGCATAATAGCTCTTTCAATATCACCCATAACAGATTTATCAAAAGGTAAAACTGTAATCAATCTAGCTTCAGGTACATTAATATTTGATAATTGATTTAATGGAGTTTTTGTACCATAATAATCAATCACAAGTGATTCCACTAATTCGGGATTCGCCCTTCCAGTACGTACTTTTGTTAATTCCATTCGTGAATGTTCTACAGCCTGATCCATTCGGTGTTTTGCGTCTTTATGAATATCATTTATCATATTTACTCCGTAACTATTGTACCAATTTTTTCACCTAATAACATCTTTACCATTGAGCCCGATTCATACATATTTAATACCCGAATGGGTAAATTATTTTCTTTACAAAGTGCAAAAGCAGTTTGATCCATTACACGTAAATTTTGTTCTAAAACATCTTTAAATGAAATGGTATCATACATTACTGCATCACTATGCTCTAGAGGATCTTTATCATAAACTCCATTTACCTTTGTTGCTTTAATAACAACATCGGCGCCCAGTTCAGTCGCTCGCAATACAGCAGCTGTATCAGTTGTAAAATACGGATTTCCTGTACCACCGGCTACAATGACAATTCTATTTTTCTCTAGATGACGTAAAGCTCTACGGCGAATATATGGTTCTGCAATTTGAGATACAGTAATGGCAGATAATGTACGTGTTTCAATCCCACTATGCTCCAAAGCATCTTGCAAGCTAATTGCATTCATTACGGTTGCTAACATACCCAGATAATCACCCGTCACACGATCCATACCTTTGGATGCAGCTTCCAATCCACGAAAAATATTACCTGCACCTACAACTAATACTATACTTACGCCTAGATCATATACAGATTTAATTTCTCGAGAAAGTTCGAGAGCTTTGGAAGGGTTAATACCAAAACCATTTTTCCCGGCAAGAGCTTCTCCACTGAATTTCAGCAGAACACGCCGGTACAACGGTTTAGTCATTTAAATAAATTAAGCTTGGCCGTTACTGTTGGCGTTGGATTCACCCACAGCAAAACGAACGAAACGTCCTATGGTAATATTTTCACCTAAAGTAGCAATTGCTTCTGTAACAAGATCCCCTACACGAACATCTGGATCCTTGATATAAGGCTGTTCGATAAGACATACTTCCTGTAAGTATTTTTGCACTCGCCCATCCACAATTTTCTCAACAATATTATCCGGCTTTCCAGACTCTTTAGCTTGTGTGATAAAAATTCGTTTTTCCTTTTCCACTAAATCTGCAGGTACATCATCTTTTGAAACGGCTACAGGATTTGTGGCAGTAATTTGCATTGCAATATTATGAACAAGCTCTTTAAAGCCATCTGTCTTTGCAACAAAATCAGTTTCGCAATTAATTTCAACGAGTGTACCTAATCGTCCACCTTGATGAATATATGAATACACTATTCCCTCTTTGGCTTCTCTTCCACCACGTTTTTCAGCTTTAGCAATACCAGCAGTACGTAGATTTTCCATTGCCTTTTCCATATCGCCATTTGAATCAACCAGTGCCTTTTTACAATCCATCATTCCAACACCCGTTTTTTCACGTAATTCTTTTACTGTTTGAGCGCTTATACTCATTTTGATTTTTCTTCCTCCGATGTTACTTTTTTCTTTTTCACAGCTTTCTTTACAGTTGTTTTCTTATTAGACGCTTTTGCTTTCACAGCTTTCTTTTTAGGAGGTGCCTTTTCTTTTTCTACTTCTTCTTTGGCAACAACCTCTCCCACAACTTCAGCAACAACGACTTCTTCAATTGAATCTTTAACAGTATCTTTTGCATCAACTACTATTTCTTCTTCAACATTTTTAACGGAAACTGCTTCTATAACTTCTTCTGGTTTACTATCAATTTTTTCAGACTTTTCTTGAACATTATCTTTATTTACCGCAGCTAAAACTTCATCAGCTAGAGCACCCAAAATCAATTGAATTGTACGAATGGAATCATCATTAGCAGGTATGGGATAATCCACGGAATTGGGACTTGTATTTGTATCCACAATTCCAATGACAGGAATTTCTAGCAATCGCGCTTCCCGAACAGCCGTTATTTCATGAAATGCATCCACAACAATAATAACATCTGGAAGTCGTTTCATATCTTTTATACCACGATGTTGATCAGCAAGCTTGATACGTTCACGATTCAACATCTGAATTTCTTTTTTCGTCAGATTTTCATAAATATTTGAGCCTTCTTTTTCCAAAAGCTGTAATCGTTTAATACTTTTTTTAATTGTTGAATAGTTTGTGAGAGTTCCTCCAAGCCAACGTTCAACAACATAAAACATCCCACAACGGTCCGCCTCCTGTTGAATAATGTCACGAGCTTGTTTTTTGGTACCAACAAATAGAATTTCACCATTTTTTCGAGCAACACTACTTATGAATGTAAGTGCTTGATTTAGTTTACGAATGGTTTCATCCAGGTTAATTATATGAATCCCATTTTTCTCCATGAGCACATAAGGAGCAAATTCTGGATGCCACTTGCGAGTTACGTGCCCAAAATGGGCACCGGTACTGAGAAGATTCTCAAAATTAATTTCAGCCATAAATCCTTACCGTTTAGAAAATTGAAAACGTTTACGAGCACCCGGTTGACCGTATTTTTTACGTTCAACTTTCCGAGAATCCCGTGTTAAAAATCCTGCAGATTTTAATGCAGAACGAAATCCGCTATCTGCAACAATCAATGCTCTTGCAATACCCAAACGAATTGCTCCAGCTTGACCAGAGAGTCCACCACCATTCACATTGACTTTTATATCATATGTTTTTGATACATTCACTTTATTTAGTGGTTGTACAACCACAGTAGCTAATGTATCTCGGCAAAGATAATCTTTATAATCTTTACCATTTACAAGAATGGCGCCTTTACCCGGAGTCATTCTTACTCTGGCGATTGACGCTTTTCTTCGTCCAGTTCCTTGATATACTTCATTCGACATATTAAATATCCAGTTGTTTTGGTTCTTGTGCAGCGTGAGGATGTTCCTCTCCAGCGTACACTTTTAAATGTTTCATAATTGCTCGTCCTAATTTGTTTTTAGGCAACATACCTTTAACTGCTTTTTCTATAATGCGATCTGGGTAGGTTCTACGCAAATGACTAAACTCAGTAAAAGTAGTTCCTCCAGGATAACCTGAATGACGGAAATAAGTCTTATCTGTTTCTTTTTTTCCGCTCACTTTCACTTTTTCAGCATTTATTACGATAACAAAATCACCCATGTCCATATTTGGACTGTAATTAGGTTTATGTTTACCGCGTAAAATTTGTGCAATTTCACTGGCAAAACGACCCAAGACTTTTCCTTCGGCGTCAGCCAAATACCAATCTTTATTTATATCTGATGCTTTTATTGTTTTTGTAATCATATTTTAATTCGTTTTTTTCGTTAGGTATACAGCCCCGAAAATTAGCTATTCTATTTATACTCTGGCAAATACTATTTAATAGAATAAAAAAATAAAAAAGTAAATTATATAGAAGCTAGATAGCTTTTTGAAATTGTATACTTCACTTTCCCCACCAAAGATTTTCCAATAAATGGCGAATTACTAGATTTTGAGTAAATATCTCCTATTGAGAATTCCCAATTTTCAGCAGGATCAAAGATGGTTAATTCAGCATCTGTATTATTTTCAAACAGATTAGAATTAAAACCCATTATTTTTCGAGGGTTAACTGTTAAAGCCTTAATGACAGTTATTATGTCCATTTTCTCTTCATGAACTAATATTTTTAACACAGAACCTAAACAACTTTCTAATCCAATCATTCCAAATGCAGCTAAATCGAATGTTGATTCCTTATCTTCAATGGTATGCGGCGCATGATCAGTCGCAATACAATCAATAGCGCCACTTTTTAATCCGTTAATCAGCGCTGCTCTGTCTTCATTTCTACGAATAGGCGGCGCTACTTTTAAATCAGTATTAAACTCATACAATTCATCGTCAGTAAAAAATAAATGGTGCGGAGTTACTTCTGCACTAATTTGTTTATAATTTTTTTTCATTTCCCATACAAGATTAACTGCTGCTACGGTACTTACATGGGGGACATGAAGCGTTGATCCTGTCAGTCGAGCTAATTCAAGATCTCTATGCACCATCACTCCTTCTGCCTCCACAGGATTCCCTGGTAATCCCAATCGTGTAGACATACGGCCTTCATTCATTACACCATTATTACGCAAACATACATCTTCAGCATGGTTAATAATTGGTTTCGCCAACATTCCGCCATATTCCAATACTCTACGCATTACACCACCATCTACAATGGGCAATCCATCATCGCTAAATGCGACTGCACCTTCCGCTGACATTCCTGCCATTTCAGTTAATTCTTTTCCCAATTGGCCTTTAGTTGCCGCACCGATTGGATGAATGTGAATTGGACATTCTTCTGCTTTTTCCGAAACAAACCGAACCGATTCAGGAGAATCGATAGGCGGGTCCGTATTAGGCATGGCACAAACTCGTGTAAATCCACCGGCTAATGCAGCACGGGAACCTGAAACAAGTGTTTCCTTATCCTCTCTTCCGGGTTCACGAAAATGAACATGAAGATCGCAAAATCCGTGGGTGACAATCAAACCACTACAATCTATCACATCTGCATCTTTTGCATCAACTTTACCTACTGTTGCAATTTTTCCATTTTTAATCAGCACATCACCTTTATATTCTTTTTCTGTAATAGGATCTAAAATGGTACCGTTTTTTAAAAGTGTTTTCTGTGCACATTTTTTAAGTTTCATCATTCAGTTTTACCCCCTAATAGTAGATAAAGAATTGCCATACGTGATGCAACACCATTCAGAACTTGATCAAGAATAATTGCTTGATCACTATCAGCTATAGCACTTTCAATTTCTACACCTCGATTCATTGGGCCGGGATGCATAATGACAATTTCTTTTTTATGATTGGCTAAACGTTCAGTTGTAATTCCAAATAATGAACGATATTCACGTATGGATGGGAATAAGCTAACGCCCATGCGTTCCATCTGTATTCGTAGCACATTAAGTGCATCAGCCCATTCAATCACTTCATCAATTTTATAATTTATATTTACACCCAGTTCTTTAATGTGAGGTGGAATTAATGTAGCTGGACCGCATAATGTTACATCTGCCCCCATGGCAATTAATCCATGAATATTACTTAATGCGACGCGACTATGAGAAATATCCCCAACAATTCCCACTTTCAATCCTTTTAAATAACCAAATTTCTCATACAGGCTCGTCATATCCAAGATAGCTTGCGTTGGATGTTCATGAGTTCCATCTCCAGCATTAATGACTATAGCATCCACATATTCCGTTAATCGAAGTGGAGCACCGGGCGTGGGATGGCGCATGACACATGCATCAATTTTCATTGCTTCAATATTCTGAACCGTATCCTTAAAACTCTCCCCTTTTTTCAAACTAGAAGTAGAAGCTGAAAAATTAACGGTATCTGCGCTTAATCGTTTTTGAGCTAATTCAAAACTTATACGGGTTCGAGTAGAATTTTCGAAAAAGAGATTGACAATCGTTTTTCCCTGAAGTGATGGTACTTTTTTAATAGGACGATCCAGAACTTCCCGAAACGTGAAAGCAGTATCAATAATTGTTTGAATATCTTCAGCAGGATATCCTTCCAAGCCTAGTAAATGTCGTTGGTGTAAACTCATACAACCTCCCCATATGCCATAAGAATAATCGCATCTTTTCCATCCACTTCTTTTAGTTGAACATTGACATGCTCACCGTCATTTGTTGGAATATTTTTCCCCACATAATCCGCTTTAATTGGCATTTCCCGATGCCCCCGATCAACTAAAACGCATAATTGAATTTTTTTCGGCCGCCCAAAAGCCATGAGAGCTTCTATCGCCGAGCGAATCGTGCGGCCGGTATAAAGTACATCATCCACCAGAACCACTGTTTTATCATCTAAGGAAAAATCTATATGTGTACCTTCCACTTGTGGGACCACCAATCGTTCTCGAAAATCATCTCTATGGAACGTAATATCCAATGCACCTAATTGAACTTCATATCCCGTATTCGAAGTAATAAGCGACTGAATTCTATCAGCTAATGGTTCACCTCTCGTTCGAATACCAATGAGAACTACTTCACTAGCACTACCATTTTTTTCCACAATTTCATAGGACATGCGTGTAATTTGCCGGATAATGGATGCGGCATCTTCAATCAAAGTCTCTTTTGCTATCATAATATCTCCGTGTAATAAAAAACCCCCGGGCAGCTTCGTGTTCCTCATTTCTGGGAACCACTGAACGGAGGTTCATTCGCTGCCCTTCTCGCCCTCACAGGAGCGTTTTAAAGGGTCAATTCGAACGTGAAGTTATTGTTTAAAGCATATTAAAAAAAGAAAAAATGTAAAAAATATTGTATGAACAATTTTATTATTGATTTGAAAACGTATTCCACACTGAAATGATTTTATCTGATATATCATTCATACTTCCAAATTTTTCTATATCAATTTCGACTGGATTTCCACGATTTCTAAACCATGTCATTTGACGTTTTGCAAATTGTCGAGTTCGAATAACAATTTCCTCTTCCAATTCTTCCATGGAGTAATCACCATCTAAATATTGGCAAATTTGACTATACCCAATTGAATCCAACGCGTGAGCTTTTTCCACCGAGTAATTTTCACGTAATACTTTTGTTTCTTCAATCCAACCATTTTCTAGCATACTTTTTGTCCGTTCTCTAATTCGATTTACTAACACCTGCCTCTCCATAGATAATAAAATAATAAAGAAAGTAGAATTGGTTACCTGCTCGACGTGGTGAGGATGATTGGATAAATTAATGGATGTTTGGTCATTAAAATGCTCTGTAGGAATTTTGCCCGTAATTTCAACTATTTCCAGTGCTCGAATAAGACGCTTCTTATTATTAATATGTACTTTTTCAGCATACTCTGGATCAATATCTTTCAGTTTTTTCAACATAGTGTCCGGCGCTTCGTCATATTCTCTACTTAATCGCTCTCGGATGTCCGGATTTGTTTTACTCTCATCAAAAATGCCTTTTGTCAATGCGTCTAGATACAATCCTGCTCCACCGCAAATAATGGGAGTTTTTCCTTTGCGCTGTATTTTTCCCATACTATCTTTTATCAAATCTGCATATTCACCGGCAGATACAGTTTCATTGGGATCTCGAATTGAAATGAGGTGATGTGGAATACTATTTAATTCATCCAAAGTTGGTTGAGCGGTTCCAATTGACATTCCTTTATAGATCTGTCGAGAATCAAGACCAATTATTTCGCCATTTATTTTTTGGGCTACTGCAACGGCAACAGACGTTTTTCCTACAGCTGTTGGACCAACAATGGCTAGAATAGGTATTTTTGACATATGATTATGAATGCTTGAAATTGGTTATCAACATATTATTACATAAATTTTGAAGTAGAAATTAGCTTATGAGTTAGAGATTACAAATAAAGTATAATGCGAAATTAAAATTGAAAGAATATCATAATTAAATCTAAACATATATCAAAAAAAATACTTGTTATCGGTGGTGCTTCACTAGATACGCTTACTCTAAATGGTGCAGATTATCCTTCAGCGGGCGGTGCGGGGTTATACACGGCACTTGCGGCAAAAAAATCCGGAGCAGATGTTACTCTTTTTTCACCATTCCCAAATCCTATGCCGGAAAGACTGGAAAATGTTTCATCCATTGTTCATTGGATAGGACCGACAGTTACCCGAGATGAAATGCCCAGATTTCATATTGTTCAAGATGAAAATAATACCATTTATAAACAATCATTTTTTGGAGCGGAAGAAACATTAACTCCTGATGATTTACCAAATGATCTTTCAGATTTTGATCTTGTACATGTTGTTCCATTAGGGCACACTTCAAGACAATTGATATTTATTCAAGCAAGCAAAGATCGTGGTGCTAAATGTATTTCTGCTGGAACGGGAAAACCGCTAATTAAAGATAATCCTCATCTAATTCATGATATCATTAACATATCAGATTATTTCTTCATGAATGAAGAAGAAGCTCTCGTCCTTTTTTCAACTAACGATAAAATTAAAACTGTTACAGGCAAATGTCTTTTTGTGACGAAAGGGCGAAAAGGCGCATCTGTTTATTTGGGCAATCATGAGATTAAAATTAATCCGGCTCCATCAACAATACTGGATCCAACCGGTGCCGGCGATACATTTTGTGGCGCAACATTATCACATTTAGCTAAAGGCGAACATCCGGCTATGGCTGCCATGAATGCATCAGCACTTTCTACAGAAATGATACAGAGTATTGGACCTGAAAAATTAATGTCTCAATCTCCACCTTCCAAAATTAAATCGGATATTCGTGTTACTCTAAACCATGAGCAAATACAAAAAACAGCAAATTTAATTTCCGGACTTAAAGATGAAAAACCATTTGATTTTGTTACATCCTCCCTTCCACATTTAAATCATCCATTAACTGTGGATTATTTTTTCGTAACAACTCTCCAACAATTTAGTTTTTGGTCAACGAAAGATGGACGATATCATTTACCTTTAATAGATACTATTGGCGGAGAAAAATTAAAAGGCGCCTTTTATCTCTTTATGGCATATACCCAATTATTGAATGCGGATTCCGACTATTTTTCTCCGGAACGACAAGCAAATTCTACAATGGGTGAAACAATGAAATTATTTTCATCTGATGATGGTAAAGATGTTATGCCTGCCATTGAAATGCATTTGCAGATTGCTCAACGTTACGGAAAAACCATGTTAGAATTAGGTTGGACTCCACAAAGTATCTTATATGAATCACAACATTCATCCGCACCATTAAAGACACTCCTGTCTATGTTGGATCATGTAGGAGGTTATGGCGAAGATCCTCTACGGAAAAAAAGTTCTCTCTTGGCGATGATATTGAATAATCGTCCGGAAACATATTTTACATTTGGAGAGAATGAATTACTCCCTCCTATTATTGATTATCATTGTATGCGATCCAATCTCCGCATGGGACTTATTGATGTCGGTGATAACACTTTACATCAAAAATTAATAAACAGAATGGTTGTTAATGAAGATGACGAATGGGCAGTCAGATTTGCGGCGTACAAAGCGGTTGATTATTTACCAGGATTGTCCGGTCGCTCCATGGCAACAGTGGACGAATATTTTTTCTTTTCACGAAAACGTTGCCCTGAAATGACTGAACCGCAATGCTCCAATTGTAGTGCAGACCCTGTATGTGCACATCGAAAAGAATTATTTCAACCTGTTATTCGCACTAATTTTTATTAAATTTATTTATGGTTCAAAGTAAAGCTCAAACAGTTGAAGGTTATTTAAATGAACTTAATGACGATCGCCGTGAAATTATTTCTACAATCAGAAACAAAATACTAGATATTCTGCCTGATGGATACGTTGAATCCATGAACTGGGGAATGATTAGTTATGAAATTCCTTTAGAAACGTATCCTGACACCTATAATAGTCAACCACTGGGTATTGCATCTATTGCATCTCAAAAGAATCATATATCTATATATATGATGGGATGTTATATGGTCCCAAAGCAAACGGAAAAACTAATGAAAGCCTATAAAAAAATGGGAGTGAAACCAAATATGGGGAAATCGTGTATTCGATTCACAAAACTGGAAAGGATACCGTTGGACACAATCATGGAGTTGATCCAACATTTTCCAGTCTCCGATTATATTAAACAATATGAAAGTATAAAGAAGACATAATATGATACATAAAATTCATCAACCAACCCTAATTGAATCAGCTGGAAATAAACCCAAAATAATTGAAGAATTTATCGGCAAGGTTAATTCACTATCAGATAAAATTAGCATAGCTAAAATGACGAGTCCTCCCGGATGGGTCGAACCGGGCCAAACACCTGAATTTTGTGAATACACATTAGTATTAAATGGAACTCTCATCGTCAAATCTAAAAAAGAAACTTTAGAGATTCAAAAAGGTGAAGCAGTCATAGTTGAGGCGGGAGACTGGGTTCAATACAACACACCAAATGGTGCAGAATATATCGCTGTCTGTTTACCGGCATTTTCTCCCGGAACAGTTCATCGGGATAAAGAATGATCTAAATAATAACTAAAACTTTTATTGAATAAATCTATATTCGTTCAAATCGTTTATCCAATTCTTCAATGGAAAGCTGAACAATAATAGGACGTCCGTGAGGACAGTAATACGGATGATTTGTAGCAAAAAGTCTATTCACTAATGCTTGCATTTCCTGGATAGTAAGAGTATCACCAGCTTTAACAGCTGCATGGCATGAATAAGATGCAGCAAGTCCCTCTTGCCAGGAACTATATTTTTTCTTATTCTCCAAAAATGAATCAATAATTTCACGTAGAATAGTCTTTTCATTACCCCAAACCATTTCTGAAGGGATTGATTCTACCATAACCGTATTTTTACCGAATTCCTGCATACGGAACCCTAGTTTATTTAAATTGGGAAGAATATCTAAAAGGACAGAAAATTCATCTGCTGAAAATTCTAGTGTTTCTGGAAATAATAGCGTTTGAGCTCCTAATGGTGCTTTATCAAATGCTTCTAGAGCTTCTTCAAATAAAACACGTTCATGGGCCACATGTTGATCAATAATCACTAATCCGCTGTTAATTTGAGAAACGATATATTTTTCATGGACTTGCCAAATATTATCAGCAGAAACTTCATCAATAGCATCATCCTTTTCAGACAATTTATCCATATACGTTTTAGCTCGCTCCAACCCACGCTGAATGGGTGTACCCACGACGGGAAGAGAAAGTGTCCCTTGCTCTGATTCAAAACCATATTCTTGAAATTGAGATGACATTTTTGAAAAATCCGGAATCGTATCTAAAATATCGCCTAATGCATCTGCTACAGATGATTTTAACACATGATATAATCGCCATTCATCTTTGAATCGTACTTCGATTTTCATGGGATGCACATTCACATCAATTTGATCAGGCGGTTGCACAAGATTCAATACATAAAATGGATATTCACCTCGTTTGAGCAATGATTGAAATGCACCATACACAGCATTATTCAACAAACGATGCTTTATGAATCGGCGATTTAGAAAAATATACTGTTCACCGGGACGGGATCTTAAAAGATTCAAATTCCCTACATAACCACTGATTGCAAAATCACCTTTAACAATGTTTACTTCCAATAAATGAGCGCTGTAAGTAGGGTCCAATAAATTATCAATCCGCTCTTTTAAACTTTCGCTTTGAATATTTATAATTTCTTTATCATCGTGAATTAGTTTAAATGATACTTCTGGATAAGCCAATCCATAGCGGCGAACCATGGAAACAATCTGACGAAATTCAACACGAAAAGATTTTAAGAATTTTTTTCTGGCGGGCGTATTATAAAAAAGATTCCTGACGCTAATACTCGTCCCTTGTACCGGCTCAGCAGGCTTCAATTCACTAGACTCGCCATTCTGAATTAAAACAGAAAATCCGCCTTCACCATTTGCACACGAAACTATTTCCATGTCCGAAACAGACGCTATACTTGCTAAAGCTTCTCCACGAAAACCCAACGAATTAATATTAAACAAATCATCAATTGTCTCGATTTTGCTGGTTGTATATCGTTGAGACGCTAAAATCAAGTCTTCACTTGAGATTCCTTCTCCATTATCTACTAATTGAATAAGTTGATGCCCACCCTTTTCAATCACAATTGTAATTTCCGTAGCATTTGCATCCACACTATTTTCCACAAGTTCTTTAACTACAGAAGCGGGTCTTTCCACCACTTCACCTGCGGCGATTTTGTTGCGGAGATCGGAGGATAAAATGTGAATTGAAGCCATTATCTTTCTATTATCATTATAGTTTGCCGAAAAATCTTTCGCTCAAGTTTCTGTGATTCAGTTAATAGTTCATCCACTTGTTTCTTTTTACGATTTGTATAGCGCTTATCTTTAATCAAGGGCAAGTTAATGAGCACATTCATACACGCTCCACGAACGGCCGCTAGTGCAATTTCACCTGCGACACCTACATCACTGACTGAATTCGGATTCCCTTTTTTCACTAACTGGTTGGCGAATTGTAAAACCGAGAATGATTCTTCTGCTACTTTTAACGGAATTTCAATAGCATATTTGTTTGCCGAAAGAACTGTATTTCGTTTAACACTTTTTTCATCATCCGAATTTGCAGGTAGCCTATTCGCTTCCATTACAGCATTAAAAGCATTGGTATCCGCATCTACCATAAATGAAAGTCGATCTTTTATAATTTGAGCTTTGTTGCCAACATCATCCATCTCATCTTTTGATTCTTCGAAACCTTTCTTTTCATGTGTCAACGCTGCCACCATGGAGATGAGAGCCGCCCCTAGACTTCCAGCCAATGCTGCTACGCTACCACCGCCGGGCGCTGGAGAATTAGACGAAAGTTCATCCACAAATCCATATGATGTTAAATTCATCAATTGTGGACTATTATTTACTACAGCGAATTCAACAATTTTTTCGTTTGGTTTAAAAGGATACAAGTCATTTAGCCCTAGAGATTGTACGGCGCACTCAATAATATCAGTTTCTGGTACAGCAGTCGTACGGCGTTGCTTTTTGAGATAATGGCGCCCTGCCATCAATAATGCTTCCTTTGGGATAAGCCCCACCAATTCACTTCCGGTTACGCGAATTCCTCGTTCCACAGCCAATTCACATGCTTTATCAAACACATCATGAATTGTGGATGTTTTATAATTATTGAAATTGATGGAAATCTGCGCCCGCTTAAATTCGTCTATATACCAGCCTACACCCTTCACATCTTTAAACAGTCCTGGAATTTTAACAGCTTTACCTTTTTCGTCACGGACAATTTCGCCATCCAATAAATTAGGAGATTGTGAGTTTGGAATACGTTTACTCCTACCTTTTTCTCGTAGCTCAAAAGCAATGTCTGTGGCCAAGCGCTGGTCTCGTGTATTTAAATTAATATTATAAGCAATTAAAAACTCTCTGGATCCCATTACAGTTGCACCACTTTTTGCATTGAATGTTGCAGGACCGTAATCCGGTTTCCAAAGGGGCTCTTTAAGCTTTTTAGCCAATCCTTCATATTCTCCGGCGCGAATAACCGGTAAACTCCTCCGATTGTCTTTTTGGGCTGAATCTTCATAAAGATAAACCGGAATATTTAATTCATTTCCAACTCGTTTAGCTACACGATGAGATAAGTCTACACATTCTTTGACTGTCACACCGCTGACAGGAATAAATGGACATACATCCGTAGCGCCCATGCGGGCATGAGCCCCTGAATGACTAGCCATGTCAATCACTTCAGCCGCTTTAGAAATACCTTGAAATGCCGCTTCTTCTACACTGGCAACAGATCCGACAAATGTAACAACCGTTCGATTGGTATCTTTTCCGGGATCTACATCCAAAAGTGTAATTCCATCGATAGCTTCTATCACATCCGCAATCTGCTTAATTTTGGTTAAATCACGACCTTCAGAAAAATTGGGAACACATTCTACAAGATGTTTCATTTTTTCAACTTACGCTTGAAGTATTCATTAAATAATAAATTAGCCAAATTACTATACCCGTTAAAACGATAGTCCTTAATAGAGATCGATTAGGAAGGTGACGATCAATTATTTTTCTGAAATATTGATTATTATCGTCCCTAATCATAATCCTGCAAACAGAAATAAAAAGAAGTTAACAAAAGGGCTCATTATCATCCATAAAGGAGATACTCTGGTAAAATATCCAATCATGATGAGCCCCAATAATATTTGTGGCCCATATATTTGTAATTTGTGAACTAGTTCAGGATTTCTGCGCATCATCAGTCCCGAGAAAATTTGCGATCCGTCCAAGGGCGGGATGGGAATCATATTGAACACAGCCAGCATAATATTAATTTGCGTAAATAATAAAAGCATCATGGTAATGGAACCGCTGAAAATTCCCGTTCTGATTAAGGTACCTCCAACAAATGCCAATAATAAATTAGCCGCCGGCCCAGCAAAGGCGATCTTCATCATGTCCACTCGCGGATTGGAAAGATACCGTGAATCCACGGGAACAGGTTTTGCCCAGCCAAATCCCACAAATAAAATCATCAATGATCCAAATGGGTCGAGATGCGCTAATGGATTGAGTGTGAGTCTTCCGGAATATCGAGCTGTTGGGTCACCCAGTTTATTGGCAACCCATGCATGGGAAAATTCGTGAAAAACCAGAGCAAACATTAGCACGGGTAATAAAAGGATTAAAACATCAATGGGGACACGGAATAACATAATTTACCACCTTGGATGGAAGGTTCGATGAACCTCTTTTAAATGTTCTTTGTCTAAATGGGTATAAATCTGTGTGGAAGAAATATCAGCATGGCCCAGCATTTCCTGTACTGCTCGTAGATCTGCCCCGCCTTCCAGCAAATGTGTTGCAAAGGAATGGCGTAATGTGTGGGGACTAATCTTTTTAGTTATTCCTGCTACTAAACTCCATTTTTTCAAAATATTATATACTGTCATACGTGTGAGCGGTTTTCCATTTCGACTTAAGAATACAATACCTTTGGTTTCTCGTTTTCGCGCTAATCCAGGTCGATCAAAATGCAAATAATCATCCAACCTTTTCATGGCACTTTTGCCTATGGGGACCAAACGTTCTTTCCTTCCTTTGCCAAATACACGAATCATTTCACTATCAATTAATAAACCTGTTAAGGTTAGATTACATGCTTCTGAAACTCGTAAACCGGCTGAATACAGTATTTCTAATAATGCCAAATCTCGCATAGCTAAAGCAGATGATTCATCGATAGCATCTAAAATATCGTCCACTTCCTGAACAGTCAACACTTCCGGAAGTTTTCGTGGTAGTTTAGGCGCTTCCAATAATTGTGATGGATTATTTTCCATTAAATGTTCTGCATTTAAAAATGAATGATAGGATCGAATGGATGAAAAAACTCTGGAAATACTAGATGCCGATAAATGAATATCTGCTAATTCACGAATAAATCCACGAATATGTTTTTGTTTAATTCCATTGACGCTGTTTAATCCTTTTGCTTCTAAATACGAAACGTAATGTTTTAAATCACGCCTATAAGCATCAATCGTATTTAGTGCAAGATTGCGTTCGACACGGAGCATGGTAATATAATCGTGGAGGTGAGTTTCCATCAATTACCCTAATACAGATTTTTCGACCATATCACACAAAATGTGTTCCGCAAGCAAATGTCCTTCCTGAATGCGTTGTGTATCATCACTGGGAATAGAAATTGTTATATCGCTTAAATCCTTTAAAACACCGCCAGATTTGCCGGTTAACACTATGACAGACATTCCTTTTTCTCTACACGCTTCTACAGCTTTAACCACATTCTTCGAATTACCGCTAGTTGATATTGCAATCAATACGTCCCCTTCATTACCTAGTCCTTCTATCTGTCGTGAAAATATGGAATTATAATCGGTATCGTTTGCCCAAGCTGTAATAAAAGACGTATCTGTTGTAAGTGCCAAAGATTTAATTGCAGGACGGTCATGACTGCGCAGTCCGCCCATGAGTTCTGCCGCCATATGCTGTGCATCAGCTGCACTTCCGCCATTTCCGCACCAAAATATCATTCGTCGATTTTCTGCAGCAAAAACCATCATTTCTGCCGCTTTTTCAATATGTTCCGCGCAGGTTATTATCATTGTATTTTTCACATCCGAGCTTTCTCGGAGTTGATTAATAATATTTTGACGATCAATCATGATGTTCCTCCATGAACTGCATCTGCAAATGCATTCATTAAACTAGTATCGCTATTTTCTTCTAACACGGTTCCCGTCACAATAAAGGATGCTCCTGCACCTACACGCTCTTGAGCCGATTCTGGAGTACGGATACCGCCACCAACTATCAAAGGAATATGTGTATTTGAAGTAATTCGGTGTATTATTTCTGTAGAAACTGCGCTTGTTGCTCCACTCCCCGCTTCAAGGTAAATTAATTTTTTTCCCATAAATTCAGCCGCCAAAGCATGAGCGACAGCAATATCCGGACGGTTCATAGGCAAGGGCCTTGTGCCACTGATTACTTCCACAGTAGAATGAGCACCACCATCAAACAGTAAATAAGCAGTTGGAATTACTTCCATGCCCATATCTTTCACAACGGGTGCCGCTATAACTTGTTCACCAATAAGATATTGGGGATTACGACCTGAAAGAAGCGACATGAATAACATAGCATCATAATGGCTATTAATTTGATTCGCACCACCAGGGAAGAAGATGACTGGTATATCAGAGCACTTTTTAATCTGTGCAACACGTTCATTGTGATTACTGTCCATCATAAGACTTCCGCCCACAAATAATGCATCAACACCTGAATGATTGGCTGCTTCAACCTGTTTTATCAAAGATTTCTCATTTTTCTTATCCGGATCAATGAGTACAATATAGCCAGCGCCTTTTTCGGCTTTTACATCAAGAAGGTATTGAAATACAGAATTCATCTTCAGACTATCATTTCCTTGTAAGATGTGAAAGATATGAGATCATTTTCCTCATCCGAATTGGATAATTTAATTTTCACCAGCCATCCACCGCCGAAGGGGTCAGAATTCACTTTAGCCGGGTCGACGTCTAATTCTTCATTGATTGCAACAATCTCACCACTCACCGGCATAAACAAATCTGCCACAGTTTTAACCGCTTCAATCGTGCCAAATGTTTCGCCGATTTCAAAACTATCACCGACTTCCGGGAATTCGACAAAAACGATATCTCCTAACTCACTTTGGGCAAAATCAGTGATTCCTATCCTGGCTACACCATCTTCCATTTTAACCCATTCATGGTCAGTGGTATATTTTAAATTTGATGTAATATTCATTCAATTTCCTTTTAAACAGATTTTTCGGGATTAAAATCAAATGTTTCTAAAAAGCTTGTATCAAAATCCCCAGCTCGAAATGTTTCATCCATCATAATTGCTTGATGAAATGGTATTGTCGTTTTTGGGCCTTCAATTATGGTTTCTTCTAAAGCGCGCTGCATTCGGTTAATCGCACGTTGACGATTACTGGCAAATACAATTAATTTACCAATCATTGAATCATAATGAGAGGGAATTTCATAACCAGCATAGGCATGGGAATCAATCCGAACACCCTTTCCTCCCGGAAAATGTAAACTGGTAATTTTTCCAGGGAATGGCATAAAATTATTTTCTGGATCTTCTGCATTTATTCGGCACTCAATGGCATGGCCTCGCATTTTAAAATTCTTGAAATTCTCTGGATAATGTTCACCAAAATGCATACGAATCTGTTGCTTGATTAAATCGACGCCTGTAACCATTTCCGTTATGGTATGTTCAACCTGGATTCTCGTATTCATTTCCATGAAATAAAAATCGTTATTTTTGTCTAATAAATATTCGATTGTACCTACACCCACATAATTAACTGCTTTTGCTCCGCGAACAGCCATATCACCCATTTTTTGCCTTATATCTTCAGAAACCGCCGGAGACGGTGATTCTTCCACCAGTTTTTGATGACGGCGCTGGATGGAACATTCCCGCTCGCCTAAATGAATACAATTACCATGTTCATCTGAAAGAATCTGAACCTCTATATGACGAGGATTTTCAACAAATTTTTCAATGTACATATCTCCATTATTGAATGCATTTTTTGCTTCATTACTGGCGGTATTGTATGCTTTTTCTAATTCACTTTCTTCGTTAACTAACCGCATACCTTTTCCGCCGCCACCAGCTGATGCTTTTAACATAACCGGATATCCCATTTCATTTGCCAGTTTTTTTGCTTCATCTGGTCCACTCAATAAACCGTCATTTCCGGGAATAACGGGAACTCCGGCAGCTTTCATTGTTTCTTTAGCATTGGCTTTATTACCCATGGCATTAATGATTTCTGGGGAAGGGCCAATAAACGTAAAACCGTTATCGGTGCATATACGTGAAAAATCAGCATTCTCAGCTAAAAATCCATAACCGGGATGAATCCCATCCGCGGCAGTAATTTCGGCCGCTGCTAAAATGCGTGGCATATTCAAATAGCTTTCTTTACCTGCAGGCGGGCCGATACATACTGCTTCATCAGCAAATTTTACATGGAGGGAATATTCATCAGCCGTAGAATAAACGGCTACAGTCTTTATACCTAATTCATGACAGGCACGAATAATTCGAAGAGCTATCTCACCACGATTGGCAATCAGAATCTTTTTGAACATGGATTATCCGTTGGGATCTATAATAAACAAGGGCTGGTTATATTCTACAGGGTCATTATTATTGACTAGGACTTTTCGCAGGACACCGCCTTCTTCAGCTTCAATTTCATTCATGATTTTCATAGCTTCGATTATACAGAGTGTATCCCCTTCGGTTATTTTATCACCCTCTTTTACAAAAGCTGCATCTTCTGGATTTGGTGAATTGTAAAATGTTCCTGGCATAGGTGAAAGGACCTCATTTCCTGTAACAGTTTCTTCTTCTAAAGTAATTTCAGATGAAGTCGGCGTTGATGATTCTTGTGCGAAAGCTGTTAGCGCTGGAGCTGAATCAGTCGTTTCTATTGAAACAGAGGCTGATTTTACAACACGATATCGTTTTCCAAGAAATGTAACGTCAATTTCATTTACATCACTGTGTTCAAGTATATAAATAATTTCCTTTAGTTTATCCTGCCACATAGTTACCTCAATCCCTTATTTAATTTTTGCTCGTTCAATATACGAACCAGTCCGAGTATCTAATCGTAAAATATCACCCTCATCAATGAATAAAGGTACATTTACGATAATCCCAGTTTCCAGCGTAGCGGGTTTTGTAGCACCCGTTGCTGTATTTCCTTTCATGCCCGGTTCTGTATGGGTGACTTCTAAATTCACATGAGCAGGCAAACGTACATCAAGAACTTCTTGTCCATCAAACAATAAATCGACATTTAAACCCGCCATAAGAAAGCCCAAACTCTTTCCTAATACATCTTCCCCTACATTTGTTTGATCAAATGAGTCATTATCCATAAATATATATTGATCCCCATCTTTATACAAGAATTGCATTTTTTTCGCTTCAACTTTGATAAATTGCAATTTCGCACCGGAATTGAATGTTTCATCAATGATTTTACCCGATTGAATATCTTTTAATTTTGTCCGAACAAATGCAGGACCCTTCCCCGGTTTCACGTGTAGAAATTCTATCACTTTCATCCGTTTATTTTTGTGCAGGAGAACTGCGCCATTTTTAATATTTGAAGTTGTAGCCATTTGTTTCCTTTAAATAGAGCTTATAATTTACAGATTAGTATAAGAATACTCAAATGCGCATAAAGATTTTATGCAATTGGTGTTTCAACCTGTTTCCAATAAGGAATTGTTGAATGTATGAAGTCTTCAGCTGTGGTTAAATCTTGAGTATATATATTGTTTTCCGGCATCATTTTCGCATATTTAATTAAATCGGATCGTTCCAACAATTCCAGCCATGCTTTCATTTCTTCGTCAGAAAATGGAAGCATATTACCTAATGATTTTATATCTTCTGTGGTCATTTCCAATGTTTTTAAATATAAACTATGTTCAACATATTCTCTTAAGATGTAGGAAATTTGCACATAAAATTCCTTAAGATCGAGATTTTCTTTGGATTGATTATGAAGAGAATTCAGCTTTGCAAGCGCTATTTCGTCGGGTTGGGGTAAAATAGTTCCTGGTAATCCATACAATTTTTCTTTTCTGAATTTAAAACTTAACCATATCATAACTGACAATGCTAAAAACAAGATGGTAAAAAGAGTCACCGTTTTTAAATCTACTGGACGTGAAACGGGCAAAGGATCTTTAATCGGTTTCATAGAACCTGTCATGGTTGGGTCTGTTGAAGAAACAATCGTTATTCCCAGTTCATCAGTTTTCATTCTCAATTTTTCTGTTGAATCCACATTCAGGAAGACTACATCAATTGCTGGTATTACATAATGGCCCGTATCCCAAAATACAAATTCCATCTTAATCGATTTACCATCGTCAAGCGTTTGATTACGAACCTCCAAAGCTTCTGGTTTATCAAAATCATTTATTATAACGGGTAATTCATCAGCACCAGTTGTATAAATTGAATACTGGACAATATCGCCGATAGTTGCCAGTGTTGTATCCATTTCTGTATTTATGGAAATATTTTGCTGAATTTCTTCTGTCGAACAACTAAAAATGAATATAATTGTAATTGGGAGAATACGGTTCATTTTAAATCCGCTTTTCACGCTTTTTAAAATAATTCATCAATGGTTCTACGAAGTCCTTATCCGTAGAAATAGGAATTAAATCAAAACCAATGCGATCACATTCTTTGAGAAACGTCTCATTTTGCTCTATTATAGCTACTTCATATTGCGTGCGATCAACATTCGAACCAGTATCAATCCAACTAGTCTCATCCGTCTCCGGATCATGAACTTTAACCAATCCAATATCTGGGATGGACGATTCAAAAGGATCGCTCATTTTTAAGCCGATTAAATCATGCTTACGGTTGGCCATTTTTAAACTGGACCAATATTTTTCATCAAGAAAATCAGACAGTAAGAAAACGACACTGCGTCGTTTGGCAACATTTAAAAGAAATTCTAATGCCGTTCTAATTGATGTGCCTTTTCCCTGGGGCTTGTGGTATAATAATTCTCGTACAACTCGTAAAACATGTGAACGGCCTTTTTTAGGAGCGATGTACTGTTCTACCTCATCGCTGAATAAAATTAATCCAACTTTATCATTATTCTTAATGGCAGAAAAACCCAGTACTGCCGCAATTTCCGCAGCCATTTCACTCTTGAATTGAGAGATAGAACCAAAATGTCCGGAACGGCTCACATCCACCAAAAGGTAAACAGTTAATTCACGTTCTTCCTCAAATATTTTTACAAAAGGTGAACCAGAGCGTGCTGTCACATTCCAGTCAATAAGTCGAATATCATCTCCAGGCTGGTATTCACGTACTTCTGAAAAGGTCATACCTCTCCCTTTGAATACTGAATGATATTCACCGCCAAATAGATCGTTAACTAATCCTTTGGTTCTAATTTCAATTTGGCGAACTTTTTTGAGTATTTCGCGGGGGATCATGTTAAAATTGAATATGTTTCATGGAATATGAAAAATGGTTGAGGGTTACATCTACCATCTTACATCTCACATTTCTTATATTTTACGGAATCTCTACGCTGTCAAACAAACGCTGCAGAACGTCTTCTGATGTTAGTTCTTCAGCTTCAGCTTCATATGTCAAAATGACACGATGGCGTAATACATCTCTGCCGACGTAGCGAACATCTTCCGGAGTCACATAACCACGATGCTGTAGGAAAGCCCGAGCTTTTGCAGCTAGTATTAAGTTAATTGTGGCTCGAGGTGATGCACCATATTCAATCAAATTCTCCATATCACCCAAGTTATATTGACTAGGATCACGTGTAGCAAAAACCAGATCCAGAACATAGTCTTCTACTTTTTCATCTACATAAATATCATTTATTACATTTTGAGCTTTTAAAATCTGTTCAGCATCGACAACAGCGGAAACATTATCAGAAGTGATTGTTTTTGCCATTCGCTTCAATATAACACGCTCTTCATCTTTTTTGGGATACTCCACTCGTAATTTCAGCATGAACCGATCCACTTGCGCTTCCGGTAGTGGATATGTACCTTCCTGCTCTATGGGGTTTTGTGTTGCCATCACGAGAAAAGGTGCTTCAAGCTTAAATGTTTCATCACCAATCGTTACTTGTCTTTCCTGCATTGCTTCGAGCAATGCACTTTGAACTTTTGCTGGCGAACGATTGATTTCATCTGCAAGAATTACATTTGCAAAAATTGGACCTTTACGTGTTTCGAATGAACCATTCTTTTGATTAAAAATAAGTGTTCCTAATAAATCAGCCGGCAGCATATCTGGAGTAAACTGAATACGTTGAAATTTTGTATTTATCAATTGTGCGAGAGTTTTTACTATTAACGTTTTCGCAAGGCCGGGAACACCTTCTAGTAAAATATGGCCATTTGCTAGTAGGCCAATTAATATACGATTAATTAAATCATCCTGACCAACAATGACTTGGCCGAGTGATTTCTTTAAATTATCAACGAATGTTGATTCTCGAGAAATACGTTCGTTTATTTCGGTAAGACTGAATTCACTCATTGTGGATTAAAGATTAAGAAGCGATATGTTTTAAAACGGGAATATCGTTGATATTTCTTCCCAGATTATCAATTTCAAATTGCACGGAAGGAGCTAGTTCATGATCTGGAAATTTTTCTAGAAATATTTTATATGTTGATCTCGCTTGATCAAAATCACTTAATATATTTGCCTGAACATAGCCGACCATAAATTGAGCTTGTGCTTCGTGGGATGAATCGGAATAATTTTCTACAACTTTTGAATAAGAGGAAATGGCATTATCAAAATCCCGTAAATCATTCATATAAATATCACCCATAAGGTATTGTGCCTGGGGTGCCAATGAGTGTTCAGGATAATTGTTAATTAAATTATCTAGACTCTCAAGTGATGCTTTAATATTTTTTGCATTTCGCTCCACTTCAGCCGATGTAAAGTATTCTTCTGCTGTTTTCGTTCCTTCGCAGCTAATAAACATTAAGCTGAGCATTGAAACACATATAATAATAAGTTTATTCATTTTACTTGTTAACCTCAATTTTTGACGCCGAATTTACATCAGTGACCATATACTACAACATGTAACTGATTGCATTGTAGTACTCTCGATTTAAATAGGAGTTCCCTAAAAAGCATACAAAACTCCCCATTGAATTATACCAGATTTCGGATTATCAATTTGAAATGCATAATCCATTCGTATGGGTCCCAGTGGAGATGCATATGTTAACCCGGCACCTGCGTTCCAACTTAATCCACTCAAATCAATTTCAGATGTCGTATTCCATATTTGACCTCCATCAATAAATACTTCAGCACCCAATGAGCCCATAATTGGAAAACGGAATTCATAACTGGTTAAAAAACGAATTTCTTTTCCATTTTCATAAATATCACTTTTTCTTTCATTTGGATATTGAAGAGCATGCCAACCACGAAGTGATTTTGCTCCACCTAAGTAAAATTTATCAAATAAGACTTCTTCGTAATCATTATACTCATCTTGCCAATTAAAAATCATTCCATATATAATTCGCGATGCAAATATTATATTACGCTGTAGTGGTAAGTACGATTGAAAACCAGCATCTATTTTTTGATATTCTCTGGTACCACCCAATGGACCACCTACACTGTAAATATCGCCCGTAATTATAATTCCTTTTGTTGGGAATAATGGATTATCTGAAAAATCCAATTTTGTTTTAATTGAAATCATGCGTTGTTCTACATCTGATGCACCTCCCTCTTGCTGACTGAATTTTTCCCAGCGCATTCCAAACTCAATAAATGATGTTTCTGTATATCGATTGATAGATGACCATTTAAATCCATAATGATGAATAAATGGACTATCGTTGGAACCATATTTTTTATATAATTCATAAAGTGACTGAACCTTTGTTGGAAAACGCAAGTTCATTAGCCATTGATTTTCCAAATTAATATTGATTTTAAAACGGGGATAACGCAACCCTTCTTCAGTAGGAAGATCAATTGAATTTTCAGCTGATAATCGAGTAGCGGAACCAAACAAGCTTCTATTTTTCCATTTAAGAAATGCACCTGGACCGGATAATGTAAGACCTCCGAACTCTATGGGTACAAATCCGCCTTCTGAACTGATTTCTCTCTTTGGAAAATATTTTAATTCGATCACAATATTTACCATCGTATCGCTTTGCATATATTTTACAGGATAAATATTTACAAACGAAAACTGACTTGTTTCTAATAACCGTCTTTGAGATAACTGCACATTATCTAAATTATATAAATCACCTTTTTCAAAATATAGTTCTCTATTAACAACATAGTGTTTAGCAGAGTCAGCGCCTTCAATAAATATATTATTTATATAAACATTCGGACCTTCGTTGATTACAATTTCAATATTAACAGAGTCTGAAATATCTGTCTTTACATCAATTTTGGCAAATAATTTTCCTATACGATAATAATTTTCTTCAACTCCTTCTAAATTTGAATTTAATGCAACAGGGTTAAAGGGATTATTATTTTTCAAATCTAATGTTTTTAAAATTTTTCTATTATTGACTTGTTGATTCCCTTTTACGTCAATCTTATTTATAAAACTTCTTCTCCCTTCATTAATAATAAAGTAAATATCTATTACATTGTTTACTGTAATGAATGAATCTCGAACGGTTGATTGTAAATAACCTTTTGTAATATATCGGTTCTTAATTGTAATTGCATCTAGTTTCAAAATGCGACGGTCAAATTCTGTTTTTGAAAACATAAATGAATTCTTGAGGTTTACATTTTTTATTAATTGACCATCAGAAATTGCATTATTGCCAATAAAGTATACGTCATTCACATAAAGCGTATTATCGCTTTGCGTAAAGACTATCCCCAAAGTGAGGACAAAAATTCCCCAGTATCTGAAATTATGCATATTTAAATGTGTATTTAGTACGAGTATCGTAGGCGGTATTTTACGTGCATATTACCTGTCTCGTCAACATTTCCCACTAATGAAACATAACGATTTAATCGGAGTTCTACACCGACTTTATTTGTGGTAGGATTGGATAAAGAAAAAGAACGATGATAAGAATAATTTAATGAAAGGTTTTCAGAAACCTGTCGTTCTGCAGTTATTGTAAAATCCTGATCATTATTTTGGCTAATAAATCCAGCAGTTCCTGAAATACTTACATTGTCAATGATGCCAGCCTGGCTTAATCCAGTCATTTGTAAAATATTTTTTTCCAGTTGTCTTTCTAAATATGCTCCGAATATATTTTGAGCACGATTTCCAAAACCTTTTGCTGAAATCTCATTATCATTAAAGCGACTTCGAATTGTCAATAGTTCAACAATATCACTTTCTGAAAAACCACTGGATGATTCCATAATTAATTGAGGATTATCCAAACGTCCTACTAATTGTATATAAATTTGCTCTTGATTAATTTTTGTTTGAGCGGAAATATCCAAATAAGGATTAAAACCCTTTTTATCAAGAATCATATATCCCTCTGATATTGTGAATACATCTCCATAGTAATAAAACTTTCCATCCCGAACGTATAATTCACCCCCAAAATCTGATGGTTTATTTCCAAGCTTTGTTAAGCTCAACTCGCCTGATAGATGAGCATCAATTTGTGAATTACGTAAAGCAAAATCTCCTGTTAAAGGGAAATTGAGTTTATAATTAATAACTGTACTTCCATCTTCATCAATTGATTCAACATCTGTATCAGAAACAAACTCTTGATACATAACAGCATCAATAGGCTCAATAATACCTTCAATTTCAATTGCATCTTTACCTGTTAAATTTAGATCAACATTCACGATTCCCTCAATGTCGCCCAATAAAGTCCTAAAATGAATTTCATTACCTTTAATATTTAAATCATAATCTGGTTTGAAAAATTCTGTCATATCCATCGTACCAGAAATAAACATATTATGTTTTTTGGAATTATCTGGATTTTTGACCATACTTCCAGCAAAAGTTTTCCATTCAAATGTATTTTGAATTATTTCTGCGTGTCCTTGAACATTATAAATTGGATCATCTAATTGTAGCGAATAAATCGTCGCTTCATTTAAGGACAAATATCCATTGCGGATTAGATTATTCCGAGGACCTAACACTTCTAATTCAAATTCAAATTCTCCATTAATAGAATCTACGCTTGACATATAAGCAGTCAATATTTCTAGTGATTTAGTTTGACCTTTCACTAATATCCATAAAGAATCATCTAAGAAATATTTTCCATAATTTTCTGAAGAAATATTGTAGTCAATAGGTAAATATGCTGCTCCTGAAAGTTTAGACCCTTCGAATAAAGAGGAATATTTATTGAAATACAAACGTTTTCCATCATATAAACCTTCAGTCTTTATTGTACCAAGATTTAATCTATCCCAATTAGCATCATTTATTTCAAAATCAAAATTGTATAGAGTATTAAGTGAATTACCACCCAAATGAAACCCACCTGAAATTTTTCCATCCATTTTCGTAGAAGATTGACTGAATTGTGTTAGTAGTGACATATCCAATTCATCAAAAATGATATCAAAATCAAGCTCTCTGCTTTCTACATCCATTTTTTCAATTGGTACAGAACCTGATACATTAACACGTTTGCGTCCATTGGCTATCAACGAAATTTCTTCAATATTCAAAAGTGATTTATATAGGGTGCCTTGTAGTTTCATAACGGAAAATTTTTGCTGGGCAGCAATTCCATTTTTTAACGTTAAATCAATTTTGATTTCAGGTGAACCATCAAAATCCTTCAAAGAAATATTACCAAAACTTGTACCGGAAATATGATATCTTTCATCATTTGTAAATAGTTTCATTATATCTGCATTTACATTTGATAATTGAAATGCACCTCTAATTTCATCTTTAATAACCATTTCTCCTGAAGCAATACCATCGTCAATATGAATTTCAAAGGGATGAATTTTGATTTTATTTGGTTCGAATTTTACAGTGAATGGTTTAGAGTTAATAAAATAATGGTTTTCATATGCTAACTGCATACGAGTCAATGTTAAAACACTATCCGTTGAAAAATTACCTGATACTTGCAAATAATTATCTAAAATTTTGAATTCAGCGCTCTGAATATCAATACCATTTTGGGAGAAAGCAATATCAACTAATCCATTATCAAATGCATACTTTTTCCACGAACCGCGTCCAACTTTTCCTCTAAAATAACCTTCGCCGCCTTTAGCCATTGGAACCCAATTCGCATGCATAACTAATTCGTCAAGATAAGTGTCATTGTATCCTAGGTCTCTGAATTCTAATTCAGCCCTAATCGATGGAGCATCAATTGTTCCTTTTACTTGTAAATCTCCAGTTGCATATCCGCTATTTAATGAATCACTCCAAAAATTATTTATTATAAAAACATTGGCATCGTTCAATTTCATATTCAAATCCAATATTTTATCATCCAGATCAACAAACCCATTAAGTGTTACAGAACTAGGACCAATTGCTAATGATAATGGTGAATCGATGTAAATATTTTGATCATTATAAGAAAAAGTTCCTGAAATTGAAATATCACGATCACCATATAATTTAGATTCATTTATTTCCATCGAAACTGAAATATCATTTATATAATTTTTTTGGATAGTTCCTTCAAGCATTATTGTACCATTTACATTTGTTTCTCGTTGGTCAGTAATCCATTTACTTAAATCAAAATGCGTAAGCAACATATTGCTGCTTATTCGACCATTTGACTCATAAATACCAGAAAGAGATAGATTCGAATCTTCACTATCTAATTCTAAACGGTTTAAAGAATAATGATTTTCATGACGAGTTAATGAAAGTTGGCCTTTCATATATAGACCCAACGGATTTTTAACTATAACATCTCCATTAAACTGAACAAGATCAGAATCGAAATGAATAAATGTTTCCAAAGATGAAAATTTTGGTTTTAAAGGTAAATTTCCAAAGATCTTATCTGGGAAATCAAATTGTTCAATATGGATATCTCCAGTTAAATCTGGTAAAACAGTCCAATCGTAATGAATTTCGCCATCAAAAGGCAACCCATTCATCACTCCATTTGCTGGCATAAAATGTGCACTTGTTTCATAAAGAGTTAATGCGGTATTTCTTAATAAGATATACCCAGAGGTATCATTTATAGAAGCAGAAAATTCATTAATGAAAAATTCTTTTTTATCTGAAGAAATATTTAAACGACTGTCCAATATTAATTGCAGCATTTTATCTCCATTTTTCAATGGAATTTTTATAACACCTCCTAGACGTAAATTTTCTATAACGAAGTTTAATTCTGTAGGAATTTCAATTTCTAAACTATCTTTGTTTTCAAATGAAATTGAATCAGTATTAATAACCGGAGATACATAAATATTCTCTACACGTAATTGCGATAATGTTGGTGAAATAAATAAACTTTTGAAATAATTAATTTTAATTGAAAAATCACCAAAAATAACTTCCGAGCCATTTTCATGATATAGTTTTATTCCTTTTCCTTGAATTGTACCAATAAGATTACCTTTTAGTTCGGGAATGCTCACTTGCCAATCTGAATTTATTGATAATTTAGAGTTTACATATTTTTCAATTGGTTGGCGCCATGCTGATGACTGTAAAAATATGTTTACAGCAATTAAAATAAGGAAAAATATTCCAACAAATATGGATTTAATGCGTGTCATGTATTATTATGCGGATACCCGTCAATACGAATATACATGTTCATGGTTCCAAATACAAAAAAAGCGTTCATTTAGAACGCTTTTTTTTAGGTTATTTTTATGTAGTCTTTTAGTCTACAACTTCAAAGTCAGCATCTTCAATTTCGTCTTCCTCTTTTTTCTTTTTATCTTCTCCATTAGAAGGTGAATCTGCTCCAGTTTGTTCAGCCTCTTTACTTGCATCATACATTTTTGATGCCAATTTATTCCATTCTGTATTTAGAGCGTCTGTTGCAGATTGAATATCTTCTTTATTTGTACCTGCATTTGCTGTTTTAAGTTTTTCAACTACATCCATTAATGTTTTTTTCTCATCATCGGATAATTTATCACCAAATTCATCAATATTCTTTTCAGTTTGATACACAAGCTGTTCAGCTTGGTTATGTAAATCTACCAAGTCGCGCTTATCTTTATCTTCAGTTTCATTTTTCTTTGCATCATTTACCATTTTATCAATTTCAGCTTCGCTCAATCCGCTAGATGCTTCAATACGAATACTTTGTTCTTTTCCAGTCGCTTTATCTTTTGCACTTACATTCAGAATACCATTAGCATCGATATCAAAACCAACTTCAATTTGTGGCACTCCTCTTGGAGAGGGTGGAATTCCATCTAAATGAAACCGTCCAATCGTTTTATTATCAATTGCCATTTCACGTTCACCTTGAAGAACATGAATTTCAACAGTTGTTTGATTATCTCCAGCTGTGCTGAACACTTGAGATTTACGCGTTGGGATAGTCGTATTACGTTCAATCAGTTTTGTCGATACACTTCCAAGCGTCTCAATCCCTAACGAAAGTGGTGTTACGTCAAGTAAAAGAATATCATCAACATCACCTGCTAATACGCCACCTTGAATAGCAGCTCCAAGAGCTACAACTTCATCAGGATTTACACTTTTATTAGGTTCTTTGCCAAATATTTCCTTCACTTTTTCTTGGATCTTTGGCATACGCGTTGATCCACCCACCAAAATAACTTCATCAATTTCTGAAGCAGATAAGCCAGCATCTTTAATTGCTTTTTTACAGGGGTCAATTATTCTTTCTACCAAGTCAGATACCAATTCTTCAAATTTTGCCCGAGTCAACGTAAGATTTAAATGTTTAGGTCCCGAAGCATCTGCTGTTACAAAAGGGAGATTTATTTCAGATTGTTTTGAAGTGGATAATTCTTTTTTAGCATTTTCAGCCGACTCTCTCAACCGTTGTAATGCCATAGGATCTTTACGTAAATCTATTCCATCACTTTTATTAAATTCATCTGCAATCCAATTAATGACTTTTTGATCAAAATCATCACCACCAAGATGTGTATCTCCATTGGTGGATTTTACTTCAAAAACTCCATCACCCAATTCAAGGACAGAAATATCAAATGTACCGCCACCTAAATCAAAGACAGCAATTTTTTCATCCTTCTTTTTATCCATACCATATGCAAGTGATGCCGCAGTAGGTTCATTAATTATTCGTCTAACATTTAATCCAGCAATTTTTCCAGCATCTTTTGTAGCCTGTCTTTGAGAATCATTAAAATATGCAGGTACTGTAATCACAGCATCTGTTACAGTGGTCCCTAAATGTTCTTCAGCCATTTGTTTTAATTTTTGTAAAACCATAGCACTGATTTCCGGTGGTGTATATTCTTTATCATCGATCTTAACAGCCAAGCCTCCACCTTTTTTCTTCTCAACTTTATACGGTACTTCTTCAAGTTCAGTACCAACTTCACCAAACTTTCTACCCATAAAGCGTTTTATTGAAAAAATTGTTTTTGTAGGATTTGTTACAGCCTGGCGTTTTGCTGGTTGACCAATTAATCGTTCGTCATTTTTTGTAAAAGCAACTACGGAAGGTGTTGTACGACCACCTTCAGGATTATTGATAACAGATGGTTCACCACCCTCTAAAACTGCTACACAGGAATTCGTAGTTCCTAAGTCAATTCCAATTATTTTACTCATGATTTATTTCTCCATTATTTATTTATATTAATATTTTTAAAAAGTTAATAGCGCACAAACCAAAATGGTTGTTGATAATAATTTTTAACTGGTCGATCTACAATATGAGTATAAACCCATCCTGCTAACCAAAGAGCTAAAATCAAAGGAAGTATTAAATTAAGTAGTATTGAAAAAATACCAACTACAATTACCAAAGTGAAAGGTAATATAAAAGCAATGCTGATATATGAATGATTGAGCATAAATGTTTGTATTTTTTTCATTATTTCCCTTAATATTTTATTTATTTATTCCATACTATTAAAGACTGCTGTAAATATTACAATTATTATACCATAATAGATTATTAACCTATATGGCGCTATATAAATGAATATTCGACCTATATGGCAGAACCTTGGTTGGGATTATTTATTTTTGAGAATTAACAGGTGGGGATATTTTTTGAGACTTACGTTTTTTGCGTAATCCATTCGTATATAATAAAACATCTTTTTTAGCATTTACATTTATAGTATCACCTTTAACAAATTTTTCATTTAGTAACATTTCAGAAATTGGATCTTCAAGGCTTTTTTGGATTTCACGGCGTAAATGTCTAGCTCCATACTCTGGATTAAATCCTTGTTTCACAAGTAATTTTATAGCCGTTTTTGTCAATTTAATTTTGATTCCCTTACGATATAAATTTGTACGAATATCCTCCAATTGAAGATCAATAATATTCATTACATGTTCTTCAGTTAAAGAATGAAATACAATTGTTTCATCAATTCTATTTAAAAATTCTGGACTAAATGTAGTTTTTACTTTTTCTAATAACTTATCGCGCATGGCATTATAGGATTGATCGGAGTTTTGCTCAACAAACCCCAGTGTTTTTCCTTGATTAATTTCTTTAGTTCCAACATTTGAAGTCATAATTATAATCGTATTTTTGAAATCAACTTTTCGGCTTAAGCTATCAGTAAGAATGCCTTCATCAAATAACTGAAGCAATAGATTAAAAACATCTGGATGAGCTTTTTCCATTTCGTCGAAAAGAACAACCGAATATGGATTTCGCCTAACTTTTTCTGTTAATTCGCCACCTTCATCATAGCCAATATACCCTGGAGGTGCACCAATCAAACGCGAGATTGCAAACCGTTCACCAAATTCAGACATATCTATTTTAACTATTGAATCAGAATGACTGAATAAATAGTTAGCTAATACTTTTGCCAGTTCAGTTTTACCCACTCCAGTAGGGCCTAAGAAAAGAAATACTCCGATTGGGCGTTTAGGGTTTTTTAAACCTGCTCTTGCCCGTTGAATTGATTTAGAAATACTATTTATTGCCTGTTCTTGACCAATAATATTCTCGTGCAAAGTATCCTTCATTTTCAGAAGTTTTTTTGTTTCAGATTCTGCAACTTTATTAACGGGAATTCCCGAAATCATTGCCACAACATCAGCAATTGATTCTTCAGAAATTAATTCAGGCTTTGAATTCTCATCTTCATGCCACTCCTGTTGAGCAGTGGCTAATTTCTCTATCAATTTTTGTTCCATATCTCGATGTTTTGCAGCTTCCTCAAATTTTTGAGCTACTACTACATTTTCTTTCCTAGTTCTGACTTTTTCAATTTCTTTTTCCAAATCTAAAATTTCCTGCGGAACTACAACATTATGTAAATGGGCTCTCGAACCGGCTTCATCCATAATATCAATTGCTTTATCCGGTAAAAATTTATCCGAAATATAACGGTCTGATAAATATACACATGCTTTGATAGCACTTTCATCGTAACGAACATTATGATGACTTTCGTACGCATTTTTTAGTCCTTCTAATATTTCAATCGTTTCATCTTGGCTAGGTGGATTAACAATAATTTTTTGAAAACGACGTTCCAGTGCGCCATCTTTTTCTATATACTTTCGAAATTCATCTAAAGTTGTTGCACCAATACAGTGGATATCCCCACGTGCTAATGCCGGTTTAAACATGTTAGATGCATCTAATGAACCGGATGCACCGCCTGCACCAACAAGAGTATGCAATTCGTCAATAAACAATATAAGATTTTCTGCATTTTCCAATTCAACCATAATTGTTTTCATCCGTTCTTCAAATTGTCCTCGATATTTAGTTCCAGAAACAATAGCGGCTAAATCAAGGGACAGAATTCGTTTATTGTGAAGCAATCTTGGGACTGATTTTTCAACAATTCGTTGGGCCAATCCTTCAATAATGGCAGTTTTACCGACACCAGGCTCACCTATCAAAACAGGATTATTCTTTTTACGCCGTGTTAAAATCTGCGCAACGCGCTCGATTTCATCTTTACGACCAATGACAGGATCTAGCTTTCCCTTTTTGGCAAGATCTGTAATATTCCTAGAAAAGTGATCCAATGCTGGAGTTTTGGATTTTTTACTTCTTTTTTCTTTTTTAATTATTGGCAGTGCTTCAATTTCTTCATCACCTGACTCTTCATCATTCAACAACTCTAAAACACCTTCATAATCAAGATTATATGAATTCAATACTTCAAATGCTATACCTTCTGTTTCCTTGAACATGGCTAACAATAAGTGTTCATCATCAGCAACTGTATCCCCTAAAGCAGCCGCTTCGTTGTACGCATTACGCAAAATACGTTCTGCTCTGCGTGTCAGAGGAAGATGGCCAAGTGTCATGGTTCCGCCAGAGGATTTAATCATATCTTCAATCATGGTTATCATATCAGATAGATTACAATCATATATATCAAGAATCTTGACTCCTAAACCAACTTCAAGGCGCAACAGCCCCAATAATAAATGTTCAGAACCAACATAACTATGTCCAAGGCGCACAGCTTCTTCCTTGGCATGTTTCATTATCAATTGGACTCTCTTGGAAAAATTCTCTTTCATGTGTATCCTAAATTAAGCAGTGCTGGTTCAGATTCAAATAGTATCTACGCATTTTAATGTTTTATTTTCTAAACTAAATTGCCGCTTTCCAATTTCAGCCACTTTTAAATTATGAGTTGTAATTACAAACGCTTGATTAAAATCCAGATTTATTTTCTTGAATAATGATAATAAACGATCTGCATTGTGAACATCTAAATTTCCAGTTGGTTCATCAGCTAATACGACATCTGGTTTTAATATTAATGCACGCAATACAGCCACTCTAAGACGTTCACCGCCTGACAGTTGAGCTGGATAATGTTTTTGGCGTTCAAACATTCCTACATAATCAAATAATTCATCTGCTCTATCTATGACTTCTTTTTCATTTCCTGAAATCAAAGCAGGCATCAATACATTTTCCATCGCTGTGAACTCTGGGAGTAAATGGTGAAATTGAAAAACAAACCCCAAGTGTTTATTCCGTAGCTTGGAAAGATCTTCATCTGATAGACTGCCGATATTCTGATCACAAATGGAAACAGTGCCACTATCTGGCTGATCTAGTGTACCCAAAATATTAAGTAGAGTTGTTTTTCCAGCGCCTGACTGACCCATGATAGTGATAATTTCTCCTTGCTGGAGTTCTAAATTTATATTTCTTAAAACATGGAGCTCTTTTTCTCCATTGTAATATGATTTACTTATTTGGTTTGCCCTTAAGATCATTTTTCTAAATACACTGCTTCTTTAGGGTTAATCTTAAGTGTGCGGCTTGATGCGACAAAAGATGAAATAATAATAAATATAAAAGAAATACTAATAACTGCCATCAAATCTGTTAATTTAAACACCATGGGTAATTTATCTATAAAATAAATTTCTTCTGGGAGTGGAAATATACCAAAGTGATTGTGAGCAATAACTAACATCACACTAATAATAATACCTACTACGGCTCCAATTCCGCCAATCATTATTCCCTGAATTAAAATGATACTTTGAATTCTGCGAGCAGTCGTTCCAAGTGTCCTTAAAATACCAATTTCCCTTATTTTTTGATATGTCACTAACACAAGTGTCGACATCAAATTAAAGCAAGCGACCAATACAATCAGACTTAAAACTGCCATAGTACCTATACGCTCCATGCGCATAGCATTGAATAAACTTGCATTCAAGTCGGACCAACTTTTGATGGAAATACCTCCTGGGAGAATCCGCCGAAAATAGCGCTTCAGTTCATTTGCATTTTCAGAATCATGAAGTCTAACATCAACGCCATCATACTCTTTTTTTCGAATAAATATATTTTTTCCTAAATTCATTGGAATAAAAATGACTCTATCATCTACATCTAAAACTTCGGCATGAAATATTCCAGCAACAGTTCCTGAAAACCTTCTAGGTAAGCCGACATGTCCACTGTGGTCTATTGGACTCATTAGATTTATTTCATCCCCTACATCCACATTCAACCTTCGAGCCAATACTTGACCAATAAAAATAGATTGATCATTAAGTTCATCGGAAGAAGCATCTATTCTTATATCATAAAAATCCTGAAACCTATCTATTGGGACTGCTTTAAATGTTGCCAATCGCTGATCCTGATTAGAGGATGATATCAACCCTTTTCGTTCTCGAAAAAGCAGTGCATCATCAACAAGTTTATCCCGAAGAATTGAATCATAAATTTCTGTTAATTTTATATTACTATCTACAGCAGTAATTCTCAAATCTCCTTCGAAGCCAACGACTCTACTTGTGACTCTCTCTTCAAAACCATTTAGTATTGCGAGAATAACAATGAGAGCAAATGTGCCAGTAGCCAAACCAATAATAGAAATCCATCCTGTTAACTGACTGGGTCCCGCACCTTTTCCACCTAACATAAATCGGCGTGCAATGTTAAAAGCAAATTTCATTCGTACCTCAAGGCAACTGCAGGGTCAATAGATGACGCTCGACGCGTAGGCCATAACGCCGCAAAAAGTGAGCAAATAAAACTACCCAAGACTATGGAAGAAATGATGGGCCAATCAAATAAGATTGGAACGTGACTCATAAAATAAATGTCTTCTGCGATGGATAGCGGTTTGAACCAAATCTGTATTCCAGCCAAAATTAAAGCTAAACCTAAACCAGCCAATGAGCCCATTATACCAATATAAATACCTTTTATCAGAAATATTCTTCGAATTGTTTTTTTGTTCATACCCATGGAAATGAGTGTTCCAATGGAACGTATTTTTTCCAATACAATCATGGTCAGAGCAGAAATAATATTAACCACTCCCACCAATGCAATCATTCCAAATATAATTAAAATGGGCCATTTTTGAAGGTTTAACCAATTAAATAGTGTACGGTGCTTTTCTTTCCAGGTAATCGCATAATTTGGATATCCAAGCTCCTCCTCTATCTTTGCTGATAAAACGCCTGCTCGTTTTCCATCTTTTAGATTGATAGTATAGCCAGACACTTTTTCACCATATTGAAATAAAGCTTGAGCATCAGTAATTGGCATATAGATGACTGATTTGTCATATTCCTGTAATCCAGATTTAAAAATTCCACTCACTATTGCCTGTTTCAACCGTTGACTGGATGACAGTGTTACCATGGATTTCATATCAATTAAAACGAGTTTATCTCCAACGGTTATTTTTAAAGTTCTAGCCAAATCGCTACCAATCACTATATTGCCACTTTTCAAACTGGCAGACCCCTTGCGGATCATTTGATTTATACTTTTTGGTAATCCATCATCGTCATGACCAATAATCAAAACCCCTTCTGCGGAACGTCCTTTGCGAACCATGGCTGCTTCCTGAATATACGCTGCAGTGGAAAAGTTTGCATTATTTGCAGTTAAAATGCTATCCAGTTTGGATTTATATGGAGTGACCGGTTTGAATAAAAAATGCTGAACACGAATATGACCGTCAAAACCGGCGATTTTGCTAGAAATGGTTTCTTCAAATCCATTCAAAACGGATGAAGTTAATACCAGCGCGCATACACCCAAACCCAGCCCAATCATGGCTGCAATACTGGCAAAAGACGTAAAGCTACCTTGGTGTTTAAATCCTAAATGACGAAAGGCAATGCGGAATGAAATATTCAATTTTTAAAATTATTTCAACAAAACTATTTTCTGATTGATTGAATAATAATCAGAGTAATACTGGATTAAATACATACCAGATGGCAGTGATTGACCTTGATCATTTTTCCCATTCCATTGAACAGAGTGCGTACCCTTTTGCATAAAAACTTCTGATAATTTTTTTACCTGTTGACCTAAAATATTATAAACAATTAATGAAACATGACCTGACTCTTGTAATTCAAATTGTATAGTTGTTGAAGGATTAAACGGATTGGGATAAACGGACAATAGTTCATATTGAGAAGGAATAATCTTTTCATCTTCTATATCTAATTCACCGGCCAGTTTCATCCTTGCCAATATTCCATAACCAGTGTCACTGTATTTTTCTACGACAGATTGATATCTTTTTTTTGCTTTTTCGGATAAAGAATACTGCGTTACTATATCTAGATTATTAGATTGTAATCTCCCTGAAGAATTATTTCCTTTATATTCTGCTATTAAAGCTTTTTCAAATTCAATCTTATCCATCATTTCAAAATCAGGATAATCCTGTTCAAACTCCATGATCTTTGATTCCGCCTGCATATAATCTTCCAAAAGAACATGAGCGGTAATGTTATAATTTTTAGAATATTTTTCAATAGGTGTATCAGCATACAAAGCTGCTTTCGAAGATGTGTATGATTTTAATTCCTCAACATTATCCATTTTTTGGTATGAGCGATTGATTCCGGCTAATGACCACAATACGGCTAAACTATCTTCATAATTATCCGTTATTATTTGGTCATATAATTGAATGGCTAGACTATAATTTTTCTCTGCTTCAGCTAATAAAGCCTGATAATGAATTATATCCTGATCTTCATTATTTCCAAATAGATCATTTACAGTTGGACTATATAAAATATCCCCATATAAATTATTAGGATTCGAAGGCGAACAGCCGACACCGGAACTCCAATGATTTACTAGAGCATAAATTGGATATGGTCCAAAGTTAAAATCAATTAAATCTGAAGATAGATTATCAAATCTATTGAAACCACCAAATGGCAACTCAAAGCCTAAAAAAGGTAAGGCATCTTGAATTATTATTATGCCAGTATTATTATCAATAATTTTATTGTTGGTCGTATTACAATCATAGTTGCTTCCAGTAAGGTGTAGCCATGGTTCACTACTTCCAAAAGAATAAATACCCGTATGATTACTATGAATATTACAGTTAAATAGCTCAACGATTGAATTGTATCCTGTTAAAAGACCTTTATCAGAATCATAAAATTCACACCTATCAAAAAGTGCTATATATCTATCAGAAATTGGTGTAGTGATAGTAGCAACTGCTGCACCATTTATATCCGTCGCTTTAAATGAACAATTTGTTAAATAAGAGGTACCTCCTTCAAGCAATAATCCCTGATCTAAAACAAAATTACAGTTTGTAAATTGCCCGCTACTATTACGTATTGTCATCGATTGAACATTGGTAATATTCACATAATTCATCTGAACCGAAGCGTTATCAATCAATATTTCATTCCATGGTCCAGTATTTTCAACATTGATTTCAATTGGATTTTCTTGAGTACCATTGGCTTCTAATTCACCAAATATTTGTAATGATGTTCCATAATATGGCCCAAAATCAACGACTGCTCCCGAATAAATAGTCATTTTTGCACTTGGCTGTATTGTTACATCATCTATAATTCGAGTTGAACCGGAAATGTATAAATTCTTTGTAAAATCGCCGTATAAACCGGAAGTAATTCGAAATAATCGACCTTCGCCCGGATTTAATTTCACTTGAAAGGTAGGATTGCTTGTATTGATAACTTGATAAGCAACCCGATTTTCATCACCATCCCAAGGTATCCGAGATAAAGCAACATCTTCAATTAGACTTTTACTGTTTAGTAAATTTAATGTAACATCAAATTCTTCAATATCTGCCGGTTCAATTTTTAAGTTAACTATAAATAAGTACTTTTCATTAGACTCCGGATGTAAAAATTCACCTATTGCCAATGAATCATTTGTTACTGAATTAACGATTGAGTTTGCAGAAAAATTCAATGGCGGTGTAAATGTTTCAATTCTGTTTAAAGAGATTAAATGATCTTCAATTGTACGAATATATTTTGTTACATTTTGGGTATTACTGTACCTTTCAGTTTGTTGTGAGCCATTAATAATTCTCCACCAATTATAAATTATAATTCCTTTTGCACCAAATGCTATCGGTAAAAAAGAATAAATATTAATCCATGATTTATTAGGGCCAGTTGGAATTTGATAGAATAATTTTTGAGTCGGAATATTGGCCATTAATTTTAGTTCATTCAAAAATCGATGAACTCTATACTGATGATCGCCAAGGTAGAATTCAGGATAATGATCAGCTCCAGAATATTTTGGATTGAGGATTTTACTGACTTGTTCTAAATAGTCTGGATAGCCATCATCATAGTCTCGCAAAAAGTCCATATCATATTGAAAATATCGAGCATAAATAGGATATAAGTTTGTATACTGGTTTTTTCCAACAGCTTCAATTTTATCTGTGATATATTTCTCTACAAAAAGCTGATCAGATTCTGGTTCATCTCGATAATAATATGGGACATGAATAGCACTTGGTGCTGTTAATAATGAATCAATCCGAACATCTATATCTCCATTAATTACTGATTCTGCAAAATGATCAATAACTTCTACTTTCCATGAACTTAATGCAACATTATTATGCCAATAAATACGGTAATTCATACAATGATCAGGAGCATTCGAATTTCTCAACTCCAAATTTTGATCCTCATACAAATCTCTAACTATTGAAGGGATTGGTGTTAAATCAGAATGATCAAAATTTAAAGTAAAGATTTCATAATTAGTCGTTTGGAAATCATTAGGAAATAAGATTAAAGAATCAAGAATAGTCCAATTTGTATTCTCGTCAGGATGTGGGTTATCCCCTCTTTCTACGTATAAAGTAGCTACAGAAAGTCCACCTGTATTATCACCAACCTTTAAATAAAAATTTGCCTTATATTTATAAATATTTTCATTTGGGTTCGTACCCAACCAAAGGGATGTATTCCTATCTTGTTGCCAGTAAACTTTTAAATTGTCCATCATATATCCTTCATCATCGATAGCTGGATCTGCAAAATTTATCCAAATATCATTTGCCTCTGGTCCTATTAACCCTATTAACCCATTTGGGTCAAAATGTAATTCATTTACATCGTATTGGTACGTCCATTTTTGTCCATAATTATAGCCTTCTGTCCACCAGAAGGGTTTATAAAGAATTTTAAACCCTGAATCCACAGCGGCACCGAAAATCCAATCTTTACTATGTATGATGGCGTCTATCTCCAGTTCCTTTAATAAATGTAGTTTGTTACTAGTGAATAGGTTTGTCATTGTATCTGCTTCATCTACATAATTATTACCAGGCCATATACCAAAAAGAAAACGATCTTCTTGACCGCATAATAAAGATGCTGCAACAATTAATAAATATGTGAGTTTAATAAAGTAACTCCACTTATTTTAAGTAAACTAACTTTTGTGTTTTTGATGTTGTGTTCGTATTAACCTGAAGAAAATAAATTCCTGTTGCTAAACTTGTGCCAGACTGATTAGTCATATCAATTTTAATTGAATTGTTTCCACTTAATACATTTTTATTAATTATTTCTTTAATGAATCTTCCGGTTAAATCATAAAGTACTATTCTAATATTTTTAGAAACATTTAAAGTAAAATGTAACGTTGTTGAACCGTTAAACGGGTTTGGAAAAATAGGAAATACTATAAAATCAAAGGGTATGGACAATTCATCATCTGCAATCCCAACAGTCATTGTTGTATCACCGGCAAACAGATAAGCACGTCCGTAATTATGCCATCCCACAGGATATTCAAATTCTCCTATTAGAATATCAGGTCTACCATCTATATTAATATCTCCAACCCCAACAGTGGAAACACCAAAATAACTTCCTTCATGACCATAGAGTTCCGCATCTACTTCTGCATCAATATTTGTACTACCCAATAGAATACTTACCAATCCAAATCCAGCGAAAAAATTCCAGTCTGAAAGAATCAAATCATCATAGTCATCTTTATTAATATCGTATAATATTGGTTGGCCGCCAATATTTGTAATAGGAAATGTATGGATTAAATTACTGTCTATTATTATACCTCCAAATATTATCAAATCATCACTGCCTGCACCATATGTTTGGATGAATATATCATCGTAGAAATCACCATCGATATTCCCAACAGCAATTATACCGTCTAAATTAAATTTATAGGATGGTATTGTGTCCGGCAACTCACTTCCTAAGAATATCCTAACGGTGTCATCGGGTGTTATAAATGAACTAGATACAACAAGATCACTATAATTATCTCCATTAATATCGCCCACATCATCCAAACGAACGCGACGATTACTATTAATAATTGAAGAATCACTCCATTCGGGGGAATAACTCCAATCAGGGGTAGTATCAAAAAAACTATTTTGTCCATAGTATACTCTAACAATACCATTTCCGGATGTTAAAATTGGGTGTGCTATATGATATCTATTACTCGTTATGATATCATTAATACCATCACCATTAAAATCTCCATCAGAAATAATACGAATTGGGCGGTTTACATAATCATGGCTTACATTTGATGTTTCGGGGATAAAAAAATCGAATTCAGTATCAAAATCCTGTCCTCCTAATAAAATATAAAATCCACCATGGGTACCCACTACTAAATCCGGCACACCATCGCCATTGACATCTCCATTCGTTCCAAAAGTTTGACCAAAATAATAAAGAGAAGAATCCCGTGTTAATATCATATCCGGGATAGTGTCAAAATCTGCCCCTCCCCAATAAAACTGAATCGTATAAGGACACGCGCTTGTGTCATTACCTACTTGACTTGTAATAGCGATATCGCCATATCCATCATCATTGATATCCCCCAGAAACAAACAATGCCGTCCAAAATAAATACTGTCGCAGTCAGGATTGCCTTCGAATATGGCAATTAACTCCAAGTCATCGCTATATAATCCATTCAAGAGTAAACAGATTGATAAAACGATATGGCAACAGTTTTTTATTAGTGATATCAGATTATTATTTTCATTCTTTTGCTTCGTGTTTTTCATATTTCTTTGATTATCAGTGTTATTTTTTTTACGAATTACAAAACAAATAGAGATAAACACAATTAAGCTTAAAATACTGTCTAATTTCAATAGACAGTGAAAAGCTGTCTTCATTCATCGACAGTTCGCATGGCGGGAAACAGAATTACATCTTTTATTGTATTCTGTTCGGTAAGAAGCATGGTGAGGCGGTCGATCCCCAAACCAACGCCGCCAGTTGGCGGCATTCCGCATTCCATTGCCTGGATGAAATTTTCATCTACTGGTTGAGCTTCTTCATCACCTTTCTCACGCAATTTAGCTTGCGCTTCCAGGCGTTCACGCTGATCGATAGGATCGTTCAGCTCAGTGAATGAATTAACAAATTCTGCACCGCCAATAAATAACTCATACCGTTCTACCAGATCTGGATTACCATTTCGATGTGCTTTGGCTAATGGAGAAATTGCTTTGGGATAATCGGTAACAAATGTCGGTTGAATTAATTTTGGCTCTACCAATTCACTCATAAGTTCATCTAACATTTGTCCATAATTGGCAGTGTCTTCCACATCAATATTATGAGCTTTGCAAATCTTTTTCATTTCTTCTTCTGATGCAGAACCCAAATCCTGGCCTGTCGCTTCTTTCAATAAATTTAATAACGGTTTACGAACAAATGGTTTGGACAAATCAATTTCATTTCCATGCCAATTAACGCTTACGGCATCCACAGCTTCGGCCGTTTTGCGAATCATATCTTCTACCAATTCCATATTATCGCCATTATCTGCATAGGCCCAATAGAATTCAAGCATTGTGAATTCAGGATTATGATTCTTGTCCATTCCTTCATTACGGAAATCCTTTGATAATTCATACACTCGATCAATACCGCCCACAATCAATCGCTTTAAATATAATTCATCGGCAATACGTAAATAGAGTTTTTGATCCAATGCATTATGATGTGTCGTAAATGGTCGGGCATTTGCACCGCCGTACAAGGGCTGGAGAACAGGTGTTTCCACTTCCAAAAATTCAAGATTATCTAAATATTGACGGATGGTAGAAATAATTTTTGCTCGTTTAACAAATACATCTTTTACTTCAGGGTTAACGATAAGGTCTAAATGACGATTACGATACCGTAATTCCTTATCTTCAAATGCATCAAATGTTTCACCATCTTTTTCCTTTACAACGGGTAGAGGACGAATACTTTTAGCTAAAACGGTAAATTCTTTAGCATGAATGGATTTTTCGCCCATTTTTGTTGTAAAGGGGAAACCCATTACGCCAACAATATCACCAATATCCATTTTCTTAAAATTGGCATAAGAATCCTCACCCACATCGTCGCGTTTGATATAAACTTGAATACGGCCGCCCATATCTTGGATATGAAAAAAGGATGCTTTACCCATCTTGCGTAAAGCCATAATTCGACCAGCTACAGTCACATCCTTTTCTTCCAATGTATCATAATTTTCAAGAACGTCTGCACTCGTATGGGTAGGAGTATATTTATGAGGATAAGGATTTACCCCTCGTTCCCGGAGTGTATCCAACTTTTCCTTACGGAATCGTATAATTTCGTTTAAACTTTTATGGTCGTCTGGCATGATTATTTTACAATTTGAAGATGATGAATTTAAATATATACTGTAAAGTGCCTAAATGATTCTTTTTTAATACATACAATCATGCTCATTAAGATTATAGTTTACTGGAGTGAGTTGTAATATTCATATGTTGTGACAACCAAATAGTGTAATTTTTGTCGATAAATGAAACAACAAGATTTTCTGTTTGTTGTAATTTAAATTAAATCAATTTGGTAACAGGAGTATTCAATGTATACTAAACCAATATTCAATAGATTTTTTTCAACCATTATTATCTTTGGTTGTATTTTAAATGCCGCCACACCTTTCACAATCGATTATGAAAAGTACACTCTCAATAATGGGTTAACCATTATTCTCCACGTGGATAAATCTGATCCTATCGTTGGAGTTGCCATACAATATCACGTTGGATCAAATCGCGAAACGCCGGGACGAACTGGCTTTGCCCACTTGTTTGAACATATGCTATTTCAAGAATCACAACATATTGGCCAAGACCAATTTTTCAAAAAAATACAAAATGTGGGCGGAACGCTCAACGGCGGTACCAACAAGGACGGTACAGTCTATTATGAAATAGTGCCCAAAAATGCACTAGAAACCGTTTTATGGATGGAATCAGACCGTATGGGCTGGTTGCTTTCAACCGTAACTCAACCTGCATTTGAAAACCAACAAGAAGTCGTTCAAAATGAAAAACGTCAAGGTGTTGATAATCGTCCTTATGGGCATAATGATTATGTAATCATTAAAAATATGTATCCCGAAAGTCATCCATATAACTGGACAACGATTGGTGAGTTAGAAGATTTACAAAATGCAACATTGCAAGATGTCCGTGAATTCTACGAAAAATGGTATGGACCCAATAATGCAACAATGGTTATTGCAGGTGATATAAATAAAAGTGATGTAAAAAAACTGGTTGAAAAATATTTTGGAGAAATTAAAGCTGGACCCGACAATGGGAATCCTGTACCCATGCCCATACAACTCACCAAAACAAAAAAAGTATATCATGAGGATATTTTTGCCAAATCACCTCGATTAACAATTGCATTACCAACTGTTGATCACAAACATAATGATGCGGCTGCACTTGAATTATTGAGCCAACTTTTAGGAGATGGGAAAAAAGCACCACTGTATAAAGTTATTGTGGAAGAATATAAATTGGCACCAAATTTATATTCCTACAGTTACCCACAGGAAATTGCTGGAATATTTTATATAGTTGTTAATGGATTTCCTACATCAAACCTAACAGATGTGGAATCTGCTGTACAGGAAGCATTTGCACAATTTGAGAGTGATGGTTTCACTAATGAAGATTTAGCACGACTTAAAGCAAAGTATGAAACTGGGTTTTACAGGGGTATCTCTTCAGTGTTGGGTAAAGGATTTCAACTGGCATATTATAACGAATACTACGGCTCACCTGACGCAATGTCCAGTCAACTCCAAAAAGTTCTCGATGTAAATATGGACGACATTAATCGGGTGTATGAGACATATATCAAAGGTCAACCTTATGTAATAACTAGTTTTGTTCCTAAAGGCAGTGTTGAATTAGTTGCCGATGGATCAAAGCTCTTTCCCATTAAAGAAGAAGACATCGTTGAAAATGTGGCTAAAGAAGCGGGAACCGGAGATATGGAAGTTTCAAAAATTCCGTCCACATTCGACAGGTCAATTGAACCGGCTACTGGACCTCAACCCCGTTTGAACTTGCCCACAATCTGGAGGCATAATTATAAAAATGGAATTTCACTTTATGGCTCAAAACACAGTGAACTGCCTTTAATCAATTTCGGTATTCAAATTGATGGCGGAATGTTATTGGACGATCCGAACAAAATCGGAGTTGCAAATCTCATTACTGACATGATGATGGAAGGCACTGCCAATAAAACACCCGTTGAGCTTGAAGAAGCGATTGATGCATTGGGTTCATCCATTTATATGTACACTGGAAAACAATCGATTGGAGTTGAAGTCACAACATTAAAACGGAATTTTCTCGCTACTCTTGCTTTGGTTGAAGAAATCCTGTTTGAACCACGCTGGGATGAAACAGAATTTGATCGAATTAAGAGAGAAACGGCTGAATCCATAAAACGCCGCTCTGCTGTACCTTCATCCATCGCTTCAAACGTTTACATTAAATTGATTTATGGCGACCATATTCTTGCTAATTCAACATCCGGAACAGTTGAATCAGTGGAATCTATCGAACTTGATGATTTGAAAAATTATTATACAGACAACTTTTCTGCTAATTTAGTTTCCTTGAGTATAGTGGGTGATTTAAATCGCAATGTAGCTGTAAGAGCATTTGAAGATTTGGTGGACAGATGGGAAATAAATGATGTGAGTTTTACCGAATACGAAATGCCGGTCCCTGATAAAACAGCAAAAGTATATTTCGTCGATGTTCCCAATGCTAAACAATCTGAAATACGAATCGGATATTTAGGATTAGCCCGAACAGATCCGGATTATTTCCCTGCCACAGTAATGAATATGAAACTCGGTGGTAATTTCAGCAGTGATGTGAATTTAGTTCTTCGTGAGGAAAAAGGCTTTACGTATGGAGCACGAACCGGATTCAGTGGTTCAAAATTTCCCGGGAAATTCACTGCATCTTCCGGTGTGCGATCGAATACGACCGAGGAATCCGTTTCTATTTTTAAAGAGCTCATGACAGCATATCTTGAACCCATTTCTGAAGAGGATTTGGGTTTTACCAAAAATGTATTGCTGAAATCCAACGCACGAAAATTTGAAACATTGGGTGCATTGCGAGGTATGATTGATAAAATTGCCACCTATGATCTGCCTTTTGATTATATCAAAGATCAAGAAGATATCGTTCGAAATATGACGGTTGAAAGCCATAACACTTTGGCACAAAAGCTTATTCGTCCGGATGAAATGATTTACCTTGTTGTAGGAGATGCTGCCACACAACTGGATGGATTAAAATCCCTTGGTTTTGGTGACCCAATTCTGCTCGATGTTGACGGGAATCCTGTAGAATAAATTCATCCTAATAAATATTCCATAAAAAACCCCTTTTTTAGAGGGGTTTTTTATAATTTTATTTTTCGTATACTTTGATATTTATGCGGGTGTTTGCTCCCGCGTAGCCTTCTGAAACAGCAATGCCGATCCGACAAACAGCGCGGCGAAGAAGGCATTAATCACGAATACTCCAATCACACTTGGTGCCCAGGATGTAACAGGAGGCGGCCAGATAAGAATCGCAATTACGGGGACTAGCAATTGAGTGAATGCAACCGCAAATAATGTTTGTGCCATTCCACGTGGTTTAAAGCGTGCCATCATCGAACCGATGAGTCCGACGGCAAGCACCCCGAAATACATCAAGTTGGCGGACTGGCCCTCGTTCCCGATGATACCAACAGCACCATTTACCCAATAGAGTAGGAATACTCCGAAAAGCCCAATGCCAACGGCAAGTCGATACGCGATACTTCCCATCTTCTTCGCCACAAGCTCATACGCAAAACCAACGCCGAACAAGAGACCACCCATAATAATGAAATCTGTCAGATTCCAGACCACTTCATCGGTGAACTGCATCGCTATCAAGGGTATCAATAAAATGAATCCTGTCGCGAGGGCAATTCTACCCGCAGATTTGTATATGATATTGTTGGATTTCACCCTTTTCCTACTTCAATTTACTCATCAAAAACGCCCGGATGAAATTATCAAGGGCGCCGTCCATGACAGCAGAAATATTTCCTGTCTCTTCTTTTGTGCGATGATCTTTCACCATATTGTAAGGATGAAAAACATAAGATCGCATCTGGCTCCCCCAGCCAATATCCATTTTAGAATCTTCCAATTCCTGATTGTCTTCCTTTTGTTTTTCCACTTCCAATTGATACAGACGCGCTTTTAATACTTTCATAGCAGTTGCTTTATTTTTGTGTTGGGAACGTTCATTCTGGCATTGTGCTACTATACCCGTAGGAATATGGGTAATGCGAATGGCGGAATCGGTTTTATTTACATGCTGTCCACCGGCACCGCTGGCACGATACGTATCAATTCGCAAATCATTTTGATCAATTTCAATTTCAATCTCTTCATCCGTGGAAGGATAAACAAACACGGAGGCGAAGGATGTGTGGCGACGGTTATTTGAATCGAAGGGAGAAATCCTCACCAAGCGATGGATACCCGCTTCTGCTTTTAGTAATCCATAAGCATAATCTCCTTTAACTTCCATGGTTACATCTTTCAATCCTGCTTCATCACCAGGTTGATAATCCATAATTTCTTTCTTAAACCCTTTTTGCTCAATCCAGCGCGTATACATGCGATACAGCATTTCCGCCCAATCCTGGCTTTCGGTTCCACCTGCTCCCGGATGTATCGTAATAATGGCATCTTGGGTATCCTGTTCACCTCCAAGAATCATCTGCAATTCTACATCTTCGATGATTTTAGTGTAAGATTTTAGTTCGTCGTTTACTTCCTCCAATTCGGCATCGCCGCTTTCGGCGAATTCCAATAAAACTTCCACGTCTCCATGGCGTGTTTCCAAATCAGACCATAGGGTGAGTTCTTTTTCTATAAGGGATATTTTTTTGAGGATGACTTGCGCGGTTGCATTGTCATTCCAGAAATCCGGATGAGCGGACTTTTGGCGGAGATTTTCTACTTCAATTTCCCTGGATTCCAGGTCAAAGATGCCTCCGAAGTTCGTGGTGTTTGGATTCAGCTGAGGAGAATCCGTCTTTTAAGTCTGTCAATTCCATGATTTAATTTAAGATGATTTTCCGTTTAAAACGCAAAGGCAAGACCAAACATGATTGCAATACCACCCAACAAGGCCAGTAATTGAAAAATAGAGACTTTAACATCTGTATTATGATGCAATTCCGGAATAAGGTCAGAACCGGCAATATAAATAAATCCGCCGGCTGTCATGGGTAGAAAATAAAGAACCACCCCTTCCATGGTTGCACCGATCGAAAGTGCCAACGCAACTCCAACTATAGAGGTCAGTGAAGATGCAAAATTGAATAAAAGTGCTTTTTTTACAGTTAGTCCACCATGAATTAAAATTCCGAAATCACCAATTTCTTGTGGAATTTCATGAAGCAATACCGCCACTGTGGTTGCCATCCCCAATGGAATGCTTACAGCGTAGGAAACGCCTATCAAAATTCCATCAATAAAATTATGCATGGCATCCCCAAAAATGTTCATGGGCACGACTGGATGTATGTGATCTTCCGTTGTTTCTAAATGGCAATGTCTCCAGCGAAAGAATTTTTCTAAAATAAAAAAAAGTATAATACCAGCTAGCACTGAGCCGGAAACAGCCATGGAATTTAAATCAGAAGCGAATGCTTCCGGGAGTAAATGAATAAATGCGCCGCCCAGTAAACTGCCCACGGCAAAACTGACTAAAAAGAGTAAAATTCTGTTCAAAAATGTTCTGGAAAAAGATAATGTCGCAACACCGACAAGAGAAATGATACTAACTAAAAATACACTACCAAGTGCGTATAACCATGTTTGACTAGAGATGGTTGTCACGAATTAATCGCCGGAAGAAATAAACAATTCTTCATTCAAAAATCGGCGGAGTTCCATTTCATCCATACCAATATTTATAAAGCGTCCATTTTCTGCAACTGAAATACGTTGAGTCTCTTCCGAAATCACAATGGCAATTGCATCTGTTTCTTCCGTAATACCCAACGCAGCACGATGTCTTGTTCCCATGGCTGGGTCTACAGTTGTACTTTCTGTCAATGGTAAAATACAAGCAGCCGCTTCGATAATTTCATTTTGAATTATGACGGCTCCATCATGTAAGGGTGATTTTGGATTAAAGATAGAAATAATCAAGGGTGAGGACACTTCTGCTTTTAGCTGTGTTCCGGCTTCTTTATATGCACGCATACCTGTTTCTCGCTGTATAATGATGAGTGCACCCCAATTCTTTTCAATCAATTGATTAATGGCATTCACCATTTCTTCAATGGATTTAGATGTTCCCATACGAAAGATAGTTTGGAAAAAGCGAGTTTGGCCGACATAAATTAGTAAACGGCGTAATTCCGGCTGAAATAAGATTACAAACGCAACGACCCACACAGTCTGAAATTGATTCACCAACCACGATGAAGCACTTAAGCCAATTGCATTAAATAAAAATGAAGCTATAAGTAAAATAATTAACCCTACAAGCATCTGCCCAGCACGTGTTTCCCTAAAATATTGATAAACTTTATAAAATAGCCAACTAACCAAAATAAGATCAATTACGTCAATTAGTGTAACAGTTAAAAATCCGATTTTAAATAAATCCATTATGCGAGTCCTTTAATATTATCCGCGATTTTTGCAACGCGTTTCATTTCTTTTACATCATGAACTCGAACAATGTTAGCTCCATTTAAAATGGATGCTGTTACGGCTGCAGCTGTTCCTTCTATTCGTTTCTCAACTGGCAAATCTAATGTTAATCCAATAAATGATTTACGAGATGGGCCGGATAAAACAGGAAATCCAAGGTTTGATATTTTTTTTAATTTTCGTAGCAATTCAAAATTATCTTGTAATCGTTTTCCGAAACCAATGCCCGGATCGAGGATGATATTTTCATTTTTAATACCATGTTCAATGCAAAACTCCACACGTTCTTGAAAATATGCAACAACTTCTTCCAAAAGATTTTCATAGTATGGATCTTGTTGCATATTTCTTGGAGTCCCTTTGATGTGCATAATAATCACTGGAGCATTTGCAGAACTAACTACATTGACCATTTTCTCATCAAACTGCAACCCGCTGATATCGTTAACAATGTCTGCACCAGCAATCAACGCCTTTTTAGCTACATCTGCTTTATACGAATCTATTGAAATGCATACGTTTGAATTAGATCTAATTTTTTCAATAATTGGAATAACTCGTTCCAATTCTTCATTTAATGAAATTGGTTCTGCTCCTGGTCGAGTGGACTCTCCGCCAATATCAATTATATCTGCACCAGAAGATTCCATTTCTAATGCATGTATCACTGCATTATTTCTATCAATGAATTGCCCACCATCACTAAACGAATCAGTTGTAACATTCAGAATTCCCATGACCAGTGACGATCCTTTGGGATTTTGAATATTTTTCCAGTTTGAAGGTAATGACATGTATTCAATGGCTCACTATTTACTCATCAACAGCGAGACCATCAAGTAAGAATTAATTTAGCTTAACCTTTATCAGGTTTAATAGGTGACTCTTTTTTATTATTTTCCGTTTTCACTTTTGAGTCTACTTTTTTTGCCTGGGGGTTTTTACGCTTTTTTGGACGGCTTTTTTTGGCACTTCCATTTTTGGATCGTGTCAACTTCTTTCCAACCATAATTCGATTAATGTCTTTACTATTCAGCGTTTCATATTTCAAGAGTCCTTTGGCCATCGTATGTAGTATAGCAACATTTTCCTCAAGAAGAGTCGCAGCTGCACGTTGAGCTTTACGAATGATACGTACCACTTCTTCGTCTATCAATCGAGCTGTAGATTCGCTAAAGTCTCGATGACTTTGTATCTCTCGACCGAGAAAAACTTCTTCATTCTTTTTTCCAAATGTCATTGGACCTAAAATATCACTCATACCCCATTCACATACCATTTTCCGGGCTATATTTGATGCTTTTTCTATATCATCTCCTGCGCCAGTGGTCAATTCATTAAAAATGAGTTGTTCGGCTGCTCGTCCACCTAGCAAAATAGCTAAACGACCTTCGATATAATCTCTAGAATAATTATGTTTTTCATCTATAGGTATTTGAGCTGTAATTCCAAGTGCTTGTCCTCGTGGAATAATAGTCACTTTATGGATGGGGTCTGCTCCAGGCGTCATGGTTGCTACTAGTGTATGACCAGACTCATGATAAGCAGTTACTTTTTTCTCATCATCAGAAAGTATGACACTCTTACGTTGAATCCCCATCATCACTTTGTCTTTAGCATCTTCAAAATCTTCCATATCTACGGATTTCTTACGTTTCCTTGCGGCCAGTAAAGCAGCTTCATTTACAAGATTAGCTAAATCAGCACCAACTAACCCTGGGGTACCACGAGCTAATTCATCCAAATTCATTTTACGCTTATTTAAAACAATATTTTTGGTATGTACTTTTAAAATTCCAAGTCTTCCTTTTATATCAGGTACATCCACAACAATTTGACGATCAAAACGACCGGGTCTTAATAAAGCAGGATCTAATACATCCGGCCTATTTGTTGCAGCCAGAACTATCACCATTTGATTGGAATCAAATCCATCCATTTCCACTAATAATTGATTCAAAGTCTGTTCCCGTTCATCATGTCCACCTCCAAGACCGGCACCACGTTGACGACCCACAGCATCCAATTCGTCTATAAAAATAATACAGGGTGTACTTTTCTTACCTTGTTCAAATAAATCACGTACTCGAGATGCACCAACACCTACAAACATTTCGACAAATTCAGCTCCACTCAAACTGAAAAAGGGAACATCTGCTTCACCTGCCACTGCTCGTGCTAATAGTGTTTTTCCAGTTCCAGGAGGACCAATTAATAATGCTCCTTTTGGAATTTTGGCACCTAATTTTTGAAATCGTTTTGGTTTTTTAAGAAATTCGATCACTTCCATCAATTCTTCTTTTGCTTCAACGCATCCAGCAACATCATCGAAAGTAACTTTGGGCATATCAGACGTCCAAATCTTGGCTTTGCTTTTTCCAAAATTAAATATTCCGCCCATACCTCCGCCGCCGCCGCCGCCTTGCATCCGGCGAATAAAAAATATCCAAATTCCAATTATAAGAATCCATGGAAGTAAATTTAAAAAATAGCCTGTCCAATCAATGGATTTTCCTTTAAAACTATAATTGACATTATACGTATCCCATTCTGCCATTACCTCTCTATCTATAAATGGTAATATGACATGGAACTTGGATACATTATCCAAAATTGATTGAGCCCTCGGAATAGATTGTGGGGTTGAAAATTCACCGTAAAAAACACTTTCAATAATATCTGCACTTGCTATCTGACGTGTCTCTAAATATTCTCGATATTGAAAATACTGGATTTCTACTGATTGGTCATTGGAGCTAAACGTTCCTGATAGAAAAATAGCCACCATCAAAATCATCATCCAAATAAGAGAGGTTTTTCCAGCTCTTTTCCATTGAAATTCATTTTTAGAGTTTTCACCTTTTTTCCCCGGAAGTGTTTGTTTTGATTTTTGGGATTTAGGTTTCTTTTTCCCTTCCATTTTCAATATATTATTTTTGAAATACATATTAATCCTTTTCAACTCGATAAATAGCTGGTAAATGGCGCATTTTTTGGTCGTAATCCAATCCGTATCCTACAACAAATTCGGGTGCAATTTCAAACCCTACAATATCAATTGGAAATTTAAGATTAGCTACATCCGGTTTTAGTAATAATGTTACTATCGTTAATGATGCGGGTGATGCTTCTTGCATTCGATCTTTAATAAATTTAATAGTTAGACCAGAATCGATTATATCCTCAACAATAACAATATGACGATTTGTGATTTCAGCAGAAATATCTTTTAATAATCGCACTGTTCCTGTTGATTGACTTCCTTTATAGCTTGCCAATTTAATAAAATCCATCTCACAATTAATATCTAATGCACGTATTAAATCTGCCATGAAAATAAAACTTCCATTTAAAATACCAACAAAAATAGGTACTTCTTCTTTGAATTTTTTAGATAATTCTTTTCCAATTTCATTTATACGTTCCTGGATATCATTATCAGATATAACTAAACTCAACTCAAAACCGTGAAAATGCATATTTAGCCTACAGTTCTCATAAATGAAAGTTCCGCAAATTTAGTTGATTCTGGAGTGATTTTTATTTTATCACTAATTCGTTTGCCACATACCCAATAGACTTCATCATTTGAAGCCATAACATATTGTGATTTTTTTGAAAAATAATCCATTTTAATATCAGTTAAATAGTCACTTATTTTTTTATGTCCATTCATTCCCAATGGCTGAAAGTAATCACCATTTTTCCAAGGTCGAAGTTCATAATTTTTAAGAAGTGATTCAGCATCAACCATTTCAATATTGTGATTGGAGTTGAAGTTATAATTTTTCTTTTTTTGCCAATCAAAAGTAAACATATTTGAATGCACTGATTCTCCTTGATGGATTTGAAACTGTTTATTCGACTCTTCATAATTTTTTTGTATAATAAGAGAATTTCTATTTTTGAGGATGTTATAATCACAAATAGAAACGACTGAACCTGTTTGCCCATATTCAATTAAATAATTAATATTTCTCCAATGGAATTTTCTCCATTGTACGTCATTTAAAACATATTTTAACAAATGGACTTTTAATATGTTTGGTTCGTTAGTGAAGGCAGTAAGGTTTAATATTATATTACCATTTTCATTTTTCGTAATTACTCGTTCTGAAATAGTTTTAAAAGTATAATCAAGAATTTCAGAAATTTCATTTATATTATTTGTCATTCGCTGAATACCTGAATTCAAATTTGGATATTGACTTTTCCAATTTGGTATAACTTTATGGCGAAGGAAATTCCTTGGGTGAGTTATATCAGTATTACTGCTGTCATTTCTGAAAAGGATATTATTTTCTATTGCGTATGTTTCTAATATTTTTTTTGAAAAAGGTAATAAAGGACGCACTGTATTCTTTATTATTTCTCTAATTCCTTTTAATCCATCTAGACCCGACCCTTCAGCTAAATGCATTAATATTGTTTCAACTTGATCATCTCCATGGTGAGCTGTTAAAATTAAATCAGCACCTATTTTTTCTTTGAGAGAATAGAAATGTGAATATCTCTCTGTTCTTGCCCAAGCTTCTATACTTTGATTTTTTAGTCTTGATTTAGGATTAAGGTCAACCCTGTAATAATCAATTAAATTTTCATCACAGTATGATTTTACCAAACATGCATCTTCATCTGCATCAGCACGCAAATGATGTTGAACATGTATTGCTGACAGTTTCATTTTTTTATCTTTTCTAAAACGTGAAAGAATGTCCAGTAGAACCATGGAATCCATACCACCCGAGACTGCAATTAAAATATGATCTCCATTAGAAATTAATGTTTTTGCAGATATATTTTGTTTGAATTCAGAGTAAAATGTCATTTGAATTCCCGGACTACATTAACTACTTGATTTGCAGACTGCATTATATAAAAATGGATACAAGGCACATTTGATTCATATAGTTCTTTTGTTTGCTTTATAGCCCAATTAACACCAATATTTTTTACCTCATCATTCGTTTTTGCTTCTTCTACTTGTTTTTTAAGTTCATCCGGAATATTAATATAAAAGAATTCTGGAATTAACGATAAATGTCGTTTAGTAGTAATAATTTTCAATCCTGGAATTATTGGAACATCAATTCCTATTTCACGTGCTTTATCTACAAAATCAAAAAATGATTTATTGTTATAAAACATTTGTGTAACAATATAATCAGCTCCATTGTCCACTTTTTCTTTCAAAAACTTTAAATCCGTATTCATATTTGCAGCTTCGAAATGTTTTTCAGGATATCCACCCACGCCCACACTAAAATTTGTTGCACTTGCATCGAGTAATTTATCTAAATATTCACCCTGATTCATTTTTTGGATTTGACTCACCAAATCAGAAGCATATAAATTTATGGTTTTTCCATTTGTGGTCATATTTCTTCTTAAATCGTCACCTCGCACTGCTAAAACATTATGAATACCAAGATAATTTAATTCAATTAATGCATCTTCTGTTTCTTCACGTGTAAAACCATTACAAAGGACATGGGGAACTGTTTCAACATCAAATCGATTTTTTATTGCAGCACTTAACCCAATCGTGCCTGGGCGTTTACGGCGAACATGTCGTTCAAACTGACCACTGGGAGTATCTATATATTCAACCTCTGCAGAACGACTAGTTAAATCAATAAAAGGTGGGTCAAACGGCATCAACTCTTCCACCATTTTAAAAATATTGTCTGCACTACCACCACGTAACGGTGGCATTATCTCGTAACTAAAGAGTGGATTATCCGCATTTTTTAAAAATTCTGTAACTTTCATGTTGTTGAATTTAGCTGTTTTTCTAAAGGAATTAAAAAGGGGTTTTCTATTCTTTCCATTTTCATCGTTGTGTCAGGTCCGTGACCTGAATGCAATGTGAAATCCGGCGAAATTGTTTCCATCATATTCAAAAGTGATTTATTTAATAATTCCCAATTCCCACCAGGTAAATCTGTTCTGCCGATTGATCCTTTGAAAAGAGTATCTCCCACAAATACATGATCTTCAATAATATAAGTTGTTCCTCCTGGTGTATGGCCAGGAGTAAATAAAAGTGTAAATGTCAAATTTCCAAATGTTAGTGGATTTTCGTCATTTATCCAAAAATCAACTTTAGGTGTTTCTCCAATTGTCATATTGAAAAATTGACACGTTTCTTCATAAGTGTCCAGAACCATTGATTCACTTTTATGTAAATAAAAAGGTAAATCCCACATTTTTTTTAACGTCGCTACTGCTCCTATATGATCTAAATGTGCATGTGTATTAAGAATAGCAAGTGGTGTACAATCATAATTATTTATCATATTTATAATAGCGGGTGCATCATCACCCGGATCTATACAAATACCTTCATTCGTAATCGAATCCATAATTAAATATGTATTTTCCTGGAATGGTCCAGTAACAACAGAATGGACTTGAATGCTCAAATATTATTATAACAAAGTTCAGCCAAGCATTGAATTTTATCATCAAAAGCATGGGGATATAAAAATCGTTCCGCACCAGCAATACTGCTTAAAATTGAATTGCCATCTTGAGGCGTAAAACAAAAACCGGTTATTTCATGCTCATTACGAACATTCAATGTTTGCTCAACCACTACAGTCTCATTTAATATTCTACCATAGTGCCCATGATCTCTTCCAAATGAAAAAACAGTACTCGTCATATCTTTTTGTGTCATGGCTACCAATGAATTTTCCTCTAACTTATCCTTAACTTGTTGCAACGTTGTCGGTTCTTTTACTTTTAAATTGAACCAAACAATATGCATATACTGACTATCTGTTTTCATTGCTGATGAAAACAGGTTGAGATCCAAATTTTTTGTTTTGAATAAACCGGCTGCATCTTCTGCATGGTGTGAACCATATTTTTCAGAATGATGTTTTCCAACTTGAGGAGAAGGTATAAAACCACCTGGTTGACTTATATCATTCGCTCGTCTTATACAAACAAATTTCCCTTCTACTAAATTATCTGATTCATTTCCATTCAATGCTAATGTATTGGTTATACATGACAGATTATGTGTATTACACGAAACTATTTGAATGAATTGATCGTCCTCTGTAATGACTTCATCATTGATTCCTCTAGCATATTTTTTTCCAAAACCATCTTCACTTCCTTGAGCTAAAAATCCCTTAACTTCGTTAGCATATTTTTGATAAAATTGCTCCTTATTTTTGTGGCCAACCCCTCGTGGAGTACAATCTATAACAACAGATGACCGCTGAATAGCATCTTCCATTTCAAAATCTGGATCCATGCCTAAATCCTTAAAATCCTGCATTCGATCAGCATTAACAGCTAAACGTGCTCCACGACGCTGCAGATCAAACACTTTCGATCTATCACCCATTAATGGTGAATTTTTATGAAATGTTACTTCATCAATTCCAAGCTTTGTTTTATAATCTGTCAACAAGCCAATAAGTGGCTCACCAATAGTACCCGTTCCAACTACGTGGATAATTTTACGTTTCATGTGTGATATCCTTTAAAGATTAGATCTATTTTTATATTTTTTTTCAATTTTTGTCTGAATAATAAACCATGTTATCAATGTGAAAAATATTATACAGTAAGCTGCAATACAGTAATTTAAATAATTATACATTATGGGTCATTATTTGATATTGAAAATTCAGAGTTTTAATTCGAATTCGCAACATAAGTATGTTCAAAATTGTAAATGTAATCATTGAGAATAAAAAAGGGTAAAATATACCATCCGGTTGTTGGCCCATCTCTACTTGGGGATGTAATTGAAATTGTGGTGCCCAGAATTTAACTGAATAAAAAATGAGTGGAACATCGATAAAAGCCATAATGCCTAACACAGCTGCATAACGGGCTACCCTTTCCGGATGTCCGCCAAATTTTCGCAACATAAAATAACCAACATAAATCAAAAATAAAATCAAGGTTGTTGTTAGTCGAGGTTCCCAAACCCAAGGCCGACCCCATATTGGTGTAGCCCAAATGGGTCCAGTAATTAACACAAGTACAATAAATAATGTTCCAATTTCTGCAGCTGCAAGTCCAACTCTATCCCAAAATGGATTTTTTTTTGAAAGAAATAATATTCCTGATAACATAACAATGAAATAAGATAAAAAACCCGTCCATGCTATGGGTACATGAATATAAAATATTTTTTGAGCCCAATGTTGTTCAGGCACCATGGGAGCAATGAAAAATATAAAATAAATATTCACCAACATCAATAAAACAGTGATAATTAGCATATTTCGGGTTATTCGGTCTTGGATTAAAATAGACATTATTCTTCTGCTATATGGTCAAAATATATATACCCCACAAGGCTGAATATTACAACATAGGTTGCCATAATCAGTAACCAAAATTGCCATTGGTTAATAGGAAAAACATGATACCAACCAGTTGTTGATTTAACACAAGCAATTAATAATGGAGCAATTAATGGAAAAAGTAAAACAGGTATTAAAACTGCGCTCATTTTTGCACGCATTGCCAATCCGGAAACAATTACTCCTACAGCCACAATGCCCATGTTTCCCAATAATATTATACCAATCCCAGGTAAAATTGAAATGGGCAATGATAAGCCTAAAAATAAAAAAAATGGTATTATAATGAGTAATTCTGTAACCGTAAGAAACATTATTCCACTCACCCATTTAGCTAAATAAAGCGTACCCCGATCAATTGGAGCTGAGATTAAGCTTGCAAAAGCATCAAAGTCCTTTTCCTGTCCAAATAACCTATGTAATCCTAGTGAAGAACTCAAAATTACCAACGTCCAAAATAAACCTGGAGCCATTTCATGGTTAATTTTAGGATCTCCACTCAAGGAAAAAGAAAAAATCAATAATACAGCAACCCCAAATGCCAACATTGATAAAACAACTTCCTTATTACGGAATTCAACAAACAGTTCTTTTTTGAGCAAAATTATAAACATACTAATTCAATAATATTTTTATTTTACTTTTCAGTTCTGGACTATCAACTTGTTCATCTAAAGCGATTGAGTGCTGATTTAATATTATTACACGCGATGAAATTTTCAAAATACGTTCTATATCATGATCAACAAAAATAATGCTTCTTTTACCATCTTGCCATGCATCCATTTTTTTCATTACAAATTGTTGACCCCCAAAATCCAATCCATTAAAGGGTTCATCAATTAAAAGCAATGACCAATCAATTATTTCTAATAAAGCCAGTTTTAATCGCTGCAACATTCCTTGAGAATACACTTTAATTGGTTCGTTTAAAGCATCCAATAAATCGAAATTATGTAATGCAGAATTTATTAAATCATTATTTGATTTAAATCCATGCAATGCACTGATATGATATAAATTTTCACTTGCAGTTAGAGAAGGGTACATACCGGGTGCGTGTCCACAATAATATAAGCCCTTGCGGCTTGATGCATTGCCACCAATTAAATTGTTACCATTAAAAATTATTTGTCCTTCTTCCGGAGTAGAAATTTTTGACAAAATACGTAATAATGTTGATTTCCCTGCTCCATTTTTTCCAATTAATGCAATCATTTCCCCATTGGATACAGAAAATCCAATATTTTTTAATACAGTTTTATAATGAAATGATTTTGATATATTTATTACAGAAAGCACCGAAAAAACTCTATTTAATTATTTAAAAATGATAGTATTTCAGAAACGTCTTTTTTTAAACTATTCCTCAAATTCTGATAATCTTCTTCTTGAATATTGCCTAATTGATAATCCATATCTAATTCTTTAATTTGACCATACAGAATTTTTTTATTCTGTTTCAAAACATCAGCACTCATTTCAGTATCAACTATTTCTGGAATTTTTGAAAGAAATAAAGGTTGGAGTACAAATACAGCCATCATACCAAAAATCATAAAAGTTACAAATATAATAATCATTTCTTTTCCTTTTTTGGTGGCCACAATGCAAAGACTGTTCCCAAAACAAAAATAAAACCACCAAACCAAACCCAGTTAACCAACGGGTTAATCATGATTTTTATATACGCCACTTTATTTTCCATATCAACACTATTGAAAATGGAATAAATATCCTGTTTCATTGTAGAATTTATGTCTAGTTCACTATGTGGTTGTCTTCGTTCAGGATCTGGATTGCGATGAAAATATATACGTTTCTCCGGATGAAGTTTTACAATTACTATACCATTATCATCAGTAACAATAATATCTGCTATGTAGGCATAGTGATTAGGTCGTTCTTCTTCCCTAATATTGTACAACGTAAATGAATATCCAGTTAAAGATTCACTCTCCCCTGTTTTTAATCCAAATTCTTTCTCACTATCAAATGCATGACCCGTAAAACCGATAAACATAAAAACAATGCCCACATGAACAATATAGCCTCCATAGCGACTGCGATTTTTTCGCAATATTTTCCAGAATGCAATTAGAACATTTTCTTTTTGAACTATAATTCTTGAACGTATTCCTTTCGCAAACTCGGAAACAATTGTTGTTAATACAAATGCGGACAAACTAAATGAAATAAGAACATATCCTCTGATGTTTATTATGTACAGTATCAATGCTGTAACTAAACCAGCAATAACAGGAAGAGTAAAATTACGAATAAAACTCTGTTTGGATGTTTTTCGCCAAACTAATAATGGCCCAACACCTGTTAAAAATAATAATACTAATCCGATTGGAATATTTATTTGATTAAAAAATGGAGCTCCAACAGTAATTTTAGTTCCCCGTACTGCTTCAGAAATAACAGGGAAAAGCGTTCCCCATAATACAGCAAAACACATGACTACAAATATTACATTATTAAACAAAAAACCACTTTCACGAGATGTAAAAGATTCAATTCTTTTGTTAGAACGAAGTAAATCCATTCGTTGAAACATAAGACCAAAAGAAATCACTAAAATAAATAAGACAAAACCAAGAAAAATAGGTCCAAGTGATGAAGCTGTGAATGAATGAACAGAAGACATTATTCCACTTCTTGTAAGAAAAGTGCCAAAGATGCAAAGTGTAAATGTGATTATTATCAAAACCATATTCCATACTTTTAGCATACCCTTTTTTTCCTGTATCATGATAGAATGGAGTAATGCTGTCCCAGCAAGCCATGGCATAAAAGACGCATTCTCAACAGGATCCCACGCCCAGTAACCGCCCCAGCCTAATTCTTGATAGGCCCACCAACCTCCAAGCATTACACCAATGCTTAACATAAGCCATACAAAAAGCAACCATTGTCTTACAGTACGCATCCAAAGAGCATTCATTTCTTGTGATGCCATCGCAGCGATAGAAAATGCAAATGGAACAGTGAATCCCACATAACCTAAATACAACATTGGAGGATGAATAGCCATGGTTGCATTTTGTAGTAATGGATTTAACCCCAATCCATTCGCAACAACAAAATCTGCTTCAGTAGGCATAAAGGGATTTGCAACAAAATTTACAAGAAACAGAAAAAATAATTGCACTGTCACCAAAACAATCATAACCCAGGGCATCAGTTTTAATTGTGATTGTTGATTTTGCAAAATTGTGACGACTGCATAAATTGATAAAATAAAAAGCCAAAATAGTAAAGAACCAGATTGCCCTGCCCACAGGGCTGTAAACTTATAAATGAGTGGTGTTTCTAAACTTGTATAATGGGCAACGTAATCTATTTCAAAATTGCTGGCAATGAGCAATTGAGTGAGAATTAATGTAGCAAAAAAACTTAATAGCGATACGGCTAATGCTGCTCTTTGCCCTGATAAAAAAAGTCTTCCATCACCGTTACGTAAAAATATCGTATGTAGTATTATAGTAACGATTGCTAAACCAAAAGCAAGGTTTAGGGCTAAACCACCAAGGACTGCTGTCATATTGACACTTCATCTAAATTGTAACTTTCAGCATCTCGCAAATCACCCTCGAAACGTGAAGCACATTTTGTTTGTAATATATCAGCTTCAAATATGCCATTTACATATGAACCTTCAACAATTACTTCTGCACCATTTTTGAATAAATCAGGTCGGACACCCACAAAATGGATTGGTAAAATGAGTTCTCCTTCCTGTAAATCAAAATTACAGGATAAATAATTGTTATCATCCAATTTGATTGATTTATCAGCGACCAATCCTCCCAATCGAATACGATCATTTTGATCTTCTGCTAGTAACTGCTGAACTGATAAAAATGTAACAAGTGCCTGTTCATTGTTTGGATTTTCAGTTGCCCACCATATCCATAGACCCACAATGAAAACAAGGCCAATTATTGCAATAAAAAATTTATTTTGTTGAATCATTTTAAAAAACTGCTGATTCCTTCCATTCGCCAAATTCAGCTTTTAACGAATTAACAATTTCGCCCATAGTTGCATACGCTTTTGCTGCAACAATTATTGGCCCCATTAAATTTGTCTTACTTGAACACGCTTCCTGTATTTTTGAAAGAGCTTGCTGAACAGCATCTTCATCTCGTTCAGAACGCATTTGATTAAGTGCTCTCACCTGTGTTTCACCTACATCATCACTAATTTTTAATAAAGGAATTTCGATTTCTTCATTTTCTTTTACAAATTCATTCACACCAACAACAATTCGTCTTTTCGAATCTACCTTTCGCTGGTATTCAGAAGCAGCATAAGCAATTTCGCGTTGAAAATATCCTTTTTCAATAGCCGGAATAACTCCTCCCATTCCTTCTATCTTCTCAAAATAATCTTCAGCTTCTTTTTCTAATTTACCTGTTAAATCTTCGATAAACCATGAACCACCCAGTGGATCTGTTACATTCGCAACTCCTGTTTCGAATGCTATTAATTGTTGGGTACGCAAAGCAATTTCAGCAGCCTTTTTAGATGGTAATGCCAATGTTTCATCCATTGAATTTGTATGCAGTGACTGCGTCCCTCCCAAGACAGCTGCCATAGCCTGAAAAGCTGTTCGAGCTATATTTATTTCAGGTTGCTGTGCAGTGAGTGAACATCCTGCAGTTTGTGTATGGAAGCGTAATTTCCAAGAACGCGGATTTTTTGCATTATATTTTTCTTTCATATGGTGTGCCCAAATTCGACGTGCAGCACGATACTTTGCAATTTCTTCAAAAAAGTCTAAATGTGAATTAAAGAAAAATGAAAGACGTGGTGCAAAATCATCTACATCCAATCCGGCGTTTATGCCATATTCTACGTATGTGAATCCATCAGCAAGTGTAAATGCCAATTCTTGAGCTGCAGTAGAACCTGCTTCCCTTATATGATACCCGCTTATTGAAATTGTATTGAATTTGGGCAAATGTTCCGTGCAATACGTCATCATATCAGTAATAATTCTCATGGAAGGTTCCGGTGGGAATATCCATTCCTTTTGAGCAATGAATTCTTTCAATATGTCATTTTGAAGTGTACCTTGAATTTTTTCTAATGGAACATCTTGATTTTCTGCCACTGCAATATAAAAAGCTAATAAAATGATAGCGGGGCCATTAATCGTTTGTGAAACAGATATTTCACCCAGATTTATACCTTCAAATAATCGTTCCATATCTTTCAGAGATGCCACACTTACGCCACACTTACCTACTTCTCCAGCTGAAAATGGATGGTCGGGATCATAACCCATGAGTGTGGGCATATCATAAGCGACAGAAAGACCTGTTTGGCCATGATTCAATAAATGATGATATCGTTCATTTGTTTCTTCAGGTGTACCAAATCCTGCAAACTGACGCATTGTCCATAATTTACCGCGATACATATTTGCATGAATACCACGAGTAAATGGATATTGCCCTGGGAAGCCAAGCTTTTCCATATAACCATTTTCATCTGCATCAGGATAATAAAGCTGGTCAAGGGATTCACCGCTCAATGTATCGAAATTATAATTTCTGACATTAGCTGATGATGCTTCTTTCTGCCAAGAATTAACACCGTTATTGAATAGGTCTAGTTGTTCGTTCATTATAAGATGATAAAGAGTATAGAAATTACTGTAATATTCAGATAATTTTAATAATTAATCAACTGTTATTAGACTTGAGAAAAACAGCCAATAATCCTTCAATAATCATCCATGCAATCAGGACAATTAAGAAAACGTTCAAAGTAAATAAAAAAGGATTGGAACCATAAAATTGACCTGCTTTCAAAAATAACGATGTGAGAGTTATAACCATAATAAAGAGCATGGGAATTAATAATGGCAAAATTGGTTTATTACGCTGCCAAAAATAAAGAGTTAGAATCATTAGAGTAAGTGCCGCCAGCATCTGATTACTGGCTCCAAATATCGGCCACAATGCCCAACCAGTTTTCTGTAGAACTCCGGTAGCTGGATTTTCAACATTTGTAAACACCAATAACATTGCAGGAATAATTGCTGTTAGCGTAGCTAGCACTCTGTTTTTTAAAATTGAAATGCTTAATACACTGCCTAATTCAGCCAAAATAAAGCGTTGAATACGTGTTGCAGTATCTAAGGTTGTTGCTGCAAAAGAAATAACCAATACAGCCATCAATGTTTTAGCTAATGCTGGAGAAAAACCCAAAGATTCAATCAATGCTCCGCCACCTAAAACAAAAGCTGCTGCTTTATTTCCGCTAGCATGTGCCCATGTGTCATAATATATTGCCCAATTCAAATTAGCAACAGGCCCAACTGCCGGTAAATTGCAATTGGTTACTAATGAAATACCCGCGACTGCTGCAATTGTGGATGCTAATGCCAATGTTCCTTCTCCAATCATACTACCATAACCAACCATACGAGCATCTGATAGTTGATCCAATTGTTTCGAAGATGTTCCAGATGAAACCAGCCCATGAAATCCGCTAATTGCTCCGCAAGCGATGGTGACAAATAGCATTGGGAACAATGAAGGTCCACCACTTGTCACCCGAAGCATAGGCGCATCAATAACAGGTTGAGCAATAAAAATACCCATAAATAAGAGTCCCAGACCTACTATCAATTGATGACTATTGATGAAATCCCGAGGCTGCAAAAGAATCCATACTGGTAATAGGCTCGCAATTCCAGAATAAATAAATAATAATACAACCCACGTGTTTGTTGATTGCGTTTTAGTTAGACCCATTGTTTCAAAACTGATAGGTGTTTCTGTTCCCACCCAAACAAAATAATAAAGTAATCCTAATGCAAATAAAGACGGCAACAATGCATCTGACCCTTTTTTATAAATAAGCCAACCCACTCCAATTGCTATAATAATTTCAATATTAATTGGTAGAACAGCGGTAGGAATTGCAACGAATAAATCTGCAATTGCCATGGCAAAAACAGCCAAAACCAGCCAAACTAACATAACAATAAAAATTAGAAATAAAACTCGTACTCGATCATTGATAATTCGAGAAGAAATATCGGCAATACTTTTACCTTTTTCCTTTACACTCATAACCAATGCACCAAAATCGTGTACCGCACCGATAAATACTGTACCCAAAACAACCCAGATAATTGCAGGAAGCCAACCCCAGTATGCAGCTACGCAAGGACCAATGATTGGTGCAGCCCCGGCTATAGATGTAAAATGATGACCAAAGAGAATATGTTTTTTAGTGGGTAAAAAATCGATATTATCTCGATATGTATGTGCAGGAGTCCTGATATCTTCACCCAGATCATAGATACGTTTACTTAACCAAGTGGAATAAAATTTATATCCGAGAAAAAATACTAAAAACCCAAAAAGGGCGAGGTAAACAGAGTTCACTGAATCAGATTGAAACTACTTTGTTTTCTACGAGAGATGAGACTGCATTCACTAACCCATCTGTATCTAAACCTAAATCCTCTAATAATTGATTTCTAGATCCATGCTCAATGAAGTTGTCTGGAAAGCCCAACCGTTTGACAAAACCTTTAAATCCTTTATCAGAAAGCCACGCTGCAACTCCATCTCCAAATCCGCCATTGATAACACCTTCTTCAATCGTTACAACAATTTTAAATTTTTCCCGAACTGTTTGCAAATATGATTCATCCATTGGTTTAATGAATTGACAATCTACGACTTCGCAAGAAATTCCTTTTAAATCCAATTTTCCCGCAGCTTTAATTGCATCATATACCATGGGCCCCACTGCCATAATAACTGCGTCTGAACCGTTTCGTTCAACTCCCCAGTTTCCAATTGGCTGCAATTGTGCTTGACCATTTTTATCAAATTCGACTGAACTAGCTTTAGGATAGCGAATAGCAAAGGGGCGATTTGTTACTTCCAAAGCTGTATAAAGCAGATTCCTAAATTCATTCCCGTTTTTTGGAGATGCTATAATCATATCTTGTATACATCTCAAATATGCAATGTCTAGTGAACCATGATGCGTTGGACCGTCTTCTCCAGCGATTCCGGATCTATCTAAACAAAATATGACTGGAAGATGTTGAATAGCAGCATCATGAATTATATGATCAAATGCGCGTTGTAAAAAAGTTGAATAAATTGCACAGATGGGTCGCATACCTTCTGCAGCAAGTCCAGCAGCAAATGTAACACCATGTCCTTCAGCAATTCCTACATCATAATATCGACTTGGAAACTCTTTTTCAAAAGGGACTAATCCTGTACCCTCGCGCATTGCTGCAGTAATGCAAACAACTTCTTTATTGTTCCTAGCCACTTCACGAGATAAATGTCCAAATACATCCTGAAAGGAAGGAATTGAAGAAATAGACTGTAGCTGACCATTCTTACTGGGAAAAGGAGTTGCTTTTACGCCATGATACTTTACGGGGTCTTTTTCAGCAACATGCATCCCTTTTCCTTTTTTTGTTACAATATGAAGTAAAACAGGAGTTTTGATATCTTTTATATTATTTAACGTATGGACAAGTTCATCCACATCATGCCCATCGATAGGTCCAAAATATCGAAAACCCAATTCATCAAATATGATTCCGGGCACAATCATACTTTTCAATCCTTCTTCTACTTTTTTTAGAAAAGTACGTAAGGTCTTTTTTCCACCTGGCACTTGGCCGGATAATTTCCATATTTCATCTCGGACTCTATTATAAAGTGGGTTGGTTATTACATAAGTTAAATGTGTACGAATTGCACCAACATTGGGACTTATGGACATTTTATTATCATTCAAAATAACTAACAATTTTTTGCGCAAATGGCCTGCATTATTCAATCCTTCAAATGCCAAACCACCAGTCATAGCACCATCGCCAATTATGGCACATACACGAAAATCATCCCCATGGTGATCACGGGCAGCCGCAATTCCCAAAGCGGCAGAAATAGATGTTGAAGCATGACCAGCGCCAAAAACATCATATTCGCTTTCTGATCGTTTAAGAAAGCCACTCAATCCTTTGTATTGACGAATGGTTTTTAATTCTTCAAATCTGCCGGTAAGAATTTTATGAGCGTATCCTTGATGACCTACATCCCAAATTATTTTATCTTTTGGTGTTTTATAGACATGATGAAGTGCCACAGTTAATTCTACTACGCCAAGTGTTGATGCTAAATGTCCACCTATTTTAGTTACAACATCAATTGTATAGTTTCGGACTTCATCGCATAATTGATGTAATTGTTTTGAATCATAATTTCGTATGTCCGCGGGTGATTTTATATTAGGAAGTAATTCAAGCTGCATAAGATGATTTTGGCTGCCTTTCTGCTATATTATTAATAAAAGCTATCTTGTGAAATAAATTTATATTATTCAATTCTGGATGAAAAGATAAAGCAATATGTTTACCTTGTTTAATAGCACAAGGTTCATGGTTGTATTCAGCTAGAATTTCAACATCCTTACCCCATTTTGTAATTTTAGGTGCTCGTATAAAGGTTGCCTTTATTTTTTCTATTTGTCCATTAAACCTAATCGATATTTCATCTACAAATGAAAACACTTGCCTTCCATAAGCATTTCGATCCACTTCATAATCCATAATACCCATAGGGCTTACAAGTCTATGATTGGTCTTTTTAGACATCATAATCATTCCTGCGCATGTACCCAGTATAGGTTTAGTCTCACCGAATATTTGAATTGATTCAACCATTTTACTTTTCTTCAAAAGATGTGTAAGTGTTGTTGACTCACCGCCAGGAATAATAAGCCCATCCACATCATTTAATTCTTTTGAATAACGGATAAATGTGCATTCCATACCCAAATCAGATATAATTTGACTATGTTTTTCAACATCTCCCTGCAAAGCTAAAATTCCAATATTCATATTTAGATTTTTTCCAGACCTTTTTTACCAACCACGTTCTTGCAATCGTTCTTCTTTAGGTATTTTTGCAATATCTAACCCGTCCATAGCTTTTTTTAAACCATGGGAAATGTTGGCTAATTTTTCTGCATCATTGAAATAAGTAACAGCTTCAACAATTGCATTAGCGCGGGAAGATGGATCTTCACTCATAAATATTCCCGAACCAACAAATACAGTTTCTGCGCCTAGTTGCATCATTAACGATGCATCGGCTGGAGTCGCAATACCTCCTGCGGCAAAATTTGGAACAGGAAGTTTGCCAAGTTTGGCAACTTGTTGTACGAGAGTGAAAGGAGCACCCAATATTTTCGCTTGAGCCATAAGTTCTTCTCGACCCATAACGGTCAATTCCTTAATCTGGCTCGTCACTTTGCGCATATGTCTCACAGCTTCTACAATATTCCCAGAACCCGCTTCACCTTTTGTTCGAATCATGGCAGCACCTTCACCAATTCGACGTAAAGCTTCACCTAAATCTCTGCAACCACACACAAACGGAACGTTAAAATCATGTTTCCACACATGATTATGTTCATCAGCAGGTGTCAATACTTCACTTTCATCAATAAAATCTACTTCTAGCGCTTCTAAAATTTGAGCTTCAGCAAAATGACCAATACGAATTTTTGCCATGATAGGAATAGAAACTTCTTTTTGGATATCCCTTATCATTTCAGGATCGCTCATACGAGATATTCCACCTTCTTTCCTGATTAATGCGGGAATGCGTTCTAGTGCCATAACAGCTACTGCCCCGGCATCTTCCGCAACGCGAGCCTGTTCTGGGTTCATTACATCCATAATGACTCCGCCTTTTAACATTTCAGCCAACCCGACTTTTAATTCAAAATTTGATTTATTCATAAACCATTTCCCCTTCTAGATTATTACTATAACTTTTAATTTTTTCTGTAACATTATCAATAATATTATCAGGTGTTGATGCACCTGCAGTTATTCCCACGACATCAGATTCATTAAACCAATCCGAATTTAAATCATCTGCACATGTAACTTGATAAGAACGATCATTTCTTTCTAATGCTAATTGAGTTAACCGATTAGAATTTGCACTGGTAAATGAACCAATCACAACCATCACATCGCATTTTTCAGATAAATCTTTTAACTGCTGTTGATTCCTTTTGGTCGGAAAACATATTGTATTCACAAATCGTAAATCAAACACTTTTGTCATTAAAATATTGATTATTTCTTGCACATTTTCAATCGTTTGGGTTGATTGACTTACAATACCAGCTTTTTTCATTTTGCGAAGTTTTTGAGCTTCGTCCGTCGTTGCAACAATGATTGGATCCTTAATTTGGCTGGAAATTCCCACTACTTCATCGTGACCGTGATCGCCAATGATAATAATTTTACGACCTTCAGTTTCAAGCTTTATCACTTCGTCATGAATTTCCTTTACTAATGGACATGTTGCATCAATGATATTCATATCTTGTTTTTGTGCTTTTTCCCAAACGTTAGTTGATGTTCCATGAGCACGAAACATGATGGGCTTCCCTTGAGGAACATTTTTTAATTTTCGGACGACTTTTGCACCGGCATTGTTCAGATCATTTACCACATTTTCATTATGAACAATATGTCCTAACATGTAAACATCACCATGCTCTTCAGCTGTTTCATAAGCCAAATTGACTGCATCGCGAACACCAAAACAATAACCGGCATCTTTAGCAATTAAAATCTTCATCCAGCTTGTTTTTCCAAAGTAGACTTTGTTTCTGAAACGACTAGAGGAATAATTGATTCTTTATTCCCTTTTATAACTGCCCCTGCCGCAAACTTATGTCCTCCTCCTCCAAAATGGATGGCAACATTATTAATCACATATTTTCCTTTAGAACGAAAATTAATTCGACATACATCATTTCCATTTTCAAAAATCATCACAGCCACTTCCACTCCTTTGATTGAACGTACAAAATCTGTAAATCCATCCACATCTTTTGAAGTGGCATCGGCGGCATCCAGCATTTTTTGATCAATTGAAAACCAGGCCAATTGACCGCCACTCTCGAACGTCACATTGTCAATAACCTTTGCCAATAAACGGATGCTGCTCTGGGGTTTCGTCTCATAAATGCGTTGATAAATTTTACTAGTTTTGACACCATTATTCAAACATTCGATAGCTATTTCATGGCATTTTGCGTTTGTATTGGAATGCCTGAAGTTGCCAGTGTCGGTCATAACTGCTGTATAAATTCCTGCACATATATTTTTTGTTAATGGGTTTTGGCGGTATTCTATCAAATAATCATACACCATAACTCCAGTCGCCGCTGCTTTCAAATCTACAATATTTAAAGTAAAGGGATGATCTTTAGGATGAGGGTGATGATCTATATTAATTGTTTTGATATTATATTTATCAATGGCATTTTTAATATCACGTATACGAGAGAATGCTCCTACATCAAAAATAATAGCTAAATCACAATCTTCCAACCAATCATCATGTTCTTCTGCAATGTACATTTCAATAATATTTTCGCTATTTAGAAAATCATATTCCTCAGGAATATCTGAACAGTTTATAATACGACAGTCTTTACCTTCTTCACGTAAATGATGGTATATAGCAACTTCAGATCCAAGACCATCTCCGTCAGGATTTTCGTGCGACGTCAGTATTATTCGATCTGACGCAGCAATCATTGCGTTTACGTGTTGCCAATCTATCATAATTGTATTTTTAATGAATGTAGAATTTAGCCGATTTCAGGCTAATAACACACGTTGGAAAGTGTTATTTATGCGTCCATTGTTTTTCATCAACACCCTCGGCGCGTTGAAGTTTCCGGGCTAATACAAAAAACACATCTGATAAACGATTTATATACTGCAGCCATTCGTCCGGTAATGGTTCAGTTTTATGTAAACTCACCAATCTCCGTTCTGTGCTCCGAGTAGACGTCCTGGCTAAATGCAAACGAGCACTGGCTTCGCTCCCGCCCGGCAAAACAAATTCCTTGAGTTGAGGCAGTTCATTATTCCACGTTTCAACCTGCTTTTCCAACACGGCGATACATTCATCATCAACTGATTTCATTTCGACACCCGGCATGGCAAGACTTCCACCGATATTGAAAAGATCATTTTGAATTTTTTCCAGGAATGTTACAATACCAGCATCTGCAATAGCAACTTTAGCAAAACCGATAAAGGAATTCAATTCATCCAAGGTACCGATACATTCTATACGTGGGTCATCTTTAGATACACGACTGCCGTCGCCGAGTCCCGTTTCACCTTTATCACCCGTTTTTGTTACTACTTTGGAAATTCTCATAAAAAGAAAAGGTACATTACAGCAAAATATAGAGGGAATAGTATAGGTAATGCATATTTTAGAAAATACCCAAAAAAGCTAGGCATTTCAATACCGGATGATTCTGAAATAGACTTTACCATAAAATTTGGCGCATTACCAATATATGTATTGGCGCCCATAAAAACTGCTCCTGCAGAAATAGCTAAAAGAGTATTATGTTGTGACCCCATTAAAATAGTCGGGTCTCCCCCTGCCGTATTAAAAAAGACTAGATACGTTGGAGCATTATCCAAAAAACTGGAGAGTATCCCTGTTAGCCAAAAGTACATATAGTTCACTGGTCCACCATCATTAGAAACAGAATCAACTACTGACGCCAATGCTCCATTTGTTCCTGCTTTTAAAATTGCAATTGCAGGAATGATTGTTACAAAAATACCAGCGAAAAGCTTGGCGACCTCAATTATTGGAAACCATGTATACTCATTCGCATCGCGAATGGATTGTGAGGTCATTTTCCAACTGATATATGTTAAACTTAATAAAAGTAAATCTCGTGAAAGATTTTGTAATTCTACCACTACATGATACACCATGAAGCTGATACGGGGATGCCAAAATCCACTCAATAAAACGGAAGCAATTACACCGCACAATAATAATAAATTGAATGATCCTTCTAATCCCAGTTTATGCATTTCGCTATCATCTTCAATAGAATTTTCCTTTTTGAATAAATAACTATCCAAAATAAAATAAATAATGGCAAGACTGATTACCATGAATAACATGGGTGTGAACATTGCAGTTGTCGTCCAGAAAAAACTGACACCTTTTAAAAAGCCAAGAAACAACGGTGGATCTCCTAATGGAGTTAACGATCCTCCAATATTTGCCACAAGAAAAATAAAAAATACTATTGTATGAACTTTGTATTGTCGTTTTTCATTAGCACGAATAAGTGGACGAATCAATAACATAGCAGCACCCGTCGTACCCATCCAACTTGCAAAAAATGTACCTACTAAAATAATGGCTAGATTAGTGAGAGGTTTACCAACAAGAATACCTGTTAACCGTACACCTCCAGATATTGTAAACAATGCTAATAGAAGAATTATAAACGGTATATACTCTAATAAAGAAACATGAATTATTTCATATAAAGTAATTGAAAATCCATGGAAGATAATAAAAGGAATTATAAAAACAGCGGCGCAAAATAATGAAACCTTACCAAAATTATGATGCCAAAAAGAAGGTGCAATTAAAGGAAAAATTGCGATCGAGAGTAAAATCCCTACAAAAGGTATTACCCATACTATTGATAAAGCACTACCATCTAAATGAGGAGTTGCAGAGTATCCTTGCGATGAAGCAAATACAGTCGACATAATCCCTATAAAAATAATGAGTATTTTAACAATTCGGTTTGAGAGCATTTTCATTCTTAATTCAATATGGTGATTCAAATAGTAAGCGGGAGTTTAATATGTATTCTATTATTAATTGAAGTAAAAGACACTATCCATACAATTACGATTAATAAGGGATGAAATGGTTCTCCATGAATAAATTTACGTAATTTCATCTATGGAAATTATATTAGGAATATTTGTTATCGCAGTTGCGCTGTTGGCAATGTCAGTCGGTGTCATATTCAATAATAAGCCACTAAAAGGATCGTGCGGTGGACAGAATGGTAAAATTATTATTGATGGGATTGAAATGACATGTCCTGCATGTGGTGGTGAAGCTGAAAAATGCGAATCCAACATACTTACGGAAGAAGAGAAGCCTTCATAAATCCAGAACTGTACATTTTTTTTAGCTCCCCCTTTTCGCCCCTAATTACTATCATCGCTTCTATACCTGTTAATTTTTCGATAAGATTTAATCCTTCTTTCGACTCCATAACCATTAATGCTGTTGCTAATGCATCCGCATCCATGCAATTCCTTGCCATGACAGTTGTAGCAGCTATTTTTGAAACAGATTGACCCGTGCGAGGATCCATTATATGGCTAATATTTCCAGAGGGTGTAGAATAATAATTACGATAATCACCAGAACTAGCAATTGCGCTGTTTCGTAAAGAAATAGTTTCCAATAAATTAGGTTCTTCTTGACTTGGAGATTCAATTCCTATACTCCATACATTTCCATTTTTATTCAATCCACTACAATATACTTCTCCCCCAATTTCGACCATAAAACTATTAAATCCACTATTAGAAAGGAGTAAGGATAATGCATCCACTCCATACCCTTTTGCTATGGCATTTAAATCAAGCTGTACTTTCGGATTATTTTTCTGTAAAGTACTTAAATGTAGTGTTAATTGGTCGTATCCAGTTTGATTCATTGCAGTCTTAACATCTTTTTCGGATGGAATAGATTTTCTACCTTTGGGGCCAAATCCCCAAACTGAAACCAAAGGTAAGATAGCTATATCAAAGGCACCATTGGTCACTTCTGTCCAATAAAATGCTCGTTCTACTACATGATAGAATTCAGGTGAAAGTTGAAAAGGGTTCGTTCCTGTATATTGATTAAAACGGTTTATTTCGCTATTGTCTATATACGTAGACATCTGATTATTAATTTTCACAAGGACCGAATCAATAAGATACGACAAGTTGTCCACGTTGATTTGAGAATCGTGAGATACTATTTTAATCGTATATGATGTACCCATTGTAAGGCCATCAATAACAATTTCCTTATGGTTTTGGGTACACGCAATGAATCCTATAATGATAAAAAAGCCCAATATTAATTGGGCTTTTTTCAATTTGAATTTGAGTACACTATTATCCAAAGCTGTCATATGCAATCATTTCTTCTTCTACGCCCAAATCATAAAGCATATTTTCAACAGCTGCAATCATGGGTGGTGGTCCACACATATAAAATTCGACTTCAGTAGGATCATCATGTTTTTTTAAATATTTATCATGTAATACTTGGTGAATAAATCCTGTAGCTCCTTCCCAATTATCTTCTGGAAGCGGTTCAGAAAGTGCAACATTATAATTAAAATTTGGGAAACGCTTTTGAATATCTTTGAACTCATCATCATAAAACATTTCACGTAAACTTCTAGCACCATACCAAAATGAAACTTTTCTTCCAGTTTTTAACGATTGAAATAAATGAAATAAATGAGACCGCATAGGTGCCATACCTGCACCACCACCAATATAAACCATTTCTCGTTCTGTATCTTTTATAAAAAATTCCCCAAAAGGGCCGGAAATGGTTACTTTATCGCCTTTTTTAAGATTAAATATATAAGACGAGGCTAAACCGGGAGGAACGTCATTCCATAATTTTGGAGGAGGAGTTGCAATACGAACATTCAACATCATGCGATTACCTTCAGCCGGATGATTTGCCATAGAGAATGCTCTAAAAATGGGTTCTATGTTATTGGCTACTAGATCCCAGATTTTATATTTATCCCAATCAGGGCGATATTCATTTTCTACTTCAAAATCCTTAAATAATAAATTAGTGTATTCAGGTATATCAATTTGAATATACCCCCCAGCTTTAAAGTTTAGAATCTCACCTTTTGGTAAATCCAAAATTAATTCCTTAATAAACGTGGCTACATTATTATTTGAAACAACAGTGCACTCCCATTTACGGATATTAAAAATTTCTTCAGGTATATGAATCGTCAAATCTTCTTTCACTTTTACTTGGCACGCTAAACGCCAATGATCTTTGGCATCAGTTCTGTTAATATAACCTGTTTCTGTCGGCAAAATTTCACCCCCACCTTCTAAAACTTGACATTTGCACATTGCGCATGTTCCACCACCACCACAAGCTGAAGGGAGAAATACATTTTTGGTTGCCAATGCTGTCAATAAGGTTGAACCGGGTGTAGCTATAATATCATTTTCAGGATTATCGTTAATATGAAGAGTTACATCTCCTTGGGGTAGTAACTTTTTTTGAGCAAGATTTAATAAGAGCACTAGGAACATAATGACTCCTGTGAAAACAATTATTCCTGCTATAGTTGTTTCCAACATCAAAGGTCTATTCCTGAAAAAGCCATAAAAGCCATGGAAAGCAAGCCGGTTAAAAGCATTGTAATACCTAATCCACGCAGTTTTGGAGGTACGTTTGAATAACGTAAACGGTGCCTAATCGCAGACATGGATGCAATAGCAAGAAACCAACCCAAACCGGACCCAAAACCGAATACAGTTGATTCCATTAAGTTGTAATCACGTTCCACAAGGAATAATGATCCGCCAAATATAGAGCAATTCACTGCAATTAATGGCAGAAATATTCCCAAATTGTGATATAATGCAGGTGAAAACTTATCCATTATCATTTCTACTAGTTGTACCAACGCTGCAATGACAGCAATAAAAACAATGAAGTTTAAATAGCTTAAATCAACATTTGGTAATCCGATCCAAGCCAACGCGCCTGCTTCTAGAAAATAATGATGGATTAGATAATTTGCCGGAGCGGTTATTGTTAAAACAAATGTAACTGCCATGCCTAATCCAATGGATGTCTGAACTTTGTTCGAGATTGCAAGAAATGAACACATTCCCAAAAAATATGCCAACAAGATATTCTCTACGAAAATAGCTTTGGTAATCAAACTTAAATAATGTTCTAACATATTATTTTTCCTCTATGTCATAAACAGTACGCTGGATCCAAATGATTAATCCCAAAATAATAAATGCTCCGGGAGAAAGAACCATTAAACCATTATTTACATAGCCTGATTCGTATAAAGCAGTTGGAATGATTTGGTAACCATATAATGTTCCATTGCCTAATAATTCTCTAAAAACAGAAACAGCTATTAAAATCACCCCATAGCCTAGGGCATTACCAACTCCATCCAGAAATGCTTGACTTGGTTTATTTTGCATTGCAAATGCTTCAGCTCGACCCATAATAATACAATTCGTAATGATCAATCCTACAAAAACGGATAATTGTTTACTCATATCATACATATATGCCCTAAGTACTTGATCGCATAAAATGACCAAAGATGCAATTACAGCAAGCTGTATTATAATCCGTACACGAGCAGGAATAAAATTTCTTATAAGTGATATAAGAGTATTGGACATACTTAATACAAATACGACTGCTAATGTCATTATAACTGCAGTGTCCACTTTTACTGTTACCGCCAGGGCAGAACAGATTCCCAACACTTGTAACGTGATGGGATTATTATTCATCAAAGGGTCTTTTAAAACCGTCTGCGATTTCTTACTTAAAAAGGCCATTAAATACTCACCTTATTTCGAATACGTTTAAAAAAGGGCTCATATTTTTGCAAATCATTCATTAAAAAATTATTTAATCCTTTACTTGTCATGGTTGCACCAGATATACCATCCACCTGATGATACGCGTTATTAGATGTTTCATCCACTAGACCTTTTATAATCTGAATCCCAACAAGATTACCATCATTATCAATAATACGTTTACCAATAAAATTTTGTGTGAACCATTTTTTTTCAACTTCACCACCCAGTCCAGGAGTTTCGCCATGTTTGTAAAATGTAATTCCCATTACAGTAATACCATCTGATTCCAATGCAAAGTAACCGTAAAGAGTCGACCATAATCCTTTACCAGAAATAGGAATTGAATACCCTTCAATTTCATTGCCTTCTCGTTTTTTGCAATAAACAGGAGAAAAATTAGGATTGCTTTCTGGATCAATATCTTCCACATTTATTCCGTCTACTTTTTCCCCAGTTGCATCAATTACAAAACTAACAATATTACTATCGAAAAGAGTTTGAATTATTTCAGTCGTCCATGGTTCATCTTGACTTTCCTGGAAATCTAATGAGCGCAGAATATTTCTTTTAATATCGATAGCAACATTCATTTTCTGTTGATCTTTCAACGATGTTGCAGCAATCGATAACAAAAACCCCAAGACAACAGTCACGAAACCAGTGAAGATTAAGGTATATGAATTACTCTGTTGCATACCTGGCCATTCTGCGTTTTATATTGCCTTGAACAACATAATAATCAATCAATGGAGCAAAAGCATTCATTAATAAAATTGCTAACATGGTTCCTTCGGGATATGCAGGATTAATCGAGCGTATTATGACCGTAAGAGCGCCAATTAAAATACCATAAATCCAACGACCTTTATCTGTGTGAGCACCCGTTACTGGTTCAGTTGCCATGAAAGCCATTCCAAATAAGAAACCACCCATAACAAGATGATAATGAGGTGGTAATGTCAACATTGTATTCGAAGATAACGGTGCCATAATATTTGTTAACGTTGCTGTACCAAGCAGCCCAATTAAAGCACCAGCAATTATTCGCCAATTGGCAATCTTTGTAAACACAAGAAATAAGACACCTAAAATAATTAATAATTTATTCGTTTCTCCAATAGAGCCGGGGATGTATCCCCAGAACATATTACTCCATGAATAATCAAATTGAGTAATATTATTTAAAAGGTTTATTGCATTCCCATTTTCAACCGCTGCAGGAATAGCAAGTGCCGTAGCGCCAGAAACACCGTCTACATGTAACCAAACTTTATCTCCAGATATCTGACTAGGATAAGCAAAAAAAATAAATGCACGAGCAACTAAAGCAGGGTTAAAAATATTCATACCTACACCGCCAAATATTTCTTTACCAATTACAACTCCAAATGTTGTAGCAATGGCTACTTGCCACAATGGAATTGTGGGCGGCATAACTAATGGGATTAAAGCGCATGTAACTAAAAAACCTTCACTAATTGGATGTTTTCGTACTACGGAAAATAGAACTTCCCAAAATCCACCAGCTGCGAATGCCATAGCTAAAATAGGTATAATTACGCCAATGCCAATCCTGAAATTCTCCCATGTAGTTTGTTCGACCCCTGATATCAGAGCAGTTTGAAAACCGATATTGATTGCTCCAAAGATATAACAAGGCAATAGAGCTAAAACAACCAGAATCATAATGCGTTTATTATCTACACTATCTCGAATATGGGGTCCACTTTCTGTTTTCGCATTTGTACTGAATAAAATGGTATCTGTCGCTTCATAAATTGGGAACAGCTTTTCCAACGGTCCATCTTTTAAAAATTTAGGTTCCAGATTGTCCATAATTTTGCGCAGAAATTTCATTTTATCCTTCAGCCTTCAAGATATCCAACCCTTTGCGAATTACACTACCAACATCTATTTTACTTGGACAAGAGAATGAACATAAAGCAAAATCTTCTTCATCACATTCAATCAGGCCTAATTGTTCCATTTCTTCAACATCATTGGCTAAAATAGATCGATAAAGTTGATTGGGTAAAATATCCATTGGTAAAACATTTTCCCACGTATTGATTGGAAGCATGGATCTTTCTTCACCATTTAACTGAGTGGAAAACGGAAATGATGATGCACCTAATGAAAAATATGTATTCGTTAAGCTATAGTGACTTTTAGCAGTTCCAGGATGTAGCATGCCCAGAAAAGTACGTTTATCTGAATGAGGGATACTAACGATCGCACTATTATAATAATGAATAAAATCATTTGTGTCTACAGTGGTTCCTGTCAATACATCTCCAGAAACTATTCGTTGAGACACATCATTTAACTTATCTGAAATTAACGATTTTATAGAAGCACCCATTCGAGATTTCAAGTGTATAGGTTTCTTTACTCCGGGTCCGCCAATGGCAATGATAATACTTGGGTCAAACACTCCTTTAAGAAAAAGACGACCTATTGAAACCACATGTTGAGCATTAATTGTCCATACAACTTTCCCGGGTTTTAATGGGTCAATTTTGTGGATTTGAATTCCGACGTTTCCTGATGGATGAGGTCCGCTAATAAAATGCATTTCAGCATGTTTTAAATTTTTAAATGTATCAGAGGTTGAATTTTCATCAACAACAACATTTACTTTACCATTTGTTAGTTTAGATAAAGCAGTAATTCCTGCTTGGAAAGAAGATTGTCTATTTCGTAATGCAACATCCAAATCCACGGCTAATGGTGCTGAATTACTACACGATATAAAAATTGAATCAGGTAAATTATTTGGATAAGCAACAATATTAAATGGACGTTGGCGTATCAAAGGCCACATCCCAGAGTTAAGCAGTTGCTCTTTTACTTGTACATCGGACAGATTCGAAATTTCTTGATGATCGAAATAAGGAAATTCAAGAACTTCTTCATTCTTATCTAATTCAATGATAATTTTTTCAACAACTCTCCGCTGGCCATAATGTATCGCAGATACTTTTCCACTTCCAATGGATCCCCACTTAACATCCGGCATAGATTTGTTAAAAAATAAAGGTGTTCCTATTTTTACAGCATCACCTTCATCAACAAGAAGCTTTGGTTTTGTATATCTAAATTCTTCTGGCTGATATGCGACTAATACTGAATGCCCAGAATTCACAATTTCTTTAGCTGGTTCACCTGAAATTTGAATGTTATGGCCTTTTGTTATTTTTATTCTTGCCATAATTATTTAATTAAATAACCTGTGTAAAAAAAATCAATGACTCGGAGACCCAATTAGCAATGGGTACCCAATAGATTCCAAAGATAATGGATGGAATTGCTAATGCCATTAATATTATCATAACAGGAAATGGTGGTACCAATACATTTTCACTGGAATTCCCTTCTAAAAACATAACTTTGACCACTCTCATATAATAATATAATGAAATGACACTATTTATACCTCCAACAATAGCTAACCAATAAAGATGAGGTCCACTATTTATGACTGCAGCAAAAATATAAAATTTTCCTATAAAACCGGCTGTTGGAGGGATTCCTGTTAAAGAAACCATAAAAATTGTCATTACAATTCCAACAATTGGCATCTTCCATCCTAATCCATTAAAATCATCAAATGTTTCCCCACCTCCTTGAGATTTTACATAAATCACAACAAAAAAGGCACCCAGATTCATAAACAAATACATGACAAGATAAATCATGACAGCATATACACCTTGAGATGATAAAGTCGGCAAAGCCATTAGCATATAACCAGCATGTGCTATGCTGGAATAAGCCAACATACGTTTAATATTATTTTGCTGCATGGCCACAAGATTACCAAGAGTCATAGTTGCCACAGCTAAAACAGCCAACAGCTGAGGCCAAGGCAATTCAGTATAAGTTGACAGTGAAGGATCTATAAAAGAAGCTCCATCACCAAATACTTGATTGAAAAAACGAATAATGAGTGCAAAACCTGCAGCTTTAGGTGCTACAGACAAATAAGCAGTAATAGAGGTTGGTGAACCTTCATAAACATCCGGTGTCCAAAAATGAAATGGTACAGCAGAAATTTTATATCCAAATCCTGCCAGAATAAATATAGTTGCTAAAGTAAAAGCAAAATCTGCGCTACCTTCCAAATTCCACATAGCTTCCTGAATAGCAAAAAATTTAGTTGACCCAGCAAGTCCAAAAACAATGCTCAAACCAAAAAGCATAATTCCCGATGAGAATGCGCCATAAATAACATATTTCAATGACGCTTCATTAGATCGCAAATCACTTCGTAGATACCCTGCAAGTATAAAAGATGAAATGGATACAATTTCTATCGCTAGGTATACCATTATTAAATCAATGGCTGACACCATAAGGAACATACCGAAAACCATTATTGCTAATAAGACATAGTATTCTCCGGTACGATAACCATCTAATTCATTTGTACGCTGGGAAATAAAAATGACAAGGACTGTAGCAAGAATGATTAATGTTTTGAAAAAGGAAGCATAAGGATCAAACGCCAGATTCTCCATAAAGAGAGTTGTAATTATTGTGCTATCTTGTAATCGAATAGCTAAATACGTAAGCACCAAACCACCTAAAACCCACAGCGCTGTTTTACCCGATTCTTTCGCAGAATAAAATAAGTCAGCAATGATTGTGACAAGAACTGTAACAGTTAAAATTAGTTCCGGCCAGTATAGGCTTAAGCTTTGGAGATTATTCATACGTTTTTAGAATACTCCTGCAATACTTCCAAAACCTACAACTGCATCAATGATTACATTCATTGTACTGCTGATTAAATCAAGAAAAGGTCGTGGATAAATTCCAAAAAACAACGTAATGACTAATAAAGGAACAACTGTAAACAACTCCATTTTATTAATTTCAGGTAATTCTTTATATTTTTCATTTAATTCACCCATAAACATGCGTTGAAATGCCCATAAAAAATATGCAGCGTTGAGAAGAATTCCGATAGTGGATGCAATAACAATTGCTTTAAAGACAGGGAAGGCACCGATAAAACACATGGCTTCACTTATGAATCCTGAAAGACCTGGTAAACCGAGTCCTGCAAAAAAGGCAACTGCAACAATACCTGAATAAACTGGCATTGATGTTGCCAATCCGCCAAAACCTTCAATATCTCTATGGTGAGCACGATCATAAATAACACCCACAAGTATAAATAACATTGCAGAAATTGTACCATGGTTAAACATTTGAAAGACTGCACCACCAAGCCCAGCTTGCGCTGCCAAAAGATTATTTCCATTTTCGGCACCAGCTGCAATTACAGCGGACATTCCAATGAGTAAGTAGCCCATATGATTCACACTTGAGTAAGCTACCATCTTTTTCAAGTCTTTTTGGGCAAGTGCACACATGGCTCCCCAAATAACATTAATGAGACCCAACAAAGCCAGCGCTCCAGCAAACCACCAAACTGCAACGGGCAACATTGTGTAATTTATTCGCAACATACCGTAGACACCAAGCTTTAGGAGTATTCCTGCCAAAATAACTGAAATAGCTGTAGGTGCTTCTACATGAGCCAAAGGTAACCAAGTATGAAATGGGAAAACGGGTACTTTAATAGCAAATCCAATAAACAGCATTACCCAAATAACTTTTACTGCGCTCATACCCCAAAACATGACACCATCAAGTGCTGTCGGTGCAATCTGCATGAGTTGAAGCATATCAAATGTTCTTCCGCAAGTAAAGTATAAAGCCAATATTGCAATAAGCATTAAGACTGATCCAAATAATGTATAAAGGAAAAACTTTATAGCAGCATATTCTCGCTGGGGTCCACCCCACATTCCAATGAGGAAATACATAGGAAGAAGCATCACTTCCCAAAAAATGTAAAAAAGGAAGAAATCAAGAGACAAAAAGACGCCCATGACACCTGTATTCAAGAGGAGATAAAGTGCAAAATATCCTTTGTGAGCACGATCAATTTTCCAGCTGACAAATGTTCCCAAGAAAAATAATAATCCCGTTAATATAACCATGGGCAGACTTAAACCATCTACACCTAATATATAGGTTATATTAAATGAAGGAATCCATTCTGCTCTTTCCATAAACTGGAATCCGCCATTTGACACATCAAATCGTGACCATAGCCCAATCGTTGATAAAAATTGAATTCCAGTTACAACAGCTGTAATAATTTTTATCAATCGCACATTTTCCCTAGGGACAAATGCAATTGCAACCATGCCAATTACTGGAATCCAGATAATCCAACTTAGAATGTTAATATCCATTCTTATTCCTTTAACCTTTTAATTTTTTTAAAATGACTGTACCAAAACAATTATGACAACTCCTAAAAGCGCAAACAGTAGGTAACTTTGCAAACGGCCTGTTTGTAAAAACTTTAAAATACCGCCGGCCTGTCGTGCACTGCGGCCGACACCATCTACGATTGTTTGATCTAATCCATCGTAATCTATTCGACCGGTAAAAAAAGATAATGCTTTTGTCACTCGGCCAAATCCATTAATAAAATATTTGTCATATAAATCCCAATCAATATGTGCCACAAGTGCGGATAGTCTCAAAAATGGTTGATAAAGAAATCGATTGTAGTTTTCATCGAAAAAATATTTATTCAATGATAAGTTATACATCGGTTTTAGTTTTTCAGACCATTCTTCTGCAGAAAGTTTTTTCTTATAATAAAATGTCCAAGATAAAAATATACCTAATGCAGCTACGATAAGTGATAATGACATGGCTGTATAATGAGCATGGTGAATTCCTTCAGCAATATACTGCGCAGATGGATTTCCCGGCACTGCAGCATCAGAAGCAACAATGAGTTCTGTAAACCAACCATGATCAGAAAGGGGATTGAAATAAGGAAGTGTGTAAAAAATGAAAACACTCATTGAACTTAATAGAATTAAAGGAAAAGTCATTTCTTTTGGAGATTCGTGAATATCATCTGCGATTTCAGCCATTTGCGGTTGACCATGAAATGTCATAAAAATTAAACGAAACATATAAAATGCTGTAATAGCGGCTGCGCCAAAACCGAAAACAGGTAAAAGAAAATGTGTGGGATGATGAGATGCAAATGATAATGTACCGGCAAGAATAGCATCTTTTGATAAAAATCCTGAAAATAATGGAACGCCTGAAATAGCCAATGTACTAATCAGCATGGCCCAGTATGTAATGGGCATTTTTTCTTTAAAGCCACCCATATTTCGCATATCTTGCGGGTCGGTTTCATGATCATGTTTTTTGTGCAATGCATGATGCATAGCATGAATCACTGAACCTGAACCGTAGAATAAACATGCCTTAAACATAGCATGTGTCACCAAATGAAAAAATCCAGCAATATATGCTCCTGTTCCGACAGATAGAATCATGTAACCCAACTGACTAACTGTTGAATATGCCAGTACTTTTTTAATGTCATTTTGAGTTATGGCAATTGTTGCAGCAAAAAGAGCTGTAAAACCACCTACATACGCAATGACAAGTAAAGCGTCTGGAGTAAACAATGGGAACAAGCGAACACATAAATACACTCCAGCAGCGACCATCGTAGCTGCATGCATCAAAGCGGAAACCGGCGTTGGACCTTCCATGGCATCGGGAAGCCAAATATGTAATGGAAATTGAGATGATTTACCCATAGCACCTAAAAATAATCCCAGACCGGCAAATGTCAATACAGTTCCACCCATTTTTCCTGCTGAAATTCCATCAAATATTTCTGAAAATGCAAAAGTACCTAATGTTGAAAATATGAGCATTATACCAATAAAAAACCCAATATCTCCGATACGATTGGTTAAAAATGCTTTTTTGGCAGCATCAGCGGCAGAGTCTTTTTCAAACCAGTGACCGATTAATAAAAATGAACTCACACCCACCAACTCCCAAAACATATACATGGATATTAAATTATTTGCCAATACAATGCCATTCATGCTAAATGTAAAAAGACCTAAATAGGCAAAATAGCGAGAGTATCGAATATCGCCTTCCAAATATTTGATAGAAAAAATATGAGTCATACTTGAAATGAGCGCAACAACAAGTAACATTGTAATTGTAATATTATCTACCAAAAAGCCCAGTTCAATATGAAATGCACCCATATCTAGCCAAGTGAATGATGCTTCTTGGACAAATTGGGTGTCATGACCAATAAGCATGGATGCAAACATTGCTATGGCTAAAATTAATGTTGTAACTACAGCAGCTATGGAGACCCAATCACCTTGGCGATGCAATCGTTTCCCGACGAATATTTGGATAACAAAAGCTGCCAATGGCAAAAATAAAATCAACAGCGAATAATCCATAATCATATTACCGGTCATTGCTGCAACTCTCGGACATCATCAATATTAATTGTTCTGAAATTGTTATAAATATTTATAATGATTGCCAAAGCAACAGCCGCTTCTGCTGCAGCCATAATAATGACAAATAATGCAAAAATGTGTCCCGTTATATTCATTCCACCGTATTTTGCAAACGCAAGAAAATTTAAATTAGCTGCATTTAAAATAAGCTCGATGCCCATTAGAACTGCGACACCATTACGACGGGTAATCACTCCAAAAAGCCCCAACGAAAACAAAATAGCTGCAATAAATAAGTATGTATTTAAACTATCCATTAATCAGCTCTCCTGGATAACATGGCAGCGCCAATTAATGCAGCCAACAATAACAATGATGCCACTTCAAAAGGTAGCAAATATTCCATCATGAGCAATGTACCGATTGTAGCAGTTGTTTGAACAGGCTCAACAAATTCAGTTTGATGCCAAGGTGTATTAAGAATCATAACACACAGCACAAAAAGAATCCCCAATACTGCAACTCCCCCTATCCCTTTTTGTACGCTAGTATGTGAAATATCCACTGATGTAATGCGATTAGTTAACATGATTCCAAAAATAATCAGTACTAGGATTCCACCAACATAAATCACCACTTGGACTCCAGCTAAAAAGTCGGCCCATAAGAACACATATAACGAAGCGACGCCAAAAAGAGTAAACAATAAGGCGATTGCAGAATAAATTAGTTTTTCATTTAATACAACAATTAATGCTGACCCAATTGTCAGTATAACAATGAACCAAAATGCCACATCTATCATCATGTGCTCGTTTTATCCTTTTTGGTAACATATTTTGACAACGTTTCATCATCTACATCTTTGGCAAATTTGTAAATCAGGTCATTACGATCATATTGAGAAAATTCATAATCAATAGGATGTTTGTGGGAATTGGGACCACCGGTCATATAAATACATTCTTCCGGGCATGGATATACACATAAATTGCAATAGCAACATTCACTCATATCAATATCAAAGCGAGAAACAATTAACGCTTTTTTAGTACCGTTAGATGTAATTCCTGTATGACCTATTTCCTGAATATCTTCCCCTTTTGCTGCAGATTTTGTTGTAACAATTTTAATACATTGAACTGGGCAGGCTCGTTCACATTTCAAACAACCAATACAATCATCAATGTCAACTTGGAGACGCGATCGAATAACGTTGTAATTGTCTAAATCAAAACCGATATCACGTTCCGGTCGTGGCCAGCGTTCTTCAGGATATTGCAGCGTTACATTATCCCGACGAATATTCATCATATGACGCCATGTTATACCCATCCCTTTCAGAATGGTTGATATTGCTACAAATATATTTTTGAAATATTTAGACATCATTTATCCTACGAGTAAACTCCATATTCCTACTCCAAAAATATTGATTAACGAAAATGGTAAAAATACTTTCCAACAAATACTCATCAATTGATCAACTCGAAGGCGAGGGAGCGTCCAACGAAACCAAATCATGAGAAAAATTAAACTCAAGGATTTAAACATAAACCAAAATACGCCCCATCCCGTGCTGTCCATAAATCCAGTAATAGGACTATTCCAACCCCCAAGAAATGCAGTGACAGCAATTGCACTGATAACAAACATTTCTGCATATTCACTCAAAAAGAAGAACGCGTATCGCATACCTGAATATTCTGTAAATGCACCAGCAACTAATTCAGATTCAGCTTCAGGAATATCAAAAGGAGTTCTGTTACATTCCGCAACACCACTTATAAAAAAAATAAAGAATGCAATAAAACTGAATGGATTATTAAAAACAATCCAATTTGGAAATATTCCCCAAATAGTTCCTTGTTGAAATTCAATAATACCCTGCATGCTAAGTGTTCCGGTTAGCATAACAATAGAAATGATGGATAAACCAGCGGGAATTTCATAGCTGATAATTTGAGCAGCAGAACGCATTCCTCCATATAAGGACCACTTATTATTGGAACTCCACCCTGCCAAAATAATTCCAATCACACTCAACGAACCAACTGCTAATATATAGAAAATTCCGATATTCATGTCGGCAATGATAGTATTCTGACTAAAAGGTAATGCAGCAAATGAAATAAATGCACCAACAAAAACAACAAAAGGTGCCATAACAAATAATTTTTTATCAGCTAAATCTGGAATAATATCTTCTTTTAAAATTAACTTAAGTGCATCTGCAACTGGCTGTAAAAGCCCAAACTTCCATGCATGAAGCCCTACACCTTGCCCCATAGGCCCCACCTTATCTTGCATAAATGATGAGACTTTTAATTCTCCATAAATTGCCACTAGTGCATAAACTGCAATAAAAAGAAAAACGGGTAATGCACAAATTACAACTGCAATTACGAACGTCAATACCGGCCATTCAGCACCAAAAGGAAACCAATTGATTAATTGATCAACTGTCATCGATCAATCTCCCCTAATACAATATCCAGACTTCCCAAAATAGCGATAACATCAGACATCATCCACCCTTGTGAAATTTCGCCTAAAACGCTCAACGCAGTAAATGCCGGAGAACGCATTTTTAAGCGATACGGAATGGGTGATCCATCGCTCACTACATAATAAGCCAAATCTCCACGAGGCGATTCAGTTCGTTTATAAATTGATCCTTTTGGTGGACGAATTTTTTTAGGTAATGCCTGATGCACATCTCCGGCTGGAAGACCTTTTAATGCTTGACGAATAATTTTTGAACATTCTTTCATTTCCACCATCCGTACATAATATCTGTCCCAACAGTCACCGACTGTACCCATTTCTCCCGAACCAACAGGAATGTCATAATCAAACTTATTATAGATGGAATACGGCTCATCTTTGCGTAGATCCCACTTTACACCCGATCCCCGAAGATTCGGGCCAGACACACCATAGCTGATGGCTACTTCCGGAGGCATGACACCAATATCTGCTGTACGCTCAATAAAAATTTTATTATAGGTAAGCAATTCATTGTATTCATCAATCTTTGGCTCAAAATAATCTAGAAAAGAAAAAACGGATTCAATAAATCCGTGGGGTAAATCATGAGAAACTCCACCAACCCAAATATAATTGTACAGCAAGCGCGCACCACATAATGTTTCAAATAAATCTAGAATACGTTCTCGATCACGGAACATATATAAGAAAGGAGTAAATGCACCCACATCCAATCCATAGGTACCTAATGCCAACAAATGGCTGGCGATGCGGTTGAGTTCTGCAACAATGACACGAATATATTCCACTCGCTCCGGAACTTTAATTTCCATTAATTCTTCGATAGTGACTGCATAACCAAAATTGTTATTCATAGCTGCGATGTAATCACACCTATCTGTATACGGGATGACTTGATCATAGGTTACATTTTCACAATGTTTTTCAAAACAGCGGTGTAAATATCCAATGACCGGTTCAACTTCGGAAATGATTTCACCATCCGTTTTTACTTTCAAACGCAATACACCATGTGTACTTGGATGCTGCGGCCCAATATTCAGGGTCATTAAGTCGCCGTGAATTACTCCCATCCGTCCTTCACTTTAGGCACAACAATACCGTGATATGTTTCTTGTACTTCATAATCTTTTCGCAAGGGCCACCCTTCCCAATCTTCCGGGCATAAAATTCGGGTCATATTGCTATGACCTTCAAATACTATACCGTACATGTCATAGGTTTCCCGTTCGAACCAATCACCAATTCGCCATACCTGTTCAACCGAAGGCACTTTCGGGTCATTGCGATTTGTTTTAATGCGGATTTCAATCAAATGATTATGAGTCATGGAGTGCAAATTGTAACGAACTTCCAAATCTTCATTTTCGCCGAGATCAAACCCAGTAACGCATTGGAGAGAGTCAAAGAGGAAATCAGGATTATCTCGTAAATATAGAGCAATTTCAAACCAGTTTTTACCCGTTATTTGAATAAAACTATTATCTTCATCATCTTCAATTGAATTAGGGAATTTTTTCTCAAGACAATCAATTACTTTTTCTGTAAATGATTTTTCATGCGGAGAAGATTCTTCTGCTTTTGATTCTTCAGATTTGGGCGCATCTTCAACAGCGGCAGCTTTCGCCAATCGTTTGGCTTTAACTAACGCTGCTTTCGCCTTGGAACGAGTGACACGATCTTCAATATTATTAATCGAATCCATTTCGCCTTGAAGTGCTTTTTCAACAGCTTCGGTAATTAATTTATCTAGTTCTTCGCTCATGCAATTTTTTTCGTCAGAGGCCGTTCAGCTTGAATTTTTTCTTGGAGTTTCAAAAGACCTTCAATTAATGCTTCAGGTCGAGGAGGACAACCAGGGATATACACATCAACCGGCACAACCAAGTCGACTCCTTTTAACACATGGTAACCATGTTGCCAATATGGCCCACCACTTGTGGCGCAACTGCCCATAGCAATCACATATTTTGGATCGGCCATTTGTTCATATAATTTTTTAACACGTAAAGACATTTTCATCGTTACCGTTCCAGCAACAATCATAACGTCCGCCTGTCGTGGTGAAGAGCGAGGAATCATACCGATACGCATTAAGTCGTAACGACTGGCTGCAGTAGCCATCATTTCAATTGCACAACATGCCAATCCAAATTGGAAAAACCATGGAGAAGTGGAACGCGCCCACCCCAATAGTTTATCCATGGATGCTACAACAACATTATCTTGGAATTTATTTTCAAGGATTCCCAATAGTTGTCCCTTCTTTTTCAGTTAAGACTTTACGATATCGGCCATGGGCATATTTCACACGGTATTTCACCCAATCTAAATCTCCCTTTTTCCAAATGTAAGCAAGTCCCACAATTAAGATTAATAGAAAAATAGACATTTCTACAAACGCGAGCAGTCCTAAATCCTTGAAGACGACTGCCCATGGAAAAAGAAAAACAACTTCCACATCAAAAATTAGAAATATAAGAGCAATTACGTAAAAACGAATATTGAATTGAACCCAAGCGGACCCTTCTGACTCTTCGCCACATTCATACGTAGACAATTTGTCAGGCGAATCATTTTTGGGTGCAACAAGCCGTTGTATAAGCAGAGGCACATAGACCAAAACTATGCCAATCAAGATAAATAGAAATATGGTTCCGAAGTCGCGATACATTTATAAAACTCGTTAATTCCGAGCGCGAAATTTATAGATTTGAATACGCATCTTGCAAGGCTATTCCCTTTAGAAATGAACTATTTTTTATGATTGATGAGGCAATGGTGTCTCTACTAAATTCAACGGCGATGAATCCATTGAATTCTACACTCGCCTTTATAATTTCTTTTTTTCCGCGATGGATGATAAAACCATTTGCAAAACAATACGTTGCCGGCGAATCAATCGGAGAAGTACTAACTCATGTACACACATTAAATGAACAAGGATTTTCTGCCACGATTGATATCTTAGGAGAACATGTAAAGACGATTGCTGAATCAACTGCAATTACAAATTCGTATCTAGAAATTTTAACAGAAATTTCTGAAAATGAACTGAATTCCAATATATCAATAAAACCGACACATATTGGATTAGATATCAACTACGACACAGCAAAAAATAATCTTTTCTCATTATTAGATAAAGCAAATGAATTACAAAGTTTTGTTCGAATTGATATGGAAGATTCTCCATATACAGATGCAACCATAAAGCTTTATTTAGAAGCATGTGTGAAATACAAAAATATAGGGATTGTCATTCAATCATATTTACACCGATCAAGTGATGACATTAACAGAATGAAAAGCGAAAAACTAAATGTGCGTATTTGTAAAGGTATTTATAAGGAATTTGAAACAATCGCATTTCAATCGAAAATAAAGATTAATGAAAATTATATAAAATTAGTTAAATCCATTTTAAGCAGTGACGGATATGTTGGGATTGCTACACATGATTTAAAACTGATTGATGAATTGGTGGATTGGATAGTTGTAAACAAAATTTCTTCTGATCGTTTTGAATTTCAAGTGTTATTCGGAGTACCTATGAGTGGACGTTTGCAAGCGTTATTGGCAAAAGGATTTAGCGTCCGCCAATATGTGCCTTTTGGTGAAGAATGGTATGATTATTCAATCCGTCGATTAAAAGAAAACCCAAAAATAATTTCGTATGTTATTAAAAACATGTTTAGGAAATAAGTGTTTAAGCGGGTTGGTGTTCAAGTATTATAGTAAATTATCCCAATAGAATGACACCTGAATACTTAAAAAAACGTAAAAATCTGAATACTATAACACTTATTTAATACTATGAATGAAATAGAAACAATCCAAAAAATATACACCATGAGAACCATCGCTGTGGTGGGTATGTCACCTAATCCGGAACGCCCCAGCCATTACGTGGCTCTTTATTTGAGAGAACAAGGTTATGAAATTATTCCGGTCAATCCCGGACAAACAGACATTGCCGGAGAAACTTGCTATCCTACATTAAATAACATTCCCAAAAAAGTAGATATTGTTGACGTTTTCCGCAGATCAGAGCATGTCCTCCCCATTGCCCAAGCTGCTATTGAAATTGGAGCAAAAGCACTCTGGCTGCAGGATCATGTCATTAATGAAGAAGCGGCTCAACTGGCGGAAAACGGCGGTTTATTGGTGGTGATGAATGATTGCATGCTGCGGCGGCATAGGCAATTATGAATATGAAAAAGTTAAAGCAACATTCGCAACTATCGGTACTAATGATAATGATTGGTATAGCAGGCATAATCATTGTGGGCTATGTAGATGACGAACCCATTCTTTTAAATCCACTGCTGATTGTCATTGGGATAGGATGGTATCTAATCACACGAAAACGAATACGATCCAATGGGAAGACTCATAACACGTCGGATTCGTTACGCTGAAGTTTATAGACTATTTGATGGCATGTTGAGAAGGCATAAATAATAATAACTTATTTTTCTCCCCGTTTCCCCCAACCCATTTTTTTACTTAATACATCAAAATAATTTGTATCTGAAAAAATAATCATCTGTGTTTTATAGCTCGCCTTTCGGATTGTTACTTTGGCGTGCAATTCTAATGATTCCTGGACTTGTCCATCTACTGCTAGTCCTAGACCACCAGTTTGGTTATCAGGGAATGTGATTTCAATCGTTTTATTATCAGGTAAAACGATGGGGCGCAAGGTTAATGTATGTGGGCAAATAGGTGTTACAACCATGGCATCGAGACTGGGCATAACAATGGGGCCGCCTGCGGAAAGTGAGTACGCAGTTGATCCAGTAGGAGTGGATACAATAATACCGTCCGCTTTATACAGTGCTACATGATTTCCATTTGCAGAAAGCTTACAGTTTATCAAGCGATGAGAGGAGCCACGGTCAATGGTAATATCATTTAGAGCATGAAACAGTTGAGGTGCGTCTCCGTTTTGCACTGTGCATTCTAGCACCATACGTTCCAAAATTTCATAATCACCGGAAGCAACACGATCCAGTTTTTCAAACATATTTTCTGTCGTTACTTCAGCCAAAAATCCTAACTCACCCAAGTGAATACCTAAAATGGGGATTTCCCTGTCTTCGACAGCCCGCGCCAAAGCCAAAAGTGTACCGTCACCGCCAAGTGAAAGAATAAAGTCCAGTTGTTTAAAATCGTCCGCAGATTCAATTATACTATAATCGAACTCCAGCTTATCACTTGTTTTGGCCAAAATACGCGTTGTTAAAAATAAGTTTAAATCACGTTTTTCTGCCCAAATTGCAATGCGTGGAAGCACGTCCCAAAAAGCAGGCTTTTCTGTATTGCCCCAAATACCAATCCGTTTTGGTTTGGATTGCATTATGTATCCTTAACCAACTTATCCATCAATTCACTCACCTTTTGTTCAGCTCCTGTCAATTGACTGCGTAAATGATCAGACAGCTTCACGCCTTCTTCAAATAATGTTAAACTTTTTTCCAATTGAAGGTCTTCAGATTCCATTTCTTGGACAATTTCCTCTAGTCTTTGGAATAATTCTTCGAATGATTTTTCTTTAGTCATAATTTAATTTACACTTACTTTTTATTTGGTTTAGTATTCTTTTCTTTACGAGCTGCTAACATTCCTTTGGCCAGCTGCAGCTTAAACAATTCACCTGTTTTTAATTCATCTGGACTGTGAAGTATTTGGCCAGATTCAGTTGTAGCGATAGCATACCCTCTGTCTAAAATGCTTTTAGGATTTAATACTGATAATTCTGCTTGGAACTTTTCCAACTGTCCAAATTGTAATTGTAGTTTCATCAAAATTGACTGCTTCAACATAGCAGATAAATGGGTGTTAAGATCATTCATGCGATTGATAAATGCGTCGGGTCGTTGAATAGCAAAACGATCTTGAATATGATCCATTTTCTGCCAATAATATTCCAGTTTATGTTCTAACAGTATTGTTATTTTTTCATCTATCGAAATTAAAGTTTGCGTTAATTCTTCTATGCTGGGTGCAGCCAATTCAGCCGCAGCTGATGGCGTAGGCGCCCGCAAGTCTGCTACTAAATCTGCAATCGTTATATCCGTCTCATGACCCACTGCAGAAATGGTAGGTGTTTCGCAATTAAATATAGCACGAGCAACTTTTTCTTCGTTGAACGGCCAAAGATCTTCAAGTGATCCACCACCCCGGCCGAAAATGATTAAATCGGTTTCACCACTTTTATCCATTTCTTGAATTGCATTTACAATATCCTCTGCTGCTGTGTCGCCTTGGACGAGTGTTGGTCGTAATATCAAATTCACGTAGGGGGCCCGTCGACCTAAAACATTAATCATATCCTGAACGGCAGCGCCTGTTTTTGATGTAATTAAACCAATCGTTTGGGGCATTTTGGGTATTGGATTTTTGAACTCATCCGAAAACAGCCCTGCGGCTGACAATTCTTTTTTTAATGCTTCAAAAGCTAGGAATAATGTTCCCAAACCAGCCGGCTCTAAACGTGTTGCTACCAATTGATATTGACCACGGGGAGCATAAAGAGAAATCCTGCCGTTGAGTAAAATTTTCATTCCATTTTCTGGTTTAAAGTGCAAGTATTGATTATTACCTTTAAACATAACACATCGAACTTCGGCTTCATCGTCCTTTAGCGTAAAATACATATGCCCCGAAGAATGATGAATAAAATTGGAGATTTCCCCTTCAACCCAAAGCTGGGAGAATGATCCTTCAAGAATTTCTTTAATTTGACGGGTTAATTCACCAACAGAGAGAGATGTTTTATTTTCAATCATTTTGGAGGAGTTGGTGATCCTGCTGCCAACCAGCATGAATACCAATATGATGCAACTGATACAGCCGCTTGACCAAGTCGATCATGGACAACATCTTCTGTTTCAGCATATAATAATTCTAAATAACGATTCTCAAAATTGAGCACTTTGTACGTATTGAGCTCATATGCTTGTTCAGGCGTTAAATGCTTACGAGCAATAGAGTCTGCTCGTAATAACCGAGGATAAACACTGAAAGAATCTCTGGTAATCTTAAATGCAGCATCGATATAGTTATCTATTTTGTGAATATTTCCCACTGGAATAATTTCAGAAATAAGTTCATCTACCATACGAGATTCCCACCGAAAATGAACACCATCATTTCCTGTTAATTGACCGTTATAATTCGCACACGTATGGAGAGGCATGTGCAAATCAGCAACATAATGCCCAATATGACCCATAAAATAAAGTGCTTCATCCCATCGGTCGGATTTAATCATTTTAACAAGAATATTTGCAGTCTCATCAATGGACCATGGTGCCATACCCCATTGTTTGATATTATCATCACCAAAACGACTTACCAATTCATCATAGCTGATATTTAAATCATCAAATGGAAATGAAGTGTAATAATCGGCATCAATAAAATGACGATGAAATTCACCACGATGAGCAGGCTTTATAAAATCAGCTACTGGTGCAAATAGTGCCAATTCATCAGCATGGGATTTAGTGTACAAACCAAGATTACCCTCCATAATTTGAGCAGCCTTGAAATTAATACGTCTATGAACATCATACCCCCAACCCCAGATAAAACTTGATAGAACCAGGGGGAGTATCCAATACAATACTCTTGTAGAATAGTTCATTAATTACTTTATGATTTAATTTTTCTTTTTCTTATGTCTATTAGCACGCAGACGTTTTTTACGCTTATGCGTATTCATCTTGCGCTTCTTACGTTTTTTTCCGCAGGGCATATTCTACTTTCATTTATGGGTTAAAATATCATTGACGCGTGCCCGCATATGTTTCGCGGGTTTGAATGAGGGTGCATTTCTTTCGGGTAAATAAATAGGTGCACCTGTTCCGGGATTCCGTGCTTTTTTCGGTTTACGATGTTTAACAACAAATGTACCGAAACCACGTAATTCCACACGTTCATTTTTTGCAAGTGATTCAACAATGGCTGTCATTACACCATTCATAACGGCTTCTGTTTCTACTTTTGTTAATCCTGTTGCTAGTGAAACTTTGTTTATTATATCCTGTTTAGTCATGGTTTTCTCTTATACAAGGTTAAAGGTTATCCTTGTTTTACCCATAAAACAAGTTTTTGTCCGGGGTATATATACTGACCATACGCTATATTATTCCAACGCCTAATTTTTACTGCGCGGGTACCGTAATCTTCGGCAATATGTCCCAATGTATCTCCTCTTCTGACCGTGTAAACGACTTTAATATGTCCAGCAGGTCCATCATGAGAGGCATAGACTCCCCGAATGGGGATGGTTAATTTTTGCCCAATTTTTATTTTGTGCCTATTGCGAATTTTGTTAACAGCAGCTAGGTCATGGATAGACACTTTATATTTTTTAGAAATTGTAGACAAACTTTCTCCCCTACGAACTTTATGAACAACATATTGTGGTGCAAAACGTTGGTCAACAGGGAGTGCATTAAAATTAGCAGAGAACTGATTAATACTTCCTTTGGGAATTCGTAATGTATAGGTACCATTTTGTGGAGTGGCCGATTGGCGTAATTCAGGATTATAATATTGTAACGTTTTTAAATTGGTTCCTGCGGCGCGTGCTAATACAGAAAGGTCTGCACTTTTTTCTAATTCAACTTTATCAAATTCAAAAGGTGATTTTCTTTTTTCAGAATAAGAAGTAAATCCATATTCTTCCGGATTTTTGGAAATAATTGCCACTGCCAAATAATAGGGAATATAATTACGAGTTTCCTTAGGGAGTGAATGAAGTTGCCAATAATCAGAGGTCTGGTGCAAACGCATGGCTCTGTGAATACGACCAGAACCAGAATTATACGCTGCTAACGCCAAGTACCAATGGTCAAATTCAGCAAATAAATCTTTTAAATGGGCTGCTGCTGCATACGTGGATTTGATGGGATCACGTCGCTCATCTACATACCAGTCACGTTTAAGACCATACATTTTACCAGTGGAGTAAACAAACTGCCACATACCAGATGCACTGGCTTTGGAAAATGCTTTGGGATTTAATCCGGATTCAATCATTGCTAGAGAGATCAAACCTTCAGGTAATTCCTGCTCATCCATAATTTCTTTTATCAAACCGCCATATTCAGGTAAACGGTCTAACCAAATCTGAAATTGTTTCCGACCTTTGGATTGGAAATAACGAATAAACTGATCAACAGTTTTATTGCGTACCAGTGGTATATGTCCATCGCGATCATCAACAACAATAAAATTACTGTTACCCATTTCCATTTCGACAGGAACAGTTACATCTTTTATCATTTGACGGGCAAAGGCAGCTGAAATTGGTGCATCAGATAGTTCCAGCGTATGGAGGCGTTTAGTATAAATATCATCCAATGAAGCTATAAAACGATCAAATTCTTCCTGATCTGCATCCGTTTTGTCACCCAGTTGATCAGCTTCTCCCAGTAAATCATAAATACGATCCAGGTAATAAATGACTTCTAACGTATCTTTATGAACATCGGCAATCATTGCTTCTGTCAAAAATACCTTTACATCAAAAAGTAATTGGGGTAAACGATTAACAGAGCCATTACCATTCGAATAATTGGATTGTTCAGTCACATGCTGACTATTAGTATCCAATTCTTCAGAATTGAATACTGACGTTTCTTGACCATTCAGTAAGATTACCAAAAAGTTCAATGCGATACAAATTCGTGTAAATTCTTTTATCATAAGGTTTTAGAGCAAAATTTGGAAGGCGAAATTAGACGATAACACAGGGGACAGTCAAGTGCTTTACTTTATATATTTTGAAATAAATGTCGTCCTTTTTTGTCTTCGCGTCCATTATTCTTTCAACCTTCAATCAGGTAGAAGTTCACCGTTTATATTGTAAATCAATTTTTGACACTATTATTGTTTAATTCTTTAATAGGACATAATGTGCAATAATGATGATTACAATATTCTTTTTCAAGCTGCAATAAGCCTTGAGTAACTTTCACAGAACACAAATCCTTTCTTGAAAAATATTCCCCGAAATTCTTTGTTTGCTTACCATATGGTTTCTGTAGTTTTAATTGATGCCATGCATCTTTCCAATTTATAAATATTTTATGATTATTCTCTTTTAATGCTTCTGCTGCAAAACGTGGATAAAAATAATTTATACAGCACTCAATTAAAATACTCTTACCTCCACTGGGACATTTATCCTTTAATCCTTGATTAAAAACATTATGGTTTGATATATTTTCATTTTCTATCGTGACAATAAACGAGAGTAATTCTGCCAATAAATTAAACCGCCTTTCAGGCCATTGAGCAGGACGGACACCACAATGCTCCCATTCGATATGTTCAGCTTTTCTTTTTATATACTTCATTTGCTTAAATACCGATAGAGAAATTAATTCTAGCTTGTTAATGGAATGTATTAAGTGTAAAAAACTAGTCTCATTCCCACCACAACCGAGAGCTTTTGCTAATTGTTCATGAGCATTTTCTTTTCTGCATGCGTTTACTTTTTCATGCCAGCGCATTGAACTCAAAATTTCCAATGAAGCTATTCTATATTTTGAAATATTATTGATATTTAAGCTACAACCCCATTGATGAACGTATGTTAAAACTAGAGTTTGATTTATAGGTGAATATTTTTGCATTACTTTTCTGATTAGATGTAAAATAACATTTTTATAATTTAAATCATGATCATGTCCATGTGTATACCAATCCCGTTCATAGACATGACATTCTATGTCTCCTTTTATAAACTTTCCATTTATGAACAAATTTGCACCTTTTATATCTGGGCCTTTATTGTGATTATGCTGCCCATGATTAATGATGATGATTTGATTACCAGTATTTGTTTGCAGCTTTTGTCCAATTGGCATTGAAAACCACTGCTTTATTAAATCAATTTCTTGACCTAATTGCGGTTCGTGAATCGCGTAAAATGGGGAAACGTTATAATCTGGAATTAAATATTGGTTGGAATTGTTTTTTGGGCTTCCCATGTCGACTTCAAATTTACAACCTGATTACGAAGAATTTCAGTAACTCTATTGCGTTCATCAAACGAAAATTCTAATGTATCGATTGGATGACCAATTTCCAAATGGATGGGTTTGGGTATTAGAGTAAATGAGCCCTTTTTTATAACATCAAATGTGTCACAAATAGCCATGGGTACCAGTGGAAGACCTGTTTGAATAGATAAAATAGCTCCACCCTTTTTAAAGGATTTCATCTTACCGTCCAAGCTTCGCGTTCCTTCTGGAAATATCATAATAGATCGAGGATATTTCTGTAAAGATTCCTTGGCTATATCCATGGAAGCAAGTGCTGCATTATGGTTTTTTCGATCCACAAATATATTTTTACCCAAAATCATAGCCCAACCAAGGAAGGGGATTCTCCTCAATTCTTTTTTTGCCAAAAAAACTAAATTGTATGGTAATGATGCAAATACCAAAAATATATCAAAAGCTGATTCATGATTTGCAACAAAAACATATTGCTGATCAGGATTTAAATAATCTAGTCCATTTGTAGAATATGGTATACCACTGATAAATAACAGTGTTTTAGCCCATCGTTTTGAAACCCATGCAATAGGTTGTCCACTCCAATCAAATAATGATAAAACAATACCTATGGTGGCCCATATTGGCGTCCAAAAGAATATATTAAATAAAACCCAGATGAAACGAATCAGCCGATAACCTCCATGTCCATATAAGGCTGTAAACATTTAGGAACGACGACTTTGCCATCAGGCGTTTGATAGGTTTCGAGCAAAGCAATCATCAGTCGGGGTGTTGCCACTCCGGAGCCATTTAGTGTATGGACATAATTCGTTTTATTATCGCTGGTTCGGCGATAACGAATATTTCCCCGACGTGCTTGAAAATCTTCAAAATTGCTGCAGGAGGAAACTTCCAACCATTGATTTTCTGCTGGCGACCATACTTCCAAGTCATAACATTTAGCAGCAGAAAAACTCAAGTCTCCCGTACAAAGCTCAATTATCCTATAATGCAGACCAAATGATTGTAATATGGCTTCAGCATTGGCTACTAAATTTTCCAATTCATCATAAGATGTTTCAGGCTTCACAAATTTTACCATTTCTACTTTATTAAATTGATGAACACGTAATAAACCTCTCGTTTCCTTGCCATACGATCCCGCCTCACGACGAAAACATGCTGAATAAGCCGAATAATTTATGGGTATTGCATTTTCATCCAAAATTTCATCTGCATGAATATTTGTAACAGGAACTTCAGCTGTAGGAATCAGATACAGCTGATCTTTTTCTGTATGATACATATCATCCGCAAACTTTGGTAATTGTCCACATGTATATGGAGAGGATGCTTTTGCTAAAAATGGTGGAAAAACTTCTGTATATCCATGTTCCTTAACATGATAATCAAGCATAAAATTAATCAACGATCTTTCCAGCTTTGCTCCTAATCCCATATATAATGGAAATGCTGATCCTGATATTTTTGCAGATCGCTCAAAATCCAACAAATTAAGTGAAGAGCCTAATTCAAGGTGGTCTTTAATATCAAAATCAAAAATTGGTTTTTCACCCCACACTTTAACCACTTTATTTTCTTTTTCATCTTTACCCTTTGGTACAGTTTCGTGTGGAGTATTTGGAATAACATCCAATGCAGATTGAATATGATATTTAAAGGTATCCGCTTTATCCTCTAATGTATTAATCTTTTCACCCACTTCACGCATAGCTAATATTGCATCTTTGGCATCGCCTCCTGATCGTTTCATATTTGCTATTTCTTCTGATACTCGATTGCGTTCGGCTCTTAAATCATTAACCAGTGTTTGAATCTCCCGATGCTGTGTATCAAGATTCAATAAGGTTTTAATATCAATATTTTCTCCTTTTGCTGATAAGGCTTTCTGGATAGAATCGGGATTATTTCGAATGCGAGATATGGATAACATTTATTTAAGGATATTTATTAAGCCTAAAAATTAGACCGTTTCAGGAATATTTACAACGGTATACTAGCGACCTTTACCAGAAAGCATTACCCATACTGTGCTTAACATAATTTTAAAATCCAATGAAAAGCTTAAGTTCTCAATATAAAAAAAGTCATATTTTAATTTTTGGCGGACATCTTTTATATCCTGATCATAGGGATGTTTTATTTGAGCCCAACCTGTAATCCCTGGTCGAATTTTATGACGGCGATAATAGAACGGAAACTCCTTCACCAATTTTTCAACAAAATAAGGTCGTTCTGGTCGAGGGCCAATTAAACTCATTCCGCCATTGATTACTATGAGCAATTGGGGTAATTCGTCTAATCGAAATCGTCGAAGAATACGACCAACTGGAGTAATCCTAGGATCAGATTCCTTAGCCCAAACGGGGCCCGTTAATTGTTCAGCATTTTCTACCATTGTTCTAAATTTGTAAATAAAAAAATGTTCGTGGTTTTTACCTACACGTTCCTGTCTATAAAAAACAGGACCCTTGGTATCAAATTTTATACTTGCCATTATGATTAGCCACAATGGCGATGATATTATTAGCATTGGTACTGTCAAACATATGTCCATGAATCGTTTGATGATGGTATTATAAACAGTATTAAGATTGGGATTGACTGAAATTAATGGCAATCCATAAATCTGTTCTGTTCTCGCCAGCCCACTTATTACTTCATGAAGATCCGGAACTATTTTAATCGAAACAGGTGAACCATTCGCCCTTGTTATTATTCGAGTAACATGTGTGTGCTCTAATTTAACGGGTGCAATAATCACTTCTGATATTTGATTATCCAAAATAATATTTTTAAGATCTCTCTCATGACCCATAACTGGCAGATCGTTTCTTTCCTCAAATAAAGGATCATCTTCCGATTCCACAAAACCCAATAAATCAAATCCCTGATGATCATTTATTGCTATATCGTTTGCTACTTGAAAACCACGATTGTTAATACCTACAATAATCGTTTTTCTTAAACCGTACCCTTTTGTTAAAAGATATTTTTGAAGAGTTCTATAAATCCATCTTGAAACAATGAGCCCAAACAAGAAAGCCAACCAATAACGTAATATTTCCTGGGCAGTTAACATCCAAACACCCGGTGTGAATGCATCTACGAAAACTGCAATTAAAGCAATAAAAAACGTGGTACGTACAATTTGCTGAATTTCGTAAAAACGAGAGACTGTAGGCTCGCTTCTATATAAATTCATTGGCAGAAAAATCAAACCTAAACTAGTTTGTATTGATGCATAAATTAAAAATAAATAAATAAACGAAAAATCAGAGTGGAGTTCGACAATGGGGACAAGAATCCAAATAAATGCAAATGCAGAATAAACAGCGTCAGAGAAATATATTCCCCAAGCTACTATCCATCGAGGATATCGAATACGTAAGTGTTGGAATGTTTCCAGCATGATTGAAATATTACCTAAATATAGTAATCAATTAAATGTGCTGGATCACACCAGAACTAATGGAATCGCGGTACAGTTATTCATGTTGATTTCCTTTTGTTGTTCAACTAACTGTTAGCGATTTGAGGCGATAATACTCCTTGTAGTTGTTAGAACATAAGGTTTATATATGTAGAATGTCAAGTAGTTGCCATAATTTATAGTAACCTATCTTTTAAAAAGTGTAGACTTATAATAGATGCTTAAACATTATAAACAGATATTTATTCAAATTTCAACATATGTGTTAATAATGGGTGAATTGATTGGGCAGAATGTTCCTGTACCTTTAAATCATCCAATAAATGATTTTATTTTACGCCTTCAAACACAAAATATAATTCATGGGATTCATCCTGGAATGCGTCCTTTTACTGTCCATCAAATTAATGATGCGCTAAATGATATTTCATCTTCCAACTATTCATTATCAATTCGTGAAAAATCATTAATATTACGATTTAAAAAAGAGTTTGCAGTTGATAAAATTAAACGGGGAATGCAAGGTCCTTGGCAATTAAATCAAATTGGTGCAGCAATAAAAAATATAATCCTCCCCTTTGATACAATTAACACTGAAACAAGATTATTAACATATCATGATGATAATTTATTTATGTGGACGGATTGGGAAGAATATTTTAGCATGGATTTTCAAGATACATTATCCAGATCATTTTTTACTGATCGAGTTACCATTTCTGGAAAATTTGATAATAACCTTTCCTTCTATAGCCGTTATACACTTTATAGAGTAGGTCAAACAGCAAACTTCCCTCTCCCTGAAGAATTTAAACAAGGATATGTACTGAAAGAGGAAAATACTAACTGGCTTGTTTGGGACGTTAGTGAAGCATCATTGAGATACGATAATTTAATTTTGAATACTGAAATCAGCAAAATGCCTATATATTGGGGATTTAGTAAAAAGCATTCACCCATTTTATCTGCTAATGTGCAGTCATTTTCATTTTTACGGTTTTCAAAAGAGTATAAAAGAATCCGCGCACAAAGCTTTCTAGGGTCTTTAGTCCCTTATGGAGATAATCGTAAAGGGACAATTGAGGAGAAACATATTGCTGCACATCGTTTTGAATTTGATCTTTCTCCATCTTTAACTGTTTCATTCAATGAAATGGTCATTTATGCCAGACGAAGTGTTGAATTAGGTTACCTATTACCCATTAACTTATTATGGTCCGAAGAACATGGGTTAGGAAATCGCGATAATGTACTCATGTCTTTTGATGCATTATGGAATATTAAACCGGGTTTATCTGTTTATGGAACATTTTTCTGGGATGAATTATCCTGGTTTAAACTTTTCAGTCCATGGTGGGGAAATAAATTCATTTTTCAATCCGGATTCCATTGGGTTCCATTTTCAAACCCACAACTACCTGATTTTAGAGTAGAATTCACAACTAGTCGTCCATGGGTATATTCACATCAAGATTCACTGCTCAATTATACATCTGCAACTCACGGATTAGGATTTCCTATGGGTCCGAGCGCTCAAATGCTTTTTTTAGAAATGAATATGTGGCCAACGTATAAAACATTCCTTTCTTTGAATGTCTCTTATTTGAAGAAAGGATCAGGGATTGGTTCAGATCCAAACGATAACTATAGCTTAAGGAATGAGGAACTGGATGACAATACACCTATGTTAATTGGTGTTATAAATGAACAACTTAATGTAGGATTTAATTTCTCATTCAGGTTATCTGAACTTTTATATTTAAACGGAGATTTATCCTATAATGATGAAACATTACTATCTGGACAATGGGGATTATTGATGAATTTTTAATTAAATATTTTTTAAGACATCTACAATTCGTTCCGAAGCTTTTCCATCCCAAAGTTTAGGTATTTTTCCTTTTTTATAATTACCGTCTATAATGTTTTTCATTATTTCTTTCAATAATTTCATATCATTTCCTATAAGAATGTTTGTACCTGTAGAAACTGTAACTGGCCTTTCAGTATTCTCTCTAATAGTTAAACATGGTACGCCAAGATAAGTTGTTTCTTCTTGAATGCCACCAGAATCTGTGATAACAACTTTTGCTCTTGATTGCAATGATAAAAAATCAAGATAACCAATGGGTTCCATCAAATGAAAACTATCATTATTTGGAATTTCTAGAGAAAATTCATCAATTTTTTGTCTTGTTCTTGGGTGTACTGGAAATACAACATCCATGTTTTTACTAATTTCAATCAACGTTTCTATTATTGTATGAAGTGTTGTATCATTGTCAACATTCGATGGTCTGTGTAAAGTTACAAGAGCATACGGATTTGAATCCTTTTTCATAAAGGAATTATCTGATTTTGGTAATAAACGAACCAATGTGTCAATCATAACATTACCGACCAAATGAATCTTTTCTATTTGTAAACCTTCATTGATAAGATTTTGATTTGCATCTTCAGAGGGTGTTAAAAGTATGTCTGAGATTTGATCAGTAATTAGCCTATTAATTTCTTCAGGCATTGTTCGATCAAAAGATCTTAAACCAGCTTCAACATGGCAAACTGGAATTAATAACTTTGAACAGACTATTGATGCAGCTACAGTAGAATTCACATCTCCATACACCATTACAATATCAGGTTTGTATTTATTTAATACTTTTTCAATCGCAATCATAATAGTAGCTGTTTGTTTGGCATGGGAGCCAGAACCAACTCCAAGATATTCATTCGGTTTAATCAATTCTAATTCTTCAAAAAATACATCAGACATATTTTTATCATAATGTTGACCAGTATGCACTAAAAACTGATTAAAGTCTGTTAATTTTTCAATTGATTTCCAAACAGGAGCTACTTTCATAAAATTTGGTCGAGCTCCTACTACATGAAGAATTTTCATATTATACTCTCTTTAAAATAATCTTTTTAAAAACATTTTCTAATATTTGAGCCGCTTGTTTACGGTCATATTGTTCATTTACAAATTTATAACCTGCCTCTGCATATTTACTCAATTGTTCTTGGTCTTGATATAAAGAAGTGACAGCTTTAGCTAATTCATGATGATTCCCTGGCGATATCACCAATCCACCACCAGATTTTTGTACTATTTCAGCAGACTCACCTTCTGCGGCTAAAATTACTGCTTTTTGAAACGCCCACGCTTCAAACAATTTTGAAGGAACCGCATCTTTTAAAGCTCCACTAACTAATGGTACTAAAGCTATATCTGATGAAGCAATTAACGAAGGTATTGATTCTCTAGGTTGGCGAGGAACAAAAGTGATATTTGACAATTTTAATTTATTTGCTTTATCAATTAATTTCTTACGATCGACACCCTCACCAACAATTACAAAATGAACTGATGAATTTTTTCGTAATAAATTTGCTGCATCTACAGCTATTTCAATCCCTTGTGCAACACCTATTAATCCAGTATATGTAATAATGAATTTTTTCGAAATATCTAATTTCTTTCTCCAATTTTCATCTAAATTAATATTTTGCCTATCTAAATCCACTCCATTCGTTACTACTGTTAATTTATCCGCGTTAATATTATTTGATTTTAATCGCTCATATTTAGAATCAGTGACAGGAGTTAAGTGAGTTGCTGATTTATAAAGCCAATCCGCTAATCGTCTACTCCACTTTATAAAGATACTTTTTTCAGAAAATGTTCCAGTCTCTACAGCTACATCTGGCCAAAGATCTCTTAAATCGAATACAAATGGTACCTTATTTAATTTCGAAAGAATATAACCTGCTATTCCAATAAATAAAGGTGGAGATGAAACAAAAATAATATCATATCTTTTTCTAATAATTATTCCAGTAATAATTGCTGAAAAAACAAATGAAAAATAATTGATTATTCTTTTAACACTTGATTGATGAGAAGTAGCATAAACCCAAGTTCGTATTACATTTACACTTTCAATTTTATCATTTACAATAAATCTCATTTTATATTTTTCAGGAATTATACCTGTTGGATAGTTTGGGAAACCGGTGAGAATAGTAATGTCATGCCCCCACTCATCTAACCAACGAGCTAACCCATGCATTCTTGATGCAGCAGCGCCCATTTCAGGTGGGAAAAAATGTGTTAAGAATAGTATTTTCAAATTATTTTATATTTAATTGAGAGTATATATTAATCAAAAGATTATTCATAGATTTCAAACTGTAATTGTTTTGGGCAGCTTTAAAACCGTTTATACCTAATTGATTTCGAATCTTTGGATCCATTAATTGGTCAATAGCTTTTGCAATAGTTGTTGCATTTACTTCACTGAGTAAAACACCACAATTAGCATCTTTTATTATACGACCGAGGTCACCAATGCTATTAGCAATTATTGGTTTTTTTGCTGCCATTGCTTGTCCTAATGTATTTGGCGCATTATAAATAGCTCCTGGATAATCCAATCGTAAACAATAGTAGATAATATCCATTGCTTTAAAATATAGCGGCAAATCATCTGGCAAAAGCCATCCATGATAAGTCACATTAGTTAAGTTTTTAACAGCATTTTCAACATTATTTTTTTGATGTCCATCTCCCCAAATATGAAATTGTACATTTGGTAATATTTTCGCTGATTCAATAAATGGTAAAAGTAGTCTATTTGGAGAAAAACCACCAATATATGCAATAGTCAATTTTTCTTTAGGAATACTTAATTTTTCGCGTAAAAAATCAATTTCACTATTTTTAATTTTTTCAAATGATTCTATATTTTGAAAATTTCCTATTGTTGATACAGGAAACTTACCCTGTGAAAGATATTCATCTTTTAATACTGTACTTGCTGTAATTGTTCCATCAACAAATTGACTTAACCATTTTTCCCATTTCTTCAAAAGAAAAACTATAATTTTTGGTAAGTGCAATGACATTAGTGCTGGATAATTTTCATGCGCATCATAAATTAATTTGCACCCTGTATATTTTTTAATTTTTACCCCAGCATAAAGAGTATCAAGATCATGACAATGAACTACATTAGGTTTATACTCTATTCCTATTTCAATTACTTTTTTCCAAAAATTAAGGTAGTGTATTAGCTGACTTAATCCAGCACCAAATTTAGATGGTATAGAATGAATACGATTTATTGTAAAGCCATCAGAATATTCATATTCTGGTAATTCAGCTTTTCGATCCCAACATAATATTTTTACTGTTTGTCTTTCCTCTACTAAAGCTAATGCTTCACGTTTCACTCTTGTGTCAGGTCGAAAAGCGTTTGTTAATAGCATTAATATATTATTATTAACCATATAGTTTTGTTTTTAATTCAGCTACCCAACCCGTTTTAATATATTTAAAGAATATTATACCAAAAGTAATGAAAATCGAATTCGTTAGTAAAAATTGAGATCCTTTTGTCATTTCAGAATAGGAGACTAATTGAATGGTACTAATAATTATCAAAACACTTAAAAATGAATCACGTATTAGTTTAAAATCAATAAAATTATATTTAAAATATTTTCTTAAAATATAATAATTTCCAAGACTTGCAACAATATAACTAATTAGAAAACTTGTTAATGCAGTCGTGAGCATATTTATATCATATATTTTACCAATAATCATTATTAACACCATTGTTAAGGCAGCCAAACCATATATAAAGGAATTATAACCCTTTTCAGAAATTGCATCAATTGGGCTTCTTGCTATTCCAGAAAACGTATAAAATGGCAATGCTAATATAGCAATTCGCAAAATAAATATACCTGTATCGTTCACTTCTCCTAGCCAAATAATTAATATGAGTGGAGCATTCATATAACATAATGCTGTAACCATCAAACTAATTATAAACCCTGCCTGTAAGAAAATCTTTAGAATATTTGTTACATCATCTAATTTGTTACTTGCTATCTTTTGAGAAATTCTAGGCAATAGTACCATACCAATAGGGTTTACGATTAACAATGATAGCCTAACCAAACTAAAACTTGAATTAAAATAGGCAACGCTCTCAAAATTAATCGATTGAGCAATATAAATAGGTATACCTGCTAGAAGAACAAACTGTGATCCAAAACTGACTATTCTTTTTAAACCATAATTAATCAATTTTTTTGAATAGTGGAATTTTATATCTGAAAAATTTAGTCCTTTATTTCGATACAAAAACCCAACTATCATTAATAAAAAAACAATAGCCCCAATAAACAACATTGCATCATACAAATTAAAAACCATCGTAAACACAATTATTGGAATAATAGCTGTTCCCAACAATTGGAATATATTTGCACCAATCATATTTAAATACCCTCTATATAAAGCATATGTCATGAATTGAGCACTTATTCCTAAAGAAAATATTACATAAATCCATAAATAATTTGAATCAAATCCCGTAGTATTAATCCAAATGATGCATGATAAGAAGAATACTGTTAAAGGAATGGTTATAAAACAAAATAACACTAATGCATTATCGCCAAATCGCTTATCAAAGTCTTTACTTAAATAATTTGGTAATCCAATATTCATTCCAATTAATAATATGCCCACAATAGACGATAATGTTCTTTTTACCAGTAAAAATTCACCAAGTATTTCCAAGCCATGAATTCGAGCTATTAATCCATTAAGAAAAAAGACTCCACCTATAACAATTAGCCCATTTAGAAATGTCATAAACAAATCTGTCTTAAATGATAAATGCTTATTTAATAAATTCATAAATGAATTTTCAGTAACGTACGTTTTATCCAAAAGTCATAACCAATAAGAAAAATGACTAGCAACAATAATCCTTTTGTAAAAAATAGAATAGTGAAATTTGAACTAAAGAAACCAAAAGTAAATATTGGTATACATATTGACATTATTACCAAGTATAATAAATTTTTCTGGTATTTTGTGGTAAATAATATTTTCCATTGAAATAAATGAGAAATAAATCCAAAAATAAAAGTAGAAATAATTGTACCATACCAACCAAAATCACTCCAAAAATTCCCCAAATAAATAGCGTTAGCAGATCCCGTTGTTTTTGGCATATTCCACCATAGTTTAGCTACATAATTAGAAACAGGAAAAGTGCCTTCACTAAACATCCAAGAGAACAATTGACTAGATTTCCCCAAAAGGAATTCATGTCTTTCTGGAAAATATTGGAAATAATAAAATAATACTTCTGAAGGTGTTACAAATAATCGATTTATATAAGTCCATAATATTACATCGAATACATTTTCGCGGTCAATAAACAAAAAATAAGAAATAATCATTGGACCAGCTAGTGTGATAAAAATTAAAGTAATAATTAATCCTATTTTCATTTTTTCTTTTTTAAGGAATACATAAGCTGCTATAGAGAGAAAAATGGATGCAATTGGAGATTTTTCGAGCGTAATTGTGTTTACGAGTATACCAAAAACAAAAAAAGAAATAAAGAGTATTTTATACTTATATTTTGAATACATAGAATTGATGAAAAGTGAACCAACTATACCAAATGGAATAAATAATGATCTTAACCAAAAAAATAGATACCTCTCTATTTTTGTCATATGCAATGTTTTTAGAGCATCTTCACGCATATAAAAAAACTTTGTACTGTCACCTGGGTTTTTTATTAATTCAATGAGCGGTATTTCATTAACACGTAATAAATACCCTAAAAAGATTAAAATACTTACTGATAGAATGATTAAAATAATTTCATAAAAAACATAATCATATTTATCTTTTATAATTTTTCCTTTTAATATTCCCCTCATTCTATTTATATCAATGTGTCTATATAGTTGTCCTATAAATAAACCAGCCGGAAAAAGAAAATAAAATAACAGAATTGAATAAAAATATGATAATTCATTACTATGCTCACGAATCATTAATACATAAATAGATGGAATAGAAATAAATAGTGTAAATGTAGCTACAATTATAGAAGGAATTGAAGCAATACGGATACCTGAAAATCCATATACCAATCTATATTTATACGTAATAAGTATATAAATAAAAATTGAAATACATAATAATGAAGATTCTAAAAGCCATTCACTTGGCATAAAGAATTGAATTATTAACAAGAATAAAGGAAGGAGAAATACTAAAGAACGATCAATATTCCAATCATTTTGCCGAATTTCGCCAACTAAAGTATTTCCCATTTTCTATATAAGTAATTAATTACTTGAAACAGTAGATAATTTCCACCGCGTACGAAAATATGTATAATACATCGAAAAAACTGCAGAAAGAACAAACCCAATAATGCACACCCTTGCCCTTGAAGGTTTATATTTTAATTGAGGTAAAATCGCATAATCTAAAACTTGAACTGTAGGTGTATCTTTAGCTTCCTTAATTTTTGCTTCTTCATATTGTTGTGTTAAAAAAGCATATAATTTGTTTTGCACTTCTACATCACGAATAAGCCTACCAAGTTCTAGACCTAATTCCGGAACATCAGAGAATCCCGGTATCATAGTAAAATTATTTTCGCCATTATCTAAATTTTCTAATTGAGTGTTTAATTCATTTAATTCTGTATTCAATAATTTTATTTCAGTCTCAACTAAAATAATTTCCGGATGACTATTAGGAAGTGTTTCTTTTAAAATATCTAATTTCACTTCGCTTATGGCTATTCTGGCTTTACTAATCGAAATATTGGAAATTATTTCCGAGACAGCCTGGATAGCTGCAGTTGTTTGTTCTGTAAGAGCAATTGTATTATGTTCTTCTTGAAATGACTTTAATCTCTCTTCAGTTATTGCTAATTGTTCAATTGTTTGATAATAGCGATTTTCTATAAATCCTCTATGTTGGGTTGCTTTTTCTGATTTTAATATTTTATTTACTTCATCTAATTTCATCACAAAATAGTTAGTTATATCCATCGATAATTTCTTGCAAATATCCTCATTATTATCAAAATGAAACCAATCCGTTTTAATATTTGTTGAAATACTTATGAGACCTTCTTCATTTATTTCAAAATTAGTATTTTCTTCAAGAGCTTCTTGCGCTTTTTCAGCATTTACTACATCGTAAAATTCTACCAAATTGAATTTATTAATTACGCTTCTCATTATTTTACGACTCTTCATAATTGCTATAAATGTATTTGAATTCGAAGAATTAGAAAACATCATACTTTGCAATGATAAACTTTCGGGATTATTCAATAACATACTACTATCAAATCCTGAAGAAGGAGGCATAATAACTGCAGACGTTCGAAATGTTTTAGGTAACATAAAAGCCAGAATGATTGAAAGAATACTTACAACGATTACATTTCGAATAATTTCATTTTTTGATGCCCATAATATTTGACCAATTCTGATTAGATCTATGTCATCAAAATCAGTGTCTATTAATGAGAGACCTGAATCATTATTTCCAGGTAAAACTCCATATTTCCTCAAATCACCAATTCTATTTCGTAGCGTTTTTTCAGAAAAGCCCTGTTGTTCAGCTATTTCTTTTCGTTTGTCTGGATTTTGAATAATATCCGGATGCTTTTTCACCAAATCCAATATGCGTTGTTCATGAGGTGTAAGTTTTATCATTATTGTCCTATAATTGCTGCTTTGTACGTTAAATATAGAGTAGCGACAGCAGTTGCAGTTTGAAGAATACTAATATTACCAAACATCCTACTTTTGATACTTTCAGGAACTACAACAACATCACCCGGTTCTACATATTCATCAAAAGCATCATTTAATTCTGTTCCGTCTGCTCTATAAATAATTGTGTTATTTTCATTACCAATATTCAATGCACCGCCTACCATAGCTATATAGTCACTTGCTTTGTAACCTGGTACATATGTAAAACCTCTAGGTCTCCGAACAAAACCATGAACGATTATTTGACTCGTTTTGTATTCAGTAAAATTTAATTCTTCATGCTGCATTTGTTCGATAAATGGAATTATAATTTTATCACCTTCCATCAAAGTTGGATTTTGAGTTAAATCGCCTTTTATGAAAAATTCTTTCAATAATAATTTTTTTTTAATTCCATTCCGTTCTAAATAGACCTCTTCATTACTTCCATATTTTTGAACACCTTTTGTTACTTTAATTGCATCCATCACTCTGTTTATAGGGGTCATTATAATGTAGCCTGGGTTTTCTACCGCCCCCATTACTTGAACTTTAAATGACCGAATTGATGATAATCTTACTGTAGTTTGTATTTTTTTATATGATTTTTTTGATGCTGATAAAATAATTTCTTCTTTTACGTTTTGATAGGTCTTTCCTTTAGTAGAAAATTGACCGATAGATGGCAATGATAATTCTCCTGCTGGACCAACATTTTCATAATACTCGATAGTTTCAGCATTAAATAAATCATATTCCTGTCCAGGTAGTTGTTTATTTTCCAATGAAGTAACAACAATATGTATTTGATCACCGGGACCTAACACATATTCAGTGGGATCAATTTCACCTTCTAAAGGAATAGCTGGGTTTGACAAATCTTGATAAACAGACTGATTACTTACCATTCGATTCGGTATAATTTCCATATTTTCAGTCTGTGCATTTAAAATATTTAGAAATAATAATAGAGTAATACTTTTTTTAATTATAGGCATAATGCTTTAAACAACTCCTAATCGTTCTAGTTGATATGTATTGTGTTGGATATCTTTCCACCAGGATTGGTTTTCTAAATACCATTTTATTGTTTTTCTAATTCCGGTTTCAAATGTTTCGTTTGGTAACCAATTCAATTCATTTTTCAATTTGGATGAATCGATTGCATAGCGAAAATCATGGCCGGGTCGATCTTTTACATACGTGATTAATTCTGTGTAAGAGTTACCATTCTCAGAAGGTTTTAATTCATCTAAAATACTGCAAATTATATTGACAATTTCAATATTCTGAATTTCATTATTTCCACCAACATTATATGTTTCTCCAATTTTTCCTTTTTCAATGATTGTATATATTGCATCACAATGGTCATCCACATACAGCCAATCACGAACATTCTTACCTGTACCATACACAGGAAGAGATTCTTCAGCTATACAATTGAGTATCATTAATGGTATTAATTTTTCCGGAAACTGATAGGGACCATAATTATTTGAACAATTAGATATAAGTACAGGAAGTCCAAATGTTCTATACCAAGCTCGAACTAAATGATCAGAAGCTGCTTTTGATGCAGAATAAGGAGAACTTGGATCATAAGATGTATCTTCTGTAAAAAAACCATCATTGCCCAAACTGCCAAACACTTCATCCGTTGAAACATGATGGAATCTGAACAATGATTTTTGAATTCCATTTAAAGATTGATAAAACCGAAGTGATTCTTGAAGCAATGAATACGTTCCCGATATATTTGTTTTGATAAATTCATCTGGACCATCAATAGATCTATCTACATGGCTTTCAGCTGCGAAATTGACAACAATATTGGGTTTATATAGCATTAATAATTCTTGCATATGCTCTTGATTACAAATATCACCTTTTTCAAAAATATAATGATGGTCATTCTCGATCTCTAATAAATTTTGTGGATTACCAGCATAGGTTAGTTTATCCAAATTAATAATTTTATCTGTAAATTTATTTTTTATCAAATAGTGAATAAAATTCGAACCTATAAAACCACTACCACCAGTTACTAAAAATACGTTTTTCACTATGAAGCCTCAAATATAGGTAAAAGAGCTTCATCTTGATTAGATAATTCTGGAAAAGATAAATCTCGGTGAGAAAGAATTGGGTTTTCTATTGGCCATACATCTTTTAAACTGGTGTCGCTCCATAATATTCCATATTCATCGCCTGGATAATATTTTTCGGTACACTTATATGTAAAAATAGCTTCATCACTTAATACACAAAATCCATGAGCAAAACCTGGTGGTATGTAAACAGATTGATGTTCTTTATCATTTAATATTTTCGAAAAAGCTTTACCAAAAGTAGGAGAACCTCTTCGCACATCTAATGCCACATCAAAAATCTCACCCGCGACACAATTGACTAATTTCCCTTGTCCATGGTTCAGCTGATAATGTAATCCTCGCAAAACACCATTGGTTGATTTTGATTGATTATCTTGCTTGAACTCTAAATTTAAACCTGCATTTTTAAAGTGTTCAGTGCGATAACTTTCAAAGAAATATCCTCGATCATCATTGAAGACTTTGGGCTCCATTATATATAAACCAGGAAATTCAGTGGCAGTTATTTTCATCGTTTTTTTCTTCCCACATTATCATACTTGAATCCAAATCTTTCTAAATCATCCATTCTTAATATATTTCTACAATCTAAAAGAATGGGAGATTTTAATAGATCTTTTAATTTCAATAGATCTAACCCTCGGAATTCATTCCATTCAGTCATTATAACAACTCCATCTGCATCTTTAACAGCATCTTCCCAAGAATTACACGTCTTTAAATCAGGAAATAGTTTTTTCATATTTTTGTTTGCAACAGGATCAAATGCTCTAACTAAAGCTCCATTATTATTTAGAGTATTAATTATTTCAATTGACGGTGATTCTCTTATGTCATCTGTTTGAGCTTTGAAGGCTAAACCTAATACAGCGATTGTTTTATCCTTAATATCTCCATCAAAAAGATTTAAAAGTTTTTGAGCCATTCTTTTCTTTTGCATTTGATTTGTATCTACTGCACCCTTTACAACATTTAATTCAAGACCCATTTCATTTGCCATAGAAAGTAAAGATTTGGTATCTTTTGGAAAACATGATCCACCATACCCTGGCCCAGGATGTAAAAATTTTGAACTAATTCTGCCATCAATTCCCATCGCTTTTGATACAACATGTACATCAGCACCAATTTCATCGCACATATTGGCAATTTCATTTATATAACTAATTTTTACAGAAAGAAAAGCATTGCTAGCATATTTTATTAATTCTGCTGTTTCAATAGTTGTTTCAATAATGGGAGTTTCATTTATATATAAAGGTCTATAAACATTTTGCATAATCTCAATTGCTTTTGGACCTGATGCACCTAATATAACTCTGTCAGGCCATAAAAAATCTTTTACGGCAGACCCTTCTCTTAAAAATTCAGGATTCGACACATAGTCAAAACCATTTTCTCCATGGGAAACATCCATTATTATATTTGTAATTTTTGATCCAGTGCCAATTGGAACTGTACTTTTAGTACATATTACTTTATAATCATTTAAGTTTTCACCAATCGCCCGGGCGACATCATATATAGCAGTCAAATCTGATGACCCATCAATTTTTTCAGGTGTGCCAACTGCAATGAATATAACATCAGAGTTCTGAATAGCTTCATTCACATTATCTGTGAATGATAATCTATCTGATTTTACATTTCTCTGTACTAATTCTTTAAGCCCGGGTTCATAAATAGGAATTTCACCTAAATTAAGTTGTTCTATTTTGGTCTTATCTATATCTGCACATACTACATTATGTCCATAATCAGAAATGCCAGCTCCACTTACTAGACCAACATACCCTGTTCCTATAACTGCTATATTTTTCATATACTCACTTTATTATACTCCAAAACTACATATTTATCGTCGAAAACAAAAAGATAAATATTAGCTTAATCCAATACGTCTCCTAATAAACCATTCGATTGATAATAAAATAATTAATAATACAATACTATATACATTTTCATTCATTCTTGCATTCTTAACTATAATTTCTTGCTTATGTACCGGCTTTATATAATCAATAAGTTCTGCCCGGGACTCCCATTGAATATATTGACCATTTGTTTGAGATGAAATAAGCTGTAAAGTTTCATTATTTATTGAAACTTGATTTAATTCAATTTGACTTTCATCAATAACAAGCGACCCTTTTTGCATAAATTGATCAGATTCATTTTCTAAAATTATTTCAAATGAATAATATCCTGGTTTTCCAGCAAGAAACCTGGTTTCCCATTGATTATTAATTGGATTATAATTTAATTCATAGGAATTAGTTTCTTTTTCATATTCAAATAAAGTCATAGAACCTGTAATCGTTGAAATATTATTTGATTCATTATTAAAAAGTGAACCCGTTATATATATTTCTTCTCCTTGTTGGTATATTTCCTTATTTACTCTAAAATAAAGTTCATTTTCGCCTCTCGTATGCATAAACCATGAAAATAAATTATGTAATAAAGATTCACTAAAATCTTTATAATCACTTTCAGTCATTTTGTAATAAAGTGTAGAAATATCTGATGATGTCCAAATGCCTGATCTTAAACCTTCAACTTCACCTAAAACTAATAGAGGGTTAGATGAATTTTCAAAATATGCTAAACTAGATATATTATCATCAGTTTCAATAAATATTTTAGGTGAAAGAGGTGGAAAAATACTTCTAATAATGCTTGTATATATTTCATTACTTAAATAACTAGAAAGAATATTATTTTCAGACCAATACCATTGTTTTTTTTGACTATTTTCAATATTTATGCTAGAACTTTTTACATGGAAAAATGGTAAAATAGACTCAATCGCATTTTTATCGGTATTTGGTCCTGCAACGAGAAATAATGACGATTTTTGAGATACTAATTTTTTAGCTAGAATTTTTTGCCATCTATTTGAAATAGGAGTAAATGGAAAATTATCAAATATAATCAATTCATAAGGTGTTGACCAAAAATCATTTATTGATGGAATAAATCTATCAATATTTTGTATATAATGATCTAATTCAACTCTAGGAATATTATTTATTACCCTCTTTAATGGGGTAGTGTTAAAGTTAGGTGAACCTGTAATTAATGCAACTTTATATCTGTCTTTTAAAACAGTAATCTGAAATTTCTGATTGTTATTTTTAATATTTATTTCTTCTGCTAATACAGATGTTTTTATTGAATAATTATTTTTTCCAAGAGAATGTGGTGTAATTCTAAATTTTGCATTAACTAAAGAACCGCCACCTTCCAATTGTACATATTTAGAGGCTATAAGATTTTTACCTTTATACAATAACACATTTACTCTATCATCTACTCTTCCATAGGATGAAATTGTTACATCAATGTTCATTTCTTCGCCTTTAATAACAACTGTTGGTGCCGTAATTGAATGAACGGAAACATCAACCATAGGAATCGTATCACCAACGCCTATAGTAAAAATCGGAATAGACAGGTTTTTTAATTGGTTTTGTTTACGCTCACCTTTAGTTATTTGACCATCGGATATTATTATTGCTCCTACAAGTTCTGACTCAGCTGTTTTTATATGATCTATAACCTTACTTAATTCAGTTGCTTCTCCATCTAATATAAATGACTGCTCTTCAGCATTGTATACTTTATGATCAAAATAATAATAATTCGTTTCTTTGTTGTTTATTACAGCAGAATCAAAAAATTTATTTACATCATTTATATATGAATCTGGAGAAAGTGATTGGTGATAACCCATGCTAACTGATCGATCTGCATATATATTCCATCTAAGTGGAAATTGATAATGATCCTGCCAAGAAAACGTTGGTTGTAACAGTATGAATAGCAAAACAATGAAAACACATGCTCTAATGATTATTAGACCCATTAATTTTCGTTCATCCATTATGAATATTATAATCCATAATAAGACGAAGACTGTTGCTAATGATAATGACCAGAACCAGCCATCAGCTTGTTTTAAAAACTGTAATGACACGATTTATGCCAGTTTTAAATTGGGATCTATATCAAAGTCCATTGCAGAAGAAACTCCATTATCTAAATAAAGTACACCAAGAAATGCTACCATAGCAGCATTATCAGTACATAAAGACAAATCTGGAAATAAAACTTTTGTTGTAGATAATTTATTATTCACAGCATTACGTAACACTGTGTTTGCGGCCACACCTCCTGCAATTACACATGAATTAACATTTGATACTTTCACTGCTTGATTAAGTTTACTGACCAAAACATCAATGATTGCTTGTTGATAACTCGCAGCAATGTCAGCATGTGAAATATCCTTTATATTTTTTATTGAATCCATAAAATAAAGCAAGGCTGTTTTCAATCCGCTGAAGCTGAATTCGAGGTTTTTATCATAAATAAAAGACCTTGGAAAATCAATCGCATTAGGATTTCCATTCATTCCTAATTTTTCAATCTCCGGACCTCCAGGATACCCTAATCCCAGAATTCTAGCTCCTTTATCGAACGCTTCACCAGCTGCATCGTCCCTACTCGTTCCCATTAATTTATATTTATTCATTCCTTTTACAAGCCATAGTTGAGTGTGGCCTCCCGATACGAGTAAACAAACGAATGGGAACTCAAGTTTTGGATCTGCTAGAAAATTTGCAAAAATATGCGCTTCTAAATGATTAATTCCAACAATTGGCTTTTTCAAACCAAGAGCTAATCCCTTCGCAAAACATACACCCGCTAATAGCGCCCCAGATAAACCAGGCCCTTTTGTAACAGCAATACCATCAATATCATTTTTTTGAAGGGATGCATCTTCAAGTGCTTCCATTACTATTGTATTTAATAATAGTTCATGCTCTCTAGATGCTAATTCAGGTACAACACCACCAAATTTGGAATGTATAATTTGTGAACTAACAATCGTTGAAATAATTTTAGAACCAGAACAAATAGCAGCAGCTGTTTCGTCACATGACGTCTCAACGCCAAGAACAATCAATTTATATCCTTCGTTACAACTAATTCTAAATTACGCGGTGAAAGATCTTGCCATTCAAGAATATCTGTAGGAATACGAACAGTTGGTTCATAATAATTTTTACCGGACACCCATTGTTTTGTAAAATCAATAGTAACTCTGATGTCATCAGGCTTTATACTTGCAATTCGATCAACTCCACCAATGACCGTTAAAGCTACAGTTGTAGGATTTACAAATAAGCGCAAATTAGGTAGCACGTTAACAACTTTTACAGGAATTTCGCTAATTATTCTTTCACTAACAGATTGAATATCCTGATGGATTGAAATCATAAATTGTGAATACTCAATAAGAGAGCGTTCTAACATATCAATTTTAAGATTTACATCTAAATCATAATCTTGTTGCGTAAATGTTTCTTGAATTGTCGAGATGTATGTCATTTCATCAATGACTTCTCTAGGTCCTGCAACTGTAATTGAATCTGGAATTAATTTTAACGATCCTACCAATGTAAATCCAGGCGAAGGATTAATTCTAACTGGAGCAATTAATGGCAATTTTTTCACCATATATTCATCCAAACTTATATGAATTGAGTCTGGATAAACTACTTCTATGTATTCTAGATCGTAAGAAGGAGGGAAAACTATTTTTTGAGGATAGCGTTCGTAATATTCATTAAGGTAAAAATCATACTCCTCTGAAATTCGATCAAGATCAATTACCAGTTTAAAATTGGTAATGAATTTTTTGAGTAATAGTGTTTTAAAAAGGACACGACCGGGTCCTTTAATTCGGACTTGCGCATATTCTGGGACTTCTTTTTTATGAGCCTTTTGAGCACTCAAATTTCGAGCTTCAATTGGCATATCTATTACCATTGTGTATTCGTTTTCACTAACAACAAACACCCATAATAGTAACGCTAAAGCAACTGCGCCTAACCTCATACCCAATGATTGCCAATTGAGATAGTTTTTCAGTTGCTTCTTGCTCATTATATTATTACAGTTTTATGAGATATCCTTATTCTTTTGATTCAGTCGGTTCTTCAGAAATCTCCTTTTGAAGCATATCCGGTAATTCTATTTTTTCTGAAGCTGGAGCGTCCTGATCATCAAGAAAGTCTTTTATAGAATCACTGGATTCTTTTACACTATTCTCAGAATATTCTTCAGAAAATAGAATAATTTTTTTATCATCTGATTTAACTTCCATTACAATTCCTGAAACAGTATCTCCAGGATTGAGTTGTGAGACAACTTCTTTACGTTGTTTTTTTGATTTTTTTCCAAAAGGTATAATTCCTTCAACATCCATTTCCAATTCGAGAATAATACCTTTTTCTAACACTCGAATAATTGTTCCACTCACTTCTTTTCCAGTTTCGTAATGTTTTATAATCTCTGGCCATGGATCGTCTGTCAATTGCTTTAAACCTAATGCAATCCGACGATTATCTCTAGAAATTTCCAGTACAATAATCTCTATTTCCTGACCTTTTTCAAATATTTCCTTTGGATGTCTAATAACTTTTGTCCACGAAATATCAGATACATGGACTAATCCATCTATTCCAATTTCTAATTCAACAAAGGCTCCAAACTGAGTAAGGTTATTAATGGTTCCCTTATGAGTAGAACCAATAACAAATTTATCTTCAATTTCATCCCATGGATCAGGTTGAAGTTGTTTTATACCTAAACTAATCTTACGATCATTTATGTCTATTGAAAGAACCATTGTCTCTACTTCATCCCCAAGTTTGTAAAGCTCATTAGGATTTCGTACATGACGTGTCCAGGACATTTCTGATACATGGATCAAACCTTCCACACCAGGTTCTAATTCAACAAAAGAACCATAATTTGTCATACTAACAATTTTCCCTTTTACAGTAGAATGAACTGGGTAATTGATTTCTACTTCTTCCCAAGGGTGAGGCGTTAATTGTTTTAAACCAAGAGAAACACGTTGCTTTTCTTGATCAAAATCAATGATTTTAACTGTTAGTGCATCATCAATTTCTACTATTTCTGAAGGATGATTTACGCGTCCCCATGACAAATCTGTAATGTGAAGCAAACCATCAACACCACCAAGATCTATGAATGCACCAAAATCGGTGATATTTTTTACACGACCCTCCAACACAGTTCCAACTTCCATTTCACTTAATAATGCTTCACGTTTTTCTTTTAATCCTTCTTCAAGAATAACCTTATGTGACACAACAATATTTTTACGTGCTTCATTCAACTTTACAACTCTAACTTCAATTTCGGTATCCAAGAGAGTATCAAAATCTTTAATGGGGCGAACATCTATCTGGGAACCAGGAAGGAATCCTTGTATCCCTTTTAAGTCTACAACCATCCCTCCTTTTATACGTCTGATAATTTTACAAGAGAAAGTAGTTTGATCATCATAAATTTCATTAAGCTCTTTCCACCGACCCATAAAATCAGCCTTTTCTTTTGAAAGAACCATATTACCTCGACGGTCTTCAAGCCGTTCTAAATAAATATCAATCTGGTCGCCAATTTTTGGTAATGTACCATCAGAGAATTCTTCTCTACCAATCATTCCTTCCGATTTAAAACCAATATCGATAATAATAACGTGGTCATTCATACCAATTACACGACCTTTAATTACTTGGTTTTCAGAAATTTCAGCTAATGAATTTTCATACTTTCCTTTCAGTTCATCCGATATATCCTCATTTATTTCAGCATCTTCAATATCTTTTTTGCTGATAGTACGAATTTCACTAAATAATTTAGGATCTAAATAATTTGTTTCTTTATTCGTTAATCCGTTTGTTGGTGTTTCAACCTCTGGTGTTTTTTCTTCCACTTCTGTCTCATCTACAGCTGTGTCAACACTGGCGTCTTCTACAAAAACTTCAGACGTCTGTTCTGTGGTCAATTCTTCATTTATCATAAGTTATTATTTCCTGTTTGTTAGTTTTACTTGTTGGTTTATGTGTTTACAATTTCAATTATCTTTGACACCTGTCCATCGAGAGTTAAATCTGTTGTTTCAATTTCAATGGCATCCTCTGCTTTTTTTAAGGGTGATATTACTCGAGTCGAATCATATTCATCTCTTCTAATAATATCTTTTTCAAGATCTTCAAGTGACTTTAATTCGCCTATTAATTCTAAATCTTTTTGTCTTCTTAAAGCTCTAACTTTAGAGTCTCCTGTCAAAAAAAACTTAAAATCTGCATTTGGGAATACAACAGTTCCAATATCTCTACCTTCTATCACACAATTCGTCGTTGAGGCAATTTCCCTTTGTATTTTCACCATAGATTCACGAACTATTTTTAAAGCACTTACAGCACTTACATTTTCAGTCACCTCTACAGATCTAATTTCATTAGACACATCGATATCATTCATTAGGATGTGAATAGAACCATCTTTATTCACCAAATTAATCGTTAAATCATTTAGTAAATTATTGATTAATTCTTCATCGTAAATGCTAATGCCATTATTAATCATAGCAAGGGTAACACATCTATACATTGCCCCTGTATCCAGATAAGTAAACCCTAATATTTCTGCAACTATTTTTGCAGATGTACTTTTGCCTGTAGCGGCGGGTCCGTCAATTGCGATTATCATCAAAATACCTTCTCAAAAAGCCAGCAAACTTACTCTGCCTCTGTACATAAATCCTATTTTTAAAGCCAAATTCATTTGTATCAGTATTATCCCTTTTTTCGTAGTTCAATCACTTCCGTTTTTGTCAACTTACGCCATTGACCCAATGAAAGTCCTTTTAAGTTTATAGGCCCAAAACTTATTCTATGTAGTGAAAATATTTTCCTCTTTAAAACAGCCATCATACGACGAATTTCACGGTTTTTTCCCTGACGTAATTCTAACCTGACGATTACTCTCTTTTTTACCACTTTTTGTTGAAGAACTTTCGCTATACCTTTTTGTTTAATTCCAATGAATAACCCTCGACCCATTTTTAAAATTTCTAATTTTTCTAAAATACGATCAATCTCAATTTCATAGATACGCGGAATTCTATTTTGTGGCAACATGAGTTCCTGGGCTAAAGTACCGTCATTTGTTAATAATAAAACTCCTGTCGAATTTCGATCAAGTCGTCCTATCGTAAAATATCTTGGATTCTGTGGGACTAATTCCATAACTGTTTTGCGACCTTGTGGATCATTTGCAGTTGTTATGTAACCTTTCGGTTTATTCAAAACGAGAACACCAATATCCAACTGAATGTTTATTCGCTTTCCATTATAAACAATTTCATCTTTTTCAGACACATCAAATGCTGGATCCAATTGAAGAATACCATTTACTGTTGTTGTTGCAGCAGATATAAGTCTGTCAGCTTCTCTACGAGAAGCGACCCCACCTTTGGCGAGATATTTATTTAAACGCATTTAAACAAATGAATAGAAGATAAATTATTTTAAGCTGAAGGGCTATCTGTCGGTCGGTCTAAATCAGAAGGTGGATGAGTAGGTTCAGATAAAAATGTGCTTAACTGTTCTTCATTGTCGCCTTCAGTTAATTCCATTATCTCTTTTAATTTTGGCATATCTGATATTCTATTTAGACCAAAATATTCAAGAAATGTATCTGTTGTAGCATAAAGCAATGGTCGGCCAGGTCCTTCATCACGACCTTTGATTTTAATTAAATTCCTATCGAGAATTGTTTTTAATACTCCGCTACAATCTACACCCCGAACAGCTTCTACTTCAAATCGATTGACGGGCTGTTTGTAAGCAATTATTGCTAATGTTTCTAAAGCAGCTTGCGATAAAGTCAATTTTCCAGATTTGTGCAATAACCTTCTCACCCAAATTTCATATTCAGTTCGAGTTGTCATTTGATAGCCACCTGCTATTTCTTGTATTTCAATAGGTCTTCCTTCATCGATAAAAATAGTCTGAAGTTTTGGTATTAAATGTGTTAATTGAGGTGCTTCGTCAACAAATATGAGGTTTACTCGAGATTGATTTAACGGTTCAGGCGAAGCGAATAATAAAGCTTCTAAAATTTCTAGTTGTTCTTTTTCAGTCATATTACGCTTTTGCAGTTAATAGTTGTATTTCAAGTTCACCAAATAAATCATTTTGAACAATGGTTACTTTATGAGATCGAATCAAATCTAATAGTGCCAAGAAAGTAACAATAATAGCAATTTTTGAATCCAACTGGTTAATGAGTGTAGAAAATCGCATGCGGCCATCTCCATCGAATGATCGGAGAATCAATTCTTTTTGTTCATCCAAGTGAATGGGCTCTCTCTCCAATTCATATGAACGAATTACCGGCATATTATCCATTGCAACTTTGAACGCTCGAGCAATATCATACAATGAAATATCTTTGAGAATGATATTAAACTCTTCAGGAGCATTAGCTACATTTACTGCTTTCCCTTTAGGGAATACCTGACTGCGTTTTGAAGAAAACATTTCCAACATTGTAGCAGAATCTTTAAAACGGGTGTATTCTAATAATTGATCTACTAATTCTTTTCTAGGATCTATAATTTCACCTTCATCATCAATAATAGGTCGAGGCAACAGCATTTTAGATTTTATGCGCATTAATGTAGCTGCCATAACAATAAAGTCTCCGGCAAAATTGATATTTAATTTTTTTATTTCTTCTAATGTATCCATGAATTCTTCAGTTATATTTGCAATGGGTATATCATATATATCTATTTCATCGCGACGAATAAAATAGAGTAATAAATCAAGCGGTCCTTCAAAATTTTCTAAATGAACGCGGTAAGTCATACCCTATAATTTAAACCTGTTACATCTCTTACCGGAGTTAAAAATGTTTCTGCAACATGCATTGCTTTTTTTGCACCAAGTTTCAATATATCATGAACATTATCTTGATGTTTTTCATAAAATTCTCTTTGGCTTCTAAAAGGTTCAAAATGGTCCATAATTGTAGAATATAATTCTTTTTTAATGTCACCATATCCAGTCCCTGGAGTTCGAAATTTATCTTTTAATTTATTTTTTTCCTCATCATCAAGGAATAAGCAATATATTTTATACAAAGCACACTCAGTACTTTTAACTTCATTAACTCCTGTCGAATCTGTTATTATTGACATTACTTTTTTCTTTAGTATTTTTTCAGTCTCAAAAATTGGGATAGTATTATTATACGATTTGCTCATTTTTTGTCCATCTAATCCGGGAACCAATTGCGTGTCCTTGTCAATATCTGGTTCAGGAACAATAAGCACATCACCAAATATTTGATTAAAGCGTTTTGCTATATCTCGTGTCATTTCTAAATGTTGTTTTTGGTCTTTACCTACAGGAACAATTTCACCACCAAATAATAAAATGTCGGCTGCCATCAAAATTGGATATGAAAACAAACCCATATTTGCTTTTATACCCTTTGCAAGCTTGTCTTTATATGATGTTCCCCTCTCCATCAGTCCAACACTTGTTACCACTGATAATATCCATGTTAATTCGGCTACTTGTGGTACATCACTTTGTATCCAAAATGTGGATTTTTCAGGATCCATACCCAGAGAAAGAAAATCCATTGCTGCATTCATTGTATTTTCTTTCAAAAAATTGCCATTTTGCATAGTTGTCATTGCATGATAATTAACGATAAAACAAAATAAATCATTCTTTTCCTGATAATGAATCATTCTTGACATCATTCCAAAATAATTTCCAAGATGAAGTTGACCGGAAGGCTGTATTCCACTTAGTACGCGTTTCAAAATGACTCCAAAAATAAATAGGGTCGCCAAGCAGTCTGGTCATGATTTATAAACTGCTGGAAATAATGAATTCTATTCGGTTTTCGTGGAAGGCGCTTTAGAGGCATTTTTGCTTCTTCCGGCGTATGATTATCTTTTGTCTTATTGCACAGTTGACAAGCGGCTACAAGATTATCCCAGTAATCAGACCCACCTCTTTCTTTGGGAATTATATGGTCAATGGTCATTGTAGATGATTTTGTACCGCAGTATTGGCATGTGTGCTTATCTCTTATCATAATATTTTTGCGGCTCATAACGACATTCATGCTATTGTAATGTACAAAATCCTTGAGCTTAATGATACTGGGTAATGCCAATGTTTTCGATGGTGAATGCACTTTGTCTTTGTACGTAACCAAAATTTCAACTTTCTCTAAATACGTTAAACAAATCGCTCGTCGTGCAGTACATATCATCAATGGTGAATAATTTGTATTCAAAACTAAAACTGCTTTATTCAATAATGAGCCATTATGTGACGGTTGATACATCAGATATTTACTATTTCTTGTATAGATATAGCTTTGACAAAATAATTTTTCAATTTCTGACTAAAATTATCATTAAATGAATTCAAACTTTCAATTCTTACCCAACCTCGGGCATTTATAAAATCTTTACCCCCTAAACAAATTGCCACATGACTGATTTTATTTTTCTCTGCAAAAAACAATAAATCTCCTGGTAAAGATTCATTTAAACTTATTTCATTCTTAAAATATTCTTCTTGCTTATATGCATCCCGGGGTAAATCAATATTATGAGCTTTGAAAACAGATTGAACAAAACCAGAACAGTCAAATCCCATTGAAGATTTACCACCCCATAAATAAGGAACTCCTAAAAACGATTGGGCGAGGTTAATAATTGAATTTCGTTTTGGTGTAAAGGTTTTTGATACAAGACTTTCTTCAATTATGCCCTTAATTCCATCTGGTAAAATAACAGAATAATTATTACCATCAGATTTAGCACTAACATTTCCTCCAAAATATATTTTACGAATATTTTCACCATCAGAATTTACGATTTCTCCTGAATGATTGAAAAATGAATGAGATGAATTGTATTCCTCATTTTTGATAACTCCGTGAAAATGATTTGCCCAACCTTTGTAACCATCCCATTGTTTAATCATGACCCAATCATTAGACTGATCTATAATAGAGCATGTTTCACCAAGCAAACCTTGGGTAATCACTTCTGATTGAAATGTAGGCTCTTTATAGATATTCATGACTGCAACATTAATTATAAAATTTGACATCGGAATTATTTTATTACAAAATTCAACGACGAATTTATTCACCCTCCCCTCTGAAACACAACACATCTTCGATTAGTATTTGAACTTTGATTACGTTGCAAATTTAAACTAAAATCAAATGTTCATATACATCGTATTGTTTCAGGGAAGATCGTGTAATCCGATCACAGTTCCCGCTACTGTAAATGCATTATGCTTGAGTCAGGAACCTGAACTGGCGGTGTATCGAATGATCTTCGGGATAAAGGTCATGATACAAAAACGAAATAATATAATATGCTTCGTGATTATATCCCCGTTCATTAACGGGGGTTTTTGTGTATAGGCTGTCATTATTTTTTATTATTCTAACCTCCTTTTTATTATCAATACCAGTTAATGGAATTGTAAAAGATTTAAATAACTCGCGAATTTCATTTGTTATAATTCAAGCACCATTATCTAAGCAATGGTCAATTACAGATGAATTTGGCTATTTTACTATTGAGTGTAATGTAGGCGATTCTTTGATTTTTAACCGCTTTGGATATCATCAAACTTTTACAATAATCAAGGGTCATTCTGACCTATTTATAACAATGAAGGAAAACCCCATACCATTGGATCAGGTTGAATCATTATCTAAACCATTATCTTCTGCTCACAATTCTAAGACCTATGAAACCGATATTGCTTATAATGGGAATATTTCATCCATATTTAACCAAGTACCAAAAGCTCAATTGCGAACATACGGAGGTCAATCAGGCATTGCAACTATCAGCATTGATGGAGGGCCTGGGTCTCATACAAAAGTAGTATATGAAGGTATAGATTTAACCAATCCGCAAAATGGTGAAACAGATGTATCACAATTACCTCCTAACATAATTTCATCAATAACAGTTTCATCACATCCAGGTGTATTTTTTGGTTCCGGAACTACAGATGGAATTATTTATTTGGGAAATCGTAATGAAGAAACTGCTATTTCATTTAGTAAAGGTAGTTGGGGTAGGACATCATGGTCAGCAAATGTATTTAAACATTTTTCTAATTTTAAATTTCAAACAGCTATTGGGCAGAGATCAGCGAAGGATAATTTTAATGTAACATGGCGAGAAAAATCAATTGAAAGGGAGAATAATCATTTTAATCAAACATATGTGTCGTCATCTTTGGGAGGAGCGATAAATCAACGCTGTGTTACAAAAGGTGTTTTTTTCTATTCAACACAATCCAGAGGTATTGCTGGTCAGATTTTTTCTCCCAGTCTTGAAGCAATAAGAAATGATGAGTTAGTTCTAATTTCTCTTAAAACTACCTATTTATTTCCCCGTGGATATGTTTCAGGATCAATTCAATCACGGAAAAGCTATGAAAAATATAAAGATCCAAATTATAATGTTGATAGTCAACATGAGCTTGAAAACAATATTTTTAAACTAAAAGCTCAAACTCGATTAAATAATGCAATTTTACTTCAATTTCAAGGTAATTCACATATCGAGCACATCAAAAGCTCCGAAACTAATTCACATTCCAGAAATAACTTTTCAAGTCTTTTGTCATCAAAAATTAATATCAAAAACACTCTTATGATTCAACCTACAATAAGAGTAGATTATTTTGGAAAAGACTATAACGCCCAAACTTATAATCTGGATATTATCTGGCAACAAACAGATTATCTAAAATATATAATTTCAAGAGGAAATTCATTTGGAGTTCCTACATTCAATGATATGTATTGGATACCAGGAGGAAATGAAAAACTTAAACCGGAAAAAGCAAAAAAATTGAATGCCGTTACATCTTGGAGTAAGAAAAAACATAATTTTGACCTCACTTACAAATATGTAGAAAGTAAAAATTTGATTCAATGGATACCCAGTGATAATCTTTGGTATCCCGAAAATATTGCTAAAACTGTGCGCAAAAGTCTTTCTGCTTCAGGTTCAACCTCTATTTCAATGTATACACTTTCAGCTTATATAACACGATTATGGACTAGAGATCTACGACAAAACAAGGCATTACGATATGCTCCAGAAATTAGTGCCCATTTTAGTATTTCAGCTAAATTGAAAAATATAACTTGGGGAATTTCAGGACGATATACTGGCTCACGAATTGCCATGTATAATTTTCCAAATGATAAAATACTACCACAACATTATATTTCTTCTATTTATATACATAAAAATTTTATGATTTTAGATCACGAACTTTCATTTAATATTTCAGGAGATAATATTTTAAACTCTCAATTTGAAACTATTCTAGGTTACCCAGAACCAGGAAAATCATTTTATCTAACAATATCAATAAAATAAAAACTAAACAATGGAGTTACTATGAAAAAACTACTGAATCTAATACTGTTTTCAACCCTTTTAATTTTTACTGGTTGTGAAATTAATGAAGATAATGACCAAAAGGAATTATCAGGAGATTTGTATATTTTATGCGAAGGTAACTTTGGATCTGAAAATGCATCACTTTGGTCAGCAGATTTAAACAATGATATAGCTGAAATCAATCCGAACATCTATGAAGAATTAACTGGAAATAATCTAGGCGATGTAGCAAATGCAATGTATATAAATGATAATCTGTTATATATAATTAACAATAATAGCCATACGATAGAAGTTTTGAAATTTGGTGAAGATGATATTCTGTCTTTAGAAGCAAGTGTAGATATTGCTTATTCGAGTCCACGCTTTATGGCATTTAAAAATAATAAAGGATTTATCACAACATGGTATAATGGAATTTTAGTTTTAGATTTAAATTCAAATTCAATTACAGATACAATCAGTATTGCTGGTATGCCTGAAGATATTATCATACATGAATCTGATATCTATGTAAGTGTATCTATGAATAGTGATTGGACTGCTAACAATGAAGTATTGAAAATTGATATTACTGACCTCAATTCAATTTCAATTGATACATATAATGGTATTCCAGGACCTGGGAAAATGGAATTAATAGACGGGAATTTATATGTGGCATGCACTTATTATGATGTTTACTGGTCAGCAAATTATGGTATGAACAAAATTGACCTATCTACAGGAAATATGATTACGTATGATTATGGTACCTCTTTTTCATTCGGATCAGATATTGTATCAATCGATAATCAAATGTATCGTAGTACTTCTAATGGAGTGATAGCTATTAATGCTGATTTAACCGTTAACGAAAATAATATAATTAATGGATTTTCAGGTGTGTATTCTGTGTCAGTTAATGGAGAAAATATCTTTTTTGGGACAACGGATTATATTGCGCCCGACACAGTTTATGTAACCGATCTCACTGGAAATATTGAGCAGATTTTTGAAGTCGGAGCTTTACCTACTGATTTTTCAGTATTTTCTGATTAATCTTTAAACGTCCAGTGTATTCCAAACATAACTAACCGGCCCATGGGCGGAAATGTTTGATTATGCTGGATAAGAAAATCGCCTGCTTGTTTTTCAGGAAATAATTTCAGTGAGGTCGGCTCTATTGCCTGAAGAATATTCTTTATGGACCAAGAAATGGTCATAGAAGAAATGGTTATTGAAGCTTCAGCGTTCAATAACCAAATATCATCAGGATTGTCTGAATCTAAAATATGGAATTCGTAAGGAAAACTATCAATAGGATTAAATCCTATTGATTTCTCTCTATTTAAAAAACCTTCACCTGATAAATTCATTTTTAAAGCAAAACGGTTTAAAACATTACTTTTCTTGTATTGTAAATCAAATTTGACAACATTTTTAATTCCATCAAATAATAGAGTTTGACCTTCTCTAAAATAATAACTACTGGAAAATGAGAGATGTTTAAACAAATTTGATTTGACTAAAAACCCTGATTGGAACGTATAATATTTTCTTTTATTGTATTTCATTGAAATATAGTCAGCTGTTAAACCAATGACAATGCCACCAAATACATTTTTTATATTTAAACGTGAAATCCTATTCTTTACAATCTCATTTCCATTTATAATCAAATTATTATGGTACGGTTTTGAAGATTCTTCAAACATACCTCTAATTTCAAATTTCCTAAATGATTTCATATAAATGATATTTAAATAATTTGTTACTTTTTTTTCGATAAGCATTAGCCCGACTGATGTTTCTAACCCATTTATATCAAATTTTCCATAGAATGTGTGCCAATAGATTTCCCTATGGATTGAATCGTTTTTGCTTATGGACTGAAAATTCATATCCACACCAATCAGAGGTTTCAATCTACCCATAGACACTCCGCTAAACTGATTATGCCAGCGGAATCGATTAATGTATTGCTTTCTCTTATTTGAATACCATGATGCATCTATTTTTCGACGTTGTTGGAATAATGCTAAATGTGATGACCATTGTAATTTTTCTCTAGGTGACTGTGTAATAATTCCCGAAGTCAAGATTTCATCTTTAAATAATCCATTTACAGACCCTGAATCGGGCAATCCAGATTCAGTAATTAACCGTGCGGCTGAAGCATCAAAAGACCATCCTTTATTTTCAGACCTATAATCCACTCTATACGTTTGCTGTAACGGTGAGGCATTCCCTTTTGGGTGAAAATACTGACCTTCTCTTCCTGCATAGCTTCGTTTAAACCCATGTAAACCAACATATCTATTTGGAGATTCAAAATCAATATTAATTGCGAGGAGATCATAATTATAATCTCCTCTTTCATAATTGAGAATTGTTGTTGTCGACGTTGAATCTGATATTTCGTTTATTGAAATTGGTATTTGATTAGTGATTGTGGGCTGAAAATAATTAGAAATTGTATGTCCATATCGAGAGGGATAATGTGTATAAACTCCATCAAACAACAACGGACCAGACGTCCAATCGGTATTCCAAAATATCCTACCATTTAAGGATGACATACCAAATTGACCACTCCAATCGTAAGGAGAGTCTACAGTTTGTCCAAATAATCCGGAAAGGAATAGGTATAAAAATAGCCGATTCATTTAACCAATAATTTTGTTATTCTAGGTACGCCAATTGCAAAAATAAACCCATTTGCAAATTGATGTATTAATGTGAAACCAATTCCTGATATATAAAGACCTATTGTACGAGAAAAATCAAAACCAGCACTCAATGGATAGCTTAATGTGGTTAATGAATCAAACATAAATGTGAGGATTAAACCCACAACACCCACTGCAATAATTTTTTTTACTGAATATTCCTTATGCATAAACACTTTCCGGAGAAGACCACCAACAAAACCCACTCCAGACATTCCTATAATTTGGGCAAAAAACAAAGGAGGAAAACTCAATCCTGAACCCAAAGGATTCATTCCGGAAAAAACCATTTCAGCTGTACCACCCACTAATAATCCCCATGCAGGACCTAGATAAAGTCCAGCTGTGAAAATAATGACAGTTATGAGTTCAATATTTGGAATCATTAGCAATGAAAATCCTGCACCAATAGCTAACGCAGCAAAAATCGATGCTTGAACCAATTTATTTAGATTCATCAATCCCTTTATATAATGCAGTGCGAAATATGTTTTTCCTATCTGTCCATTTACCACCCTGCTGGTCATCCGCCAACGCCAGTTTCATCAAATTCATTTTTGCATCTAAATTATCAATAAAATGAACGAGCAATGCTTCTTCAAAACTTGGTTGCTTCGGACTCTGCCATTCAAATCGACCTTGATGAGATAAAATTATATGTTCCAGTTTCTGTCTTAATTCTTTTGGAAAACCTTTTATTTTTCCACTGGCTTCTCGAACCATATCACGGCCGATAACTATGTGACCGATAAAATTTCCTTCATCAGTATATTCCGCTTCTAGGTTAGAAGATATTTCAGAAAGTTTACCAATATCATGCAACAAAACACCCGCCATAACTAAATCCTGATCCAATTTATATAGCGGTGTCAATTTTTCTGCAATTTTCCCCATAGATAAAACATGTTCCAAAAATCCTGATCTGTAATTATGATGCATCATGACAGATGCGGGATGAATAAGCAGTTTATCCTTATGTTCACGATAAATAGTTGATACTACTTTTTTTAGAAATGGGTTTTTCATTTTACCTATTAACTGTACAATCCCCTTCCACATTTTAATTGGATTGTACGGGGAAGCAGGTACAATCAGTGACGGGTCAAATCCATAACGGCCATAGTGTTTCACAGATGCTGTATTAATTTTTTTAATAACCAATTGCATACGATCCTTGAATGATTCAACATTTCCTTTTACTGCAACAGGATTACCTGCAGAAAACTTTTCATTGAATTCGTCTACTTTGTCCCAAATTTTGGCATTTACAGTTCCTGAATTATCTCTTAAAATAAGATCTAGATATAAATCGCCTGCACGGGTATGGCGTAAATGTTTTTCTACACAAAGGTAAAATCCTTGTATGGAAGCACCTTCTTTAAATAATGATATTTTTGTTATAGGTTTCATCGATTAATCCATACTTTCAATACTGAAAATAAGTAAACTTGACTATATGAAAGTAACATTGGATACAGTCTTATATTCCAATTCCAGTGACAGAAAAATTTTGCAGTCGTGTATGCAAAACTGGTTCAGGAACCCAAAAGACTTACAATTCACCGATCCACGGATGCCTTACCCATTCGATTTTAGAAAATGGTGTTCACTATCTTATAAAGAAGAAAACACTCAATCAATCGTTATAAGAAAAGATAAATGGATTATTGGTTATGTAAGTGTAAAGACTACCCCAGAGAATAAGAAAGCTCAACTATTCCATTTATTTGTAGATAAAGGTTTTCGTAAAGTGGGATTAGCAAAATTGCTCATAGAACATGTAATTCAATTATCAAAAAACGTACACATGAATTATGTAACGCTAAATGTTGTTCCTAAAAATACAAGAGCAATTGCTATTTATGAAGCTGCTGGATTTGAGGAAAATGGAGTTACATCGAGCGGACGTGTCAAAATGCGAATAGAGATATAAGGTAATTAACAACTAATTACAGAAAACCTGATTCTTTTACAATTCTGATTCTTTCTTATTTTTCATTAATTCAGGAATATCGCAATTATTACATTTGGGGTCAGTATCACCTTGCTTCCAATTTTTTTTAAACTTAAAAATTGTATAGATAACAGCTAATAATAAAATTATTAATGATATGATAGATTGATAATCCATTTAACGATTAACTATCCAAGCCCCAGCAACAAACCGCCCTGATAGACTAATAAGGAAGCTCCAAAGGCTAATCCATTCATATATACTATCATAAACACAGGCCATTTCCAGGAATTAGTTTCATTTCGGACAATTGCAAACGTTGCCATGCACTGGGCAGCAAACACAAAGAAAACCATTAACGATATAGCAACAAGTGGTGTATAAATCGGCTTTCCTGTCTCTGGATCCCTATCAGATTTCATAGCATCCTTCAACTGAACGACATCTTCCACATCTGACTCAACATTATATATAGTTGCCATGGTACTCACTAATACTTCACGTGCTGCAAAAGAAGTAATTAACCCAATCCCTAATTTCCAATCAAATCCTAACGGTTTTATCACTGGCTCAATAGCATGTCCTATTCTACCAGCATAACTCGATTGAATAGGATTTTTATTTATATTTGTTTCATCTACTTTTGGAAATGATGCCAAAAACCATAAAACGATAGAAATAGCTAAAATGATTCTGCCTGCATTTATAATAAATAATTTCCCTCTGTTAAAAACTTGGCTAAATACAGATATCCAAAGTGGGATTCTGTATGGGGGCAATTCCATAACAAAAGATGATTTACCTTCAACTTTAATGAACATGCTGAATATTTTAGCAAGAATAAATGCGGTTACTGTACCTAAAAAATACATCATAACTAATATCAAACCCTGGAGATTAAAAATATTAAAAACATAAATAGATGGAATAAAAGCACCAATCATTAATGTATACACCGGCAAGCGGGCGCTACAACTCATTAGCGGTAAAATTAATATTGTTATTAAACGTTCTTTCCAACTATCAATAGTACGTGTTGACATAATTCCTGGAATAGCACAGGCATAACCACTCATCAAAGGAAGAACAGATCGTCCATGTAATCCAATCGTGGTCATAAAGCGATCCATCATAAATGCCACTCTAGCCATATAACCAGTATCTTCTAATATCGTCATGAAAAACATTAAAATTAAAATTTGAGGTAGAAAAATAAGAATCGAACCCACACCAGCTATAACGCCTTCAACTAACAAATCACGAAGCATACCGGCAGACATAAAATTCAACACCTGGTTTCCAATCCATGAAACACCGCCATTTATCCAATCCATAGGTATAGTTGCCCATGTAAATATGGATTGAAAAATAAAATATAGAATTATAACAAACATCATAGGCCCGCCCCATTTATGGGTTAGAAATGTATCTAGTTTTTCACTATAATTATTTTCTTCAAGGTTTGAATCAATTTTAATTTTTAATGCATCCAACACACTATCAAGCCATTCATATCTTAACGTCGCTTCCATGATTCTGTGTTTAATTCCCGAATCCTCTAAACAGTCTACAGCTACTAATCGTTTTTCCTGAAGTGACTTCTTGAATGAATCATCTACGTTTTTACCATTAACAGTCATTTCACTATATATGTCCAATGTTGATTGACGTGTTATTAATCTTAACGCTTGTGCTTTAGCTGTCCGACGACTATAGTTAAACTGTGTTTTCAACATATCTTCCAAAGGCTTTAATGCAGAAGAAATATCATTATTAAGAAAAATAGGAAATGGTTTATCTACTGATGTGGAACTCATAGATTCATTTACAGCAATCATTAATTCCTTTTGTCCCCACTTTTCAGTTGCAGACATGGGTATTATGGCAGCCACACCCAAATCATTTGCTAATTTTTCATAATTAATGTTTAACTCATCTTTAACCATATCCATCATATTCAATCCGACTACAATTGGAATTCCAAGATCAGCTAATTGTGAAGTGAGGTAAAAATTGCGGCTCAAGTTTGTTGCATCCACAACAGAAATGATTACTTTGGGTGGTTCCTGACCGTGAATCCAATTTAAAACGTGTTCAGTTACAATTCGTTCATCCATGGATTCCGGCGTTAAACTATATGTTCCTGGTAAATCAAGAACACTAAATTGTTCACCATTGGCAAAATGAGCCTTCCCGATTTTTTTTTCAACCGTCACACCCGGATAATTAGATACTTTATGATTTAAACCAGTGAGCAAATTAAAAATAGCCGTTTTACCGCTATTTGGATTACCCACTAATGCAACCCATTTGGATTGATTTGAATGCATCATTGTTGAATCAAGATATTTTGAGCATCATTTTGTCGAAGAGAAACATGGTAGTTTCGAACTTTTAATTCGATTGGACCATTCATGGGTGCCGTTTTAATACGACGTATACTAATTCCGGGTAAAATTCCCATTTCTACAAGGCGAGATTGGAGTTCCATATCTCCTATAAACGAATGTACAGTCGCAATTTCTCCATCTTTTAATTCATAAAGTGTCACTGGCAATCCTCACACAAACCAAATAATTGATGAATATGTCTAACGAGTTTGAATCTATACTCATTTGCAACTTTATCCTGTAAGTCTTCAATTTTATCTACAACAAATTCTTCAATTCGTCCGCATGTAATGCAAATAATATGGTCATGATGATGACTATCATTCCTGTGTTCAAACTTACTTGGCCCCATACCCAAATCCAATTTTCGAACCATATTATTCTTTACAAGTACATCAATGGTTCGATATACAGTTGCCCTAGAAACAGAAAGACCTGATTGCCTTATTGCCATATATATTTCATCAGCATCCCTGTGGTCATCATTGGAAAGGATTTCATTCCATACAGCTTCTCGCTGCTGTGTAAATCGCAAACCTTCTTTTTGAAGTATATTCTTAAACGTATTTATATTTATAGACATAAATGATCCTTATTGAGAATGAGTCTCAACGAAGTTAAGGATGAATTTATTCCCCTGAAAGGAAATTTAAATGGTATATATTATAAAGTTCAGCTGACTTTTTTTAGCTTGGCAAACTTAACAATCAATTTCTTTTTAAGTCCGCCTTTAAACACAACACCTACACGTTGATTTTCACCGGATCCGCTTAATGCCATAATTTTTCCAATACCAAAAATGGCATGTTCAACTTTATCACCTACACGAAAATCATCAAAAATTGTCACTGTTCGTTTCACTTCCATTTTTGCGAATCCGCGGTTTGAACCAATGACTTTTCTCGTTAATGCAGATGAAAAATTGATATTTTCTAAATGGTCTTCAGGGATTTCTCTAACAAATCGTGAAACCAATCCATAAAATTGATCTGCTCCTGCTCTACGTCTGTTATTTGCGTACAGTAAAAAGACATTTTGTTTTGCACGTGTTAAGGCTACATAAAATAATCGCCTTTCTTCTGCCAATTCTTTTTTTGATTGCAAACTATTGTATAATGGAAATAAACCATCTTCTAAACCGGTTAAAAACACAACAGGAAATTCTAAACCTTTTGAAGAATGTACTGTCATAAGAGTCACTCTATTTTCCTGATCATTCCATTGATCAATGCCCGTTAACAAAGAAACTTCTTCAAGAAATTGGGTAAGTAACATTTCAGGGTTACGAGCCATAAATTCATCTACACTATTTAACACTTCATTAATATTGTTTATTCTCTCTAATGCTTCTTGCGAATTTTGACGTTTATAATATTTAATAATTCCCGTTTCATCCACCAGAGTCCTGACAAGTTCGCCTGCATTCAATTTATCCAACAAATCATGATATTTACTGATAATATCATAGAACCTTTTCAATTCATCCGCTTGCTTACCACGGATATTCATCTTTGTTGGGTCAGCTAAAACATCAAATAATTCTTTATTAGATTTAATGGCCTCATGAACACATTTATCCACCGTTTTTAAACCAATACCTCGAGGAGGGAAATTGACAACACGACGTAAAGCAATCGTATCTTTCTTATTTACAATTAATTGCAAATATGACAATAAATCCTTTACTTCTTTTCGTTCATAGAATCGAATACCGCCAATAATTTTATATGGGATTCCGTTTCTTCGTAAACTGTCTTCTAGTGCCCTAGATTGAACATTTGTACGATACAGGACTGCAAAATCACTAAACGTACGCTTATTCATTTTTATTTCTTTTTCCAATACACTAATTAAAGCATCTGCTTCTTCCATTTCATCATTTGTTTCTAAAAGGCCCAGTTTATCGCCTGCTCCATTCATTGCTTTTAATTCTTTCAATGCACGATCTTCATTATTTTTAACTACGGCACTGGCAGCATTTAAAATTTGTTGAGTTGAACGATAATTTTGTTCAAGTTTGAAAATTTTACACCCAGGAAAAGATTTTTCAAAATCTAGTATATTACGTATGTCAGCTCCACGCCAGCCATAAATGGATTGGTCATCATCTCCAACAACACATATTTGGTTATGTGCTGTAGCAATTGCATTGATAAATAAAAATTGAGGACGATTCGTATCTTGATATTCATCCACAAGAACATACTTCCATTGATCTTGATATTTTTTCAGAACATCAGGGTATTTTTCAAACAATACCAATGGAAAAAGTAAAAGATCATCAAAGTCCAATGCATTGTTCTTTTTCAATTCTTTTTGATATTTCTTATAAACATCACAAATTGTTTTATCTAAAATTGTTCTACTGGCTCGTTTTGCTTCTGAAGGGTTTAGCATTTTATTTTTAAAATTGCTGATACTATTCCTGACCGTTTTTGGATCTAAATATGTGCGTGCTATTTTCATTTCATCCATAACCAAACGAATAAGTGAAATTTGGTTTTGAACATCATAAATAACAAAATCTTTCGTAAATCCTAAACGATGAATTTCTTTTCGGAGCAGACGAGAACATATAGAATGAAATGTACCAATATTTAAATTTACATTTTTTTTCTTGAGCAAAGATTGAACCCTTTTTGACATTTCCTCTGCAGCTTTATTCGTAAAAGTAACAGCTAAAATTTCATTTGGTTTAAATGAACCTTCTTCAATTAAATGTGCAATTTTGTGTGTTAAAACGCGCGTTTTACCACTTCCGGCTCCTGCAAAAATCAAAACAGGTGTCCCAATTGCTTCAACAGCTTTCTTCTGAATCTTATTTAGAATTTTATGTGCCATAGTTTATGAGTTTTCTCTACTTTAATTATTTTCGAAAATTTCTTTTACGACTTGCTTTATATTTTCGTTTAGCCCGATTATGCTCTTGTTCTGTTTTTGTAAACTCGTGATACCCATCTCCTCGGGCGACAAAAAATAAATATTCATTTTCATTAGGATATAAAGCTGCAAGAATTGATTCTTTACCTGGGTTATTTATAGGACCCGGAGGAAGACCTTTATTCAAATATGTATTATATGGCGATTCAATTTTTAAATCTTTAATTAATAATCTGCGAGGAGAATCATCAATGATATATTGGATTGTAGGATCTGCCTGAAGTTTCATTCCTATTTTCAAACGATTATGATACACACCCGATATAATTGCTCTTTCTGAATTATATAATGCTTCACCTTCTATAATTGATGCTAGTGTTATCATATCATTAATAGTGTATCCTAACTGTTGCGCTCTAATTCGAAAAGAATCTGATACACAATTATGATATTCATTAACCATAATATTCATTATATCTTCAGGTGTCTGATTTTCCAATAAATAATATGTATCCGGGAATAAAAAGCCTTCAAAGGAATGATGGTTAATATTCAATTTTCTCAATAAACGTTTATTTTTACTTAAATTAATAAACTCATCTGCATCAGTCCCTAAAACTTTTTCTAATTCATTAGCAATCGTTCTAATTGTCCAACCTTCTTGAACAGTTACACGTTTCAAATTAGGCGCACCATGAACTAATTGATCTATAATCTGATAATTTGATTTGGCTCCATTCAACGTATAAGATCCTGCAGGTAGTCTTTTCTCGTGGCCTAGCGCCCACACTGCAATACGAAACATTTGTTTATTGGCAATAATATTCATTTCATTCAGTATTTTACTGACTTCTGTAACATTGGCACCCTTTGGGATATTCACTTTGACCATAGTATATGGGTTTGCCTGTGGCCAATTAATTATTAACAGGTAAAAAGCTAGAGCACTGAATAAAACAACTAACAGCACCACGCCAACCAGTCGTTTCCCCGGATAAAAGTTCTGTAACGCCATGATTTTTGGGGTGCGAATTTAGAGACATTATTTAACACAAGTCAATTTCCAGATTATAAATCTTATTATTTAATTCATGAAGATTCCCTTTGGTCAAGGTAATTGCTTGCTTTAATTTCCCCGCCGCAATGAGTAAGAAAATTGATGAAAAACACGTTCACCTGATTGAGGGTTGGGCATTTACAAGTAAGAATTATTATATTTTTGCTGTAGGAGTTATATTAATTGCATTGGGCTATTGGATTATGGCTTCAGGAGAAACAACAAGCACCCAAAGCTTAACAGTAGCTCCAATTATGCTTTTTCTTGGATATATAGTCGTTATTCCAGCAGCACTTATATACCGAGATAAAAAGTAGACTATTGAAATTGGGATCGTAGTTCAGTTGGTTACCCCGACACTCTGTGTGCGGGGCAAGGAACGTCCCGACTTGAAATGTCGGGAAGGTCGAGGGTTAAGTCTGAAAGACTTTGAACCCTCTTAATTAAATAGAATTATTGAAATTGGGATCGTAGTTCAGTTGGTTAGAACGCCGGCCTGTCAAGCCGGAGGTCGAGGGTTCGAGTCCCTTCGGTCCCGCTAACGTCTCCCGACGTAACACTCAGTGAACCCTGGTTAACTGAGTGTTTTTATTTTATCATTAATAATACAATAATTCAATTGAGTGTATAGTAACTTTTATGTTACCTTCCCTTATGGTAATTAGAGAATATATTACTGAAAATGGTATCAGTCCTTTTAGTAAATGGTTTAATAAACTGAATTCTCATTCAGCAGCAAAAGTTGCTGTTGCGCTATCACGAATGGAAACTGGTAATCTATCAAATGTTAAATGGTTCAGAGGGATTGGGGAATACAAAATTAATTGGGGTCCCGGTTACAGAATTTATTTGGCTAAAGATGGAAACAAGCTAATTATTCTGTTTGGTGGTGGTACAAAAAAGAGCCAAGTAAGAGATATTGGACAGGCTATTAAATTACATCAAGAATACAAACAACATAAAAATAGTGAGGATTAATTATGGCAAACTTTACAAAAGATTATAGAGATACAATTCAGGACAGACTGAATCAGGATTCCGATTTTGCACAACATCTATTAGATGAAGCCATTTCACTCATCTTGAATGATGAGCCAGAAACAGCAAGACTTGTTTTAAGAGATTTAGTCAATGCAACGATTGGATTTGAAAAACTTTCTGACAAAACACAAAAAAACAGCAAAAGCCTTCATAGAATGTTGACGGTCAATGGAAACCCTTCCATGAATAACCTAACTCATATTATTAACGTCTTACGAGAGACCCTGAAAGTAGATTATGAAATTCACACAGTTCCTGCTTAAAGGTTAATCTTTATTGCAAAAAGGGTTCTTTGAGTGTAACGTCCACCCCGCATTTGAAAGATACCATTTCTTTCTGACGATAAAACCCCGTTTCACCACGGGGGTTTTTGTTCATAGAACTTGAGTAAGACTCGAAGAGTCTCGCCTGTTCACCCCCACCTCAATTCTTTTGTGGTCTCATGTCTTCCAGTCCGTGCAATTTACGAAGGTCGGGCACAACGTCCTCTTCAAAAGTTTTCAAAGGAACAATTTTTAGATTGTTGAAGCGGGCTATTCCGAGTTCGATGGCGAACTCTTCCAGATTATGAGGTTCCGTCGTCTTGACCACCCAGAGGAAAGTATGCTCGAGACCTGAATGATATCGGTCCACAATAGAGGTGACTCCATATTTCTTCATCAACGGCCGGTTGTCCCGCGAACCAATTGCGACCACCCTTTTAGCCGTCGCAAGATTGTTAAGGGGGCAGGCGTTCACTTCGTGCGAGCCGTAGATCCCCCATAATGTAGGTTTTGTGTTTTCTGCCCTGGCACTGCCAGCGAAGAACTGCATGGAAATAATTATTGCATAAACGAGCCTTTTTTTAATGAGCCTGGAAGATGAAAATGTTGAAAATCGTGTACTAGACATGGAAACTCTCCTTTTCTTTTAGTTACTTACGTTTTAAAAGTTACTAGCACTATGACATACCCTGGTGAATTTTATTTTGCAAGTTATTTTTGACCAGCTATACTAAGGCCATGAAAAAGAAAAAACCTATAAAAATTAAAGACTGTGGTAAACATGGCTTGTTTATTCTAAAATAGATTCGCTCCCCTCTTTCATTCTTATTTTTTTTAAATTTATTTTTGAATGGACCCAGGATCAAAAATAAACCCAAATGCAAACCCAAGGTTAATATTCGATGCTGAACCCACCAATAAAACTACCCCCGGAGAGCCTGAACAAGATCGCCTAGGAACTTGCACCACATATCCCACTTATGATTTAGTCACTGAAAAAGCTCAAACTAAAAGGATCAAAGACCTCCACTCAAAACGGGACACCGACGACAAAAAGAGTTCTTTGAGTGTAACGTCCACCCCGCTACAAAAAAGCCCTCCGCCAGCTGGCGGAGGGCTTTTTCATTATTTCAACAAAACCATCTTTTTAACCGAATGGAATTCACCAGCCGAAATCCTGTATAAATACATCCCTGCACTCACGGGTTGCCCTGTTTCGTTAGTTGCATCCCAAATAATCGATTTAAATCCAGCACTTTGCTGATTGTTGACGAGTGTTTTGACTTGTCTTCCCATCAAATCATAAATCATAATCTTAACCATCTCATCTTCAGGTAAATCATACTGTAGTGTCGTTGTTGGGTTAAATGGGTTTGGAAAGTTATCATACAATTTAAACGAACTTGCCACTGTTGGTATTTCATTTATATTGCCTAAATCGGTTTCATCCATAATGCATCTTATACAATTTCCATCGGCACGTTCTCGAGTTCCCATTTGAGCACTATTGATTCCAATCCCCATTACACGAGATGCAAATCCACTCACTGTACTTGTTCTATATCCGGCAAATGTACCCACATTCCCAATTTGGCCACTCATGCGAGATCTTGCACCGGTGAGTGTCAATTTTAATGGCGAATTAAATGCTCCCGCAGCATCACTACTTGTCCAACTTTGAAATTCTGTTTCAAACTCTACTTCAGTTGGCAATCTAAATCCTGGCGGGCATGGGTTATTTATTCCATCAATCCCTTGCCATAAGCTGTCATTTGCCGGTGAACGCCAATCGTTATTTGCAAGTATGAATAAGGAATGTTCTGGATCGTCTGTATTGGACGAATTATTTGTGGTGCTTGATGTTCTAGATTCATGCCCATCTGAAAGTCTTCCCCATTGGAATAAATCTCCATATGCTGCATCATCTGTTGATGAATTAGCCACTTGACTGGCGCCTAAATTTCTATCCATCCATGTTCTACCCGTAACTGGGTTTATGACTGTGGTAGTGACAATTATAGACGATAGCGGATATCGAAAAACTCCCTGTGAGTGCGTCCCAGCAATAATGTAATTATTACTTATCTCAAGATCAAAAATATTTAAATCTAATAGACCATCATTTATTTGTGTCCAGCTATCTCCATTATCTAATGAATAAAAAACACCAGCAGCTGTTGATCCTGCAATAATTAAATTATCATTACTTGCAAATCCTCTATAGGAATTGGATATAATTCCATTTGATAACAACTCCCAATTGGCGCCAAAATCTGTTGATCTAAATACACCTGATCCAATTCCACCTCCAGCAAAAAGTGTATTTCCTTTACGTTGAATGGCTCTAAAACGCGTAGATGAGAGACCATTATTTATCTCCAACCATGTTTGGCCCCAATCTCCGCTTTTATAAATACCTTGTCCATTTGTCCCAACAAATAGTGTATCCTGTATATGAGTTACACAACGAACATCTGTTCCTGTTAATCCAGCTGCCGTCCAATTTTCTCCATGATCCAGTGAAATAGAGATACCTCCCGGACTAACATGGACCAATCTAGAACCACTATTGATAATTCCATGAGATAATAAATTCGATAAGCCGTTACTTTTTGATTCCCATGATGCACCATTATTTTCACTTCTAAAAACGCCCTGGCTTGTGCATGTATATATATAAAGACTATCAGACGTAAACCCTCGCGTGGGTCCATAGGAATCATTTCCTGAATTAGATGATTCAAAACTTTCACCTTCATTTTCCGAACGATAAGCTCCCGTTGCACCACCCATAAAAATAAAATTCTCTATGGTTAATAATGATTGAGTATCTAGCCCTTCGGTCCCTGCAGATTGCTCCCATTGCCCGATTAATTGCGTTATGAGGATTGAGCATAGAATAATTATTGATTTGAGATTTTGATAGTTCATCATGTTCCTTATTAAGAAATTAAATTGTTAAGAATTAATTGACTCATAAAACATGAACTAGTTAATAATTATTTTAATATTAAAAATTCACCAATATGAGTAAGATGGTTCTTTGAACCATACGTCCACCCAGTAGTAAAAAACCATCGGTTGAGGTGTTTTGTAGTTATTTGAATTGAGGAACTTTTAATTTCCAATTCTTCTTTAAAACCATTTCATCTACATGGCCGGAAAGATTTTCATTTTCATACACAATATGCATATGAGTAAACGTGGTATGATGGGTAAAAATGGCTTTGTGATGTTCTGAATAAAAACCCAATATTTTCCCCTTTATATTTTCATCAGCTCGCTTCCAAGATTGTTTCAAATGATCATCGTGGGAACCGCCAGGATCAGGTGAAGAAATTATATGCCAATTCATTGATTCAAAATCGCCTTCGATTATAAATGGAAACGGTTTATTCGAATCTATCCCCAATTCATTTGCATGTGTTTTTATTACTTCATCAATAGATCCGCTTTTGGTTGACTTTTCCACAACTGTTTCTTTCCATGACAAAACCTCTGAAGTGACTAACAATAGAGCTTTTTCATTATCTGTTACATCTAATTGAATGTCCGGTACATTTCCAAGTTCAGCACGTGAAATAAGAATTTCACTATCCATAATAATGATTTCACCATCTAAATTTTCCATTGCACCTAATCCATAAAGATGCTCATTTTCCAAAACATCAGTAAGATTAACAATCCCTTCTCTAGCACCACCGTGCATGATTTTTTTCAATTCCCCATGTACCATAACTTCAGGCTGGTTTTGTCTTTCACAGCCAATCATAAACATAGTCGCAATGACCAATGTAATTATGAACTTAAATTTGACCTGTGACCACAGGATTAACTTGCTCATGAAAACCCCCCTGGTGCACCACAGGAATTAGCAGGTGCAGCTGAATGTTCGTTTGTAGAAATACTCGGTGCAGATAACATTCGTTTAGAATTTTTCTTCTTACAATTCGGACATATTATTTCCGAATCTGATTTGGAAAATGATACCAATTCATCAAATCGGTTTCCGCACGATTCACATTTATAATCATATACTGGCATAATTACTGCTCACTTACATTTATTTCTGGTTTTTCTTTTTCTATCATTATTTCCTCAACCTGAGGACAGGGAGTGTGTCATGTAGGGATTCCTATTTTAGGGAAAATAACTCTGTTTATAAAATACCACACACCTAAAATGATGAAACCTAGTATAACATCATTCATACCGCATCCACCGCTGCTTTTAGCCAATCATTTACCTGGCCAGCCAATTCATCTAGATCATTCCTTCCTGTGACAGAAAGCATCTTGAAAGCATTGATGGCAGATAAGGTAACTGTTTTATCATCATTTTCCCAAAGGGTTACATTGCATGGTAATAATAATCCAATTTCCAATTCTTCAGACAAAGCTTGAAATGCTGTAGGTGGATGGCAAGCACCCAAAATTTTATAACGGCGAAAATCTTCATTTAATTTTTTTTTCAGTGTTTCATTCACTGCAATTTCCGTCAAAACACCAAAACCTTGTTCCTGAAGAGATTCTCTGATTCCATTTTCTACTTCATCAAATGACTTGTCAATTATTCTTTGGTAGCCGTAGTCCATTATGAATTCTCCTTTTTTGGCCAGCCCCATACTAAACCTATCAATGCTCCATATACTGTACTGTTTAATGGTGAACTGGTAATAGCGCATGTTCCACTATTGCACCCAACAAGCGCATAATATGTAAAACCCAATACAGAACCTATCATAACAAATAAAATACGTTTATTCACCAGAAATTACCGCACCTTTCCATTTATTCATTCCGCCGGCCAGATTTACAGCATCAAATCCATGATTAATCAATATTTCAGTTCCCCTTTTGGATCTATTACCACTACGACAATAAACAACTATTTTTTTATCTTTATATTTTTTTAATTCGCTCACTCTGTTTTCTAATTCTTGAACTGGAATAACAGGTGAGTTTGGAATTGCTTTTGCACTATGCTCTGAAAGAGTTCTTACATCCAAAAAAATATATTCATCATTCCCATATAATTCGACACCTTTTGCAGATTCTATCGTTGGTGTTTCCATTTTATTTTCTTTGTCATTTTTACAATAATAATTGCAAACACCTGCGCCTAAAACGCCAATTAATAAAATAATAATCGTGATTTTCATTTTTTATCTCCTAATTTTTCTATAATATAATGTATGTTCACACCTAATTAACGATTAATCGATTGTTTTTTCTCACGTTTTACACTTAAAAATTAAGCAATCATTTAATATACTAGAGAACCAATTCGATACAATTATTTACTTTTAACAATTAAAAATAACTATGACTGAATTAATTCAATATTTTACCAACATCACCACGGAATCGCGCAGCCTTTTTCTCATTTCGGGATTGGCTTTTTTCTTTATTCTTGAATTTGGTATTCCCCTTTTTAAGATGAAGTATAGTAAAGGAAAACATGCTTTAATTAATATAACATTCACCATTATAACACTTATCGTAAATCTATTCGGTGCGGCATTAATACTATCTGCAGTTAATTACAATGAAAGCAATCATTCAGGAATATTAAATCTTGTCCAAATGCCTTTATGGTTATATGTGATTTTAGGATTGGTATTGATGGATTTAATCGGTGCGTGGTTCATCCATTGGATTGAGCATAAAGTGAAATGGCTTTGGAAATTTCATATTATACATCATACCGATCCTAACGTGGATGTCACGAGTGGGTTACGCCATCATCCCGGTGAAAATATTTTTCGTTTATTATTCACTACGTTGGCTGTTTTAATTACAGGAGCTTCATTCGGGCTGATAATGCTCTATCAAACTATTTCCGCATTTTTTGCCCATTTAACCCATGCCAATATCAAAATGCCTCTAGCAATTGATAAGGTATTATCATATATATTTGTTACTCCACATTTCCATAAGGTCCATCATCATTATATCCAACCACATACCGATAGTAATTATGGAAATATCTTTTCCATTTGGGATCACGTTTTCCACACAGTAACTCGTGTGAAAAAGATGGATGATCTAGTCTATGGAATTGATACCCATATGAAACCAGAAGAACATTCTAGTATTAAAAATTTATTGATGATTCCTTTCCAGGCTTATCGTCCACCTGTGGGATCTAAATTCAGTAAATAAATAAAAAATCCCCGCATCAACAGGGATTTTTTATTTATAATTTCGCAGCATTATGAAAATTTATATTTTATGGCTTTTGGGCATTATTGCATGGAACTATGGATTCCCGACTGCTAAACCAATTGCTGATGTAATTGTGGCTGTAGTACTCTCATTTGTTAGTTATGGTTTGAATAAATATATGAATTAATAATCCATATCCATACCACCACCAGAATCACCCCTTTTTCGGTCTCCTTTACCCCAACGTTTCTTCTGCTCTAGTTTTCCAAAATTATAACTTAACGTCAGATACATTGTACGCGGGGAATGTCTTCTTTCAGCTTCCATGAATTGAGTATAGCTTACACTTCCTAGATCCACTTCTTGTTCAGTGTTAATTTTAAATTTACCACTATCAAATACATCGCTAATCTTAAATGTCATATTTAACCGATTATCCAAAAATCCTTTCTGAATTGCCATATCCATAGTAAAACTTCCTTTTATATTCCCATCAGTAAATTTCATAGGACCACGATACCTTGAGGATAACTCAATTCTGGCAATTTGCGGAATGGTTATAGTGGACGAACCGAAGGCAAAATATCCATTTGAAGTTCCATTTAGATCTGCTTCACCTGAACCATATGTTCGTGAATTCCAAGTTACGACAGAAACCATAAGATTTATTAAAGGGATGGGCCGATAATTAACCATAAACTCTATACCATGAGATTCTGCATTCCCGGAATTATCCGATGAAATAACTTCATACGTCGTATCACCTACCGCTATAAAATCACTGTCCCACCAACGCATCATATCGACTACTTTTTTGTAATATAATCCCGTATTCAAAGTTAGTTTTCTATCAAAGTGAGAAAAATTTAATTCGTATACATCACTGAATTCTGGTTTTACATAAGGATTGCCTGTACGAATATGACTTGTATCAAAAAAGTCTCGGGGAAATGGATTAACGGATCTGCGTCTGGGTCGATTTACTCGTTTACTGTATCCAAACTGTAGTTGATCTTTTTCAGTAAGTGTATACATCCAAAACATACTTGGGTATATTTTGAAATATGGTTTTGAAAAAGGTGACTTTTCAATCGCATCGTCAATTAATGTGGTGAAAATATTTGTAGTATCATGTACTCCGCCTGAATTCATATTGATGCTAGTTTCAACTTGTTCAAATCGAATTCCAAGTTTAATACCCCAAATTGCACTGAAATCATGCGCCAAAGTCGCATAAGCAGCATGTACATCTTCATCATAGATAAAATCATATGGTATTCTTAAATAATTGAGATCTGTATTAAAATTCTTGATTGTACTTTTGAATCCAGTTTCAAGAATGGTCCCTTTTTTAAATGGATGAGTATAATCACCTCGAATAATCAAATTAGATTGTAATTCATCCGAATTGATCTGACCTTGCTCATTGCTACGTTCTGATTGCTCATCTTTGGAATCACTAAAAGAATAAGAAATATCTAATTCTAATTTTTGTAATGGATCTTCATAATCTTTGACATATGTAAAATCCATCGAATTTGTTGAACCTAATCCTCTTTTATCCTGTTGTACTTTATAATCAAGTGGATAAGTATAATGTATATTTTCTTCAGTAATATTATCATGCTTATTAAATGTTGAACTTACTGAAACTGTTTGTTTTTCCGTCAAATAATAATCCCCGCCTATTCTTATAGACATAGAAACAGGCATTCTTATTCTTGATGTATTTTGTTTAGTCGTATCTGCAGAAGATCCATCATCAATAATGAATAATCGAAATCCATCACTTTGCCGATTACCTTTACGATAACTACCATTGGTAAATAAATTGAATTTTTCCTTGCGAAAGTTGAGCATTCCAGAAGCAATCAATTGATCAAACTGGCCTCCAGTAATAGAGGTATTTCCATTAAGTCCTTCAAATTTTCCACGTTTCAGTATAATATTAATAATTCCACCCATTCCATCCGGATCATATTTTGCAGAAGGATTGGTAATCACTTCCACTCGCTCAATCATAGCGGCAGGAATATTATCCACCATGGCTCGACGATCACCACCTGTCAAACCACTGGGTTTTCCATCAATAAGTACATTAACATTTTGGTCCCCCCTCAAACTGATATTTCCATCAATATCCACATCAACAGATGGGATTTTCTTTAGTGCATCAGAAGCTGTTCCACCTTGAACAGTTAAACTTTGATCAACAAAAAATATCTTTTTATCAATGGTTTGGATGAATTGCGGTAATTCACCAATTACATCAACATCAGCCATTTGTACAGATGAGAGAGATAAAATTATGTTTCCGATGTTTTGTTCAATGCCACCGCCTTTACCCGGAAAAAGATTTATGTCATCAATGATCGTTTTATTATAGCCAATGAATTCAATCATAATTCTGTATTTACCAAGAGGAATTTCTGAAATATAAAAATGGCCTCTATCATCCGTCACTGCACCTGTTATTATATTGTCATTTCTAACGTTTATAATTGAAACAGATGCATATTCTAAAGGAGTATTCATACTTGAATCCATAACAATCCCCTGCAAAACACCAATTGCTGGTATTTTTCGCGAGCCTCCACGCTCGTGCTGACCCAAAAGAAAAGATGTCAATAATAATAGTAGTGTAATTTTTTTCATGATTTATTTTAGAACCTTAAATATTAATTAGTTATTGTGTAGATTACGAAAGATCCATGGGATTATAGGGATTATAGGGATTATAAAATGTTAAATATTATTTATTTTCTTCTCGTCTCGAAGGAAATTTATCGCAGTAATTTAATCATTATCCTATACTGATTCCTCATAATATTTTAGTTGTTTTTTTAAAATATCGGGAGAATGAACCTGATTCAAATTCTTGTTTGGAATTTCATATAAATCTGCCTTCGTTTTAAACCACGTTTTATCTGACCTATAACGCCTAGTTCCTTTTTTATAAAATGTTGCTTTTTCATCCAGTTCATTTTTCGGCATCCAGCCACAAACTGTTAATTCTTTTTTATCCGTATAATAACTGCAAAATATAAATACATCTGTTGGGTAGTTTTTTTGCAAGGCTATGAAATTATTAACATAATAATCCTTTACATACGTAGTGCGACCCATTGTTTTCACATCAATAGATAAACCAAAATACTTTAGATCTTCACCATTATCAAAACCTTCCTCTCCAGTAATCAAATCAACATGAAACATAGTTTGGATTGTGCATTGACCAATTATTCCGGTTAATTGTTCAGCCGGACTCCCATCTGCTACACCTCTTTTACCAAAATTATGCTCCTCCAATACTCCTTTAGCATAATCGATAATTATATTTGAAACTTTTATTTTAAACAAAATAATTCACGCACTATTTTACTCTAGCAAAACCATTTTTTGGATATAATATGAATTTTGTGATGAAATTTTTAACAAATAAACTCCTGAAGAAACGTTCATACCAATTGTGTTTTTACCATCCCAAACGAATTGATGCTTCCCACTATTCTTTGGCATTGTTTCATGAAAAATTACCCTTCCTAGAATATCATAAATTGAAATACCAACAAAACTTTCATAAGTCAGTTCATAATTAAGTGTAATTGTTGGATTAAATGGGTTGGGAAATGCGTGTTGAACGCTAAATGTTTCAGGTTGATTTATATTATTTATCCCCATGTGAATAAAAACAGTTGTACCTGATACTTGCCCATTCAAAACAGAAAATGAAATGGGTGAACCATTAATTATTGTTGTATCATTATTAGTAACTCCGATTAGATTCCATGTATAGTCTCCATCCATGATGACAGGAATGTTTAATGACCAAAATCCTGTTAAAGTATCCTGTGCCATTTCATTATATAAGCCACTGGTCATTTGTCCGATTAAAAACATTTCATTATAAGAAGACAAGTTAGTATGAGCTGTAAATGTAATATCTGCTGCATGAGGTAGTGACATAGGTAAAAAACTAACGTCTGTCGTGAATTTATGCGAAAATTGACCGCCAGTAGGATAAATCGCTTCGATAAAGAAGGCAGTCCATCCAGAATCCGGTGTATCAACTTCGCCTATGTAAATACCGTTGCCTTGATCCGTAAGTATAGAGCTAGTCCACGCTGCACCGATAATCGGATACCTAAAATCAAAAGTATTTTCATTAATTGCCTGCCATAATTTTACTTGCGTAGGGATGGAAATTGATTCAAAATGAATGGAACCATTATTTTGAATTTCCCAAGATAGTTCTGGTAGATTATTTTCATTTAATATGGCTTTATAAAATGCAATTAAAGTATAAACAACATCTTCAATTGCAGAATCCAATCCATGCCCAGCATTAGGTACATATCGTTGGAAGGTTGGGCCGGGAAGTTCATCAAAATAGAATTGAGAAGAAGGTACAAAAAATTCATCACCAGTAGCATGAATAAGAAATTTTGGCATCGTTAACCGCTCTTTATATTCAAGGGGATCAACAATTGCCATTAGATCATAAATCTCCGGATAAGCGAACCAATCAAATATACCCATTGCTTCATAATCTCCAACAGCAGGGGACCATAATCCGTAAGCACCATAATGATGCCGAAATGACTGAACCAAGTTTAACGCATCAAAAACGATAGGAATTGTTGCACATACACGTTCATCCACTGATGATGTAAGCCATGTTGTCCAACCTCTTTTGGAGGCACCACTTAATACAAATTGATTAATTGCCAATGGATTATCAAGTCCAGATGTAAACTCTTGAACCATATCCATTGCACGCACAACACTTTTCACCATGGGTAACTGTAAAACCCAAGTATCATCTCCACCATTTAAAAATTTGTCCCACGTATAGGCAATAATTGCATCTTCAGTTCTGGATTCTGTTTCATCTGAAAATGTTAATGGTTCATTTGGGACCATTCCAAAATCAATTACAACCGAATTTGTTAATGTAGCAATTAATACAAATTCATCTACAGTCCCACTAGGCGGATTAGGATTATTGCTGCCACCATCAATAAACAATAATGCTTTATCATAATTCACATTATCCGGAACGATGATTCCCGCCCAATGCTCCCATAATATTCTATCTACCTCACTCGTATCTCGCCAAGTTTGAGAAGACATGTACATTAAATACGTTGTAGAATTGTCTCCATGAATAGTGTCTGCAACATAAAAACTAAATGATGTATCCTCTGTTGCAACATAATTATCCAAAGCTGGGCTTTGCGCAAAAGATAAAGAGGCAATAACAATTATACACACGATAGTCATTTTTTCCATTTTCATTTTTTTATTCATTATCTAACCGTTGTATTGCAGTAGTGCAATATTGTTCAGAAGTATCAATGCCTATATAATGGCGATTTAGCATTTTTGCAACAACTGTAGTTGTGCCGGCACCATTAAACGGATCTAAAATTATATCATTTTTATAACTAAATAATTTTAAAACTCTTTCAACTAATTTTTCAGGAAACATGGCCGGGTGATCATATTTTTTCATTTTTCGTTCTGGAGCAATTGACCATTTCGCAACTACCCATTCTTTAAATTCATCAGCTGAAATATCAATATTATCTTTATCACCTGTTTTTTTCAAGTCTCCTTTGCAAAAAATCTCAATGAATTCCCATGTATATTTTAGATACGGACTGCTAGGACTTTTCCAACTACCCCAAGCAGTATATTTACAATTATAATTATTTTTTTCCCAAAGGACTTCACCTTTCCAGATTAGATTCCTTTTAATACAATGCTGGCTGATTAAATGGTGGCTGGGAATATAATCTGAAAATAAGGGTTGAACATTTATGATAAGTCGACCACCGTATTTTAAAACACGAATACATTCATCCAGAATAAGGAAGAGATTCTTAAAATAAGCATCCCAATTATGATCATCCTCGCTACCTTCATATTCTAAACCAAAATTATACGGAGGTGAAGTAAAAATAAGATCAATGCAATTATTTGGAAGTTTTTTAAGCTCATTTAAGCTATCGCCACATATTATTTTATTTTGAAACTCATTGGGTATTTTACAATTATTCTTAAGGTATTTATGTTGTTGCGCATAGTAGTATTTTCCTCGTCTTTCCTCTTTTTCAACACGATTTTTTACCTTTCTTTCATTGTTATAACCAACGTAAATACGTTTTCCATTTTTAATTCCATAACTTTTGATTGCACTAATTGAATTTTCAATTTGATTAAACATTTGAATATTTTTCTCCCCACAGTCTTCTTGTACCGCTTTCTTAATTTTAGCAAATTGTTTCAAATTGATGGCACGTAGATTTACAGTCAATCGTTTATCATTTAAATCAACATTGAAATCTCTATAATTAAAAAATGAATTCAACTCATTGAGGGCTGTTAACCCTTTGGCATCTGGAGTTGAATCCAGGTTGATTGTAATTTCTTTGACAATCATTAGAGATGATAATTATGCGTTTTCAAATTCTTTTTAAACATCAATATTAAAAATCTAGTGTAGGAAAGTAATTTGTGTAATTTCATGTGTTTATAGAATAATCACAAAAAAACCACCTCGTAGGTGGTTTAATAAAATCGTTTAAATATAAAAAAACTATTTCACCAATAATACTTTTTGATGTTGAATATTGTTTTGGGTGACCAATTGGATAAAGTATACACCACTTGTGTATTGATCAGCATTCCAGGAAAATGAATATGTACCAGGTATTTGAGGTGAAATGCCTTTTATAATATTTTTTGTATTCCCAAGTAAATCAACAATATTTATACTAACAGGTGTTTCCTTGCTTATAGTATAAGAAATAGTTGTACTGTTATTGAACGGATTTGGATAACATGAATTTAATTCAGGCTTGTTTGGAAATACCAATACATCAATGGAAGAAAGTGTATTCATATTTTGAAGAGTTGAACTTAACGCTACCAAAAAATCATTCCCAACAGGAGGCACAACAGTGCCTTTATCTGTGAAGACTATTTGCATATTATGATCAATAATTACGTGATGAGGAACAGTGCCATCAGCAAATAAACTTTTCAAATTTAATCGATCATCATTTATAATTGGATACGAAACATCATAGTTTTTTGACCAGTCTTTACAATCATATGTATCCGACCATCCAGAACCAATACCAACAGTTATAAGACCTTGATCTTTATATAAATCATAAATGGTCTGACTATATGCAGCTTCTAATTGACAACGTCGAGACGTTGTATTAAAAAACGCCAGCCAAATCACGCTATAATCGCCGCCATTAATATCACCAAAATAATCATATAAAGACCATTCTGCATCCATGGTGCATAATGAATCTGTAAAATCAGAAACATAGTCACCCACTTTATAGTTTTGTGCAGAAAGACTCGTTAGTCCTACGACAATCAATATTATTATTATTTTATGTTTAAACATACTCAAATTCTTGATTATACTATCTTAATCAGTCTACGAATATAATATATACATCATTAAATAACAGAAAATGTTATTAGCGACTAATTTTAAAGTATAGAGTCGGAGTTATACCCATAATTTCTACATCTCTAACAAGAATATCTTTATCTTTCGAAGCAAACGTATATCGTTTGTGACTGATATATTTATTATTATAAAAATTAAATAGTGATAATCCATATTCCCATTTCAATCCTCCCCACGTTGAAATTCGCACTATACTAACATCAAGTCGATGTGCATCAGGTAATCTGGAAGTATTATATGTTCCCGGCTTTGCTTCCAAAGCTACATTACCATCTTCATCTTCATATATTTCTAAATTATTATTTTCTGTAAATGCTCTCCCAGAAAAATACAACCACGAAAATGTAATCTGCCATGGTCCTAAATTTGTTATTCCGACTGTTTTAAAATCATGTGTACGATTATTATCGGTAGAAAATGACTCATTATCATTTAATTTATCAAATCGCCATTCAGACATTCCATAATTATAACTCATCCAACCATGAATCTTTCCACCTGTTTTCATCATTAACATTTCAAAGCCTTGTGAGTTTTCTTTCCCAATCATCAAAAGACCTGAAGAATATGCATCTGCAGGAAATAGATAATTTGGATAATGATGGAGACGAGAAAAATTGGGTATATTTGATTTATCGTAATAATAATACTCTATGTTGAAATCATAGTTTTTAATTGATTGTTGATATCCTAAAACATATTGATCTGATTTAGATGGTTTTAAGGAATCTGTTGACAAAAGCCATACAAATTTGCTACCGCTTGAAATAAAATCATTACTGAATCGATGTAAATATTGAACATGCCTCCCCCAGGCAGCCATTAATTTAGATCTAGGTGTAAATTTATAATCGATTGATATTCTTGGCATTATTTCCCACTTTTCATCAATTGAATAATGTGAAGATCTTAATCCTGCTTTAATCGTCCCTTTTGTAAAATAATCAAATTCATCTTGAAAATATAACGACAAAATATTCCCATTTACTTCTTGATCAATTATTTGAATAGTATTTTGCTGATTAACCTTAAAATTTGTTGAATAATTTGAAACCCATACTCCACTTTCAATCTTATGGTCTATCACTCCCCAGTCATGATTAAAATGGAGAGTATTATCCTCTATATTGTTTTGTTCAAGATATTGATCAATATAGATAAACGTTGTATCTAAAAATCCCCATTCTGATTCAGTGATTAATTCATGATTGCTGATATATGTTGATTTAGAAATCAATAATTGTGAATATGCAGCATTTTTCCACTGATGAGAAAATTTTAAACTTAACCCTTCATTTTCCCACTTCGTATCATCTATTTTCCGAAAACGATTGAAGCTCGTATTATTAAAATCAAAGTAACTGTTTTCAGATAGGATATCTTTACTTGTATAAAAACTAAACGTAATAATATCTCTAGCGGTTGGTATCAAAGTTAGTTTAGCATTTAAATCAGAAAATTGGAATTCAGGATTATATGTTTGAGTAGCAGTTGAATCGGCCAATATTACATCATCTCCTATATTTAATCCACTTCCACTAGATAAATATCCATGAATTTTATTATAAAAATTAGAATGTAATTTATCTGAAAATGTTTGTCTATGTGTTAATAAAAAACTTCCTCGATTAAACAAAGGTTGTTCAAGGGAAAAACCGCTACTCAATTGATTTGTGTATAAAGAAATTCTCGTTTTATTCATATTGCCATTTTTACCCGTCACATTTATTACACTGTTAACCCGACCTCCAAACCGCGCTGGGATACCACCTTTATATACTTGAATATCTTTGACTGCCAAGGCATTTATTGAACTTACAAATCCAAAAAAATGATCCAATTGATATAAAGTAATTCCATCAAAGATAATCTGGTTTTGATCAGGAGTCCCCCCACGTATATATAAGCCGGCCGATCCCGTATTTCCCCCTTGAATTCCAGGTAGTAATTGTAAAGAACGAATTACATCATTTTCACCCAAATTAGGTAGCATGGCAACATTTCGAGGTGAATACGAAATCTGGCTTACCTGTTCACCTTGTTCCATTATATCAATTCGATTTCCGGTTACAGTTATATTTTCGCTAGAAAGTATAGTCGGTCCTAATTTGATTCGGAGGATAGTATTACGTGCGACACTTTTTCGAACAGATATTTGTTCAGTTATATAACCTATATATGAAACACTTAATGTACAATGTTCGGCAGTAACTCCAGATATATTATAAAAACCATTTTCATTTGAGATGCTTCCTGAAAACGAGTTTAAAATACTAATATTAGCATGAGGTATAAATTCGTTGCTTTCCTTATCAAGAACATATCCAGTTATGTTATATGGATCATTCCATCCCTTTTCTGAAATAATAATGAATTGATTATTCTTCTTTGACCAACGTAATTCTGTGTTCTTTAAAAGCATTGAGATTGCTTCTTCTTCTGAACATCCTTCACATTTAGCAGAAATTATTACATTTGCTAGGTAGCTATCCTGATAAACTACAGAAAATCGGTATTGACTTATTAAGGAATCGATAACAGTCGAAAGTGTTTGCTCCTTTACATCAAAAAAAATCCCGTTTTGCTCTTGAGGCAAAACGGGATTATATGCAAGAAAGACTAAAACTATCTTAATCAGGTAAAAATTAGTATATGATGTAAGTATCCTTTTCAAACTTAAATGACCGTTGTGCTAAAGTCGCGAGTGTTTCCATAACAGGATTAAATTCATCAGCTTCAATGATTCCTGTAACCGTTATGTTACCAAGGTCAACACTTGCAAATTTAATTTTAACATCGAATTTACGTTCAATTTCTTTACAAACGGTCCTCAGATTTGTCTGTTCAAGGATTAGCTTATTATATACCCAGCCTGGGAATTTATTATTGTTAATTTTCTCTGGTTCTCCAGGATTAAGTCCCAAGACAAAGTCTACTTTTTGACCGGCAGTTAATACAACGTCCTTTGATTCTTCTTCTCCTGACACTTTTACAGTACCTTCTAAAACAATTACATCAATATGTGAACCTCGAGCAAAAATATTAAATTCAGTCCCCAACACTTCGACTGTAGCAGATCCAAATTGAACTACAAATGGTATAACACCTTTTTCTACATCAAAGTATGCTTCTCCCGTTAGTGTTACATTTCTGTGATGTTCACCAAAGCCATTTTTATAAGTTAATGAACTTTCAGCATTCAGTTTCACCGTAGAGCCATCCGCTAATGTTAAAGTCTTGAATTGTCCCCGTTCAGCAACAATAGATGTTGTTGTATACGCATTATATAAAATGGGGGAAATGAATGTTAATGTTAATACAGCAGCCATAGCCCATACAAATTTTGGCTTCATAAATATAGCTGATATCGCTGGTTTTACAGTCGTTTTTTGAATGGATTTAGATTCTTGAATATCCATTAGCTGTTCCATTCTCATCCATGCATCATTAACATCTGGAACTTTCGGTAATCGAACCATGGAACTTTCTTTCCAAATACGCTGCATTATTCTATCTAGTTTATTTTCAATATTTTTCATCATTTAATTCTATTTTCTAATATATCTCTTTTTTCTCTTAAAATAAGGTTTCTTGTTTCTGCATATATAACGTTTAATAAAAAAGACTCACTCATAAATAATTCTTTAAATGTTTCTTTAAAATTTTAAGAGCTCTGTATAATTGATTCTCTACAGTTCTCCTCGATAAATCTAGAATTGCAGCAATTTCCTTGTTTGCTAATCCTTCAATTCTACTTAATACAAAAATTTCCCTACATTTTTCTGGCAAATGCTCATTTACTATACGATTGATTTCGTTCTGCAACTCATTTAATTCCTGTGATTTTTGTGGGTCATCATAATGAGATTGTTCTGGTTTGGGAATTGTATCTTTATGTCTTACTCGTACTTCTTGATGCCTAAAGTAATCATAACATAAATTGGTACCAATTTTGGCAATTAAAGAAAAGAATGATTTATTTGAATCTAATTTTAATCGACTATTCCATACACGTAAAAATGTATCTTGAACAATATCTTCTGCAAGATCTTCATCATGAACACGGTATACTATAAATCTAAATAATGTTGCATGATATTGATGGAACAACTTTTTGAAAGCTGACTTGTCAGAATTTCTTACATCATGTAAAAGTATTTTATCGTTTGCTGCCATGGACTATTTTCGTAATCAGAGATAAAAATTAATCTTCTCCAATATCCTCGTTCCAAATTTTTGGATTATTCTTAATATAATTCGAAAGCATGATAATACACGTTTGCGAATGAAGATCAATAATTTCCACTCTTGAATCTTTTAGCCAGCCAATTCCACCGAAAAAATTGACTGATTCTCCTATAATGACTGTTTTAATTTTAAATTGTCTTATCAAACCACTGCAGTACCAGCAAGGTGCTAATGTAGTAGCCATGATGATATTTGCATAAGAGCGCTGTCTTCCTGCATTTTTGAAAGCATCCGTTTCCCCATGTAGGGAAGGGTCATCCCTCTGAATACGCCTATTTCGCCCTTTTCCTAGTAAAACGCCATCTTCAAGGAATAAAGCAGCCCCAATGGGTATGCCACCCTCCTTTAGGCCTTTTTGAGCCTGTTGGATTGCAATGTTAAGCATTTGTTGATAATCAGGAGTTATAACTGTTTTCATTTCTATTGTGTTGTTAATTTCCGACTTATACATAAAACACGAAAGAATATTTAAAGAACTTAAAAAAATTATTTTAATTGCTTTTAATCTTTTTGAATAATGATTAAAAAAAATTAGTTTCATTAAAATAATTTAAGAAGGATATTTATGACAGAGCGTAAAACATCATTATTATATGGAATTGATGATAATCCTCCTATCGCAGAAACTATCATTCTTGGGTTTCAGCATTATTTAACTATGTTTGGTTCAACAGTTGCCATTCCTTTGTTATTGGCACCTGTTCTTGGTATGACTGATCCAGTTCAAAAAGGATGGCTCATAGCCACAATGTTTTTTGTCAGTGGAATTACAACGCTTCTGCAAAGCACATTTGGAAATCGCCTACCAATTGTACAGGGCGGAACATTTTCATTTTTAGCGCCAACATTTGCTATTTGTGGTATGGCTGCATTGGCAAATGCTGGGTGGGAAGTTCGTATGCAGCATATTCAAGGTGCTATTATTGCAGGATCCCTAGTTGAAATATTTGTTGGCGCGAGTGGAATGGTTGGTCGGATGTTAAAATATATTGGCCCCATCACCATTGCGCCTACCATTGCATTAATTGGTTTATCACTATTCAAGTTTGGTGCACCCGAAGCGGGGAGATATTGGCCCATAGGTGGTTTAACAATTTTATTGATAATTCTTTTTAGTCAATATTTACGAAGCAAACATCGGACTTTTGAATTATATCCAATTTTGTTAGCAATTGTTACCGCTTGGGGTGTTTCAGTGCTTTTTACGTTTTTAGGATATTTTCCAGAAGGTCACCCGGCTCATACAAGTTTAGTAAATCTCAAAAATGCATCCTGGTTTCGTATTCCTTATCCATTTCAATGGGGATACCCACAATTTGGAACCGCGGCAATTGTTGGAATGTTGGCGGGGTATATCGCATCCATGGTAGAATCCATTGGAGATTATTATGCCTGCGCTCGTCTTTCAGGAGCACCGACGCCAGATAAGAATATGATAAATAAAGGCATTACTTTTGAAGGTATTGGATGTTTTATTGCGGGGGTTTTTGGAACAGGAAACGGGACAACATCTTATAGTGAAAATATTGGTGCTATTGGGCTGACACGTGTTGGTTCACGTCGTGTTGTTCAGACTGGAGCTGTTATTATGATAATTTTGGGAACCGTATCTAAATTTGGTGCTCTATTCACAACAATCCCACAGCCAATCGTGGGTGGAATGTACTGTGCCATGTTTGGAATGATTACGGCCGTTGGATTATCGAATCTTCAATTTATTGATCTGAACTCCGCTCGAAACTTATTTATTCTTGGATTTGCATTTTTTATGGGTTTATCTATTCCAGAATATTTCATTCAAAACCCTATTCAATTAGAACCAATTTGGTTGGCAAATATAATAAATACGCTCGGGAGCACTGGGATGGCAGTGGGCGCATTCTCTGCCTTAATTTTAGATAATACTATTCCAGGGACAGACGAAGAAAGAGGTCTGAATGCTTGGGGAAATAATGGTTAACATATTTAAAAGTTTTATAGATTTGAATTCAAGGAAATAAACGATGTCCGTATTAATCAAAAATGGTCGTGTCATTACAGCGGTTGATGACTACATGGCCGATGTTTTTATAGAGAACGAAACTGTAACGCTCATTGGAAAAAGTCTTGAAATGGAAGCAGATGAAGTCATTGATGCTTCTGGAAGATATCTTTTTCCCGGTGGATTAGATCCCCATACCCATTTAGATATGCCATTTGGCGGCACCACTTCTGCGGATGATTTTGAAACCGGAACCCGTGCAGCCGCCCATGGAGGCACCACAACGTTAATTGATTTTGCCATACAATCTAAAGGCCATTCTACGTTAGAAGCGCTGGATACATGGCACGCCAAAGCCGATGGAAAAACGGCGATTGATTATGGATTTCATATGATTGTAACCGATCTTGAAGACAACCGGGTTCATGAAATGAAAATGTTGGCGGATGCTGGCGTGACTTCTTACAAACTATTTATGGCTTACCCTGGCGTTTTATATGTAGATGATGGAACTATTTATCGAGCGATGAAAAAAGCCGGAGAAGATGGCACTGTCGTCTGCATGCATGCAGAAAACGGTATTGTGATAGATGAAATTGTAAAGCAAGCAGTAGCCGAAGGAAAAACAGCGCCAAAATATCATGCGATTACACGCCCGACTCGCATGGAAGCAGAAGGCGTTCATCGTGCGATTTCAATTGCTGAAGTTGCGCAAGTTCCGATCTATATTGTTCATTTATCATCTTCAGATGCTTTAGAACAAGTGATGCTTGCTCGAAATCGTGGTGTCCACGCCTTTGCTGAAACGTGTCCACAATATTTATTTTTAGACGATTCGTATTACGATCAAGAAAAATTTGAAGGTGCAAAATATGTTATGACGCCAGCATTGCGAGAAAAATGGAATCAGGACGAATTATGGAAAGGGCTAAAATTTGGGGATCTTCAATCTATAGCGACAGATCATTGCCCGTTCTGTTTTAAAGATCAAAAAATATTGGGAATTGATGATTTTTCAAAGATTCCAAATGGCGCTCCCGGCGTAGAAAATCGAATGAGCCTTGTATTCAATGGTGGTGTAATTCAAGGGCGAATCTCTTTAAATAAGTTTGTGGAATTAACATCTACTGCGGCTGCAAAAACATTTGGACTTTTTCCAAAGAAAGGAACTATTGCGGTTGGGAGCGATGCGGATATTGTTGTCTTTGATCCAAATCGAAAAGAAACAATTAGTGTAAATAACTCGTGCACACATCATATGAATGTTGATTATAATACCTATGAAGGATTTGAAATAACAGGATTTACCGAAACTGTCCTTTCCCGTGGAAAAATCATTATTGATAAATGTGAATATGTAGGGAAAAAGGGCGATGGGCGCTTTTTAAAACGTGGCCTTTATGGCGGCATGAAATAAGAAAATTCAAGGAGAAATCAAATGGCTAGAAATATTAAATCTGGATTAATTCAGATGAGTCTTCCTATGACTGAGGGAGAAGGAACTATTGTTGAAATAATGGATGCAATGGTACAAAAACACATTCCATATATTGAAGATGCAGGCAAACAAGGTGTGCAAATTTTATGTCTACAAGAAATATTTAATACGCCTTATTTTTGTCCGGGACAAGATAATGCATGGTATGCTTCTGCAGAATCCGTCCCGGGACCCACGACAGAATTGATGCAGGAATATGCTAAAAAATATAATATGGTTATTGTTGTACCCGTTTATGAAAAGGAGCAGGCAGGTGTATTTTACAATACGGCTGCTGTCATTGATGCAGATGGAAAATATTTAGGAAAATATAGAAAAAATCACATTCCCCATACATCAGGGTTTTGGGAAAAATATTTTTTTAAACCAGGGAATTTGGGATATCCGGTCTTTGAGACTAAATACGCTAAAGTGGGTGTGTACATTTGTTATGACCGCCACTTTCCGGATGGCGCAAGATGCCTTGGATTAAATGGGGCTGAAATTGTCTATAATCCATCTGCTACGGTTGCGGGGTTAAGTGAATACTTATGGAAGTTAGAGCAGCCGGCTCATGCAGCAGCCAATGGATATTTTATGGGGTGCATCAACCGAGTTGGAACTGAAAAACCATGGAATTTAGGCGAATTTTATGGTACATCGTATTTTGTAAATCCACGAGGGCAGATTATATCAGAAGCATCAAGAGACCAAGATGAATTGCTGGTGGCAGAATTTGATCTTGATTTGATTGATGAAGTGCGATCAACATGGCAATTCTTTCGTGATCGACGTCCAGAGACCTATGATAAATTGGTTGAACTTTAAAACAAATTAATATAAAGAGAGCATTATGGCAGATTTAAGTATTGATGTAAATGGCGTTAAGTTTCCCAATCCATTTGTAATTGGGTCGGGGCCACCTAGCACAAATTCAAAAACCATTATAAAAGCGTTTGACAATGGATGGGGTGGTGTTTCTGCAAAAACGGTTAGTTTAACGGAAACGCCAGTAATAAATGTTGCCCCACGATATGGAAAATTAAAAACGCCAAATGGCGAAATTATTGGTTTTGAAAATTTAGAATTAATTTCAGATCGAACACTAGAAGTATGGTTGGATGAATTCAAGGCAATAAAAGATGCGCATCCTGATAAAGTGTTAATCTCTTCAATAATGGAGAAATACAATAAGGATTCTTGGCAGGAATTAACAGGTAGAATAGCCGAAACAGGGGTAGATATGTTTGAACTGAATTTTTCTTGCCCTCACGGCCATCCTGAAGAAGGTATGGGTGCAGCTATGGGGCAGAACCCGGATATGGCGAAAGAAGTAACAGGTTGGGTTGCCGAGGTAACTGACTTGCCAATATGGGCCAAAATGACACCGGATATTTTAGACATAACAGAACCAGCCAAAGCCGCAATGGAAGGTGGTGCAAGTGGCGTTGCAGCAATCAATACGATCCCATCTATTTTAAATATTGATCTAGAAACGTTGGCGCCAATGCCTACAGTAGAAGGTCATTCAACGCCTGGCGGATATTCTTATTATGCTGTGAAGCCTATCGCATTACGTATGGTTTCACAAATAGGAATCGGTGTCCCAGATGCAGAAATATCAGGTATCGGTGGTATTATCAGTAGTCGAGAAGCGATTGAATTTATCCTAATGGGAAGTTCTACAGTTCAAGTGTGTACGGGTGTCATGTTGCAAGGGTATGAGATGGTTGAAGAAATGTGCGAAGGGTTATCAAACTTCATGGATAAACATGGTTTCAAAACTGTCCGTGAGTTTGTTGGTCATTCATTACAATATCTTACAACACACCATGATTTGGCAGATAAGCGACTTGCAAAAAAAGCAAATGCATTGAGCGCAAATCGTGACAATTATTGGACGGGCGATATAAAGAAAGAAACGGACGAATTAGTCAGTAAATAAGTTTCGAGATCGAAACGATTAGATTTAAAAATAGTAAACGATTTTATTCATTATTTTTAGTTCGAGCTTCTTTTTTTTTCTTTAAGTGTTTTAGAAGGTTTATAACCTCTTTATCATTTTTATACCAATGGGGAGGGTTATCAAAGTCTGGAATACCATCATCAATTAATGCATTTGATTCTTTATGTCTAGGATAACCGTCTTTAGGAACGCCTCCGATACAAATTGCAACTAATTCATTATCATCAGCAGCTTTTAGGGCTCGTTTTCCATCTGGATCAATTTTAATAATATCACCAACAGAAACATCAATGTCTTTACCATCAATATAGATTAGACCACTCCCCTTTATAATAAAATAGACCTCTTCTTGTTCTTTGTGCTGATGAAGAAACCTATAACCTTTACCAGCATGTAAATGGATTAATCCAACACCCACTCCATTCAGATTTAAATCATCCCTCAAAAAAGTTACCCATTCAGGTAAATCATTATAATCTACAGTCGTTTTAGAATAATTCATAATTTCCTCTTAAATATGTTTGAATCATTTTGAAATGATTTGAATTCCAGGGCATTCCCGCTGGGGTCTTTTATAAACATTGTGGACTGTTCGCCAGCGTTACTTTTGAATCGTGTGCGCGGTTCAATGATGAATTTAATTTTCGCTGCCGAAAGTTTTTGGGCCAGTGTATCCCAATCCTTTTTCTTTAAAATAATGCCAAAATGAGGAACAGGCACTCGATTACCATCAACTTCATTTGCAATTTCAGAAATATGTTTACTTGCATCTAAATGCGTAACTAACTGATGACCAAAAAAGTTGAAGTCGATCCACTTTTTAGACTCACGTCCTTTGGAACAACCTAAAGTACCTTCATAAAATTGTCGTGCAAGTTCTAAATCATGAACAGGTATTGCTAAATGAAAGGGTCTTAATGATGACATTATTTTAAAATAATAAGTTTTTGAGTTTCCACATTATGTCCGTTTTGAAACTGTACAAAATATACACCACTAGATATATTTTCTGCATTCCACTCAATTTCATGCTCACCTGGAGGAAGTGGTTCACCATTCACCAATGATTTCACCAAACGCCCGGTTATATCGTAAATCTGTAGAGTCGTTGCATGCAACGACTCTACAGAAAACCGAATCGTAGTTGTTGGATTAAAGGGATTGGGAAAAGGAGAAAATAGTTTAAAAATTTCAGGTGTATTCAACTCATTATAAATAGGGAGAATTTCTGAACAACCAATCCCAAACACTCCTGCAGTCGTACCATTTTCACCTAAACCAATACATGGTGAATTTTCAGCTATATAATAATTACTGCTATCTGAATTACAAAATAATGGATCATTATCAAATACATCAAAAAGTCCAAAATTAACCGTACCGTTATTGTGTGTTTCAACTCCGGTAATATATTCATCCAAAATTGAATTATGGATATTAACAATTGAAGGAAACCCAAATTCTGCAAACGCAATCTGTTGTGGGCGATTACTCCAAATGATTGAATTGGTAAATGATATTTCACTTTCTCGTAAATATAATGCCCCACCTTCTACTTGAGCTGAATCATTAGCAATCGTAATATAATCAAAATTTCCAGTAGATCTATAAAATGACAATGCACCACCTCTATCATTTGCTAAATTATTTTCGAGCAATAAATTGTTTCCATTTACAATACTGTGTGAAAAATAGATACCGCCGCCTCGTCCGGAAGTATAGTTAGAGCGAATTATTACATGATCCAACGTTATTTCAGAATGATCTACAGCAATACTGCCACCACGAACAGATAGATTACTTATTCCTGCATTATTATCTCTAAAAATACAATATGCAATTGTCGGATAGCTATCCACACAATACAAACCGCCCCCAAATGTTGATGTATACCCATTTTGAATTGTGAATCCAATTATCTTTGTATTGGGGCCAGCTTGATTCATTGATATAACTCTTCCCTGTCCACTGCCATCAATAATTGTGTTTTCAATATGGCTAGAATCACTATCAATAATATAATAGGATGAAATCATGTTATTTTGATTTTCAATTTCAATATTTTCAAAATATGTTCCTGGCGCAACGAGAATAGTATCACCCATTCCGGCAAAATCCAAAGCCGCTTGTATTGTATTAAATGGATTATTACTCGATCCATCACCTGTGTTATCATTCCCTGTAGGGGTTACATAAACAATTTCGGGAATACTCATTCCATACGTTACAATTAATCCAAACAATTGATTTTCTTGCAAAATGCCTTTATGCTTTACTTGAATTGTATAGGTTCCTGGAGAAGTAATATCAATAAATATTTGTTCAACATTATCAACAATATTATCTCCATTAGCTGCCCCTTGAGTAGGATCAAATTTATTCAAAATATATGGAAAATGAACTTGGCCATTGGGATCAATAACTCGTAAATCTAAATCATGGATAAGCATAATATCGGCTGGATCGAGACTGACAGGAACAGGATTCCCCGGTGGATCACTCCAACTTAATGTTGCTCGAAATGGGTCAGCGCCTAAACTTATAAATTGAAATTCAAGGCTATCCAAATATGGAAGTTCATCTTGAATAATATCGTGACCATCACCTATTGTTGAAATTAAATTAACAGAATTTTCAGTATTCATTAAACCCCAGCCAAATTTATAATCCGGACCTTCATGAGAACCTGCTTCATCTGCTGTATGAATAGCCAACCCTTTCAATGTGGCGGCGTGAATGCTAGTATCTACAACTGATTCATAATGTTGACGAACTAATGTCAAAGATCCAGCAGCACTTGGAGATGACATGGATGTCCCCCAATATGATCCATAATCTGAATCACTTTGATCCAAACAAGAATATAATCCGGATCCATTGGCTACTAAATCCGGTTTAATACGACCATCATCTACTGGGCCGCCTGAACTAAATGATGATAATTGTACTTGATTGGGATAATTATATCCACCAACAATATCTTCAACGGAACCAACAGTTAATATATTTTTTGCTGTTTTCGAATGTCCCAGACAATCCCAGGGTCCATCATTATTTCGAAAATCTGTAGATAAAACCCAATCATTATCCGTAGATGAAAATACCCAATGTTCTGCTCCAGGTGATGCACCATCATTTCGTTCATTTCCTGCAGAATGAACAATTAAATAATTGGGTGCATTATAAGCAATAATATCCCAGTCTCGTGCAGCATCACTATAAAACCCAAATTTATAATCTTCAGTAGAATCCACTTCCAAATCGCCAAACCAAGCCCAACGGTTATCATTAAAATAATCCCATGTCCAACCTAAATACCAACCATACGAATGATTTGAAATGCCTAAACCATTTGCTGCAGCAGAAGACATTTCACTATTATCATTACTCCAATCATATGCATGTAGTTGCGCTTCGTAAGCCATACCTCGGGCATTGTTACTTGCTCCAGTAGCAATTAATGTACCGCTAACATGAGTTGCATGATCACCTAAATCTGTTGCGCCATCAATTTGCTGAACTCGGCCAATTAATTCTTGATGAGTATTTCGCACTTTACCATTATCCCAAACTCCTACGGTCATACCCTGTCCTGACAAAAAATATTGTCCATCTCCTCCGGGCCATACATTATCTGTGGAAATGGTTCTCGCTGAATTAATATTTTCAGTTGTATAATACACAGGCATTCCATTTGATGAAATTTCCATCAATTCATATGAGCTTCCATTCCTTTTCCCTTTTATGGGCCACCCTTTTAGCGTTGCTTTATTTATTGCAACTGTTTTATCGATTTTATATTCTCTAGCATACTCCATTGCTAATTCGTCTAAATCACGAACAAATGATTGCGATAAAACAATGGTCGTAAAAATGAAAAGAGCAATAATTCTAAACATTAACGTAGTAAAATAATTTTTCTTGAAATAGATGATTCATTTGAAATTAATCTACAAAAATATGTTCCGCTAGATACATGATTACCTGATTTATCTTTCCCATTCCAAATAATATGATGGGCACCAGATGATTGTATACCATTGTTAAATGATTGAATACTCCTTCCTGTAATATCAATTATATCTATTTTAATAAAACTTTCTTTTGTTAATTCATAAGGTATAATTGTCCGAGGGTTAAATGGGTTCGGATAATTTTGAGACATTGACAATTGACCTGGCAATATCATGTTAGACTTTATATCCATTGAAGTACTATCCACATATTTATATATAGTTCTACCTGATGCATATCCTAACCAATTATTAACAAATCGAATACGATTTACATTTTGACCAAATCCAGCTTCTGTCCAAGTAACTCCACCATCTTCAGTCATCAATGTTGGACGATCATTTATATAACTTCCCATCCATCCCCGTGTTGGTGTAATAAAACCAATGGCTTGAGATGAATAGACATCTTCTTCTGACGTATCTGCAAACATAAAAGGAAGTTCAAACCATGTTAAACCACCATCAGTCGTTTTTAGAAAATATTCAGTTGTTGCATCGGAATATGGTTTTTTCTGAATAGATATATATCCAATATTTTCTGTAGGAAATGAAATTTTCCAACCCCATTCCATTGACCGTTCGCCTTCGTAAACTGTTACCCAGGAATCACCTGAATTTTCTGTATACAAAACCAACATATGGGAGTCATCACTATGTTCATCTGTTCCACCAATCATGATACCTCGACTTTGATTCCAAAAGTGCACATCAATTAGTGCTCCAACCGAATCACTCATATTGAATGATTCCCAGGAGTCTCCTCCATCAAAACTTCGAATAAAATGTGCCGGTCCATGGTGTCGACCACAAGCAAATACAGTTAATGAATCCACAGCACTTATTCCACATAAACCATATGGGATTTCACCCGTAATCGTTAACGTGTCTACTACTTCCCATGTTATCCCAGCATTGTGTGTTATATATAAAACATTCCCTAACGAATCAGCTAATAAGTTTCCGGCAATACCATGTAAATCCTCCATAAATCCAACGCAACGCATATACGCTGTGGTATCATGAAGTTGTTCAATCCATGAAGTTCCACCGTCAGAAGTATGAAAGATCTGCCCTGAACGAGTTATAAGCCAACCTGTTGTATCATTTCGGAAATATAAATCATCATGCTTTTTTAGTTCTGACGGCGCAATTGGAGCATTTGGTAATTCCTGCCACAATGTGGAATTTTGCCCAAAACAAATTGAAGCTACCAATAAATAATATATAGGGCGCGTCATTTTAAAAGTACAATACGTTGAGTTTTTTTATAATCGCCAGAAGAGAAATGAATAAAATATAATCCGCTACTAAATTGGTCAGCTTTCCATGTAATAGTTTGATTACCTGATAACCATTTTTCATTTGACAATTCAGCAACTACTTTTCCTAAAATATCTATAATGTAAATTCCAACATTATTTGATTCTGGTAAAGTAAAAGGAATTGTTATAGTAGGGTTGAATGGATTTGGATAACTGTTTAACAATGATACTTCAACTGGAAGAAAATCTTCTTGACTAGAAAGTATAGCATTACAACCTATTTCTCCAAACGCCCCAATAAATAAATTATTTTCCCCTGCAAATAAACAAGGAGAATTCTCAGCTAATTTATAATTGCCGCTATCAGAATTACAAAATAACGGGTATACATTTATTGAACTTGAATCCCATATTATTTCTCCGTTATTATTTGTAATAATTCCATTTTCACCATAGGATACATCTGAATACATAATTGATATCAAACAAGGAGCTTCCCACGCTGAACACATGAAGTCCTGTGGACTATTATTCCATATAATTGAACTATTAATATCAATATTAGAATTATCAAATGCATACAAGGCTCCACCACCATTAAAAGAAATATTGTCAGCTATTGTAACTAAATGTGTACTGAAATTTGAATTTGAACTATAAACGGCTCCACCTTCAGAAAAACTCTCATTTTTAATCATTAATGAGTTTTGTAATTCGATGTTGCTATTATGTAGATAAATTCCTGCACCATAATAAGCTAAACTATTTTTTATATATATTTGATTTATCTCAAAAGAGCTTCCTTCAAAAAATATAGCACCTCCATAGTTTGCACTGTTATTATCAAAATGTACATTAAAAATGAGCGGAGTTCCATTGTTCACATAAATACCACCACCATAATCCGCAGTATTTGATGACACTATAATATTTTCGATAAATGGAGATGAGTTAGAAATATAAATTGCTCCACCATGGGTAGAGGACCCTTCGTTTAATGTAAGACCGATTAATTCACTAGTTGAATCTTCTCCACTTTCAAAAATAATCAAACTGCCTGGACCGAATCCTTTAATAACTGTTTCAGTAATGTATGTTGAATCACCTGTTGTTAAAAATAATGAACCTACAACAATGTGCTTACCATTATAATTTATTGATTCAAAATATTCCCCTTGATGAATTAATACTGTATCTCCGTCTTCAGCTTGCTGAAGTGCTTTTGAAATTGTAGCGTAGGGAGTTTCAACACCTCCATCGTTCAAATCATCCCCTTCCACGGCTACATGCCAAACTGGACCTAAATTTATAGGAGGACACCCAACATCAAATGCTCCCATATACGTACTATCCTGTCCAGAAACTGCACATGGAGAATTACCAACTATAGAATAATCCTCATCTGATGGTCTACAAAATAAAGGATATTCATTGATGTTACCTGTAATCCAGTTAACATCAGCATTGTCATTCGTTGACACACCTCCAATACCACCTTCAATATCAGAATAAGCAATGGTCATGGCATTTTCATCTTCATTTCCACGAAAATATATTTCTTCACCAATATTATCCCAAACGATCGTATTTAGCAAAGATGGTTCTGCTCCATTGCGGCAATAAATCCCTCCGCCACTTCCTGATTCATTCATTGTAATAGTTACATGATTTAACGTAGGACTTGCATTATTAGAATAAATTCCACCTCCATAGTAATCGCTAATATTATTTATAAAGAAAACATGATCTAATATGATATCAGCATCATTTTTTAACGTAATACCACCACCGGTTCCATCTGTAAAATTATTTTTAAAAACACAATTATTAAATTCTGCTAGTGAATTAGTTCTCAAATATGCGCCACCACCATGGCTGGACCAATTACCATCAAATATGACATTATTAAATTGTGGGTTTGATGAAGCTTTACAATATAATCCACCACCAACTGAGCTCGAAGAATTTTGCATTATTTTTGAGTTCGATATAATCGGATCCGACCCGTAACAAAAGATTCCGCCGCCGCCACCATCGGGTGATGAATTATTTTTGATAATTAAATTTGAAAGTGTCGGGCTAGTAAATTCACAATATATACCACCGCCATAGTTGCTACTTTCTCCATCACCATCTGGATCTGCAAAATAACCAACACCTCCTTCAATAGTAAAACCATTTAAAATTGAAGAACTATCTTCATTGGAATCAAAAACCACTACACTGGAAATTTCATCTCCATCAATTGTGGTTAATTCAATAAATGTTGTATCATTATTAATTAAATATAATGAAGAGACTAAAATATTTTTTCCATTGAAATTAATATTTTCAATGTAATCACCTATCATTACTAGCACAGTATCTCCTGATGATGATGAGTCAACTCCTGTCTGGATTGTAGAAACATCAGTTGGGACATAAATAATACCTCCAAAAATTGGAGTGAGAAAAACAATGAATGCTAAAGTAAAGTTTTTCATTATATTATTTTTCACTAAATGCTTCAAGAATAATCCCAATACAAGCAGTCAATTTTTTGGCATAAGGAATATGAAGAAATTCATTGGGCCCATGAGCGTTCGATTGAGGACCCAAAACACCTGTAATGACAAATTGTGCAGCAGGAAATTTTTCACCCAGCATGGACATAAATGGAATCGTTCCTCCTTCACCCATAGCCAAAGCTGGTTTTTCATAAACTATTTTAGATGCATTTTGGATCGCAACTTCAAGCCATTCTGCTAAAGGTGGAGCTTCCCAGCCAGTGGCTGGTTCTTCGAACTCCAAAGTGACTTTAGCGCCATAAGGTGGATTATTTGTCAATAATTCTTCAACAATATTTTGAGCAGTGATTGCATCAAGGGTTGGTGGAATACGTAAAGAAAGCTTTAAGGTTGTAAATGGACGCAATACATTGCCGCCGTCTTTTACTGTTGGAATACCATCGGATCCAACTATGGAAAGCATAGGACGCCATGTATTATTTATTACCATTTCAACTTTATCATTCGTAATAGGCCAAGCTCCTTCCATCCAAGGTAATGTATCAAAAACTTCATCTCCCAATTCTTCAACCATAGTTTGTACTTCTTTTACTCGATAATCGGGAATATCTACTCTTAAACCTTCTACAATTATTTCTCCATTTTCTTCATTTTCTAATCGAGATAAAAGTTGTCTTATTATTCTAAAGGAAGATGGAGCAATTCCGCTTCCGCCACCGGAATGTATTCCTTCTTTTAATATATCTACGCGTAATGTGCACCCAATGAGCCCACGCAAAGAAGTTGTCGTCCAGAATTGCTCATAATTCCCTGCTCCTGAATCTAGGCAAATCACCAAATCAGGAGGCCCAATTAAATCTGCACAATGATCCATATAAAAAGGTAAATCTGGTGATCCACTTTCCTCTGAACATTCTATTAAGATAACAATCCGCGGTAAAGAAATATCTTGGTTTAACAATGCCTTCAATGCACAAACGGACGAAAAAACAGCATACCCATCATCAGCTCCACCCCGTCCATATAATTTGTCATTTTTAATGACGGGTTGCCATGGATCTAATCCTTTTGACCATCCTTCCATTTCAGGCTGTTTATCCAAATGTCCATACATCAAAATCGTTCCATCAGAATTGCCTGGTATATCAAGTATAAGAAGAGGCGTCCTATCTCCTTCTCTTAATACATGTAATGTACTATTGACCGGTTTATGTTCATTAACCCATACACTTGCCAGATCAACTACTTTATCCATATAGCCATTCGCTTTCCAGTTAGGATCAAAGACTGGAGATTTATTAGGAATTTTTATATATTCACAAATTGTTGGGAGAATTTCATTATCCCAGAATGAATTAATATCATGTTGTAATTTATTTGGTTCCATTATGTTTATTTTTATGTTGAATAGTTAATGATTAGATAATAAATATACGTATGAACCCTATTACCTTGCTCAAACACAATGTAAATTTCTTGTAGATTTTTTGATTTATTTTCAACATAATTTTAACAATAAAAAAGAAAATAATACTTGCAGCAATTACATCCTCTTTTAAAAATCATAAAAAACAAACCTTTGCTTTCAGCAATTGCTGAAAAATATGGTACACCATTATACATTTATAGTCAAGATCGATTGATTGAAAATATTAATAAAATAAATAGAGCATTAAAAAATTATTTTGACAGTTATCATATATGCTATACTATTAAAGCAAACAGTAATCCCCATTTAATTAAATTGCTAAAGGATACAATTCCATCTCTTGGCGCCGATTGTGCAAGTCCTGGTGAAATATATATTGCAGGCAAATCTGGTATAAAAGGGAATGAATGTATATACACTGGAAATTATGAATCGATTGAAGATTTGGATTATGCATTAAAAGCTGGTGCCCATATTAACTTAGATGATATGACTTCATTTAACCGAATGAAATCTATTGGCCTACCTGAAGATATCGCATTTAGGTTAAACCCTGGCTTTGGGAAAGGAGCTTTTGCTCAAATCGTAACTGGTGGAGAAAATTCAAAGTTTGGAGTTCCTCATTATGATATTGTAAATGCGTACCGATTAGCAAAAGAATCCGGAATAAAGAAATTTGGAATACAGTGTATGACTGGCTCCGGTGTTTTAGAATTCGAATATTATCCAAAACTAATGACTGAAATATTAAAAACAGTTAATCTTCTAAATAGTGAATTAAATATTCATTTGGACTATATCAGTTTAGGCGGAGGTTATGGAATTCCCTATAGAGATGATGAAGTTGGATTGGATTTCAATCAAGTATTTAGTTATGTTTCAAATAATTTTCACCTTTATTTTGAAGAAAAGAATATAAAAAAACCATCGCTTTGGATTGAACCGGGAAAATCAGTCGTAGGAGATACTGGTATTTTACTAACTAGAGTCACAGGTATTAAAGAAAGCTATAAATCATATATTGGTTTAGATGCTGGCATGGAAACATTGATGCGTCCGGCACTTTATGGTGCTTATCACCGTATTTATAAAGTAGGTGAACCGGATGCACCCAACATCAAGAAAGTTGACATCACAGGCCGTATTTGTGAAAATACAGATAGACTTGCTGAAGATAGAGATTTCCCAGAAGTACAAGAAGGCGATTTAATAGCAGTGATGGATACGGGTGCATACTCATTTACAATGTCTCACCAATTTTGTACTCGACCTCGAGCAGCAGAAATATTTCTAAACAGCGAGCAAACTCGTTTAATAAGAAAAAGAGAAACCATTGAAGATATTTTCAGGCATTGCGAATGATATGAAACTAATACCAAGAGTTGAACGTGGAGTCATTAAACATAAAAGTATACCCTATGGAACTTCAATTCTGGGTACAACATTAGAGATATATCTTCCTGAAAAACATAACCCAAAAATGCTGCTCATGGCTGGTATTCATGGAGACGAACCGGATACAACAGTCTTATTATCTGAAGCATTACGATCAACACCAATAGATGAATTGCAAAATGCTGTAATACTATGTGTTAATCCGGATGGTATGTCTCGGGGGACTCGCGCAAATGCCGCTGGAGTAGATCTTAATCGCAATTTCCCAACAGATAATTGGACACCCAATCCAGTTTATTATCGTAATCATGTAGGCGAACCACAAGACATTGCACTGAGTACGGGAATCAATCCAGAGTCTGAGCCTGAAACAATAGGAATACTTAAAATTATAAACCAAATTAATCCTCAAGAAATTATTGCATTTCATTCTGCTCTTGACTGTGTTGAAGATCCTAATGATAGCACATTAGGACAGTGGCTATCCATAAATAGTGGATTACCTTTAATTGAAGATGTTGGATACCCAACACCTGGATCACTTGGTTCTTGGGCTAAAGAGAATTCACTGCCCTTAATTACATATGAATTCCCAGAAGAACCATTAACTCACATGAAAACACGTTTTGTAGAGGTATTGATTAAACTATTACAAAATGAACATTTAATCGATTTTTCAGATTAACAATTAATCTAAATCTCCTAATTAATTCAGCATTAAAACTTTTTTAGTTTCAATCGTTTCATTTATAATAGAACGAATAAAGTATACACCTGCAGGTAATTTTTTCCCGTTTGTATTTTTCCCATCCCATGAAAAGGTTTTTATTCCAGGTTCATATTCTTCATTTACGATTGTTCTAACCTTTCGCCCTAATAAATCATAAATGTTGATTGCAATATGTACAGATGCATTCAATTCAAATTGTAAAGTTTGCTTAAAAATAAATGGATTTGGATATGCACTAAATTGAAAGTTTATTTCTATTGTTTCTTGAAATTCTTTTATATCCGTACGAATACCTGTTAAATATGGCCATACATTATCTCCAGGACATGCAGTGGTACCAAAGTAGTCCCGATGACCTAATAACACATTAGGATCTTGTCCATATGCTTGTGAAATCCAGGCAAATAATTTAACAATGGTATCTCGGCTGGTTAATGTCAGAGTTTGATTACAATTTGCTTCAGGTGGATGATAACAGCCTAAAATGCACACTCCAATATTACCTGTATTCGCACCACCAACATGAGCGCCCAATACAGTTTCAGGACGACCCTGATAAATATTTCCTGCTCGATCCACCAAAAAATGATACCCAATATCATTCCATCCCCTTCCGTTTTGATGAAAATCTTGAATACCTCGGACTGCTTCAATTCCCTCTACAATATTTTCAGCTCCACAGCATGCGGCATGGTGTAACGTTAATTTATCAAAGTACGGGTGATTCGTATAGTTATACTTGGGTGGTGCAGCTCCCCATTCCTCACGTGATATAATTCTAGGCTTTGGAATATGGCTGTCAACTGATTTTAGTGCTCGACTTAATGGAAGTGATTCTTCAATAAATGGTTTAAATATCGTTATTTTTGTGATTGTTAAAATATTATTAGAAAACAATTTGAACTGGATACGTTTTTCACCCTCATTATAATCATCTAAAAATGTGGCTATTCCCTGACCACTTAATTTATCATGAAATGTTTTCCCATTTTGCCATAGTGACCATTTACCCTTATTAAAAACACGAAATATTACACTATCCACTTTTCCACCAACATAATCAACTGCACCGCCTTCAATCATATCTTCAAAATATATTGAAGTACTAGCATGCACTAAAAAATCTAATGAATCTGTTATCTCAACTACTGGATTATTTTCAAGGAGAATCCCCACATCTTCTGATTGAGGAATTACATAATCAAAAAGTGGAACTAAATAATATAGAAAAATTAACGTGTATTTATAGAGAGTATTCAATTAAGAATACAAAAACAATAATTACAATCGTAAACCAATTGTGAATCGTTGTATATATCCTAAACGACCATAATCTGCATAGGAATAATCGATTTTAAATTTCATATTGCTATTTCCCAAACGATAAAATATACCGCCACCTAAAGTAAGACCTTGTTCGGTACCATCACGGAAAAGAGTTGCATAACCACCTCGCAAAAAGAAGGTTTCTGCATAAGCAAATTCTAAACCGACATTTACACTTTCACTATTATCGTTGGGATGAAGCGCATCCAATCCAAATGATAATCTTGATGTAGTACTTTGAATTAGCTCACCTGCAATCCCAACACGAAACATTAATGGTAATGGAAAACCATCTGTTTCATAGAGGGCATTTACAAATTCAACATTCCCTTGATTTTGTTGATCTGGATCTACACTAATGATCATATCGCGACCATCCATTCTAAGACTTTTTCCAAAATTGGATATACTAGCTCCAATTCGAATATCATTGAATGGAGTAATAAATAAAGCACCAATATCTACAGCAACTGCATTCGCAGTAGAATGCCATATTTTTTCTTGAATATATTTTAAATTACCCCCTAATGAAAATTTATCAGTCAAACGTTTTGAATAGGATACAGTTACCGCCAAATCTCCAGCATCAAATCGTTCACCCGTTCCTTCAGGGTTTTCAACTGTGCGAACAATATCTTCCGGAATTGTTAAACTAGTTAAACTAAATCCCAATACACCTAATCGTGGAGAATTAAATGCAAAAGCAAAATAATTAAAATTCATTTCTGCTAGCCATGGACTATTTACAAACATCATTTGCATCCCGTTCACATAAGCTAGTCCTGCTGGATTCCAAAAAATATTACTCAAATCTCCACTCATTGCAGTAAAAGCATTACCCATAGATGTTCCTCGAGCATCAACACCAATTTTTAAAAATTGAGCTGCAGTTGTACCCCGTTTAGTTATTGTACTACTATTTGAATTTTGTGGAAAAAGCAAAGTAAAACTAATTGCCAAAAAGAGTAAATATTTAATTCTTATATATGGAATTGATACAGACATTATTTTATTACTGCCAATCGTCCAATTTTTTCGCCTAAATCTCCAGCATCTACGTGAAAGATATAAATTCCAAATGCGATTGGAAAATTATCACTTGTAGTCAAATCCCAAAATTCTTTTCCATCATCAATACTTGAGTGGTGATCAAGAGTCCGAACCAATTCACCCGTAACAGTATAAATCCGTATAGTACAATCTTGTGGGAGATGATTGAAGTACACTTTTCGTGGCCCTCTATCTCTCGGATTTTGCAAATCAAGCGATTCTAAAACATTGGTAACTACATACGGATTAGGAACTACACTAATATTTTTTAAATCATTGACTGCCATTTCTTGATTTATCATAGACGCATTAGTCGTAAACTGGTACGTATCACCTAAAAATGATCTAGTAGTAACAATATTATAAATATCCCCTTCACTAGGTGGAATGATATTTTCAGCAGGTTCGAAAAAGGTAAATTCCCATGAAGCTGAACTTGTTTCATCACCCTGTAAAATAATAGCGCGATCACCAGGCGTCCATAGACTATCTGCAGGATCTAATTCGATTATGACTAACTTGCGTTGTTCCGGAACCAGCCCAACGGTTGTTTCCCAAACTTGAAATTTGGTTTTAATATATTCATATCCTGGTCGTGCACTAGAATCAGAAATATCATCAGAAAACCGTATTTCATAATCAGCTGGATACATTTTAGTATCCAAATTATTGAATGGTTTAATTTGTGGAGTCCATGTAGTTGCAGCACCAGTACTCCAACTCATTTTTAGCTCATCTAGTGCTAATATGGTATCTTGTACAAAAATTTTCATCCCATCAAAAACCGGATTATTTTCTTCCATATTTAATAATCTACTGCCTGTAAAACCATAATAATAATAACGTGCCAAATAGGTAGAACCATCAATCAATGATCCACTGGGTAAAGCACGAATTTGACCTGTTTCATAAATTAATTCAAAATCAGTCTCTGAAGAATACGCTGAGCTACCATTTAAATCAGTCAAAACAAAAGAACTACTATCTATATTGGCAAAATCTAATCGAACAAATTGATCTAATTTGACATAAAGTTCATCTTCCACTATTTTCAAATCCTTAACTGAATAGGATGTTGGGTTATTTGAAAAGGTTACTTCAAATGTATTTCCTTCTTCCAAGGCTCGAGGATCAATTACTTTAATACTGATTTCTCCTGTAGATACACCCTCTATATGATCAATCCAGTCATTATCTAATTGACCAGGCACAAAACCAGCTGTGGGAGATCGTGGAACAATTTGAACTGTATTCACATCCAGCATTACTTCATTTGTTTCAGGATTAAGTGTAATTGTTTTTGAACATTCTGCGGGAGCAACTCCCAAACTATCGTCACCATGATCATATGATACGACTGCATAGTAATATGTCTGTCCGTTAATCACATTGTTAGAATCAATGAACGAATGAACTAAACCAGTATTACTACCAAGATTATAATACACACCTCGCCCTGTATATGGGATGGTACTTAAACCACTATAATCATTATCTAAATCAAAACGGGCGGAAGCTCCTGAACTCATCTTCAAAGGCTCAAACAAGAATTTTGACCCATTGGCATCTGTAATGGTCTGCTGATCTAAAAAGGAGGGGTCAAGACTGCGGTAAATGACATACCCTTCAAAATCATACGATTCACTTATGGGGTCGTATGACTCTTCTGCTTTTGAGTCCCAGTATAGGGTAACTCTTTCATCCCCGGGGACTGCGACAACATTTGGTTTTTCCGGAGGTTTGGCAAACTGGTAATTTTTTTCGTAAATATCTTGGGCTGTAAGGGCATTTAATGTTAAATCATCATAGTCTTGACCCAACACAAGTGCGATTGAAAACCGACGAGCTTCTCCAGCGGGCAATGTCATTGGACCAGAACTGTAAATAAAAATATAATCACCTGCTTGGTTAACATTTGCAGAATCAAATACACCAGCCTGTAAAAAATTCTCCCAAACATAATGATCATTTGCAATTCTATTTTGGCTTGTAAAAGGTGGAGATGAAAACCCAGTAAGACCAATCATATCCGATTCGTCCAAATCTGTCCATTCAAAATTTGGTTCGCCTGGTTGTCGAGGATCAAAAGGGTCACCCGCTGTAGGCTGTCCATCATCTTCTCCAAAATCACCTGTATTGGGAACTCCGTCAACTCCAACATCATCTTTCTCCGGATCCCAATCACCATCATCATCTATCCCATTACTTGTACTTTCATCCACCATACCATCACCATCATTATCGATTCCATCATAAGGTTGACCTGGGCTTTCTAAAAATTTATAGCCGAAATATCCAGGTGCACGTCCACTTACATCACTTAAACCATCTTCATCCCAAGCATACACCATATTAATGTCTCGGTCAAAATAGGACAAATCATCTTGCCAATTAGAAGGTCCGCCGATATGGGGGTCACCCCACATTCCAAACGTAACTTCATTTAAATCTTTTTCACTCTTATTTGTTACTTTAAAAATTAAAAATATAATATCTTCTGCTAATGGATTTGCCCATTGATAATATCTAGATTCAATTTCTAATCCTAATCCTTTTCGAGATGAGTCATCTGGGAAGGGATAATATTCAAATTCTTTGTTGGTTCGGTCATCGGTAACAAAAAATATTTCCAAATCTGAATTGGATGAGCCTTGCCGCAATGCCCCGGGCCAAACATATTCTTTTAAATCTGAATTATACCAACCAGATGGCCAACTGTCCGGTTTTCCATCTCCATCTCTATCAAAATCATTTGATGTGGGTAAATGATCACTTTCCGGATCAGCATAAGGAATTGTTAAATTATCATTCCAAGCCAATGGCTCCCAACCCCAGAATTCTAACCCATCGGGCGAAACTTCACCACCAAGTGATGTAAGACCATCGCTAATTACCCGGGCATACCATGTAGTGTCGCCTTGAGCATCCACTTTTGGGTACGCATCCTGATGACTATTTGCAGTTACTTCCACTTCGGCGCTGATAAAGGGGCCAAATTCATATCCGTAGCCCAATCCTTCCCAAACAATATCAGTCACTTTATTTCCAGGACTGGATATTGAACCATAATTCCAGATTTCAGCTGTAATTTTATTTCCATTCATAATAGCTTTTTGACGGCGAAGTACTTGTGGATCATCATCCATAAATTTCATGGATTGATATACATCTTCCCGCCAATCATTATATCTTTTAAAATCATAATCTGTCCATGTTTTTTGTGGACCGTTCAAATTCCATTCAAGAGAACCTCGTTTCAACTTTTTATCTTTAGCAAGTAAAGGTTGAAACGAATTGATTCCTAATAGGACCCATAGTATAAACATTAAATTTTTGGAATTCATTTTCATAAATTAAAACTCAACTGTAATTCCGAGTGAAGCTGATCGAGGAGCTGTATAATAATGAGGTCGAGTCATATAATCCGACCAAGTGTGTACTCCTGTTTCACCATAATGGCTTATGAGACCTGCTGATTCTTGGCTGGATTGATTACCAAATGTATATCCAGCTCGACCGGTATCATCGAATACATATCGCTCATTTCGAGTATCAAATAAATTGTAAATTTTTATAAATCCAACCAAATTAAAGTTGCCCATTGTAAATGTTTTTTGAAAACGCATATTGACATTTTTCTGCCATGGTTTTGTATCGCTATTCGATTCTGGCACATAATTAGCAAGTGGAATATTAGGAGTATATGGCCAACCACTACTTAATTTTCCGATGAAACTAATAGACCATTTTCTTGGATCACCGAACATAACCGTTGCACTCATTATATGCCGTTGATCCCAGTTAAGTGGAACAATACGTTTTTCTTCTTCCTCTCCCGTTAAAGCATTAAAGAAGAAAGAACCAGAATTAACACTATTCCCGTCCGCAACCTGATAGGTGTAATCAGCCCATGCAGATAATTTAGTTATAGGGTCATATCGTTTCGTTAAACTGAATGTGAATCCTTGAACTGATCCATAATCTTTATTTTGATAAATCGAATAACTTGACGGACCATATTTTGCAGATTCGTAATGAATAGATTGCAATGCTAATAAATCTCGTATATCTTTATAAAAAATATTCAATTCTATTGCCATAACTTTAGTGATTTGCTGCTGGAGTCCAAATTCGTAATTGACCGTTTTCTCTGGTTTTAAATCTGCATAACCCATACTTGGTGCTAACCCAGCACCAAAAATACTGGTTTTATACAGCCTGCGAAGAGTGGGTAACTGATAAAAATGTCCATATGAAAAATGAAGAATACCTTCATCTGTAATGGGAAAAGAAATACCTAATCGCGGTGAAATCATTTTTTTAGGATCAGCTGGAGTTGTTCCGCCTTCCGGATCTAATAAATCAATAATATAATCTGATTTAGGGTCAAAATAATCGTAACGCAAACCTAAATTCATAATAAAATTGGAATATTCAATTTTATCTTGAAAATAGCCAGAAAGAAATAACGTCTGCTTTTCATAAAGATTATGATAAGGTGATTCATTTGCATCTAAAACAGTTGGTTCTCGATATTGATCACTATAAAGAACAGTAAAGTTCTCTTCAGTAAGATTATCAGTCCTTGCGCTCACACCCGTTTTTATTTCATGTCGAGGAGTAATCTGGCTTGTGAAATCTAGCTTTCCACCAGAAGAATTAGATTTTCTGTAACTATGTCCCATTTGAGTTCCACCAAAAACAAATGTAGCGGAACTAGGCTCAGTATTTATCCAATCTGTACGAACATAATCAGGATTCTGTGTATTTTCAAACACGTACTGACTATAATCGGTTGTACTGTAAAATATATTAGTTTCATAAAAACTTTTCTGCCCAAGAGCATGATTCAACTTCAACGAATAATTCGTATTTTGATTCGCTTTATTATACGTACCATCAGGATTGTATTTATAACTGTGCACATACGATTTCCAGTCACTTTTAGTAAACAAAACTTGTCCCGACAGTTTCAGTCTCGGAGTAACTCTAAATGTTAATTTGCCCAATCCATTTAATTTTTGGCTTGGATTCATGGGCACATATTTACCGTCTCCACCCATCTCAATGTACCAAGCCCCTGAAGGTGGGAAATAAGCAAAATCATCAGGTTTGTGTTCTCGGACTCCATAGAGGTAACCTTCATTATCGCTAAAACGACCGCTTAAATTAAAAGTAAATCGGCGACCATTTCCAATAAAAGGTACAGGGCCGGAAAGGGTTCCTTCAATAATTGTGTTTGCTACAGGATTTATATCATCAATATTTGTATATATATCATTGTCGTTGGAAAAATAGTCACCAGTATAAGCTGAAAAACTTCCTTCATAATTTTCATTCCCTTCTTTAATTTGCAAATTGACAATTCCGCTCATAGCATTTCCATATTCAGCATTGAATCCTCCGCTGACCACTTTCATTTCTTCTAATGCTTTATTTGACACATTAATTGATAATGAATTGGTAAAAAATGGATTGCTCATGGCTACACCATCTATATAATAACCGATTTCGTTCGATCGACCTCCACGGATATGAAGAGCACCGTCAGCTCCTTGATTTACACCTGCTTGTGTCGTAAGAACGCCGAGGAAAGATTCAACGGGAAGCTCTTTCATTTCTGCTCCCGTCGTAATTTTTTGGGATGATGTTAGGTCTTTCTGTACCATGGGTCTATCGGCCAGTACAATAACTTCCTCCCCTTCTAACGTTTCGGCAGAAAGTGAAATATTTTGTCGAGTTGTTTGGTCTATATTTACTCTTAAACCTTGAACGATTTGAGTAGAATATCCAATATAAGATACCTGTAAGGAGTAATCACCTGGTGGCATATTTAATATAACATAATCTCCGTTCAAATCTGTTGCAGCTCCAGAAGAAGTTCCTTCAACCAAAACATTTACTCCTGCTAATGGATCTCCGCTATCTTTGTCAATTATATGGCCAGAAATTTTACCATTGGCGCTCCATAATAACGCATTCAATAATAAAAATACAGTGACTTTAATTGAGTTTTTACACATCATTTTTGGGTGATTATTAATAAAGGATTAATTTGTGAAGTTTAAAAAATATATTTTTTATATAATACAATGGTCAGATTATGACCGGCCGCTTTTTAGCGACCGGTCATAAATTCCGATTTTTATTTCATCAACATCATTTTATTGGTTTTTCTGAAATTACCCCATTCAAGTGAATAAATGTAGGCACCACTGGCAACTTTCATACCAGCATCATTAAAACCATTCCAGCTCACACTATGGTGACCGGCTGGTTTCATTTCATTATTAACCAATGTTCTTACAACCTGTCCCAGCATATTGTAAATACGAACTGTTACATTCTTTTGTAACGGAAGTACATATTCAATTCTGGTTGTTGGGTTGAAAGGATTTGGATAATTAGGTAACAACTTGTAATCATCTGGTGTAATAAATGTAATTTCTGAAATACTTACATCAGCATCCGTGAATTCAAGTTGCATAATGATCCAGTTTTTATCATTCACCACTTTAGTGACCGTTGTATCCCAACTTGTTCCATTATGGGTATACGTTGTTGTTGTTGTACTATCTACGTTTCCTTGGAAACTTGCAATTACTTCATAATAACCATCGCCATCAAAATCAAGGCCTTCGCCATTCCACTCTGCTTGAACTTTTGATGCAAAGGGATTAGCATGTGATAATGAAGTTGTGCTCATACCACCTGAATCAACAACTGTGATACTAGAAAAAACATCATTTTCACCTGTATACACAACACTTGTTTCATAGTCTGATGGTTCTCTTGGATCGCCATCTTCAGCAAGTTCTGTACTAGAAATGACCTGACCTCGACTTGAGCCAACAAAGATATTCGGCATACCGTCTTGATCAACATCAAAAATACTGGCATAAAAGGCACCCGCATTTGTAACAACATTTACTACATGATCACCATTAATAGTAAGCACATCGTCACCTGATTCATAGTCTATGACCCAGAGATCTCCCGTATAGTAATTAGGGAAATATGCTTCATCATCTCCATCACCATCTACGTCTGCAGCTGCTCCACCAAACAGAGAAACATGATCACTTGGATAGGACGCCTGAAAATAACTGTCGGTTGCTCCTACTTCTGCTGCAACATAGGTATCTGGACCTGTTACATCAATATTGTAGAAGTTTAAGTAGTTCCAAGTATGGTTAACCAGTTCATATGATCCATCACCATCCAAATCAGCTGGAAGTGATTGATAAGGCGAACCGCCACCATAATTACTTTTATTAAAGAATCCTTCAGAAACCCACGTTTCAAAACCTGCGCCACCGGCATTATGTTCAATATCACCGCTTACAGATGTTATGAGTGTTCCTCGAATACTTCCACGACGAACAGCAATGACCAACTCTTGGACGCCGTCGCCGTCTATATCCATAATGGTTGTTCTTTCATGATCACCGCGAAAGGATGAACCGTCACCTGCGCAGCAGGTATCGACTTCTACCATATTAATGGAAGAATAGGTTGTTCCATAGTTATCACTACCTACAACACCATCCCATTCAAATACCCACCAGCCTTCGAGGCCAGTTGTGGCACGTGGAAAAACGATTTCTTCTTTTCCATCGCCATCTAAATCGCCTACACCAACAGTTCTAGGATTATAAGAATAATGACTGGCTGTATCTTCAGGTGAAGTCCAAACAGCTTCAAAAACACCATTGTTGTATTCAAATACATGGACACGATTATCGGCATAATCCGTCAATATAACTTCATTCATGCCATCTTGATCCATATCCATACCTGCAATAGCAGTACGACTGCTACCTCCATATGTTGAGTTGGCATCTTCAGGAGTTGCTGTTGAACCCATATCCCAACCATCGGCTAATGTCGCCGCTGATCCTGGGTCATATTCTAAAACAACAATAATAGCTTGACCAGCTTCGCTACCTTTAATATTAGCAAGTACGACTTCTTTAAGTCCATCACCATCCATATCAGCAGATGGAATAGAGACTGAATAATAGCGGTCTAAAGGTTCACCAGAACTTTCCAAAATATCGTCCCAAGTATAGCTTGCTGAATCTGCAGGGTTTCCACCATTGTATTCAATGCGAGCTACAATTTCTTCAGTTCCCCGAGTTGCAATAATATCTGGTTTTCCGTCACCATCAATATCACCCATATCAGAGCCGCGATTTCTACCACCGAAGGCACCTAATTCAGTAAAGTCATCTACAGAAAGATCCGCTACACTGCTGTCTACACTTTCTAGATAATAGAGTTTTCCATTTGTCATAGGAAACCAGCATTCTAAAGCTCCGTCGCCATCTGGATCTGCAAATGCAAATCCATCCCGGCGAAATGAACCAGGATCACCGTCAGGGAACAGACTATTAAGATCTACTTGTAGACTATAGGAGTCTGCACTGTCTGCTTCAAAAATAGCCAGACTAAAATTATCCCAGGTATTAACCCAGACTTCATTTTGTCCGTCACCGTCAAAATCCACAACATCTAAATTGTAAACACCACCACCACCAAGGTTTTCTGTATCTAGAAATTCATTGGTAAAGGAAGCAAATTCATCAAAAGAACTTGTTGCTAATTGATCGATCGAAAGTTTTCTAGTTCCACGATCTATTGTAACGAGTTCTTTTACTCCATCTCCATCCACATCGCTAATTACAAATCCTGCTGGACGAAAATTATCTGTATAACTCAATCCATATTGGAATAATAATGTGGCTGAACTTGGGAATGTACCATCTGCACCTTGCTCAAAGATGTATGTTCCCCAGGTATTGTCATTGGAGCCGGATGCCGGTGGTTGTCCAAAATAAATTTCCCAGAGGCCATCGCTGTCAATATCTCCATAAGCCATGCCCGGTAATGAATTTCCCGGTTCAGGCGTAATAAATGACCATACATACGTATATGAATCATTACCATCACTTTCATAAAGATAAATTCCCAATAGACCTGGATCGGGTCCGCCTGGAGCCAATGTTTCATCCATATTGAATAAGATTTCTCTAAGACCATCACCATCAAAATCCATTCCAGCTAGAACACTTTGTGCTCCAAAACCTGAAAATGGAAATATAGTTGCATCCGTTGTTGCATCTAACGTCCAAGATACACTAAACCCATCAGCCGCATTTTGTGCCTGTAGAGGCAACGCAATCAAACTGAAGAGCATTATCCCAGAGGTTAAATAACGTTTAACCTTGTTTAACATAATCATACTCCTTGTTTTTGTTTTACTTTTGATTAAGAATAATTAAGATATTTTAAAAAAAAAAATTGACTTTTTCTAATATTATATCTTGTTCATGTATGTATAATGTAATATTAAATTTGAATTATTAAACATAAATAATTTATATCAAATTGATTAAACATTACACAAAACGACTCATACCTCTTTTTCTAATTGTTCAGTTTATATTTGCACAATCAAAAAATATTGAATTTAGATCTTCATGGGTCATTACATGGGATCATATAAATTCAAATGCTGATCCCGGACAAAATATTGCAAAAATAATTAAAATAATGGACGACCATAAAGCAGCAAATATGAATGCTGTTATTTTTCAAGTGCGACAAAGCGGGACAGCTTATTATGAGTCTTCTTTCGAACCGTGGGGTTATTATTCTGGTTATCAATATCCGGGTTATGACCCGCTAGAAGTTGCAATTATTGAAGCTCATAAAAGAGGATTGGAGCTTCATGCATGGTTTAATGTATTTCAAACATCTAGCACATATCCAGGTTCGCCAGCAGCTGAACACCCAGAATGGCTATGTAGAGATAGAAATGGGATTCCTATGACATCTTACCGATCAATTTCTCCCGGACTGCAAGAAGTACGTGATTATACAACTAACGTCGCTATGGACATTGTTCGTAATTATGATATTGATGGATTGCATTTGGATTATGTTCGTTGGAATGAACATACCAATACTGGTCGCCAATCAGTAGAGCCTCAAACAGAAATCAGAAGAATGGATGGTATAATATCTATGGAAGAACAAAGTGAATTAACTCTAAATCCATCTGGTAGATACCTTTATGACTATCTGCATCCTTACTCTGCTGGCATTCCTGATGGATATAATTCTTGGGAAGATTGGTGGCGTGGAAGCGTGACGTCTTTTGTGGAACAACTTCATGATTCTATTCAATCCGTAAAACCTCATGTACAATTATCAGCGGCAGTATTAGGGAAATATAATTGGTCTGGATGGCAAGGATATGGAACTGTTTTTCAAGATGGAGCCAAATGGTATAATGAAGGAAGCCTAGATCACATAATGCCCATGAGTTATCATTGGACAACCGCGGATGGATTTACTGGAATGCTGGAAGATGATTGTCCTGAATGTTGGTGGCTTTATGTTCAGCCTGGCGTTGAATCAGATCGACCGTTTACAGTGGGTCCTGGGTCATATGTATTAGATGAAAATAATGTATGGTATCGCCACTCTGATATTGTGAATGCAGTTCGATCTTTAAATTGGGTTAAAGGATTTCAATTTTTTAGTTATGGTACATGGGAAGATAAAGATTATTTTGAATCGGCGGGAAATTCGTTTTTTAATCGTAAAACAAAACCTTCACCGAAACCAAATAATAGTAACGAACATATACAACCACCATCTTTAACACTTAATCCTTTAAATGAATTAACTATGGAATTAACATTGTACCCATCTTCGACAAATAGACCAGGTTGGCTCATTTTATATCGATCATTGAATCCTGAAGCAACCATAGATAATGGTGAAATTATATCAATTCAATTTGGAACTGAACCAATACCATTTATTGATACTTTGGCTGACACAGGATTAGTATACCAATATTTTGCAACACAAACAGATAGGTTTTGGAATGAATCAAGCATATCAAATAAAGTATACTCAACACTTACTCCCTTACCGAACGAATATTTCATTTCGAATAATTACCCCAACCCATTTAACGGAAAAACTACCATTCCTTTTAATATTCCTTCATTCGGGAATATTGAATTATCTATAACAGATTTAAATGGGAAAATAGTTTCAACATTAGTAAATCGACTGATGATTCCTGGGGATTATACAGTTGAATGGAATGGAAGAAATGATAATGGCTTTAAACAATCATCTGGGGTTTATCTTGTCATTTTGAAAACAAACGATAAAATCAAAAAAGCAAAACGATTAGTATACTTAAAATAAATTTTTTATAATTTGTTGGATATTAAATACTATCACATTCTTGACTTATGTAAAGGAAAACCATTGTTAAATAGACTTAAATCATATTACAATATTTTACTCCTAATATTATTTAGCAGTTTTATATCATCTGAAACCCGTATTTCTGATAAAAGTGAGATTCGTATAAACCCGGATGAAAATATAATTCCAATGGATGATGGTTCACTTCTAGAATGGAAAAGCAAAAACGTATCTATAGATGGTGTTAACATATTTGAATTTGAAAATGAGAATATTGTTAATGTCATAATTAATCCTCATAAAACAAAGCCTGAAGCAGTTATTGTAACCAAAAATTCCCAAAAAACACTCAATTATTCCTTTCAATTACTCAAGGATAATCAAATATCATTTTTTCATTTACTGGAAAAAAAATATGATAGAGCTCTTCCAAAATTGCTTTTCACAAAAAATAATTTGCTAATGCTTTTACCTGAATCACAACATGTTACAATATTTGATTCTAATGGTTCATTGTCAGGTGAATTTGATTTTTTTGGAGAAATATCCTGGAGCCATGAAAAGAAAATTTTAACAGCAAATAATAAAAATGATTACTTATATCTATTGGGAATGAAATCAGCCGACTTAACTAACAGCAAAAATGTATCTCTATTTTCAATAATGGAAAAACCTGAATTGCAAGCCACATTACCCCTTTCGGTACCTTATTTTTTCTCTATTTCAAGCAAAGATATTTATGCTATCGTTGGGACAAAAAGTAAATCTAACTCTTTTAAGCAAACACCTGTTCTTATTTTTCTTGATCAAAACTATAAACTCTTAAATCAACCTGTTGAACTGAATAATCTTCCCATGAATATTTCTTGGTTTAAAAATGAATTGATTTTGATTTATAAAGATCATTTATCTATTTACAACACAAATAATCAAGCGTCTAATCACAGAATAAAATTTGAACAAAAAATATTCCCATTGGATATATTTAAACAAAATGAATCCATTTTTATTGTGGTAGCACATGAAATTGGCATCGAAAATAATAAAAATTTTTATCAGTCAATTGAATTACTAGAATATGATTCCAGTTCTGGCTCTGTCGAACTTCACCCTCTTCAAGATGGTCCATTCAGTAATGTTAAATATTTTCCGTTTTCAGAGAATTCATTTTATTTACAATTGGATAATCATCTTATTCAGTACGAAATATCAAAATAATCCATGATTAACCGTACATTCTTTTTTATCATTTTTAATATAACTAGTATGGTTTTTTCACAGTCATATAATTGGCCATGCGAACCCTTTAATCAGCAACACTGGATTAATGGCACATTTTGCGAATGCAGGTCAGGATCATCTGGTGACATTGATCATTTTCATGACGGAATCGATATTCATCTATCTGAAGGAAATCCAGTTTATTCTGTTGTTGATGAAATTATCACTAGTATTGGTACATCTAGTCAATACGGAATTAATTCTTGGATAAGAGCAGGCAGATATGCGTATGTGCATGTTATTCCAAATAACGCATTGAGTGTAGGAGATTCCGTTGAAGCGTATGTTACGGTATTAGGCTGGACAAATGCATGGAACCATATTCATTTTAAAGATGGATATCCTGGGTCTGAAAGAAATGCAATAAGATCCACAGGAGGAATTTCACCTCTTATTGATAATGATAATCCTCACTTAGATTGGGTACGTTTTTATCAAAATAATTCTAATGTCCAATTCTCAAATAATCGAGTATTTGGTCAAATTGATATAGTATGTAAATCTGCAGATCGAACTGACGATGGTCCTAATGGTGATAATAATGGAATTTATAAAATTGGTTATGAAATTTTGAATCAATCGGGCGAAAGTGTTTTCGGTCCACGTTTTCCTTTTGAATTTGATTACATTCCTTCCACAAATAACTATATTGAAAACGTATACTTCGACGGTTCAAATACTGGCACTTATATTTATATAATTACAAACAATATCTACGGTGATTATTATATAAATGTATCAAATTGGGATCCCGGATTTTATATTGCCAGGATTATGGTTTATGATCAGTATTTAAATGCAGACACAACGGATGTAAACTTTGAAGTTGTGGAACCGGACTATATTCCGCCTGCTTCTCCCCATCTTCTATCCATCCAAGATGAAGAAAATGGTTTCCGATTAAAATGGTCGGCCAATTCGGAAGATGATTTAGTCGGTTATAGATTGTATTTCAGTTATGATTTAGAACAATGGCATAACAATCATACTGAATCAATTTTAACTGCAGAAATGACCGAATATCTGGCAGGTTCTTTTTCCAACAATACGGGGTATTTTAAGATGACAGCTGTTGATAATGCTCCCTTTCCTAATGAAAGTGATTTTTCTGATATTTATGTTTTTCGTAAAAATCAAAACATGAACAGTCTCAATTTCATAGATGCATATAATGTTGAGACTCAATCTATGGTACCTTTTATCGGTCATGCCGGTGTCATAGCTGACGAATTTGAAACAGGAATTAACACTTTTCACCATACTGTATTCACAGATTCTATTCCCCAAGTTATAATGGGTGATATTCCTTACATCTTTTCAGGAAATGAAGAATTAGTGTGGTCAAATTCATTGGCAGATTATTTATTAGATACTGCTTTTTGTATAATTGGTTCAAAATCCATTTCTTCTTTTAATTCAACTATTGCTGGCGCTCATTTTCTAGATTCTCTAGGCATTTCAATTGATGGAAATATTCAATTACCAACCCAAGTGCTTGGTGTAGGAAATCCTTTCGCTGATTTCAATGTAATTGAAACTATAAATGAATCTCTTTTTGATAGTTTAAATGTTTTTGCATTAACTCTGAACAATGAAAATGTATACCCCATTATTCAGGATTCCGATGGGCATATATTAGCTATCGCTTCTACAGTAACTCCTTTTATAATTTCAACTATTCCATTAGAACTTTTTGACAATGATATAAGAAGGGATTATTTCATTCGAATCACAAATTTCATCTCTGGAATAAGTGTAGAAATTAATGATGAAATTGATTTCGTGCCCGGTGGGTTTAATGTGAGTTTTTATCCAAACCCATTTAACAATAAAGGAATTATTAATATTAATGGAATACCGGGAGAATACTCGCTTCGATTGTATAATATTGTGGGTCAGTTGATTTGGGAATATTCAAACTTTATTAAAAATAAAATGAATTATCAATTTCAAATTCCTGCAATTATTGTAAACAGTATGTCTTCTGGTGTGTATTTTATTCATGTGACTTCCCCAAATAAAAACATGCTTTCACAAAAAGTTTTATATCTAAAATGATTCGATTAAAACAAATTTATATAAATGTTCTAATATTATTTCTTATTTCAGGATGTGTTAGTACACCAAAATTGTATCATGTAACAGGTGAAAAAAACCTTCGCTCTTCCATTCATGATGCAATCAATAATTCTGGATTATCAACAAATCTGGGCATTAAAATCGTTTCCCTTAAAACTAAAGAAACGCTTTATGAACTGAATGCCAACTCACTTTTTAATCCTGCCAGTAATACAAAATTATATACAGGTATTTCAGCACTGGCTCTATTGGATACAGGATATACTTTCACTACATCTATTTTTCAGAAGAATAACAATATTTATCTTGTGGGGGGCGGAGACCCTGATTTATCTTTAAATAGCCTTGATTCAATAGCACGAGAAATATCCGAAAAATTAAATCAAATAGATACTTTATTTTTGGATGAATCATTTATGGATACTCAACGTTTCGGAGAAGGCTGGATGTGGGATGAAGGTCCATGGAAATATGCAGCACAAATTAGTGCACTTTCTGTAAATGATAATTGTGTTGATTTTTATATACGCCCAGGCTCTATCGGTTCACCTGTTAATTACTCCACAAATCCAAAAACAGATTATATCATTATACATAACTCGTCTTTGACAGTGAATGATACTGCAGGATTTATTGATTTTAAAATCAATCGAAATTGGGTAAACGGTACAAACGAATTCTCTATTTCGGGAATGGTAATGGACACGTCATCAGTGGACACGTTTAGTCGAAATATAGATGATCCAACTGCATTTACCGGATTTGTCTTTAACGAAATGCTATCAAATCATGGACGAAAAATAAATAATATTTTTAAAAAGAAATATTTAGGAAATGGTCGTTTGTTGGCATCTCACACATCCAAACCATTAATCGGAACCCTTGATAATCTTATGAAGGAAAGTGATAATCTTACAGCTGAATTACTGGTAAAATTAATTGGGCATAAAGCAACGGACAATACAGGTACATGGCAAAATGGATTAACTGCCATAAAAACTTTTTTACAAAACGTTGTCAATATGGACACAACAACATTTTATGTGTCAGATGGATCGGGTATTTCTCGATATAATTATTCCAGTCCAGAGCATTATATTCAATTATTATCATGGGCGTATAACAATGTTCAAATTCGTGAAAATTTAATTTCAATCCTACCGGGCGGAGGAGTTGGTACATTGAAAAATAGGATGAATGGCGAAAATGGAAATCTTATCATTGCTAAAACGGGTTCTTTATCTGGCGTTAGTTGTTTGTCTGGTTATGTTTTTACAAAGTCTGGCGAACCTTTGGCATTTTCCATTTTAATGAATGGATTTATTGGAAAGACCAAACCCTATCGCAAGCTACAAGATAAAATCACTACACTATTAGCTGAACTATAATTTGACTAAACCATCTCCATTAAAGAAAGGTGATACAATTGGTATTGTCAGTCCCTCTTTTTGGATGGACGAAGAATCACTAGAAAAAGTCCACCAGCTATTTAAAACAAAAGGGTATCAATTGGAATTTGGAGCTAGCAATTATCTGAAATCCGGCCCGTTTGCAGGCACTCCCCAAGAAAGAGCTAACGATATAAATGACATGTTTGCCAATCCAGACATTGACGCCATTATATGTGCAAGAGGCGGCTATGGAGCCAATAGAGTTTTACCCCATTTGGATTATAATCTCATAAAAGTGAATCCAAAAATTTTCATGGGTTACAGCGATATAACTGCACTTCTTACTTCAATTACACAACAAACAGAACTTGTTACATTTCATGGCCCCATGTTGACAACTTATAAAAATGGTATGGAGGATTATAATTTTGAATTAATGGTAAAAACGTTGTCCGAGAACGAATGTATTAATATTCAACCTCCAAGTAATTTACCTTTACACGTTTTAAATCCCGGAGAAGCCAAAGGCCCTCTTTGGGGTGGAAATATGTGTCTACTCGCTAATCGACTGGGAACGAATGAACAGTTAAATACAAATGGTATAATTTTGTTTCTAGAAGATATTGATGAATATTTATATTCTTTCGACCGAATGTTAGTACATATGCGCAAAGCGGGAATGTTTGATAATATTAAAGGATTAATTTTAGGTGAATTGGTAAATATGAAAGATCAAAAGATTCCTTTTGGAAAATCAACAGATGATATTGTTATGGATGTTTGTGGAGATTTAGATATACCTATCATATCGAATTTTCCATGTGGGCATGGGAAATACCAAGCAACAATGCCTATCTCCACCTCTGTCCGGTTGGATGCAACATCCAATTCTCCCACATTAACGATTTTAGAATCACCCGTAGAATAATGATTAAATTCTACTATTCACTTTACTTAATGGATGAAAAAATAAATGCCACAAATTTTTGATAACATAGATCAATCTCTCCTCCCTACCTTAAGAGACACGATTAAAGGTTCAATTAAATCTGATTTCTGTGTCGGTTACTTCAACCTACGCGGATGGAAATCAATTAGTGACATAATCAATAATTTTACCGGAGGTGAGGATGCACAATGTCGTTTATTAGTTGGTATGAAATTTATGGAGGAAGAAGAGCTTAAAGAGGCTTTAAGAATTTCTTTTGACGAGAATAAAAATGGAATTGATAACAAAACTGCTCTTCAATTAAAGAAAAAACTCGCTTTCGAATTTAAAAAACAGCTCACCTATGGATTACCAACTACAAGTGATGAAGCAGGATTAAGACGATTAGCAAAACAACTATGCAACAAAAAGGTTGTCGTGAAATATTTTGTCCGTTTTAATCTGCACGCAAAATTGTATTTATGTTATAAAAATGATAATGACCAAACAAAAACAGGATTTGTTGGCAGCAGCAATCTCACATTTGCAGGCTTAAAAAGACAAGGTGAACTCAATTTAGATGTTGAGGACAATGAAACTACCCAAAAACTTGAAGATTGGTTTAATAACCGTTGGGATGACAGATGGGCCATAGATATAACAGATGATCTAATTGAAATATTAGAAAACAGTTGGGCGACTGAAGAACTGGTAAATCCCTATTACATTTATCTGAAAATGGCTTATCATTTGGCTAAAGAAGCCAGGGAAGGAATCACTGAATTCAAGCTGCCAAAAGAATTTGAAGACATACTTTTTGAGTTTCAGAAAGCAGCGGTAAAAATTGCTACGCATCATATACACAGAAGAAATGGCGTATTAATTGGCGATGTGGTTGGATTTGGAAAAACGTATATGGCAACTGCGATTGCACGAATCATTTTTGATGATTTTCATTGGAGGATATTGGTCCTCTGCCCGGCAAATTTACGAAAAATGTGGAAAGAATTTTTTGACGAGTATCAGGTGCCAGTCACTATTCGCTCACATGCACAAACTATAAAAGAGCTACCGGAATTAAAACGTCATCATTTGGTGATAATTGATGAGAGCCACAATTTTAGGAACAGGAAAAGTAAACGATTCAAAGCAGTAAGGGATTACATTACTCTAAATGATTGCAAAGTCATTTTGCTATCAGCAACACCCTACAATAAATCCTTTCATGATTTATCTACTCAATTGAGATTATTTATGGATGAATCGGATGATCTGGGTATTCGGCCGGAGGCGTATATAAAACAACTGGGTGCTCCTGAAAAATATCATGAAAAACATCAATCGCCCATACGATCCATTGGCGCATTTGAGCAAAGTGAGCATGTAGATGACTGGCGTGAATTGATGCGTTTGTTTATGATACGAAGAACCCGAAGCTTTATTATTGACAACTATGCTCTTCGAGATAAAGATGACAAACCTTATTTATTATATCCGAATGGTAACCGTTATTACTTTCCTAAAAGATATCCCAAAAATATTGAATTTGAAATTGATGAAAATGATCCAAATGATGATTATGCAAAATTATATTCACCGAATGTGGTTGATATAATTAATAGTTTAGATCTGGCCAGATATGGTTTAGGAAACTATGTAAAGAAAAATCCAGACCAGGAACCATCAAAAGAAGAAAAAGAGATTCTGGATAATTTATCCCAAGCCGGTAAACGTTTGATGGGCTTTTGCCGAACAAATTTATTCAAACGGTTAGAAAGCAGCGGCGAGGCATTTATCCTTTCGATCATTAGGCATATTCAGCGGAATTATGTATTTATTCATGCCATAGAAAATGGTACCGACTTGCCAATTGGTACACAGGAATCGGAAATTATTGATACACTTTTTAAGGACAATGAGGATGGTGGAGATGATAATTGGGATTTAAGTGAAAAAGCGTTTAGAGAACGTGCAGAAGCAATTTTTACGGATTACCAAACGAACCATAAAAATAAATACATATGGATAAGGTCCAATTTATTTAAATCGGAACTGGGTCGTTTACTCAAAACCGATGCAAATGAACTGATGAAAGTCATGGGTATTTGCCCAAGGTGGAAGCCCGAAAATGATAGAAAATTGGATGCTCTACAGAAATTATTAGAAGAGAAACACTCAAATGAAAAGGTTCTGATTTTTTCGCAATATGCAGATACTGTTAATTATTTAAGGGCGCAACTTGATTCAAGAAATATTAACGATTTAGACAGTGCTACAGGTCAATCTGCTAACCCAACACAATCTGCATATCTATTCAGCCCCAAAAGTAATAATCAGGCAGATAAAATAAAACCTGAAGATGAAACACGTGTTTTACTGGCTACCGATGTATTGAGTGAAGGGCAAAACCTGCAAGACGGATATATTATTATGAATTATGATTTACCCTGGGCCATTATTCGATTGATTCAACGAGCAGGACGTGTGGACAGAATAGGACAAGAATCAGAAATCATTATATGTTATTCATTTAAACCGGCGGATGGTGTTGAACGAATCATTAATCTTCGCCATCGACTTTTACATCGCTTAAATGAAAATGCAGAAGTTGTGGGGACGGATGAGGAATTTTTCCCAGATCAGGATAGCAAAGACCTAATCGACTTGTACAGTGAAAAGTCCGGTATTTTAGATGGTGAGGATGACAAGGATGTTGATTTGGCATCTCATGCGTTTGAGATTTGGAATCAAGCCATTAAAGAAAACCCTGAATTAGAAAAGAAAATTCAGAATCTTGCAAACGTAAGCCATGGAACTAAAAATCACACACCTATAGAAAATAAACCCGATGGTGCATTGGTTTACGTTAAAACACCCCAAAATACGGATGCATTAACATGGATAAGTGGAAAAGGGGAAAATATAACTGAATCCCAGTTTGCCATACTCAATGCTGCCGAATGTTTACCGGAAGAGCCTGCATTACCCAGAAGGGACGATCACTATGAACTGGAAGCCATCGGTGTAAAAAAGATTATGGCAGAACAGGGCAAAGCATCGTTAGCTACGGGAAATCTGGGAAGACCTTCCGGGGCAAGATACAAGACCTATATCCGCTTAAAAAGTTTTCTTGCCGATAATGAAGGGATGCTTTGGGATACACCCGAACTCAATAAAGCGATTGAAGAAATTTATAATCATCCTTTAAAACAAAGTGCTATTGATAAATTAAATCGTCAGTTAAAAAGTGGTATCCAAGATTATTTATTGGCTGAATTGGTTACAACCCTTTCTCAAGGGGACATGCTTTGCAACATTCAACATGAAGACCTAAAAGGTGAACCCCAAATAATTTGTTCCATGGGTTTGGTGGGAGAAAACTAAATGCCAGTCAATCGTAAAAATGTAGTTCAATGTTTACAGGGGTTTGATTTTCGGAATTTGTTTATTGAAGAGTTGGGCTGGGACAGACCCAAACTGGATGATTTTACGTTTGAAATAAAAGATGAAAATTATAGGCTTACAAATATTTCAGAAAAAAGAAGTGTTCAAGTTTTTGTTTGTACCCCAGAAGAAAAGGTTGATTATCCTGATAACACAGTTCGCCGGAGAATTGAATCGAAAGTCAGGAAAATTGCCCATGAGCATCTGATTATTTTTATTGACCGCGAAGAAACAATACAGCGGTGGCAATGGGTCTTTCGAAAAGCGGGACAACCGGCGCAATACAGAGAACATAAATTTGATAAAGGACAAGGATCGGAAGCGCTTCTGCAGAAACTTGATGAAATTGTAATTAATATTGAGGATGAAGAGGGTCTGCGCCTTTTGGATGTGGCTCAAAAACTAAAGGATGCGTTTGATAAAGACAAAGTTACAAAGAAATTTTATGACAATTTCAAAACACAACAGAAAATATTCCGTGGATTTATAGAAAATATACCGGGAGAACATAATCAAAATTGGTATTCCGCTGTTATGCTGAACAGAATGATGTTTATCTACTTTATCCAGAAAAAGAATTTTTTAAATGGTGATGCCAATTATTTGAAAACCAAGCTGGGTGAAATGAAGGAAAAATTCGGTGCAGATAATTATTACACTTTTTATACTCATTTCTTGCGAAGGCTATTTCATGAAGGGTTAGACGGAGATACACCCCGGGGGCAAGAATTAGACGAGTTATTGGGCACAATCCCTTATTTAAACGGTGGAATATTTGGCTACCATGAATTAGAAGAAAAAAATCCGGACATTGATATCAAAGATGAAGCCTTTGAAAAGCTTTTTGCCTTTTTTGACCAATATCAATGGCATTTGGATGAACGGCCATTGATGAATGATAAAGAAATTAATCCGGACGTATTGGGTTATATATTTGAAAAATTTATCAACCAAAAGGATATGGGCGCCTATTATACCAAGGAAGACATTACCGAATACATTGGCAAGAATACGATTATTCCGTTTCTTTTTGACCAAGCAAAGATACAATGCAAAATAGCTTTTGAAGGTGATCATACCTTATGGGATATGCTGAAAGATCACCCGGATCGCTATTTTTATGATGCAGTGAAAAAAGGTACTATGGAATCCATTAACCGTGTTAATGGAGATGGTGAATCAACATCGTTGATTCAATCCAAAACTCTGGCACAAATTCCTGAAAATATCGCTATTGGTGTTGATACCAAAAAACCTGATTTATTGGTTCGCCGGAAAGACTGGAATAGCAAAACACCTGAACACTTGGCATTACCCACCGAAATCTGGCGGGAAACCATCGCCCGCTGGCAGGGCTATTTTGAAGTCCGAGAAAAAGTAGAAAAGGGTGAGATTGCAAACATCAACGATTTTATTACCTATAACCTGAATATCCGCCAGTTTGCACAGGATGTGGTGGAAACTTGGGAAGGACCTGAACTTATTAGAGCATTTTACAAAGCCATTACCAAAATAACCGTGCTTGACCCCACCGTTGGCAGCGGTGCTTTTTTGTTTGCGGCTTTGAACATTCTGGAACCGTTATATGAAGCCTGCATAAATCGCATGGCAGAATTTGTGGAAGACTTGCCACCCGATGCCCCCAAATCCAAGTTTTCTGATTTTAAGGTAATTTTAACGAGCATTGATAAACACCCCAGCCGGTCTTATTTTATATATAAAACCATCATTATCAATAATCTCTATGGCGTGGATATTATGGACGAAGCGGTGGAAATATGCAAACTGCGATTGTTTTTGAAAATGGTGGCCCAGATTGACACCGTAAGGCAAATTGAACCATTGCCGGATATTGACTTTAACATTAGGGCTGGGAATACATTAGTGGGGTATGTTAGTAAAAATGATGCAACTAAAGGTGTTGTCGCAGATTTATTTGCCGCTAAAGAGGCAGAGAAAGTTATTGAAAAAATTGAAGAAAAAGCAGAATTGGTGAACTCTGCTTTTCAAATGTTCAGGCTGCAACAAACAAAATTAGGTGGAGAAATAACACCAGAACATAAATTTAAACTAAAAAATAGTCTCATCGAACTTGAAGAAATGTTGAATCACTATTTAGCTGGTGAATATGGAATTAAACACACTGAAAAAGATAAATATGAAAAATGGCTTACAAACCATAAGCCCTTTCATTGGTTTGTTGAATTTTATGGAATTTTAAATGACGGTGGTTTTGATGTCATTATTGGGAATCCGCCTTATGTAGAATATAGCAAAGTGAAAAAAGAATACGCAATTCTACATTATATAACTATTAGTACTAATAATCTTTATGCTTTTGTTTTTGAGAGGTCTTATTTAATAAAACACTCTTTCAGTAGAACGAGTTTAATTTTACCCAATAGTAGTGTGTCAGCACCTAAAATGAAAAGTTTACGAAATATATTAACGGTAAATGCCAATATTTGGACAAGTAGTTTTGCATGGAGGCCATCCAAATTATTTGAAGGTGCAAATATGCTTCTTGCTATTTGGATAACATCAAATTCTGAAACAAATGATTTGGTTTATTCGACAAAATACAACAGATGGTATAATGAATATAGATCTTCGTTATTTAGTACATTAAAATATACTGATTCTACTACGCTATGTGGAGAAAGAATACCGAAGATACCGAGTGTATTTTCATTATCAATTTTAGAAAAACAAAACAAAAATGGGGAATACTTAACAAAATTATTCAGTGGTAATACGAGTAAACACAATCTCTACTATTTTAGAGCAGTATTATATTGGTTTAAGGTATTAATAGTCCCACCTATCTTTATCGAGGATGGTAAGCCGAGACAAACAGGTGAAATGAAAAAATTGAGTTTTGAGAATCATAATGATAGAGATATCTCTGTTGCAATTTTGTTAAGTAATCTATACAATCACTTTTATACAACTTGGTCCAGTTGCCAAGTAGTAAATGGTCCTGATCTAATATTTCCGGTTGATGTAAAAAGAATGAAAGAATTTATTATAAAAAGTTTAATTGAAAAGAGTAGTCAACTTATAAAAAGTGTTAATAAAAATAGTGAAATCCAAAAACGAAGATATACATCAAGAGGTAGGAAGTTTACAATGGAGAAACAATATTTTTATTTCAGGAAGTCCAAGTCCATCATAGACGAAATAGACAAGGTTTTGGCAGAACATTATGGTTTTACGGAAGAGGAGTTAGATTTTATTATCAATTACGATATTAAGTACCGGATGGGGAAAGAGCTTCATAATGGTGAATGGAGAAAGATGAAAGGGGAATGATGGGTGAGATAAATTATACAAAATTATTAAATTGTGAAACACCAGAAGAGGTAATTAAAAATGTTACTAATTGGGTTTCAGGGAAGTCTCTTGAAGAACATCAAATTCGTTCTTCTATTTTGGATATTCACGCTTCAGTAGAGAAATATCTCAAAATAATTTTATTTGAAACTCTTTTTAATACAATGCCAATTTATAATGATGAAAAAGTCAATTTAAAAAACAAAGAAAAATTGAATAAGACAATTGAGAAAATGAATTTTTCTGTAATTCATAAATTGTTAAAACCCAGTTTTGATGCATACGATAGTCCAGATTTAGATAATCTTCAACCAATAAATGAATGTAGAAATCAGGTTTCACATCGTGATTTAAAAGATGTTAAATACAAAGGTAAAAATCCTTTTATCGATACAGAATGTTTAGCACAATATTTTATAGAATGTTGGAGTGTAAAAAAGATGTTAAGTAAATTTTTAGGAAAAATGATTTTAGATCCAAGAGCAAAAGCATTGGATTTTGAGAAGTCATATTATCAAAATATTGGTCAGTTAGAAGAGAGATAGTATTTTGTTGACATATGTTGATTTTGCAATGGAAGCAAATTTCTTTAATACATACAAAAGAAAGGTTGTATTATATCTCATAATGAGATAATTTATAATGCATGTCATAACAAGAAAAAGGTTGGTTGCGTTTATTGAGATACATCCAAACAGTGAAAGTGCATTGAATCATTGGTATAATATTATATCAAAAACAGATTATGGTTCATTTGCCGATTTACAAAAAACATTTCCAAGTGCGGATAAAGTGAAAAACTTAACAGTCTTCAACATAGGCGGAAATAAATACCGATTGATTTCTGCAAACCACTATAACACAAAGTGTGTTTATATTCGTCATATTTTGACACACGCAGAATATGACAAAGAAAATTGGAAAAAGGATATAAAATGAGCTTACATCAAATGAACATAAAAGGAATTGAAGAAGATTGGGGAAAAATAAAAGATGTGGTTTCTTTACCCCATAATACAATGCAATACAATAAAATGGTGACTCATTTAGACACATTGATAAATGAAATTGGAAATGACCAAAATCACCCACTTGCATCATTAATGGAAACTTTGGGAACGCTCATTGAAGCGTATGAAAACCATAATATTCCCTTTCCAAAACAAGATTCCATTTCAACATTAAAATATTTAATGAGCGAACACGGATTAAAACAGAAAGATTTGAAAGAAATTGGCAGTCAGGGAGTCGTTTCTGAAATATTGAATAGGAAAAGAGTGTTGAATACACGCCAAATTCAGGCTCTTTCAAATAAGTTTAATGTTTCACCTTCTGTTTTTGTATAAGTGTTTACACTTGGGAATACAGATTTACTAAACTCCAAACCCATTGCCTTATTTTGTTCTATCAAATGTCCCGGTGATAAAATATTGGAAACATACGATCAATGTTTAAAATGGCAAAAAGAAGGACAATCGGTCATTAGCGGTTTTCATTCACCCATGGAAAAAGAATGTTTGCGGATTTTACTAAAAGGCACCCAAACTATTATCATCAGTCCAGCGCGCGGGATTTGGAAACGCATCCCGAAAAGATGGCAACTGCATATTGAAAGTGGACGATTGTTGATAGTATCTAAATTTCCTGAAGGTGTAAACCGAATAACATCCTCTAATGCAAAAGAGAGAAATGAATTCATTATCAAATTAGCATCTGATACGTATATTGCTTATGCCGTGACAGGAAGCAAATTATCGAAAATGAAAAATAGGAAAAATAAATGCTGAATTATATTTGGTTTGGAATGATGTTCATTGGTGTCGTCGTAGGTGCATTCACCGGCAACATTGATGCTGTCACCGAAGCTGCGATTGAAATGGCTAAAGTGGCTGTGAATTTGGCTATTGGTTTAATTGGAATCATGGCACTTTGGTTGGGCGTTATGAAAATTGCGGAAGAATCTGGACTCATAAGACTCATCGCAAAAGGGCTACGACCTATTACCATTCGTCTTTTCCCTGATGTACCTGAAGATCATCCGGCTATCGGATCAATTGTATTAAATATGTCTGCGAATATATTAGGTTTAGGAAATGCTGCAACACCACTTGGATTAAAAGCGATGGAAGAATTGCAAGAACTCAATCCCAACAAAGAAACTGCCACCAATGCCATGTGTATGTTTCTGGCTATTAATACATCCAGTGTTCAACTTATTTTACCCGCAACAGTCGTTGCATTAATGGGTGCACATGCCAGTCAAGTTTTTATTACAACTATCATTGCGACAACAATGTCCACGATAGCTGCTGTGATTGCAGTTAAATCTTTAGAAAAAATGAAGCGCTTCTCCTTCTCTCATGGAGGAAATGTATGATTGATTCAATTGTCAGCATTATCAACGAATTCTCAAAATATATTATTCCTTTTTTACTTGTTGGTATTCCATCATATGGACTAATCTTTAAAAAAATCAAAGTGTATGAATCGTTCGTTGAAGGTGCAAAAGACGGATTCACTATTGCAGTAAGGATTATACCTTTTTTGGTTGCAATACTTGTAGCTATAGGAATGTTTCGTGCATCAGGAGCTCTTGATCTTTTGTTAAACCTTCTTTCACCATTTTTAACGGTGATTGGCTTTCCTCCAGAAAACCTACCATTGGCTTTAATGCGTCCTTTGTCAGGGAGTGGATCATTAGGTCTATTAACCGATTTAATAAATGTACATGGTCCTGATTCCCTCATAGCAAAAATTGGTGCAACCATGTTTGGCTCTACCGAAACCACCTTTTATGTTTTGGCTGTTTATTTTGGATCTGTCGGCATTCGAAAAACACGTCATGCTTTAGTAGCTGGTTTATTTGCAGATGCGGTAGGTGTATTTAGTGCTGTTTATATTTGTAGATTCTTTTTTGTTTAATTATAAGAATCCATTGAAAAACTCTGAACGTAAAGAATTCTAAAAGGAATAATACTTATCTCTTTTCAAATCATCATTTTCCTTACAATTTCGGTATTATTATTTTCAGAAGATCGTCCAATGCGATTAATTCTAGGAGACACTATACTGTTTGTAGCGCCTTCAGGTCCTTTGGATAAGACAAGAATGGTATTGGCGAAAGAACGTTTGGAAGATAGAGGATATATTACTTTACAGGCTGAAGACATATTTCGGAAAAATGGTTACCTTGGCGGAACAGATGAGCGTCGCGCTGAAGAATTCATGGCAGCTTGGACACATCCGCAAATAAAAGCCATTTTCCCTGGTACTGGTGGATACGGCATTACACGTATTTTGGACATGTTGGATTATGAAGTCATTAAAAATAATCCCAAAATACTCGTGGGTTTCAGTGATATTACAGGATTGCACTTGGCCATAAATAAAATGACAGGACTTACAACTTTTCATACGCCAAGTCCAATGTATGGATTAGGAAGTGAAAATAATCTTTCCCTTATTTCCGATTATTATTTTTGGCAGGCAATCGAGGGTAATAATACAAAGGGATATATTATTGACCTTGAGCCTTTCAACCTGAAAGACTCCGTTATAACACTTCATGGCGGAAAAGGAAAAGGTGAACTTATTGGTGGAAACCTTTCGCTGATAAATACACTCATGGGAACGCCTTATGAAATTGAAACAGATGGGAAAATTCTATTCATTGAAGATGTGGGCGAAGCTCCCTACCGTATCGACCGCTATCTTTCCCAACTGAAATTGGGCGGAAAATTGGATAATCTTCAAGGTGTTATATTAGGAAAATTTACACGCAGATCTGATGAACCTCCTGATGACCCAGACAGCTTAACAATGATGAAAGTTTTGGATCAATATTTTTCAAAAATAGGCGTACCGGTTCTGGCCAATTACCCTATAGGACATTATAAATACAATGTAACTTTTCCTGTAGGTATTATGGCTGAAATTGATGCGGATAATAAATTGATACAGATTCTAGAATCTCCAACTAGGAATCCTAAATGAAAAAAACTATTTTAATTTTTTATTCTATATTATGTTTTGTTTTTGGTGAACATAAATCCAGCATTCATCAACAGCAGTTAGAATACTATAATATTCATTATACAGAAGCCAATGAACAATTAGAACCCATTCCATTACTTCCTTATTATCGAAATAATAACTCAACTCCTTCTCATGAAGTATTTGGATATCATCCTTATTGGATGGGGACAGCTTGGACTAATTACAATTTCAATCTCATTTCCACACTTGCTTATTTTGGTGCAGAAATAACTGCTACCGGCGGTATTAGTGATGATCACGGCTGGCCGGTAACATCGTTGATTAATACGGCGCATGCTGCTGGAACGGATGTTGTTCTTACTGCTACTTTATTCAACAACAATGATTTAACAACCCTATTGAGCAGTAGTAGTTATCGACAAACTTTAATTAATAATTTAGTCAATTCTGTTTCATCAGCAGGTGCCGATGGTGTCAATATCGATTTTGAAAGAATGCCTGAATCGCAGAAATCGAATATGGTTCAATTTATAACTGATCTTAAAAGTGCATTCGACGTAGCTATTCCCGGTTCTCAAGTAACATTGGCTATGCCGGCTGTAGATTGGAGTAATGCCTGGGATTATGATGCACTAGCAACCATAAGTGATGGATTATTTATTATGGGTTATGCATATCATTACAGCGGCAGTTCAGTATCAGGACCTAATTCGCCATTAAGTGGACCCGGTTATACAATCACTTGGACTGTAAATGATTATTTAAACAAGACAAATAACCAAGCAGATAAAATTATCTTGGGGCTTCCTTATTATGGATTTGAATGGCCTACTTCATCCGGAACTGCAGGAGCATCAACCACGGGGACAGGTAGTGCAAAATTCTATTCTGAAATGGAAAGTAATGCACTTTCTTTTGGAAAACTTTGGCATACTCAATCTCAAACTCCTTGGTATAAATATCAAGATTCCGGATGGATCCAAGGATGGTATGATGATAGTCTATCTCTCTCTTTAAAATACGATTTTGCTTTAAATCAAAACTTGAAAGGAGTGGGAATCTGGGCATTGGGATATGATGGATCGGAAACAGAATTGTGGGATTTATTGGCACATAAATTTGGAGCGACTTCTCCACCTACAACACCGGGGAATTTATCTATTCGTAATGTTGGAAACGGCGATATAATGATTGATTTTAATGGTGCAAATACGGCAAATGAATTTGTAGTTTTGCGTTCATATTTAAATTATACAAATGTGGATACAATATTCATCTCTAATCAACGACCCATAATTATTGATAATTTGAATGAAGATGAAACGTATTATTTTTCTGTGGTAGCTTTGAATGATTTTGGCGCCAGTCCTCAAACAGAATTTTTGGGCGTTGTTCCCTCAAGTTCTCCCGTTCCTTGTTTAATTGTAAATGGTTTTGATCGCTCTAGTGGAACAACGAATACCTTTAATTTTATACGTCAACATGGTGACGCTATTTTCAATAGTGGATTAGCATTTGATTCCGCTACAAATGAGTCAGTTATTCATCATCAAATTGATTTGGATTATTATTTTGTCGATTGGATATTAGGCGAAGAAGGCACTGCAACGAGTACATTCAATTATGAGGAACAAAACCTGATTAAAGAGTATTTGGAAAATGGTGGTTTTTTGTTTTTGACTGGTTCAGAAATCGGTTATGATTTATCCTCCCAAGGTACAAGCACAGATCAATCGTTTTATAATAATTATCTCAAAGCTGAATACATTTCAGATGCCGCAGGAGGTCAAAATGGTACGTATAGTGGCTTTGGTGTAAATAATTCTATTTTTAATAACATTAACAATATCACATTTGATAACGGTAGCCACGGTACGTATAATGTTGATTGGCCAGATGGGATAAAACCAAGCGGGAGTGCGGAAATATGTGCTAAATATGATGGTGTTGATTATAATAGCAAGGGAGGTATGGGAGTTCAATATATGGGCACATTCGGATCAAGTAATGATATTGGAGGCATTGTCCATTTATCCGTTGGTTTTGAGGCTATTTATCCAGAGTCCAAACGGAATGATCTTATGATAAAAATTGTCAACTTTTATGAAGAGCAGTTAACATCACATGAATCAACTAATACGAATCTTCCAAAAATTGTATCTATAAAATCTATTTTTCCAAATCCATCTAATTCATCTATAACAATCGTATTTGAAAACCTTCAAATGAATAAAGAGTCTAACATTCTTATCACTGATATATTGGGCCGAACAATAAAAAATGAATCAATACCACCCTCTGAAATAGGAATAAACTCGTGGACTTGGAACGGTTTAAATAATAATGGCCAAAATGTTTCTTCTGGTGTATATATCGTTACCATTTCTTCCGGATCTTCTTTAGACTTTCGCAAGGTTAGTTTAATTAAATGAAATTACATTTTTTCGTTTTTATACTTCTCTTTTTCTCAAACACAATTGCTCAAGAGAATCGGATATCCATACACAAAGAACAATTAGAGTTTTATAATAATAAAAACGCCCCTCCTATTGAAAAAGTTCATGTCTTAACAGGATTGGATGAGTTGGTAGCTAGACAACTCCATTTAATTACCGGAAAAAATATTGGTTTAGTAACCAATCACACAGGTGTAGATAAAAATGGCATTTCTAATTATGAATTATTCATGCAATTAAATTATATTCATTTAAAGGCTATATTCGCTCCAGAGCATGGCTTTTACGGAAATGTTTCTGCTGGACAAAAAATTGCCGATAAAAAATCTGAAGATTTTCCAATAATCTTTAGTTTGTATGGAAAAACTCGAAAACCAACCCCAGAAATGCTGGAAGGATTGGATTTAATTATATATGATATGCAGGATGTTGGAGCACGCTTTTATACATACATTTCCACCATGGGTCTTGTGATGGAGGCAGCAGCGGAAGCAGATATTCCAGTGCTAATTTTAGATAGACCTAATCCAATTGGAGGGGAAAAAGTTGAAGGTCCTATTTTGGATATGAAATATCAATCATTCGTGGGTATGTATCCCATTCCAATTCGTTATGGTTTAACATGTGGAGAATTGGCGAAAATGATCGTTGGTGAAAAATGGATTTCCGCAATTCCTAAATTAACTATAGTTAACATGGAAGGCTGGCAAAGAAATATTTATTTTAATGAGACTGATTTGATGTTTACACCGCCTTCGCCAAATATTCCTGATGTGAAAACAGCGGTGATTTACCCCGGAATGTGTTTAATTGAAGGAACCAATTTAAGTGAAGGGAGAGGTACCCCTCACCCATTTAAGTGGATTGGCGCACCATGGATTGACGGTAAAAAACTTGCTCAAATCATGAATAAAAAAAAGCTACCAGGAATCGTATTTGAACCAATTACCTTTACGCCTGTTTCTATACCGGGGAAATCACTTTATCCCAAATATCAAAATGAGTTATGCCAAGGTGTTCACTGCAAAATATTGAACTTTCGCGAATACAATTCTGTGGATACAGGTGTTCATTTAATCACTGCCATGTACGATTTATATCCTAGCAAATTTGAAATTATGTCTTCAATGATACGGCTTTGGGGTAATGATGATTTGGTGGAAAATAATAAGTTAAAAAATGCTGATGATATAATGAACCTCTATAATTCGTCTATTAATTTATTCCATGAAAAATCATCTGCTTATCATATATATAAATAATCTTTTATGACTGATTATAAACAAGATCTAGGACTCAAAGAGTCAGTCGCCATTGTAATTAGTCGAATTATCGGTTCGGGGATTTTCCGGACTCCGGCACCCATCATGGCGTTGGTGGGCTGTACATCCTTGTTTGGACTCGTATGGGTTATCGGCGGTGTTATTACCATTTTTGGAGCTGTTATTTATGCTGAACTAACAGCTATGATGCCTAAATCAGGTGGCCCTTATGTATTCTTGAAAGAAGCGTACGGCCCATATATTGCTTTCATCCGAGGATGGGCTATGTTTTTTGTATCTGAAACAGCTTCTATTGTAGCTGTCGCATTGGTTTTTACTGAATATTTGAATGCTATTTGGGAAATTTCAATGGGTACTCCCTTTAATCTTCCTGTTACATTTATTATTTCACTTCTAACCATTTGGACATTGACAGGAATCAATTTTTTTGGTGTCAGCATAAGTGGGAAATTTCAAGTATTTTTCAGTGTTGTAAAAGTCGGAGCTTTGGGTGCAATTATTGGTATGACTCTCACTTCATTCTCAACTGGAAATGTTCAAAATTTTGTAAATCCACTTTGGCCTGAAACCTTTGGTTGGGAAACAGTCCTGGCTGTAGGCGCAGCTTTACGATATTCTTTCTTTGCTTTCAGCGGTTGGGAAGGAGCAACATATATGGCGGAGGAAGTGAAGAACCCACAAAAGACACTTCCACTTTCACTTTTTTTTGGAATTGGTGGAGTGATGTTACTGTACATTGGGACAAATCTTGGTTATTTATTTCAATTAGATGTTCAAGCAATTTCGGAAAATAAATGGGTTGCGAGTGCAGCCATGAAGGTCGTTCTTGGAGCCACAGGTGGTATCCTAATATCCATCGCCGTAGCTGTCAATGCATTTGGAAATATAAGTACACAGATTTTATGTAAAAGTCGCACATGGCATGCCATGGCAAGAGATGGATTATTCTTTGAAAAATTCAAAGAATTACACCCTGTTTTTCGAACACCAAATAATGCACTCATTGGTCAAGGAATTTGGGCTACTGTGTTACTTATATTTTCTATTATTTCCACCTATTCACAATCTGGCATGGGCGGGTCCAATGCATATGAAATAATGATTGATTTCTTTTCTGCTACTAGCACAATTTTCAATTTACTTACATTTGGTGCTATTTATGTTTTACGTAAAAAATGGCCAGATAAAGAGCGACCTTATAAAGCACTTTTGTATCCTTGGAGTATGATTATTGTTCTTATTCTCTATTCGGCATTTTTTGTCATTACATTAATTACTGCATTTATCCCGTCATTAATTGGAATTGCATTAACAGCCAGTGGAACTTTTTATTATCTTTGGAAAGTAAAAAAGTAGATTTCCCTTATTATGAAAAAAACGACTCTCTTCGTTTTAATAATAACCATACTTTGCTTCATTCATTTATCTTGTGACCAAGATAAATCAAATATTGATGTAAGAAAATTAGATAGTGTAACAATCGATTTATTGCTTTACGATTATAGTGATGGATATGTACCAGGGGCCGCTTTAATGATTATTGAAAATAACGATATTCTTTATTCAAAGGGATATGGAATGGCAAATTTGGAAATAGGGTCAAATATAACAGCAGAAACAAATTTCAGATTAGCTTCGGTTACAAAGCAATTTACTGCTATGTGTATAATGATTTTAAAAAACCGCGACCAATTAGATTATACAAATTCTCTTACGGAAATTTTTCAAAATTTTCCACCATATGGAAGCAATATTACCATCCGCCATCTTTTAAATCATACATCTGGGTTAGTTGATTATGAAGAATTAATTCCACAAAATACTACCATACAGGTTAAAGATGCGGATGTCTTAAATATGATGTTGAATTTGGACTACACATATTTCATACCGGGAAGCCAATATCAATATAGTAATTCAGGTTTTGCATTATTAGCCATGATTGTTGAGGAAATTTCTGGAAGAAAATATGCAGAATTTCTGGAAGAAAATATTTTTACACCATTGGGCATGTCAAATTCGGTAGCATTCATAAATGGAATATCTTCTATAAACAATCGAGCTTTTGGTTATTCCCTACAGGAAGATGAATATGTTCTTGATGATCAAAGTTTAACCAGTGCTGTTCTTGGCGATGGAGGTATTTATACATCTTTAAATGATTTTTTCAAATGGGATCAAGGATTATATACAGACCAACTTGTATCATTCGAAATTTTGAATGAAGCATTTATATCTGGAAAACTCTCAAATGGTGCTGAAACAGGTTATGGATTTGGATGGCGTTTAGATTCATATAAAAATCGTAACCGTGTTGGGCATACTGGAAGTACTCGAGGATTCCGAAATGTTTACCATCGTTATCTAGAACAAAACTTGAGCATAATAATCCTAACCAATCGAAATTCAGGCAGTCCAATAATAATTGCCAATCAAATTGCTGATATTATATTTAGTTCATAATATTTAATATAATGATTAAACAAATAAATATACTTCTTCTACTTTTTTACTCATTGTCAGGTCAAAGTTTATTAGACAATAATAAATTGAATAAATGTGGACTATTTCCTTCTAGTGAAAACCCATTATATCGAATTGATCAAAACTGGGGATATAGTTATGATAGTCTACGTGTAGATTTGGAACGTTGGGGAAGCAGTCCATTCGTAAATATTGATTCTATTGGCGCTACAGTCCAGAATCGAGCTCTTTGGGAAATCACAATTTCTAACTTTCCAGATTCTAATACTTTGCCAAGAGTTTATATTCATACACGAACCCATCCCGGCGAAGAAGAGTCATTCTGGGTATCCGATGAAATAATCAATCTGCTACTCTCGGATTTACCCTATGCAGAATTTGTCCGAAACAATACCATCTTCCATATAATACCCATGTATAATCCAGATGGAGTAGAATTAGGATTTGCTCGAGAAAATGCAAATGGAATTGATATTGAAAGTGGTTGGGACGATATTCCTCTTGAACCAGAAGTTGCTGTGTTAAAAAATAGATTTATTGAACTTATGTCAACCAATAATCCCGTGGAAGTTGCTTTAAATATGCACTCTGCCTATTCTTGTGTACGATATTTTGTTTATCATGCAGCTGGAGGCACATCTACAAATTATACAATTTTTGAGCAACAATTTATCAATAATGTTCAATCCTATTTCCCTAATGGCTTTGAGCCATGGAATTATTTTGTAAGTTGGAATTCTGGCACTCCGGATCAATATCCTGAAAGTTGGTGGTGGATGACTCATGGTGAAAATGTATTAGCCCTAACGTATGAAGATATGAATTGCGCCTCCGCTGGTGCATTTGACTCTACAGCTAATGCTATTGTTCGTGGTATCGTGGATTATCTGGGGTTAGAGTACGTTGGAACAAATGAAAATCCTTTTACTTATCCAGATAAATTCTCTTTGAAACAAAATTATCCAAATCCGTTTAACCCTACAACAACCATCCAATTCATTTTATCTAAAGCGAGTAATGTGAATATTTCCATTTTTGATTTATCTGGACATGAAATAATTCATTTGATTCGAGAATATCAATTGTCAGGAAGTAAAAGCGTTAAATGGAATGGCCTAGATAAATCTGGTAAGAACGTTCCTTCAGGTGTTTATTTATATTCAATTTCTATTGGAAATTTTAGACAGACTAGAAAAATGGTATTATTAAAATAATAACTTAAATTTCTTCCGTTAAATAGGTAAAACAATGAATTATTTAAAATCAGGCAAAATAGTGCTTCAAAATGAAATTAAAGCTTTACAAGTATTAAACCATTCTTTGAGTGATGAGTTTAATGCAGCAGCAGAAGCCATTTCCAATACGAAAGGAAAAATTATATTTCTTGGACTTGGTAAATCTGGGCATGTTGCTAATAAAAGTGCTGCCACATTTTCTAGTTTAGGGATTCCATCCTTTTTTGTTCATGCAAGCGAAGCATTTCATGGAGATTTTGGTATGATAGATGTCAATGATACATTAATCGCTTTTTCTTTCAGTGGCAAAACATCGGAGATTGTAAATGCAGTGAAAATTTGTAACAAAAATAATGTTTCAACCATAGGCATTTCAGGTGATTCAAATTCACATTTGGCAAAAGAATGCCAAATTCATCTTGATATTTGCGTTAATGACGAAGCAGATCATTTAAACCTAGCGCCCACTTCTTCAACAACCAATATGATGGCATTGTGCGATGCACTGGCATCATCCATTTCAGAAGAAAAAGGATTTTCTCGTAGTGATTTTCACACATTTCATCCCGGTGGAAGTTTAGGAAATAATCTGAAAGATGAATAAATGAACAAGGTGACAGTTGTAGGTAGTTTTATGTATGATTTGGTGGCTACTGCACCCAGACGCCCAAAAAAAGGGGAAACACTTATCGGCGATTCCTTTGGCATGTTTTTAGGCGGAAAAGGCGCCAATCAAGCCATCGCTGCATCGAGAGCTGGTGCAACTGTGAGTATGGTTGGGCGATTAGGCAACGATTTATTTGGAGACCTATTTTTAGAGAAATTCTCTGCAGAAGGAATCAACACTGACTTTGTTATCCAAGATACTGAAAATGGCACAGGTGTTGGAATGCCCCTAATAGATGCAGCCGGTGATAATAGTATTGTTATTATTCCTCAAGCAAATATGGCATTATCTGTTGAGAATATTAATCAAGCAGAATCTTCCATTGCCGATTCTGATTTATTGGTGTTGCAATGTGAAGTACCCATGGAAGCCAATCAACGTGCTGCGGAGATTGCTAAAAAGAACGATTCTTTGGTTATTCTCAACCCTGCACCTGCATGTGAAATTCCAGATGTTTTATTGTCATTAATTGATATAATAACTCCCAACGAAAGTGAAACAGAAATCCTAACGGGCATGCCCACTGAATCAGATAATCGAACTATTGAAGCAGCCCATTTCCTTTTATCAAAAGGAATAGAAATAGTCATTCTAACATTGGGTAATAGAGGGTCTTTGCTTCTTACCGAAGCGATTGAAAAACGCATTCCCGCTTATGCTGTAGATGTAGTGGATACAACTGCTGCTGGCGATGCGTTTTGCGGCGCATTAGCTTCAGCTTTATCCGGAGGGAAAATGATCGAAGAGGCGGTTGATATTGCGAATGCAGCCGGTGCTTTAGCAGTTACAAAGCTGGGAGCAGAACCATCACTCCCATCAAAAGAAGCAATAGATCAATTATTAACTAATTGACTGGTTTTAATCCTAGTTCAATTAAGTTTTCCATTCCTTTTTGATTTATATTATCCCAGTCGTTCAATGACGTAATCATGTCGAAATTTAAACTGATATTAATCATAATCCTCTTATCTCTATGGGGTTGTACTACCAAAAATGAATGGGTAAAAGAAACACAACTCACATTTGATACTAATAATCACAGCTTGGATAATAATGATAATTTTTCGCCCGATGGACAATGGCTAGTCTATGATACACGTAAAAAAGATGGCGGTATTCGAATGGGACAAACCATCGAAAAAGTGAATATCAACTCAAAGCAAATCGTTATCGTTTACCGATCACCGAATGCTGGTGAAACAGGTCCCGGTACAGGTACCGTAAGTTATCATCCCACTGAAAATGTTGTTGTATTTATCCATGGATTATTAAATCATTCTAATGAAAAACCATACAAGCAATGGAGGAGATTCGGCATGTTAGCACATGGGATTAATCCGGAAACCCATAACGCAGCAGACGCTCGAGATGTTGAATTTCCATTTACTCCTGGTGCATTGCGTGGCGGAACACACCGTCATGAATTCAGCGGTGACGGCAACTGGATTGGCTTTACATATAATGATGCTCTCATGGCGAAAAAAGGTTCAATCTTTAATTTGAGAACCATGGGCGTAACAAAAATGAAAAACCTTATTATTATTAATGGAACAGAGGATGGCGCTAATTTTTCCGGATTAGGAACGTCGGTGGTTGTTGTAAGGGTAACACCGAATCCAAAACCGGGTTCTGATCAAATTAACCATGCAGCTGATGATAGCTGGATTGGGAAATTTGGCTATAAAAAACCGGATGGTACGATGCAAATTTCTCGAGCATTTTTAGGAACCGTGATTACAAAAAAAGGGAAAGCAGTCAAAGAATTATTTGTTGTGGATATACCTGAAGAATTATTAATTCCCGGTCCTTTTGGTCCTTTGGAAGGAACACAAGATGAAATGCCCATGCCGCCAAAAGGTACAGTTCAACGACGTCTAACTTGGACAGCAGAGACTCAATTCCCTGGATGTAATAGCATTGTAAGATCGTCCCTGGACGGTAGTCAAATAGCCTATCTTTCTCGAGATAAGAATGGGATTCAGCAAGTTTTTCTCATGTCTCCATTAGGTGGAGAACCATCTCAACTAACATCTTTAGATACATCGGTTCAATCTGGTGTTCGTTGGAATCCAACTGGAACTCATGTATGCTTTGTTTGGAATAGTTCAATAGTCATTGCAAACGTTGAAAGTGGATTTTGGAAACAATTAACAAAACCTAGCAAACCCGAAATTTCAGCATTAGTTTGGAGTCCCGATGGTTCAATGATTGCCTATAACAAAAATGTATATGATGAAAAATTAGGAAAATCGTTTGCACAAATATTTATCATACTGTTAAATCAAAATTTACTTCCATAAATGATTATGAAGAATTATATGAAAATTTTTACCTGTTTATTTCTTTTAATTTCTGTTCACATTCAAGCAGAATTTCGAGCTGGAATATCTGTTAATATTGTTACGCCAAACCCTTTACTTCCGGTGTCCGGTGGCGTTGGAGCATCCCAGCCAGTAAATCAAGCCAAAGGTGACTTAACAGTTCGGGCTTTGGTTTTAGACGATGGCAAAACTCGAATCGCTTTTGTCAGTACAGATTTCCTTGGTTTCCCTCGTGTCCTAGGAGATAAAGTTCGTGAACAAATTAATTCGATTCTTCCGGAAAATATATTAATTGGCGCAACACACACCCATAGCGCTCCGGATTGTTATGGTTTTCCAGATGAGCATGGCAATACCTCTGCCGATCTTGGCTATTTGGAATTTGTATGTAATCAAGCAGCTGCGGCAATTAAAGAAGCAATAAAACTATTAGAACCCGTTTCCTTAAAAATCGCCACAGGAGATGCTCATGGGAAAATTGCTTACAATTATTACGCAGATGAATTGTATGACCCACGTTGTAACATCATTCAAGCGATTACGTTATCAGGAAAGCCAATGGCAACATTAGTTAATTATGCCATTCATCCGGAAGTACTTGGTCCGGGACAACAAATATTAAGTCCGGATTTAATCGGTCCACTATATGATCGCATAGCAAGGAATGGTGGCGGTACGGGAATTTTTATGAACGGTGCTCAAGGCGGCATGGTTACAGCTGATGTTAGGGGACCGGATGGCAAAGATATTCAAACATGGTCAGAATGCAGGCGAATCGGCAATCTGCTCGCCGATGAAGCATTGCGAATCATAAAAGATGCTCCTGAACAAATTGATCCAAAAATAATTTGCGCTTGGAAAGAAATTTCATTCCCCATCGACTCTGATATGATCTTTGCCATAATTAATCAATCGCCCTTACTATCCGGCCATTACAAAGATCGGATGATCAAAACACGTATCAATTTGATAAACATAGGCAATGCTCAAATATTAACAATCCCTGGCGAAGCACTGCCGAATATTGGATATTTCCTAAAACGAAATATGAATGGAAAACACAATTTCCTGTTTGGGTTGACCAATGATGCTTTCGGGTATATCTTAACAAATGTAGATTGGAATAGTTTTAAAAAATATAATTATATCACTCGAACAAGTCTTGGAGAAATGACAGGTGAAATTTTTATAAAGGAAGCTCTCCATTTAATCAAAAATTCATCTGTCACAAAAAACTGAACTTGGGTATATTTATAGAGATGAAATTACGGCATTTCAATAATATTTTGTTCATACTAACTATTTGTTTTGTGCCGATTTTCGGCGGAACAACAGGGAAAATTGCTGGAAAAGTTGTAAATGTAATTTCAGGTGAAAGCCTCATTAGTGCTAATGTGTTACTTGTTGGAACACGTCTCGGTGCTACAACGGATGTCGATGGTTATTACAGCATAATAAATGTTCCACCCGGTACATATGATTTACAAGTAGATTATATTGGTTATGCTAAATATCATGTTAAAAATCTAAAAGTATTTGTAGATCGCACCACCACTCAAAATGCTGAATTAACCGAAGAGAATGTGGAATTAACTGAAGTTATTGTAGAGGCTGAACGCCCAATAATCGAAAAAGATCGTACTCATTCATCAACAAAAGTAACATCAGAAACATTTGAACAAATGCCGGTCACTGAATTATCAGAAGTGATTGCACTTCAACCAGGCGTTGTTAGCTCAGGTGGATTACATTTTCGAGGAGGACGTTCAAGAGAAGTTGCTTACCTAATTGATGGTGTTCCTGTTACAAATTCATATAGCCAAAGCGGCGGAAATAATATTCCTATAGAAAATTCAATGGTTGAAGAATTAGAAGTCATTAGCGGAACCTTCAACGCTGAATATGGTTCTGCTCAATCTGGAATCGTTAATATTGTAACAAAACGAATTAATAGAGAATTTAATGGAAGTGTAAAAACGTATTTTGGAGACTGGGTTAGTGATAAATCAGATATTTTTATTGGTATAGATGAATTTAATCCATTTAGTGAAATTGATCAGCAATTTACTTTTTCTGGACCATTCGTTTTTAAAAATGTAGGTTTTCTGATTTCCGGTCGAAGAAATAATTGGGAAAGTAGAAATTGGTATGAGCGCCGGTATACTCCATTGGATGGCTGGAAAATTGCTGCATATGAACGATGGTTTAGAGAGCATAATCCAGAGGATTATGCTGCTACTCAAGGAATTTTAATTCCCGATTCATTAAAAACGGGTGATGGAGCTCGAGGTCCATTAAGTACCGGAATTGGAAATTCAATAACTGCCAAAGTAACATGGTTTCCAACAGAAAAGATAAACTTTACGTATCAATTTTTCGGTTCATCGTCAACAAGCCAGGGAGGCGGAAGTTGGCGCAGGTATCAACCGGATGAAACATCCTCAAGCATAAGCTGGTCTGGTTCTCATTTTATATCTTTTAAGCATTTTCCTGCACAAAACTTTTTCTATAACCTAACGTTATCATACCAACACAATGATGGTGAATCATATTATAGAAAAGATAATAAAATAGCACTGTTTCCTGGAGATTCAGGAATACAACCTATTGGTGCAAGCGCCAGCGGGTTTTCACTGGGAAATACAGATGGGTTTTATTCTGGAGCTAATGATAAAGGATATAGAGATATGTATCTTGCCAAGGGTGATATTAATTGGCAAATAAATAGACATCATTTTATTAAAGCTGGATTTGAGTTTAAGCATCATAAAGTCAATACATATTCATGGGGAATTAGACCTACAAAAATATGGACAAATTCGCAATGGCCCAATCAATCAGACCTAGATGGAGCAGATTATTCATTTGATGCATATTGGGATACGTTAGGGGTTTATTGGCAGAATTGGGAATCTATTTATGGTACAGTTCGCTATGTTGCGGTTGCAGATTCTGAATACACTCTATGGCGGGATTATACAATAGAGCCTCAAGAATTATCATTATTTGTTCAAGATAAAATCGAGTTGGGAGAAATTATTATTAATGCTGGAGTTAGAGTGGATGCTTTTATTCCCAATGAAGTTTATCCAATCGAATTACGAACAGAAGCAAAGAATCTTGGGTCAGATCAAAATTTAAGAAATGCTTCAACAAAATATCAAATTAGCCCGCGGTTGGGTCTCTCCTTTCCCATTTCTGACCGTGGAGCATTTCATGCATCTTATGGTCATTTTTTCCAAATGCCTGCATTTCAATATATGTATAATGAACCACTCTATGTTCTTAATAAACTACAATTAGAAGGGCGTACATTAGGTAATTCTAATTTAGAAGCAGAAAAAACAATTGCCTACGAAATTGGGATTCAACAAGGTATTACAAACACGATTGCTATCGATATAACTGCTTATTACAAAGACTTTAGAAATCTTTTGGGCGTTGAGCATGTGTCAACCATAGATGCTGTTGGATATAACCGATTTATCAATCGTGATCATGGAAATACAAAGGGTGTAACCATTGGAATAATGAATCAAGGTGATGACTTTATTACTGGTGGATTAAATTATACTTTTTCATATGCCAATGGTAGTTCTTCTGATCCACGATCATTATATCTGATACAAACAGCTACACAAATTGGCGGTGAAGATGTTCAATTTGTTGAACGAAAAATATTACCGTTAAACTGGGATCAACGTCAAACACTTAATCTATATGTAAATATTAAAAGAAATAATAATTGGAGTATCGGCTTTGTATCCTTTTTAAACAGTGGAACTCCATATAGTCCTTCTTTTGTAGAACGATTTGACATTGCCCAAAGGGAATATCGAAATATGGGACGGAAACCTTTACGGTGGAGTGCCGATATTCAGGCGAAAAAACACTTAAAAATTCTAAACTATAATTCGATCATTTTCTTTAAAACGGATAATTTGTTAGATTATCTTAATCATGAATCCGTCCACTCTTCTACAGGAAGAGCAGATCAAATAGCAAGATTACCTGAAGATGAAGCATTGGATAAAGAAAAATTAGTCCAAGAAGGTCATTTTACCATGGACGAAGTGGATGCACGACCCAATTATTATTCTTCACCTCGAAAAGTTCAAATAGGAATCGAAATTAAGTTCTAATTATGATGAATGATACTTTGCCTAAAAAACATCTTCAATTGCATATAATTAACGTAATTATATTACTTGGTTTTCTTACACCATCCTTTTCTATTGATCAGGAAAAAGAAAGTTTTTATTCTAATCAGATGCAAGGCAGTCGAAGTAATATGAGAGATTTCAACAATATGAAATCAACTGTTAATGAAGAAGGCCGAGATAGATTTTTACGTTATACTATACATAACGGTAATCTTATAACAGGAGGCATTACAAATTCGGGTTTGATTTCATACCATTATGTATCAGGGAATCCATCAATATCCTGGCCAAAAGGACCAAAAGTAATTTCGTATATTCATGGTACTGTCTTTTATGTTGCTGCAGAAGTAGTGGATGCGAATGGCGATACCATCCATATTGTTTCAGATAATTATAGACGTTCATCAGCTGAAGCTTCTAATAATTTATCTCATTTTTATGCATTTATGCCACTACCTAAATATTTTAACATGGACCAACCTGAAGCATATGAAACACCGGAAATATATGGTTTATCTGAAGATGTTGGAGAAGACGGGATTCCAAATACATTTGATTCTGGAGAAGGGGACGGCTTTTTACAGTTAGCTGAAGATTTCAATAGTAACGGAATTTTGGATATTAGTTTGCAAAATGAAGTAGGATGGTTTGCAATCAGCCACCGCAGAGAAACCTGGCCACAATATTGGCCCCCCCAATCTTATCCAGGAGATGATCGGGAAATCGGTGAAGAAAGGCCAGGAGTAAGAGCTGGGCGGTGGAATGGCGAATATGGAGCCTATATGCGCGCTGATCAAGAATCCTTTTATGCAATGGACGATAGGGAAAATGATGAGTTTGAATATTATCCCATTGTAGGAGATTCATTAAATTTTCCAAATGGCCGTAGGGGACTTGGGCTGAAAGTAGATGTACGATCATATCAATGGAGCGCAAGACTATCAGAAGATATTTTTATCAGTATTTATGACATTACCAATGAAGGTAAAGATTTAAATAAATGTATAGTGGGTATGTATGTTGATCCAGATATGGGTGGATCTACCAGTGGAGATGATGCTGATTTTGATAATATTGCTGATATCACCTATGCTTGGAATCGAACTGGTTTAGCCAATAATGGATTGCCAACTGGTTATTTTGGTTTTGGCTTTTTTGAAAGTCCAGGACTCGCTCACGATAATATTGATAATGATGGGGATGGTTTAATTGATGAGAGTCAAAATAATGGTATTGACGATGATGGCGATTGGTTACCCTGGGAAGATCTTAATTATAATGGCGTTTGGGATAGTGAAGATTTGAATTATAATCTTGAACTTGATGCTGGAGAAGATTTAAATGAAAATGGACTACTAGATATTGAACCACTTAATGATGATATTGGCGCTGATGGTTTGGGTCCAAATTATGATGGATATACTGGACCCGATTTAGGTGAAGCAAATGGTGTCCCTGATTTAGGTGAACCCAATTTTGATTTTACAGATAATGATGAATCTGACCAAGTCGGTCTAACGTCTTGGTATTTACGCGATGTCGATAATACCATGGCGGATGATGAACAATATTGGGATGTGGAAATACAACCTGGCACATATACAATTCGCCCAGGTTATCAACGAGATATTGCATGGACCTATGGAAGCGGATTTGTTGAATTTGCTGGTGATGAAAAAACCCATCGTTATGCCATTGCTTTATTATTTGGAAATGATCAAGATGACATTTTGCGAAATAAGCAAACTATGCAGATGATTTATGACAAAGATTATAGCTTCTCAAAACCGCCCAGAACTCCTATTCTGACAGCTGAAGGTTATAACAATAAAGTCATTTTGTCTTGGGACAACAATGCAGAAAAATCCAGGGATCCTATTTATGGGAAAGATTTTGAAGCATATTATGTATATAAAAGTACTGATCCTACGTTTACAGAGATTAAAACAATTACCGATGCATTTGCTAACCCTCTGCTTTTCAAGCCTGAAGCAATATATGATTTAAAAAATGGATTAGCTGGAATTCACCCTGTAAATATTGGTGGCGAAATGGGTAGCGCAAGTGATTTGGGTGTTTCTTATAATATGGGAACGGACAGTGACTTAAAACACTTTTATGTAGATACCAGCGTAACAAATGGTCGAACTTATTTTTATGCGGTCGTTTCAGTCGATCGAGGCCACCATTCTTCCTTTTACCCAAGTCTTACAGAGTTGCAAGATGTAAGCGATGTTTCCCCTACAGAATGCAGTGCAAATATCCAAATTGATCCTCTGGGAAGAGCCATTGGTTTTGACAGAAATACTGCAGCCGTAATTCCAGAAGAAACACCTGCTGGTTGGGTTGAACCCATAATAAATGTTGAACATGTTTCCGGAAACGGTACAGGTTCTATTGAAATCATTATTAATAATCCACTGCAAATTCAAGATGGATATTCATATAGTTTGGAATTTGATGATGATGGAAGTTTTGAACAACACGATTCAACGCACTTAACCGGATTGACATCCCAGATGACATTATTTTCTATTACGGATAATCAATTACTTGGAACAATAAGTGATCCAAATACAAATCCATTATCAGAAGAATTTATCTATGAGGGTTTTCGCATAATTCATCATAATGATAATACTGGAGTAAAAGAAACGGAATGGATTCAAGGAACATCTTCTCTAACAGCTTATGATATTACAGGTGAATTTGATGGTTTACAAACGAGAAGAAATTATGAATTTAGAGTGAGTGATGTTGGCGCTTATACGTCCGTCATATCTTTACCAATTAATACAAATTTTCAAATTTGGGATGTAACCAATTCTGATGACGAATTTCAACTCGACTATATGTACACTCCAAATGTATGGCCTAATGATCCTACAAGATCTTATTTAAAAGATGGAGATCAAATTAAAATTGTGAATAATACGGATGATGGTATATTTTTATGGCAATGGCTCATGGCTTTTCCACAAAATGCTGATTCAACAACAAAAACAATTCCTGAAAGTGGTGATATTCTTTCTTTTACAACCAAAAAACCATTTGACCGGAATGATATATTTGAAATTACAGTTTCTGGAAATTATATATCTTCTAATCAAGCTAAAGATGAAATGGCCGATATTTTTGTTGTTCCGGATCCTTATGTTTCAGTAAACCCACTTGAACGTAAAGTCATTAATCAAGATGAAGGTCGGGGAGATCGCCGGATTGATTTTGTAAATTTACCTCGAAATTGTAAAATATTTATTTTTACAGCTTCAGGAAAATTGGTTCGGAAATTGGATCATAATACGTCTGAAAATAATTCACGTAAAAGCTGGGATTTACGTACTAAAGATGGTCTAGAAATATCCCACGGAATTTATTTCTATGTTGTTGACTCTCCTGATTATGGTTCAAAAAGAGGACGCTTTGCAGTTATCAAATAATAGATGGAAATCAAATAGATGGATGGTATTTCTTTTCTACTCTCTTCTTATCTATATTAGTCCCGTTTCTGCACAATTTGATACGGATGTAACAGGTGTTGGAACAACATCTGCTTCTTTTTTAGAAATTGGAGTCAGTGCGCGAGCTATGGGGATGGGAGGTGCATATACATCCGTAATAGATGGTCCAGCTGCGTTGTCTTATAATCCCGCAAATATCGTTTGGCTCAATGGTACACAAGTAGAATTTATGCATAATCAATGGTTTGTTGATTCATATCACGATTTTGCAGGAGTTGTTATTCCTATGACTACTTTTAGATCAACACTTGGATTTCATTATATTGGATTAAGATTTGATGATCAACCTGTCAGGACTATCAGCAGACCAGAAGGAACCGGTGAAATGTATTCTGCCGGTGATTATTCATTAGCTATTACGCTTGCCAAAGCACTTACCGATCGATTTTCATTTGGTTTAACACTTAAATATATTGAAGAACGTATCTGGAATTCCCGAGGTGGTGCTGTTGCAGTAGATATGGGAATTTTTTATAGATCCAAAATCGATGGTCTTCAAATGGGTATGAGTATCAGCAACTTCGGTTCTGAACTGAAACTCATTGGCCGCGATTTGGATACAACTGTTGATCCGGATGAAGATAATGAAAATGTCGATCGAGTACCCACTTCCTTCAAAACGGATGCATTCCCACTGCCAATTCTTTTCAGAGGGGGAATTTCATATAAATTAAAAGTGGGATCAATTGGAACTCTTTTAACCACTGCAGACATATTACACCCTACAAACACTACAGAAAGTATAAATTTTGGACTTGAGTTTGGATTCATGGATATGTTTTTTATTCGAGCTGGATATAATAATTTATTTGAAGAAAATGCTGAAAATGGATTAACTCTGGGTGGAGGTTTAGATATGTTTCTTCTAAAAACATGGGGCTTACGACTTGATTATGCTTATGCTGACTGGGGAATGCTGGGATATAGTTCTCGAATTTCTTTAGGATTAATATTTTAAAATTATCTATCATTATTCCCGTCTTGAATGAATCAAGAAAAATTCAAGATGATATTACCTCTCTTTCAAAATATTTAACCGACAATAATATAAATAGCGAAATCATCATTTCTGATGATGGTAGTACAGATGATACAATCGACGTTGCTTCTGAAACTTCCATTGATGAATCCATTCCATTATCTGTCATTTCGGATGGTGATCATTTGGGAAAAGGTCATGCTGTTCGGCGAGGAATTCTCCAATCTAATGGTGATGTGATTATGTTTATAGACAGCGGCAATACGGTACAATTAGATGCCATCTCTCTAGGATTAAGTTTGATTCAAAGTGGTGAATGCCAAATGGTCATTGGTTCACGACATTTATCTGGAAGTGTGATTACCAAACCGTTGGTATTTCAACGACGAATTGTATCAAAATTATTTCGAATTTTTATTAAACTTTTCTTTCCATCCATGTGGAAAATTACTGACACACAATGCGGATTTAAACTATACAATGGTACCCTAGCCCGTGAACTCTACAGCAAAAGTATTATAGATGGATTTTTATTCGATATTGAAATATTGAAAATGGCAACGAAGAAGCAATATAGTATTCAAGAAATTCCCATTGAATGGACCTGTGACAGAGATAGTCGTCTTACTATTTTTTCAACCATTTGGGAAGTCTTTCGGGATAGCTTTAAACTGAAAATGAATTAAGTCACAGAGCACACAGAGAAATTCAAAGAATATTTTCTGTGCATTTTGTGGATTTAAATTGGAAATAGACTAAACTAATTTTCCCACAAACCAAATTTAAGTACGCCACCTTTTTCATCTATTACTATACCGCCAACGCCTGAATCGTTATCTACTAATTCTCGAATATCAGTTTCATCCATAATCATAAATGATGTAGAGAAAGCATCTGCTTCTGCTCCGGTATTTACCATAGACCAAGCGCCTATTCTGTTTTGAATGGGTTGATAATTAGTAGGAGAAATAATGTGATTCCCCTTTTCTATTCCTGAACCTGCCATGGCATTATTTTTCAATAAAAATTGATGAATTACTTTTCCTGATTCCGGATGAAATATTGTCATGGGCCAACTTGATTCTCCTACGGGAGCGCTCCCAGCTAAAAAGGTACTTTTTCCACTATTGAGTAAAATTTTGTCAATATCCCATTCTTTAAACATTTCCAAAAGTTTATCCAATGCAAAACCCTTCCCCATTCCACCCAAATCAATGGAAATGGGATTATCCATCAACGTGACCGTAAATGATTTTGCATCTAAAACCAGATTGCCAATTAATTCTTGATCATTTAATTCTGATTTGGTTTCATCTTTCCAATGGGTAATGATTTTCCCAATGGTTGGATTAAAGGCACCCTTTGTCTGTGACTGCAGTTTTTGGCACATTATCAAGCATTCCATGGCATCCACTCCAATGATGATGGATTCCCCCGGTTTTAATTGATTGATTCGGGAAATGTCACTATTCTCCACAAAACGACTTAAACCTTGTTCTAATAAATCTAATTGAGCAAACGCTTCCGTGGCTGCTTGGGATGCATATGATTTATCAGGATGCTGGATGAATATATCAAAAACTGTAGCCATCGCTTTGTGAGAAAATTGGTGGATTTGATGTGTCTCCAACCAATCTGAATCCATTTGTTCTTTCTCTTTATTGAGCCAATTCATATACTTCCTTTTTAATAAAACTCAATATTTCAACTCCATGGCGCAATTCCTTTTTTGTGTCAAATAAGGGTAAAAATAAAGATGACTCTCCCGGTTCAGAATCTTCGTAAAGTGCTTTCACCAAATCCGATTCCAAATCTGGAGAGACTAATATAATGGATGCATCTCCAACATTCACCGGCACATGGTTCCAATAGCCCACATTTTTCAAATGGCGTAAATACCATGGAAATGGCCAATAATCATCGTCTGTTGCAATTACAAATACAGATATATCCACTTTATCGGCAATTTCATAAATCTTTGATTCGATGGTTATAACATCCTTTGTGGGATGAGCATACACATGGGGGGTTTCTTGATCTGCTTCATGAATAAAATTGAAGGAATAGGATTGCAAAAACATGAACCCAAATAATAGTCCTATAACGCCATTTCGCATTATTGGCTTTTCCAATTCATGATAAATGGTATAAGATGCCACCAAAATAACACCTGGCATTATGCCCAATATATTCCAAGGTGTCTTATAAGGAATGAGAGATAAAATCGTTAATAGAATTAACGAATACCAAAATAAGAAACTTATAATTGTAGGTTGCTCCTTGATTCGTAGGTTAAGAAAAAAGGCCATAAATATCAATCCTTCGCCCCAATGGAATCCATTCCCGGAATAGCCAAATGGAAATAATATATTCAAATAATATGTCCAAGAATGATTATGGATTCCTTCAGCAGCCACTCGGTTTAAATACGGTGAAAAGGCAGAAAAGAAATCTGTACTATGTTTTATATCTTGAAGAAAGTCAGAATAAAAAAGGAAGGCTGTTCCAATTGATACTCCAATAAAGATTAAAAATTGCTTTGGTGAAACACTAGGTTTAAACCCATTGTTAAAATATAAAATAGTGCCAGCACACCCCATTGAAAATATAATGATGGGCCATGTTTCTTTGGTTGACATCAAACATCCTAACGTTATTCCGGCCAAAATAAGCCAACCTATTTTCTTTGTATATAAAAACTGAACTCCACTAGCAATGAGCCCGAAACTAAATAAAACAAAAAAACTTTCATGAATAAAGTATCGACTATAAAATACCAAAGATGGTGAAACTGCCATAAATCCTATTGCAAGGATGATTATATTAATATTGAGTGTTTTTCTAAAACCAAATCCGACCCAAAGTAGAAGAAATCCAATTAATGCGGTAATGCCTCGAAGAAAAGATTCACTGAATTCCTGAATGTTTGTTAATCCGTGGAAAGCTGAAAACAGAGCACCTGTATAATAAAGAATCGGACCATGGTGCTGGGTTGGCTTATAATCAAATTGACCACTCTCAACCACATCCGCCGACATAACTGCATTAATAGCTTCGTCCCCATGCATGGGACGGCTGGACAAATCTATAAAACGGAAAAGTGCCGCTATAATAAAAATCGACAGAACAAGAGTCGTTCTGTATCGATCAAAGATCATTTCAAAGGAAGTCCGTAAACGGCTACTTCAATATAATGGTTCAAATCGTTATTGGTGTTTCCCTTACTGTACAATTTAACATAACGACCTGTGACGCCTTTCGCATCAATGAGTTTTCCTTCCGAAGTTTCCACATAATGCATATCTTTCCCGACACCGAACCCGGAAGAATTATCAATATCATTATTGAAAAGAGTGGTCACATTTTCTGTCATATCTTTATCATCAGCTGTCTGAACCACCACATCGAAATAGACTCTCGCCTGTTTATGGAAATGCCAAAATACAATAGCATACATTTTATAATTCGCACCCAAATCAACAGTTACATCCTGCAGGAATGGACCTAATTCCACAAAGCTTCCTTCCGCTGCATTTTTGTCACCATCTGTAATCATTTCGACTTCACCAATAACGGGATAATCGTCGGAACTATACACTGTTTTTCCCAAAGCAACATTTTCAGTCCCGACAGGCGCTAAAAAAGCCGGACGTGGTTTGCCCAAAGGTTTTTGAAGATTCATTACTTTTAAATTTTGTGGCGTTCCAATAAACATTGGCTTGGGTAATTCCAATTTGATTGGCACCAATTTTGCATCCTGTGAAAATAATAATGACACCAGTCCAATGACCATAATACAAAATATTTTTAAAGTTTTTTTCATATGCGTATTCCTAATTATCCTTTGTTCTTTCGTGAAAAATTTAAATATATTAAAGCCAATAATAACATTCCGATTGCTGTATAAAAATGAACCGATAAAAATGTATGTTGCGTCGTTGATGGAAACCACAGATTCATACTGAATAAAATGGATAATGCATTTGGAATAAATAATATAAAGAAAACCCAAACTATTTTTTTAGCACATTTACTTTCAGATCCATTATTAAAACCAAACCCCGTCGATTTTACCCAAAATAAAGCCCCTACGGCCAAGAAGATTGAGAATACGGGTGCAACTGTGGCATGAGAAATCATCCACCATCCGGTAAGCACTTTTTCACCCATGATAAGTGGCAGAAAACCGGTAATGGCCATTATTACAAATGCAATGAATCCCATTTTCATAATCAGTGTTTGTGTTCCCTTATTCATCCAAATTTTCCTTTTTTGCTGAACCCAACCAGCATTGCAATCCTTTAAAGAAAAATAAAATCACCAATGAAAGCACAATAAAAACCGATACATAAATGATGCCTTTCAAATACGGGCGAAATACGAATGCATTGGCAAATAATTGAGCTACCTTTAAATCCTGACTTTGAAAATCAACCATCATGGGATCATCTGTCTTTAAGGGTGACTCCACTGAAATTAAACTTGTGTAAAAGGGTGCATCTACACTGTGACAATCTGTACATCCATTACTTCCTAAAGCCATGGGTGCGGGTCGAACATTATGGGTGATGGCCCAAGTATATGGTTCTGCCTTTACACTCTTTTCTGATTTTAATCCATTCGAATAATGGAAAAATACCTTTCCACCACTCACATAAACAGGCATGGAATTACGTTCTTGTGATACCAATAACTTCAATATTTTAGAAATCTGATTTTCATCAATCTTCGGCCATGAGCCATTTAAGTTGATTGGCATTTCAGATAAAACGCTTTTTACAATTGATGTATAACTGTCTTTATTCATTGGCGAAATATTGTCACCATTTTTCCAGCCCCAATAAGATGGCCATACCATATTTACTGGAATGATTTTCCCGGTTTCATCTTCTTCAAATATCGGTGTTATAATATGGGGCAATGTGCTGTCTGCTTTATTAATACCATGTGTACCCAATCCATGTCCCATGGATGTTTTCGTCAGGAATGAATAATCTTTTGGCATTTCTCCCGAATGACATGTGGTACATGATAATTTATCTAAATGAAGTGGTGGTAATCCATTATGCGTTGGAACGGGACCTTTATTATTATGGGAAATTGTTACACCATTATCAATTGATGAATGACAACCGGCACAAGTGAAGTCAGCTAATTCTGGCGATTTTTTCTCCGCACTTTCATTTTCATAACCACGAATGATATTATGTTCCAGTCCATTCCTATGGCAATCCACACAATTCATGCCGCGTTGAATATGAATATCTTGACCATGTTGCCAAAATTCTGATCGCTCATTATCCACACCCATTGTGGAATGACAGAAATAACAATTCTCATTTGGGATATTACGTGTTACATCAAAAAATACTTCATCTTTTTCATTAAATGCTGTTTTGTCATATTTGACTTGGGGAGGAATTGCTTTGGATTCGTCTGGGGCTAATCCATAATAAATATCATAATGGTCCGGCATATCTTTGGCTGATCCACTCACATCAGCAAATGATGCGGTACTTGCAGCAGCCCAACGGAAATTTTCTTTCTTGAGTTGTTTGGCATAATGGGATCGATCTGTAAATGAATTTTTATCATGACAAAATAAACAATTCACTTCCACTTTTCCAGATACATTCCAACGAAACGCATTTTCAGTTTCCCATCGTTCTTCCTGCTCGCCAACACTTCCACCGGGATGATGGCGCCCAAACTTTTTTACAAATTCAAAAGCAGACATCCCAATTTTTTCCGGATTAATTGCGCCATTCCAATCTCGATAACTCAAAGGAATTTGCGTTAAAGTAGCTGGATCAGCATATATCCACGGATGGCCATTCCGACCTGATTCAACATTGCTTCCTGCATTAAAATGCCAACCGGAACGAACTGTTTTGTAATCGTGACAAGAGCCGCAAGTCATTTCTGTAGAAAAGGGTAACTGCGTTTGTTGATACATGCGAATGGCAGAACTATCATGATCCATTAGTTTAATGCGATGAACTGCCGGTGACCGGCTTCCATTAGGAGAATCACCTAATTTTGCTTGGGCTAACAATAGTTGCCCCATTAGGATAATCCCTAAAAAGATATAAAGTAAATGGCTATAACGATTATTCACAGAAATATTAATATTCTTTAAATGACAAAATCACTTTTATCATATTTTACCGGCGATGCATTTTCGACCGCTTCATTCACTTTTAGGACTGCAACAGCTGTTTCATATCCTACTTCAGCCGGACAATTCAATGTGTCCGTACCCCGAATGGAATTAAAGAAATTTTCCAAATGCGGTTTATGGTATGGGTCGTTAAATGTAATAGGTAATTCATATTTAGGCGGTGCAAGTGTTTCTCGCACATCTAATACAGCGCCATTGTTTGAAGAAGGTACTTCTTCAACTGGCGCATCGATGAAACCTTTATCTACCCATTGATCCCATAATGGCGCAGATTGCTCTCTGAAAATCCCTGCTCGTCCTGCAGATTCAGAAATTTGCAATGTCCCCTGATCGCCCATAAAATTTTCAAAATAACCTAAATTACTATTGGTCGTAATCGTTTGGTAAGATGCGCGAACTTTACCTTCGGGTGTATCAAATTCAAATAATGCCATAACCGTATCATACCATTCGTGCGTTTTTTTGTCATAATAATCTGTACCACCAGATGCCATTACTGAAGAAGGAACTGCATTCAGAAACCAAGTATAAATATCTATTTGGTGTGATCCTAAATCAACCACCGGTCCACCGCCCAACCCTTTATACCAACGCCAATTCCGAAATTGTGCCATAGACTTAAATCCATACTTTTCCAATCTTTCATCCGGAATAGCATATTTTGCAGGCCAACCTAAATCAGGCTGTATTGCACGATTCCACTGACCATTAATAGTAGTGATGCGCCCCAGCATTTTGGTTTCTTGAATAATATGTTCGTAACAATGTATATATCGTGGATTGCTTCTACGCTGGTGCCCCACTTGAAGTAATTTCCCGCTTTTCTGGGTAGCTTCAACAATTTGTCTGGCTCCTTCTAACGTATTGGACATTTCTTTTTCGCAATACACATGAAGCCCAGCTTCCAAACAAGCTGTAGCATGTTCGGCATGCCAAAAGTCCGGAGTGGCAATAATGACAGCATCCAAATCTTTTTCAGTAGCCAGCATTTCTTTATAATCTTCATACTTGTTCAATTCATGACCATATTTTCTCAATAGACGATAAACCCGTTTTTGACTATATTCTGACCAGATATCGCACACAGCTTTGAATCGAATTCCGTGGATTTTCAGGCATGCATTCATGAGCACTTGCCCTTCCGCTCCGGCGCCCAATAAGGCCACATTAATATCACTTACGCCAAATGATTTTGCTCCAGTAAGAACATGGGGAGCCAAAATGAGACTGGCGCCAACAGCAGCACTGGATTTAATAAATTGTCGTCTATCTATATTTTTGTCATTTTTACTCATAGGTTTCCTTACAATGTCCAGCCATCTCGATATTCTTTATGGATGAAAGCATTTGCTTCATCGTAATTAGTGAATTGTCCTTTTTTTCCATCCCATTCCAAAATCATATTATTATCTTTCACTCGCAATGCGATACAGCCCAACAACATAGTTTCTGTCAATTTGGATGCGTAGTCAAAATGGGATGTGGTAGGAGATCCGCCTTTGATTGCTTCAATCCATTCTTCCCTAATCCCCGGAGATCTTGGAATAGATTTCTTGGGTCTTTGATACGCTTTCATAGCCGTTTCTGGAAATATTCGTGGATTATTTCCATAGGTAGAACACATCATTTTTCCTTTGGTGCCATAGAATAATACACCACCACCGCCATCGCCCATTTTTCGACCCGGTTCTAATTCTTTCGGTCTCGGTGGCATCAGTCCACCATCATACCAAACCATTTTTACTGGAACCATGCCTTTACGAGCTGGGAATTCATATGTCACCATGGATGCATTGGGATATGTTTCATCATTAATCGGGCTCGAGCTTGCTTGAACTGTATCCGGATATTCCATTTTCAACGCCCAGTACGGATGATCAATTAAATGAGCACCCATATCACCTAATGCACCGGTACCATAATCGAGCCAACCGCGCCATGCGAATGGGACATAAGCTGGATGATAAGGCCGCCATTTTGCCGGTCCCAACCATTGATTCCAATCCAACGTTTCTGGAACAGAAGGTAATGTTCCCGGTCGCCCAATTCCTTGGGCCCAGACGGGACGATTCGTCCATACATGCACTTCTGTAACATCGCCAATAGCGCCATCCCAAATCCATTCATTGATTAAACGCCCACCTTCTCCGGCGTGCCCTTGATTACCCATCTGGGTGACCACACCCATTTCTTTAGCTTTTTTCGCTAACATCCGGGCTTCATGAACCGTGTGGGTCAATGGTTTTTGAACATAAACATGTTTCCCTAAATCCATGGCTGCCATGGCAACAACTGCATGATTGTGATCTGGCGTTGTAACCGTTACAGCATCAATTCCTTTTTCTTTTTCCAGCATAACGCGAAAATCGGTATAGCGTTTTGCATTGGAAAAATCATTAAATGTTTTAGCGGCTTTCAACTCGTCCACATCACATAAGGCAACAATATTTTCAGAAGCTACACCGTGCGTATCGGAATACCCTTTTCCACCCACACCCACACAAGCAATATTCAATTTATCGCTGGGTGCAGTATATCCCGTTCCACCCAACACATATCGTGGTACAATGGTAAATGCAGCCGCTGCAGCAGTGGATTTTTTGATAAAATCTCTACGGTTAATTGTTTTAGTATTTTTCTTCATAGTTTTCTCTCTTTATTTTTTCCACAAAGTCTCAAAGACTCAAAGGCTTTTACGAACACCTTTTCTTGGAGCCTTGGTGTCTTCGTGGCTATCACTTTTCTAATATCCAAATATTTCGATATTGCACAGGATTCCCATGGTCTTGCAAAAGTATAGGGCCCGGTTTACCTGTATTCATATTTATGGCCCCACCCGTAGGTTTGGGGATGGCAATATTATCATGAATAATAACGCCATTATGATTAACAGTCGCTCGAGCATCTGCAATCTTTTCTCCAATTGAATTAAATGTTGGTGCTGTAAAATCAATATCATAGGATTGCCATTGCATAGGTGGTGCACACATATTCACTGCCGGCGCACCCACTTTATAAATTCCACCACATTCATTATCCTTGCCTTTTAAACCATAGCTATCTAACACTTGAACTTCATACCGACCTTGTAAATAGACACCACTATTTCCGCGGCCTTGCCCATTCGAATTTGGCATAAATGGTAATCGAAATTCAATATGTAATGTGAAATTTGTGAATTTGTGACGCGTCAACATTCCCGATGTCCCCGGTTTTATTTCTACTGCATCATTTTTAATGACCCATTGTGCCGCATCACCTAATTTATGAATATCTAATTTTGTCCATTCAACAGTTGGATCATTTTTTTCCGGTGGAAATGGATTGTCGAAAATTTCTCGACCGTTTTTTCCTTCAATTCGATAAGGGCCAGCCATATCCCAAAGTGTTAAATAATGATTCTTTTTAATCAGGATATCTCTTGATTGAATACCATACACATTTTCAGAAATATTATTTAATGGTTTGCCGTCATTATCTGTCAATCGTGCAAACATTCCCCAACCGCCACCTGCATTGACGATTTTCATTAGAAAATTATTCCAACCGGATTTTAAAGAAACTTTTACCAATTCTTCTCCGGCACTTGCCCGTCTCAATACATTTTCGGAAATGATTTTTTTACCATTAATCCATGCTGCAATTCCATCATTACTTCCTAATTCCAAAATAGCATTTTGATCTATATCGGACCATACTTTAGCTTTTAAATATTCTGCACATTCACTGCCGCCTACATGTTTAGACAAATCAATATATCCAGGTACACTGGACTCATGGGTCCATGAATCCAAATTCGACCCATCAAATAAAATAACAGCACCTTCAGGAGATTGTTTCCCCAAGCTTGGAGATAATCGTATTACTTTTTTCAGCGTAAATGTGCCATGATCTTGTCCATGATACACACCGTTAAAAGATGAATCCGTCACCACACCTTTCCAACGTGTACCATGTTTATACGATCCAATAAGTTGGATGTCATTCCCTTTTACTTTTCCGCTGATGCTTGCCAATTGATTATCTTTTTTATCAAACTCGGATAATAGATTCGCTGTAAATCGTCCATTCTTATAAGCAATAAGTTGAGCGGCCATTGGCACTTCCTGACCATCTTTATTGATCCGAGTTCCAGACCAATCACCCATGCGTTTATCCGCTTCAATTTCAATATAAGGTTTTTGCGAACAAGATAACCAAATGAATCCAAATATAAATGGAAGGGAATATTTTGAAAATATTTTCATGAATTAATCCAGTTCTTTTACCATAATATTTTTATAACGCACCACACTTTTTGGGTCATGCGCTTGGATAGCAAAAGATCCTTTATCAATACGTCTTCCAGCCGTAACACCTTCCAACTCATTATAATCCACCACAACTTTTCCGTTGACTTTGGTAACCACATGTTTGCCTTCAACTTTGACTTCCAACGAAAACCATTCGTTGTCCTTTGCGATTGGATCGAAGGAACGAACCACGCCCCAGAGACTTCCATTTTTCACCGGATCTCCATGAGATGAATTGACCTGAACTTCGTAACCGCGACTGGGCCACGATTCTTCATATTGAGTGTGAAAATACAATCCTGAATTGCTGTTGGAGCCTGTCATAATTTCACATTTGAATTCAAAATTTATGAATTCTCGATCAGAAAATAAATGAGCTCGATTTCCACGAACGACTATGGCACCATCTTCTACACGGAAATCACCCTTTTCACTGGCGCGCCAACCGGTGAGATCTTGACCATTGAATAATGATTCCCACCCTTTTCCAGATGGATTACTCATCATTTTTGCAGCAAAAACAACAGCAAATACTGCCATCAAACCAATTATATATTTTTTATTCATGATTCTCTCCTATTAAAATTTTACAAACTCCATCCATCTCTATATTCACGACCAAGGTATTCATTCGCTTCATCCATATTCGTGAATTTGCCTTCTTGGCCGTCCCATTCTAATTTGGTACTTCTGGGCGCCATTCGAATAGCCACATTTCCGAGAAGCATGGTGCTGGTCAATTTTGCTGCATATTCAAAATTAGATGTGCCATCTGTGCCATCTTTAATCGCTTGAACCCATTCTTGATGAATTCCCGGAGATCGTTTTAATGTTTTTGGTGGACGTTTATATGCTTTCATACTGGATTCCGGAACTAATCTTGGTTGACGTCCATAGCAGCCACACATAATCATTCCTTTGTCACCGTAAAACATAATCCCACCATCGCCATCACCCATACGTCTGCCGGGTTCAATGCCTTCCGGTCTTGTTGGCATAATGCCCCCATCAAACCAAGTCAATTTAACGGGTGGAAGTTTTCCCCGTTGGGGGAATTCATAATAAATAGTCGAAGCCACTGGCCAAGATTCTCCATTGAAATTGGATGAACTGGCAAAAACGGATGTAGGATGATTCATTTTTAGTGTATGATATGGAATATCAAAAATATGCGCACCCATATCGCCCAATGCACCTGTTCCAAAATCACACCATGCACGCCAACTCCATGGCGCATAATCTGGATGATAAGGTCTATAGGGTGCAGGACCAATCCATTGATTCCAATCCAATGTAGGTGGAACAGACGGGATTGCAGAAGGGCGATTCATGCCCGTATCCCAAATGGGACGGTTTGTCCAACAATGAACTTCTCGAACATCACCAATAGCACCATCTTCAAACCATTCGCTAATAAGACGAATCCCTTCTCCGGCATGACCTTGATTTCCCATTTGCGTCACAACACCTGCCTTGTTAGCGGCAGCACTTAATTTCCGCGCTTCATCTACCGAATGAGTCAATGGTTTTTGAACAAAAGCATGCTTTCCTTGTTTAATAGCTGTAATAGCTGCAATAGCATGAAAATGATCCGGAGTACTCACCGTTACCGCATCAATATCTTTTTGTTTATCCAGCATTACGCGAAAATCTTTATATCGTGGAACCTTTGCCAAGGGGTTTTCGGACATTCCTTGTTCTTCTGCCCATTCACCAGCACGTTTGATTGTATCAAACATTTTTACATCATCCACATCGCATAAAGCCACAATGTTTTCAGTAGCCACACCAGCAATATCCGATTGACCTTTTCCACCCACTCCAATGGCAGCAATATTCAATTTATCGCTGGGTGCAGTATATCCTTTACCTAAAACATGTCTTGGAACAATCATAAACGCAGCGGCCGCTACAGAAGATTTTGCAATAAAATCTCGCCGAGAGATTGCTTCTTTATTAATGGATTTCTTTTTTGATATTTTCATTTTTTTCCCTTACAATTCATGTCAAATAGGTTAATGACTATCATAGTATATATCACCAACTAAAAAATCTACTATAGATAGTAACCAAATATGGTGCGTCATTTCAACTATATTATACGCATTACTGTTTGCCCATAAATTGATTTCACCCAACTGTTTTAATGGATTATTAGAATCAAATCCAGTGAGGGTTACGACACTTATTCCAAGTTCTTTTGCTTTTTTAGCCGCGGCAATGACATTCTTTGACTGGCCACTACTACTGATTAAAATAAGTAAATCACCTTCATTACCATAAAATTCTACTGCTTTTTCAAATACATGATTAAATCCATAATCATTGGCAAAGCAGGTTAGTAGATCTGCTTCATTAAAATTGATTGCCTTTATACCAGCCGCTTTTGTTAAATCAACTGATACATGACTGGCCATGGCTGCACTGCCTCCATTTCCACATAATATTACTTTTTTCCCATCTATGTTAATGGATTTAATTAAGTTGGCTACTTCTGTTAATTCAGAACTTCCTATGCCTCGTGTTGTTGAGTTTATGAGAGAAAAATAATCTTTGAAAAAATTTTGCATAACAATATTACTTAAGGATTTTCTCTAATTTATTTACCGTTTGACACATGGCACGAACGGTGTGGTAAATGGTCTTCCAACTCGTACCCATATAATCCCAAAGAACATCTCCTTTTTGATTTAATAATGGATACCATTCCCCCTGATCCCAATTAATCATTTTTGTAAACACAAAGTCGTGAATATTTTTAAAAGCCTCCAAATATTTTTCATCACTTGTTAATAAATATGCATCCAAAAATCCTACCATTCCTTCTGCCTGCTGCCAAAATTCTTTATTTGTTTCTGTCACGCTTCTATCATGAATTCCTTCAACAAAAACGCCACCATATTTCCAATCCACACCATGATTATACGTATGATTAAAAATGAGGAGTATTTTATTTAAACTTTTTTCTTTCGGAATCCCAAGAATATTCTGGGAATGTAAGTAGAGCCAAGCTAATTCAATATTGTGCCCATACGATGTAATATCAATTGATTTGTCTTCTTCAAAACGATCCGCACCCCAAACTGTATCTAATTCTATATTAGCAATAGGTGTCCAATCTGTTTTGAACATGGAGATTCCCGTTCCCGTATTTTTTCGTATCATCTTCTCAAAAATTAATACATTAATTGAGGTTAATGCCTTTTTATGATCTTCTTGATTTGTGAGTTCAACTAATGCGGTAAATGCTTCCATGAGATGCATGTGAACATCCAACGATTTAAAAGTACCAATATCACCTCGTGCTTTTTTTAAATTGAACTTGCGATCATAATGTTCAAAATAACCTCCATTTTCAGTATCGTAAATATTATTCTGTAAAAAATCAAAAATCCGAACGGCTTCTGCTTTGCAAGTTTTGTCTCCGGTTAAAAGAGCATATTCAGACAGCGCATAAATTAGATAGGCGTGGCCATAGATAATTTTATTATCATCAATAACTGAACCATCATTGTTAACCATCCAAACATATCCTCCATATTCATTATCTCGATAATGTTCAAACAGGAAATCAATTCCCTTTTTCAACACGCCTTCATGATTTGGCCAATCAAATCCCATTCGAACGGTATGAGAGATTGTAAAAATGCAACGAGTTTGAGAAAGAAAGGATTTTTCAGTTATATCAGACCGTTTTCCTTTTTTATTGTAGTTTGTTTGAAATCCACCATATTGAGTATCCACAACCCGTTCAGACCAAAAAGGAATTAGGTTTTTCCGAACATAATGATCGGTTTTATCCAGATAGTATTTTAATTCATTACTAATGACAAATTCTCAACTACACTATTATGGACTTGCATCACCGGCGGATAAAATTTTCTGTTTATAACCACCTTTAGATTTAAAGTAAAATATTAACCCAAGATAACTCAATAGCATTATAATGGGGAAAATGGCCATGGTTGCCAGGGCACCTTGACTTGATTTTTGTTTGACGTCATTTATTATATTTTTTTCTTCTTCAGTTGTTATTTTATCTTGATCAATAGCTTTGTATTCACCAAATATTCCATCTTTTTTCACAACAACTTGAGAATAGATTGCTTGATTTTTCTCCATTAACAAATCGGATGAAGCATTATCCTGTAACATACCTATAAATGGAAAGCCAAGAACACCTACAGCCAACATACCTACGCCACCCATGGCATTTAAGGTTAAGGCACCTCCCTTTGGACATTGCTCTGACACTATACCCAACATGGTTGGCCAGAAAAATGTTTTTCCTAAAGCATAAAAAGTGGCTACAAAAAGAATCATCATACCTGTACTTTGGGATAAAAGAAATAATCCGAGAGCAGCAATCGCCGCACTAATGGCTAATAATCCCAATGGTTTAAATTTGTGAATAATGGGTCCGGCATAAAACCGAAGCAACATCATAATAGCCGAGGTATAAACCAATACGGTTACTGCCGGCAGTCCAATATCGCTCATTGCTTTTTCCATAAGAGTTGTAATCCAACCGTCCGTACCTATCTCTGTGGTTGCCAATGGCATCATAATTAACATGAGTACAAACAACATAGGACTACCCATTGCGCGGGATAACTTTGAACGCGGTGGCTTTTCATTCTTGGGCCAAATATAATATGCAAATCCAATGATTAATATTAAATCAGCAAAGACTTCAGCCGTGCCTGAAAGCGAAAACACATCCGCGATTTGGCGAATAATAATGGGTACAACCAGCAAAGAAGCTAAAATTCCAAACTCCCGGAGCATACTCATAAAAGACACACCTGCTGCAACACGTTCTTGAAGGGGCCATTTTTGTTTAAACATCATTACACCATAAATGACTGCAGGAATAAAAATCAAACCTACTTTATACCGCCAATCTGCTCCACCCATTGCCATGGTCATCAATCCGGCTCCGACCAATCCGGCTGGCCAACCTGCGTGAAGAATATTTAACCATTTCGTTTTTTCTCGAGCAAACATTGTTGTAACCAATGGATTAATCACCGCTTCCACTGTTCCATTTCCTAAAGCCAAAACAACGCTGGCCCAAAAAAGGATGGCATATGCTTGGTCTGGGCTGGCATTCGGCGCCCAGAATACAGCCATCACACCATAGGCAATATGGCATACGAAAGCAAAAACCATGGCTGTACCATAACCGATTTTATCTATAACTAAACTGAATAATATGATACTTATTGCAAAGGGCCAAACACCAGCGCCTCCAATTTCGCCCATTTGCGTACTACTTAAATTAAATTGTCTTCCCCAATCAGCAAGAACGGCAAAGCGCGTAACAAAAGCAAATGAAGTTGCAATTAATGCGATGAAGCTTGCTTTAAATAACCATTTGGGATTTACATTTGAAATATTATTCATAATCTATTTCCTATTTTTCCTCAAATGCTGCATCAAATGCCACACCTGATCGTTCAAAGTCCAATTGTTTTACATAATCGCAAGCCTCTTTGGCTCCATGCTCACGTTCCATACCCATATCTTCCCATTCAACAGACAAAGGGCCATTATAACCAATATGATTAAATGCGCGAATAATTTCCTCAAAATCAATATCACCTCTTCCCAGAGATCTAAAATCCCATCCACGTTCCGGATGTCCAAAATCTAAATGGGAGCTCAAAATACCTGAACGGCCATCTAATTGTAATGCAGTATCTTTCATATGGCAGTGATAAATCCGATCATTGAATTCATGGATAAATCGAACAGGATCTACCATTTGCCAATGTAAATGGCTGGGATCAAAATTAAACCCAAATGCTTCTCTTCGATTTACGGCTTCTAATGCGCGTTTAGCAGTTACAGAATCAAATGCAATTTCAGTGGGGTGAACTTCCAATGCAAACTTTACACCGCATTCATCAAATACATCCAATATGGGATTCCACATTTTTGCGAAATAATCAAATCCTTCATCTACCATTTGGGGTGTAACTGTCGGAAAACTATAAAAATAATGCCAGATTGAAGAACCAGTAAAACCATTCACAACGCTTACACCCAAATTTTTTGCAGCTTGGGCTGATAACTTCATTTGCTCTACACCCCATGCTCTTTTTTTCTCCGGATTACCTGCACAATCATCCGGTGCAAATGAATCTGAACGGGCGTCATTCAAATCGCAAACTAATTGTCCCGCTAAATGATTGCTTATTGCATATACTTTTAAATTATGTTTCGCCAATTTATCTAAATGTTCTTCACAATAATTCATGTCATTGGCAGCTTTTTCCACATCCATGTGATCGCCCCAGCAAGCGAGTTCAAGACCGTCAAATCCCCATGATGCTGCTTTTTCTGCTAATGTTTCAATAGGTAGATCAGCCCACTGCCCTGTAGTTAATGTTATAGGTCTTGACATAATAATTCTCCTATTTATTAATCGTTGAAAACTTGGTCCATTTTTGATCGCTCATTGCACTTTTAAGTACAGTATCAATAAAAAACATTCCTCTTAATCCATCATCTACATTAGGAAAATCCAACATTTCTTTTGTAGGTGTTTGGTTTAAAATATTTGCTCGAATTGTATCGGTGAAATTCACATAGGTATTTGCGAATGCTTCCAAAAATCCTTCCGGATGCCCTGATGGTAATCGTGTTGCTCGTGCAGCAGCAGGACTTACTTCTGCCACATACTCATTCCCCCGGCGCCAAATTTCGCTAGGGCCATCATCATTTCGAATGATGAGTTCATTGGGATTTTCTTGATGCCACTCTAAACTTTTCTTTTCACCATAAACCCAAATAATCAAATTATTTTCTTCACCACAAGCAATTTGACTTACATGAATAAGACCTTTAGCACCATTATTAAATTTTAATAAACAATTTCCATCGTCATCCAATTGCCTATCCTCTACCATCATAGATAAATCTGCACAAATATGGGAGATATTTAGACCAGTAATATAATGAGATAAATTTTCTGCATGAGTTCCTATGTCTCCCATACTTCCGGCACCGCCACTTTGGGATGGATCCGTTCGCCAACTGGCTTGAGTATGCCCCGTCTCTTCCAATGGTGTTGTGAGCCATCCTTGTGGATATTGGACCACTATCTTCCGAATGTTTCCTAATTCACCCTTGCGAACAAGATCACGCGCCAGTTTTACCAATGGATAACCGGTATAATTATGCATCAATCCAAATACCAATCCAGTGCCATTCACTTTTTGTTGTAAAGAAAGCGCTTCTTCTACATTAAAAGTCATAGGTTTTTCGCACATTACATGAAATCCCGCATCCAAGAAATCCATGGCAATTTGATGATGAGAATTGTTAGGTGTAGTAATAGCAATAAAATCGATACGGTCTTTAGATGGGAGAGTTAATTCGTATTCAATCATGTTTTTATAATCATGAAAGATACGTTTTGGTTGAATATAATACGATTGACCTGCTTCTTGAGATTTCGATTTATCTCGGCTAAAAGTGCCGGATACAAAATTTACCCCACCATCCATAATAGCGGCTTTACGATGTACATCTCCGATAAAAGCGCCGGGACCACCGCCAATTAACCCCATATTTAATTTTCGATTAAAATTCATTGAGTTAAACTATCTTATTTGTTAGAAGTGTCATAATGCAATTCAAAGGAATCTAACACTCCACCATAAGTCCCATCGCCATTCATTTTTTGTGCTTTTACTTTTAATTCATTGCCATCGATATCAATAACAATATAATGATACTCATAATAAAGGCCTTCATCTGATTCATCACTATCTGGACGTGCAGGATGAGCTGGAATATCAATTTGTTCCCATTCTTTATATTTATGATTATCTAAAAATGATCCCGCACCACCTGTTACAATATATGCAGCATTATTCCCTGAACCCGTTTCCGGATCATAAGGCGGATGTGGAAGTCCTCGCTCATAATCATGGGTATGTCCACCAAAAACAATATCTACACCGTTCAACTCCATAAGTGGAACTATTTCCTTTCGGATATAATATTCACCATCATAATACCCACCAGACCAACATTCAGAATAAGGGGGTTGATGAAAAAAGGCAAAAGTCCATTTAGCTGTTTTACGTGCAGATTCTAAATCTTTTTTCAACCATTCATACTGCTGGCTGCCCGGTGGAATCCGATGCCCTTTTGGACCATCGCCTTTATTCGGATCAATGAAAACAAAATGTGCATTCCCATAGTCGAATGAATACCAGTATTCTGTACTGCCCGTAGACGTTGTTGGATGATTAACACGCTGTTCAAATGGATAGACTTCACCTAATGCCCAATATCCGCCATATTCATGGTTACCGATAGAAATGTATGATGGGATTTGTCCACCTATCCAACGCAATGGATACAAATATTCATCCACCCATTCAGATAAATTGATTCCACGAGTAACCACATCTCCCACACTGCAAATGAAATCAATATTTTCCCGTGACATCATTTTTACTACATTTTCTGCCACTTTTGGGTAACTGCGATTGTCCCCATAAACAGAAAATGAAAAAGGAGCATTGTCCAATTTTTTCGTTCTAAATCTCTGGATTGGACTTGTCATATCGGCAGAAACAACTCTATAATTATAGTGAGTATTTTTGTCCAAGCCCACTAGTGTAATTTCATGAGTGGTAGATGGGGAATATTGCCCATGAATCGCTCGATCTAAATCAGATTCTCCAAAAACAACTGTTCCCAATGTTGGTAACGCTGTTTCCCACATAATCGTGATGCCATCATCCTGAACATTTTGCAAGTAAGGCTGAACAACAAATACGGGCTGTGAATTCAACTGTATATTCAATGATTTCATTTGAATATCTAATCGATTTAGTTTTAAGTCCAGTGCTTTATCAGACATAACCGCTTCACTTAAAATTCGTGTTGCTTCAGATAACAATTTTGAATCAGGTGATGGGTGTCTCTGATAATAACGATCCCATCTTTCTATTTTTTTAACCATCGCATTAAAGGTTTCAGCCATTTTCAATGCTTGACCCGATATAATTCGAACATGCCTTAGTTCACCCACATTCCTTTCATTTATTGCTTTAATTGCAAATGAAATATTGTCTGAAGGAGATGCATTTGTTTCAAATAAAACATCGCCAGATCCATCTCTAAATTCATGAATTTTTTCATCTTTATACCAAATCTCACCCTTATCATTCGTGTAGGCATTGATGTAAAGACGACTATTTTTCACTGGGAAAGAATCAATCGTTTCGGGGAGGGTAAAAGCAAGACGATACCAAGCATGTTGATACTCCCCTTTCCAGGATCCTGATATTTTTCTTGATTCCCAATTAGAATCATCATAATTAGATTGACTTGCATCATTATCGGTCATCATTTTCCATTTTGCATCTTGAATTGAGATACCGTTAGTAGATGGTTTTAATTTTTGGATTGATTGCAATGCTTCATAGAAGGCACCATACCCATTTGGATATGCCACAACATCTGCTTGGTAAAATTGGCCATAATAACCTGTATGTTGCCCACGAACGATCAATTCAAAAGTTTCGTTTCCTTTGGCATTTTCAATAATCAAAATTTTTCCTGATTTTTGAGATACATCCATCAGTTTTTTACCATTATAATAAACTGTACCTTTGTCATCTACTTTTAACTCAAGAAAAACATCTTTTCCTTTAAATGTTTTTGGAATTGAAACAGTGCGACGCCACCATTTTACTTTAAACTCATCTTGCAAATCCAATCTATCCCACCATTTTGTATTGAGTCTCCAAGAAGTCCATTCACTATTATTTTGAAAATCAGTGGCTTTTTCAAACTCAATTTCACCATCAATAATATCCCAATCAGTTAATTCCATTATGGGATGAGGTTCTAATGGTTGTTCAATAGTCCAATCAGGGATTCCCTGACATAACACAATTGAAAAAATTGGTATCAAAAATAAAATACGTTTCATTAATCTACCTTTTGATTGTTTGAATTTAATACAGTACGGCAATATATCGTAAAAAGGACTACTGTAAATGAAATAAGCGTAATTGGAATTAAATACCCTGGCCATGAATTTGGCTGTGTCCAACCATTTATACCAATTGGGATAACATGAATTCCACCAAAAATTAGTCCAATAAAACCTGCGTTTTGAGTCATAGTAAAAAAGGATGATTTGAATTTAAATACTCTTGGGAATGATGTTATAAAGGCAGCCCCGATTAATACCAATGATACACTTCCCGTAATTAAGATAAAATCGCCTACTATGTTTAATTCGTCTAATACAAAAAACTGATTTAAATATTTTGGTTCTAAAATTAATAGAGATATCAAAGAGTGTAAAAAGGCCAATCCAAATCCCCAAATCCCATATAATCTCTTTCCCAATGTGAATTTTTTGAAAGCAATTGGATAGTTTTTGGCCAAAGGCCCTACAATAAATGAAAATGAAATTAATAAAATACTCCCCAGAGAGATGCCTTTATTAAAAACAACTAAATAAAATGAAACATTTAATTCTTTAAAATAATGATACCGTATTATGGAATAAACCAAGGATAATACTATTGTCCAAATGATAAGTATGGTTGGTTTTCTATTCATAAAAGAATCAGGAAGATAGGTAATGCATTGCTTTAGAAAAATAAATTTATTATTTAAAGAATGTTTATGTTCAGCTATTCATTATTTTATCCTATATGTTCTTTTAAAACTTATATAAAAGACTCGACAGTGCTGGCATCCAACAATTTTACATCCGTGCAGGTTGTTGGCGTAAATTACAAAAATAGATCTTTCTGGGCGACTCAATACCACCCTGTATATGATTTAAAGGAAATGGCACGGCTCATTGTGGCACGGGAATAAAAATTAACTAATGAAGGATATTTCAATTCTCATAAAGATATGATTCAATATACGGATACGCTTGAAGCTATTGCGAATGACCCATTGCGAAAAGATTTACGGTGGATGGCCGCCATTGACGATGATTTATTAAAGAGCGACATTCGCCAATGCGAATTTGTAAATTGGTTACAATTTGAAGTCATAAATAATAATTAATTGGAGTAAAAAAATGAAGTTGAAAAGATTATCAATCATTGCGGTTTTGCTAACTGGAATTACTTTCCCTTCCCAGTTACCCGAAAATTCAACTCGAGAAATTAATTTATTCAATGGTATAAATCTTGATGGTTGGACGATTCATGGTACAGAAAAATGGGTTATTGAATCCGGCGAACTAGTGTGCGAAAGTGGGCCTGACCATGAGTATGGATATCTCTCAACGGAAAAAATGTATAAAGATTTTGATTTATCTTTACTGTTTAAACAAGAATCAGATGGCAACAGCGGTGTCTTTTTCAGATCTACATTTGAAGGAACAAAAGTATCCGGTTGGCAAGTTGAAGTGGCTCCGAAAGGAAAAGATACAGGCGGTATTTATGAATCCTATGGCCGGGGTTGGTTAGAGCAAATTCCTGATCATAAAGAAATGGTATTAGCCCAAGGGAGTTGGAATAAATTGCGGGTTAAGGTCATTGGCGATCATGTACAGACATGGCTCAATGGTATAAAAATGGTTGATATGTTTGATAAAAAAATCGGAAAAGGCGTGGGTTCTATTGCACTTCAAATTCATTCCGGAGATAATGTTCGCGTACGGTGGCGTGATATTCATTTAACCGAATTCATTGACATATTTTCTTCAGTCAAAGAATTCCCGAAGATGGCGCCTAATGAAAAAATTCAACTATTATCTTCGTTGGCGCAATATGCTAACAATCCTAAAGTAGATAAAATAATCAAATCATCCTTGAAGAGTAAACACGGTAATGTTCGTATCGCTGCATTAAGTGCCACTAAAATTATCGTTGACCCAAAAATTGTAAACATATTAGCAGACCATGCTGCAAATAGTGAAGGAAAAGAAAAAGAAACGGCACAAAATAGTTTATATAAACTAAATGGATCCAATATTAATTCATCCATTCTTTCCGGGCTATCTAATAGAAATGATGACATTAAAGTAGAACTTATTCGTGCCATTAATGAAAGACAAATAAACGAAGCAATAAAACCCATTCTACGATTGGCATCACATAAAAATGAAAATATTCGAGTAGAAGCGGTTAAAGTATTATCTGTCATTGCTTCAAGACCATACATAAAAGATTGTATTCAATTATTAGTTAATGCAAAAAATGATAAAGAACGAAATGAGCTCGAAAAAACGATCACTGGATTATTAATTTCAAGTTCGTACAAAGCTGATGGCAATTTAATGGTGAATGCTTTGAATAAGGCTAAAACGAATGAAGCTAAATTATCTCTTATTCACATTTTGGGAGAGTTTAAGAATAGCGACACTTTACCAACTTTAACTGACTTACTCAATGATTCATCGTCCGAAATACAACAGGCCACTATTATAGCATTATCAGATTGGCCAAACGATCAACCCCTTTCTCCTGTTATGGAAATAGTATCTTCTGCCCAAAATGCAACTCACAAAATATTAGCTATCGAAAGTGCCATAAAATTAATTGGAATAAATAAGTCTCGAAATATTGAAGAATCACTCCGATTGTATGATACAGTTTTATCTTCCTGTAATAATGAAAATGATACGAAAGCACTATTGAAAGGACTCGAATCGGTGCAATCCATAGAAGCATTTAAAATGGCGCAGCAATTTTTAAAGGACCCTTCCTTGGGACTTAATGCAGAATCAGCGTGTATTTCTATCGCTAAAAACATTCAATCCTTTTATCCCAAAGAATGCAGCCTTGTTCTTAATAATATTATTCAAAGATCTTCCAGCTCTGACCATCAAAAAGTTGCACAATCGGTACTAAATAAAATTCAGCGATTGGAAGATTATATTACCCAATGGATGATGTCAGAACCATTTGCGACAGAAGGACAAAGTTTATATTCTACACAATTCGATCCGGAAAAAGACAGTGATGCCTATCCCCTTTGGCGGAGAGTACCGGCATTTTCTGATAAAGATAATTATTGGCATGTAGATCTTGCTGGACTCAAAACCAGTTTAGTTGCTGTTGTTTATCTAAAGACAAAAGTATGGTCAGAGATTGATCAAACGGTCCGTTTAGAAATGGGAAGTAATGATGGTATTAAAGCATGGATGAATAATAATTTGGTTCATTTACATTCCGTTGGACGAGGAGTTTCTCCCGGTGATGATGTGGTGGAAGCCCAATTGAAAAAAGGTTGGAATTTGCTTCTACTTAAAATTATCAATGAAGGCGGTGGAGGTTGGGGCGCATGCGCTCGATTGCGTAGACAGGATGGTGGACATATTTCCAATTTAAAATATGAACGATAAAATGAACATAAAATTCCTTTTCTTTTTTTATTTTACTCTCACTATTTCTATTGGGCAAAACATTACCCTAATGTCCTACAATATCCGATATGACAACCCAAATGATGGTGAAAATATTTGGGAGAATCGAAAAGAATCATTGGTGAATCAAATTCGCTTTCATGAACCAGATGTGATGGGAACACAAGAAGGATTGGAACATCAAATTCGATTCTTGAAAAAGCATTTAAAATCATATACATACGTCGGTATTGCCAGAGCAGATGTGAAGGACACGAAGTAACACAAAGGTGTAAAATTATTTCACTTTGGTATTCTTGATTTTGCAAGTTTAAATAACAAAGGAGTCAACAATGAAAACTAATAGAACAACATTATTATTTAAAAGGAATAAAAAGTATGTGTTGGGTAACATAGTACTACTAATAGTTCCATTTTTATTTCTTACGATTGGGTGTGAAGAAGAGCAAAAGGAAGAAGATTCAATAATTTCTTTCGTTAAAACTTATGGCGGACTTGATAATGAATTTGGGTATTCTGTTTGTCAAAGTACAGATAGTGGATATATTATAACCGGTACAAAACATATTACAGGAACGATATGGTCTAATATCCTATTAATCAAAACTGATTTAAATGGAAATGAAGAATGGACCAAAATTTTCGATTTTAGCAACTTTGAACATGCTCATTCCGTTCAACAAACATACGATGATGGGTATATCATTGTAGGTTCTATCCATAATCCTTCAAACGCTATATTAATTAAGACTGATGCTGATGGTAATGGCGAATGGGTTAAAACTTTTGGTGGTTCAGAAAATGACAATGCTCTTTCTGTTCAACAAACAACAGATAGCGGATACATTATAACAGGAAGTACAAAATCCTTTGGTAATGGCGTTGCTGATGTTTGGTTAATAAAAACTGATGCTAATGGAGATTCACTCTGGACAAAAACATTTGGTGGTTCAGAAAATGACAATGCTCTTTCTGTTCAACAAACAACAGATAGCGGATACATTATAACAGGAAGTACAAAATCCTTTGGTAATGGCGTTGCTGATGTTTGGTTAATAAAAACTGATGCTAATGGAGATTCACTCTGGACAAAAACATTTGGTGGTTCAGATAATGACAATGCTTTTTCTGTTCAACAAACAACAGATAGTGGATACATTATAACAGGAAATACAAAATCCTTTGGTGACGGTACGAATTATATCTGGTTAATTAAAACAGATTCGAATGGAAATGAAATATGGAATCAAACTATTAGTAGTATTAATTATGAAACTGGTTATTCCGCTCAACTGACAGAAGATGGGGGACTTATTATCCTTGGAGAGACAGTATCACTACAATGGGATATTGATGTCTTGTTAATCAAAACTGATATAAAAGGGATTGAAGAATGGCGCCAAACCTTCAACAGAACTAGAAATGATCAAGTTCGATCTGTTCAGCAAACTACTGATGGTGGATATATAATTACTGGTCGCACCATATCTTTCGAAGATAATAACTCTGATTTATTATTAATTAAAACTGATAATGAAGGAGATGTAGTAATTCAAGCTGACTAATAATAATGAATAAAACACTCACACTTTTAGCCCTTACGCTCACTCTTTCTTTTGGGCAGGACATTACCTTAATGACTTATAATATCCGGTATGATAATCCAAATGATGGTGAAAATATTTGGGAGAATCGAAAAGAAACATTGGTGAATCAAATTCGCTTTCATGAACCAGATGTGATGGGAACGCAAGAAGGATTGGAACATCAAATCCAATTTATAGATAAAAAATTAAAATCATATTCCTATGTGGGCATTGCCAGAGCAGATGTGAAAGAAGACGGAAAAGGTGAATATTCAGCTATTTTTTATAACACACAGAAATTCATTGAAATAGAGAATGGTACATTTTGGTTGTCTAAAACGCCGGATAAACCATCTCGTGGATGGGATGCTTCCCTAAATCGCATCTGTACATATATATTGCTAAAAAACAAATCCACTGGAAAAACATTTTGGGTATTCAATACTCACTTTGATCATAATGGAAAATTGGCTCGAGAAAATTCAGCAAAATTAATTTTGGATAAAATTAATAAAATTAATCATCAAAACTTTCCTTCATTTTTAATGGGTGATTTTAATCTGAAGCCGGAAGAAAAGCCTATTCAACTTATTCGAAATGAATTTTTCGATTCACGGGATTTAACACAAGAACCGCCTTTTGGTCCGATAGGAACATTTAACGGATTTGATATTAATAGACCCATTACGAATAGGATTGACTATATTTTCGTAAACGATAAAAATATTCATGTGAAAAAGTATGGTGTTTTAGCTAATGTGAAAGATTTGAAATATCCTTCGGATCATTTTCCGGTTATCATAAATGTAAAGTTTAAATAAGCCATGGTAATCGTTACAATCAAAAATGAAATAACCACATTTGAATTAAAGGGGATCCATAAACTTTAGGCCTTAAAAAGTAAAGTTCAAATTCCGACTAACTCAATTAAAAATGTTAAAAAAGACCCCACCACCTTGAAAGGAATTTGGAAAGGTGTCCGAATTCCAGGGACTCATATTCCGGAAATTATTGTAGCAGGCACATTTCGGAGCAAAGGTGAAAAACACTTTTGGGATGTAACAAACAATGATAAAACCATCGTTATTGAGATTTAAGATGGACCCTATGACAAAGTAATCGTGGATGTGGATGATCCAAAATTAGTCGTAAGCGCATTACTTCCGGCGAAAGAATAAAATCTCTATATTATCCGAATCGTCTGAATCTCAAACGGTTTAAAGGGCACTGTAATTGTATTTGACTCAACCGTTAATTCTTCTATTTCTTCTTCCATTAAATTCGTCATAACGACTTTTTTAATGTCTAATCCAAATGTGAGTGTTGCTTGATTCTTTTGACCGAATGCTTCGTATAATCGAATAATTGTTCCTTCCCCATCTTCTGCTTTCTTCACTGCAGAAACGACCACATTATCACAATCCACTGATAAGAAAGACCAATTAGATGACAACTCCCCTTTCTGGGATTCTATTGAACGTACATCTAACGGCACATTTAATTCGTAAGCATTTTTCACCACATCACCTTGAACAAAGTTTCCACCATGGGGAAATAAAGAATAGGTGAAATAATGCTCCGCTCTGTCCGCCGTTGGATCCGGCCAATTGGGACTCCGGAGTAAATTAATATCCAAAATATTCCCTTTTACGTAATGGCCATATTTGCAATCATTCATTAACGCCACGCCATAATCTGGCTGTGATAGGTCCACCCATTTATGAGCAGCATTTTCAAACTGACGAAATTCCCATTGTGTGTTAGAATGGGTTGCCCTTTTTACATGGCCAAATTGAATTTCGGAAGTGTATTCCGTTGCATGAATATCTACAGGAAATGATGTTCGAAGCATTTTATCATCTTCTTTCCAATCCACATGTGTTATAAAATCTAACCTACTGGATCCGCTTTCAAGAACAATATCTTGAGTCATTGTAGACTTTCCAAATGTTCGTTCTTGTCTCATGATAGCTTTCGGGCCATCTGTAAAATAGTTGGACGTTTTTAATTCAAATTGTCCCGTAATATTGTTTCGATAATCCACCGGAAAATCCCACGCATCTCCCCCATCTTCGTATACAGTTAAATCATTTCCAATCTGATTGTCAGCCAATACGTCCCTGTTTCGTTCCTTATCAAAAATAGATGTCATTGTTCCATTGGCATCGAATGTCACTATCAACAAATCATTCTCAATAAATGTTTCGGTCGCTTTAGTCTGAAAGTCGGATGAACCTTTGGATTGCCTTTCAAACACAGCATGTCCCATAGATGGGACGGTCACCTTTTGCCAATTGTCATCGAGTTTAATCCATTCTTTTCTTTCCCACGAAAGACTATTTCGAATTAAAGCTGGATTGTCAAAATTGCTGGTATTGATTTGAGATGAAAATGAATTCCATACGGACTGTGTCAATGATTTGGTGCGATTTAATATTGTTTCATATCGTGGCAATGATTCATCATAAACACGTTTGATGGATGACCCAGGAATAATATCGTGGAATTGATAGAGTAATACTTCCTTCCACATGTCTTCTAACTCTTGAACTGGGTAAGCACAATCAGAATAAATATCATCCAAAACAGCTGAAAACTCCAAATCCCGAAAAGCAAATTCACATTTACGATTATACCATTTACTTTTTCCTTGAGTCGTTAATGTACCTTGATGGTGCCCTAAATATAATTCGCCCACCCACGTATGGAATTTGCCACTATCTTTTTCCAGCGTTTCAAAGAAATCAGAAATAAATGTATGTTTTACTTTTGATACACCATCCAGATTTTTCGTCCGTCGCAATCGCTCCAAATGATCTCGACTGGGTCCGCCACCGCCATCGCCAACACCATAAATCATAAGTGCTTGGTCCGTTACATCTTTATCCTGATAATTTTCTTCTAATCTCAATAATGCTCGTGGAGCAGCAGGACCGTTATAGGTTCCTTCCGGTGGCATATGCACCAAAACTTCCGTACCATCTATGCCTTGCCAGAAAAATGTTTCATGGGGATATTTAACAAATTTATCCCAGGATAATTTGATAGTCGTAAAATAATCAACGCCGGATTTTTTCATGATTTGGGGGATGGCGCCGGAATAACCAAATACGTCAGGCAAAAATAAGTTTTTCAATTCATGTCCAAATTCTTTTTTGAAGAATGCTTTTCCGTATAAAAATTGCCTGACCAACGATTCACCATTTGGAATATTCGTATCCGTCTCCACCCACATACCACCCAAGGGTTCCCATCGATTATTTTGTATTGCAACTTTCACACGATCATATAATTCAGGGTATTTATCTTTCATCCATTGATACAATTGGGGTTGACTTGCGCCAAAAATATATTCGTCATATTCATCCATCAATTGTAATGCATGTGAAAAAGTTCGTGCCCCTTTACGAATGGTTTCACGAATAGGCCATAACCAGGCTAAATCAATATGGGCATGCCCCGTTACAGATACATCGAGAGTTTTTTCTGTATTATTCTTTTCTAATTCAACTGATAGAATCTTTCGTGCTTTTAGAACAGATTCATTATTGAATGACTCCAATAATTGAGATACTTTTTCCAATGCTTTAAAAATATCGTTGAATCGATCTGACTCTGATTCGATATGCTTACATAGATCAAGTAATACTTCATAATCATAATATAAACCATAGATCTCTGGGTTCTGGATTGCTATATATGCTTCTTCGAGAATTCCATTGTTGCGATAATTACCAAATAGATCATTATTCCCTGCGTCAGCCCAAAAATGGATAGATTCTCCACCTTGGCATTTATCTGTTATGGGTACGACCTTTTTTACTTGTCGCCCTTCATATTCCATACTGATAGGTCCAAACGTAGAATACCGCGTGGTTAAGCAGGATTTAGGATGGCCATCTTCATCCACCACATTTGCTTCCCCGCTGATATCTATAATACAGACTATCTTTTCACCCGAAATATTGGTGGGAATTTCCCCGCTAAAGTTCATCCATGCACAATCGAATAAATCGCTCCAACGTTCGCCTAAAGATAATAATTTATGCTCCCCCGTTTTTCGATCAACGTACGGAACAGGTTCTTTTGTTTTCCAAATATTTACAGTTAAATCACCAATCGATGTATATATTTGTCGATCAATAATGTCCTGCATTGCTTCGAATGAATTAAATATTGATGATGTTTTTTGGCTCATAATTTCTGAATTGTGTTCTGTATTCGTTTAAGTATTATCCTTAATTTAATCTCGTACTGAAATTCTTATATAGTTTATTTATGATGAAAAACAAAAAACAAATGGGTGTATGGCCAGTAATGTTGACTCCTTTCAACCTATCTAATACTATTGAATGGCAAGGATTGGACTCACTTATCCAATGGTATTTAAAAGCAGATATTGGTGGCTTATTCGCCGTTTGTGGTTCGAGTGAAATGTTTGCTCTATCTGTTGAAGAACGGCTATCCTTGGCACAATATGTCATCCAAAAAGTTGATGGGAAAGTACCGATCATAGTCAGTGGTACATTTGCGGATTCTTTAAAAGAACAAATAGGATTAATCAAACTTATGCATGAATTGGGTGCAGACTGTGTGGTTTGTTTGGTGAATCAGTTTTCTCAAGAAAATGATTCGTCTGATACATGGATAAAGAATGCTGAATATATTCTTGAAAATACGGAAGATATTCCATTGGGCTTATACGAATGCCCTGCACCATATCATCGATTCTTATCTGTGGAAGAAACGGAATGGGCGGCCGATACTGGGCGGTTTGTCTGGATGAAAGAAACATCTGAAAATTTAGATTTATTCTCTGAAAAAGTAAATGTTGCCAAAGGGTCTCCATTCAAGATTTTAAATGCAGATGCACGATTTTTAAGAGATAGTCAAAAAGCAGGTGGTGCTGGTTATTCAGGAATTGCAGCTAATTTTTATCCTCAACTTCTTTCATGGATGTGTTTACACTTTAATGATGAGACAGATTTGGTGAATGAATTGCAATCATTTCTAACAGAAAAACAATCCATCGTAAACCATAAATATTTACAAAATGCCAAAGTATTTCTGAAAAACTCCGATGTAGGCATTGAAACAATCAGTCGAATAAATAATCATGAATTTACCATGGCAGAAGTAAGAGATTTGGTCGAGCTGAAGGATGAAATTCTTAAATTTGAAGACAGAATAAAATGAAACTTGATATTCAACACATATTAGATAAAATACAAAATGTCAAAATTGCCGTGTATGGTGATCTCTGTTTAGATGCATACTGGATTTTAGATCCAAAAGGATCTGAAGTTTCCCTTGAAACTGGGAAACAAGCCCAAGCGGTTCAAGAGCAAAATTATCTTTTGGGGGGTGGCTCCAATGTTATTGCCAATCTTTCTGCGCTTCAACCAGCAGAAATCAAAGCAATCGGTTCAATTGGAAACGATATTTTTGGGCATGAAATTATTCGCCAATTTGAAAAATTAAATGTAAATACAGACGGCATTGTATTAAATGATGCTCCATTTCAAACCGTCACATTTTGCAAACGATATCTCAACCAAGAAGAAGAGCCCCGAATTGATTTTGGCTTTTTGAATAAACTCACAGAAAGTGCGTCAGATCGTATGCTTGCTTCATTTGAGTCCGCATTGCAATCCAGTGATGTGGTAATCATAAACCAACAAGTACCAGGAAGTTTGGATCACAGTTCATTCTTACAAAAATTAATTCAATTGCTGAAAATATATCCGGATAAATTGGTTCTAATGGATTCAAGGGATTATTCGGATCAATTAGAGAATGTAATTCTTAAAACGAATGAAGTTGAAGCGGCCCGATTAAATGGCGTGAATGCATCTCCAACAGATACCTTTTCCGAAAAAGAAGTCATTCTATTTGGACGAACATTATTTTCAAAAAATAAAAAAACCGTTTTTATCAGTCGTGGAGAAAATGGACTCATTTGTGTTGATGAAGATGGAGCACATTCTATTCCCGGAATTCATATTGTAGAACAATCCGATCCGGTGGGCGCTGGAGATACAATGGTAAGTGCTTTGGCATGTTGCTTGGCTGCGGGACTTTCTTCTGAAGAAGCAGCTCATTTTGCCAATTTGGCATCGGTGGTTACGGTAAAAAAACGATTTCAAACTGGGACTGCTTCAAGTGACGAAATAATAGCTTTAGCCGATGACGCAAGTTTTGTATTCCGTCCTGAATTAGCAAACAATATTGAAGCAGCAACATTTATCCCTAATTCATATATAGAAGTTTGCACAAAAGAAATTCCAAGTGGAACTATATCCCACGCTGTTTTTGATCACGATGGCACTATCAGCATATTGAGAGAAGGGTGGGAAGCTGTTATGGAACCGGTCATGATGAACGCCATCCTTGGGGATAAAATTCATAGCTTAGATTCAAAGTTTATTGAAGACACGCGGAAACGTGCATTGGATTTCATTGATAAAACAACCGGAATTCAAACCATTCTTCAGATGGAAGGATTGGTCAATATGGTTCAAGAATATGGACTGGTTCCAAAAGATCAAATTTTAGATAAATTTGGTTATAAGGAAATCTATAATGATGCATTATTAAAAATGGTGAATGATCGTATCGAGAATTTGAAAAATGGAAAATCATCTGTAAATGATTATACGGTGAATGGTGCCGTCGATTTCCTACATAAATTAAGTAGCAAAGGCATCACCCTGTATCTTGCCAGTGGAACCGATCAAGATGATGTAATTGAAGAAGCAAAACTTCTTGGTTATGCTGATCTTTTTAATGGGGGCATTTTTGGTTCTGTGGGCGATGTGAGTAAATATTCTAAAAAGAAATGTATTCGCGAAATTATGGATAAGAATAATTTACACGGTCATGAATTAATAGTCTTTGGGGATGGGCCGGTAGAAATCAAAGAAAGTCGACGTGTCGATGGCATTGCAGTTGGGATCGCCAGTGACGAAATTTCTGGAGAAGGACTTAATCCCGAAAAAAGAACTCGATTAATTAGGGCTGGGGCACATTATATTTGTCCTGATTTTTCAGAAACAGAAATGTTACTAAACGAATTATTTAAGGATAAGTAACATGAGTATCATTGTTACAGGTGGCGCCGGCATGATTGGCAGTAATATTGTTCAAGGATTAAATCAATCCGGACGAAATGATATTATTGTAGTTGATGATTTAAAAGATGGTAAAAAATTCTGGAATATATCAGATTTAACTATTTCTGATTATTTAGATAAAGACGATTTTATATCAATGGTCAAAACTGGGAAAAATTTCGGGAAAATTGATGCCATTTATCATGAAGGTGCGTGCTCAACAACCACTGAATGGGATGGACAATACATGATGGCGAATAATTATGAATATTCGAAAGTACTTCTCCATTATTGTTTAGAGAGAAAAATTCCCTATTTCTATGCGTCATCGGCCGCAACGTACGGAGATAGCACCGTTTTTATTGAAGACCCAAAAAACGAAAATCCAATTAATGTGTATGGATATTCTAAATATTTATTCGATCAATATATTCGCCAACACGAATCTACATTTGAAAGCCAAGTGGTGGGCTTCCGTTATTTTAATGTATATGGGCCACGTGAACAGCATAAAGGATCCATGGCCAGTGTGGCATTTCATTTAAATAACCAAATTGAAGCAGGTGAAAATGCAAAATTATTTGAAGGAAGTGGTGGTTATGGTGATGGAGAACAACGGCGTGATTTTATTTTTGTAGGAGATGCAGTAAAGGTCAACCTTTGGATGTTGGATAATCCTGATGTTTTGGGCATTTTTAATATTGGAACGGGAAATTGCCAGTCATTTAAAGAAGTGGCAGAATCTGTTATTGGCTATCATGGTAAAGTAGAAATAGAATACATTCCATTTCCAGATCATCTAACAGGGAGCTATCAAAGTTTTACAGAAGCAGATTTAACAAAACTTCGAAGCGCTGGTTATGATGCACCATTTAAGACTGTCCAAGAAGGTGTGAAGAAATATATGGAATGGCTCCACAGGAGCTAACTCTATTCTATAATTTAATAATTTTTTCTACAATACTGGATGTGCTGTGTCCTGGCCGAAAAGGGATCACTTTTACTTCACCGCCATTTTCAATGACCGTATCTGCACCTACAATTGTTTCTGGTGTATAATCTCCACCTTTTGCTAATACATCCGGAATCAACATTTTGACAATGTCTGCAGGTGTATCTTCATCAAAAACAACCACCAAATCAATAGATGATAATGCATCCAAAATAGATGCTCGGTCATTTTCATCTTGTATAGGACGGGAATCGCCTTTTAATTCACGAACAGACCGATCACTATTCAAAGCTAATACCAATCGATCACCGCATGCTTTTGTATCGGCTAAATATTCCACATGTCCCCGATGAAGAATATCAAAACAACCATTGGTAAAAACAACTTTAAGGCCGTCTGCTTTCCAAGCGCCCACTTGGGCTTTTGCTTCATTCCAATCTTTTGCAATCATGATTTTTAATCTAATTCCTTTAGAAAAATGTTTCGATAAAATACTGCCGTTTCCCAATCATGATTTTGCAAACCAATAAAACCTTTATCTGCAAAATCACTAATTTTACCGCGGGATTCTGCCTTCCAATCTTGCACCTTTACACCATTTAGATATACAATAATTTTGTCACCCTTAAATGTGATGGAATAATGATTCCATTCACCGGGACCTTTCGTCGCATTAGCCAAAGGCGGTTCAGCGTCATAAATGGCGCCAGTACGATGAGTTCCATCACCGGGATGATATATTTGAACTTCAAATGAATGTCCCACATAGTAATTATCGAAAGGAACACCGGGAATTCGGAGAAAAATTCCAGAATTAGATCTTTCCTGATCTACCATAAATTCCAAGTCTAATGTAAAATCTCCAAGCATTTTCTTTGCGTACCAAAATAAACCCATTCCCAGTTTTGATTTTAGAACACCAGTTTTATGGTCTAATTCAAAATATCCTGGACCATAATGATTCCAGCCATGTTTGTTAAAACGACCATTCCCACCTTGTACTAAAATCTCTTCCCAATCTTTGTAATGGGTGATTTTATCAATATATTTTTTTCCATCACGAATGGTTGGTACTGGATTTTTCACAACAGATCCTTGTTCCAATTCGGTCGCCAGTATGCCATAGAAATTTTGACGCGACAGTTCAGCCAACACATCATGAACATTTGCTTTCCCTTGACCAAATGGAACCGTATTGGCATTCTTGTTCCCAATTTCATCTAAATCTTCAAAATGCACATCTAATATCCGCCCTTCTAACATACGCAAACTTTCCACCACATTCAGCCCTGTTCGCATCCAGTGACCAATATCCGCACAAGCTCCAATTCGTTTATCTAAACCACGAATATGATCTAAAACCGTTTGCGGATGAGCATATTTCGATGGATAGGGATGATTATGAATGGCTACCTGAATGTTATATTTCTTCACCATTTTTTCAATGACAGAATAATCATCATATTTTGGTTCAGTTACCACAGTTCGAATACCCATCTTTTTCGCAAACTCGAATACAACTTTGGCGCTTTTTTCATTATTCTCAAATCCAACAACCCCATAAGCATAAAGATGAATATCGTGGTCTTTGAGTGCTTGTTTCACTTCTGCCATTTGATTATCTGACATATTGTGGCTAAATCGTACATCTGGATTCTTTTTATCCAACACCTGTCCCGGATACGCTTCCAAATAATGAAGATCCAAATCTTGCATCATATCCAGCATTTCATAAAAAGAAAATTTCCGGAATGTCCATGCTTGAGACCCCAATTTTAAATCCTGAATTCGCGCATCAGAATAATCGGTAGTAACCGAAGCAGATTGAGCATCAAGGGGCAACACAAAAAGCCCCGCCATTAAGATTAATAATATTTGTTTTTTCATTTCTTTACCTTTGGGTTACAATTATTTTTTTGGGTTCCACTCACCTTTAGCCACGGACGGAATATATGTGTCCAGATTCTCCGGTGGAAATTGAATGGTTTTGCCCTCTTCTGCACTCATGTATGCTGTCATTAATAATTCAGTTACATTTACACCATCACTGAAATTTTCACTTGGGCGTTTCCCAGCCAAAAAAGATTCCACCATATGCCGATTTTCAGCAGTATAACCATAGACTTCTTCTTCGCTGGAGACAACGGGCATGACTCCCGATTCTGCATTTTGTTTCTCCACCATATCTTCACCTTGATTTCCCGAAACTTCGCGACTAAAAAACAATTTTAAGTCTGTATCCAACGTATTCATAAACATGGAATATTCAGGTCCAAATAATTCCATGCTCAAGCGCAAACCAGCACCAACAAAACACCAGGATGTGGTCGTTTCTACCACAAGTTTTTGAGCATCATCCGTTTCATATTCGATTAATGAGCGAGCAAAATCTTCAGACGGACGATTTCTATAATCCAATTTCCCGCCACTGGATTCGGCTAACTGATCGGCATATTTTGGTTGCTGCCATTTTAAACAAGATGCGTATGCTTGAACGCTTATGGGTTTTAAAGACTCTCGTGGTGCGCCAGGCTCCGTGAGCACAAATCGTGCTTCTTCCACGGAGTGGCACATCATATCATTTAATACACCGCCACCTTGTAATTCACCTTCCCAAAACCATGGCATATGTGGACCACTATGTTCTTCGGCTGTCCGCGCTAAATAAGGACGACCTGTGGCTTTTACTGCACGTTCCCAGATGATTTCCTTCCCGCGAGTCACTGATGGTGAAAATACTTGGTTTTCCAAATAGCCATCCAATAGGTTCACTCGTTGTGCTAATTCTAAAACCTTTTTGGCTTCAGCTACATTTCGTCCTAACGGTTTTTCACAGGCGACACCAATAAGTTCACCCACACCACTTTCAATGGCATTAACAATTTCTTCCATGGTTTCAATTCGAGTATAATTAGGCGAACAAATCCAAAGAGCATTTATTTCGGGATCAGCAATCATATCAGTAATTGTATCGTAAGCTTTTGCTTCACCAACACCAATGGATCTTGCTAATGCAGCTGATTCTTCTGCAGAACTTTTAGTTCGGGACATGACACCTAAAATGTCCGCATTTCGCACGCTGATAAATGATTGAATATGAAATTTGGTAATGAAACCACCACCAATAAAACCAATGCCCAATCTTTTAATACTCATATTTCAATTCCTTTTATAAAATTAATTTAATTTGATGTTTTTATATCTGATTCTTCTCGAAATGATGTAAAAAAGAATGCAGTAGTTAAGATACTCAATCCTGCAATGGTATACCAAAAATTAGAAAAATTGAATACACCATCTACAGTGTAGTATTCCTGTAAGAAACCGGAAAGCCAACCACCAATAACCGGTCCACCGCCTAATATGATAATTCCAAAAACGGTTTGAGCAGAATGGCGAATATCTTTATCTGTAATGCGATCTACATACATAAATGCAGCTGCAAAAAAGAATGCGAAACAAATTCCGTGCAACGCTTGACTCACAACAATCAGCCATACGGGCAATGATTCTGTACCAAATAGGGCGTATCGCGCAAAATAAGCCACGGTACCAATGGTAATCACTTTACGAAATCCAAAATTTTTCAAAAAGTATCCCAAAAAGACCATGGTAAGAATTTCAGCAAATTGACCAATCGTCATGGCCGGACCGATCTGGCTATCTTTCAATCCAATATGAGATAAAAATGGTCCTGCTTGAATAAAGTAAATCTGATGCACAATACTGATGGCTAAACTGGCAATAACCAATATTTTAAAGGATGGTTTATTAAATAATTGGAATGCTTTTTTAAAGGCCAATTTTTCCACTGCATCTGCTTTAGGTGGCGTATGGGGCAATAGAAAACAGTATGCAGCATAAAAAATTGAAATTCCACCAGAAAACTTTAATGCATCTGCCAATCGTGCTGTTACATCGGGGACTTCTATTCCCACAAAGAAAGGTGGCATCCATTGAAAAGATAAACCTGTTTGTAGCCATATCATGGGGAAGGCCCAACTGGCAACAATCCAACCAACGGTTCCCCACACACGTATCTTGGGGAAATCATTATCTTGATCTTCAATATGAAAAAATGTAATCGAATTGGTCAATGCGATCGTTGGCATATAAACAATGCTGTAAGCAATAGAAAGAATCAACCATGTAGAATAGGTTGTTTGCATAGATGTGTACCATTTTAGCACACCACCAACTAACATAAGCACTGCCAAGAATTTTTCTGTACTAAAATATCGATCGGCCAATTGTCCTGCTATAAACGGCGCAAATGCCGCACCCAATGATCCTGCTAATCCAAGAATCATACCAATTTGTGTTCCAGTGAATCCCAATCCACCTTCAACAACACTTGCAGACAAATACCGCGCTGTTAAAGGAAGCCACGCTCCCCATAATGCGTATTGCAGAAACATCATTCCGCTTAATCGTGTGGATTTATTCATTCCATCTCCTTATTCAATTACTTATTTCAGCCACAGAAGAACCCGGATAAACACAGAATAATTCATAATAATATTTCTCTGTGTTCTCTGTGACAAATTCTTCTAAACTATTTTCCGATTAATCGGGTCCCATTCCACTACTCGCTTCTTCCGATAGGACTCTGTTGCCATATGACATGTAATCGCTTCTTCAAATCCCCGTTCAATATTACAACTGGTTTCTGTTCCATTCCGAATAGCTTCAATCCATTCTTTCATATGTAAATGAGACGTATTAAACCGTTTCCCTTCACGATAAGTATAAACTAGGCCTTTTTTTGCAAAATATTTAGATGTAGCAGATGTAATTCCATCAATTTCTTTGGATCCTGTTGTATATGAAAATAAGGGTAAAGATGAACTTATTGATCCATCATCCATTTTATCTTTATACCGCGTTGAATTGGATTCCGGTGTAACTGTTAGTCCACGCCCCACTTCCATATAAGCATCATGTCCCATAAAAGTTCGACCGCGAGACTTACCATTGGCCAAAGTGGCACTATACATATAAGTCAAATTCCGATCGGGGTATTCATACACCACCTGGAATACATCTGGTACATCTCGTCCATCTTTATAAAAATATACACCACCAGACGCAACGGCAGTTTTTGGTATTCCTAAATCCATGATTTGATTTACAGCATCATATTCATGAGATAATAAATCTCCAGCTAAACCAGTTCCATAATCAAACCATTTTCTCCAGCGGAAAAATCGTTCTGCATTAAAAGCCATTTTGTTAGGCGCTTGACCTTGGAATTGCTCCCAATCAATCGTTTTGGGTGTGCCATCTTCATGAATGGTATATTGCCACGCTCCGCCTGGATCATTTCTGTTTGTTGTGGATTCAATTAATGTAATGGGTCCCAAGATGCCTTTTTCAACAATTTCTTTCGCTTTTATGTGTGTTTCAATCTGGCGATTTTGGTGCCCTAATTGAAACTTCACATTTCCACCTTTCACTACATCATACACATCAAATGCTTCATCGATGGTTCTGGTCATACATTTTTCACAATACACATGCTTCCCTGCTTGAACAGCATCCATGATCATTTGAGCATGCCAGTGGTCCGGTGTGGCAATGATTACGGCATCAATATCTTTTGCTTCAAGTAAATCCTGATAATAGCGGTATCGCTTTGCTGAGGATAATTTCCGAGTCCCCGAACCAGGACGATCATCATTGGTAGAAGCAGCTATCGCTTCTTCTGCTCGTGTATCATAAACATCACAAATTCCATTCAATACAACATTTAAATCAGTCTGATTCACAAATGATTCATACCCTTTATCCATTTTATTTTCCTGGGCACGCTGTTTAGCACTTTCTGTCCATTCTGGTGTTGTAAAACCTAATGCACGCAATAAAGCATGTCCACGTCCACCATAACCGATGATACCCAATCGAAGCAATTTCCCCGGATCTTTGGAAGTAATAACAGCCGGTGCTTTTTTCAATTCACCCAATTCAGACATGACAGCTGCTTCACGAATAGAATCGAAGGCATGCTTTTTAAATAATTTATAGAAAAATACGCCCAGAACCGGAATCGTCCCCAACGCTTTCATGATTTCTCTTCTGCCTACATTTTCAACGGATTTCTTTTTACTCATGATTTATTCTCCGAATTTTTTTTAAAAATGAGCCGATCAATTCCAATAATGGTACTGGTAGGAAAAACGATAAGAATATACAATGCAGCCATTTCAATTAAATTTTTATTCACAATGAGATAACTTCCTTCGGTAGGAGCAGCATAATTCAGACCAATAAAAGGTGGATTTACCACATAATAAAGTCCCAATAAAACCAAACCTGCAATACTGGCCCATCGTGAAAAACATCCACAAATCAGTCCGAGCCCAATGGCAGTTAATCCCCACATATTTAAAAAATCTGTCATTGTAACTAATGCTGGATCTGAAATAATGGTTTGAGCCCATTCAGAGAAAATCCATTTTGATTCCATGAGAAAAGCCGCAGAAGACCAGTAAGGATTGGTGATTTTTGAAATACCTTCATACAAAAAATGCCAGCCGATTAATACACGCAATGCAATCAATCCATATAACTGACATTGATTATATTTTAAAGATTTAGGGAATAATGATTTTATATTCATATAGTAATATCTTATTTAATGATTCATTTATTTAGCAGTATTGAAAGTACATAATCCATTATACAATCGCGTATAAATTATTTTCGTTTTTCAATGGTAATGGTATCAATTTTATCACCATTGATATCTATTACATTCAAAATAGCCGAATTCTTTTTCACATCTGCAAAAATAAAGTGCTCTGTTTTTATTGCTTTCACTGTTTCCGGTTGTAGAGCATCAATATCGTATAACCCGGCACCGGCTCCAGCTGTGGTGATATAATGGGTACCACCACTCATTGCATGATGGTAATGGTGATCATGACCGCTAAAGACAACTTGAACGCCATGTCGTTCAAAAATATCTCCCCAGAATTTTCGTCTCATTTTCGCACCTTCTACTCTACTCTTTTTTACGCTAATGAGCGGTTTGTGAAAAAAAACAAAAATATATCCTACATCATCATGAAGGTTTAATGTATGCTCTAACCATCTTTTCTGCTCTTCAAAATAGGGTAATTCATGATTGTTCCAGAAATAATCCAATTTCTCTTTGTTTATATAATCGGGAGTTTGATATTGTATTCCTTCCAAATCCAAAGAGATAAATAAGGCATCTCCCACACTAAAACTATAATAGCGTTCATTATTCGGAAGATTAAAGAAATCGTAATAATATGGGGAATCTTTTTCATGATTTCCCAATGTGGGAAAATAGGGGATGGAACGCATTAATTTTTTATTTACACCAAAAAACGTTTCCCAATGATGAATATTGAGTCCGTCCCCTACCATATCACCTGTGTTTAAAACAAATAACGGATTTCTCTGAATGATACGATTCACATGTATACTATGGATATCATGGCGAGATCGTGAGTCTCCTAACACTGCAAATTGAAATGGTTCAATTCCTTCTGGGAATGTGGTGAATTGGCCTTTGTGCTCATCAAGATCCCGTCCACCAATATCATAAGAATATTCGGTGTTTGGTTTAAGACCGGATAATATCATTTCATGATTTTCATATTGGGGAATCGTTTGTTTTTTTCCTGATTTCTCAATAGTAAACGCGTTAGATTTTAATGTAGACCAACAAACCACAGCTGAATGATCTGTTACATTTTGGATATACGGTCCTATAGCGACATCAGATGGTGATTGAGCTATAATAAAATATTGTAAAATAAGTATTAAAATAGTTTTCTTCATTTTTCCTCTTTATTTATTTAATGTACATAATTTTTCTAACAATAGCTTTACCTCCAGCTTCCAGAACAACAAAATAAAGTCCAGAAGCAACAGGCCTAGCATATTTATCTCTTCCTTCCCAAGTGACTTGATGTCGACCAGTCGTTTTGGTTTCTCTTACAAGATTTTTTATTATTTTACCATTAATGTCAAGGATATTTACTTTAACTATGCTTTCATGGGGAATATCGTATGGAATAATTGTATTGTAATTAAATGGATTAGGATAATTTGGTAAAATTGCAAAAGATCTAGGAATAAATTGAATTATAAATTCAAAACTTTCAACACACCGTATTGTATCAGATTGATCACTCGCTTCAACAAACCATTTATATGAAACATTTGATTCAAAATATTTTTCACCGTGAAATGTAAATTGGGTACTTTCAATGTTATGAATAACCGTATCAATTCGACCACCTATTAAATGGAAATGATATTCAATTGGATCATCTTCAACATCTAAAGTAGGAAACCAAAAAAAAGTATATTTTGAAGAATCCGTGTTTGAATAATTTATTAATTCAAATGAATTTGGCGGATCATTAACAGGTAAAACAGATATAATTAATTCAGTTTCATCAACATATTCACCATCAGAAACAGATAACGAAACTGTGTCACTTCCCCACCAATCTTCATCACTATAAATAGTGACTGAATCTTTATCAATTTCAAAATGAATATTACTTTTTTGACTTTCTATCTCCCATTTTAATTTTTTATTTAGATTGTCAACATCATTCACATATGGAAACCATATAGACAATGATTTTTTATAAATCTCATCTTCATTTAATTTTATTTCATGAACAGGATTAAGGATAGGAGCATCATTTTCAGGTTTAATAGAAACATTGAACATCGCAATATCCATGCCACCTCTTGGATCAGTGATTTTGGCAATAAATGAAAGATTATCTGCGAAATAATTTTCAGGAGGTTTAATCAAAGCTGTTTGATTTGCTTTATTCACAGTTATAAAAGATAAATTATTATAATTTTCTTCTTTTTTTTGATTATTACTACCATGATTAAAAAATGGCCAAACTCCTATTGAGTTGTTATTATTTATATTCGATTTTCTTTTATTGAATTGAAAATTTGAAATGAACGACCACTCTAATTCATTTATATCATTATCAATATCATTCATATATAATTTCAAATCTAATTCCAAAATACCATCTTCAATCATTTCTATATCTGGTAAATCAAAAAGCGAAGGTGGATCATTAATAGGAATTGTTCGAATTACAAATTCACTTGTATCAGATAAATCACCATCGGTGGCTACAACTTTAATTTTATCGTAACCATTCCAGTTTAATTTGGGTTTAAATGTCATTAATTCTGATTGGCTCTGAATGTTAAAATAATAAGTATTAATAATTTCCCACTTAAGTTGACTATCATCATTATCGACATCCGTTATAAATGGAAACCAATTTTTAATAGGAATAACTAAATCATTATCCTCAAACATAAAAGTGTCTGGTAAACTCTCTGAAAAAACGGGTGCATCATTTATAGGTTGCACTTTTATTCTAATGCGATTATTTCTTGTGTATTCTCCATCCGAAATTGTGATTACTAAAGAATCTTCCCCGTACCAGTTTTTAGACGAAACAATTTTGATAGAGTTTTGACTAATCATATTACTGACATGGTTACTGTTTATAATTGAAATATTTAATAAATCAGTTTGAGTGTCTACATCAAAAATATAACCTCGAATTTTAGACAGATTAATTGTGAATAATTGATCTTCATTCATAACAAAGGTTGGAATATTTTGAGTGAAAATTGGAGGATCATTTATTGGTAAAACATGTAGAGTAATATAAGATGTATCTGAATATTCTTCATCCCATACATGAATTGGAATGGTTTCTATTCCATACCAATTTTCTTTTGGCTGAAAATTAATGCCATTTTTATGACGTTTTATTTCAACGTTCGATCCAGAAGAAATTAACCATATTAAATCATCATCAGAATTATCCGGATCTTCAACAAAATCAAACCAGTCCTTAAAATTAATATTATAATTTTTGTCTTCATTGAAAGTAATATTCGGCAAATCATGATTAAAAACGGGTGCATCGTTAACGGACAAAATTTCAATAATGAGTTTAGTAGTATCAGCATATTCCCCATCTGACACAAAGAGGAATAAAGTATCTTTCCCAAACCAATTACTACGTGGAATAAATATATATTCATTCGCAATTCTTTCTACTACAATATTATCACTTTTTGAAATGTGCCATTCTAAATCAAGATCAACATGATCAGGATCATCTACAAGGTGGAACCATTCTTTCACTTGAATTTTCTTGGTAGAATCTTCATAAATTTCAATTGAGTGAATACTTGGAATAAAAACTGGTGGGTCATTCTTAGGCAATACGTTAATTGTTAAATAAGTTGTGTCCGATAAATAACCATCCGTTACAACAATCATAACCTTTTCATTGCCAAACCAATCTTTTTGACTCTTAAATCTGACAGCAGTTTCTGAAAATTCAAATTCTATAGTTTGGCTTTTTTGTATTGTCCAAAATAATTCTTTATTTGAGTTATCTATATCTTCAACAAACCTATTCCAAACCGTAAACTCAAGAGTATGGTCCATATCTTCAGTAAATGAAACGTCAGGTAAAAGAGAAGAAAATTCTGGAGAATCATTTACGGGTGTTACATTAACAAATAAATGAGCATCCGCCGAAAATTCATTATCAGATACCACAAGAGTCAAGGTGTCGTATCCAAACCAATTTACTTGTGGCAAAATATATACCGAGTCATCAATCATAGAAGCATCCACTTTTTTACCTGAATAAATTCTCCAATAAAATAGTGAGTCATCTAGATCTTCAACAAATGAGTTAAAAAAGGATAACGGAATTCTTAACTCATTATCTTCTTTCATTAAATAATTGAAATCAATTTTGGTAAAAATAGGAGGTTTATTTTTTGGAATTATAATTTCCAAAGTATCCATTGTAATCAGAATAGAGTCATAAATAGATATAAGAGAATTTACGGGTACAAAAGTACTATCATTATTTTGAATGACTGAATCAGGTAGCGTTACTTCTGTTGAGTCAATACTTGTTGAATCTTGGGCCAATATAATTGGAAGAACAAAACATAATATAACTAAATAAATTTCTAATTTTTCAATAAATTTATTCATCAAACTCGGATATTTATGAATACGCGCCTAAATAATAAGTAGGAAAAAGGTTGATCTAGAGTCCGTATCAATTCTTTTTGCCAATCTATTGCAGGTAGCATCTGTTTAATTCAATCGTCAATATTAATTTATGTAAAAAATGAATCGCTAATCTATGAATTCTAAATAGAAGATACGATAAAGAAAGTATTGTTTTCTTCACTCCGTTTGAATTCACCAATAAATTGGGTAAAATCTCCAGCAGAAAATAATCTTAAACTGAATGATATCCATAAATAACATATCAAAATTTTCAATTCCTTTTCTTATAGTATTTCTTTTTTCGTGCTCACCAAACCAAGATAATGGTTTCATAAATCAAGGAAATATTGAAGGAATTAAAGACGGGAAAGCTATTTTATCCAAATTGGATTTGGACACAAATGAAAAAGTAAATGCCAATTATTTAAAGAGTAAAATAACACATGTTCAAAAAACATTGATATTTACAACGAATAATAATTACATTTTGTCAGATTCTGTATAGATATAAAAGCAATAGTGAAGAAAAATTCCAAACAAAACAGATATTTAGCATCGTGCGTGTTTCCAATGATATTCCTTATATCTTTTATTGTTGCACAGTCAAATGAAAACACACAGAGTATATCATTACACACTGGAGCAGGTATTCCTCTTTTGGGATTAAATGACTGGTATAATGCATCACCCGTTTTGGGAATTCAATATGCATACGAAGGTGATGATAATACCGATTTTGTCTATGAATTTCATTATCAGAAATTTAATCACGGCTCAATAGAAGATCGCAAATTTCTCTGGGTAGTAGACTATAATTATTATTTAAGCAAAGAAGCCAGCGCCAATATGGTTTGGAATGATTTCATTTTTAAAATACGAAAATATATTCATAATAAATCATTCTCTCTTTCCGGAAAAACAATTATTCCCACTTTTTCATATGGATTTGGTTTTTATAATTATGCTCATAAAGTAAAAGGGTTGATTTATCCTGGGCAATATATTGAAATGGATGAATCATTTTTAATGGAACCGGTAATAGATAGACGTGTAGCATGGGGCGGAAATTTAGGAATTGGCGGTTTTTCAACTATTAATGAAACAATGGACATTCGATTTGGGCTAAATTATCACACAGCCATTGGCTATGTTCGAGCTTTTGAAGATTGGGGCCTATACGAAGTTGTACCATTGCAGTTTTTAACATTCGAATTAGGAATAGTATATAATTATTGAATAAACTCAATAATACTAAAAGAAGGAGTAAACAATGAAAAAAACGATAACAGTAGTACTAACTTTTATGTTTTTGCAAACAAGTATGTTTGGCTGGCATGAAAGTTTTTCAACGGATGCCACACCTGACTTAACCGGTGCTGTCGTAAGTGACATGACATGGACCTGGTGGGGCTGGGGTGGAGTTCAAGTAGCGGGTGGTGCGTTGATATTGACAGAACCCGACCCAGGAACTGATCCGTTCGACCTAAACACATGTTGGATACAGATTGACCAATCGGTAGATGCGAATGCTGAAATCACACCAACAGCAGCTGAAATTTGGTTTAAAATAAAAATCCAAACTGCAGGAACGTGGGATGGTGATGATCAGTTTCATGTTGCAGTCGCAATTGATCCTGATTTTTTAACAAATTTTGGTGTGTATACTTGCGCAGTTGTTCCAGCTGCAAATATGGTGGGCGGATATTTTTTCGCCACTGATGAATTTATAGCTGGATCAAATTCTGCAGTAACCTACGATTCATGGTTCTGGGAAAAAATCACTGTAGTTGATGATACAGTATCCATTTACACATTTGCTGATGGAGATACACCAAGCGACACTGCAGATATGGTTTATGCGACTGATGGTGTGGCAGCACCTGCACCTACCTTAATCATAGTTGGAAAGCTAGCTGATGATTCAAGTTCAGTTAGTATTTCGGATGTGTATTATAATGAATCACCTCTGGGTATTGGAGATGATCCATATATTGCAAACGGTTTTGAATTAAGTCAAAATTATCCGAACCCTTTCAACCCTGTTACTCACATCAGTTATACCGTTCCTGTTACAGGTCAGGTAAAATTGTCGGTGTTTAATGTGTTGGGTGAAGAAGTAAGCACATTAGTAAATAACGTGGTTACATCTGGTAAACATACAGCAACTTGGAATGCAAGTAATATGCCATCTGGAGTATATTTCTATAGCATAGAAGCAGCTGGCTTTACACAAACAAAAAAACTATTACTCATTAAATAGTTGTAAATAGAAAACGTCCCGACATTCGTTGGGACGTTTTCTATTATATACTTTGCTGCGAATTTTAACAGTGATAAATAAACTATTTCCTGCACTTTTAATCGTATTAGCATTTTCACCTAATCTCTATGGTGGAATTACCGGTAAAATAAATGGCCATGTAACAGATCAAGATGGTCAAACGTTGCCTGGTGCAAATATTATTTTAGAAGGAACAAATCGAGGTGCAGCTGCAGACAAAAACGGCTTTTTTAATATCCTAAATATATCTCCAGGATCTTATAGCTTATCTGCTAAAATGATTGGGTATAAAACAGTTACAATTACAAACATTAAAGTTAGTCCGGATAGAACCTCAATCATCAACTTTTTACTTTCTGAAGAAGCTTTGGCAGGTGAAGAAGTCATTGTTATGGCAGATAAACCAAAAGTTCAAGTAGATCGCACATTTAGTGAATATATAATTACGTCTGAAGATATTCAAAGATCTGTTATGGTTAAAAATGTTGGCGAAATGATATCATTAGAACCAGGTATGGATATTAATGGACGGGGTATGATTCGCGGCGGCGATATGAATTCTATAGCAGCTGATGTTATATATTATGTCGATGGCATAAAAATGATTAGCAATGATGGTTTAAGCCTCCATAATTATACGGGTGTTGGAAAATATGATATTGAATCAATATCAATTATTACTGGAGGTTTAAGTGCAGAATATGGAAATGCTCAAGCAGGTGTAGTCAATATAGTAACCAAAGAAGGAGCAGATGCATTTCACGCAAACGTTGAGTATACAAATGAATTGCCGGGTAAGCGACATTGGGGGCCTGCATATGACTTATCATATGACCTTCTTGATAAAATGCAATGGGACAACCAGGATTGGGTAAATGAAAAAGATAGTTTAACAGGGGAACTTGCTCATGAAAAAGTTCCAAGTTATATAGATAATTGGGGATATGCTATTCAAAGTAATCTTTCCGGTCCAATTACAAAAAACATTTCATTCTTCCTTGGTGCACGTTCAAGCAATGCATCAGTTAACGGTATTGGCCCGCTTACTCATTCAGCAGATAATTTTGACGGAACATGGAAAGTTTCTTTTTTCTTACATCCAAAAATCAATTTTAAAATTGGCGGAATGTATTCAACGAGTTGGGGATTTAATTCAGGAAGCGGAACTGGTAGCGTTCGTGGTGGTGGTAAAAGCTTTTTTCTACCCATGAATGATGCAGCCGCTGGTAAAACAGTTAATGAAGATAAAATGACATATATTTCATTAACTCATATGTTAAGTGAAAAAACTTTTTATGAATTGAAAATCGCAAATTCATTCAACAAACAAACACCCGAAGATACACCTGATTTCACGACTGAAATTCGTACGGATAAAGATGATTGGTTTTATTTACCCAGAGAAATACATGCATTTAATAAAGGGGAACGAAATCGCTTTAGTGTAAAATTTGATTTTACATCGCAACTTACTCCAAGTAATTTGATTAAGACTGGTATTGATTACACAGACTACGACGTATGGGCTTTTAATTATAAAGATGTACTTAATAATCGGTCTTTTTCTTATATCGGTAACAATCATGAATTAGAGTCTCCGGTTAATCCAAAACAATTTGCTTGGTATATACAAGACAAAATGGAATATAAAGGTTTAGTCGTTAATGCTGGTATTCGAATGGACCGCTTTGATCCAAATATAAATTACCCTGTCACTACAGCATTGGGTGCATCTGATTTCTTTTTTAATACGTTTACACGATTTAATTATGATTCCCTTGAAGCGTTTGGTTTGTTAAAAAAAGTAGACCCGATCACAGTTTGGAGCCCAAGAGTAGGTGTTGCCCATCCCATTACTGATCGTTCTATGATCCATTTCTTTTATGGTCACATTTATCAATTAGCAAGCTTTTACACATTATATGGAGAATCATGGTCTAACGACGGAACACAAGACAGTGATATCAACGGTAACGGTATAATAGATGCAACTGAAATTTATAATAAAATTCGATATGGTAATTTTGGCAACCCTCGTCTCACGTATGAAAAAACAATCAGTTTTGAATTGGGTTTTGATTGGAATTTTTATTCTGATTATATATTAGCTTTATCCACCTTCTACAAAAGTTCAAATAACCAAGTTACCAGCCCAGGAGCAGTCCAATTAAATTGGTGGGACCCAGCTAAACAAATGTTTGATTTTCAATTTACACATATGGCAGGCAATGGTATCCATGAAGATATTCAAGGATTTGAATTAAGCTTAAGAAGAAATTTCAATAATAATTTTGGATTTAATATTTCGTATAACTTACAATGGGCTGTAGAAGGTGAAGCTGGAATTGGCAGTCAGTTTTGGATTCCAGATTCATCATTTATCGTTAATGGAAATTATTGGACACAATATATAAGTAATGAAGATGGGACAGAAAGCCCACGACCATTATTCCCAGCATTTTTGGTTAATTCATATGCTACAAAAGCGAATACGTTCATAGATTCATTAAAATCTTTAGGGTTAGATGTTCGTCAACTTGATGATACGGGATTATGGGTAGTTGAATTTTGGGGAGGAACAGAAGAAAAACCAAAGGCTGATTCAGATATCCGCAGTTATGGGAAAGCCCAATTATTTCTAGTAACACCTACACATCTGGGTCCTTGGGGGTTATTTGGAGATATAACAATCAATATGATATATAAAATGGCTACTGGTTCTCCATTCCCTTATTCACCGCCATCCAGAGCATTAGAATGGCGCAATGGACCATTATATACTCGTACTGATTTAAGTTTTGAAAAAATATTCATCCAAAAAGGAAATTATTTAGCTACTGTTTTTGTTCAAATATCTAATTTATTTAACCAACGCGATGTTCGTGGTGGCGAAAGTGTTCCTGAATACATTCGATGGGGATTAGATAAGCCTAGACCCGATAATGAACAATATATAGAATTTGGGGATTTTGATGTATACTCCAGATATCATGGTTCACCAAGAGAAATTAAAGTGGGTATCCGTTCATCATTTTGAATGCAGATAATCATCAAGTGAATAGGAAACTATTATATTTCTCATTTTTATCATTCTTAATGAATGGGTCCAATTCACAACTAACAGCCCAGGCTGATGAAGTGACAGGATATACACCTCGATTTTCTACACGAGCAAAACTTTGGGAAATGTTTAGAAACAACGGACTTCAAGGTGGGGGTAATAAACCACGATTTCAAAGCGACGATCAAACAGCATTTCAATACCCTGGAAATGCAGGTAGAGGTGAAGATTTTATGAAATACTGGCTTGATGTTGAAGCCTACATTAACGGTGATCCAAATCTTATCGATGTTTCCCGTGCTTGTATTCCACAAAATGCTCGAGGAACAGGACTTTGGATTTTATCAGTAGCTGACAATGATACTATGGTTTCATATTCTGGTCCCAGAAATGTTACATTTGATATTGATGCAAATCGATATACCATGAGCGGTTCGATTGAAGAAGGTTTAGGTAATGCAATTTGGCCAAATATTGAACGGTCTAACTATTCTCCAGACCACAATACTATTCAAGGAAATGAACCTATTGAAATTCACAATTTTACTCACGGAAAGTATATCCCAAATGACGAATTTCCTGAAGAAATTATTTTAAGTGAATGGGAAAATAAAATGGGTTTAACGGTTACCCGCAAAGCCTATGCCTGGAGTTATCAGGAATATGATGATTTTATGATTCATGAGATTATCTATGAAAATACTGGATCACAAAACCTGACCGAAACATATTTTGCCTTTATGAATAGTTTTAGTGTTTCAAGTGCCGGCCATCAATGGCCGATTGGCTATGGTGCTGGTTGGGGCGATTGGCGTGGAAATCAATCTTCTGTGCAAGATGATTGGATGTTTTATACTCAGGCGCCAAACTATGAGGCTGACAATCCAGAGAGTACGGCTGTATATAGTGATTTAATTTTTTGTTACCAGCGCGATGGTGATTGGGTAGGTTCACCTGAAGATGATACAGGTCAACCATGGGATGAAGAAAAAGCGGATATTGGTCCGACAAGTTATAATGAATATCAAGGGCAAGTTCAGGGACAAATAACCGCCTATCAATATGTAGGTTTTGGTCCATTGGATTTATACCCACCGTTTGTTAATGACCCAAATGAGAATTACGTTAGTCCTGAATCATCAATCCAACCTTATTCTTATAGATGGTGGAAAAATGGATCCGGAGAAGATTGGACAGAACCAAACAATTCTAGAGAGACAGATGAAGAAATGTATAGAATGGTTATTGGCGTTTCTGATAGTATACTAGCCATAGCTGAAAATCCTAATATTTCAACTTTATATACACACGCATTAACATTTGGACCTTATACTCTTGCGCCAGGAGAAAAAGCTAAAATTGTCCTAGCATTTGTTGCAGGATCAGCAGCTGACTGGCAAAATAAAGACGAGATAACATGGTCAAAAGAACCCACAGCTAAATTTGAATTGAACCAGGGCGAATTTTCTATCTTCAGAAATTTTAGAAAAGCACAGTTTATGTATAATATGGGTTTTGATGTTCCAGATCCGCCTCCAGATGTTGCTGTTACGTTTAAAAATAGTGAAGCCGGCCATCTGATTATTTCATGGAATGCTCAAGCAGACACAGCACGTGATCCTGATTATTCTGGAGACGAAGCTTATGACGTTGAAGGGTATCGCGTATATCGATCTCGACCCCCATCTTTTGATTGGCATTACGGTCCTTGGGAAATGATCCAAGAAATACCATTAAAGGATGAAGACTACTTTGATCTTTCTTCGAATAAGTACACCTATCTTGATGAAGAATCTTTAACAGGATTCAACTATTATTATAGTATACGAACTTATGATTCTGGCCATAATTCTTGGGTGGATACATATGGAATTGATCATGGACCTGTCCCTTCTTTAGAAAGTGGTTATACCTCTCCAGAACAGAAGAATATGGTTGCAGAAACACCTTTCCAACCATCTTCACCTCTTTATGATCAAATGACTGAACAAATTAGAGTTGTTCCTAATCCATACAGATTGGATTTTAAAGATTCTGCTCATATGTATCCTGATGTAGCTGATCCTTATAAAATACGATTTATCAATTTACCTAAACATTGCAGAGTAATGATTTACTCCGCTTCCGGCGACTTGGTATATGAGAAAGAACATATTAAATATACTGCTGCTGAAACATCATGGAGACAAAATACCATTTCCTTCTCCGGGCGTGTAGTAAGCGGTATCTATTTCTGGGTGGTGGAATCTCTTGATCCTGCTAGTATGGGTAAAGTTCAAAAAGGCACTTTGGCAATTGTTAAATAAAATAACATAATGATATTATAATATGAAAAATAAATCTTCTTCCAAATTAATTATAATAGTTTTGTGCTTCTGCTCGTTTTTATTTGCAGAAAATGAATTTAAACGATTAGGCAAATCTGGCTTTTCATTTTTAAAAATTAGTCCATCTGCGCGTGCAGCTGGTATGGGCGATGCATTTACAGCTGTTGCAAATGATGTAACTACTATATTTTTCAATCCTGCGGGTCTTACAAATATCAATAACATTGATTTTAGCTTTAGCCAAACAAATTGGATAGTGAATTCAAATCTAATTTCTGGAGTCATAGGTTTTCCATTGGGTCAAAGAGGTGCGTTAGGCATTAGTGTAATCAGTTTTGCAGCTGAAGAGTTTGAAGAAACAACAATTTTTGAGCCGGAAGGAACAGGTAGAATGATTAAAGCAGGTGATATTGCTATCGCCGCTGCATATGCTATAAAATTAACTGATCGGTTATCTTTTGGCATAAAGGGACAATATCTAGAAGAATTTATTGATGATGACAAAGCGAAAGGGGTTGCTTTTGATTTTTCAACTTTTTATATGTCTGGTTTTAGAGATTTAACCGTTGCAATGGTAATGAAAAATTTTGGACCAGATGCCAAATTTTTAACAAAAAAATTCAAACTTCCTCTTTATTTTAATGTCAATACTGCAATGAGTTTATTGGGTAAGCAAGGTGGACCAATGCAACTCCTTATATCTGCAGAAAGTGCATTTGCAACTGATTATCGAGATCGTTACCACGTTGGATCTGAACTTTGGATTGCTGATATGCTTGCATTAAGAGGCGGATATAAGTTTTTCTATGATACAGAAGATTGGACAATTGGTGCAGGATTAAAACTTAAAATAGGTGCAAGACGTATTTTAATTGATATTGCATACTCTAATTTCGAAGAATTTTTTGATCCCCCATTACGAATTTCAATCGGTGGATCATTTTAATTTATTATTCGCACTTATACATATTCTAATAAGTCCCTCGGTAATGGTTTTTCCCAATTGATATAATCATTGGAATCACATTTCTAAAATAAATCTGAAAAAGCTATATGACTTTACACTGGATTGATTTAACTGTTTTAATTGGATATTTAGCTCTTGTTGCAAGCATGGGCTATTATTTCTCAAAGAAAAATGTTACGACTGAAGAGTATTTTGTTGGTGGAAGATCTTTCTCTGGATGGGTTATAGGATTAAGTCTTGTTGGAACTTCAATTAGTTCTGTTACGTTTCTATCATTCCCTGCTGACGCATATAAAACAACCTGGATTCGATTTATAACAACATGGTCAATGCCATTGGGTGTATTAATTGCCGCATATTATTTCCTCCCATTCTTCAGACGAAATAATGTTACATCAGCTTATGAATATTTAGAACATAGATTCGGACCATCCGTGCGCGTTTATGGCGGAGTTACTTTTATATTTGCACAATTAGTCCGAATAAGTATTATTCTCTATCTCGTTTCTTTACTTCTATCTGAAATAACTGGATTCTCAATTATTACCAGTATTTTAATTAGCGGAATTTTTGTTGCTTTTTATACAGTAATTGGTGGAATTAATGCAGTGATTTGGACAGATGTAATTCAAACGGTTATTCTAGTGTTAGGAGGCCTCTTAACACTTGGCATAATTATAAATCATTTACCTGGAGGATTAGGCCAAATTTTTTCTGTAGCTATAGCTGATGGGAAATTATCCTTATCAGAAATGACACATTCAGGTTTTAGATCTATCGGATGGGGATTTTCCTTATCACAAAAAACTGGAACAATGCTATTTTTAGTTGGACTCACAAGTTGGTTGACTGAGTACAGTGCAAATCAAAATATAATTCAACGGTATGCAGCTGCAAAAAACACATATGAAGCACGAAAAGCAATGTTAGTGTGTGTAGTTTCAAGTATACCCATTTGGGCGTTTTATTTGTTTATTGGAACCTCTTTGTATGTTTTCTTTCAAGCTTTTCCAACAACGGAAGCAACTGAAATGCTTAATGGTATTCGGAAAGCAGAACAAATATTTCCTTATTTTATTCTAAATTTCTTACCTCCGGGATTTACAGGCTTGGTCATTGCAGCTGCTTTGGCTGCAGCCATGTCATCTTTAGATTCAAGTATTAATGCCATTTCAACCGTTGGAGTTGTGGATATATATAGACGACATTTAAACAAAGATCAATCAGATAAACATTATTTAAGAGTCGCTTGGATGATTGCAGGTGGCGCAGCAATATTTATGGTTGGTGGTGCTCTCATTTTAAATGCTACAGAATCGAAAACATTACAAGATACTGCTACAATTCTCACATCCATTACAGGTGGCGGATTGCTTGGTTTATATTTATTAGGGTTTTTTACGAAATATGGAAATGCTAAGTCTGTCTGGATTGGTCTCATTTTAACATCTTTATTTTCAGCATGGACAATCCTTTCAAGTCGCGGTTTAGTACCCGAGTGGTTACATGTTCCATTTGATTTGTATTATACAGGCCTTATTGGGAATATTATTATGTTTACTGTAGCAATCATAGCGGCTATTCTTCTATCGGAGAAAAAATGAACCTGAAATTTTGAAAATATTTTACGGTTTTTTATTCTTATATTTTTAAAGATTGTATGGTGAAAAACTTCTATAAATATATACTTTTTATAATTTTAATTCTATATGGATTAATTTATTCAACGAATCTTTTGATTGATAAAAACTCTATTGATATTCAAGGGCACCGCGGCGCTCGTGGTCTTCTTCCCGAAAATACAATCGTCGGATTTGAATATGCTATAGATTTGGGTGTTAAGACTCTAGAATTAGATTTAGCAGTAACAAAAGATCGACATGTGATTGTGACCCATAATCCATATGTTTCTGCACATTTATGTTTAAATAAAGATGGCTCTATTATCCAAAAAGAGCCAGGTTTTATATATTCAGGTCCACTTATAAAAGATTTATCGCTGAAAGAAATCAAAGAGTTTGATTGTGGAAGTATAAATCCTAGTCCAACGCAATTTCCTGAACCGCCGAGAATTAATATTCCTGGTGAACCCATGCCAACTTTAAATGAAGTTTTTAATTTAATAAAGGAGAAAAAGAGTAATGTTCATCTAAATATTGAAATGAAAATTGACCCTCGGTATAATGTAACCATTCCAGAAAAAGAGTTTGTTAATATTGTAGTTAAAGTAATTCAAGATAGTGGAATGAAAAACCGGGTCAATTTACAATCATTTAATTGGCGTTCTTTAGAATTGGTAAAAAGTATTGATTCAAGTATTAAAACGGCTGGATTATTGGGTTCGGAATCATTTAAGGCTATAAATGATTCTATCCCAAGTCCTTGGTTAAATGGTATTCATTATTCCAACACAGACGGAACTGCATTGGGCATCTTGATGAAAGCTAAATCATATATTGATATTTTTTCTCCATCATGGCGATTGGTTGTTCCAACAGATTCAAAATTTTTAGGTAGTACTGTTAAAGAAATACAAACTGCTGGATTTAAAGTAATACCTTGGACAATAAATAATACTAAAACCATGGGAGAATTATTAAATGAGGGCGTGGATGGAATCATTACTGATTATCCAGACAGTCTTATTTTCTTTATAGATAAATTGTATATTCCGGCAGAATGAATCCTGTCCATTTAATCTTAAAATGAAAAAAATGTTGCTAAACCTATTTGGCATATTATTTTTCCTCGGTATTTCAACAATCACAACTGTGGACCGCACTCACGTTCACAATACAGAGTATTACCAAAAATCAATCTCAAATTTAGATTCCATTCGATCTGTTACTCATGATGAAAATGGTTTTTACCTTAAATCAGGCTGGGCTAAAACAAATATGACTCCCTCCTACTCAGTTCCATTAGCTGGATATGGCAGCAGAAAAGGTGCGCAATCTATTGGAGTTCATGATTCTCTTTGGGTTAGAGGATTTGTATTTGATAATGGATTAACAAAAACTGCTCTTATCACACTGGATGCATTGCTAGTACCACCAGCTGTTACAATTGAACTAAAAGAAAGAGTTAAAGAAATTGGATATAGTATAAATGACATTTTTTTATCAGCTACACATACACATTGTTCCGTAGGCTCATGGGCAGATAGTTGGATTGGCAATAAATTTGCCGGTGATTTCGACCCAAACGTTATTGATGATTTAACAGAGGCTATAATTAAAACAATTCAAATGGCTGAATTAAATATAGAGAAAGCACAGATTGGATTTAATAAATATGATGCTAATGAATTTGTCACGAACAGACTAGTAGGGGAAAAAGGGATTATTGATCCATGGTTGCGAGTAGTTAAAATTCAAAAAGAATCAGGTGAAATAGCATTTATTACAACATTTGCCGCACACGCAACTTGTTTATCCGGTGATGAAATGCGATTTTCAAGAGATTACCCCGGAGCTTTAGTAGATTCACTTGAATTATTACCTAATGTAGACTTTGCAGCTTTTTGTGCCGGAGGTGTAGGCAGTCATCGCCCTGAAAGTGGCGGAAATGGCCAATATGATCGTATTGCTTGGCTAGCGAGTAATTTAAAAAATATGATTAAGGAAGATTATGTAGATATTATCGTAAAAACTGAATCAAATATCAAAACAATTCAATTCAATTTCTCTCTTCGTGATCCTCATTGGAGAATAGGTACAAATTGGAGATTCCGACCATGGATATTTAATCTCTTATCTGAACAATCGCCTCAATATATTTCTATTTTAAAAATTGGAAATATTGTTTTCGCCGGTACACCCTGTGATTTTTCAGGGGAGTTAATTCCTGATATCGAAATCGTCACGAATCCTCTTGGAATTCATTTTATTGCTACAAGCTTCAATGGTGGTTATATAGGATATATCACTAAAGATAAATGGTATGATTTATTTGAATATGAAACATTTATCATGAATTGGTTTGGTCCTTATAATGGTACTTATTTTGTCGAACTAATTCAAAGATTAATACTAACAATTTCTTGAAAATTCTATCAAATATATTCATTTTATTATGGCTGTTATTTACAACTCTATTCGCTCAAGCAGATTCATTCACAGACAATGATTCAGAATTCACAAATGATTATTCGGATTTATTCAGCTTCTGGCGATCTCATTTATGAGATAAAACATTTAAATGCTTTATCTGCAGAAGAATCGTGGCGTCAAGAAACAATCTCATTTTCCGGCTATATTGTTAGCGGTATTTACTTTTAGCTTGTGGAATCTCTTGACCAAGCCAGTTATGGAAAAGTACAAAAAGGTACATTAGCGATTGTAAAATAGTGGCCGAGGCAGTACTTTTGCTTTTATGATAAAAGTAAATAATGATAAATCAATCATAGAATTCTTTATCCTAATAATATTTATTTTGTTAGGATCACAATTAGCTGCTCAAGCAGATCCTGTAACCGGATATACTCCTAGATTATCAACACGAGCAAAACTTTGGGATACGTTTCGAAATAATGGACTTCAAGGTGGAGGAAATACTCCTAGATATCACAGCCATGATCAAACATCTTTAGAGTACCCCGGAAATGCAGGTAGAGGTGAAGATTTTATGAAATACTGGCTTGATGTTGAAGCCTACATTAACGGTGATCCAAATCTTATCGATGTTTCACGCGTCTGCAATCCGCAAAATGCTCGAGGAACAGGACTTTGGATTTTATCAGTAGCTGACAATGATACTATGGTGTCTTATTCGGGACCTCGGGATGTTACATTTGATATTGATGCAAATCGATATACCATGAGCGGTTCGATTGAAGAAGGTTTAGGTAATGCAATTTGGCCAAATATTGAACGGTCTAACTATTCTCCAGACCACAATACTATTCAAGGAAATGAACCTATTGAAATTCACAATTTTACTCACGGAAAGTATATCCCAAATGACGAATTTCCTGAAGAAATTATTTTAAGTGAATGGGAAAATAAAATGGGTTTAACGGTTACCCGCAAAGCCTATGCCTGGAGTTATCAGGAATATGATGATTTTATGATTCATGAGATTATCTATGAAAATACTGGATCACAAAACCTGACCGAAACATATTTTGCCTTTATGAATAGTTTTAGTGTTTCAAGTGGCGGACATCAATGGCTTAAGGCAAATGGTATGTCTTGGACTGATTGGAGATATAATAGAGTACCTGCTCAAGATGATAAAATGTTTTTTACTCAAGCACCAAACTATGAGGCTGACAATCCAGAGAGTACGGCTGTATATAGTGATTTAATTTTTTGTTACCAGCGTGATGATGATTATGTTGGCACAACTTATGATGATACAGGTCAACCTTTTATTACTGATGATGCTGACCTTAACTATTACAATTCCTATCAAGGTCAGACTGAAAATCAATTAATGGGATATCCATATATTGGTTTTGGTCCATTGGATTTATTTCCACCATTTGTAAATGACCCAAATGAGAATTACGTTAGTCCTGAATCATCAAACCAACCCTACGCTTATAAATGGTGGAAAAGTGGCAACAGCGACCAAGGGGATTATGGAGAACCCAATCAAAATAGACATCTTGATACAGAAATGTATAAAATGGTGATAGATACATCTGATGGTGCAATCGCTGAAACTCTCAATTCACCATCATTGGCTACTCATGCACTTGTTTTTGGACCTTATTCTCTTGCACCCGGAGAAAAGGCTAAAATTGTCCTAGCATTTGTTGCAGGATCAGCAGCTGACTGGCAAAATAAAGACGAGATAACATGGTCAAAAGAACCCACTGCTAAATTTGAATTGAACCAGGGCGAATTTTCTATCTTCAGAAATTTTAGAAAAGCACAGTTTATGTATAATATGGGTTTTGATGTTCCAGATCCGCCTCCAGATGTTGCTGTTACGTTTAAAAATAGTGAAGCCGGCCATCTGATTATTTCATGGAATGCTCAAGCAGACACAGCACGTGATCCTGATTATTCTGGAGACGAAGCTTATGACGTTGAAGGGTATCGCGTATATCGATCTCGACCCCCATCTTTTGATTGGCATTACGGTCCTTGGGAAATGATCCAAGAAATACCATTAAAGGATGAAGACTACTTTGATCTTTCTTCGAATAAGTACACCTATCTTGATGAAGAATCTTTAACAGGATTCAACTATTATTATAGTATACGAACTTATGATTCTGGCCATAATTCTTGGGTGGATACATATGGAATTGATCATGGACCTGTCCCTTCTTTAGAAAGTGGTTATACCTCTCCAGAACAGAAGAATATGGTTGCAGAAACACCTTTCCAACCATCTTCACCTCTTTATGATCAAATGACTGAACAAATTAGAGTTGTTCCTAATCCATACAGATTGGATTTTAAAGATTCTGCTCATATGTATCCTGATGTAGCTGATCCTTATAAAATACGATTTATCAATTTACCTAAACATTGCAGAGTAATGATTTACTCCGCTTCCGGCGACTTGGTATATGAGAAAGAACATATTAAATATACTGCTGCTGAAACATCATGGAGACAAAATACCATTTCCTTCTCCGGGCGTGTAGTAAGCGGTATCTATTTCTGGGTGGTGGAATCTCTTGATCCTGCTAGTATGGGTAAAGTTCAAAAAGGCACTTTGGCAATTGTTAAATAA